>Ga0209430_1000001_pt1 | contig 824877 bp, 644 predicted proteins | sample BarGraIncub1133A_FD_184504 | JGI IMG/M metagenome (GOLD analysis project Ga0209430, IMG submission 184504) | Arctic peat soil microbial communities from Barrow, Alaska - Barrow Graham LP Incubations 11-33A (SPAdes) (version 2) | ecosystem: Environmental > Terrestrial > Soil > Wetlands > Peat...
GGTAGTTGGTAGTTGGTAGTAGGTAGTCGGTAGAAAGAGTAGGTAGTGGGTAGTAGGTAGAAAGAGTAGGTAGTGGGTAGTTGGTAGTCAGGAATGCTGTATTCTTTCAGTCAATTCTTTAACGTGAGGATCGGGAGGAAAGAGTTCCGACTCTGTCATGTATTATTGGGGTTGTACAAGAAAGACAGAATCGGAATTCTGTCCTCCCGTACATCAGTAGAATGCTTTTATTTCAATAGAATAATTATTTTATTTCTTCTCAATAAATTCTAACTTGAAAGAATTTAAAATCTGATATTCCGGTACAATGAATAAAACGAATAAAAAAATCCCTGCTCAACTTCATGAGCAGGGATTTATTTGTTTGGGAGAGATAATTATCAATTTATTTGCAATAATTCTTGTCGAAGTTTTATGGGCAATCCCGCCACTACCAAATTGTAAGAGTGATCTATCCATTCGCAGATCAGCTTTTTTGTCAGACGATTGTCAATGAATACCGTATTCCAGTGTTTTTTATTGAAATGATATGCCGGTACCACTGCTTCATATTCTTCCCGTAAGGTAATTGCCCGTTCAGGGTCACATTTAAGGGATATGCTTGTCTCTGTTGTTGATAATGGGATAAGAGCAAACATTTTACCCTGGACTTTGAGAACCAAACTTACTTCATCAAAAGGAAAACATTCGGTTGTTCCCTTGAGTCCCAGACAGTAATCGCGAAGCTCTTCAATATTCATAAGCACATTTTTTTTAATCATGCAAATATACAATGTATTCTGCAATTCAAGTATAATCAGATTTGTTTTATTTAATCCTGTACTTGAAATGAACTGATAAAATTTATTAGAATGAAATCAGAATTTTAGTTGCTTTCTGATTTTGAAAAACTATTTAATCAATTCATTTTTTTGAAAGTCAAAAAAGGTCTTTCGCATTAGATCAGCCAATAATAACTGGTAGCTGATATAGGCTCTTAAATGAGAAGTATAAGCCGTATTTAAACGCGTTCTCTCCAAAGCCAGTGACTGGCTGTCAATATCGCCATCGGAGTAACGCTGGCGTGTAATCCCGAAGCTTTTTTCGGCTACCACTATATTCTTTTCAAGGAGCTGTAGACGATTTAAGCTGCTGTTCAAATTCGCGACTACATCCCGGACATCGCGTTCTATCCCCCTTTGCACATCTTCTTTGCGAAGCATGCTCTGTTTCATACTCGATTCGGCAGCATGAACTTTTGCTCTGTTTTCACCAAAATCAAGGATGGGAACTTTTATGGTTAATCCAATGCCATAATTTGGAGCACGGTTAGTAAAATCTGTATACGAATTATTTAATGCACTTGAGATGTTTGTATTGATCCCCTGATAACTATATCCCTCTTTCCCATACGACAGGTTCAGGGAACTTTGAATCATCCCCTTTGATTTTACGCTTTTTATATTTATTTTGTTCTGTTCTATGGATATTTCTTCCTCCCTGATCTCAAGCCTGTTTTGAAATGCAAGTTTGACTGCTTTTTCGGGATCTACAATTACAACATTATATTTGAACTCACTGCTTAACGATACACTGTCACTAAAATTTATTCCAATTGTATGTTTAAATGCATTAAGTGCTGCACCTAGGGTCACTACAGAAAGATCAAAATTGTTCTGTGCTTCAGCAAGATCAACTTCCATTTGCAAAGCATCTACTTCTTTAATCAATCCTGCTTTATATTTATTTTGGGATATATCGTAAGCTTCTTTCTGCCTTTCAAAGTTAGACCGGGCGATTTCAGATCCTTTTTGTTCGGCAAGTAAATTGTAAAAAACATTGCTTACCTGATAATTCAGGTTCAGCTCTTCTCTCTTGAGCCCTTTTTTTGACCGTTCATAGGCCAGTTCTGCCAGTTTAAGGGTGGATTTGACTTCATTATAACCATACAAAGATGTTAATGGTTGTCTTAATCCAATAGTAGTATATAATCTGGGACTTCGTTTTTGTAAACTAAAAATATCCGTATTTGAAACACCAGATTGCATGAAGATATAACCATCGGTGGGTAATGGTTGGTTGATAGTCAAATCTCCTCCGTAATTTAACACTCTATTCGAATAATATGTGATTGATGTATCGGTTTGGAATGCTTCCACTGTATTTGAATAGTTGGGAGAAATAAAATTTAATTCAATATGAGTTTTCAACCTGCTGGTTGCCGATTTAAGGTTGAACTCTGCAATTTTAAAATCCTGCATAAGGCTTTGCATGCTGAAGCTTTTTACTTTTGCTATATCGATACTTTTTTGTAAGTCGAGGTTGTAGGTTTCTGATTTTGATGTAAAGGAAAGGATAGATAAAATAAAAGCAGTAAGAACTGATTTTTTCATAATGGTAAATTTGTGTGTTGGATATTGGTTGGTATATGGTCATTCATATGAAGCTCTTTTATGGAATTCTGTAGATCGGAATGAATCCTGCCATCCTTGATAAAAATGGTGCGGTTAGCGTGATTGGCAATTTCCTGTTCGTGAGTGATGAGAATGATGGTATTACCGTCGGCATGCAATTCTTTAAAGAGCAGCATGATTTCTTCGCCTGTTTTCGAATCAAGAGCTCCCGTTGGTTCATCGGCCAGCAGGATACCCGGTTTCGAAACCAGTGCTCTTGCAATGGCTACCCTTTGGCGTTGCCCTCCACTCATTTCACTTGATTTATGTAATAGACGTTCGGATAATCCAACCCTGTCCAGCGCCATTAGAGCTCTTTCCCTTCGTATATCACTTTTTATGCCTGCATAGATCATAGGTAATTCTACATTCTGGAGGGCATTTAATCTGGGTAACAGGTTGAAATTTTGAAAAATAAAACCAATTTCTTTGTTACGCATGATTGATAGCTGGTCATCATTCAGGCTACTGACATCAGTTTTATTGAAGAGGTATTGTCCGGTAGTGGGAGTGTCCAGACAGCCCAAAATATTCATTAAAGTTGATTTCCCTGAACCTGATGGACCCATGATGGCCAGGTACTCATTTTTTTGAATCTGCAGGTTGATATCCATCAATGCCGGTACTTCTACATCTCCCATGACATAGTTTTTTGTGAGGTCTTTTATTTCAATTAGCATCTTGGTTGGTTGTTGAGTTGATTTGTTAAGTAGTTAAGTAGTTAATTGGTTAAGTAGTTAATTAACCAATCAACAATTTACTCATACCTGATTGAATCGACAGGTTTTAAATTGGCAGCATTCTTGGCCGGAAGATACCCGAAACCAATTCCTACCAGAACAGAGAATCCGAAAGCTATTACGATGGAATACAACCGTATAAATGTTTCAACATCCGTAAACCAGGAAACAGTAAATGACAAGGATATTCCCAGAAATACTCCGATTAACCCTCCAGTAATACTGATTGCAACAGCCTCGGAAACGAACTGACTCATGATGTCCGATTTACGCGCACCGATTGCTCTGCGAATGCCAATTTCTCGCGTGCGTTCCATAACGGTGGCCAGCATGATGTTCATAATTCCGATTCCACCTACCAGTAAGGATATGGCTGCAATAGCCCCCAACAGCATGTTGTAAATCTGTCGTTCTTTTTCTTCCTGGCGTAGTAGCTCAAAAGGAATAACAATGTTGTAATCACTGTTGTTAAAATGATGCCGTTGCAGGATAGCATTTATTAATTGTGAGGTCTCAACCAATCTGTCTGAATTATCCACCTGAACTGTGATTTGCTGTATTTCGCTGGATAATAGATTCTCCCTGGTAAATCGTTTTAGAAAAGTTGTCAGTGGTACATAGATGTCTGTATTCAGATCCCTGGCTGCTAACTCACCGACCGTTTCTGTAAAGAGGTTTTTCGATTTTAAAACACCAACCACTTCCATCCACTGGTCTTCAATCTTGACAAATTTCCCCATAGGATCTTCATTTCTAAATAGAGTAGCAGCCACTCCCGCTCCCAAAACACAAACTTTTAAATTACGTTTGTAATGATCGGTTGTAATAAAATTGCCCTTGGCTGTTTTGTAGTTCAGCATTTCAACATAATTGGGAGTAATGCCTATTATGGTGGACTTAGTAGATTTGTCACTGAATTTTGCTTCTGAACTAATTTCAGCCTGTGAGGCTGTCCGGATGACACCCGGAACGATTTCCTTGATCACACTGGCATCCTGAATGGACAATCCCTGTGAAAACTTAGCCCTGACTTCTTCCAACTCCTGATCGGATAGTTTTTTTTCACGGATGATGATGTTGTTAACTCCCAAATCCTGGTATTTAGCTATCGCAGCCCGTTTAGCCCCTTCGCCAATGGAAAGCATCGTAATGACCGACGCAACACCAAAAATGATCCCCAGCATGGTGAGAAACGATCGGAATTTATGGTCAATCAGTCCATGGAGAGCTAACCGGATGTTTTCTTCATATTGCATGATACTTCATTTTTTAAATAAATTCACAACTAACAGTCATTCCCGGTTTTAATCTCTCATCCGGAGAAAGTATTTTTACCTCTACATCAAATATTTTTTGACGTGACTTATCATTTTTTAGATGGCATAGTTTCCCGATATAAATCACTTCCCCTTTAAAACTGACTTTAGGCAATGCGTCTAACCTGACCAATGTTTTTTGTCCAAGCCTGATTTTTATAAAATCATTTTCGCTCACAGTAGTGTTGGCTTTCATCCAGGTAAGGTTCGGAACGTTTCCTAGATTATTCCCCTGATAAATATCATCCCCCAGTTTAATCATTTCACCGTTTCGTCTGTTTATCCCGATTTGGAAAATTCCCGAAATCGGTGTCCGGATAGTGAGCATTGGCAATAACGCATATGAGTCTTTTATGGCATCCTTCAGTTGTTTGGACTTAATCAATTCGATTTTCATTTCATTAAAATCGATTTTTTTACTTAACTCCGACAAGTGCTTGACTTTGGCCAGAGTGATTTTGGCCTGTTTAAATTCAAGGTCTTTTATTTTACGTATCCGTTCTGACTCAAAGCGCGAAGATTCCAGTTCTAACTTTTTTAAATCGAATGAAGCCTCTTCATTTTTTACCTGGGAAATCATTTCCTGGCGTTTATTTGTTTGGGTAACTTTAAGCTTGGCAATTACTGCCATTTGTGTTTCTAGATCACTCTCACGATCAATAATGAATTTTTTTATTTCCGATGGATCTAGTCGAATGATGGAATCGCCTGCCTTTACGATTGAACCATGCTTCAGGATACCAATGATTTTCATTTGGTACCAGTAATTTCCAAACCGGGGCATGACAAATGAGCGAGTATCAATAGCCGAAAGGTCCCCGGTTTCGATAATTTTACGTCCACTGGTATCATTGCCCTGCTGGTTGTCAGTTTTCTTCTTGCTGCATGATACTTGAAACAATATTGTGCAGATAAACAGAAGAAGGTAGAATGTATTATTTATTTTCATATCTTTTTCTCCACAGATGGTTTCTTTTTCTTATCGTCTTTGAACGGATCAACCATTGCAACTTTATCCGATTCGATCAATCCTTTCGTAATCACTATGTAGTCGGCATTGCTGGCTCCTGTTCCAACAGTCGTTTTTTCAAAACCTTTTGTAGTTTTCTTAAATACATAATTGACAGTTCCTTCCGAATGCATAGCCTCCAGCGGAACATACAATGCACGGTCAATCCGACCTATAATAATCCTGCAACTCACGGTTAACCCCGGAAGTAATTTCTTGTCTGTTTCTTTTAATAATATTTCAACAGGGAATACTTTAATTTTTGATTTGTCATCTTTATTTACTGCCAGGTTGGCCACAGTACTAACTTCCCCTTTGAAAAGGCTGTTTGAAAATGCATCAGGTTTTATTTCTACTTTCAATCCTTTGGTGATTTTGGAGATATCCACTTCATTGATTTTTACTGTTGCTTTCAGGGTTGATAAATCGGGTAACTGGATGAGTGGGTACCCTGCCCAACACTGATCGCCTACCTGAAATTTGTTTCCACTGCTCCAGCTTCTGTTGAGGATAGCAATACCGGGTGAAGGAGATACCAGAAACAATTTTGTCAGGGTCTCATTCGCTTCGGCAAGCCTGGCGACATCCTGGTCAATGGAGAGTTTTTTCTGTTTGATCTCTTCTTTTTGGATTTTTATGCGGTTTTTGATTTGTTCATCGGCTCTGTCAAGTGCTATGTTGGCCTTTTCAAGGTTTAACTGGATTTCTTTTTTCTTAATATTGGCTTCATAACCAGACGATTCAAACTTTATTTTTGATATTTCCTGTGAAATACGAGTGATCTCATAATCTGCTTTGAGTTCTTCCAGATCCGACTCCTGTTGAGCCTGAAGTTTTTCAAGTTCTGCCCTGTTCATTCCCAACCGGGCTTCCGCTTCAACAACACCTTTTTTTACTTCCGAAGGGTCGAATACCAACAATGTGTCGCCTGCCTGTACTTCCTTCCCATCTTTTACGATCTGAGTAATTTTCATGGTCCCATATCGCCACGAAATATTGGGGGAGGTTATGTTAGTTGAACGGGTTGCTTCAATTTCACCTTCTTCATAAATATCAAGGAAGAAAGTACCTCTCACAGCTTTACTTACCGGAACCTCCTTGACCGGTTCCCGATTACACGAACCCAGGGAAAGAACTGCTAAAAAAAGTAAATACATTCTGTAATTACTTAATGAATAATTTTTTCTCATATATCTAAATTAAAGTTTCTATGCAGTAACAATTAGTTTAATCGGGTTGTCTTAATCTTTTGTTTTTTGGATACGGGTTTGCTTAACAGCGTTCTTTTGTTCACCAGGGAAGATTTCGGTTCGAGCATTGAAATCTTTTCGTTGACATGTAATCCGGCAAAAATTACGGCATTTTTTGGAGAAGTCGGTCCTGTTTTTACCTGACGCATTTCGTAGTTGTCCTGATTCTTAACATAGACTACTTTCATTGAATCTTTTTCAAAGATAGCAACCATGGGAATTACAAGAGCCCCTTTCAACCGCTTAAGTATTACCTTGCAATTGGCAGATAATCCGGGGCCGGGAGTAATCAGGGAACTGTCGATGGAAGATTCTATTTCGAATGTTTTTACTTTTGAATTTTCTTTGATTGGTTGTCCGACCGGTGATTTGGTGAGTACTTTGCCCCAGGCAATATTTTTGGGCATAGCATCAAATGTGAATTCAACCGGGTCGTTTATATTTATCCGCTTATAATTTCCTTCGGATGCATAAATCTTCACTTTCATTTTTGATAATTCAGGGATGTTGATTACGGGCATGTTGTTCCATACGTTATCACCTTCCTTGACCTTGTTTCCGGTATAGTAGCGTGCACGTGAAGCCAATCCTTTACCAGGCGATTTTAAAGTCAGTCCTTCGAGAGTCTCTTTTGAACTTTGTAAATAGCTGGTTATCCGTTGAATTTCGAATTCCGATTTTTTAAGTTCCGAATTATTGATGATGGCGAGCGACTTGAGCTTCTTTTCCAGTTTATTCTTTACTATTGATACTTTCTTAAGTTCAAGTTGCTTGATGCGTTTCTGGGTAGGGGAGAGGTATTGCAATTGCAATGAGTCCAGGTTGGCAATATCCGTTTCCGCAGCATTGTTTTTTACCTGTGCCTCTAACAAGGCAAATTGCAGATCCAGGTCGGCTTTTGTTTTGGTTAATCCAGCTTTGGCAGTCTCGAGGTTGACCAGCGATTCATCATACCTCTTTTTTACTTCTTTATCTTCGATAATACACACTACATCCCCCTGATTCACATAACTCCCATCTTCGATAATAAATGTGACTATCCCATCAACCTCCCTTGGGCAGCCGATTGTTACTGTTTGTACAGGTTCGATATATCCATCGATGGTCAGATAGTCTTCAAAATCAGTTTTTACAACAGTATAGTTGGGGATTTCTTTTTTCTCTTGCGATTGGCAGGAAAACAGAAAAGGAAGGATGGAAATATTCAGGATCAGTTGATAGTATTTCACAAAGGACAGAGTTAAAATTTAACGTCTTGCAAATTAACGTAATTTATTTGGGTTTATTGTGTTTATATTAATTAAAAAACGATGATGCAAGTGTTAATTGAATGGAAGGATTGTAATATACCCTAAAAATTATAATCCCCTTCACTTTTGCTCCAAGTTTTTATCGCATTTGGATTGCAAATAAATGAATTGTTGCTAACTCTCAATCAATCTATAACTTCAAACTCTAATTAAAGTATGCCTATTTATATTCATGCCAGAACAGTTAGTAATTGGAACAATTAAATGTCCCATTTTAAATCTATAAGAATAGAACGCGGATACACGCAGATTTGGCGGATTTAATCCCGATAACTATCGGGATTAAATCGAACGAATAAAAGAATCCGTAAATATCCCCTTAATTAGCGAAAATCCACGTTCTATTCTTTAAAATATCGGACAATATTTTCTGTTTAGTACATAAATATCTTGAAATTATAATGATATTTAAATTTAACCACCAAATCTCACCCTTCACTCACAATATTAAAAGTGAGTAAAGGGGTATATTGAGATTGATTGTTTCAATGAAATATTAATTCAGATATTCATTTATAACTTCTTTGAAAGCATTGATGGTAAATTCAAAGTGTAAGTTGTCTTTAACCACCTCGCCCGATTTGTTTACTAAAGCATAATGTGGAATTCCATTGATATTGAATTTAGCCTTCAGGTAGTTCCATTCATCATTATTTACCCGATAATGTTCTCCTTTAATGTCCGGAATTAGCAAATTCCAGGTGTCAATTGGTGATGATTCATCTGTAATATAGACAAATACAATATCTTTGTTTTTGTATTCTTCTTTTATGGGTTTGATTTGTTCAATTCCCGAACGGCATGGGCTGCACCATGTTGCCCAGAAATCGACAAATACAACTTTTCCTTTGTATTTTTGAATAATTGTTTCAAATAATTTATCACCGGTTGTTTTAGGTGTTTCATTTATAGAGAATCCTGATTTTGCTTTTAAAGCTTCTTTTTTACTGGCAATATCTTCTTCCAGTGCTTTTGAATTAAGAAATAAATAATCAGCTATAAAATCTGTTTTGATATTCCCTTTAATTTTTTTTATGTCGTTCTCATCAAGTGGTTTGTAGGTCCCCTTCATTCTCCCACTAATAATTTGAGAGAGCATAATTTCTTTCGCCATACCATCTTTGAGTCCAAAGTATTTTGAATAGTTGTCATTCTGAACTTTGTCGTAAATTGAAGTTCCATGAAATACAGTTTCGTATTTTCCAAAAAAAGTTCTGGAAGTTGCTGTGTCATTTTTTATAATTAAGTTCATACTTTCTCCGTTTTTACAGGCAATAAGATCATTTAGCAGTTTTTCTTCTTTTGGTTGGAGCACAATTCCTTTTGTGTGGATCGAGTCAGCAAAAGCAATAAATTGAATATTCGCCTTTGGTCTGACACACTCAGCATATTGAATCCTGTTAATAAGAGACTTATATGCATCTCCGGTTACTAATGAAACAGGGTCATCTAGTTTATTGACCTGCATAAAACTAAAATAATCGGGATTTAATTCTTCATTTTCCAAAGGTATTTCTCTCTGTTCGCGGGGGATATTGTTTTTTTGTCTGTATGCCGATTCTTTATATGAATTGTATGATAAGATATTTTGATAGGTATTGTATGGGATTTCCAATTGACGAATCGTCAATGCTTTTTTACATAGCTGATGGTTATCACTATAATTTGCCAGTGATAGTTGATTTCGCTTCATGATGTCCAGGCAATTGATTTTATATTGGTCAGCATTCATTCCTGAAATTTCAGATCTGATTTTTTCATAATCAAAACTATTGATTGAATCAGTTGATTGCAAGTCGGCATTTACTCGTGCTAATTCGCCCATAAATAATGATTTACGTTCTCTTTTGTTGTAATCATTTCTTGATTGAAATTGTCTGGGAGACTCCGAATTATCAATAAATTGAACAGTTGTTTTACCGGGTTCTAAAAATACAGTACCCATAAAATCATTCAATCTAACGTAGACTGAATGAGGATGAATCATAAAACATTTTACTATAAATGTTCCGTCAGGGTTTATCGTTATTAAATTTGAATTTTGATTTTGAGTAAGGATATCATTTACATAGACCATTCCGGTTTTGTCCATTCGGGGTGAATAGTTTTTAATATATCCTTTATAAATAGCTGTGTCAGCCTTTAATACCGGAAGCTCAAAATCCGCATTATCTGCAATCACGTAGTCTTTTTTGAAAGTTTTACTTCTGCTGTAAAGTTGCATTTTCCCTGCATCATTCCTGACAGATATAGTATTGTTTTTGGATAGTCTCACAAACAATTCTTTACTTTTACCTTCTTTCTGGAGGGATATCCTGAAATCTTTACCATTCTGTGAAATCATTACCTGAGTCCAAAACTCATTATCATAAATCACCCCGTTTTTATAGAACCCGAATGACCATTCATTGCTGCCATCAGTTTTTAGCCAGTTGCCTAATAAGGGTTCAGGTAAAATTCCTTTATTTGCAGAAGGATTGATTTCAATTCCAAATATTTTAAATGCATTTTCAGCATTCTCAGTTTCAATAAAATCTATTTTATCAATTTTAGGGTCTATTGGTGGATAAACCAACGAAAAATGAACCACCCCCGAATCGGGCATAAACCATTTATCACCTAAATTTCCCTGATAACCAATGGCTGCTTTGGAATAGATCTTCTCTGTTCCGGATGTAGAAGCAATATAATTATCCTTTGCAAATACTATCCAGCTTTTTGGGGTAAATCGTACAGTGAAATCGAGTACTGTGGCTGTATCGCTTAATGTAATGCGGGTGATTTGCACATTGGAAGCAGTTGTAGCAGTAAATTTTGGATTTGTAATTACTCTTTGAGAAAATACATTTAAACACATGAAACTAAAAAACAGGATTTTTGTAATTTTTTTCATTGGAATAATTGATTTTTGTGAAAAGGTTATTTTTAATAGTACTAAGTTGTTTTAACTCTTAAATGACTCTATTTTGCTATATGTCGGATTGCGATTTTGAGTATGTATGTTACTTGAAAATGAATTTAATAAAATCCACCTCATGTGAATTTTATTAAATGAAATGTATTTTATTAATTATAATTGATGATTTGATTATTGATTTGTACCTGACTGGAAATGTCTTTTTTAATAATTGATGATTCAATACTATCAAGGCTGATAAATCCTGCTTTGTTAATAAGTTTTGCATTTAAGCGTTTAATATTGCAGAAATTTGTCACAACTGCATTGTCAGACCTTACTGTAAGATTGTTTAAAATGGCATTCTTAATTTCAATGCTTGCACTGTCATTTGCAATGATACCCAAATTAATGAGCTTTTGATTGATTTTATAGGTCTTTTCAACATATACGTTAAATGCAAGTTGTCCACCATTCATTCTTATGGTCAATGAATCTGGTGCAAAATTATTTACGCCAACCCAAAAGGGCTTGTTACCAATTATTGCCGTAACATTTTTACATGTCACAAACATTTTAAGTCCGCCATAAACATATAAAGTGTCATTACTAACCTTATATAATTTCGAAGGTTTTTTTTTGTCTTTGGCAAATTCAATTTTGATGATCGTACTTTCCGACCGGTCGATATGAAGATCTGATCCTTTTTCGGCAACCACTACTTTGAAAGAATGTAAAGGATATTCCTTGTAAGTGAAATTATTCTCCATTTTCTTTTTATGATCTTTGGCATCGATAAATAAGAAGAGCATACTACTCACAATAAGAATGGCAAAAGCGGTTATAATTATGTTACTTGTTTTCATTTTCTTGTATAGCTGTTAGTAAGTCGGTTAAATCATTATTGGTAAGTTTCAGCATTTTAATTTTTTGAATAAATTCAGGTAATTCATTCTTGAAAAATGTTTGTTTTTCGGTTTTTAGGATGCGATCCAATGCATCCTCGGATACAAAAAATCCAATGCCGCGTTTGTTATCAATCACGCCTGCATCTTGCAATATGGCATACGTTCGCAACAACGTATTCCGGTTTACTTCAAACTCTATGGCCAGATCGCGTACCGAAGGTACACGGTCACCTGGACCGAGCTTGCCTTCCAGTATTTGCTGACAAAGGTTATCAGCTATTTGCTGAAAAATACCTTTTGTCGATTTAAAATCTATACTCATAGTTGTTTTTCTTTAAGTTTGAAATAACCCAGCGGAAGTAAGAATAAAGGTGCTAAATAGGCTATTGAATATTGAAATATGTCGTTGTTGTAATAACCATTCGATAAAAGGTAATAAATGTTGGCAATATTAAAACCCTTTGTTTCAGGAAAGAAAAGATGAGAAAAGCAAACCATTAATACCACCATAATCAAGAAAAATGTAGCAACAAACGAGATTCCTGTTTTTATCAACCCCAGTTTACGAAAGAAAATCTTTACTGAGAATAAAAACATGCCTATTGAAAAGAAAGTTAGAATATAACCAATTCCTTCAAATAACCTCCAGTTTGTAATAACTGGATATCTGATTTTAAGTAAAAGCATAGAGAAATGAAATTTTTCAATATAATCGTATTTTTCCGGTCCTGCTAAATGTCCATCAATACCATATATACGACTTAGCACTGCAATACGTGCTAGATGTGCATCAACCCAAAAAACTACTAAAAATATTATTGTTCCTGCTATAACTCGAATAGTGAATTGACTTAAAAATTTCTCGAAAGTTGAGGCCGGAACAAGCAAATAATTGCTAATCTTTATTTTTGAGCTTAATTCCGAGAATGAAGATCCAACAAACGCAGCAAGTCCGAAAAGACAGGGAATAAATAAATTAGTATATCTAGAGGCATCGAATCTGCGGTTTGGGTATGGTGATACCTGATTCGGCATATACAAATAAATAACTATAAATCCCAAAATAAATGCACCTGCAATGGTCAACAAATATTTTTTGTGGTTGAGCAAAATGTCGTTGGAAAGTAGCCGGTAAAACCTGCTGAAACTAAAAAATTTATTTGAATTCATATTATTCAGGTATTAGATTTTTTTGTTGATGATTGCATTGAACAAGAGTTCCAAATCGATGCTTGACTCATTACCGTTCATGGCCGGAACTATAATTTTATGTCCCAGCGGGCATTGCTCATGGTAAAGTACGTTTTCTACTCCGGTAAGCGAAGGTACCAGGTCGAAGTAAAGTTTCTGAGTTATTTCATAAATATTTTCCTGATAGATAATTTTGCCATTCTCAATCACCACCACTTTATCTATCACCGTGTCGATATCTTTAACTTGATGTGTGGAAATGATTATCAATTGCTCTTCGGTAACCGAACTAACCAGAATTTTACGAAACTGACTTTTGGAAGGAATATCAAGTCCATTGGTTGGTTCATCGAACACCAGCATTTTACAATTGGTAGAAAGAGCAAATGCTATCAGGAATTTTTTGCGCTGTCCATGCGAAAGTTTGTTCAGGTTAGAAGTAGGTTGCAATTCAAATTCTTCTAAAATGTTATTAAGTTTCTGATTTTCGAAGTTCGGGTACAGCGGACTGAATGCTTTAATATAAGTGGAAATGCTGATGGGTGGAAACGCGAATTCTTCGGGAACCATGTAAACGTCCGCCAGATAATTTGGATTACGTCTAAACGGTACAAATCCATTTATATTTATTTCACCCTGTGTTGGCTGACTCAAACCAGCTAGCAGATTTAATAAAGTGGATTTCCCTGCTCCGTTTTTACCAAGAAGGCCCACAATGCGCCCGCTTTCTACTTCCAACGAAAAATCATTGAACAATGGCGACTTTTTTTTGTAATGAAATGATAGGTTTTTGATGTGTATCATACTAAGGTTGTTTAGTGATCTATGTAACTATGCCACAAAGAAACGAACTATATTTGAATTAACAAAATAATATTTAATATATATTGAATTAATTTTTTGCAATTATTATATATATCAGTAAATCAGGCATATTATATGTAAAATAAAAAAACATGTTGGCTATTATATGTAATTATTATACTTTAAAGGCAACTGTTATTGGGTGTTGTACAAGAATGTAAAGATCATTATTTATAAAATTGATCCTGAAACTTATTTTTTTTAATTCCTTTGCCCGGAAAAGGCTGATCAAAATGAATAGTGTTGAATAAGTCTCTTACGATTTGTAAGTTAACCTGCCTAATTGAGTAAAAAAAGATTGGACTTGGTGGTTGATCGACTTCCTGTTAAAGTTTAATCTTTGAAAATAAGGATTTTAAAGATCATGAAATTGCTCTTTTTTTGTTTACATAAGATGTTTCAAATCGCTATTTGTTAGTAATTAAATGTTATATAATTTCCGTTTTTTCACGTCCTGTCAGAACCTTTATTTTTCCTAAAAAACAACTATCTATGATCATTCCCTTCACTTTTGCTCCAAGTATTGATCGCATCCGGTTTTCAAACAAATTATTAATTAGTAAATCATAATCAATTTGTAACTAATAAATAATTAAACTCTTAATAAAGAATGCTTATTAATTGCTTTTATATTGGTTATATATAGATTATATATTGATTATATCCAAACCGGATGCGAATATAATCAGAACCATACCCATACAAAAAAGCATCAAATGGTATAAACCACTTGATGCCTTTCTTTATTTTCTGAATAAATTATCTCTTTACTGTAACGCAGAACACAGAACGCGAAACCCGGAACGTCTTACTTCACCTCTACGCCATTTGTCACAGGCACTTTCGGTTGAATAAGCACCAATTTGCCATCAGCATCTTCAGCAGAAAGTATCATTCCTTCACTCATCACTCCACGCAGTTTACGGGGTTCGAAGTTGGCGATAAAGCAAACCTGTGAGCCGATAAGCTCTTCCGGTGCAGGGTAATGTTGTGCAATTCCGGAAAGGATGGTGCGTTCCTCCATGCCATCGGCAATGCGGAATTGTAACAATTTATCTGCCTTAGGTACGCGGGTGCAATCGAGAACGGTGCCTACCCGGATATCCATTTTAAGAAAATCATCGAAAGATACTTTTTCTTTTACGGCAGCAGGCTTGTAATTCGCCGTTTCATTGGCTATTTTAGTATCCTGCAGCTTTTGAATCTGTGCCTGCATGGCTTCGTCTTCTATTTTTTCGAAGAGTAATTCGGGTGTCTCGAGTTGAGAACCGGCTGTAAGCAAATCAATTTTACCCAGGTCTTTCCAACTGAAAGATTTCATACCAAGCATGGTGCGCAGCTTTTGGGATGTAAATGGCAGGAATGGCTCAAATGCAATGGCCAGGTTGGCTGCAATCTGCAAGCTGAGATGCATGATGGTCGCTACCCGGTTCATGTCGATTTTAGCCACTTTCCATGGTTCTGTATCCGCCAGGTATTTATTCCCTATACGGGCAAGGGTCATGGCTTCTTTCTGGGCATCACGGAAACGGAAATTATTCAGTAATTTTTCTACATTTGCTTTTACATTGACAAACTCTTCGAGGGTTTGTTTGTCATAATCGGTCAACACACCCAGCGAAGGTATTTTCCCATTGTAATAGTTTTGAGTCAGTACCAGGGCCCGGTTAATGAAATTCCCGAATATGGCTACCAATTCGTTGTTATTACGAGCCTGAAAATCATTCCAGGTAAAATCATTGTCCTTTGTTTCTGGAGCATTGGCTGTAAGCACATAACGCAACACATCCTGTTTCCCCGGAAAATCCACCAGGTATTCGTGCAACCACACAGCCCAGTTACGAGAAGTAGAGATCTTTTCTCCTTCGAGATTTAGGAATTCATTAGCCGGTACATTGTCCGGTAAAATATAACTTCCTTCGGCCTTCAAGATGGCTGGAAATACAATGCAGTGGAACACAATATTGTCTTTTCCAATAAAATGGATCAGGCGGGTTGATTCATCTTTCCACCATTTCTCCCATTTGCCAAACTTTTCAGGTTCTCTGTCGCAAAGTTCCTTGGTGTTTGAAATGTAACCAATAGGTGCATCAAACCACACGTACAGTACTTTCCCTTCGGCACCGGGGACAGGTACGGGGATGCCCCAATCCAGGTCACGGCTAACAGCACGTGGTTGCAGGCCCATATCGAGCCAGCTTTTGCATTGTCCGTAGACATTTGTTTTCCATTCTTTATGGTCTTCGAGGATCCATTTGCGCAACCATTCTTCGTGCTGATCGAGGGGTAGGAACCAGTGTTTGGTTTCACGCATTACCGGTATGTTGCCGCTGATAGCCGATTTGGGATGTATTAAATCCGTTGCATTGAGGGAAGTTCCACATGATTCGCATTGGTCACCATATGCATTTTCGTTGCCACAATGAGGACACTTACCGGTGATATACCGGTCGGCCAGGAATTGTTGAGCCGATTCGTCGTAATATTGTTCGTTCGTTTTTTCAATAAAACCACCTTTCTGTTCAATGGTTTTGAAGATATCAGAAGCCAGTTGGCGATGGGTTTTAGAAGTAGTGCGGGAATAAATATCAAATGTAATTCCGAATTCCTCGAACGATTTTTTGATAATACCGTGATAGCGATCCACAATATCCTGAGGAGATACGCCTTCCTTTTTTGCTTTTAGGGTAATGGGCACACCATGTTCGTCGGATCCGCCGATAAAAAGTACTTCTTCGCCTTTGAGACGAAGGTAGCGTACATAAATATCAGCAGGTATATAAACTCCCGCCAGATGTCCGATATGTACCGGGCCATTGGCGTAAGGCAAAGCCGAAGTAACGGTGGTTCTTTTAAAGTCAGTCATTTTTGTATTTAGTTAATTGGTTAATTGGTTAATTGGTAGTTTGGTTAATTCAGTTGGTAATTTATTTCCAATTTGCTGAATCAACTAATTAACTAATAACCCAAATGGAGTGCAAAGATACGGACAAATAATTAAATTTGGGGTATGATTCGAATTGAAATGAGTGGTAAACAAGGTTTCAGTAGTATTCTCAGGTATCTGATTTAATAAAAAATGAACGAAAAGAATAGAAGTGATGCCCGTGTAATGTAATGTCAGGCTGGTTGAAACGAAATGACCTGATTAGATTAAAAGTATTACACCGATTTACTTAAAGCATCGGAAACAAATTTATTGATAGATTCACCATGCATTTTTGCTGACATAGCAATCTTTCTGTGAAGTTCGGGTGTAAGACGAACATTGAAACTACCTTTGTAACTCTTTTCTGGTGCTTTTTCTTCCGATTCACAGTCTTTAATATGTTCATCAACTACATACTGAAATGCATCTTTTAGTTCTTTCACAGTTTCACCTTCGAAAGTAATCAAATCATTTATGCCTTCTATTTTACCGTAAAATACGTTGTCATCGGCAGAAAAATGAACACTTCCAATAAATTCTTTATAATTCAAGACATCTTTCATGTTTTTATCCTCCTTCTAAATTAATCCTTCTTTTCTAAGTTCATCAATAATTAAACTCAATTGATATTGTTTTAAAATATTGCCCGGATGTGGTTTGTGGAGTTTGATTTTATGAGTTTTACTTTTAAAGCAAACTCTTGATCCGGCTCCTTGTTCTTCCACATATCCAAATGAACTTAGCAATGATTTCAGTTCTGTATAGCTAAAGTCTTTTGGTTGTGACAATATTCGTATTAATATTTTTTCGGCTTTTGACATAGAATCTGATTTCAATACAAAGATAAACAATAGTTTGTAACTATTGTTTAGTCGCAAATAATTATTTTATTATTTTAGACCTGACTTTTATAGTATATTTGTAAATTAAAGATATCAATCATAAATTATTATTTCATGCCACGGGATAAAGCTATTTTAAAAGCACAGGTAAACGAGCTCTCAAAAAAAGAGTTGGTGGATATTGTACTTAAACTTGCAGCGAAAAGGTATAATTACGAATACCTGCTGGTGAATTTCCTGGATAAAGATGGTGGGGAGCAAACCTTATTTGAAGAAGCCAGAGATGATATTGATACTCTTTGCCAAAAAGAATATAAAGGGCGGACTGTACAACATCAGTTGGTAAAAAAACTCAATGCCTGCACCAAGAGAATCATTGAATTTACCGTTGAAACCAAAAGCAAAAAACTTCAGGCCGACTTAGTGTTTTATGTCTTGGAAATGCAGTTTGCCAATCCCGCAAAAGTTTTCGGTGCCCGCTTTTCAGGATATGATTATAAAGTGGGATTATTGCTTAAAAAGGGCATTTCGCTGGTGACTAAAAAACTCCATCCCGATTACCTGATAGACTACCAGGACAAAATGAATGAGTATCTTACCAAATTGCACCATACATCGAATCGAATCAATACAATCTATGATTTACCTCAACAAATAGATTGAATATCAGGAATACTAATTATACTTAAAAAGAACATATTCCCCGTTTTTTTTTATACTTTAGCACCCGATATTAAATCTACCTTCAAATGCAATATTCATCCAAATACCAGGGCAATATACTCCACAAATCCGGTAAGGGTTTGTATGAGTGCTGGATGATATAGACTCTTCTTCCTGAACTGCCTTTCTGTTGGAAAGTCCTTCCATTATTCCTTATCCTTCTATTTTATCACGCATCTTATTGTGCCATTCTGGCTCAAAAATATGAACGGAATTATATTTGATATTAAACGCTTTGCTGTACACGATGGTCCCGGAATACGCACCACTGTTTTCATGAAAGGTTGTCCATTGTCATGTCGATGGTGTCACAATCCTGAAAGTATGAACCCGGCTATTTGTACTGTTGATAAAACAGTACGAATAGGGGAGAAAGTTTTCACGGAAGATGAAATTGTCGGTCGTGAAATGACGGTGGAAGATGTCCTGAAAGTCCTTCGTAAGGAACAAATATTTATGGATGAATCGGATGGGGGAGTCACCTTTTCAGGAGGAGAACCGTTGTATCAACATGACTTTTTAACCGATTTACTGATTGCATGCCAGAAGGAAGGAATGCACACGACAGTTGATACCTGCGGATTTGCAAACTGGAATGTGCTGGAGAAAGTTGCTCTGCATACCGATTTGTTTTTATACGATCTGAAATTGATGGATACTGATATCCATAAAATAAATACCGGTGTGCCAAATCAACTTATCCTTCATAATCTGACCAACTTATTGGGAATGGGGAAAAAGGTAAGAATACGTATTCCTCTGATTCCTGAAATAACCTTTACGCTGAACAATATCAGGCAGACTATCGTTTTTCTAAAAACATTAAATGCACCTGTTGATGGTGTTGATTTATTGCCCTATCACAATACTGCATCGCACAAGTATGAACGCTTCAGTATCGAAAACCGGCTGAAAGAATTAAAAACAGTGAGCAAGGCCGAATTGTCGGATATTAAGCTGCAATTCGAAGAAGCCGGATTTGCTGTTAAGATTGGTGGATAATGCTTTAACGATATAGTTGACCATAAACCCCATAACCTTTCAAACTTCAAACTTCAAACATCAAACATCAAACATCAAACTTCAAACTCTCAAACCTTTTACCTCATGACTCCAAGAATTGAATTGTTACGCGAACAAAGCCTCAATGCTACAAACCGTATTTCGGCAGAGAGAGGACTGCTGATCACTGAATTTTATAAAAACCATGTTGCTTTGGGTGATTCCATTCCAGTACAACGTGCCAAATCATTCCGGTATATACTGGAAAATAAAAGTATATGCATCAATGATCTGGAGTTGATTGTGGGTGAACGTGGACCGGCACCAAAGGCAACCCCCACCTATCCTGAAATAAACGTCCATTCGCTCCAAGATCTTGATATCCTGGACACCAGGGAAAAAGTGTGGTATCGGGTAGATGATGAAACGCGCGAAGCTTTTAAAAATACCATTATTCCTTTCTGGAACGGACATTCTAACCGCGACCGGATCATGAAAGCCATGACTCCGGAGTGGCATGATGCGTATGATGCCGGAATTTTTACTGAATTTATGGAACAGCGTGCTCCCGGACATACTGTTGCCGGTTATAAAATCTATCAAAAAGGGATGCTTGATATAATTGCCGATGTGGAAGCCAGTATGGCATCCCTCGATTGGTTAACCGATTCGCAGGCAATGGATAAAATGGAAGAATTGAAGGCTATGAAGATGACTGCTGAAGCTATCATCCTGTTTGCCAATAGACATGCTGCCAAGCTGGATGAACTTGCATTCGCCGAAAAAGATGCATTGCGAAAGGAAGAACTTACTGAAATGGCCCGGATATGCCGGAAAGTACCTGCTCATGCACCAACGACTTTCCATGAGGTATTGCAACATTACTGGTTCGTACATCTGGGTGTTGTCACTGAGCTTAATCCCTGGGATTCGTTTAATCCCGGACGACTTGACCAGCATTTATTCCCTTTCTACAAAGCTGAAACAGCAGTAGGAACGTTAAACAGGGAACAGGCAGTGGAACTATTGCAATCGTTCTGGATTAAATTCAACAACCATCCCTCACCTCCCAAGGTGGGTATCACTGCGCTGGAAAGCAATACTTATACCGATTTTTCATTGATTAACCTGGGTGGAGTTACTCCCGAAGGATTGGATGGCGTAAATGAGATGACTTTTATATTGTTGGATGTGATTGAAGAGATGCGATTGCTTCAACCAAGCTCGATGGTTCAACTGAGCCGAAAGAATCCGGATGCATTTATTGACAGGGCTGTTCAAATAACCAAAACAGGTTTTGGACAACCTTCCATTTTCAATACCGATGCCATCATTCAGGAATTAATGAATCAGGGGAAAACAGAGGAAGATGCCCGTAACGGAGGAGCCAGTGGTTGTGTAGAAAGTGGTGCGTTTGGTACAGAGAGTTATATCCTGTGCGGTTACTTTAATTTGCCAAAGATACTGGAACTGACTTTACACAATGGCTTTGATACCCGAACGAATAAACAAACCGGTATCAAAACCGGTATACTAAATGACTTCACAAGCTATAACGATTTATTGGCAGCCTTCAAAGCACAGGTGGAACATTTTATCGAACTGAAAATAAAAGGGAATAATGCGATTGAAAATATCTTTATGACCCATATGCCTACTCCTTTCCTGTCATTGATTATTGATGATTGTGTGAGTAAAGGCAAGGATTATATCACCGGAGGTGCCAGGTATAATACAAACTACATTCAGGGTGTGGGAATGGGTACGATGACTGATTCGCTCACCTCGTTGAAGAAGCTTGTTTTTGATGACCGGTTCATTTCTTTGACGGGATTTGTAGAAGCACTGGAACGTAATTTCGAAAATAAAGATGATTTACTTTACAGGATACTTTACAAAACTCCGAAATACGGTAATGATGATGATCTGGCTGACGCGCAATTGTTAGATGTATTCAATATCTATCACAATGCTGTAAACGGGCATGTTAGTCCACGGGGTGCAGACTATCGCATCAACCTCTTGCCAACAACCTGTCACGTGTATTTTGGAAGTGTGATGCATGCCGGACCTGATGGACGAAGAGCTGGTATGCCTGTGTCGGAAGGTATTTCACCCGTACAGGGATCGGATACCAACGGGCCAACGTCGGTTATCAAATCAGCAGCTAAGATTGATCAGTTGCATACGGGTGGAACGCTGTTGAATCAAAAATTCAGTCCTGCCTTCTTTGAAGATGAAACAGCCATTCGTAAAGTGTCAAGCCTGGTGCGTAGCTATTTCAGAATGAACGGACATCATATCCAGTTTAATGTAGTTGATGCTGCAACACTGCATGATGCCCAGAAATATCCGGAGAAACATCGTAATCTGATCGTGCGTGTAGCAGGGTACAGCGATTACTTCAACGACCTTGGAACTGATCTTCAAAATGAAATTATAAACCGGACTGAACATGAGTGCGTATAATAACTTAACTTATCCATCGTTTAAAAGACAGGTAAATGTAGTTTAATTAATAATCTAAGAAATATGTTCAACAAAGAAACTTACATCCAGCGTAGAAAAGTTCTGATTGAAAAGATTGGAAATGGACTCATATTATTACTTGGAAATGACGAGAGTCCAATGAATTATACCGATAACGGATATCATTTCCGTCAGGACAGTAGTTTCTTATATTATTTTGGCATTGATTTTCCGGGACTGGCAGGTGTGATTGATGTGGATAACCAACGCCAGATTATTTTTGGCAACGATTACACCATCGATGATATCGTATGGATGGGATCGCAACCCACCATAACAGAAAGAGTATCTTCCGGGGGAATAAATGAATCTTTACCATCTTCCGAATTGTCAAAGATAGTTCTTGCAGCACAACAAAAAGGACGTGAGATACATTTTCTACCTCCCTACCGGCCTGAAAACAAACTGAAATTACAGCAATTGACAACACTTCATCCGGATGAGTTAAGTTCTAAATCTTCCCTAAAACTAATCCGTGCCGTGGTAAGCCAACGGGAGATTAAATCATCCGAAGAAATTGAAGAAATTGAATATGGGGTAAATTTATCGGTTGAAATGCACACTGCAGCCATGCAACTGGTACGCCCGGGAATGACGGAAGCACAAATAGCGGCAAGGGTTTATGAAATTGCTCTGGCAGCCAATTGTGAACTGTCTTTTCCCATCATTGCCACTATTAACGGACAAACATTGCACAATCATTACCATGGTAATGTGTTGAAAAGAGGTGACCTGTTTTTGCTGGATGCTGGTGCAGAAACCGGTAAGCATTATGCAGGGGATCTATCAAGCACCATTCCGGTCGATGTGACTTTTAATAACCAACAAAAAGTTGTCTATGAAATGAGCCTGAAAGCCCATCAGGCGGCTATTGACCAACTGGCTCCCGGAGTTCCTTTTCTTAAAGCCCACATGGCTGCCTGCCGTTCAATAGCTGATAGCATGTTGGAATTGGGTCTGTTGAAAGGAAACATGGAGGATGCCGTGGAACAGGGTGTTCATGCCTTGTTTTTCCCTTGCGGTACAGGACATATGCTGGGGCTTGACGTTCATGACATGGAGGATCTGGGAGAAGTATGGGTCGGATATGATGGGAAGCCAAAGAGCACCCAGTTTGGACTTAAATCTTTGCGGCTGGCTAAGACCCTGAAACCAGGGCATGTGTTTACCATTGAACCTGGCATTTATTTTATCCCTGAATTAATGGATAAATGGCAGTCGGAAGGACGTTTTAATGAATATATCAACTGGACGGAAGTTCAAAAGTACCGAAACTTCGGTGGAATACGCAACGAAGAAGATTTCACAATCACCGAAACCGGTGTTCAACGACTGGGAAAAATGAAACCTAAGACGGAAGATGAAGTGGACTATGTGAGGAATTTAAGAATATAAAAAAAGCAGAACCATAGCGGTTCTGCTTTTTTTATCGCTTTATAAGTCAATATTCCTTATTCTTTAGCGGTTTTAAAATCTAAAAAATAAGTTTTATCCAGTGGATATCCGTTTTCACTCTTAAACCAACCGGCATTAAAAGATAGGGAATATGATCTGTCCGGCTTTAAATCTACTTGTATTATCCATTCTTTTTTAGTTTCCTCGTTCCATTTAGTCTTCCTGTCTTTAGATATTTCAGGGAAATAGTCTTTGCCCAATTTCCCGTAACCAGATCCATTATTTCCAATTAGCATAGGCCTGTCAAAATGGAGAATGATTTCCCGGGTATTTGGATTAATATTTATGGAATTGTTTTCAATACTTATCGATTCAATCTTTGGATAGCTCTGTTCAAGCTCTTTTCCCGATTTTTCAGGGGATATTGTGTTTTGCAATTTGACTATTTCGGGCATAAAATCTTTCAGGGTCGGATATTTATCCCTGTTTTTTTCATAGATGGATAGTTCATCTACAAGTTGTTCTATCCATAAAAACCCATTTGCCTTTTCTTTAACAATCATGGATTTCACGTATTCATCATTTTCTTTCCTTCGTTGAAAGTATTTGATAACACAGGCTCTTACCAATATCTCATAATTCATGGTTTTGGAGTTGCCATAAGCCTGCTTAGACATTTTTTCTTTGACAAAATTGAAAATATCTTCACTTTTTGATTGCATTCCCGGATAATTTTCCTCCATCAATGGATTACAAAATGAATGGTTGTATTCATGAATAATTAAGGGAAGTGCCGATTCCCGATAAAATGGTTGACCTGTGCTATCAGCGAGGCAACAACCGATGACTGCATATAGATCTTCTTTCCCGTTATTGAATATTGCCTTTGGTCCATAATTCCCGGGTCCGTTTGGAATACTCAAAACCAGATTGAAATTTCCCTTCGATTTTTCTCCGTAAAATTTCTCAAACCAACTAAAATATACTTTGTCTAAAATGACAGAAAACTTGTTTTCAGCTGTTTTGTAGAGTGAACTGTGATTTGAAAAGAAATCCCTGAATTTCGTATCAACATAAAATTTATTAAGATAGGTTGTAAATGCTTTGACATCCTCTGGTGTCCATCTGTTGTCCAGCGATTTTAATGAAAGGTCCGGATTTAAGCACACTGAGTCTGAAATTTCTAAGATAACAGCCAGTGACATGACAGCATCATAACTGACACCATGTTCTTCCCTTATTTTTTGTGCAAATAAGATAGCCTCATGTTTTTTAAAGGGATTGAAATATTCATCCATATCCTTAGCATACGAAGGCAAATTGTTATAGGTATATTCATTGGCTCCGGCAAGTCTGAAGACGATACTTAACAATTCTGTCCGTTCATCAACCCTGGGTTGTACTACCTTTTGAGCAAATGTAAATACTATTGCCATTGAAAATAATAATGTAGCTGTGATCTTTTTCATATTTTTAGAATGAGTGGTTTATTTATCAAATAAATATTAAAATTAACGCACAAAGATAGTTAATTATTTTACATTGCATTGAAATTAATGTTTTTTTTACAAAAAAGGCTACTCATTTCTAAGTAGCCTTGCAATTAATTTTCCAGCAATTATTTTATTTTTTCGTACCCACTATATCCCAGGTAGGAGGCATTATTCCCATCAGGTTTTTCACAAAGAAATCATATCGTTTATGTTCCCCAAAATCATTGCCCATAGTATGCCCTACCCCTGGAAGAACCACCAGTTCGAAATCTTTATTTGCTTTTATCAAAGCATTGCAAACCTGAAAAGTTGAAGACGGATCAACATTATCGTCCAATTCTCCTACCACCAGCATCAGTGGACGTGACTCGAGATGTGCATTGACTACATTCGAACAGGCAGCATATTCTTCCCCAACGGGGTATCCCATCCATTGCTCGTTCCACCAGAGCTTATCCATGCGATTGTCTTGACAGCCACATGCAGAATAAGCTGCCTTGTAATGCTCCGGATGAAACAGGGTAGCCCACATGGCTTCCTGACCACCTGCGGAAGCACCATAGATTCCAATGTGATCTATGTCCATATATGGATATTTCGCGGCTGCTGCTTTTGTCCAGGCAATACGATCGGGGAATCCGGCATCTTTCAGATTCTTGAAGATGATTTCTTCGAAAGCTTTCGAACGAAATGAAGTTCCCATCCCATCCATTTGTACCACAATAAACCCTAACTCGGCAATCGAATTTAAGTAACGGTTAAAGGCAAAAAAAGACTTTGGTGTATACTGGCTTCCCGGTCCGGCATAAATATATTCCAGAACAGGGTATTTTTTATTGGGATCGAAATTTGTGGGGCGTATGATGATTCCCCATATATCGGTTTTCCCATCACGACCTTTGGCTGAAAATGGTTCCGGAGCTATCCAGCCTGTTTTAAGTAATCCGGAAATGTCAGCTGTTTCAAGAGGTAGTATGATTTTACCATCTGTTGCATTTCGCAAAACGGAGACGGGAGCTTTATTGACAGTAGAATAGCTATCCACCATGTATTTTTTATCTTCAGAAAACCATGCCTGATGCATTCCTTCCTCCGGAGTTAGACAGGTAAGCCCGGTACCATCAAAATTAATTTTGTAATATCGTATCAGGTATGGATCTTCATGAGCAACCATACCGTTTGCTGAGAAAATCAGTTCACGTTTATGCTCATCGACATTCACTACATCACGTACATACCATTCACCCCTCGTAATCTGATTTTTCACCTTCCCGGTATTGCGGTCGTACAGATACAAATGATTCCAGTTGTCACGTTCGCTCATCCAGATGATTTCATTCCCGTTAGTCAGGTTTCTTTTGAAATAACGGTTGTAATTCACAAAGGTTTTTGAAGTTTCTTCGATCACTGTCTTTACATCACCTGTTTCTGCTGATATCTCCAGTACCCTGTAAACCTGATGCCCGCGTTGATTATATTCAATTATCACTGATTTGTTGTCTTTACTCCATTCGAATCCTTTTAAATCAAGCTGACTGTTGAACAATTCAGTGGAAGGTACTTTCTTTTCTCCACTTGCCACATTGAATATGACCGGTGTGCGGACTGGCAAGACATCTCCCGGTTTCACGTAATCCCTTTTTAGAAGCTTAGGTTGAAGTTGGTCGGAAGGAGATGATTCGATCAGATATAATGTCCTTGTTTCAGCAGCATGGATTCTCATAACCGCCAGCTTTTTTGAATCGGGTGACCAGGATATGTTGGAAGAATAATAATCATCCACTGTGCCATCCGTGCTGAGTGCTTTTTCTACGCCTGTTTTTAGTTCTTTAATATAAAGATTATTGTCCTTTAAAAATGACTCCGTTTTCTTGTCGGGTGACATGACCGGTTTCCCTGTTCGTTCAGTATCCACAGTACCCCAGTATTCATCTTTGTGGTTCGTGATTTTATCTCCTTTCTTAAGTGTATTTTTCCCGGTCGTAAAGGTCCAGTTATAGGAATTATACACAAAATGAAGTGTATCCAGCGAATTTGATACCTTTAAATTCTGAATGGGTAATTTGGTCGCTTCAACAGGTTTGTCACTACTTAAACCCAATTCCAGTGCTAATTTGTTCTGATCGAATAATGGTTTCCGGGTTTTGTTTTGCGCATCAACCAACACATACATTTTACCTTGTGGTGTATTGTTGACATACCAGAAACGATTTGTACTACCTATCCATTGAGGAGTTACATTCGAATGAAACACTTTGTCCTTTAGTCTGTTTTCAAGGGTAAATGCCCGGTTGTAATCGTCGGAAGTCCCTTGTGCCAGCAAATTAATGGAACTGAACCAAACCAGGATAAAAAGGAATACAATTTTATTCATAATTATTTATATATTTTTTTGAATGTAAGAAGTATGAGTCGGAATATAATTGAATACAAATGAGCCAACAAGATGAATTAGCACATAAAATTACATCTGAATTATGTGGATAATATTACATGATTTTTTCCTGATTTAGGTTTGCAAAGTTATGTTTTTTTAGTTTATTCTGCAACACTGTTTTAGACATAAGGATTCCTCAAATTTAAAAAAAATGTTGTATTGAAATCAAAAGAATATGAACCTTCCTTTTTTCATAATGAACAGACACAAAGAATGATTTAATTTCAGAGTTAAAGTACTTATTAAAAAAATGCAGAGTTTCAAACTCTGCATTTTTGTTACTAAACATACAATCATTTACTAAATACACTATTATCACGAATCTAATATTAGTTATTTATTCTTAATTACATTAGGCCAGCCGTTTTCATCCCACTGTAGTTTTTCCATCCGGAGTTTAGGTTTTCCTTCATCATTGGCATCGTATCCGTGAAAAACCAGATAATCTGTTCCGTCGAAAGTGACTACCGCATTGTGTCCGACTCCATGCCAGTTTTCATCACCTTGTAAAAGCATGGTTCCTCCGCCTTTTGACATTGGGGTACCCGACTGATCAGTGTACGGACCGGTAACTTTCTCTGACCTTCCGACAATCATTTTGTACGTGCTGTTAATCCCTTTGCAGCAATAATCAATCGAAGCGAACAGAAAGTAATACTTTCCTTTTTTAAATATGAATGGTGCTTCAATGGCGTTACCACCTGCTTCTACGGGATTATCATCCACAGCTGGTGGGTTACCTGTTTCGGTATCCGTTTTCCGGGTAGCAATAGTCGGAATTGATGCAATATTATCATCAATGCTTTTTGCATCCTTTGAAAGTTTCACGAGTTTTATGCCATCCCAAAAAGAACCAAAAACCAAATAAGGCGTTCCTTTTTCATCGATAATCAGATTCGGATCAATCGCATTCCAGTTTGTTACTCCCGGTACCGATTGAATGACCTTCCCATGATCTATCCATTTATACGAATGGTCAAGCGGATCAAGTGTCTTATTGGTTGCCAGTCCAATACAGGATGTGTTTTTACCGAATGCCGAAACTGAATAATACAGGTAGTACTCTCCGTTGAAGAATGAAATGTCTGGTGCCCAGATGTGACCTTTAAAACCGGGAACGGCATCCACTGCCCATTGGGGAGCCTGTGAAAATACAGGTTCATTCTTTTTCCAGTTTTTCAGATCCGTGGAGGAGAAAACCGATATCCCCCTTCCGGTGCAAAATACATAATACGTATTGTTTTGCCTGATCATAACAGGGTCGTGAACTATGATGTCGTTTTGTGCGAACAACTGCATATAAAAGAACAGAAATATCAGCATGCTGAAAAAACGGTAGTTTTTTGTTATCACTGATTTTCCTGGAAATGATTCGGTTAATTTGAAGTTTTTTATACACATTTGCCTATAACTCTTAAAATGGTTGATTTGATATTGAAAGATAAAAGAATCTCACAGGAAACGTTTTCAACGCTTCCCATGATGAATCCTTTACAGAAATTAATACGATGGATTTTGTACAGCTTTTGGATTTATCTGCATTTCAATATTCGGAATAGGCATATATTCTTTACCGGGAATATATCCATTCCATTCAGCATCATGTGCCTTGAGTGTGGCAAGCCTGGCTGCATCTTTTATCCAACCCCAGCGGACGATATCATCATACCGGTGTCCTTCCAGGCAAAACTCCAACGCCCGTTCATGCGTAAGTTGTTCGAATAACTGATTCCTGGTATACCCTGCAAATTCGGCTTCGCGATCCGGCAGGTTGGCCCTGTTACGAACCAACTGAATGTTGTGGGCTGCTGCTGGAATTTGTCCTAATTCCATTTCACATTCGGCATACATCAATAAAACGTCCGAATAACGCATCAACCGTTCATTGATTCCCGAACGCCAGTCGAATTCGTCCGGACGGCCTGAATTGACATTCTCATATTTACGTGCAAAGAACATAGTCTTCCATTTCAATGTATCGGCACCGGTATAAGGCCATGCCTGACGGAAAGTTTTACCATACAATGTACAACCCGGATAATCAAATGTTATGCTGGCATACAATCTTGGATCCAACGTTCCCGATTTTGTTTTTTCAATGTTATATTCATCAAATATCCATTTTCGTATGGCCATATCACCCCAGCCAAAAGGAGATGGTGCATAGGTAATGGCGCGTGCAGTCGTTTTATCCCAGCTGGCTGCAGGATCACCAACCCAACCTAAATCGGGCTGACTCATGCGTTGAAACTGAATTTCAAAGATGGACTCTTTGTTGTTTTCTTTTGCCTTATCTTCTAAAAAGTTATCTTCGTAATTCGGCATTAAATCATATACCCCTAAATCGATGATTTGTTTAAATACCTTTGCTGCGTTTGTATAGTCCTTGTTAAACAAATAAGCTTTTCCCAGGTATCCTAAAGCAGCACCTTTCGTTGCTCTCCCTTTATTTGGGTCATCATACGTGGCAGGAAGTAAAGTTGCAGCCAGCGTGAGGTCTTTGATCACCTGGTCCCATACAACTGAAGGTTCCACCTGAGGATTAAAAAAGTCAGCAGATGATTGTGGTGGAGTAAGAATTAAAGGAACATGATTCCAAAAAGTGACAATGTATGAATAAGACAATCCTCTCAGGAACAGAGCTTCGCCCATTAAACGATCCTTATATTCAGGATGAGTCGTATAGGTGATTTTAGGCAAATTCACGATGGCTGAATTGGCTCTCTTCACAATATCATAAAAACCCACGTACATCGCTTCAGGCATATAATTCGTAGTAAGCAAATTGAATTGAGCTACTGCAAAAAATGCATCCCAGGGACTTGGTGACCACGTAATGTCATCCCTGCTATCGAGGCAGGCAGGCGCAAAACGCAGGAAAGTACCGTCATACAGTAATGCCTGATAAACCCCATTAACACCCAGTACTGCCTGATCTTCCGTTTGCCAGAAAGAACCTGTTGTCTGAAGATTTGGATTGGTTAATTTCAACCAATCCTCAGTACAACCTGAAAACAGGAGACTGATAATTCCTATTATTGTGAAATATTTTATTGTTGTTTTCATTTTGATTTCATATTAAATTAGATTGATTAGCTTAGAAACTCAACTGAGCTCCGACCAGAAATGTCCTTGGATTTGGCAGACCTCCCGAGAATGCATTAAATGTTTTATTTGGATAAGATCCATGATCAACCGCTCTGTCCCAAAGTCCATCACTCCCAAAATCAGGGTCAAATCCGGTATATTTTGTGAACGTATACAAGTTTTGCGCTTTTACATACAATCGCAGGCTGCTGATGTTGATTTTAGTAAGAAGTGAATTCGGAACGGTGATACCAACTTCAACATTCGCAATTTTAAAATAACTTCCATCTTCTAACCAACGGGAAGAATTTCTTGAATTTCCATTCGGATCGCCCATAACAACTCTCGGTATACTTGTATTAGTATTGGTTGGAGTCCAGCTGTTTAACATCCTTGTCGAATACTGATCGGCAGAACCTCCGTATTCCAGTGATGCTGCAATGGCATTGTATATTTTATTTCCTGTAACACCATTACCTGACAGTGAAAAATCAAATATTTTGTAAGATGCTGTCAGGTTGACTCCGAAAGTTAATGTCGGAATTGAACTGCCTAACGAGGTTTGATCTTTATCATTTATTCTGCCATCGCCATTTAGATCTTTAAATTTATAATCTCCGGGAGAGGTATATAAATTCTGATAAACTGCTCCGGCACCGTTTTTCTGGGCAGCAGTTGCATTTAATGCCGTAATATCGCTTTTGTTTTGGAAAATACCGTCTATAACATATCCGTATAATTCTCCTACTGAGGATCCTACAAGTGATTTACTTATGATTCCATAATGAGGATTATTTCCATATCCGAGTGAAAGAATTTCATTCTTCAGCGTGGAAACATTCCCTGAGATGCCATATCTGAAATCACCGATTCGGTCTTTCCATCCGGCAGAAAACTCAAAACCACTGTTGTTCACTGTTGCTCCGTTAATTGTAGGGGATAACCATGAATATACACCTGTTGAATAAGGAATAGAAACGACAATAAGCATATCTGATGATTTACTGGTATAATATTCACCTGAAAAACTTAGCCTGCTATTAAATAATTCTCCATCAAGTCCGATATTCTTGGTTTCTTTCGATTCCCATTTAATATTCGGGTCAACATATGAAATTTGAGCTGAACCTGGATTGAGTGCTCCGTTAAATACATACGATGCATAAGGGTTTATTTGTGCATAGTACAGATAATCAGGCATCTCCTGGTTTCCTAATTTACCCCAGCTGGCTCTTAATTTCAGTAGGTTTATAAAATTAATGTCCTTCATAAACTCTTCGCTGCTTATTTTCCAACCCAGTGCTACCGATGGAAAATTTCCCCAACGATTACTTGGCGCAAAACGGGATGAACCATCCCTGCGAATGGATGCCGTAAAAAGATATTTGTCCTGATAATTATACAGTAAACGGGCAAAATAGGATGTCAAACGACTTTCATTTTCTCCCCCGGTTGCGGATGTTATAGCACCCCTGCTTATTTCTTTGAAATAGGGCTGACTGAATCCCTCGGCATAAGCATTTGTCCAATTGTAATTATAATCCAACAAGGAAGTACCTATCATGGCATTAATGGCATGATCGCCAATCTTTTTGTCAAAAGTTAACGTCTGTTCCACTGAGCCGGTTGATCCATTGCTTCGGTTTTGATACATTTTTGCAGTACTGTTTACATAAGCCCAACCCAGGTTGTGAACGGGATCAAAATGAAAATCCTGGAAGTCGGTACGATCGTAAGTTAAACTTAATTTGTATTTCAAAAATGGGAAGAAGGCATATTCACCATAAGCATTTCCGAAAAATTTATAGCGTTTTGTTGTACTTTCGATCATTTTATTCATACCGATTACATTCGCTGAGTACGATCCGTCCAGAACCTTATTGGAAGCTCCATAGCCATCTGGCTGGGCAGCGTCGTAAACGGGTAGTGTTGGTATGGCTTCAACCATAAAGGATACGGCAGTACCATCTTTTACAAAGGTCATTAAATCCTGGTTTACATAGGTGTAGTTCATGGTTTCACCAAATTTGAAATTCCCGTAGTTATGGTCGGAACTGACCGTAAATGAATACCTTGTATAATTTGGACCATTCCCTACCAATGTACCCGTCTGGTCAAAGTAATTCAGGGATGTTTTGAATGTGGATTTCTCATTTCCACCGGAAAGAGAAATCGTATGTTCCTGGATATTCCCTGTTTTTGTGAATTCCTTTTGCCAGTCGGTGTTATTTTTACTGAACAATGGATCCGAAGGGTTATTGAATGGCAGAATGCTGCCGGTATAGGAAGGATTAGTACTGAGTGCGTTTGTTGTTGCCAGGTTAACCAGCGATTGGTATTGTTTACCATCACTGACTGAATAACGGTTGGCAATATTCTGTACACCGGCGTATACATTATAATCAACTTTCAGTTTACCGCTTTTCCCGCGTTTGGTTGTTATGATAATCACGCCATTCGCTGCCCTTGATCCATAAATAGCTGCCGCTGATGCATCTTTCAATACCTGAATGGTTTCTATATCCGATATAGGATAATCATTCACCGGAGTTGCAACTCCATCAATTATATAAAGAGGTGATGAATTATTAAATGAGCTAATTCCTCTGATCTTTACAATCGGAACAGCTCCCGGTTCACCACCACTCTGAACTGAAAGACCGGCAACCTGACCCTGAAGTGCTTTTGTGATATCATTGGTTGCAATCTTAACCACTGATTTTACGTCTACCACTGCAATCGATCCGGTTAAATCAGATTTTTTTTGTGAACCATAACCAATGACGACTACTTCGTCCACATTGACGCTCTTTTCGACAAGCGTAACATTTATAGTATTTGTACTACCTATGACAACTTCCTGTGTTTCCATGCCAATAAATGAGAAGGTCAGCAATTTAGCATCACCTGGCACTTCCAATACATAATTACCCTCTAAATTGGTAATGCTGCCGGCTGTTGTTCCAGTCACTACCACAGAAACACCGGGTAATCCTGCACCGCTTACATCGATTACCTTACCCTTGATTGTTTTGTTCGATTGTGAATAACCTGACATGGCAAAAAAACTGTTCAGCAATATAACCAGTGTCAGGCTGATTATTCGCATCGTACTTACGTGTTTTTTTAATCTATGGGCATAGTCTGCACCATTTTCTGATGTTTTGTACATACTTTTTAATTTTTGTGAATTTTCATAATTATTAAAATCTAATATAAAATAATAATGGATCATAATGACCCTGCTAAGGGGAATAATGTGTTTCCATAAAATTAAATGGTTTTAATTAGTTGATATCTTTTTATATAAATTGTTTTATTTCAAATTCTGCTGATGTTAAAAGGTAAAAGTTATTGGTATGCTGAATGAATCAATTTTGAAATAATTAATTTTTAAAAGGTTATTTAATGTGCAAATATATGGATAGTAAATATTCACACGGTAAACACATGTTTTTTTATAGTGGACATATGTTTTTCAACGATAATAATAGTACAATAAAATTATAATGACAATTGAATTCGAGTAATCAATATGTATGTAAATATCATATATTCAAAACCTTATATTTATTTTTTTTACCCTTAGTAGAAAGCCGGACACCCCACACCCTACCCTTATTTCGCTTATTTATTCAAACAGATCAACTCTTACTGAAGTAATAAAAGCGACAATTAAATTTACGAGAGGTCAGGAAGTCTGAAATCAGAGAACAATAGAATGTTTAATCGGGGGAGAAGAAATAACAATGCCGGCTTTTTCTGTTTTAACCTGACGGACTATCTAAAGTCCCTGAGTTAAAACAGAAAAAACCGGCATGAATTATTTAAAAGAAAAAAATGAACTATAGTTTAATGGTGATTAAATTAAAAGATTGCGGTGCCAGTTCCAGTTCAATCGTATTGCCCGAAGTCTTTATTTCCTTCTCCTTTGGAATGATAGCAGTTGGATTTTCTAATGTATTTTCGGCATCCATGTCCTCAGAAATTAAAAGAGTATGTGTTCCAACGCGTTCTGCTTTTTTTAATCCGTTGAACGTGTAGGTTACTTTGCGAACTTCCGTAGAGGTATTGGCAATTTTCAATATGATTTCATTTTTATTCTTGTCCAACGCTGTACTTGCGTACAATCCGTTTTGTCCCGTTAATGGCAGTTTGTTTTCGCTGGTTGTAAGTACATTGGTCCCAACATGCATTCCATAAAGTTGTTGCACATAGTAATTCGGTGATTTCACGGAGCGAAGATTATCAAACCAGATTAAATCCGGTCGCCATTGCCATCCTTCAACATGTGCAAAAAGAGGTGCATAGGTACACATCTGAACAATATCAGCATTGCGTTCAAATCCAGTCATAAAGGCGGCTTCGCACAGTGCCGATTCAAAATTGTTTTTCCTGTTTTTAGGGTGACAGGCATATTCTCCTGCAAATACCTTGGGCGCTTTTCGGTCGTACTTGTCGTATCGGTTGGCATTGGCTAAAAACCATTGTGGATCTTTGTAGTAATGTTCATCAACCAGGTCTGCTTTCAGACGTTTCATTTCATTCCATCCAAAATCAAAATCTTTTCCTGCAGGACTCGGACCGGCTGATCCGATAACTTTCACGGTGGGATATTTTGCCCGGATAGCTTTGACAAAAGGTTCCAGACGTTCGGGATACAGGCTGCCCCATTGTTCATTCCCTACGGCCAGTAATTTTAAATTGAACGATGCCGGGTGACCCATATCCGCCCGTAGTTTACCCCATTTGGTGGAAATGTCACCATTGGCAAATTCAATCAGATCAAGAGCATCCTGTATATAAGGTTCCAGGTTGTTCACAGCCACATGGGCATTGATGTCTTTGTTCTGGAACTGGCAGGAAAGTCCGCAACTGATTACAGGTAACGGTTCTGCACCAATTTCTTCCGAGAGTTGGAACAGTTCGTAAAATCCCATTCCGTACGATTGAAAATAATCCGGGAAAAAACGATTCGGGAAAGTATATTCCCAACGGTTTTCGTTTAATTTTCGGTTCTCTACCGGACCCACAGAGTTTTTCCATTGGTAACGGGTCTCCAGATTGGTGCCTTCAACAATGCAACCACCGGGGAAACGAAATACACCCGGATGCAAATCATACAATGCCTGTGCCAGATCTTTACGTAACCCGTTCTCGCGACCTTTCCAGGTGTCAACCGGGAAAAGTGAAACATGGTCTAAATCAAGACTCCCTTTCGAGGTCAGGAATATCCGCATCCTTGCTTTTGGTTCTTTCTTTGTTGATTTAATGATGACCTGGTATTTTTTCCAATCTTTCGAATCGACCGTAAGTGTTTGTGTTGAGAAAACGGCACTCTCAGGATCAATCAGTTCAATCCGTATTTTTCCGGATTCATTTCCTTCCGGAATCCGTGCCCATACCGAGAAGCGGTAATCTGCTTCTTTTTGAACACCTATACCAAAAAAACCCTCATTGTCAAGACCTGTATGTTTATCATCGTGTCCGGGATAGGAAAGCCGAACATAATGAGGGTTGTTTGGAAACGGAGCACCATCGGTACGTACTTCCACGTTGCCAAAAGTATTCCATCCCATCAGGCTCTGGGGAAATTCAAATGAACGGTTCTTGATTAATTCGGCATATAACCCGCCATCGGCTCCGTAGTTGATATCTTCAAAGAAAATTCCATACATAGTTTTCTGAATGGGCGATCCGACATTCTTGACATCTACCTGTATGGAATGTGTTTGAGAAAAAATAACTGGCGACACAAACGAAACTGCGATTATTAAAACAGCTTGCAATATTGTTTTTTTCATGTTACAATGGTTGTTTTTAAATTTTATACAAAGAAATTAATAATAAACGGGAATTTGGTGGACTATAAATTATTTTAAGAGTAAAAATTCATAAAAAACAAGTGGAAAATAAAAAAATAAACTGAATCAAATAACAATCTGTTTGTCAGATGTAATTCAAGTGATATTCATCCTGCATCAATTGTTTAAATTAGATTGAACCGTTTCTTTGTCTTCTTCTAAAAAAATACTGGGTTGAATACCAAAATGTTTGGTAAAGCAACGGGTAAAGTATTTCGGGTCATTAAATCCGACTTCGTAGGCAATCTCAGAGATGTTGAGTGAATGGGATATACGGTTTTTTATAATTAATTCGCGTGCAATGTTTAACCTGTAAATACGTATAAACCGGCTTGCTGACTGTCCTGCCAGATTCTTCAGTTTTTTATGAAGCAAGCTTCGGCTAATGCCCATGGTTTCGATAAATTCAGCCACATCAAAATCAGGATTCGTGTAATTTTCTTTTATAACTTTTAAAGATTTGTCAATGAACTTTTTATCCAGAGAATCATCCTGTATGTTGAGCGCATCAATATCCATGCTATCTGTAAACCGTAATTGAACACGGTTCCGTTTTTCATTCAGATTCAGTATGATCGCTTTTAGTAATTCTTCGTCGAATGGTTTCACCATGAAGGCATCGGCACCCAACTGATAGCTTTCAATCTGAGTATCGGTCGACGATTTTGCCGTGAGTAAGATCACCGGAATATGCGAAGTAGCAAAACTCGTTTTAACCCGTTTGCAAAATTCCATACCATCCATTTCAGGCATCATGATATCGCTGATAATTAAATCCGGTTGGTAGCGGTTAGTAATTTCCAATCCGACAACTCCATTCGGTGCTTCCAAAATATTGTATTCAGTATTCAATATTGATCGGATGTATTGGCGCATGTCGCTGTTATCCTCGACAATGAGCAAAATGGGTTTTCCTTTAGATATTTCTTCATTCCCGGAGTCATTATCCTGCATTTGAAGGGCTACCGTCATTTCCATGGTATTCACATCCATGGTTAATGACGGACTTTTAAGACGGTCGACAGGAATGATAAACCTAAAACATGAACCTCCCGATTGCTGATTCCGTGCTTCTATTTTTCCATTGTGAAGTTGAATAATCGATTTACATAAATAAAGTCCGATACCGGTTCCACTTTGGCCGTATCCTGAAATAGCCTGATGCTGTTTGGATTGATAAAAACGATTGAATATTTTATCCAGGTCAATTTCAGGGATACCTTTCCCGGTATCTTTTACAGCCACATAGAGTCTTTCTTTCTGGTCCGATTTGTCAAAATACGTACTTGCTATGACGGTTATCTTCCCGTTATCCGGGGTAAACTTGATGGCATTTGACAACAGATTTCCCATGACCTTTTGCATATTATCCCGGTCAAAAAGAAATTCAGGCGGATGTATCCGGTATTGTTTATAAAATACAATACCCCTGTCCTTCACAAGCTCTTCAAATGGCAGGACCAGATTATCCAGAAAATCAGTAAAACTCTGTTGGGTCATGACCAGTTCCATTTTTCCTGAATCAACTTTCCTAAAGTCCATCAACTGATTGACCAGCGTTAACAATAACCTCGAATTGCGTTGGACGATGTTTAATTGTTCCAGTACTTTCGGATTAATGCTTAGTTTCAATGCACGTTCAACTGGTCCCATGATCAAGGTGATTGGTGTCCTGAATTCATGGGTAATATTGGTAAAGAAAGATATTTTATCGATATTTGCTTCCTGTACTTTTTTTGAAAGTCCAATAAGTTGTTCTTTTTGATAGGTAATTTTTTGGTTCTGCTGAGTTAATACATCGTTCTGCCGGGATACTTCTCCCTGATGTTCTATTAGTTTTTCCATGTTCGATTGAAGCTGAAAGGCTTGTTCCTCAAGCTTCTCCTTCTGCTGCTCAATTTCGTAGGTTCGTTCGCTCACCAGTTGCTTTAACTGGATCTTTTGTTTGTTCAACAAATTGATCCGGTGAACGGAATAACTGTAGATGCTGTACCCCAAAACCCCGATGAAAAGAATGATAAACCACCATGTTTTGTAAAATGGAGGAATTACCTGTATGGTAAGCGTGGTTGTCTGATCGGACCAGGATCCGTCAGGATTCGTACATTTTATTTCAAGCTGATAATTACCGTTATTGATATTGGTGAAATTGGCAAACCTCCGGTCCGATGTCACTTCATTCCAGTTATTGTCAAATCCTTTCAACCGGTATTCGTATTTAATTTTATCTGCCTGGTAATAGCTGAGTGCAGAAAATTCCACACTGAAAGCTTTATCCGATTCCCGAAGCTTTATTCCTTTTAGCCTGGTTCCGTCAAATATCAGGTACTGGTTTGAATTTTTTAAATTAGACAAATAAACATCATCATTCAGCACCTTGATCCTGGTTATGGTTGCCACATTCCGTGAATTCACCGATGTCGATTTCAATGGATCGAATACCGTCAGGCCGGCAACACTCCCAAAATACATTTTCCCTTCCCGGCCTTTAAAATAAGCATCCCAATAGAACTGGTTTGATTTTAGTCCGTCTGATTTCGTGTAACTCCGTATGCTGTTCGTGCTCGAGTTAAATGCACATAATCCTTTATCTGTACTCAGCCAGATGGTTCCCGATTCATCTTCGGTCATACCATAAATCACATTGTCCAGCAACCCCGTACGTTCATTGTAGTTGTTGAATTTTAGGACTCCTGACTTTTCGTCCAACGAATAGACTCCGTTACCATTACTTCCAAACCACAATGTATGTTCTTTTGTTTCGATAATGCAATTTATTTTTTCAACAATCTGGCTGGAAGGATTGGTAAGGAGGTATTTGTAATGGCTGAATTTTATCCTGTTTTTTTTAAGGTTCGTTTCATTCAGGTAGATGCAAAAAAGCCCGAACCCTGTTCCAATCCATAACCGTTGTTTCGAGTCAATATACATGCCTGTTACAAAACGGATCCGTTCTTCCAGAGGCAAATAATTCAATATATTTTTAAATTTTCCCGTGGTAAGATCCAGAAAGTCCAATCCTTCACGTGAACCTATCCATAATCCTTTGTTTTTTGAATCGGATGCCAGAGCGGCTACAAAATCATTTGTAATTGAATTTCTACCCGGGGTATAGGTGTATTGTTCAAAAACCGGTTTGTATTTGTCTTTGAATTTCAGTCTGTTTAACCCGTTCCCCCACGTTCCTATCCAGTAATTTTTTGTATAATCCTGGCAAATACAACACACTGAATTATGACTTATGGATTGACGGTTGCCAATCTGATTTGTAGCATGAATAAAATAACCGGCACCTTTTTTTTGAATATTCAATCCTCCTTCAACGGTACCGACCAAAAGGTCACCTTCCTGGTCTTCATAGATTGCATTCACTGGATTTTTGGATAAACTCCCCGGATTCCCTGCTACATTTCCTATGTTCATAAACAAACTCTGATCCGGTGCCAACAGGTTAATACCTCCTTTTTCAGTTCCAACCCAAATCATATTGTTTTCTACCAGCAGGCAATTCACAAAGTTATTATTCAGAGCCAGACCATCGGCATTGGGCTCCGAAGTAATCTGTGTAAATGAGTTCGTATTATAATCGTAAATATTGATTCCAATCAACGTGCCAATTAGTAATTGGCCATCTTTGATCTTTTTGATATCGCTGACATATCCTGATGACAGCGAATTCGGTATCAGCGGATTTGATACATACCTTGTCAGAGTTTCGGTTGCCGGTTCATACTTGTAAAGCCCAATGGTGGTACCGATCCATATCAGTCCGTTGTCATATAACATGATGGTGACAATCCCCGGAAAATGTTTCAGTTTCTCATCGTTGTTTACCCGTTGATAATTGCCGTTATTCCCTTTAATCATGCGAAAAACTTCGTTGTCATGACCTACGTATATATTCCCACTGTAATGAAGGATTGACGTGATAGCCGTGGTACTATGGTAAATATCTTCTGCTTTTATATTCGTGCCTTCAAAATAAATCCTGGATAGCCCGTTGCTGTGGCCAACCCACAGGTTCCCTTGTTCATCCTTTTCTATAAATGTGATCTGATGGTTTAAAAAACTCAGTTTTGATCCCGTTAATTTGCTGGCTGAGTTAATTTCTCCTGTTTTATAATTCAGAAAATAAAGTCCGTTTTCTGTGCCAATCCAAAGGTTATTGTTTTGGTCCTCTTCCACACAATGAACATTGTCACTCTGAAGCAGATTAAAGGAATTCCGGCTGTTGAAATGAACAAATTCATACCCATCGTACCGATCCAACCCGTTATTGGTCGAAAACCACATAAATCCCCTTGAATCCCTGAAAATATGATCGACCAGATTCCGGGATAAACCATTATCTGCCGTGAGGTATGTGATTTTGTATGGCAACGACCAGGCTGATACCATGCAAAAAAAGAGAACAATGATAAGTAGTATTGATTTTCTCATTCAAATAGCTGTAAAGTCAGTACGAAAATAAATAAAATTTCTTGTTTTAAATGAGGATATATGTTTTTATTAAGTGGATTTTTTCATATCGCTAAAATGTTGATTCAATTACTTGCTGATTATCAGAAAGTAAACAGAATGTTTTTCTATAAGTTTACTTCTTCCAACCAACATTACTTTATGAAAAAACACGATTGTATCAGGAACGGTATTTATAATAAAAAAAATCATTAGCAGTCAGTCAGAATATAAAATGTCTTGACTGAATCTTTAAGCAATATTTACCGGTTTCGAAACATCTACAAATTATCATTGTACATTTTATAGTTAACTTTAATGAAAAATCAACTTCTTTTTCTTTTATAAATTATATTGTTGGAACGTAAGCCTTCGGCAAAGTACATCTTGTGTAATCTAAAAGCCCATAAAAGCAGCATCAAGTTCTGTTTTTATGGGCTTTTAAATTTAGCTTTCATCAGAATGGTTCAGTTTGCACTATGCGGGAGTAATTCGTCCATTTTTTGAATATTGTGGTCATGTATTCTATTCAGTATATCTTGTAGCCATTCTTGTGGGTTGACATGATTCACGTTGCAACTTGCCATGAATGAATGAATAAATCACAGTTATACGTCTGGCTACATCATGATTATGCAGAAAAGATAGTTTTTACGCCCTAAGGCGATATCACGCACACAATTTTCAGTTTGATTATTGTCAATGCGATACCGCCTGTCAAGAGTGTGACGAATGAGTTTCCGGTATATGCCAGATTTAAAAATATACAGTTCATGAAAGGTTAAACCCGGATTCTTGCCGGGAATAATATTTTCTGATAAACCGTAGCCCGGGCTAACTATATGGGGTTAAAAATATTTTGCTTTTTGTGTACAAATCTGAACTAATTTATTTATTTTTGTTCTACAAATGTTCTTTCAATGTTTTTGGATTGGTAATGGTTTGGTAATGGTTTGGAAATGTTTACCATATAACATTCATATATCAACCATATATTTGCCATAATACATCCATATATCTAAAAAGATATATGGCATATAAATGGATATTAAATGGATGTGAAATAAGATACCTTTCCAAACCAAAACCAATCCAAAACCAATCCAATACCAAACATAAAATAATCAGTAAACAGTAAGGCTTACCCAAATGCACTTACTGGTTTCAGAAATTCTAAAACGCAAAACGCAAAACGCGGAACACGGAACGTGGAACGTAAGCCTTCGGCGAAGTACTTCTTGTATAATAAAAAAGCCCATAAAAGCAGATCTTGATTCTGCTATTATGGGCTTTTAAAATTTGTTTGATATTAGAGGTGGTTTAGTTTCCACTTATGCAGGAGTAATTCGTTCAAATTTTGAATGTTGTGGTCTTGTATTCGATTCAGTACATCTGTTAGCCATTCTTGTGGGTTGACATCATTCACTTTTCAAATTCTTTAAGTTTAGGGAATGATTCACTTTCTCTTATTTCCTTGATTTGATCAGGTGTAAAGTTGCCTTCAAATCATATTTTTCTAAATATTTTAAAATGGATACTGAAAATTTATTGTTTTTTTCATTTTATCCTCTTCAAGTATTAATTTATCCTCTTTAACATCATTCGTTCTATTTATTTTTGCAGCGTTAATCTTTTGAGTCCTTGTCTGCCAATAGACGTGAAAATAGCATCATATTTATTCGGTTTGATTGGGGTTCAATGGTTTTCAACAAAAATCAATAATCATTTAAAACTAAAAGTTTAAAATCATGAAAAAAATTTACACAATTGCCGTGGCACTGCTTGTCACGTTTTCAGCAGGAGCACAAACAAAAATTTATTCAAACGACTTTGAAAGTGGTGTTGGGACATCAACCATTGTTGGTAGCGGACAGATTGAAACGGTTACTACAAGCGGATTTGGACATGTTTTTCACAATGCTGTCGGGGGACAGGCAATCAGGGCTAACTATCTGCTGTTGCCCATAGATGTTTTAGCCAATGCTCAGATTGTAACGAACAAAGAACTAACCATTGCATTTTGGGTAAATAAAGGGACTGCAACAAATAATAATTTTACGCCTGTTTTTTCTGCTTACGGAGCAGCTCCAGTGTCAGGAGCTAACACCTGGCCTATGATGGTTTTGCAATCACGATTATTAGCTCAGGTGAATTGTGCCGGGTGGACAGATTTGGTTGCTACAGATAATGTGAATGCAGTCAATGTAGAATCGAGCACATGGCTCGACGATGCAGCGTGGCATTATTATACAGCGACATTTACGGCAACTTCGGTAAAAATATACATTGATGGTGTAATTATGAACTCATGGGTGCTCAATGGGACAGATGGACATACTGTCAGCGGTTTGTTTTCCAACGGAGTTGATTTGAAATATATCTGTTTAGGTGGAAACCAGGCTTGGAACTGGGGTGATGTAGATCCTGCTTATCTGTTCGACGATCTTGCGATATATTCCAATGCACTGACTGTTCCTCAGATCACTGCCAACATTGCTGCCAAAACAGCAGTATCCGGAATACAAACTTCTACAATTGGGACGGGTGAAATTAAAAGCCAGGAATTCTTCACGCTAAACGGTTCAAGGGCAGGAAATGATTATAACGCGCTTAAATCGGGGGTCTATATCAAACGGGCAATTTACAGCAATGGAGTTACTACGAGCACTAAAACCGTAAAAGTAACAGTGAACTAATCCAACTGAGATATAACAGTATAAATGCATGTATCAATTGAAGGACATTTCCTGTTTTTTCAGGAAGTGTCCTTTATTTTAATAAATTCGTTGGATGTGTTTAATAAAGAATGCGTAATCTAAACATGATAAGAAATAATTTTAGGTTGGGAATAAATATTTATCCACAAAGACTCAAAGTCACAAAGTTACACTAAGTCTGTAAAGCTGAAATGTTTACTTTCCAAATAAACAGGAATTTTCGAAGTGTCCGTCGGCTGACGGTTTTTATTTTTGTGTCTTCATGGCAAGAGCAGTTTATTTTATAAAAGCATCTCTTTTCACCGGATTAAACCATCTCACCTGTTGAATTTTCGATCCGGTGGAGTTAAAAATCCACCTACTATATTTATTTGTCCACTTGTTGTTTTAATCTTTTTCCTTTCTTTGTATATTATAAAAATAAACATCCATTTTTTTGCATGTACTTGATGCTATTCACCTAAAGTCCTGTTTTAATTTTAATTAACTCAGTATTTAAGTTGTAATATCATGCAAAAACTGAGTAATGTCAACGTAATTGTCGTATGAATGAATAAATTGAATTTTTTTTTGAAAGGATTCATTTAGTCACCCAAAATATTAACTATACCCTGAATTTGAATATGAATATCACTAAAATAGTAAAATGAAAAATAAATGGAAAGTTTTTGGAGTGGCAACATTTATCTCCATGACAACAATAAATATCAGTCAGGCTCAAAACAGCCTGATTATACGGATGCATGATGGTACTCAGTCAGGTTCGATCGTCAGCTCGCTTGATAAAATCACCTTTTCGGGTAATACCATGATTGTGAAAAAAACGGACACAACTCTTAGTTCGTATATTTTTTCAGACATTCAACGAATGACATTCGGAATTTATTCGGACATATCAACCGTCATGGCCGATCCGAATGAACTGACGATCTATCCAAATCCGGCAACAAAATACATTTTATTGAAAAACGCACCCGAAGGTGAACTGACAATTGTGGTTTACGGATTGGATGGAATCGAACTAATACATAAAAAATTGATAAATGGCATGCAACAAATTGATATCAGTGATCTGGCAAAAGGGCTTTATTTATTAAAAGTCAATGAGAAAACTTTTAAATTCAGGAAGCAATGAATAAGTCATGGATAACAGGAGTGTGCATTTTATGTGTTTTGGCTTTGTTTGCCGAGGATAAGATATACATTCACAAAACAGGGGATTCACTGCTTGGATATAAGGTTTCGGAAATTGACAGTATTTCATTTACCTCCGGCAATACTCAACTGACAGTATATAAATCGGATCATTCGGTGACAAGTATGTTTGTTACGGCAGTGGACAGCATCAAATTTGTAAACGAAACGGTTGCGGCTTACACTGCACCTGCCTATTCAGATGATTATGCGTACATGTCGGGTTATGCCTTTCGTGGAAGCTGGAACCTGGCCAATGTGCATGACCCTACCGTTGTGAAATGCGGATCGTATTACTATATGTATAGTACGGATGCTTCGTATGGAAATGTGCTGAACGGTTACGGACATTATCCGTACAAAAGGTCACAGGATCTGGTGAACTGGAATTACATGGGCTCTGCCATGGGTAATGCCGCCCCCACGTGGGTAAAGGACTCGTTAAATGCCATGAGGGCGAGAGTTGGCCTGGCCCCGATTGCCAATCCAAGTTACGGGTTCTGGGCCCCCTGTATTCGGAAAGTAGGTAATATTTACCGGATGTATTACAGCATAATTGTAGATAATTACATTGGGAACGGATTGCCAAACACACCTGCAAACTTTGATTATACCTGGACAGAAAAAGGATTCATCGGCATGATGGAATCGACCGACCTGGCAACCAATGTCTGGGTAGACAAAGGGTATGTGATCAGTTCGGTTTCCGATAAAACCAGTTGGGCACGAGCCAGTACAAATGACTGGAGCGCATATTTCAAATGGAATGCCATTGACCCGACCTATGTGGTGACTCCCGAAGGCAATCACTGGCTGATATATGGTTCGTGGCATTGCGGGATCCCTGAAGTTCAGCTGGACCCGGCCACCGGAAAACCCTATCAGCTAAAAGTACTGGCCGATTGGGGGACACGGATTGCCCGCCGCCAAAATAATGATGCAAACCGTTGGCAGGGGCAGGAGGGACCTGAAATTATTTACAACGATAAAACAGGTTATTATTATTTGTTTCTGGCCTATGATGAATTGTCGGTGAACTATAACACCCGTGTTTGCCGGTCCAAATCAATAACAGGGCCGTTTTTAGGGTATAACAATGCCAATATCTCAACCGGTGCAGAGTGTTACCCGATACTCACACATCCTTATAAGTTTAATAATCATTCAGGTTGGGTAGGGATTTCGCATTGTACGGTTTTCCAGAATCCGGATACCGGAGACTGGTATTATAGTTCACAGGCGCGATTACCTGCCAATACAAATGGAAATGCCTACAGCAATGCCATTATGATGGGCCATGTGCGTTCCATCCAATGGACTGCTGATGGCTGGCCGGTGGTGATGCCCGAACGGTATGCTGCAGTACCGCAAACTGTTATTGCCGAGAATGATTTGGTGGGCACCTGGGAAAATATAACGCTGAATTATGTTGCCGGGGTACAGCAAACATCGACAACACTGACCCTGTTGGCTGATTATACGGCAACGGGTGCACTCGCAGGAGCCTGGTCGTATAATGCAACAACAAAAATTCTGACTATTGGTGCCACAAAACTTAATGTACAACGTGAACTTGACTGGGAGGCATCACCGAGGAAATCGACTATCATCTATGCCGGGTTAAATGCAACCGGAAGATCGTTGTGGGGCAAGAAAGTAAATTAAATGAACGAAACGGATGAAAAATAAAAAGTTAATTTCAAGAATTTTAACTTGGCATTTTAATTAATTTTTTTTATTTGATATCCAACCGGTAGAACGCATAGAAATTTGTCCACTCAGAATGAAAATTTGTCCACTTTTTCGAACGGCAAGGATAAAATAATTCAGATATAATCAGTTTATCTTTGTGAGGTTCAATTTTCTGTTATGTATTGGAATTAAAAAAGAATCAGTAATTAATCCTGTAAATTGAGAAACTATTGCATTCGGGAATAAGAATGAATTTTGAAATTTACAATGAGTTATGGAATTATTGATCCGATTCTAGTACAATTCTTTTAATGCAACATAAATAATCCTTATTCTTTTACCTTTAAATTTTTTGTTATATGAAAAAAACTTACTTCTTATTATGCCTGCTACTTGTATCGGGCATAGGTGTCAAAACAATTGCGCAGACCGATCCGGGCACTGCAAATCTGACTCATCAATGGACCTTTGATGACGGTACTACAAAAGATGTTGTGGGAACTGCCAATGGAACTTTGACGGGTGCAGCCACTATTGCAAGCAAAGCATTAGTGACTCTCAACGGAGGATATTTAACACTACCTTCCACTGATATAGGTATAAACTCTTATGCTGAAATCACGACAGAATCATGGTTCACTTCCGGATTGGGATTAAACACTGGTTACACGATGCTTTCCTATTTTGGAAATACCACCGGAACTGTAGGAACAGATTACATTTCCATGTCTGCTGCCCGTGGAGATGGTTTTAGCAGGGCAGCTATATCAACCGGAAATACATCTACTCCCTGGGCAACAGAGAATGGTGTGAATAGTTCCAAGTATGATGATGGTCTTTTACATCATATGGTCTCGGTTTTTGATGCAAATGGGGTGACTTTTTACATTGATGGTGTTCAGGTAGGGAATACACCTTTTACCGGAACAAATGCCATTAATTCCATTGGTACCCAATTTGGTTATCTGGCCAAGGGCGGTTATACGGGTGATCCGACCTGGAAAGGTTCTATCCATAAATTCAGCTTGTACAATAAAGCCTTGACACCAGATAATATTCTTTATCTTTTCCAACATGGACCTGAAAAGGATGCCGTCATTACTTCCACGGTTTCCTCTCTGGCATTTGATGAAACATATCCTGCAGAAACCTTCAACGTTACCAGTTCAAACCTGACATCACCAATAACTGTTGCCGTACCTGCCGGTGTCCTGTTGATCAATGCATCCGGAAATCCTGTTACAAGCATACCTCAAAACACAGCAAATGTTTCTGTTACAGCCATTTTTGATGGAACCGTGGCTGTAAATGGAAATATTACATTCACCAGTGGAAGTACTGTTGAAACTATCCCGGTAAAATCGGCTTCCGATGTAGCCTGTTATACACCGCTGTATACGGACAATATTTCAAAAAACTTAAATGCCGACCCGGGTCTGAATAGCCTGGCAACTTATGTAGGATGGGGAACCAGGGCCGTTTCGACCATAATTACCGATCCGACGAATGTTTATTGTGGTGCCGCCAGTATGAAAGTAGGAGATGGTGTCGCATCCGGAACGGGATCCCTGGATTTACCTATTACAACCATTACACCACTTACTGCAACCACGAACGATACTGTTGTCCTTTTTAAGAAAAATACTGTATACCGTGTAAAAGCGATGGTCAGAACCATGGATGGTTCTTTCCAGATTGGAGCCTTTGGAACCGATCCGGACATAATTACACCCATAAATACAGGTGGAGTATGGAAAGCAGTAGACTTCAAATTTTCAACGGGAGCCAATATGACCAAGACGCCGGGTATGTATTTTAATAACTATGCATGTACCGGTACCAGTGCCTTTATTGATAACTGGGAAGTATACGAGGCTAAAGATCCGGTTATTACAACTACCGTAAAATCGTATGTGGCCGATGATAAATCAGGTAAAAATTTCAAGATTTCTACCCTTGGGGCAAACTTAAAAGCTGATATTACGGTTACGGCTCCCGCTGGTATTACGGTTAGTCCGACCACTATCCTGAAAAATCTGACAACACCACAGGTTATTACCGCCACGTATGATGGAACAACGGATGTGGCCGGGAATATCGTTTTGACCAGTGATACGGTTATTGTAAAAATTGCAGTCACTTCGGATAAAACAAGTGCTGCCTGTTTTACACCTCTTTATACTGACCGGCCTAATTTAAATGCCGATCCGTATTTGAATAATCTAAGCATGTTTGGAGGCTGGGGAGGTCAAAGCATCGTTTCGGCATTAACTCAACCTGATTCGGTATTTTGCGGTACACATAGTGGCAGAATTTTATCAGCTGGATCTATTGATATTGTATTGACAGGAAAATTAAGACCAAATACAAGTTATATATCAAAAGCAAAAGTACGGACATTTGGCGGAAAATTCCAATTGGGAATATATGGAGTAGCAACTGCTGATATTACCGATTCAATCGACACGAACGGTAACTGGCAGGATTTCACTTTCCAATTCTCTACTTCCTCTACGTTAACTGCAGCGTATGGTTTGTACTTTAATAACTTTAAACGTTCAGGCACGCGCGGATTTATCGATAACTGGGAAATATACAGAAATGATACTGTTACGGCTGTTGCCAATGTCAAAGATTTGTTTGAAAACATCTATGTACAAAACGGTAAAATAGTAGCCGAATTCGACCTGGATAATTCAACCGTTGTTCAGTTTGCGCTTTACAGTGTTCAGGGTACACTGGTATCTGAAGAAAGAATATCCGGCGTTCAGGGAAGAAACAGAAAAGTTTTTGATGCTGTTCTTCCTTCAGGTGTCTATTTAGTAAAAATGACACAAAACGGTCAAACGAGTCTTCGGAAACTGGTAAAATAAATATTTGATAGTTTATAGAATAAGGCTGTGCCGTAACAGGGACAGCCTTTTTCAAAATTTCAATCAAATCAGACTGTACGGAATACTTCAGTTTCTGACAGCAAAAATTGCAATTCAGTCACAATAACACAATCCGTCGGCTGAAGGACACAAAGAGTGCAGCCATGATTCTTTTCTAAATATGATTTTGAAACCCTCACTTTGTGAAAATTTGTGTAGTCAGGGCTTCAAAATCATATTTCTAAAAGACATCATATGTGATTATTTATTTCTCGCCAGATGTATTGTCAGATGCAGTGCTTCATTCAATTTATGCATTCATGAATAATTATCTGATTGCTGGTTAGCGTGTTTAGTTTAAATTATCTGTATCGTGTTATATGAGCAGATTTGTTTAAAAGATATCAGAAATATTTTTTATCTCCCTTAATTACTTATATGTCCACCTGTCAAAAATGATATCGATATTATATTTGCATACTATAAAAAGCCTAAATACACCTCAAAATGGATAGGTGTAAATGACATCAGTATCTTTGAATGGATGCATTTATTTCAGATAGATATTTCGATGTTGAATTTAAAAAATGCCGGTATTTCTGATTGTACCGACTTTGTTAACCTTGATTCATTAAATACTGAGCATCCCGTTTTTGAACTCGTTCGAAAAGGGAATATTGAATACTATGAAAAAAAAATATCCAGTTTTGTCAGTTACTTCATACACATTGTTCGTTTTTACGCAAAATCCCGGAACAATTATCGCCCGATTTTTTAGAAATACATCTGCATTTTTAAATGCAAACCTATGTATCTGCATTATCTGGAAAGAATCGTTGAGTTTGATCCCCCAATTTTTTTTAATTTTAATAACTGCTACTGACAAATCAATTTGTCGGATGCTATCCAACCGGACTTATCCGTTGAACATTCTTACATATATCAACAGGAATCAGAATGGTATGAAAAAACAGTTGAGATATTAGAAACCGGACTTTAATCTCTGAAATCATGATTAATTCATGATTATTTCAAATTGTTGAATTTAAATTTACTATAAAATGAAAAAACACGTTAGAAGAACATTTTATCAATCGGCAAAACTATTCCTTGTACTGGCAATAGGAAGCTTTTTGTTAGGATCGTGCGATATATATCCGTTGGATAACAAAGAACCCGACTGGCTTGGAGCCAGTATCTATAATTATTTAAAAACGGATGGTCATTATACCAATTATTCGAAACTCATAGAAGATTTGAATTATACGGAAGTACTTGGTAAAACAGGTAGTAAAACGGTATTTGTCGCAAATGATTCGGCTTTTAATGTATTTTTCCAGAAAAACGATTGGGGTGTAACAAGCTATAACCAGTTAAGTTTGTCACAAAAGAGCCTGATTCTTAATTTTGGAATGATTAACGAAGCCTATCTGATTGATATGCTCTCGAATTATAACAACGGAGGTTTGAAAGAAGGTGCAGCCTTAAGACGTGTAACGGCAGTGTCGGTGTTGGACAGCCTGCCATTTGATACCGGGGATAAATTGCCTGCCTCTTCATACTGGACCTACTATAAAACAAAGGGGTTGTATGAATTAAAAGATAATACCCCTATGACCATGATTTATTTTACTCAAAAACAGTTGGAGCAGGCTCAAATGACAGATGAGGACTTTAAGATCATAACCGGAATCAGCAGGACCACAAACGACGCTCACTTATTTGGCATAAAAATCATCAAACGTGATATTACATGTAAAAACGGGTACCTGAATGTACTTGACAGGGTATTGATACCTCCCGTTAATATGGCGGAATATATCAATACAAATCAAAACACATCACTCTTCTCGAGTTTGTTGGGAAGGTTTTGCGCACCATTTTTTGATCCTTCAAATACCGTATTGTACAGGCAACTGCATCCTGCATTTTCAGATTCTATCTTTACAAAAAAATACTTTGCAAAAGCCGGTGGAAGCCTTCGGTATCCTTCCGGTCTGACGGTAAATACCGATTTGCTTTTGCCGTACGATCCGGGATGGAACAGTTATGCCCGTACAACGAGTGGGTATGCGTTGCAATCGGATATGGCCGCCATGTTTGTTCCAAGCAACGATGCCCTGAATAATTATTTTAACTCAGGTGCCGGTGCGGTATTAAAAGACCGTTTTGGTTCGTGGGATAATGTACCGACCGATATATTGCCACTGTTTATCAAAAGACACATGCGGACTTCTTTTATCGAATCACTGCCCGGCAGGTTTGCCACCATGGTTGATGAGGATAATTCCTTGTTGCCGGTTTCGAAAGGTGACATCGAAAAGTCGTATATCGGATCCAACGGAGTGGTATTTGTAACCAACAAGGTTTATGCACCGGATGATTATGTATCCGTTTATGGTCCGGTATTGTTAAGTGCAAATGATGCTTCTGTGCAAAATAAGACCAAAATCTGGAATTGGGCGATTGTTCAGAATGACTTCCGGTTGTATTTAAACTCACTGGTCAGCCGGTATAGTTTCTTTGTACCAACGGATGAGTATTTTAAAAACTACATTGATCCCCTAGCCATAGCAAAAGATGTCCCGGGGGCTATAAAATACTGGTATAATACGAAAACGCTGACTGTAAACGCTACCGTTTATAAATTTGATAAGAACACTGGACGTGTAGGCGATTCGGTGTCCGTCATCACCTCGCAAGCTTTTCTGATTAACAGATTGTTGGACCTGTTGAATTCTCATGTTGTAGTTGGAGGCGTTGAATCGGGAAAGAACTATTATCTGACTAAAGGAAATGTAGCTTTAAAAGTTTCAGGCAGTGGAACCGGCATGACCGTTGAAGGTGGTGAAAATATGAAACTGAATGAAAAAGTGAATGTCAATAAAGTGTATAATCAGACAAACGGATATACGTATTTTGTCGATAAACCGATCCAATCACCCCTGACTTCAGTTTACAAGGTGTTAAGTGAAACTCCTGAGTTTAGTGCCTTTTTTTCGCTGTTAAGTGGTTTCCCGGCTTCGGGCAATTCGGTTATATTTGAAAATAAGACCAATTATTTCGGCATAGATTACAATATAAAATTTTTCAACACATTTAATTATACCGTTTATGTGCCTACGAATGCAGCCATAAACAAAGCCATACAGGATGGAATTATACAGCCATGGGAATCACAGGGTACCATTGTTGGCATTAATGATATAACAGATGCTTCCCTTCAGGCAGCAGCAATACTTAACCTGGAGAGGTTTGTACGATATCATTTTCAGGACAACTCGGTATTCGTTGATAACCGGGCTTTCAGCAGTATTTATCAATCGGCCACCATTAAACAGGATGATGCAACCAGTCATTTTGGAACCTTTAAAAACAAGTACTACCGGATCGGGGTAAACAGCACAGGAGGAAACCTATCACTGACAACTGAAACGAATACTACCGTGAATGTTCTCACAGGAAACGGACTTTATAATATCATGACCAGGGATTTTGTATTCAACGACACTCCATCGAAATTTAAAAACGTTGATGGTACAGGCTCAGGAGCTGAATTTTCAACATCATTCATTACGACTTCGTCAACAGCAGTGATCCATCAAATCGATAATGTGTTGATGTTTAAATAAAAATACATGAATATGAAATCAAAAATTACAACGATACTTTTCTGGATATTACTCTTATTACCTGTTTCGGCCTTTTGTCAAAAAGAAGGTAGTGATTTTATTGTCCAGGGAACGGTAACTTCAAAAACGGACGGGGCATTGATCGGTGTTTACATTGCTGAGGTGGATAAAAACAACCGGATTATCAACGGAGCTGTATCGGATATTAACGGTCATTACGTCCTGAAAATTAAAAGCGCTGAGAACCATCTGACAATCAGTTATACCGGTTATGTCAAACAAATTAAAAAAATAGACAAAGCCGGCAAAATGGATATTTTACTTGTTGAAAACACCCAGGTTATCAAGGATGTTGTGATCACAGCCTCTAAAAAACACAGCGAAGGAGGCTACAGCATCCCACAGCGTGAAATAGCAACAGCGATGCAATCCATCGACATGAAGGAGCTGGAAGGTGTTCAGGTGTCTTCGGTAGATGATGCCCTTCAGGGACGCATTGCAGGCCTCGATATTGTAGCCAACTCAGGTGATCCTGGCAGTGGCACTTCCATGCGAATCCGCGGAGCAAGTTCTATTAATGGAAGTAGCCAGCCTCTGATCGTCTTAAACGGAGTACCCTATGAAATGCAGGTGAATCAGAGTTTCGATTATGCCAATTCAAACCAGGAACAATATGCAAACCTGTTAAGTATCAATCCGGATGACATACAGGAGATTAATGTGTTGAAAGATGCGGCAGCTTCAGCGGTATGGGGTTCAAAAGGAGCCAACGGCGTAATCATGATAACGACCAAAAAAGGTTATACCGGACCTACAAAAATTGAATATTCCTACCGTTATACCGGCACCATTCAACCTCATGGATTAAATATACTCTCAGGCGATGATTATACGATGCTGATGAAACAGGAATTTTTTAATCCGGCACAGGATGAAAACACTTCCAATTATCCGGAATATAATTATTCAAAATCATTTCCTGAATATGAAAATTACAACAATAATACCGATTGGGTAAAACAGGTAACCCAGATCGGAAATATCAGTGATCATTACCTGACTCTCTCAGGTGGTGGCGACCGGGCAACATACCGGGTATCCGGAGGATTTATGAATCAGAACGGAACCATTATCGGACAGAATTTAGATCGTCTTTCGTCGCGTGGTTACCTGGAATATAAAGTCTCCGACCGGTTAAAATTTACGTCCGAATTATCATTTACCTATTCAAATAATGACCGGAATTATATATATGATTTTTCCGGAGGATTTAGCCCCGGTGGAGGTGACAGTCCGAATGAAGATATGTCAATTTTAGGAATAGCCTATAAAAAGATGCCTAATCTTTCGGTGTATAAGCAGGATGCTACCGGTAATAATACAAATGAATATTACAATATACTGAATAGTTCGACCATGGACTGGAATCAGAAATACCTGGTAAATCCGGTGGCACTGGCAACCCTTGCTAAGAACAATCTGAAGAACTACCGTGTACTGCCTACCTTCAGGCTTCAGTACGATTTTCTGGATCCGGAGGTCCAAACGTTACGGTATAGCATGTATGTATCATTTGATATTAATAACGACAAAACAACAATGTTTTTACCGGCAGGAGTGACCAATTATGACTGGACAAACTTTAAGTTCAACCGTTCGGACAGTGGTGATAAAGAATCAAAAACGATTCAGACTGACAATAATCTCTCATGGGTTCCTGGTTTCGATAACAAGGATCATAGTTTTCTGCTATATGGGTCAGTTCAAACAACCGAAGGAAATTCAACGTATCAGGGCATTACATCCTACAGTACACCGTCAGGTTCAGCATTTGAAGCGTCAAATCCGGCATATCAGTCGGGTGTTTTTACCAGCAGGGAGCATTGGCGGTCGATGGGCTTGCTGTTACGTTCGCATTATGCCTACAAGGGCAGGTATATCATTGATGGAACCATTCGCCGGGATGGGAGTACCAAATTCGGGAATGGTAATAAATGGGGAAACTTTCCGGGTGTATCCATGAAATGGATTGTCACGGACGAGCCGTTTATGAAAAATACCAAAAAATGGTTGAGCATGCTGGCTTTTCGCCCGGGATGGGGTGTTGCCGGAAATCAGCCATCTTACGAATATCTGCAGTTCAGCCGGTATGGCAACTATTCCAGGTACATTGATCTGAATTCACAACGCCCTGTATCCCTGAGGCTGGATAATCTGAAATGGGAAACAACCTCATCCTTCAATTATGGCTGTGATTTAGGACTTTTTGATGATAAAATCCTGGTGGATATGAATTTGTATACAAAACGCACGAAGGATTTATTGTTTCCGAATGTCTCTGTCCCAAGTTCTTCCGGTTTCTCTACACTGACGTTTCAAAATGCCGGGGTTATGGATAACAATGGTTGGGAAATTAATGTGTATGCCAATAAGATTATTAGTGCCCACAACTTCAGTGTTGATTTCAGGTTTAATATTTCGAATTCCACCAATACCATTGTTCAATTGGATCCGAATATACTCAGTACTTTTAATGGTACCTACGATTATCTCAATGGATCTTATCTGACCAGGGTTCAGGAAGGAAATTCATTCGGGTCTATTTACGGGTTCAAATATTTAGGAGTGTACCAGTATGACAAATATAAAAAGGGTTCGCAGGAAGATGCTCCGGTAGCCCGCAATGCATCCGGAAAAGTGACTACCGATGAAACCGGTGAACCAATACCCATGTATTATAATTTTAATGAGAAAAATGGTGGGATACCCTATAAGTTCAGGGGAGGTGATGCAAAGTATGAAGATGTAAACCATGATGGGAATATTGATGAACTTGACATTGTTTACCTGGGAAACTCTAACCCACTGTTTAACGGGGGATTCGGACCGATATTCCACTATAAGAATTTTTCGTGTACCACCTTCTTCAATTTCAGGGTTGGAAATAAAATCGTAAATGCAGCCCGCATGTTTGCCGAAAATATGTACTCAGTCAACAATCAGAGCGTTGCTGTAAACTGGCGATGGAGGAAAGACGGGGATGTATCAACAGTTCCGAGGGCTTTATTTAATTACGGATACAATTGGCTGGGTAGTGACCGGTATGTAGAAGATGGTTCTTTCCTGAGGTTTAAGTACCTGACATTTAATTATTCGTTTCCAAAACAAAAGCTGAAAAAGTTCAATGTAGATAAGCTAAATCTGTACCTGACCTTTAATAATTTGCTGGTACTGACTAAATATACGGGTGTTGACCCGGAAGTTTCCTACGGCACAAAAGATAACAAGGGTATCAGCATTGACTATGATCAAACGCCCCGTTCGAAAGATATGACGCTGGGTATTACTATTGGTTTATAAATAACAGAAAGAATATGAAAAAAATAACAATATTATTATTCATCCTATTCATTACAGGACTACAGGGTTGTACCAACTGGCTGGATATTAAACCTGAAAATGAAGTTGTTTTAGAAGACTTCTGGCAAACGGAATCGCAGGCGACATCTGTATTATCAGCGGCCTATCGTGGCCTGACCGAAAATGCCTGTATCGAACGGATGTTGATATGGGGTGAAGTCCGGTCGGATAATGTAGTGGAAGGCTACAGTACGAACGCGGATATGCTGAAGATATTAAATGTGAATATCAATTCATCAAACAGCTATGCCAATTGGGCATCGTTTTATTCAGTGATCAATTATTGCAATACATTTTTATCATTCGCACCGAATGTCGTCAAAACAGATCAGAATTTTACAGTCACTAAACTACATTCACTCGAAGCAGAAGCACTGACACTGCGTGCCTTGTGTTACTTCTACCTGGTACGTGCATTCAATGAAGTCCCGTTGGTTTTAAATCCAAGTGTGAGTGATACTCAAAACTATTATGTGGCCAAATCCACCGAGCGTCAAATCCTGGATCAGATTATTGCTGATTTAATTGCGGCAAAGCAATATGCCCGGGCAGATTATGGCAAAGGAGCTTACAATAAAGGCAGGATAACTTTAAATGCCATTTACGCGTTGCTGGCCGATGTTTATTTGTGGGATCAACAGTATTCAAATTGTGTGGATGCGTGTAATACGATCCTGGCAGATAAAACACTTGCCCTGGAAACAGGCGAGAATATGTTGAAAAATGTATTCTATACCGGTAATTCAACTGAAAGCATATTTGAGCTTCAGTTTGATAAAGATGTTCAGGTAAATAATACGGTGAATAATTTTTACGGTTACGGCGGATGGGCAAACGGACAGCTGAGTATTCCAGTGTATCTTGCTAAGACGAGTGATTTCAGCCCGTTTAATTATTCAGGCTCCACAGTCAAAGAAAGTACAACAGATATTCGGCAAACCAATTTTTTTGGAATATATGTGAATGGAAGCGGCTACCTGATTTATAAATATGCGTTGGTACAATGCCTGGTAAATGCAGATTTAACAGTCACTCCTGTATACAGGCCATCAAGTACAACCGTAAACTGGATCATTTACCGGCTTTCGGATGTCATGTTAATGAAGGCAGAAGCACTGGTGCAACTGGACAGAAGTGATGTCGACCTGAAAGAAGCATTGAAAATGGTAAATACGACCTATCTCCGGTCAAATATAACCTCCGATTCCCTGCTTTTTAATAACTATAACAACAAGGTGTCCCTGGAGCCTCTGGTGTTGCGCGAACGCCAACGGGAACTTCTGTTTGAAGGGAAACGGTGGTTCGACTTATTGCGCTTAGCACGGAGAAACAATAATCCTACAGTCATACTGGCTTATATTAGTCCGAAACTTACCGGAGACAATATACAATCAAATAAAATGTCAGTGATGAATGCCTTGTATCTGCCAATATTGAAATCGGAATTAATCATTAATCCCAGTCTGACTCAAAATCCATTTTACGTGGATTCCAATAGTTCGAATTAGATTAAACATACGAAATATGAAAAAAAATATCATTTCAAACATCTTGAAAAAACATATACGGGTATATAGTGTATTGTTTCTATTAATGATTCTAACCTTGCATTCATGCGGTAACGAACCATTGAATATAAATACATTTACCCAGGAAATGTTAGGTCAGTATTTGCAAAACCGGCCGGTTGAATTCTCAGAGTTCGTGAGGCTCCTGGATACAACAGAGGTTATGGGTCTGATGAATACCTACGGAAAGTATACGATGTTTGCCCCGAATAATGAAGCAATGCATGCATTTTATGTCTCCAAAGGGCGTACGTCTCTCAAAGGATTTCCCATGGATACGCTTAAGAAAATGGTCTATGATCATATTATCAAAGGGTATAAGGTAAAAACAGAAAATTTCATCAATGGACTTTTGCCTTTTTTAACCATGAGCGACCGGTATGTGTCCACAACGTCAAAACCCGGAAGCAGCAGCCTGATCTATTATGTCAATAATAATTCGGCCATTGTTACCAAAGATATTGAAACAAGCAACGGGATATTACAGGTTATTCAAAAAGTGCTGGATCCTTCGGTATTGGATCTGGTACAGTCGATTGCAGCAGATGAAAAATTTAAAATATTCAATGAAGCTTTAGTCAAAACAAAGTTGTCCGATAAACTTTTAGCCGACAGGGATGTGAGTTACGATATTAAGAATTACAGTTATATTGACTTAACCTGGATTCAGGGCAGTGGCTCAAAGGATGAATTGCCTTTGTCAAGGAAATACGGATTTACGGCACTTCTGGAAAGTGACGCTACCTATGCTACCTACAATATCCGGTCACTGGAAGATTTGAAGTTGTATGCTGCGGCACATGTGTATAACGAAGACCCGGCGGATGCTGCTGTGACGGATATTACCGATCCGAGAAACAGTTTGAATAAATTTATTGCCTACCATTTGATCAATAAAAAACTGACCTATACAAAATTCATTGATGACTATGACACAGATCACATGATAAAGACATTTGACATGTATGAGTACATTGAAACCATGAACCCAAATACATTAATGGAAATTAAAAAAGAAAGACTTACCGGTAAAACAAACTTAATTAATAAATCGACGGAAACAGGTGAAGTTGTCAGTATAACATCAAACAGGGATAATGATGCGACAAATGGTGTATACCATGAAATTGATAAAATATTAATTTATGATTCAAAAGTTGCAGGTGAATTATCCAGTAAGCGGATAAGGATGGATGCTGCATCCTTTTTCCCGGAACTGACAAATAACAACATGCGTTATTATGACCCATCCAAACCACGCTCGTGGGTATTTCCACAAGGGTATATTGAAAGGTTAACCTGCAGTACCACAACCCGGTTTTGTTATTTGAATGCTTACGGTGGGTACCTGGATTATGAAGGCGATGAGGTTTATCTGAAAGGTATGTATGATTTCACTGTTGTTACGCCTCCGATTCCTGCAGGTACGTATGAGGTACGTTTTTGTTATCAGCCTACAGGTGGACGTGGTGCTGCGCAATTATACTGGGATGGCGTGCCCTGCAGTATCCCGCTGGATTTAAGAATCCTGGCAAATGACCCATTGATCGGATTCGTTGAACCCGGTACGGATAACCAGGATGCGTTTGGTTTTGAAAATGATAAAATGATGCGAAACCGCGGATATATGAAAGGTCCGAATACCTACAAAGACATTCTTGGCGTGTGGTATGGTAAAAAAGTAGCCCGTCAGAGTTCCCAGGTGTTACGAAGAATTCTGGGAACGTACACGTTTACAAAATCGGGTACCCATTTATTCTCAGTGAAAGCTGTTCGCGAAGGCCAGTTTATGATGGATTTCCTTGAATTTGTCCCGGTCGAAATGTTAGAAAGCGAAGGTGTTGAATAGTGTATTCAACGAATAACAGGTATCATTAAAAACCGGGTGACGGATTAACAGATACATGTTTCGATTGACTTTAAATTTAATAATACGTATTTTATGAAAAACAAGAAATTAAGCTCTATACTCATTACCGGTCTGCTATTCATAGTAACACTTTATTCGTGTTCCGATGTCTGGGATGAACACTATTCAAAGAGCCTTGGAAATAAAAGTGAATTGAATTTATATGAGTATATAAAAGCTCAGCCTGAATTAAGTATTTTTTCGCAAATGATAAAAATAGCCGGCTATGATACCATTCTGAATACATATCAGATATACACTGTGTGGGCGCCCGTAAACAGTTCTTTACAGAATATCAGCCTGAGTGATGTAGGGTTAGTGAGTGAAATTGTAAAAAACCATATTTCAAGATTTTCATATCCAACTTCAAACATAAGTTCCAAAACAATTTATATGCTTGATAAGAAGTTCCTGTCATTTAAAAGAGCCGGTACTGGTTTTACATTTGGAGGAATAAACCTGTTACCGGCCAAATCAAATATAGCAACTAAAAACGGAATCTTACATTTCATTGATGGGTATGTGCCTTATGCTACCAATATCTGGGAATTTATCGGGAAAGCTGACGGACTGGATTCGCTAAGGGCGTACTTATATTCGCAAAACACGTATAAATTTGACTTAGCAGCAAGTGTTGAAATCGGAACAAACAATCATGGACAAGCTGTATACGATTCAGTAATTTCATTCAGCAATGAAGTATTGAATAAAATAGGACTTCTTTATCTGGAGGACAGCACATATACCACATTATTACCTACTAATGCAGCCTGGAGCAAGGTGTACAAACAGATTAAATCAAATTATATAACCTTGCCGAAAGATGGTGGCATTTCACAGCAACGGTTGAACACCCAACGTGCGATTGTGCAAAACCTGGTATTCAGAAAAAAAGTAACCAATCCTTCTTTGTTGGATTCATTGGTTTCAACTACCGGAAGTGTTTTTAGAAATCCCGGTTACCTGTTCGACCAGACAACAAAAACCGAACTTAGTAACGGAATTGTATACACCACTGATTCAATCCGGTTTAAAGCAAGTGAATCCTGGCAACCTAAGATTAAAGTGGAAGCAGAGAATTCAACGTATGGCAGGAGTTATAATTATGCGAATCTGTATGTACGTTCGAGCCTGGGTACCGGTTTAAGTGACAGTGTCTCGCAAACCAAATACCTGTTGGTTGAACCGAATACGATAAGTATTAATACACAAAGTGCAGTGACATTCCCTGTCCCAAATACATTGTCGGGGAAATACAATGTCTATTGTGTGTTTGTTCCGGCAAGTATTGTATCGGGAGCAGTACCCGATTTAAAACCATACAAAGTAAAATTCTATTTGTCTTATCTTGATGGGTCGGGAACGCAGATGTTGGATGCGCCCATTGATGGATCAAATTTAATACTTGCACCCGGTAAAACAGGGGCGATTTTTACTACTTCTCCCCTTCATATCACAAAGATGTTTGTAACACAAATCCAGTTTCCGTATTGCAATTTGTTTACCGATAAATCAACGAATGCTGATATTACCATTAAACTAAAGGTCGAAAATGCAGTAAAAATTACTGAAACTACCAAATTCAATCGAACCATGCGAATTGATTATATTATTTTAGAAGCACCTGCTCAATAAATCAATGTATAAAAAATTAATCAGAATGAATATGAAAATTTACAACGATAAAATTGAGAAGAAAAAGAATTATTTCAATTGGGTATGTATAGGTGCTATCCTGCTTTTTATGGTGGATATGTCCCTGACTGATCTGAATGCTGAAACCGTTAGAACCGTAAAAACCATTACCGGACAGGTCAGGGATGCCCATACAAAAAAAGCTTTGATTGCAGCCACGATTTCAGTGCTGAATGATAAGGCAACAGCAACCAGCGATGAAAAGGGATACTTTAAACTGGATATTCCTTCCTCCAAAGCTATTTTGAAAGTATCAGCATTCGAATACAATATACGCGAAATTCCGGTACAGGGATCTGATTCCATCATCATTGAACTCTACAGTGATATTTTCAGTAATTATTACAAAGAAATTGATGGACTAAACGGAGTAGTGGAAAATGCATTATTGCCGGCGCCTTACAAGAATGTTAATGAATTAAGTCATTCACAAGCCATTTCCGCCGATGAGGTTTTTCAAACTGAATCGGGTGGTGATGTCAGGGCTATTACACGTTCGGGTGTTGAAGGAGTAGGGGCTTCTTTATTTATCCGGGGATTAAACTCCATAAACATCAATGCTCAGCCATTGTTTGTGGTGGATGGAGTGATCTGGAATAATTTATATGATGTAGCCTCAATTCATGATGGTTTTTTCTCCAACCCATTGAATAATATCGATGTGGGAGATATCGAAAGCATTACCGTTCTGAAAGACGGTGCTTCCCTTTATGGAAGCAAGGCCGCAAATGGAGTTGTACTGATTAAAACAAAACGTGGTAAAGATATGGTTACCCGGATATCATTGAATGTATTGATGGGAAGTACAGCCATTCCACGATCTATACCCGTTATGAATGCCAATGACTATAAAAGCTATGTGACGGATATTATTGGAACAGCCGGTTTAACGAATGAGGCGATATCTCAATTACCCTATCTGAACGATAATCCGGTACGTTCCATCTACAAGATTTATCATAACAGTACCGATTGGGGCAATCAGGTATACCAGACAGGATCATCAAAAAGTTATTCCATCAATGTTAATGGTGGGGACGAAAAGGCACTCTATTATCTGTCCTTGGGATATACCGGAAATAGCGGAGTTGTACAAAGTACAGATATGCAACGCTATAATCTGCGCTTAAATGCCGATATTAATTTAACGAAATTTGTAACATTGGGATTTAATACCTGTTACTCGCTTATCGAGCGAAAATTAGTGGATGATGGAGTTAATAATTATACTTCCCCCACATGGCTTAGTCTGATTAAATCACCTTTTTTGAGTCCGAATACATTTACCTCCCTGGGAGACAAGACAACTGAATTTGAATATGCTGATGTTTTTAATGTTGGAAATCCATCCGGAATTATTAAATATGCCAATAACACCCTGAAACAAAATTATTTTGATTTTGATTTAAAACCTGTATTACACTTTTCACCCGAATTCACCTTAAGCGAACAGTTTGATTATAACCTGAACAAAACGGATGAAGATTACTACCGCCCGTATCTGTATACCGCCCCGATATTTATTCAGGGTATTGGTAATTCATCCAATGCCCGAATGAGTCAGGTAATGAGAAATAATACCTTGTTTAGTGATACCAGGTTGAACTTTACGAAAAAATTTGATACATTCAATAGTTTGAAAGTTTTCTTAGGAACGCGGTATTTGTTTGATTATTATGAATCAGATTATGTTGAAGGACATAACTCACTTTCAAATTCCGCCATCAATCTGCCGGGCAGTTTTACCAATTTATCCGCTTCAGGTATAAACGATCTGACTAAATCTGTTTCTAATTACATGAATGTGGATTATAGTTACGACAACCGGTACCTACTAAATATAGCTGCATCCATGGATGGCTCTTCCCGTTTTGGAAATGAAACCAAAGGCGGATTTTCATTATTCGGACATAGCTGGGGTGTTTTTCCATCAGCCAACGGAGCCTGGTTGATTTCGTCCGAGAAATTCATGAAGAATTTACCGGTTATAAATTTATTAAAGTTGAGAGCCGGATATGGCATAACCGGAAATGATAACATTCCAAATTATCAGACTCTGGCTTACTTTTATTCCGTACGTTTAAAAGGTGTTGCTAACGGGATGGTGCTTTCGAATATTGCAAATCCTCAGATTCAGTGGGAAACTACCGGTAGAGCGAATCTGGGCATTGATATGAATTTGTTTCATGAGCGGTTGTCCCTGTCTTTTGATGTCTATTCAAGTAAAACAACTGATTTACTGGTTCCTAAAGTCTTTCAGGATGTTGCCGGATTGGACAGTTACTGGGCCAATGAAGGCAGTCTGACCAATAAAGGTTTTGAATTGTCTGTCAATTCAATATTGGTGAATGATAAAAATTTCAAATGGGAGTTCGGATTCAATGCCGGACATTATATCAATAAAATAACTGATTTGCCAAACGGACAATACACCACATCCGTCTATGATGGTGAAGTCTTAACTTCTGTCGGTAGTTCCGCCGGAGTGTTTTACGGATATAAGACGAATGGTGTGTTTGCTACGGAAGATGCTGCAAATGCCGCTAATCTTAGGATTCAGAATAATAATGGAACTTTTAGTCAGTTTGAAGCCGGGGATGTGTCATTTGTTGATGTGCCCGATAAAAATGGTGTAAAGGATGGAATTATTAATGCCGCTGACAAACAAATTATAGGTAATCCCAACCCAACTATCTATGGAACTATTTCCAATAAATTATCATACAAAAAGTTGACTTTAACTGCCCTTTTCACTTATTCCTATGGCAACGATGTGTATAATTACCAACGGAGTTTGTTGGAATCAGGAAAGAACTACAGCAATCAGTCCACAGAAATGCTGAACCGCTGGAATTCGGAAGGACAGGTGACTACTCAACCCAAGGCTGTGTTTGGAGATCCAATGGGTAACTCCCGGTTTTCCGACCGTTGGATAGAAGATGGTTCGTATATCCGGTTAAAGACTTTGTCACTATCGTACATTGTTCCGTTGAAGCTTAATTTTATTGAGAGTTTTAATGTGTGGATATCAGCCAATAATCTAATGACATTTACGAAGTATTTAGGAGCCGATCCGGAATTCTCATCACGCAATTCAGTGTTGTATCAGGGAATTGATGCCGGTTTATTGCCTTTAAGCAAGAGTTACTATATTGGATTTAAGTTTAATCTTTAAATCTCAGTTGAAAATAATAAGTTATAAAAACATTATGAAGAAATCCCTGAAAATAATATTATATACTTTTTTAGTTTCGGTTTTGTTGGTGAGTTGTACTGATTTTTTATCTCCGGATTCTAAAAAGTATACAACTGATAGCCAATACGGATTGAAATCTCCGGCTGATTCTATTTATTCCATGTTCGGTGTATTCTCCCAATTGCAAAAACTGGCAGACAGCTATGTTTTGTTAGGCGAATTGCGGGGTGACTTGTTGGATGTTTCACCTGCATCGGATATCTATTTAAGAGAAATCAATAATTTTGATATCACGAAGGACAATATCTATGTCAATATCAAAAACTATTATTCCGTCATTAATAACTGCAATTATATCCTGCATAACCTGGATACTTCATTTGTCGATAAAGGTCAAAAATTTAAACTCCGCGAATATGCTGCGATAAAAGCGATCCGTGCGTGGACTTTTATGCAGATAGCCCTGAATTTCAAGACTACGAAATATTATGAAAACCCGATTATTACCCTGGCAGATGCTGAGAAAACGTATCCTGAATATACTATTACTGAATTGGCAGATGTTTTAATCCCCGATTTAGAGCCTTTGAAAGATGTAACAACTCCTGATTTAGGGTATATCGATAACTATTATTCGTCGTTTTCCTATTTCCCTATCCGGTTTATTTTGGGAGATTTGTATCTATGGAAAGGGGCTTATGAAAATAATCCGGCTGATTATGAAAAAGCGGCAACGAATTATCGTGATTTGATGTATCAGGACAGGATCATTGTTAATAAATTATTTTCATCCTCGTGGTTGCCGGTCAATAATGCCATTAGTTCAAGTTATTATGCAAACTGGATTCTTTCTTTTTCATTCAATTCCGGTGAAGTGATGACCACAATTACCTGTCCCACGCAATATGGACAGAACTTTTACCTGGATAGCCTGAATAATCAAAGTAAAATTATTCCTTCGGCAATAGCGTTAAGCAACTGGGATAATCAAACCTATTACTTGAATGAAGCGTCCAATGCTCAAGGTGATCTACGTAAATTTGGTTCCATCTGGTATAAATCAATCAGTACGGTGCCAACAGCCAGTAATTCTTACAGTGGTACTGCCGGGACATCAACCTATGTCTATAAATACAAGCTGTATGATCAGAATGTCATTATATACCGTTCCTCGTTGCTTTATCTGCGGTATGCCGAAGCGGTAAACAGGCTACAAAAGCCAAAGCTGGCCTTTGCGGTATTGAAATACGGATTGAACAGCACGAACATGTTTAATCCGAAAATAATTCCGGCAAGTGAAAAAGGAAATCAAACACCCACCTATATGAATTTCTCTGATTCCCGTTTTAACAACAATGCAGGAATCAGAATGCGTGGACTGGGCAATATGGACCAGGATACCACCTTTTACAGTTTTCACCGGCAGATTGCCATGAAAGATTCGATACTGTATGTAGAGGACCTGATTCAAAAGGAACTTGCCCTTGAAACTGCCTTCGAAGGAAACCGGTTTCATGATTTAATGCGCATGACCTTTCGAAGAATCAACAATGGTGAGGGAGATGCTTCCTATCTGGCTGATAAAGTAGCCGCTAAACATGTAGGAAATGAAGCCACCATAAAGGCTAAATTAATGACAACAGACAATTGGTATATTAAAAAATAAAAAGAATCTTTTATTCGAAAAACAGGTATTGCATAATTGGTAATGTTGCGTTACTTTTATGGATTTAATTATTCATTGTCATTCTTGTTGAAATTCCTGTTTTATCGTGATGTGTTATGAATGTAAATTAATTTGAAGCGATCAATTATGATAAGAAATTACATTTTCCTGATAGGTATCCTGTTTTTAATCACCGGATTGAATGCCCAATCAAAACTTGCTATTGATTTGAGTAAAACGGGCATACCGGTAAGCCCGACACATTACGGAATCTTTTTTGAAGATATCAATCATGCTGCTGATGGAGGTTTATATGCCGAGTTAATAAAAAACAGGTCTTTTGAAGATGCCACCTCACTGACAGACTGGTATCCATCAGTTTCTACCGGTGCCTATCTGTCAATGTCCATTGACAATACAAACCTTTTAAATGGGTCACAGAAAAATGCCTTGAAGCTGGTGGTAACGCTGGCGAGCAGTTCAGCCAGAGCCGGCGTTTATAATACCGGTTTTTGGGGCATCAATATTGTAAAAGGCCAACAATATAATTTGTCTTTTTTTGCAAAGCGCAACGATTTATTTTCGGGTGCGATAACTGCTTCCTTAGAAAGTGCTACAGGTGCTGTTTTTGATATACATTCTTTCCCTGAATTAACAACGGGCTGGCAAAAATATACCTGTACATTTACTGCGAATGCCAGCAATTCAAATGCCAGGTTGGTTTTATCGGCCAATAGTGCAGGTACTGTATGGTTTGATGTTGTATCACTATTCCCCCCGACCTTTAAAAACAGACCAAACGGATTAAGACCTGATCTGGCAAACATGCTGGTCGATTTACACCCTAAATTTATGCGCTTCCCGGGAGGCTGTTTTGTAGAGGGTGATTATTTGTCAAACCGATTTGAATGGAAAAAGACAATAGGTGCAATCGAAACACGTCCCGGTCATACGAATTTGTGGGGTTATCGCACTTCCGATGGAATGGGTTATCACGAATTCCTGCAACTTTCGGAAGATATCGGTGCCGAGCCACTCTATGTATTCAATATTGGCGTTTCCCACAACGATGTCCAGGCGTACAATGTGGTTGATGCCTATATCCAGGACGCGCTCGATGCCATTGAATATGCTAACGGTTCAATCACGACGACATATGGCGCTATGCGGGCTGCAAACGGGCATCCCGAGCCATTTAATCTGAAATATGTAGAAGTTGGAAATGAGAATTCAGGTAATGATCATTATGCCGACAGGTATTACCAGTTTTATAATGCCATTAAGGCAAAATACCCAACCCTGAAATGTGTAGGCGATGGTGATGGAACCAGCATTGATCATCCAACGTTTAAAGTCTCCAATTCAGTGGATTTTATGGATGAACATTATTATCAGGATCCACAATGGTTTATCAATCAGGCTTACAAATATGACTCGTATAGCCGAACCGGTCCAAAAATATACGTTGGTGAATATGCCGTAACCAATGGTTGCGGATTGGGGAATTTAAGTGCGGCAATCGGTGAAGCTGCATTTATGACCGGCATGGAAAAGAATTCGGATATTGTCCCAATGAACTCTTATGCTCCGCTTTTCGTGAATGTAAATGACCGAAAATGGAATCCAAATTTGATTAACTACAATGCTTCGTCAGTTTATGGTACACCATCTTATTTCGTACAAACCATGTTTGCAAATAATATAGGGAATGTCATGATGCCTGTTCAGGATTCATTGGTATCAAAACCCGCATTAATAAATGGAGCAATCGGTTTAGGTACCTGGTCAACTGTAGCCAGTTACTCCAATGTCCAGGTTGTAAACAGCAAAGGTTCGCTGATGTATTCCGATCAGTTTTCCAACAGCGGTAACTGGACTCCCGGTACCGGAACCTGGACAGTCGCTGATAATATCTATACCCAAAGCAGCACGTCTGTAGATTGCCGGTCGATCAGTTCAACCATAAATGATTCAGTTTATACGTATACATTAAAAGCACGTAAGACTTCCGGCAACGAAGGGTTCCTGATCATATTTGGTTATAAAGACACCAATAATTTTTACTGGTGGAATATAGGAGGTTGGGGAAATACTTTAAATGCTATCGAACAATGTGTCGGAGGATCGAAATCAATACTCACCAGTGCTGCCGGTAGTGTGATCACCAATAAATGGTACGATATCAAAATTGATTTTACGAAAGAAAAGGTATATTTTTATTTAGACAATGTTCTGATTCATACACTCAGGTCCAGTGATCAGTTCCTGTTTACCTCTGCCTCGTTTGATACTGAAGCCCGGAATCTGTTCTTAAAGGTGGTGAATACTTCTTCTGTTCCAGTCACTTCATTGATTCATCTTCAGCATACAGTTACACCTTCCATAAACGGATCGATCATTGAATTGACATCAGGTAACGTCTTGAATGAAAATTCGATATCCAATCCGACGAACATAATGCCTGTCATCAGTACAATCCATTCGGATTCGTCCGTTTTGAATTATATCTTTAAAGCAAACTCCGTCAATGTGTTGAAATTAAATGTTGATATTGAATCAGCACTCAATCAACCTGAATGGACGAACAACATGGAAATTTATCCCACTTTTACACAGAATGAAATATTTATAAAAAATTCAGCTGAGGGAAAATCTACTGTTTCTGTCCTGAACTCAACAGGTCAACAACTGATATCAAAAGTAGTAACAGGTTTACAGAAGATTGATTTAATCAGTCTGAATAAAGGAATATATCTGATACGTGTAACTAACGGAACCCGTACAATTGTAAAAAAAGTTATCAGATATTAAACCGCCTTTCCAATTAATCTTCGTACTTTTGTTATCTGTTAGATTGATTGGATTATGTTGAAAAAGCTGAAACCTTACATGATGCCCGTTGCCATTGCGGTAGGAGCTGTGTTTTACAAATTTTTCTTTGTGTTGTCATTTTTGACTCCCTACCTGATTTTTGTCATGTTGTTCCTGACCTATTGTAACCTGAATATGAATCAAATGCGTGTGTCGCGTTTGCATATCTGGTTGATCCTGATTCAAATTTTCGGTAGTATGGCCGTTTTTTTTGCGTTGTCGCCGATAAATATTACTTTGGCACAGGGAGCCATGATCTGTGTGTTGGCTCCTACCGGAACAGCTGCTCCCGTCATTACCGGCATGCTGAAAGGAAATGTAGCCAGTCTAACTGCTTACAGCCTGATAAGCAATATGTGTGTAGCCCTGGCAGCCCCTGTTATCTTTTCTCTGGTTGGCAGCTATCAGAACCTTCCTTTTTTTGAATCATTCATAGCCATATCTCAGCGGGTTGTTCTTCTTCTGTTTCTTCCATTTGCGCTGGCCATGCTCCTTCAGAAATTCATGCCTGAAACCACTGCCCGGATTGCTTCTTTCTCCGGACTTTCATTTTACCTGTGGTCGCTGGCTTTGTGTGTTGTGACAGGACGTACCGTTGTGTTTATGATCAAACAGGACGGTGCCAGCCATATTACGGAAATATTGGTTGCAGTTGGTGCACTTGTCGTATGCATCAGCCAGTTCCTGATCGGACGGGGTATTGGGAAACACTATGATGATACGGTTGCCGGTGGGCAGGGGCTGGGACAAAAGAATACCATTCTGGCTATCTGGATGGCACAAATGTATTTAAACCCGATTGCATCCATCGGCCCGGGAGCATACGTCCTGTGGCAAAACATCATTAACTCGTATCAGGTGTGGAAGTATCGTAAAAGTTTATAAAACAGGGCAAAATAACTATTTTCGATGTTCACATGTTAAAGCTTAACTCTACGTGAACAAAACAACCTTCAAATCAGTTTGTTTAATTAAAATCATATTAACAACTTTATTATGAATTTACTGGAACAATTAAAAACGTACACAAAGGTTGTAGCCGATACGGGCGACTTTAATTCTATGAAGGCATACAAACCCACTGATGCCACTACTAATCCTTCTCTGATCTACGCAGCCTCCATGGACTCAAAGTATCGTCCGCTGATTGACGATGCGATAGCGTATGCTAAAAGTGCCTCGACTGTCAAAGCTAACCAGTTAGGTTTTGCGTTGGATAAGCTGGCAGTGAATTTCGGACTTGAAATACTTGCCATAGTACCGGGACGTGTTTCAACAGAAGTAGATGCCCGGCTGTCCTTTGATACGGAAGCAAGCATTGCCAAGGCTCATGAGCTGATCAAACTGTACGAATCGAACGGTATCTCGCGTGAACGGATATTAATTAAAGTAGCTTCCACCTGGGAAGGTATCAATGCAGCCGAGAAGCTTGAAAAAGAAGGCATCCATTGTAACCTGACCTTGCTGTTTTCATTTGCCCAGGCTGTGCGATGTGCGGAAGCAAATGTAACCCTTATTTCTCCTTTTGTGGGGAGAATACTCGACTGGTATAAAAAGGATCGTGACGTTTCGGATATCCCCGCTACTGAAGACCCGGGAGTCAAATCTGTCAAGGAAATATACAATTACTACAAGAAATTTGGTTACAAAACTACCGTCATGGGCGCCAGCTTCCGAAATACAGGTGAAATTATTGAATTAGTCGGTTGTGATGCATTGACCATTTCTCCCTCATTGTTGAAAGAACTTGAAAATACAGAAGGTGTATTACAAAAGAAACTGGATGCTGAAAAATCAAAATCAGTAGATATACAACCTATTGTAATGAATGAAAAAACCTTTCGTTGGATGATGAATGAAGACGCCATGGCTACGGAGAAACTGGCTGAAGGAATTCGCAAATTTACGGAAGATTTAATAAAACTGGAAAAATATATGGCTGAGCAGCTATAGAGCGTTGAGCATAGAGCATAGAGCATCAAGCATCAAGCGTTGAGCATCGAGCATGGACTTGGAGCAAGGAACGATAAAACAGGAACGCTAATTCAAGAAATAAGGAATAAATACAATCATATCATAAAAGAGGAAAGTCATTTGACTTTCCTCTTTTAATTGAATCTATAAATAAATAACTTCTCATGCTGCTATTCTCAGCCTTCGATGCTTTATGCTCTATGCTCGATGCTCAATGCTCAATGCTCAACGCTCGATGCTTACTGCTTACTGTTCTTTCTTCGCAACCAAATTGCTAAAACTCTTGGCTGCATTGGTAAATTCTGAAGGAACCAGAACAATGGTGGTGGTATTGTTGTCGATCCCAATTTCAGATAACATTTGCATGCGTCTTAATTCAAGGGCAATGGGACTTTTCTCCATTTCTTTTGCTCCCTGGGTTAGTTTGATAGAAGCTTCCAGTTCGGCTTCTGCTTTCACGATACGGGCTCTTTTTTCACGTATCGCTTCTGCCTCACGGGCCATGGCACGCTGCATGGCTTCAGGGATTTCAACATCCTTCATTTCGACCATTTCAATTTTTATACCCCAGGGTTCGGTAGCCGAATCAACCATCTTTTGCAATGTCCCGTTTATCTGCTCCCGTTCTCTCAGTACTTCATCCAACGTGTGTTGTCCGATAATGTTACGCAGGGCCGTTACCGAAAACTGATACACAGCTTTGTTGTAATCGGCTACTTTGATGATGGCATTTTCGGGATTGGTGATCTTAAACCAAAGAACCGCATTCACTTTGACCGTTACGCTGTCCTTTGTAATGGTTTCCTGTTGTTCCAGATCAACAGTCTTTGTACGAATATCAACACGCTGTTGGCTGTCAATGACCGGGATGATCCAATAAAGTCCTGGACCTTTGATCGATTGAAATCGTCCAAGACGAAATACAACTGCCCGCTGATATTCCTGTGCAATCCGAAATCCGGAGAGAAGGATTGCGATAATAATTCCGGGAATAAAAAGAAATTCCATACTGTTTTTTTTAAGGTGAATAAATTAGTTCTATTTATTTGTAAATACTGAGAATACTCCTTTAAAAAAAAAGATCAACTTATTTATTGTTACTCATTCACTCCCCAAAAACTCTCTTTTATGATTGCTCCTTTACCAAATGCTTTTCTTATTGGTATTGAATATAAACAGGTATTGGTTTTAATTTCATAAGTTCTTCAGGTAACATCATGTGATGAGGCCCTTTTTTCAGGTCGTTTATGTAAAACAACTTAAATCCTGAAAACTGTACAGGTTCCTTATTAATAAAGAAACGGTAAGTTCCTTTCTTTAGCTCAGGCTCGCCCCAACCGTCCATATTCATGACAAACTGTACTTCGGAATGCAGTTTGATGTTCTTGTAATTGGTAATCATTCGTTGCGTAAACCGGTGAACGATAAATATCTTCGGTGTCAGATGATTGTCCCGCACCAGTTTAGCCAGATAATCTGAGCAGTAATTTAAATCGGCTGCATCAAACGTACCGATCGTTGTCCCCGGTTTTTTACCTGTTTTCATGGAGAATTCAGGATCAAGTCCAAAGTGCACATTCGGCATCTTCAGGTATTTTTCCAATAATGGCAATTCGGCTCTAATGTTACTTTGTGCAACCTGTACATCCAGAAAGACAATCATATTCTTCCTCATTCTTGAAATAGCGAGAACAGAATCTATCTGTTTATCCGGCATTCGGTAACGGAATTTACCATCTTTTCCCGGTGAACCCTGTGCTACTACGGCAATATAATGGAGTGCCGGTTGAACCGGAGTTTTTGGATCTACCTTTTCCCATTTCTTTACTTCAACATCTAATTTGGCTAACATCTCCCTGGGAGGCAATTGACCAAGAATACCCATTCTTTTCGAAAAAAGATTTCCGTAAAAAGCCACAATCCGTTTTCCCGGCAATAAAGCTCCCGGAAGCGGATAGGGTTGTTTCTTAACCGGCCATCGTCCGGTGGTATCCCCGTTGGCCAGGGCAAGCATTTGCTTATTATATCCTGCCGTATCTGTAATTTGTGGAATTGCAGGGGTTTCGTCTTTTCCGGCTGAAATGGCAGTGCTGTCCGATCCGTTTGATAGCTTGTTAGTCTTTTTGGAAGGATTGCTGCAGTTGGTCAGTAATCCGGTCATGGTAATTGCCACAGCGGCAATCAGTACTATATTTTTAGTTTTGATCATTCCTGAATTTATTTAATGCTTTTGTTTGAATATTTACTTTCAATGATGAAGTTATTTCCTTTATAGTAAGAGGAATGTATGCGTATTGTTTTCAAGTGCCAAAAATACGAAAAGTTATTAGTTAAACACGCAACATGGCAATAAAAATACCGGTTGAATTTCAATGTTAGAAATTCAACCGGTACTCCCGCTTGTTATGTTGTCTCACAAGGGTATGGGGATTGACTTTTATCTGAATAATGTCACTTTTAAATTAAATATAATAATAAGATATTCAATACATTAAGTAAATTACATTCAAACATAAAGGTAGAATCAAAAACCAGTCGAACAGATTATATTTTCTCCAATACAACTGAAATCGGAAAGGTCTTGTATGCTGGGATGAGTTCGTGTACAACTAATTCTGTTATAAGCTCCGAAGTGAATGGCGACTGTGTATTGTTAATGGGTAATGTTGCTTTGTTGAGCATTAGAGAGATACGAATCGAAGCAAAACAAGCGAATTATGTAATTTTTGAACGCAAGAATGGAGTGTGGTGTTATGCGTCAGAAGTTCCAGTTATGCTTAAAATTCAAGGTAAATCTTATAAATTGCCGGCAAGTTAGTATAGATTATAAAGATAAAACGTAAAGTCGTGTAATTTAACTGTATGACTAAGTTGGTGTATTCTGATCTTATAGTAAATCAAAAATAACTATATTTGCAGAGCAATATTTTTGAATGATTTGTTTGGTAATAAAAAACATATTGCAATCATACATCCTTAAATCGATATGTTGTCCATTCCCCGTTACATTGCATTCTGTCTATCTATTTATTTTTGCGTATTGATTTCTGCGCAGCAGCATTTGGAATTTACACCAATCGACAGTAAAAACGGCTTGTCGGAAAATCGTGTGCGCAATATCGAACAACTTAATGATGGCCGCATGGTGATTACTACCGAAGGCGTGACGAATATTTACGATGGTACATCGTTTAAACACCTGCATTTGAAGGAAAATAATATTTGTCCTTTGACCGGTTATCGGGGATTTCACCATGGGTATGTAGATAAGGATTATATGTGGATGAAGAATGGTGGACGGTTGATGCTCATTGATATTCAGCATGAGCGTTTTGTGCCAAAGCCCGACAGCATATTGGCTTCGATGGACATTCGAGAATCGATTGCCGATTTTTTTCTAGATGCTTGCAAGAATTATTGGATACTCACTTCTTCCGATAAACTTCTGTACCGCAATGCACAAAAGAGAAAGACTTCTGTTTTCCTTCAGCACGTATCAAGTCTCTATGGCGCCAAAGATGAGCTTTTTGATGTGGCTGTGGTGCAAGGTCAGCTTTTTTTGTTTTATCGTTCCAGCCTGATGGTTTGTTACGATTTGAAAACTACAAAAGAGCTTTATCACATAAATTATTTCACCAAACAAGAACAGGCATTACATAACAACCCTACGTTAATGGTTGTTCAGTCGAAAAACTCGCTCTACCTTTTGCGTAATGGGGTACAAGGTATAATGCTTGGATATAATATTCAAAAAAGGGAATGGACAACTATTCTCGAAACCAATTATTGGCTTAATACCCTTTCCATTGATAATCAGGATAATTTATGGCTAACTTGCAGAGCCGGACTCTGGCGAATTGATAAAACTTTGCAAAACAAACAATTAATCTCTTCGTTCGTTTTGGTGGATGGCGCTGAGATAAACACCGAAGCTAGTACGCTTTACAACGATTCGCAAGGCGGATTGTGGATTGGTACTTTTAATCGCGGAATGCTATATTATCATGCCGATCGTTTCAAGTTTAAGAACGTAGGCAAAGCCTTTTTCGGCCCTCAAGTAAAAGATATTGATGTGACCTGTTTTACTGAAAACGGACAGGGTGCTATCATGGTTGGCACATCAAAAGGATTGTACAGTTATGCTCCCGAAACAACCACGCTTTCCCTTTGGCAGGGACTTCCGGCCGATATTGACTGCATTTCGTTGACGAAAGATTCGCGAAACCGGATTTGGCTAAGCAGTTGGAATTATGGGCTATTTTGTATTGAAAATAAAAAGATTCGAAAATACGATGTGAAGAATGTGTATTTCATGCAAATTTACGAGTCGCCTACCGGACAACTTTTTATGATAACAGCTAATGAAGGATTTGGAACATTTAATCCTGAAACGGGGGAATATCAACGAATCCCATTTACAAAAAAAGGCAATCAGTTAAATGCTGTATTCCAGTTGATCCGTTTTGGCTATCAAACGTTTTTGGGAAGAGGAAATAATGGATTGTTTATTTACGATTACAAACAGAATAAACTGAGTCGACCTCAAACGGATCCTTTCCTAAATGGAAACCAGCAATTGAATTGTATTTTTCAGGATCGGCGGGGCATTACGTGGATTGGTACGCAAGACGGATTAAGTGCATGGCTGCCGGCAAGGCGTGAATTTCATACATTTTATACCGATAATGGCCTGGTAAATAATTCCATAAAAGGTCTTTTTGAGGATAAACAGGGTATGATTTGGGTTACAACTTCAGGTGGTGTTTCCCGTATTAGTGTGGCGGATAAAGGTAAAAAACTTCATTTCTCAATTGCCAATTTCAATCATTTCGATGGGGTAATTGGCAATGAATTTACGACCAATGCCATTTACGCAACAAGCCGTGGATTGCTTTTGATGGGCGGCATTAGTGGATTCAATGTAATTGACATTTACAAACCCTGGGTCTTTAAACGGTTGCAAAAGCCCTTGTTTACAAACTTTCTGCTTTCGGGAACAAACGTAAAACTCGGCGAATCGTACGATGGTAATACGATTTTGAAGCAGTCGATTACTACCACCACGCAAATTGAACTCAGGCACAATCAGAATTTCATTGGCATAGAATTTTCATCGCTCAATTATGTGAACCCCACGCAAACTTATTACCACTATCGGTTGGTAGGCGTTGACGACGACTGGCGTGAGATTGTGGCTCAGAACGGTACCGGTAATGCCACCTATACCAATCTGGCTCCGGGTACTTACGTTTTTGAGGTAAAGGCAGCCAATAACAGCAAAGAGTGGACGGACGAAAATGCCACTATCACCATCGTTGTGAATGCCCCGTTTTGGAAAACGCGGCTGGCTTATATCCTGTATATAACCATTCTGTTGCTTTTGATTTATCTTTCATTGATAAATTATAAACGTTGGACACATCAACGATTAATCCGAAAAAACGAAGAAAAACTGAACCAAATGAAGTTTAGTTTCTTCACAAACGTGAGCCACGAGTTTCGCACACCACTGACTTTGATTCTTACACCGTTGGAATCGGTTTTGAAAGAAATTAAAGATACGGCACTTGAACCCAGAATCCGACTGATTTATCGACATGCCCGCGATTTACAGAATTTGGTAAATCAACTGCTGGATTTCAGGCGGTTGGAAATAAGCGGAGAAAAGCTAAATCTGACTTTCGGCGATATGGTGGAGTTTGTGCGGCAGTTCGAAGATTTGTTTGGAAAATTAGCTGAGGATAAAAAAATAGAATTTTCTATCATTGCCGATCAGCCGGAGATGTATATGTATTTTGATAATGATAAATTACACAAGATAATCAACAATTTACTGTCGAATTCTTTTAAATTTACTCCTCTGGGCGGATCTATCGCAATACAACTTTCGCACACGTTTGATGCACAGAATCGGGGCCTAATTCGGTTGTGCATAGTTGATTCTGGTGTAGGAATTTTCGAAAACGATTTGCCAAACGTGTTCAACCGTTTCTATCAATCGCCCGGTACACAGGGTGGAAGTGGTATCGGATTACATTTGGTAAAAGAGTATGTGAAGCTGCATTCGGGTGAAATAACGGTGGAGAGCAAACCAAATGAAAGGACAGTTTTTACGGTCACAATTACTGATAATCTAACTCCCGAAAAATCAGAACCGGAAGCTCATGTGTCTTTGCCGGAAGTACTTAACGGAGAAGAAACAGCGACTGATTCAACCGTAAAACAGAGACTTCTGGTGGTGGAAGACAACGAAGATCTTCGGGGGTTCCTGGTTGCCGAATTGTCCAGAAAGTACGAAACAATTGAAGCGGCCGATGGACAAGCCGGAGTAGAGATGGCGCAGTCTATGTCTCCCGACTTGATTGTCAGTGATGTGTTGATGCCCAAAATGGATGGACTGGAACTGTGCAAGCGTATCAAATCTGATTTGCACACCTCACACATTCCGGTCATTTTGCTCACCGCCCGTTCGTCCGAAGAACATAAACTATCCGGCTATCAATCGGGTGCCGATGAATATTTGTCGAAGCCGTTCAATCTGGATATTCTGTTGCTCCGAATCGAAAAATTGATTGAACAACAAAATCGCCGCAAAGAGAAATTCTCACAGAAAATAGAGGTTAACCCTAAGGAAATCACCATCACCTCTATCGATGAACAATTAATACAAAAAGCATTGGTCTGCATCGAGCAAAACATGGATAATCCCGATTATTCAGTTCAGCAATTTAGTCAGGATATGGGAATGGACCGTACGGTATTGTACAAGAAGTTACAATCCATCACAGGACTTTCACCATCTGACTTTTTACGTTCTATCCGGTTGAAACGAGCAGCTCAGTTTTTAATCCTGGGGCAATATCCAGTTGCCGAAGTGGCTGAAAAAGTTGGATTTAATACCCCTAAATATTTTTCCAAATACTTTAAAGAAGCTTTTGGTGTGACTCCTTCGCATTATGCTCAAAGCGAAAAGAAATCAGAAAAATGAGTTATGAATAGAGGATAAACAACGACAAATACCAAAGAAAACAACAAACCGTACCCATTGATTTGATTTAAGACCAATATCTTTGCCTTAACTATTTTGAAAATAAATTCAGGCAAATGAAAAACGCATCAATGAGTAGAAGAACCATGAGTAATGTGCTGTTGGGATTGTTATTTCTTTCCTCTCTATCTGCTCAGAATTATCAAAAAACAACTGCCGGTATAAAGACAAAAATCCAGTCAATGGACGTGGAAATACAGTTTTTTAGTCCGTCAATCGTTCGCGTACTGAAGTCACCCGAAGGAGTGGTTTACAAAAAAGAAAGTCTTTCGGTTATCAAAACACCACAAAAGACAGATTTAACTGTAAACAAACAAGGAGTTGTCGTTTCGATAAAGAGCGACAAGATGGAAGCAGACCTCAACCTGCTGACCGGCAAAGTAACTTATTTGGATTTGAACGGTAACATCCTGTTTACCGAAAAAGACAACGGAACACAATTTACCCCCACCCTAGATGTAAAAAAAGAATCCTACACCGTCCGTCAGGCTTTTCTTTTGGAGAAAGACGAAGCCATCTACGGGCTTGGACAGCAACAAAACGGAAAGATAAACCAACGCGGACAACGTAACGAGTTGAAAAACGGAAACACTAAAGTCAGCATCCCTTTCTTCCAATCGATAAAAGGATATGGAATTTTCTGGGATAATTATGCCTCAACCCTTTTTACTGATAATGCACAGGAAACCTCATTCGAATCATTGGGCGATTGCTCCGACTACTATTTTATGATTGGTGGAAATGCTGATGGTGTTATTGCACAAATGCGCGACCTCACTGGTCAGTCACCTATGCTTCCTTTGTGGACTTTGGGTTATTTCCAATCGCGCGAACGGTATAAAACACAGGAAGAAATTGTAAGCGTGGTTGAAAAATACCGTAATCTGAATGTACCTCTTGATGGCATTATTCAGGACTGGCAATATTGGGGTCCGGACAGCGTATGGAACTGCATGGGATTCGACAAAAAGACATTCCCGGATCCGAAAGGTATGGTGGACAAAATCCATAATTTGAATGCTCACCTGACCATAGTAGCATGGCCTGGATTTGCTCCGGCAACCAGACAATATAAGGAATTCGCTTCAAAGAAAATGTTGATTAATTTTGACACTTGGCCACCTAATGCAGGAACAAAACCATACGACCCTTACAATTCAGCAGCCCGTGATATTTACTGGGACTATCTTAACAAAGGAGTATTCTCATACAATGTCGATGGATGGTGGCTCGATTCTTCAGAACCTGATCATATCAATGTAAAGGAGAAAGACTTCGACCAACCAACAGCCCTTGGCTCATACCGTTCGGTGGTAAATGCCTTCCCGTTGGAACATGTCAAGGGTGTTTACGAGCACCAACGTGCTACTACATCGGGCAAACGTGTATTTATACTTACCCGTTCGGCTTTTGCCGGTCAACAACGTTATGGAGCAAATACGTGGTCGGGTGACATTATTTCGAGTTGGGAAACACTTCAAAAGCAGATCCCTGCAGGATTAAGCTTTGCCCTAACAGCAAATCCTTACTGGAATGCCGACATTGGCGGATTTTTCCTGTGGGAACAAGGCGGTTCAAATGCGTTGAGAGAAAAAACATATCATGAACTCTACGTACGTTGGTTGCAATTTGGAACGTTCACACCCATGATGCGTTCGCACGGAACTGATGCTCCCCGCGAAATTTATCAGTTCGGCAAACGTGGCGACTGGTCGTTCGATGCCATCGAAAGATACATAAATCTACGTTATCAGTTATTGCCTTATCTTTATTCAACGGCATGGAATGTTTCCAGTCATTCGGGAAGTATTATGCGTGCTTTGATGATGGATTTTGCAGCCGATAAAAAAACACAGGACATAAACAATGAGTATTTGTACGGAAGTTCCATTTTAATTGTTCCGGTTACAAATGCCATGTATGTAAGCAAAAAAGGAGGTAAAACAGTAGAAGATTTCAGTACTGTAAAAACACAGAAAGTATATTTACCAAAAGGAACTGAATGGTACGACTTCTGGACTGGCAACAAACTAAAAGGCGGTGAGGAGGTTGAAAAAGCTGCGCCAATTGATATTATTCCACTTTATGTAAAATCCGGTTCCATTCTTCCTTGGGGACAAAAAGTGCAATATGCCGCAGAGAAAAATTGGGACAAACTGGAAATTCGTGTTTATCCCGGAGCGAATGGTGAATTTACGTTGTATGAAGATGAAAACGACAATTACAACTACGAAAAAGGCTTGAATTCTACAATTACTATGAAATGGGATGACCAATCCAAAACGTTGACGATTGGCGAACGTAAAGGCAGTTTCAAAGGTATGCTCAAAAGCCGGACATTCAATATCGTACTTGTTAGTGCAAAAACAGGAACTGGAGTAAATCAAGCAACTCAGTTTAATAAAACGGTACAATACAATGGGACATTAAAATCAGTGAAATTATAGGAATATTGCTGCAATCTTTAATAAATTACACTCTTAAAGCCTCTTTGGGGTGCAGTGAGTGAATATACTAATCATTAAATCCGTTCAAATGAAAAAAAAACCAACTCTTTTTGGAATTGCATTCGCAATGAGTGCATTATTTAGTGCAAAGGCTCAAACCGATTTGACGAGCCTGATTACAAACCCAAGTTTTGAAACAGGGGATCTTACAGGATGGACCTGGACAGGAGCAACAGGTTATGGTTGGTTAGGTCCAAACACAGATGGAGATGCTACCAAGAATGGCACATATGTATGTGGCGTCTGGAATGGATCTATTGCAGACCCGGTTTGCTCACAAACCCTTACAGGTCTTGCATCAGGATTTTACAAAGTTACAGCTCTTGTTACCGTAAGTAAGGGTCGATTGACCAATCAACGATTGTTTGCTAATTCGGGACCAACAACCAAATCGATGCTTTACGGAGCCGGTACGAATGCCGCATATTCAGCAGCTAATCTGGCTATTTTGAGTGCCTCAGAAACGTACTCATTTGGCGGGTATTCAGAATCAACAGCAGAAAGCGGTCCATTTAAAAGACTTTCTGTTGTAAAACAAGTAACTGATGGTACGCTTACTTTAGGTATAAAAGTTAGTGGTAAAGCTTCTACACAGGGTTATGTATTCTCGAATACAACCAGTGGCGATGCTGGCTTCTTTAAATTTGATGGCTTTACACTGACCGAAGTGTCCAATGAAGCTAACCTGGATAATATTATGTTAAGTGCAGGTTTACTGGATGCACCATTTAGCCCAAATACAACAACCTATACAGCAACATTGCCTGTGGGAACTACTACAGTTACTCCGACTCCTGTTGTTTCTGTTGAAGGTGAAGTTATATCAGGTGCCGATGCAGTGAATGTTTCAAGCGGATCGGGTTCTTCGACTATTACTGTAACATCTCTAGATGGTACAACAACAAAAACATATACCATTGATTATACTGTTTTGACACTTTCGAACGATGCAACTTTGTCAACACTTACTCTTAATGCCGGTACTTTAGTACCTGATTTTTCACCAACAACAACCTCTTATATTGTTGAATATAATTCCGATGTTACATCAGTAACTCCAACAGTTGTTGTCAATGAAGCACATGCAACTATTTCAGGAGAAGGTGTAGTGACTATAACTAACGGAGTAGCCACTTCTACAATAGTAGTTACTGCTCAGGATGGAACAACAAAAAAAACATATACTATTAACTATTATGCAAGTTTTACTCCTCTTTATACAACATTAACTAATTTGATTGGAGACCCATACTGTAATACTCTTTATAACTTTAGTAATAGTTGGGGAGCTAATAACAGATCAGTAGAAACAGATTATGTTTATTGTGGTGCCCGGAGCATAAAAGTGAGTGGAAAATGTGGAAGTTCATTAGACTACGATTTAACAGGGAAAATTGAAGCCGGCAAAACTTACCATGTAAAAGCAATGGTAAGTACCAATGGTACAGGAGAGACTAAAATTGGTATCAGTGGTGTGGATACTGCACCTTTGGTTTACACGATTTCTACTGCTTCAGGTGAATGGTTGCCTCTCGAATTTACGTTCACTGCTTCATTATCTGTGACACCTACGACATCTGTTAATTTGTTCTTAAATAGTTGTGAAAGTCAAACTGCTACTGAAAGTTATATTGATAATTATGAAATGTATGATGTCACATCAATACAGACTTCCGTAAATTCGCAAATTGCAGTTCAAAGTCAACATATCTATGCTCAGGGTAACAAATTTATTGCTGAACTGAAATTGTCGAAAACAGCTAAAGTTCAATTCTTGGTTTACAATGTTCAAGGTGAACTTTTAACGCAAACCGATGCAAAAATGCTTCAAGTCGGTCATGTAACAGAAACGATTGATGCGCCACTTTCTCAAGGAGTTTATCTTGTGAAAACAATTATTGACGGTAAATTTAATGTGACCAAAATCATTAAATAATATTAGATAATTTTCGGGAAAAAACAAGGAAAAGAGTTTCTTGATTTTTCCCGAATTGTCGTTTGAGTTTATTTCTACTAATTAAACATATTAACTGATTTCCTATTGATTATGTTGATTACAGATATAACAACTCTTCTTCTTTTAGTAAATACTGGTCTTTCATTCGTAGCAAGTGACAAGTATTAAAACAACTTATTCATTTTAGTGCTTGTATTTTTTTTCATGATGATGGTTGCTCAATTATGGAACTGTTTTATTTACACCTAAATTGATGGCAACTCATCAAGAGCAGTCATATTTTGTGTTACTTCTACCCTACGAGCAGAAACCGGAAAAAATAAGAAAACTACCAACAAATCATAACAAAGAAAAAACTATATCTATAGGTGTAATTTGATTCAAATATTTTTACTTAATGATATTTTAAAATCAATTGATTAATAAGATAAATCATTTCAACTATAAATTTATATTCATGAAAAAAACAACTTCCATTTTTGCTATTGCATTTGTAATTAGTTGTTTGTTCAGTGCTAAAGCACAAACAGACAAAACCAGCCTGATCACTAACCCGAGTTTTGAAACCGGCAATCTCACGGGTTGGGCGTGGACCGGGACTACAGGTTACTCCTGGTTAGGACCAAACACCGATGGTGATGCAACCAAAAACGGCACCTTTATTTGCGGAATATGGAACTCTCCTATTGGTGATGCCGAGTGCTCTCAGACGATTACCGGTGTTCCAAACGGATATTACAAAGTTAGTGCACTTGCAACCGTAAGCGCTAACCGGACAACCAATCAGCGTCTGTTTGCAAATTCTGTTTCACAACTTTACGGTGCTAATTCTAATTCGAATTATTCAACTGCGAATCTTGCCATTTTAACGTCCTTGGGTGAGACTTATTCATTCGCCGGGTATGAAGAGTCAAATGCCGAAAATGGACCGTTCAAACCGTTATCTGTAGTAGCTCAGGTGACAAATGGAACTCTTAAATTTGGATTCAAAGTGAATGGTACAGCATCCACTAAAGGATTCACTTTCACTTCTGTATCTTCAAAAAAAGATGAAGGTTTCTTTAAATTCGACAACTTTACATTAACCGAAGTATCCAATGTGGCGACATTGGATAATATTATACTAAGTGCTGGTACACTGGATGCCGTTTTTGTCCCCGGAACTACTACTTACACAGCCAGCCTGCCATTAGGCACTAAAACTGTGACTCCGGCAGTTATAGCTTCGGCAGATGGTCAAACTATTACAGGAGTCGAACCCGTTGATGTTTCGGGCGGAAGCGGCACCTCTACCATTGTCGTGAAATCAATTGACGGTACAGTTACAAAAATCTATACGATCAATTATATTGTACTTACCTCCTCGCCTTTTGCTGTTTCATCTTATCTCACCGATTCGGCAGGAGTAAACTTTACGCTCACAAAAGGTATATTAAGACTTAATGTTTGCAACGATAAAATAATTCAGGTAAGTTATTCCTTAAACTCAACTTTGCCTAAAAAGGATACCATTATTGTAAATAAAGTTTGGGGAAAATCCGATTTTACCGTTACCGATGATACCGATAACGTTATTATTAATACGCAGAGCCTTACTGTGAAAGTGACTAAAGCCGGCTCAATAGTAAGTTATTTTGATAAATCGGGTAATCTGATAGTATCAGAAGACAGCAAGCAGATTACTGCTGCTACTGTTTTGGGTATCAACACAAATACTTGTAGTGCTACGTTCAATTCACCAGCAACCGAAGGACTTTTCGGACTGGGGCAACACCAGCAAAGTGTGATGAATTACAAATCCAAAACACTGGTTCTTGATCAACAAAATACCGAAATAGCTTTGCCGTTTATGGTCACAACAAGCGGATACGGCCTTTTGTGGGACAATTATTCATTGACTAATTTTAAGGGCAATGTAGCCTCTAACACAAAATATCAGTTTAGTTCCGAAAGTGGCAAAATGGTTGATTATTACTTTATGTACGGACCGGAGATTGATGATGTTATCGCTCAATATCGCACCGCTAGTGGTTCAGCACCAATGTTCCCAAAATGGGCTTACGGTTTGTTCCAATCGAAAGATAAATATTCGACTCAGGCCGAAATTCTGACCCTTGCAAATAAATACCGGGCTGCAAAAATACCGTTGGACTGTATAGTACAAGACTGGGATTATTGGACTCCTGATTTGTGGGGATCTAATACTATGGATGCAACCAAATATCCAAATCCCAAAGCATTGGTTGATTCACTACATGCGATGAATTTGCATACTATGATTTCTATCTGGCCTGTTTTCCACAATAGTACGACCAATTATCAACAATTTAATGCCATCGGGGCTTTGTATCCAAGCGGTGGAGCACACCATTTCTACGATCCGCATAACGATGCGGCTAAGAAAATTTACTGGAATCAGGTAAACAGCCAGTTATTCAGCAAATATGGATGGGATGCGTGGTGGGCAGATAATGATGAACCTCAGGGATATCCGGATGCTTTAGACAGAAAGAACTTTATAACAGCCAAAGGATCAGGAGCTGAATATTACAATACCTATCCAATTCAGCATACAGCAGGAGTTTATAACGGTTGGAGACAAGATATTACAAACAAGAGATTATTCACATTGAGTCGCTCAGCTTTTTCAGGTCAACAAAGATATGCTACTGCCGCATGGTCGGGTGATATTTCCAGCACTTGGGATGCATTCCCAAAACAGTTGTCAGGTGGACTTAACTTCTGTTTGAGCGGAATGCCTTACTGGACAACTGACATAGGTGGATATATTTATACTGATTGGTCAACCGTTGCTAATCAGGAATTAATGATTCGGTGGTTTCAGTATGGAGCGTTTTGTCCAATTTTCAGAATTCATGGTCAAGGCGAAAAGGCATTGGTTTCTACCACGTTTACTCAGGCTACGAAAGACAATCTGGCTTCAACCGATAAATTGCGTTATCGTTTAATTCCGTATATTTACTCCACTGCATGGAAAGTAACCAACGAAGGTTATACCATGATGCGTCACCTCGTGATGGATTATCGCACAGATGCAAACGTGAAAGCAATTGATAATCAGTTTATGTTTGGCCAATCAATGATGATTAATCCCGTGACTTCGGCAGGTGTTACCAAACGTAACGTTTATTTACCCGCAGGTAATTGGTACGATTTCTGGACTGGAAAACAATATACCGGAAGTCAAACAATTAATACCGATGCGCCAATTACTAATATACCTGTTTTTGTAAAGGCAGGATCTATTATCCCAATGGGACCTGAGATCACGTACGCCACTCAATCAATTGATCCGACTGAAATCCGTGTTTACAAAGGTGCAAACGGTAACTTTACGCTTTACGAAGACGAGGGAGATACGTACAATTACGAAAAAGGAAGTTATTCTGTTATTCCATTCTCGTACAACGAAGGTTCTAAAGAACTAACAATAGGCAGTAGAACAGGTAGTTATAAAAATATGCTTGTGAACCGTAATTTCAAAATTGTTTGGGTAGCTGAGAATTACGGAATCGGAGTAAATGCGCCGCTTGTTTGTGATACAACAGTTCAGTATGTTGGGAATAAGGTTGTAATTCAATTCAAAACGCCCACGGGAATTCATAATCCGAATAGTGACCAGACTCGTTGTACCGTATATCCTAATCCTGCAACGGATAAATTAACCATTTCTTTCAAAGCTGAAGCGTCGGTCAAAGCCGAGATCAAATTGATTGATTATACCGGAAAATGCATTTATTTAAAGAATATCGATGCGATGACCGGAACAAATGCTTTCACATTGAACACGAAGCAAAACAACATTGGCTCGGGCGCATATTTTGCTACAGTAATCTGTGGTAAAGATCAATATACCCGCAAAATTGTAATTAAATAAATAACTCAATTTTCGGCTCTATAACTGTAAGTAATCAACTGATTTCAACAGTTATAGAGCTTTCTTTTTATCTATGTCAACACTTAATTCACTATTATTATGACCAAACACTTTCTCGCCGCCTTTTGTATTACTGTTTTTTCTTTTGGTAGTTCACAGGCACAAGACAAACTTTATCCAAATACTTTTCCGTTGTCGGATGTAACATTGTTGGATAGTCCGTTTAAACATGCTCGAGATTTAAATATCAGCACATTGCTTAAATATGATGTCGACCGTTTACTAGCTCCTTACCGAAAAGAAGCAGGACTGTCTGCCAAGGCTGCAAGTTATACCAATTGGGAGGGTTTAGATGGTCATGTTGGCGGACATTACCTCGCTGCTTTGGCAATCAACTATGCTGCAGTTGCCGATACTCTTGTAACCGTCGCATGGATTATATGATTGCGGAACTGAAAGCTTGTCAAGATGCAAATGCGTTGAAATATCCAACTTGAGGCGTAGGTTATGTGGGTGATGTACCTTCAAGTAGTAATATTTGGTCGAATTTTAAAACGGGAAATTTTTCAGCTTTTAATGCGGCCTGGGTACCTTGGTACAATGTGCATAAAACTTATACAGGACTACGCGATGCGTGGTCGTATGGAGGAACTGAAACTGCGAAAACCATGTTTCTTGCATTTTGCGATTGGGGAATCAATATTACATCTGCATTGACTGATACTCAAATGGAAACCATGCTATCTATCGAACACGGCGGTATGAATGAAATTTTTGCAGATGCTTATCAAATGACCGGTCTAACGAAATACCTGACAGCAGCCAGACGTTTTTCGCATAAAGTATTGCTAAATTCAATGGCGATAAATGTTGATAATTTGGATAATGTTCATGCTAACACACAAGTTCTAAAAGCAGTTGGTTTTCAGCGTATTGCTGAGGTAAGTGGTGATGCTCCATTCAAAAGAGCCGGTCAGTTCTTCTGGGAAACCGTGACCGGAAACCGTAGTTTGGCTTCTGGCGGTAATAGTCGCAAAGAGTATTTTCCACAAGCAACAGCTTGCGGCGATTATGTGAATGATGCCGAAGGACCTGAGTCTTGTAATACCAACAATATGTTGAAACTTTCCTTCATAATGTCCCCTTTAATAAATACGCCTGACTATCAAACTGATAATCAGGCGTATTACTTTAAATAATTGTTGTCTCACAAGGATTCGAACCTTGACAGGCAGATCCAGAAACTACAGTGCTACCATTACACCATGAGACAATTGGTAAATTCCGGTTTTATAGTGCGGAACAGACACTGTTTATTTAAACGCCAATGAAGTCAAAAGCAATTGTGGTGCAAAATTACTAAAAAAATTCATATTACAAAGCAATTTTCGAAACAAAAAACCGGTTGAACTTCAAATTTGAAATTCAACCGATTACCTTGATTGGTTGTCTCACCAAGACTCGAACTTGGTCAGGCAGAACCAAAAACTGCAGTGCTACCATTACACCATGAGACAATCGTTGGGCTTTATTTCTAAAGCGGTGCAAAGATACGAATTTTTTCTTTTCGTCAAAATGTTTTTGGAAAATTATTCTGAAATAGTACGGTTTTCCTTACTCTGCAGTCAGTAAAAAGTAGTTTTTCTTGCCTTTTTGAACCAATAAATACTTGTTGTTGAGTAGCTTTGAACCATCGATCAATTCATCCTGATTTTCAAGCTTTTCTTTGTTGATACTTACTCCTCCCGACTGGACCAGCTTGCGCATTTCACCTTTCGAAGGGAAAACGGCTGCTGAATCGGTCAGTAAGTCGATGGCCTTCACCCCGGCAGTAAGTATTTCTTTTGATATCTTAAACTGAGGAACACCATCAAATACCGCCAGCAGGGTATCTTCATCCAATTTTTTCAATGCTTCGGAGGTAGAGTTACCAAAAAGAATGTTCGACGCTTCTACGGCAGCCTGATAGTCTTCTTCGGAATGTACCATCACAGTTACTTCCTGAGCCAGCTTTTTTTGAAGCAACCTCAAATGAGGAGCCAATGCATGTTCAGCAATCAATGCATCAATTTCTTCTTTCCCGATTGCCGTGAAGATCTTTATATATTTTTCGGCATCCGTGTCGCTTACGTTCAGCCAGAACTGATAGAACTTATAGGGTGTAGTGTAGCGCCGGTCTAGCCACACATTGCCGCTTTCAGTTTTTCCAAACTTACCACCATCTGCTTTGGTAATCAACGGGCATACCAGAGCAAAAGCTTCTCCTCCGGTTTTTCTGCGAATTAGTTCAGTACCTGTGGTGATATTGCCCCACTGGTCAGAACCTCCCATTTGCAGTTTACAGTTCTTTTCCTGATATAAATGCAGAAAGTCGTAACCTTGTAACAACTGATAGGAGAACTCCGTAAATGACATGCCTACATTCGATTCACTGCTAAGCCGTTTTTTTACCGATTCTTTAGCCATCATGTAATTTACAGTGATATGTTTTCCAATATCGCGAATGAAATCCAGGAATGAGTAATCTTTCATCCAATCGTAATTATTTACTAATTCGGCAGCATTGGGCGAATTACTTTTGAAATCCAGAAACTTTTCCAGCTGGGCCTGTAAGCAATCCTGATTATGACGCAACGCCGCTTCATCCAATAAATTTCGTTCTGCCGATTTACCGGATGGATCGCCAATCATTCCGGTAGCTCCTCCGATTAATGCAATGGGTTTGTGACCTGCACGTTGAAAATGCTTCAGCATCATGACACCTACCAGATGACCGATATGCAGCGAATCGGCAGTTGGATCAATACCCACATAGGCCGATGTCATTTCTTTTGCCAGTTGTTCTTCTGTCCCCGGCATCATGGTGTGGATCATACCCCTCCACTGCAATTCTTCAATAAAATTCATATTGTATTTAGCTTATTTGACGATGTTTAAATTCTGACTTTTTAATGGAAATGCAAATATACGACAATTGCTTTTACCTGCAAAAACTTAATTCTGTGAAGTTGAGGATTAGCTACCTGAATTCAATATTTATTTATATCCATTGTGGTTAACTTGTTTCATTAAATCTTTTTTTTTTGTAATATCAACATGCTGACAAGGAAACATTCAATCATCTGATATTTCGAATGCATTTCAACTTAACCTCCACTAAGCCTTCGCTAAATCATCACTTAACTTTTGCCGGTATTACCGTAATAGCACCGTATTAACAGCTTAACAGTTTCTTGATGTTTGTGAAATGTAAGTGATGATTTAGCGAAGGCTTAGTGGACGCGTCATTGACGTGCAACATAGTGAGTGTTTCAGTAGATTTCTCAACATATTTTTTGGTAAATAAATTAAATGAAGTACTTTCGTGTATTCAATTTTTACATTGGTATTTAAAAGCATAAAACCGAATGAAGCACCACAAAATAATCATTTTATCCATCCTTGTCCTGACATCACTTTCCTGCAGTCACAAAACCTGGGTAATCACGCATGCCATATCTTCTAAAATTGCAATTGACAGTACTACTGAAATGGGTGCTGATAAGAATTACGAAGCTTTGTTGCTGCCGGTCAAGCAACGGATTGATGCCCGAATGAATGTGGTGATAGGTCGTGCGGATGAAACCATGAAGGGTAAAGGTCCTGAAAGCCTGCTTTCCAATTTCAGTGCAGATGTATACAGGCAGACAGCATCCGCTTTTTTAAAAGAAGAAGTGGATATCTCGGTTGTGAATCTGGGTGGACTGCGCACGGTTGTTCCGGCAGGGAATATTACTGTGGGAAAAGTATTTGAATTGATGCCTTTTGAAAACGAACTGGTCATCGTATGGCTGAAAGGCGACAAACTGACTGAATTGCTACAGTACTTTGCCGGTATGGGTGGGGAAGGCGTTTCCGGAATACGCATGGAAATTAAGGAGAAGAAAGCTGTAAACATTACTGTTGGCGGAAAACCGCTGGATACCGAAAAGCTTTACAGCATTGCCACCAATGATTACCTGGCAGGTGGAAACGACAAAATGATCCAACTGGCACAAAACGTAAAACGAATAAATACGGGGATAAAAGTACGGGATATGTTGCTGAATTATATAAAAAGTGAAACCAAAAAGGGGAATATGATTCAATCGAAACTGGACGGACGGATAACAGTAGTAGGTAGTAGGTAGTGAGAGGTGAGAGGTGAGGAAAGAGGAATGAGGAGCGAGTAGGTAGAAAAAAGTAAAATAGAAAAGAATAGGAAATGACAGCTAATAAAATAACGGGAATCAGGGGATTACTTATCCTGCTGGTTTTTTCAACGGTAACCGTGCTGGGGCAGCAGAAAATAAAACTGGTGATCCTGCATACCAATGATACGCACAGCCAGGTGGAACCTACCGATAAATCGTCACTGAAAACATCGGATATGGGTGGTTATGCCCGCAGGATGGGATTGATCAGCCTGATTCGTGAACAGGAGAAGAATGTCCTGCTGGTAGATGCCGGTGATTATTCACAGGGAACGCCGTACTTTAATTTCTTTAACGGACGGATTGAGATTGATGCCATGAACCGCATGAAATACGATGCCGGTACGTTGGGCAATCATGAATTTGATAATGGAATCGACACCCTGGCAGTGGTGCTGAAAAATGCCGCCTTCCCGATGATAAGCTCGAATTACAACCTTGAAAAAACCAACCTGTATCAATTGGTAAAACCCTATGTTGTTCTGGTAAAAGCCGGAGTGCGGATCGGCATTATGGCCCTGGATGTAAACCCTGAAAGCCTGATCTTTGAGAAAAACTACAGAGGGCTAATTTATCTGGATCCTGTTCAAAAAGCCAATGAAGTTTCTACTCTTTTAAAGAAAAAAGAAAAATGTGATATCATTATCTGCCTGTCGCACTTAGGAAGCGACAGTACCAAACAGGAAGTAAATGATTTCGAAATTGCCCATAAAACCCGGTATATCGATGTGATTATTGGTGGACATTCACACAGCCTGATCATGAATACTGAAGTGAAGAATGTTATTGGAAAACAGGTAGTGATTGCACAAATGGGGAAAAGCGGTATGTACTTTGGAAGAGTAGACCTGGAGCTTGAAAAGAAGTAACAATAATTCACTGTTTCGGCATGATTTTTGTTGAAATAATTAATATTGTCATAATTCAAATAATTGATTATCAATGAGAAAAATTCTTTTGATAGTAGTTGTTTTAACTTCAATGCATTGTTTTGGTCAGAAAACAACGCAGGAGAATGACGATTCGTTGTATGTGAGAAGGCAATTGATGTTATTGCCTAAGTTAAACACCACCAGTCAGGTTGGCGACCTTTCGTTTATTAACAGAAACATCCACGAATTCAATCCCACAGACGAATTCAGCATTCCACAAAGCTACTATTTGCCTCTGCTTAGCTTATATCAACCCGATAATCCAGTCAATAAGTTCATGTTGGATATGCACCTGACAAATCAATTTATCTTTAATGATATCAGCAGCCTGTCCACCTCACATATTCAATCCAATTTTATCGGGTTAGGTGGTTTGAATTTAATTCAGGCAAACTACCATCTCAATATAGATGACCGGGTTATATTTTCACCCGGTATTTATGCTGCCAAGTTCAATATCTACAATGACTTCCTCAATGATGCCGGCCTGAATGGAAATATCAAAATTCTTTTATCCGACAGAATAAATATCAATTTGTTTGGACAATATTCAGTTAGGGAGAATACGATTTCAATATCTCCATTTATCTCCCCGCTTTATCCACATTCAAACTTTGGAGGAGCATTGGAGTTCAAAGTGAACGATAACTGGGGTATCCAGATGGGGGCAGAAAATGAATATGATGTTTTTCTGCGGAAGTGGGTGACCAGGCCGTTTATTATGCCGGTGTTTTATAAGTAATGAACCTGGTTCTTGCCAAATTAAATATCTAACCACAATAGTTCACAATAGAAATAATATATTCAATAATTTTATGAGGTTTGAAATTCTGAAATCCCGTTAGGTGTTTACTATTGTGTTCTTTTTTTTTCCTTTTGTTTCTTATTATGTCTATAGCAGAATCCGAATTGTCGGAGTTGTGGTTTTGTATTTCGTTTTTATTATGTTTTAGTGAAGCAGAACTAAAGTAATAAAAAATACAATGTCTTGTAATGGCCTATTTGATAATGTTATACGGTATTATTTTATATAGTTCGCAATTCTACTCCATAACTTTCTTCAAGTTTATTCCATAGATATTCTTCTGCTTCCTCTATTGTTATTGTTTCTTCAATAACTTCATCCTGAGCTATTGGTTCCGGATATATAATTTCTACGACCCGTTTATGTTTTTCCAATTCACGAACAATTTTGTGACCAGTGGGTGAACTTATATCTATTTTAGCAATGACTGTCATAATGTTGTGGTTAAAAATAATTATGCAAATATAGTAACTTCAATTAAATAGTAATTATTTTACGCATAAAAATCTATTCATATAACATCTTGAGGATTGTATTTGATGAATATTCATTGACTGTTTCAACTAATTGTATTTTCAGGATCTCACTCTCTCAATTCCTTTTTCTAACCAACACAACCGATCCCACCAGCATGGGGAATATAAAGTTGATTGCCCAGATACAAATCCCGGCCAATGCAATGCCCGCTATGGAGCCTGAAAATGCCCCGATAACCAGTACGGCATACGAACTGCGCACGGCTGCTTCGGAGAAAGCGATGGAAGGAGTGAAAGTAACAAATAAATAAGTAGTTGGAATGGCTACCATTGCCTGCCAGGGGGCTAATTCAATACCAAAAAACTGCAGCATAAAATAGAACTGGGTGCAAAATATCAGGTATCGAAACAATGAAACGCCCATTATGTGGAATAAATCTCTCCGGTTATACCCGGAGAGGCAATCGGTATACGATTTTAGGTTGCGGGATAACCGGCTGTTTTTTAATCGCAGACTCCATTGAGGAAGCGTGAAAAGGAATAGTCCTAATATCAGCAAACCCACTATGAGGACTGTCAGATACAGTGTTTTGTTTATTTCTGTTATTCCGGAAGTAACCCTAAAAAACAGAATAAAGGCAGGGGTACCGCACAGTACCATCACCATATTCTGTGTCAGGCTGTTTAAAATGCTCAGTGTAACCCCGGCTTTCCTGTTTTCAGGTTCCAGAAAAGCAACCCGCCCAATAATTTCACCGACCCTGTTGGGAGTAAAGAATCCGGTGGAAATGCCTGATAATACGGCTTTAACAGCATCCCTGACCGTGATTTTCTGAACACGTGAAGTAAGCATCTTCCATTTTAATGATTCCAACAGCCAGTTTAACGGTAAGAGTGCGAGTACTGCGACTAACCACCATGCCTGTGACAACGGCATCTGTTTCCATTGTGCAGCAAGTTCAACGTATTGGTTAAAATTGAGAAGCTTATATCCTAAGAATGAATAGGAGGCAATCAGTACCAGCATCTTCCAACCGCTAAAAGACGGATTCAGAGCGAATCTTTTAATACCTAAACCGGTTGTAGCAACGCCAGAGCTTTCCATGTTGAGAACCCTTTTATTGGATTTGAGGATCAGTTTTTTTAAACGTGTATTTCTTTTGAGAGAAATAGCTAAACAAGGTGGTAAAGAGGGTTACAATCATTTTAGCCGGTGTGGGGAAAATGCGGAATAATTCGACAAAAACTTTTAATCCCAGGTAATTCAACAAGAGATTTGCCAGTAGGACCAGAAAATAACGGAATAGCTGAATTCGTCCCCGTAATTCGGATGCTGAAAATGTAACGTATTTCTGAAGCAGAAAACCAGACAGGAACGTCACGGGAAATGTAATGAACAAGGCGGCATTGTGAGACTTGAAGGTTTGACCTCCAATGTGTAGCATCTCCTGATGCAATACAAAATGGAAAACCATAAAATACAAAACCCAGTCGAAAATCATATTGGCGACTCCGGATACTCCATACCGGAAGAACTGAATGGTCATGTATTTGCGAAACGGTGGGTAAAAAAAATCAATAAGCCTGCGGATTCGCTGACCTGTAGATACGAATATTTTTCTCATTCAGTTGTGTATGACCTGTTCTTTAAGGGAGTTTGTGTTGAAAAAGGAGGAATAATGAACAAAATTAGTTACTTTTGTGAGCTTCCGAAATGATCGTTATTTCCTTTGTGCAAAGATACATTTTTTTTACAATCAGGGAAATAGCATCAACAGTCATTTTTAGGGGATTTATTTTAATAACCGGAATTTTATTTCGCACGTAAACAATAATATGGCACAAGTTAAAGCAAAGAAATACCTCGGACAGCACTTTTTGAAAGATATGGGAATTGCCCGTCAGATTGCAGAAAGCCTGTCGATCGATGAACGTACTCAGGTACTTGAAATCGGTCCGGGTATGGGTGTGCTGACACAGTTTCTAATGGGGAATCCACTAATTGACCTCACTGCTGTAGAGTTGGATGCTGAATCGGTGGTATACCTGCACAAACACTATCCGGATTTAAAAGTGATTGAAGCCGACTTTCTTAAAATGGATTTAAAAGCATACTTCCCGGATAAGTTCTGTATCATTGGTAATTTCCCGTATAATATTTCCAGTCAGATATTTTTTAAAATGCTTGAAAATAAGGATTCCATTCCCTGTCTGGCAGGAATGATCCAGAAAGAGGTTGCTGAGCGCATAGCCGCGCCAGCGGGAAGCAAAACATACGGTATCCTGAGTGTCCTGATGCAGGCCTATTATAAAATCGAGTATCTTTTCACAGTGCCTCCCCAGGTATTTGATCCGCCTCCAAAAGTAGATTCGGCAGTTATCCGGTTTACCCGGAATGATGTATCACAGATTGATTGTGATGAACAACTCTTTAAAGCGGTGGTAAAAACTTCCTTCAATCAACGCAGGAAGACGTTGCGCAATTCCTTAAAACCGTTGGTAGAACAAGGTCATCCCATGTATGCAGACCCGTTGTTTGATTTACGTCCTGAACGGCTGGATGTGCCGGCTTTTATTGACCTGACAAACAGGGTAGAGGCAGCATTGAAAAGTCTCAACATAGAATAATCTATACTCATATCGGTTTTTTATAAGAGAATATTACATTATAATTTAAAATAAATAAACAATCGAAATGATCTGTTGTTAGAATTTAAAATCATTTTATCAGTCTGTTCCCGGAGTTTTTTACATCAACTATAACTGTCTATTAAAGTATTCTACACCATGAAATTTAAAATCAGAACAAAAGTATTATTCGGAATTCTTTTTCTTTTTCTGGAATTCGTCTTGATTGGTTCATTAAGCATTTACTACATTTCATCGATCAAATACAGTTCGGAAATGACCATCAAGAACAATTACCGTTCAGTCCATTATTCCGAAAATATGATTCAGGCTATTGATGAGACCAATACCGCCGTGAGTTCATTGTTTTTCAATAAACAGTACCGGTCTGATAAAAATTCATTGACTGCCTCCTTTACCCGGTTTGAAGATAATCTGAATCTGGAAGAAGATAATATCACTGAATTTGGTGAAAAAGAAATGGTCCAATCGGTCAGGCAAAACTATATGAAATATAAATCCCTGATATCGGATCAAAAAACAGATAACATAACCGACAAGGTCAATTACTATACCGTGAATATATTGCCCCTGGCCAATGAATTAAAAGCCAAGATTTTTACCGTTTCAACCCTAAATATGCAATCCATCGTTCAGAAGAATGAAAGCGTGAATCAAATGATCAGACATATGTACAAGATTCTTTCGATTGTACTGATGATTTGTTTTCTGATCACATTTTCCTTTATGATTAATTTCCCGAATTACATAGCGGGTCCGATCAGGAAAATCACGGAAGATATCAAAGATATTGCCAATTCCGATTTCAGGAACCGGATTACGATAAACTCGAAGGATGAGTTCAAAGAACTGGCGGAAGCTATCAATTACATGGCAGAAAAACTTGAACAGAATTATCAAAATATTGTTGTAGAAAAGAAACCGGTGACCGATAACAAAGCTGTTGACAACAACCTGGTACTTCAGAATATTCAGTCGTTATTAGGGTCAGTCAGTACCCTGATTGACTCAATTGCACAAAGCAACAAGGATGAGTCACTTCAAAAACAATCGATGTTGATCAAAGAAATTGAATCGGAATTATCAAAATCAATTAAATTGTAATTTGTTTTATAGTTTTCACATTTTAATAACAGGATATGAAAAAAGTAAATTTCACTTTAAGTTTTTTGTTTCTTTTTATTGCATGTTCATTCGCACTGTCAAATTACAGGATTGTAAACAAGATTCCGGTTCCCGGAAATGGCGGATGGGATTATATTACGGCGGATGAGTCAGCTTCCCGGTTGTATGTTTCTCACGGCAATGAAATGAATGTGATAGATCTTACAACCAACAAGCTTATCGGAACCATTCCCGACACCAAAGGAGTGCACGGTATTGCACTGGCGCAGGATCTTGGTAAAGGGTTTATCAGCAACGGGCGTGATACCTCGGTAACAGTCATCGACCTGAAAACACTGAAATTTATAGTGAAGGTGAAAGTGACGGGGAATAATCCCGATGCTATCCTGTACGATCCATTTTCTCATAAAGTTTTTACCTTTAACGGACGAAGTTCCAACTCAACAGTGATTGATGCTCGTACAAATAAAGTAATCGGTACCATCAAGCTGTCAGGAAAGCCAGAATTTCCGGTGACCGATTTAAAAGGAAGAATCTTTGTGAATATAGAAGATAAGAGTTCAATCAGTGCTATCAATGTAACGACATTGAAAGTAGAGAATACCTGGTCGGTTGCGCCCGGAGAATCGCCAAGCGGTCTGGCAATAGATCTAAAGAATCAACGCTTATTCTCGGTATGCGAAAATAAACTGATGGTTATTGTCGATTACCAAACAGGGAAAATAATCACGACCCTCAAAATTGGTGAAGGTGTAGATGGTGTTTCCTTTGACCCGGGTTTAAACAGGGCTTATTCATCAAATGGTGAAGGGACAATGACCGTTGTGCAGGAAAAAGATGCTGATACCTTTACCGTACTGGAAAACGTTCCAACTCAAAAAGGTGCCCGGACGATTACGGTCAATTCAAAAACGCATAAGCTATACCTGCCCACTGCCCAATATAATGAAGCACCGGCAGCCACAGCGCAAAATGCACGACCAAGGGCAAGTGTGAAACCCGGTACATTTACGATTCTTGAAATCGGAACAAAATAAAGTTCTTACAAAGACATCTGATAACGGCATAAAAAAAACGCTGTTGAGAAATCTCTCAACAGCGTTTTTTTTATTGAATTCGGTAATATTATCTTCCCTGTTCTTTAGCCCAGCTGTCTTTCAACGATGCGGTGCGATTGAATACCAACTTGTCGGAAGTAGAGTCTTTGTCGACATTGAAATAACCAATTCGTTGGAACTGAAAATGATCCAGTGGTTTTACGTCTTTCAACGAAGCTTCCACACGGCAATTAGTCAGTACTTTTAATGAATCGGGATTTAATAGATCACGGAAGTCCCGTTCGTCTGCAGTAGGATTTTCAACACTGAACAGTCGGTCGTATAAGCGTACTTCTGCCTGAATGCTGTGGGCAGCCGATACCCAGTGAAGGGTTCCTTTTACTTTCCGGTTTGATTCAGGCATGCCGCTTTTGGTCAGAGGGTCATATTCACAATAGATTTCTTCGATCTGACCATTTGTGTCTTTTTTAAACCCGGTACATTTCACAATATAACCGCTTTTTAGTCGTACTTCCTGTCCCGGAGTCATACGGAAGTACTTCTTTGGGGCTTCTTCCATGAAATCATCCTGTTCGATATAAAGTTCTTTCGAGAAAGCAAGCTCACGTATTCCGGCCGTTTCATCTTCCGGGTTATTGACTGTTTCCATCATTTCAACAAGTCCTTCGGGATAGTTTGTGATGACCAGCTTCACCGGATTAAGAACTGCATTCACGCGAATCGATGTTTTGTTCAGGCTTTCACGCACGGAGTATTCCAGTAACCCGATATCATTCAGAGCTTCAAATTTAGTATACCCGATTTTGTCGATAAAATGATGAATTGATTCGGGTGAATATCCGCGGCGACGCAATCCGCAAATGGTAGGCATGCGGGGATCATCCCAGCCACTTACCAGTCCTTCCTGTACCAGTTGGAGCATTTTACGTTTGCTCATGACGGTATAAGTCAGATTCAGGCGGTTGAATTCTATTTGTCGCGGACGGTAATCAGAATCTTTAAATTGGTCAATAAACCAATCATATAACGGACGGTGTACTTCAAATTCCAATGTACACAGAGAATGAGTCACGCCTTCGAAATAATCCGATTGTCCGTGTGCATAATCGTACATAGGGTATGCTTTCCACGTCCAGCCTGTCCGGTGGTGAGGGTGTGAATTAATAACGCGGTACATCAACGGGTCACGAAAATGCATGTTGGATGATGCCATATCAATTTTGGCACGCAGTACCATGGCTCCCTCAGGAATCTCGCCGGAGTTCATTTTGTTGAAAAGTTCCAGGTTTTCTTCCACGGGACGGTTGCGGAAAGGACTTTCAATACCGGGATTGGTAGGAGTACCTTTCTGTTTGGCTATTGTTTCAGCAGACTGTTCATCCACATAGGCTTTACCCTGTTTTATCAGTTCGATTGCCAGATCCCATAATTGTTGGAAATAATCTGATGCAAAATAAACATCTTTCCAGTGGTATCCAAGCCATTGTATATCTTCCTGTATAGAATCAACATATTCAACATCCTCTTTGACAGGATTTGTATCATCAAAGCGCAAATTACATGCCCCACCGTAGTTATCGGCGATGCCGAAATCCAGGCAAATTGCCTTGGCATGCCCGATGTGTAAATATCCGTTTGGTTCAGGAGGAAAACGTGTTTGTATGCGACCTCCGTTTTTTCCATCTTTTAAATCCTGCTCCACAAAAGCTTCTATAAAATTCAAGCTTTTTTTAGGAGCTTCATCGCTTTTTTCAACGTCCATATTATTCTGTTTAAAAGTTATAAGAAACAATAAAAAAGAGGTAAGAAGCAAGAGGTGAGTATCGTGTGAAAGTAAGATTATGTAAGCATATACTTACCTCTTACTCCTTACTCCTTACCTCTGCTATTCAAAGTATCCCTTGATGATTCCGCGTGGTGAATTACGAACAAAAAGTAATATTTCATCACGTTCTTTGGTTGCCGGTAATTCGGCTTCAATGCGTTCAATGGCATGCGAAGTATTCATTCCGGATAAATACAAATACCGGTAGATGTCCTGAATGTCACGAATCTGCTCGTTGGTATAACCCCTGCGACGTAATCCGATAGAATTAATACCGGCATAGGATAGTGGTTCACGACCCGCTTTTACAAACGGTGGAACATCTTTCCCTATTTTAGAACCGCCCTGAAGCATGACATGCGAACCGATACGGGTAAACTGATGAACCAGACAACCACCGCCCAGAATGGCAAAGTCATCGATTTCAACTTCACCTGCCAGTTGACAGGCATTGGCCATAATCACGGTATTTCCTAATATACAATCGTGGGCAACATGGCAATATGCCATAATTAAGCAATTATCCCCTACAACAGTCTTGCCTTTTGCAGCTGTACCCCTGTTAATAGTCACATACTCGCGAATGGTGGTATTATCTCCAATGATAACCAGTGTGTCTTCACCCTTGTATTTTAAATCCTGTGGGACGGCTCCAATGACGGCTCCGGGGAAAATGGTGCAGTTTTTACCAATTCGTACTCCTTCAAGGATGGTTACATTTGAACCAATTCGGGAACCTTCGCCGATGACGACATTTTTATCAATGGTAACGAATGGTTCAATTACCACAGAAGGTGCAATTTTTGCGTCAGGATGAATGTATGCTAAAGGTTGTTTCATTCTTATTTCAGTATCAGTTTTTTCGTTATTGTTTTATTGTTCGACTCTCTCAGTCTTTATTGTTATTCAACAGCAGTAAGCCCGTGTTTATTTATTCTTCACAATTTGAGCCATAAATTCGGCCTCGCATACTACTTTACCTCCTACAAAAGCATGTCCGCGCATTAATGCACAACCTCTGCGAATGTCATCGGTCATTTCAAGGTGGAATACAAGGGTATCTCCCGGTACTACTTTTTGACGGAATTTGACATTGTCAATTTTCAAAAAATAAGTAGAATACCTGTGAGCATCTTCCAGGCCATGTAAAACCAGTAATCCGCCCGTTTGTGCCATTGCTTCAACAATCAATACTCCGGGCATCACAGGTTCATCCGGAAAATGGCCCATAAAAAAAGTTTCATTTACAGTTACATTTTTAACCCCGACAATGACTTTGTTCCGCATTTCAATGACTTTATCCACCATTAGAAAAGGCCAGCGATGTGGTAAAAGTTTGCGGATAGCATTCACATCCAACACCGGAGGAACGGTATCATCATAAACCGGAGCCTGTACTTCCTGCTTTTTTATTTCCTTGCGGATGATTTTAGCAAGATCCGTATTGATTTTATGTCCGGGATAAGTAGCAATGACTCTGCCTCGTAACGGTTTGCCTATTAAAGCCAGATCGCCGATGATATCCAGTAATTTATGAGAAGCCGGTTCGTTGGCAAATTTAATTCCACCGTTCAGATACCCTAATTTGCTGGCATCATGATGGGGTTGGCCCATCAGGTCGGCTAAACTGTCAAAATCGGTTTGTGATACCTGTTTATCGTAAATAACAATTGCATTTTTAAGATCCCCTCCTTTGATCAGATTCATCTTCACTAAAGGTTCAATTTCATGTACAAATACAAAAGTACGGGCACTTGAAATTTCTTTTACATAATTATTTAATGTTGAAAGGCTGGCGAATTGGTTGTTTAAAACCGATGAATTAAACCCGATATGTACATCCACACTGAATGTGTCATCCGGAAGAATTGTAATTTTTGCACCGGTTTCCGGAACAAAGAATTCTATTTTTTTACGGACAATGTAATAATCTTTTTCAGCTGTTTGTTCTTCAATACCTACCTGTTGAATTCCTTCCACAAAGTATTTCGCACTACCATCCAATATCGGAAATTCCGGTGCATTTACTTCCAGCATACAATTGTCAATCCCTAATGCATATAATGCAGAAAGAACGTGTTCGATGGTGCTTACCTGAACATCTCCTTTTCTTAATACCGTTCCACGAGTCGTTTCAGCAACATATTCTGCTACTGCATCCATTTCGGGTTGTAGAGGCAAATCAACCCGTTTGATTTTTATCCCATGATTTTCGGGTGCGGGTACAAAGGTTAAGGTAATTTCAAGTCCGGAGTGTAAACCTTTTCCGGATAGCGTGAATGCTTGTTTGATAGTGTTTTGTTTAGACATACTTTCTTAAGAAATGCTACTGATTCTATTTTCTAATTCCTGAATTTTCTTCTGTAAAGCGTAAACTGTTTTTTGCAGTTCAGGTAAATTCTTATACACTACCGATGCCCTGTGAAAAGTCATAACAGGCACAGCAGGATAACCCTGAAGTGTTTGATTTGGGATTTTGACATTGTTTGGAACACCGGTTTGTGCCCCGAAAATGGTTCCATCAGCAATGTGTAAATGTCCTGCGATACCAACCTGTCCGGCCAATATGCATTGTTTTCCTAATTTGGTGGATCCGGATATGCCTGTTTGAGCGGCAATAACCGTGTTCATGCCTACTTCCACGTTGTGGGCAATCTGTACCAGGTTATCAATTTTCACACCCCGGCGAATAATGGTACTGCCCAGGGTGGCTCGGTCAACTACTGAATTTGCACCGATTTCAATGTTATCTTCCAGCACCACATTTCCCATTTGAGGAATCTTTTTGTAACTGCCATCTTCAGATGGTGCAAAACCAAAACCATCCGAACCAATGACTGAACCGGAATGAAGCGTGCAATTATTTCCAATGACACAATTGTAGTATACTTTTACCCCGGCAAATAAGGTGACATTATCTCCTAGTTTTGCTCCATCTTCAACACAACTGTGAGGATGAAGGGTGACATTTTTCCCAATGGTAACGTTTTCACCCAGGTAAACAAATGGTGCGATATACGCATTTTCTCCTACTACCGCACTTGGAGATATAAAAGCTAACGGGGATATCCCTGTCTTTTTCGGTTTGGCCTGATCAACCATCGATAGTAATTTGGCCAACGATTGATACGCATCATCAACCAGTATCAATGTCGACTGAATTTCTCTTTCCGGTTGGAAATCTTTGTTGACAAGTATAACACTTGCCTGGCTATCATATATGTATTGACTGTATTTCGGGTTCGATAAAAAACTCAAAGTACCGGGTTTTCCTTCTTCAATTTTGGAGAAGTCAGATACTTTTACCGAAGGATTACCTTGTATTGTGCCTCCTAAAAAATCTGCAATTTGTTGAGCAGTAAACTCCATAGGTCATTAATAATTAATAATGAATAATTAAAAATTGAGTATTTATGTCAAACAATATCGAATGGAATAACACGAATTTCAATCTAATTTTTCGATAACTTATTAAAAAATTGGTTGCAAAAGTACTAAACAATTTTCAATTAACCATAATTTCTCTCCCAAAACATGAAAAACCAGCCGTGATTATGGCTCATCATCCTGTTAAATGAGTTAAAATACTATCAAAATCTTATAACCGGTAATAACAAAAGAAATGTTTCTCCACTTTTTTTGTCAATACACTTATATTCAACATGTCGGAAGCTTCCGCTATGTCTTTGATGGTGCCGTCTTTGTATAATATGTTAATATTGTCATCTTCCGGACTGTATGTATCCGTACTGACTGTTTCATCTCCCATAAAGTATTCGGCTTCAAGAGTAGTAACGCCGAAATGCCGTTGGTATTGTGTTAAATGTTGAAGCCTTACTGATTCGTTCACCTTGTCAGTACCAATCTCGACTTTAAATAGTCGCCTGTTTGTAAATGCTTTACATAATTCGGACAACACTATGTCTTCGTGAGTTGACCAAACTTTTATGGCGCATATCACATCCGAATCATCCAGCATGGCAAAATGATCAAGTGCTTCCGGATATTTTAAAAAGATTTGTTTATTTACTTCATGGTAAAGAAAATAATGCAATGAGGGTGATGCGAAAAGCTCTACATCTCTTTCTGCGAGTTCTTTAGCCCGTTTTAATATATTCATCAACATGATCTCGGCAGCAACTGCAGTTTTATGCAAATAGACCTGCCAGTACATCAAACGGCGTGCCACCAAAAACTTCTCAATCGAATAGATGCCCTTTGCCTCAACAACCAGTTGGTCTTTATGAATGTTTAACATCTTAATGATCCTGGCAGAACCAATGATGCCCTCACTTACCCCTGAGAAAAAACTGTCACGGCTCAAATAATCCATCCGGTCCATGTCGAGCTGACCGGATACCAATTGGTGCAGGAATTTTTTGGGATAGGTATTGGTGAAAATTTTCAATGCTATATCCAGTTTCCCTTCCACTTCAAGATTGATTTTGCGCATCATCAGCAGTGAAATTTCTTCGTGTTCTATTTCGCTGACCAGGCTGTGTTCCATGGTATGTGAAAACGGGCCATGACCGATATCATGCAACAGGATGCAGGCAAGAGCTCCATCAGCTTCCGCAGGTGTTATATCAGTCCCGGCCTGCCTGATCTGAGTGATCGCTTCCCCCATCAGATACATTGCTCCCAGCGAATGTTGAAGCCGGGTGTGCTGTGCTCCGGGATAAACCGTTGAGGTCAACCCCAGTTGTTTGATGCGGTTCATTCGCTGAAAATACGGATGCTGAATCAAGTCATACAAAAAATCATTCGGGATAGTGATAAATCCGAAAACAGGATCGTTGATGATTTTACGCTTATTGGGTTTCTTCATTTCAGTTTAATCGATTTAAATCGCATAACCTCACGATACATTTTCTTTTTATTCAACGAATTAAAATCAAGAATTTAAAAATATGCCGTCAGAAAATACTCTTCAAACTTCAAACTCTTCAAACCTCAAACTCTTCAAAGCTCAAAGCTCAAAGCTCAAAGCTCAAACTTACAAACTCTTCAAAATGTCCGTCAACCATTCCCAGCATCTTCCGGTAGCTGAGATACTCAGTCTTTCGTCGGGCGAATGCACTCCTTTCATAGTCGGTCCTATGGAAATCATATCGAGGAATGGGTATTTTTCAAGAAACAGGCCGCATTCCAGTCCTGCGTGAATGGCACGAACTTTAGGTTGCTCGTTATGAAGTTTTACATAACTTGCGGTTGCTATTTTAAGAATTTCTGATTTTAGATTAGGCTTCCAACCAGGATAACCATCCCCATGTGAAACGTCAGCACCTGTAAGTGTAAAGACAGCTTCTATTTGTTGTTTAATGTCGTGTTTGGATGATTCAATTGAACTGCGTTGACTGGTTGTAATTTCAATTTTATGACCTTCTTTCATTTTGACAGATGCCAGGTTGTTAGATGTTTCAACAAGTCCGGGCATATCACGACTCATGGCAATGACTCCGTGAGGACAGGCATAGAGTGCATTCAATAATGCATTGGAAGATTTCTTATCCATAACAGTATCTTCTATTGTCTCCGAATCAAGTGAAAGTTTCATTTTTGGTTCCACATCTCCAATTTCAACTTCCAGGTCATGTACATAGTGGTTAAATAGTACCCGGATATTTTCTTTTTCAGAAAAAGGGACACAGGCTATTGCAACTGCTTCACGTGGAATGGCATTGCGGAGATTTCCACCATCGAAGTTTTGAAGTCGAAGATCCATTGTTTTATTCAGACTCCAGAGAAACCTGTTTACAATTTTATTTGCATTCCCAAGTCCCTTATCAATATCATCACCTGAATGTCCTCCCTGTAGACCCGTAACTGAAATTTTAAATCCAAAAGAATGATCGGGCGTTTTTTCTGTCTGGTAAGTAAGGGTGGCAACAGTATCAATTCCACCTGCACAGCCAACGAATATCTCACCATCGTCTTCTGAATCGAGATTAATCAATAGTTCTCCGCTCAGGAAATTTTGTTTCAGGGCAAAAGCACCTGTCAATCCGGTTTCCTCATCCACCGTAAAAAGACATTCTAATGCAGGATGTTCCAAATCGTCTGAAACAAGTACCGCCAGCATCATCGACATTCCAATGCCATTGTCTGCTCCCAGGGTCGTCCCTCTGGCTTTTACCCAGTCGCCATCAATATAGGTCTGAATCGGGTCGGTATCAAAATCGTGAACTGCATCGCTGTTTTTCTCGCACACCATGTCAATGTGCGATTGCAGGATAACGGTTTTATGCTTTTCGTACCCAGAAGTAGCGGGTTTGCTGATCAACACATTGCCCACCGGATCAATTTTTGTGGCCAGGTTATGTTTTGCCCCGACTTCTTTCAGGTAAGCAATAATACGTTCTTCTTTTTTCGATGGTCTTGGAATCTGAGTAATTTCATGGAAGAAGTTCCATACTAAAGCAGGCTTAAGTGATATCATATGATTTGATTAGTTTAGTGAAACAAGTAATAATAAATTGCTAACGACAAAGATACAGAAAAATGTCAAACGGAGACTTCGTTTTTCTTGCTTTTGGTGATACTCCATAACAAATTCAAACTCCGTTTTACTAAATTTATATCCCTGCTTTCAGGCAACTTTTGACCCGCAGGTATTGTTTCGACCAGAAGTGGAACTTCATTATCAATGGTATTTTTTGCATTTTTAAAGACCCAGTTTTTCTGAAGGGTGTAGTTCAAGGCAATCGAAACGAATAAATCTACAAAGATCCGGCTGATTTTATAATCGATTTTCAGAAAAGTGGTGATGAAATAAGTTCCCGATGACTTTAATACGATGCTGTTAATGACTACCAGTATGAATTTTATCAGTTGCAGGTTCATTGAGTTTTTATAGTGAAGATCTTTTGAGCGAAAAGTCCATTTCCTGTTTAAACTGAAGTTTACTACCGCACCGATAATTCCTCCGATGGCAATGGATATGGTGTAATGCACATGAAATACCTCGGTAACAAATACCATGATGGCATAATCTGTTAGACCGCCAATAAAGGCCGAAACCTGTGCTTTAGCAAATATAAATATTCTGTTCACCAGTTTATTTCTATTATTTCTGTTCTTTTTCTTCAATATCCCGATCATTGGCCATCTTTAATAACTTGTTAGTATCTATGATATTCGTTATAAGCAATAAGATGCATGCAAGTGCTGCAGAATAAACAATTGACCCCTTCAACACAACCTCCAGCACTAAAATGATTGAAATGACAATCCTTACTTCAGTGGGTCCGAATAATCCCGAATCGATGGAGTATTTATTGGTGATTTTATACCGAAGCAACGTGGTCATCATCTCCCATCCATACAATATCACAAAACAGAAACCCAGAATTTCATATTGATTGTCCATGTAAATAACAAAGCCCCAACCCATCAGTACAATCCCGATCCAGTCGGCGGTAATGTCCAACGTAAACCCGTACCATTTTCGTTGCTTGTTGCGGAAGTAAGCAATGCGCCCGTCCAGTGAATCGCCAAACCAACAGATCATAAAACCCAATACACCGAGTAGAAGGTAAACTTCTCCAAAATAAGACGCTAAAACGAAACTCACGAAAATAAGGATGCTCCCTAAAAAGCCTATGGCAGTCAGCATATCCGAACTTATCCATGAAGGTATTTTCTGCACCAGATAGGCAAGTGTCCGTTGTTCATAGAATTTAAGAAGGTTAGTCCGACCCCGGTCCTGTGAAATGATTTTTAAAACCTCACTGGTCGAAAGATTATTTTCTGATTTCATGCTTTTAAAAGGTATTATGTAAATTAAATATTGTTGTATTCGAATATAGCCGAATGTAAAAAATCAATGAAATTTAAACGTGTCTAACCATCTTTCCTGTTATCAAAAACAATCACTCTTGCACCAGGCAAACAAATCAGTAAATTCAATATTTAAATTGGTTTCTTAGAATCTGTTGAGCTTAGTTTTTTGTAAAGTAATTCAAAATTTTAGTAATAACTATTATTGTCTGTCAAATGTTTAGTTTAATGTTCAATTTATATCACTTGATAGCATTTCGTAGATACACAAAATAAATCTCCTCCACTTGATGAAACTTTTCATGAATTAAAAGTCAAATCTAAACCGCATCCTGATTCCAATGGGCGACACATTCGGGTTGTTTAGATAGGTAAACCTTTTGACTAAATCAATCCTGAATAGTTTAAATATATTTCCGATTCCAACACTTCCCTCAATGTAGGGTGTTCTTCCCAGGGTGTAGGTGACAGGTGTGCCATCCGGTTCGACTGGCAACCTGAATAAATCACCGTTGTATTTCGGATCGTTTGTTTTAGTAACATTCCCGTACAGAATTTTACAGGTGACAATTTCCCTCCAGTTCAGTTGTTTCATAAAAGGGATTTTATTAAAGAAAAATCCGTTGAACGAGTGGTCAATTAATAAGGACGTATACTGGTCGGTAACAAATTCCAGAAAATTCATCATGTTGTACGATTCAATCTGGTACGAATAGGTCTGGTTAGCTTGAGGTATGTTCAGCAGCGGATAGGGCACCTTGCCGAATAATTTTCCGGCTTCCCACACCACATCCGAATAACCCAGGACAGATAAGTAAAACCTTTTCCGGATTGAAAACCGCACAAGCTGATAATCGTAATCATTTTTCCATGCTTTTGAACCGGCATTGATCCTCAGTTCGAATATCGGATATTTGTTGTAAAAAGGTATCCTGAATATCTTACCCTGGTAAAAGCTTTCGTTTGGTGCATATCTCAGATTCAGGTAGAATTCTGAAATGTTGAGGCTTTTCACGTCATTGCCTTCGGCTAAATAGTCGGTATAATTAAAACGCAACGTCCCGCCCGGCGTCTGGTTAATAAATTTATAACCCAGTGTATACGAAAAATGATTTTGAAATTCATTGAGGTTCTCCACTTTGAATGTCTTGTTATAGAACAATTTGTCGTTTACCCCTCTTTTTATGGATAATAAAAAGTTGTCCTCCATTAAAAACTGCATTTGTTGTCCGGGTAACTGTGTTTCGTCCTGATAACTCATCTTGATTGACTTCACTGGAAAATCAAGCAATCCCCTGTTTGTAAACGACCAGGAACCACCCATATAATACTTGAACAGCTGATCCTTTAGTCCATAAGCTGCGTAGGTTTCCAGGTTAAACTTTTTGCTCAGCTTATCGGTAGTTCTTCCTCCAAACCGGAAACGCAGTCCTTCAATCGGATTATACTGGTAAAAAGTATTCACAGGTCCTATTTCAATTTTGCCCAGGTCCTCATACCCAAACAGTATGACTGTGGCAATATTCATCGCCCGTTTAAACACGGGTACATTTTGAACGCTGTCAATAATGGCATAGGTACCTTCCTCTGATTTGGAAAGTATCTGATGCCTGTGAGCCTGCCAATAGGCATTACTCCGAAGGTTTGCGCTGTCCTTGTATACAAGCTTTAGTCCGCTGAAAACAGTGTCGTTTGCCGGAGGTGTAAAATGATAGTTTTTATACGAAACTGTTCTTTTTCCAAGCAGGCTTTGTCCCTTTTTTGTAATACTAAAATTAATAGCTGTCTGATCGTACGAAATCAACCAGCCTTTTTCGGTCTTTTCGAATTCTTGTACGACCTTTAAATCCTTTACCCAGTTCAGGTTTATATTCTTGTTAACCGTCAGTTCAACTCCTTTTATGGCATAACTCCCGTCGAGCTGGATGTATAAAAAACCCTGAAAAAGCATATCCTGCTTGTTGCGGGAACCAAAATATAATTTGATGCATTTTCCGGCATCCGTTTGGATGGTATCCATAATGTAATACCTGTAAAATGTGGGTGCCGTTGGGGCAACCGGACTTAAAAACTGATTTGTTATTAATTGGATATTGTTGTCATAAATATTGACATCCTGGTACAGGTACTTTATGTTATCTTCCAGTCCTTTGTTGTCTATTCCTTCAAAACTAACCTTTTTGTTGGATGTAACGACTTCCTTTTCACTTTTGGGTGACTTGCGGTAATAATAGTTTGAAATAGACTCCTTCATATACATGGGAAGTATTACTTTTCCATCTTTTTGGGTTGAATCCGTTGTCTCGAACATGAACTGCAAATTCTTAAAAACTTTTTTTTGCTTGAACTTAGGCGTAATGTCATTTAAAGCAAACTGAATTTTTTCGTATTTTTCATTGTCATAATAGTCAACAGCCTCTTTTCTGTTCTTATTTTTATTGGCTATTACTTTTTCAATCAATTCTACAGCCGGATTGTTTTTGTTCCGGTATCTTTGTTTTTTTACGGTTACCCCGCTAAGTGCATGTGTGTCAGAAGTAAGCCAGATATCCATTTCCTTGTTCTCGGCAGGCAAGGGTAATAATTCTGTCTTATAACCCACACAACTCACTTTTATCCTGCTGTTTGCAGTCCGGTCCGATGATTTTATAACCAGGGTAAACTGACCAGATTCATTTGTTCTGGTTCCTTCGTCCTTATTCGTCAATACGATAGATACTGCTGAGATCGGTTCATTGACCTGTGCATCAAGAACTGTCCCTTTGATAACCACCTGTTTATTCGGTTGGGAAAAAACCAGGATAGGTAATAAATATAGAATAACGGGAAGTATTATTTTTCTTATTTTCATTAATATTTAAATCATTCCTTATCAAATGACGGATAGTCATTATTAAGATTAAAAATTATTTTTCGTCTTAAAACATTTTTGAAGGCAAAATGCATCAACTTAATTTGTATTTTATTTCGTATGGTTAAAATTATCAATGATTGATACTATCAACCTTTTGGGTAAAAAAAATCACAATGTTTTGGCATTTGCCTTGATGTGGTCTACCACTTTGTAAAAGATAGTTATCTCCTCTTCGGTTAACCCTATCTGAATTTTGGTTGTCATTTCTTCTTCAATTTTCATGTATTGTTCAATCACTCTTTCACCCTTTTTGGTAATCATCAGGTATTTCTTTCGTCTGTCTGTGGTGTCCGAAACCCTTTTGACAAGTTCCTTTGCTTCAATCATATCGATGGTCCTCAAAATAGCTGATTTGTCTTTTCCCATGGAGCAGGCCAGTTCTTGTTGGATCACTTCTTCTTTGTGCATGAAAATGACCAGCAATAGTCCAATCTGTTCTATCGTAAGTTTTATATCAGCTTGTTCGGCAATTCTTTTTTTCAGCACGCGAACGACCTCACGCATCATGCTGCCTATTGCCATTCCAAAGGGATGTTTTTGATTTTCCATTGTCTTATAATTTTTCTGGCTGCAAAGGTACTGAATATAGTTGACAATATCAACAATTGATAAATGATTATTATTTTATCAAAAGAATAATAATATTCATTCCCCTGTTTTTTTTCTATTTACATGATATACTCTCCGGTTTACTCCTATCCTGAATCTGATTGATTTTTTTTTGTTTTCCTAAATGGTATAATAACATTAAAATGCCTTGATTAAAGCGTATACAATGATTTAGAAATTTAAAGTTGCTGAATAGAAATCTGTGTTTGCCGGTTAATTGATTCTCATCTGATGGATAGGAGGGTTAATCAACAGGTACCAATCTGTTTTTTGTATCCTAGTTTGAATTGGTTTACCTAAAAAAATAAATTATTTGATTTGTCTAAATTCGATGGGATTGTATTAAAGCCCATTTATGTTGCGGATAATCCTATAAATTTAATCTGATAAAAGTTAAAAAGTATAATATTTAGCTCTTTTTTAGTTCATGTTAATTTGATGGGTTCAGAGGGGGTTCAGAGGGGGTTCAGAGAGGGTTCAGAGAGGGTTCAAAGAGGGTTCAATGAGGGTTAGCTCTTTCAACTCTCAATGAACACTCTTTGAACCCACTTTAACATCTCTTTATTGACATCACATAAGTTTTAATTTACCCACAGGGTAGGGGAATCTGACAAAAAAATCTGAAAATATTTTTAACAGGGCTAATCAAATTCAATTCCTTCGGGATTATAAAATTAACTGATTATCCGCAATCAATTCTAAAACGTATATATGAAGCCTTCACAATAAAAATTAAAATTAAATTTTCAACATGGCAGTTAAATTAAATGTATTTTGTATATTTGCAATGAATTTTAAATTTAGTGGTTTACAGATATCTTTTTTCAATTTAAATTTCCAAATACAAAAGGGAAAACAGGTGTATATAATTGACATCAAATTACATATAGTTCACTTGTGAATGATCATCAATTTGCTAATTTCAAGAATAAACGGATAAATATGACAGGAAAAACAGTAAGGCTCGTTAATTTTTTATTGGATTCAATTCTATTCTTCGTCATTCTGATCGTATTTATGTCAGTTTTTAAGAATCTCATACCAATTGAAAATATGAAATGGATATCCGCTGTTTTATATTTCCTGTACTATTTCCTGTTTGAATATTTTAAGAGACAGACCATTGGAAAAATGATAACAAAATCCAGGGTGGTTTCAGTAACAGGCAGTGACAAATCATTATTTATCAGGATTTTTTTTAGAACCCTGATGCGGTTTATACCCATCGATATTATTTCCTACCTATTTACTTACAGAGGATTCCATGACCTGATTTCTGAGACTTCTGTCATTCAGTTGAATGATACTGCAAAACAATAATGAATGATAGACGAATACATCAAACTGCTTAAAGGTGTACATACATACTTAGATCAAAAGATCAATTGAGACCGGATACAATTATAAAACGGGGCGTTACCGAAAAGCCTGACGAGTAGGGTAATAAAAAACAAATAATTCAATGAAAAAAACAGTTTTAAAAACAGTTGCAATTGTATTAATTGCTGCTTCTTTAAGTTCATGTGCCACATTATTTTGCGGACCTGTTAGTGAATGCCAACGCACACGACCAGCTGAAGGACAACCTGCCAGACAAGTGAGGGCCGGTGCTTTAATTTTAGATATCATATTGTTTTGGCCGGGTGCAATTGTTGACTTTGCAACAAGTGCCATTTATAAACCATGTGAAAAGAAATAATATCCATTTTTTTTAGCTTGATATGTTGACATTCAACTTTTTTAAATATCCGGTCAACTGAATAAAAAATTATAGTTAAATGAGAAATGCAAATTTCAAAACCGTTACGATAATCAGATCGTGACGGTTTTTTTTATTTAAAAAAGGATTAAACCGGAATGATTGGATGTGATTTATGAAAAAAGGTTGCATTCATTCAGCATGTTCTTTATATTTGTACGGCGATTTAAAAAATGGAATTGATTTAAAACGATAAAACACTAATCTAAAGAGTTGACAGCTATTAAAAGACAGAATGGATGGTTTTTAGTGTAAGTTTAAAGCAATAGATAGTACCCTTAATCAGTCGTAATTTTGCGTCGTAGTAACAGAAATAATTGTTTAAAAAACACGTGTTTAAATAATATTAATTTTTAGGATAATTTTTTTGAGCAGGATTGTTCCATATAAAAACAGAGAATATGATCGTATTAAAAACTAAAGTTTGCAGGATTTTATCAATTAAGTTTATGTGTGTCTTCCTGTTTATCGGGATGTCCGTATTGTCTTCGAATTATGTGAAAGCGGAAGTAAACCAGCACAAGCCGGATAAAATCACATTACCCAATGGCTGGAGTTTGAGTCCGGCAGGTCATCAGATACCACTTGGCGATCTGCCGCTTAATCTGGTTGTATCGCCTGACCGGAAATACGCCGCGGTGACCAATAATGGTGAGAGCAGGCAATCCATTCAGCTGATCGACCTTCAAAAGCAGAAACTGCTGGATACATATGAAATTGGTAAATCGTGGCTTGGACTGTCATTTGGGGCTGATGACAAAAACCTGTATGCATCAGGGGGGAACGATAACTTTATCCTGCGTTTTAATATTCAAAACAATCGACTTATCTGCCGGGATACCTTTACTCTGGGAGTTCCACTGAAGGATAAAATATCGGTAGCTGGAATTGCAATAGATGAACAGGGTCACAGGATCTATGCCGTAACAAAAGATAATAACTCAGCTTATGTTATCAACCTGGTGACAAAAAAAATAATAAAACAAATTCCGCTGGGAGGTGAAGGATACACCTGTTTGTTATCTCCGGATAAAAAAATCCTGTACTGTAGTTGTTGGGGATGCCGTAAAATATTAGTTGTCAATACCGGCACGCTTGAAATAGAAGGTACTATCCCGACAGGGGATCATCCCAATGGCATGGTGATCAACCGGACGGGCAAGCTCCTTTATGTATCGAATGCAAATGATAATTCAGTTACCGTGATCGACCTGATTCAGCGGAAAGTGTTGGAAACATTAAATGCCGCCTTGTTTCCAACTACTTTGCCGGGTTCGACAACAAACAGTGTGGCTTTGAGCCCGGATGAACGCACGCTTTATATTGCCAATGCCGATAATAATTGCCTGGCAGTATTTGATGTGACAACTGCGGGGCAAAGCATCAGCATGGGATTTATTCCAACGGGCTGGTATCCTACCTGTGTTCGCACCGTTGGTGAAAACATACTGGTAACCAACGGGAAAGGACTTTCCTCTTTCGCAAATCCCAAAGGGCCAAATCCGACAAAAGAAGATGCTCAGGTGGAGTATCAAAAAGACGATCCGGTAAAACCGGAAGAAATCCAGTATATAGGAGGTCTTTTCAAAGGAACGTTAAGTGTAATGCCAGTCCCCGATAAAATAAAACTTGTGGATTGGACAAAACAGGTATATTCAAATACACCCTTCAAAAAGGATCGTGAAATCTTTGCAAACGGGATGCCGGGCAATCCTGTGCCAATGAAAGTTGGAGAATCTTCACCCATTCATTATGTTTTTTATATCATCAAGGAGAACAGGACCTACGACCAGATACTGGGTGATATGCCTCAGGGTAACGGGGACTCTTTGCTCGTTCTTTTTGGAAAAAAAGTTACTCCGAATCAACATGCACTGGCTTCTCAGTTTGTGTTGCTGGATAATTTTTACAACGATGGAGAAGTGAGTGCCGATGGGCACAACTGGAGTATGGGTGCTTATGCGACCGATTACCTGGAGAAAACATGGCCCACCTATTATGGTAGCCGGGGTGGAACCTATGATGCCGAAGGAAATAGGGGAATTGCGAACAATAAAAACGGATTCCTGTGGGATAACTGCCAACGGCACGGGGTTACATTCAGAACCTATGGTGAATTTGCGGATGATTACAAAGCCAATATTCCGGTTTTAAAAAACCATGTGTGCAGGTATTTTACCGGTTGGGATCAGGAAGTAATGGATACAACCCGTTTCAGGCAATGGAAGCAGGATTTTGACTCTCTACTTTCGGTGCATCAGGTACCGCAACTGAATACCCTGCGATTTATCAACGATCACACCGAAGGGATGAAACTGGGACGTCCTACTCCATTTGCTGCAGTTGCCGATAATGATCTGGCAGTAGGACTGTTTGTGGAGTATCTGAGTAAATCCCCGATATGGAATGAATCGGCTATCTTTATTGTGGAAGATGATTCACAAAATGGTCCCGACCATGTTGATGCTCACCGTAGTACAACTTATGTGGCTGGTGGATTTGTAAAAAACTCGGTTGTTGATCATACACCCTATTCCACTTCCTCAGTGCTTCGAACCATTGAACTGATATTGGGGCTGCCTCCCATGACCCAGTATGATGCTGCTGCAGAACCTCTGTGGCGTTGTTTTGATACTGTGGCTGTACACCCTCCTTTTTTATCCATAGAGGCTCAGACCAACCTGTTTGAGAGAAATGCCACCAGGAACAAGTGGCAGGAGAAAAGTGAGCATTTCAATTTTAGCAAGGAAGACCTTGCAAAGGATCAGGAACTGAATGAAGTGATCTGGGTCGCCTGCAAGGGATCTTCCATACCTTGCCCGGCACCGGTTCGTGCAGCATTTGTCAGCGTAAATAAAGAGGATGATTAACCGGGAATGCCAGATCACCGGATTCAAACGTAGTTCGTTTAACTGAAGGATTTGTTTTTAGAAGTATCACCTCGAAAAGGAAAATTATGAATATCTATTGACAAAATTAGCCGTCTGATTATCAGAAAACCGCGTTATTTGTGTGCTTAAAAATTACTTGTTCATTTTTCGGTTGCAAAAACAATTATCATGCATTAATTTTGTCGTAAAAAAAATATGTTGACCAACGAAATTATGTACAAAGCCCTTCTTGAGAAAGACGTAACTTTCGAAGGGACCTTTTTTGCCGCAGTGAAAACAACGGGTATATTTTGCCGTCCTACCTGTACAGCCCGTAAACCGAAAGCTGAAAATGTAGAGTTTTTCGATACCACAAAAGAAGCAATATTAAAAGGATACAGGCCTTGTAAGGTTTGTAATCCGTTGGAAAAGATTGGTGAAACGCCAGATTATATTAAAGAACTTTTAAATGAATTAAATGTTGATCCTTCAGTAAAATATAAGGACTGGAATTTAGTACAACGGGGTATAGAACCCAGTAAATTAAGGAGATGGTTTTTGAAAAATCATGGCATCACTTTCCATGCGTACCAACGTATGTTCCGCATTAATTCGGCATTTAAAAAAATTCAAAACGGTGAACCTGTTACGGCGGTTGCTTTTGATACAGGGTATGAATCACTGAGTGGTTTTGGCGATTCGTTTAAATCGGTATTTGGAGTTTCACCTTCGGGCAGTAAAGATAAACATCTGATCAACATTACCCGGCTTGAGACACCTTTAGGGACCATGTTTGCCGGTGCAACTGATCAGGGAATATGCCTGCTTGAATTTTCAGACAGAAAAATGCTGGAGACAGAGTTTAAGATATTGGCAAAAAAGTTGAACGCGAATATCCTCCAGGGAGCGAATAATCATTTTGACCTGTTGAAATTACAACTTGAGGAGTATTTTGAGGGGAAACGGAAAGAATTTACAGTGCCTTTGTGTAGTCCCGGAACAAAATTCCAACAGCAGGTGTGGGAATCATTGCAAACGATCCCTTATGGTTCAACCAGTTCATACAAGCAACAGGCGGCTACCATTCATAACCCTGATGCCATCCGTGCAGTTGCGAATGCTAATGGAATGAATAAAATATCTATCCTTATCCCATGTCACAGGGTGATTGGGGAGAATGGCAACCTGACGGGCTATGGAGGCGGCCTCTGGAGGAAGAAATGGTTGCTTGATTTGGAAAAGAAATATATGGAAGTGTAATTGATGGATATAACATGGATCTTTTCATCAAATATACATTTCTGAATAAGTTTCCAACTAAAGTATTTAAGTAAATAATTTTAGATTACCCTATTCTCAGTTAATCTTTCAAAAAGTCACAAAGCAGGTAAGTTTCACACTGAAAATTGTGTTGAATTTAGTTGCTTTGAGTACCTTTGTGTTTTTGTGTCAAAATTCGCGTATTTCAATAAAATAATATTTCGGAACGAGGTTTATTCATTCATATTTTTGCCGGACATATTATTCTGAAATAACAAATCAACTTTTGCCATATTAGATAAAAGTCGTTGATAAAGCATAAAGATGGATGTCTGAACTAATTTATAAAAAATGGAAAAATATTTAAAACTGATTCGTACACTACTATTGGTAGTGGTAATAACTTCCTGTTCATCTACGACGAAAGAATCAGTCATTATTCATTTACTACCTGTCAGGAGCGGGATTGCTTTCCGGTACATTGATCTGCAGGGTAAGACAATCATCAACCCGCAATTCAGGGAAGCAACAGTTGTCAGGAATGGATTGGCACTGGTTCAGCTCTTTGGAAGCAAGCCGGTGTGGGGATTCATACATGAAGATGGAAGCTTTGGTATCAAGGCTGCCTATAAGGAAGCTACGGTGTTCAGTGATGAAGTGGCCTGGGTTGTTTCTGATAACGGGGCACCCATAGCAATCAACCTGAAAGGTGATTCACTGTTCACATTAAAAGAGGCTAAATCAGTTCGTATTTTTAAGAACGGGCTGGCTGCTTATAGTGTCAGCACTGATAGTGTCAATGTGAAATGGGGGTTTGTGTATAAAAACGGCACGGTCAGGATTGTGCCTCAATTTTCGGCAGTTGGTGATTTTAGTGATGGAAAGTGTGCGGTTGCCAACTTAGCCGGAGAATGGGGATTTATTGACCAGGAAGGGAAAGTGGTCATTAATTTTCAATTTACAAATGCCCGGGGATTTAAGGATGGGAAAGCCATTGTCCAGTCGGGAAAGGAATGGGGATTGATTGATGGGACCGGAAAGTTTGTAATTAATCCGGTGTTTTCGGATATGAAAGCTGATATGGATCAGTATGTAGTGAAACAAAATAATAAATGGGGATGGTGCGACCAGTCGGGCAAAATAACCATACAACCACAATTTGCAGAAGCTCTACTGTTTAACGGGAATGATCTGGCTCCTATAAAAACGGGGTCGAAATTCGGATTTATCAATAGAAAAGGCAAACTGATCATTGATGCCCGGTTTGATACTGCTTTGCCCTTCAACGGTGGAATTGCCTGGGTGACCATCAATGGCAAAGGTGGTTTTATTGATAAAGATGCAAAATACATTGTCCAACCACAATATGATGCCATTTCGGAAGATTTCAAAACATTTCTTCTGACCGGAGCTTCAACTTTCGAAAGTGTCAATTCCGATTATTTTAATCTGGAAGCCATTGACGGGCGAATGTGTAAAGATATACAAGAACAATCAGTGGCAGGTATCAATTTCAATACGCACATGTCACTCATACTTTCCATGTTTAAAAAAACGGAAGCTGATTTTATTAAAAATGCAACCGAACATAAGATTATATCGGCAGAGAGGATTTCAAATGATGCTACCCTTGATTTTTTTATATTGGGAACTCCCTGGAACGAAACGTACAACGGTAAACTTGGATTCAGTTACTCCCTTAAAGATAATTATATTCATACCGGGTTTTCATACCGGATTAATTTAACCGGTAAAGGGATGGGTAAAGAAGATGTCGTATTAAAATCTTTTGATACGGCATTACCAGGCTATACAAAGGACGAAAAACATTCAAACGAAAATGTGACCATACTTCAAAATAAGTTTCAGTTAATTATTTGCCTGAAACAAAAAGGAAATGTGATTGTGGCCATATACCCCTTAACCCCTGAGAATATTCAAATGGTTGAACTTAATTATGGTAACGGGGAAGAACCGGATTCAACGGCGGTGGTATCGGACACTGTTTCCACCAGATAATTTAAACAAACCGGTTGAAGTGCAATGAGTTGAAATGGTTTTGGTATCAAAACTCCCGAAGCTTACTTTAATCGCAATATCATAAGGAAGATATATGCTGAAAGTAGTCACAATAATCTCTCCTAATGGGGTTCGTGGCATACACCGTTTATCCTGGTATTCGAGCGAAAACCCCAAACCGTCCTTCGAATAAAGTTATTTCTGATTTTACTTTCTTTTTTGTATATTTGCACTTTATCCGAAATTGGAATAAAACTGTAAAATTCGCTCATGTTATTCTCCGAAATAATTGGTCAACAAGTAGTTAAAAATCGATTTATTCGAACGGTAACCGAACAACGAATTCCGCATGCCCAACTTTTACGCGGCCCGGAAGGAGTAGGTAAACTTGCTCTGGCAATTGCATACGCCCAGTATATCTGTTGCGAAAACCGCACATCTACTGATTCTTGCGGAGTATGTTCATCTTGTGTGAAATACAAAAAGCTGGCTCATCCCGATTTGCATTTTGTGTTTCCGGTGATAAAAGCACCCGGAAAAACGAGTGTGGTATGTGATGATTTTATTGCCGATTTTAGAGCTATGGTACTTAAGAATCCCTATTTTGGGGTGAATGAGTGGTATGCTAAAATCTCGGGTGATGCGAAACAGGGAATGATTTATGGGAATGAAAGTGAGGAGATTATCCGTAAACTGAGTCTTAAAACCTATGAAGCTGAATACAAAATAATGATTATCTGGTTGCCGGAGAAGATGAATCTGACCTGTGCCAATAAATTGTTAAAGATTTTGGAAGAGCCACCTGAAAAAACAGTGTTCCTGATGGTCTCAAATGAACCCGATCATATCATTACCACGATACTCTCACGAACTCAGCACATTCATATTCCCAGGTTGGGAGAAAAAGAAATTATCACTGCCTTGCTTCAACAGGATGATATCGAAGTTGAAGAAGAGGACGCGGATTATGCTGCCCACATTGCCAATGGAAGTTATCTGAATGCCATTGCTGTGTTGAACGAAGGGGATGAGAACAAGCTTAATCTTGATCGGTTTATGATGATCATGCGCCTGGCCTGGCAGGTAGGGAATAAAAAAGACCATGCATCGCTTAAAACGCTGAAAAAATGGTCGGATGATATGGCGGCTGCCACTATGGGGCGTGAACGACAAAAGAACTTCCTGGGTTATGCACAACATATGACCCGTGAAAACTTTATACATAATCTGAAAACTCCGGGGCTAAACTATTTAACTTCCCTGGAATCCAATTTTTCAAGCAGGTTTTCGCCATTTATTAATGAACGGAATGTGGAAGAAATTATGATTGAATTTGCATTGGCTGAAAGACAGATAGAACAAAATGTAAATGCAAAAATGGTCTTCTTCGACCTTGTATTGAAGATTATCATGTTGTTGAAGAAATAGTGATTGGTTGATTGGTTAATTAGTTAATTGGTTGATTGGTAAATTGGTTGATTGCATAAACGGCACTTCTTTTCGGTCTGTTGATTAATTGGTATTTTGAATAATTTGAATATAAAGACATTAAAGGCGAAAGCTAAAATAACAATGTAAATATTGAAGAGTTTTTATCACGAAGCTATTATGGCCAAGTAAATAAAGCTAAGTAAATATTGCAAAGTAATGATTACGTTAGAATTGTCATGAAAAGAAATCATGAAATAACTATCGTGAAAAACTATCAAAAATTCAATATGGAATATAAACTGGATACCGGTGGTTGCCGGATGAATAAAAAGGGTTGTAAGGGCAACTCAACCCATAAACTGAGCACTTTCGATTGGATGTGTGATATACCCGAAACACAGACGGATACCGACTTTGTGGAAGTACAATTTAAAAACACACGTAAAGGCTATTTTTTAAACAGTACAAAAATTCCCCTTGAAAAAGGAGATGTAGTTGCTGTAGAATCATCACCTGGTCATGATATAGGTGATGTAACCCTGGTGGGAAGATTGGTGTTGTTGCAAATGAAAAAATACAACGTGCATCCGGATAAAATAGAAGTCAGACGTGTCTATCGCAAAGCGAAAGAAACCGATTTGGAGAAATACCAGGAAGCTAAATCAAAGGAACAGGGTACCATGATTAAAGCCCGTCAGATTGCCGAAAGTTTAAAACTGAATATGAAAATCGGTGATGTGGAATATCAGGGAGATGGGAATAAAGCCATTTTCTATTATATTGCTGATGAACGGGTTGATTTCCGGCAGCTGATAAAGGTTTTTGCCGAAACTTTCCGTGTCCGCATTGAAATGAAACAAATAGGAGCACGTCAGGAAGCCGGCAGGATAGGTGGTATTGGCCCATGTGGCCGTGAATTGTGTTGCTCGGGATGGATGACCAACTTTAATTCAGTTTCTACCAGTGCCGCCCGTTACCAGGATATATCGCTTAATCCTCAGAAACTTGCAGGTCAGTGCGCCAAACTAAAATGCTGCATGAATTATGAGCTGGATTCGTATATGGATGCCATTAAAAATTTCCCATCCAAAGAAATTCAGCTGGAGACATTAGACAATACCTATTATCACTTTAAAACCGATGTTTTTAAGGGAATCATATCCTATTCAACTTCTCAGAACTTTGGTGCCAATGTGGTTGCTATAACTGCCAGAAGAGCCAAGGAAGTGATTGCCCTGAATAAAAAAGGTACAAAACCTGAACTGCTTGATGATCATGCGGACGATGAAGTAATGCCGGTTCCGGTTGATTATGAAAACGGTGTGGGACAGGATAGTCTGACGCGTTTTGATACCACAAAAAAACGATCCGGTGGAAAATCAAATAAAAAGCCGGCAGGAAGGCCTCAGTTTGTAAAACCTGAAATAGCAGAAAACAAAACTGCCGCACCCAGATTTCAAAAACCCGTTAAGAAAAATGAAGCAGATGTCACCAAAAAAAATATTGAATAGTAGTCTCTGGGCATTTTTGATTTCACTTGTCACAGTGTCGTGTTCGGGCAATGATATCTATTTCCAGTACGATTCGGTGAACCCCAAAGGCTGGAGCAAAGATAGTTTGTATGGATTTGATATCCCTGTAACCGATACTGTAGCCTTGTATAATGTGTATGTAAATATAAGGAACAGAGGAGAATATCCTTACCAAAACCTGTGGCTTTTTCTGACTAAGATTACACCTGATTCGATCGAGTCAAAAGATTCGATCGAGTGTTATCTGGCTGATCAACGGGGCAAGTGGCTTGGCAAAGGTTTGGGATCTATTCTGGAAATGCCTGTATTATACCAGCAAAAAGTTCGTTTTAAATCGAGCGGAATTTACCACTATAAAATAGTACATGGTATGCGCGACAGTTTATTGTCCGGAATTAATGATATCGGGATACGCGTGGAGAAAGTAGGTAGTAGGTAGTTTATAGTAGGTAGTTGGTAGTAGGTAGTCAGTAAGTCTGATCGTTATACTTATAAATTGTAATTTTTTAAATTGTAAATAAATAAAGTGGGTAAGAATAAATTGGCAAAGTTTGCCGATATGGAAGAATTTCCACATGTTTTTCAGGTTTCATCACATACAGTCCGTGAAGGTGTCGAATTTGAGATGAAAGGCAGATGGAATGAGCTGTTTTTTAAAAATAATCATCCGATTGTCCTGGAGTTAGGTTGCGGTAAAGGTGAATATACTGTCGGACTTGGGCAACTATATCCGGAAAAGAATTTTATAGGTGTTGATATTAAAGGTGCCCGGCTTTGGACAGGTGCCCGGGAATCATTTGAAAAGTCAATGGGAAATGTGGCTTTTTTACGCACTGATATTGAAATGATTCATCATTTTTTTGATGAAAATGAAGTCAGTGAAATATGGCTGACCTTTCCGGATCCACAGATGAAAAAGGTTACCAAGCGATTGACTGCTACTAATTTCATGAAATCATATCAACAATTTCTGAAAACGGATGGATTGATTCACTTGAAAACCGACAGCAATTTTATGTTTACATATACCTGCGAAATGGTGAAAGCGAATCTGTATCCGGTAGTTTGTTCAACAAATGATTTATATGCGGCCGGTTTGACAGACCCTGTGTTAGGCATTAAAACATATTACGAGCAGCAATGGCTTGAAAGGGGTATCACCATTAAATATATTCAGTTTTTAATGGGGAAAAACACCTTGTTTATCGAACCTGACATCGACATCGAACATGATGTCTACCGAAGTTTTGGAAGGAGCAAGCGTCATAATATGGATGTGTAAACCAATAGACAACAAACAACAATCCTGCAAACTTTTCGGTCTCCGAACTTGTTACATTTCACATGTCACTTTATATTAAAACTCAAAACAGTTATGACAATTTATCCCCAGTTAATTCTTGATGCACTTGTACACGTACGGTATCCCGGAAATGGCAAAGACATTGTTTCATCAGGAATGGTACAAGATGATATTCAGATTGAAGGAAATAAAATCACGTTTTCACTGGTTTTTGAAAAGGCAAATGATCCATTTTCAAAATCAGTAGTGAAAGCAGCCGAACAGGCTATTCTAACATATGTAGGCGATCAGGTCGACATTAAAGGCAATATCCGTATTGTCTCATTGGAAACGCCAAAGCCTGCCCCATTACCTGTATTAGAAAAAGTAAAAAACATTCTTGCTGTTTCATCCGGGAAAGGTGGAGTGGGGAAATCAACAATTTCATCCAATTTAGCAGTAGCATTGGCTAAGCTGGGTTATAAGGTCGGTTTGCTTGATGCAGATATTCATGGCCCGTCTATTCCAAAGATGTTTGGAGTAGAAGATGCACATCCTGAAGTGGTTGAAATTGAAGGAAGACATACCATTATACCCATTGAAAAATATGGCATAAAATTATTATCCATTGGTTTTTTTGTTGACCCTCAGATAGCTCTTGTGTGGAGAGGACCGGTAGCAAGCAATGCACTGAAGCAACTCATCACGGATACTGATTGGGGTGAATTGGATTATTTTGTCATGGATTTACCACCCGGCACCGGGGATATTCATTTAACACTGGTTCAGACGACCGGAATTACCGGAGCCATTATTGTTACTACACCCCAGGAAGTAGCACTGGCCGATGCCCGTAAAGGCATAAATATGTATACAGGTGAAAAAGTAAATGTGCCGGTATTGGGTCTGGTTGAAAACATGTCCTGGTTTACTCCGGCTGAATTGCCCGACAATAAATATTATATTTTTGGGAAAGAAGGTGGTAAACGGTTAGCACAGGAACTGGATATCCCTTTGTTAGGTCAAATTCCTTTGGTTCAAAGTATACGTGAAAGTGGCGACGCCGGTAGACCGGTAGCTTTTGATGATAACAGCATCACAGCTCTGGCATTTAAAGAATTAGCTCTACGGGTAGTCGAAAGGGTTGATGTCAGAAATGCAACCATGGAAGCAACACACAAAGTAGATATGGTGAAATAATAAACATATTCAGGAGATACAGAGAAAATAATTTAGAATATTGGAATGTATTCTAAATTATTTGTTCAATACAATGAGATTTTAGAATGATTTTAACATAAATCTTTCTAAAATCTTTTTTTGTGAAAATATCTAAGTTGTTTAATATTAACGATCTAAAATTTAAAAGTAAAAATACATGCAAAAAATATTTTAAAGTACAGTAATTTAACGATAAGAAATAAAATATAATACTACCTTTGTAACGTAGTATATATTACATGAAAAGTGTACAAAATACGACAAAAAGTGTAAATTTATTTTAATCTGATTTTTTCTTCCCTGTTAGATGAAAAAATTTATATTCCTGATTTTAAGCCTGATTTATATTGCTGCTGTTCATCCTGAAAACAAAGGTTTTTCAAGATGGTCGTTTGCACCGGAATATGGCTATAACAAGTTCGACGGGGATATTAATTCAGGAAGTCTTCAACTTGTACCCGCATCCGTTCAACAAATATCATACGGTGCGAACCTGGAATATGGAATCACTCCGGTATGGGGACTTTCTTTGGATTATTACTATCTTCCACTTACCGGAAAAAATAATTTAAATACCATCAATATCAGTACGAATTTATACACCTCTGATTTTAATGCAACCCTTAATTTTACAAGGTTGATCTTTCCACAAACCAAATCACGCTTTTATGTAAATGGTGCCTTAGGGTTAGGGTATGCCTACTATACTTTTAATAAATCACCACTTACAAAAGGGGCCGATTTAAAGGCTGATCAGGCGTATTCAATTCCCATTACAGTTTCATTAGAATATAATGTCTCTAAATCACTTGCCTTTGGTACGAAAGTTCAATATAGGGCCTTTAATAAGGATAACCTGGAAGGAGTAAGTTCTATGAATTTTAAAGGAAACTCAAATGATTTCGTTGGGTCAGGAACAATGTTTTTACGTTATAAATTTAATTCAGGTAAAAAAGATCATTTGCGTAATATTAAAACGGAAGTGTATTCACCGAATGATGGTTTGGTACAATCTAAATTAAATGCAGAGAAAATCAGTAAACTGGATCAGGAAATCAGTAAACTCGAAGAAATAGTAAAATATCAAAACAGGTTGCTTGATTCTATGAATGTTTACTTAGCAAATGTTGGATCAACACTGAATAGTGTAAGTGTTCAGGATGTAAGTGGAGCAGAAATGAATGCATCAATGAATGCTTCCTTTGTTTCAAACAAAGAATCCAATAACAATGGAAATAAAGGCCGGTCAAAAGTATCGGTGGATGATATTCCTGCTATATACTTTGATTTTAATAAAACTGAATTGGATGAAAACGCATTGATTGCTATCAGTAGAATTGCCTATAAACTGAAATCCGATCCGAGTCTGTATATCGAAGTAAAAGGGTATTGTGACAAGTTGGATACCGAAAGTCAAAACAACCTGCTCAGTCAACGTCGTTCGGATAGGGTAAAAGCCGAATTGGTGAATTATTGGAAGATACCCTATAATCATATCATTACAAATGGTAATACAAATAATATTGCAGAATCCAGGTTGAAATCACGGCCAAACAGGAGATGCGATGTCTTCTTTGTAAAACTATAAAATCAGGAAAATATTTACCTCGCTGCCTGCATTCATGCGGGCTTTGTTGTTTGGTTAAGACTCAATAATGTTATAAAAGACACGAATTTTAAAAAAAACAATTATCTTTACCCTTGTTTTACTTACCCAAAAAAAGTCTAATTTGTAAACAATTGATTTCCATGCGTTGTTTGCCGTAAAAAATTATCAATGAAACCAACCATTATTGATTTATTGAACAGTAGTGTCGATAAATATGCCCATAACCCATTTCTTTGGGAAAAAAGCACCTCTGAATTTAAGTCCACATCATATCTTAACACTAAAATTCAATCGCACTTGTTGGCTGCCGGATTACTGAGTATCGGTGTTCAGGCAGGCGATAAAGTGGCGTTACTTTCCGAGGGAAGGAATGCCTGGATCATTGGTGAGTTGGGGGTTCTTCATGCAGGGGCTATCAATGTTCCCTTATCTATCAAACTGGAGGAAAGTAATGATTTAATTTTTAGAATAGTTCATTCTGAGTCTGGCTACATTTTCGTTTCGGGTGGACAGCTAAAAAAGATAAGAGCCATTGCAGGTCAAATTCCATCGATAAAAAAAATTATTATTTTCGATGAACAACCGCTCTATGAGCCTAATGAAATGGGATTATCTGAACTGCTCACAAAAGGGAAAGAATTTCAGACGGCTAATCCAAAGGCAGTTGTCAGAAGGGCAAAAGCAGTACGACCCGATGATCTCGCTAATATTAGTTATACTTCAGGCACAACGGCCGATCCTAAAGGAATCATGCTGACCCATCGGAATTATACAGCAAATGTGGAGCAGGCTTTGACCTTGATGACCATTCCGGATACTTACCGCACGCTTATTATTCTACCGCTGGATCATTGTTTCGCCCATGTAGCCGGATTTTATAGCTTTATGGCATCGGGAGCCAGCGTAGGTACTGTCCAGACCGGTAAAACAGCCATGGAAACGTTGAAAAATATACCATTAAATATCAGGGAGCTTCAGCCGAACCTACTATTAAGCGTACCTGCCCTGGCTAAAAGTTTCCGTAAAAATATAGAAAGCAATATCCGTACACAGGGACCTGTTATCAGTTGGTTGTTTAATTCGGCTTTAAAGACAGCCTATCCATACAACAAAGAGGGATATAACAAAGGGCGTGGTTTGCAGATATTCAATAAACCACTGTTAATGCTTTATGACTTGCTCATCTTTTCCAAAGTGCGTAAAGCCTTTGGTGGTAAGCTTGATTTTTTTATCGGAGGAGGTGCTTTGCTTGATATAGACCTTCAACGGTTTTTTTATGCCATAGGAATTCCCATGTTTCAGGGGTATGGCTTATCGGAGGCTACTCCAATCATTTCATCGAACGGATTGAAACATCACAAACTGGGTTCGTCAGGTTATCTGGTGAAAAATATGAAACTAAAAATATGTAATTCCAATGGCAAAGAGATGTCACCCATGGAAAAAGGTGAAATTGTCATAAAAGGAGAGAATGTGATGGCCGGTTATTATAAAAATGAAAAATCAACTGCCGAAACGATTATAAACGGATGGTTGCATACCGGTGACCTGGGTTATATGGATCCTGATGGTTTTCTGTATGTAGTCGGGCGTTTTAAAAGTTTGCTGATTTCAAGTGATGGCGAAAAATACAGTCCGGAAGGAATTGAAGAATCCCTGTCGGATAATTCAAAGTACATCGATCAGGTGTTGCTTTACAACAATCAAAATCCGTACACATCTGCATTGATTGTTCCCAACAAAGAAGCGTTAAAACGATATGTGCTTCGTAAATCTCCCCAATCGGACTGGAATAGGACAGAAGCAAAGGTGCTGGCCCTGGAAAAGATACAGATCGAAATCAACGAATACCGGAAAGGTGGTAAATTCGAAGGTATGTTTCCTGAACGATGGTTACCTGCTGCGGTAGCTGTGATAGGTGAACCTTTTACCGAACAAAACGGATTGGTCAACAGCACCATGAAAATCATGCGGGGTAAGGTGGAAGAACGATATGCCAGCCGTATTGTGAGTTTGTATTCAACCGGAGCTAAAAGTATCGATAATACAGAAAATATCGAAGCGCTTTAAATATCCATACTGTCAATAAAAAATGTCATTCCAAATCAGAATGACATTTTTTATTTATAACAGGGTTGTAATCAATTGGCTTATTTTTTCCAGGTATGCAAGATCAGTTTGATCCAATACATCATACCGTTCACTGTCAACATCGAGCACCCCGACAACCTTCTGTTGTTTATCAAAGATGGGAACTACAATTTCGGATACAGAACTGCTGCTACAGGATATGTGTCCCGGGAATGTGTTGACATCAGGCACCAGTATACTTTTTGCTTCTTTCCACGCCGTTCCGCAGACTCCCTTTCCATATCGTATACGGGTACAGGCTATCGGACCCTGGAATGGGCTTAACACCAGTTCATCGTTTTTCACCCAATAAAAACCGACCCACCACCAACCAAATGTATCATGCAATGCGGCTGATAAATTAGCCAGGTTGGCAATTAAATCCGCTTCTCCATCAATCAATGCAGCCAGCTGTGGGATCAATGATTCGTAGGTTTCTGTTTTGCCGGCGCTCCGGGGAATGAACAATTCTTCTGACATCGTGTTTTTTAATTGCAAAAGTACAATATTATACTAAAATGTTCAACAGTGTGCTTCCTGTTTATGCGGTTTGTACAGGGTAACTGAAAGTAATTTAAATAAAATATTAACTATTTAACGAAAATCAAAATCATTATTTTGTTAATTGAGAAAAAATACTTTCCTTTGCAACATTATTAACATATTGATAATTCTTCACGGTAAATAATCAACAATTTAAAAATTAAAACATGAAAAAAAATCTGTTTAGATTGATTTCCTTAAGTTTTTTGCTGGTTTTAACGGCGTATATAGGAGCTCAACAAATTCAACCGCTACCGATAGACCCAAAAATACGGTTTGGAAAGTTAGATAATGGCCTGACCTATTATATCCGGGCAAATAAAGAGCCAAAACAACGGGCAGATTTTTATATTGCCCAGAATGTCGGTGCTATCCTGGAAAATGACAATCAAAACGGATTGGCGCATTTTCTGGAACACATGGCTTTTGGTGGAACTAAGAATTTCCCGGCTAAAAATATAATCAATTATCTTGAAAGTATCGGGGTTAAATTTGGAGCTGATATTAATGCCCATACCGCACTGGACGAAACAGTTTATAATCTTTCCGATGTGCCGACTATACGTGATGGAATAGTAGATAGCGCTTTATTGGTATTGCATGACTGGTCAGGTTTTATTTCGCTCAAAGACTCAGCCATTGATGCTGAACGTGGAATAATTCGTGAAGAATGGCGTCAGGGAGCCGGTGCCGATAGAAGAATGTGGAAAGCATCCAATAAGTTGAAGTATCCCGGTTCACAATATTCAAAACGTGATGTCATCGGAGACACGGCTATCATTAATAATTTTGATCATAATACGATCCGTGAATTCTATAAAAAATGGTATCGTCCCGATTTACAGGCAATATTAATCGTTGGTGATATTGATGTTGATAAAGTGGAGGCTAAAATCAAAGCTTTATTTACCGATATACCCAAAAAAGAAAACGAAGCAGAACGTATTATTTACCCTATTGCCGATAATCAAAAGCCAATTGTATCGGTAGTGAAGGATAAAGAAGCAAGGGTGACCCGAATAGAGTTGGAATACAAACATGATAAACTTCCGGATGCTCTTAAGTTATCCATGAATGGGTATGCATTCAATACGATAAATTCATTGATCTCTACCATGATCGGAAACCGTTTTGAAGAAATTACACAACAGGCTGATGCTCCTTTTGTGGGTGCCTATGCTTATTACGGTGAACTGGTCAAATCAAAAGATGCTTTCCAGTTGATTGCCATCCCAAAAGAAGGACAAGAGTTGACCGGATTAAATGCTTTATTACTTCAAACTGAAAAAATCAAACGTTTTGGATTTACGAACTCAGAAATAGAACGTGCTAAAACGGATTATCTTAAAAATATTGAGAAAGCCTATAATGAACGTGACAATCAGAAAAATGATAACTTAATTCAGGAATATGTTCGTAATTTTTTGAATCAGGAATCGATTCCGGGAATTGAATGGGAATATCACACCCTTCAGGCTATGTTGCCCCAATTGAAGCTGGAAATGGTGAATCAGATTGCAAAATCATATGTTACCGATACAAATATGATTGTATCCATCATGGCACCCGATAAAGAAGCGGTGAAGATACCAACGGAAGATCAAATCCTTGCTGCCATTGACAATTCAAAAAAAGCTGAAATTACAGCCATAGCAGAAGAAAAATCAAACAAACCTTTGATTGAAAAAGCTCCAAAGGCAGGGAAAGTAAGTAAAGTATCACAGAACAAATCACTTGGCACCACTGAATGGACATTGAGTAATGGTGTGAAAGTGATCTTTAAGCCTACTACCTTTAAAAAAGATGAAATCCTGCTCGATGCATTTAGCCAGGGAGGAGTTTCAAAAGTTCTCAATACTTCCGATCTGGCTTCGGCCACATTAGCTGCATCCATTGTCTCGAATAACGGTTTAGGTAACTATAACCAAATAGAATTGAATAAAATTCTGACAGGTAAAATTGCCTCTGTAACTCCTCAAATCGATACATACAATCAAGGATTTGAAGGTAATTCTTCAGTGAACGATTTCGAAACAATGCTTCAATTGGTGTATCTCAATTTTACAGCCCCCAGAAAAGACGACAATGCTTTTAAAGCAATGATGAATGCTTATCGTGCCAGTCTGGCGAATGCTACCAGTGACCCACGCAAAGCATTCTCAGATACCATAAATAGGATGATAACGAATCATCATCCACGCACGGTCATCTTGAATTTACAGACACTTGATTTGATTGACCAGGATAAGGCATTGGCCATTTTCAAGGAACGTTTTGCAATGCCTGCAAATTTCACATTCATTTTCACCGGTAATATCGATCCGGCAAATGAAAGTGTGAAAAATGCTATTTGCACCTATTTAGGGGGCATTAAATCTAAAAATGGTTCTGAAAAATTCACTGATAATAAAATACGCTTTCCGGAAGGCAAAGTAAGTAATCATTTTGAGAAAGAAATGAAAATTAAAAAAGCGTCAAATTTTATATTATACAGTGCAACAATGCCATATAATGTATCCAACCGGACTGCTGTTACTGCCATTGGTAGTATCCTGAGTATTCGTTATCTTGAAAGTATACGTTCAAAAGAAGGCGGATCGTATGGTGTTGGAGTACGAGGAAGCATAACCAATATGCCAATCGATCAAGCAACTTTGATGATGCAGTTTGAAACTGACCCTCTGAAACAAGAAAAACTGATTAAAATTATTTATGACGAAGTGAATAAAATCATTGCCGATGGGCCTCTATCTGACGACTTGCAAAAGGTAAAGGAAAATATGCTCAAGAAATATACGGAAGACCTGGCAGAAAATGGTTGGTGGCAAAATGCAATGGAGCGTTTTTATCAGGATAAATTGAATCTGGTAGAAGATTATAAAGCTTCCGTGGAAGCATTAACTCCGGAAGTCATTCAAACTACCCTGAAAAATATCGTATCCCAGGGAAATGTATTGGAAGTGGTTATGAAACCGACTGAATAAGAAATTTCTTCGTAAACTAAAAAAGGCTGTCTCATTTTAATGTGACAGCCTTTTTTAAGATGTGTATAAATATTTCACCAATCATTCAAAAGAAATCTAAATTTATTTCCATTTATAAGCATTTATCCTCAATCATATTGTTTGCTCTGTCAGTCAAAGTTAAAAGTGAAATTCAAATATTTTTCAATTAATTGAACATTAGAATACTAAAAATGGTTTTAAGATATTCAAAAAATAATTGTGAGTGGGATAATACTTACGATTAATTTTTATTGGTCCAGCATTATTGCGTTTTTAATCAATGGAACAAATCAACAATCTTGCATGAACACAATGTAAAATCAAAAACAAGAACTTTTTATGAATTTACTGATTTGTAAAATTAATTGATTCAGCCGGAAGTCTTTTTATTGCAATTTGGTCAACCGTTTTTATTTATAATCACTAATTTTATTGATTATGCCAAAGAGATTCAAACTGATAATTATTTGCATTTTATTGTCATCTTTTTCAGGTACAAACGCGGTGAATGCACAAATCCTTCAGGACTCGACTTCTGTAAACCTGGTCAGGAAGGGAATTAATTTCATTTATAATCTGCAGTTTAAGGATGCTGGTGATACTTACGAAAAGATCAACAGATTATATCCCGGACATCCGGTTGTATACCTTCTTCATGGGCTTTCAACTTATTGGAAGAATTACCCCATGCTTACTGAAGCGCCGGCCCGGATTTCGTTTGAAGAAGATCTCCGCCACTGTATCCGGCTTGCAGAAAAAAACAGGAATAATGCTTATGATGCTGAATTTCTTCTGGCAAATCTGTGTGCCAGGGGTATGCTGTTGAAATTCTACTCGGACAATAATCTCACCCTGGAATCAATTCCACTGGTTTCAAGCACCTATAAGTATTTGAGGCGTTCTTTTAATTTTACCAATAGTTGTTCGGATTTGTACTATTATACGGGTGTGTACAACTATTACCGGGAAGCTTATCCCAAAATTTATCCCGCCTATAAACCCCTGGCACTTCTTCTTCCATCCGGGAATATGGACACCGGATTAAAACAATTGCATACAGCTGCTGTTAATGCTGTTGTGTTAAGGGCCGAATCCTATTTGTTGCTTTCATGGATTTATTTGAACTTTGAGAATAAATACCAACAGGCTTTGTATTTCAGTAAATCCCTCCATGAGATGTATCCTGAAAATATAGTATATACTGCTTTGTTTCTAAAAAATCTTTTATTAATGAAATATTATGATGAAGCCGAAAGACTGATCATGATATATCAAAAAGAAAAGGAAAGTAATTATCTACAGGCTCAACTGATTATTTTCAGGGGGATTTTGCAGGAGAAAAAGTATCACGATTATAACCTGGCTCAACAATATTATACCAGGGGTATCAGTAAGATGTCAATTTATGGTGAGTACGGAAATGAATTCGAGGCTTATGGATATTTTGGCCTGAGCCGGATCAGTGAAAACAAAAGTGAAAAGAAAACCAGCAAAATGTATCGTCAAAAAGCCCTGAAACTCGGTAATTTCAAGAAGCTTAATTTTGATAAATAGTATTGTTGAAATGTTGACTCTCAGGAAAATAGTGAATAAAAATATTACATGATACAACCATCCTTTTTACTTCGATGAGCCTCTAATCCTATCTTTTAATGATTAAGTTGCTGAACAATGAAAAGGCATAATCTTGTAAAATGATATCCTTCCGATATACGAATCCTATATCGCACATAAACACTATCGGAATTTTCCTGCTTTATTGTTTCAATGAATTACTAAGAATGCTTTTCCACAGCATCCATGGCACAATACCGGACACATTTTCCACATTCGTTGCATTTAGTTTCATCAATAACAGGCAATCCATCGTACCCAATTTGAGATATGGCGCCTTCAGGACATTCCCTGAGCAGAGGACAACGATGATTCTGAGGACAGATAACAGGATTAATTTTAAATGCCATAGAGTAGGTTTATAAAATGTTGAGTATTATATTCATCAGTTGTGGTTTTGTATGCACTCCGGCTTGCTGATACTTTATTTCTCCTTTTCTGAAAATCATTAATGTGGGAACACTTTGAATATTGAACCGGCCCGCTATTGCCGGGTTTAGGTCAATATCAATTTTAATCATCCGTACACGGTCACCCAATTCATCTACTATTTGTTTTAAAACAGGTGACTGTACTTTACATGGTCCGCACCAGAGTGCATGAAAATCAACTATGACAGGTCGGTTTTCATTGATGATTGTATCGAAATTTCCTTTCACCACAAATGATTTATAAATCCATAGATAATAAAAACAAATACCCAAAAATTGTGCTTGAATTTAAATATCTGTTTTATTTTAAAACAACTGGTTTGCTGTTTTGTTTGAATTATTTATCAGAATAAAATCATTTTTTCCAAAAACAATTCAATGAACCAGTTCAAACACTATCGTATCGACTCTTTGAAACATCGGTTGTAATTTTTTTCAAGAAAAATAGGGTGTTGATTTAAACATAAAAATTGGTCAATATATAGGTCCCATTACGTTAGATTTAGAATGTAATACTTTTGGCCGATAGGAAATGATTCAAAATAACGATATAAAATGCACCTTTTGCTATATAAATTTACGTCTATAAGAGTATTTTAACATGAACCCTATTTAATAGTTTTACATTGTCAATTTTAGATAGTTCTTTCCATCTAAATTATTCAATAAAGGATATGAAATACAGGTTTTATGCCGTCGCTCTTTTAGTTATGATGGTATTAAATATTTTCAGATTTGAAATACCATATATTGAATATGATATTTTCAAGAATTATATTGCACAAAACCTGTGTGTGAATAAAGATAAGAAAGATAACTGCTGCCAGGGCAAATGTTTTCTGAATAAACAAATAAAATTAGAGAATGAAAATAACACTGCGAATGAAAATAATAACTCTAAAAAGTTACTCAATAACGAAGTAAAGGAGTTTATAAGTTCTCATGTAATCATTCCTAAGCCAGTTGAAAAAACTCTTTCCACACTTTATTTTATAGAAAAAATTTTACTGTCTAAGATTGCTTTTTCTATTTTCGTCCCTCCAAAATTAGAATTCACACATTTGGCTCAGACTACAATTTATTTTTTAAAGTAAAGTGATTACTTTTCCTTCAAGTTAAAGGATTAGTTTATCAATACATCCTGATAAGCATTTATGTTTTGAGGTTTACTTTAACATACCAAAAATAGCTTTTTTGAAATTCATGTAACATTAATTTGCAGGATTGTTTAGCTAAAAGATAGTGTGTAAAAATGGATATTGGAAGTCTGGTATGAATGATCCCTACATTTTGAGGGTAAATATACTCTCTGTTTTAGAATGCCTTGACATTCTGTAAATCCAATATGCAAAATGTGTTTTTTTGTGCCTTAGAATGTGATCTGTGTTGACTAAAGTGATGCACTGATATTGAATGTTAAAGCATGATAGCATTGTTGTCGTATTTAAAAACGAATAAAGTTTCGTTGATTGTTTCAGGTTTGTTTTTGATAGTTTCAAACCTTGAGATTAAAGATTCATAAAAGCGTTTTTAAATTTACGTTGATTATTTGACAATGAATTCAGATGCCTAAGAATATAATGATATTAAAATGATAAATATTTCGATAGTACTTACGATTTGTTTTTGATAGTTTCAAACCTTGAGAAATTCGAAGTAAAAAGTCTTTTTTAATCCACTTATATTTAAATGTTCAATATCGATTATTAGATTCAGCTTTCAACCTGTATATTTAAAGGCAGTTGTAAGTCTGGGTTATAACAGGTCGTATTTTAGTACAACCTTTTACCGGGCATATCTAAAAAGCTCTTTTTGATCATATGATATATAGTTGGAAGAATGTTTTTATTAAAATGATTTAAACATGTAATTCAACACTTAAAAGAAAACATTTTTTATTACAATAGTTTAGAGATAGGTTTGATACATTCACACTTTTCTTCACTCGAAAATAATGAAAGTGTTTTCTTTTTTGTGTACCCGTACTATTGGATTTTAAGAGTTATTCTTCGGAGAATACGAATGTAACTGAATCAATATCATTGGAATGAAATTTAAAAATTAAAAAAATGAAAACAAAAATATACTTAATAACTATTTTAATATTTACACTTGCTTTCAACCTGATTTATGCACAGTCCAATCCTGCAGTTGGATTAAAGGAGATTCCTTTAACAGGGCTTACTACCGTAGATGGATACAACTTCCATTTTTATTCTGTAGACGGTAAACTGAACATAGGTTATTCCGAAGTCTTTATCGCTATGACAGATAAAAGCAATAATTTTGTGTCTGAATTTACGGTCAGTAATTTTTGTCCTTTAATGGATATGGGTATGTCCAAACATTCAACTCCTGTTGGGAATATAACAAAAGTAGCCGGCAAAGCACTTTACAAGACTTGGTTTAGTTTTTTGATGTACACTGGTCAAATGGGTGGTGCGTGGTCATTAAGCTTTAACTACACAATTGGCAGCACAACAGCTAAATTGCTAGTTGTCAGTCATGAAACTAATAAATATAATATCAGCACAAATTCTACAGTTCCAAATGATACGATCACTCAAATCGGTTGGTTCAAGGACAGGCATTGTACTGGTGCAGTTACTTTGCCTATGGTAAGTAGTTGCGGAATAGGCTGTGGAACAGGTGCAGGTAACATGGCTGGTTGTTGGAACGGAGGTTTGGGAATGTTTATCTACAATGCAACTGAAAGTGGTTCAATAACCAAAGATATTGCCCGTTCGGATGCCCATTTTCTACTGTTCGACGCTCAAAGCAAAGAATTGGTCAGGGCTTTCTTAATAAGTCTACCTTCGGATGCAAGTGGTAAGCTCAGTGTTAAAGTAACTGGTTATCGGGTGGGAAATGGTATTTCGGCAAACAGCACGGAATCGAATGTCCCGGAACTTACTGCTGGTTCAATAGATCACTATCTGAATGCATTTCATGTACTGTCAATAGAAGGAGTTGTTATTGAAAATCAAGCTAAAAGTTATCCGGGATTTGCTGTTAAAACCTATAAACTTACCCCCGGAGATCTTGCTCCAAAATCTATTTCGGCAGTAAATAATACTTCAGGAGCTACGGTAAAGTTTACTCCTCCTGCCAATGCACGCAAGGCTATTTCAAACCTGACAGGTTATAAAATTCGTGTGTATAATAAATCAGGGGCAATTCAAGATCAGTTTACAACTATAAGTAATGATACTACTGTGAGTGCTGTTAATGTCCCGGGATTAACTGCAAGCCAGGATTATTCATTTACAGTATCGGCAATTTATCCTGCCAGTGGAGTTGAAGTTGAATCGGGATATTCAACGGTAGTAGAAAGCAGCATTGCCGGTATAACTTTGCCAGTGGATAATTCTCCCGCCAACAACAAATGGTTGCAGAGTTTCTCTTATAATAACGTCTACTATTATGTGTCGGTTGTAAATCCTAAATCCATTCAGGCTGGTTGCCAAATCGTAAAGGCTTTTATAAATAAGAGATATGATCTGCTGCAACCATTTCCTGTAGTGAATGATGGTTTCAAAATCTTAGCCACTCCTTTTATGCGCTCAATGGGACATGGGTCTGATGGGAATACTGATCTGGTATGGAATGCAGCAGACTCCATTTACGAAGGAACACTCAACTTTAGCATGATGGGTGACTGGCATGTGAACCTGAAACTCTATGATGCTGTCAACAATTCGCTTATTGCCGGTACAAATATGGATGCTCAAGGCAATGGAAGTACACTTTATTTTGAATTTTATCTGGATAGCGCTTTAACTGCAATAACAGATGTAAACTCAAACGGAATTTCGGTTTATCCTACTCTTTCAACTGGAGAAATCACTGTTGTATCTCCGAATGAAGCAAGGATTAATGTGATGAATTTAATTGGTAATACCATTGAATCCTGTCAATCTAACGGAAGTAAAACTATAAATCTGAATGTTCAGCCTGGTATTTATTTTATATTGGTAGAAAGCTCCGGAAAAACAGTCGTACAAAAAGTAATTATCAAAAAATAAAGAGATATTTTCCATTTGATGATGCTTCTCCATCTTATTTGTCGCCACCCTCATCTTTTACGGGGGATGGCGACATTAAAAAATTAAAATAAACAACCAACGTTTACATGTGATTTATAATATTATGACATGGATCAATTGATAATGTTACCCCCAAAATAAATAAGAAATCTGAAACTTCAAATGCTTTTACAACATAGTTGTTTGTGCTGTTTTTGGCCCCTCAGAGGATGATAAAGTGCTTTTACGAAACAAATAGTTAACCCCGGGTACGTTAGCTTACGAGCCCGGGGTTAAACCATTTAACACCTTATTTGTATTTTCGTTTTTGCAGGCTTTATTCAGAGTAAATCTTTGCGAATTAAGGGGCTGTATAAAAAGATAAATCCTACAATTATTTTAAATACCCCTATTTTCCACTCAGTGACTTCTGTTTTGTACGACTTGATAAGCCGGTTAGGGCGTAGATAGGACAGAAGCTAACTAAACTTGTCAAAAGAAATATACCTGAAATGACAATTAAAACAATCCCTAATGTTCCTGTAAGTACATTCGTAAAATAAAGCGTTAAAAAAATAGCCGCAATAATGACACGAATTACTCTGTCTGCAATTCCCATGTTCTTTTTCATTGGATTACGATTTTTAAATGGATACTATTTAATACTTAACTCTTTCAGTTTTTCAAAATACATAGCAAACGAACGGTATAAAAAGTGGGTCCATTTACCAAAAGGAACAATAATCAGCGCCCATTGAACCAATATCGTTAAATGAACCAGGTACAGCCATTTATTCGTTTCAAGCAGATTCAGATCAATAAAAAGTCGCACCATTAGAGCTGTCAAACCCATCAACAACAACCAGATGACAAAGAACCAATCGGAGGGTTGTGAATTTTTACTGACTGCTTTATCCTTTTTAATACGACTCGAAACAAAATCAACCGTAACCAGAAAAATGAGTACACTTTCAACATACCCCAACACAATGACAAACATACTTGTTGTTGCAAACCAATCCAGGAATACGGTAGTAAAAAGCAACGATAAATAGGCCAAAACCAGTATAAAATGTTCAAACCACCTGAACTGATTATCATCACAACCCAGCGCCCGTTTTTGAGTAAACATATGCACAAACAGATCACCGGAAGCTTTCAGGTAATTTATTGCCGGAACAGGAGTCTTTGGTTTTAAAATTGTAAACCACCACATGCGGGCTACGTTTGGCAACAGGATAACCAGACCTACCGTTCCAATGGCTATCATTTCGAAATAATGGCCGAAATGAACCATCTTTTCCAACTCAAAGCCTACAGAATACGCAAAAGCAATCACACCTGCAAAAGCCAGGATAAATGCAGCCAGACTCAGGGGCAACGATTTATACAGCAAACCCGATAAACCGGTCCAGTCGTACTGAGAGGTCAGCCAACGACGCAACGACATCATCAGCTCACCCGGATTAGCTTCCTGAGGACAATTTGTCGAGCATTCACCGCAATAGTAACATTCCCAGGGTTTGAGAGAAGCTCTTATATCGTCTTCCAGTCCAAGTGCACTTAACCGTATCATTTCTCGTGGAAACGAGTCTTCTTCAGTGGAAAGTGAACATACAGCCGTACAATTTCCACAGTTGTAACAGGCGTTGAAATTTAACGCGCCGTATTTGTTCAATTCTTTTCCAAATGCAGGATTTATCTTTGCCATTACTTATTCAATTTATACGTGTAATACTCGTCCATATCATCAATGTCCCCGATTTTTACGACTCCGTATTTTACGAGCGACATTAAATAATAAACCACTTCATCGGAAGGCATATTTAATTTAACGGTCAGTTGTTTAATTGTCATATCTTCAACGGTCAAAGCCTCCGATATTAGTTTTTTAATACGGTTGAATTCTTTCAAATTCTCTTTTGCTTTTTCAGGAATACCTCCCAGTTTTTCGCGAAGGTATTTTGCTGATTTTCCTTTTTCTATTTCATCCCGGGCTTCGATAGGGGAACTAATGTCCACTTTATCTTGCAGGTCTTTTACTGTGTCTTTCATTTCAAATAATATTTAATATCAGAAGTAATATCTTTTATTCCCCTTTAGGGGTTAGGGGTTATTTTATACTAGCGCATCGATCATACTCATTATTTCAGTACTCGAACATCCAATTAAATTAATCGCATCAACTTCGCAAACAGGCGCACACATCCCGCAACCTTTACATACTATGTTGTTGATTTCAGCATTTATTTTTCCACCTTTCTCTGTTTTAAGAATTGCATCAAACGGACAGGCAGTTTCACAGGCTCCGCACCAGTTGCATTTTTCAGGGTCAATAGAAGCAACCAATGGATCAGTTTCCAGTTCCCCCTTGCTTAAAATAGAATATGATTTGGTGGCTGCCGAAAGTGCCGAGTTTACCGACTCTGAGATGTTCTTTGGTCCCTGACAGGCTCCGGCAATGGTAATTCCATCGATGACTGTTTCCACAGGACGTAATTTCATGTGCACTTCATTGTAAAATTTATCACGACCTTTCGGAATTTTAAACAGACTGCCTATCGTATTGTTGGCACGTGGCACCATGCCCGTTACCAATACCACCAGGTCGGCTTCCACTTCAATTTCACGTCCGTTAGTCAGAATATCATTAATTTTCACAATGGTTTTCGTGCCTTCAACAGTAACTGTTGGTAGTCCGTCTGCGTACGATTGCAGGAAAATATCCCCAGAACGTAACGAATCGGCATATAATATTTCCTGTTTTCCATAAGTCCTGAGTCCACGGTTGAAATGGTAGTTATTTATATCATTAAATTTTGTTTTGGCTGTAATTGCCGCATGAATAGTTGATGTACAGCAATTGCGCGAACAATACGTATTTCCGCCTTCCTCCTGACGGCTCCCCACACAATAGATATAAGCAATGTTTTTAATTTCCTTTCCCTTATAGGTAAGCTTATCAAATTGGGTATCGATCAAGCGTTTGAATTGTGGTAGCGTGATTACATTTTCGGAAGTAGCATATCCGAATTCACCATAGGACGGAGTGTATGAATCAAATCCCGTGGCCATTAATACAGAACCGACAGAATACTCCAGAATTTCTTCCTTTTCCGAAAAATCAACCGATTTACATACTTTTTCACAAGCACCGCAATGAGTACAATTTTTTATATCGATCACCGGAATTTGTGGATATTCGCTCGGGTAGTTTTTGTAAATCGCTTTACGCGAACTTAATCTGAAATTGAAATCGTCAGGCACTTCAACCGGACATAGTTCGATGGCACGTTTTAAATCATCGGCATGACAGGTTTCTTCTTTAATGTAACGAGGCGTTTTCCTGATTTTTAGTGTGAAGTTTCCAACACTGCCTTTGTTTTCAATAACCTCACAATTTGTCAGTATCGTGATATTCTCATGTTTCAGTAAATCATTGTATAGCCGACTTACCATCGCTTTACCCGTTTCATTGGTGGTAGATAATGAGTCCCATTGTCCCACACGACCACCCACAAAGGCTTCTTTTTCAATCAGGATCACCTCAGTATCTTTTTCAGCTAATGAAATGGCGGCTTTCATGCCGGCTACACCCGAACCGATAACAGCCACAGCTTTAATCGCTTTTACTTTATTAGTTTCTAAAGCTTCGGCATATCGTGCTTTGGCAATTGCTGCTTTTACAAGATGAATGGCTTTTTCGGTTGCACCGGTTTTGTTGTCTGAATGCGCCCACGATGCCTGTTCACGTATGTTTGCGTGAACGTATGTGAATTTATTTAAATCTGCCCGTTGTGTAACATTGCGAAAAGTGAGTAAATGCAGTTTCGGAGAACAGGATGCTACGACCACGCTGTCCAGGTTATTGGCTTTAATGTCCTCCACCATTTCACGTTGATTGGAATCGGAACAGGCAAACATAGTCGTTTTAGCTAAAAAAACAATGTCTTCGCCTTCAACAGCCTGGCGAACTTTTTCTACGTCCACATAATCGGAAATGTTACCACCACAATGACAAATATAGACTCCTATTTTTTTCTTTTTCATGGGTGTTGAATTAAGTAACTTATTGCTTCGGATGATGCGGCTCCGGCCGATAGGATTGAGTCGGGAATATCCATTGGTCCTGTGGCAGTTCCGGCAACGAAAACCCCTTCAATACTTGTTTTGGCAGGGCTTGCAAGTGCATCATTCTGACCCACAAAACTAAATGGGTCGAGTTCAAGTTTTTTGTTTGTAAAAAGTTTATCGATTCCTGTATTTGGTAAAACCCCGGTTGATAAAATAACCATATCGTGTTCGGTTTCTTTCAATTTTCCTTCGTTAATGTCTTCGTAGCGAAGTAGTAAATTCCCACCTTCTTTTTCAGATATACGTCCTATTTTACCTTTTACAAAGTTTACTCCCATGCCTTTGGCTTGTTGGTAAAACTCTTCGAAGCCTTTGCCGAACGAACGGATGTTTATATAATAAATAGTAACATCAGCCATTGGCAATGAGCCCATTAATAATTGAGCCTGCTTGATGGAGTACATACAACAAATTTGTGAACAAATTGGATTACCTATTGAAGCATCGCGTGATCCTACACAAAGCACATACGCAATCCTATCGGGGACTTTTCCATCACCGGGACGGAGTATGGTGTTGAAAGGACGTGTCGGAGCCAATTCACGCTCCATCTGCTGTGCGGTAATAACGTTTTTGTATTTTCCGTATCCATAACGGGGCATATTCATTGGATCAAACAGGTTGAAACCGGTAGCTACTACAATTGTTTTGATATGTAACTCCAGAATCTCGGTTTCCATCAGGAAATCAATACATCCTGTAGGGCAGGCACGTTCGCAGGCACCACACAACGTGCAGTTTTCAATATCAATTGCTGCAGCTTTCGGACTGCAAATGCTAAATGGAATAAATGCCGCCTTGCGACCGATTAAACCAAACTGATATTGATCACGGACATTGACCGGACATGCTTTTTCGCACAATTGGCAGGCTGTGCAGTCTTCTATATGAACATAACGTGGTTTTCTGGTTACCTGTGCTACAAATTCATTTTCACTTAGTTTTTTAATTTGCCCTACTTCACTGCCTGTAAAAATGGATATATTTGGATGGCGGGATATTTCTGATACTTTAGGTGTGGTAATACAGGCAGCACAATCCAGTGTAGGAAAAACTTTACTTAACATAATCATTTTTCCACCAACTGACAGTTCTTTATCCACCAGAAGCACCTTGTAGCCGGTATTCGCCAGATTCAAAGCAGCTTCGCCACCGGCAATACCTGCTCCAATGACTAATGCATCGTATGTTATTTTTTTTATTGGGGTTCCCATCAGACATGTAATGTTTTTAATAAGTATTCGTTGAAGCTACGCATTTGTTTTACAAACGATTCACTACAAACTGAACAAACGGCAGCCATACGCAATCGGGCAGGCTCAATATCATTTTCCTTCATTAAAATGTGAGTTTTACCTACCAGTTGCCCTGTCTTTTCAGTACATGTCTCACCATACACACAGTCACTTCCATCGGCAGCAATAAAAACGCCGTCAAATCCTTTCTCATAAGCATGTAAAATCCAACTGGGTTTTATGCCGCTCGAACAAGGAATGGAAATCGTGTAAACAGTAGGTGGATAATGTAATTTCAATAATCCTGCCATATCAATGGCAGGATCTGAAATTTTTTCAGTAGAAAATACAAGTATTTTTGCACTTTGTTTATTTAATTCTCCCATAACGGTTGATTATTTTTTCTTCATATAAACTTTGAAGTAGCCGTTTTCCTCAATGAAACCCATGTACTCGTGACCTTGTTTTCCGCACCATTTTGGAATATCCTGTTTTGTGCCTTCGTCAGAGGATAAGATTTCCATGACATCGTCTGCTTTAATGGTTCCAAGAGCCTTTTTTGCTTCCAAAAGCGGTCCCGGACAAGCTGTCCCACGTGCATCTACTGATTTTGCTACTGTTACTGATTTTAATTCTTCTGCTGTCATTTTGTTTTGATTTTTTAGACCCCCAACCCCTAAAGGGGAGTTAAAGACCCTGTTTATAATATGTAATTTTAAGTACCCTGACTCCCCTTTCTGGGCATGGGGTCAAATAAATAACTGTATACTGCTCTCCCCTGCATCAGCCACGAAAGTAGCGGCACCTCCGAAACTTAATTGAGGATAATCAATAAATTCTTCTTTCTTGAATCCCATTAATCCCATTGACATTTCACAAACCACGATCTCTATCCCTAATTCGCCGGCTTCTTTAAACATGGTTTCAAGGGACATGACGTTTTGTTTCTTCATAAGGTACTTAATCATCTTTGGCCCTATACCACCCATATTCATAGTTGATAATGAAAGTTTTTCTTTTCCTTTCGGTAACATCATTCCAAACATTTTTGAAATAAAGTCTTTCCCTTTTGGTGATTTTTTTGGATCCCGAAGTGCTGAGAGTGACCAGAATGAAAAGAAAAGTTTCACTTGTGTATCCATGGCTGCGGCTGCAATTGAAATTACCATGGCCGCTAATACTTTATCCATATCGCCGGATACTACAGCAATCGATAACTGGTCCACACGTGAATTTTCGAGTTTTTTTATTTTTGCATTTAATTCATCTATCTGCAACTGCAGTTGATCCATTGAAACGTCAATTACTTTTTCCATTTTATTATATTTTGATTTTAATTAATATGTGAGTGTGGAAGTGGCAGATAAAACTTCCTCCACAACAGTTCCCGCTGCTACAACTATTGATCCCTCAACAAGATCTGCCGGCTGAATGGATCTTTCTTTCATACATGGTGCACATATTAATAATTGACCACCAAATTCAATAAAAGTATCCATTAATTTTTTTAACGGCATAAAGCCCTGCGCATTTACACTTTCAGCTATTCCTTTTTTAGAAAGTAAAACCGCTGAAGCCTGTAGAATAATAACCGCTTGTACATCTAAAGTTTGGGCTGCAGTTGCAACCACAAAGGGGAGAGTCGCTTTCTCGATATTATCAGGACCGGTGGTGCTGATAATGACCAGTTTTTCAGTTTTAGCCATGATCTTATTTTCTTAGAGTGTCTGATTAAATAAATTTTTCTGCAAATGTAACTTTACATATCATAGAAAATAGAGTTTTAACAGTGCACCTGCTTACACTATTTTGTGATATGCATCACATTGCTTATATTTGCAGTATGAAAAGCGAATGTCAACATTGCCCGTTTAAATCAACTGCTGCTGCCACCCTCAATGATTACAGCATGGAACAGCTGAATACCAATCATGTAGCTGTGGGATTTGTGAAAGGTGATTCCATTATCAAGCAGGGGACGTACTCTACCAATGTAGTCTTTTTACGTACCGGATTGGCGAAGATGCACCTGGCAGGACCCTCACACGAACAAATCACACGTTTGGTGAAAGCCCCATCCTACCTGGGTTTACCGACTACTTTCGGGGATAAAATCAATCAGTATTCTGTTACTGCAATTACCCAGGCAGAGGTGTGCTATATTGATATAAACACATTCAGGAAAATACTAAAGGGGAATGATCAGTTCTCGTATGAGATTATACTCGAACTGTGCCGCAATGAACTGGAGTCCTTCCGTAAATGTGCCAACCGTACACAGAAACAGAGCCGTGGTGTTCTGGCTGATGTGTTGCTTGAATTCTCTGACAGGATCTTTCTCTCGGATAGCTTCATTCTTCCGCTGAATCAATCGGAAATAGGGAATATGGTCGATTCAAGCCGTGAAAATATCAGCCGAATGCTCACCGAATTCGACCGTGACGGTATTATTAAGATGACCGGAAAACAAATTGAAATACTCAATAAAAAATCGCTCTTGCTTATTAGTCAGAACGGTTAAGGTCGCATAAACATTGGATTCGTTTTTTTAGCATAAATTATTGAATTCGTTTTTTTGAAATGCAACTCTCCGGTTACAATCGGCAGGTTATACGTAATTATAAAACTGATTAGTCATTGATGTTTGCATAATTGCTGGTATCAGTTATCTATATTTGCTATAGAAAACTATTTAAGCTCTGTTGATTCAAATTGATCTTTACCTGACTTGAGTTTTAGGATTTAACGTGAGACCATATCCCTCCATTTCCAACTCCTGATACCTGACTCATTAGTACCGACTATCCATTATCTCTTCTGAAAGTTGTTTTTCGATATACAAAACCTCCATCTCATGGCATGTTTATGTCCACTTTTCAGAGGGGGTTCAGAGGGGGTTCAGAGAGGGTTCAGAGAGGGTTCAATGAGGGTCAGCCCTTTTAACCCTCAATCAACCCGCTCTGAACCCACAGGATACCCCCAACATAGAGTGGACGAGAGCCACGCATTAGCCACACCAGGGCCATTAACAGGATATAAGTAGTGAATTGTTCAGTTAGAGGTTTTGATCAGTAGATTATGAAAACGGAAAATATCAATATTCTTAGAAAACGTTGGAAAAATAAAACCAATTACTGATGATAAAATACGAGAAATTAATAAGTGTTGAATATTACTATGTCAAATCATTTTTGATTTTTATATGAACAAAATGTAACTAAATGAAGTTGCATTTGTAGTCAAATAAATAACTATGGGTACTAAGGAAAAGCTAATTGAGCGATTTAAAAGACAACCTAAGAATTTCACTTTTGATGAAATGGTTAAGCTTTTAAATGGATTCGGTTATAGTATCAGTAATAATGGAAAACATCAGGATTACGTATCCGGTTTATAAACATGGAAACTAAGTCTGTGATTGATATGCATAAACCTCATCCATCAAATGCAATGAATGAAGGGGTTCTGAAAGTTGTTTATAAGAAATTTAAAAATAATTTCTTAATAGATTAATATTATGGATAATTTAAAATATAAAGAATATATCGGTACTATAAAATATAATGCAGCTGATAATTGTTTGTTTGGTAAAGTGGAGGGGCTGGTCAAAGATAGCATTACTTACGAAGGTCAGTCAATCACAGAATTAAAGACCGATTTTGAAAATGCGATTGACAGTTACCTGGAAGGGTGTGAAGAATTAGGGATTAAACCCAGGAAAGCATATAGTGGAACTCATAACATCCGTATATCCTCTGAAATTCATTATAGATTGCATTGAAAGCACAGCAAACCGGACGTACCATAAATGCTATTATTAAAGATGCCCTGGAAAATCAATTGAATTTGTCTCATTAATAGTTCCTATCTGTATACATTTTTCTTTAATCTATAATACCGTTCTGAAAATCAACTGTCCAAAATAGAAGAAGCTATTCATAAAATTTCCCGTGAAATGGCAGCCATTAAACTAATTTGAAGTTTAAACTTTTATTCCCGTGGGAAGCAACTGATTAAACATGGTAAGAATTGGGTGTATTTTATAAATTCGATTACTGTCCATTTGGTCACAACTATAATAATAAAACGGTCAGAGTCCGGAATTATACACGAAAAAGGGCATTATAATGCACTTATTCGTGAGCAAAAGAATAAATGAACTCAAAAAGCAGAGAAAAGTGCAATTTAATGCACTTTTGGTTGCAATTTATAAAAATGTAACTTTCAATTTTTAAGTAAAAAAATAATTGAGTGGTCATGAATCCATTTCGATAAACGAGCATCTGTTTGATATTCAGTTATAAGCTACTTCCTTTTGTATTTTCTATTGTGTCCTTCTATTGTGTTCTATTGTGGTTACTTTCTTATATTTTTCTTTAGTGTTTTAGTTACCCTCTTTTGCTTGTTCTATTGTGGTTACTTACTTTTATTTTTCGTTAGTGTTGTGGTTATCCCTTTTCAATATTCCGTTATCAGGAGCGTTTGAATGGCTATATTGCCTTTGTCGGCACCATGTTTGAGAACACAGTCCTTAATCCGTTTGCGGAACTTCCAGCAGGTCATTTGATTTAAACCCAACAGGTCGGAATATTCGTACGATGAAATATCCTTTCCTTCCACACACACCGTATAGGCAATATAGAACGCTTTATTGATTGGAAACTTGCAGTTGTGAAACAATGTGTGGGCGGTAGCCGATTCTTCGGCCTTGCATCGGGTACAGCGGCGCGATCCGGTTGATTTGCCTTCACAATAGTTGTCGTGCCCGCATTTCCGGCAGACATATCCATTCTCCCATTTTATTCCGGCTATAAAATTCAATGTCTTATCGCTGTCATTAAACAACTCTTCGGCAATCTCTCTTTTTAATTGTTTCTTTAATAACATGAAGGATAAATTAACTGACTACTTTCCGGATACAAAAGTAGTAAAATATTTTGAAAGGCAAACTGAAAATACTTTAATTAGTGCTATTAAAATAATAAATATGGTGATATTACTATAATTTAAGTAGTGATACTATTGTAATTCAAAAAAGAACTTATATCTTTGCATCGTTCACTCAACTAAAACAGTTCAAACTATGAAATATGTAATTATTGGTGCAGTAGCCGGAGGTGCAAGTACGGCTGCCAGATTGCGAAGGAATGATGAACTTGCCGAAATCGTAATTTTTGAAAAAGGCGAATACATTTCGTATGCCAATTGCGGGCTGCCTTATTATATCGGAAATGTGATTACCAACCGCAATGCACTGTTTGTTCAGACGGCAACTTCATTCAATAAACGATTCAATATCGATGTGCGGACCTTGACCGAAGTCACGGAAATAAACCGATCGTCAAAAACTGTCACGGCAAGAAATCAAATTACCGGAGAGGTTTATGAGGAGAGCTATGATAAACTGGTACTCTCACCGGGAGCCGAACCAGTCCGTCCACCACTTCCGGGGATAACTGCCAACGGAATTTTCACCCTGAGAAATGTTGCCGACACTGATTTTATTAAAGCCTATGTACAAAAGGAAAATACCAAAAAGGCTGTTGTCATTGGAGCCGGATTTATCGGTCTTGAAATGGCAGAGAATTTACACCTGCTGGGTCTGGATGTTACTGTGATTGAAATGGCTAAACAGGTACTGACCCCTGTTGATTTTCCCATAGCGGCGATCCTGCAACAACATATTCGTTCCAAAGGGGTACATCTTCAGTTGAATACTTCAGTCACCGGATTTGAACAAATCGAATCAGGAATAAAGGTTATGCTGAACAATGGCAATGTCCTTGATTCGGATATCGTGATTCTTTCAATCGGCGTTAAACCCGACACCCGGCTGGCTGTACAGGCTGGCCTGAAAATAGGAGATGCGAAAGGAATCCGGGTGAATGAGTATCTGCAAACATCCGATCCGGATATTTATGCGGTGGGGGATGCCATTGAATTCGCAAATCCCATCACGGATAAACCGATGATCACCTATCTGGCCGGACCTGCGAATAAGCAGGGCAGGATATGTGCCGATAATATGGTTTTCGGGCATCAAAAAGCCTATAAGGGATCGATCAATACTGCCATCGTTAAAGTCTTTGACATGACGGTCGGAACTGCAGGAACCTCTTCCAGACAATTGCTGGGTGCGAATATACCGCATCAGGTTTCGACTATAACCGGCGGATCGCATGCAGGGTACTATCCGGGGTCAAAACAAATGACGATTCAACTTGCATTTAGCCCCGGGAGCGGAAGGTTGTTGAGTGCCCAGATTGCAGGTTATGACGGGGTGGATAAGCGACTGGATATCTTGTCATCCATCATTCAGCGCCAGGGGACTATCGATGAGTTGACTGAATTTGAACATGGGTACGCACCTCCTTTTTCATCGGCTAAGGATCCGGTTAATATGGCGGGCTTCGCGGCAGAAAATATCATCCAAAAACGATCGGTGGTTTTCTATTGGAACGAATTTGACAGAATAAATCCGGAAGATATACTTCTCGATGTACGAACCAAAAATGAATATAATGCCGGTAAAATATCGGATGCCATCAATATTCCGTTGGATGAATTAAGAAACAGGATTGGCGAACTACCTAAAGGGAAAATCATATATCTCTATTGTCTGGGAGGACTTCGAGGTTATCTGGCACAACGGATCCTTACACAGCATGGATTTACAAATAATTTCAATCTTTCGGGTGGTTACCAGCTTTGGAACACCTGCATGCTTGAAACACCTGTCAAAGAAACAAAACTTGAATATTCAAACTTATAAAAAACAAAAACATGGAATTGGGACAAATTATCAAAGATAAATCAGGTACAATCGTTGATGTGCGATCGACCCTTGAATACGGGAGCGGCAGTGCCGAAGGTTCAATTAATATCCCCCTTCAGGAAATACAACAACGGCTGGCAGAAATAAAACAATTAAAAACACCGTTGGTACTTTGTTGTGCCAGTGGAGGTCGAAGTGCCATGGCAACCGATTTCCTGTCGGCGCAGGGGATATCCTGCATAAACGGAGGATCGTGGATGAATGTACATTACTATCAATCAAAAACAAATTAATCATGATAACCATCTTAAAAAAAATACTGGGCATTGGCCCAAAGACCGACTTTGCCGAACTGGTAAAACAAGGAGCAATGATATTGGATGTTCGTACCAAAAACGAATATGCTACCGGACACATTCATGGGGCGGTAAATATCCCGGTGGAACAACTGAGTAACAGTTTAGGCAAACTGAAAGATAAAAAGAAGGTGATTATTACCTGCTGCGCATCGGGCATGCGTAGTGCTTCGGCGAAAGGAATCCTGACTTCTAACGGGTTTTCAAATGTGTATAATGGCGGGGGATGGCAAGGGCTGGAAAGAAAATTGGGATAAAAGATTTTTTACAATTTACGATTTACGATTCAATGCCGTTTAATTAAGGATATTGCTTGAATACTCTCTTTGGGTAACTTTGTGGCTTAGTGGCAAAATAATAACAAAGAGAAGGACAGGAACGCTAAGTGTCACTCATCAAGATTTATAACTACGCGACATTGAATTGAAATTTAGTATGTACAGGATTAAACCTTGAGATAAAAGAAACAATGATAGTGTTCCTTTTATACTCTACTATCTATAAACTCATTTCCCATAATAATACGACTTACAATTTATTGAATAAGTAACAGCTTTATTGGAGGTTATTTAGTTTGTTTGAATTTCAGTGAATGCTATTCTTTATCGGTTATAAAATGTTATTTTGATGAATTGGTTTATGTCGAATTTGTATAGTCTATTTTCCGGCATGCAAATGTAATTTACATCCATAAAAAGGAAACACTTTAAATTAATTGAGTTTGGAAGTTGTTTTTGATTCATTCAAAAATTTCTACAATCGAAAATAATGAAAGTGTTTTCTTTTTAATTTTTATCAACAACAAATAGTTTGCACTTTCCTCTTGAAAAGCTTGGTTGTAAATGATTACAGGTGATATGATTAATGTTAGACAGGTAATCAATATTCCGACAACATCAGTATTTGAATGGCAATATTGGTCTTTTCTGTGCCATGTTTTAGAACACAGTCTTTTATTCGTTTACGGAACTTCCAGCAGGTCATTTGATTCAACCCAAGTTGTTCGGAATATTCATAAGAGGAAATATCCTTTCCTTCCACACATACCGTATAAGCAATATAAAAAGCTTTGTTGATGGGAAATTTGCAGTTATGGAACAAGGTGTGGGCTGCAGCGGATTCTTCTGTTTTACAACGTGTACAACGTCGTGATCCGGTTGATTTACCTTCACAATAATTATCGTGCCCGCATTTCCGGCAGATAAATCCATTCTCCCATTTTATTGCAGCTATAAAATTCAATGCTTTATCACTATCATTAAATAGTTCTAATGCTACCTCTTTTTTAAGTTGTTTCTTTAGTAACATATATACATAGTTATCAATTTTATATCGGATACAAAGATACTATAAATAATTCAATTGGTGATATTAATGTGATTTAAATAGTGATATTAATATAATTTAAGTAGTGATACTATTGTAATTCAAAAATAATAATTATCTTTGCACCGTGATTCTGATATATGAACCAATTAACCCATTAACAAAATGATAACAGAAGCAATAAATGAACGATATACCCAATTAAGTGAAAGTACTTGTTGTTTGTCTTGTGGAGGAGCGATTAATTATGCAAAACCACTTTCAGGAGAAGTGTGTGTTGATTTAGGAAGTGGCCGTGGGAATGATGTTATCCGGATGGCAGAAGAAGTAGGTGAAACAGGACATGCTTTTGGGATTGACATTTCGGAAGGTATGATTGCCAGGGCTAATGCAAACCTGCTTAAATTTGACGTTAAGAATGCAACGATACTTCAGGCAGAACTGGAAAAGTTACCATTCGCTAATAATAGTACTGATCTCATTATATCGAATTGCACCATCAATCATAGTATGGATAAACAGGCCGTTTGGAATGAAGTATACAGAATATTGAAGGAAGGTGGTCGTTTTGTAGTGAGCGATATTTATGCAACGAAAGAAATAGACAAAGAATACCGCGAAGATCCTGTTGCTATTGCTGAGTGCTGGGCAGGTGCTGAGACCAAGGATTCGTATTTAAAAATGTTGAAACTGGCAGGATTCCACGAGATCCGCATTTACGAAGAATCAGCACCCTATGCAAAAGGGAAAGCCGAGGTTGCCAGCTTTACAATCAGTGGAAAAAAGGCGGGTTCGGGTAAAAACATCTACCAGGATACCTGTTGGAATGCCTAAGAATTACCCCTAACCCCTAAAGGGGGATAAAAAAGAACTCCTGGCCCCTAAAGTGGGATAAGAAAGAACCCTGGCCCTTAAAGTGGAAAAAGAAAAACATTACTAAGTTAAATAGTTTTTTCTATTATAATTTGATTTAAAACAACATATAAAGATATTTCATTTCTAATTAATTAATTCAAAACAAGAAGTATGAAAAGTGTAGTGAAGAAAAGTTGCTGTGTGGGCAACATTAACGAGTCAAAACAGGCTCAATGTTGTGCAAAGGTTTCAACCCTTGTAGCCGGTTGTCATGACTAAGTAACCCCTGGCCCCTAAAGGGAGATAAGATAAATTCTCTTGTCAATCTTTATGGGTTAGGAAATTTTTAAAGAAAACCCTTGGCCTTTATTGAGTTTAAGTAAAATCACACTTGTATAAGGCATCGGGTAAATCATAAATTATTTACAATACTAACTTAATTTCTGTCGGTTGATGGAATAGGGGGTAAAAATGCAATCGAAACACAATATCATCACCAAAATAAAAGATTCTGAAGATTTCTTTATTGTCAATCCGTTGAGTAAATCGGCAGATATTGTCAGTGCAAATGAAGTCAGGATGTTGAAACACCAGCTTGATCCGAACGGTGAATTCACTCAAAAGGGATACCTGACGGATGCAGCTGCTGAGAAAAGAGCTTTTAAACTGGCCTACCTTGATTTTACTGAAAAACGTGAAGCCGACGAGACCCAGTTGTTTTTTGTACCCAATTATTCATGTAATTTCGCCTGTACATATTGTTACCAGGAAGGTTATAATCCGGTTCAACAGGTATTGAGCACTGAAATTATAGATTCATTTTTTGATTACGTGAAAGTGGAATTTACTGGTCGTCGGAAATATGTAACGGTATTTGGTGGGGAGCCCTTGCTTCCGGGGGAGAACCAGCGGAAAATGATTGCTTATTTCCTTGAAAAATCAACTGAAGCAAAACTGGATGTGGCATTTGTTACCAACGGGTATACGCTGTTATCCTACCTTGATCTGTTGAAGACAGCCATGATCCGTGAAGTTCAGGTGACGCTTGATGGTACGGAAGAGATTCATGATGCACGGCGGTTTATGAAAGGGAAGCAACCTACATTCAGCAGGATTGTGGAAGGAATCGATGCCTGTCTGGAAGCCGGAATATCGATTAACCTGCGTATGGTAGCCGATAAAGAGAATATTGATAACCTGCCGGCCCTGGCCCGTTTTGCCATAGATAAAGGCTGGACAAGCTCTCCGGTCTTTAAAACTCAGATCGGTAGGAATTACGAATTGCATTACTGCAGCAGTACTCCTGAAAAACTATTCGACAGGGCTACGTTGTACGAAAAAATATATGAATTGCTTCAGGAACATCCTTATATAGCCGAATTTTATAAACCGGCTTTCTCGATAGCACGCTATATCTCTGAAAATGAAGCTTTGCCGACACCTTTATTTGACTCGTGTACTGCATGTAAAACGGAATGGGCATTTGACTTTACAGGTGCCATTTATTCGTGTACTGCCACTGTAGGCAAAAAGGGTGAAGAATTAGGTACTTTTTATCCGGCAGTTACAAAAAATGAAACAGTGATTTCAGAATGGCAAAACAGGGACGTGACCACTATTGAAGAATGCAAAAGCTGTACTATGGCGCTTGCTTGTGGTGGTGGGTGCGCTTCAGTGGCTAAAAACAAACACGGACACATTAATTCACCCGATTGCCGGCCAATAAAAGAATTGTTGTCTTTGGGTGCGGCGCAGTATTTGGTTCGTTAAGACGTTCCGCGTTCCGTGTTCCGCGTTCCGCGTTTGAGAGTTAAGATAAAAAGAAATTATTTTTGTCATTATGAAAGAGATATCAGCAGTAGAATTTGAAAAGGAAGTATTGCAGGGCGGCAAGGTAGTCCTGGATTTTTATTCGTCGGAATGTCCGCCTTGTGAAGCAGTAGCTCCAAAATTTGAAGCGTTGGCAGCACTTTATGGTGCAAAAATTAAATTTTTAAAGATATTCAGGCAACAAAACCGGGAACTGGCAACGCAATTAGGTGTCAGTTCATCACCCACTTTACTTTTCTTCGACGAAGGGAAACAAGTTTCAACCTCTTTACATGGCGGAATAAAAAAAGCTGAGATTCAAGACTGTTTGGATAAGATGATCTCTGCTGAAGAAGTAAATGAGATTAAATCGAATCAAAAATCAATTGTTACGGAATATGATGTGGCTATCTTAGGTGGTGGACCAGCCGGACTAACTGCTGGAATTTATTTAGGGCAGGCTAAAATAAAAACGGTTTTAATAGATCCTGCTTTACCCGGTGGATATATGGGTATAACGCATAAGGTATCAAACTATCCGGGATTTACTGAACCACAGCCGGGATTTATGTTGGCACATTATATGAGCGAACAGGCTAAGGGCAGTGGCATTGATTTCAAAGTAGCAGTAGATATCAGTTCTGTTGATTTGAATAAAAATGAAATTGTAATTGACAAACTGGAAACCATTCGTGCCAGGAAGATTATCATTGCCACAGGCACTTCTCCTAATCCAATGAATATCCCCGGAGAGAAAGAATATAAAGGCAAGGGCATTTCTTATTGTGCCACTTGTGATGCTAAATATTATGAGGATAAGGATGTTGTGGTAATTGGTGGCGGCAACTCTGCAGTAGAGGAATCCCTTTATATTACGAAATTTGCCAAAACAGTAACCATCGTTCACCGGTCTGATAAATTGAGAGCTAACGAAATTGCCATAGAAAATGTACTGTCTCACCCCAAAATAAACATCCTGTTTGGACAACAGCCTGTTGGTTTTGTACAACAGGGAGAGAAAATGATTACCTCAATTGAAAATATGAAATCGAAAGAAGTTTCTAAATTGGTTTCTGACGGTGTTTTTGTATTCATAGGCCTTAAATCAAATGTAGAAGTTTTTGGAGATTTTCTACCGGAAGCAGATCAATGGGGGTATATTATTACGGATGAAGATATGAAAACCAGTATTAAGAATGTGTTTGCTATTGGTGATATTACGAGCAAAAAATACAGGCAGATTACTACTGCCGTTGCTGATGGAACCATAGCTGCAATATCCATCTCAAAAGAACTTTTAAACTAACAACTTTTCCAAAGTTCCAAAGGTTGGAAAAGTCAGAAATCAAAATAATCTAACAATTTAAAAATTAGTAATTATGAAAACAAACATGGGAATTATTGACAGAGTAGTCCGCATTGTGGTTGCTTTGATTTTTATCGGATTGTATTTTGCAAATGTAATTACAGGAACATTAGCTATCGTACTGCTGGTTTTAGCAGGGGTGTTTACACTGACTTCATTCGTTGGCTTTTGTCCGTTGTATTGGCCACTTGGTATTAGTACGTGGGGTAAGAAAAAATAATACATCACTAAAACTAAAATTATGAAACTTAAATTTTTAGTGCCAATATTCGTAGTAATGTTGGCTTCATTCCCGGGAGTGTCAGCTCAAAAAATACAGCTTAAGTCTCCCGAAGTAAAAGAAGTTCTGAAGAAGAACAAATCCATTGTCATACTGGATGTCAGGACACCTGAAGAATTTGCTGCAGGTCACCTGAAAGGAGCTAAAAACATTGATATAAAACAACCTGATGCTTATTCAAAGATTGATAAACTCAACACCAAAACCTCTTACCTGGTTTATTGCCGAACCAATCACCGAAGCGGAATGGCAGTAGAATATATGATGCAAAAGGGTTTCAAAAAAGTATATCAAATGATGGACGGTTTCCCGGGTTGGGCTGCAAATAATTTTGATTCCGAAAAGTAAAATAACAGGTAACTAACTTTTCCAAAGTTCAAAACTTTGGAAAAGTTACAAACAACAACAAATGGAAGATCTAAAAGAGCTTTATACTGAAAAAGATATCGAGACAATGCGTGCGGCTGAGAAAGGTCGTATTCCGGGGAAAAATCGTGTTGAAGAATTAATAAGTTTTGCTGAAAAGTCGGGGATTAAACGTATTGGAATTGCGAATTGTATTAGTTTGCAAAAAGAAGCCAATATGTTAAAAGTCAGACTTGATGATAAATTTGAAGTGTACTCCATAGATTGTAAGTGTGGTAAAATAATGGGGGCTGAATTATTGCAGGACGATACCGTAAAAGGGTTATCGTGTAATCCTGCCGGACAAGCTAAGTTTTTAGCCGAAAATAATACTGAGCTGAATGTATCTTTCGGACTTTGTGTCGGTCATGATATTCTGTTCAATTTAAAATCGATAGCACCTGTTACAACTTTGGTAGTAAAGGACAGGGAACATAAGCACAATCCATACAAAGAATTCATAATTGATCATTTATAATTCGAAATCAATGCAAACAGCTTTCATCATCATTGGCAGTATCATTTTGGGATTTTTGATCCTGAATGTGTATGCTCGTGTTAAAATGAAAAGTCTTCCAAAAGTGGCAGATCATGTCAGCATCCTGACATTGACAGACAAAAACTTTCAACAACAAACAAAAAATAAAGTGGTGTTGGTAGATTTCTGGGCTGAGTGGTGCGCACCATGTAAAATGATGGCACCAGTGTTGAATGATGTAGCCGGAGACCTGACAGGAAACTCTCATGTGGGGAAACTAAATATTGAACAATATAAGTCGATAGCACAACAGTTTAATGTGCGCAGCATTCCTACGCTTATTCTTTTTAAGAATGGAAAGGAAGTGAAACGATTTGTAGGAATCAAGCAAAAGGATTTTTTGCTGAAGGAAATACAATCAGTAACAATATAGAATATCAAACAAAAAAAACAAATGAAAAAGAAAGGTTATATTTATGTGGGTATCATGCTTGCTCTTATCGCAGGATCATTTTTATGGATTAACAGACAAAAAGAAGTTGCTAAAGCCCGAGTTTATGAAGTCAAGAAAATGGAGCCAATTCATCTGACTAAGGCTGAATTTTTAACGAAGGTAGCCAACTTCCAGACAAATCCATCCGAATGGAAATACCTCGGTGATAAACCCTGTATTATTGATTTTTACGCTACCTGGTGCGGGCCTTGTAAAACGGTTGCACCTATTCTGGATGACTTAGCCAAAGAATATGATGGTCAGATTTATGTTTATAAAGTAGATGTTGATGCTGAACCTGAAATAGCTGCTGCTTATGGGATTCAAAGTATCCCGACCCTGTTTTTTTGTCCGATGAATGGAACTCCGCAAATGTCACAAGGTGCTATGCCAAAAGAATCTTTCCAAAAAATGGTTACCGATGTTTTGTTGAAAAAATAAACGAACTTTTACTTGAATGTAAAGTTTCAGATAATCCGAATAAAGTATTAAATTTCTAACAATAATAAAGATGAAATATTTTTTTAAAAAGCACATTTTAAAAATAATTGGAATACCCGTTGGAGGAATTGCGGGTTTTTTATATTATCATTTTATCGGTTGTTCCAGCGGAACCTGCCCGATAACTTCAAATCCTTATATAACAGTTGTATACGGAGCAATCCTGGGATATTTACTTTTTGATATGTTTAAAAAGAAAGAACATGGAACAAATTAAAAATCAGTTGAAAGGTTGGGGACCTACTCGTATTTTCAGGCTTGTTTTAGCCGGAGTTTTGGGTATTGCCTATTATTCCAATCGCGAATCAATCTATCTTTTTGGAGCAATAATTCTGGGTTCACAGGCAGTGTTTAATATCACCTGCCCGGGAGGGAGTTGCGAAACACCCAATCGCAAAGATGATAAAGCAATTGTTAAGACGGAAAAATACGAACCGACAAAATAAAATCATGTACAGTACATTTATCATATCAAAATCGGAATGCATGACCTGCACGAACAAGACACTCAAAAGTCTGGGAACTTTACAAGGCGTTTTTGGAGCTGAGATAGATCAGATCGAGGGCAAAGTATTGGTATCGCACACCGACGAAATCAGCAGGAAAGAAATAGCTGAAATGCTTATATCGATGGGTTATCCTGAAATTGAAAACGAAAACGAAAAGGAAATTGATTATGACGAACCATCTATCTGGGGATGTGCATTATAAATACTAACGATATTAGAACCAGGAGCCAGGATAATAGACTTAAATGACCATATGAAGAAATCAATTTTTGCAGGTTTATTGCTTGCTTTTACACTTTTGGCTTATGCCGGAACAAACAAAGAAAATAAAACAGAAAATAACAAACAACAACTAACAGAGAAAAAAATGGGAACAATTCAATTAACAAAAGCTGAATTTTTATCAAAAATATCGAATTTCGAAGCGAATCCAACCGAATGGAAATACCTGGGTGACAAACCTTGTATTATTGATTTTTATGCTGCATGGTGTGGACCTTGTAAAGTAGTTGCACCTATATTGGAAGACCTTGCCAAAGAATATGACGGGCAAATTTACATCTACAAAGTAGATACGGAAGCCGAGCAGGAATTAGCAGGAGCTTTTGGAATCCGCAGTATTCCAAGCATACTCTTTTGTCCAATGGATGGAGCTCCACAAATGGCACAAGGTGCTATGCCTAAAGAATCTTTCAGGAAGGTAATAGCTGATGTTTTGTTGAAGAAATAAGGATGAATAAGAACGTACCGGTAGCGATTGAAATGTATTATACACTGACATGCCCGAACTGTAAAATTCTGCAGCGAATGCTTGACGAAATATTGCCCACATTGGGTGATAGATTTGTGTTGAAAAAAACTATGGCCAATGCACCGTTGGGAATGATAAAAACGATGAGGTTGGGCATTCATTCTGTACCAACTCTTTTGATTAATAACGAAATAGCATTTAAACAAGTACCTTCAAAACAGGAATTAATCAACAAACTCACTGGATATTAATATGGAAGAAAAGAAAAAATTACGTTGTCCGCTTGGAGTACCCGGTGGAATTTTAGCAACCTTAATTGGTTTAGCCGGAATTATTTTAAATAGCATACACTTTAATTTATCAGGTTTGCTTGTTTCAATAGCCTTATTTCTAATTGGAGGACCTTTCGTTCGTTTTACCATGATGGTACACTCGGCCAATGACAGATTGGATGAGCTGGAACGGAAAATGGAAGAAAAGAAGTAAGCCTATGCAAGAGATTACGATTGTAAACAAATATACTGGTATGATGGTGGATTCTACGACCGGTTTATTGCACCGAATCAGAGAGAGCTTTTTGAACAAATAATCAAGTTGATTGAGCCGGAATCAAATATAATTGATGTTGGTTGTGGTACGGGCTTTTTTAGTTTTTCAGTTTCAGAAACCTGCAATACCGTTATGGGAATTGACTTATCGAAACGAAATATTGACAAGGCAAATCAAAATCTTGAAAAGAACCCCAACGCTAAACTCTCTTTCAGAAATGCTTACCTACACGATATTGTTTCTCAGGAAAAGAAACATTTTGATTACGCAGTCATGACTTATGTGATTCATGAAGTGAATGAAGAAGAACGTATTCCTCTTTTGAATGAAATAGCTCTGGTAGCCGATAAAATTATCATAGGCGATTACCTAATTCCGCGCTCAACTGATTTTGCAGGGAAAATTGTAAAAACGGTAGAATTTATGGCAGGAGCAGAACATTACCGGAATTTCAGAACGTATGAAGCAAATGGTGGCATTCAATACCTGGCAGATAAAGCAGGATTCTCTGTTTTGAAAGAAATTAAAAATCACATTAACCACATTACTGTATTATCCAAAAATAACGTTTAATCAAATGACGAAAGCAACCAAATTTATTGTTTCAAAACGCATTATCATTCTTGCCGTTTTAGGTGCTTTGACTTATTTTACAAAGAGTTACTTTAACATTTCCATCTGGTATATTGTTTTGTTTGGTATTGGAACCGGGGTTATCTGTTTTAAAATAGGTGATTGTATTTTGCATGGACCATACTACAGTGTATGAAAATCAATAATGTCAGGTCAGTCTTCATTAATAATTGTTTCGAATTTTCCTTTCACCATATATATTTATTTTAATTTGTTTGACAGGACTTATACTTTACTACCTGAAACTTATTTTAAAAAATCAGATAGGTTATTTTGTTTGAATTTTATTTTAGTTAATACATAAAATTATTAAAGTAAATGATTGGAAATAGTGTATGGCTGGAACCTTCAAACTCAATATGCTGGGGTCAACTGTTTCGTATGTCCTTACTTAAGTTGGAGAGGGTGTCTTTTTTTGTTTAGTGTTGTCATCATACCTCTAAAAGTACTTAATAAACAATGAAATTTTTTGATAAAATTGTGCCTGGAGAGTCAAAGTCATTAAAATAAATTTTATTAGTTACACTTGAAACAATGATTTGTAGAACATAATTTATAAAAATTAAGACTATCTACCCTAAACATGGTATATAAAATGCCCTGTTTTGGGTATTTTGGATATGAATATCATTAACTATTTTTGCATTGTCGAAAGAAACTTTTATTTATTAGAAAGTTCAAATGTCTTAATTGACACTTTTATGTTAAAAATAGGTATAATATGAAACGAGCTATTTATTACAATCCGCAAAGAGCCTTGCTTAGTGAGTACGACAGTGATGTGATTTATTCGAACAATCAACATCAACAACTGTCAACATTAAACGTTCCTTTTTCATTAGAAATTCTTTCAACTCCTTCCTTTATCATGCGAATGTGCTGTTGTAGCATGTCGTGCTGATTCATTTACCCAACTTTTCGTCCATTGCAATTGCTTACGGCTATAGCTATAATGGATAAGATTAATTTAAATTTAAAAAATCATATACAATGCTGGATCTTCTTGATGTAGCAAATAATAATTATATTCATTTTTAATACAAATAAGAATATGAAAGCAAAACAATTCTATCTCTTGATTCTCGTACTGATTCTTTCGGTAACGGGTATTTTAGCTCAAAACATTGAAAATAAAACAATAATCATCAGCGGTACCAGATTTACCTACCCGTTAATTGAAAAATGGATTGCCGAATATGCAAAAGTTAATCCTGCAGTCACTATTCAACTGGCATCAAAATCTGCCGGAACAGAATCAATCGATTTATGCATAATAGCTCATCAACCTTCAAAAGGTGAATTAAAAGAAAATCAGGAGATCGTTTATGTCGGACAGTATGGATTACTTCCTGTAACCAATAAAAATAATCCTGCTTTAGCCTCTTCTAAAAGAGGGTTATCCAGAAAGGATATTGATAAATTATTTTTTGAAGTTGAAAATATTGATGAAGATCAGGTCATTGAAAAGCCTAAATTTCCCGCTACCATCTATGCCCGCGATAATAAAGCCTGTGCATCTACGGCATTAGCAAATTACTTTGGGCATGTATCTTCTGAAATCAGGGGGAGAAAAGTGTTGGGAGATGATATTTATTTGCTTTCAGCCATTCGCAAAGATACAATCGGTATAACATTTAATAATCTGGGATATTTATTCGATACAAATACACGAAATCTGAAAGAAGGGATTGCATTATTGCCCCTTGATCTGAAGAAAGAGGCAAAGACCATTTCTACCGGAAATCTGGATGATGTTATTTCAATTTTAGAGAAAAATAAAGTGGAAACCATCCCGGTCGAAAAGATTGGATTTATCTATTCGCAGGAGAATGCGGGCAAGGAAATACCGGATTTTTTAAAATGGGTATTAACGGATGGTCAGAGATTTAATCACCCGGAAGGATTTCTGAACCTGGATAAGCATGATCTGGCTGAACAAATAAATCGATTGACAGAAAAATTACTGTCTTCAAAATAAAAAACTCTCTTAATTTATAAACAAAAAGCGAACGTCCCCCCTTCTCCGTCGGCAAACTGATTGAGGGTACGCCCGCTACAATTCAAAAATTGTATGGCAAAAATACCATTTATTTTTGGAAGCGTCAAAACGTTTCCTACCTTTCTTGTACGCAAAACCGGAATACTTTTCCTGTTTGCAGTTTTTACAACACTATCTGTTTTTTCACAACAGATAGAACTCAAAGGAAAAATCATTGAAGAAACTTCCAAATTGTCTGTCATTGGTGCCACCATCAGGGTTAAAGGCCAAAAAACAGGCACTACCACGGATGTAAATGGAAACTTTGTTCTCAAAGTGAAATCACTTCCGGTTGCACTGAGAGTCTCTACAATTGGCTTCAAATATCAGGAAGTGGATGTTTATGAAGCAGACCCAATTACTATCTCTTTGATCGAAGACCAAAACAAGTTGAATGAAGTAGTAGTAGTGGGGTATCAACAAACCAAATTAAATGCTGTTACAGCAGTTGTAACAACTGTTAAGTTGGATCAGATAGATAACATCCCTTCTTCAAGTGTAGTTGAAAAATTACAGGGTGCTGTACCTGGTTTGATTATAGCAAGAAATTCAGGAGATCCCGGAGTAAGCTCATTTGTTCATTTACGCGGTGCTACTTCAATTGGTAGTTCAAACCCCTTATATATTATTGATGGAGTAGCAACAACCAGTAGTTCACAGCAAATCAGTCAATCACAAAGTGCAGATCCTATTTCAGAATTCAATCCAGAAGATATTGAGTCGGTTACAGTTCTGAAAGATGCGAGTGCTACTGCTCCTTATGGTACACGTGGAGCTAATGGTGTTATTTTAATCACCACAAAACGTGGAGCAAGGAATAGTAAAACCAGGGTAAATTTCAAAAGTGAATTTGGTGTATCGCAACACGGGAATCTTTGGGAATTAACCACCGGTCCTCAGCAGGCTCAAATTGTTAACGATTGCTACAATAATGATGGATTGTGGGCCAAGAGACCCTTTAGAGCAGTTAGTGATGGAGGAATTGGGTTGCCGGAAGAACAAAATACGTATGACCGTCTCTCTTTAGTGTTTCGTACAGGTATTCAAAACACGAATAGTATATCCGTTTCAGGAGGTGATTCGAAAACAAATTTTTTTATAAGTGGCGATTATACAACTGAACAATCAACATTGAAACTTCAGGATTTTACAAGATATGGATTTAGAATAAATATTGATCATTCCATCACAAGCCATTTAAAAATTGGTACAAGTAATGCAATTTCATTTAATCATCGTACGAATGTAAAAGTTGGTGATGGTCCTTCCGGTTTATTTCAGGCTTCATTACATACTCCTACCTATCTGCCACTTTATAAAGCAGACGGAACTTTTAATGCTGCGGGTGCATTCAATAATCCCATTGCCATCATCGAAAATTGGAAGGGAGGATCTAATGGATTCAGGGTTACGAATAATTTTTATGCAAAATACGATATTACAAAGGATTTATATTTTAAATCATCCTGGAGTAATGACAGAAATATTGGACATGACACCTACTATTATAGTCCACTGATCAGTCAGGGCTATCCCGGTGGCGCTGCTGAGGATGCTGTTGGATTCTCAAATCGCTTCTCTACAGAACAGACACTTAATTACCTGAAATCATTTTCAAAAAATTCTATATCTGCTTATTTAGGATGGGGTTATCTGACAAGTTCCAATGAAAATGTGAATGTGTCAGGAATAAATTTGCCCGGCGATGCCTTCTACAGGGTAGCGTCAACTGCTACACAGTCAGGATCAGCAAGTGGTTCAGGTACCGGTTTGATTTCATACTTTGGAGGATTAAACTACTCATATGATAATCGGTATAGTATCGATGCAACTGTTCGTAGGGATGCCTCATCTCAATTAGGTGTAAATAACCGTGCCGGGTATTTTCCTTCGATAGGTTTGGGATGGAATCCGATTAATGAATCATTTTTTCCGAAAAACGATATTATCAATGACCTTCGAATTAAAGGTAGTTATGGTCTTACCGGAAATATAACCGGAGGTAACGGATATCTTGGTTTATGGAGCGGTGGAAGTGTTTATGATGGCTTACCAGGTTTGGCCCCTTCCCAGTTAGGCAATCCGGATCTGAAATGGGAAACTACAAGGCAATGGAGTTTAGGATTGAATACAACTCTATTCAAGAACAGGTTAGATTTAGAATTTAATTTATACGATAAATATACAACAGATTTAGTGCAATCAGAGGCATTACCCGGAAAGACAGGATTTGCTTCAGTGTTAAAAAATTCGGGAGAAATAAGTAATAAAGGGTATGAGTTTTCATTGAGTTCGTTGAATGTTACCGGAAAAGACTATTCATGGAGAACAACATTAACAGCATCGCATAATATAAATAAAATTGAAAAACTAAATGTAGAGCAAGTAAATGCAAGTTATGGTTCCATAGCACGACAAGGCTATCCATTATACTCGTTCTATCTGTATGATTATAAAGGTGTAGATCCAAAAACGGGGGATGCAGTATATGATGATGTTACAGGTGATGGTAAAATATCCGAAGCCGATAAGAAAATTTTCGGAAACGCATGGCCTCTTGTTGAAGGTATATTTAAAAACACATTATCTTATAAAGGATTGTCTCTTGATTTTAGCTTCTATTATAAATACGGATATCAGGTTTTTAACTATACAAGATCATTTTTAGAATCCGGTGGAACACGTACTACAACCAGATCGATTCAGGAAAGTTCTATGAATTATTGGAAAGTAGAAAATAAAGATACGTATGCTGTGAATGCGGATGGATATATCACAGACGTTTTACCGCGCCCAAAAACACTAAAGAATGCTGATGGTTCTACCAACTATGAACAACGTTCTACCCGTTTCTTAGAAGATGGATCATTTATCAGGTTACAAAATGTCACCCTTTCATATTCATTGCCAAAATCTTTTATTTCAAAATTGAAAATACAGAAAGCAAGTGTTCATGTTACAGGTTCAAATCTGATATTGCTTACAAAGTATTCTGGACCTGATCCGGAAGTAAATTCCGGAAGTGGAATAGTACAGGGATTAGACTTTGGAACTACACCCCAACCAAAGACAATCTTGTTCGGTTTAGATATAACTTTATAAAACATAACTTTAATTACCAAATTACATTTAATGCTGAATTTGCCGTAGTCTGTATAAAAAAGAAGAGGCTAAGATTTATTATTGATTATTTGTAACCTAAGTTTACTTTATTATAATTATTTTAAAAAACAAAGAAATGAAAACAAAATTAATATATTTAACGATACGGGTCGTAATTCTATCATTTGTCGGTGTACTCTTAACCGGTTGTGAGAATGAATTATTAAACTTCCCTCCTCAAACACAGATAGAAGATGGTGCTGTTATTATAAGCCAGTCATCCGCTGATAAAGCATTAACAGGAGTATATTCCTCCTTAAGTGGTATTTCAGGAACTGCTATACTAACCTATGAAACAGCAGCAGATAATGTGGTTTTGGCCAGTTTAAGAACAGTAGTGGTTCCATTGTTAAAAGCGGATGGCGGAGTAACGGGTGGCGCTGACAGAACCAATGGTGGAGGCTATGGTAGCTATTATACGTTAATCAACCGTGCAAATCATGTTATTACAGATGTTGAAAGCCTGAGTGATGCATTATTTACCAGTGGTAATAAGAATAGAATTCTTGCCGAAGCATATACTTTAAGGGCATTTGCCTATTTTGACCTTGCCCGTACCTATGGGAATATCCCAATTGTACTCACACCCTCGACCGCTACGAACCAAATCGGTATAAAGAAAAGCCAAAAAGTAGATGTCCTGAAACAGGTTGAAAGTGATTTGGATAAAGCTGAAGCAAAATTAACCGGTACTAACTGGGGTACAAACAAAGGCCGGGTATCAATCTGGGCCATTAATGCATTCAAAGCCCGACTTTATTTGTATCAGGAACGTTGGGCTGATGCTGAAATCTACGCTACAAAACTAATTAATAATACAGATTTAAAATTAACGAGCCTTGTTGCCGGTAGTACCTGGTACGATACAAGATTTTCTACTGAAGGCATTTTTGAAGTAGCATGTAGTTCTACTGAAGGAAATCCTGTGAGATCAAATTTTACTACTGCTGCTGAAGGAGGACTTGGTGATTTTATTGTAAGTCCTGATTTTGCAATATTATTAAATGATCCTCTTAAAGGAGGTAAAAGATCTATATATCAAAGCTACAATGCATCGTTAACCGGATGGCTTGTAAGAATATATAATAAATCTGACAAATCATCATCTGTTTTCTTATTCAGATTAGCCGAACAATATCTGATTCGTGCAGAAGCCCGGCTTAAAAAGGCAACTCCTGATATTACCGGGGCAACCAGTGATATTAATATTATTAAAACAAGAGCAGGTATACCAACGATTGCAACACCTACTACATTAACTGCCTCTGATCTATTATTGGTTGCAGAGGATGAAAACAGATATGAATTTGCATTTGAAGGACATCGGTATGGTGATATCATCCGTACCAAAAGAGCCGGAGTAGTATTTGGAGCATATGAACCTAAATATGCAGATCCAAGATATTGGGTTGTTCCTATCCCTACCAGTGAATTGAAAAACGATCCGGATTTAGTACAAAATGGCGACGGTGTTTACTAATTGACAATTGAAAAGATGTCAACATGCTCTGGTGCAACAGTGAGTTCTTACATAAAATTTCCATAGGAGCAGTCAATACAACATCTGCCCTCAAAAATAGCTAACATGAAAATATATATATTATTTATAACAATCAGTTTTTTGACCTTCCATGTCAGTGCACAGAAAAAGCTGAAAAAGGTTACGAAAGAGCATATTGCCATCGATTACTTGAACAATTCCTTTGGCGCATATGATAAATTGCAAAAACAAATCTGGAGTGCTCCTGAACTTGGATTTTTGGAAACAAAGAGTAGCACAGCTTTGCAAAACCATTTATCTGAAAATGGGTTTACAGTTGAAAAGGGTGTTGCAGGAATACCCACTGCTTTTGTTGCAACTTTTGGTAGTGGATTACCTGTTATCGGGATTCTGGCAGAATTCGATGCATTAAGCGGACTTTCACAGGACACAGTTCCTTATGAGAAAGTACTTATTCCCGGTGGAAACGGTCATGGTTGTGGTCACCAGTTATTGGGAACCGCCTCGGTTGCCGGAGCTGTTGCCATTCAGAAATGGTTGCAGGCAACCGGTTCAAAGGGGACTCTCAAAGTTTTCGGAACACCGGCAGAAGAAGGAGGAGGCGGTAAAGTATTTTTTGCACAGGAAGGATACTTTAAAAGCGTTGATGCAGTGTTGAACTGGCATCCTGCCGCCGAAAATTCCGTAAATGGTTCTACCAGCCTGGCCCGTATAAGCATCATTTACAAATTCCATGGTAAAGCTGCCCATGCTGCCGGCAATCCGGAGAAAGGAAGATCGGCACTCGATGGGGTGGAAGCCTTCGATAACATGGTGAATCAACTTCGCGAACATATTGTTTCCGATGCCCGTATTCATTATGTGATTACCGATGGGGGTGGAATTTCACCGAATGTAGTACCTGCACATGCCGAAGTATCCTACTATGTCAGGGCTAAAAATGTAACTGAACTTTTCGATATCCTGGGCCGGGTAGATAATGCGGCTGATGGGGCTGCATTGGGAACCGGAACTACTGTTACAAAAAGACGCCTGGCAGGGGCTATCTATCCAGTTTTGCCGAATAAAACCTTTAATAAGCTTATTGAAAAGAACCTGGAAAAAGTCGGCGGGGTTCAATGGACGGATAAAGAAGTGGCTTTCGCCACTGAAATTGCTAAATCAACGAATACTTCATCAAAAGAACTGGAAAAAGTCAAAACAGTAACCCCTTTCGTAGAGAGCGAATTCGGTCAGTTGAAATCAGGCTCCAGTGATGTTGGTGATGTCAGCTGGAATGTGCCGGTGGGATCGTTTGTTGCAGCAACGTTTATTCCCGGATCTCCGGGTCATTCGTGGCAAAATGTGGCTGCAGGAGGCACAACCATTGGTACCAAGGGAGCTATTGTTGCTGCCAAAGTATTTGCACTGACTGCTATTGACTTATTCACGAATCCGGCCTTGCTTATTCCTATCAAACAGGAATTTGAAAAAGCCCGCGGGGAAGGATTCAACTACAAACCAATTGTTCCGGGAAAACCTGAATTAGATTATAGAAATTAAAATGAATACTCAAAATTTGCATTATATGAAAAAAAATGTTGTAATACTCTTTATGGCAATCATAGCATTGAATGCTTTTGCCACTTCTCCTATCCAGGTAAAATCGTCCGGTACGAAACATGGCCCTGAAAACGGATCACTTATTATTATTGGCGGAGGACTTATTCCGGCTGATATATGGGCAAAGTTTACAGAACTGGCCGGAGGCGTTCAGAAAGCGAATATTGTTGTTGTTACAACTGCTTCCGGAGATTCAGCCGGTATTGAAACCAGAACGATTGAACTGATAAAGAAGGAAACGAACATAAAAAAAGTAACGTTGCTTCATACAAATGACCTGAAAGAAGCAAACAGTGAAAAGTTTATTGCTCAATTAAAAAATGCTACAGGTGTCTTTTTCGAAGGTGGGCGTCAATGGAGAATTGCAGATTCATACCTGAACACATTAACGCATCAGGCATTCTGGGATGTGTTGAACCGGGGTGGTGTTATTGCCGGAACATCAGCAGGTGCCAGTATTCAGGGCTCGTTTTTATGGAGAGGAGATACTTCCGGAGCTCAGATAACCATTGGCGATCATACACAGGGTCTTGGCTTCCTTAAAAATTCAGTCATTGACCAACACATTCTTCGACGCAACCGTCAATTCGACCTGATTAATGTCATCAAAGAAAGCCCGAAACTGATTGGTATCGGACTGGATGAATCTACAGCCATTGTGGTTCAACGGGATACCTTTGAAGTAATAGGCAAATCGTACGTTGCTGTATATGATTATAAAACCATCATTGGCAGTGGTGAAAAACATGTCAATGGTAAAAATGAAAACTTCACAGCCTCTAACGGTCCGTTTTTCTTTCTAAGTAAGGGTCAAAAGTATGATCTGAATATCAGACAAGTCATAAAAGAACCTCGTAAATCAAGGACACCAAAAAATGCCGATGAAAATATAACAAAATAATCAAGATGTCACAAAACTATTTTTCGCACTTAATTTGCTCAGAATGCAATAAAAAGTATGATGGTTCAACCCTTCAAAACGTTTGTACCGACTCCTCATGCGCAGGTTCACTGTTAGCACAATATAAATTTGACGCCTCCACGGTGACCAAAGAAGATCTTAAAAACCGACCTTTTACTATGTGGCGGTATCATGAATTTCTTCCGGTCATTAACCCGGCCAATATCGTAACTCTTGGTGAAGGTGGAACACCACTTCTGAAAGCCGACCGGTTAGGTGCTGCCTTTGGATTCTCCGATTTGTATATCAAGGATGAAGGCGGAAATTCAACCGGATCATTCAAGGCTCGTGGAATGAGTGCTGCAATTTCAAAAGCAAAAGAACTGGGAATTACCAAAGTGGCCATTCCAACAGCCGGTAACGCCGGAGTTGCACTGGCAGCCTATGGTGCAAAAGCAGGTATTGAAGTAGTCGTATATATGCCCATCGAAACACCTGAACAACATAAACTTGAATGCCGGTATTATGGTGCTAAAGTGATTGAAGTAGATGGTAATATAGGCGATTGCGGAAAACTGGTGGCAGAGTTGTGTCAAAAAGAAGGATACTTCAATTTTTCCACCCTGAAAGAACCTTACCGTCTGGAAGGAAAGAAAACAATGGGATATGAACTGGCAGAGCAGTTTGACTGGGAATTGCCGGATGTAATCCTGTATCCTACCGGGGGAGGAACCGGACTGATCGGATTCTGGAAAGCATTTGAAGAAATGGAGACACTGGGATGGATTGGTAAAAAACGGCCACGAATTATTGCCGTTCAATCGAGTCGTTGCGATGGGGTAGTCAGTGCTTTTCACAACAATAGCCTGTCGGTCGAAGCAATCGACCGTGGCATTACAGTGGCTAACGGATTGCGGGTTCCTAAACCTTATGCCGACAAGCTGGTGTTGAGAATCCTGCATGATTACAAAGGAACAGCAATTTCTATCAATGATGAGGATATCCTGGAAGCATTAAGCGAGGTGTCACGTTATGAAGGACTATTCCCTGCCCCTGAGGGTGCAGCACTCTGGGCAGCCACAAAACAACTAAAAGCTCAGAATGTCATTTCCGAAACGGATAAAGTGGTACTGATAAATACCGGAAACGGATATAAATATGCAGACAATATTTGGGTTTAAAAATAATCTTCATTTGAATTCAACAAGATTATCGGGATCAAAAATAATCAAAAATAATAAATAAGAAAAATGAAAAAAAACTATTTACTTTTATTGTTTACGCTGTTTTTTAGCTTAAACATTGTCACAGCAGGGTCCATATCGGAACCGAAGTTCGGTGAGTATACGGTTGGAGATGATTATTTTCTTGCCAATTATACCCAACTCCTGGAGTATTGGGGTAAACTGGAAAAAGAATCCGACCGTTTCAAACTCGTTGAGATCGGTAAAACTCCTGAGGGACGGTCACAGAAGATGGCAATTATCACCTCACCTAAGAATCTGAAAAACCTGAAACGGTATCAGGAGATTTCTGTCAAACTTGGTAAAGCCGAAGGTTTAACCAATGAGGAAGCCCATTCACTTGCTTCGGAAGGAAAGACAGTTGTCTGGATTGACGGAGGACTACACGCTACTGAAGCCATCAATGCTCAGGCATTGTTCATTACGGCATACGATCTTTTAAGTAAGAACGATGAAGAAACATTACGTATTCTCGACAATGTCATTCTTCTGTTGGTTCCGGCAAATCCCGACGGCATGGAGCTCGTATCAAACTGGTACATGAAAGAGAGCGATCCAAAAAAACGGAACATGGCGATTCCACGACTGTATCAGAAATATGTCGGACACGATAATAACAGGGATTCGTATATTGCCAATCAGGTAGAAACTGAAAACATAAATCGTCAAATGTATATTGACTGGATTCCGCAAATCATGTATAATCAACATCAGAGCGGACCCGCCGGATCGGTATTGTTTTTTGCTCCGTTCCGCGATCCATTCAACTACAACCAGGATCCGTTGGTGCCAATCGGTATTGACCTTGTTGCCTCTGCTGTACAAAACAGGTTCTTAACAGAAGGTAAGGCCGGTGCGGTTACACGCGATGCAGCTCCGTATTCCACATGGTTTAATGGTGGTGACCGGACGACAGTGGGATTCCACAACCAAATCGGAGTAATGTCCGAAATCATTGGGAATCCTACTCCTATGAGTATTCCGTTAGTCCTTTCCAAATTACTTCCCAACGGTGAACAACCCTTGCCTATCGGACCAAAGCAGGTATGGCATCAACGACAGAGTATTGATTATGTTAATTCTGCCGACCGTGCCATTCTGGATATAGCGGCAAAATTCCGGGAAGATTTTTTATACCGTATTTATGTTATGGGTAAAAATTCCATCGAACGGGGAAGTAAAGATTACTGGACGTTGACACCAAAAAATATAACAGCATTGGAAGCTGACAATGCAACCTATCAGGAAGAACAAAAGAAGAAAAATCCAAATGATCAATCGTCAGGAGAGAGTCGTGGACGGAGAGGTCAGAATATTCCGATTGAATTTTGGGATAAACTGCATGTTGCTGAAACACGTGACCCACGGGGGTATATTATACCTTCTGATCAACCGGATTTCCTGACCGCAACTAAATTTGTCAATGCACTTCTGAAAGCCGGCGTTGATGTACATCGTACCACAAAAGATTTCCAGGTAGCAGGGAAAACGTATACTGCAGGTTCATATGTCGTAAAAGCAGCTCAGGCATTTCGTCCGCATTTACGGGACATGTTTGAACCACAAGATCATCCAACCGATTTAGAGTACCCTGGAGGGCCTCCAAAACGACCATACGATCTAACGGGTTATACCTTAGCATTCCAGATGGATGTTAAATTCGACCGCATTTTGGATGGCTTTGACGGACCATTTGAAAAAATTAATGGCACAATCAAAGCACCAACTGGAAAAATAACTGGCATTTCAAATCCAAAAGGTTATCTGCTCAGTCATCAGGTTAACGATGCTTTTACCGGTACTACCCGATTACTTGCTTCAGGACAGGATGTTTATTGGCTTACTTCACCGCTTACTGTCAACGGTAAAAAATACCCTGTTGGAACAATCTATATTCCCGCTAAATCTACGACAGGACCTTTATTAAAACAATTAGCTAGTGAGATTGGACTTAACTTTGATGCTATTTCGACTAAACCGCACGGCGATGCTTTAAAAATACGTCCTGTTCGGGTGGCGTTGTGGGACAAATTCGGTGGCTCTATGGATTCCGGCCTGATACGTTGGCTGTTAGAACAGGCATTCCCATTTCCTTTCGATGTAGTCTATGCATCTGCACTGGACTCCGGAAAGCTGCATGAAAAGTACGATGTGCTGATATTACCTGATGGAGCCTTTCCGCAAAATAACGCCGGAGCACGAGGTTCTCTGTCCGAAGGTGGAGACGGTGAACGGAGTTCCAGGAATGGAAATGTACCTGCCGAATTCAAAAACCGTGTAGGAAACATTACGCTGGGTAAAACTGCACCACAATTACGTCAGTTTGTGGAAGACGGAGGCGTTGTGTTAACTGTCGGAAAATCTACCGAATTTGGTAAGTATCTCGGTTTACCGATAGCTGATGCACTGGTTGAAATCAACCCTGACGGTTCCGAAAAGAAATTATCCTCGGATAAGTTCTATGTACCGGGCTCACTTCTTCAATTGAAAGTGGACAACACCCGTCCAATTGCCTATGGTGTTTCTGATAATATCGATGTGCTTTATCAAAGTGATCCTGTGTTCCGTTTGCTTCCTGATGCAAAACAAAAAGGAGTAAATACGGTTGCCTGGTTTCCCAATTCGGAACCTCTGCGCAGTGGATGGGCTTTAGGTCAGAATTACCTCAAGGGTAGTAATGCGATTGTTGAAGCAACTGTGGGTAAAGGAAAGGTGTATCTTTTCGGACCTGATATTACATTCCGCGGACAATCGCACGGTTCTTTCAAATTCCTGTTCAACGGTATTTATGAAGCAGGAGCTACTTCGGTGAAATTACCGTAATTGAATAACGTAACTTCATGTGCTTTATTTACAACCTGTAAAGATTAAGAATCTTCAGGGAAAAATGATTAAATTAGCACCCGAAATAATTTAAAAAAATGATGCCCTGGTATTCACGTATAATGAAATTCGATAGTACGAATCAACATTGTACTATGAACACCAGGGTACATTTTGTCTGATTTTTAATTGATAAATGTATTATTCCGGTTCTGTAAATAAACAGGTTCATGGTTAAATGTCGGGAGAGTTTATAAATATTTAGTCAACATACAAATTTAAAACAAATGAAATTACACTGGCAGATTCTTATTGCACTCCTGGTTGGTGCTGCATTCGGTATTTTCTTACCTGACCAGGTAGGATGGATAAAATGGATGGGTGATCTTTTTCTACGGGGACTTAATATGGTAGTCATTCCATTGGTAATAAGTTCCATCGTGGTTGGTATCGTAAATGTTGGTGCAGGCACCAACCTGAGTCGGTTGGGCATAAAATCCATTCTGTTCTTTTTTGCCACCACTCTTGTGGCTATCGTTACCGGTCTTTTATTTGCAAATGTATGTAAACCAGGTAACCATGTGAATCTGGTAAAATCAATTGTAAACAATGTTGCCGTTGCTCCAAAGACTTCGTTTCTGGATATGTTGGTTAATATTGTTCCATCCAATATCTTTTCCGATCTGGCAACCGGAAGCGACCGCCTTCTTGGAATTATCTTTTTCTCCATTCTTTTTGCCATCTATTTATCCAAACAAGAAGCACGGTACCGTCATAATCTGGTGAATCTTTTTGAATCGGTCTTTCAGATTATGATGAAAATTACCGGATTGGTTATCCGCTTTAGTCCGTTTGGAGTATTCGCTCTTATAGCTGTTCAGTTTTCCCATTATACGGGCAATCCACAACAACTGGTAACTATTATCGGTAGTCTGGGATCTTATCTGCTCACCATTATCGGAGCGTTATTGTTTCATAATTTCATTACACTGTCGTTGATCCTTTTCTTTGTTGTCAGGGTCAATCCGTTCAAACATATTGTGAACATGATATCACCACTATTGATGTCATTCTCATCCTCTTCGTCAAGTGCCACCCTGCCACTTACCCTGCGTGAAGTGGAAGAAAAAAGCGGTGTGAGCAACCGGGTCACCAGTTTTGTGATTCCCCTTGGAACGGCAATCAACCGGAATGGTACCGCCCTCTTTGAATGTGGCGCTGCAATTTTTGTGGCACAGGCATATGGCATTGAATTGTCACTAACCCAACAATTTCTGTTGGTGGTTACTACATTGGTTGCCTCGATAGGGGCTGCCGGTATTCCCATGGCTGCCTTCGTCATGATGAGTGTTATTCTTGACTCGGCCGGCATCCCCAAAGAAGGACTGGGACTGTTGCTGGTCGTTGACCGGATACTGGATATGTTCCGAACGGCTACCAATGTCTATGGGAATACCTGTGCTGCTGTGTACGTTGCAAAATCGGAGAAAGAAACATTGAACTTATAAAAATCCTTTAGACCGGATTAATTTAAATTAGCTGAAATATACCACGAACAGGGTATATAAAATGCCCTGATAGGGGTATTTTGTATACCCTGTTCAGTAACTAATTTTGCATTACCGAAAGGAACTTTCAATTATCAGGATTTTCGGGAATTCTAATAGTTACAAATCAGATCATTAAAAGGAATAAAATGAAAAAAAATATTTATCAAAATACACTACGAATGTTATCCGTTTTGTCAGAAATGCACCTGGTTTTTCTCTCAAAGGAAATTCAACAAGTGGCATTGATAAAATATGCCCGCTCAACTAATACCGGTTATAAACTTACCCTTTCTATGCGAATGTGCTGCCAGAGCATATCTTGCAAATTTTAAACTTCCTAATGGTCCGTTGTATGTAGTTCACTGCTATAATCGATACGGACAAAAATCAAAATACTCTAATTATTAACAAAGTAAGCACTCACTTATCTGTTGTCAAACAGATTAAGGGAAAGTCTGCAACAATACAAAAAATTGTATGGTTAAATTATCAATTATTTTTAGAAACGTACTGACGTTTCCTGTTTATTATTTACGAAAGACGGGAGTACTTCTCCTGTTTATGGTTTTAACAACACTGACACTCTCTGCCCAGCAATCTGATATCAGCGGAACGATCCTCGATGAGGGTACTAAGGTTTCTGTTATCGGGGCAACTATCAAACTCAAAGGTCAACAGGGTGGGACAATTACTGATTCAAAAGGAGATTTTCATTTAAAAGTAAAGGCATTACCGGTGACATTAATAGTTTCAGCCATCGGATATAAATTACAGGAAATTGATGTGTATGAATCAGTTCCTGTTACTTTTTATCTCGCCGAAGAAATTAACCGTCTGAATGAGGTGGTTGTAACCGCATTGGGTATCTCCAAAGAAAAAAAATCATTGGGGTATACTACGCAGGAATTGAAAAATAAAGATATTCAAAACTCGAATGAGACCAATGTGCTTAATAGCCTGACCGGAAAATTAGCCGGAGTCAGAATAACCAATTCACAGGGAGATATGGGCTCATCCCGTATCGTTATCAGGGGAGAAACTTCTATTGCCGGAAATAATCAACCCCTGTTTGTTGTTGACGGTGTACCTGTGGATAATTCGCAGTTAAATTCGGGGGGCGCTACCCGTGACTTTAAAAATGCCATTGCCGACCTAAGCCCGGAAGACATTGAATCGTTAAGCGTTTTAAAAGGACCTAATGCTGCTGCATTATACGGCTCCCGGGCTGCACATGGTGTTATTCTGATCACGACTAAATCAGGGAAAGGCCAAAAAGGACTGGGTGTGACTATTCATTCAGGTGTAAGCTTTTCACAGGTGACAACTCTGCCGGATTATCAAAATGTTTTCGGACAGGGATCAAATGGCAAGTTTAGTTACGTTGACGGTAAAGGAGGTGGCATAAATGATGGTGTTGATGAAAGCTGGGGTCCTAAAATGGATGGTCGACTTATCCCTCAATTCTTTTCAAATGGAGTGGCAGTTCCTTTTGTTGCTCATCCCAATAATGTGAACGATTTCTTTCAAACAGGGCTGACTTTTGATAATGGCATTTCGATTGCCGGATCAGATAGTAAATATGATTTTAGATTGGGTGTAAATGATCAAAAGCAAAAAGGGACAGTCCCTAATTCTGAAATCAACAAAACTAATTTTACAATTAATTCGAATTATCAGCTTACTAAAAGCATAAAAGTTGGTATAACGGGTAATTACATTGTTACTGATGCTCCGGCTCTACCGGGTGGCCCATCAGGGAACAGGGCAGCCGGTGTTATGTTGCAATTTTTATGGTTTGGACGTCAGGTCGACATGAATGAGTTGAAGAATAACAGAAACATAAACTGGAATAACAGCTATTACAGCAATCCTTACTGGAATGCGAATTATAATACGACCAGCCAGCAGCGCAACCGCTTTATCGGTGATGTCCATCTGGAGGCAAAGATATTGGATGGTCTTAATTTCAGATTCCGTTCAGGTACCGATTACTACAACGATCGCAGAAAATACATCATCAAATATGGTACAAACGGTACTCCTTACGGATCGTATGCCGAAGATGCCTATACGGTTGATGAAAAGAATACGGAAGCTATTCTACAGTATACAAAGAAACTGAATAATGATTTCAGTTTTGATGGATTGGCAGGTTTCAATGTACGCACCCGTACATTTGCAAACAACTATCAAAAAGCCCCACGCCTGGCTGTACCTGATTTATATACGCTGACCAATTCGCGTGATGCACTTGCTTCATCAAACTCCTATTCAAATTTGTTGGTATACAGTGGGTTTGCTTCAACGCAGCTGGCTTATAAAAACTTCGCTTACCTCAATATCACAGGTCGTAACGACTGGTCGTCGACATTGCCACGAAGCAACCGTTCGTATTTCTATCCTTCGGTCAGTGGAAGTCTTGTACTATCAGAGGCCTTGAAGATTAAAAGCAATACACTGGATTTTTTAAAATTGCGCGGTGGTTGGTCAGAAGTAGGGAATGATGCCGATCCATATCAATTATCCACTGTCTATAATTTCCAGACAGCATTTGACGGAAATCCCATTCAGACCTCTTCACAGCGGAAGCTTAATCCGGATTTGAAACCCGAAACCACACGTTCAACAGAACTTGGTCTTGAATCAAGTCTGTGGCATAATCGAATACATTTGGATATTGCAGGGTATAACACCAATAGTCTGGATCAGATTCTTGAAATAAAAACAACTGCAGCCAGTGGGTATACTTCCCAATTAATCAATGCCGGTAAAATAAATAATCATGGGATTGAAGTTCAACTGGATGTAACACCTGTACAAAGCCATAATTTTAAATGGAATGTCGGACTGAATTATTCAAGCAATAAAAGTAAAGTGGAAATCCTTGATTATGCAGGACAAATTAAGAACTACACAATTGGCACCTCTGGTGGGGTCGATGTACTGGCATCTGTAGGCCAGGCATATGGTACCTTGTTTGGCACAGTTTATTTGCGTGATAACAACGGAAACATTGTTGTAGGAGCAAACGGACTGCCGAAAGCGGATCCTCAAAACCAGGTACTTGGGCATTATACTCCCGACTGGCTGGGAGGTATTACCAATACTTTTAGTTACAAACAACTGGAACTTTCTTTTTTGATTGATGCCAGTGTTGGTGGTAAGGTTTTTTCAGGAACCAACCGAACCGGTAACTATACCGGGGTATTGGCACAAACACTCCCAGGTCGCGATGCAGCAAATGGTGGATTAAACTATTATTATCCGGGAAATATTACCACCGGAACGAAAGTATTACTGAATGGAAATGCAGCCCCTGGTGGAGAGGTAATCTATGATGATGGTATGATTTTTAAAGGTGTATTTGCTAACGGATCGGCTAACGGACAAGTGATCAGCGCACAGGAATATTACAAAGCTTCGTATAATATGAGTGAAGCTTACATGTATAGTTCCACTTTTGTAAAATTCAGGGAAATAAAACTGGCTTATAATTTCAACCGGAAACTGATTAAAAAAATCGGTCTGGAAGGGTTGAGCATCACTGCAACAGGACGGAATCTGTTCTTTATTTACAAAGCAGTTCCTAATATCGATCCTGAAACTGCATTCTCTACGGGTAATGCACAGGGTCTGGAGAGTCTTGCCCTGCCAACTACGCGAAATTACAGCTTCAATATCAATTTAAAATTTTAAAAACAGAACCATGCTTAAAAATATATTCTATGTAATTTTAGTTGCATCTGTATTCAGCTCCTGCAATGATAAACTGGATGAAATTAACAAGAATCCAAATGCAACCGAAACACCTTCAGCAGCCTATTTACTCACTGGAACATTAAAACAGGGTGCTGATTTATACTGGGGCTCTGAAAGTAATTTCAATTCATCATTGCTCTTTGTGCAACAATGGGCTAAGATTCAATATGCTGAACCGGACAGGTATGATATTTCAAATACCGGTTTTACAACACTGTGGAACACCGGTTATTCTACCCTGATAACGGATATGAACACCATCCTGAATTTTACCGACCAGCAGGCTAATTCAAACTATAAAGGCATTGCATTAACGCTTCGTTCCTGGACATTCCTTTTGTTGACAGATGCCTATGGTGATATCCCGTATAAAGAAGCCGGAACAAAAGTAACCCCTGCCTACACTACCCAAAAGGAAGTTTATACAGGATTGCTTGATGATCTGAAGCAAGCCCAGTCATTATTGAATGCTACTAATGGAGCAGTGACCGGTGATTTGGTTTATAAAGGTAATATTGCTACCTGGAAGAAACTGGTAAACTCACTTCGTCTTCGCATTGCGTTAAGAATATCAGACAGGGAGCCTGTACTGGCAAAGCAGGCTGTCATTGAAGCAACAAGTGATGCTGCCGGATTGATAAGCAGTAACAGTGAAATCTTTGAATTCATTTATACAAGTTCGCCTCAACAGAATCCGGCATCTGCATGGTTTGAAACCCGTGATGACTACCGCATTTCAAAAACATTGGTAGACAAACTGACAGGATTGTCTGACCCACGATTACCGGTATATGCACAGTTACCATCCAATACCGCTATCGGAAAATACGCCGGTGCTGCAAATGGACTTTCAAACAGTGATGCCAACAGTCAAGGTTTTGCAAATACCTCAAAGCCGGGAACTTATTTCCTGACGTCACAATCGCCTGCTGTTATTTTCAGTTATTCAGAAGTGCTGTTTGCACTTTCCGAATCAGTGGCCCGTGGATACATTCCGGGAGATGCGGAACAACTGTACAAAAATGCCATTACTGCTTCCATCAATCAGTTTGGCATTACGGATGCAGGTGTAATTGACGGATACCTGAACCAGCCAGCAGTGAAATATGATCCTACTAATTATGCTAAATCAATTGGAGAACAAAAGTGGATTGCTTTTTACGGTCAGGGATTGGATGCTTATGCTGAATGGCGGAGGTTAGATTACCCGGTATTGGTGGCCGGTCCTGCAACTGTATTGGATGGGCAGATACCAACCCGCTTCTTTTATCCCGGCACTGAACAGTCTTTAAACGGGATTAGTTACCAGGCTGCTGTCAAGAATCAGGGCAAGGATTTACTTACTACCAGGTTATGGTTTGATATAAAATAAAAAACAATTCCGAATTTTAAAACTACATCAATATGAAGAAATATCTTATAGCAGTTCCAGTGTTACTGATCATTTTTATAGGTGCTTATCTGTTTGCCAGTCATAAAACATCGTATGTTATTGACGGAAAAATCAATATAGATTCCTCAACAATCTACCTGAAAGGCTTTAGAAACAAAATGTTTTATATCATCGATTCATCGAAAGTGGTGAATGGTCAATTTAGCTTTAAAGGATCTGTCAAGCGTCCGGATCTTTTTGGATTAACCCTTGACAGGAATGAATCTTTTAGTCCGTATTACATTTTTATTGAAAACGGGACTATTCAGGTAGAAATTGATACTGTCAATACCCGTTCTGCCACCATCACCGGTTCGGAATCGAATACTCTTTTTGAAAGATACAGGCGAGTAGAAGATGGTTTCAACATCGATTCATTGATTAAAGCACATCCTAAATCAACGGTTGCAGCCTATATTCTTTACCGTAATTTCTCCACCGGTCTTTCGGCTAAAGAGTTGGACGCAAACCTGGCTTTATTTGATGCATCGCTCAACGATCTTTCTTATCTGAAAGAACTCAGGGTGATAGTTGCCATTAAAAAGAAACTGGAAAATGGTTCTCCTGCCATTGATTTTTCGGGTACTACCCCTGAAGGTAAAACAATCAGATTGTCTGATTATTATGGACATTATCTGTTGCTTGATTTTTGGGCATCCTGGTGTCCGCCTTGCAGAAAAGAAAGTCCAAACCTGGTTAAAATTTACAATAAATATAAAGGAAAGGGTTTTCATATCTTTGCCGTTTCCCTCGATCAGGAAAAGGAAAGTTGGGTAAAAGCAATTGCCAGTGATCATCTGACCTGGAGCCATGTTTCCGACCTGAAGTTCTGGGATAGTACTCCGGCAAAAATCTATGCCATACGGAGTATTCCTTCGAATTTTCTTATTGATCCACAAGGCAAAATCATCGCCCGAAACCTGATGGGCGAAGAGTTGGATAAAAAACTGGAAGAACTTTTTAAATAAATATTATTCACAAGTTTTATTTGTTGAAAAAAAGCCACATAAAGCATGAAAATGCTATTCTGTAAGTGGATTTTTTTGTACCTCTTTTCAAATTAAAAGCCCGTAAAAGCAGATTCATGTTCTGATTTTATGGGCTTTTTAAATATAGGATGATTCAGTTTTCACTATTTTGGAGTAATTCGTCCGTTATCTGAATGCTTTGTTTTACAGGAGATTTAGCATCAAACTTCATTTTTCCAGGTTGACATCATTCATTATCCGGTTGCTATTTATTTGCACTTCCCATTTTTTTAATATTTTCTCCGCATGATGGGACAAACCATACATAAACCATACATAAACCATACTAAATGCATACTTATCCATATTTATATAGGTAAGGTTTATGTATGCATTAAGGATGCATTCAGGGAGTTTTAAAAAAATAATCTCCCATCATGCTAAGAAAATATTATGTAAATGTGAAGTGTGTGGAAGGAAGTTGCACTATAAAAGTCGAGTAGTTCTTTTATTATCCTTTTATTACCATTTTACTCCCCATTTATTTTAGCCGTTAAATTGTCCAATTCGGCTCCATATATGGTCCATTATAAGTCCATATCTATATAGATATGGACTTATAATGGACCATATATGGACATGTAATGGAGTATATATGGACCTATGTAAAACCGGAGTAAAACAATAATAAAACAACAACCGAAGATAACGATTAAATGACCTGGAGACTGTCCTTTCAGGGATGGGCTATTTTGTGCAGTATAATGAATATAAATACAATAACGGACTTTATTTTTGATTTTATACCCTGTATATGGTATATAAATACCCCCTCAACGGTATGGTAGGACTTGTGCAATTGGTCTAATTTTGCAATATCAAATTTTAATGGATTAAAAAAATTGTCGATTCAGCCAGTATAAATAGAAATTGAACAATTTATAATTTTATTAAACAGAAAGAAAAACAACATGAAGAAAAAAAATGATGATCAGAAAGTCTTCCATGGAAATTATTCTTCCCTTGGGTGTAACGAAAATTGTTTCTTGAATAACGTTAATAATCGAATGTATAGTTGTTGTTGATCAAAGTTTAGACTAAATAACACAGACAACTTCCGGTTAAAAAACATTCACATATTTTTCGTATAATGACTTTAAAAAAAGCAATTTTCATTTTATCTGTTTTTCTAAGTGTTAATCAGATTGTTTTTGCACAGGACAGCATTCAAACAATAGCTCCAACAGTCGACAATCGTTTAAAAATAGTCGAAAAAGCCTTAAGCATACTTCCAAAAATCAGCGGATTAATCAATTTACGATATCAGTACTCTACGGAAGCAGCCAATTACAGTACAGGTAAAAATGGCTTTGATGTCCGAAGGGCTTATTTGGATTTTAAAGGCAATGCCACCAGTGAACTGAGTTACCGACTCCAACTGGATTTTGCAACAAGTCCTAAGATTATAGATGCCTTTGTAGAATGGAAACCTTTTAAATTTATCGGATTGCAGGCAGGCCAGTTTAAAACGGCGTACACACTGGAGAACCCGTATTCGCCTTTTGCATTAGAAACGGTTGATAATTCTCAGGTAATCACAAAATTAATTTCTGATTACAACAATTGTGGCCGTGATATCGGATTGTCATTAAATGGAAATATTTTTCAAAGAAATGGTTGCAATCTCATTGAATATAAGGTTACGCTATTAAACGGGAATAACATTAACTCGACCGATAATAATAAAACAAAAGATGTCTATGGAATTCTGATGATCCATCCCCTGAAGTCACTGACTTTTGATGCATCAACTTACCGGGGTCAGTACGGAGTTGAAACTGCAAAATATGACAGGAACAGGTCAAGTTTTGGAGCCAGGTATGACGATAGCAAATTACTGGTCCGGGCTGAATATGTCGCCGGAGAAATAGGAACAACCCAGGCAAATTTAACTAATGCACTTGGGTACTATGTGGCGGCAAGTTATTTTGTAACGGATGAAATTCAACCTGTCCTGAAATATGATTTTTACCAGAATGATAAGAATTCAGACAAAACAGCCATAACCAATTATGTGGCAGGTATAAATTACTGGATAACTCCCAAAACAAGGCTCCAGGCAAATTATACGCATAAAGATAACAATGATTTAACCAAAGCCGATAGCGACTATCTGGTTGCCCAACTTCTACTTAGTTTTTAATGAACATAATATTAAAGAACATGAAAAGAGTTATAACTATTACGATCGTTTTTGCTTTCCTGCTTGGATTACCTATTCAGATTCAGGCACAGTCAAAAGAATTAAAAGGTCAGATTTCACTTTCGGGTGCCTTTGCATTGTATCCATTAGCCGTTAAATGGGCGGAAGAATTTAAAAAAATACATCCGAAAGTCAAAATAGATATCTCGGGTGGCGGAGCAGGTAAAGGAATTACCGATGCTTTGGCAAAGGTAGTGGATCTGGGAATGGTGTCCAGGGAAGTTAAACCGGAGGAAGTGTCAAAAGGTGCCTGGTATGTAGCAGTGGCAAAAGATGCCGTAGTGCCTACTATCAATTCAAAAAACCCAAAGATCAGGGAATTATTGGCAAAAGGGCTTACGCAACAGGCAGCCATAAAATTATTTGTCACAGGAGAATATAAAACATGGGGCGATGTGCTGGGTATTAAATCATCAATTCCTGTTCATGTATATAATCGCTCGGATGCTTGTGGTGCCGGCGAAACCTGGGCTAAATATTTAGGAAATAAAAAACAGGAGGATTTATTGGGAACGGGCGTTTTCGGTGACCCCGGTGTCGCAGCAGCAGTACAAAAAGATCCGGTTGCCATTGGTTACAATAATATTGCATATGCTTATGATTTAAGAACCAAGAGACCGAATCCGGGTATACTGGTATTACCGATAGATGTCAACAATAATGGTAAAATTGATGCCGCTGAGAACTTTTATGCTACATCAAACCAACTTATCGCTGCCATTGCACAGGGAAAATATCCTTCACCTCCGGCACGTGACTTATACCTGGTATCTAATGGCAAACCAACAAATCCGGTTGTTAAGGCATTCCTTAAATTTATTCTGACAGAAGGACAAAAATACAATGTGCCAAACGGTTATATCAGTCTGCCAAAAGATAAACTGAATAAAGGAATAGCAAAACTTAAATAGTTTCACATTACAGGAATAGCAGATGCTGAATAGAATTATCAAAAATAAAATTGCCGGAGGGTTGATGTTTACCATTACGGTGGCATCCATCCTTTTGGTTATTTTAATAGGACTGGGGTTATACCTTAAATCTGTTCCTATTTTTGAACATACCAGTTTCTGGCATTTGATATCATCGTCGGATTGGAAACCCGGTAAGGGAGAATTCGGATTTTTACCTTTTATAGCAGGCACCATATGGGTGACAGCCATCGCAGTCATACTGGCTTTACCTGTTGCGCTGTTTACGGCACTCTATTTAACCGAATATTCAAAATCGTATATTCGCAGATGGGTGTTTACCGCATTGGATATTCTGGCCGGAATTCCTTCGGTAGTATATGGCGTTTGGGGAACATTGTTTATTGTACCCCTGATCTCTGAAAAACTGGCGCCGCACTTTGTGGAGTATTCTACGGGATATACCACACTTGCCGGAGGAATTGTGTTGGGGGTTATGATATTGCCTCTTTTGATCAGCCTGTTTGTTGAAATATTTTCGGCTGTACCAAAAGAATTCAGGGATGCATCATTATCATTGGGTGCCACGAAATGGCAAACCAGTAAATATGTCATTATACGTAAAACGTTACCGGGTATCATAGCAGCTGTTATTTTGTCCGTTTCACGGGCCCTGGGAGAAACGATTGCCGTATTAATGGTTTGCGGGAATGTACCGCTTATTCCGCATTCGTTGTTTGAATCGTGTTATCCGCTGCCTGCCCTGATTGCCAATAATTACGGAGAGATGCTTTCAGTCCCAATGTACGAATCGGCATTGATGCTTGCTGCCTTTTTACTTTTTATCGTGGTATTCATTTTTAATGCATCATCAAGGGCAGTTATTTATAAGATAGTTAAAAGTCGGTAGTTGGTAGTCGGTAGTAGGTAGTTGGTAGTCAGTAAATAGAAGGCAGTAAATAGTAAATAGTAAATAGTTCTATTGTGTACTTTGTAACTATTGTGGTTTGTTTAATATAAGACAAAGATGAAATTCAAATTTATAGAAGAGAAAATAGCAAAATCAGTCATGATGGTGTTTGCACTCCTGGTTGTCGGGTTTGTAGTCAATATCATTTACACCATTCTGAGAAGAGGACTTCCTGCACTCAACTGGGACATGATCAGCAAGATTCCGGAAGGTGGATATTATAATGGCGGGGGTGGAGGAATACTCAATGCAATCATCGGTTCATTGTATATCGTACTGGGGTCAACTTTTCTTGGATTACTGGTAAGTATCCCCATCGTTTTTTATCTCAATGTTTTTTTGAAGAAAGACTCCCGATTAGCATATATTGCCCGTCTGGCATTTGATATCATGTTTGGCATTCCTTCCATCGTTTATGGAGCATTTGCTTTTACCATTATGATTTACTTAGGGATGCACACTTCGTTGGGAGGAGGGATCCTGGTTATCACATTATTGATTATTCCTATTTTTATACGGTCGATGGATGAAGTGGCACTTCAGTTACCCAAAGATCTGCTTGATGCTACGTACGCTTTAGGAGCCACTAAACTTGAAACCATCAGGGTGGTGCTCCGTCAGATTGCACCCGGGATAGCTACTGCGACTTTATTGTCGGTAGGCAGGGCAATTGGTGATGCAGCGGGAGTTATGTTTACGGCAGGATTTACCGACAGCATACCTACCTCGTTGAGTCAGCCTGCAGCTACTCTACCATTATCCGTATTCTTTCAGCTAAGCAGCCCGAATGCCGATGTGCAGGGCAGAGCTTATTCGGCTGCTTTGATATTAATTATCATTGTACTGGTTATCAGTGTTTCTGGCCGGATCATTACAACTCATTTTTCTAAAAATAAAATATAATGGAAACGCAACAATTTGGCAATCCTGCACCTAAATCAGGGAGTTTAGGAAGTCTGTTTTTTAATAATTTTTTATTTAACAGGTCATCTTTAAAAAAGAACCAGAGCCAACCATCTAAAATTCTGTACAAACTGAGAAATGCCAATCTGAGAATAAGTAATCTGAATGTGTATATTCAAAAGAATCATATTCTTAAGAATGTCAACATTGAGATTCCGGATAAAAAGATTACCTGTATTATTGGTCCTTCGGGATGCGGAAAATCTACGTTGCTTAAAACCTTTAACCGGTTGATTGATGATACGGAAGGAGTAAAATACGATGGAAACATACTGGTAGATGGTACAGATATTTTCAATAAAAAGACTGAGATAACCGAAATCAGAAAAAAAATGGGATTGCTGTCACAACGCCCGTGTCCATTACCCATGTCGATATATGATAACATTGCCTTTGGTTGCAAAATGCACGGTGAGCATAAAAAGAAAAAATTAAATCAAATTGTGGAAGAACAACTGAAGGCGGTTGGACTTTGGGAGGAAGTAAAGGACAGGTTGAATTCTCCGGCTTCAAAGCTTTCCATTGGTCAGCAGCAACGATTGTGCCTGGCCAGGGGATTAGCCGTTGAACCTGAATTCATATTGGCAGATGAAGCCACCTCAGCACTCGATCCGATATCAAGCAAGCATATTGAAGAACTGTTTGTAGAATTAAAGCAGGATTATGCCATTATCATGGTGACACATACCTTGCGGCAGGCACTACGAATCGCTGACTATGTTGTTTTCATGTATCTGGGCGAAGTCATAGAAGCAGGTCCGGCAGATGAAGTATTTAATAACCCAAAACAGGAATTGACAAGAAAGTACCTGGAAGGAGCCTTTAGTTGATTTACAATTTACGATTTACGATTTACAATTTAAGGACTAAGTATTTAATAAATCAATCAAACATATTTACACATCATCACATCATCACATTATCACATCATCACATCATCACATCAACACATCAAAAACATGATCAATTATAAATTAACCCATCTCAAAGAATTAGAGTCCGAATCCATTTTCATTATGCGGGAAGTGGCGGCACAATTTGAAAAGCCGGTCCTGCTGTTTTCAGGAGGAAAGGACTCCATTGTAATGGCTTATCTTGCCTATAAGGCATTTTATCCGGCTGCCATTCCGTTCCCGTTTTTACATATTGATACCGGGCATAATTTTGAAGAAACGATCACCTACCGCGATGACCTGGTAAAATTGTTGGGGGCAGAATTAATAGTGGGTTCTGTCGAGGAATCCATTGAGAGCGGTCGGGCAGTTGAAGAAAAAGGTTATTCTGCCAGCCGGAATAAACTTCAGACCGTGACTTTGCTCGATACGCTTGAAAAATACAAGTTTGATGCCGCACTTGGAGGAGCACGCCGGGATGAAGAAAAAGCCCGTGCAAAAGAACGGTTCTTTTCTCACCGGGATGAATTCGGTCAATGGGATCCGAAAAACCAGCGACCTGAACTGTGGAATATCTTTAACGGGAAAAAGCAACTTGGTGAACATTTTCGGGTATTCCCGATCAGTAACTGGACTGAAATGGATATCTGGCAATACATATTGCAGGAAAACATCCCATTGCCATCCCTATACTATACGCATGAAAGGGAAGTATTTACCCGGGATGGTATCTGGTATGCTGCCCTGGATGCCATTCCAAGGAAACCAACTGAAATTGTTGAAATACGGAAGGTACGATGCCGCACCATAGGTGATATTACCTGTACCGGACTGACACTTTCGTCAGCCGATTCACTGGAAGAAATTATCGATGAAATTGCCAGTTCACGCATTACCGAACGTGGTGGCCGGTCGGACGACAAACGCTCGGAAGCTGCCATGGAAGACAGGAAGAAAGTGGGATACTTTTAATTTACAATTTAATTATTTACGATTTACAATTAAAGATTGTATTCACAAAATAATCATCACATCATCACATTATCACATCATCACATCAACACATCAACAAAAGAAATATGTCAACACAAAAAAAAGATACAACCGGATATTTAGATATGGAACTGCTTCGAATCAGTACCGCAGGAAGCGTTGATGATGGAAAAAGTACATTAATCGGTCGGTTACTTTACGACAGCAAATCCATTTTTGAAGACCAGCTTCAGGCGGTTAAAGATGCCAGTAAACGATTGGGTGGCGGCGATGAAGTCAATCTGGCCCTTCTGACTGATGGATTACGTGCCGAACGGGAACAGGGCATTACCATTGATGTAGCCTACCGATATTTTGCTACTCCAAAACGTAAATTCATCATTGCCGATACCCCGGGACATATTGAATATACCCGGAACATGGTTACAGGTGCATCAACGGCAGATGTTGCAGTTATATTGATCGATGCGCGTCACGGAATCATTGAACAAAGCAAACGACACTCCTACATTGCTTCATTACTGCAGATACCCAATGTCATCGTTGCAGTCAATAAAATGGACCTGGTGGATTTCTCCGAAACGGTTTATAATGAAATCAAAAAGGAATACGAGGAAATAGCAGCCATACTGAAACTTAAAAATGTTATTTTTATTCCCATTTCTGCCAGGGATGGCGATAACGTAGTGGATCCTTCTGTGAATACTCCCTGGTATACCGGCGAAACATTGTTGCATTTACTCGAGACCCTTCCGGTACGTAAAGATGAAACAAAATTACCGGCCCGCTTTCCGGTGCAATACATAATTCGTCCGCAAAGTGATGAATTCCATGATTACCGTGGTTATGCCGGTCGTATTTCCGGAGGAAGTTTCACGGTAGGTGATGAAGTAACTGTCTTGCCCTCGAATACCCATTCGAAAATTATAGCCATTGATGAAGGAGATAAATCCCTGAACGATGCATTTACACCTCAGTCGGTAACTATCCGCCTGGCCGATAATATTGATATCAGCCGTGGGGATATCATTGTGAAAGACAAAGAAACAAAACCAACAGTCAGTGCAAATGTATCTTTGTTGGTTTGTTGGCTCAATCATCGTCCGTTGAATGAAGGCGGGAAATACATTATCCGTCATGCAACCGAAGAAACCAGGGCTATCATAAAAGATATCCATTTTAAGGTGAATATAAATACCTTAGAAAATATACTCGATGACAAAACAGTAAAAATGAATGACATTGCCCATATTTCTATCAAGACCCTCAAACCCCTGAAATATGATTCATACGGGGAGAACCGTATCACCGGAAGTTTGGTGCTGATTGATGAAAACACCTTCGAAACCGTTGGTGCTGGTATGATTGTCCATAACCTGGAAGATGAAACATTTACGATTTAAGAAAAGACCCCAAACCCCTAAAGGGGTTAAAGACTTAGTATTGTAAATTTATAAAATTGTATGCATTCTCATTATCCCACTTTTTAAACCCCTTTAGGGGTTTGGGGTTATTTATTTATTATTATGAAATTAAACATAGAAAAACTAAACCAACAGTTTGAAGGACAGTCTCCTGAAGCAGTCATTCAATACTTTTTATCGGAATATACCGGAAAGATTGCTCTTTCTTCGAGCCTGGGTATTGAGGACCAGGTATTGACCGATATGATTGTAAAGGCAGACAAATCAACCCGCATTTTTACACTGGATACGGGCCGGCTGTTTCCTGAAACATACAGCCTGATCGATAAAACAAATATCAAATACGACATTCATCTTGAAGTTCTTTTTCCGGACTATACAGAAGTGGAAAAAATGGTAAAAGAAGAAGGCATCAACCTTTTTTACAAAGGAATTGATCAACGAAAAGCCTGTTGCCGGGTTCGTAAACTCGATCCGCTTAAACGGGCATTCCAGGGACTGGAAGTGTGGATATGCGGACTGCGCAAAGAACAATCCATAACCCGTCAGGCAGTACAATTAATTGAGTGGGACGAAAATAACGGCCTGATAAAGCTAAATCCACTGATTCATTTCACGGAGGATCAAGTGTGGGATTATATCAAAAAGAATCATGTCCCGTATAATAAGCTTCACGATCAGGGATTCCCGAGCATTGGTTGCCAACCCTGTACACGTACTATACAGCCGGGAGAAGACATCCGTGCCGGACGCTGGTGGTGGGAAAACCCCGATCAAAAGGAATGCGGACTGCATAAAAGAGGATAGAGAATTTACAATTTACAATTTACGATTTACAATTAGCTGGTAATCAGTTTTATTCAAATGATTAAATCATCCAACTAATTAACCTCCCGATAGCTATCGGGACAACCAATTAACTAATTAACTAATCAACAAATTAACTCCCCAGGTCTCCTGACTTTTTCACCATAATTATGTACAAATTACCAGACTCACTCACAACTGATATTTCTTATTTTGGAACCCTGATTGATGATTTTAATCATGGAACGATAGAACCGGTTAAATTCAAAGGTTCACGTGTCCCTATGGGTATTTACGAACAACGCAAAGATGGAACTTACATGGTCCGGGTCAGATGTACCGGAGGTTTTATAAGTCCGGAGCAATTAAAACAAGTGGCATTGACTGCCCGGAGTCACAATTCAACCTTGTTGCATATAACCTCCCGTCAGGAAATACAAATTCACAACATCAGCATTGATCAGGTAAAGACCATTTTACCCGAATTGCAACAGGTCGAATTATCATCCAAAGGAGGCGGAGGAAATACAGTTCGTAACTTCCTGGTAGATGTGAACAGTGGGATCAGTCATGATGAAGTTTTTGACGTATTACCCTATGCTGTGGATCTTACTACTTTCCTGATTGCACAACCCGATTCATTTACCTTGCCTCGCAAACTTAAAATAGCCTTTTCTACCAATGAGGCAAATGCTGATTTTGCGTTGATCAATGACCTGGGTTTTATTGCCACTTTGAATAATGGCAAACGGGGGTTTAAAGTTTATTTAGGAGGCTCGGTAGCTTCCAATCCTACACTTGGATGGGAATTATTCGATTTTGCACCGGAAGAAGACCTGATCAATATCGCTGTGGCAGCCAAACGTTTTTTCAATAACCACGGTAACCGCAAAAACAAACACAAGGCCCGTATACGGTATATTTTCTATAAAGAAGGAGCTGAAAAGACGAAAGAATTATTTTTCCATTATTACAATGAAATCAAAGACAAGGAAAATATTATTTTTAAACCGGGTAAGCTCGCTTTTGAATCTAAAACACCTGATTTTATTCCGGTCACTGATAATACAATAGCATTTGGAGCCTGGAAAAAAAGGTATGCTGTATCTCAAAGGCAACAAGGCTTGTTTTCAACAATCATTTCATTTGTGAATGGGAATACCGATAGCGATACTATCCTGGGAATAGCCGGTTTTGCCGGTGCTTTCGGGAATGATGTCCTGCGCTTCACTGCTCGTCAGCAACTTCAATTGCGTAATATTCCCGAAGCCTATTTGCCAAATGTGTTTCAATTACTCAATGATTTGAATATAAACACTTCGCTTCCACGAATTATCAATAATGTAGTTTCATGTACCGGTGCTGATACATGCCGGTTGGGAATTTGTTATTCCAAAGGAGCTTCGTTGGCGTTACGAAAAAAACTCAGCAAAAGCACCCTCTCCCTGGATGATGCCAGTGAGCTGCAAATCAATATCTCCGGATGTCCAAACTCGTGTGCCCAGCAAATTTGGTCGGATATAGGCTTCTCAGGAAGAGTAGGCCGAAAAGAACGCATGTATGCTGCTTATAATGTCTATGCAGGTGCGACAAAAGGACTGAATCCACAATTGAGTGGTGTAATTGGAACCGTGAGTGCCAAAGATTTACCACAATTTACGGAAGATATATTAGCCGGATATCTGATTGAAAAGGATAATCATTCAACTTTCAGAAGTTACCTGGATGCCGGTGGCATTGAATATATTAAAGCATTGGTTGAAAAGTACAGCGATGTACCAACTTTTGAAGAAGATAAAAATTATTATTACGACTGGGGAAGTGATGAACTTTTCTCGGTTGCCAATAAAGGTCCTGCAGAATGTTCTGCCGGATTATTTGATATGATCGATGTGGATTTAAATTTCATTCGTCAGGGAATCAAAGGTCTTGCTGATGAAACGGATGCAAGCAGAATAAAAGATATACTGTACGAAGTTTTATTCTCCTCATCCCGGATGCTTTTAGTGACAAAAGGTGCTGAACCAAAGACTACTTCTGAATCCTTTGAACTCTTCATAGAAAAGTTTATCAATGAAGGGTTGATTCATGATTCTTTCAGAGATCTTTTACAAACGGCATATTCCTTACCGGGCACTGATTTTACAAGTAGAAAGGATGAAGTTTTACTGTTAGCCGATGCTGTTATTAAATTATACGAAGGGATGGACGATTCTCTTCAATTTAAAAATCCAAGAGCTATACAGATTCAGGAAGACAAAGTCATAGAAGTTCGTAACGAATCAAAAGAATTACCGGTAGAATTGCCGGAAATCAGGGTAAAAGATTTCAGAGGCGTTGCATGTCCTATGAATTTTGTGAAGACAAAAATAGAATTATCATCTCTTCAATCAGGTGAATTACTGGAAGTATGGCTTGATGACGGGCAACCTATTCAGAATGTTCCGGGTTCTGTACGTAATGAAGGACATGAAGTTGTATCGGTTAACCAGGTTGAAGATTATTGGAAAGTGTTGATCAAAAAGCATTGATTTATTGATCTGTTTCATACAAAAAGAGGCATAGTTATTCAGAAATACCTCTTTTTTTTGATGTTTTAACGCAATAAATTGTAATTAATACAAAATACGAAAAAGTGTGCTTGCCTTAAATGTATGATATTTAAGATAATACAATTTCTTCTACCATCATGAGGGTATTATTTTACCTCTATAAAGGTATGGTAGGTCCGTTTAGTTTAGTCTAATTTTGTCAGATAAAATCAGAAAAAAACTAAATTGTCATGAAAGATAAAAATTACAGAAGTATTTTGAAATCGATTTCATGGAGGATTACCGGAACAATTGACACCTTTTTTATATCTTATCTGATAACCGGAAAGTTTACCATTGCGCTCTCAATCAGTGGAGTTGAAATATTGACTAAATTTACACTGTATTATTTTCACGAAAGAGTATGGAATAAAATTAATATAGGACGGGAAAAACCTGTACCAATTGACTATGAAATATAGAGTTTCAAAAATCAGGACCAATAAATTTTAAAAAAGAGTTTGTCTATGGACGGATTACTCTCTGCAGATCAGAAAGATCAGATTATAAAATTCTCGAATGTCCTGAACAGGGATCAACTTCTCTGGGCATCAGGTTATCTGGATGGTTTATTGGCTCAACATGCCGATGTAACCATTCCTGATCATTCAAACGATAATATTTCTACAAACTTAGAATCCACTTTGACTATTTTAGTTGGTTCGCGCACCGGTAACGGAGAAGGACTGGCAAAAAAAGCAAAAGAAATTGCAGATAAATCAGGATTGATTGCGACCATTAAAGATATGAATAACTACAGGACTCATGATTTATCATCAGAGAAAAATCTTCTGGTTATCGTATCAACACATGGGGAAGGAGAACCGCCATTTGCAGCAAAAACCCTGCATGATTATATTTTCAGTAAAAAAGCTCCTGATTTGAATGGTGTGACCTATGCTGTCCTTGGATTAGGTGATTCATCATACTTCATGTTTTGCCAGACAGGAAAAGATTTTGATGAGCAATTGGAAAAATTGGGTGCGTCACGTCTTGTTCCCCTCATGGCATGTGATGAAGATTACGAAGTACCGGCTTTTGAATGGTTAAACTCTACCATTGGAATTTTCAGGAATAGGTCAACTGATTTGACTGAAAATACAAAAGGGTATCATACTTTAAAACCATTACAGGGTGAAAATGCAACGGTCAATACGTATTCCAGGAAAAACCCTTTTATGGCTCCGGTCTTTGATAAAATATTATTACACGGAAAAGGTATAGAAAGGCAAACTATACATATTGAATTGAACATTGAGGGTGCAGTTGGATTGAATTTCGAACCAGGGGATGCAGCAGGTGTAATGCCTGTTAATTCATCAGAACTGATTGAAGAAGTATTAACCGTTTTGGGATTGAAACCAGATGAACAAATCATCGTCAATGGTCAACCTAAAACCCTTTACGATTCATTGTACCGGGATGTTGAGTTGTCGAAAATTACAGTTGATGTGGTGAATCGTCTCTTGAAGTTTGCTCCAAATGATCAACTTCAGTTACTCACTACTGAACCTGCAAAATTTAAGGAATACCTCGAAGGAAGGGATATTGTAGACCTGTTTATGGATTATCCGACCAACATACCTGCAGAAGAATTGGTGAAAATACTTCGACCTTTACAACCACGCTATTATTCTATTTCATCCAGTTCTAAAGCATTCCCGGGCGAAATGCACCTGACAGTAGGAATGGTGAATTACGAATCAAACCGTCGAAAGAAACAAGGTACCTGTACCACTTTTTTGTCGGCACTTAATATTGAAAATGAAAATGTACCCATGTTTATTGAGTCAAACCCGGGATTCAGGCTGCCGGATAATGATGAAACACCCATTATCATGGTGGGAGTAGGAACCGGAATTGCACCCTTCAGGGCTTTTATACAACATCGGGAATTGAATCAAGTCTCTGGTAAAAGCTGGCTGTTCTTTGGAAACAGAAACTTTGAGACTGAATTTTTATATCAGAACGAGTGGCAGGATTTTATGAAGAATGGTTCATTGACATGTATGGATGTCGCTTTTTCAAGGGATGGTGATCAAAAAGTGTATGTCCAGGACCGGTTAATTGAAAAAGCAGTTGAGGTGTATCAATGGCTGGAAAAAGGAGCCCATTTTTACATTTGCGGGGATATGAAAAATATGGCCCGAAATGTTCAGGATACATTAGTAACGATCATTGAAAATCAAGGGATGATGAGTAAAGAAAAAGCTCAGGATTATGTTGGCAATCTGGAAAAAGAAAAAAGGTTACAACTGGATGTTTACTAAACCGATAATCCAATGTAGGGAGTTGACGAAACTTTACGTATAGAAAACTTTTTTACAAACTGTATCGATTGAATGACAACTCTTTTCCCCTTTGAGGGGTTATAAGTAAAAAAGAAACAAAATGGGTAAAGATAAAAATACTCTTCCACCTTCATCATTTGAAGTGGTAAAAGAAAACAGCAATTATTTACGTGGAACCATTCAGAAAAGTCTGAAAGACTCACTAACAGGAGCTATACGAGCTGATGACCAATTGTTGATTAAGTTTCATGGAACTTACCAACAGCAAAACAGGGATGTTGACAATGAAAGAAAGCGCCAAAAGTTAGAGCCGTTGTATAGCTTTCTAATCCGGGTACGTGTACCGGGTGGAGTAACGACCCCACAACAGTGGCTGGCCATGGATTCTTTATCCGCATTATATGCGGACAATACCCTGAAATTGACAACCCGTCAGGCTTTTCAGTTTCATGGTGTTTTTAAGCGCAATTTAAAAAAAACGATCAAAGAAATAAATAAATCATTGTTGGATACCCTGGCAGCTTGCGGTGATGTAAACCGGAATGTGATGTGTTCAGCCAATCCGTTTGAGTCGTCGGTTCATGCTGAAGTTGCTGAAGATGCAAAACGTATCTCGGCTCATTTATCCCCACAGACAAATGCATATCATGAGATTTGGCTGGACGGTAAATTAATGGAAGGGGGCGAAAAAGAAGAAGAACCACTGTATGGCAAAACCTATCTGCCGCGTAAATTTAAAATAGCCATTGCCATACCTCCCGGGAATGACACAGATGTATTGTCGAATGACCTGGGTTTTATTGCCATAGTCGAACATGGTAAGCTTACAGGTTACAATCTGACTGTCGGTGGGGGAATGGCATTTACTTTTGGGAACAACAATACCTATCCACGGATTGCCGATGTGTTAGGGTTTTTACCAAAGGAAAGAATTGTTGAAGTAGCCGAGGCTGTTTTAATCTTTCAACGTGATCATGGTAACCGGTCAGAACGTAAAAATGCGCGGTTGAAATACACCATTGACCGTCTTGGGCCGGAATTTTTCATTAACGAAATAGAACGCTTAAACGGTATCAGACTGGAACAGGCAAAATCGTATCAATTTATCACATTGGGTGACAAATATGGTTGGCTGAAGGGGGAAGATGGTTTGTGGCATTATGGCGTATTTGTGGAAGGTGGTAAAGTTGCCGATCGGAACGGATATCAGCTAAAAACAGCCTTGAGGGAAATAGCAACGGTGCATACAGGTACTTTTATCCTGACAGGAAATCAGAATGTAGTGATTGCTCAGGTGACTGAAAAACAAAAACCGGTCATTGATGCCCTACTCAGTAAATATAAAATAATCCATGCCGATAATCATTCGGCACTACGCCAGAATTCCATTGCCTGTGCTGCATTGCCATTCTGCGGACTTGCATTTGCCGAAGCGGAACGCTATTTGCCTTCCCTGATTGATGAGATTGACAAAATACTTGAAGTGAACGGTTTGCTGGATACGCCCATAAGCATCCGTATGACAGGATGTGCGAATGGTTGCGGCAGGCCTTTTCTGGCTGAAATCGGACTGGTAGGCAGGGGTCCCGGGAAATACAATTTATATTTAGGTGCAGGTTTTGCGGGTGAAAGACTAAATAAGCTGTATAAAGAGATGCTATCGGAAGAAGATATTTTAAACGAATTAACTCCAATCTTTCAGGATTTTGCTCATGCGAGACTGGATAATGAGCATTTTGGTGATTTTGTGATTCGAAAAGAATATGTAAAAGCAACCACAGCAGGCCTGAATTTCCACAATTAAACCAATTAACGAATCAACCAATTAACTAATTAACAAATCAACCAATCAACCAGTGAATAGAGAAGATCTTCAGTTTTTACCCATATCCATCAACGTGACCGGTAAGAAAATACTACTGATAGGAGGTGGTAAAGTAGCTACACACAAGGGGACAATACTGGCCCGTTTTGTGAATCAGGTGACAGTTATAGCACCTGAATTTACACCGGAAATAAAAAAATTGCCTTTTACATTTATTGAAAAGGAATATGATAAAAGTGATCTGGAAGGATTCTTCCTGGTGTATGTCTGCACCGGCAATCACGAACTTAACCGTCAGATAAAAGAAGATGCCTTATCAACCGGCATATTAACCAGTGTATGCGATGCTCCAATGTTGTGCGATTTTGTATCTCCTGCTATTCAAAAAGTGGGGGATATAACCATCGCTGTCGGATCAAACGCACAAAATGTTTTTCAATCGGTAGATATAAGGAATCAAATCAAAGATTTAATTGAAAAGGGTCAGATACATATCAAATAAAAGGAAACAAGTCCACTTACCTGGCAAAACAAATTTTAGAACATTTTTCTTCATTGAACAGGCAATCATATGTTGTTTTAAATATACAACTTTGTTGATTAATATTCGCGGAAATGAATTGTTCTTATCTTATAGCACATCACCTTTCATCGTCGTTTCGGGTTTGGAATCTTCGTTGATTGGTGCATGTGCTATTTAAGAAAGGATCAAATGTAGTCAACTGGATTCATATGATAAACTGATCGTAATTGAATCAACTGATTTCTGAAATAGAATCAACTATATTGTATAAAGAAGAATTGAATAACTTAAAAAGCCAATATACATTTATGACAAATTATTTTATTGTTCCCGGTTTAGGAGGTTCAGGACCGGAACATTGGCAAACTTATTTTGAACAGACGGGAGATAACTTCCAGCGTATTATTCAAAATGACTGGGATACCCCCGATATTCATGAATGGGTAGCAACCATTGATGCTGCAATTTCCGGATATGATCCTGAAACGGTTGTTCTTGTAGGGCATAGCCTGGGCTGTCCGACCATTGCACAATGGGCTTCGATATTCGGAAAAAAGATAAAAGGGGCATTGCTTGTTGCACCACCCGATATTGATGCTTTTCAGGAAAAATTAAACGTAAAATTGTTTAACAGGCTTCCTGTTGACAAAATCAATTTTCCCACCATTGTGGTTGCCAGTACCAACGATCATTGGTCGGGAATTCAAATGGCCCAATTTTATGCCTTAAACTGGGGTAGCAAATTTATAAACATTGGGGAGGCTGGACATATTAATGATGTTTCTGGATATGGCAAATGGGAAGACGGATTGAAGTTACTCCGGTTGCTTGGATGAAAGTAAACCTCATCTTTTCATCTGATTTGATAGATAAATCAGAATTCAATAAACGAAACAATCCATTCGTCGACATTCAATAATTTAAGTTATATTTGTTCAAAATGAATAATTGACAGGCATTCAGACCCTGTCATTCTATAAAGTGGTAAAATGAATTGTTTAAAAGTGATTAGCCGTAAAAGTCAGCTTGCTGTTATGCAGGTGAAAGAAGTATTCGGAGTAAACCCGGAATTGGCATATGAGTTGGTGACACTCGATACTTATGGTGATACACACAAAGGTATTTCCCTGCTGGACAATCCTCCGGCCGATATCTTTACCCGTGAACTCGATCAGGCATTGCTGGAAGGATCTGTCGATATTGCAGTCCATTCAGCTAAAGATTTGCCGTATCCGCTATCAGAAGGATTGGAACTTATCGCTCTACTTGATACTTTTGATCAGACAGATTCTCTGGTTAGCCGTAATAATATAAAATTGAAAGACCTTCCCACAGGTGCCAGGATTGGTACCAGTTCTCCCTGGCGTGTGAAAGAATTAATTGCCATTCGTCAGGATGTGATAGCCGTTGATATTCGTGGTACGATTGATGAACGAATGGCACTGGTCGAAACAGGAAAGATAGATGCAGTTATTATCGCTACAAGTGCTTTGCAACGGTTGGGGTTATTGGACAAGGCAGTCGAAGTGTTACCCTATGAGACACCTCCACTTCAGGGACAACTGGCTCTTGTAGCTAAATCCGGTAATAATGAACTAAAGGTTCTTTTTGAAAAGATAGATATCCGGACTCATTTCGGTCAGGTTACCCTGGTAGGTTTTGGTCCCGGCGATCCTGACTTGCTCACCATAGCAGGTGAACGATCCATGGTTCAGGCGGATGTCATATTCCATGATGATTTAGTCGACAGGGATTATCTTGACAGGTATCCGGCTGAAAAGGTCTATGTTGGTAAACGAAGGCATTGCCACAGCCACGAGCAGGATGAAATTAACCGAATGATGCTAGAGGCTGCCAGAAAAGGAAAAAAAGTAGTACGATTAAAAGGGGGAGACCCTATGATCTTTGCCCACGGAGGAGAGGAAGTGGAATATCTGAAAAGCAATTTCATCCCAGTAAAAGTAATTCCCGGAGTCTCTACCGGTATTGCCGTTGCCTCACTGACTCAAATCCCCTTAACGTTACGGGGGATTGCAAAGTCAGTCGCATTTATTACCGGGCATGCTGCTGATGTTCAGTTGCCGGTTGCCGATACCCTGGTGTGCTTTATGGCCGGATCAACCATTCATTTAATTGCCGCAAAAGCCATTGCCGAAGGTCGGGATCCAAAAACACCGGTTGCACTGGTCTATAATGTCTCGTTGCCGGATCAGAAAGAGTATCTGTCGAATCTTGAACTGCTTAGCCAGAGCGAGGAGAAATATCCCACTCCCATCATTATTATTATTGGCGAAGTCGTTTCATTCAGGAAGAATCCTGTCATGGATTTATAAGACTTGTCTGAATTTATGAACCGGTGGTTTTACGTCCTCAATTCCTGGTTTGAATAGCCAGCTCTTTCCCTTGCCTGATACGATCGGCCATACCGATACCATTTCTCAGGTTGCCGCCAATCTGTAAACCAGGGTATTGTTTTTCGAGTGCTTCAATGGCTGCAAAACGATCTCCGCTTTCTACCCCATATTGAGGTATGGCCCAATTATGCCTGGTAATTTTGAATAAATCAGGGTTAAATGAATTCAGGTGGAGTAATTCCATGCATTCTTTTTTTACAATCTTCCGGATTTCTTCATCATTCAATTGCATGAGATCCTGCCTTCTGACACCACCCATAAATATTGAAAAGAGTGCACCTCCTTCGGGAGCCCTGTCTTTAAAAAGTGAAGACATATAAAGAATACCCAGCAGGTTCCGGTTCTCGAGTGATGGAATCAATCCGCCAAATCCATCCAGTTCTATTCCGTTCCACTGATTAAATCCAATACTTACTTCAATCACTTTGGTATAAAGCAACGAATTTAATTTCTTCATGACTGAAGAATCAATAAATGGAAGAGTGGGTTGCAGTGAATAGGCTCCAATCGTGGTGATAACTTTCTTGGTTGAAATGGTGTAAAACTCACCTTCAGAATTTTTATAGTGCACTTTAAAACCAGTGTCATTCGGCTGAACAATAATATCCTCTACTCCCAGAATGAAATTTTCAATGCCTGATGATTCAAACAGTGCGTTTGTTAATGAGGTTAATCCGCCGGTAAATGAAAATACTTTTTTAGTAACTTTCTTTTCTACTGTCGGCTTCTTTTCAAATCCTTTTTTAATGGAGCCACCTATCAGACTCCCGTATTTTTGTTCCAGATCATACAATTTGGGCAACGCATATTTTGGTATTAAATAGTTGGGATCACCCGCATACACACCAATGATAAACGGGTCGATCGCATAATTCAAATAGCTGGTACCCAATCGTCTTTTTACAAAGGAAGCCAGATTTTCATGTGGGTCTTTGCCGGCAGGCCTGAATGGTTCTGTCAGAATCCTGAATTTATCTTTCAGACTAAACAGGGGTGTATTAATTGCTTCCACCAATCCTCGCGGCAAATTTTCCCACCGGCTGTTTTTAAGTATGAATCGCTTCGTGGCATACTCGCTGGCCGTTTCAGGTTCGCATTTCCCTGTTAGTTCTTCAAAGAGTTCTACCACTGTGCTATTACCCGTTACTCCCGTATTCGGACCCTCTTCATACAAAAATCCATCTTCCGTTTTTGATTTGATCACTCCACCAACCCGGTTTTGTTTTTCAAGAACGATAAAATGGCTGTTTAATTTATGTAAGTAATGTGCAGTTGTAAGTCCGGTTAATCCGGCTCCTATTACCACTACATCCGTTATTATTTCATCTGTTGGATTCATCATGATTCAATTACTAATTTCCTGAATGTTTCAATCAGCATAGGATGGACGAATGGTATGTTCACCCGGCATATGTTATTGAAACCTGATTCGTTTTTTGCATAAGGTATGATCTCTGTATCCAGATCGTACAATGTCTCTAAATTCTCATTGATAAAACTGATGGGGATCAGGATAACCTGATCCAACCCTTTGTTTTTCATCTCTTTTAAACAGGTTTTTGTATCGGGACCCACCCATTTCACCTTCCCTATTTTCGATTGGTATGAAACCTGATAGGGAAGTTCGCAAGCTTCCGCAATACTAAAAGCCGAGGTTGTTATTTCTTTTGTATAGGTATCTCCTTTTTCAACCTGATATGCCGGGATGGCATGAGCACTGAACAGCAATACCGGCTTGTCGTATCCGTTTTTTTGAATGGTTTCATGAATTAAACTCACCCAGTAAGCTATAAAACTTTTATCTGCTGAAAAAGCATCCGTTACAGATATCCTGATGTCTGGATGTTTTTTCTCGACTGATGCCAGGTCTGCCCTGACACTCCCTGTGGTAGAAATGCTTGACTGAGGATACATTGGAATTACTTTTATCGATGTAATACCTTCTTTACGAAATTCTTCCACCCCTTGTTTAATGGTTGGCAAACTATAGGAGTAGGCCGAATTAACCCGGTATTCTGCTCCCAGTTCTAATGAAAGTGCATCTTCCATAGCTTTCATTGACTCCTTTAAGGGTGAGCCGTCTATCAGTTCGTATTTTTTCCACGAACCTTTATACCGAATCCTGCTGATAAAAAAAGCAAGTAAATATCTTTGTATCCGTGGGAAAGGAAGAATTGCCGGGTCGCAAAACATGTGAAACAAAAAATGCTTCATCTCTTTCTGCGAGGAGGGTGACCCCATATTTACCAGCAATACACCTGTCATACTGTTTTCGAAAAATGAGAACTTTGAGTATTCAGAAACGGATCAAACAGCATGGCAATATTCCGGACAACAAACATGCCATCCACACTCACCTGTATCACACCATTCGTCACTTTAAGCAAGCCGTCCTGCTCAAACGATTCTAACCTGGAAGGTTCGTATGCCGTGATCCTTTTAATCTTATCAGGACTCATTTTAAGGCGTTTTGACAACTCTTCGAAGTCAAGGTGACCGTTGCACATGATTTCATTGATAACCTCACGAATGACCGTTTCTTCAACCGACATGCCATATCCACGTTCAGTGGCAAGTCCTGTTGCCTCAATGGCTTCCATGTACTGGTCCAAATTCTTTATGTTTTGTGCATAACTTCCCCAGAGTTGTGTAATGGAGGATGATCCGAAAGCATACACCTGACCGGTGGTATCACGAGTGCAGTAACCCTGAAAATTACGGTGAATGGTCCTTTTGTGTTTTGCGATGGCCAGATCATCGGTTGGCTTGGCAAAATGATCCATGCCAATTGCTTCATAACCATGTGTTGTCAGCATTTCATAGGCCATCAACAACATGTTGAGCTTGTCTTCCGGGGATGGCATGGTAGTTACATCAATTTTATTCTGAAGGGAATTGACCCATGGCACATGGGCATACGAAAATGTGACTATCCTGTCGGGGGAAAGTTCAATGGCTTTCTCAATGTTCACCCTGAAACTTTCAAGTGTTTGCAGTGGCAATCCATAAACCAGATCAAAATTAAATCCTTTGAATTTATTGCTGATAATCCGCTGAACGACCTGTTCCAGCGGATGTTTTGACGGTCGCCTGTTAATAGCTTTCAAAACATCATTACTAAAATCCTGGATACCTAAACTTATCCGGTTAAAGCCGATTTCCGACAAACGGTCTATATTTTCCATATCCAGGTAAGCAGGACTGCATTCAATGGCTATTTCACAGTTTTCGCTTAATTTGAAACATGATTTTATCTTTGTAATTATTTCTTCCAGATAATCGAAATTGATGGAGTTAGGTGTACCGCCACCCCAGTGAATCTGAGTGACAACACGCGTTTTATCAAGGTATCCGGTTACAGTGTCTATTTCCTTTAGTACACAGTCAATATATCTTCTGATTTTAGCTTTACTTTCGAATGCCGAAGTATTGCAACCGCAAAAGAAACATAGTTGCGGACAAAATGGTATATGAATGTAAATGGATATATTCTTTGGGTTTTCCGAATTTGATTGTATCAGTGCCTGAACATAATCAGCCTGACTAAATTCATTCTTAAAACTGGTTGCCGGTGGATAGCTCGTGTAACGCGGACCCGTCTGATTATATTTTTCTAAAAATTGGGTGGTCAATTTCATGAGAGATTGAATGATGGTTGTTTATGCATGTATGAATCCGGATGAGTTGCATTACGCTCTGTTCCAGTTTGTGTTTTTTACCCAGTCCACGACAAATTTCACATTTTCGAATGAATTGTCAGGCATTAATCCATGACCGGTATTGAAAATCCAGTTTTGATGTTTTTTTCCGAATAAATAATATTTCTCCAGTTCTTTTTCTAAAATTTCCCTGTTGTCTATTGAAAGGATCCTTGGGTCTAGATTACCCTGGATGCCTAATGCAGGATCACACAAAGCTCTGGCTTCCGTAAGTGAAAATTGCCAGTCAATGCTTATGAAATCGGCAATATCCTTATTCATATGAGATAAACCTGTGCCCAACCCTTTCGGGAAGAATATCACGGGAGTATTTTTACTCCTCACTGCATTGGATATTCTTTTTACCAGTGGAAGTATCCGTTCGATGTAGTGGTCGGAAGGAATCAATCCGGCGTTGGTTTCAAACAGCTGGAATACATCAATACCATGTTCAGCCTGTGTAGTGGCATATTCAATGGAGAGTTCTGTAATCTTCTCCAGCAATTGGTTTGCTATGAGCGGATAGTTGTAGAAGAGCTTTATTGCTTTCGGAAAATTGTGATTCGTACTGTTGCCTTCAACCATGTAACAAAATGTAGTAAACGGAGCTCCGCAGAATCCTATCAAAGCAACATCATCCGGTTTTCTTTTTTTGATGATGTCCAAAGCTTTGTAGACATGGTCCAGCTTCGAACTATCTGTCTTCAATAAAGGCATCTGGTTTTTAGCATCATGAAGAGGGAGGTCAAAAACAGGTCCTTTGTCTGTAAATTTAATATCCATTCCCAACGCTTCCGGAATTATCAGAATATCTGAAAACAGAATGGCTGCATCAACACCCAGTTCATCAACCGGAAGCAGTGTTACGTCAGCCGCCAGTTCAGGTGTTAGCATTAATTCCCTGAAGCTGTACTGTTCGCGTAATTTGAGATAGGACGGAAGCACCCGACCTGCCTGACGCATAAACCATACAGGTGGTCTTTCGCGTTGAACACCATTTAATGTATCAATAAATATTGAATTTGCCATATTATTAACTGTATAGTAAAAGTAATGTTAAATGGAGTAGAGTGGTTAGATATGTACTTTGGTAAAGTAGAATTGTTTTTATTTTTTCAATTGAAGCATAGCCTGATAACTGGCTTCAATCGTCTTCTCAATATCTTCATCACTGTGGGCATTTGATAGAAAGGCAGCTTCAAATTGTGAAGGTGCCAGATAGACATTCGATTCTAACGCCAGCCTGAAATACGTGGCATATTTTACCTGATCCGATTTCATTACCTCATCAAACGACTCTATTTTTTCAAGATCAGTAAAAAATAAAGTCATTAAGGATCCTACGCGGTTGATCACACCATTTATTCCTGTTTTCTTCAGGTTTTCTCTGAGTCCCTTTTCAAGCATGGCTCCTTTTCTTTCCAGTTCGGTATAGATTGAAGGATTTGTTTTTAATGTTTTAAGCATCACTAATCCGGCAGTCATTGCCAGTGGATTCCCCGATAAGGTACCAGCCTGATAGATGGGTCCTACCGGTGCCAGTTGTTCCATGATCACTTTTTTCCCTCCATAAGCACCAACCGGTAATCCACCACCAATAATTTTCCCCAGTGTGGTAATGTCAGGCATCACACCGTAGTATTCCTGTGCTCCACCGGCAGCAAGCCTGAACCCGGTGATCACTTCATCAAAAATCAACAAGGCACCATGTGCTTCTGTGATTCGCCTTAATTCCTTTAAAAAATCTTTTTGAGGAAGAACTACACCCATATTGGCAGCCAGCGGTTCTACAATAACAGCCGCAATTTCACCCGGGAAATCGGAAAAGAGTTTTTCCACCGATGCCGGGTCATTGAAATTGGCAGTAAATGTGTCATTGGCAATGCTTACAGGTACTCCCGGGCTATCCGGTAATCCGAGTGTCAATGCTCCGGAGCCTGCTTTAATCAGAAAACTGTCTGCATGTCCGTGGTAACAACCGGCAAATTTCAGTATTTTAGATCGTCCGGTTACTCCACGTGCCAGGCGGATAGCACTCATGGTGGCTTCCGTTCCCGAACTGACCATTCTGACCATTTCAATCGAAGGTACCATACTGATAATCAGTTCTGCCATCTCAGTTTCCTGTAGGGTGGGAGCTCCGTAACTGGTACCAAACTCTGCAGCCTGTTGGATAGCTTCCACAATAGGGCTGTAGGCATGCCCCAGGATTAAAGGACCCCAGGAACTGATAAAATCTATGTATTCATTTCCATCGATATCTGTAATTTTCGAACCCTTGCCTTTGCAAATAAAAACAGGTTGTCCTCCCACACTTTTGAATGCCCTTACCGGAGAATTAACACCACCGGGGATGATTTCACAGGCTTTCTTAAATGCAATTTTACTCTTTTCGAAATTCATAAAGCAATTTGTTTTTTGATTTCAATCATTTAATATCTGAAACGGGTCCGGCTTCTTTCAAAGAGATGCCTGACCCGGTTATTTTATTTTCTCCTGTTCAATACTTCCGCTATTTCCTTGGCATAATAGGTAATGATAATGTCGGCTCCGGCTCTTTTAATGGAGGTGATAATTTCCATCATAATTCTTTCCTCGTCAATCCAACCATTGGCAGCAGCTGCTTTCACCATCGAAAATTCACCGCTGACACTGTATGCCGCCAACGGAATGTTGAAAGTATCCTTTGTTCTGCGGATAATATCCAGGTAACTCATAGCCGGTTTTACCATCACAATGTCTGCACCTTCTTCTATGTCGGCTGCAATCTCGCGCATGGCTTCATCCGAATTGGCAGGATTCATTTGATAACTCCGGCGGTCTCCGAATTTAGGAGCCGAATCGGCTGCTTCTCTGAACGGACCGTAAAAGCCGGATGCATATTTAGCAGAATAGGCCATGATGGGAACGTTGGTAAAACCATTCTGATCCAGGATTTCCCTGATTTTTTTTACCCGGCCGTCCATCATATCGCTTGGTGCAATCACATCAGCTCCTGCAACGGCAAGCGACAACGACTGTTTGGCTATGGTTACCAGGGTCAAATCGTTATCCACATCGCCATCCACTACGGTGCCACAATGGCCGTGGGTGGTATATTCACAATTGCACACATCGGCAACTATTAATATATCGTTGCCGAAACGTTCTTTGATCGCTCTGATTGCTTTTTGTACAATGCTGTTCTCACTGCATGCTACCAGTCCTGTCTCATCCTTGCTTTCAGGAATTCCAAAAAGAAGTACTGATTTGACACCTGTTGCCAGGATTTTGGCGCATTCCTCCAACAGTAAATCAATCGATAACTGCGAATTACCCGGCATGGAAGATATCGGATTGTTTACATTTACACCCGGACATACAAATAATGGCATGATTAAATCATCCACACTGATGGATGTCTCTGAAATCATATTCCTGAGAATAGGATTCTTTCTTAAACGACGAAGTCTTGTTTCTGGAAATGACATATGTTATATTTTTTAATGATGAAAAAAATGTTCTAGTTCATTGACAAAGGTTTCTCCTTCTGACCTGTGAGAAACGATCAGGGGCCGGCAATTGCTGCTGACCATAGCTTTTTCGGTTGTCCTGCCAATACATGCCGATTTGAAATCATCCTGCACTATTTTTTCGGGCATTATTTTCTTAAATTGTTCAAAGCCCGATGGACTGGTAAAAAGGATCATATGGTATTCGTTTTTTCTGATCCTTTCGATGATTTCGTTTGAATGGACACCGGGATGCAACGTTTTATATACATTCAAACGGGTAGGGGATACCACTTTCAATAATCCCTGTTCCAGGGTGTTGTCAGCCAATTCTCCCAGTACAAGCAATATCCGTTCAGTTGGTTCCACTTTTTGAAGTAGTTCTTTTAATAAGTCAGCTGAGGTACCTCCGGTTGATAGTAAATAAGGGTGGCAATTATTTTTCACCACTTCATCAGACGTTTTCTTTCCAAAAACAGCAATTTTTACATTTGCAAGTATATTTGAATGGATACCTGATTGCAACAGTAACTTAAAGAAACAATCCACTCCGTTTTTACTTGTAAAAACAATCCATTGATAAGACATAATCTGTTGAAGGACTCCCGAAAGTTCTTTATTCAACTCAACCGGACAGATTTGTATCATCGGAAAATCGAATACGAAGGCACCTTTATCTATCAAATTTCTTTTAATAGAATCATCCTCCGAAATGGGCCTTGTTGAAATGATAATTTTATTTTCTAATCCGGACATTTCACTTAATTTCGTATGATCTCCATACCTTGTTTCTCAGCTTCCAAAATTATTCTTTCGGCCAGTTCCTTTCCAAGTCCCTCAGCATTATGAATGGACGAATGGCCTGATAACCTTATAATTTGTTGGGTATGATGATTCCCCAGCATGACCTCCAGTTGCACCACATCCTTTTCAATAGTGGCATAGGCCCCCATGGGAAACTTGCAACCCCCTCCAATGGTTTTCATATATGCTCTTTCGGCCAGAATGGCAATCTCGGTGTGACTGTCATTAATTGTTCTGACCAAAGCGATAGTTTCTTCATCTCCTTTTTTGCATTCAATGGCAATAGCACCCTGACCAATTGCCGGAAGACATGATTTTACGGAGAGAAAGGAGTTTTCCTCAATTTGTTTTCCCATTCTTTTCAGGCCCGCTGCTGCCAGCACGATACCATCATACTGTCCATCCTCCAGTTTCTTTATACGGGTGTCAATATTACCCCGTAAATCAGAAAATAAGGCTGTTGGAATTATTTCAGCTATCTGTACCATTCTTCTTGGGCTTCCTGTGCCTATTTTGCAATTTTCGTTCAGATCCTTCAATGTGAACCCTTCTCTCAAAAGAAGAATGTCCCGTGGATCCTCCCTGGCAGGAAAAGATGCAAGCACTAACTCTGAAGGTTGAATACTTGGTACATCTTTTAAACTGTGAACGGCAAAATCAGCTCTGCCCTCCAGAATGGCATTCTCGAGTTCTTTGACAAAAACACCTGTGCCTCCAAATGCAGTCAACGGTTTATCGGTCACAGTGTCACCGTGGGTAGTAATTTTAAGTATTTCAAATTCGATATCCGGATTTTTCTTTCGCAGCAGTTCAACAGTTTGTTGTGTTTGAGTAAAGGCCAACAGGCTGGGCCGGGTTGCCACAATAAATTTTCTATGCTTATTCATGAATATCCAGTGTAAATGAATTCTTTAAAGTTTTTGTGATGGAAATCATTTCCTCTTTCGTACTTGCTTTGCGTAAATTTACCATAATGACCTTGATGATTTTATCCGAATAGGCATCAAGCAATACATGCAGATTCTCCTTCTGTGCATCGTCCAGTTTATTCATAAATGTCTCGTGCAGGTCCAGAGTGTTTTGTTTTAAGACCCCCAGACCTTGTTTTATTTCCATCATGGTGGGAATAATAAACTGTTTTGAATACCACTGGAAATAATCTTCCGAAATGTCATCAATAATCGATTCAGCCCTGGTAACTTCCAGATTCCGTTTATCCAGGTTCGAATCAATGAGTTTGTTAATGTCATCGATGGAATAAACAAAACAATTTTCAATTTTATTAATTTCAGGATCTATGTTTCTGGGAATGGACAAATCAATGAAAATTCGTGTCTTATCTTTCAATGCTTCCTGCATGGTATTAATTTCATGCCTGCACATGATATAATTCGGTGCACTGGTCGATGCAATGATTACATCATTGTCAGGTATGGCTTCGAATCGTTTGGAGTATTCAATTACCTTTCCATCCACTGAATCGGCTAATTCCGTAGCATCTGAACGGTTGGTGACAGTTATGTTGCAATTAACAAATTCTTTTTTGAAACATTCGGCTGTCAGTTTTGATATTTTACCGGCACCAATCAGCAATACATTCAGATTCGTTCTGTCGGTAAATACGTGTTTTACCATGTCCACTGCCAGGGTGGCTACAGATACCGATCCATCTCCGATTTTTGTATCCGAACGAACCTTTTTGCCTATCTGAATAGCTGTCTGGAATACCTTATTCAACATTCCGGTTGTCGATTGACTGTCTTTTGCCTTGTTATAGGCATCCCTCACCTGACCCTGAATCTGATACTCTCCCAATACCATCGAATCTAAACTGGAAGTCACTTTAAACAAATGAACCACTGCTTCCTTGCAATTCTTTTTGTAGATGACTGGCATGAGCGATTCAACCGGTATGGAATGAAAAGTACTGATGAAATCAACTACATCATCACCACCTTTTTCCACATTGTTCACAGCTGCATAAATTTCAACCCGGTTACAGGTTGATAAAATGACACTCCCGTTAATTGATTTATATTTATTGAGCTTATCTAAAGCAATGGAATTTACTTCATTCGAAAAATGAAGTTTTTCACGTATACTTACATCTGCTGATTTAAAATTAATTCCGACAACTAATAAATGCATAATTATAATAAAATAAATTGATACTGTCAAACACTCATGTAAAGTAACTCAATAATCGGTTAGAATGAAACTAATCCAGGTAGTTTTATAGAAACATAGATTAGTTTAAATGATTTTCAATATGTAGAAATTTATGATAATCATTAAAATATTCAGTAAATAGTTACCTGTTTTTAAGGAAAAATCCTATGTTTTCGAAAATATAGTTTCTAAAAACGTTGATTATTTCATTTTAGTATTTTTTTTTATATATCTGAATTCAGATAAACCGGGAAATGCTATTCGTTTAATTTTATAAGTTGATGTAAAATGCTATCTTCTCATCGCTGGTTTGAGATCAATAATGAAGCATCAAACATAGATGAAAAAAACGCCATCCAACAATTTAATATTTAAGTTGTTAGTTTAAAAAATTCAATATATTTTATTGATGTCAAAAAAAATAAATCAGTGGATACTTACCAATTCATGCGATAAGTCTGATTTGTATAAAGTTTTAACGTTTCAACGTATATTAATGTTCAGTCTTCCTTTTGTCAAAAGTACTCAATTCTCCTTTTTGTTGTTTTTTTTTACCCTGTATATACCACAAACAGGGTATGAATATGCCCTGTTCAGGGTATTACTTCCCTTTTTTTAAATGACGAACTTTGCAGCTGGAAAATCAATTTTATTTATACAACTAAAAAAACAGGATTGTACATAACCTTTTTGCATTTTATGAAAGTAATTTAGTGATTATGGCAATGAAATTTCAACATTATGAGCCAATTTAAAGTAAACGGAAAGGATCAGGAATTAAACGACAATCTTTCTATATCAGATCTTATCACATTAAACAAGGTAGCACAACCTGATATGGTCTCCATTCAACTGAACGGCAGCTTTGTACTCCGTGAAAATTATGAAAGCACTAACCTGAAGGAAGGTGATGAAATTGACTTCCTGTATTTCATGGGCGGTGGATGTCTTTAATTGTATATTGTAAATTGTAAATCAATGTCGTTTAGTTAGCGTTTTTCTTTTCCGATAAATCGGAATCTTCGATGTGTCCGTCATCTGACGTATTGTGGCTTAGTGACTTTGTGGCAAGAAAATATTAGCCACTATGACACAAAAACACTGAGTAACACAAAGAGAGTATTCAATCAATATCCTTAACTAAACGGCATTGAATTGTAAATTATAAATAGTAAATTGTAAATCAAAATGATGGATTTCACAGAAGAACAAATACAGCGTTATAGCCGACACATCCTCTTGCAGGATGTTGGTGTCGAAGGACAGGAAAAAATAATCAACGGAAAAGTGTTGATCATTGGTGCCGGTGGGCTGGGTGCCCCCATCGCTTTTTATCTGGCTGCGGCAGGTGTCGGTACCATTGGTATAATTGATGGGGATGTGGTTGATCTGAGTAACCTGCAACGACAGATTATTCATTTTACCCCTGATGTCAATAAGCCTAAAGTGATATCGGCCAAAGAAAAAATCAATCAGCTGAATCCGGATGTGAATGTCATAACGTATCAAAAGTTACTGACTGCCGAAAATGCGTTGGAAATAATCAACGATTATGACTTCATAGTCGATGGAACGGATAATTTCCCGGTTAAATTTCTGATAAATGATGCCTGTGTGATCGCAGGTAAACCCTTTTCCCATGGAGGAATCCTTCGTTTCGAAGGCCAGACGCTTACCTATGTTCCGGGGTCGGCATGCTACCGTTGCCTTTTTCATTCACCCCCGCCACTCAATGCAGTTCCTACCTGTTCGCAGGCCGGTGTCCTGGGTGCAATTGCCGGAATGCTTGGTACCATTCAGGCTACAGAGGTGTTGAAGTATCTGACGGGAGTGGGCGATTTGCTGACTAATCGCTTGCTGACATTCAATGCTAAAACCATGGACTTCCGTACCATTCATGTTAAACCAAACGAAACCTGTCCGGTGTGCGGAAATCATCCGACAGTCACTCATCTGGTTGATTACGAACAAGCCGTCTGCGAAATTAAAAGCAGAAAAGTACCCGCTTAACTCCAAACCCTTCAAACTTCAAACTTCAAACCCTTCAAACGTCAAACTGATTTAGAAAATGATCATTATACCGGAACATATCATCGAAGGAATCTTCGAGCAGGCTGCTACTGAATTGCCGAATGAGACGTGCGGCTTACTGGCCGGCAAAGGAAATGTTGTTTATAAACTCATCCCTATGACCAATATCGATCATAGCCCGGAACATTTTTCCTTTGATCCTTCCGAACAATTTCAGGCGCTCAGGTCGGCCAGGGCAGAAGGACTTGAACTGATTGCCAACTTTCACAGCCATCCTGAAACTCCTGCCCGGCCTTCCATTGAAGATATCCGACTGGCATATGATCCTGAAATTACCTATGTTATTGCTTCTTTAGCCGGAGAAAATCCGGTAATCAAAGCGTTTAAAATTCAACATGGAATTGCCACTGAAGAGATAATCGGTCAAATGGTTGATCCGTCAACTGATTGAGAGTATATTTTCGCCCTCAGTTATGATTCTTTTCCCCTGTTGATAATAAAATGCATTCCATCTCTTTTTATTCTCGTTTTTCAGAATAGTCTTTAATGATAACTTCAATGTTATCCGTAACGCCTTGTCATATTCCTGACAGGGCTTTTTTATGCATTCTATGAAAGTGAATGTTTAAGATTCATGGACGAATATACCCTAAAATATAAAGCAGGTGCAATAGACAATTGTGATACAGTTCTAAATTCATTCCCTTAACAAGTCATCTTTTTAGAGTTTTTTTTATAGAAGTTGATTTCGAATAATGAGGTAAAATCCAATTAAAAAAACAGTTTAAACAGTAACAACAATTCGATATGAATTTTCTGTTTCCGTTAAACTAAATCCTGATAAAATCCGATAATCATATGGCAGAATATTTTTACATATATATTCTAAAAAAGTAATATTATTAAGATATTCCAGAATAAATTCTACACCTAACAAAATGAATTATAATTCATGTGTAGTACTATTTATTAATATTGTAGCACAAAATGTCTTAAATAAAATGTTGTGTCGTTGGACTGTTTATTTAACTTGAAAATTGAGAATATTAAGAAATTTAGATTGTACATTTACGCCAATTCTAAAGTTTCAGGGCAGGTTTTATCAGCATTTTTTGTTCCGGGTGCATTTAATTTTTTGAATTGGCTAATAAAATCCCGGTATTGGTTTAAAGTAGAGTAAATGAAGCAATTTTTCCCTTTTCTTTTTCTTATTTCTTTTTTTGTTACTCTTTTCGCTGAAGCCAGTTCTTACAACGCTGAATTTTTACGTTCTGAATACAAAACTTCCCCGGCTTATCCGGCACCTTCTGCAACAGAAGCTTCTACACTGGCTATTACCGCTACTATCTCCGGGGCAGGATCAGTTTGCCTGAACGACGCTTCATCTTTAATTACCTTTCAGGCTTCAGGTGGAACGGCTCCTTATACGTTTGCGTACAACCTGAATGGTGGACCCAATCTAACTGCTACAACCACTTCAGGCAATCAGGTTTCTATTCCTGTGACTACGAATGCAACGGGTAATTTTACCTATACCCTTTTGAAAGCGACAGATGGAATTGATCAGCAAACGTTAAACAGTTCGGTTACAGTGGTTGTGGATAACCCACCTGACGTAACTCTCAATTCCAGCGAATATATCAGTACAATCGATGGTTCGCCGGGTTTTAAGTATTGCAATGGAAGCTCAGGAATCTTATTCGCTAACGGCTCGGAAACTGTTGCAACCAATACCAAGTATGCGATAAACTGGGGGGATGGTACTCCCGGTTTCACCAATGCTTCCTGGGTTTCAACTACGCATACTTATGCGGATGGTCTGTGGACATTATCTTACACGGTTACAGGTAAGGCAGGATGTCAGGTGACAAAGCAGTATAAAATTTTAGTGAGTTCAAATGCAAAAGTATCCTTTGGAGCGGATAATAATACCAAGGATATCTGTGTCGGGTCAGATTATTCTTTTTTGATATCCAATACGGAAAGTAATCCGGTGAGTACCATTTACACCGTGACTTACAATGATGGAAGTGCTCCGATTATTTACACCACAAATCCTCCTGCAAAAATAACGCATACATTTGATAAATCCTCTTGCGGGTTTACCAGTGTTACCTCTACCGGGACTTACCAGAATTCTTTTTCAGCGACCATTGTGGCATCTACCGGTTGTGGTACAGATGCTGTTACCGTGGCACCTATATATGTTTCTACTCCTCCGGTGGCCAATATCAGTATGATTTCGCCGAAAATCTGTGCCGGTGAAATTACCTGCTTTACAGATGTATCCACCGGGTCCGAAGTCACCAGTTTGTCTCCAACCTGTAAATTGCCTAAGTCTGTCTGGAAAATAACACCTTTTGCAGGGGTTACATTGAGCAGCGGCTCGTTGGGTGATGATCTGGGAAATACCATTCCAAGTTCCTGGATATCCGGATCAAAGGTTATTTGTCCTGTTTTCACAAATCCGGGAACCTATACCATTTCATTGATTGCCGGAAACCGGTGCGGGATTGATCAAAAGGATACTACGATAGTAGTTGAACCAGCATTAATTCCTCATTTTACGCTGGATGCTGTGCAAGGTTGTTCACCGTTAACTGTCAATGCAACAAATACAACCGATTTTACAAACAATGCATCAGTAACCTATTTGTGGGATGTTGCTTATACTCCCGGAAATTGCGGATCAACCCCTGAAACATGGAATTATACGAATGCAACTACCAAAAATTCACTGAACCCATCCTTTGATTTTGTCACCCCGGGTACGTATACCATAAAGCTGTCGTTGTTTAATTCCTGCGGAATTGTCAGTACATCCCGGACAGTTGAAGTGACAAAACCACCCGTTGTTGTCATAAATGATATCCCGAATGCCTGTGATGCCGGCATTATTCGACCTTCAGCAATTGTGGATGGATGCGCACCAGCAGCTACCGCAATGACCTATACCTGGAGTTTCCCCGGTGGAAATCCATCCTCTTCCTCTTTACTTATTCCGGGTGATATCAGTTATAGTACACCCGGGACATATGCGGTTACGTTGCAGGTAAAAAATAATGATTGTGGTTCTGTTACTTCTGCCGGTAAGATATTCACTATCAATAAAACCCCGGCAGTAAATGACACTCCGGGTCAGGAAGTCTGCAACGGTTCACCCACTAACCCGGTGAAATTTTCAGGAGATGTACCCAATACAACCTTTAACTGGAAGATTGACAATGCCACTATTGGGTTGACACCATTGACCGGAACAGATAGTATTCCATCATTTGTTGCAGTAAACAACAGTCCGGTTCAACTGACAGCCATCATTACGGTTACTCCCTTTTCAAACGGGTGTACAGGTACAGCAAAGACATTTAATATTGTTGTAAATCCATCACCTGTTGTCACTTTTTCGGTCGGAAATCAAAGCACTTGCTCGGGCGATAATACAACCCCGGTGACAGTAAGTTCAACTACTCCGGGTGTTGCCTTTAGCTGGACAGCAACTGTACCGGTAGGAATAACCGGAGCTGCCGTTACTTCCGGTACGAATACCATTCCCGTTCAACAACTGATAAACACAACGAATGCACCCCTGGTGGTTACTGTCAGGGCATTTGCTACATATTTGGGTACGGCGGTTTGTAAAGGCTCCGATTATTTATATACCATCACTGTTAACCCTAAAGCATCCATTCCCGGATATCCAGCTATAACTATTTGCAGTGGTACTTCCTTCTCAGTCACTCCGGCAACTGGTGGTGGAAACAGTATCCCTGCCGGTACCACCTATACCTGGAGTGCACCCGTATCAAATCCAGTGGGAGTCATTATAGGTGGTTCAGTGCAAAATACCGCTAAGCCATCAATCAGCCAGATATTAACGAATAATTCGAATGCTTCGGCCACTGCTACCTATACTGTCACTCCGCATTCCGGAACATGTATTGGTCAGCCATTTGTGATCATCGTTTCGGTGGATCCCAAGCCGGTAGTCAATCAGGTGAGAGATACAATTCTCTGCGCCGGGATCGTGTACAGTCAGATACAGCTATCAGGCTCTGTTCCGGGTACTGTTTATAACTGGACTTGTGATAATGCCGGCATAGGTATTCCTGCTTCCGGAATCGGGGATATACCGTCCTTTACAACTAAAAACATCACTTCGTTGCCACTTGTAGCCAAAATAACCGTCACTCCCGTTGCTAACGGATGTACGGGCGTTTCCAAATCTTTTACAATCACTGTAAATCCTGTTCCAACCGTTTCTCCGGTAACCAATATTGTTTTATGTCATAACCGGGTAAGCGATTTAATAGCGTTTACATCAGGTGCCTTAAATACAACATTTACCTGGACGAACGATACTCCATCCATTGGTCTGTCAGCTTCCGGAACCGGTAATATCCTTCCCTTTACAGCTATCAATACCGGAATTAATCCGGTAAATTCTACTATAACAGTATTGCCTTCCATGAACGGTTGTGTCGGAATACCCATGACATTCAATATCACAGTAAATCCAATCACAACTGTTGACGTTGTTGCGGATCAGGAAGTCTGCGACAGCACTCAAACAACAGAAATCATTTTCTCGGGTAACAATGCAAATGCCATTTATAACTGGACGGGCAGCAATCCTTTTATTGACCTGGCAGCAAGCGGAACGGGCAATATACCTGCATTTACAGCTCTGAATAATACTGCTTTCCAGGTAGTTGATACGATCACAGTAACCCCTTTTGCAAACGGATGCAACGGCACGCCGCGAACATTTGTCCTGAAAGTGAATCCAACACCGGCAGTTGCATTTTCGCCTGACAACCAGACTATCTGTTCCGGATTGACGACTGCTACTGTGAATCTGACGAATCCTGTCCCCGGAACAACTTTTACCTGGACAGCTGTTCAACCTGACGGAATAACAGGTGTTGTTACTTCAGGAACAAACACAATTCCACCACAAACATTGGTAAATACAACCTATTTCCCCGTTGATGTCATATACACAGCAAAAGCAGTATTCAATGGTCCTGTAATTTGTGAAGGTCATACTTTTGTATATAAAATTACTGTTTATCCCGTTTCTTCCATTCAGTCAAATGCCCTGACCATTTGCAGTGGCACTGCTTTTACTGAAAAACCTGTTGATGGAAACGGCAATACCGTACTGGGGAACACCCGATACCTGTGGAACACTCCGGTTATCAGTCCTGTAGGATCTATTACCGGCGGTTCGTTGCAACTGTTGGCTCAGGATTCCATCAGCCAGACTCTGGTGAATAATACCAATTTTATTGCTACTGCCACCTATTCCATTACTCCGGTATCCGGTGATTGTAAAGGATTACCATTTGATCTGACAGTGATGGTAAACCCGACATCAACGGTAAAACAGGTAAATGATACTATTCTTTGCGCCGGAATTCAATTTACGCAACCGAAAGATTTTTCAGGTGATGTTTCAGGAACGGTCTTTAACTGGATAAGTTCGAATGACAATACAGGAATAAGCCTTTCGGGTAACGGCTCTATACCTGTTTTTACAACCATAAATAATACCTCAGTGCCTGTTAGCAGTAAAATAACAGTCACCCCGACTGCCAATGGATGTACGGGAAATTCAAAATCATTTACCCTGACAGTAAATCCCATACCAACAGTAAATCCGGTACCTAACGATACGGTGTGCAACAACCAGCCCGGTGGAATCATATTCTTTTCCGGAAATGTGCCCGGCACCACTTTCTCATGGGTCAATTCAATTAAAACCATTGGATTGAAGGACTCAACCGGAAGTTTTATTCCTTCCTCCATTGGGTTAAACACCGGGATTACGCCTGTAACCGATTCGATTACCATTACTCCTTCTGCCAATGGATGCACCGGAGTTCCATTTACTTTTACCAGAACAGTCAGGCCGACTCCTGTAGTCGACCAACCGGTGGATCAGGAAGTCTGCAACGGCTTTACAACCGCTGCCATTCATTTTACAGGTGTAGTGCCGAATACCGTCTATCAGTGGGTCAGCAAAAATAACCTGATTGGTCTAGCTCAAACGCAAGGCACTGACAGCATTCCGGGGTTCGTGGCTTTGAATACCGGTGGAACCGTGTTAACCGATACGATTGTGGTCACACCTTTTTTAAACGGCTGTAGCGGTATCCCCAAAACCTGTGTCATAAAAGTAAATCCAACGCCGGTCATTACATTCTCACGCAGTAACCAGGCAATCTGTTCCGGTTTGACATCAGCTGCAGTTGTGTTGACCTGCAATGTGACGGTATCCTCCTTAAGCTGGACAGCTATTCAACCTCAGGGTATAAATGGAGTTTTGCTGTCGGGTGCAAACTCCATTGATGTTCAAAAATTGATAAATACAACAAATCATCCGATTGATGTCATTTATTCGGTAAAAGCTCAGTTTACAACAGGAATAAGTTGTGATGTGAAACTTTATGAATACACCATCACTGTAAATCCGGGGACTTCCATTCTGAATCAAGCCATTTCAATTTGTAATGGTGGAACATTCAGCGTTATGCCTCAGGATGGGAACGGGAATGTAATTCCATACACTACTTTCTATACCTGGAGTGTTCCGGTGTTGAACCCAGCCAAATCAATAACGGGTGGTTATTCCATGTCCATGGCTCAGGATTCTGTCAGCCAGACATTGACCAACAAAACAAATCAACCCGCAACGGCAACCTATACCGTTACTCCAATTGCTGAGAGCTGCAACTCGATTCCTTTCACACTGGTGGTAACGGTTAATCCCACACCTGATATTACATTCTCACGGCCTAACCAGGTTGTTTTCCCCGGAAAAACGACGGAACCCGTAACCGCATCGTTTACTTCCGGCAATATCAGCTATAACTGGACAGTGGATGTGCCATCCGGAATAACCGGGCAGGTAAAACCTGTGACGAACCAGATTCCTGCACAGGCACTGGTGAATTTAACGAATCAAAAATTGACGGTTATTTATACGGTTACTGCCTCGTATGCTGATGGATCCACTTGCCTGGGAACATCCAAAAGCTATCTGATTACGGTGAATCCTCCCATAACTACATCGTTCATTACCTCCGATTATAACGGGTATAATATTAATATCACAGGAGGTCAGGATGGTTGGATTGATCTTACAGTGGGAGGTGGATCAGGCAACTATACCTATTCGTGGACAAGTTCAAATGGAATAACGGCCACTACTCAGGATGTTACGGGTTTGCCGGCAGGCGACTATTTCGTGACGATAAAAGATGGTTGTTGTGATTCTGTCCTTTTGAAATTTACCATGACCGAGCCAACTCCTTTTACCGTTAAAAATGAATCGGTCAATATTACCTGCAACGGAGAATCAAATGGTGAAATACGAATCCTGATTACGAAGGAGTCATTCGGTCCGTATGATTTCGTACTGCAAAAATCCGGTATGATCCTAAAAAATGCTTCGGATACTACTGCAACGGATTACACCTTTACAGGACTGCAGCCGGGTAACTATACGGTAACGATTACCGATGTAAACGGATTTAAACGGATCATAAACGATACCATCGCTCAACCACCGGTTCTGGTAGCCTCTGTTACTTCACGCACAAATGCCGGATGTTTTGGTGATAATTCAGGAACGGCCACAATAAAGGCATCCGGAGGGACAGGTACGTTGCAATATTCCTGGGGTAATACTTTCCCTGTTCAGACAACACCAACAGCAGTAGGACTGTCAGCCGGTATTTATCCGGTAACAGTCACCGACCAGGCTGGTTGTACAGCGGTAGTATCAGTTACGATCACCCAGCCGGCTTCACCTTTAAATTCAATTATCACTTCAACGATTAATCCGACCTGTTTACGACCGGATGCCGGAAGTGCTACCGTAACTGCTTCGGGTGGATCAACTCCGTATACCTATAACTGGAACACCATTCCTCAACAAAATACAGCAACTGCAATTGGCTTACAGGTCGGGAATTACAGAGTTACCGTCCAGGATGCTAACGGTTGCCAGAGTTTCTCTATGGTAACCATCACAGAACCTTCCGGTATTACTGCTTCGGTATCATCACTGATACCTGTACGTTGTGCCGGTGACAGCACAGGCTCGGCCACTGTTGATATCGCCGGAGGTACTCCTTTTGAAAGCATTCCCGGCAAGTATGTCTACGATTATAGTTGGACAGGTCCAAATGGATTTATGAGCCGTGGAAAAGACCTCATAGATGTGGCTTCAGGAACGTATGTCCTTACCATTACCGATAAAACAGGCTGTTCAAAAGTATTACCGGTGACGATGACAGAACCTGAAAAACTTATTCTGACAACGTCAACAACTCCCATTACCTGCTTTGGATCGAATAATGCATCCATAAAAGTGACTGTTTCGGGAGGAATTAAACCCTATCAGATTGCATGGAGTAATTCAGGGAATGGCTTTTCTCAGGATAACCTGTCTCCGGGAGATTATTCAGTTATTGTAACCGATTCGGCTGGTTGCCGGAAATCACAGGTGATAACCATTTCAGAAGCTTATTTTTCATATTATCCGGTCATTACTCCCATTTCGTGTTTTGGAGCAAATGATGGCACCATCAGTTTAAATATCCAGGGTGGCGTGCCTCCCATATCCATTGCCTGGCAGGACGATCCGGCAGCGGGTAATGCCAGGAACCGACTGGGTCCGGGGTCATATACTGTAACGCTTCATGATGGATCGGCCTGTTCATTTACAGAGACATTTGTCATTCTGGAACCGTTGAAACTCGAACTGACAGCCGGTATAACCGATGCCCTGAATTGCAATGTGTCAAACAGCGGAGCAATCAGCCTGCATGTTACGGGAGGTACTCCTCCGTATAGTTACGAATGGTCGAATGGGGCAACCACACAACAACTCACAAATCTCGATGCAGGTGATTATACGGTTACGGTGACTGATGCTAAAGGTTGCAAAGCAGGCGAAATGTATACTCTTAAAAGGCAATCGCCTATTCTGGTCGATGTGAAAGCAAGTACAAACTTTGATTGCCTGACTAAGATTGTAAAACAAATATTCAAAGCTGATATTTCAGGAGGTGTACCTCCTTATCAGTTAAAATGGTCGAGCGGCGAGGTAAGTGGTGCCATGAATGAAACGATGGAAACAACCCAAAGCGGACTGGTGATGCTGGAAGTAACAGACGGGCTGGGTTGCGGAACTTCTACTTCATTCAATGTGGATATCCGGAATCCGGGTATTAAATATCAACTGCTGGAATGTAATAAATTCGCTTTCCAGTTCAATGCCGTTGTACCGAATGAAAATGAAAGTTATACCTATAGCTGGGATTTTGGAGATGGAAGTGTTTCTTCTCAGCAAAATGTTCAACACGTGTTTAATACAACCGGGTATTATAATGTGCAGCTGATCCTGAAGAGCCAATCGTGTACCACGTACTACAAACAAATGGTGAATGTTGAACCGGGGCCAATGCTGTCCATCGATAAGGATCCATCGTTTTGTACAGGCGATTCGGTGGTCATACATGTCTCAGGAGCACAAACCTACCGGTGGAATGATAACTCAGTCAGCGACAGTATTGTGATCAGGCATGCCGGGATGTATAATGTGACAGGCACATCGAATTCCGGTTGCGTCAATACCCTGTCATTTGTGGCGAAGCATTTTGAATTCAGTGATTATACCCTGCAAACCGACAGGAATGAGGTTACCAACGATAATAAGCCCCTGCATCTTTGGAGTGAAAGTATTGAAGGCTCCGAATATTACTGGGATTTTGGTGATGGAAATACCGATCAGGGTAATGACCTGACCCATGTATACAACATCACCCGCGATGGGTATTATGATATAGGTCTGAAAATCATAAATTCACATGGATGTGTGCAGAATATTACCAAACGGATTTGGATTACCCAGAATGCTGTACCCAATACATTTACTCCAAATGGTGATGGGAAGAATGATGTCTTTATGAAAAACTGGCATATCCAGGTTTATAACCGGAACGGGATTCTGTTTTATGAAGGGATAGATGGTTGGGATGGTACCCGGAATGGCAAGTCGGTGGCAAATGATACGTATTTTTATGTGGTGTACTATTCAACGGGAACAGGTTCAAGAACCAATACCGGATATGTAACAGTTATTCGTTAATTTTAGAACCATGAAGAAAACTGTTTGTTATATAGTATTCAATGTATTCATTTTTTCAATGATTGCTCAATCGAATATCCGGTTGAATAATTACTGGGACAAGACATACTTCATAAATCCGGCATCCATAAACGATATTAATCTGGCCGAATTTAATATGGCTGCCCGAAAACAATGGGTTGGTTTTCCGGGCTCTCCATCTACTCTTTTTGCCACCGCTACCACGTACCTGGAGAATATGCATACTCAGTTCGGATTGAAAATCATGCAGGATAAAATCGGATACACCAATACTACTGCTGTTGATTTAACCTATGCCTATTCCATGTCGCTTCAACAGGACTGGAAGTTGCATCTGGGACTGGCTGCTTGCTATCAGAGTCTGTCGTACGATATGTCATCAGTGACTTTTCCTACTGCCGATGATCCTGTGGTATATGAACATCTGCTCAGTGAGAATAATTTTAATGCGAATGTGGGAGCAGAGCTCACCAATCATTTGTGGAAGTTCGGGGTGTCAGGTCAAAACCTGTTTTCCCTTTTTTACAACATAAACAAGCAGTTTATCAATACCAATATTATCTACGCCATGTACCGGCAAAACACACACGATTATGTCAACCTGGGTTACGGTGTTTCGGGTTTTCAATACGGGAACATTTACCAAATGGAGCTCAACCTGACGGGGTATTTTAAGATAACCCCCCAAACAGACGCTTTTCAGGTTGGAATGTTCTATCGTTCCTGGAATGAAATGGGCGCAATATTAGGCATTGATCTTACCAAGGCATTCCATTTGTCCTACAGTTACGATTTTAATGTCGGTGGCATTAGCCGCAGTTCAGTTGGCACCCAGGAACTCATCCTGACCTATAAATTGCCCAAAGAATGGAAATGTAAGAATTGCTGGTATTAGATATTAGTGAAGCCCTCGCTGTCGAACAGTGAAGCCCTCACTCTCGATGATTCTGATTTATTGCAAGTGAGGGCTTCACTGTTCGTGAGCGAGGGTTTCACTATTAGGACGTGAGGGCTTCACTATTCAGAAGCGAGGGTTTCACTAATCAGAAGCGATGTTTTCACTACTAACACTCCTATTTTTCGACCAAAATCAATAAAAAACAAAAATAATGACCTGAAAATTTGGCTCGTACCAACATGTTTTTGTTATTTTGCACCCGATTTGAACCAAAGCTCATTAAGCGAAACAAAAATATGTCTAAAAATCTCGTTATTGTAGAATCACCGGCCAAAGCCAAAACCATAGAAAAATTCCTGGGACAGGACTATCATGTGATGTCCAGTTTCGGTCATATTCGTGACCTGGCGGAAAAAGGCATTGGTATTGATTTCGAAAATAATTACGAACCACAATATGTAGTTTCTTCCGATAAGAAAAAATTAGTCTCCGATTTAAAGAAAGCAAGCAAGGAAGCCGAAACGGTATGGCTCGCTTCCGATGAGGACCGCGAGGGAGAGGCCATTGCCTGGCACTTGTACGAAGAGCTGAAACTCAAAAAAGATAATACCCGCCGGATTGTTTTCCATGAAATTACCAAAGACGCCATACTCCATGCCATTGATACCCCAAGGGATATTGATATCAACCTGGTGGATGCCCAACAGGCACGCCGGGTATTGGACCGCATAGTAGGATTCGAACTGTCCCCCATATTGTGGCGGAAAGTACGTCCTTCCCTTTCTGCAGGTAGGGTACAATCGGTTGCAGTGAGGTTGATTGTCGAACGTGAACGTGAAATCAATCAGTTTACCGCCGAAGCAGCTTACCGGGTAAGTGCCGTTTTCAATTCGGTTGACAGTAACGGAAAGCCTGTTGAACTGAAGGCTGAACTTCAACAACGTTTTGCTACGAAAGCTGAAGCAATGGCTTTCCTGGAACTTTGCAGGAATGCCCAATACTCCATCGATAATATTATCACGAAGCCGGCTAAGAAATCGCCGGCACCACCTTTTACTACTTCCACCCTGCAACAGGAAGCTGCCCGTAAACTCGGATATTCAGTGGCTCAAACCATGCAGGTTGCCCAACGGTTGTATGAAGCTGGTAAGATCACCTACATGCGTACCGACTCGGTAAATCTGTCCGATCTGGCATTAGGCACTTCGAAAGCAGAAATCATTAGCATGGCTGGTCAGAAATACGTACATACCCGTCAGTTTAATACCAAAACCAAAGGTGCACAGGAAGCCCATGAGGCCATTCGTCCGAGTTACATGAATGCCCATACGGTAGAAGGTACTTCCCAGGAAAAGAAATTGTATGAACTGATCTGGAAACGAACCATTGCCTCCCAGATGTCGGATGCAGAACTTGAAAAAACCTCTATTTATATCCGGGTATCAGGAAGTAAACATCAGTTTGTGGCTTCGGGTGAAGTCATTGTTTTTGATGGTTTTCTCAAAGTATATATGGAATCGACCGATGATGATACCGAAACGGTGGATGAATCATTGTTGCCGTCCATGAAAACCGGTGAGAGTTTAACTTACCTGGAAATCATTGCCCAGGAACGCTTTTCGCAAAAACCACCCCGTTATGCTGAAGCCAGCCTGGTACGCAAACTCGAAGAGTTGGGTATCGGACGTCCTTCGACCTATGCTCCAACCATTTCCACCATTCAAAACCGGCTGTATGTCGAAAAAGGCGATCGCGAGGCTGATAAACGGGATATTAATGTTCTAAAACTGAAAGGTGGAAAAATAACCGATCAGATTAAGGCCGAGAATACCGGTGCTGAAAAATCAAAACTCTTCCCGACCGATATAGGTACGGTAGTGACTGATTTTTTAACCGATAACTTCCCTGAAATACTCAATTATAATTTTACCGCTGATGTTGAAAAGGAATTTGACAGCATTGCCGATGGTGAAATAAAATGGACAGCTGCCATTGATAAATTCTACAAGAAATTCCATCCCATTGTAGAAGATACCATGAAGAATTCCGAACGTCAGGTTGGCGAACGGATCTTAGGGGTTGATCCTAAAAGCGGACGCCAGTTATCGGTGAAGATCGGTAAATATGGACCGCTGGCACAAATCGGTACGGTAGAGGAAGAAGAAAAGCCCGTCTTTGCTTCTTTAAGGCGCGACCAGTCGATTGAAAGCATTTCCATGGAGGAAGCTCTCGAATTATTTAAACTGCCCCGTACGGTGGGTGAGTTTGAAGATAAGGTCATGACTGTTGCCATTGGACGCTTCGGACCGTATATCCGTCATGACTCGTCTTTCTATTCATTGCCAAAGACCGATGACCCGATGGAAGTGACTACTGAACGCGCCATCGAGATTATTGAAGAAAAACGTGAAGTTGAAAAGAACCGCATTATCCAGACCCTGGGTGAAAACGATGAAATACAGGTATTGAACGGCCGTTTCGGAGCCTATTTCACCCGCGACAAGGTGAACTATAAAATCCCAAAGGGAACCGACCCGACTTCACTCAACCTGGAGAAATGCCTGGAACTGATTGCTGCCCAACCTGATGCCGCCAATAAAAAGAAACCATTCGGACGTAAAGCAGCTGCTGCCAAAACTGAAAAGAAAGCACCTGCCAAAACAAAGGCACCTGTCAAAGCTAAAGCAAAGGCTAAAGCAGCTGTCAAAGCAAAGAAATAATATCGTGCAGTTAATATTACGCAGAAATATCTTTTAAACTTAATTGAAAATGAAAAAGCTATTCTTATTATCTGTCCTGTTTGTGCTGGCCTTTACGGCGAATTCGCAAACTCCACTCATTGTTACGGAAGGAGAACCAACCCTTGTTTATGCATTGCCCGAAACGGAACTTTGTATCGTGGTTGAAACTGAAAAAACAACCGTTAAACCGGGTATGTTTTACCGCTATTCCGAACGTTATCTGGCTACCAACAAAGTGATAACCGAAGAAAAAACAACGTACAGGTTGAAAAGCATACAGGTTATTCCGCGTGCTGTTCCAGATCCTGACCGCACGTTCTCCTATACACCTTCCGGAAACCTTCAGTCGAATCATTTGTCCATCAATGCCAAAGGCATATTGTGCGGCGTGAATGTACCGGTCGAAAAGGACATTGATTGCCCGAAAAACAACCTGTTTCCCCTGAAGGATAACACCCGTCAGGATGCCCTGCTGCCTCTTGGTGAAGAATACATGATGGCAGGTTCGGAAGCAAAACTGGCTGAAGGTGCAGCAAAACAAATTTACCGCATCCGTGAAAGCCGGTTAAGCCTGCTCACTGCCGACCAGGACAAGCTGCCTTCTGATGGTGAATCCTTTAAATCCATGCTGGAAGGAATGAATGCCATGGAAAAAGAACTGACAGCACTGTTTATCGGAAATGTAACCAAAGAATCGCAGGTTCAAAACCTGTATCTGACTCCTTCGGTGGCGGTGGCAAATGATGTCGCGTTCCGGTTGTCTGCCCTCAAGGGACTGGTTAATGCTGATGATTTAAGCGGCACCCCGTATTATATCAGCATCAAACCAACTGAAATCAAGAAGACCGGTAATAATTCAAAGGCTAAAAACGAAAGGACAGGGTTATACTATGTATTACCTTCCTCCACCGTGATTACACTCGGTGATGGAGTGAACACAGTCTATTCAGGACAATTTTTTATTCCGCAGTTCGGAATAACCATTCCTCTGTCAGAAAGCCTGTTTAAACAATCCGGCATCAAAATAACTATCGACCCTCAGACCGGAAGGCTGTTAAAAGTAGAATAGAAAATATGAATATTCTGTTCATCTGTTTTGATCTTTACAAGGCATTTATCGGAAGGCATATTCATCAAATAAATTATAACCGGTTTACTTATGATTTGATTATAAAATAAGACATTTCAAAATTACAATAAAAAGGAAGCTGCATTGTTACAGTGTAAGACTTTATTTTTGTAAATCTTATCAATTAAAAAAAGCCCGTAAAGCAGATGAAAATCTGTTTTATAGGCTTTTTTTAATGGCGAACTATAGATGATTGAAAAAAGAAATTCATAGTTTACAAGGCTCTGTCACTTACAATATTATGACTGATTAATGGCATGACATACCGGGCCGTTTAATCGTCAATCACAATATTTATTTATTTCGTTAAATAAAAAGTATTATTTACATAAATAATGTATCTTTGCAAATTACTTACATCATTTTACAAGAGAAATATACTTTTTATACATTCAAAAAGCAGGGGCTAATTTTTCTGCTTTGACAGAAATAAAAATTAAAACAGGTATCTTTTATCCGATAATTATTTTTAGTATCCGTTCATACCTAAATCAGAATGGTTTAGAATCAGTTTAGAATCGTTTTAAAATTGGTTTTGGATTGTTTTAGGATAGTTTTTGGATCCGTCGCCTTTCTGATATATCAGTCACTTAACATTCATATATCAATGATATAAATGCCATATATCTTAAAAGGTATATGGCATATATTTTGGAAATAAATGAATGAATTGTCATTACCAAAACCAATCCCAAACCAATCCAAAAGCAATCAAAAACCAATCTGAAAATAATGGAAAAATGGGATGCATAGTTAAACCGGTTAACTAAGATAGCTAAATTTTAAATCTCTATTACTGTCGGGGTAATAAAAAAATATTGGGACATAGTTAATGGTATTGAAGAATAAAAAAATAAAACAATTAAAACGGTCAGAATGTTTGAGTTGACATAAATATCATGTTTAACCAACTTTTAAATCAGATTAAACTTTATTTTGCATGCTAAACACTTAATTCTAAATGTATGAAAGTATTTTACACGCTGTTTATTTTCTGTATCAACCTTGTTGCAAATGCACAGGTTATCCCTGCCGGCAGCCGGGTGGAATGGGAAACTGCCGGATATCAACTGCCAACAGTTACACCAAAAATCCATGTCAGTGTACTTGATTTTGGAGCAAAGGCTGATGGGGTGACTGATGATTCTCAGTCAATAATCAATGCAGTAGCATCTTTAAATGGTCGGTATGGCGTAGTATTCTTTCCTGCGGGAACCTATTTACTTCAATCCGGAATTACGCTCCCCGATTCGGTTACTCTCAGAGGCGCCGGATCAAATTCTACCTTCATAAAGATAAACAGTACGGGAACGTGTTTTGGTATGTACGGGACGGGTACGAACACGTTTACTCCGGTTATTTCCGGTTATCAGAAAGACTCAAAAAAGATAACGGTTGGTAATGTTGCACTTTTTGAGACAGGCAACTCCATTGAACTACGGCAAACGAACGGCACCTGGGATGCTGTACCTGCCAGTTGGGCGGAAAAGGTAGTAGGCCAACTTACAAAAATAACCGGTATTCGGGGTGATACGCTTTTTCTGGAAGATAAACTCCGGTTGAATTTTGATCCTTCACTCAATTTGGAGGTGCAAAAAATAACTCCCCGCAGGCAGGTGAGCATTGAATACCTGAATATCGAGCGGGTAAATACTTCGACTACGGCTGTGGGGAATGCATTCGAATTTTCGTATGCCGAAAATTGCCGGGTAAAAGGGGTGGAAAGTAATAAGAGCCAGGGGTCGCATTGCAAGGTGAATTTAAGTTCGCACATTGAAATCACCGGATCTTATTTTCACGATGCCATGATGTATGATGGCATCGGAACAAAGGGGTATGGAATTGCAATGGATACGCATTCCGGACTGTGCCTTGTTTCAAACAATATATTCAAACATCTGCGGCATGCCATGATTGTAAAAGCAGGGGCGAATGGAAATGTGTTTGCCTACAATTATTCCCAAAGCGTGTACCGGAATGGGGCAGGTGAATTCCCAACCGACCTGGCAGGCGATATATCCTTGCACGGGCATTATGCCTTTGCCAACCTGTTTGAAGGAAATATAGTGCAGAATATCATCATCGATGAATATTGGGGTCCTGCCGGTCCGTATAATACGTTTTTTCGGAACAGGACTGAGCATTATGGCATTTACATGGATGCCACACAAACCAATCAGTCAAACTTTGTTGGTAATGAGATCATAGGTTCATTCTTAAGTGGGTTTTATACCATAACCGGCACCGGTAATTTCCTGTATGGAAATAATTTGAATGGTACCCTTACACCCGCGGGCACCACACCGCTAAATGATACATCTTATTATTTAACTACCCAACCATCCTTTTGGAATATACCGGATAACTGGCCGTCAATTGGAGGTATTAATTTATTGAATGCTAAAACAATTCCTGCAAAATCGAATTACCTGGCTGGAAGATATACCGATATGCCTCCCGCTGATACTGCAACCATCCTTCATGAATTAAAAGCAAGCTCCGTTACACTGTATCCAAATCCGGCAAACGAATATGTAACCCTATCGTATTATTCGAAAGGTAGTGCAGGATCCAAAATTACTATTTGTGATTTAACGGGAAAGAGTCTGCTGGAAACAGATGTTGAAAATAATCAAATTGGTATAAATACTCAGAAAATAAATATCTCCGTGCTTCCTAAAGGCATTTATCTTGTCAGCCTTTCAAGTGATCAGGGAAAGAGTTTATTGAGAATGGTGGTGAAGTAATAAAAAAATGGTTAATCATCTATATCAGGATTGAAAGGAGATATTTATTTAATTAATCTTAAAAGACAAACATTCATTACGAATAATTGGTTTACATATAAACTATAAATTCTATTTTTGTAAACTAAATGATTAAATAAATATGAAAGATATTATTGCAAAAAGAATCAGGTCTGCTAGAAACTTAGCAGGTTTCTCTTTGCGTGAACTATCCGATAAAATGGAAGGTCTTGTGAGCCATAATGCGATTAAAAAGTATGAGATGGGGTTAATGATGCCTGATAGCAAAGTGCTGATAGCATTGGCAACTGCTTTGAATGTCAAAACGGATTATTTTTTCAGACCTTATGAAGTAAGCATAGATAATATTGAGTTTAGAAAGAAAAGTAAATTAATGGTAAAGGAGGCAAATTCAATTAAAGAAAAAGTTACTGACGCCATTTCAAATTATATCGAATTAGAACAGTTTCTAAACCTTAGCTCAGTTTTCATGAACCCGTTGAATGAGCACCTGATTTCAACAGGAGAAGATGTGGAAGAAGCTGTAAATTTATTATTGAAATCCTGGAAACTTGGTATAAATGCCTTGCCAAATGTCGTTGAGTTGTTGGAGGATAAAGGAATTAAGGTGATTGAAATTGATGACAACGAGTTTTTCGATGGCCTTTCAGGTTGGGCAAACAACAATATTCCGGTAATCGTTATTAATAAAAATTTTTCTGTTGATAGAAAACGACTAACGGCTTTACATGAATTGGCTCATCTATTACTTGTATTTAATGAAAACGTTGATCAGAAAGGGAAAGAAAGATTATGTCACCGCTTTGCCGGTGCTATGTTGATGCCAATAGAAACGTTTATTCAGGAGATAGGATCATCCCGAAAAGACATTAGTATCCCGGAATTAATTGTTCTAAAAGAAACTTACGGCATTTCGATGCAGGCTATTATGGCCAGGGCTAAAAATCTGGGAGTAATTACAGAAGAAAAATTTGTGAAATTCAGATGTTGGCTTAATAAAGATAGTAACAGACGAAAAGAAATTGGTTTTGGAGAATACGTAGGCAGTGAAAATTCAACCCGGTTCAAGCAACTATTGTACCGTGCAACTTCAGAAGAATTAATATCGATGAGTAAGGCAGCTAATCTTGCCAATCAAAAATTAGCCAGTTTCAGAGACGAATTTATACAGGTATGATACTTGTTGTAAATGATGCAAATATTCTGATTGATTTAGTGAAGCTACACTTGTTGCCTCACTTTTTTGCTTTACAATTAAAATCTTATACAACTGATTTAATCCTAAATGAGTTGCATGACTCACAAATTCAAGAGCTCCAACTATACATTCTAAACGGATCATTGACTATTATTCAATTAACAGAGAATGAATTGTTGGACATTGCAAGTCTTCAGGGTGAAAGAAGGCAATTATCAGAGCAGGATTGTTCAGCCATAGTATGCGCCCGAAAAGTAAACGGATGTCTTTTGACATCGGATAAAATCCTCCGCAATTTTGCAGTAAGGAAATCACTTGACGTCTTTGGCCATTTATGGGTCTTCGATAAAATGATCATCGAAAGAACTATCACTCCTCAATATGCTATTGACAAACTATCCGAATTGAGGGAAGTTATAAACCCCCGATTGAATCTTCCTAAATTAGAGTGCGAAAATAGAATACAAATGTGGACTGAAATTTAGTAGGTTTAAATTAGACAATATTTTATCTTCTTGAAGTCTGAGAATGATTTCTTCAAACTTTGTGAATTTCCTGGTTAAACTTGTAATTTTATAATTCATTAGCATCAAATATTAAGATATTATATGTTTATTTTAATGTATAAACAATATCCAACATGTATGTGCGTTTATTAATTTTATGTTTAAATAATATAAATCAATACTCTATTTCTTCCATGAAAAGTAAAATAGTTCTTTCTGTATTTTTCGCCCTGTTTATATCTGTCCTCTTCGCACAAACAACTGAAATTACTTCGTATAAGTTAAACTGGAAAGGAATCGAGAAATGGGTAGCCGGTTCGGCAAACCTCAGTGTCATTTCATTTGATGGCGCACTGTATCCCGCCGAAAACCATCTGCCTTATTTTAATCAACGGATGTCGTATGACCGGAACTTATCCACTCAGGTTGAGCTGTTAAACCCTGTGTACGTACCTCTGACCCTTGAAGAAAAAGTCATTGGTTCAGTCAATTCAATTCCTGCACAGGTTCATGTTCAGACAATCCTGCAAAAGGAGAGTGGTAACGAAACTCTGAATGTAAGTATCCTGCCCTTTATAAGCCGGGATGGTAAAATACTTAAACTCCTTTCTTTTGACCTGCAAACTACAAAAACACCGGTGGCACAAAAAGTTGCCGGCACTGCTCTACATAGTTATGCTGACCATTCTGTGTTGGCACAAGGTAAATTCGTAAAAATAAAAATCAAAGATAGCGGAGTTTATAAGCTGACATTTGAAGATTTGAGTACCATGGGAGTTAATCCGTCTAATGTCAGAATCTTCGGTTATGGAGGTGGAGTATTGGAACAAAGTTTTTTGGGTAATAAAATGGATGACTTACCAGAGTCGGCTATTTGGATGGAGAAAGGGACGGATGGAGTATTTGGTGCAGGGGATTATATCTTGTTTTATGCAAAAGGATCAACTAAATGGACGTATGATGCAACCAAATTGATGTTTATCCACACACCCAATACCTATTCCAACTATGGATATTATTTTGTGACTTCTGATGCCGGAACCGGAAAAAAAATAATGGATAAAACTACGGTTTTGCCATCATCGCCCGTGATACATCCGGTTGAAGAGTTTGTCGATTATCAGGTTTATGAAAAGGACCTGATCAACCTGGCCAGCTCCGGAAAAGAGTTTTATGGAGAAACATTCAATGATGTCCTTTCGTATAATTTACCGTTTAGTTTTCCAAATCCTGTACTAACCAATTCAACTTCTGTACGCCTGGATGTAGCTGCTGCTCATCAGATAAATGGTTCTACTTTTAACTTGAATTTAAATGGCGAACAACCAAAAACGCTCACTGTTCCAAACAGTAACTTGTATAATACGTATGAAAAAGCGACAGCAAAACAGTCTGTTTATTCTTTTACTCCACAAAGTGAAACATTTACATTTAATTTGACCTATAGCAAACCAACTACTATTTCAATCGGTTATTTGAATTACCTGGAAGTAAATGCCCGCCGTCATCTCACTATGAGCGGATCGATCATGCCGTTCCGGAATGTTGATTACCTGGGTACAAATTCTTTTAATAAATACATGCTCAGTGATGCCAATACCAGTACACAGATATGGGATATTACCGATCCGTTGAATATCGGCAAGATGGTCACTGAAACGGTGGCTGGAAAGATGACTTTTGTTGCTTCCGGCAATGTAGTGAACCAGTATGTAGCGCTTGATCCTACAGTGTCACAGGCTTTTCCAACACCTGAAATTGTAGGAGTAGTACCAAGCCAGGATCTTCATGGATTGGCACAGGTTGATATGGTGATCATTACCCATCCCGGTTTTGCAGCACAGGCAGAAACCCTGGCGCAGGCACATCGTCAGAAAGATAATATGTCAGTAGCTGTGGTAACTACCAACCAGGTTTATAATGAATTCTCTTCAGGCACTCCGGATGCCACTGCTTACCGCTGGGTGATGAAAATGCTGTACGATCGTGCCTTATCGGCATCGAATACTGCAAGTGTGCCAAAATACCTGCTTCTTTTTGGTCGGGGCTCTTTTGATAACAGGAAAATACTGCCTGACTCGGGAGATAATTTAATATTGACTTATCAGGCTGACAATTCTTTAGATGCGCTTCAATCGTATGTTACAGATGATTATTTTGCATTTTTAGACGATGCAGAAGGAACAAATATTCAAAATAATTTAATGGATATCAGTGTTGGCCGTTTTCCGGTAACTACAAGCCAACAGGCAACTGATGTAGTTAACAAAACAATCGGGTATATGAATAATACCGGAAAGGGAAACTGGAAGAATCAACTTTGCTTCCTGGCGGATGATGGGGATTATGGTATCCATGAAACACAGGCTGACACCATTGCCTCCAGTTTGTCACGTAAATTTCCGGCTTATCAGGTTCTCAAGATATTTATGGATGCTTATAAGCAGGAAGTAATATCAAATGGTGTTAGCTCACCCCTGGCAATAAGCAATCCGTTGGCAAAAACCCGATTACTGAATTTATTGAACTCCGGATTGTTTTTGTTTAATTATACCGGACATGGAGGTGCATCTGCCCTGGCATTTGAAAACATTCTTACCATCGCCGATATCGAATCATTAACGAATACACATTTACCTATATGGGTTGGAGCTACAGCTGATGTTTCGAAATTTGATGTGCAGGCTGTTTCGTTGGGTGAACATGTTTTATTAAAGCCTGTGGGTGGTGGCATTGGTGTCCTGTCGGCTGCACGACTAACATTCTCCTCGCAGAATTATCAATTGAACAGATTATTCTGTGAGAACTTATTCAAAAAAGTGAATGGAAAAGAACAGCGCGTCGGCGATGTTGTCAGATTTGCGAAAAATACCCAGGGGCAGGAAATCAATAAACTATCCTATATCTATCTGGGCGATCCTGCTGTCAGGCTTACATATCCGACAAACTATCAGGTAATCACCTCAAAAATAAATAACAGTACTGTTTTTGGAACCGATACATTGCGGGCTTCTACGGCCAATACCATTCAGGGTTTTATTGCAGACGATAGCGGGAATAAAGTGACCGGCTTTAACGGGACAATCCATGCGGTGATGTTTGGTAAGGTTCAGCAACTTACTACCCTGAATAACGACGTTGTGCCCTATTCTTACAATATACCCTATGTTTTTTCCGACCGCCCCGATACCTTGTATGCAGGGGATGTGCCGGTGGTAAATGGTGCGTTTGGTTTTTCATTTCAATTGTCAAGTAGCCGACATATTGATACTGGTTCCGGAAGAATGAATTATTATGCACAGGATGATCTGAATAATGCTGAAGCTCAGGGCTATTTTGAAAATTTCACAGTAGGGGATGCAGTACAACCCACCGGTATTGATCTTGTAAATGGTTCGACACCCGTAAATTTTTCGGTGTCTAACGTTCCAAATCCGGTAAAAACCCGGACGCAATTTATGGTAACTGTCAATCAATCTGAAAATGTTATTGGCGCAACGGTTGACATATTTGATGTTTCGGGACGCAAGGTGTGGTCACTAAAAAAGGCATCCGTGGATAACCTGACCTGGGATTTAACTACTGAGGGTGGGCGGAAAGTAAAAGCCGGCATTTATTTCTATCACGTTCAACTTAAAACTACGGAGAGTAATCTGCAATCTAAAAACAATAAACTGATTGTTATGGAATAATTGGGTATTTAATCATAAGATTGGAAAGTTATATGTAGGAATATAAATTTCGGGTTTTCCTGCTTGAATTCTTATCAGTTATTAAGTATTTCTATCAGGACTCAAATCAAATATTGGTATATATTTTTGACCAGCATACCGACAAATGCTCATAACCTCAGTTGTCGATCAATTTTATATTCAAATGAAATGAAAAAAATAATCATTGTCATTCTAACTTTGACAACTTTACATGCTGCAGGACAAAATCACTTAGTTGGGATGAAAGGAAGTGCAAACTGGACAAATATCTCCTCGGGTAATATTTTCATTGGATCAGACTACAGGACCGGACTTTCCGGAGGAATAACCTATGAGTATTTATTTAAAACGCACTTTTCATTGGGAGCAGACCTTATTTATGATCAACGTGGAGTTAGTAATAATTTTCCAATTTTAGATAATGCCGGAAATCCAACAGGAGTAAATGCAAAATTTAAAAATAACTATGATTATTTATCAATACCCTTTAAAACAGGCTATAATATTGGCAATACATTTTATAGCTTCGCTAATATCGGGCTTATACCGTCTTTACTCCTCACTGCAAAAATGGTCTCCGATAAAATTGACGCAGTTGGTAAAGTTGATGGTGCTGAAATTATTGACTTGACAAATAATGTTACGAAATTTGACCTGGCGGGACTTCTTGAAATTGGTGGAGGTTATAAATTTAAGAAAGGTTATTGGTTATATTCTTCGATTGGCTATCAACAAAGCTTTACGACATTTTCTAATTCTGAATATTTTGCCAACAGTAAAATCAGACACAATGGAATTAATCTTACGGTTGGATTAAAATATGCGCTTATAAAATAACCGGACGGAATACGAAAAGGGTCAATCACAGGCTAACCTCGTATAAGTTGGAATAGTCATGCATTTATTGGGTTTTGATACTGCATTTACTTTGTCCCACGGCAACAAACAGTGTACGCTTCTGCAAATGGAATGTACGGGGAATAGGTTCCCCAAAATGCCTAAAGAACCTGTCGTTTTGCATCATTGAGAAAGAAAATATGTTGTTATAGGTTTTCAATGTAATAACTATAGAGTTGAAACAAAAAGTATTTTAAAAAGATAAATAATGATTCAATTTTCATAATTTCATAACACTTTATAAAATGAAGAAAATATTTTTAATTGTAGTAGTTTGCTTAATTACCGCAAACTTATTTTCACAGACTTATAAACTTGAAACAGTATTTAAAGACAAAGTTTCAGAAACATATCTGTCGCATTGGAAAGTTTTGGAAAACAAGAATATAAATCAAGTTGATACATTTACGTTATGGGGGTATCAGCTTTATTTTGATGATTGGATTAATGGAGCCTATGAAGTTGAGTACTTCAAAGGAAATGCAAAAGAAATGCATACGTTTTTAAAACAGATAATTGAGTTTTCGGGAAAATATAAGGAAGAGGACAAGGTAATAACCCACATTTCGGGTGTTCAGGTGAAAACATTGAAACTTCTTAGCTTTAAATTTACTCTTGTTTATGACAAAGAAAGTAAAGTTATCTGTAAGTTTAATCAAAAACAATGGACTAAGATACTTGATGAATTTGTGACATATTGTGACATTCAACAAATTAATTACAAGTAGAAATGGGGAAAATGATGCAAAAAAGAGTTCGTCTATAAATTTTGGCAACAAAAGGAAACAAATAAAATAAAATACAGAGTTCTTATAAGCCTGCTTTAATGTCTGTATCCATCTTCTCCTTAATGCCGTTGTTTACCTGGTCGGTGAAGTTTTAAGCAGGCGAATTCCAGTATAGTAATAAAATGTACCCCGTCCGATACAATGAAAATATTTAAAAATCATTTCTTATTATTACTTATCGTCTGCCATTTATGTAGTTGCGTTCGAAATGAAATTGTAATCACTCCGTGGAGTACGGAACCCACGCCAATGGTATTTTCAGTTATTTCACCCAATCACCCCGTCGAACTGTATTTAGGCAGAAGCTACTTTAAAAAAGATTCCACAACTAAGATTCCCTATCCTGAAGCCAGAGTATTTATATGCGGACAAGACAGTGTATGGCATGAACTGACAATGCCATCGGCAGATCATTCGATATATACAGTTGCCGGTAATTTAATGAAAATAGAAAAAGGGTCAACATATTACCTACGGATTGAATTAACCGATAAAACCCTTCATGCACAAACGACAGTGCCCGTTGATGGTGCTACCATTGCCGAAGCGAGTTGCATTGTTTCTGCCAATACCACACCTTCAAATGGCTATCAATCCGGTAGTCTGAGCGTAAAAATCAATCTGCCTCAGAATAAAGAATACGGATATTATTTGAGTGCATTTTCAAAGGTAATCGCAGTTGCAGGAGCATTCAGCAACGGTAACTATCAAAACTATGAATTCCTTTTACCAGATGATGTATCTTCTTTTACCCTCAACCTGATTACGATGGATCCTTTTTATAATAAGTTTCAGACCTCCGAAACAGTTAATTCAGGACAATTTTTTGACAGTGATTTTATTACAATCATAACCAGTACTTTTGGTGGCGTTCTTCCTTCGTATTCAAATATTGAGAACGGTGTGGGACTCTTCGGAAGTTTTATAACCGACAGCAGGCAGGTTCTTGTAAATACTCAACTGAAATAGACTCATGAAACAGGATTGTGTAAGCGCCTTTTTAATTAGCATGATGGTATTCTGCTTTAGTTTCGAGACTACAAAAGGGCAGGCTTATATGAAGCGTTATAAGGTACAGGGTAAAATAATAAACGACCGTACAAATAAAGGTATTAAGAAAATACCGGTTACCATTATGCCCATCAACAAAACCTTTGATGCCGGAAGAGAAGGTGATTATTTGTTTCAATTGCCTGCCGGAATGTATACTCTTGTCTTTGATTATTACCCATTTGATAAAAAAGAAGTAAAATTCAATTTGCAATCGGATACTACTATTATGATTGGACTTCATTCACCTTTTAATTCGCAATATATTCAGGAAGTAGAAGTGATAGCTTCAAAACAGCTTTCTGGTCTACCCACCGGATTGGAGCAAACGGATAGTCATACGCTGTCAGTATTGCCGGCCCTTGTTGGCGAACGGGATGTTTTAAAGGCATTTGCATTAACAGCAGGAGTCACCTCGAGCAACGAAGGAGCTGCCGATTTGCAGGTGCGGGGAGGTTTGCATGGTCAGAACCTGTATTTGCTGGATGGGATACCACTTTATTCCACCGAACATTTCTTTGGAATGGTATCAGCCTACAATCCGTTAATAGTGAAATCAGCCAACCTCTATAAATCAGCTTTCCCCACAGAATACGGAGGTAAAATATCATCGGTAATCGATGTATTTACCAAAGATGCCGATTTACACAAATTCGCCGGAGAAGCAGAAATTAGTCTGCTTACCACGAAACTGGCACTGAACATTCCGATAGTGAAAGACAAACTGGCCATTTCTGTTGCAGGGCGGTTATCCAATTATAGCCTGATAAACCTCAAATCACTTTTTGGTGATGATAACACTTCCAAAATAGCCTTTCATTTCAAGGATATAAATGCCAACCTGTATTGGAAATTATCGGATAGGGACAAGCTGAAACTAACCTGGTTCAATAATAGTGATGGGATGGATGTGTCGACAATACAAAACGATATCCTGAATGCCACGTGGATCGATAACAGGCAAATGAATGTAGGACTTAACTGGACTCATACAGTTTCTGAAAATGCCACTAACCGGTTATTTGTATATGCTGACAGTTACGTGTTTGATTTTGGACTATCGTATAAAGGATTGAAGACTACTTTGAATCAAATAAATCAAATGCTTACAGGAGTAAGGTCAATAGGGGCAGAAGATACATACAGGTTTAAACTGTCAGACAAATTAACCCTGATAAGTGGTGGTTCCATTAAATCAAATGGATTTTCACCTATCCAGATCAACCGCACTGATAGCAGCAGTACATCCATTCAATCCTCTCCGCTTATCCGACAATTGGAAGGCGTTTTGTTTGGCGAAACAACGTATAAAGTTACCGGCAATCATCTGTTGACAACGGGATTGAGATTGAGTACCATTGGGAATGCCGACAACCAGTTTACAAATGTGGAACCCAGGATAAATTATCAGGGTAATCTTACTAAAAATCTTTCAATAAGTGCATCTGTCAGTCGGATGACTCAGCCTGTACACCGTATTGCCAATCCCGGGTTGGGCTTTTCATTTGAGGTATTTATGCCTTCGGGCAAAACTCTTTTACCCGAGAGTTCCTGGAATTACTCATTGGGTATGGCAAAAGATGTTAAGTTGAATGCAAATAATTTCTCTGTTAAAGCTGAGGCATGGTACAGATCCTTGCAGAACATTCTGGAATTCAGGGACGGATATGATGCTATGACTTTTTGGAGAATTGGACAGGTTAAAACTCTGAAAGCAAATGAAGTGGTGGCTCAGGGCAACGGGAAGGCCTACGGAGTTGATATCTCAGCAGATTATTCCATGCAAAACTGGTCGCTTTCGGCAGATTATTCTTTAATGAAGGCAGAGAATCAATTTGATGATTTAAATAACGGGCGACCTTTTGATGCATCCACGGATATCCGCCATGCTATGTCACTTACCCTGGAGAGGAAGCTTTCCCCGACATTAATTTTTTCTGCCACCTGGCAGTATCGTACGGGCAGACCCATCACTGTACCGGTTGCTGTATTTATCTATCCGGTTTTAAATCCTGAAACGGGAAAGCTGGACGATCCATATCTGAGTTATAATATCGTAGAAGGAGAGCGGAATAACTACCGCACAAGGCCTTTTCATAAACTCGATTTTTCATTAACCCAACGGTATAAAGCATTTCGAAGATATGATGCATCTTTTTCGGTAGGTGTATACAATCTCTACAACCGTGCAAATCCATATATGTACTATGTGAAAAGTAATATCCAACCGGATGGTTCCTCTAAGCCGGTTTTAATGTCTGTATCCATATTTACCATGATGCCTTCGTTTAACTGGTCGGTGAAGTTTTAAAAAAGTATTATATTGATTTACATAGATTATAAAAGGATTTACACAGATTGAAGAATGATTTACACAGATCAAGAAAGATTGTCCACAGATTACAATTGTATTGATTTACAGAGATGAAAGAATGATTTACACAGATTGTTTATTTGTATGATTATTTGCATCATGTCAATCTATATTAAAAAAAACGCATAATGTTCCTTGTAATGAATAATAAAAAGGAAAAATGGTACTTCCCTGACTTGTTGGAAGTTCGACATTTTGGTATAATTTATATGATTATCCGCAATGTGTCCTAATATAAAGTCATCATCGTAAATCCAAAAGGTTTAAATGTGATAATAAAAGCCCTTATTTTTGTTTTTTTTTACCCTTAGTAGAAAACTTGACACCCTTAAAACCCACCCTTATTCCCTTCTATGTTGTATTTAATGGCTTTTGATAAAACTGTATAAATTCTTCATCCTCTTCAGCAAATAAGGGAATAAGGGATGGATTTGTGTTTGTTTAGTTTTCTACGAAGGGTAAAAGTTAAGAAAAATAAGGTTTTAAAAATTTTTTAATTGAACTTCACATATTCAATTTTTCCGGAATTATCTTTCTTATCTTTAGGTATTTTTCGAATAATCATATTCATCTAAATAATTATCCGGGTAATATTCTTCTGGCACATTCCAACTTACATATTAATCACCGATAAATAAATGCACTAATTATGGTTTAGGACGTTTTGCGTATAATCATAATAATTTAAATCAAAAAAAGTCCTGATAAAAAATTCCAATTTGAGTATGGGATCTTTGAAAGATAAATGCAACAACTATAAATTAGGACCTATTGCAGATGATCATTTAATTATTAATAGTTATGATAAATTTTCAGTAGTTTTGCTATTCTGATATAGTGAAAGGATTAAAATTGAAATATATGAAAAGAATAGTTTTAGTTCAGATAATTCTGATAACGGGTTTTCTAAATATTAATTCTATAAAAGCACAACCGGTCAATGTAAACAAAATATTAAAGAGCATTGTTGCTCCTGAATTTCCAACAGCCGTATTCAATGTGTTGGAGTATGGAGCACTTAATGATGGAGTGACGGACGCACGACAGGTCATCAATAAAGCCATCACAGAGTGCAGCAATGTATCCGGAGGAACGGTACTGGTGCCACCCGGAAAGTATTATGTGGCGGGATCCATCATTATGAAGAGCAATGTGAACCTGAGGATTGAGGAAGGTGCGGAGATTCTTTTCAGTTCAAACCCCAAAGATTACACGCCATTTGTATTGACAATATTTGAAGGAACTGAACTCTTTAATTATTCCCCGCTGGTTTACGGGTATCATGTGTCGAATATTGCCATTACCGGCAAGGGGACGTTAAATGGAAATGCAACTACTGGATTTGCAACCTGGAGGTCTCAGGGGTCAAAGAATCAGGACCGGTTACGTCAAATGGGAATAGACCAGGTGCCGGTAAATGAACGGACTTTTGGGATGGACTCAAATCTGCCACCCAGTATGATTCAATTTTTCGGGTGCAGCAATATTTTGATTCAGGATATCCATATCCTTGACTCCCCTTATTGGGTGATCCATCCGGTGTTTTGTACGAATGTAACTGTTCAGGGTGTGGAGATAAAAAGTTATAACCTGAATAATGATGGTTGTGACCCGGAATATTCAAGGAATGTGCTGATTGAAAACAGTACGTTCAATACGGGGGATGATGCCATAGCCATTAAAGCAGGCAGGGATCAGGATGGTTGGAGGATAGGACAACCAACGGAGAATATTGTGATCCGCAATTGTGTATTCAATTCCAGATGCAATGGCCTTTGCATCGGGAGTGAAATGTCAGCCGGAGTAAGGAACGTATTTATGGAAAATGTGGTGGTGCAAAACTCATTGAGTGGGGTGTATTTTAAATCAAATCCTGACAGAGGAGGATTTATCCGGAATGTGTGGATCCGCGATGTGACCTGTGACAGTGTACGGACAGCTTTGATACGTTTTGAAACAAATTATCACGGTAGTAGGGGAGGGTTTCATCCGACACTGTTTCAAAATTTCCTGATTGAAAATGTGACAGGTGACCGTTCGGGTGAGTGTGGGTTTTATGCGGTTGGCATTGAAAAATACCCGCTTAAAGATATCAAATTAAAAAATATTTCTTTGCGACAATGTAAGACTCCGTACATCATGAAGAATGTTGAACATATCACTTTTGAGAATGTAACCCTGGGAGGAATGAGGATGAAGTTGAATCCGGATGAAACAAGTGAAGCAACCTTAAATAGCTATTAAGGTCTGAGTATTCAGTTTTGAAGTACGGTTATTCCTTCAAAAAAAAACTCAGAATTCTTCGGGTTCTTTAAAATCTAATCGTTGATTTTGAGTTTTATATAAAATTAATACCGTTTATTGACCAACACTTTGAGACCATCTTTTATGGTATTGATCTGAATTTCTTTTCCTTCTACATAGGGCTCGCCATCATAGTGGAACGGACCGGAATCTTCACGCAACAGGGTGATTTTTTCAGAACGCAGGGTAGTCATAAACAAATCTTTGTCGATGGTCTTGGCGAAAAGTTGCAATGCCAGTGTTGGTATGGCAATGATGGGGAAGCTGCTCATGATAGAGATGTCCAGTTTTCCATCCTGGATACTGGCCTGGGGAGCGATGTAGGCATTGTTTCCCCATTGGGAAGCATTGGCAAAGGTAATGACAAAAGCTTTTGAATTTAAGTCTATCCCCTCGCCCTGTAAATGATAGTTCTGGGATTTGTAGCTAAAATATCCTGTAATTATTTTTTCAATGTAACTCATCATGCCACGTCGTTTGCCTTTGGCAAATTCGGTGCTGACATAGGCATCAAAACCTGTTCCGCACGTACAAAAGAAAGGACGGTCATTCACCAGTCCATAATCCATCAGAATAGGCTCGGAACGGTTCAGTTGTTTGATCGCTTTTTTGATGTTCATGGGAATGCCCAAGTGACGTGCCAGTCCGTTTCCCGAACCGATGGGAACAATGCCCAATGCCGAATTGGTATGTATCAGGGATTGGCCTACTTCATTCACCGTTCCATCACCACCAACAGCAACTACTATCTGGAAGCCCTTATCAACAAATGCTTTTGCTAATTCGGTGCCATGCCCGCGATGCTCCGTAAAGACCATCTCAGGTTCAAACAAGGTAACATCCAGTTCCTGCTGAATTAACTTAGGAATATCTTCCTTCTTCCCGGTGCCCGACAGTGGATTGATGATAAAAGCAATTTTCAATTTCATATAGTTTTGAGCCAGAAAATTTCAAGTAATACTTAGGTTCGCAAAAATACAAATAAAATACCGATTTTAAATAATATGATGATCCGCGATGTGTCCTGATATAAAGTTATCATCGTAAATCCAACCGGTTTAAATGTGATATCAACAGCCCATATTTTTGTTTGCTTACCCTTATTAGAAAACATGATACCCTTATAATCAACCCTCATTCCCTTCTTTTATTGTATTTATTGGCTTTTGATAAAACTTGATAAGTTCTTCATAGTCTTCAGAAAATAAGTGAATAAGGGTTGGAATTGTGTTTGTTTAGCTTTCTACGAAGGGCAAAAATTAAGAAAAATAAGGTTTAAAAAATATTTTAATTGAACTTTACATATTTATTTTTTCGATATTTATTTTTTGAAACCCTAAGGTCGAATTTTGTTTTTAATCTGCACTTACTATTTTTTTAAAGTTCACACCGCGTGATGGGACAAACCATACATAAACCATACATAAAGCAACTTAAAACCATACTTACCCATATTTATATAAAGAAGGTTTATGTATGCTTTTAAAGTGCATTTAAGAAGCTTTCAGTGAGCTTTCTCCCATCATGCGATGAGAATAATAAGAAAATAGTTAGAATATGTCTGGCATATAGTTTGGAGTTGTTAGTCATTAGCCTTTTCAATATTCAGGAAGCAATGCCGTTTAGTTAAGGATATTGCTTGAATACACCCTTTGTGCAACTTAGTGTTTTTGTGTCTAAGTGGCTAATATTTTCTTGCGACAAAGTCACAAAGTCTTAATCCGTCAGCTGACGGACACAAAGAAAAAATACTAACTAAACGACATTGATTCAGGAAGTTTTCAACTCATTGAATTATTGTCTGTTCTGAATTATATATCATTAATTTTAGTCTGCCAGTTTTGCTAAAATAACTCTGTGAATTCTTCACTATACTACATTATGACTTAGTCTGCTCCACTTTACATTCACATCCGGTCCGGTAGAAATCAGTAAGTAATCTGTAAATAATCAGTATATAACAAGTATATAAACTGTATCTATTTAGAAACTGATTATTTACCGGTTACTTACTTGTTTCAATTTAGTTATTCTTTGTTTTATGGTGATCTGGTTGTGACTGAGATCAGAACCAAATATGGAGTTAACAGGTAGGTTTATAAATTTATAGGATTAAGATGAAAGTTTCTAATGGTGTAAAAAATTATTTGCGTTATTCCAGTCACCTTGTAAATTATCAATGAAATAATTAACCTTAACCATCAAAATACAAGTCGTTATCAATGCTTTGTTGTATATTTGCATATTGTTGATTGAAAAAAACGTTCCGCGTTCCGCGTTCCGCGTTTGGTGTTTTGGGTTAATGAATCAGTAAACGCTAATTGGTTCAACGCCAATCGATTTATTTAAGAACACGGAACACGGAACGCAGAACACGGAACATAAAAAAATAAAAGTATGTCAAAAAAGAAAAGATCGGGTGCCCCGAGTACCCGGATTCGGAAGACCGAATTGGTACAAAGCATTGTCAATGTGTTTAATGAGAACATGGAGAAAACTTTCAATTATAAACAAATATCTTCGTTACTCAATATAAAGTCCGAATCGCAACGAATCTTTGTCAACCAGTTATTGTACGAATTGCTGGAGGAAGATTTTCTGACGGAGATTTCACGTGGCATGTTTAAAGTCAATTCGCGTGGCGGATATATATCAGGTACCATTGACAGGCATGGGGTGAAAACGTATCTGACTCCTGATGATGGCGGTGAACAGGTGTTTATCCCGGAACGGAAAACCAATCATGCATTGTTGCACGATATCGTAAAGGTATTCCTGTATGCCCGACGCAAAGGACAGGGCCCGGAAGGTGAAGTGGTTGAAATCGTAAAACGGGCACAGGATACTTTTGTAGGTATATTGGATGTTTCCGAAAATTATGCATTCCTTACCCTGGACAACCGGATCATGACCAACGATATTTTTATTCCTAAGAATAAATTAAACGGTGGTAAAACGGGACAAAAGGCAGTGGTGAAATTGCTTGCCTGGGAACCGAATGCTAAAAACCCGATTGGAGAGGTGATCGATGTGTTGGGTGATAAGGGTGATAACAATACCGAGATGCATGCTATCCTGGCTGAGTTCGGATTGCCTTACAGGTATCCGGCCGATGTGGAAGCAGCTGCTGCCAACATAGACGCCGGCATTACACCTCAGGAAGTAGCCAAACGTATCGATATGCGCAATGTCACTACCTTTACCGTTGACCCGCGTGATGCCAAGGATTTTGATGATGCCCTTTCCCTGAGAAAACTGAATAACGGACTTTGGGAAATTGGTGTGCATATCGCCGATGTGACTCATTATGTTCGTCCTGAAAGTATTATTGAAACGGAAGCTGAACAACGTGCCACTTCGGTATACCTGGTGGACCGGACTATTCCCATGTTGCCCGAACATTTGTCAAACGGCATTTGTTCGCTTCGTCCCAACGAAGACAAGTTGACTTATTCCGTTATTTTTCAAATGAATGATAAAGCGGAGATTCAGCATTATGATATTGCCAAAACCGTTACCTGCAGTAACAAGCGATTTGCTTATGAAGATGCTCAATTAATCATTGAAACGGGTGAAGGTGAATTGAAAGAAGAAATACTAACATTGGACAGGCTGGCCAAAATTCTTCGTGCAAAACGTTTTGAAGCAGGAGCTATCGCTTTCGACAGGGTAGAGGTGCGGTTTGATATTGACGAAACGGGTAAACCCATTTCCGTATTCTTCAAAGAACAAAAGGGTGCTAATAAGATGATTGAAGAATTTATGTTGCTGGCCAATAAAACCGTGGCAACCCATATCGGCAAGCCAGGCAAGGGATTAAAGGCTAAAACATTTGTGTATCGTATTCATGATGTACCAAATCCTGAAAAGCTGAATACCTTTTCAGTTTTTATTAAACGATTCGGATACAATCTGAAGACCAGCGGTAAACAAACGGCTGTCTCGGCTTCCATAAATGCGTTGCTTGATGAAGTTCAGGGTAAAAAAGAACAAAACCTGATAGAAACACTGGCCATTCGTTCCATGGCAAAAGCTGTTTATTCAACCCATAACCTGGGACATTACGGGCTGGCTTTCGAATACTATACCCACTTTACTTCCCCGATACGCCGCTATCCTGATATGATGGTACACAGGCTTCTTGAAAAGTATGCCGAAGGTGGAAAAAGCGTCAATGCAGCTGAATGGGAAGATTATTGCCAGCATAGTTCGGACATGGAACAACTGGCTTCCAATGCCGAGCGTGCTTCCATTAAATACAAGCAAGTGGAATTTATGGCCGACCGGTTGGGTCAGGTGTTTGATGGCGTTATTTCAGGCGTTACCGAATGGGGCATTTATGTCGAATTAATCGAGAATAAATGCGAAGGTATGATTCCGATTCGCGAACTGGATGATGATTATTATACCTTTGATGATAAAAACTATTGCCTGATCGGACGTAAATTACACAAGAAATACCAGCTCGGTGATGAAATTACCGTGAAAGTGGCAAGAGCGAATCTGGATAAGAAGCAACTGGACTTTGTGATAGCTTAGGACGTTCCGCGTTCCGCGTTCCGTGTTCCGCGTTTATTAGAGTATAGGTTAATCAATAAATGAATTAATGAATGATACAAATATTGAATTGAATTAAATTTAAATCACCAGGAACAATCAATAACACCAGATAGACTCGTTAACCCATAACGCGGAACGCGGAACATAAATTAAATTTTTTCGAAAAAGCCTTTGTAGTATTAAAAAAAAGTCTATCTTTGCACTCGCTAAAGAAAACTAATGGCTGCGTAGCTCAACTGAATAGAGTACCACACTACGGATGTGGGGGTTACAGGTTTGAATCCTGTCGCGGTCACCATAAAAACCACTGTAAACAACTTGTTTACAGTGGTTTTTTGTATTCAGATGAGCCCCTTCTCTCCCTCACGAAACCAAAAACAATATGCAACAAAGACCCCTGGCCCCTAAAGGGGTATAAAATACGGTCATTCTCTAAACCATCTGTTTCAAAATGAATCCTCTCTAACATTTCAATCTTTACATCCCGGTTTGCTAACGGACTTACTGTCTTTACTCATGGTTCAACTCAGGCATATATTCTAACGGATTTGTAAATTACTTCAATCTCCTAAACTTTCAAACTTTCTTCTTTTTAACCATACAACACTTATTCTTCAGTCTTATCCCCCTTTAGGGGTTAGGGGTCGTTTTTTTTAAAAACTAAGTGTAAGCCGACGGATTAAATACCTTACAAAATGATGGTAAATATTTAAATTAACTATATTTATGCGCTATATATATCCAAAATGGAGCAATAATAGCTATATTGAAAGTTAATAGTTAGAAGAATTAAATAAAAGTTTTTCTTTTACACCTATTATTAAACTATATCTATATAAATTAGAACTAACCCGTTTATCCGGTTTTATTTGATCGTATACTGCACAGGGTCAAACCTATGTCAATGCATCGAATTTATAAAAGATGGCTAAATGGATTGATAATGTATACAAAATAGCAATAATGCTTACATTATGACATTAAAAATATGCATAATATCTCATTATGTCAACTTAATCACTTGCATATTCTTTCTAAATTAGTTAATTTTGTAAACTAATTAAATGAATTAGTTAGATAAAGCAATAATTAAAAAAGATTAATAAACAAAATGTTAAATTTATGAGAAAACTAACGTTCTTATTGGCTTGCCTTTTATTGGTTGGCGTGGGTTTGGTTCATGCTCAGTCAAAATCTATTTCGGGGAAAGTCCTTTCTTCGGATGATGGGCAACCAGTTATTGGTGCAACGGTATTGGTAAGAGGAACCACCGTGGGTACTATTACGAATACAGATGGAGTTTTTAAAATTTCAATCCCTGGAAATGCTAAAGATTTGGTGATTTCATACGTCGGTATGAAAACTGTACAGGTGGAGGCAACACCAGATATCATTATTACGTTGGCATCCGAAGATAAATTATTCAATGAAGTGGTGGTAACTGCAATGGGCATTTCCAGAGAAAAGAAAGCGTTGGGTTATGCCACTCAGGAACTTTCGGGTGATGAATTGTCGACCGTCAAATCAGACAACTTTCTGAATTCAATTTCTGGAAAAATCTCAGGTGTTCAGGTAAAAAGAAATACGAATATAGGTGGTTCTACAAACATTGTCATGCGTGGCAGCAAATCACTGACGGGAAATAATCAGGTGTTATTTGTTGTGGATGGAGTTCCAATCAGCAATGATAACTTCAATTACGTAGCTCCCACAGCATCAGGTTCACAGTCAACGGGTGCAGTCGGTTATGATTATGGAAATGCAGCATCAGATATTAATCCGGATGATATTGAGTCGGTAAATGTATTGAAAGGTGCAGCTGCTACGGCTCTTTATGGATCGCGTGCTTCGAATGGTGTCATTATGATTACCACTAAAAAAGGAAAAATGAGCAATACAAAAAGAGTTGGCGTTACCATCAATACGGGTGTAACGGTAGGTTTTGTTGATAAAAGTACGTTCCCGACCTATCAGAATAAATATGGTGCAGGTTACGGAGCTTATTATGACTCAGCCGATGGATATTTTTTATTGCGTGATATAAACGGTGATGGTGTTGATGATCTTGTAACTCCGGTAACTGAAGATGCTTCATTTGGAGCTCCCTTTGATCCTTCCAAAAAGGTTTATCAATGGAATTCATTGTATCCGGGACTTCCAAATTACAAGGTTGCAACCCCATGGGTAGCTGCTAAAAACGGTCCGATTACTTTCTTTGAAAACCCTGTTACCTATAACACCACACTTTCGATAGAAAATGCAACCAGTAACGGTTCGTATCGTCTTTCTTATAATAATCTAAATCAAAAAGGATTGATGCCAAACAGCGATCTGACAAAAAATTCTTTTGGATTTAACGGTTCCTGGAAAGTTACTGATAAATTGACTGCTTCCGGTACCAGTAGTTTTGCCAGACAATCAATGACCGGCAGGAATTCGACCGGATACAATGACAATATCATGTCTTCTATGCGTCAATGGATGGAAACAAACGTTGATTATAAAGATCAAAAAGATGCCTATATGAGTACCGGACGAAATATTACCTGGAACCCTTCTTATTCAAGTGAAACTGATCTGCAGCCGATATATTGGGATAATCCGTACTGGACCCGTTATCAGAATTATGAAACCGATTCAAGGGATCGTTATATGGGAAATTTAACATTAGATTATAAAATTGCTGATTGGGTAAGTGTCATGGGACGTGTAACTCTTGATGCTTATAATCAACAAATGGATGAACGAAGAGCTGTCGGAAGTGTCCCGACTACTTTTGGACTTGACAGAACCGATCAGGGATCAGGTTATTATAGGAAAGACGTTAATTTCAATGAGTTTAACTATGATTTAATGGCCAATTTCAAAAAGAATATTACCGATGATTTAAATTTTACCGGATTGTTAGGGTTGAACATACGCCGGACATTTAATAACAGTATTGCATCTTCTACAAATGGCGGTTTAGGTAGTCCGGGCGTTTATTCTATTCAAAACAGTGCAGGCCCACTACCTTTCCCGGTTGAGACTGCCGAAAAAATCGGAGTTGATGGTATCTACGGAAGTGCCTCGTTTGGTTATAAAAGCATGTTGTTTTTAGATGCAACCATTCGGCAGGATCATTCTTCGACATTGCCAGTAGCTAACAATACTTATTATTATCCTTCTGTTGCTGCCAGTTTCCTGTTCTCGAATGTCATGAAGCAAGACTGGCTTGAATTCGGGAAGGTTCGTTTAAGTTATGCGCAGGTTGGTTCGAGTGCCGGATTTGATCAGTTGAATGATTCCTATTCAGTAATAACTCCGTTTAATACTCCGATGTCATCAGTGGGAGGGACAAAGAAGAATCCTGATTTAAAACCTGAAAACACTGCAAGCATTGAAGGCGGTCTTGAAATGTATTTTCTGAAACGCAGAGTCGGATTCGATCTGGCACTTTATAAAACAAATACAACAAATCAGATTTTGCCTTTATCATTGTCGCAAACCACAGGCTATTCCCGAATGAATATCAATGCCGGTGAAATACAAAATAAAGGTGTTGAGCTTGCATTGATGTTGACACCGGTTGTTACCAAGAATTTCAGATGGGATCTGAAAATTAACTGGTCGAAAAACGACAATAAAGTTCTTTCGTTGATACAGGGAGTCGATAATTTACAACTTGGATCTTTCCAGGGAAATGTAACGTTGAATGCACGTGTTGGAGAACCTTATGGCGTTTTGCTGGGAACTGATTATACCTATGCCAATGGTCAGAAAGTAATTGATGCATCGAACGGTAAACCGGTTAAAACCGCAACTGCGGATCATGTGATTGGAAATGTTACTCCTGATTGGAATGGCGGACTTCAAAGTACCATGACTTATAAAAGCTGGTCGTTCAGCTTCCTGATTGATATGCAACAAGGTGGTGATATTTTCTCACTCGATATGTATTATGGACTATCGAGTGGATTGTATGCTGAAACAGCCGGAAATAATGAATTTGGTAATCCCCTGAGAAATCCAATTGTATACAATAATCCTTCTGTTGGGTTTGCTTCCGGATATGCTTCAACAACCGGCGGATATTTAAACCAGGGTGTTAATGTCAGTTCAACCGGGGTTATCACTCCAAATAACCGAAGAGTGAGTGCAACAACCTATTCCGGATTCGGATATGGTGCTGAGCCTAACAAAGCATTCATTTACGATGCAGGATATATCAAATTACGTGAAGTGTCCCTTTCGTATTCACTGCCTGCAAAATTATTGAAAGGCGCATTTATTCAGGGGTTGACTCTGACGGCGGTGGCATCAAATCCTCTGATTATACGAAAAAGCCTGCCATATGCTGATCCTGAGTCAGGATTAGGTTCTGGTAATGTACAAGGATATTCAATTGGATCTTTGCCTTCAACGCGTGACTTTGGTTTCAATGTTAAACTAAATTTTTAAACATACAGCAATGAAAAAAATATTTATAACAATACTTTCTGCAGCTTTAGTATTTATGTCATGCCAAAATTTGGAAGATTTAAATGTAAATACAAAAGACCCTTCAGCCGTAAAAGGTGAAACGCTGTTTTCGTATGCACAAAAAAATGTCGTTGACCAAATGGTCGGTACGAATGTAAACTTTAATATCTTTAGGTTTTTTACCCAGCAATGGACGGAAACCACTTATCTGGATGAGGTTAATTATGACATTGTGACTCGTACTATTCCCGGCAATCACTGGAATACATTATTCCGTCTTGGATTGAAAAATCTGGATGAGGCAACTAAAGTATTGACCGCTACACCTGTTGTTTTACCTGAAAATTCAATTATCAGAAAAAATAAACTGGCTGAAATTGAAATTATGAAAGTATATACCTGGGGAGTTTTGGTACAAACATTCGGCAATATCCCTTATTCCGATGCATTGGATGTTACCAAACCAACACCAAAGTATGATGATGCTGCAACTATTTACAAAGATCTTATCACAAAATTGAATGTAGCAATAAGCAAATTAGATGTTTCAGACGAAGGTCTGGGTGCATATGATAATATTTATCAGGGAGATGCCTCTAAATGGCTTAAATTTGCTAATTCCTTGAAATTAAGAATGGGAATGGTAATTGCTGATTACGATCAACCGTTGTCAAAGACTACAGTCGAAAGTGCTGTTGCCTCAGGTGTGATTTTAGAAAATGCCGATAATGCTGCACTGAAATATATGGCAAACCAGCCAAATACCAATCCATTGTATGTTGATTTAGTTGCCAGCGGACGTTCAGATTTTGTTCCTGCAAACACATTGGTGGATGCCATGAATGCATTGAGCGATCCAAGACTACCATTCTATATGTCACAGGTTGATACTTCAAGTGTTGCCAATGTTGAAAAATTAGCCTACGTTGGTGGTGAATATGGATTTAGCAATACTTTCTCAGCCTTTTCGCATATTTCGAAGAAAATTCAACAGCCTACTTTCGAAGGGTTAATTCTTGATGCGGCTGAAACAGAGTTTTTATTGGCTGAAGCTGCCGAAAGAGGTTATTCTGTAGGAGGATCTGCCGAAATTCACTATAATAACGGAGTTAAAGCTTCAATTCTATATTGGGGAGGAAGTCAGACATCTGTGGATGCTTATTTGGCTACCCCAAAGGTGAAGTATACAGTTGCGGCATCAGGGACTACCTGGCAACAGAAAATCGGTACACAGGCATGGCTTGCGCTGTATAACCGTGGCTGGGAAGCATGGCAGGAATGGGTGAGATTAGACTATCCGGTTTTTGTTGCTCCTTCAACAGCTCAATCAGAAATTCCTGTCAGGTTGATTTATCCAATCAGCGAACAAACGTTGAACGGAGGTGCCTATAAAGCAGCTTCTGCTGCAATTGGTGGCGATTTAGTTTCAACAAAATTATTTTTTGACAAACACTAATTCATTTAAAATTTTATAAAAAAGGCTGTCCGAATAATATTTGGACAGCCTTTTTTATGTTTATGTTATAGTGTAAGCCTGATTCTCCGATTCGCTGATTTCCTGATGAACTCTCCTCTTTTCAGTATTCGCACCCCCCCCTCTTAAAGTTGCATATACCAATTGAATTTTCAGGTTATTAATTTTCTGTTGCTACTTTATTACTTTCACAATATTTCTGAACTATTGAGAACACCGTTCGGATCATCCTAAGCAAAGAATTAAAATGAAAAATGGATGCCTGTGAATAAATTATTTAGTAAAAATCATTTTGTATTATGATATTTTCAACTGTTTTTACGCTCGTTTATGAATAAATAAAACAAATATTTAACAATAATATCATTTAGGAAATAATGTCTAATTGAAAGTTGATGGATTAAAAACGGTGCAAAAAGATGAATAATATGATTAAATGCTTTAATAATGTATAGAAATAGGGTGAAAAATAGCATTAAAAGATACACGAAGTGTTAAATGTGAGTATTAGCCAAAAAAAATATCATTCCAGACGTTTTAATTTCATTATGTTGACAAATATTAAAAACGTATAAACAATTAACTATGTTTGGATGTTATAATGCAGAATATCAAAAACATGTAGTATTGTTAATAAACAGAAAAACTGTTAAACTCGGATATTCAATGTATATTCAATTTCGAGTGCCTACAAACTGACACAAAAAATATGCATAAAATTTCTATTTGTCATCAAAAACACTTGTTTACTACATATAATTATTTTATTTTTGCAACGAAAATGTATCAAATAAAATAATAAAGCGCAAATTAAATAAGATTAATAAACAAAATGTTAAATTATGAGAAAACTAACGTTCTTATTAGCTTGCCTTTTTTGGGTAGGCATGGGTTTGGTTAATGCTCAGTCAAAATCTATTTCGGGAATTGTATTTTCCGCTGATGATGGGCAACCTGTTATTGGAGCTACTGTATTGGTAAAGGGAACAACTATCGGTACAATTACTGACACAGATGGGAAATTTATAATCAACCTTCCCGGAAATTCAAAAAATCTGGTCATTTCATTTGTTGGAATGAAAACAGTTGAAGTAGAGGCAAAAAACAACATTTCGATTAAACTGGAATTAGATGCCCGGCAAATTGAAGAAGTAGTTGTTACGGCAGTGGGAATCAAACGTTCCCAGAAATCGTTAGGATATGCTGCTTCGACAATGGCTCCTGAAGATGCATTAAACAAATCGCAACCGGACTTTCTCAAAGAATTGCAAGGTACAGTTGCCGGAGTCGATGTTCGTTCTTCTCAGGGTACCCCGGGAGCTGCAACCCGTATTCAAATACGTGGAAATTCATCCTTCTTTGGGGATAATCAGCCATTGATCATTGTTGATGGTGTTCCGTTGAGCAATCAGCAACTTGAAACAACCAGTCAGACGAATGGTGGAGGAGCCTATTCCAGTGGATTTTCTTCCATTGATCCAAATGATATCGCTTCCATGACCGTACTTAAAGGTTCTGCTGCAGCTGCTTTATACGGTTCCAGAGCATCCAACGGTGTTGTAATCGTTAAAACTAAATCCGGAAACACGAGCAATACAAAACGAAAATTGGAGGTAACATTAAATACTTCCTGGTCTACAGAAAGTGTTGCCAATCTTCCGGACTACCAGAATTTGTATGGAGCAGGTTCGAATTTTACAGCTGCAAATTCAAATGGTTCATGGGGTGCGAAATTTGGATCAAAAGGGAATGATTCAATAGCGGTTCAAAACTCACTTTGGACAAAGTATTATCCAAACTTATTCCCATCCAGTGGAAATATACCTTATGTTGCGCAACCTAATAATGTCAAGGATATTTTCCAGACAGGACTAGTAGCTGAGAATTCTCTCAATTTTGCTGGAGGAAATGGAAAATCAGCTTTCAATGCTACCTTATCCAATTTAACTCAGAGAGGTTATGTTCCTAATTCAACTTATGGACGTTCAAGTATCAGTGTTGGTGGATCTTCTGAATTGGCAAATGGTCTTTCAATAAGAGGTAGTGTGAGTTATACGAATACAAATCAGTTAGGAAGTGAATTTGGAGAAAATCAAAATTCCGGTGCCTCCTCTTCTTTTGCAAGAACATTATTCTTAGCAAGAAACTGGAATATTGCAGGTTTACCTTATGAAACACCCGCAGGATTGCCAATTTCAACCAATAATGCACAATATGATAATCCGTTATGGGATTTTCAACACAACACTGTTACATCTAAGGTTGACAGGACTATGGCGAATTTTGGAGCAGAATATAAAATATCCAATTGGTTATCCGCATCCTATTCCCTTGGAGCAAATATCTATCAATTAAACAGAAAAGAAATAATCGATATTGGATCACGAGCTGCCGGAGGATTGGGTGATATCTTAACCGATAAATACAGAACCTCTGAATTAGAATCCAATTTCTTATTAACTGCCCAAAAGGATTTATTTGACGACAATTTCTCCGTTAAATTAATTCTGGGCCATAATTTAAATGACAGAACCACCGCCAGAACAGGCATTGATGGTTCCGCAATCAGTGTACCGGGAATCTATATGCAGACTAATACTAAAACGCAAACTGTACTTTTAGATGAAACTACGCAGAGAAGATTGGTGGGTGTATTTGGTGATTTGACGATAGGTTATAAAAACTATGCCTTTTTAAATGTTAGCGGAAGAAACGACTGGTCATCAACGTTGCCTTTGTCCAGTAGAAGTTATTTCTATCCAGCCGTATCAGGGTCATTTATATTCTCAGATGCACTGGATATCAAGAATGATATTTTCAGTTATGGTAAGCTTCGGGCCGGTTGGGCCAAAGTGGGCCGGGATGCAGATCCTTACAGTTTAATTGATACATATGGTGTCCTGACAGCATTTAACAGTCAGGCCAGAGCAGGTATTTCTGCTACCACTGATAATCCAAATCTAAAACCTGAGTTTACGCAGGAAGTAGAACTTGGAACACAGTTGGACTTCTTTAATAGAAGATTGGCTTTTGATTTAACCTGGTATAATAAGATTTCTACCAATCAGCTGGCTTCAATATCTTTGCCACCTTCAAGCGGTTATACTAACTATTATACTAATTTCGGTAAAATTCAAAATACCGGTATAGAATTGGATGTAGTCGGAAAAGTGATAGATTCCAAAGATTTTAAATGGAGTCTCCATTTTACTTTTACAAAGAATAAAAATACGGTTCTTGAGTTAGCGCCAGGTGTTGATCGTATTCCACTTTCAACTTTATTACAGGGGTCTACAAATCTTTCACCCTATTTAGAACCAGGAATGCCTTATGGTTATTTACGTGGAAATAAAGCCTATCGTGATGGTCAGGGACATTTATTGGTTGATCCTACAACAGGTTTTTTACTTAACCCGGATCCAACTGAAACCATGATAGGAGATCCAAATCCGGATTATAAAATGGGTTTGGGTACAACGGTGAACTATAAGAATTTCTTTTTAACAGCCCATTTTGATTTTACGCACGGAGGAGATATCTATTCGACAACTCTAAATCTACTGCTAGGTCGGGGTGTCACAAAAGATACACAAGACAGGGAACATACCTGGGTGATTCCAGGCTATTATGGTGATCCAAATACAGGAAAACCAATGTTGGATGCTTCCGGAAAGGAAATTGCAAATACAATTCAAGTAACGACCAATGATTTGTATTTTGGAAATTCATTTGCCATTAACGGAGCACCTGAATTTAGTATTTTTGATGCCACTGTTTTGCGTTTCAGAGAATTTACCCTGGGATATGATGTTCCTAAAAAGATGATCTCAAAAACTCCGTTTGGCAGTGCAACTCTTAGTTTGTCTGCCTATAACTTATGGTATTATGCGCCAAATGTACCAAAATATTCAAATTTTGACCCGGAAGTTAATAGCTATGGTTCCACGGTACAAGGAGTAGAATTAAGTGCAGCACCAACAACAAGACGTTTTGGAGTGAACTTGAAATTAACATTCTAATTATTAATTTATAAAAAGTATGAAAATGAAAAAATATATAATGCTATTTTTCATTCTAACCTCATTGGTGGGATGTAATTCATGGCTGGATGTAAATAATGATCCAAATAATCCGCAAGATGTACCTATGGCATTGTTATTGCCTACTGTGGAATTTAATGCCGTCAATATTGTATGTTCCGGGTCTTCTACCGGAGGACTTGGTGAAGATTTGGGCGTATACACTCATCAGTTAACAACCCGTGAGAATGCAAATGTTTACAATGCCAATGGAAATGAATTCTTTATTGGACTTTCATGGGGCTACATGTATAATAATACATTGCAGAACTGTGATATTATTATAGATAAAGCCATTAAAACAGATGCTCCATATTATGCAGGTATTGGTTTAATTATTAAAGCTTATGCATTCTCTCAGTATGTGGATGTTTTTGGTGATATTCCTTTTTCCGAAGCAAATAAGAAATCGGCAGGTATTCTTTATCCTAAGTTTGATAAAAGCGCTGATATTTATCCAAAGTTAATTGCATTGTTGGATAGTGGTATTGTTCAATTGAAAAAAGCGAAGGCACCTATAACTCCGGGTGCTGATGATCTTATTTTTGGAGGTGTTGCTTCCAAATGGATTAAGACAGCGAATACCATTAAATTGAAATTGTATACTCAGACGTATAATCAAAAAGGTATCGATAAAGCAGCTTTGGGAGCAAAAATCACTGCATTATTGGCTACTCCTTCCCAGCTTTTCGGATCGACTTCAGATGGATTCATGTTTCCGTTTACTGCAACCCGGACACCGGATAACCGGAATCCCGCTTATGTGGGGACTTACGAAGCCACCCAGAAAACGACAAATATGAGTCCTTGGTTTTATGAAATTTTAAAAGGAATTAATCCTGTTTTTCAGGGTATTATAGACCCTCGCATCCCTTATTATTTCTACAATCAGCTGACTAAAACCGGACCGGGTAAAGATGCAAATCCTAGTCTTTTTGAGTACAGGGATGGTGGATTTGTATCCATTTATTTTGGTTCGAACGGACCGGATAATGGCAGGGCATTGGATAAATCAAACACGGTTTATGGTATTTACCCTTGTGGAGGCCGTTACGATCAAGGTGATGCAATCACCGTTGATGCCTCAAGTGGAACAGGTGCTGCCCCATATCGTTTCCTGACTTACGCTGACAAATTGTTCCTCGAAGCAGAATTAATCCAGCAAAAGATAATAACAGGGGATGCAAGAGCTAAATTAAGTGCCGCTATGACAGAAGCATTTAAGTTGGTTGATTATGTTGTCGGTAAAGCAAATGCAGGTCAAACTGTTCCTGTTTTATCGACTGATCCGACTGCTGCCGCTTATATAACATCCATTTTGGCTTTATTCGATGCTGGTAATGACGCAAAGAAACTGGAAATTATTATGACCGAAAAATGGATATCCACATTTGGCAATCATGTAGATCAATATACTGATTATCGTAGAACGGGTTATCCAGTCATGTTTAATCCTGGTCCTAATAAAAATGGATTTGGAACTGTCGTATCTACTGTTACACCACCTGCAGGTGGAGATCCAGAAAGAGCTGATCCTCCGGTACCTGTAAGCTGTTCATTAAAATACCCCAGAAGTTTAGCCTGGTCAGTTAGTGAATTGAATGTGAATAAAAATGCACCAGCTCAAAAAACGGATGCATCTCTTCCATTTGTATTTTGGGATCCAAACCTATAATCAATAAATAAAAAAAATATGAGAACTAATATTTTAAAATCGATATTCCTCGTGGCAATCATACTTCTGTGTGCTTGTACATCAGAGTCTAATATTCCAAAGTCAACTCTGGTATCATTTCCTCTAATTACAGTAGATTCAACATCTGATGTTCTTATAGTAAATGGCGTGTTAAATGGAAAGTTTCATGTAGATATGTATTATAAAGATCTTCCAGTAGATTCACGTATTGTTGTAGCGTTGAATGGAGATTACACAAACACCAAAATTTTCATTCCAACCATTAAAACATTTCCAACCGCTGAAACTATCACAGGAGATCAGTTAAAGCAATTATTTGGGTTATCATCCATTATTGCAGGTGATCTTTTTGAGATTGGTTTAGATGTAAAAATGCAGGATAATGTTTGGTATCCGGCGTTTAATCCCAATGGAATCGCCTATGGATCAGGTCCGTTGAATTTGCCGGGAGCTTCACCCATTATCAGCTTTAAAGCACCATTGCCAATTGATGCTTTTGTTGGTAAATACGATGTTCTTGAGCCTGCAGAAAGTTACGATTATTTAATTACATTTGCCAGAGTGAGTCCGACACAAATTAGTACACCACTATATTGGAATTCATGGCCAGCAGTATTTACGTTAGATTTGGTAAATATGACTTATAGTATGCCAAATACCGCTTTTCCTGGTGGTTATGCGGGAATTGAGTCGGGAACTATTAATATTGCAACAGGTCAAATGATAGGTAATTATACAATTTATCAAAATGGTGCTCCTATAGAAACAGGGATACATACCTACAATAAACTAAACTAGGTACAATCATAAAAAGAGGCTATCATTTATGGGTAGCCTCTTTTTTTTGTGCGTCATTGCCTGGCTGGTTAATTTGAGAGTATTCGTCTTTTATTCGGGATGTCAGTTGCCTGCTGCGGACTTAAGGCAGATGTCCATCCTGAGGTGGAATGTGCAGGAAGCATGCATCAAATTTACGGACGTCGTCAATCATCATTTGAAACAGGACATGTATTTATAAATGTCAGATTTCAATCTGTGTTTATGGATAAAAACATCTGCTGATCTGTCAAAAGTATGGCTTAAATCATATATATATATTATGATTTAAGTCATTCTTTCTTGAATCAGTTACCCGTATCAAATAATATCCATCATAATGTATATAGAACTTACATGAATAAATAGTAAGATTTGTACATTAATTTCAAATTTAATTCATGAAATTAAACAGCATAAATTTGTTTTTGATTGTAAAAATTAAAGGCTTATTTGTCTACGAGTACCTGAAATTATGCTCTGAATTTATCAATCGTTGTATCCTTTCTACAGTGAATAGTTAAAAGTAATGGGAAAAATAACCTTTACTTATCAATTTAAGACATATGATATTTAACAAATATACATTTTTGACCCATGTAGAATTGACAAAAAACGGGTTATTTAGCTTGTTCAATCTATAAATATAGTTACATTGATATTCAGACAGTTAAATAAATTCAACAATCAGATGAAAGACTAATTTGAAGCAAGTATATATAAAATCTGATTAATAAATGTAATATCCAGTATATGAATGATATACTTTAAATAATGTGTAGTTTTAAAGCTAATAATGTTAACTAAAGTTATACAATAAAATACAAACTTTTCCAAAAATGCGAACTATTTTTTCATTTCTTTTTGTAAGTTGGATGCTCAAAATTGAAACTAAATGAATAAAATCATCATTTATTTATGTGATTATGCTCTAAAAAACTCCATTCTATACTAAATTTAGGGTATTACAGTGTTAAATACCGGACATTCATAAAAAAAGTGAGCACTATTTTTTTTTATTTTCACTATAATTACAATAATTAGGACTGATTTTAAATTGATCAATAAATATGTTCTAACAAGCTCAAATATAAGTAAATAATAAATATTTACAATTTATATATTCCTTTTATAGTTACAAGAAATCACGAATAAATCACGAATTGCCTACGATTTGACACAAAAAATCTGCATATATTTTCTATTTATCATCAAAAAGACTTGTTTTATAATTTTTAATGTTTTATTTTTGCAAACTGATTATATGAATTCACTGGAATAAACGCAAATTAAAGAAGATTAATTTACAAAATGTTAAATTTATGAGAAAACTAACGTTCTTATTGGCTTGCCTGCTTTTGGTAAGTTTAGGTTTGGTTAATGCTCAAACAAAATCCATTTCGGGAAGGATTTTTTCCGCGGATGATGGGCAACCTGTTATTGGAGCTACTGTATTGGTAAAAGGTACAACTTTGGGTACCATCACTGATGTTGATGGAAAATTCAGAATCAATTTACCCGGTAATGCAAAAAATCTTGTTATTTCCTATGTAGGAATGAAAACTATCGATGTTGAAGCAAAAGACAACCTGGTTATCAACCTGGAATCTGAGTCTTTACAGATTGATGAAGTTATAGTAACTGCCATGGGTATTAAAAGGTCTGAAAAGAGCTTAGGTTATGCTGCTTCCACCGTAAAATCGGATGAACTGAACAGGGCAACACCTTTATCAGTGACAGCAGGTTTAACAGGTAAGGTTGCCGGACTTAATATTTCAAGTTCAGGTGGAACAGGTACTTCAGAAAAAGTAATTATTCGTGGTATTACTTCTTTCAATAACAATCAGCCATTGTATGTTGTTGATGGTGTTCCTATCCAAAACTCATTCATGGGTGTAAGTGTCACAAATCAAGCAGTCGACTTTGGAAATCAGGCCGGTGATATCAACCCGGATGATGTAGCTTCAGTAACAGTTCTTAAAGGTGCCTCTTCGACTGCTCTTTATGGTTCACGTGCTGCCAATGGAGTGATCTTAATTACAACTAAAAGAGGAAGTACCGATTCGAAAATAAGAGTAGCTTATACTGGTACTGCAACCGTATCAAATGTATTGCGTGTTCCACAGTTCCAGAATAGGTTTGGACAGGGTTGGCCTTATCTGAATCAGGCAGGAACTCCTGAACCCGGTTTAGGAGAAAACGGATCATGGGGACCGGCATTGGATGGAATGAATCGTACCTGGGGTGCACCTTTAAATGCACAGGGTCTTTATGATCCAGCAGGAACTCAGAGAACCAAACCGTTTTCACTGGTTAAAAACAATCTGAACAATTTTTATGAAAGTGGACTTGAATTGACCAATAATGTCAGTATTTCAGCAGGAAATCAATTTACGTCGTTTATCTTTTCGTATAATAATGTAACTTCTGATGGAGTATTACCTTCTAATGTTGATAAATACAAACGAAATACCTTTTCGTTTCGTGGTGATGCAAACTATAAAAAATTCCATGCAAACGTAGATATTAATTATGTTCGTAAAGATATTCGTCAGGTAAGAGATGGTCAGGGCGGTGCTACAGGTGCTACTATGTTTCAGGACATCATCCAAACACCGGTTGATGTAAACTATCAGGATTTAAAAGATATTAATAACCCATACAACAACATTAATAACTTCTACACCGGATACGCAACAAATCCATACTGGATTATTGCCAATAACCAGAGTGTTTATCAGGATGACCGTGTATATGGTAAAGCTGAATTGAGTTATGACATTACTCCGGGTCTGAAGGCTTTGGGACGTGTAGGTGCTGATTTTACAAATTCAAGGACTAAAAGTTGGTCTGCCCAGTTGATTCATTCAAAAACAGGATGGCAGGGTAATTACGGACCTCTTGATATTCCGGGAAACTATGAGGAAGATTTTATTTCTTATGGTCAGATTGATGCAACAACCATGCTATCGGCAGATTACTTATTAGGAGATGATTTCCGTGTTACCGGTACTGCCGGATGGAACATGAATCAACGCATCAAAAATGAAATTGATGCCATTCAAGGTGCATTGGATGTCCCACTATGGTACAATTTAGGAAATGGAACTAGTGCTGCAACTATAAATACAACTGTTGCAACCCCAAATTCTGGCAGAAGATTAATTGGTTTGTTTATGCAGGGAGATGTTTCCTATAAAGATTGGGCGTTTTTAGGCCTTTCTGCCAGAAATGACTGGTCATCAACCTTACCGGTTGGGAAAAATAGCTTTTTCTATGGTGGTGCAAATGTATCATTGGTTCTGACTGATGCCATTAAATCACTTAAAAGTGAAACGCTGAATTATTTGAAATTACGTGGAGGACTTGGTCAAACAGGTAATGATGCCAATGTTTACCTGACTAACAACAAGTTTGTACCAACACAAATTGTTCTAGGTTTTGGAAATCTGAATTTGCCTGTTAGTGGAGTTTCCGGGTTAACTGAATCCAATACGCTTGGAAATCAAAACCTGAAACCTGAAATAACAACAGAGGCTGAACTTGGTCTGGATATGAAAATGTTTAACAGCAGATTGGGACTTGATCTGGCCTTGTATAACAGGGATACAAAAAATCAAATTATTAGTGCCGGCATTGCACCTGAATCGGGATATACCCTAAAGGTAAGAAATGTGGGTTGGATTAATAACAAAGGAATTGAAGTTCATCTTTTTGGATCTCCGGTTAAAACCAAAGACTTCGAATGGGAAGTTGGTGTTACTTTTGCAAAAAACCTGAGTTTAGTTAAAGAACTTTGGGATAATGTGGAAAACTATTTATGGACCAGTGCCTATGATGTTACGTATATGATGATAAAGGGTCAGCCTGTAGGAATGTTTCAGGTTCCAAAGACTCAAACTGTAACAGATACAAAATCACCTTACTTTGGTAAAACGGTAGTAAACTCATCAGGAATACCTCTTACTGTAGCAAGTGAGTATACAACTATCGGTTCTTCAAATCCTGATTTTTCAATGGGCTTCACGACAGGTTTTACCTATAAATCGTTCTCTTTGAGTGCTGTGTTGGATTACCGTCAGGGAGGTTATTTCTACAGCAATACTGCCCGTATGCTCGACTGGAATGGAAACGGAACAAACACGATGTTTAATGATCGCCAGCCATTTTTGGTGCCAAATTCAGTAAAACTGATTTCAACAGGTGTATATACAGACAATAATGTTCCAATTATGACAACAGGTACAATAACAAGTTATTATAATTATTCTACAAACAATAAAGGACTTGAAGGTACCGCTGTATTACCAAGAACCTATGTGAAACTGAGAGAGGTTTCGTTTAGCTATACACTTCCAAAGAGTTTATTGGCTAAAACACCTTTAACAAATGCTCAGATTAGCATTATTGGTAAGAACTTATTGATGTGGACAGCTGCAAAAAATAATTTTGTAGATCCTGATGCAACGAATTATGGAAATGATATTACCTCCAATTTTGGAGAGTTTTCGTCTGCTCCTTCTGTACGTAACATTGGTGCATCTCTTAAACTTAATTTTTAATTCAATAAAGATAGCATATCAGGATTATTTATTATAATTTTGGTAGCTATCTACAAAAATATATTCCTTATGAAAAAAATAATTAATTATTTCCTGGGGTTATCTTTGGTCGCTGTATCGTTTACAGCATGTACCAATTATCTGGATATTAATAAAGATCCAAACTATCCCGCAACTGCAAGTACACCATTGTTGTTTGCCTCCGGCACAACATGGTCAGCCTCTGTATTGGGTGCTGATGTGCAATTAACCGGTGCCATGTGGGCACAGCATTATGCACAGAATAACACCTCGCAACAATATACTACGATTGATAATTACAATCTGAATAACAGTAGTTCATACTTTACCCGTTATTGGTCAACGGTATATGCAGGAGCACTTCCCGATTTGAAGCGTGCTATTTCGCAATCAGAAACTGAAGGTGCCTGGAATTACTGGCTGGCAGCAAAAGTACTGACTGCTTTCAATTACAATATGTTGGTAAGTTTGTATGAAAAAATTCCTTTTTCGCAGGCTTTATTGGGAGATGCAAATTTAACTCCTAAATTTGATGACCCAAAGGCAGTAGATGCCGGTATTGTTGCTATTCTGGATGCTGCTATTGCTAAACAAGCTGATGCAATACTACTTGAAAGCATGGCAACGAAAGATATGGTTTTTGCCGGTGATATTTCAAAGTGGGTAAAATTTGCCAAAACATTGAAATTGAAAATATTGATGCGTGATTTTACTACGAATCAGACTGCGATACAAGCAATCCTTACGGAAGGTGACTTGCTGACCACGGATGCAAAAATGGCTACATTTACTGATGCTGAAAGTAAGTCAAATCCATTGTATGAAAATGACCGCAGGAAATTAAATACCACGACCAACATTCGTATCAGTGAAACATTGGTGGCTTTTTTAAAGAACTACAACGATCCTCGTATTGGAAAGTTCTGTGAACCGGCAACTCAATATATTAAACTAGGTGCAACTGCAGCAACAGATTCAATTAAAACAGTTCCATCATCTCTGTCTCCTTATTACAGAGGTTGTGACCAGGGATCTTATGGTTTAGATGCATTGAGTTCAACTAAATTTCCTCAGAATTGTTCTTCAAGAGCTCTTTTGGCTGCAACTGATCCAGTCTATTTTGCATCGGCTGTAGAATCCAATTTTCTTCAGGCAGAAGCATGGGCTAGAATTGGTGACAAAGTGAAAGCAAAATTATCTTATGACTTAGCAGTAAAAGGTGCTTTCTCAAGATGGGCACTTGATGGATCTTCATTTGTTGCAGCCGGCGGTGCTTATTTATTTAATGATACCGATTTGCCTTCCATGTTAAACAGTATCCTAATGCAAAAATGGGTATCATCCACGCGTACTGATTCATGGAATGCATTTTTCGATATTTGCAGAACTGGTATTCCGGCATTGGGTGCACAAACTGTTACTGATTTAACTCGTATTGCAGTAATTAATCCAAGTTATGTAATTGGTAACCTGGCTCCTTCTATTGGTACAGTTCTGTTGGCAGGTCAATTTCCTCACAGATTTTTGCTTCCTAAGACTTCGTCCGATTATAATCCGAATACACCGGCTGTAGTTCCTATGGAAACTAAAATGTGGTGGCACAAGTAATAATTTGAAATTAAAAACAATTAAGTGTATAACCCTTACCTGATAAAGTTAAATTTTAAAGCAATTGAAGTAATAGGTTAATCATTTTAAAAATAAAAAATATGAAATCAATAATAAAATCAATCTTTTTATTTTGTGTTTTAGCAGTTTCATTTATGAGCTGTGAAACATATAAGGATCCAAAGGTGGAATATTCGCCTATCTATCCGTTGTCGGGAGAGTGGAGAGTACGTATTACGAATGTAAATACAGGCGTATTGGATACTACTGCAATGTATACGCTCGCAACTTATAATACAAGTGATAATGTTGCAAATCAAATGTGGATACGCGTAACTCCCGGTATTGCTGGAATGAATCCTTTTAGTTTGCTTAAAACGGTTCCAAAGACGATTCTGTCTAAAGTGTCATGTGATGTTGCGGGTTTGTCATTCTCAACAACCGGAGTCACTGAGAATTTGACTGTTGCAGCGAGTACAAACTGGCCTGCTTATAAACTAAATTCTGTTATTGATACAATCACTGTTACAGAAGCCAAAATAACTCTCAATGCAGTTGCCATGCCTTCAGGTGTAAAAAGTGATAGAATAACTTTCAAATTGACAAAGTCAAAGGTTCCTGGTGTTACGTTTCTTGTTGATGGATTTCGTACAACACGTTGGGATGAAGATGATAATTTTATTAAATTCAAGTAAAGAATTTTCTGACTAACTAAAAAAAGGCTGTCACATTTTAATGTTGACAGCCTTTTTTATGTTTAAATTATTTTTTAATTAATACTGCTTCCCGAATTAAAGAATATCCTTTATTTCCTTTAGACTTTTCACTGTATGTGTTGATGGATACTTACTTTCTGAGCAATTCCCTGTTGGGTAATAGTATACCTGGTCTATCCCTGCATTTCGTGCCCCTACAATATCCGACTCATAACTATCGCCAATCATAATGGTTTCGGAAGCCATGGCGGCGTTCAGTTGCAGAGCATATTCAAATATTCGTTTGTCAGGTTTAAGGGCGTTAGCGGCTTCGGAAAGTACCACATGGGCGAAGTATTGTTCAATCCCGCAGCTGTGAAGTTTTTTATACTGTACTTCAATAAACCCATTCGAAACAATAGTAAGCGGATATTTGGGATACAGGTAATCCAGCAACTCTTTTGCATAGGGAACAAGCATTGTCCTGCTAGGGAGTAAACCCAGGTACTGATCACCGATCTCTTTTGCTAATGGTGCATTATCCACATCGACCTGAATCAGCGGGTGCTGAAACCTTTCCAACTGAAGAGCTTCTTTCGAAATGGTGCCTTTTCCGTATTCTTCCCAGAGCTCTAAATTCCGTTTGGCATAAAAGGCAAAATACTGCTCAAAGCTATCAAAATACTTTCCTAAATTTCTTTCTTCATATATCTCCTGCATGGCTGATTTTGCATTGGCATGAAAGTCCCAAAGCGTGTCATCTAAATCTATAAAAACGGTCGTATACATAGTTTGAAGAGTTTGAAGAGTTTGAAGAGTTTGAAGGGTTTGAAGGGTTTGAAGAGTATGAAGGGTTTTGGTTGTTAGTTCAGTTCTTTCCTGAAAAAGATATTTTGCATTTATCAAAGAAACAAAATTGCGTTTCCCTTCATCAGAAAAACGCAAAATTGTAAATTGTAAATGAATAAATTGTAAATGTATTTATTCCACTTCTATCACCAGGTATTTGCTGATACTCCAGAAATCATCGGTGTCCAGGATTAACAGTACAAAGTTCCCGTTTTCTTTATCCAGTGTGTAGGAAGATTTGGGATGGCTTGTCAGGATCTTGGCATGAGTGGAATACAGCGGAATGGACTTTGTATTACGGGCATCGATACGTACGAAATAATTCTTGTTGAAATCACGCTGAAGTACTTTCTTTGCACTCAGAATGCCATCAGATGTAACAATCTTTTGTTGTTTCAGCTCACTCATGGTTCCAAACACATACCAGGCAGTATGGATTGTCTCATCCTGTTCTTTGATTTTCGTTTCTTTGGTCTTGTTATCCGTGGACAATTCCTCAATGTCTTTTCCCATATCGGTCACCTTGGTGTCCAACTTAATGATAATCGAATCTTTTTCAGCCAGCTCAACCTGTAAAAGTGAAACTTTTGTTGTTTCTTCTTCCAATGATTTGGTAAGCCGTAAGATCGTATGTTCCAGTTGTGACGATTTGAAAGCACTCCTTTTTATTTGCGAACGTAATCTTTCGAGTTCTGTCTTGTTTGCCTGAAGCATGTCGTTTAAATACGTCATGTCTTCATTAATTTTGGTACGTATATCATCATTAAGCTCTTTACCTACCGGCTGGGAAGAGATCAAGTTTTCAGTACTTTTTATTTTTTCAATATTTTGTTCAATCTGATTCATGGCCGAGAAATAGCCGTCAACTTCTTCCTGTAGCTTGATTTTGGCATTTTGCAACGAATCGTTTTGAGCTTTTAATGTCCTGTAATCGGATGATTGTTTCCCGCATGAAGTGAGGAATACGAGCAAAATAATACAGGTGATGAACGATGGTTTCATATTGAAATGAGTTTTTGAGGAACAAAATATGGAAGTAATTGTAAACATTTACGGATGTATGATGTGATGCTGAATTATTTATTGACCAGTCTTTAATAATGAGATTTTATTTTCTTTTTTTACGGCTGCAAAGGTAATGTTATTCTTCTAACCCTGCAACAATTAGCACAATTTCTCCTTTCGGATTTCGTTCCGTGAAATGGGTTATTAATTCCTCTAAAGTACCCCTGATAGTCTCTTCGAAAATCTTTGAAATTTCACGGGATACAGATGCTTTTCTTTCTTTTCCGAATACCTCTGATAGTTGAGTCATGGTTTTAACCAGCCTGAAAGGAGATTCATAGAAAATCATGGTTCTTGTTTCACCAATCAAGTCGTTTATTTTTGTCTGACGCCCTTTCTTTTGTGGCAGGAATCCTTCAAAACAAAACCTGTTATTGGGTAAACCGGATGCTACCAGTGCCGGTACAAAAGCCGTTGCGCCCGGTAAGCATTCGACATCAATGCCATTTTCAATACACTCACGCACAACTAAAAATCCGGGATCTGAAATTGCAGGAGTACCGGCATCCGAAATTAAGGCAATGATTTGACCGTTTTTTATTCGTTGAACGATATTATCCACTGTTTTATGCTCGTTGAATTTGTGATGTGACTGCATAGGGGTTTTTATCTCGAAATGTTTCAGTAAAAAACCACTGGTACGAGTGTCTTCTGCCAGGATCAGGTCGGCATTCTTCAATACCCGGATAGCACGAAATGTCATATCTTCAAGATTACCAACCGGTGTAGGTACTACAAATAGTTTCATAAGAGATCGTTGAATTGATAAACTGTTTAATGGAAGAAGTGTTATAAGAATGTGATGTTAAAAATTTAATTTTAATTGAATCGGTCTTTAAATGTTGTTTTAAAACCTTTACAGGTTTATTGTGTTTATCTGAAACGCCTGAAGAATGGGAAAAAGATATCATTTTTTCTTGTGAAAGTTTCTTTTAACTTTGTGTTCATATCTTTTTTTATAAAATCAATTTCTATGCTTTTTATTTTTTTATCTTTGCAAAGATTAAAAAAGCTCAAAGATCAAGATTAAAGGTTTTTTCCAATTATATATTAACTAAAAATTCATTCCATTGAATTTTTAAGTTCATAAAAGCTGTAAAGGTACTATAATCGAAAGAGAAAAGAAAAGAAGTAGAACTAATTTTCAATAAAATACAATGATTTATTCAGAAAAGAACCATCCAAATCAACAAAAACGCGGGAGTATTGAAGTTATTTGCGGTTCGATGTTTTCAGGTAAAACAGAAGAATTGATTCGACGCTTGAAGCGTGCTAAATTTGCGAAACAACAGGTAGAGATTTTCAAACCGAAAATTGATACCCGGTATTCGGAGGAAGATGTGGTTTCTCATGACAAAACGGCTATTCGTTCAACCCCTGTTGACTCTTCCGGAAGTATTTTATTAATGTCAGGGGATGTAGACGTGGTGGCGATTGACGAGGCACAGTTTTTTGATGATGGATTAGTCGAAGTGTGTACCCAACTGGCTAATCAGGGAATCAGAGTCATTGTGGCAGGTTTGGATATGGATTTCAGGGGTGTTCCCTTCGGGCCCATGCCAGCGCTGTGTGCTATAGCAGAAGATGTCTTTAAGGTACATGCCATTTGTGTCAGGTGCGGGGCTTTGGCCTATATATCCCACCGGTTAGTAGACAGTGATAAACGGGTCTTATTGGGCGAAATGAGCGAATATGAACCGATATGCCGCGAATGTTACAATAAAATTAAACATAAATAAATTTTCGAGACTTCAGGTTTTACTGTTTAAAATTTTAATTCAAATTAAAACATGAGTACCATTTCAAAACCCTATACCTTTGACAGGGTAGTCCGTTTACTTATCGGACTGGCTATTCTTGTATTTATATTCTTTTTGATCAACAGGTTAAGTGGGGCGTTGTTGCCTTTTCTGGTTGCCTGGTTACTCGCCTATTTATTACAACCAATAGTTCGGCTTTTCCAGGTTAAATTGAGATTAAAAAGTCTCTTGTTGTCGATCATATGCACCCTGATACTTGTTTTGGGGAGTGTAGTCGGCATCATCTGGTTTCTGACGCCCATGGTCACGAATGAAATATCAAAATTGTATGAACTGATTGGTTTATATACCAAAGGACTTAATGTGAATACTCTTTTACCGCTGGCATGGCAAAACGAAATACGCCATTACCTGGCACATTTGAATATCCAGTCGATGATGCAGGATGAAAATGTAATGGCTGTGGTAAAGAAGATTGCTCCCCAGTTGTGGAATCTGGTAAACGGTTCATTGAATTTTGTACTGGGTCTTGCGGTGATAATCATTGTGATGTTATACCTTGTTTTGATTTTGTTGAATTATGACAAACTGGTAACGGGTTTATATAAAATAATCCCACCTAATTACAGGACCCTGGTAACCGAAATTATTTCAGACCTTGAAAACGGGATGAACCGTTATTTCAGAGGGCAGGCATTAATCGCCTTGATTGTCGGAGTGCTTTTTGCCATTGGATTCACAATTATCCAGTTGCCCCTGGCGATTGTGTTGGGTCTGTTTATAGGTTTGATTAATATGGTGCCTTACCTGAAAATTGTTGGTATTATACCAACTGCCACCATGGGGCTACTCCGATCGGTGGAAACCGGGCTATCCTATGGCTCGATTATTCTTGGTATTGCCATTGTTTTTATTGTGATACAAATGATCGAGGATCTAATCCTGACTCCAAAAATCATGGGAAAAGTAACGGGTCTCAATCCGGCGGTTATTTTACTCTCATTATCCATTTGGGGCTCCTTGTTAGGAATTGTCGGAGTGATTATCGCACTGCCACTGACCACGCTTATCATGTCATATTACAGACGATATGTGTTGGATGAAACAAAAAATGATTCATTGAATCAACCTGAAGCGGAAGAATTGATTTCAACGGATGATGGTGTTTAACTCATTTAAAACCCAAGCATGAAGAAGCCTGTTGAACACATTCCAACAGGCTTTTCTTTTAGTGTATCAGGTCATTTAAATTTTATCGATTTTAATATCCCTGATCATTAATTGGGTAGTGGTATTCCCGTTGAAAGAATTTTCTTCCAGTGTATAGCAAATATCCAGGGGGTTTAATGCTTTCAGGGGTTCATTAAACTCATGCATCCTGAAAGCAATCCCGTTCATGACATTCTCAGAACTGGAGTCAATCAGTTCCAGTTTCAGATGTTCCTGTTCTTTACCGACCAGTCGGCTGGTACCATAATCAAACACTTTTTTGGATACAAAAACCGGTTTCATGTTTCCCGGGCCAAACGGTCCGAATTGTTTTAATACCCGGAAGAATTTTGGTGTAATGTCTTTGAACTCCAGAATGGCATCGATGTCAATTTGAGGATAGGTCTGTTCTTCAAGGATATTTTCCGAGACAAACTTTTCAAACCGTTCGGTAAATAGGAGTACGTTTTCTTCTTTCATTGATAAACCGGCTGCATACATGTGTCCTCCAAAGTTTTCCAGTAAATCACGGCAGGAGTCAATCGCTTTATAAATATCAAACCCTGATACCGAGCGTGCCGAACCGGAAGCCAGTCCATTGGAATTTGTCAACACAATACTTGGTTTGTAATACTCTTCTGATAAACGGGAAGCAACAATTCCTATCACGCCCTTATGCCAGTCGGCTTTGTGAACAACAATCGATTTTCTTGTTTCATAGCGTTTGTCTGCCAGTATCAGTGCAATAGCTTCATCTGTAATGGTTTTATCCAGATCCTTTCGATCGTTATTGTATTCATTAATCGTATCGCTTTTCTCTTTTGCAAAGACGTGATCACTCGATACCAGCAATTCCACTGCTTCATAAGCCAGTTTCATTCGTCCGGATGCATTGATTCTTGGCCCTATTTTAAAAACAATATCACTGATGCTAATTTCCTTATCTGTTAATCCGCATACATCCAGAATGCCCTTCAGGCCGACACTTGGGTTTGAGTTTATTTGTTTGAGTCCGAAAAAAGCCAGTATCCTGTTTTCTCCGGTAATTGGAACAATATCGGAGGCAATACTTAAAGCCAGTAGATCAAGAAGGGGAGTTAATTTTGAAAAGTCTATGTTGTTTGTGATGGCAAAAGCCTGCATTAATTTGAACCCGACCCCGCAACCCGAAAGATGCTTATACGGATACGAACAGTCAATGCGTTTAGGGTCCAGTACGGCAACTGCCGGCGGTAATTCATCATCCGGTGTGTGATGATCGCAAATAATAAACTCGACACCCTGACTCAGTGCATATTTTACTTTTTCAATCGCTTTAATGCCACAATCCAGGGCAATGACCAGTTTGTAATCATTGGTTGCCGCAAAATCAATCCCTTGCACGGAAATGCCATACCCTTCGTTGTACCGGTCGGGGATGTAAAAATCGACATTCGAATAAAATTGCTTTAGAAATTTGTAGACTAATGAAACTGAAGTTGTACCATCCACATCATAATCTCCATAAACGAGTATCTTCTCGTTTTTTTTCATGGCTAATGTCAACCGGTCCACGGCATTTTGCATATCCGCCATCAAAAACGGATCGTGCAAATCACTTAAGTCGGGTCTGAAAAAACTGCGTGCATCCTCAAAAGTCAGAATGTCCCGCTGAACTAACAATTGTGATAGAATCGGACTAATACTTAATTCTTCGGTTAATCGTTTTTGTATTTCAATCTGTTGTTCTGTAAGATTTCTGTAATTCCATATATGTATCATTGTATAGTTTTTTTTAGCTCCAACCGGAAGAGAGACTTTCTTCTTTGACTAAAAAGACGTTATTTTCAACTCATTAAAAAAGAATCAACTTCACCAATAACATGCTTATTCAGTGCTGTAAAGGTAAATAAAAGATTTTAATTCTACAAGATTGACTGCTTGTGTGCTTTAAAAATCTATGACAAAAAAAGTCTTATTGAAAATTTATAGTTGTATCTTTGTTTTGAGAAAATATTATTGTTTAAAAAATGAAATAAATAGCACTATATTTCGTTAACCTACATACAAGTTATAGATGGTTAACATGATTTGTAGCGAATAAATTTACATGAATTAGGGATGAAAGAAGAAATTAAAAAAATAGTGGAGGTATTGCGTGCCGGAGGGATCATTCTTTATCCTACTGATACTGTCTGGGGACTGGGATGTGATGCTACCAATGAAAAGGCGGTTAAACGGATTTTTGACATTAAAAGAAGATCGGATACCAAAGCTATGATTGTTTTAATTGATAACCCGGCCAAATTGCAGTCGTATGTGGAAGAAGTGCCGGAGATGGCCTGGGACTTGATTGAAATGAGTGAAAAACCTTTGACCATCATTTATCCTCAGGCTAAAAATCTGGCTGCCAATTTAATTGCGAAAGATAAAACCATAGGAATTCGTGTTACGAAAGAACATTTTTCAAAAAATCTTTGTGCGCAGTTCAGGAACCCGATAGTATCAACTTCCGCAAATATAAGTGGGAATGCCACTCCCCTGAATTTTAGCCAGGTTTCTGAAGATATCAAATCGGCAGTCGACTATGTGGTTCTTTTCAGGCAGGATGATATGTCCAAACCGGCTCCTTCATCCATCATAAAGCTAGATAAAGGAAATCTCTTTCAGTTAATCAGAGAATAAAGGTCTATGAATAAAAACCGACTCTTTCAGAAATACATTCTTTTTGACATGTTAGCTTCCTTAATTGTATGGGTGGCATTTGTTGTGTTCAGAAAGACTGTTAATGATATTCAGATTTTTGACAGTGCCCGAATTTTTATCCCCAATTACGATTATTTTACAAGCTTCTTTCTATTTCCATTTTGTTGCGTATTTGTACATTATATGACCGGGTTTTATTTGAATCCTATCAGGAAATCAAGAATAAATATCATTCTGAGTACTTTTTCTTCTTCAGCCATAATTTCCATATCCGTTTTTTTTCTGCTTAAACTGGGTGATGTTGTTGTTTCATACGAGTATTTTTACTTCTCATTATCCGTATTGTTCAGTTTGATGTTTGTCTTTACTTTCCTGTTTCGGAATATGATCTTTAATCAGATTCAGCACAATTATATTACCAAGAAATGGACTATCAATACACTGATTATCGGAAACGGTGATAATGCTCGCAAAATTGCGGATGATATCGAGAAAAACACCCTGCAAAATACCCTGATCGGATTTATATCAACAACTAAAAAAACAGGTGTCCCCATTGAAAGAATTTTGGGAAACATGACGCAAATTGCCTATATCATTGAGAAATATGATATTCATGAAACCATTGTTGTGTTGGATGATGATGCCGATGAAATACAGTTGTTTAAAATAATAAATTCGCTGTACAGATTCAATGTTGATATACAATTTACTCCCCGTTTATATGAAATCTTAACCGGTAGTGCTAAAATAACAAATTCAAGAATTATTCCACTGGTTAGTATTTCAAACCCTTCCATGTCGGACTGGGAGGTTTGTCTGAAACGTTTTTTTGATATACTCATCTCTTTTTTATCGCTGACAGTGCTTTCTCCTTTTTTGCTCTATTATATGATCCGGATTAAATTGGATTCAAAAGGCCCTGCTTTTTACCGGCAAGAGCGTATTGGCAGATTTGGTAGGCCCTTCAAGATATTAAAGTTTCGTACCATGTACCTGGGTTCTGAGAATGGTACTCCTAAATTGAGCAGTGCCAATGACGATCGTATCACTCAGATAGGCCGAACGCTTCGAAAATACCGGATCGATGAAATTCCACAATTCTGGAATATTCTCAAAGGGGATATGAGTCTGGTAGGACCACGTCCCGAAAGGATTTACTACATTAACCGGATCATCGATGATGCTCCCTATTATTGTCTGCTATATAAAATCAGACCCGGACTTACCTCCTGGGGTCCAATAAAAATCGGCTATTCCGATACGATTGAAAAAATGATTGAACGGCTTAATTATGATATTATTTATATGGAAAACATGTCTCTGCTGACCGATATTAAAATTTTAATATACACCATTGAAATAATTTTTAAGGGTAAAGGAGTTTAATAATACCGTTATTTCTATATCTTTGTAAAAAGATTTTTTTAAGGGTATGGAAAACAGAGGGTGGTATTTGAAAATGATTGAATGGCGTGAACATCATATTAAGCAGCGCCAGTTTATTCTTATCCTGAGTCTGGTTGTTGGTGTTTTCGCAGCCATCTCAGCTTTTGTTTTAAAATCAACGATTCATTTCATTCAGATTATGCTGACTGAAAGTTTCAGCAGGTATCACGTAAATTACTGGTACCTTGTATTTCCTGCCGTAGGTATTCTGATAGCTTCCTTATTTGTCCGGTATATTGTGAAGGATGACATCAGCCATGGTGTGACCCGGATACTGTATGCCATTTCACAACGTAAAAGTATTCTCAAACTGCATAATGTCTGGACATCAATGGTGGGAAGTTCAATCACCATTGGTTTTGGCGGGTCGGTAGGAGCAGAAGCACCTATTGTATTAACCGGCGCTGCAATAGGTTCCAATCTGGGGAATTTCTTTAAAATGGATCAGAAAACATTGATGTTGCTGGTAGGCTGCGGCGCTTCAGGTGCTATTGGTGGTATTTTTAAAGCACCGATAGCCGGGCTTGTATTTACCCTCGAGGTGTTGATGCTCGATATGACCTTAACAGCCATCGTTCCCTTGCTCATTTCTTCGGTCACCGCCACATCATTGTCCTATTTCTTCTCCGGAAGTGAATTCACTTTTCAGTTTAGCAAATACGAACCATTCGCCATAGACCGTATACCCTATTTAATCCTTCTTGGGGTGATCTGCGGGCTTGTATCACTTTATTTTACCCGCGGAATGAACTGGATTGAAGGTCTTTTCAGAAAAATGAAAAGTCCCTACACAAAACTTGCCGTTGGTGGGTCTGTGTTAAGTTTACTGATCTTTATTTTTCCACCTCTGTATGGAGAAGGTTATGATACTATAGTGGCCCTTCTAAATGGTCATTCATCGTCTGTACTGAACCAAAGCTTTTTTTTAGGGCTAGGTCATAACCCGTGGGTGATTATCGTTTATCTTGCCCTGATTGTTATCTTTAAAATTTTCGCATCGGCTTCCACTACTGCTGCCGGTGGAGTAGGAGGTATCTTTGCTCCGACACTTTTTATCGGTTGCTTAACAGGTTTTGTAGTGGCACGTATTCTGATCTTTTTTGGATTCCTTATTCCGGAAGCTAATTTTGCCCTGGCAGGCATGTCCGGACTTATGTCGGGAGTTATGCATGCTCCACTGACCGGTATTTTCCTGATTGCTGAATTGACGGGTGGATATAACCTGTTTATGACCCTAATGATCGTCTCGACAGTTTCCTATCTAACCATTATCCTGTTTGAACCTCACAGCCTGTATGCCATGCGGTTGGCTCAGAAAGGTGAATTGCTCACCCATCATAAAGATAAGGCGATACTCACCATGCTCAAAATGGAAAACTTTATTGAAACTGATTTTACTGAATTGTATCCTGAAATGGATCTGGGTGAACTGGTGAAAATAATTTCAAAGTCCCGGCGTAACCTGTTCCCGGTAGTCAGCCCAACCACACACATGCTGGTTGGAGTGGTATTGGTTGATGAAGTGCGTAATATCATGTTCCGTCCCGATTTATATACCCGTTTTAAAGTAAAGAAATTAATGACCTCACCACCGGCTTTGCTCAATGCCACCATGCCTATGGAACGGGTGATGGATATCTTTGAGGATTCCGGTTCGTGGTATCTGCCGGTAGTGGATGAAAATAAAGTCTATCTGGGTTTTGTCTCCAAATCTAAAATTTTTAATTCATACAGGAAGGTACTGGTGCATTTCTCAGACGAATAGATTCTTTAGAAGATAGAGGTGAGGAATGAGGAATGAGGAATGAGGAATGAGTAGGTAGTAGGTAGTTGATTGTAGGTTAGAGACCTAATTAAGTTTACAACAAAGAAGGTAAATTTCAGGACTATACTAACAAATGAGAAAAACAAGAAGCATAGAACACATAACAGAGAACACAAAACACGGGTAAATAGGATTGATGGCATAAACTTTTATTTTCTCAAACTATAAACTTCAAACTCCAAACTATAAACTAACAACTACCAACTATAAACTACCTACTACCAACTACCTACTACCAACTACCGACTATAAACTATAAATCACAAACTATAAACTACAACGTTCATGTCAAAACTTAAACTAACCTACACAGAAGCAGTTAACGAACTGGAGAGCATATTGGCTGAGTTGGAGAATAATCCTGAAGTAAATATGGATGCTATTTCAGAGAAAGTGAAACGGGCTGCAGTATTAATGGAACTATGCAAAAAACAACTGCATGAATTGGATCATGATTTGGAGAAAATCATGGAGAATTTAGATTGATAAGTTGCTTGTTTCATTATTAGTTATTGGTTGATTGGTTAATTAGCAGTTAGTCAGTTAGTTAGTTAGTTAGTTAGTTAGTTAGTTAGTTAATTCGAAATTTCTTCTGTTCAACCAATTAACCAATTAACCAATTAACCAATAACCAATAACCAATCAACCAATAACCAATTAAATAATTAACCACTCCACCTTATACTCACCAAATCCCGCATAATCCTTCAATAACCTGGTTGCGTGATCGACGGCTTCCTCAAGTCCTTCCTTTCCACTGTAACCATTTATGATCATCAGAAGTTTCGTTGTTGTGTCCGTGATTTTTGTCCTTTCGTGATCACTGGTGGGAGTTCCGATTCCGCCTGTCTCATCACTGAATAACGGTAATCCTTCCACGTTCAGTATTCCCCTTCCAATGGCTTCAAATTTGTCATCGGCTGTTCCTGCTCCCAACACTATATCCCCGTTGATTTTATCCCTGTCGAACCCGCCGATTGAAAACCCGCTCCGGATAGATACCAGGTTGATGCAGTCAACCAGTGTGCTGACCTGATAGATTGGTATGTCGCGGATTATCCTGCGGCACAAAGCTTCCGCTGATGGCCGGTACCGGTTTGGATCTTTTCCCAGCGTTTTATAGAGTTGCCGTGTAGCCTTTATTTCAGGCCGTTGATTAATATCCTCCAACGAATAGGTAGCCTTAAATCCCCGGATCTCCTCCTCCAGCTCACTCCATAATCCCGGTGAGGTATCCGAATTCCTGACTTCACAGCTTAATACCGCCAGCACCAATCCCGGGCAGGCTTCCCGAATTTTATCCGATATAGTTATTTTCATGTGTTTTGTTGTATTTCAAGTTAATTCTACTTGAACCAAGAGCCAAGAAACAAGAGCAAAGAACCAAGAGCAAAGAGCATAGAGCCAAGAACCAAGAACAAAGAGCCAAGAACCAAGAGTCAAGAACCAAGAGCAAAGAGCCAAGAACCAAGAGCCAAGAGCCAAGAACCAAGAACAAAGAGCCAAGAACCAAGAGTCAAGAACCAAGAGCAAAGAGCCAAGAACCAAGAGCCAAGAACAAAGAGACAATCAACCAATTAACCTCCCGATAGCTATCGGGACAACCAATCAACCGACCAACATAATTCCGCTCAACATTCTGCCTGACTTTATCCCAAGCCGGCGTGCAGAGAAGAAACGATCATGTTCCGTAAAAGTACAAATGCCCGAAATCTCAATATGTTCGCCTAAAACACCTGCTTTTTCAAGAATGAGTTGATTTGCTTTCCAAAGATCCAGGAAGTATGAGCCGTTTTTGAAAACACTAATTGCCGAAATATCAAATCCGGCCTGTCCGAAATGATCTACAACTTCTTTCCCGACCTCATAGACTTTTAATGAGATGGAAGGACCTATGGTTACCAGAATATCTGCCGGGTTACACTGATAGCTATCTACCAGGGTTCGTATCGTCTTTTCGGCAATTCGTCCACAGGTGCCACGCCAACCGGCATGAGCCACTGCTATGACCTTTTTCTGAGGATCGTAAAACATCAGGGGAACGCAATCTGCCGTGGTAATTCCGATACATACATTTGGAATGCGGGTATAAAGTGCGTCAATTCCGTTCAGGTATTGACTTTTTTCTTCGGTAGAAAAATCAAAAAATGACTCGTTTATTTCACGGATTTCAGTTCCGTGTGTTTGAAAAGGAATAATCAAACGATCGGTTGTGATACTGAGTTGTTTACACAACAGATCCTTGTTTTTAGCATAATTTTCCGGATGATCCCCTGTAAAGGGACTCATATTGCAGGATGCATAATTGCCCACACTTGCACCACCTTCCCGGTCCGTGCAAAAATGGGCAATTTCTTTATGGTTGTTTAATAAATTGTAGGTGATCACAAAAGATAGTTTTTTATCCGTTAGTAACCGGACAAGTTTAAGGTTACTGTTTTATTTTAAATATCAGCCTGGATGTGATACCGGTTAGAAGGCATTCAATCTAAACTATTTATTTCCAACCAAAAACTTCAAACCTCAAACCTCAAACTTCAAACTTCTTATAATTCATCCCAGCCAATCCCTTTGTATTTGCTCAAATCATCTTCCTCTTCTTCCTCTTCTTCCTCTTCATCAGGTTCTTCTTCCACTTCACGGTAAGCCACTTCCATAGGTTGGTGAGATATTTCAACCACTTTGTTGGATTCTTTATTGATTTCAGTCCAGATCAGATCCTTCAGTTCAGGAATCCCCATTCCGCTAATGGATGAGATATAAATCGTTTGAATATCATTCGGAATCATTTTTTTTATTTCAACCATTAGTTCATCATCCAGCAAATCGCATTTGGTAATGGCTAAAATGCGTTGTTTGTCGACAAGCTCCGGATTATACTGCTTTAATTCATTCAGCAGGATGTTGTATTCTTTCACAATGTCATCGCAGTCGGCCGGAATCATAAACAATAATATGGAGTTCCGCTCAATATGACGTAAAAAGCGTAACCCAAGTCCACGTCCTTCGGCTGCCCCTTCAATGATTCCCGGAATATCAGCCATTACAAACGATTTGTTGTCGCGATAGGCTACGATCCCAAGATTCGGAACCAGGGTAGTGAACGGGTAGTCTGCTATTTCCGGTTTGGCAGCTGATACCACGGATAATAAGGTCGATTTTCCGGCATTTGGAAATCCTACCAATCCTACATCAGCCAGTACTTTAAGCTGTAAAACAACTGTCTTTTCAATGGATGCTTCACCCGGTTGTGCAAACCTTGGTGTCTGGTTGGTTGACGAACGGAAGTGCCAGTTGCCCTGTCCTCCACGTCCACCGTTGACTAATATAATTTCTTCGCCGTCTTCCTTGATATCGCACAGGAATTCACCGGTTTCGGCATCATATACCACAGTACCGCATGGTACTTCAATTATTTTGTCTTCCCCTTCTTTTCCAAAACTGCGACTCAATCCACCGCTTTCACCATCACCCGAATGAATATGTCGTGCATATTTCAGATGGATCAGTGTCCAGTGGTTTTTACTGCCACGTAAAATGATATGGCCTCCGCGTCCGCCATCTCCACCATCAGGACCACCCTTCATGGTTAGTTTATCGCGGTATAAATGTTTTGAACCCGGTCCACCCTTGCCCGATTTACAAAATATCTTGACGTAATCTACAAAGTTTGAACTTGCCATATCGTTGTTTATTTTAGAGATAACAAAACTCACCGGATATTAGTTCCGGTAGTTGTTAAAGGAAAAGAATTATTAAATGAATTTTATCGTTTTGAATCGATCACGTTTGAAATGCGGCCGAAGATTTCGTCGATGGTGCCCATTCCGTCGATGGCAGCATACTTATTTTTGTTTTTGTAGAAATCGCTTACCGGAGCTGTTTTCGTATGATAAACTTCCAGCCTCTTCTTGATGGTTTCCATATTGTCATCGCACCGTCCGGAAGTTTCACCCCGTTTAAGTAATCGGGTTATCAATTCCTGGGTATCAACATGCATATCCAGCAAAACAGTAGTTTCCTTTTTCAGAGTTGCCATCAATTCTTCCAGCGCTTCTGCCTGGGCTACATTGCGTGGGAAACCATCCAAAATGATTCCATTGCTGTTTTTAGTCTTTTCGGCGATGGCTTTCGACAGAATGTCAAAAATCATCTTATCCGGAACCAGATTTCCTTTGGAAATATAGCTTTCAGCTTCCATTCCCAATTCACTCTTTTCAGCTATCTCACTTCGAAGCAAATCGCCTGTTGATAGATGTTTCAGTCCGTATTTCTCTACAATCAAATCACTTTGGGTGCCTTTCCCGCATCCGGGGGCACCACAAATAATAATGTTCAACATTTTTTACCTTTTTAATATTAACTAAAATTAAACGAACAGTTACCTAATCTCTTCGTTTAATGGATGATTTATTCGGAAACAAGTGTGTAAATATCTTTCAAATTCCGTCCGTATCCATCATAATCCAAACCGTAACCCACAATGAAGTCGTTTGGAATCTTCATGGCTATATAATCAATCTGTATATCGCGTTGTAATGCATCCGGTTTTTGCAGAAAAGTTGCCACCCTGATTTCATTGGCACCCTTGGCACGAAGCGAACTCAGGATGCGTTCCATGGTGATGCCCGTATCCACAATGTCTTCTACCACCACCACATTTCTTCCTACCACACTTTCACTGAGTCCGATGATTTCTTTCACTGCTCCGGTGGTATATAATCCTTCGTATGAAGCCAGTTTGATGAATGTAATCTCACAAGGGATATTGACATTCTTCATCAAGTCGGCAGCGAACATAAATGCTCCATTCAACACACAAATGAAAAGTGGATTTTTACCGGCTACATCCCGGTTGATAGCTTCCGCCACTTTACGAACGGCATCCAGAATTTCAGATTCAGGAATGGATAAGATGAATTTTTTATCTTTAATTTGAATGGTATTCATAGAGAATATGGCTTTATAATAAGTATCGGGTTAAATAAATTGTTTAACATGATTTATAGGAGTGAATCTGAACTTTTTCAAAAACAATACGGCAAAATCACTAAAAACATTTGCAAAAGTACAAAAAAACATCCATTTTCGAAATATTCATTTTTGATATTCTTCATATTCATTCAGCTATTTAAGGTTTCACCCGCTTCTATACTGATTAAAGGAATAAATTGAACTTCGAATGGTATAAATATTGATTTTTGCTGACCCTGATGGTGTTTCTTAGGAACTTTTTTCTAAATGTCTTTATGAATTATCCTGTTTAATGTTGGCGTTTTGAATCAAAATGATAATTCCCTGAACCTGCATGGTAAATAGCATATCCTTTTTCCCATTTGATAAATTTAACCCCATGCGCCATTTTTGCGGGTTTACCACTTTCGGTAACATCACTTTCCTTTTTCGACGGAATATAAATAGTAGAGGTGGTATTGGCAGGAATAATGACATCAAGGGTAAACAGATTCTTTTCCACTTTCCACTCTGTGGATATCAATCCGCTGACTGTCCGATAAGTGCCTTTTACCCAGGTAAGATCACCCGCTACCATGGGTTTTATGATGGATTTTTTGTAACCGGCTCCATCGGCTTCTACCCCGATACCCGCCAGATCATGGAAGAACCATTCGTTAATCTGACCCAGCATAAAGTGATTCTGCGAGCCAAAACTCCCGACACCGGCATTCCATTTCTCGGTGAGTGAAGTGGCACCCATTTTTAACTGGTAACCATATCCCGGACGTTCCGATTGGTTATTCATATCGAAAATGACATCGGAATAACCCTCCATGGCCAATGCTTTTAACAGAAACCGGTATCCTACATCACCCGAAGTGAACGAATTCCCGTTTTTGCGTATGTCAGCAACCAAATTTTCGATTAATGCTTTGCGGTTTTCCGGTTCGGCTATATTCAGAAATAATGGCATGGCAAAGGTGGTGTTCGATCCGGTAGAATATGTGCGATTTTCAGGATGATAAAATTTTGTATTAAACGACCGGCGTATGGCTTCTGCTTTTTCTCCGAACCTATCCGCATCATCCGTTTTGCCAATTGCTTTTGCCATTTGCGACATTATCTGATAATCGTAGAAATAGATGGCCGTAGCTGTAAATGCTACCGGTGTGAGTTGTGATCCCCACGGTTCTTTCGGACCCATATCATACCAATCGCCCAGTCCAATATTCAGAATGTTTTCTTTGGCAGAGGCATCCAGAAAAGCAATATATTTTTTCATTTGCTCATAATATCGTCTGATAAGCGATACATCACCAGAGAACAGGTATTGCTGCCACGGTACAATGATAAAAGAGCTTCCCCATTCGGGTGAGTTCCTGAATCCGTTTGTTTCCGATAAACCCCCGGCATAGAAAAATTCGGGAGCTATATTCGGCACAAAACCATCTGCCTGCTGACTGTTTGCCATGTCGTTCATGCTTTTGCTGTACAGGGTAAGCAAATCGTAATTGTAGCGTAACGAAGGACCATTCAGATGGTATTGCTCCAACCAGGGCATCTTTTCACGTTGGGGGCAATCAGTAATCACACTGACAAGGTTGCTTCGCTGGGCCCATCGAACCAATGAATATATCCGGTTAAAAAGATCGTTGGAACAGGAGAATGTACCGATTGGAGTAGCAGAAGTATGTACAACTATCCCGTTCAGCTTTTCCACTACCGGCAATACTGTATCCCCCTCTGCAGTGAATAATTCCACCTGAAGGTACCGGGCACCCTGATAAAAGAATGATGGAAACCAGGTTTTGCTGCCTTCCATTGCTATCGTATATTGCCACCACGCCGGACGCACTCCATCCTGGGTTGCTGAAGAACGGTCGACTGTACCATCCGGTTTCAGGAGTTCGGAAGGGATTATGCGAACCCCTGATCCGGTTACTCCACGCAAAGTGATTTCCGGCATCAGGGAAGTGTTCTGTCCCAGGTCGTACACCCAGGTCGTAGCATTGATCCGGGTTTTCTTCACCGGAATGATCGTTTCTATCGCTTTTACTGGAGGGGCTGAACAGGATAGGCCTTTCAGTTCTCCTCCGGGACCGGTGCATTCAAGTGCTGCTTTCCAACGTGAATCCGGTATAAAACCCGATTGTTTCCACCCCAATGGTTCCAGCCTGGCATCAAAGTCCTCTCCACCGTATTGGTTCATATAGGTCACCGGACCGGGTGATACCTGCCAGGTGTTGTCGGTGCCTATCGTTTGAACGGTACCATCTGCGTATTCGAGTCTCAGTTGAACCATCGCTTTTAACGGACCGTATGAATTCAGAAACTTGACATACCGTACTGAATCCGGCTGAATGTTGTACATCCCGTTACTCAGCATCAGGCCAATGACGTTTTCACCGGCCTGAATGTGCGTTGTTATGTCGTAGGTGTCATATAGCACTGTCTTTCGATAATCCGACCATCCGGGTGCAAGCAGGTAATCGCCTACTTTGTTGCCATTGAGCGATAATTCATATTGCCCGAGTCCACATACATGAACCACCGCACGGACTAAGCCGGTTTTTGCTTTAAAATCCCTGCGCAATAACATGGAGGAGTAGTTCGTATCTTCCGGTTTTGGTTTGTTGGTCCTGAACTCATTCAGATCCCTTTTCAGATTAAAATCCTGGTGGGCCGATGCATACTGGTGAGCGTATTTTTCCGCCCCGGCAGCAGATATCCACTGACCTTTCCAATCGGAGGTGTTTAATACCCCCATGGTCCATTGTGCCGGTTCGCTCCATGGGGATGGTTTTCCCTGTTCATCCCATATTCGTACTTTCCAACAGCATTCCTGACTTGTTACCAGGGGCAAACCTGCATAAACCACCTGTCCCATTTGGTCGGACGTTATTTTTCCCGAATCCCAAAGATTTCCGTTGTCATTTTTTAATTTCTCTGCTGACGATGATACCAGTATCCTGTAAGCTGTTTGACGCATAGCGCGCGTTTGTGGGTCTGTTTTGATGGTCCAGCCTAATACAGGATTTGCCACATCCACCCCAAGCGGGTTTATCCAGAAGTTGCATTTTAAATCAACGACGATGTTGGAATTTGCCTGTGTGGTACATAAAAAAGCAGTTGCAAGAAACAACCATACGGTAAGGATGATTTTCATTTTAAAAAGTATTTTAGGTGGATTATAAAAATCTGTAAATGGACTGTTTGTTGTACATTCATCAATGAACTTTCTTCCTGAAATCATGCATTGGATCAATAACCAGCATGCACGTCATTTGTAGGCGAAAGTTGAATTCGAATGCAAATATAGTTGATTTATAAATATGAAACAGGATATGGTCAAATTAGTCTTTAACTGTTGAATTGATATTTCCAGACATATATTCATAGCTCGAGACTCCTTTTCGAAGTGATCACTGAGAACTGTCGATAGTAATTTTCAGTTTGTAAGGATTCCTACTTCATCAGGCAAATGTTGTACGATGAAGCCGCTAACAATAACAAAGACAAATTACCTGACTTCAAAAGCAAACTTTTCAGGAATCCGAATTCAAAAAGAGATTTTCAAAATGATAGTGTCGGTTGTATTTCATTTGTTTTTTTACTCCGATCAATTAACTTAAAATAAGTAAATATTGTCATCTTCTTCTCCTGTTTTGCTTCTGCTTTGCTCCAGTTTTCGTCCTATGTTCATAGGGGGTTGATAGGGGGTTCATAGGGGGTTCATAGGGGGTTAGGAGGGGGTCAGCTCTTTCAACCCCCTATGAAATCCGACTATGCCTCCTCTATACCCTCTTTATAGATTGGACATGAGGTGGATAATAGTCGGACGTAAGGTGTATTATTTAATAGAAAAGGGAATTTCAGACCGTTAATTAAATAGTAAAGAAACAATTTAAGATAATAAATAAACAATTAATTTGTCTGTTATAAAAAAGCAAAATGCCAGATATACAATACTATATAAAATATATATAAAATAATTCATTCAATAATTCATTCAAGGAGTAGGTGAGAGGATCCATTGAAATACCGGAAGAATAAAATGATAAAGAAATTATAAAAATATTTTCATAAAACGCATTATAATTATAAATATAATATTTATATTTGCATAGTTTTATATAAAATACATTTTTTTGAGCGATTTAAATTCAAGTTCAATTTATTCATTTTAAACTTAAACATTATGAGCATTGCTGAAAATCCCTTAGTAGGTCGAGTGAAAGGATCTATGGCTAATTTTACGATGTATACGTTAAATGGAAAGAATGTTGTTCGTGGGAAGGCGTTTAAAATCAAGGATGCGAAATCTCCGGGTCAACTCGTTTTGCGGGAACGCATGAGACTGTTGAATAAAATGTATTCGGGTTTTGAAAGCATCATTCGACTGGGATTTCCAGAAAGAAACGAAAGATTAACCCCTCAAAACATGTTTATTTCTGTCAATTTTTCGACATCTTACGAAATAATTGATGAAATACAAGTGATCAGTTATCCGTTGTTAAAGCTCTCCCAGGGTTCAATGCCCGTAGTAACGGTGATGGATGCTATCGTCGGGGTGGACGGAATCATCGTACGGTATGATGCCCAGTCAATTAAACCAGAAGTAACAGGCACCGATGAGATAATATCCTGTGCCAGGCTGATCACCGGCGAACTGCTTATTTCCCGGCAATTTATTGGGTACAATGATATTGGAACCATTCTGCTGAAACATCCTGAACTGCAAGCCGAAGATGTCATGTGCTGCTATGTATTTGTGCGGAGCTGGGATGGGAAGAAGGCATCCGATTCGGTGTATGTGGAGGTGAAGGGATAGATTCGTGTTGAAAATAAACCAGAATGCAGGTACATTAAAATTCATTTTTTTTAAAATGATTTTACAATATGTATTTTCCCGTCAACGTAGGGGCGTACCCTTGTGGTCGCCCCAATTGGTATGTGGTCGCCCCAATTGGTATGTGGTCGCCCCAATTAAACAGAAAATAAAATTTAAAAGGTTCGTCAAAAAACAGAAGTATAAAACATTCAAATACCAATCTATAAAAATATGGAATCCGCCAGTTCAGGATATAATCCAAATATCCATCATCGCAGATCGATACGGTTGAAAGGATATGATTATTCGAAAGCCGGCATGTATTTTATAACCATATGTTGTCAGAACAGGATATGCCGGTTTGGTAAAATTGTGAAAATACCAACGAATAATAATTCATTTGATGAAATGGTAGGGGCACCCCTTGTGGGCGCCCAAATTATTGATGGGCGACCACAAGGGTCGCCCCAACCGTCGCCCCAACCGTCGCCCCGACCGACGATCACGACATCGGATATTCAAGTCATGCAATTAAACGAAGCAGGAAAAATGGTGGATGAACAATGGTTGACAATGGTAACCAGATTCCCGAATATTGAATTGCATGAATATAAAATCATGCCCAATCATTTTCATTGTATATTGGAAATTGTAGGGGCACCCCTTGTGGGTACCCATTTTAAAGATGGCGAAACAACGGAATTAAAGGAAATAACAGGGCGACCACAAGGGTACGCCCCAACGGGTACAGCCCCAACGGGTACAGCCCCAACGATAACCGCCCCAACGATAACCGCCTCAATGGAAACCGCCCCAACGGGTACGCCCCCAACGGGTACAGCCCCAACGATTACCGCCCCAACGGAAATCGCCTCAACGATTACCGTCCCAACGGATACGTCCCCAACGGGTTCACAAAATGATGTTGTTAAACCAAAAAACAAAACCATCGGGGATATGATGGATGCATTTAAATCAATAATTACAGTGGAATATATTCACGGGGTAAAAAATAAGGGTTGGGACAGATTCGATGGCAAATTATTGCAACGTGATTATTATGAACACATCATCCGTAACGAACAAGAATATCAACGTATTTCGGAATATATTATGAATAATCCGTCAAATTGGAAAGAAGATAAATTTTATTTTCAATGAAATGAATTTATCGTCGTCGTCGTTGGGGCGATGGTTGGGCAACGGTTGGTTCGACGGTTGGTTCGATGGTTGTTTCGACGGTAGGGGCGACCCTTGTGGTCGCCAATGCTGACAGATCAAAAAGAATTAATATTTAATACGTTCATTCAATAATCAACCATATATCCATAAGATATATAAAACAGATATTATTTCGTTCAGATTGTAGTATTCACTGACTGTAATTTTGTAAATTTGCAGAATAAGAGTCGCTATTCAAAATACACGATTATGAATGATTTTCCCGAAAACTTTGATCTGGACAATACTGAATTTCAGACGGCAGAGCAACTAATCCAATATTCCAACCGGTCTGTTTATCTTACCGGTAAAGCTGGTACGGGTAAATCAACGTTTCTGAGGTATATTGCCCAACATACTATAAAAAACCATATCATAGTGGCACCTACCGGCATTGCTGCGATAAATGCAGGAGGGATGACCATCAATTCGTTCTTTCAGATTCCCTTTACCCCATTTGTCTGGGATTTGTTTAATGATGCCCAGCGACAGAACTTTTATAACTTCAGCAAGGAAAAACGTGAAATCATTGCAAAAGCCGACCTGATTATAATTGATGAAATATCCATGGTACGGGCAGATACGATTGATGCCATTGACTTCAGGCTACGGAATTTTGGAGGGAAGAAGCACCTGCCCTTTGGAGGGAAACAGATATTATTTGTCGGGGATACTTTTCAGCTGGAGCCTATTGCCAAATCGGATGAATGGCAAATCCTGCGCACGTATTACGATTCGCCCTACTTTTTTAGTGCAAGGACATTCAGGGAGGTAAATTTCATAAACATTGAACTGAAAAAGGTGTACCGTCAAAGTGATGAGAAGTTTATCTCCCTGTTGAATAAAGTGAGGGTAAACCAGGCTAAGACAGAGGATTTAGATGAGTTGAATAAAAACTATATTCCTGACTTTACTCCTAATGATACTGATGGCTATATTACGTTGGCCACCAAACGGGATATTGTTGATGCTACCAATCTTCGTAAACTCAATCAGCTGGAAGCAAAAGTCTATCAATATGAAGGAGTTATTGACGGGAAATTTGGAAAAGAAAATTCGATCAATGATGATTTGTTGCCCACCAATAAAATGCTGGATCTTAAAAAGGGTGCCCAGGTGATGTATGTAAAAAATGACAGAGGTGGCAGATGGGTGAACGGCACTATTGGAGTGATCGATGAATTGACCGAAAAAAGTATTTCGGTGACGATCATTAAAAAAGAAAAGAAGGTGACCTACACCATTGAAAAAGTATCGTGGGAAAACCTGAAATATGAAATTGACAAGAAAACAGGGAAAATTGTTGAAACTGTCATAGGCACCTTTACCCAATATCCGATAAAATTAGCCTGGGCGATTACGATTCATAAAAGCCAGGGATTGACCTTTGATAAACTGGTGATCGATATGGGTGATGGAGCATTTTCTGCCGGGCATACCTATGTAGCCTTAAGCAGATGTACGAGCCTCGAAGGAATAAAATTACGAACGCCCATCAAAAAGAGTGATATCATTGTCAGGGAAGAAGTGATCCGTCTGGCGGAAACAGCTAATAATGAAACTGCCATTCAGGAGGAATTGTCGGACAGTCGGGCAAACTACTATTACCGTGAATGTTTAAAAGAGTTTGATGTCAACAATTTTGATTCAGCGTATGACAATTTAATGAAAGCCATGGAACTTCGGGATGATACTTCAACACCCGTTTTTAAAAGGTTCCTGATATTCAAACTGAATCAATTAAAGTTCCGGAATTCAAAACACAAAGATTTTGAGAAAAATATATCAAGACTTACAACTACCATCGAACAACTGAATGATAAACTGCAGTTCAAACAACAAAAAATAAAAGAAATATCCAAAGAAGTTACTGAGAGTAAAAAGGAAATGGAAAACCTGTACCGGCTGGTTGATATAAAGGAACGGGAAGAAAGGGTTGTTTCGGCTCAGTTACAACTCAAACAACAAGAATTGATCGCTCAAAAAGAGGCAACAACAATTGCTGTCCGGACAAATGATGATAATTTGATCCGGCAGGAAAATGCGGCAGAAACAATTAAAATGTTACAGGAACAGACTCAAAGTTTGAAATCGGAAGTATCGAACTGGAAGAAATATACGGGGTATATGGCCATTATCATGGTCGTTATCATCATAACGATTCTGATAAAAGTGCTGTTTTAATTCTTTATATCTTAAGATGATAAGAATGAAAATTGATTTTGAATAAAGTGAATATTATACAAAAATGTTTGTTCTAATCAATATTTGAACGGTGATGAATGATTTGCCATGCATCGGGTGATAACCATTTTGTGTAGATTGTTGAATAATCACGATCATGTTTAAAAAAGAACGAAGCTGATTTTTAGGACAGCTTCGTTCTTTTTATTTAATCAGAGACGTAATCTTTTTAAATCCTTCCTTAAATGATTCGGATGCAGATGAAAAAGCATTCTTTACTTCTTCCCATTTCTCTTCAGAAGTATTCCCAAGCTTGTCGTATTTAGCCTGTAAATCTTTTTTTCTTTCCTTTAGCTCAATAAGATTCTGTTCAAAACGAACTTTGGCTTCCCCTTCAACTATAGTTGCCTTTTCTTGAATCCGTTCAATTGCGTCAAAGATTTCATCAACGGTGTTTTTAGCATTTTGTTTAAATGTTTCTTTATCCATATTTGTAGATTTAAAAAGTTTATAATCAATCAGCAAAAAAATAACTCATAATCTATTGTAACATTGTTTGTAGTTAAAAGTTTTGTTTAAGTTGATTGCTGATAATATTATAATTTTAAATGATTATCCGCAATGTGTCCTAATGTATAATTTGAGCCATGATTGTAGAACAATTCTATTGAAGCCCTCACTCATTAATTATTTATAAGAGGATGAAAATTGAAAAAGATTACCGCATTCTAAAAATTTGTGTAGTGAGGGCTTCATGAATGCGTTTAGGATTGATTTCTGATAATATTACAATTCTGTAATTCTAAATAACATCCCGGAGAATGATAAAAAAAAGACAGTCACATTTTCATGTAACTGTCTTTTTTTGGAGTGGTACCACCAGGAATCGAACCGGGGACACAAGGATTTTCAGTCCTTTGCTCTACCAACTGAGCTATGGTACCATTTTCGCTTAGCGGGTGCAAATATACGGCTTTTTTTGATTCTACAAAACACATGGATGAAAAAACATGAAAAAAAAGGAGCAAGAACTTAACATTCCTATAATCCTCCACTTTAACTTGGTCTGTTTGTTTGAAATAGCTATTTTTGTAAAATTCAAAAAATAATTCAAGTTACGTAATACTGATTCCTTAGTATGAATTTATCCATCGAAGTATTTCTGCTTATAGCTTCCATCCTGTTATTCTTTAGCCTGGTGATTGGCAAAACAGGCTCCAGGTTTGGTGTGCCTACTTTATTGCTGTTCCTGCTGATTGGAATTATTGCGGGCAGTGATGGGTTGGGACTGCAGTTTAGCTCTCCCCGTATTACCCAGTATATCGGGGTAATAGCATTAAATATCATCCTGTTCTCAGGGGGAATGGATACTCAGTTTTCCGAAATAAAACCGATTGTTGTCAAAGGAATTGTGTTGGCAACTGCAGGTGTTTTGTTGACTGCACTCCTGACGGCAATATTTATTTACTGGCTTACGAATAATGTATTACAAACCGTTGCTTTTACGTTTCTTCAATCCCTGTTGCTGGGAAGTATATTGTCCTCAACCGATTCAGCTTCCGTATTTTCAATCCTGCGTTCACGGGGATTATCTTTAAAGGAAAATCTCAGGCCATTACTCGAATTGGAAAGCGGGAGCAATGACCCTATGGCTTTTCTGTTGACCATCTTGTTGATTCAGCTGTTGAAAACCCCGGATATCAGCGGGTGGGAAGTGCTTTTCGAATTTTTGAAACAACTCATAATCGGATCATTGTCAGGACTGTTGTTGGGTAAATATTTTGTGCGTTTTATCAATAAAATCAACCTGGATAACGACGCTTTGTATTCGGTCATGTTGCTTGCCGTTATGTTTTTCTTATTCGGGTTTACCAGTTTTATCGGGGGAAACGGTTATCTGGCTGTATATGCCGGTGGTCTGCTGATGGGAAACCAACGGTTTGTACACAAACGAAGTTCAAAGAAATTTTTTAACGGGTTGTCATGGCTTTTCCAGATCATTATGTTTTTGACTCTTGGACTGCTGGTTAATCCGTCGGAGTTATTACCAATAGCCGGAGTAGGTATTCTGGTGGGATTGTTTATGATTCTGGTGTCACGTCCCCTGGCTGTCTTGTTATCATTATCCCCGTTCCGCAAAATGACATTTAAAGCTAAATTCTTTACTTCCTGGGTAGGATTGCGAGGAGCAGTACCCATTATTTTTGCGACATACCCGTGGATCAGCTCGGTTCCACATGCCAAAACCATGTTCAATATCGTATTTTTTATTACCATTTTGTCACTCCTGATACAGGGAACAACTGTTTCGGGAATGGCGCACTGGCTAAAACTGGCCTTGCCGGGGGTTAAATCAAATCCACTGAAAGAATTCGACGTGGAATTCTCGGATGAAATAAAATCGGCGATGAGTGAGATCACTGTTATGCCAGAAATGCTGGGCAACGGGAAAAGGATTATGGACATTTCATTGCCCGACCGTACCCTGGTGGTTATGGTGAAAAGGGACCAACGCTATTTTATCCCCAGGGGAAATACACAGTTGGAAGTGGGTGATTCGGTGTTGGTGATTACCGATGACGAGGAAGCGTTGAAAGAAACGTACCGGCAGTTGGGAATATAAAGGATCCCTAAGAATTCTAGCCCCTAAGAACCCCTAACCCCTAAAGGGGAACTAAGTTAGTATTGGCTATATTATTTTCTCCATCAGATATATTGGTTAAAGATTCTTACATAAGAGCCTCCTATTCCGCCCTGCCGAAACAAAAACGATATGAAACTAACGGAAGTAAACGGGCAAATTGTAATCCCGATAGCTATCGGGGGTAAATTGTAAATTGTAAATCTATTGAGTTTGTTTCATTAGAGAACTCCTGGTCCTTTACGGTCTTTTTTTATCCCACTTTACGAACAAGGGGTCTGTTGGATTTTCTCATCCGATCATCTCAAATTTCACCATTAAAAAATACAAGGCATTGAAAAACAATAAATAATATATAATTTGTATTTCATAGCAGACTTCCGGCAATTCATTATTCATGATTTTTTTGTATTTTTGCAAAACAAACTAAAAACAGAAAAAAATTACGAATGAACAGAATCCGCAATTTTTGCATTATAGCTCACATCGATCACGGAAAAAGTACCTTAGCCGACCGTTTATTAGAATTTACCAATACCGTATCCGGAAAAGATCTTCAGGCTCAAGTGCTTGATAATATGGACCTGGAGCGTGAACGTGGTATTACCATTAAGAGCCACGCCATCCAAATGAATTTCCAGTTTGGGGGCGAACAATATATTTTAAACCTGATAGATACTCCGGGACACGTCGATTTCTCGTATGAAGTATCACGTTCCATTGCTGCCTGTGAAGGGGCCCTGTTGATTGTGGATGCCACACAAGGTATTCAGGCACAGACGATATCCAATTTATACATGGCTATTGAGCATGACCTTGAAATCATTCCGGTGATGAATAAAATGGATATGGACAATGCCATGCCGGAGGAAGTGGAGGATCAGATAGTTGAGTTGATCGGATGCAAGCGCGAAGAAATAATTCGTGCAAGCGGTAAAACAGGAATGGGTGTGGAAGAGATTTTACAGGCAGTAATTGAGCGAATCCCATCACCAAAAGGAGATCCGGAAGCGCCGCTTCAATGCTTGATATTCGATTCGGTATTCAATTCATTCCGTGGTATCATAGCCTATTTTAAAATAGTAAACGGTACGATTCTCAAAGGCGATTTAGTCAAATTTGTGAATACGGAGAAAGAATATACAGCCGACGAAATCGGGGTACTTAAACTGGAAATGTCGCCACGACAAAAACTGAGTGCCGGTGATGTGGGGTATATCATTTCGGGAGTTAAAACTTCGAAAGAAGTAAAGGTAGGAGATACCATTACCCATGTAAAACGCCCGTGTCCTAAGATTATAGAGGGATTCCAGGAAGTAAAACCCATGGTTTTTGCCGGTGTTTATCCCATAGAGACAGAAGATTTTGAAGATTTACGATCGTCGATCGAAAAATTACAACTAAACGATGCATCCCTTACATTTGAGGCAGAGTCATCGGTTGCATTGGGTTTTGGTTTCCGTTGCGGATTCCTGGGAATGCTGCATATGGAAATTGTTCAGGAAAGGCTGGAAAGGGAGTTTGACATGAATGTCATTACCACCGTACCCAACGTTTCCTATAAAGTGTACACCAATAAAGGGGATTTGATCGAAGTGCATAACCCTTCAGGACTGCCTGATATTATGACCATTGAACGGATTGAAGAACCTTTTATCCGGGCCTCGATCATTACACGAACCGACTATATCGGTCAGATCATGACCCTTTGCCTGGGCAAACGGGGAGAACTGGTAAAACAGAATTATATTTCGGGAAACCGCATGGAATTAATTTATGATTTGCCGCTGGGAGAAATTGTATTCGACTTTTACGACCGGTTGAAAAGTATTTCGAAAGGGTATGCTTCGTTTGATTATCATATGAACGGATTTCGTCCGTCTAAACTCATACGTCTGGATATTCTGTTAAACGGGGAACCGGTGGATGCCCTTTCCTGTCTGATCCATGTGGATAATGCCATTCCTTTGGGGAAACGGATGTGCGAAAAACTGAAAGAACTGATTCCACGCCAGCAATTTGATATTGCCGTTCAGGCTGCCATTGGTGCAAAAATCATTTCACGTGAAACTATAAAGGCAGTGCGTAAGGATGTAACGGCCAAATGTTACGGTGGTGATATCAGCCGGAAACGTAAGTTGTTGGAAAAACAGAAAAAAGGAAAGAAACGCATGAAGCAAATCGGGAATGTGGAAGTACCACAGAAAGCGTTTTTGGAAGTGTTAAAGCTGGATTAATAATTTTTGGTTTATCAAATGCAGTTATCATTTTAAAGTACAATATTAGTAATTAATAAGGTTGTTTTTTTGCGAATTGCAAATTTATTATGTATTTTTGCGACTAATTTTTTAAAAACAGGGTAGTAAACAATATCAAAACACTATAAATTTATGTCAGAATTATTTGGACATATTTCACAAATTATTGGGCCGGTGGTCGATGTTTTCTTTGATTTAAAAGGAAAAGAAGAAGTGAAATTACCTGCCATATACGATGCGTTGAGCATTGACTGTGGAAATGGGAAAGAACTGATCGTAGAGATCCAGCAACATATTGGTGAAAATACCGTTCGTACAGTAGCTATGGACTCAACTGACGGGCTTAGACGAGGCTTGAAAGCAACAGCTTTAGGCCGGTCGATAGCGATGCCGGTAGGTAATCAGGTGAAAGGGCGGTTGATGAATGTAATTGGTGACACCATTGATGGCATGAGATCCCTGGACAAAAAAGGAGCGTTCCCGATTCATCGTGAACCACCCAAATTCGAAGATCTGACCACCAGCCAGGAAATTCTGACAACAGGAATCAAAGTAATCGACCTGCTTGAGCCATATGTAAAAGGTGGTAAAATTGGTCTTTTCGGAGGTGCCGGTGTTGGTAAAACAGTGTTGATTCAGGAGCTTATCAATAATATTGCCAAAGGGCACAATGGATTTTCTGTATTTGCCGGAGTGGGAGAACGAACCCGTGAAGGAAATGATTTGCTGCGTGAAATGATTGAATCAAACGTGATTCATTACGGCGATGAATTTAAAAAAAGTATGGATGAAGGCAATTGGGATCTATCCAAGATTGACTACAATGAAGTAGAAAAATCGCAGGTGACCCTGGTTTTCGGACAAATGAACGAACCACCCGGAGCACGTTCTTCGGTTGCATTGTCGGGTTTGACGGTTGCTGAATCGTTTCGTGATGGCGATGGAACCGGAACAGGGCGAGATATTCTGTTCTTTATCGATAATATATTCCGTTTTACCCAGGCTGGTTCTGAAGTATCGGCATTGCTTGGGCGTATGCCTTCAGCAGTAGGTTACCAACCAACATTAGCCACCGAAATGGGTCGAATGCAGGAACGTATTTCTTCAACCAAGAACGGATCCATTACTTCCGTACAGGCAGTTTATGTACCGGCTGATGATTTAACTGACCCGGCACCGGCAACAACATTCTCTCACCTGGATGCCACTACCGTACTAAGTCGTAAAATTTCGGAATTAGGTATTTTCCCTGCAGTAGATCCGTTAGAATCGACTTCACGAATTCTTGATCCGTTGATTGTTGGTGAAGATCATTACAATACAGCTCAACGGGTAAAAGAAATTCTACAACGTAACAAAGAACTTCAGGATATTATATCTATTCTTGGAATGGAAGAATTATCCGAAGAAGACCGTTTGACGGTAACCCGTGCCCGAAAAGTACAACGCTTTTTGTCACAACCGTTTTATATGGCCGCACAGTTTACCGGTCAACCGGGAGTCATGGTGTCAATTGAAGAAACGATCAGGGGATTTAAAATGATTCTGGATGGTGAACTTGATTATTTGCCGGAAATGGCATTTATTAGCGTGGGCACCATCGATGATGCGATTGCAAAAGGTCAGAAATTAATTGAACAGTCAAAGAAGTAAATTGGTAAATAGTTAATTGGTTAATTCGTTGATTGGTTAATTTGTGGCTAATCTCCAAATTAGCCAATCAACCAATTAACTTGTTAACGAAAAAAATAGCTAATTATCTGTTGGGCATCGGGGTATCACAAAATGTGATACAACTGGAATACAATTTTGAAGGAATACTTTCAATGGAATTTACAGAACAAGGTATTGCAATGCTTTTATGAATAATACGATCTCAACAAGCTGTTGATGTAAATATATCCATCATGCGTACTTTTGTGCGAATGAGACAGTTTTAGTTCAAAACAATGAGATTATTTAGAGCATTGAAGAACTCAAACAAAGAGTAAAACAATTGGAATTATCGGAAGAATTCACGTTATCATCTATTCATGATTTGAGTGAAGATACCTGCCGGGAAATGGATTATATTTATATGCATAGGCAGAAATGGCTAAAAGGAGATCTAAACCGGAAAACAGAATCCAATCGGTTTTGTAAAAAATAACGAACAATGAAGTTAGAAATAATAACTCCCGAGCAAATATATTTTTCAGGTGAAGTAACATCAGTTACTTTGCCCGGAACAAGTGGACTGTTTACAGTATGGGAAAATCATGCACCACTAATTTCATCACTCAAAGAAGGCAAAATTAGTTTTCTGGCTGATAATAAAGAAACAGAGTTGAATATTGAAAGTGGATTTGCTGAAGTGAGCAAAAATATAGTCACTGTGTGTCTTGAAATAGTCAAAGCCTGATATGATGGAAAATCTAAAAAAACGGCTCAATATTATACTAACCGTTGTTATGTTTGTTTGTGGATGTGGAGTATGGTGGTTATTGCAAACACTGTTGCCATCTTCCTATTTTAACTGGTATCCGGTCATTCCAGGTTTCTTTTATCTGATGGGACTTGTATTTATAACCGTCATAACGCATGATTATAAAGAGAACCAACGAAAACTGGTGAATCTGTATATGATTATCAAGTTGTGTAAAGTGGCGGCTTCGTTGGTATTGGGTAGTATTTATCTGATTTTTGTAAAAGAACAAATAAAAGATTTTAGTATTGTTTTCATTGGATTTTATTTATTGTACTTAGGTATTGAAACTTATTTTTTCTATTTAGCAGAAGAAGAAATCAAAAAGAAAAAAGTAAATGAATAGTTTACGTAAAGTATTAAGTTTAACAGCATTATTTGTTCTTCTGTCAGGATCAATTGTCCGGGCCAATGAACCAATTCAGACTGCAAAACCAGCAGAGAAGTTGAATGTGAAAGAATTAATTCTGGAACATTTAGCCGACTCGTACATCTGGCATATAACAAAAATCGGTGAAACAGATATTGCCATTCCACTTCCTGTCATTGTGTATAGCAGTACCACAGGCTGGCATGTTTTTCTTTCTTCAGCATTCGAAGGAACTGGATTTTATGAGGGCTTAACAATAGCACCCGAAGGAAAATATAAAGGTAAAATCGTTGAAAAAGACACACTTGGAAATGAGGTAAAGCCATTTGATATTTCAATTACAAAGGTTGTTTTTTCCTTATTGTTCAATAGTTGCCTGCTTATTATTATTATATTAATGGTAGCACGTTCGTATAAAAAAGACACGTTTGAATCCAAAAAAGGATTTGTCGGATTTATGGAAATGTTTATCATGAACATAAATGATGATGTGATTAAGCCCTGTATTGGGAAAGATTATAAACGTTTTTCACCTTATTTGCTGACAGTATTCTTTTTTATTTTTCTGAATAATCTCATGGGTTTAATCCCGCTTTTCCCGGGAGGAGCCAATGTAACCGGGAATATCGCCATTACTTTTGTACTGGCAATTTCTACATTTATTATTGTCAATATATTTGGAACAAAAGAATACTGGAAAGAAATTTTCTGGCCTGATGTACCTTTGTGGCTGAAAGTACCGCTTCCTTTGATGCCGGTCATAGAGTTAGTGGGTGTTTTTACAAAGCCCTTTGCCTTAATGATTCGTCTTTTTGCCAATATGCTGGCTGGCCACTCCATTGTGTTGGGTCTGACATGCCTGGTATTTGTGACAGTCAGCTTAGGTCCTGCAATGAATACCAGTATGACTGTGGTATCGGTTTTATTTACCGTTTTCATTAATTTAGTAGAAGTGATGGTTGCCTATATCCAGGCTTACGTATTTGTATTGCTTTCTGCCGTATTTATTGGATTGGCCAGGGTGGAACCACATCATGTGAAAGAAGTGAAAGAATAATCGTTTAGTTCGTTAAAGCGGACTGATAGTATGTCGAAAAATAAAAAGAACAGATAAAAAAATAATTATAAACTCTGGCTTTAAACCCATTCGGGTTTTGTGGTCATAAATTAAAAAAATTATGTTACTTACAATTTTATTACAGGCTGCCGCTGGTGCAGGTTTAGCTAAATTAGGTGCAGGTCTTGGAGCAGGTCTTGCAGTCATTGGTGCAGGTCTTGGTATTGGACGAATTGGTGGATCAGCCATGGACGGCATTGCCCGTCAACCGGAAGCCGGATCGGATATCCGTTTATCCATGATTATTGCTGCCGCCCTTGTTGAAGGTGCTGCTTTGTTTGCCATTGTAGTTTGCGGTTTCATACTTTAATATTGAGTTAAGCTATTGAATGAAGTGTTAAAGCTTTATTTAGTAGTACATTGAAAACTGCAATTTAAGGTGTCAACCGACAATTGTAAATTTGTAAATTGTAAATTGAATTATTATGTCATTATTATTGCCTGATTCCGGTCTGTTGTTCTGGATGTTTCTATCATTCGGAATTGTTGCTTTTATCCTTGTAAAATATGGTTTCCCTGTCATTTTAAAAATGGTGGAAGACCGTAAAGCCTACATTGATAATTCGCTGAGTATTGCCAAACAAGCACATGAAGAATTGGCAAGTGTAAAATTCGAAGGGGAAGCCATTGTGGATAATGCCCGTCGTGAGCAGGTAAGAATAATGAATGAAGCTGCCCAGACCCGCGATTTATTGATCAAGGAAGCAAAAGACAAAGCAAGCCTCGAAGCGGTGAAATTAGTAGCAGAAGCACGAAAACAAATTCTGATTGAAAAAGAAGATGCAATTCGTGACATTCGTAGGCAGGTTGCCGAATTATCTGTGGATATTGCCGAGAAAGTACTTCGTGGACAGTTGGAAAAGAAAGATGAGCAATTGAGTATGATTAACCGTTTGCTCGACGAAATTAATATTTCTAAATCGTAATCCTCCATGAATACAGGACTTATACCGGTTCGATATGCTACCGCCTTATTGGATTTTGCCAATGTGAGCGATATGCAGGAACGTGTGTACACCGAAGCAAAAGCAGTCACAAAAAGTTTTTTTCAATTCAGTGAATTGAGGACAGTGCTGGATAATCCCGTATTGGCTAAAGCTGAAAAACGGAAAATAATTATCCTGGCTGCCGGAGATAAGGTAAGCAAGCCATTTGAAAAGTTTCTTGATTTAATATTGGAAAATAACCGTGAAAATCATTTGCTTTCCATTGCCCTGAAATATATCGATTTGTTCCGGAAGCAAAAGAATATCCATTATGGTAAACTTACTACTGCTTCGCCCATTAATGCCACAACAGAAAAGAAATTGATGGCTATGGTAGAAAACACAACAGGTGGCACCATTGAAATGGAAAAGGTGATTGATCCTGAAATTATTGGTGGCTTCATGTTTGAAGTCGATTTTGTACGTTGGGATGCCAGTATATCAGGTCAGCTTCGCCGGATTAAAAAAGAATATATTGAGAAGAATAATAAAATCGTCTAAAGAATTTACAATATAAAGATGTACAATTTTTCATTGCCTTTTAAGTGTAAATTGTCTGTCAATAGTGTTGACATGTTTCAACCCAATTGTAAATTGTGAATAATTAAATAGTAAATTATAAAAAGATGTCTGATAATATAAAGGTGAGCGAAGTATCCGAAATTCTGCGGATGCAACTTGAAGGAATTGACACAAGCGTTCAGTTTGACGAAGTAGGAACCGTGCTGCAGGTCGGTGATGGTGTCGTTCGTATTTATGGGCTTCGGAATGCTGAAGCCAATGAATTGTTGGAATTCGAGAACGGAATCAAGGCCATCGTGATGAATCTGGAAGAAGATAACGTTGGAGCGGTCCTGCTTGGACCAACCAACGAGATCAAAGAAGGATTTACGGTGAAACGAACCAAGAGAGTTGCTTCTATCCAGGTAGGCGAAGGTATGCTTGGTCGTGTTCTCAATCCACTTGGTGAACCTATCGACGGAAAAGGAAAACTGACCGGAGAAATGATTGAGTTACCGCTTGAACGGAAAGCACCGGGAGTTATATTCAGACAACCGGTAAATCAGCCATTACAAACCGGCTTGAAGGCTATTGATGCCATGATTCCAATCGGACGTGGGCAACGTGAGTTGATTATCGGGGACCGTCAAACAGGGAAGACCAGTGTCGCCATCGATGCCATTATTAATCAGAAATCAAATTTTGATGCAGGCGATCCTGTTTATTGTATCTATGTGGCCATAGGACAAAAAGGATCAACTGTAGCCTCAATATACAATACGCTCCAGGAACATGGAGCAATGGAATATACCATTATTGTGGCTGCCAATGCTTCCGATCCTGCAGCATTACAATATTATGCCCCATTTGCCGGAGCTACCATTGGCGAGTTCTTCCGGGATACCGGTCGTCACGCATTGGTGGTTTATGATGATTTATCTAAACAGGCGGTTGCATACCGTGAAGTCTCCCTGATCCTTCGTCGTCCTTCGGGTCGTGAAGCATATCCGGGTGATATTTTCTATTTGCATTCCCGGTTACTGGAACGTGCTGCCCGTGTTATATCACAACAGGAAGTAGCTGAACAAATGAACGATTTACCAGATAGTCTCAAAGGCAGGGTAAAAGGTGGAGGCTCTCTGACAGCATTGCCAATTATTGAAACACAGGCCGGTGATGTGTCGGCTTATATCCCAACGAATGTAATTTCCATTACCGATGGTCAGATATTCCTGGATACAGATTTGTTTAACCAGGGTAACCGTCCGGCTATTAATGTGGGTATTTCTGTATCCCGTGTAGGAGGAAACGCTCAGATTAAAGCCATGAAAAAGGTAGCTGGAACGTTAAAAATGGATCAGGCACAATTTCGTGAACTGGAAGCATTTACTAAATTTGGAGGTGATATGGATCCTGTAACTGCCATGACTATTGACAAAGGTCAAAAAAATACAAAACTTCTTGTTCAGGCGCTTCACTCACCCATGTCGGTTGAAAAACAGGTTGCAGTACTTTATTGCGGCACACATGGTTTGTTGTCAAATGTCGCATTAAACAAAGTACAGGAATTCCAGAAAGAATTTTTAATGGTGTTGGAGTTGTCACATCAAACAGATGTGCTCGATGTCATCAAAAAAGGAACAATGAATGATGAAGTATCAGCTATTATTGAAAAAGTGGCAGGTGAAGTAGCTAAGAGAGTGGCTGTTTTATAGTAAGTAGTAGTAAGTAGGTAGTTGTAAGAAAGTAAGTAAGTAGTTTACAGTTCGTAAACGGTTGATTCTTTTCAATCGTCAATTGTAAATTGTAAAATTGCAAATAAAAATGGCTTCATTAAAGGAAATTAAATCGCGTATTCAGTCAGTAAAGTCGACTCAGAAGATCACATCAGCAATGAAGATGGTGTCTTCTGCCAAGTTACGCAAGGCACAAAAAACCATTGAAAATCTTTTCCCGTATGAACAACGATTGAATGGCTTACTGAATAACTTCTTAAGTGCTGAGGAGGACAATGTATCTGTATATGCTGATAACCGGGAAATTAAAAGAGTGGCTATCATTGTATTTTCCTCCAATTCCAGTTTGTGCGGCAGCTTTAATACCAATGTGTCCAAACGATTGAACCAAACCATTGATAGGTACCGGTCGCTTGGTATCGAAAATATACTGGTTTACCCGGTTGGGAAAAAAATAGCGAAAGCCAGTCGGAAATCAGGCTTCGAACCACAGAACAATTTTGACTCTATGGCTGATAAGCCTTCTTACTCTGACGCTTTGATTTTTGCTGATACGATCATGAGTTTGTTTAAAAATAAAGATATTGACCGTGTGGAATTGATATACCATCATTTTAAAAGTAAAAGTACCCAGGTATTAACAGAAGAAACTTTTTTACCCATACAATTGCAACCGGCTGAAAAAGGAACTGTGGCACTTGATTATATCGTGGAACCCGATCGCGAGACCATTATGTCGGAGTTAATACCTAAAGTACTTCGCCTGAAGATATATACAGCATTGCTTGATTCGAACGCTTCTGAACATGCAGCCCGTACAATGGCTATGCAAACAGCTACAGACAATGCCAGCGATTTGCTACAGGATTTATCACTTCAATATAATAAATCGCGACAACAAGCTATTACCAACGAATTGCTGGATATCATTGGTGGTTCATTCGGACAGAATTAATTTTTTTCTCTTACAATATATAAAAGGCTACGGATTCCGTAGCCTTTTTTATATTGTATTTAATAGGGAAGATTAGTTTAAGAATAAATTCGATACTTTATTGTCTCTTCTTCAACGAGTAAATTGCCAGAAAAATAACTCCAAAAGTTACAGACATATCAGCAACATTTAAAATTCCTGTTCGTAAAGTTCCAATACCAAAATTAATAAAATCAACAACCCTGAAATCATTAAATAATCTGTCAACCAAATTACCAAGTCCGCCACCAATGATACTTACAATAATAATCACCATTTTTTTGTCAGTCAGTTTGAAGGCACAATAATATAAACCATATAAACAGATGATTACTGGTAAAATAATGAATACAATATACTTTAACCCATCAGGAAAGTCAGAACCAACGCTTAAAAAAGCACCTGTATTCTCTGTATATTTAAATACAATTGTATTGTAAAATAATGAAATTGTTTCTTTCCCTTTTAAGAAATCAATTGCCATTATTTTCGTAATCCTGTCGATTAAAAAATTACACAACAGAACAATCAAAGTCAGTATGAATATTTTTTTTTGTTTCATATGAATCATAGTTAATTTTTAGCAGGTCTGTTATATCTTTTATCAAATGCTCCGTTTTTTAAAGTTTTCTGCTCCAATAGAAATTTGTTTATCCGGATTACAGTGACCGACTTTAGGCCCAAAAGTACTAATAATCTATTAATTTGCAAAATCTTAAGATAAACAGATTCCATCATTCCCGGATATATCATCAGGTTATTATTTGGATATTGGGAACAAATAATTATCTTTGTCACATAAAGAAATATTAATTTACCTAAATAAAAAATTCTCATGAAAAAACTACTGATTTCTGTTTTAGCAGTCTTTTTAAGCATTGGTTATTTAACAACTGTTCAGGCCCAGAATGATATTTCGAATATCTTTAAAGCAGGGATAGTCGACTTAAATACTGTGGCTGAAGGTTATCTGAGACCTGCAGGGAATAGCTTCTCGGCTGGATTGGGTTCAGATTGGTACAATACAGCTGCGGTACACAAAGCATGGGGTTTTGATTTAACCATCAGTGCCGGAGTAGTAACAGCTCCACTTTCCGATCAAACATTTAGTCTTGGTGGTTTAACAAATTTAACGCCTACAAATGCAAGCATTACTACAGCACCTACTTTTACCGGTAAAGGTGATGGAGTTGAACTTAATCTGATGCAACCTCAAACGTTGTCAAACGGGCAGGCAAATCCACTTTATCCAGGTAAAATAGTATCTTTTACAACACCATCAGCCGTTTCAAAATATGTGCCTACTGCCAGTATTCAGTTTACTATCGGAGTGCCATTTATTAATGATGTATCTTTTCGCTTTGTTCCTAAAGTAAGTGTGAGCGGCTTTGAAACTTCCTTGTGGGGAATTGGAATCAAGCATGACTTTAAACAATGGATTCCGGTGATTAAAGATTTGCCTTTTGATGCTGCCATCGTATTGGCTTATTCAAAATTTGATTTGAAATATGCATTCCCTACTTCTTATCAGGTAACGGCAGATAAACTCGTTAGTGGTGGTGTTACCACTTCTCCAGATCCTAATACAGGCTCAAATGTTTATACTACCCAGGGGATGAAAATAAGTGCTACTGCTAAAACAGCTAATCTGGTATTTTCTAAAAAGATCGCTTTCATAACTCCTTATGTAGGTTTTGGTATAACCAATACAAATTTTGATTTGTCGATGGTGGGAAATTATCCAACTCTGGGTGACCCACTTACGAATAGTTCAGGTCAACCTGTTTTAAATGAAAATAATAAACCGATCATGAAAATTATCAACAAAACAAATCCTGTAAATTTCAGTCCAAGCGAAGTGATGACCAACGCTACATTGGGCTTGAGGTTGAAATTAGCTGTCATAACTCTTCATGCCCAATATGCATTTCAAAAATATCCGGTAGCATCGGCAGGATTTGGAATATCAATAAGATAAATACCAAGGTAAGAATTCATAAAGTATTAACTGGTTTTTATAAATTGTAATTTTGTTTTTTAGTGTATTTTTCTAAATCAACAATAGATTTGAATTTGAATAAACGTTAGTTTTGTTTTAAATAGTACATGAAATAAAAAAGGTTGTCATTCGACAACCTTTTTTATTTCATGTACTATTTAAAGAAAGTTACGATAAAAAATTGACTTGTTTAAATTATTTGTGATTATAAAGATAACAGAATAATAATTCAACCTGATATTTTGCAGGAATTGTTGGTGAATCGATATTTTTTTGTCATACATTCTACAAAACAACTAACTATCTTAGTTTAATATTCACCGAATATAAGTTAATAAAAAATAAAAGACAAGAATAGAAGATTAATGATGAATAAAAATAATAAAATATACAAAGCAAAATATCATTATTTACGATTGTCTAATTTCCAAAGCTGGATTTATCTTATTCGTTTGTAGCAATCTATTCAAATTATCTCTATAGTTCAACAATACTGCTGTTTTTATAATGCTGTTATTTGTATATTATTTTAATTAAAGTGCAAATCTGAAGTTTCGCAATTCAAAAATATACCTTATAGTTGAATAAAAACTGAATCCAGTAACTGATTGTTATATCGAATCGGACATCCTAAAATATTAAATGCTACAATAGAATAATATTTACCACGATATACTCCTCATCTGAAGTTTAGATGCTTATACGTAATTTTGTTTAGTAATTCAGTATCAATATTCTTTATTAAACTTTATACATTTAACTATTAAAAACTACAATTATGAGAACTTTAAAATTTTATTCTTTTGCAAAGACTGTAACTATACTCTTTTCAAGTTATATGTTGGTATTAATTGTCATGCTGTTTATATTACACTAATAATAACGGCACAGTTCAATCTTTAGTCTCAGCATTTAAATTCATCAATCATTTTCAGTATGAAAACATCGAGGTTAACTATTATTGTAAAAACCTTGTGTCTCCTTTTTACCAGTTATATTGTCGTTTTAATTGTTGATATATCTTTATAAATAAGGCAGGCTAAAAATAAAACCCTATTATTTTAAAATTTATCTTCTGCTTTTATTCTTTTCAGCAGGTTGGTTTTATATGAATGTTTCAAGAATAATTTTTAAATAATGTGCACGATGTTATCCTGTTGATATCATACAGGATAACATATTATTTGTTTTTTATTTAAAACAAATAAACAACCAACCAGACAGATGACTTAGTTCCCTTTTTTTTCTGTTTCACAATTCATTTTTAACGGTTCTGTTTCAATTTAATCAATAACGATCCTGAAGCCTCTCCCGTGGATGTTCACTATTAAGATGTTTGGATCTTTACTAAGTAACTTGCGTAATTTGCAGATGTAAACGTCCATACTTCTGGAATTTGTGTAGGTGTCTTCTTTCCAGATTGTTGTAAGAATTTCATTTCGAAATAGTGATTTGCCAACATTTGATGCAAAGAAAACAATAAGATATGCTTCTTTTTTTGTAACTTTAACTGATTCTTCTTTTAAATTCAGGAGCCTGTTTTCGACATCAAAAGTATATGCACCAATTTGATAAAAAGGGACATTCAAAAGCACTTTAAGGTTTTCATTTAATTCATTTGATGAGTTCAATTGATTAGTTTTTTCCATTTTTCGTAATAATGTTTTGTTAGTGTAGTGATAGTGTAGTGATAATATATTTTGTGTTTAATTTTCTGATAGATAATACTATTAATAGTATCAAAAACATTCCCAACCCTTAAAGACTCTTTGACGAAAAGGTCTAATCGTCAATAAATAAAAACTCAGGTTTCAGCAGGCAATTCAACATTTAAATTCCAACTAAAGGCTGATAGAATTCCTCACCCGGTTATTCTACGGTCAGGATCCATTTCAACTTCAGGTTATTATAGTGATTGTTTTATATTACTGTGCCATTAGCGTACATGAGTTTCCAATCTCAAACCTTTCCATTGGGTTTATATAAAATAATTGATTTCATTTTAGATAGTCATACCGTTTTATTTAGTATTGAATAATCCTAAAATTGAACTTAACAATTGTTTTGCTGAATATGGAATTAATAATCTGACTCTTTTTACAAAGATATACAAATTTTGTGTTCTGTCAAAATAACCTTAACCGTATTTCAAACATATGACAATTTAACTTTGTTTTTAACGCTTTGATAAGTTTATTTTGTAAAATATAATTCATATAATTTGTTTAAAGTCCCTGAAAAGGACAAGATTTTAGAACACAGCATATCAAAATACTTACATTAACAAGTAGAAAATATTTACAACCAATTCATTTACAGCTATAAATATCAAATGCTCCTGTTATTCTTTTACTCCGATTTTACAAAGGTCCATATCAAGTCCATATCCTGTCCATATTCTGTCCTTACTATGTCCATCTTTATATAGATATGGAGTGTAATGGACTTAGTATCGAGTTCGTAACGACATTTTGACGGCTCAGATAAAACAGGATTAAAAGAGAAATAAAAGAACATTAAAACGATACGAAATAAAATTTATCCCGAATATAGTTTTTCAATACAACTTTTGTGCTTCGATTCTTAATTTTGTTAAGTGAAAACTAATACGAATTACCATATAAATAAATGGCACATAATCATAGGTTTGAATTTTATTTATTCTTACGATAATATTATTTTATTTATTAGTCAAAACATTTTGACATTATCCTTGTTAACACTATATATAATGAAACATATATTTAACAATTTGGTTAATTAAATTCAAATGAACTTTATAGTTTAATAGTTTATAGATTTAATTTGGTATTGTTAAACAATAAAAATTAGATTTATGAAAATGAAATTTTATACATATAAAATAATTGTTTTTTTTCAAGTCCCGGAAATAATAAAGATACTACAAATGCGATTTTATTTACCTGAAATTGATCATTTTTTGTCTTTTTTAGAAACGGGAATAAACCTGATAAACAGAATGTATTTATTCGGAATCAATAAAATTAAAGATTTCAGACAAATTTATATTTCAGGTTGTGATTTTGTTAATGTTTATAATTTCTTTGATCCGGTAGGTTTTGTAAAAGTAACATACGTTCCGGAATTAAGAATAAATACGCAAAAAAAGACTTTTCAGAATATGGTGAACCATGCTGATGAGTCTTTTTTCATATGACCCAATCTTAAGAGCTTCGATGAATTAATGAATTATTTTCATTTAGATAATTTAGTAACAGAAGTAATGAATGTAATTAAATAATTTGAATTTTTGAATAAATTATATAAAAGTATATTTATATGCATCAGACTGATATAATAAATTGGTTACAATCAGTTTATTTTAGTATTTCAATAAAATAAATTTATCCTTATGAAAAATAAAAAAACAAATCTATTTCTATTCGTTTTATTAAGCGTAATAATGATCTCCTGTTCTGGAGTTAAAAACATTGCCTATTTTCAGAAAATTGAATCAACGTCAGATTCGTTAAAGTATCAGAAAAATTCTTCAATGAAACATAAAATTCAAAAGAAGTCATCTACTTCATCGAATTATACCGATAAAAACTCAGCTCAAAATGGAGTTGGAAGCTACAAATTGGAAAGAAATTCTTCCGGTTTATATGATGCACACATAAAACCCAAAGATTTGTTGAGTATTACAATCGTAAGTTCAGAACCTGAAGCATCCAAGATGTACAATTTGGTTGTACCTCAAATAGCGGATGAAACGAATCAAAACAGCTTGTTTTCACAGCCAACTCTGCAAACATATCTGGTAGATAATGATGGAAATATTAATTTTCCAGTGTTTGGTAAAATAAAAGTAGAAGGACTCACACGTAAAGAGCTTGAATCAATGCTTCTTGTAAAACTAGAATCAGCATTTAGAAAAGAAAAACCCATAATTACCATACGTTTTGCTAATTATTCAGTTAATATTTTAGGTGAAGTCCTTAAACCAGGAAAGTACGATACAAAAAACGATAGACTTACAATTTTTGAGGGTCTCGCTTTAGCCGGTGATCTGACGATTTATGGACGACGTGATAATGTAAAAGTTTTAAGAGAGAATAATGATGGGTCAAAAGAATATATCACATTGAACCTGAATGATAAAAATATAATTTATTCTTCAGCCTATTATCTTGAACAAAATGATGTTGTTTATATTGAACCGAACAAATCAAGATCAAAATCATCCAACTATGGTGCAGCAGAATCGTATGGGATTACTTCGTTGTCTGTACTATTGACACTCACTAGTCTGGTATTCACTGTTTTCAAATTAAAAATATAAAATGAAAAAAATTCAGATCTATAACTTTATTCCGTTATGTTTTTTTAAATTAATAGTTTATGAATAAATTTCACACACCTGAAGACGAATTCGAAAAGCCGGTTGATTTCGCCGGTATTTTGTTTAATTATATTACTTACTGGAAATGGTTTGTAGTTTCTCTGTTTGTCAGTTTTGTTTTTGCAGGGATCTATTTGAAAATCACGTTGCCGAATTACGAAATTACTACTTCTGTTTTGTTAAAGGACGACCTGAAAGGTGGATCGGCTGAAATGAACGCTTTTAAAGAAATGGGCCTTTTTACTCAAAAAAATAATGTTGATAATGAGCTGGAAGTATTAAACAAATCAATATTAATAGAACAGGTAGTCCGCGAACTGGGGATATATGCCGATTACAGTCTTATTCAAACTTTACCAATTATTGATAAGATGGGACTTGACACGAAATACCTTAAACTGGGAGCACTAAATTCAAAAATTTTATATGGATCAGATTGTCCAATTATCGTAAAATTGCCAGATAATGTGTTGGATACCTTAAGTTACAATATCCTGTTAAATGTATTGGTTCATCCAAATGGTATATATGAGTTTTCAGGAAAAAATGACGGGCAGAAATATCTGGTTAAAGCATCCATTTCTGATAACCAGGTATTATTACCGTTAGGTAAAATCATGATTATGCGTGGTAATTTCAGACCGGCAAATGATATGAAATTAGTAATATCCATACAAAACCCTGCAAAAAGGGCAAAAGGTTTCATGCAACAGATAAAAATGGATCTGACTTCTAAAACAACGTCAGTAGTCAATCTTTCATTTGTTTCTTCCAATATTAATCTTGGAAAAGATTTCTTACAAAAACTCATTGAGGTATACAACCGCCAGGACATGAAAGATCAAACAGTCATGGCAACGAATACAGCCAGGTTTATTGACGATCGTCTGATGACCCTCACCAGTGAACTTGGGGATGTTGAATCAAAGGTTGAAAACTACAAACAGGCGCAGGGCCTGACGGATATCCAGTCACAATCGAACATGTTTATTCAGCAGACCGGGGATTATGCTCAAAAACGTCTGGATGTGGAAACACAATTGGCAATTGTATCGGATATTGATGAGTATATGCATCGAAAAGAAAATCGTTATCAGCTTCTCCCGGCTACTTCCGGCATTAAAAGCGAAGGATTGATAGAATTAATTACCAATTATAATAAGTTGGTATTGCAACGAAACCGGCTTTCACGAATTGCTTCAAGTGGCAATCAGGCCATGATTGATCTAACCGCTCAAATTGAATCCATGTTTAGTACTGTGCTTTCAAGTGTTGAGAATGAAAAGAGAAACTGGCAAATAGCACAAAAGGATCTTACTTCAAAAAACAGTGAAAATGCCGCTCATATCCGTGCAATCCCACGTCAGGAAAAAGAATTTACAGAAATTAAACGTCAACAGGGTGTAAAAGAAGGATTGTTTTTATTTTTGCTTCAGAAAAAGGAAGAGAAATTCCTGAATATGTCGGTAGTTGAGCCCATTGCAAAAATGATTGATACAGTCAATAGTGATGGTGTTCCGGTATCACCCAAGAAAATTATTATCTTGTTAATTGCTTTTATGATTGGTTTGATGCTTCCTGTAATCGGGATTAGAATCAGGAATTTAATGCGTTATCAGATTGAAAGCAAGGACGAACTGGAGGAATTGTCCATAGTACCTGTGTTGGGAGAAATTCCAAAAAACAATACAAAAGGCAAAGCAATAATACAGGAAAACAGTTCAGATAGTTTTACAGAAATGGTTCGTCTTTTACGCACCAATTTACTGTTTGTATTGGACAGTCCTGACAAAAAAGTGATCAATATTGTTTCGAGCATTAGCGGGGAAGGGAAAACTGTTATTTCTATAAATCTGGCCATGAGCCTGGCTTTGCTTGAAAAAAAGATTCTGATCATTGGACTTGATATTCGAAAACCTAAGTTAGGGGAGTATCTAAATTTAGAAAATAAAAAGGGAATTTCAATGTTCCTGTCAGGACATCTGAATCAGGATGAGCTGATTCAACCATCAGGTATTCATCCCAACTTATTTGTCATACTGGCTGGTCCTGAACCACCCAATCCAAATGAATTACTCACAAAGCCGGCATTGGATAAGCTAATTAGTGATCTTCGTAAACAGTTTGATTATATTGTGATCGATACTGCACCAATGGGAGTAGTTTCTGATAGCTTTACACTGAACAGGTTGGTAGATGCAAATCTATATGTTGTAAGGGCAGAGTACACACCCAAGAAAAATATAGCAGAAGCAACCAGCTTGTATGTACATAAAAAACTTAAGAACATGTACTTTGTTTTGAATGGTACAGACGTGAATAAGAGCGCATACAGCAATGGATATGGAAAAAAATACGGATACGGTTACAGGTATAGTAAAAAACAGGGACATACTTATGGGTATAATACTGATGAAAAAAATAAATCTGAAAAATTAACAGTCAAAATAAAATAATAAACTGATTTGATTTCCTTTTAAATAAATTTATGTATGGAACTTAAACGATTAATAAAAATAAACTGGATCAAGAGTGTTTATTTTAATTTTCATTATTTACCGATAAAACAGGCTGTCAAATTACCGATCATACTGTTTAGGTCTAAATTATTAAAATGTCAGGGTCAAGTTATAATTGAAAGTGATACTATCAGTACCGGAATGATTCAATTCGGAGAGTATCTGGTATCATTATATTCAAATAAAGGGATGGTTTGGGAAAATCATGGGGGAAAAATCATTTTTAATGGCAACTGTATCGTAGGTAATTCATCTGCTATATCAATCGGGGAAAAAGGATTTGCTTCCATCGGGAATAATTTCAGGGCAACTGCAGGTTTAAAACTCACGATACATCATAGTGTGAAGTTTGGAGATAATGTTCTCATAGCATGGGATGTTCTTATAATGGATACTTCATTCCACCGCTTAAAAGATAGTCACGGAACATTTAAAAATAAAGGTTATGGCCCTATTTCAATAGGGAAAAACAACTGGATTACCGCGAGATGTATGATACTTAACGGAACGAAAACTCCGGACTATTGTATTCTCGGAGCAGGTTCAGTTTTAAATAAAGATTATTCAAATTTAAAAACTCATATTCTGTTGGCTGGAAATCCATTGGAAGTAAAAGCAGAAGATGTATGGATAGATTTAGAGGATCACGACATTCCTGAATATTCATGATGATTGAAAATTAATATAAGAATGATGAAAATAAAAACGAATTTTATATATAGTAGTATTCTTACGGTTTCTAATTTTTTATTTCCTCTTTTGACATTCCCTTATATTTCAAGGGTTTTAGGAGTAAGTAATGTCGGGATTTACAACTGGGTAGGAGGGATAATTCAGTATTTTATTATTTTTTCGATGATGGGTATCGGGATAGTCGGGATTCGGGAAGTCGCCAAAAATAAAAATTGCCAGGCTGAATTAAGTAAAACCTTTTCTTCATTATTAATCCTGACGGTATTGACAACAGCCATTTCATTGCTGGTATTGTTTGTTTTAATGGCAATAGTTCCAAGGTTCGCAATGTATCATCAAATGTTTTATATAGGTGCTGCTAATATTTTCATTAATCTTTTTCTTGTTGAGTGGTTTTTCAAAGGAATTGAAAATTTCAAGTACATAACTATTCGAAGTATTATTGTTAAAGGTCTGTATGTAATTTCTGTTTTTATTTTTGTTCGTAACAGGCAGGATTATATAACCTACTACTTATTAACCGTTTCGGCAGTAATTTTAAATGCTCTTTTCAACTGGATATATTGCAGAAAATTTGTTCATTTTACCTTCAAAAGTATCAATCTGAAACCTTTTATTAAACCTTTTTTTATCTTAGGCATATATTTGCTTTTTAATTCCATGTATTCTACATTTAATGTTGCCTATTTAGGTTTTGTGGGAGGAACTAAAGAAGTTGGTTTTTATACCACTGCAACCAAGCTGTATGGAATATTACTGGCCTTTTTTTCGGCATTTACAGGTGTAATGCTTCCACGTATAAGTGCTCTGGTTGCGGAAAAAGAGTTTAAAGAAGTCGACAGGTTAATAGGAAGATCCTTTGATATTTTATATACTTTTTGTTTCCCTATCATTATATTCTTTGTTTTTTTTGCTCCTCAGGTAATCCGCATCATCGCAGGGGCTGGTTACGAAGGTTCAATATTACCCATGCGTATTGTTATGCCTTTAATGATCATTATTGGAACAGAAGAAATACTAATCATTCAATTGTTGATGCCTCTGAATAAAGATAAAGCAATTTTTATAAATTCAGTTATTGGAGCTGTTGTTGGCATCTTGTTAGCAATAATTCTTGTTAAAAATCTACACAGTGTAGGCTCTTCAATTGTGTGGGTGTGTTCGGAGCTTTCTATTCTTATTTCTGCCAGTTACTTCGTGAAAAAATATATAGGAATTCAAATCCCGTATAAAATGGTTCTGATAAAATTCATGTATTCAATTCCGTATATACTGATTTGCATAGGCGTTTTGTTTGCTTTCAATGACTCAGCCATTATAATTTCAATAGCAGGATTGTCAATGGTGATCTATTTTGTAATTGACGATATTTTTTTATCCCGCAACAACTTTATAAAAGGGACATTGTTAAACAAATTGTAAAATGATACTCCCCTTCATTTTAGGGTAAAGTTGTCTTATTTGTATGGAAAGATCTGAAAATCGAAAAGAACATATAAACTCAGGATGTAATTAGTGATTGGACGAATTAAAAGCTTATGAATAAATTTATATACATATTAATCTGTCTGGTTTTTGCAGTTGATTTTTGGAATCTAACAGCAGTTGTCAATTATTTATCTCAGGATATTCTTTTATTCCTTTCATGGATATGGATTTTAAGTGGCATCTATTTTTTCAATTACAGTAATAGAAAAAAGGTTTTAAATTCACTCAAATATAACAAAGTACTGTATTATATTTTTCTGGGAGTCTTTATATCCATGTTTTCAGCATATGCATTTGGACGACAATCATTTGTGACTACATTTTTAGCTCAAAGAACGATTTACACATTTATGTTTTTGCCGGCTATCCTGTTTGTTCAGCCTACTGAAGAAGATATTGTACAAGCATTAAAATGGATCTCAATAGGTACTGTTGTTGTTTGGATTTTAGTTCACTTTAATACTAATCTTGTTAAGATGGATAAAGAAAGTGTTGAGCATTTCGAATCTGAAAAACAGGATTTATCTTCAAAATTAGAATTCTATGTCAACGGCATATACTTTGTTGTTTTCTACCTTTATTATAAAATGAATGAATACATCAGAAAATTTACCTGGAAGGATTTTATAGAAGCTTCCCTGTTTCTTGTCTTTATTATTCTATATCAAAACAGAAGTATGATTCTTGGTGTAGCCCCTATATTTCTTTATTCGATGTATAAATTCAGATCGGAATCCAAAACCACTATAATAGCTACATTGTCAGTGCTTTTAGTTGCTGTTGTCATTCTTACCTCCGATATATGGATATCTATGATCACTACTACCCAAAGTAATTTGAATGAAACTGATTACAATCGGTGGAAATCATTAGCTTATTATTTCAATAATTATTCACCAAGCTGGTTTTGCTATCTGTTTGGAAACGGATTCCCCAGTGGTGGTAATTCTCAACTTGGATATTTAATGTGGTCGAACTTTACAAAAGGCATTTATGCCAGTGATTTAGGAATGATTGGAATGTGGGTGGATTATGGGTTAATACCACTCTTCGCACTTTACAACATTATAATAAGCGTAATCCGTCATACTTATTTCCCAGTCTATTTGAAATTTATTTGTTTACATATATTATTTGTACCGACCATATTCCATTTTTGGGCAAATCCCGGGATTACTTTTTTTGTAATCATTATTTATTTACAAGCTCTTTATACTGAACAAAATAATAAATTAATTGAAGATGATAGCTATAATCATAGTAAATTACAGAGACGAAGAAAGAACAATTACTTATATAAAAGAAGAATTATCGAAAGTGAAATCTCCACATATGATAGTGATCGTAAATAATGAAGCTACCGATGAGACCGATAAAATTCTTATAAATAATTTAAATGCAGTTTTAGTGAATGATACAAATTTGAATCCCCAGACTTCCAACTGCTATGTAATTTCTCAACCCGAAAATCTCGGTTTTGCAAAAGGGAATAACCTGGGAGCAGTATTTTCATTAAAACACTTTGATATAACTCATTTTCTTGTTTCAAATAATGATATTCGTTTTATTAATGATGATGTTGTGGAAAGGTTGATTGAGAAATTAGATACTCTTACTGACATCGGAATGATCGGATGCAAAGTTGTCGGACTTGATGGCGCTAATCAAAGCCCAGAGCCTTATTCTGCGTTTTGGAGCAGGTATATCTGGATGTATTGGTTGACCCCTTTTCTGACATCGACTAAAAAAACTAAAATATTCCAACTTGATTATTCCCAAAAAGCCCAGGAAGGCGAACACTATAAAATAATGGGATCGTTTTTTATCATAAATGCGCTGGATTTTAAAAATTGTGGGATGATGGATCCGAATACATTTCTTTATGCTGAAGAGATGATATTGTCTGACCGATTAAAAAAAATAAACAAAAACACCTATTATTATCCTGCAGTTGCAGTCTTACATGAACATGGCAAAACAATAAATCAATATTTTAAAATTGCTAAATCCATGAAGTTACAATTTGAGAGTGAAGTTTACTACTATCGTACCTATCATGGAGTCTCTTGGTTAAGTATCTACATAGGAAAAATATCATTAAATGTTTACATCAGATTAAAAACGCTGTTTAATTAATATAGCTGAATATGAAAGTTCTTTTTTTTACGCATCATTATTTGGATGATAACAGCGGAGGCAGTTTTGCTTCCCGTGCTTATATCAATGCATTCACTGAAATTGCCGATTCGTGCATGTTAATGTATCCTGACAGAGGAATTCCGGTATCTGATTTTATACATAAAAAATGTATTCTTAAAGGAGTTAAATATGAACGAAGCAATTTAGGGAAAGTGATCGATTATTACCGTGGAAGAATGCACAGATATATGGATGTTATGATTCCCCAAATTAATGAATTTAATCCGGATATTGTGGTTTTTGATAATAGCAGGACATCCGGTGGTATGTTGAAGAAAATAAAAAGACCGGGTCTGAAAATAATAACGATTCATCATAATTATGAAATGGAATACTATAAAGGAACTAAACCATTTATAGCATGGAGGTTTCCATTTCTTTACTACATGGAAGAAGCAGAAAGAACAGCTGTTCAATATAGTGATCTAAACCTGACATTGACAGATGAAGATATAAAATTGCTGCAAATTCATTATGATCCACTAAAAACCAGTAAAATGGAAAAAATTGGATGCTTTGAATCGGTTGCTAATGTCAATCCGGTTGATAAAAAAAATGAAAGTAAGAAAAAAAAATCTATGCATCAATTTTTATTTGTGATAACAGGGACTTTAGGCACTTATCAGACAGAAGTTTCTGTGATTCCGTTTCTCGAAAATGAATATCAGGAATTACTGGAATTGTTGCCAGAAAGTAAACTTATTGTAGCCGGACGGAATCCTTCTGACAAATTGAAGAATGTTTGTTCAAAATACCCTTCGGTAAAATTAATATCAAACCCTGAGAATATACACGAAATAATCTCACAAGCAGATATCTATATCTGTCCAACATGTGTTGGTGGAGGGTTGAAATTGCGTGTAATGGATGGTTTAAAAGCAGGTTTGCCTGTTATTACTCATGCTGTTTCTGCCAGAGGGTATTTAGACTTTACTGAAGCTGACTGTATGTTTGTTTATGATACTATAGATTCATTCAGACTGAATCTTGAAAAAGTCACACATGAAATCAAGAATGGAAATTTAAATTCCCAAAAAATCAGAAACCTCTATAATTCTAAGTTCTCATTCGAATCGGGAGTGAAAAGACTAAAAGAAATATTGTATCAATATGAAGTAATTTGACGATAATAAATTAATGCTTATGAATAAATTGATTATTAATGCAGATGATTTTGGACTGAACCGTGAGGTAAATATAGCAATTATGACTGCCATGGAATTAAATTTATGCACAGATACTACCTTATTGGTAAATTTCGAAGATTCAGAACATGCGGCAGCTCTGGCAATAGATAATAAAAGAATTGATAATGTAGGGATTCACTTTAATTTAACTGAAGGATATCCTCTAACTAATAAAATAAAAAAAGAAAAAAGGTTCTGTAATAATGAAGGCATTTTTCATTTCAAAAAAAAAACCAGAATAATTTATCTTTCTAATGCAGAACGAATAGCGGTTTATGAAGAACTGAAAAGTCAAATTAAATTATGCAGAAAATTTGGAATACCTATTTCACATGCAGATTCACATAATCATATTCATGAAGAACCGGGTTTGTTTCATGTATTTATAGAAATTGTAAAACAAGAAAAAATACCTTTTCTAAGATTAACAAATAACCTGGGGAAAACAACTTTGATAAATAAAATTTACAGAAACTCATATAACACAATCTTAAACTACAGCAAACTTGCAGGAACAGATTATTTCGGCAGTATAGCAAATCTAACTGATTATGAAAAAAAAATTCCTGAAGGCTCCATTATAGAATTAATGATTCACCCGGGTCGTATATTAAATAACGAAATATATGATGTCTATTCAAAAGAAAATCTTAATCTGAATTTATCGGGTTTGATGAATGGCAGTAAATTGATATCTTATCATCAGTTAATAAAATGATTGAACTTCTCAATAAAAAGAGCAGATAGATTATTTAATTTAATTAATAATCGGCATTTACTTACTTTTATAAACAGAGCATTTTCATCAAACCGATACATAAAATGATTTAATGATAAATATAAAAAACATGACGGATTATAGACACTTTTCATTAGTGTCATAAAAAATAATCTACACAAGTATTTACTTAAATGATAAAGAAAATGAAAAAAAAACTACTCATATTTCATCCGGCACTAGCACCCTACCGAATTGATCTTTTTAACGGCTTAAATGAAGAGTTTGATGCTAATATCTATTTTTTTCGTACGAATTTACTATCACAAAAATTTGATACTAATGCATTGAATGAACAATTAAATTTTAAGCCTAAATTTCTGACAACTGGATTTGAACTCTTTTATAAAGGTCGGATGATCAGGTTTGGATATTTAAAAAAAGTCAAACTACATAAACCGGATATCATATTATGTTCGGAATATAATTTAGGGACTTTCCTTACTGCATTGTTTGCTAAATTGTATTTACCTAAATCGGAAGTTTATACGGTTTGTGATGACAGCGTTGATGTTGCTAAAAACAGTTCTTTATTTAGAAAAACAGGAAGGTATTTATGCATGAAAGTGTTGGACGGGTTAGTTTTGGGCAATGATTTTGCACAGGAATGGTATAATGAACGGTTTCCAAAAATAAAAACTATCGTTTCGCCAATTATACAAAAAGAAGAACGGATCATATCTATTCTCAATGATGCACAACACATTTCAAAGAAATATATCAATCAATATAATTTAAAAGACAAGAATATTTTACTTTTTGTTGGACGTTTGGTGAAAGTGAAGAATCTGGTGTTTCTAATGGAGGTATTTTCCACTTATGTTGAAAGAAATAATGACATTATTTTAGTGTTGATTGGTGATGGTGACAAAAAAACTGAATTGCTTGATCTGGTAAAATATTTGAAAATTCAAAATAATGTACTCTTTGCGGGTCGTTTTGAAAATGAAAAACTCTATGCCTGGTATCGGATTGCGGATTATTTTATTCTCCCAAGTATTTCTGAAACATTTGGAGCTGTCGTGAATGAGTCCTTAATTGCAGGTGTGCCGGTTATTTGTTCAAATTTAGCAGGTGCTTCAAGTCTTATTACTGAAAAAAACGGTGTTGTTTTTAATCCTTACGATAAAGAAGAATTACTTTCCATTTTTAATAAAGTATTAAATAAGAAAAGATCAAAAATAAACAATTTCTCACTAAATAATTCATTAATGCCCTATACTTTTGAGCAAAGAATGAATGATTTAATTTTATTTTTAAATCATGAAAAATGAACAGGCGACTAGTTAAACATGTTCTAGTTTTATATTTTCGGGTTTTATTTTTATTGTAATATATTCAATAATTCAACGAACTATTAATGTTATTTAATTCTAATGATATGAGGTATTATTACTTTAATCCAATTAGTAAGCAATACTATTTTCCTAAAGGTTATAATCAATATCCAATATTTGCAAAATTTTATCAACCCTATAAAGTAAGTGCAACATTGATTTGGAAAATATGGCAATCATCCTCTATGTTTCGTAAATTATTTTCTACGAAACACCCGGAGAATTTTTTACCGATTGAACAATTAAAACAATATGTGACTCCGTGTTCAATCCTAACATTCAATATGGGAACAAAAGGTGTAGAAAAGAAAATTAGTGTATTAGGGGTTGAAAGATCAACCGATACAGCATTCTATTTAAAATATGCTACAAGTGTACTAGCCTGTAGAAATGTGTTTAATGAAGGGAATGTGTTAGAACAATTATCTCATCTATCCTTTGTTCCAAAATTGCAATTCTGCATTCATGAAGAAAATCGATTTACGTTAATTAAAACAACAGTACTGAATGGGGAAAAAATTAAATATTATCCAATTGATGATAAGATATTGAGTATACTTTTCATTTTGTCTAGCCAGAAAATAATAAGTATTCGAGAATATGAGTCTGATTTAATGTGCTGTTTTGCACACGGCGATTTTTGTCCCTGGAATATGTTGATGAATAACGGAGATATTGAATTATTCGATTGGGAAATGGCTGGTCAATATCCTCTTGGATACGATTTGTTTACATATATATATCAATTCGAATTTTTAGTAAAGAAGACAATGAGATTTGAATTGATAATTGAAAGTAATTTTAATGTGATTAGTCAATATTTTATATTTTTTGGAATTGTTGATTGGATGCCGTATTTGAATGAATTTTCAAATTTAAAACTAAAGCTTGAGAAGGAAAAAAATAATTACGAATTGATCAAGCCTTATTTACAATTGAAAGAACAAGTGTCAAATTTTTAAATGATTTTTAATGAAAATAGTTGTTTTTTTTTTTGATATAAAATTTATCTGTTAAAGAAATATGAAAAAAAAATTATTAATATTTCATCCTGCATTAGCACCTTATAGAATTGATCAATTTAATTCTCTAAGTAAATTGTTTGAATTGGAGGTGGTATTTATTTTTGAAAATGTAGTGAATAATAAATTTGATCAATCAAAATTGCTCTCTCTATTGGAGTTTAAATATTCTTTTTTATTAAAAGGACCCTTTTATAAAGGAAGAGTTTTTCGATTTGGCATTTATAAAAAAATTAAAAACTTTAATCCTGATATCATTATCGGCTACGAATACTCATTTATTACCCAGTATTTGATATTATTAAACAGAATTGGACTGATTCATCAAAAAATAGGTTCAACAATTGATGACAGCCTGGAAATTTGTAAACACATTCAATCAAAAGGTCGCTATTTAGCTCGTAAAGTTTCTGTAAATAGACTGGATTTTTTAATCGTTATGTCAAATGAAGTTTCACTATTTTATCAGACAACATTTAACATAAATGCCAGTCGGATAATTGTTTCACCCATATTGCAAGATCCTGAAAGACTTAGAAAAGACAAAGACGGATTGGAAATTATTGCAAATCAATATTTTAAGAATTATGACCTTATGGGTAAGAAGGTCTTATTGTTTGTCGGACGATTTATTCCGGAAAAAGCACTGTTTCAATTTGTAAATACTATTCAAATCTTTCTGCAAGAGGATCATCAGTTGATATTCGTTTTGGTAGGAAATGGGGAAGAAAGAAGAGCTATTGAAGTGTTATTGAAAGAGAAATTACTGGAGAAAAAGGTAATATTTCCGGGTAGGTTTGAAGGTCAAAATCTTAATGCATGGTATTTGTGTGCATCCGGATTTGTTTTGCCAAGCACATTTGAACCTTTTGGGGCAGTTGTGAATGAGGCATTGATATTTGGATTGAAAGTGTTTTGTTCGAAATATGCCGGATCTTCTTATTTAGTTAATAACGGAAAAGGGATACTTTTTGACCCATTATCTGAAAAGGATACAGTGTATAAATTGAATTTGTTTTTAAGAGAAATTGATGTAATTGATAATGTCAATTTGATGAAAAAACCATCCTTGATGTCAAATTACAAAAGTGACTTCATTTTTGAATGGAGTAAATTAAATACGAAGTAAATATAGGTGAATGTATAAATAAATATCATAAAAATACTATATTTAATTTTAAAGTTTATATTTATAAATAGTTACTTATGTCAAAAAATATACTTTTTATACTACATTGCCCTCCACCCGTTCATGGTTCTTCTATTGTAGGTCAATCGATAAAGAATAGTTCAAAAATAAATAATTATTTTGAATGTCGCTTTATTAACCTTCTTTTATCCCGGACTATAGACGATACAGGGAAAGCAGGATTTTTTAAAATAATGCGGTTTATTGGTGTTTGGACAAAATTGTTAATTGAAATATTTAAAAAAAAACCGGATTTGTGCTATCTGGCATTAACAACAACAGGAGTTGCCTTTTATAAAGATGTACTTTTAGTTGCATTATTACGAATTGCTCAAGTGAAACGAATTTATCATTTGCATAATAAAGGAATAAGCCAACAACATTATAATAAAATTAATAAATTTCTGTATGGCTTTATATTTAACGGTGCTGATGTTATTCTACTTTCAAATGCTTTATATTATGATATTAAGTCTTTTGTCCCTGAGTCAAGGGTTTCTATATGCCCAAATGGAATAGAGGATGCCTTTCCTGATTTTGTACCTCGAAATATTGAAATTGAAAGTAAGATTAAAATTATTTTTTTATCGAATCTGATAGAATCAAAGGGTGTATTCGTTTTACTGGATGCCTGTTCACTGTTACAGCAAAAGAATATTGATTTTGAATGCGATTTTATTGGAGCTGAAGGGAATGTCACTATCTCCGAATTTAATAAAAAAGTCAATCAACATCAACTAAACTCAAAAGTGCATTTTTTGGGGAAAAAATATGGAAATGAAAAAAATAACATATTACAAAATGCTGATATTTTTGCCTTTCCAAGCTATTACTCCAATGAATGTTTTCCATTAGTGCTCTTAGAAGCAATGAGTGCAGGTTTGCCTGTTGTGTCAACTTTTGAAGGGGGAATACCTGATATTGTTCAAGTTGGAATTACTGGATTTCTTGTACCCAAAAGAGATAGTATTGCATTATCAATCCAGCTGGAACAATTGATTTTGAGCCCTCAATTAAGGTTTAAAATGGGAGATGCAGCCAGAAAAAAATTCGAATCTGAATATAAATTAGAAACCTTTGAACGAAGATTAATTGAAATTCTTGATTCAAAATAATATAAAATGCTTTTAATATAAAAATGTAATCATTATAAACTATAATGGAGGTATATTGTTTTTAAATAAAGAATATATTTACTAATCCTTTAAAATAAATAATTATGTTACAAAATTATACTTTGTTTAATCAGCCTTTAAGTGCTATTAAGCAGCCTAAGGTTCTAATAAATACTCTTAACGCACATTCATTTAATACATCATTGGATGATAAGGATTTTGAAAAAGCTCTTCAGTACAGTTTGGTACTATTGCCGGATGGCATTAGTGTTGTATGGGCAAAACGTATGTTGACAGGAGAAAAGTTACAAAAGATTGCAGGTGCCGATTTGTTTTTTTATGAAATGAAACGATTGAATTTGATAGGAGGTAAATGTTTCTTTTTAGGAAGCACTGATGAAATATTAACAATGATTCGAAAAAGGGCAGAAACAGAATATCCTAATGTACATATTTACAGTTTTTCTCCCCCCTATAAAAAAGAATTCAGTGCTGAAGAAAATAAAATCATGATCAATTTAATAAATGAAGTTGAACCGGATGTGCTATTTGTCGGTATGACTGCCCCTAAACAGGAAAAATGGGCCTATCAACATTTTATAGAACTTCAGGTAGGACACGTATGTTGTATTGGTGCTGTCTTCGATTTCTATGCCGGAACTATAACCAGAGCTCCTGAATGGCTTATAAAGATTGGTTTTGAATGGTCGTATCGATTAGTAAAAGAACCTCGTAGAATGTGGCGTAGGTACCTTATTGGGAATGCCAAGTTTATTGGGTATTTATTGATGGAGTTAGAAGTTAAGATAGAGAAACAAATCAGCAATAATTGATGAGAAAATTTGCTTTCAATAAACTTAATTTATGCAGCAGTTGGTTTTCAAAACCAACTGTTTTACTTTTACTTTTTTATTCTTAGTTATTTAAAATAATAATTATGAAATCGAACGAAACTGAACTTAGATTTTTATATTTGGCTATTGATTTAATAATTATGAATGCAGCCATTTTAATAATGTTTTCGATTTACCGAAATTTTAATGAATTAAATATTCCAGATAAAACTTTATATCTTTTACTCTTAAATTTATCAGATGTTATTACTTATTCTGTTTTCTCAAGACGAAATCTCTATTTACACGACGATTTTTCAAATAGAATAACGCGAATCACCAACCGCACATTAATTTTTATTTTAGTATCGTTCATTATAGCTCATTTATTTTTACCCTTAAATTTTTCACACTTATTTTTAATAGAATGTGCAGCTGTTTTCTATGTAGGAAAACTGATCTTTTATTATTTTTTGTATAGCTATTTAAGATTTAGACGCGCTAAAGGATTTTTTGTTCACAGAGTGTTTATAGTTGGCTTAAATGATATGAGTATTTTTTTACGTCATTTATTGAATAACAATCCAATGTTAGGATATGAATTTATAGGATATGTCTCCGATAAAAAGGAAGAAGATAAAGATGTAATGGGGCAGCTTGATGAATTGGTAGAATTAGTGTCGTTGCATCAAATTGATTTTCTTTTTGTTACACATTCTGCGTATAATGATGTAAAGAAAAGCAAGGAGTTACTTTCAATTTGTAATAAGATTGGTGTAAGACTGCGATTTGTTCCTGAAAATCAATACTGGTTTAAAAACAGCATGAACCTTGAATCTGTTGGCTCCTTAGCAATCTTTAATCCTCAGGAAATACCTTTGGATGATTTGCGCTCGAGGTTTTTGAAAAGAAGTTTCGACATTGTTTTTTCTTCATTAGTTATTGTGTTTATTATCAGCTGGCTTTTCCCTGTTTTATGCATAATAATTAAAATCAGTTCAAAAGGACCTGTTTTTTTTCATCAAAAGCGTACCGGTATCAATAATAAAACATTTACCTGTTTGAAATTCAGAAGTATGCGAATGAATAGTAGTGCAGATGATAAACAGGCTACATTAGGTGATAGTAGGGTAACAACAATAGGTCGATTTCTAAGGAAAACAAACCTGGATGAATTTCCTCAGTTTTTTAATGTATTGATTGGACAAATGTCAGTAGTAGGTCCAAGGCCTCATATGCTCAAGCATACCGAACAATATTCCGAATTAATCGAATATTACAGAGTACGTCATTATGTGAAACCCGGTATAACAGGTTGGGCTCAGGTAAATGGGTATAGAGGGGAAACGGATGAATTGTGGAAAATGGAGAAACGTGTTGAATACGATATGTTTTATCTTGAAAACTGGACTTTTATGTGGGATCTTAGAATAATTTTAATGACACTATTCGGTAAAAGTACTTATAAAAATGCATTCTAATTTATAGGATTAAATAATTGTTCTAATGATGAATTTTCATTCCTAATTATGCATTGATTTATTCACCTTATATGTGATTTTTGATAACCATGATATTTTGAATTTTCACTTTGAGAATATAGTAAATGTTTTCAATGTTTTTAGTTGGAGAATTGTAAATCCTTCTAATCTTATGGCTGGGATATCTCATCCCTGCCATAAGTGTCACTATTTTTTCATTTATTAAAGGATACATATCCGTACGGACGGAAATGGATATTCGTTAATTGTTTTTTCATTTACTGAAGGACTTAACCTTAAAAAATGTTTTAATCTGCTTACAATTCATAATCGGCGTGTTAGGTTAAAGCATAACACTAATTAGTTAATATTTAACAAATAACAATATTAAATTTAATAAAGTGTTCAGACAACCTAGTACTACAAACACCCACCAATATTTCCTAATATTTTCACTATTTGGAATCTTCTCAAACTTTAATAAACCTCCTACTATTATTAATAGAACAGGCATCAAATAATTTACAATTGATTGGCTCATGATATTACAATGTTAAATAATCCACCTAAAATTAGAACAACACCAAACAATATTCCTGAAAACATTCTCCCGGTTTCATTTATAGAATATTGACTTTCCTTTTTTTTCTCTTTCATTTTGTATATTTCCCAATAAATTAAACCAATACCTGTTACAATTAGGAAAATGTTTGTTGTATATTTATTCATCTAATTAATATAAAAGATTTAGTTTCAATTTTTTCTGATGCAATATTCTTAAAAAGTGTTTTTATAGTCTCATTTAATACTGCTTCTATATTTGGAGTAGGTCCTGGTATTGCAATATCAATAGTTTTATTGATTATTTGACCTGCTATAAAGCTTCCTACTGCATTGTCCGTTTTACTCACCAATCAATTGGGATATTTGAAATATGGAGAACAGTTAGGTTTTAGTGCTGATAGGAAATTTAATTTAAACTCATCGGGCATTTATATTATATCAATGTACAATCAATGATAAATACGCCCATAGTACCTAAATTTGAAATATTTCACCCGATTTAATAAAGTTGTAACTTAATGTGATTTACATTCTTTACGGCTTCTTGTATTGTTTAACTCTATTTTGAAATGTCTTTTGGAATTATGATGGCCATTTCACAATTAAACATGGCAAGAAACAAATAAAGAAAAGTAATTTGCTTTTTTTTAATCACAATTATTTTACGTGTGGGGAAAATGTGGGGAAAATCAAGAGATGAAAAAACCTCAATTGATTGATAATCAATTGAGGTTTTGTTTTCTCCGTACCCAGAGCCGGGATCGAACCGGCATGGAAATGAATCCACTGGTGTTTGAGACCAGCGCGTCTACCAATTCCGCCATCTGGGCAATTGCAGTGCAAAAGTAAGATAAATTTTGAAATTGGCAAGCGATATAATGATTTTATATTTACATTTTACCACTTAGTAATCGCAATAAGCAGAATGTAAAGCAATTGAAGTGATAAAATCATTTTTCAATTTCGAAAATCGGTGATTTTTGATTGCAATTTATGAATCTGATTTTCGTTTAGCTACATAATCATTCCGTTTCCCTGCAAATATATCGTATTTACAGTACCAGCAATCAAGTGCTCCATTGAGCAAACGGATTCGTTCTGTAGGTTTAAATCCTATTTTATCCAGGCATTCTTCGTGCGAACTGATCACCCAGGCTGAACTACCGGCAAATTTGTGTTTAATTGTTGTTCCCAGTGCAGCATATAAACCATAAATATCATCAGAAGTGATACGTTCTCCATAAGGTGGATTGGTAACAATCATACAATTTTCGGCCGGAGCTTCGAGTTTTTGAACAGGCATTATTTGTAACTCGATATATTTACTTAACCCAGTACTTTTTATATTTTGTTCGGCAATTTGAATGGCACGTGGTGAATTGTCCGATCCGTAGATTTTAAAGTCGAAAGGACGTTCATAAGCATCATCATTGTATAAAGTGTCGAAAAGTTCTTCATCGAAATCATTCCATTTTTCGAATGCAAATGACGAACGGTAAATGCCAGGTGGTATATTTAGTGCAATTAGGGCTGCTTCAATTAGCAGGGTTCCCGATCCACACATGGGATCTACGAAGTTGGATTGTCCTTTCCAACCGGCAAGTAATAACATCCCGGCTGCTAAGGCTTCATTTAATGGTGCTTCGGTTTGAGCAACGCGGTATCCCCGTTTGTGTAATGATTCTCCTGAACTGTCAATGGATAACGTACAGTGATGTTCCGAAATGTGAATGTTGATCATTAGCTGGGCACCGTCTAACCGAACTGAGGGTCTACGATCAAACCGTTCGGTAAACCAATCGGCAATCGCATCTTTTACACGATATGCCACAAACTTTGAATGACGGAATACTTCTGAAAAGACGGTAGAGTCGATCACAAAAGTACTATCCACAGTCATATAATCACTCCAGTTGATCTTCTTTACCTGCTCATATACTTCGTCGGGATTTGACGCATCAAACGATAGTATCGGTTTGAGTATACGTGAAGCCGTACGACAGCAGAGATTTGATTTATACATCATGGCTTTATCGCCGGTAAAACTAACTGCTCTTCGTTGAATTTGTACATTGTTTGCACCGATATTTACTAATTCAGTGGCTAATACTTCTTCTAATCCCCGAAAGGTTTTCGCTAACATTTCAAATTCCATATATTCTTTTGTCTGTTTTCTATATTTAACGAGCTATATTTCAATAGTTCATTTGTTCTTTTTATCGTTTATTCTGAGCCAGTTTAGCCCCAACTGGTACATCAGTATCAATCCACATATTTCCTCCGATTACAGCTCCATCACCTACAGTTATTCTGCCCAGGATAGTTGTATTTGAATATATGATGACATTATTCCCGATACATGGATGACGGTCAATTCCTTTTATCGGATTTCCATATTCGTCCGATGGAAAACTTTTGGCACCAAGAGTAACGCCCTGATACATTTTTACATTATTACCTATAATCGCTGTTTCTCCAATGACAACACCTGTACCGTGATCGATAGTAAAATAATCTCCAATAGTTGCCCCGGGATGTATATCAATTCCGGTTTCCGAATGTGCCATTTCAGTTATAATACGCGGAATTAGTGGAACCTCTAATTTTAACAGAGCATGTGCTATACGGTAATTGCTAATGGCACGTATGCTTGGGTAACAAAAAATTACTTCTCCAAAACTTTTAGCTGCAGGATCACCATTATACGCTGCAATAACATCGGTATGAAGTTTCTCTCGGATGGCCGGTAATTGAAGTATAAATTCAATAGCTTTTTTTGTTCCTGCTTTTTCTGTTACATTTCCTTCATCTGATTCTGATTGATTGCTGAAACATATTCCTGCCTTTATTTGCTGGGACAGTATTATTTGCAACCGATCGATACTCACTCCAATATGATTCATCATCGTCATTGAGTTAACACCTGAATCTCCAAAATATCCCGGAAATAGAATTGATCTTGCTAATTGTACAAATTCCTTTAGTACTTCAGTGGAAGGCATTGAATCATTACTACCCTGTTCATGACAAACATCTTTAAAACCTTCCAACTGAGAAAGTTTTTTTATAGTGTCTATTAAATCATTATCCATTTTAGAAAATATTGAATATTTTATTGAGCGAAATGCATGTGTAAAGTAGTAATTACCTGTAATTTGAAATTTTGAAATTAGCTTTCAGGTTTATTTTTTATCTTTTGTATGAAGTTATAATTTTGAAGTAATAACCAAATCAGTTAAACCATGTAAAGCATTCTGAAATCGTTGATTACCAATCCCATCTACAATAACATACGGCTTTCCGGTTTGTTCAATTTCCCTTTTATACCAATTAAAGAAAAATTCCCTGTCTTCACCATGCTCCCGAACTGGATCGGGCTCCCAGGGCAAATCAGGTGAACATAATAAATATAAATCAAAGAACCCTGAATTCAATTGTTCGGTTAGAAAATCGGGTACCTTGCCAAAACGGTATAAAAACCATACTTTTGTTATAATAAGTTCAGTATCAAAAAAAATATAGTTAGTTGGTATAGTTTGATTCTCAACTTCTTTCTCTTTTTGTATTTGTTTTTTTGCAATGTTGCATATATCATCAAACCCGTAAGGCGATGCTAACTTCTCAACATATTCTCGAGCATATTCCGGAACCCATTGTGACTTAAAATATACAGCTAACTGTTCGGCTAGAACTGTTTTTCCAGTTGATTCTGGTCCGAGAATTGCTATTTTCAACATGTATTAATCTAATATTCAGTAAGAAGGTAAACTACAAGAGTAAAATTAAATGCCTTAAACGAAATACCTTCGGCAAAACAAAACAAATTTACACAATTACGTTATTCCACATATTAAGAATTTATAATTATCTTTGAAAAAAAAATATGCGCAAATTTACGACAATTATTCTGCTTTGGAGTACTCTTTCATTATTTAGTATACAAATTTCAGCTCAAAATGCAGATGTAGAACTATTAAGGAGCATAAACAGATCCTCATCTACCGGATTGAGAAATTATTCTAAGTTTATTTCCAATACAACCACTGCATTTTCGGTATCAGCCCCCCTGATAATGGGAGTAGTGGGGTTGATAGAAAAGGATGATGATTTATTTAAAAATGCTATTTATGTAGGAGTAAGCCTGGGTGTGGATGGAGTTCTCACTTATTCTTTAAAAGAAATTGTTAAAAGACCCAGACCATATGTTAGTTATCCAAATGATATCATTCCATATTCTGCTGAAAGTTCTCTCTCATTTCCTTCCGGTCATACATCACTGGCTTTTGCTACTGCTACCGCTTTAAGTTTAAAATATTCCAAATGGTATGTGATAGCACCTACTTATTTTTGGGCATGCTCGGTTGGATATTCCCGCATGAATTTAGGCATGCATTACCCTTCAGATGTTCTTGCCGGTGCTGTTTTGGGAAGTGGTAGTGCTTATGTAACCTATTTGATAAATAATTGGTATTGGAAGAAAAATAACAATAAAAAATTAATTGGTATCAAGTCAGATCTATGATAACTAATCAATTCTGATTATAAAAAGAACTTTTAATTTTTACCGATTACTATTTTTTTTTCTTCAAGAAGCTGATTTTCTTTTAATATCTTTAGTATATAGATCCCTCCTGAAAGCTTACTTGTATTAATTTCAGAAGTATTTCCATTAAATAATTGTTCAATTCGTTTTATTCCTTTCATATCATAAATGATCAATTGTACATTGTTCAAGTTGGTTCCTGCTGCAATTGTAATATGATCAAAAGCCGGAATTGGATAAATTTCAAGATTATTGTTATTTGAAGGAGTTGTTATATCAGTGACAGTACCTTGAGCTCTGCCTATAATCTTTGCAGGAAGTATGGCTGAATTTAGATTTGAATTATGCATGTTTGTTTCCCAACCAATTATATCTCCACAATTGCCGGCATTCCACAGACAATTTAATACTCCATCTTTGTTCTTATAATTTACTTCATTATTCATTATTGTATTTGAAGTTGTAACAATATCATATTGTTTAAAAGCCGATAGTCCGACATTGCTGTATGGTTTTTGTTCTGAAAAAATCATATTATTCCTGATAACAATATGATTTCCACTTGATATCGTTATCCCGTATTGACCTGGATTAACAAGAATGTTGTCCTGCACTACAATATATGAACCACCATTATCACCGGTCATAATTCCACCCCCTGATGTGGAAGGACCTCCTCCACGAATCCAATTGCCAATTACCTTTATTGGATCTTCAGGCGTTCCATTCGACATATATAAACTTATTTCATCTTCCGGAAAACTTTGACCCTGAATGTTCTCCACGACATTGTAACTAATGCTGTTACCTGGACCGTAAACATTCCCGAATTGTACCATTTGTCCTCTGGGCATTGGACCTTGCACATTTTTCACATCATTATTGATAACTTTTATACCGGTACACCCATCAGCTACAACACCCGAATCAATAGAATCCATAGAATTATCGATAATTGTTATATTCGAACAATTATATAAATAGACTCCTTCATTTTTTGAAGGACCTAATTTGCAATTTTGAATTGTAATATTTGAACAATTGCAAAGTGAAATACAATGACCAGTCTGATTGGTTATTTTTAATTGGTTGATAGTCTGATTATTTATCCCTTCCCATTTTATTGGATTTGAATCAATAAACTGACCGGTATAAGTACAGCCCTGACCAAATGAATAAAACTGAATCATAAGTATAAATAGCCCAATGATAGTTGTGTGTTTTTTCATAATTTTAGTCCAAATTAAAATAGACGAATTAATCGTTTTTTAAATAAACTCTGATGATTGCGAAAATTAAAATAGAATTATAGATTTAATTATGATGTTTATCAGAGTATTCAATATTCAATAAAATCAGTAAATTGAAACTTAAATTGTAAAATAATTTATTTCCAATTTACTGATTTTCAATTTTTAAAAAGGTTATTTCTTACCTACTATTATTTTTCGGATATCGATGATCTTATCACCATCCATTATTTTAACAACATATATTCCCATTACCAAACTACTCGTGTCAACCTGTGTGCTGTTGCTATTTATAGATTTATCAATTAATTTTTGACCGTTTAAATCATAAATAACAATTCGCTGATTGTTTGGTGTCGGGGCTATAACGATAATAGACTGGCTATATACAGGGTTAGGATAAATTTTTAATTTGACGTCCAAAGGTTTTGGCTGTGGAATTGGAATGGTGTCTTGTTTCGGAGCTGCTATTGTATCCGCTACAGCTCGTCCAATGATTTTTGAAGGTAAAATGGATGCATCTAAATTAGTATTGTATGTATTCGTATCCCATCCGGCAATTGTCCCTGAGTTTCCAGCATTCCACATATTATTTAAAACTCCATCTTTGTTCGTGAAATTAACTTCGTTATTCATGATCGTATTCGAAAAGGTCGCTATTGGATATTGCTTGTAGGCTGAGAGTCCTATGTTGCTAAACGATTGCTGCGATGAAAATATTTTATTGTTTTGAATGGTTATATTATTCCCACTTGAAATTGTAATGCCATATTGACCCGGATTTACAAGTATATTGTCTTGTACCAACACATAGGATCCACCTTCATCTCCGGTCATAATTCCACCACCTGAGGTTGAGGGACCCCCACCACGAATCCAGTTACCTACAACTTTAATTGGATCATCTGCTGTCCCATTCGACATAAATAAACTTATTTCATCTTCAGGATAGCTTTGACCCATTATATTTTCAACAACATTATAACTGATGCTATTTCCTGTTCCGGAAACGTTCCCAAACTGTACCATTTGTCCTCGTGGCATTGGTCCCTGAACATTTTTTACATCATTATTAAGTACTTTAATGCCGCTGCCGACATCTGCCACAACTCCACTTTCAACAAATTCCATTGAACAATTCGTAACAGTGATATTCCTGCAGTTTGATAAGAAAACTCCTTCACCTTTTGAAGGTCCTAATTTGCAATTCTGTATGGTAATATTTGAACAATTACTTAGTTTAATGCAATGACCGGTTGAATTACTAATTTTCAATCCGCTGATTATTTGATTACTTGCTCCATCCAACACTATTGGAGAAGAATCAGTATATGTTCCACCATAGGTTGATCCCTGTCCGAATGAAAGAAAATGAAATAGTACTGTGAATATTATAATGAATATTAATTGTTTCTTGATTTTTATCATTGTGTCTCTTGTGTTTGAAAGTTATTTGATCGTATTAAGTATCTGTAAATAATTAATATAATTGATTTTATTCTAATTTAGTTACGACGAATCCTCTTATTCTTGATGCATGGTTCAATCTTCGAGGTGAACCAAATTGATTATGTTTTGTTATAATTTTAAATTCTAAATTAATCTTTGGTTTTTACTAAAAGCTGTGAACCTTTATTTCATTACTTAGTTGTGTAACTTAATTTATTTCGAATGTCATTGTTTTTGTAAAGAAAAAATTATTCTTTTTGTATTCAAATTAAAATGAACTGATAAAGCTTATTACATGACGGTAGCATAATCAAATATTACCGGGATTCAAAAAAAAATAGTGAACTTTCAACTCATCTATTATGAGTGTTTATAGTACATCACGACATCTTAGTTAAAGGTGCGTAAATACGAAAGTATAGGTTTATTTAGAATAGTAATCTGAATTATTTCATAGAAATATTTCGACTATTTTATTCAATATTTCAAGTATTTTATTTCCGTAGGTTTTTATGGTGTTATTAATTGTGATTAATTTTTCGGATTAATAATCTGAAATGATTCTTATGTTAGTTTTGACTTTAAAGGTGAATGTTAAATTATAATTAAAGTTAAAACTTAATTAGTAAGTGTTTTTAGATTTTAGCTTTGAAATTTACTGGCATCTACCGATTATCTTTGATGGCAGAATTGTTGATGTTACTTTTGCATTGTATTTATTTGTGTCCCATCCTGTTATCTTTCCACAATTCCCTGCATTCCAACTACAATTTAATTTCCCATTTTTATTCGTATAATTCACTTCGTTATTCATAATTGTATTTGAAAAACAATTGATAGGATATTGTTTATAAGCGGAAAGACCAATGTTGCTGAATGGCAGTTTTTTTGAGTAAATCTTGTTATTCTTTATTGTAATATGATTTCCACTTGCAATAGTAATTCCATATTGACCGGGATTAACGAGTATATTATCCTGTACCAGAATATACGATCCACCTTTATCCCCAGTCATTATTCCTCCTCCCGAGTTTGATGGCCCTCCTCCACGTATCCAGTTTCCTCTAACCTGAATGGGATCGTTTGATGTGCCATTCGACATGTATAGATTTATTTCATCTTCGGGAGAACTTTGACCGGATATGTTTTCACCGACATTATAATTTATGCAATTATCAGGTCCGTATACATTCACAAATTGTACCATTTGACCTCTTGGTAAAGGACCTTGTACATTTTTCACATCGTTATGTGTGATTCTAATGCCGGTACAGCTTTCTGCCACCACACCCGAATCAATGGAGTCCATTGAACAATTTGTTACTTCGATGTTTTTACAATGAAACAGATAAACTCCTTCGTTCTTTGAAGGTCCTAATTTGCAACTTATAATGGTAATGTTTGAGCAATTGGTAAGTTTAATGCAATGGCCGGATGGATTAGTAATTTTTAATTTGTTGATTGTCTGATTATGTATATTATCCCATATAATTGGTGATTTAACTACATATGGTCCGCAGTAAGCTGATCCCTGACCGAAAGAGGAGCATTGGAATATAAATACAAATATTACAGTTAAAACAATTTGTTTCTTCATAATATTCCTACTGTCATTTACGTTCAATAGAATTGTAATAATAAATTTGATCATCAGTTCAGATTAATAAATAATTCAGAGCTAATGATTCGAAAAATTACATACCATTTTTGATTCACTTCAATCGTTGATTGAATTAGAAATAAACCATCAAAAGTGAAGTATCAAGATTAATATTATCAATAGGTGATCTTTTTCGGTTGTAATATTAAATAAAAAAACCGATATATCATTTATTGAAAGCAGATTTATTATTTTTTCAAGAATTATTAATCAATTTTATTTTACTTAATTGTACATATCGTATGTGTAACAATATGATATATATGTATTTAATTATAACTATCCCTGAAATAATTCTTTTTTCATCGATTGGAATTAATTACTAAAAATCATTATCCGCAAAGTGTCCTACTGGTTGAATTGAGTCAAGATGGCAGTACGGTGCTATTGAAGCCCTCAGTATAAAGTTTTGCTTAGTGAGGGCTTCATGAATGCATTTTAGGACTGATTGCGGATAATCAATATATCTGCTATTGACTACTTAGATTAAAATGAGCCGGCACTTTTTATTTCCTTTCACTTAGCTATCAGTTTGTTTTGATTTAATGAACCGTATTGGGATGAAATTGGCACCGTATTGGCAAGGTATTGGTCATAATATCATATTCATATCCTATCCAATTATATGCCATATATCTTTATAGATATATGGATGTATTATGGCAAATATATGACTGATATATGACTGATATATGGCAAGCAATACGATGCTAATACCGTGCCTATACCGTGTTAATTCGGTGGATAGAACAATTTAAATACAAAAATAAATAAATAAGTGGAAGCTTGTGCATACTGAATTAAAGATTTTTCCGCAAAGTTAACTCTACTGAAGCCCTCAGTATGTAGTTTAGTAAAGTGAAGGCTTCATGAGTGCGTTTTAGGACTGATTGCAGATAATCATTTTAATAAAAAAACCCTTTTTTGTTGATCTATCGTTTTCTTCCATTGTAAATATCCAATCAAAGCCATTACAGTATAAATAATGAAAAGGACAGCAGTAGGATATAATCCCTTATAAAAAAACAACCCTGTTGCAATACCATCAGCCACAATCCATACCAGCCAGTTCTCAATCAGTTTCCGAGCCAGCATCCAGGTTCCTACCACACTCAACATTCCAACAAGGGAATCAGCTTTTGGAATGGTTGAATCGGTAAATTTTGCCAGTATCACGTAATAGATAACATAAATGACTATGGAGGCAATTGTAAGTTGAATAATCATTCGTTTGGAAGTTTTTGAGGCGGGTAATTCTGATCCGTGACCGGGTTTTCCATTCTTCCAGTTAAACCAACCATAAACACTTATGACCAGATAGTAGAATTGCAGACTCATGTCGGCATAAAATTTGGATTGAAAGAAAACGACAATATATAAGGCTGATGATAGAAAGCCGAATATCCAAAGGCTGATTTTTTGCTTGATAGATAGATACAGATAAATCAGGCTTAAAATGAGACCAGCTATTTCGATCCAATTAGTATGCAAGTATGTAAATATCATATTTAATAATTAAAGGTTGGAAACAAAGAAGCTTGTTAAATAACTTATATGCTAAAAGGTTGAAGAGTAAGACGGAAATTATTCCCGTTACACTTCAACCTTTAAAAATTCAAATCGATGAAACTAACTATAGTTTTGATATGAACTATTTTAGTATCTTTTCGAAAGCACCGGGAGTATGTAAAATTTCAATTGCTTTCTGCAATGATTCATTGTCAGCATCCATGATCTGATAATACTCGTTCATTTCCCATAAGTCGCGGGCAATGAGTGCTTTTAGCTGAATTTTGATGAGCGGTTTTGATATTGCATATTGGGCCGAATCAACTTTTATTTTCTCTTTTTCGGCACCAGCGATCAATTTGCTCAGCATGTCATCACTTACTTCATATCCCTTTTTGAATTTCTCAAAAGTAGGGTATTTCTTTTTCAATTCTGCCCGGTTTTTATCAATGTACTGCACACACACTTTATTTACGATTCCGCGAGCCACAATTTTGCGATGGAAATCGGTGAAACGGGTTGTGTCAAGAGGAACAAATATGTCAGGCATAATACCACCACCACCATAAACTGTACGTTTCATGTGAAGCGTCTGGTAGCGCAATGAATCAGGGAAATGAATGCTGTCAGCGTGAAGCAATTCACCTTTTTTAAATCGATCCACCAAATCCATTTCGTATTTTTCATAACCGCCTTTGTATGATTTTTGAATGCAACGACCGGTTGGAGTATAATAACGTGCTACTGTAAGTCGCAACATGGAACCATCTATTAAAGGAAACTGACGTTGAACCAGCCCTTTTCCAAAAGTACGACGACCAACAATGATCGCTCTATCCCAATCCTGTAAAGCTCCGGATACAATTTCACTGGCTGAGGCAGAATACTCATCAACTAAAACAATCAATTTACCTGTTTCAAAAATGCCCGTACTTGTTGATTCTGCAACTGTTTTAGGTTGATTTAACCCCTGGGTATAAACGATTAGTTTATTTGCAGAAAGGAATTCATCAGCCAGTTGAATGGCTGCATTTAAATATCCACCTCCATTTCCCTGCAGACTAAGAATGAGTTTAGTCATCCCCTGTTCCTTCAGGGAGTTAAATGCTTTTTCAAATTCCTGAACAGTCGAATTCCCAAAGTTGTTAATCTTGATATAACCAATGTCTTTTCCAATCATGTAATTGGCATCAACACTGTAAAGCGGAATTTTATCCCGGATTATTTTAAATTCCAATAATTCTTTTTTATCACCCCGCAGGATTTTTACGGTCACTTCAGTTCCTTTAGGTCCGCGTAATCGTTTGAAAATATCGGAATTTTGTATTTTCTTTCCGTTGACTATTCCTGCTACTAAATCATTATCAATGTAAATGATACGATCCCCGGGTAAAACACCTACTTTTTCGGCGGGACAACCCGAAATAGTCTGGATAACTAATAATGTATCCTCCATGATCTGAAACTGTATACCCACACCTTCAAAACTACCTTCAAGGGGTTCGTTAACGCGATCAACTTCTTCTTTGGGAATGTATAATGAATGCGGATCTAATTCCTTCAATATTGCTTCGAGTGTATTTTCAACAATTTTTTTGTCATTGATACTGTCAACATATAAATTTGAAATGGCAGTCAGGGCATTCGTCAGTTTGCGTTGTTGCAACGATGAGAATCCTTGTGCAAAAAGAACCGGAGTAAGTACAAAGCAAAGAATGGAAAAAAGAATCTTTTTCATATTAATGTTAATTTTAAACGGATGACAAAGATACAAAAAAAACATATGTTGGTGACTTGCTTTAAAATTAATAAAGAGAAAGGATTATTCTTTTAACAGTCAAATTTCCGTTAAAGAGGTTCTAAATGATTTTATTAAGTTTTCTCCTGCATTTAGGTCCTCTACTTTACAATTCTTTATAATTGAAATTGAGTGATATATTTCTTGAATTGACAATTTGCTGTCATCAGTTTCAACAAACATTTGATTGTTCGGAGTCACTAAAAGGCTCTCAGTATTAAAATGCTCTCCAAAAGACAACCTGCATCCGGAATGTATCGCCTGCTTTGCCAATTCCGGTTTTCCCCTGAACCCGTGTATTATCCAAAGCTGTTGGGGCTGATACTTTATTCTCAATTCGAATAAGTCATTAAAACAGCCGACACAATGAATAATTAATGGCTTTTGGCTATTTTCTGATAATTCAATTTGCAATTCAAAAACCTGTTTTTGTATATCAAGAGATGCGATACTATTTTTATCAAGCCCGCATTCACCAATTGCGACAAGCCTTTTGTCATTTGACCAGTATTTTAATTGATCCATTTGCACTGTTGAAAATTTACAGGCTTGCCAGGGATGAAACCCCAGGGAGAATAGTCCTTTTTTTTCTGTATTGAGAATATTACAGGCTTCGGAAAATGTAAGATTTCTGATAGCCTGATATCCGGAGTCTACAGAATTATGGGTGTGAATATCTTCGAACATAGATATTTTAATTTAAAAATCATTTTTTTTTATGGATTTAAATAAATGTTCATACTGTGTTCATTTACCTTCATTTATTTTCCTCTTTCATTGTTTCGATCTTGCCAGGCTTCGTACTGACGTATAGGCATGCTTCAGCAGGTACTCTTTTCCCTTTATATCTATTATTTCTTCTTATTTTTATGATTCAACTTGTATTAGTTTCAATTCAATTACCTACTACATCCGTTGTGATCGTCAAAAACTTATTCTTTTGTTGAATTAACAGTATGCCTGGATAACATCATAAATACTTTTGCTTAGTTGTCATTGGTTTGTGGAATGTAGATAATCCCTGAATTCAAGTTTTTAAAAGAGTATTATCCATCTATAATTGAGTATGTTTCAAATAGAATTGTTTCGAAAAAATAAAGATGGTTTTCTGGTCACCTATTTATTTATTGAATACAAAGATATGTATTTCCACCGAAAATTTGTACCTTTGCGCTCCAGTTTTAAAACAACAAGATAAAATTCAACTCCTAAAAATCAAATATGAATACAACCGAATTATTTAGCACTTTACCTTATAAAGTTGCCGACATGTCGTTGGCAGACTTTGGCCGGAAAGAAATTGAATTGGCTGAAAAAGAAATGCCAGGCTTAATGGCTTTACGGGCAAAATACGGTCAACAAAAACCATTGAAAAGTGCCCGTATCATGGGTTCACTTCATATGACCATCCAGACCGCAGTTCTTATTGAAACACTTGTTGAACTTGGAGCTGATGTGCGTTGGTGTAGCTGTAATATTTACTCAACCCAGGATCATGCAGCAGCTGCTATTGCTGCAACAGGAGTTCCTGTTTATGCCTGGAAAGGTGAAACACTGGAAGAATACTGGTGGTGTACATTGCAGGCATTAACATTCGAAGGCCACAAGGGTCCTAATGTTATTGTTGACGACGGAGGAGATGCCACCATGATGATACATGTGGGTGGTGCTGCTGAAAAAGATGTAACAGTACTGGATAAAAAAGCTGATGGTGATGATGAACGATTGCTATATGCAATTCTTAAAAATGTGCTGAAAGAAGATAACTCTATCTGGTCACGTATGATACCCGAAATTAGAGGTGTCTCGGAAGAAACTACAACAGGAGTTCACCGTTTGTATCAAATGCTGGAAGAAGGATCGTTGTTATTTCCAGCGTTCAATGTAAATGATTCGGTAACAAAATCAAAATTTGACAATTTATACGGTTGCCGGGAATCTTTGGCAGATGGAATTAAACGTGCAACCGACATTATGTTGGCAGGGAAAGTGGTTGTTGTCTGCGGATACGGAGATGTAGGTAAAGGTTGTGCTAAATCAATGTTGGCTTATGGTGCCCGGGTGATAGTAACCGAAATAGATCCTATTTGCGCATTGCAGGCTTCTATGGAAGGATTTAAAGTGACTACGATTGAAGAAGCATTAATTGAAGGTAATTTATATGTCACCACTACCGGAAACCGGGATATTATCCGCATTGAACATATTGAAAAAATGAAAGATGGCGCAATTATTTGCAATATCGGTCACTTCGACAATGAAATTCAGGTAGAAAAACTAAAAAAATTCCCGGGAATTAAACTTGTAAATATCAAACCTCAGGTTGATAAATACATTTTTCCTGATGGACACAGTATATTATTACTGGCTGATGGTCGTTTGGTTAATTTAGGTTGTGCCACCGGTCATCCTTCTTTTGTGATGAGTAATTCATTCACCAATCAGACATTGGCACAAATTGAATTGTTTACCAAAGACTATGCCGTTGATGTATATCGTTTGCCAAAATACCTGGATGAAGAAGTTGCACGTTTACACCTTGAACAATTAGGCGTTAAACTGACAGTTCTAACTCCAGAGCAGGCTGCCTATATTGGTGTTGATGCAAAGGGACCTTACAAACCTGAACATTACAGATATTAATGGATAAATAAAAAAAACCGCTTTCATTTACTTGAAAGCGGTTTTTTTTATCTCAGGAATTGTATTCTGTTTTAATATTGAACCTGTATTATCTGACACGCAACCTGATTCCTGGTTTAATATGTGTTTTTGGTTTTATACCATTTAACTTACAAAGTGATCTGACATTTGTACCGTTTCTCGCTGCAATTCGTGCTAAGGTATCATGTTTCCGGACTTTATAATATTTTGCCAGCAATGAAACCTTTGTTTCATGTTGATAATAAAAAGTTTGTTTCTTTGTAATTAAATACGATCTCTCGCGGACCCGGCCGGTGCTGAAATCAATAATGTGTGCCGGATTTATTGCATTACCAATATATCGTGTTTCAAAGTGTAAATGTGGCCCGGTAGAGTGTCCTGTGTTCCCTCCAAAAGCAATTAACTGTCCTGCCTTTACATTCTGATTTAATTGCACTAAAACAGCTGATAGATGCCCGTAGACGGTTTCCAATCCGTTATTATGACGAATTACAATGTAATTTCCGTATCCACGTGCTTCATAATCGATAATCCTTACTTTTCCTGAAAAGGCAGATTGAACAGAATCCCCGATTTTTAATCTGAGATCGACCCCGTAATGAAACCTGTAACGGCGAGGACCGAACTCAGAAGTAATGGTACCATGAACCGGAACAAAAAAGTTAGAACAATTTATACGGACTGAATCCGGCAAACTGTCAATCGGAATTTTATAAGGATTTAAATGGTCACTGGTCCAGATATTATTGTATATATCTTCGGCCGGGTGATTTTCCATTAAATCATCCGAATTATCATTCAACATTTCATGATAAACGTTCACTGTGTCCTTTTTGGGGATCAGGGAAAACCTGGATTGCTGCGACAGGCAACCTAAAGTAGAAATGAATAAAGTAATTAATGTAAAATGTATTTTAAGTGAAGACGGCATAAATGACTTTTAGAGGTGCATATTTCTGTATGCATAATTTATAAATTAATAAAAAACAGAAATCAACAACTAAATTTCATCATTGGCATATAAATAGTTCAAAGTAACCTGGTCAAACACAAAGATTTCTTCATCAGAAAAAAACCGGGCCAATTCTTCTTTGGCATTTTCTACCGTATCCGAAGTGTGCACTATATTTTCCTGAACACTCATGCTGAAATCTCCACGAATTGTACCGAAAGCAGCTTCCCTGCCATTCGTTTTCCCTGCCATTTCATGGACTATATGTACAGCATCCAACCCTTTCCAGCAAGAAACAATTACAGGAGTAATCATCATGGCATCTTTTATCCTTTTAAAATAAGGTCGTTGCAACAGATGAGCATAGTGGTCTGCGAGAATTTCATCACTTAACTGCATCATTTTTATTCCACACAATTGCAAACCTTTTCGTTCGAAACGATGAATTACTTCGCCAATCAATCCTCTTTGAATTGCTCCGGGTTTAATAATCACAAGTGTTTTTTCCATATTATCAGGGTGTTTTATTGATGTTTTTTTTATAATGCTGTCCAAAATTAAAAAAAAGGGAATTGTATCCAAAGAAAGTTCTATATTTTTAACTAATTGAACCCCAATTTAAGGTATTCGTTTTCATTTTTTTTAATTGATTCGCCATAACTTTGTTTTCAATATCTTCAAGTTGTGGATCCGTTTCCAGTATTTCAAGAGCAACACGACGAGCGATTTCAAGCATTTTGCCATCCTGAGCTAAATTGGCAATTTTCAGGTCAAATGGTAAACCGCTTTGTTGTGTGCCTTCCATGTCGCCTGGTCCCCGAAGTTTTAAGTCAGCTTCCGAGATCTCAAATCCATCATTCGTTCGGACCATTATTTCCATACGTTTTCTGGTTTCAATAGCTAACTTAAATCCGGTGAGTAATATACAAAAAGATTGCTCCGCTCCACGACCTACCCGTCCGCGTAATTGATGCAATTGTGATAATCCAAAACGTTGAGCACTTTCAATCACCATCACTGATGCATTCTGTACATTAACTCCCACCTCAATCACTGTCGTGGCTACCATTATTTGGGTTTCCCCTTTAACAAACTTCTGCATTTGAAACTCTTTCTCTTTTGACTTGAGTTTTCCGTGAACGATGCTTACCTTATAATCCGGAAAAGTTTCCCGGATATAGTCATATCCCGATTCCAGGTTTTGTAAATCAATCTTTTCAGATTCCTGAATCAATGGATATACGATGTAAATTTGCCTTCCTGCCTGTATTTGTTTCGCCATAAAACCGTTTAAGGCCTGACGTTTGTTTTCGTAATAATGATAGGTTTGAATTGGTTTTCGTCCTGGTGGCAGTTCATCGATCACCGAAATGCTCAGATCTCCATAAACTGTCATCGCAAGAGTCCTGGGAATTGGAGTAGCTGTCATTACCAGGATGTGGGGAAGAAGTGAACTCTTTTTCCAAAGTTTTGAGCGTTGTTCAACGCCAAAACGATGTTGTTCATCTATAACCACCAATCCAAGATTGGAAAATTGAACCACATCCTCTATCAATGCATGTGTTCCAATTAGAATGTTTAGCTCCCCGTTGCGTAGTTTTTCATGAAGGATTACCCTGTCTTTCGGGCGGGTGGATCCTGTCAACAAATCAACATGAACATCCATGTCACCCAGAAAATCTTTCAGGCTGACAAAATGCTGGTTTGCCAGAATCTCGGTAGGTGCCATAATACATGCCTGAAAACCATTGTCTACAGCCATAAGCATAACCATAAGTGCTACCAGTGTCTTGCCACTGCCCACATCACCTTGCAACAAACGATTCATTTGTTTCCCTGAAGCAACATCGATCCGAATTTCACGTAAAACACGCTTTTGTGCATTTGTCAATTCAAAAGGCAAATAATCGTTGAAAAAGGTGTTGAAATGGTGTCCTATTTTTCCAAAAATAAAACCTTTGTAATGTTGATCCCTCCACTTGGTTTGTTGGAGAATGTTTAACTGGATATAAAACAGTTCTTCAAATTTTAACCTTTGTCGGGCTTTGTTGAGTGCATCAGCATTTTTAGGAAAATGAATATTAACAAGCGAATCAGTCAGGTTTAATAAAGCGAATTTTTTCAATAAGTACGCCGGAAGCGTTTCAGGGATGCCTGTTTTAATGTTTTGAATTACCGGGAAAATGATATTCTGAATCGTCTTGGAATTCAGAAAACTGCTTTTCATTTTCTCAGAAGTATTATAGAATGGTTGTAATCCCATTTGCTCAGGAGGTGGTAAACGGGAGGCAATTTCTATTTCGGGATGAACAATATTAATCCTCCCATTAAAACCCGTAGGTTTTCCAAAAATGACATATTCAATATGGGTATGAATTTTATCAATGACATATTTGATCCCTTTAAACCAAACTAATTCAATGGTTCCATGACCATCCGTAAAAGTAGCCGTTAATCGCTGATTATGACCTTCACCTATTTTTTCAAAACGGACGATCTGCCCTTTAACCTGAATAAAAGGCATATCTTCCGAAATTTCATGCAGATAATAGAACCGGCTCCTGTCAACATATTTGTACGGATAATGCCTCAACAAATCATCAACACTGTTAATGCCGAGTTCTTTGCTGAGAAGATCCGCTTTTTTTGGTCCTACTCCCGGAAGAAATTTAATGTCAGTTAGAAAATCCATATGTTTTAACCCGATATAAATTTACCAAATGGTATTTTTCTCAATAAATAGATAATTATAAATGAGGCGAATAAAGTCATGACGGTTAACAATGGGATCGAAATCAACGGATGTGCCATTGTCCAAAAAATACCGTTTTGAAAGAAAATCCCGATTACCAGAATGTGTACCAGATAAATGCCGTAACTATAATTACTGATGGTATCAAGAAACCTTGATATGTACTGGTTTTTAATATTAGAATTCTTTACCAGAATAAAAATTGCAACGGATTGAATGATTGTATTTATTGTTAAGTAACTATACATGCTAAGATCAAGGTGATGAGCCTGTTTGCTGAAAAAATAAGTAAATCCTGCTGATGATAGCATACTTAAAATAAAAACGATAAAAGCATAAATTCTGAAACTGATTGAACCGACGGTTAGTTTGCTGAGATAGTAACCCAATAGTAGATAACCTGTATACAGAAAATACCCCAGGAACTTGCTTTGATATTCTCCAGACCAATCGTATAGGTTTAATGGAATTGTTTTACAAGCAAAAGTCATGATTATCCAACCTGTGAGGATAAACGAAATTGCAGAAAGATTTAATTTTCGAACCCATTTTCCCATAAAAGGTACAAACAGGTAGATACATAAAATCATGTAAATATACCAAAAATGCTTTGAAATGCCTTCTTTTAAAAACAAATCAATTCCCCATCGAAATATGGGATAAGGTTCATGTGGCTGAATTTTTGGATCAAGCACCTTCCATCGATAAACCCAATAGATTACCATCCAAAATAAAAAAGGTAAGAGTACCCTCCAAAAACGTTTTTGGTAAAACTCAACCAATTTATATTCTTTGCCCAACATAGTAGCCCCGCTCAGCATTAAAAACAACGGAACCGAAAATCTTACTGCACTATCCATTATATTCCCGATCCACCAAAACTCCATGCTTTTTCCATACGACATTTTTACAACCGGAGTAGATACATGAATAATGATCACGCCCAACATGGCTAATGTCCTCAGTGTCTCAAGCCATTGAATGTTTTTGATGCCTGATTCCATTCGATTCTACTTGTTTAGGTTTTTAGATTTGCAAAGTATTTCTGCCAGCTCCAGGTCAAATCCTGTGGTGATTTTGATATTTTCGCGATTTCCATCAACCAGGTATATTTTTGACCCCGATGCTTCCACCACCGATGCATCATCCGTAAATACGGTTGAAAAGTTTTGTTCATATGCTTTTTTTAAAATAATACTATCAAAAACCTGCGGTGTCTGAACCAATTTGAATGATGTTCTGTCAACAGACTGACTTTCGTCTCCGGATATCTGTCGAATACTTTCTTCGATGTTCACAACTGGAATAGCCGATCCGAATTCTTCTGCTGTGTCAAAACAACGTTTGATGGTGAGAATACTTACAAAAGGACGCACACCATCATGTACAGCCACTAAAGAATGGCTTTTTATGGCATCTAATCCGTTCTTTACTGAATTGAACCGCGTTTCTCCACCCGGGATAATCTGGTGAGGCAGGTTGAAAAAGTGTTTTACACAAAGTCCTTTCCAATAATCGATCTGGACTGTTGGAAGCACTAATAAAAGTTGAATTGAAGGATCGTAGCGGTGAAATACTTCAAGCGTATGCATCAGAATGGGTTTCCCTTTGATGGCTATAAATTGTTTCGGAATATCGGCTTGCATCCTCAACCCTTTACCACCGGCTACAATAATGGCTATTTTTGTTTTTGTCATAGAGGCATAAAAAAACTAAAGCAAAGATAAGCATTAAGTATTTATTTATGAATAGTAAATAATTAAATATTGCAAGAATAATTGATTATTAGAATTTTACATAACTAATAAACAACAAATACGTGTAAACTGTCTGAAAAACCACAACATTTGTATAACTTTGCATCCTAAAAAATTCTGAATAATGAGAAGAAGAGATTTTATGTTTGTTGCAGCTTTATTCCTGATACTAAGTTTTTTAAATGCGCAACAAAACCAGGATTCGAAACATAATAATATTTTTGAAGCACTTTCTACACCCGATTCAACAAGTCACGCTACCGTGAAAATGCATCAGGATAAACGAATAGAACAGTTGCTGTCGAATAACAAGAAACTGAATAATCCTCAGGATCAATCGACTACAAATGGATATCGTGTCCAGGTGTTTTCAAGTAATGTTCAACGTGTTGCTAAAAACGATGCTTTTAAAATTGAAAGACAAATCCGTGAAATCTTTCCCGACCAAACAGTATATGTCAATTATTCATCGCCTTTCTGGAAAGTGAGAGTCGGTGATTTTATTTCGCATGCTCAGGCACAGTCATTCCGGTCAAAATTGATTGAAGCTTTTCCTGCCATGAGAAGTGAAATTTATATCGTACGTGAACAAATAATCATTTCAGCTTCTAAATAAAAATATAATGGATTTTAATATCAATCAACCGGTTCCCTTTGATGCAGTAAAAACAGAACAAATTGCAGAACACTATAAACAAATCATTCAACTTCTGGGTGAAAATGTAGATCGGGAAGGTTTACTAAAAACCCCTGAACGTGTAGCAAGGTCTTTGCAATTCCTGATGCAGGGATATGAGCAAATTCCGGAAGAAATTATCCGTTCGGCAATGTTTACGGAAAATTATCGTCAAATGGTAATTGTTAAAGATATTGATTTTTATTCAATGTGTGAACACCATATGCTGCCATTTTTTGGTAAAGCACATATTGCATACATTCCTAATAAACAGATTACAGGATTAAGTAAAATAGCCAGGATTGTTGAAGTTTTTGCCCGAAGAATGCAGGTGCAGGAACGTATGACTACTCAAATAAAAGAATGTATCCAGAAAACACTCAATCCTATGGGGGTAATGGTTATCATTGAAGCTCAACATCTTTGTATGCAAATGCGGGGTGTTCAAAAACAACATTCAATTACAACAACATCCGATTTTACCGGAGTTTTTGAACAGGCGAAAACCCGTGAGGAATTCATGAACCTGATTAATAAAAAGTAGGGCTATTTGCTCTGCTTCATCCTTTTATCCAACAATTCATCAGCAATTCTCACGCAATCAATGCATGGGAATTTTGTTGTTTTAATTGCCAGACAATGCGTTTCACCGACCCGGGATTTGAATTCTTCCCTGATTCCTGGTCTACCTGCCTGACTGAGTAATCTTTCGGCTGAATACAATGCTCCACAAAGTCCATCCTGAGCCCTTCCACCGCCCAAGGCCCTGAATTCTTCGATCTCCTGGTCGGTTATATCAAATTCCTTTTGAAAGCCTTTTAAAATAGCCTGAGCACAATTCAGTTTTCCGGGAAGTGAGTGAAAATAGAATTCCGAATTTATTCTTTTATACTGATCTTTCATTTTCTTTGGTTTCGAAATTTTCTTTTTTATCAATAATATATTCTGGTCTGTTTTTTATTTCATCAAATAAATTACCAATGTACGATCCAACAATACCAATGGTAAGTAACTGAACACCTCCAAAGAATATTATCAAAACAAACAATGAAGTCCAACCTGAATTTGCATGAGTATATCCCATTATTTTCCCCAGAACCGACCATACTGCCAGTATAAGTGAAATAGCAACCGAGACAAACCCGAATGCTGTAGCTATCTTTAAGGGTTTTGTAGAGAAATATAACAAGGAGGTAGTTGCCAGTTTGATCATCTTTGAAAAAGGATACTTGGTTTCTCCGGCAAAACGTGCCTCCCGTTCATAATAGAATGGAACTTGTTTAAATCCTATCCAGGATACCAATCCGCGTATGTATTTCCCTTTTTCATGCATCTGGTTGAACTCACGGATGATACTCTTATCAATGAGCCTGAAATCGCCTGTGTCGACTGGCAATTTTACTTCAGACAAAAAATTAAGCAACCGATAAAATGCTTTTGCAGATAATTTTTTAAATAATCCTTCTCCTTTTCTGGATTTACGGACACAATAAACAACTTGTGCTTTCGAATTATCCATGGTTTTAATCATATCAGGAATTAATTCAGGTGGGTCCTGTAAATCAGCATCAATAATCACTGCCAAATCTGAACTGCAATGATTCAATCCGGCAGTTACTGCTTTTTGATGTCCGAAATTTCTTGAAAATGATATCACTTTTATTTGCGTATCTGTTTTTGAAAGTTCAGAAAGTAAACGCTCTGTACCGTCTGTGCTGCCATCATTTATAAAAATGATTTCAGATTTGAATTCTAAATTTAATAGTACAGATTTAATCCGCTTATACGTTTCAATGATAACTTCTTCTTCATTAAAGCAGGGAACAATAATACTTAGTGATTTATTCATTCTGTATTAGTTTTTAAATGTATAAGTTTTATTTAATGCAAAGTTGAGTATGGTATACACAACAATGGATAACAACTGGCAAAAATACGGATCGATATGCGTGTAATGTAAAAGCAGGTACAAATTTCCCAATTGAAATAAATAGGAGATAGCAAAGGTAGCTATAAATTTAAAAAGCGTAGCACTCACCTTTGTTTTACTTTCAAAAGTCCATTTTCGGTTCCATACAAAGCTGTTTATTAAACCCAGTATGTAACCTGTAAAATTTGAAAAATAGTCGGAACAATGTAATACTTTTAAAAGCAACCAGATTGTTAGTGCTGTGATAAGCGTATTGGAAATGCCAACGATCCCGAATTTGAGGAATTGAATAAGAGATTGATGTTTTTTCATAATTTCAGATTCTCTGTATATCCTTTATTCTTGTAAATGATAATAAAAACAGGCCATTTCTCAAACTTTTTAACAGGTATCCATTTTTGAGTGTTTTGAAAACTTTTAGCCAGAGAATCATCTACATTAGAAATATTTGAATACAAGTAATATTTGCATTTTATATCTGATCCAACCGTTTTGTCGTTTTTCGTTAAATCAATATAACGTGAGTTTCCTGACAAACAAAACCCTGCGGAAATCTCTTTGTAATCCAGCTTTTCAGATTCTATATAGTTAAAACATTCTTTTCTTAATCCGTAATAAGGCAAATGGGCAAGGGTGCAATCCCATGATTTTGCAATTTTATCAGGGTATATCCAAAAATGTCCGGTCAATTCAAAACATATAATCAGCATGAAAATAAAATGGGTGAAACGTTTATCCAAGAATCTGATAACCCCGAGTAATGTCAGAATGGTCAATATGAAAAACTGAGGCATGAAATACCTTGCTGAGAAAGGCATTTGTGTGATGAATATAAAAAGAACATACAATCCAGTGAAAAGAAGAAATAATAATAAAAGCACTTTTTCAATTTGAGTTAAAAGTGTTTTTGATTTATAGGTCAGGTATGCCATATAAATTCCAAGAAACCAAATAATAAAACGTCCGTTTTCAATTGAACGAAGTCCAAATTCAGCAAAATGTTTGATAATACGACTCATCCCAGTTGGAATAGAATAATGTCCGGTTGTTGTAGATTCTGAAAAAAACCAACCATGTCCTATGAAATAATAAATGAAATAAGCTATCAAAACAATTAGAGTAGGCAGAAATGGAAGCATGGTTTTGAAGAACGTACGAAGAGTATGTTTTTCATATTTTTGAAGGTAATTGAAATAATAGAGTGCAATTAGTAAAATGGCACCTGCAAATATTCCTCGCATATTGATGCAACAAAGAAAGAAAATACCTATGGATAGAAGCAAGGGTTTACGTTCTATAACGGCCCTGAGTGAAATGACAAAAGCCGTGAATAATATAAAATCAGGCGAACCAATCGCAAACTGTGTTAATAGTGTTGATTCCATAAGAAGAACGACCATGACCCAACCCATAAAATTGACCGGAAATAATAACCGGATTAATTTCCAAACATTATAAACCAGAATAACAGCCCACATAAAGGCGAAAATATGTGATACCCACATATGATACCCAAACACTTTCCATAATACAGCAGTCATGATTCCCATCAATGGAGGGTGATAACCGGTGGCAACAATTTCTGCTCCCGAATTTGCCGGAATCAGTAAAGAATTAAAATTAGTCAGATAAAACCAGTGTGCTTCTTTTGATATCTGTTGAATGTTATCCCAAAAATAGCAGTTGTTTAAGGATAATATCGTTAGTAGAACATAAACAAATACTATTAAAACCGGGAATATGAGATTGCTTTTATTTTTGACTAATGTTGGATTCATTCCTTAAACTTTTAATAAAATCGATCGTTGTTAAAATAATAACTGTCAAATATAGAACAAAAGCTGGTTCCATGGGTAAAATGTCATTAAATCTGGAACATCGGATGTATGAATAAAATGATACCAACAGAATCCCAATACATAAATGGATATTTTTACGGACAACTAAAAAGTACAACACACCAAGTACATCACCTAAATACATATAACGTTCGTGCATTCCCGGTAGGATGAAGGGTACTATAATAGCAGTTAAAAATGCGAACTTAATCCAGGTTTCAAATGTGAACACATATTTTTTATTCCGTAAAAAATATCCGGAAAGTAAAGTGACTAAAACCGTAAGTATCATTCCGGTAATCTTTGCAGGGCCATAATAATCATTACTAATCCAAATATAAAGATTTGGAAAATTCAATGTTAGTAATTGATAATGATTCGTTTGAGCTGTATAAACATTTATCAGATCAAAGAAAGATCTACCCATTGTCCAGGCTGGTATTAAACTAAAAACAAAAACCAGGGGTATTAACAGAAAAGTATACCAACTTATTTTTCCTCTTAGCATTAAAATATAAAAAAATGGTAATATTATGGCAGTTTGCATTTTAAAAGAAAATGCAATCCCTAAAAACATGACGGAAATAAACTGATCTTTCTTCAGTATAAAATAAATACTTAATAATGTAAAAGCTGCATAAATCGAATCACATTGTGACAGATAGGAGCTGTTTAATATAACGGATGGCAACAAAGGAACCACGGCCAAGGCTATCCAAATAACCTGATTGCTTTTATATTTTTGAAAAGCAATTTTACCAATAATAAATGCAGCCAGATACTCAAAAATGATTGAAATTAATTTTACTGAAAAGACTGGATTTAATCCTGTTTTTGCAATAATAACCAGTATGTAAATGTAGGAAGGTGTATAATCATAAAAACCATACTTTAAAGAATCAAAGTAACCATGTGTTCGTATAAATTCTAGCCAAGGTTCAAGAAAAACTATATAATCTCCGGTTCTTATTGGAAGTAAAATAGTCTTTATGAGTAATCCAATGATTATTAATCCAATCCAGATCCAGATTAAATTATTAGATAAAATTCGTGTAATTTTGTCGTTTAAATTCATCTTTAATCCGTTATATGATTGAAGTGAAATTGCATTTTTCACAAAAGTCAGGAGTCTTATTCTCGAACCAGAGTTCACGAAATTCTTTATATTTAGGGCTGTTTAAAACATGAATTAGTTTGTTGTCAAAAACATTGCCGAAATTTAGTTCTTTTGGAAAAGGTTTCGCACAACAAGGTGCGATAAAACCATTCCAGCAAATGTAAAAATGAGTCCAGGGGAACTGACATTTTTGAAACCCTTTATCAGGTTTAAAGTTGTAATTAGTTGTTACTTCGTTTGTCTGATCACTTATCTCTTTTAGTTTTATGGTGGCATTTGTAAATTCTTCAGAATTGTAAAACTGATAGTAAGAACTTTCTATATTCGTGACTGCTGCCAGATTAAAAAGTGAAAAATCCATGTATTTAATTCCTGTAGTATCAGCATATGTTACCAAATCATGCATTTGAAAATAATTCTCTTTGGTGACTACCATGTTTAGCATTAAAGTCGTGCTGGTTCCACGACATAATTCCACGAGTAATTTTAAATTTTTATCCAGGTCATCGAAATTTGCTTTCTTTCGTATGCTTTCATAAACATCACCTAATCCATCAATTGAAATTTGAATGGTATCTATTTTATTGATAACATTTGATACAAGTTGAATAAAATTTGGTAACATTGCATTTGTTGAAACCGAAATTATGATACCTTTATTTTTTTGTTTTATATAATCAACTATTTCTTCAATATCCTTATATATAAAAGTTTCACCCATTCCGGTTAGTCCAATGGAATCGAGGTATGGCCAAATTTCATCAATAATATTTTTTGCTTGTTCGACAGTCATGTTCCCTTTGTCCATAGCTTTACCATACTCATACTCTCTCGGACAAGTGGTACAAGCCAGATTGCAATGGTTGGTCAACTCCAACATGATTGTCGAAGGATAAGACACTTTATTTGACTTAATCAATTTCAAGTAAAAGTGCTTAATTTTATTACTTATATATAAAATCAAAAACTTGTTTTTGGGCAAATACAATAACCTTTTTAGTGCTTTCTCTATTCTTCGTTTGTTCATTTTTGGAATGTTTAGTATTAAGAAATTGATCCCATTAATTTTCCAATATTTTAAATCTTTAATAAAATACAATAAATTAATAGATAGGGTATTGGATATGTAAATTAATAGATTTAGTATAGTTAGAATATCTTTTGATATAAAAAATTATTCCCTGAGACAATTACTATCTGATAAGTTTTTAATTTTTGAAGCTTATGAGTATAAATATATTTTGATTGAAGTTTGTCTGATACTGAATCAGAATATGAAATGCCTATGCCGGCTGGTGTATTTAAAAAAACTGTTTCATCCATGTTGTCCGTGACAACAGTATTTTCAAATTTGTTTTGAGCGTTTATAGTGTACTTTATTTTGCTCAAAACTATATTTGTTTTTGGTTTGGAATATCTTTTGCTATCCAAAAAAAATGAGTGAATTACCAAAGGTGAAAAACACAACAAAAGTAAACCTAAAACGTTAATTAACAACATTCTTTTGATAACTAATAACCTATTTGAAATTGTCATAAATAAAACAATTCCAAAAATTAATGGGGCAATAACTCTATAATCCCGCCAATTAAACACGTCATAAGCAGAAAATGTTAATAGCAATGATAGGAAAAGAATAATAAATGATATAAAGAAATAATTTTCTGTTTGTTTGAAACGATATTTGACTATTCTTGATTTAATGAAAAACCAGAAAATTAAACCAGTTACTAAATAACGTTGAAAAACTTGCATGGATTCATCTCTAAAAGCATAGAAAAATCTCAAAATATTTAATATAAAATGATTTACAAAAAATAAAATTGAATCAAATATATTTGAAATAGAGAATAACTTACTTAGAAACGAGGATGGGAACGGAGATACAAATAGAGAATTAATTAAAAACAAAAAAAATGAAAGAAGTAACCAACATGATAGTAATATAATTAATTTACGATCGAATTTTAACTCCTTATTCCTAAAGAAAATTATTGGAAGTAATAGTAATATGTAAATTATTCTTATAAAAGATACGAAACTACAGAATACAATCAAAACAATAAACAACTTATTTTTATTTGGCTTAGAATTAATATAAATATAAAGTAAAGTAAAATAAATGATCATTACTGCAAAATTCATCAATTCTGTCATTGAAGTCGAACAATAAAGTACTAAAGGGATGTAAGTTAAATAAAAAAGCGTAAGTAATAGTAACTTTCTAGTCGAAGGATTTATACATTTAACAAAAAAAAGAAGAGCTATTGATACGAAAAAAGTATTTGAAATAACTATTGAATTAAAATTCCAACCGAATATTTTTGCATAAGCAGTGTAAACAGATATTGTTCCAAATCCATGTGTTCCGAATGAAAAAAACGTAGGCGTAATTTCATTCATTGTATAATATCCAAAATCCAGCCCTTTTGATGAAAACGATAATACTTCGTGCCAATAACTTATTTCATCATTCCAAATAGGAATTGACAGGCCAACTGAATTGTGTGAAATGAAAGTGGTAACTACGAGAAGTAATATCCAGGGTGATAAAACTAATAATAAACCACATAATAAATGAATTGTTTTTGTTGAGTTGTTCTTATAGTAAGTGTGAATAACATTTATTAGCTTCATTGACATTTGAACAACTGTTTAAAATAAAGATTATAAATGTGCCTAAAGTACTATTATTTAAATATAAATTATAATATGTTTTAGACAATTATTATTATGTTAATCAACGAAAAAGTAAAAGGTGATTTATTCTACAATCCGGTATAGGCTCAAATAATTTCAGTAATTTATATGAGTCTGATATATAAGTGTATGGTATTTATTCAGATCCATTTATTGAAATATAAATTGTTTCATAAGCATATCCGTCAATTCAGGATTTATAAAGAACAAAGTATTGTTATTAAAGTACTATGCATTAATGTATTCAAAAAGCAGAATTGATTTGTAAAATTATATTTTATTAAATAAATCAATATTATACTGTTTATCAATGTGTTGTTTTAATTTATTACTAAAATTTTTGTAATTGTACTTAACGTTCCATCAGAATTCACACAGATGGCAAGATAGATTCCTGTATTTACCTTTCTACCATGAACATCTTTTCCATCCCATGTTGCAATACTTCCATTTGATACAGTCTGACAAACTAAATTTCCACTAATATCGGTAATTTTTACTTGAGTATTTAAAACTAAACCTGTAATTGTTATCACACCGGTATAGCCTTGTCGAACCGGATTTGGGTAAACATATACATCTCCGAAAGCACTTCCGGCTTCGCCGGCATCACTCTGATAGGAGACTATACCCTGACCGGTACCAAAGAAGACTTCTCCGGTTAACGGGTTGATAGCAATCGATAAAATATCATTCGATAGTAACGGACTATTCGAGGTTGTAAAATGTTGTATTGTCTGTTGACCATTCTCGGACATCAAATAAACACCTGAAGATTTTGTTCCTAACCATTTTCGATTTGCTCCATCAATTGCAATTGCTTTAATATTCTCTCCTACCAATAAATAATCTGCCAGATTAGTACTGTCATTTCGAGGTATCTTTACGCGGGAACAAGTATAATCAGGACTATAAACATTCGAAAAATTATTAAATAAAAAGGGGCCAACATCTGTTCCAACCCAGATTACTCCATTTTTATCCTGTTCTATTGAGAAAATGGAACCCGGTGTTACTGAAACTGTTTTAGTAAGTCCGTTATTGTCAATTTCAGGATATTTAAATTGAGATATCTGAACTGATTTGTCATCTGATTGATCTTCTATTGTGCCATTATCATCAAAAACAATCATATTTCCACCACGAACTGAAAGTAACCATTTCTGATTTTCATTTTGACTATTTATTAGAATTTTACCCAATGTTGGTTGAGTCGCATTCGGGTATTTCAGTTCAATCCATTTTCCATTCACTAATAAAACTTTAATGCTTTTATCTACCGCTGAGTTTGCTAAAAAAAGATTCCCTGCTTTATCAAAAACGGCTCCGTCAATTCGCATATAATGAAATGGATCATTCAGAGCTAACGGATTTACTTCAATAGTACTATTTAGATATGTGTAACAATTAACAAAAGCGTTGTTTCGGAATTCAAATAACCCTGTTCCAAAGGAGGATACAAAAAAATGGTTGTTGTCATTCGGATCAACTGCAACATTCATAAAATCCATAGCTTGATGTCCTGTTTGATTCAGAATCGTACTCGCTAAAATATTTGTCCAGATTCCTTTCTCAAACATCATTACATCGCCCGGAGTGTAATTCTGAGTTGCCCAACGTCCACCGGGTACTACAAATAATTTATCACCGGCAAATGTCATATTCCACGGTAAATTAAGTGCCGGTCCCATCGGTTTAAAATAGGAAATCACAGGAGTCTCGGTGCCTGTTTGTTTGTATGAAATTATTCCCAAACTGTTCGCCGCAAAGTAATATGTATTTTTTTGAACATCAAATTCGGCATCACTGATTGTTCCAAGATCATTTGTTTGTTTTATATTATAAAGACTGTCAATGAGATATACTGAATTAGCTGAAAATACGTTTAAACTTAAATTGGTGACATTAAAGTTATTTATAGTAACATTCGCAAGAATGGTAGTCCAGCTATTATTCGTTTCTTGTTTGTAAAGAGTTCCCCCGCGTAATAAGATAAGTTGTCCTCCAAATGATGATATTTTTTGAAAATCACCACTGCCAGGTAATCCTGTTAATGTTGACCAGTATGCGTAATTAACCAAATGAGGATCTGTAACTGAAGCATTATAGATAGCCGTGGTGGTTAACGCATATATTAATCCATTATTCACAATGGTATTCAGAACTTTAACTTCAGAAGCATTCGGACCGATAAAATAGGTATCTGCCACTTCTTTTTTTTGCATATTTAATACGATGATGCCAAAATTACACGAGAGATATGCTTTGCTTTCATAAAATTGAATCTGATTGACATCCTTTGTCGAACTCATTTGTTTATTATAAAAATCGGGGATGTTCGTAATGCCCCCTGATCCCATAACATCGATATTCCCGTTGTTATAGATAATCAATAATTGTTTCTCCACGTTGTCAAATTCAATACGTGAAATATTGGCATCATTCAATCCACTCAGTTTACTGTAAAATTCCATGTTTCCATCCAATTTATCCACAGAAAACAATGCTCCTTCACTAACAGCATAAATTTTATTATCCGATTGGGCTATTTGTGAAACGCTGTTATAGGCAAAATGTGTATTCCATTTGCCCATTGCCACTTGCGAAAATGACATGAAACTAAATACAAACAGTAAGACCAGTGTAAAGAATATGTTTTTTTTCATACAGCATTTAAATCATTTATGTTGTAATTATAAAGAAATTATAAAAGTGATTCTCAATTCAATAAAACTCAAATAGTTCCATTTTATTTTATCGAAAACCAATAGATTGAAATAATTTATTCAATTCAGGAAATTAATTCTAAAAAGATCATTTATATATGTTTGTGAAGCAAAAAGTCCATCAGTTTATGTAATGCCAATGCCCTGTGGCTGATCTGATTCTTTTCTTCAGCACTTAGCTGGGCGAAGCTTAACAGATAACCTTGTGGTACAAAAATCGGATCATAACCAAAACCACTTTCTCCCCGGGGAATCAATGCAATGTCCCCTTCGATTCTTCCTTCAAAAAAAAGGTTCTTTTTATCCTGAATCAACGCTATAACTGTCCGAAAACGGGCCTTGCGGTTTGTATCATCTCCCAGTAATGTCAACACTTTTGACATGTTGTTGTATGAATTGTTTTCTTCACCCGCATATCGTGCCGAATACACTCCCGGTTCGCCTCCCAACGCATCCACTTCCAGCCCCGTATCATCCGCAAAACAATCCATTCCGAATTTAGTGTGAATCCAGGTTGCTTTCAACAATGCATTTCCATCAAGAGTTTGAGCCGTTTCAGGAATATCATCCGTACAATTCAAATCTTCTAAACTGATGATTTTAAATTGAGGTTCCAGAATAGATCTTACTTCAGCTAGTTTATGTGCATTATTGGTAGCAAAGACCAGTTTATTCATGAATTTAAATATTTATAAATTAAAATCTACTGAATGCAAAGATAATTATTTTCGGGAATATAAATCAAACCATACACAGATTGATTCAGTAAAATCAAAAATCAATTGAAAAGAGTATTTTAAATTCATTTTTCGAACATAGATACTCTGAAACTAATTTGTGTAACCAGGTGATTTTAATATCACATAATGATAATTATAAACCATATTAAACAGTTAAATGGTGTGTAAACTGTATCTGGGATTTGAAATTTTAATGAAGCCTTTTATTTGTGAATCGAAAGCTAATATTAAGTCAGTAATTCGAACACTTTCAAAGTTCCAATGTGTTTTTTATTTTTATATGATTATTGCATAAGCATATATTGCAGCAAAGATTTATTTCTATTGATAATTTCTTTGAGTGAAGGAGGTGGTGAAATCATTGAAAAACACATATGTATAAAGATTTTAAAGACAATAAATGCATGAATGATACTAATTAAAATCAGGTAAAAAGAATGTCTGATTATGCTGTAACTATGCTCCATGTTTAGTTCGCTTCCGGTACAGAAGTAATTAGTAAATAATCAGTAGATAATCAGTAAATAATCAGTATATAAACTGTATTAATTTAGATACTGATTATTTACTGATTACATACTCAGTGCAAATCATTTATTGCTTGTTTAACTGCAAACCGGATACAGACAATAGGTGGAGATAAAGTGGAGGTAAGTTGAAAGTTATCAGAAGTCCGGGGAGAAAAGGGATGTCATGAGCACCATAGCTTGTTCGTAATTTGGTATCCGTATGTGAGTCATCTTTTTCGAAATGATGTATGACAAATGTTGATTAAAGAGAAAAGTTAAATAATAAAAGTTCGATAACAGGTAGAATTTTATTTTGTTAAGATCCCGTATCTAAAAAATCGATCATGACATTTTGCGTTTAATCATTTAACAGTATATTGAATACCATATGAATCCGTCATCTCTGAACTTATATAAACCAACGGTATTTAATTTTTTTTAGATAAGATGTAAAATATCCCTGTAAATAGGTTTTTTTGTTTGAAAAAGAGTGAACAAAATGTATGTGAAAAGTAAAGAGTAATAGTTTAGGTTTAATAATTTACCTGTTTGAACAATAGTTTTATTTAGTTTGTTTAATTTTGAACATAATATGAATAATTTATTTTTACAAAAAACTAAAAATTAAAAAAGTATGAAACGATTTATTTTCACGCTTGCGTTAGCAGTGAGTTTAATAAGTGCACTTAGTGCTCAGGTAGAAGGTAAAGCTATCGGTATTCGCTTTGCGAACGAATTCAACGGAGGAGAACTTACTTTCCAGACAGCATTAAGACATTCAAACAGGTTAGAATTAGATTTAGGATTAAATCACTGGAGTGATACAAATTCGGGTATCCAGTTAACCGGAGTATACCAATGGGTTTGGGGACTGAATGATGTTGCAACCGGTTTGAACTGGTATGCAGGTTTAGGTGCTTCTGTCGGTAATTATACTTCAAACCTTGGAGTAGGATTTGTAGGACAGATAGGTCTTGAATATAATTTCAATATCCCACTTCAGATTTCTCTGGATTGGCGTCCAACTATCTTTAATTCATATTATACCTATTACGGTGGTAATGGATTATCTGTACGTTATCGTTTTTAATAAAACATTCATTACTCCAAAAAAGAGCTTCCTAATGGAGGTTCTTTTTTTTATTTGTTGGAAGAAAACAGGTATTGTAACAATATACTTTTGGTAAATATTTCTAATTTTTACCATATTATACTTCGAAAATATAATAATAAAATTAAATCACGTTAAGATTACTGATTTTATACAATTTAAAATTTGTGATGCATTACCATGAAGTGTCCTTCGTTAGTAAATAAAAATGAGATAGGTCACAATCTGAATTTGCATTTTTACAATTTATCGGTAGATTTTTTCCTGCAGTTTAATTAAGTTCTAATTATAAATAATAAATTAAAAATTAAAATGATGAAAAAAATGTTTCTTACGATCGCATTCATTGCGGTTATAACAGGTGCCCTTCGTGCACAGGCAGATAATAAAGCAATCGGTCTGCGGTTAGGGAGCGGTTTTGGATATGGTGCGGAAATTTCTTATCAGCAGCCATTAAGTAAGGCAAATCGTCTGGAAGTAGATCTTGGATTAAATAGCTGGGGTTTTGGATTAAATGGCGTTTACCAATGGGTTTGGGATTTGTCTGATTTGGGTGATGGTTTTAACTGGTATGCCGGAGTTGGTGGTGGTATCGGAACGTATAATTTTAATTATGGAACGGATAGAAATGCCAACCGTGATTTTAGTATCGGAGTACTTGGCCAGGTAGGAATTGAGTATAAATTCGAAATTCCGTTGACTTTGTCGCTCGATTACCGTCCCGGTATATATGTTGTGCCTACTTTTAATGGAACTTATGATGGGATTTGTCTGGGAGCGAGGTATCGTTTCTAGTAAATTCAACATGCTTAATCTGAGAACAAAAAGAGGAACTTCCAATTGGAAGATCCTCTTTTTGTTCTCTGGAATAATTCTTTCAACGTGTTTTATTTGAAACAGACAATAGTTTCTACCCTGAATATCAAATTTCAAGACCAGAAGGACGCAAAATGTAGCTGATTGAGAAGAACTTTACAATAGCAGACTATTCAAGTCCTTTTTAGTTCCGTAAAACAGGTTGAAATCCACATAGCCTTTGATTCCGGCAGCCCTGTACTTTTCGGTAGTTTGCCAGAATATCCAGTCACAGTCGGGATTGCTTTTATAGTCAACAATCCAGAGTTTGCATTCCGGTGACAGGCTACCCTTGAGGTAAAGCAGGTAATATTTGTAGGAGCAATAGATGATGGGATAATGGCCAGCTTTATCATGGATAACGTTCATGAAATCAAGCAGATGTTTTTGAATTTGTTCTTTATCCGGCATTTTCTTTGCAAATTCGGCATCGAGTACCAACGGTAAATCGCCATGTTTAAACTGGGCAATTGACAAAAAGTTTTTTGCCTGATCTTTTCCGCTGGTCATGTATGTAAAGAAATGATAGGAACCAACGGGAATGTTCAGTTCCCGAAACTGTTTGTAGTATTCAATATATTTCGGATCCCGGATGGTACTTCCTTCTGTGGCTTTTAAGAAAATAAAGCCGGGTTCCTGATTCTTAAACTTCTCCCAATCCACGATTTCCTGATAATGTGAAATATCAATTCCCCACACTCTGTCCACTAACGTTGTTTCTGAGAATATCTCCCTGTGTGTTTGCCTTGCTACTGAACAGGACTGTATGAATAGAACCAGTATGACTAATTTTGTAATTTTAATTTTCACGATGTTTCGTAGTGGGCCGAAAGGGCCGAACTTAATTTATTTATGAGTATACTGTTAATTGTAAATTCGTATAAATGATTAAAACCAAAAAAAACAGACGGAATGACTGAGGTAGTCATCCCGTCGGAGAGATTGAATTAGAGTGGTGCGTTAAGCTTCACCCGTATAAAATCAGCTGGCTGATTCGAGTGCTTTTTGTATGGCTTTTTGTATTCCATCAGCATTTTTACCTCCGGCTGAAGCAAAAAATGGTTGTCCACCACCTCCACCCTGAATTTCTTTGGCTGCATCTCGTGCAATATTGATGGCATTTAATCCGGTTGCCACTAAATCATCGGATAGTAAAACAGTAATGGAAGGTTTTCCATCATGGACACTACCGGCAACAAAGAATAACTTCTCAGTAACAATATTCCTGATCTGGAATGCCAGGGTCTTGATTGCATCGGCTGATAAATCGGATTGATAGCTGATAGTCCTGAGTCCGTTTACCAATATGGCTTCGGCAATCAGTTTGTCGCGTAATGAGATGATTTTCTCGTGCATAAAACTCTCCAGCTGCTTCTTTAATTCACTGTTTTCGTCGACAGATTTTTTGATGGCATTCAGCAAGTCGGGAGTGTTATTGAGAAGCTCACGGGCATTATTGATGATGGTTTGTTGAGAGTCAACTAACTTTTCAACTCCGTAGGCTGTAATCGCTTCAAGCCGGCGGACTCCCGCAGCTATGGAGGTCTCGGAAATAATCCGAACCATACCTATTTCACCGGTAGCCTGTACATGCGTTCCTCCACAGAGTTCGGTCGAAGTGCCAAATTGAATCACCCGAACCGTTTCACCATATTTCTCGCCGAATAAGGCCATAGCACCCAACGCCTGCGCTTCAGCAATAGGAGTGTCGCGACGTTCATTCAGCGGAAGGTTCTCACGTATTTTTTTGTTTGCAAGTTGTTCTACCTGCCGTATTTCCTCCTGGGTCATTTTTTGATAATGGGAGAAATCGAAACGCAACGTATCAGGACTTACAAACGATCCTTTTTGTTCCACATGTGTCCCCAGTACTGTACGTAACGCTTCATGCAGCAAATGGGTAGCGGAATGGTTACATTCGGTAGCTTTACGATTTTCGGCATGAATGGTCGCGGTGAAAATTTCGGTAACATCTTCAGGTAACTGGTTTGCAAAATGAACAGCGAGGTTATTTTCCTTTTTAGTATCGGTAATTTCAATAGTCCCTTTTTCGGATGTCAACCAACCACTGTCTCCCACTTGTCCACCCATTTCGGCATAGAAAGGGGTGTTGGACAATACGAGCTGGTAAAATTCCTGGTTTTTTTGCTTTACTTTCCGGTACCGCAGTATGGTGGTCTCACTGGATGTGGCATCATATCCCACAAAGACAGAGTCACCTTCGCGAACAGTGATCCAGTCACCGGTCTCGGTCGCCGCAGCATGACGGGCACGTTCTTTTTGTTTCAGCATTTCGGCTGTAAAATCCTCTATATTGACTGAGAAATCATTTTCACGTAAAATCAGTTCTGTCAGGTCTAACGGAAAACCGAAGGTGTCGTATAATGTAAAGGCTACTTTACCGGTAATTTCAGTTTTTCCTTCTTTTTTTGAATCATCCATCACTTTATCCAGCATTCGAATGCCAGTTTCAAGAGTACGCAGGAAAGATTCTTCCTCTTCCCTGATTACTTTTTCAATCAATGATTTTTGAGAAATCAGTTCAGGATATGCTTTTCCCATATTATCGCAAAGTACAGGAACAAGCTTGTACATGAACGAAGATCGTTGGTTGAGGAACGTATAGCCGTAACGCACCGCCCTGCGTAATATGCGGCGGATCACGTAGCCCGCTTTGGCATTCGAAGGTAATTGCCCATCAGTAATCGAAAAGGCAATGGTGCGTATGTGATCGGCAATTACGCGCATCGCGATATCTGTCTGGTCGTTTTTACCATATTCGGAATGGCAGATTTGACCGATCTCCTGTATAATGGGTGTAAATACATCGGTATCATAGTTCGATTGGACACCCTGCAAAGCCATGCAAAGCCTTTCGAAGCCCATACCTGTGTCAATCACTTTAGCCGGCAGTTCCTCCAGAGAACCATCGGCTTTGCGGTTGAATTGCATAAATACATTGTTCCATATTTCAATTACCTGGGGATGGCTTCCGTTAACCAGGGTGAGGCCATCAATTTTGGCCCGGTCCTCGTTGTTACGTATATCGATGTGAATCTCAGAACAGGGTCCACAGGGTCCGGTATCACCCATCTCCCAGAAATTGTCCTTTTTATTCCCATTGATGATACGATCTTTTGGTAAAAACTTTTCCCAGATAGCGGCGGCTTCATCATCCCGATCCAATCCTTCGGGAGCATATCCTTCAAAAACGGTTACATAAAGTCTTTCAGTGTCCAGTTTCAATACATCAACCAGGTATTCCCATGCCCATTCAATGGCTTCTTTCTTAAAATAATCGCCAAATGACCAGTTACCCAGCATTTCGAACATGGTATGATGATAGGTGTCGTGACCAACTTCTTCAAGATCATTGTGTTTTCCGCTGACACGTAAACATTTCTGAGAATCGGCAACACGTGTGTATTTAATCGGGTCATTTCCCAGAATTATGTTTTTGAATTGGTTCATCCCCGCATTGGTAAACATCAGAGTCGGGTCATCTTTAATAACCATGGGTGCGGAAGGAACAATTTTATGTCCTTTGGAAGCAAAAAAATCAAGGAAAGATTGACGGATTTCTTGTGAAGTCATATTGTAATTATTAGTATCTGCTCTTTTTAAAGTTGAAATTCAACTTCATATTTAATATTCACATCTGTATCGAAATGGACTGAAGTGAATCACGTATTTTTATTTTGTATAATTGTGGATTTTTACAAATCTACAATCTGAAATAATAATGTCGAAGACAAATATCGTGAAATCAAATCTCCGGAGTAACTAACGTAGAAGGTAAATAACCCTTGTTGGTTAATAATCCCAAATAAAGACTGCAAAAATAGCTCAAATTTATTATTTTTGCAGCAATAGAAGATATAAAAGTTGAATAGACTCATCAAATTTGATTCAGAATTGAATATTTGAGTATCTTTATCCACCAATTTTCGGCTTGTATGTAACATATTAACATCCAGGTTCAATAATTATTGTTTATGGCCAAGAAAAAATTTCACTTTAATACCGAGACATTAAGCTATGAGCAAATCGATCATACCCTTGCACATAAACTCAAAAGATTCTTAATTCATGCTCTCTCGGGTGTTTTTTCAGGCATAATTTTTTTCTTCATATTTGTTTCCACCATTCAATCACCGGAAGAAAAACAACTTGGGCAGGATAAAAGTCATATGGAAGCACAATACAGGGTGATGGAACGACAGTTGGAGGAAGTTCAGTTCGTTATGTCCGATTTAGAACAGCGGGATGATAATTTGTACCGGGTAGTTTTTCAGGCCGATCCCATTCCTCTGTCTGTACGCCGTGGTTCTTCCTCCAATACTGAATACTATGCTCAGTTGCTGGATATGACCAATTCGGAAATCGTGGTTTCAACTACCAAAAAATTGAATGAATTAAAAAAACAACTTTATATCCAGTCGAAATCCTATGATGAGTTAGTACTCCTGGCTAAAAACAAAGAAACTATGCTTGCCAATCTTCCTGCCATACAACCAGTTTTGAATAAGAACCTGACACGCATGGCATCCGGTTACGGCTGGCGGATTGACCCGATTTATCATACCAGGCGTTTTCATGCCGGCATGGACTTTACAGCACCAATTGGAACTGATATTTATGCAACCGGAAATGGAACTATTGTTGCAGCCGGATGGCAACAGGGATATGGCAATTGTGTCCAAATTAACCATGGTTACGGGTATCTCACCCTGTATGGTCACATGAGCGCCATTAAAGTACGCATAGGACAAACCATCAAACGTGGTGATGTCATCGGATTAGTAGGAAGTACCGGTAAGTCAACGGGACCTCATGTTCACTACGAAGTTCATTTTAAAGGTGAAGTGATGAATCCGCAAAATTACTATTTCCTCGATTTGTCTCCTGCTGATTATGATCGCATGGTTCAAATGAGTAACAATGCCGGACAGATGTTCGATTAATTCAACATATATGCACGAAAATATAAAGTTGTCAGATAGTCCCGGTCCCATTGGAATTTTCGATTCAGGATATGGTGGCCTGACAATACTCGAGAAAATCCGTTCTGAATTGCCCGGTTACGACTATATCTATTTAGGTGACAACGCCCGGACACCTTATGGAACCCGGTCATTCGAAGTGGTTTATAAATACACACTTGAATGCGTAACCCGGATGTTCGAAATGGGATGCCAACTCGTAGTTCTGGCCTGCAATACGGCATCGGCTAAGGCATTGCGAACTATCCAACAACGTGATTTGCCTCATATGGATCCCAACCGCAGGGTGCTGGGTGTCATTCGTCCGACAGTTGAGGCAGTGGGAGCAGTGACCCGTTCCAATCACATTGGTTTGCTGGCTACTACCGGCACTGTACAATCGAATTCATATCCGCTTGAAATTCACAAAATAAACCCCGACATACAGGTTTTTTCGGAGGCTTGCCCCATGTGGGTGCCTTTAATTGAAAATAATGAGCATCTGACTGAAGGATCCGATTATTTTATCCGGAAGAATGTAAAGCATCTCATGGATTCCGATCCGCTGATTGATACCATCATGCTGGGATGCACCCATTTCCCACTGATTGAAGATAAAATTAAATCTTTTCTCCCCGAAGGAATTACTGTCATCTCACAGGGTGAAATAGTATCCCATAGTTTAGTCGATTACCTGAAACGTCACCCTGAAATGGATAACCGTTGTACTAAAAATGCTTCTTGCTTTTACTTTTCAACGGAATCGGTTGAGAAATTCACTTCTTCGGCATCTATATTTCTGAATGAAAAAATTGAGGCAAAACACATTGATTTAGGGTAAAAATGATTTAAATCAATGTCTGTTTATCCAGGAAATTCTGGAAAGTATCTTTGTAGGAATCTGAAACAGGGATATATGTCTTTCCGAAAACAATACGATTATGATCAACAACTTTTATTTTGTTTTTTTGTACAATAAATGACCTGTGAACGCGCATAAATAGTTGATCGGGCAGCATTTCTTCCATAACTTTCATTGTTATGTGCGATACAACCGGTTCTGCATTTCCTTCCTGATAAATTTTAAGGTAGTCTTTTAATCCCTCAATGTACTGGATTTTATTCAGCGGAATTTGTAAAAGACGGTAATCTGATTTTACATATATAAAATCAGGTGTGGATGCTGTATTTTCACCAGCCATTTTTTTATTAAGACTGGACCATTGAAGTGCTTTGTTGGCTGCCTGAAGAAATTCAGAATAACTGAATGGTTTTAACAGGTATTCGAGTGCATTGACTTTGTAGCTTTCCAGCGCATATTTCTCAAAAGCCGTAGTGAATATAATCCTGCATTCGGCCGGTACGATTTTAGCAAACTCCATTCCATTGAGTTCTGCCATTTGAATATCCAGAAAAATAACATCCGGCGGAGATAAACGCATTGATTCAACAGCTGCTATTGCTGATGAAAATTTCCCTGTTAACTCAAGAAAAGGAGTTTTTTGAACATAACTTTCAAGCAATCCAAGAGCTAATGGTTCATCGTCTATAATAAAGCAACTCAGTGTCATATTTCGTTTGTTTGTAAAAGTGGAATGATCAATTCGGCAACAAAAGTATGATCTTCTTTTTCAGTACGTAATATATGTTTGTGTGGATAAAGGATTTCCAGTCTTCTTACCAGATTCTCCAGTCCAATTCCTGATCCGCTTTGATCGGATTCGTTTTTTGGGAAATAGCTATTCTTTATGGTGCAATTTAATTGATTGTCATTGTTCTGATGAATGTCGATATCAATAAATGAGGGCAATGTCGGACTGATACCATGCTTAAAGGCATTTTCAATAAGGGTTATAAAAAGCAGAGGGGCTACCAGTTTGTCTTTTCCCGATACATCAATATTTATTTTCATATCCACATCCTTGTTAAGACGGATACGCATCAATTCGACATAATTATGAATGAAATTAAGTTCCCGTTCCAAAGGAACAAAATTCCCAGTGTTTTCATACAATACATACCGTAGCAATTTGCTCAGTTCAAGCATTGAATTTTGTGCTTCTTCAGGATGTATGCCAATTTGCGCATAGATATTATTGAGCGTGTTAAACAGAAAATGAGGGTTCAGTTGCTGCCTTAAATTCTTTAATTCCGCTTCGGTTCGTTCCTTTTGTTCTTCCTGTCTTTCAGCCTCGGTAGTATACCACTTTCCTGTCATTTTAATGGTGACACTCAACATGGCCACTATTAACAACGATACAAAGTCCCTCAACAGGAAGGCAATGCCGTGAGGAATTATCTCCTGTTGAAATTTCATGTTTTGAGGCATCGGTGGCATATTATTTTCCTGCCAGAGATGTACCGCAATACCAATTACCAGAATAAGCAGAATGTTGTATATGAAAAACAGGAATGTTTTGCGACGGAACAGGAATTTCTCAGTCAAAACAAAGTAATTTATGTAAAAAACAGTCATGAGGGATAAAACAGTTACGGATAGATGTAATGCCTTATCCAGGGTGTTAAAGTCCGGAAATTTAGAAAAAATAAGGAATGGTAATCCAAAAAACAAACCCCACACGGTAATGTGGATAAGAGGCTGAAGGTTGTTTTTATTTCGGGTCTGTTTCATGTTCAGGTTGATTGTCTGACAAAGATAGAAAATAGTTACAAGTTGTGCGTTTCATATGGGTCATTTCCCTGATTATTCATACCTCAATGCTTCAATCGGATCCATTTGAGATGCTTTTTTTGCCGGGTACCATCCAAAGAAGACACCGATGATTGTACAAACCACAAAGGATAAAATTACTGAATAGGGCTGAATTGATATTGGCCATGAAATAGCCATTTTAACCAGGAAGGAAGCACCCATGCCTATTATAATACCTATAATACCTCCGGTAAAACTGATGATAATTGCTTCGATCATAAATTGAGCCAGTATATCTTTCCCCTTTGCGCCGATTGCCATACGTAATCCGATTTCACGGGTACGTTCAGTAACCGAAACGTACATGATGTTCATGATGCCGATACCTCCAACCAACAATGAAATGCCGGCAATACAGGCTAACAGGATGGTAAGGATGTCGGTAGTAGAAGTCAGCATGGAGCTAAGTTCCTTTTGTGAACGGACATTGAAATCATCCGGATCGTTTGTTTTTAATTTATGATTAGCACGCAGAATGGTTTCAATTTCATTCGTTGCCTGATCCGTCACATCTTCCGAGAGTGCCGAAATAAAGATTCCCTGAATATAGGTTATGGCCAACACCCTTTTTTGAATGGTGGTGTAGGGTGCCAGCACAATATTGTCCTGATCCATTCCCATGGTATTAAATCCTTTCTCTTTCAATGTCCCGATAATGGTAAATGGAATTTTATTAAACCTGATCACTTTACCAATCGGATTGTCGCCATTGGGGAATAAATTTTTGACAATTGTCTTTCCCACAATACATACTTTTGCAGCGGCAGCAACCTGTTGACGGGAGAATACATTCCCATCATCAATAATCAACTTGCGGATTTCCAGGTATTCAGGAGTTACTCCAGATATCGATGCCGGATAATTATTTCCGCCATAAATAAACTGACCACCGCTATTAACGGACGGAGAGCAGGCAGCGATAAAGGAAGTTTTATCCCGTAAGGAAATATAGTCTTCCATTTTGAGCGACTGTTGGCTATCGCTGCTGGTACGCACACCACCATTCATGCCTGCGCCGGGTTGAATCATAATCATGTTCGAACCCATTTCCGATATTTGAGATTGAATACTCTTTTTAGAACCCTGACCAATGGCCAGCATGGTGATAACCGATGCTACTCCAATGATAATTCCTAACATGGTCAGGATGGCTCTCATTTTATTGTTATTCAGTGCCCGGAGCGATATTTTTATCAGATTTCCTATATTCATGGTTTTTATTTTTTATCAACTTTTCCAATTCCTTTGGACCTTTTGAAAAGTATGAATCAGTATTTTGCTAATCGTCTTGTTTTGGAAGTGCGTCTAACATTTTTTTTGCCGATTCGACATGTTCATTTGCAGTATCTTTAATTACTTTCCCGTCGCGAAGCACAATGTTCCTGCTTGTGAAGGCCGCTAACTCAGGGTTATGCGTAACGAAAATTATAGTCCTGCCTTTATCATGTAATTCCTGAAACAATACCATGATTTCGTAAGCTGTTCGCGTATCCAGGTTTCCGGTAGCTTCATCAGCCAGTATCAATACCGGATCGTTTACCAGTGCCCTGGCTATGGCTACACGTTGCATTTGTCCGCCTGACATTTGATTCGATTTGTGGTATAACCTGTCACTCAATCCAACGGCGTCAAGGGCTTTAATTGCTTTGTCACGACGTTCCTTGCCCGTATATTCAGGATTATATTGCAATGGCAATTCTACATTTTCAACAGCTGTTGTTTTTGCCAGCAGGTTGTAAGATTGAAATACAAATCCTATTTTGCGGTTACGCAGGGTTGAACGTTCGTTTTTATTCATACTGCTGACATCGACGTTGTCCAGGTAGTACCCACTATCAGTTGGAGTATCCAGACAGCCCAGTAAATTCAGCATGGTGGATTTACCCGAACCGCTCGATCCCATGATGCTCACAAACTCACCTTCATTGATCGAAAATGATACTCCACGTAATGCATGAACTGTTTCATCCCCAACCTGAAAGTTGCGTTTTATATTTTCTAATCGTATTATGGATTTATTCATGACACTTATTTTTTACCTCCACCTTGTCCGTTTTTGCCTTTGAAACTTGGCATAAATGGACTTTTCTCACCGTTGTTTACAGAAGTTTCATCTGTCAATGACTTTTGTTCAAGAATTATAACTTCTTTATTGGTTAATCCGGATGCTATTTCTGTGTTTATCGCATCGGCATCACCAATTATAATACTTTTGTTGCGGATGCTTTTCCCATCCTGCACCCAGACAATTCGTTCGTTTTCTTTTAGCTTCGCAGCAATTTGTTTGTCTTCATGCACTGTATATTCTTTCTTTGTCAGTGCCTCAATTTCAGGTCTGAAACTGAATACTTTATTGGGCAATGTGAGAATATCGCTTTTCTCAACCGTGTAAATGGTGATATTTGCTGTTAATCCCGGTTTTAGTTTCAAATTTTCATTCGGAGCATTGACAATCACTTCGTAAGTGACCACATTTGATGTTACAGTCGATTTTAAGCGCACTTGTGTTACTTCCCCGACAAATTGATCATTCGGATAGGCATCGACCGAAAATGAGACGCGTTGTCCTTTTTTTACATTGCCTATATCAGCTTCATCCACATTTGCTACTACCTGCATCTTGGTTAAATCCTTCGCAATGGTAAAAAGCGTCGGAGTACTAAAGGATGCTGCCACAGTCTGACCTTCTTCTACGGCCCGTGAAAGGATCACTCCGTCAATAGGGGAGTGTATAGTTGCATAATCCAGGTTTGTCCGGGCTTTCTTTAAATTCGACTGATTTAGCTTGTAGGTTGATTCTGCCAGTTGAAAATTATAGTTGGCAGTTTCAAAATCGATGTCACTGATAAGACTTTTATCGTGAAGTTCCTTTGACCGTTGATAATTTTTATTCTGAAAATCGTATTGAGTTTTGCTTGAATTCAAATTCAACAATTGAGAATTATAGTCTGACTGGAGATTGGTTTTATCCAGTTCTGCGAGTAATTGTCCTTTTTTTACAACAGAATTAAAATCAACGTAAATTTTGGAAATTATACCCGAAACCTGGGTACCTACTGCAATTTCAATGATTGGATCAATGGTTCCTGTTGCTGTCACTGTCGTTGTAATTTTATTGAGCGACATTTTAGTGGTCTCCAGCCTGAATGCATCTTTTGGGGACTTCTTCTGAAAAGAGTAAAATCCAACTGCCAGTATAATTAAGCTGACCACTAAGATGATAATTGTTTTTTTCTTTTTCATATTTTGTGTTTTATTTTATTTCCAATGGTAGGTCCTGATAGATATTCAACATTTGCACGTTCATTATGCTGAGATATTTAGCTTGTAAAAGGCCCTGTTTTGCGGCAAGCAAATTGTTCTTTTCGGTCAGTAAATCAAGCGTGTTTTTCAGACCAAGCGTAAATTGCTGATCGATTAAGTCGTAACTGGTCTGTAAGGCCTTTACTTTCTCCTGAGCTGCGATATACTGGCTTTGTGCCGATAATGCATCCTGATAGGAAGATTCAACTTCGGTTAGCAGACTTTTCTCAGCCTCCCGTAAGTTTAATTCCGATGTCCTTTCATTCAGGCGGTTTGTTTCTACTGCCGATTTATTGGCACGATTCGTAAAAATCGGGATACTTACCGACAGGCCAATTCCATCATTAAAACCATCCTGCAATTGTTTATTGAAAACGAGAGTAGATAAAGTCGAATGATTCGTCCCAATGCTGGCATTTATATTTACTTTTGGCAAATATCCGGCCCTGGCTTTTTCGGTTTCCAAACCGGCTACCTGAATGCTTAATTTGCTGCTTTTTAATTGGGGCATCACGTTTAATGATGTCGCATAAATGCTTTCCAACGTCGGAAGTGGCTTCAGTATATCAAAATCATTCAATGCAGGTATTGCTATGTTTAGTAGATCCTCAACTTTTAGTTCCAGCAATTGTTTCAGGTTGATCTTTTGCGTTTCGAGATTGTTTTTGGCAACTACCAGCTGGTATTTGTCAGAACTGTATTGTGATTCCAGTTTCGCCACATCTACTTTCGAAATACTTCCTGCTTTCAATAAGTTTCCTCCCCGTTCAAACTGGAATTTTGAAACCTCCACTGTTGCACTGTCAATGTTGACTGTTTCGGCAGCGTACAATATTTGCAGATAGGATTGAAGAATCGAAAACTGTATTGTTTTCTGTGAATACTGCACATTGAACTGACCTACCTGTTCAAGTAATTTCTGTTCGCGAATGTTCTTTTCAGTTTTACCCCCGTCAAACAACAACAAAGAACTGTTGATGCCATAATTTCCTGAATAAGAACTGCTTGTTGTTCCTGCTGCTGTCTGTATAGGATAGTTCGTGAAATCCTGATTTATGGACCCCGTAAGGTTCGGGAAAAGCTGCGCTTTCGCTTGTCTGGTAGTAATCTTACTTTGTTCAAGTGTGATTTTGCTTTTCTGAATCTGGATATTATTTGTCAGTGCATAGTTCATGCAATTTGTCAAATCCCATTGTTGAGGTTTGTCCTGTGCCATAATGCCCGTTGTCAGGATTAGCAATAAGCTTAGAAGGATTGTTTGTCGTTTCATCTGTTGGTTATTGATTTGATTCTGTGCCAAAAATACTATGACAGATGATGATGAACAATTTGTTTCGACGAATAGGATCATTTTATCGACAGAGAAGTATATAGTGAGGGCTTCATGAACACCTTATCTTCGGTTGTGGTTTTATTATTGTTTTACTCCGGTTTTTCATAGGTCCATATATAGTCCATTATATGTCCATATATCGTCCATTATAAGTCCATATCTATATAGATATGGACTTATAATGGACGAAATACGGAGCTAAATTGGACAATTTAACGGCTAAAATAAAAAGGGAGTAAAATGGATATAAAGGGATAATAAAAGAGGAGTAAAAAATTATCGTAGTGTGGATTGGGGTCGATTGTTACTATAGGATTTAAAAACAATTGGTTTGTAAGTATAATGAAGATGCTACAATAAAATTCTAAGGAATTTTTTCAGATGATGATTTATCTATTTAAATCTGATTAGAACCCTTTGCGGATAATCATATAAAATTATTAATTTTGCACTCTCTTTAGCGCCATGTTGATTTGATAGTTGTTAGCATTCAATAATTAAGTGATCTGATATGAAAAGACTTGAATTTACATTTTTAGTATTATTCGTCTGTTTTGCAGCAAGTGCTCAATACAGCAAAGGAGTTATTTTAGAAACAATTTTGAAGACTGATACAACATCCATTGGTCAGAAAATTGTTTATCCGCATTTTGCAAACGATGAAGTGTCGGTAGTCAAAGTGACTATTCCTCCGGGCAAATCTACCGGTTGGCACAAACATGTTTTCCCTGTCTTTGCTTATGTACTACAGGGAACATTAACGGTAGAAGTCGAAAACAGGAAAACAATTCAGTTTTTACCAAATACGTCATTTTCGGAAGTGATCAATATCCCCCACAATGGAGTGAATAATGGAAAGGAAGATGTCATTTTAATTACATTCTTTATGGGTGAAAAAGGAAAACCACTATCAGAACACTAAGTTCTTTAATTAATTTCCGACTTCCAACTTCCGTATTCTAAATAAACACATCCCTTTTTCTTCGCGTGATGGGAAATTATTCTCTCAAAGCTTCCTGAAAGCATCCTCAATGCATACATAAACCTTATCTATATAAATATGGATAAGTATGCATTGAGTATGGTTTATGTATGGTTTATGTAAGGTTTGTCCCGGGACGCGGTCATAATAGTAAAAAGATATGTAGAGCAGATAAAAATGATTTTAATATTGTATTTCAACATTGTTGACTTAGAGTCAAAAATTTATTTGTTTGTTGATGGGCAAAAAAAATAGTCGTCATGCCTGGCATGACGACTATTTTTCAGATCTTTTTTATCACTTAGGTTGCCAAAAGCACATTTTAGGTGAAACGATTGAATCATTTGCTTTCAATGTTTTCATCGCTTTATCTACTTCTTTACGTTCAAGTCCGGTTAGTTCTACTAATTTACCTGCATTTAAAGGCACTCCTGCTTCTTTCATTGCTGTTAATACTTTCTCTGCTAATTCCATAAGATTTTGATTTTAGTCCTTAAACCCTTATGGTCTAAAGAAATTTATATATATTAAAACTGTTTCGTACTGTTTTTTTTCTCCCCTTTAAGGGCCGGTTGTCATTCGATATTCTTTCTAACTTTCTTTAAGAATGCCTGCATGCGATCCGTATCCTTTCCTTCAATAATATCCAGCAATGTTTTCAGTTCCGCCCTGATATTTTCTACCTGCTTTGGAGTATTTGGATTAAAGAGTATTTCAGTCAACAGATAATCATCTTCTGATAAAAGACCTTTCGCAATATCCATATGGCGTTTGAAGGTCGTCCCGGGAGCTTCCTGTGGTTTCATAACCGAAGCAAACACCAGGGTTGAGGCAAACGGAATAGACAGTGAATAGGCTATTGTTTCATCATGTTCATCAAACGTATATTCAAAGATATTCAAATGCAACGAACCGTACAAGTCCTTGAAAAAAGCTTTTCCCATATGATCCGATTCGGAAATAATGATGGCGCTTTGAGTACTCAGATTGTCAAGTGTAGCGAAGGTCGGTCCAAACATTGGGTGCGTAGAGACATAACGCATTCCGGTTGATTCGTAATAATTCTGCAAGCCTGTTTTGACGGAAGCAATATCCGAAATGATACAACTCTTTGGCAGATAGGGTAACACTCCCTGAAAGGCATCGATGGTATATTTTAGGGTCACACAATTGATCACCAGTTCAGGCTCAAATTCCCGTATCTCATCGTATTCAGTCATGCGGAATGTGTTAAACACAAATCGTAATCGTTTTGGATCAGTATCAAACAAAGCCACTTCATGCTGTATACATAACACGTCGGTCAAAAATGTGCCCATCTTTCCGGCACCAAGAACTAATATCTTCATCTCAAATTTATATGTAATACGTAATTTGTTGCGTCTGAATAAGAATTTTAATTGTAAACTTTTAGATCACAAAGGTAGAAAAAATGTGCTGATTAACTGCAGTTGCAATGAAACATTAATACTAAATTTCGATTTCGTGATTAGGTATTTTCTTGCCGAATTCTTTATCGACTTTTATTAATGCTACAGCTAAGAAAGTTGGAATTGCACAAAACATCACAAAAAGAAAAAAGTGAGGGTAGCCTAGTAATGTTTGTACTTTCCCTGCAATCATTGTTGGAAACATCATCCCAAGTGCCATAAACCCTGTACAAATAGCATAATGTGCTGTTTTGAATTTTCCTTGGGAAAAATACATTAAGTACATCATGAAAGCTGCAAATCCAAATCCATAACCAAATTGTTCAAAAGCAACACAGATGCTTATTGTGATAAAGTTGTGAGGATAAAATTGAGAAAGATAAATGTAAGTTATGTGAGGGATGTTGATTGATAGAGCCATTGGCCAAAGCCAATATTTCAAACCATTATGAGCAATTGCCAGACCACCTAAGATTCCACCAATAAGCAAAAAAACAACAGCAACTCCTCCATATAAAATACCTACTTGTTCTGTATCTAATCCTAAACCACCAACTTTTGCAGAATCAAGCATAAATAGTTTCCCCATTGCAGTGATTTGTGCCTCACCAAAACGGTACATAAGAATAAAAAACAAGGCTGTCCACACATGTTTTTTTTTGAAAAAACTAATAAATGTTTCTCCAAATTCTTTAATTATATATGAATTAGAAGTGTTTTTGTGGATTTTATCATTTTCAGGAAATGGTAAGAAAAACTTATGAAAAACCAGAAGTCCAATGAATAACCCCGTAAAAATATAAAAGACAATGCTCCAAGTAAGCTGAATATTATTCGTGGTTTTTTCCAAATAGCCGGCAATAAAAACCAAGGCACCTTGTCCTGTAATCATTGCAATTCGATAAAAAGTATTTCGAATGCCTATATATGCTGCCTGTTCATGAGGTTCAAGTGCCAACATATAAAACCCATCACAAGCAATATCATGTGTCGCTGAAGAAAAAGCAATTAGGAAAAAAAAGATAAATGTAGCTTGTAAGTAGAATGTTGTAGGAATGGTAAGTGCGATACCTGCTAACCCTGATCCAATAATCAATTGCATTAAGACAATCCACCAACGTTTAGTTCTCACAATATCAACAAATGGACTCCAGAATGGTTTAAGTACCCAAGGCAAGTTTAACCAGCCAGTATACAATGCTATGTCCATATTTGATAAACCCATTCGCTTGTACATAATACCTGCTACAGACATAACCGCAACATACGGTAATCCTTCTGCGAAATAAAGGGTTGGTATCCAGGACCAGGGAGAAGGTTTTTTTAGTTGATTATTTTCCATTTAATTATCTTCTTTTTTATACTTATCTTTCTTTGTTTTTGTTTGAAGTCCTTTTCGCTGCGAAATTTTCATAAGCAGTCCGATTATTCTCTTCAAACTTCAAACTTCAAACTTCAAACCTTTCAAACTTCAAACTAATAAACTTTCTTCAATTCCGCCCCTTTGAAATAATGCTGTAAAATCTTCTTGTATGAATACCCTTTTTCCCCCATTACTGCAGCACCTATCTGACAAAGTCCCACACCATGTCCCCAGCCGGCACCGGATAATGTAAACCGGTGTGGGATATTATCAACCACATCATATTTGTCGGCTACAAATGCCGAGCTGTAAAGGTGAGTCTCCGAAAGCCATTTGCGGATTTCAAGTTCTTTGCCAACAGTAACGGTTTCTTTCGTCCCGATAATTTTAAGTTCGATGATACGCCCCGATTCGCCCCGTTTTATTGGAATCAGATCAATAATATCTCCGAAGTCAATTTCTGATTTGCGGGCAATAAGTTCAGCCAGTTGTGCCTGTGTATATTCTACCTTCCAGCGATAAAAATCAGTTGTCTCCTGGTCGTAATTATTCAGTACCTGGGCTAAAATGGATTTATCTGTGGTGTTACAAAATGCTGCCGGTGATTTCCGGATCCAGGTAATTGCATTATCTTCTGTGGTCAGTTCAATATCAAAACCTGCAGGAGCTTCCACATTATCTATAATTGGACTTAAATATGGATGGTGCACAGGTGCCCAGCAATTTTCAAATGCCTCGGTTATTCCACCGCAGGATTTTGAAAAACGGGCATCACAAATTCTGTCGGCATACATTAATACTTCACCTCGTGTAGCCTCTATGGCTGTTTCAACAGCTAAGGTGCTTGCCTTTGTGATCCCCTGGTACCGCTGGCAATGATCATCAGCACAAACGTCAAAGTTTATATGAGCATCGCGTTCGTACCATTTGATATGTTTGAAGTTTGAAGTTTGAAGAGTTTGGAGTTGGTAGTCGGTAGTTGGTAGTTGAATACCATGCTCACCTCTTACCTCTTGCCTCTGAATTGGACAAAGCAACCAACTCCTCGAAATAACCGCATGGGCTTTCAGGAGTTCTTCGGAAGCTGTGGCACTCATTTCGCTGGAGATGACACTTGTGAGGTAATCTTCCACCTGAATAATGTTGATGGCAGTCAGCTTTTTCGCTTCCGTAATAAATTTCAACGATCCTTTGAAACGTTGATTTTCCTTTCGTTCCCAATGAAAATTAATACCAATCACCACATCGATCAAATCGAACGAGGCATCATTGGTAGCAGGATTCAACGTGATTTCTTCGAAGTGTTCATCGTTGAAAAAAACAGTCCCTTCTTTTATTTTCGCTTTTTGTTTTCCGGAATAGGTAGCTCCGTTAGTTGATGTAAAATCTCCGTTTAACACAAACTTTATGGTTCGGTTAGATAAAATTCCAACCTGAATAGATTCGTAATTCATAAATTCCAATTTTTATACTCAATATTCGGATTGATTTTTCATTTCAACCGCATTGTTCCAAAATGCTTACGATATCTTCTCTGGTTATTTTTTCAAAATGACTCTCAATAGGGGTGATAAAGATCCCGCTCATTTCAACGGTTGCCGGGCTCACCAGTAATTGGTCGTCCCCTTTGGCTGTGTATTGCCAGGGCCGGAAAACCGAACGGGGAAATATATAGGTGTACCAGATTCCATCTTCGTACGAACAAACGATATTCATCATGGGTTCTTCCGTTTTACCATCCTGCCACATGATATACAGATTTTCAAAGATGTTTTGCGCCGACATGATGGTGTCCGATTCGATGCAATATAGTGTTCGCAGGTAGTCTTTTAATTGGAATAGTTGATAATTGACCCCTTCTTCCAACAACTTACCGTGCGTTGGTTTCATTCGTTTGTAATCGGTAAGTAAAGGTAAAAAATCTTTCGTACCCGCCTGAAAATGCATGTGATCGGGTGCCGAGGCACCACAACATGGCCCGTTATAGAAAATTGCAAAATCATCCATCGCTTCTGCCAGTTCCAGCATATCTGAAAAAAAGGATTTTATCTGTTGGTCGGAATGTTCTTTACGGGGAATGGTGAAATGTTGCGGAAAGATAGGGTAGGGGTTTACAAGAATCGTATACTCACCGGTATCAACACTCTGTTGTTCTTCCGGACGGTTTTCTTCGCACAGGAAGCACTTACGCTTGCCAATGGATATAGCATCCACCTTAGCACCGGAGGATATAATCCGGGCAGGATTAAACTGAACGTTTATATCAAAGTCACCAAATGAAAAGGTCTTTGTCCTGATTGATTTCAACCCTTCATAATTCACACGGGCAAGTTCCCATTTGGGAACCTGCTCGTGGAATAATGAATGCATTTGTTTGTTAAGTTTATCCATTAAATCTTATTTTATTTTTTCAACATTCTTCTGAATAATTTTAATTTAGAAGAATGAATAACTTAAGCCTGCTGAGAATCCTGCATTAAAGTTATTGATACTGCCATAGTCACTTTTAAATAAGTACTTGTTCAAATATGCATAACCGGATAATCTCAATTGTCGTGATAAATAATAATAGGCAGAAAAATTTATTCGGGTTGTAGAATTATGACTTTTAATCCAACCCACTGAATCAAAAATGGAAGATATATCTGGTTTTGAATAATTCTGATTGAATATTTCAGATATACCGACACTTAAATTAGTTCTGGTAGTCGGATAATAGCCCAGGGTATAACTCCCGTTAAGCCCAATATCGCTGGTGCTGTTTTTATTCAGGAATGTTGATTCAAGATCTTTTTCATTTATATAACCTGTAGATCCGTTCATCGATACAGTTACTGAGTGTTGCCAATTTAGATATACCGGTTTTTCATAGTTATAGATCAGATTTAAATTGCCTCCATACCCCCAGTTCTGCTTATTGTTCTGAAAAGATTCATATTGAGATGAGCTCATATATTCATCTTTATTTTTATCCCAACTTCCGGAAGGAATAAAGCTGATTTCAAAAGATTGTCCAGATTTCCTTGAGAAGTTTGCTCCGTTTATCCAAAGATCATACAAATTCGTAAAATAAGTTGCATCCTGTTTATTAAGTAAACTGTTCCTGACAAAAAAAGAATCCACAGAGGCTATTTCTTCCATAAGATGGATTCGGGAATCCAGGAAACGTTTGTTTTTTACCCGGGATATTTGTTGTGATAAATTAAAAATCTCATCATTTGTCAAATGACGGGTCAATACCCCTTTCTTCGACAGTTCCTCAAGAATATAAATTGCCTGTCGAGCATCTTCTACCTGTTCAATTCTTCCGATACCAATACCAATGTACGGATTCAAACTGATGTTTAAATCATTTTGATATCTGTTTGTAAAAACGGATTTATTTCCGGTAACGTCTTTAGACATGTTGTATGTAAAAAAACTGATTGCACCATATGAAATAAAATGGTTGGATGAATAATAATGACGGTTTGAGGTGTTAAAATTAAAATTATTTGAAGAATTTGATCTATGTTCTTTATTTACTTCGTTCGAAGGATTATCTGTGTTACTGCTGAGACTGAAATTGCCTGTCAGATTGATGGATGAAATCAGTTTCCGTGTATTTTTATTATGTGAGAATGTTGAATACAGTTGACCGTTCACATTTGAAGTCTTTAAAGAATCATTGGGTAGGCCCTGATAAATAGGAGAATAATAAGTAGTTGCTTCATTCGAAAGACCACCTGAACTGTTGAGATTCAAATCCAGACTGTTACGCACAATATCCGGCGTATAATACTTGCTAATGTCGTACCTGTACTCCTGGGCTAACGTACTAAAAGATACAGCCGATAAGAAAAAACAAAAAATTAAACTTGTAAAGATTTTCTTTTTCATGATACATGTTTTTAAAATTATGTTTTTTCTGAATACAATAATTATTCCGTTAAATTTAAGAAATAGATGGTTAAAGAATTTATTATTGTTTGTTGGCTTTCTCGTGTAGTTAATTCTGTAAAATTAACAAATATATTTTTTGGAATTTAAATATTGCCTTGCTTTCAATTCTATCGTTCTGATTTTATCTTTGTAGAGATTGTAACCGTTCATTTTGACTACATCAAGCGAAGCATCCGAATTGTCGTCCCAACGCCTGCACAGGTACAGGGAGGTATATATCCGTCCGATTTGATGTTCCCGGCTTATGCGCAATCCAAGTGCATAATCTTCTCCATAACTGGTATTTGGCACTTTAATGTCGCGTAATACAGGTGTATAAAAAGCACGCGGTGCACCCAGCCCGTTTATCCGCAAGGCATTGTTACGTCCGTTTTCGGGAGTCCATTCCTTGTGATCGATAAGTCCGGGAGGGATGGTCTCCATGTCAAAGTCGGTCATGGTGTACGACCCGATCACCATGGCGCAGTTTTGTTCATAGAAAGCATTGACTATGGTTTGCAGTGTGTTTTCATCCTGATACACATCATCACTATCCAGTTGGACGGCAAATTTACCGCATTCTGTATGGTCGACGCCTACATTCCAGCAACCTCCAATCCCCAGGTCGTTACGCGATGGAATGATGTGAATGACCCGGTTGTCAAGTGTGGCATATTTCTCAATCAATTCGGAGGTTCCATCAGTAGAAAAATTGTCGATAATAATCAGGTTAAACTTAAAACCGGTTTTTTGTATCAGTACCGATTTAATGGCATCTTCCACGGTACGAACCCTGTTTCTTACGGGTATTACCACTGAAGCTTCCACCGGGAAACTTGTTTCATCAAAAGCAATGGTTTTGAAGTGGGGTGCTAAATACGCACCGGATTCCTTCAAATGCACGGTACAGGCAGCTTCCATTTCAATCTGCACCGCCCGGTTTTTCGGATCGACGTAATCAAACTGTTTTTCACCGCTTTTACGGGTGTCAGCTTCAACTTCAGAATATAAATATTCGTTGATATGAATCAAACCTGCCAGTTTCGAAACTTTCAGTCGCAGGTTGTACAGTCCGGCATATTGGTACTGATCCGTTGTAGTATGAACAGCCTTTTTTAAGTATCCGGAGTTATAAAACAATACTGATCCAAAATTAAAATCATCACGCAAACTGCCTTCCTGATAATCGATCAGGGGTAGATTCGTTCGTTTGTCATAGGCAATCTGATAATAATCGGCATACACCAATCCGGCTCCGGTGCTCTCTGCAATGTGAAAGTATCGTTCGAGTGCGTATTGACCGGGTTCGAGTAGGGTATCTTTCGTATAGATCAGCGAATAATCCGTATCCGAATGCTCACCAATCTTTTTGATTGTTTCGCTGCTTTGAATCGAATCTATTTCTATAGTCAGGCATCCGTCAATGTGAAGATTTGTCCCCTTTTTTATCAGAAGATATATGCTTTTTACGAGCGTTGATTGAGTCAGTTGTTGGACTGTTTTTCCGGTTTGAAGGATGTCGTTGCAAACAACAAAGCAATTAATTGGTTTCATCATGGTCTGTGAATTGTTTATGTTGCCAAAATTACGACTAAATTTCCAAGGTTGCAACAAAAACATTCAAACCAGTGATGCACATACGAACGTTTTATTCGAATGCGTCATTCTTATTCCTGAGATAGCTGATCCTGTAGCGAAAGGTTATTATAAAATATATTCTATCTTTGTGTTCAAATGTACATTCTAAATTGAAACAATGATATTAATAGCCGATAGTGGATCTACAAAAACGCAGTGGTGCCTTGTTGATGAAGGGCAAATAGTAAAAGAAATTTTCACTGAAGGGATCAATCCTTTTTATCAAACCGATATGGAAATCATTGCCCTGCTGGATGATCAACTTATCCCAGGGCTTGAGAATGCAGATATTGACCGTATCTTTTTTTATGGTGCCGGTTGTTCTTTCCCCGAAAAAAAAATACTGGTAAGCAGGGGTTTGGTACGGTTCTTTGGCAACTCAATGATTGAAATTCAAAGTGATCTGTTGGGCGCTGCACGATCTTTGTTTCAACATGAAAAAGGAATTGCCTGTATCCTGGGAACAGGATCCAACTCGTGTTATTACGATGGAAAAGAAATAACTCAAAATGTCTCTCCGCTTGGTTTTATACTCGGCGACGAAGGAAGTGGTGCCGTATTGGGGAAACTTTTTCTTGCTGACTGTCTGAAGAACCAACTTCCAATAGAACTAAAAGAAAAGTTCCTGAGTCGTTATGATCTGACTCCTGAACTTATTCTCGATCAGGTGTATAAAAAACCATTTCCGAATCGTTTTCTGGCACAATTCACTCCCTTTATGCTGGAGAATATTGAAGAACCTTCCATATTCAATCTGGTGTATGATAGTTTTGATGCTTTTCTTGTCAGGAATGTCATGCAATACCCCCTTGATGATATCAGGGTTGGCTGTGTAGGTTCAATAGCCCATTATTTCAGGGATACCCTTGAAATTGTAGCTTCGGAGCGAAGAATAGAAATCTCGGAAATAGTCCAAAAACCCATGGACGGATTGGTGAAATTTCATACAATATGACCCCCAACCCCTGAAGGGGAGTAAGAAAAATTACTACGATTGATTTAAATTAAAATATGAAGAATAAAGAAGATTCACAGAAAGATACTAATTTAAATTCCCCTTTAGGGGTCATGGGTTCTTTAATGGTTACCGAACAAGATTCATTGCATGATAACCTGGATAAAAAAACTGTTGGTCAGTTACTTATTGAGATGAATGAGGAAGATCAAAAAGTAGCACTGGCAGTTCAGAAAGTTATTCCTCAACTGGAAGAATTGGTCGTGAAAATCGTGGAAAGAATGAAAAGGGGTGGACGGATATTTTACATTGGTGCCGGAACCAGTGGCCGGTTGGGTGTATTGGATGCATCCGAAATTCCTCCGACATTTGGCATGCCGGCACATTTGGTGGTTGGATTGATTGCAGGGGGTGAAACAGCTTTACGCAACCCGGTTGAAAATGCAGAAGATAATATGGATATGGCCTGGCAGGAACTTCAATCCTATGAGTTGAATACTACCGATACCGTCATTGGAATTGCAGCATCGGGCACTACTCCTTATGTGGCTGGTGGTCTGAGGAAGGCAAGGGAAAATGGTATCCTAACAGCCTCCATAACCTGCAATCCTTCTTCACCTGTGGCACATGAAGCTGAAATCAATATTGAAGTGATTGTAGGGCCTGAATTTGTAACAGGAAGTACCCGTTTAAAATCCGGTACAGCAGAAAAGCTTGTACTGAATATGATATCTACGGTTACTATGATTCAATTGGGACGTGTTAAAGGCAATAAGATGGTGAATATGCAACTTACCAATGCCAAATTAATCGATCGGGGAATCCGAATGATTATGGAAGAAACAAAAATGGAATATACCCGGGCTAAGAATATACTTCTTGTTCACGGTTCGGTGAAAAAAGCGCTTGATTTTTATCATGCTACCCTCTAAGTGAATTAATTTTTCTTTTTGTAACTAACTACTGCCCATACATTAAAAAATACCGCAAATCCGATTAATGCCAGTAAATCGTTCATCATCTGTAACGGATTACTACCTTTCAGGTATACCGAACGCATAACCATCATGAAATGCTTCAGGGGGTTAAATGCTGCAATCCATTTTGCCCATTCAGGCATGCTGTCGATGGGTGTGTATAATCCGCTGAGCATGATAAATAGCATCATAAAGAAAAATACAATAAACATGGCTTGCTGCAAGGTTGATGCGTAATTTGAAATGACTATTCCCAAACCGGATACTGTCAGGATATAAATTGCAGCAAATAAATAGATAGTAGAAAAGTGACCGGCCGGTATTAATCCGTAAACAGCCCACGCAATTAAAAATCCAATGCTGATAACAATAATTCCTATTATCCAGAACGGTATTAGTTTTGCCAGAATAAATGTCGTTTTTGGTACCGGGCTAACATTAATCTGTTCCATCGTTCCGTGTTCTTTTTCAAATACGATGGATATGGCCGGTAAAAACCCGCAAAGCAAAGTCAGAATCATGACCATCAAAGCCGGAACCATATATACCCGGTAATTCAGATTCGGATTAAACTGATACTGGGTGTCAATCTGTATGGTAGATACCGGACTTATTCCACCACCCGATGGCATCAGCTCCTGTATGATTCCTGCATTGAAATCAAATATTATCCTTGTAAGATACGTCATGCCGATTCCACCTTTCATCCCGTTCACAGCATTGGCTGAAATCATGACTTTCCCTCCCTGCCTGTTGACGATGTCTTTTTCAAAATCAGACGGAATTTCAAGTATCATGTCCGACTCATTCCTTTCAATACTTTTCAACGCTTTTGGGTAATTGGTTGAAACATTCGTCAACTTGAAATAGTTTGATGAAATGATCTTCTGAATCAGTTGCTGTGAATAGGTACTGTGATCATTATCAATCACACTTAAATTCAGATTCTTTATTTCGTAACTGGCTGCCCATGGAAATACCATTAACACCATAAATGGAAATATGAAAATCATTTTCGGAAGAAACGAATTCCGGAGCAGTTGCTTAAACTCTTTTTTAAGAAGATATTTTATCATAATGTAACCCCTAACCCCTAAAGGGGAATTAAATTAGTACTGTTTATTTAAAATCCATTTTAATATTCCAAAAAGTCAAAATTCAACCTAATTCCCCTTTAGGGGTTAGGGGTCTTATTCCAGTCTTATTTTGAACTTTTTCAGACTGATGACTATCAGTACGACACTCATCAGACTAAGAATGCCCACCTCTTTAAGCACGGAAGTGATTCCAAGTCCTTTAATCATAATAGCTTTAACAGCCGATATGTACCATTTCGCCGGAACGATATCCGAAAGCCATTGCAGTGCTATCGGCATATTCTCGATGGGAAATATCATTCCGGATAATAACATGACCGGAAGCATAAGCCCCATACCCGAAATTAACATGGCCGCCTGTTGTGAATTCGTTAACGTTGAAACCAACAATCCAAGGGCTAATGATAAGAAAATATAAAGCAACGAAACGGCTATTAAACTGATAAAACTACCCGCAATCGGGACTTTCAGTACAAATACCGACAACAGCATGATGGTTGCAAAATTCACACATGACAAGACAAAATAAGGGGTGATTTTAGATAGTATAATATAGATCGGTTTCATGGGTGACACCAACAGGATTTCCATGGTTCCCATTTCTTTTTCCCTGACAATCGCAATCGAGGTCATCATGGTGCATATCAGGAGCATAATCATTCCGAGTACTCCCGGCACAAAATTAAAAGCCCCAATCATCTGAGGGTTGTAAAGCATTTTTACTTCAGGTATGATCTGGTAGGATATTGCATTAGGGCTCTGTAATTCCTGCTGGTATGAAGTGATAATGTTACTGGCATAAAAAGTAAATGATGTTGCGGCATTGGGGTCGGTAGCATCAGCAATAAGCTGGATATGGGCTTTGCCCGTCTTGCGAAGTTTTTCGGCAAAGTGGTCTTCGAATACCATTACCAATTTAGCTCTGGCATCCCTGAAAATGGGTTGAATCTCATCGGGTTTATGAATCCTTTCAACTACATCAAAATAAGCGCTGGCATTTATTTTATCAATTATCCGGCTGGAGGCATCATCGTTCGAAGGTGCAAGTACGGCAACTTCCGTGTTTTTTACTTCCGTAGATAATGCGAACCCAAATAAAATGATTTGTATGATAGGCATAAGTAGCAGAATCATCATGGTAGTCCTGTCACGAAGAATGTGATAAAACTCTTTTCGGATAAATGACATTAACTGTTTCATATTTAATCTGCTATACGTGTGGACTTTCGGGCTAACTGTTGAAAAACTTCGTCCATGCTGTTGGCATGAAACTGTTTCTTTAAATTTTTAGGTGAATCGAGTGCTTCAATCCTTCCATCCACCATGATGGAAACACGGTCGCAATATTCCGCTTCGTCCATATAATGTGTGGTGACAAATACAGTGATTCCCTTTGAAGTGGCATCGTAAATCAATTCCCAAAATTGCCGGCGTGTTATGGGATCTACTCCACCGGTTGGTTCATCCAGAAATACGACACGGGGAGTATGGAATATAGATACTGAAAAGGCCAGTTTTTGTTTAAATCCTAACGGCAATGAACCAACGAGTTTGTTCCTTTCATTTTCAAAGTTCAACACCTTCATAAGTTCGTCAGTCTTTTCTTTAATATCAATGTCATTCATTCCGTATATTCCTCCGAAAAGTTCGATATTTTCCCAGACTTTTAAGTCATCATACAGTGAAAATTTCTGACTCATATACCCAATGCTTTTTTTTACCAACTCGGTCTGGTTCTCAATATCGTAGCCCGCCACCAATCCTTTACCACTGGTAGGAATACTCAATCCGCAAAGCATACGCATGGCTGTTGTTTTTCCGGCGCCATTGGCACCCAGGAATCCGAATATCTCTCCTCGTTCTACTTCAAATGAAATATTATCCACCGCTGTGAAGTGCCCGAATTTCTTCGTCAGATTTACAGCCGTAATGACCTTTTTTGCTTCCTGTTGTATTATGTCGTACATGAATGTCTTTGTTGAATTCTTAACCCTGAATCAGTTGCATAAAACAGTCTTCAATAGTCGGTTCTATTTCCCTGATGTCAATATTTGTATGTCCTTTCTTCTCCAGCAGTTCTTTTAAACCCGAAATAGTCATTTGAACATTGTCAATGGACACATGGTGTTTATCCCCAAAAGCAAAACAATTTTTGGTAAATTCACTGGCTCGTAAATCGGTCAGTAACTTATACATAGTGTCACTTTTTACAGCCCAAAGTTTATTTCTGTACTGTTTTACAATTGTCTCAGGAGTATCAATTTTTAAAAATTCTCCGTTTTGAATCAACGCAATCCTATCGCACTGGCTTGCCTCATCCATGTATGGGGTTGATACCAGAATCGTAATCCCCTGATCCTTTAACTTTTTCAACATTCCCCAGAATTCTTTCCGTGACACCGGATCTACTCCCGTTGTCGGTTCATCCAGAAACAATACGCTGGGCTTATGAATAAGTGCGCAACTTAAAGCCAGTTTTTGCTTCATACCACCTGACAGTTTCCCGGCACGGCGCTTTTTGAAGGGCTCGATTTGCTGGTATATATCCTTTACCAGTTCATAATTTTCCTCAATTGTTGTATTAAATACCGTAGCAAAAAAGTTGAGGTTTTCCTCCACGGTTAAATCCTGATACAGCGAAAAACGTCCGGGCATATAACCAACCCTGTTTCGTATGCTTTTGTATTCACTCACCACATCAAACCCATCTACGGTTGCACTTCCCCGGTCAGGCAGGAGTAAGGTGGTCAGTATCCTGAAGATGGTAGTTTTACCGGCACCATCAGGGCCAATGATACCGAATATTTCCCCCCTTTTTACATCGAAACTAATGCCACCCCCGACCCCTAAAGGGGAGGATTTAAAACTGGTATCTGCTATGACAAGGTTTTTACCTATTCCTGCAAATTTGCCCGATTCTTTGGAGAAATAATTTTTGGATATATTTTTTACTTTAATTGCATACATAATCTAATCGTATATTACTCTCTTTTTCAATTCATCTTAAAGTATTGGCAAAGTCCCGTAAATCAGGTTTGAATTCATAGATAAAAAATTCCCCTTTAGGGGTCAGGGGTTCTTAAAATTTCACATTCCCGTACATACCAATTTTCAACTTTCCATTATTCTTCACACTGATTTTTACGGCGTATACCAGATTCGCCCGTTCATCACGGGTTTGAATGGTTTTAGGGGTAAATTCCGAATTGTTTGAAATCCACGATACAGTGCCTGCATATTCTTTCATATCTTTTTTTCCTGAATCGGCAAATACTTTTACCTTCTGTCCGGTTTTCAAACCTGACAATTGATCAGCTGTCACATAAGCCCGTAAAATCATATTTTCTGTATCCCCGATTTTAAACAAAGCTTTTCCCGGAGCTGCTACTTCTCCCATTTCTGCATATTTCAGGAGTACCATTCCACCTATTGGACTGACAATGCGGCATTTTTGAAGCTGATCCTCGATTTGTGCAATTTGAAACCTGATACCTTCACTGTCATCGGTAATTCCCTGATTCGTTGTTACAAGTGTTGTTTTTTGAGCATCCAGTTGTTTATCCAGCACTGCGATTTGTGCATTTATATCATCCAGTTGCTTTTGATTTGCTGCGTTTGCCTTAAGTAAATTTTCAATCCTTTTCCGTTCGGATTTTGCCGTAACAATTTGTTGTTCAATAGCTGCTATTTGTTTCCGAACATCGGGACGACGTGCCTGCATGGATTTTACTCCGGTCATCAATTGTTTTTTGCGCAGGAAGAGTTGTACACTATCAATGGTTCCTACAGATTCATTGGCAGTCAATACCTGACCTTCCTGAATATTAAAAGATAAAATCCTGCCGGTTCCTTCTGCCGAAACAATGACCTCTGTTGTTTCAAAAGTGCCGGCTGCATCATAATTGTCTTTCGTTTGTCCACATGATATCAACATGAATGAACATGCAATAGCTAAAAACGAATATTGAATGCTGTTGCTAAAAAACTTACCCGGTATTATTTTTTTTGTTTTCATATAAATTTTTTTCAATGTATGTTGTAAATGATGATTTGGGTCAATTATTTGTATTGTTTTTAAGCTGATATACAGTCATTAATAGTTGTATATCATGCAGCGATTTTAGTTGAAGTGCCTGGCTTTCGGCATTGATATCACGGATTAAATCACTCGTTGTTGCCGTCCCGTTTTCAAGTTTCGCAGATGTGGATTTTTTGATGTTCTGTCGTAACCGGATGATTTCATCATCGTTCGTGAGGGTAGTCCGGAGTTTCTCAATTTCAGTTTGCTGCTGCCTGGTTACCAGATTATTATTGAATAAAAATGTCTCCTTTTGTATGTCTACAGTTTTTTTATTGATTTCCAGTTTGTTGATATTGTTTTTCTGCGAATACAATCCACTGATATTCCAGGATAGTCTTATGCCTCCGATATAAAATGGAGAAAATCCGATGGTGAACATGTTCAAACCCGGCTGACCATAACCACCCTGCACAAAAGCTCCAAGCTTTGGAAGATTTCCTGAAGTCAATAGTAATTTCTGACTTTCATAGTATTTGTTCTGAGCTTCAAATAAACTGAGTTCCGGTCGATGGTTGACAGTATCGTTTAAAATAGATAGTTCAATAACCGGTTTGACCAGTTCTGTTGTGTCTGTTATGTCTGAATTGGTTAAGGCAGAAAGCATCATGCAATATGTATTCCGTGTATTCTTCAGGTCGATTTCCCGTTGACCGGCATTCAGTTGCTCCACATGTATGGCATCCAGATCCGACTGATTGGCAATCCCGTTTTGTTTATAGGCATCCAGCCGGTTATAGTTGGTCAGTAAATCGTTTTTTAAAATATCATTTTGCCTGAGCTGTTCATTCAATAATAGAATGCCAAAAAATAACTGATTAACCCTGTCCTTCAACGCATACAAATCAACCTCCAGTTTCTGTTTTTCAACTTCAGTACCGGCATTTGTCATTTTCTTTTGTGAATTTATCACTCCTCCATCCCAGATTACCTGGGAAGCCTCCAAAACTGCCTGATATTGGTCTTTTGCCAGAGAAGGCAGGCTGATGCCTAACTTTTGACCAAGTACGGCAGGAATTGAAGTTACAGCCGATTGATAAGTCGCACGTGCTGTTAGTGATAACTGCGGTAAATATCCCTTGTTTGCATTGCTGATCGTATACTGTGCAGTCTGTTCAATCAGACCATACTGTTTAACCAGCGGATAGTTTGTCTTCGCTTTGTCCTGGCAGGTTTCAATTGTCAGACTCCGGGCTTTCAGATTCAATGGAAGCATAAGAATCAGAAAGCAGTATAAAATTTGTTTTTTCATATTCTAGACTTGTAAATTACTATTATTTAAGGTCTTATACTATTTATAATTAAATCAACATTCTCCCTTCTACGATGGGCAATCATAAACTCTTTTTGAGCTTCATTCCATTGCAAAATATTTTCTAAGACCGGCATCATGATAAACAAGAATATGTTTAGGGATAACATGCTGACCAATAAATCAAATAAGTTGATTTTTCGCACGTTGCCTTTTTCAATTTCTACCTGTAACTCTTCATTCAGTTCGGCAAATAGTTTTTCGGGTAATAAATGCAACTTCTCCCTTAGAATTTTTATTTTATCCGGTTGGCGGGATATTTCGTTGAGAATTAATGCCGGCATTTTAGGGTTTTTTACCAGTAAATCAAAATGCGATTCAATAATGTATTTCATTTTGTCCTGAAAGCTTAGATTGCCCAGGTTTCTTATTTCAAATATCCCTTTGAAAAAGTCCTTAAACTTTTGTTCGAAAATAATATTGAATAAATTATCTTTCGTCCGGAAATAATAATGAACCAGTGCCTGATTGCATCCAACTTCTTTGGCTATCTCGGTGGTTGAAGTCTGTGCAAATCCTTTTTCAAGAAACAGTCGTTCGGCAACTTCCAGGATCGTTTTTTCTAAAGATTGATCACTCTTAATATCCATATTTAATTGATGTGTTTAATAACTCTATTAATAGAGCACAAAAGAATAACTTTTTGTTGGATAAAGCCTATGTTGATTGCGTTTATTATGGAAAAATAACAATATGAAAAATATAATCTGATAACTTCTTACTTTTTAAAACAAAAAAACAGACTAAAATTATTTAGTCTGTTCCTTAAAATCTATCAGTAAATTAATTTTCTACTCGATTTAATCCAAGAATATTATTTGTCATTACCTGTTGCTTTTAACACATCCAGCAACTCCCTGAGATCTACTGTTGCGTAGGTGGAGGAATGATCGGACATAGCATAAGGGATAACCAGTTCATCATTGTGTATCATCGATCCACACGAATAAATGACATTTGGCACATAGCCTTCCCGTTCTGCTTCATTTGGCACCATTAACGGACTGGTCAGCCTGCCGATTTCTATTTCAGGATTTTCCAGATCATACAACGATGCTCCCAGTGAATATTCCCTCATCGATCCAACAGCATGTGTAATTACCAACCAACCTTCTTTTGTTTCAATCGGTGAACCGGCATTTCCAATCTGGACAAGTTCCCAGGGGTATTTAGGCCGTTGGATAATTTTAGCCTCCCGCCAGATATTGATGCTGTCAGAATAAGCAATGTAATTATTCACGCCATCTATCCGGCACAACATGGCATATTTACCATGAATCTTACGGGGAAAAAGTGCCATCCCTTTATTTTGGGCAATTTCTCCATTGATAGGCAAAATTTTAAAATCATAAAAATCTTTTGTGCTGATTAACTTGGGCATGGTAGCCATTCCATCATAAGCCGTATAAGTAGCATAATAGGTTATTTCACCATTATCATCCGTAAACTTGACAAACCTGGCATCTTCAATTCCTTTTTGTTCGGTAGCTGAAATTGGAAAGATAACCCGTTCTGATATGGCCGAATCAATTGTAAAATGAATTTCGTAATGCGATGAAGCCAACCACATCATTTGAATGATTATTTTTAACTGTTCTTCGGTAACATCTGGTTTTTTTCTGGCCAGTTCGATGTTTTTCATTAATTCACCGTATGTGAATTTCTCATTCAGATTATCAAAAACGAAAGCTGTTGAAATTGTATTCTTCTGATCTGAATTTTCTATGGGGGTACCGACAACTACAGGTGCAATCACATTTTCCTGATTCTGAACTCCCTCCAGCTTCTCAATCAGGGGGGTTAAAATCACCGTAGGATGATCCTGCATTTCATTCAGTTTTTTCTGAAAGGTTTTTTTCTCGTATATATTCCGTTTGATCACATCGGCTTCTGCCAACATTTTACCAACGGGTTCAATAGTCAGGTTGTTGTTTTTATCCAGAATCCCGGATCGAAAAACAATGGACGAAATATGTCCTTCGCCGGTTGCACGAAAACTGAATATAACCCTTTTTTCATCTTTCCCTATTTCCGACTGGTCGGGGTGTTCTACTACTGAGGGATTAAAAAAAGCGGCCGATTCAATGGAATACTCCATGGTGAAGTACGAGCCGATCAGGGCTTTTTGTGCTTCACTCAAATCTTCTTCTTTCACTTCAATATTATCAAATATCGGAGCTAACCGGTTAAAGTATTTTTCAAAAACTTTTGAGATATTTCTGTGCCGTCTGGAATAACCTCTCAACAACTGGCTTATGGCGATGTTGACTTCCTTTTCGGGCATTGCTAAAACTTTTCGTATTATATCTGCTGATCGTTCATCACTCACATAAAGAAAACGTGCGATAATTCTGGAAGGATCCGGCGAAAATATAAATTTTTTTCTGTTTACAGCTACTTGCATGATTTAAAATTTAAAAATAATATTCTGATTTTAACTGTCTTTCCAACTAGCTAAATTTAACTTTTTATGCCGGAAAAAATTGGTTGTTTTTGATAGACTATTCTAAATACTATTGAAATATTGGATTTGAATGTAGAATGTATAGTTTTTTAGTATAAATAAATGAATAAAGTTCTTTTAGCAAACTTACATGATGGAATATAGTGAAAAAATGATTTATGACAAATAAAGATATCCAGATTTGAACCAAATCTTCCGGATTAAATCAGTTATAAACATACCTGTTCGAACAGCTTCGTTTTAACGGATTCCAAATGTACGAATAATTGTACTGTTATATCACGTTATGTTTCACTAAAAGTATTTTTTTATGATTAAGATGTTGTATGGAGTTTCTAATGCTAAAAGAGTTTAAGTTTTTTTTATCCATCAAAAGAAATCTTATTTAAATTCGTTTGTTGTTGCATTTTTTTCTGACTGGGACGAATTGTCAACTTTATTATCAAGACATATGGTTAAAATGATTTTTATTTCAAACGAATTGTTGTCATAAATGAAGGGTCATTTATATCGGTTATGGTGAAAGATGCTTATTCGTAAAAGTAAGGGAAAGCCTTAAATGACAGACTTAAAATCATTTATATTAAAATATACAATGAACTTAAAAATAAAGTAATATATAAATTTAATATATAAATCAAGAAACATTGTAAAGTCAGATTTGTTCTTGCTTAGAGTTTAAAACTCGATTTTTTCAAGTACTCATTGACTTTATAAAAATAATGCAAATAACATATTCAAAATCTCAGGATTCAATCGTTCTTTCTCCCGATAAAGATGTGAATCAAAAATCATTTGATTCCTTTATAAACAAATTCAAAACTACCCTGAATACAGTTTTTCACAAAGAAAATGATATCAATCAGTTAAGCATCCAGCGGGGGTTGCCATTCGATGTATTGAAAAAAATCATGACTGCCAATCCCATGTCGTTGTGTATACCGGTTGATTATGGGGGCAGGGGTGGTAATGTTCAGGAAAACCTGACACTCTTATCAGCAGCATCCTATGAATCGTTAGCTTTGTCGCTCACAATTGGTATAAACTCAGCGCTCTTTTTACAACCGGTAGCAAAATATGGTCAGGAAGATGTAAAATCCGCAATATTCAGACGTTTTATTCATGAACAAAATATGGGAGGATTGATGATAACAGAACCTGATTTTGGGAGTGATGCGCTAAATATGCAAACTTCGTATATTGATGATGGCGATACGTACCACATACGGGGAACGAAACACTGGGCAGGTCTAACCGGTCAGGCAGATTACTGGGTGCTGACTGCCCGTAAACAGGCACAGGATGGTAATCTTCAACGGGATGTTGATCTTTTTATATGCGATAACAGTGCGCCAAACCAGCAGGTCATCGTGGAAGAGTATTTCGAAAACCTGGGTCTGTATCAGATTCCGTATGGACGAAACCGGTTGGACGTAAAAATACCTAAATTACAACGTCTGGAACCTAAAACAACAGGTGTTCAGATGTTGCTGGACTTGTTACACCGTAGTCGTATGCAATTCCCGGGTATTGGGCTTGGGTTTATTCAACGCATGCTCGATGAAGCGATTGCTCATACTCAACAACGTTTTGTCGGAGGCAAAAGCCTCTTTTCATACGATCAGGTTCAGGAACAGTTATCAAGTCTGCAGGCAAATTATACGATTTGTTCGGCCTTATGTACAAAAAGCAGTGAATTGGCTGATATTCACAATGACTTAATGCCTCTTGGTTTCGAAGCCAATATTATAAAAACAGTTTCATCCGATTTAATGCAAAAATCGGCCCAGACACTGATGCAATTGGTGGGTGCAATCGGCTACAGGCTAAATCATATTGCAGGACGTGGTATTGTAGATAGTCGACCATTCCAGATATTCGAAGGTGCAAACGATATTCTGTATGCACAGATTTCAGAATCGCTGCTAAAATTCATGAAAGCTGTAAAGCAAGATAATGTACGGGAGTTTCTAAAAGATCATCCCCTCACGTTGCGGGCCGTTGAGTATTTGAAAGAATTGCTGAACTTTAATATCGACCTTCAAATGCCACAGCGTAAGCTGGTCGAATTAGGAAGGGCACTTAGCCGGATCGTTTCTATGGACCTGGTTATCAAAATGGGTGAAAATGGATTTAGAAAGGATTTAATTGAAAGTGCTGTTACCCTGTTGCATCAGGAAATATCCCAGTTAATGAATGTTTTTTCATTCAAACAAAACACTCAGGTAGTCGAAAATTATACGGAAGATAGTGCCTGGGCTGATTTAGCAACAACCTGATTTGCCGGCATTGACATTATTCCTGTATTGACCGGAAAGCTTTACCCAGGCTGTTAATGATATCACCTGCCAGTAATGATTCCTGTGATTCGTTGGTCAATGCCAGGTCTCCGGCAAGTCCGTGCAGATAAACACCGATTTTGGCAGTGTCTTCAGGGCTATAACCCTGGGCAAGTAAACCAACCAGTATTCCGGTCAGCACATCTCCCGATCCGGCAGTTGCCATTCCCGGATTGCCGGTACTGTTGAAATTAAGTTTTCCATCAGGAGATGCAACCACTGTGTTTGAACCTTTCAACACGATAATGATTCCATATTCTTCCGATGCTTGCCGGGCTTTTGTGATGCGATCATAGGTGGAATGATGTTCCCCGAATAAACGGTCAAATTCCTTTGGGTGGGGAGTGAGTATACTGTTTTTCGGAATTTGTTTTAATAACTCTTTTTGCTGTGAAATAATATTCAAAGCATCGGCATCAAACACACAGGGTCTGTTCAATTTCTTTAAAAAATCATTCACCATTTTGATTGTCTCACTGTGAGTACCCATGCCGGAACCGATGGCAATGGATGTATATGATTCAAGAGATTCGATTTTAGTGATGATATTATCGGAAGAATCATTCTGAAAGATTACCTCGGGATTTGCTGTCTGTACTATTACCCGGTTAGCTGCCGGTCCGTGTACTGTTACCAGCCCGGCACCACTGCGTAGTGCTGCTCTTGATGATAATACTGAAGCGCCCGCCATTCCTTTTGATCCCGCAAGGATCAAAGCATGACCGAAAGTTCCTTTATGTGAAAATTTATCCCGCTTCCTGAGCAAAGGTGCAATATCTGCTTTTTCAAGATACATCAGATTACTCGCTGTCATATCAATAGCATCCGGATGAATGCCTATCGGGAGTACTTCCCGGTTGCCAATATACGATGCATTCTCTGACATCATAAATGAAAGTTTGGGAAATTGCAAACTCAGTGTCAAATCGGCTTTGATAATGACAGAATCCTCTGTGATTGCGTTTTGCTCACCTGATAAACCCGATGGTATATCGATCGATATGACCAGACTATCTGTTTGATTGATCCATTCAATTGCCCGGGCAAACAACCCTGTAATGGGACGGCTTAATCCGGAGCCAAAAAGGCCATCAATAATGATTGTTCCTACCTGTATTTCAGGTTCAATAAAGTGGTCGTCTAATTCTGTCACTGAACCAGGAAATGCCTTTATTAACCGCTCACGATTCACTTCACAATCGTGTGAAAGAGAACCGGCATGTATCAGAATAACCGATACCTGATAGCCGGAATTCATTAAAAGCCTTGAAAGTGCCAATGCATCTCCACCATTATTTCCCGGTCCGGCAAAAATGCATAGAGATGTAGCCGTGGAGTATATTTCTGTAATTGAACTCAAAAGCACATTGGCAGCCCGTTCCATTAAATCGATGGAAAAAATGGGTTCATGATCGATGGTATATTGATCAAGTTGTCGAATTTGTGAGGTAGTGAAAAATTTCATGATGTAGTATGTAAATGAAATTAAACTCTATTTTTTAATCATCCGTTAACGTAAAATGGTGTTCCATTTAGATTCTATCCACCCTTGTTGTTGATCTTTTTTAAGAAATGTCCAGGCTACTATCCGGCTAACCTTGGTACCCTGACCCATAGGGATTGTCTTTACCTCCACTACGCCGGCATGACGGAGTGCATCATAAACACTGTCAAGATGCGATTGTTTTGAAATCTGTGTCGTAAACCAAAAACAGTTCGATCCGAATTGTTTGCTTTGACGGATCATGTCGCGTACAAACCTTTCTTCTCCTCCTTCACACCAAAGTTCAGTTGTCTGGCCCCCAAAGTTCAGGGTAGGGGTAGTGACTTTCTTATGATTCAGGCTACTTAACTTGCGAAGGGTTCCTTCCTGGGCTTCCTCCAGGGATGCGTGAAATGGCGGATTGCAAATGGTAATATCAATCGGTTCGGTACGCTCCATGATGCCATGAAAAATATCCTTTGTATTCTCCTGAAATCTCAGGATGATATTTCTTGTCAGAAATGCATTGTTGTTTACTATTTTACTGGCCGATTCAATGGCTACAGGATCTGATTCAGATCCGATAAACGACCAACCGTATTCCTTGTTCCCAATGATGGGAAAAACGCAACTGGCACCTGTGCCAATGTCCATGCATTTGATCCTGAATCCGGTCGGTATGGTGCCATGATTGCTCCCGGCCAGTAAATCGGCTGCCAGGTGAATATAATCTGCCCTGCCCGGAATGGGAGGACATAGATAACCTGAAGGAATATCCCAGTATTCCACTCCGTAATATTGTTTCAACAGGGATTTGTTGAGCCATTTTACGGCTTTTGGATTGGAAAAATCAATTGATTCATCCCCGTACGCATTCGGTTTTACATATTTCCCCAGCTCCGGACAGGTAACAGTCAGTTGCTTGAAATCATAACGTTCCCGATGTTTGTTTCGTGGATGTAAAACTGTCTTTTCTACAGGGTGTTCTTTTTTTATATCTGGCATTATTGGTTGATTAGTTGATTAAGTAGACTTAGTTGATTTAGTAGAATAAGTTGATTAAGTTGTCCCGATAGCTACCAGGAGGGTAATTAGTTGTTCCTAAGTTCTTTATTTCATATACTTTTGTCTTTGCTCTTTGCTCTTGGTTCTCGGTTCTCGGTTCTTTGCTCTTGGTTTAATCAACTGATTTATTTATTCAGTAATTTACGCTTTTTAATCTCATACAGATCCAGTCGGCGGTCCTTCAGGTTTTTTACCGTTCCAAAGCTATGGAGTTCCCTGATCAGGTCCAGGTCAACATCCGCAATTAAGATCATTTCTGTATTTGGTGTCGCTTCCGATTTAATTCCGGTTGTTGGAAAAGCAAAATCACTGGGCGTAAATACCATGGATTGTGCATATTGGATGTCCATGTTGTGAACCTTGGGAAGGTTTCCGACACTTCCGGCGATGGCAACATAACATTCATTTTCAATGGCTCTTGCCTGGGCGCAATACCTTACCCGTGAATATCCGTTTTGAGTATCCGTCAGAAAAGGTACAAACAATATATCCATTCCTTCATCAGCCAGTAACCTGCTTAATTCCGGAAATTCCACATCATAACAAATCAGGATTCCTATTTTTCCGCAATCGGTATCAAAAGTCTGCAAAGAGTTACCGCCCTTCATTCCCCAGGCTTTTAATTCATCGGGTGTAATGTGCAGTTTTTCGTAACGTTCCACCGAACCGTTGCGACGGCATAAATAACCGGCATTGTAAAGTGTGTCACCCACCAACTCAGGCATACTTCCTGTGATGATATTTATGTTGTAGGCAATCGATAATTTTGAAAATTCTTCAACGATAAGTGAGGTGTATTCAGCCAGTTTGCGGATGGCCTGTGCCTCACCCATTTTATTGAATTCAGCCATCAGTGGGGCATTGAAGAATTCAGGGAAAAGCGCAAAGTCGCTGTGATAGGCACTTAATGTATCCACGAAAAATTCAGCTTGCTGCATCAAATCAGTGATATCTTTGTACGGACGCATTTGCCATTGAACTAATCCAAGCCGGACAATCTTTTTAATCTCCGAAGCTCTTTTCGATGGCTTTTCATAATAGATATTGTCCCATTTCAATAAAACAGCATATTCACTCGAAGCCTTATCACCTTCCAGGTAACCTTTAAGCACCCTGACAGGATAAAAATCATTCGATAATTGAAAATTCAATACAGGATCAGATATTTCCCTGGATTTTACTTTTTCGATATATTGCTTGGGACTTAACTCTGACTCAAACGTATGGTAATTCGGGATCCGTCCTCCAAATTCTATGCCTTTTAAATTTAGCTTTTCACAGAGTTCTTTTCGGTAATCGTATAAGCGTCTGCCGAGCCTGAGCCCCCGGAATTCAGGTTTGATAAATACATCAATCCCATACAAAGTATCCCCGGTCTGACTGTGCGTACTAAATGTGTAATTTCCGGTAACTCTCTTGTAAGTATGCAATTCTTCAAACTGTTCGTGATCAATAATGATCGACAAGGCACAACCGGCTATATGTCCGTCGGCTTTTATAACGATTTGTCCTTCGGGAAATTTATCGAGTAAAGTCTGTATCTGACTTTCTTCCCAGTATGGATTTGGAATAGCCGTATAGGCTATAATCATGGCTTGCTTTAATTCCTGATAATCATCAATAGTTAAAAAATCAAGTTCAATATTTTCTATTTTTTGTGTCATATATTCTGTTCATTCTTGTTTCAATTCAAACTCTAAAATGCTGCCGGATGTGCTCCAAATAAAACATTCACAAAACGAGATAGTTTTAAAGATTGAAAGTATCCTTCAAGCATCAAATAATTAGCCCTGATGGCATGTCGTTGAATCAGATCTTAATTCATTCGGTTACAAAGGTACTATATTTCAGTCATGAAAGTACGAAATGAATGATTTTCAATCCATTTATTAAAGCTTTAAGGGTAAATATTATTTTGCTTTACCATCGATCTGTTTTAATTTATGGATTTTGGAGGAATAATTATTTATAACATTATTCGTTTGTTTTTTGAATAATAGATCAGCAATCAACTTTCTGGCAACTTAGAGCCGTTGTTTAGAATGATAGTACAACTATCCTTTCAGCATCGAAACTTTCCTTCATTGTTAATTGTATCGGTTGAACATATAGGAAAACCCGTACATGGATTTCTCCGGCGGGCAATATCTATTGCTTTTGCTGAGTATAATCAGGTATTGATAAACCAACACAGACCCGCTTAATTTTCATTAAGCGGGTCTGCGTAAAATAAAAGGTGATTTGAATATGATTATGCAATCTGAAGTAATTCCCTGAATTATATTTTTACAAATTTCAACGATACGCCATCTTCAGTAATGCTCATGGTTGATTTATCAATGAAACCCTTGCTTTTTACATCATTATAAACAATGGAAATAGAATTGTCTTTGATGGTATAACCATAAATTTGGTTTACTTTTTCAGAAGTTACGTTTGATTTACTCTTTACCCATAATTCGAATGTCGAGTTTGATATAAACCTGACTTCATAGTATTCAAAATCTGACGATAACGTGGTTTCGCTGACATTTGTGCTTCTCCAGATGCTGGCAGATTGTACCGGCAGTCTCACCGGTTCGTCACTGCACGACAAAGTCACAAGGGCTAAAAGGACAATGGAAATAAACATGATTTTTTTCATAATAGTATTTTTTAAAGTGTAAATTTAAAATATTGGAACATGTAACTATTCTTATAAAAAAAACTGATGGGAAAATCGCCCCGGATTTAGATTATAATATCCTTTGGTTGTTCTTAATTCAACATTATAGAATATTAAATTAACAAAACTATTGCCGTTATTTTTATTTCAATCTGTCCTTATATCAATTTACACACAAAAAAACGGTACCAAACGACTGTTATAAACCTTTTTATGAATCATTTTTAAGTTCCGAAAATTATACAAAAAAAATGAATTAATCAAGAAAAAATACAATTAAATAAAAGTTTAACCAAATATAACAAACCCACTTAATATCCATTAAGTGGGTCAGGTAGTTTCTTCGTAAAACAATTAAAAATATAAGACAGATTCAATGAATTGTTTCAATGAATTATTCGTGAAAGCATGCTGTTTTCAATGATAAATAAATAATTTCTTCCGAATGGTGCAGGCATTAAAATAACCCAATGCCCCATTGGTGATATTAGATACCGGATTTGCCGGTGAGGTTGAACGTCCACCATCCCTGTTAGCGGTCCGGTAGTATTCGAAGACTTTCTGATCGATGCATTCAAGCCATACTTCTATTGAATCCCCGGCAACCAGAAGGGGTGTGGTACCCGTGGTCATAAACGAGTAACTAATACTGGCAAGTTCGGTCGTGTTTTCAGCAAAAACACTGAATCCCGGAATTTGTTTTCCATTTACTAAATGTACCACCTGGTAAAAATTATCTTTGTTCGGGCGGTTGATGAGGTTGATGGCGATGAGTTTACTTCCACCGAAAAATGATTTCTTAAAGTAAATGCTGTCAATGTCGACAGGTTCGGGCATGGTTGAACCCGATGTATAGGTTTTTCCGTCTACTTTTACCTCAAGCGAGTAGGTATGGCCAATTATTCCCTGTAAATTTGAAGTAACATAAGTTCCGTCAGTTGTCTGTGATAACTCCTCAGACTGCCCTACATTGTCGCTGATAGTAACCGTGGCGTTGTTAACGGGAGGATAGATATTCGGTGTATCAAAATTGACTGTCCTTGAAATCTTTACGGTATACGGACCCGCCTGGTCGTATATATTTCCCTGGATGACCAGCTGCGGAGTGGATGTATTCAGGTCAGGCTGTATGACTTTCTGGCACGAGAATAACATGCATGATAATATAAAAAGCACCAGGATATGATAGCTATTTTTTCTCATTGTTTTAAAATTTAAAATTGTAAGAAAACGATGGGACAAACCTGAAAAGCGTTGTCTGAATGGCTTCTGTCTTTGTCGGGTCGTCCACATTGTTCTGGAATGAAATGGTATACGCATTTTCACGTCCATACGCATTGTAAATCGAAAAGGTCCAGCTCGATTCAAACTTTTTGGTCTTTTTTACGATCCAGGTTGCTCCTATGTCCAGGCGGTGATATGCCGGCATGCGGTTTGCATTCCGTTGGGAATATAACATGATGGTTTTACCATCAATTTCATATTTCCCGCTGGGGAATGTAACCGCATTCCCGGTGTTATACACCCAGGTTGCCGAAAATGTCAGGCGTTTATTCAGTTCATACATCCCCACAATCGATATGTCATGCGTTCTGTCCTGCCTGGCCGGATAATAATTCCCGTTATTGATGGCATCGAATTTGCGTTCTGTCCGCGACAGGTCATAGCTGATCCAACCATTAAACCTTCCGTATTTTTTTTTGAAGAATACTTCAAGTCCGTAGGCACGTCCTGATCCAAACAAAATTTGTGATTCTATATTTTCATTAAAATTCAGCTCTGCTCCGTTTTTGTAATCGATCTGGTTTTGAAGGTACTTATAATATACCTCAGCTGAAAATTCATACAAATTATCATCAAAGTTCCGGTAATACCCCAGGGATACCTGATCTGAAATCTCCGGCTTCACGTTGTTGCTGCTGGGAATCCATAAATCGGTCGGATTCCCGGATGTGGAATTGGATATTAAATGAAGATTCTGTACGTTGCGCGAATAAGAGGCTTTGACCGAACTTTGCTGATTCAGGATATAATTAAACGTTGCACGTGGTTCAATATTGACATAGTTCTTTACAAATTTGCCTTTTGGGTAAAACGTGGTATCTGTCGGACTACCCAGTGAATCATAGGTGTAAAAATTTCCGGGCCCCAGTGAACTGAATGCACTTACCCGGGCTCCGTATTCTACACTGAATTTATCCGAAAATGTTAATTGGTGTGACAAGTAGATGGCATTTTCCCATGCGTATTTGTTCGTGAGGGTTTTTAAATCCACCGTACTGCTTGCCGTTATGATCCCGGGAATTATTTTATGGTAAATGGAATTAAAACCGAATTTCAACGTATTGTTCGCCCCGGAATATAACTGGAAATCCTGTTTTATGCTATAATCCTGTATCCGGGAAATGATGTTTAACTCTATCCCGTTTGTGATGTTGATCCTGTAATCGTAATTGCTGAATATCACGGAAGTATTCGAGAATAACCGGTCCGAAAACAAATGATTCCATCTCAATGTTCCGGTGGCATTCCCCCAATTAATCCCGAACGTGCTTCCCAGACCCAGTACATCTTTCCCGAAATATCCCGAAAGATAGATCCGGTTTTTGTCGTCAAGTTTGTAATTGGCCTTGGCATTAAAATCATAAAAATAAAGTTGTGCCTGGTTGAAGGTCGTATCTTTCGATAGCTTCAGAAAAAGGTCGGCGTAAGTACGGCGCGCGGATACAATAAATGAACCTTTGTCTTTTACCAACGGCCCTTCAATGGTCAGACGGGATGATATAAGTCCGATGCCTCCGTTGACACTGATTTTTTTATCGTTCCCATCATTCATTTTAATGTCGAGTGCCGATGATAGCCTCCCTCCGTATTCGGCCGGTTCATTTCCTTTATACACCGAGATATCCTTGATGGCATCCGAATTAAATACCGAAAAGAATCCCATGAGATGCGAAGCATTGTAAACTGTTGCTTCGTCCAACAGTATCAGGTTTTGATCCACTGCACCCCCGCGGACATTAAATCCGCTATTGCCTTCACCCGCTGATTTGATCCCGGGCAATAATTGTATCGTTTTTAAAATATCCTTTTCACCAAACAATACAGGGATGTTTTTTATGTCTTTCGTATCAAGCTTTTGGACCCCCATCTCCAGTTTAGTGATATTGTCGTTTTTCCGTTGAGAGGTGACAACCACTTCGCCCAAAGCGTTTTCATGCGATTCGAGCAGAAAATCAATTTTACAGGGTCGTGTCAGATCAACCTGCCGTATCTGAGGTTCATACCCCATGTATTGGGTAGTAACCTGATATTGTCCGGACGGTAAGGTTAATGAATAAAAACCGTACGCATTCGTTGCCGATCCACGGGTGGATAATTCTTTCACCGAAACTGTTGCCCCGATCAGGTCTTCACCTGTCTTTGCATCCCGGATGTACCCGCTGACCGTATACATTCCCTGAGCAATTGCCGGTTGAATAAATAAAAAGGAAACAAAAAATAAACAAATGAAATATCTGTACTTTTTATTAGCTAGAAATATCAGCAAGTTTTTATGTGAAAAAATGGAAAAATGAATTGAACGGATATGGTACATACAGGGTTTAAGCAATGAATTATTGATATGAGATTGTGCAATTTATATTTTTTATCTTGTGTTTTGAATGATTCGATTCGTTCACTATTAACTTTCAGCCTTAATAGTGCACTCACCAAAAAGTCTGACTATATTTTTAGAGAAATCATGATTCAATTATAAAAACCAATCTATTTGCACTTAGACAGATAATTTGATTTGTGAAACCAAGTACAAAGTAATCAATTATAATCTTCTAAATTCGCATAAGTTCGATGAAAATGTGAATTCTATCGATATTTTCCTGATTTTTAATCAAAAAACTATTCAGATTTGTAAATTAATAAGTTAATGAGAATGAAGCGACCTGTTAAGAACTTAAGTCGTGGGAACAATATAATGTCTTATTTTATTTTTCTCAAAACACTTCCTCTTTCTTTACCCTCTTACTTTCCAGATTGCAAACGATGGAGGAAAATAGTGCAAAGTGTTAATGACGTTTTATTTTAAAGCTATTCAAACACTACTTCATTCTGGAACCGGAATTTTTAAGCCCGTAATTTGTTACTGTAAATCAGAATTCTGACAATTTTAACCAATATATTTTCATTAAACATTCACTACGCATTCACTACGCATTCACTACGCATTCTGAGATATTACGGTGATATTACGGTGATATTACGGTGATGATACGGTGATATTACGGTGATATTACGGTGTAATATTAGAGCGCAATATCTCCGCAATAGAACCGTAAAGCAAGCATAACATTTCCTTATCTTTTGTAAAGGTTAATTGAATGCGTAGTGAATGCGTAGTGAAGGTATGTTTGAAATGAATGGAATAAAGAAACTGAATTTTATAGAAGTACATACATGTAAGTAGAATAATTTCCTGTTGATTAATAAATACGACATTATATTGTTCCAATTACTTATAATGTTTTGTTTTATATTTTTTCTCCTAAGGAAGGGGTGATAGAACCGTGGGATTATCTTATTTTTAAAAGAATAAGATTCCTGACAGCCACTATCAGTTAGTTCATAAACAGCATCACTTTTTTTACTCTTTAAGCCCATCAATTCAAAATTGACTTCTGAATTGATGGGCTTATGGATTTGACATTATTTGCGAATCCAAAGACTTCGGTTGAAGTAAGCCTTTTTTTCATGGTGATATTATAAAAAAACGAACGCATCATGTCCATTCTACATCATCTGTTGAAAGTCAGAAAAAAAATTATTTACAAATCCATCTTCATAACCGGAAAGAGGCGTTTCAGTCCTCAAAATATCCGTTTCAGCAAGTATTTGTTTCATTAAAGCTGTTTTATAACATAATTTTGTACCGTAAAACAACAAAGCAAATTTATGAGACGAACATTTTTTTCATTAGTACTTTTCCTGATCGGCGGTCAGCTACTTATGTCACAGGAAAGCAAAACCACAGGATTATCGCTTCAGCAATGCGTGCAAATGGCGGTGAAAAAAAACATCAATGTGAAAACAGCCCGCATTGACGACCAGAAAAGCAAATACAAAATGGATGAAGGCTTTGCGGCATTATTCCCAAAGGTCAATTTCAGCAGTAGTTTAACCGACAATGTCCTGTTACCTACCACCGTACTCCCCGGAGAGTTTTTGGGTAAACCGGGAACTATGATTCCTTTGCAAATGGGAAGCACGTACAGTGCGAGCGCAGTATTGAGTATCAGCCAGGTTTTATATAATCAGACCGCTCTGACGGCAGTCAAACTATTAAAAAAATATTCGGCAGTAAGTGGGTTGAGTGTTGAAAAAGCCAGTGAGGACATTGCATTCGAAGTGGCCAAGCTTTATGCGCTGGAACAAACCACTGAGGAGCAACGCAAACTGATTGACAAAAATATTTCTCTGATCGAACGTTTGAGGGATATTACCAAAATAACCATTGATAATGGTATCGGCAAACAGGTTGACCTGGACCGTGTGAATGTAAACCTCGAAAATCTGTACACCCAGCAAAGCAATACCCAGGCTGCGCAGGAACAGCAGTTGAACATGATTAAATATATGCTCGACCTGCCGCTTGATCAAACGATCCAGTTGACTGATACGGCTGAAATGCAATTGATGAAAAATGTCCCGGTTTTACAAACGGATTTTTCAAATCATGTAACGATCCGCCTGCTCGAATCGCAAAAAGACATCAGTCTATTAAATAAAAAAGTTATAACGAACGGATATCTGCCAACGCTTTCTTTATCAGGACAAGCTGCCTATCAGGGATTACAGGAAAAGTTTGGTACTTATTTTAAAAGCAGCTCGGATAATAAGTGGTATCCTTTTGCCAATTTTACAGTGACACTGGCAGTTCCTGTATTCGATGGATTCGAAAAACGGTCGAAGTCACGACAGGCTAATCTGGAAATACAGAAAGCACAGGAGACATTGGATAATACCAAAGAAAGTTTCAGTATGAATTACAAGAATGCGATGAATAACTATGTAAACAACAAGAGCACTGTTCGTCGCCAGAAACAAAATTTAGAACTGGCTGAAAAGGTATACAAAGAAACTACGCTCAAATACAAAGAAGGTATGGCAGCCATGAGCAGTCTTCTGCAGGATGAAATGAGTCTGAGCAGTGCCCAGGGAGGATATCTGACAGCGTTGTACAACTTTAAAGAGGCGGAACTTAAAATCATGTCACTCAATGGTGAAATCAAAAATCTGATCAACTAATAGAAATAAAGCTAACACAAAACATAAACTTCGATTCAAAAAATAAAAAAAAGATAACAAGATGAAAAAGAAAACAATCATCATCGTAGCTACAGTATTTGTACTACTCGGAGCCATGGTAATAACGCTGGCAGCCAACAAAAAAGTAATCGACCAGAACAAACAGGCTAAAACTACTGAAACGAACATTGCCGTAACATTAGCTTCGACCGAAATGAAAGAAACAAACGGGAATCTGGAATTGGTAGGAACAGCACAACCAAGTAAAGAGGTGAATGTTGCTTCCGAAAGTTCCGGCAAGATTGTACAGGTAAGTTTTAAAATGGGTGATTTTGTGGCCAAAGGAAAAGTGTTGGCTAAAATAGATGATACCTACAAACGTCTGTCGTATGAAAATGCCAAACTTACCTACAACAAGAGCAAAGAAGACCTTACCCGTTACGAAGCATTGCGTAAAGGAGATGCAGTTTCCGATACTCAATTACGGGATATCAGACTGGCATTTGAAAATGCGGATATTGCACTGGCAAATGCCCGGAAACAATGGGATGACACCCGGATCACAGCCCCCTTCAGCGGATATATCACTTCTCAAAACACAGAGCTAGGAGCCTATGTCAATGCAGGCACAGTGATTGCCGGAATAGCTGATATTTCGGAATTGAAAGTCGTGTTGGATGTGTCCGAAACAAATGCCTACGAACTTCATCCCGGACAACTGATCAGTGTAACCACGGATGTACATCCTGATGCTGATTATAAAGGGAAAATATCTAATATCAGTCCGAAAGCAAGTGCTTCACATACCTATCCGGTAGAAGTACTGATTTCAAATACCGGAAAGGATAAGTTGAAAGCAGGGACCTACGTCAACGTCAGTGTGAATATGGGTAAAAGCGGAAAAGCATTGATGATTCCACGTGATGCCATCGTGAGCAGCGTAAAAGATCCTTCGGTTTATCTGGTTAAAGACAATGTTGCCAAACTGGTTAAGATTACTACCGGTCGGAGTTTTAATTCAAATCTTGAGGTAGTTGCCGGACTGACCCAGGGTGATAAAGTGGTTACAAACGGACAGATCAACTTAACCGACGGTTCAAAAGTTTCAGTTATCAATTAAATTTAATCCAACTGTTTCAGTATGAGACTGGTTCCGTTATGACGGGACAAGTTCCATGTGATCGTTATAAACAATTCTTTACACATGAATATAGTAGAAACCTCGATAAAAAAACCGTTGATCATTGGCGTGATTTTCACGCTGCTGACACTCGGAGGATTAATATCATTCAATCAGCTGAATCTTAATTTGCTGCCTAAGTTTGAAATACCTGTGCTTACTGTTCAGACGATTTATCCGGGAGCCGGAGCATCGGAAGTAGAAACTACGGTAACAAAAAAGATTGAAGATGCCCTTTCGACACTTGAGAACTTGAAAAAAATCAGCTCAACCTCGATGGAAGGCGTTTCGGTCATTGCCGTTGAACTGAATGCCGGCTCTGATGCCAATCTCGCCGTTCAGGAAGCACAGCGCAAAATATCAGCCATAAAATCAAACCTTCCTTCAGAAGTCAAGGAGTCGTCGATTAATAAAATTGCGCTCGACGAAAAAGCCATTCTGAACGTAGCAGCCTCATCAACATTGCCTTCCACACAATTCTATAAATTAGTGGAAGATCGTATTCAATCCCGCCTGGCAAAACTTCCGGGAGTAGGAGCGGTAAAAATAAGCGGTGGTAAAGAGCGTCAGGTTAAGGTGAATATCGATGTTGAAAAGATGAAAGCCTACCGGCTGTCGGTACTGCAGGTGTTATCAGTGATCCAGTCTGCCAACATGGAAATCCCGGCAGGGAATGTGGAAAGCAAAGCCTCTGTCTATTCGGTACGTTTAGCTGCCAAATATGCAAGTCTGGATGAACTGCGCAATACCGTTATCGCTACTACACCGAATGGTGGTAAAGTAAAAGTAATGGATGTGGCGGAAGTAGAAGACGGTATAGCCGAACAGAAACTGATTAACCGGATCGATGGTCGTGATGCCATAGGTATTTCCATTCAGAAACAGAGTGATGCCAATGCGGTAAAAGTATCCGATCTGGCAAAAGAAGAATTGAAAGCCATTGAAAAGGAATATGTTTCCAACAATGTAAAATTTGAAATAGCAACCGATGATTCGATTTTTACACGGGCTTCGGCGGATGGAGTGGTAGTTGACCTTATACTGGCCATTCTGATTGTGGCTATGGTTTGTTTCATCTTCCTTCACAACATTCGAAGTGCCATGATTGTCATGGTTGCTGTTCCACTTTCGATCATACCTGCATTTATAGGCATGTATATCCTTGGATTCACCCTGAATATGATGTCATTGATGGCACTCTCACTGGTAGTGGGTATCCTGGTAGATGACTCGATTGTGGTAATCGAAAATATGTTCCGTCACATGGAACAGGGAAAAACAAAATGGCGTGCAGCTATTGACGGTTGTAAACAAATTATGTTTACCGCTATGGCCATTACCCTGGTAATTGTTGTCGTATTTTTGCCCATGGGACTAAGCGGTGGATTGATCGGGAATATCCTGAAAGAGTTTGCTATTCCGATTGTTATAGCTACCCTGTGCAGTCTGTTGGTTTCATTTACGGTTACTCCATTGTTGATGTCACGATTCGGTACCATGCCTGACGATACACGTCCGACCTTATCGGGACGTTTCTCACGATTTATCGAACGGACGTTTGATTCGGTGAAGGACTGGTACGGGAATGTATTGGGCTGGGGATTAAAACACAAAGCAACCGTACTTGGAACAACCCTTGTCCTGTTCTTTGCATCGTTTGCGTTGATTCCTACCGGATTTATTGGTTTTGCCTTTATGCCCGATACCGACCGTGGAGAATATACCGTTACCCTGGATATGAATCCACAGGTAACCTTGTATCAGAACAACCAGATCACCATGCAGGCAGAAAAAATTATCAAAAGCATTCCGGAAGTTAAGAGCATATATACCAATGTAGGTATGTCGGCAACAAGTACTAAAAATAACGTGACGACCATCAATGTAAAACTGGTTGAGAAGTCCAAACGTAAAATGGGTGTAACGGAATATGCCACACTGACAAAATCCATGATCATGAAACAGATACCGGGTGTTCGTGCACTTGCCACTGCTGCTTCTATGGGAGGTGGTGCGTCGGAACCCATTCAGCTGATTGTACAGGGAGCAGACTATGAAAAGGTCCAGAAAACGGCAGCTATGATCCTTGAAACTATTCGCCGTACTCCGGGAACTTCAGATGCCAAATACTCTATCGATGATCCACGTCAGGAAGTACAGATTAAACTCGACCGGGAAAAAATGGCTACTCTGGGATTATCCGTAAGTGATGTAGGTATCACACTCCGAACATCACTGAATGGAAATGATGATTCAAAATATTCGGAAGGAAATAATGAATACAAAATCCGTATTGGTATCGATAATTTCGACCGTACAAAATCGGATGATGTATCCAAACTTACTTTTGTCAATAAAAAAGGAGAACTGATTGAACTGAAACAGTTTGCTGAAATTGGTTACGGATTAGGGCCTTCCGCTCTTGAGCGTACCGATCGAATCTCATCCATCACTGTAAAATCGAATGTAAACGGTCGCCCATCAGGAACAGTTGGTTCGGAAATCACCACAGCCATTGCCGGAAAGATTCCGGAAGGGGTATCTATTAAACCGGGTGGAATGATGGAACAGCAAAGTTCGGCTTTCGGAAGTCTGGGTTTTGCCTTCCTGGCAGCTATTGTATTGATTTACCTGATTATGGTTATGCTTTATAATTCACTGACCGATCCGCTTATTGTATTGTTTTCCATTCCATTGTCATTAATCGGTGCATTCCTTGCCCTTGCCCTGACCATGAATACTCTGAACATTTTTAGTATTATCGGATTGATTGTGTTGATCGGGCTGGTGGCCAAGAATGCTATCTTGTTAGTTGACTTCACGAATAAAATCCGAAAGGAAGAGGGTCTGAGTACTTACCGGGCTCTTATTGAAGCAGGGAAAGACCGAATGCGTCCGATTTTGATGACAACTTTCGCCATGATATTTGGTATGATGCCTATTGCCCTGGGTTCGGGTGACGGTGCCGAAATGAAAAATGGTATGGGTTGGGTAATCATTGGAGGATTGGCCAGTTCAATGATCCTGACATTGGTTGTAGTACCGGTGGTTTATTATATTTTCGATCGTTTCGGTGCTAAAAGCCGATCAAGACGTAAAAAAAGACTGATAAAAAAGGTAAAAGCCAGGCAGCTTGAAGCAAACATAGCATAAATCAAGTTTACAAACAACGACTATGTTTTTACAAGATAGTCGTTGTTTTTTTACTATCAATTCATAATGTTTATCGGATTGAAATAAAAACAACAGACCATGGATCAAATAGAAGAAAAATTTTCAAGGATACTCAAGTATATGGGCATTCCAAACAAAGAGGTAAGGCCTGAAATCTCTTTTATTAAAGACTTTGAATTTAATGATTTTCAATTTAATTGTCTGGTGTATTATATCATTAATTATTTTGATATTTTGGTTTTAGAGAGTGACTATCCGAAATTCAACACAATTGGAAATACCATTAACTTCATAAGAACAAAGTCGCAATGCGTTTTGCAGACTTGAGAATTTAGATTGTAGATATCTCGGTTTAGTAATTTATTAATTCTCTGAATAACAGTTAGTTCGTCTTTGTCCGGCAAGATATTATCCAGGTATAAATTTTAAAAACAAAAACCGAAAACTTATTTACATACACACTTTATTTACATAATTGGAAATGATTAAGATAAAATGATTAATAAAAAAACTTCAACCAAACTAAATAGAACGGTGTTTTGTTTTATTTTAGTTACTTTATTCCCTGCTTTTACATTTGCTCAAACGAATCAGGATAGCGTAAAATTAAAAATGGAAACAGTACAATTAGAAAAGTATCAAGCCATCAATCGAAATTTTCCATTAGTCTATCCAATCAATGTTCAATATACCTACTATACACCTACCAAAATGACAACCAAACTACTTGGTAAAGATTACTTGAATGCGGATATACGCAACCAACAAACTATTTCGACTTCTGCAAATGTCTTGCTTTTCAGAAAAAAAGGGTTTATGATATTAAATTCGTTTGAATATCAACATGGAACCATGAGTTTTCAAAATATTGATTCAGCTTTATCTAAACCTCAGTCATCTAATATTGAACAAAATATTGCACGAGCTGAAGCAAGCAATGTAATTTCTAATGCAATTAACTTTATTTATATGGGAAAAATATTCGAGAGAAACTTCATAACTAATTTGATTACAACTGTAGATTTTTCTGAACATGGATTTGAACGAGCCGTCGGAAAATTAGTCGTGTCTGTAAATGTCAAACAAAATAAAAGGACTTCGATTTCTCTTGGGCTTATTGGAAATTCTGATCCAACGGCAACAGTTCCTGTAACACCTTTAATTGCAGCTACATATTGGGTTAATTCTAAATGGTTATTAGATGCATATATGCCGGCTTATGTGTATGCAAGAAGAATATATAGTAATAATTCACGCCTCTCATTTGGCTTTAACATGCTTAATGGAGCGCAAGCCTTTGTACACCCAACTATATCTTCAGGTTCAACTTTTGATTTTCAACGAGGGAGAATGGAAATCGCTTCTACGTATCAAAAAGTGTTATTTAGTGGTATTACCCTGTCAGCAAAAGCTGGTTATGTCATAAATATGAGCGGTAAGGTTTTTGAAACATACAAGAGCAATCCTATTGTAACATTGAGTCAAAAGCCAAATGTTAGTTTAAATATTGGATTGTCATATAATTTTATAACAAAGAAAAGATCAAAATGATTTTCTTAAAAGTAATTAGCTGTTTTACAATTCTAAAACTATTGATTAGTTTTTGCGACTTGATTTAAATGAGATGAATTTATGTGGTGTAGAATAGAGTATCAAAGGATGGCAATTAATACAGATATTCGTATTTAGAATTTTAAAGAATGCTTGTAATTCTATTAAATACCAATGATAATTCCAGAAGCTCTTTAAAAAGTAAATTGTAGTTTATGGTTTGCAGGGAAATCTATTGATATATACTAAAAACCTTAAAAAGCAATTTGTTAGCTGTCAGAATAACCGAAACAACATTAATTGTTGTATTTTTATCATCAAAATCAAAGAAGATATGAAACACAAAGATTTTCGTCCGTTTACCAATATATCAGCACTCAGATTGTCGTTAACGATTAGTATTCTACTGAATGCCATTCTGTTTTTAGGATATTTTAATAATAAAAATTTAGGTCAGATAAGCGGACTCAGGGTTGCCTTTGCTTTCTTTTCCGATTTTGTTATGTTTTATCTTTTGTATACATTTAACTTTAATACCATCCTTCAGAATTGGAAAAAACCGATTAAAGGATGGATAATTATTGTAGGTTCACTAATTATTGACATCATTCTAAGTCTGATTTCTACAAAATTTTCCAATCAATTTCTACCACCAATTCCATTCTCTGACTCCTTTTTATTAATTGCAAACCTAATGAAAGGCTTAATCGTGTATGTAATGGTATTGTTATCTACATCATTATTTTATTCGATCGATCAACGCCAAATGACATTGCTTGAAAATGAAAGGCTCATTGCCGACAATATACGCATTCGCTATGAAGTATTAAAAAATCAGGTGGATCCTCACTTCCTTTTCAATTCACTCAATACGCTCGATGGGTTAATAGGGATGGATACAGATAAAGCACACGAATATGTTCAGCATTTATCACAGGTGTTTCGGTATGCCATCAGCAATAAGGAAATCATGTATCTCAACGAGGAATTGAACTTTACTGAATCGTATGCTCATCTTATGAAAATACGGTATGGTGAAAACTTTCAGATTCAGTATAATATTGATGAGAAATACAAAACCTGGTATATTATGCCTATCAGCCTGCAATTATTGGTTGAAAATGCCGTAAAACACAATGTCATCAGTACGAAATATCCGTTGGTTCTTAGCATCGAAACCACACCGAACAACACCATCAAGGTGATGAATACCATTCAACTAAAAAAAGAAGAAGAACAAGGTGAAGGTATCGGTCTGGCAAACCTTCGGGAAAGATATGAACTTCTGTTTCAAAAAGAAGTTTCCATTTCCATTACCGATGTGTTCAGCGTGGAAATACCCCTGATCAAAGAACTGGAAGACACAAAAATTAATAACAACCGGGATGAAAGCATTAATAATAGAAGACGAGCTTGTTGCAGGCCAGAATTTGCAGCGTTTGATTAGTCAGGTAGCACAAGACATTCAGGTTATTGCCGTGTTGCAAAGTGTGGAGGAAAGTATTGACTGGTTTTCACTCAATACCGCTCCCGACGTTGTGTTCCTGGATATCCATCTGGCAGATGGTTCGGCTTTTTCAATATTCGAAAAAGTACAGATTTCCTGTCCGGTTATTTTCACTACGGCTTATGATGAGTACGCCCTGAAAGCCTTCGAAGTAAACAGCATTGACTATTTGTTAAAACCAATAAACCAGAAGAATCTGGAGCGTGCTGTTCAAAAATTACGCAACACAATGACTTCAAAAACAGATAATACCGAACTGATATCTAATGTGCTTGCTGCTTTCAAACAGACGAAAATCGTATATAAATCAAACTTTTTAATTCCTTATAAAGATAAGTTCATACCATTGGCCATTCACAAGATTGCTTGTTTCTACAGCGAAAATAAAATGGTGAAAATTATGACAGAGGATAATCAGATGTATACGATTGACAGTTCGCTCGAAGATTTATATACCCAGCTTGATCCGGCACAATTTTACAGAGCAAACCGTCAATACATAGTTTCCCATAAAGCCATCAAAGATATCTCTGTATGGTTTGGAAGCAAAGTGTCGATCAATCTGAGTGTTACGGTACCTGACAAAATTATTGTCAGCAAAGCCCGTGTTTCTGAATTTAAATCATGGTATACAACCTGATATGATGTTCAGAAATATAAATATTTTTTTGAATATCAATCTTCTTCCATTGAACCATTTTATACCGGATCGGATTACTCTATAAAACTGAATACGTTGGACTCAGGAATGCCTTATTTTCTTCATTTCCAACAGTAAATAATAATACAACTAAGAATGAAAACTACACTTCTTAAAAATAATACTACTCATACTGCTTTCGTTCAATTGAACATTCAGGCTTGTACTGCCTGTTGGGAATGTATTGATACCTGCCCGAACAACGTTATTGACAAATCGTTTTTATATATTTTCGAAACCCTGATTAATAAACATGTGCTTATGATCCATGCAAATAAATGTTCAGGTTGCCTGAAATGTATCGATTCCTGCAAGTTTGATGCTATCAGTGTCGTTAATCAATAGATTATTTAATGTTTGCTTAATTTATCCACATGGTTTCGGGCATTTAAATTTAGTCTGTTTTATGCAGTCTGTTTTCAGTGAATTAATTTCCGTTTTACATATCACTATCTGAGTTGAGTCTCTTAATATTTATATGATATGATTTTTTGTGGACCTGTTTCGAACAAAAGCATGTCGTAGGGAGTTAATATTACAATCTTTTGATATATAAAATCGTTATCAGTTTAAATAAAAAGGTGTCCTATGAATTTTGAACGTTCCGAATCATTGCGATTCAATTATTACGATATTTTTTTCAGCTACTACTTCAATGATGAACGGAGTTGCGTACAAATGATTACCGATCATATGCTGGTATATGTCTATTCAGGTGAAATCGTACTGGAAGAAGAGAACAAAAAAATCACGGTTAATAAGGGAGAATGTGTTTTCCTTCGAAGGGACAATCGGGTTAGTCTGACTAAACAGCCAAAGGGAGATGAACAGTTTCAGGGTATATTTATGATATTTAAGCGTAATTTTTTACGCGACTTTTATCAGAATTTAGATAAGAAAGAACTTCCATACGAAGTTGAAAAGCACAAGCCGAGTGTGATAAAACTACCAAAAACTGCTGATATTGAAAGCCTGTTTCAATCCATGATGCCTTATTTTGATTCAGATAAAGAACCTGGTAAGGAAATGATGCAACTAAAACTGCAAGAAGGTGTGTATTCGTTGCTAAGCATTGACAATCGATTCTATCCAGCCCTTTTTGACTTTGCCGAGCCATGGAAAATAGATATCCTGGATTATATGGAGGAGAATTATATGTTCGACCTCTCGGTCGAAGCAATTGCCGGATTTACGGGACGCAGTCTGGCAGCTTTCAAAAGGGACTTTAAAAAGATTAGCCCGCTACCACCACAAAAGTGGTTGATCGTAAAGAGACTGAAAGTAGCGCATGATAAAATAAGAAATGAAAGTAAGAAGGTTTCAGATGTATACCTGGAAGTTGGATTTAAAAACCTGTCGCATTTTTCGTCCGCTTATAAAAAGCAATACGGAGTGGCACCCAGTAAGTGAAAAATTGAGCTTATGAGCAAAAATGTTTGAGCCGCAGAGAAAACCTTCTCTGCGGCTTTTATGTGTAATTTTGCATCGTTGAAACAGATTAACTCAAAAAACAAACAGACTAAAGAATAAAATGATAAAGAAAGTTGTTGTATTATCAGGTAGTCCCAGGCGTGGTGGAAACTCCGATTTATTGTGCGATCGCTTTGCAGAAGGAGCACTTAAAGCCGGAAACCAGGTTGAAAAGATATTCGTACGGGATAAAAAGATCAATTATTGTACCGGTTGCGGTACTTGCTTTCAGGGAGGCAAACCTTGCCCGCAGAAAGACGATATGGCTGGTCTATTAGATCAACTGATTACTGCCGATGTGATTGTTATGGCTACTCCGGTATATTTCTACAACATGAACGGTCAAATGAAAACATTGATTGACCGAACCTGTGCCCGGTATACCGAGATTAATAACAAGGAATTCTACTTTATTATAACAGCTGCTGACGAAAACAAAAAAATGTTGGAACGAACGTTAGAAGAATTCAAAGGATTCACGTATTGCCTTGAAGGAGCTAAAGAAAAGGGTGTCATTTATGGTAACGGCATATGGGAAAAAGGAGAAGTGCTTGATAAACCTTTCATGAATGAAGCATATCAAATGGGACTTTCCATTTAAATATCAAATAGAAGATATTTATAAAAAAACAAAAATAAATAAGTTATGAAAGTGAAAAACTCAGTAACGATTTTAATGGTTGTAGTAATTTTATTCTTCAACCAAAACAATCAATTAAATGCTCAGGATATGAAAACAGAAATTCCAAAAATCAGTAACTTCCCGGTGGGTGACAAACTTCCCGAAATGTATTCTAAATACTTTACCGGACAGGCTTATCTGGCTCCGTTGACAAAAAACAAAGAGTTGAATTGTCCTGTCTCTAATGTAACCTTTGAACCGGGTTGCCGGAATAACTGGCATAGCCATACCGGCGGCCAAATCCTTGTTGTGGTAGGAGGAAAAGGATACTATCAGGCTAAAGGCGAACCGGCACGTTTGCTTTTACCGGGCGATGTGGTTGAAATTCCGGCGAATGTGGTTCACTGGCATGGAGCTGCTCCTGATAGTTGGTTCTCACATTTAGCAATCGAAACAAATCCTCAGATCAGTAAAAATACATGGTTAGAACCTGTTGATGATGAGCAGTATAAAAAAGCAACTGCCTCATCAAACAGTCAGACTATCAATCTGACGAAAGCGGCCATTAAAAATCATGAAGAATTATGGCCGGGTTATCAATCAAAAGCAGCTATAACCGACCCTGAACTGATTCAGGTATTCGACAATTTTGCGTTCGATGATGTGATCAGTTATGGAAACCTGGATACCAAAACCCGGGTGATGATGATTCTGGGATCGACCATTGCCAGTCAGGCGCAATCGGAATATAAAATGATGGTGAACGCAGCTCTCAATATCGGTGTTACTCCTGTTGAAGTAAAGGAAATCCTGTATCAGTCGGTTCCGTATGTAGGCATTGCCAAAGTGATTGACTTTATCTACCTGACTAACGAGATATTGACCGAACGGGGCATTCAGCTTCCACTCGAAGGGCAATCCACCACTACACCCGAAACCCGTATGGAAAAAGGACTGACGGTGCAAAAAGAGATATTCGGTGAAATGATTGACAAAATGTATGAAGCATCACCTAAAAATCAACTCCATATCCAGCAGTATCTTTCGGCTAATTGCTTTGGCGATTATTACACCCGCACCGGATTGGCTGTAAAAATCCGCGAACTGTTGACTTATTCGATGCTTATCAGTATGGGTGGGACGGAATCGCAGGTAAAAGGCCATATTGTGGGAAATGTGAAGGTGGGTAACAACAAAGAAACCCTGTTAAGTGTCACCACACAACTATTACCATACATTGGTTATCCAAGGACTCTTAACGCGATAAAATGTCTAAACGAAATAATCCCGGAATAAAATGAAAATCATCTTAATTACAATCCTGACAATATTTATGTCGAACATTCAATTGCAGTCACAGACAAACGGAAAGAAAATTCTGGTGGCCTATTTCTCACACAGTGGTAATACGCGCTCCGTTGCTTACGATATTTGTAAAAAAGTGGATGGTGAATTCTTTGAAATTAAAACGGTGAAACAATACACGGCCGATTACAATACGGTGGTAGAACAGGCTAAACGTGAACAAAAATCGGATTACCGTCCTGAACTTAAAAGCAAATTAAAGGATATCAGACAGTATGATGTGATTTTCATAGGTTTCCCAAACTGGTGGGGTACTTATCCTCAGGCAGTAAAAGTATTTTTATCCCAATATGATTTTTCCGGAAAAACGATTATCCCCTTTTGTACACATGAAGGCAGCGAACTCGGACGTAGTGTCGCCGATCTGAAAAAGCTGTGCCCAACATCGAATATACAGGAAGGGCTGCCCATCCGTGGTAGTGCATCGCACAATTCGGATAGACAAATTAATGATTGGTTGAAGAAATTAAAGATCATCAAATAATTACCGACTATGGCAACGGACTTTCCGAATTCATGAGATTCAACTATCACTCTGTTATTAATAAGGTTACATGAAGGGTTTATTCAGCATTGAGAGAAATTAATTAGAGTATTGTAAGATTATATAATTTATTTATCTTTGTATTGATACTATGATTTTGAGCAAATAAATTACATGTCTTCCATGAAAGATTTTAATCCAATAATTGAATATTGTTTTAGGGGTCAATTTGTATCCGAAGAAATCAAACAAGCATTTATTTCTCTGTTACACGAGTTTAAAGTAAAAAAAGGAGCTACGTTTTTGCAGGAAGGTGCTATATGCAATCATATTTATATTGTTGAGACTGGATTAATAAGGCAGTATTTTTATAAAAACGGGATTGATATAACCGAATACTTTGCCTGGGAGAAGCAAGGTTTTGTTTGCCTTGAAAGTTTTATTGAGCGTAAACCTTCCAGGTTAATAGTCGAAGCATTAGAAGATTGCGTAATATATGGCATTCATAAAGACGAACTGAATGAGTTGAGCGGGATATATCGCGAAATAGAATTAATGTACCGCGGAATGTTAGAACAGTCGTTACTAATTTCTCAGAAGCGTATGTATACCATGCATTTCGAAACAGCGAGTGAGCGTTATAACAATTTTATGAAAGTATCTCCATTCTTAATGAATCGTGTTCCTTCTATGTATATTGCCTCCTATTTAGGCATCACACCCGAGACCCTCAGTCGTGTAAAGGGAAAACAATATCCTCATTCTATGTTTTAAAGCATATCTCCAGTTGATATTTATCAAGAAAAACCAGAACTTTCAAATTCTTGATATATATCAATTCCTGCCACCGGATAATACCTGATATTTGCTAAGAATTACGACGAGATGTGTTCGGAGTAATTATTTTGTTAATCAAATATCAAATTATTATGAACCCAGGTAAAATCATTCTGTTTGGTAGCCTGTTTTTCCTTGCTACTCAGGCATTAGCCCAGGTAACCCTGAAGACAGCCACCATGAAGGTTAATGGAAAATCGTTTAACGATCTCAATAGAAATGGAAAACCGGATATTTATGAAGATACCAGTTTACCTATTGATACCCGTCTTAATAACATAGTTTCGCTGATGACCGACGAAGAAAAAGCCGGTTTTCTGATTGGTATAGGTATGCCGGGTTTTGATGGAATCTCGGCTGTTGTTGACTATGTGGATACGGGAAAAGTACCAGGAGCCGCCGGGGGTACATTGGCTATTCCCCGTCTGGGAATTCCAACGGTAACCGTTGCTGATGGTCCTGCCGGATTACGTATTTCACCGAAACGTTCTAATACAGATAAGACATTCTATTGTACGGCATTTCCGGTTGGAACCGCACTGGCTTCTACCTGGAACGAAGATCTGGTAAAAAGCGTCGGGAAAGCAATGGGGAATGAGGTAAAAGAATATGGTGTGGATATATTGCTGGCTCCTGCATTGAATATCCACCGCAATCCGTTGTGCGGAAGGAATTTTGAGTATTATTCCGAAGATCCGTTAGTTGCAGGTAAAATAGCAGCTGCGTATGTGAATGGTGTTCAATCGAATGGTGTGGGTACTTCTATCAAACACTTTGCAGCAAATAATCAGGAAACCAACCGCCTTGGTGTAAATGAACATGTGAGCGAAAGAGCCATGCGCGAAATCTATTTGAAAGGATTTGAAATTGCAGTGAAAGAATCACAACCCTGGACAGTAATGTCGTCGTACAACCTGATTAATGGAACTTATACTTCTGCCCGTCGCGATTTGCTCACCGATATTCTACGTTCGGAATGGGGATTTAAAGGGATGGTAATGACCGACTGGTTCGGCGGTTACCCAAGCTTTAAAGCTATAGCCAATCCTGCTTATGTAAGCGATGTTGTGAAACAGGAGACAGCAGGGAATGACTTGTTGATGCCGGGATTAAAAACGCAGAAAGAGGCTATTCTCAAGGCAATGAAAGACGGTTCACTTTCAAAACAAACGGTTGATCAGAACGTCAAAAGAATCATGAAAATGGTGTTTCAATCTCCTGCCATGGCGAATTATAAATATTCGAATGCGCCCGATTTGAAAGCCCATGCGCTGGTATGTCGCCAGGCAGCAACTGAAGCGATGGTATTGTTGAAGAATAATAATGCTTTGCCTGTTGCTGTTGCACCTATAGCCGCATTTGGTGTTACTTCCTACAATTTTTATGCAGGTGGAACGGGTAGTGGCGACGTGAACAAAGCATATACTGTTTCATTGGCAGAAGGATTAAGCAACGCCGGTTACAGCCTGAATAAAGACTTGCAGGATCTTTACGAACCGTATCTTAAACAAAGAATGATTGAAGAAAATGAACGTCGCACCAAAGAAGGTTTGATGGCTGGGGGAGTGAAAATTGTCGAAATGAATATAGATAAAGCGCTATGCAGTAAGGTGGCTGCAAATTCAACGGCTGCACTTATTACAATTGGCAGAAGTTCAGGCGAAGGTGTCGACCGTGGTTTAGATGGTGATTTCAACCTGTCGCAAGGTGAAACAGACATGATAAATAATGTTTCGGAAGCATTTCACGCTCTGAACAAAAAAGTGGTTGTTATTTTAAACGTTGGTGGTGTAGTCGAAACTGCCAGCTGGAAAGACAAAGTAGATGGTATTTTGTTGGCCTGGCAGGTGGGACAGGAGGGTGGTAACGCAGTGGCAGATTTGCTTTCGGGCAATGCAAATCCATCGGGCAAACTTACTATGACCTTCCCTGTTCAGTACAGTGATGTGCCAACGGCTAAAAACTGGGTGATTAATACCGATATAAGCTGGATGGGAACTGATGATCCGAGTCTGCAACAAACAACCTACTCCGAAGGGATCTTTGTGGGCTATCGTTATTACAATACGTTCAATGTGAAACCTTCTTACGAATTTGGTTACGGACTTTCATACACCAACTTTGAGGTAACTAATCTTCAGTTGAGCAACAAAACTTTCGATGGGAATATAACGGTTACTGTCGATGTGAAGAACTCAGGGGAAAAAGCCGGAAAAGAAGTGATTGAATTGTATTTATCAGCACCTGCGAAGAAATTGCAAAAACCAGATTCCGAGTTGAAAGCTTTTGCTAAAACAAAACAATTACTACCTGGTGAAACACAAACAGTCACATTAACTATCAATGAAAAAGATTTAGCTTCGTTCGATGAAAAAGCCGGTGCATGGGTCGCTGAAGCCGGTACTTACAAAGTGTTGATAGGAACTTCATCCGTGAATATCAGGCAATCAGCAACTTTTACACTGCCTGCCGACAAAGTGGTGGAAAAGACTCATAAAGCTTTTGCTCCTGATATAGCCTTTGAAGAGTTGAAGAAATAATTGATTTTGGTAGGGTTGTTCTGCTAACTTTTCCACAGAAGAATGTTTTTGACAATGACCATAAATTATTGTGTTCAGGTATAAGAAAAGTGGTTGTATTAGTTATTTATTAAATTATTGCTAAAATGTAGAATGCCCCGGTGTTTTGAAATAAACATCGGGGCATCATTTTTACTTGCATTTGCCACAATTGGAACAGTTTTACAAATGAGTTTACTGCTACAGGTGGTACATTGACTTCGATATTGAGGTCGATACAACTGCTGTGAGTTTATCGGTTCACCAAAGTTATTGGTTAGTTTGAAATTTAGAGGTTTCCCAGAATAATTCGTGCCTGACTTAAAAACCATTTGACTTTGTAAGTGCTTTTTAGGTAATTGAAATGTTCTCCCGTCTTTTATAAAATTAGTTCCGGTCTCGATAAAGCAAAAAGTAACGTTGTAAAAGTATAGAAAATGGAAACCACAGGCAATAAGGTTTGTTACATACATCATTGGTTAGAAATGCTGAAAAAGAAGTTGTTGTGAGGGTGAAAAATCGTAAAGCTTTTTTGAGGATAAAATCCTGATCAATAAAATACTCTCTTAAAGAGTTTTTTTTATACTTTTGTGTCAATAAACAGAAATAATTATTCGACAGAAAGATTTAAAATACCCCACATGTCCGATTCGGAATGTATTGAGCCGGTTCAGTAATAAATGGTCATTATTGATATTCATCTCTCACGAAGCCGGTGGTACACTGCGTTATAAATATTTGAACGAAGCAATTCCCGACATCTCTCAGAAAGTATTATTCGGTACCTTAAAACGACTTGAAGAGGACAAGCTGATTGTTCGCAAAGCTTATGCTGAAGTACCACCAAGGGTGGAATATTCTCTGACGGAAATGGGCAAGGACATTCTGCCTGCTGTTCAACTGATGATTCGTTGGGCACAGGAAAATTTTGAAGAAAAAGTAAATAAATAAAAAATATCAATTATGTCAACAGCAATTCAGGAAGATAAACGAAAGGTGACTACGCACCGGCTTAAAGAAATGAAAGATCGTGGAGAAAAAATATCAATGCTCACAGCGTACGATTTTTCGATGGCTTCCATCATTGACCAGGCCGGAATGGACGCCATACTGGTCGGAGATTCTGCTTCGAATGTAATGGCAGGAAACATAACCACTTTGCCAATGACTCTTGATCAGATCATCTATCATGGCGTTTCGGTGATGCGGGCAGTCAAAAGAGCATTGGTAGTGGTAGATATGCCATTTGGAACCTGCTCGGGTAATCCGGTCAAATCACTTGAAGCAGCCATTCGAATCATGAAAGAAACAGGTGCAGATGCATTAAAAATAGAAGGTGGCGAAGAAATTATGGAAGATATCCGCAAAATCATTAACGCAGGTATTCCTGTTATGGGACATTTGGGACTCATGCCTCAATCGATCAATAAATACGGGACCTACACAGTAAGGGCTAAGGAAAAAGAAGAAGCTGATAAACTTATTAGTGATGCTTTGCTGTTGGAAAGAATCGGTTGCTTTGCTATTACTTTGGAAAAAATACCTGCAAAACTTGCCGGAGAAATTACGGAAAAAGTTTCTATCCCAATCATTGGTATTGGTGCCGGACCCTATGTAGATGGTCAGGTGTTGGTGATGCACGATATGCTAGGAATAAATAAAAACTTCTCACCCAAGTTTCTACGCAGATATGAAGATTTAAACACTATAATTACAAATGCTGTAGCTAATTATATTTCTGATGTAAAAAGCAAAAGTTTCCCAAATGAAAATGAATCATATTGAGTAAATAGTATCATTCATTCTTACTGAATATCAGCTAAAAGTACTTTGGAGTAATTCTGAAGTTCATTTAGCTGATATTTTATTTTAATAATCAGCCTGAAAAACAACTGATCCAAAAGAGCATAGAATGAAATAAAAATCATCATTTTTATAAGCAGACTTCTACTCATGTCATAATCTGATTCATATGACTATAGCTTATGACCCATTTAGTCATTATTTTAAAATTGGTTTTGAATTGGTTTTGGATTGGTTTTGGTAACTATAATTCATTCATTTATTTCCAAAACATATGCCATATACCTTAATAGATAAATGGCATTTATAAGGTTGATATATCAATGTTAAGTGACTGATATATCAGAATACCGACCAATGAAAAACCAGTCCAAAACCGTTTAAAAACCATTCAGAGTTGAATATGCATTCGTAATACAAATATAAAAAGAAAATTTGATAATCCGGTTTTGTCTAAAATAAATCACGTAACTCAACATAAAATAACAGAATTAGTTTATTAGTGGCTCGGAGCCTTTGCGGTTAATCCTGTCATTTATATTGTGAAAGAGAATGAATGGATTACAATGATTTCCATATTCTGTTTTGAAAAACCCGGCATAGACTGAACAAATCAAACTTTGTGCTCGTTAAAATGAGTAAAAGGGAAAACAGTAAACTTGTGAAATTATTATTTGAACGAATGAAAACTTTCCGCAAAAAAACACTCTCTTTTTTTTGTCGTTTTTCAGCTATCCTGATAAAGTAATAATAGCTTAACACTAAAATATTTGAATTACATGAAAGCAGGCGTATTAAATGAATTTGGGACTTCCTTTTCACAAGATGAATTTAAAGAATTTGATACAAGGATATTGCCGGAAATGTTTCAATTGGCAGCTGAACATGAATTGTATTCACTAATTTAAAATTCTATCGATCTTTTGAGCCAATCAGCAAAAATCTTTGAGCCGCAGGGAAAACCATTACCTGCGGTTTTGTATTAATTTTGTAGTGTCAAATTGCCGTAAGAATGTATCAACTATAAAAATTATACTGTACTAATTATGGAAACAAAAATTGTAAAAGCATATGGTAAAGAGGCCGTTGATATTCCGCTTCATGCTATGGATATAAAAAGAAGAGCACTTCAGCCTCATGATGTGGAAATGGAAATCCTGTATTGTGGTATTTGCCATTCCGATTTGCACCAGATAAAAAATGATTTCGGTCATACTATGTGGCCTATAGTCCCCGGTCATGAAATAGTAGGTCGTGTTACAGCTGTAGGTGCACACGTAGCAAAATTTAAAGTTGGAGATCTTTCCGGAGTAGGTTGCATTGTCGATTCGTGTGGGAAATGTGAATACTGTGAGGAGGGACTGGAACAGTTTTGCGATACCGGAGTTACATTCTCATTTAATAGTCCAGACAAGTTCTTAGGTGGAGCTACTCTTGGTGGTTTCTCCGATACTTATGTTTGTGACGAGAAATATGTGTTGCATGTACCCGAAACACTTGATCTGGCAGGTGCTGCTCCATTATTGTGCGCCGGGATTACGGTGTATTCTCCGTTGCTACACTGGCATGCCGGCCCGGGTAAAAGAGTTGGCATTTTGGGTATTGGTGGGTTAGGTCACCTGGCCATAAAAATGGCAAAAGCAATGGGTGCTGAAGTGGTGGTATTTACAACCTCACCCTCTAAAGTGGAAGATGCCAAACGTCTGGGAGCTGATGCTGCTGTGTTGTCATCAGACAATGCCCAAATGAAAAGTTATTTCAGAAAACTGGACAATATCATTGATACTGTTTCGGCCAAACACGATGTGAATACGTACCTTAACCTGTTAAGACCAGATGGAAGTGTTATATTGGTAGGTTTGCCCCCTGAATCACTGGAAGTAAATGCTTTCAGCCTGGTTGGCGGACGACACAGCTTTTCAGGTTCAAATATTGGTGGCATTGCTGAAACTCAGGAGATGCTGGACTTTTGTGCCAAACACAACATTACAGCTGATATTGAAATTATTACTATCCAACAGGTGAATGAAGCCTTTGAACGATTGGAAAACGGTGATGTGAAATACCGTTTTGTCATTGATATGGCTTCACTGAAAAATCAGATATCCAAAAATGAGAAGTAACTTTATTTTGGAGGTTACTTTCATTTTATCTGTCTTCTGAAAAATAATATTTACGAAAGGATAAAATAACTATACTTCATATTGGTTTTACTAAAATTATCTAAAATGAAAAAGTATATCCCATTTCAAATTCTGTTGACTGTAATTCTGTTGACAGGAATCTACGGATTTAGCGAATATTCGCTTAAAAACTCTAACAAAAAAGCAATGAAAGAATCTCCCGAAGTGACGAACATACCTTCTGATAAAAAAGAAAGTAATTCAGTTGTTTACATTACAAAAGACATCAGTCCGGCCGGGTTGATGGAAGTTTACAAGGCATTAGGTCGTAAAGTTTCGGGTAAAGTAGCCGTAAAGATCAGTACCGGTGAACCCGGTGGTCATAACTACCTGTCACCTGACCTGATTAAAGACCTGGTAAAGTCAGTGAACGGAACCATTGTAGAATGTAATACTGCATATAGCGGAGGTCGTTCAGGTACTGCAATGCACAAGCAGGTTGCCATTGATCACGGTTTCACAGCCATTGCTCCGGTAGATATTATGGATGAAGAAGGCTCAGTTTCTCTCCCTTTTGCCAAAGGGGAAAATATTAAAGAAGATTTCGTTGGGTCTCATTTTAAAAATTACAATTCATTCATTATACTCTCACATTTTAAGGGACATGCAATGGGTGGTTTTGGTGGTGCATTCAAAAATATGTCAATTGGTATAGCTTCCGCTGAAGGAAAAATGTGGATTCATACTGCTGGGGTTACAAAAAAAACCGGCGATTTTGCACTATGTTTCAAGACTGACCAGGATGCTTTTTTGGAGTCTATGGCTGAAGCAGCAGGTGCTGTAATGAATTATATGGGGAATAAGGTAGTTTATATCAGTGTAATGAATAAAATGTCTGTTGACTGTGATTGTGACTCCCATCCCAAAGAACCGACCATGAAAGATATCGGTATTCTGGCATCTCTCGATCCTGTTGCTTTGGATCAGGCCTGTGTAGATCTTGTCTATAATGCTTCTGATGGGAAAGATCTGATTGAACGGATGGAATCGAAGCATGGCATTCATACGATTGAGCATGCTGCAGTTTTGGGGCTGGGTAACAGAACCTATAAATTAGTCAGACTGAAAAAATAATATGCTTGAAAGGGAATCTGTTTATCTTTGGTATTATTTTACAGTCCTGATCCGACAAATTGCTCCCTATTGGGCAATAGGTATTGTCATTGGTTCGGTGATCTCAGTATTTGGTAAAGAAAAGATTAACCGGCTCTTTGCTTCTACTCAGGATACAAAAATGGGGATATTTGGGATAATCCCGGCGAGTTTGCTGGGAATTATCTCTCCTCTCTGTATGTTTGGAACTATTCCAATTGCTGCTTCATTCTCTAAAAAAGGGATGAGAGATGATTGGTTGGCTGCATTTATGATGAGCTCTATACTGTTGAATCCGCAACTTATTATTTATAGTGCAGCACTGGGTAGAACAGCTTTTTTTATACGTATCGGTTGCAGCATTATCATGGGTATTGTGGGTGGTCTGTTGGTAAGGTGTTTTTATCAGGGAAAACCGTTTTTTAATTTCAATGGCTTTGAACCACGTAAAAGCCGGGATAACGATCCAAACATACTCTTTCGATTATTAAAGAATATCCGGAGAAATATTAAAGCTACCGGTTTATATTTTTTTATCGGAATTATTATTACCGTACTCTTTCAACGGTATGTTCCAACCCATGTTTTCACAGGTATATTCGGTCCACAACATGGATTTGGCGTACTATTGGCTGCAACTTTAGGTGTGCCAATGTATGTCTGCGGGGGAGGAACAATTCCATTGTTGATGGAATGGCTGCAAAGCGGTTTAAGTATGGGAGCTGCTGCCGCTTTTATGATAACCGGTCCGGCAACAAAATTCACTAATCTTGGAGCCGTTAAGATAATTCTTGGAATGAAAAATTTTATTCTTTATTTATTGTTTGTGATATTGTTTGCATTGATTACCGGCTTTTTGATTAATCAATTTGTTTAGAAAACAGATGAACCCATATTGCAGCTAAAACTTGAATAAATGGTCAAAATTGTACTGTTTTTTTCAAAAGGTCATGGTTAAAATCGTAAGTAACAAATAGTCAATATTATAATTTTAAAAAATACGTTGAAGTGCTCTGCTAAAAGATGTTTACAAGAAAATGTTTGACAACTTTGCACCATGTATAACGTTGTATAAACGAACCCTGATATAGAATTTCAGTAAAAACTAAATTAAAAGAGTACAAGAAAATATTTATGAAAACAAGAAAATTAGGCAACAACGGGCTGGAGGTATCAGCACTTGGACTCGGTTGCATGGGCATGAGCTTTGCGTATGGTTCTATACCCGACAAAAAAGAAATGATTGCACTTATTCGCAAAGCAGTGGAAAGTGGTGTTACGTTCTTTGATACCGCCCAGATATATGGCCCTTTCACCAATGAAGAACTGGTTGGTGAAGCATTGGCTCCTTTTCGTAACAAAGTGGTGATTGCCACAAAATTTGGTTTTCATTACGAAAATGGAAAATCCGTTGGATTGGATAGTCATCCCGATTATATCAGACAAACGGTTGAAGATTCGCTGAATAGGCTTAACATCGAAACTATCGATCTGCTCTATCAGCACCGTGTGGATCCTAATGTGCCGATTGAAGATGTAGCCGGAACAGTGAAAGACCTGATTCGGGAAGGTAAAGTGAAATACTTCGGGCTATCGGAAGCCGGAGTTGATACTATTCGCAGAGCTCATGCCGTACAGCCCGTTTCGGCTCTACAAAGTGAATACTCGTTGTTTTGGCGTGAACCGGAAGCCGAAATAATGCCAACGCTTGAAGTACTGGGTATTGGTTTTGTTCCATTCAGTCCTTTGGGTAAAGGCTTCCTGACCGGTAAGATCAGCGCGGATACTGTCTTTGAAAGTAATGATTTTAGAAATTCAGTTCCCCGTTTTGATATGGAGAACCGGAAAGCCAATCAACCGTTGGTCGATTTGGTGACGGATATTGCGATTCAAAAACGGGTAACTCCTGCGCAGATTGCACTGGCCTGGATATTGGCGCAAAAAACCTGGATAGTTCCCATTCCCGGAACAACAAAGTCAGATCGGCTTAACGAAAATATCGGTTCTGTTTCAGTGGAGCTAACTACGGCTGACCTGCAACAAATTGAAGAAGCAGCTTCGAAAATAACCATACAAGGCGACCGGTATCAGGCAGCAGCACAAAAGATGATAAATCGATAAGTCATCAAAATATATCTTTTAATCACGGTTCCGCATTTGCAGAGCCGTGATTTTTTATTTCAGGATACTTTGACCAAAATGCCCATGAATATAAAATATATTGTTTAATTCTTTTAATTACATAGAAAACTGTTGTTTACAAAGTATATAATCAGCTGATAACTCAGGTTTATTGAGATGATTAAAAATCTAACAACGACTGTCATAAAGGATAGATATGGAATGTTATTCGTCCTGATTTAAAGAAGTAATTGAAGAAAAGGATGTATATACGATGATTTACAGCGGATATACAAACTCTGGTGAACTTTTACTATGTTTATTGCGTTTTTTGATTGGGAAGAATTATCAGAAAGATTTACTATTCAATATTGTACGAACGAAAGTATTAAAATAAGCACTATTGTATGTATCATCAGAAAACTTCTTCATAATGAACTTTACTCCCCGGAGCAGGGATTTGAGATTCCCGAAAAGAGTATTATATCCGGTTCAAAATAGATCAACAGGTTTATATGTAGTGAAATTAAATGATCTGATACATTCATAAATCTTGTTTTTAAAGTTATTATACCTTGACATAAATGGATACCATAAGGCATGTCCGATTATTGAAAAAAAAGTAATGAACAATATTTCAATAAATTATACAATATTTCAACTTAAAAAATGAGTTTTAATTTAGTTCCGAAAATCTAATACCAAATATTACAAATTAGGTTAAGGTGACCTTTTAAATTGTAATGGTTACAATTTAATCGAATATAAAATCGTTATTTTGTTGATAATATTATTCATTAGTTTCTTTCATTATTTTGCAGAGCTGCAAAAATTAAAAGCTGCTTAATGCAAAAACAAATTCAAAAATCATGAATTTCAAACTTATAAATAAAATATTGTTTGCTGCAATCTTTTTATACAGTTGCACAACAAACACCACCATGGAACCTGTTATTACAACTACAGTGCCAAGTCAAATCACATTAAACAGTGCCATTACAGGAGGTAGTCTTACTACCGATGGCGGTTCAAAAATACTTAAACAAGGTATCTGTTGGGATACAATTATCGATCCAACCACTGCAAAAAATAAAATTGTTGATGTGTCGGGTAAAATTGTTTTCTCAGATACGATTTCCGGATTAAAGGCTAATAAAACCTATTTTACCAGAGCGTATGCCACTAATTCCGCAGGTACATCTTATGGTAAAAATGAAACATTTACAACTCTTGCTTCATCGTCCCCGACACTTACCACAACATTAGTTACTTCGATAGCAGAAACAACGGCAATTTCAGGCGGAAATATTACGACCGATGGCGGATCTCCCATAACTGCACGAGGAGTATGCTGGAGTACTGTTCCCGGAGCTACTGTTACTTTAAGCACCAAAACAACCGATGGAAGTGGCTTGGGAAGTTTCAGCAGTTCAATAACCGGTCTAACCGGAACGACAACCTATTATGTAAGAGCCTATGCGACAAATATTCTGGGGACTACCTACGGATCAGAGCTATTTTTCACAACTACTGCTAAATCCGTTGTTGCGGTCATTCCTGTACTTATTACAAATGTTGTAACTTCAATAGGATTTACTTCAGCTACTTCGGGTGGTTCAATTACTACCGATGGAGGAGCTCCGGTCACTTCCCGTGGAGTTTGCTGGAGTACCAGTGCTGCACCAACAGTAGCATTAAGCACTAAAACATCAGATGGTACCGGTATCGTTAGTTTTACAAGCTCTATCACCGGTCTTTTACCATCAACGACTTATCATGTGAGAGCTTATGCAACTAATAGCCAGGGCACAGGGTACGGCCAGGAACAGACCTTTGTCACTTCTTCGACTGCTGTTCCAACCTTATCAACATCTGCAGCGGCATTCATAGGAGCAACTACAGCCGAATCGGGTGGAAATATTTCACTGGATGGGGGAGCAACAATCACTGTTCGGGGAATTTGCTGGAGTACCAGTTCAGGACCCACAACTTCATTAACTACTAAAACGTCTGATGGAACAGGAACCGGTATTTTTACAAGTAATTTAACAGGGCTAACAGCATCAACACTTTATTATATAAGGGCATATGCGACCAATTCAGTCGGTACATCTTATGGAAACGAAGTGACATTTACTACTTCGGCTGCTGTAACAACTCCTACCGTTCCTGTACTGTTTACAAATCCAATTACATCAATTGGTTCGGCAACAGCAGTATCCGGTGGTGTCACTACCTCAGATGGCGGTTCAACCATTACAGCACGTGGTGTTTGTTGGGGTACTGCTTCCGGACCGACAATTTCACTGAGTACCAAAACATCCAACGGTACCGGTACCGGAGCTTTTACCAGCAATCTTACAGGACTTGCGGCATCAACAACGTATTACGTGAGGGCATATGCTACAAATTCAACCGGAACAGGTTATGGTTCAGAATTGTCGTTTACGACCACTGCAGCAGCTACAATTGCTGCTTTAACAACCACAGCGGTCACTTCGATTAATAGTACTACTTCAGTTTCAGGAGGTAATATTACTTCTGACGGAGGTTCGGCTGTCACTGTCCGTGGTGTCTGCTGGAATACCAGTACCGGGGCAACCATTGCATTGAGTACCAAAACATCAGATGGAACAGGTACGGGCAGCTTTACAAGCAATATCACCGGGCTGACTGCCTCTACGACCTATTATGTACGGGCCTATGCTACAAATGGTATAGGGACTGCTTATGGTTCGGAGTTAATCTTTACAACAACCGCACAGGCATCAATACCAACACTAACAACTACTGCCGTTTCAGCCATCGCTATCACGACAGCTACATCCGGTGGAAGTATCAGTGCCGATGGTGGTTCACCTGTTACAGCAAGAGGTGTTTGCTGGAGCACAAGTTCGGGGGCTACCACTGCCTTAAGTACTATAACATCAGATGGAAGCGGTACGGGTAGCTTTGCAAGCACTATAACCGGACTAACCGGATCAACCCTTTATTATGTCAGGGGGTATGCCACAAATGCCGTCGGGACTGCTTATGGAAATGAAGTGACATTTACTACTACTGCAGGTTCATCTAATTCAACCGGAACATTAACTGTTAGTGTTTTGACAGTTGCACCTGGTGGTGGCTATTCTCCGAAAAATGTAGTAGCTATCTGGATAGAAACAAATGCCGGTGTATTTGTAAAATCATTGTTGGTCTATGCAAATGCACGTAAAAATGATTTGACTACCTGGTATCCTAACTCATCAGGGAACGTTGTGAATGCCATCACCGGCGCAACTCAAAGCAGTAACACAACCCGTACCTGTACCTGGAATGGAACAGATGTCGGTGGAGCTGTGGTGGTAGATGGAACCTATAAAGTATGCATGAATATAGCAGATGGTAAAACAGCATTCGGCTCATTTGCTTTTACAAAAGGCACAGCAGCAGTTACGCTTGCACCTGCTAATGTGACAGGTTTTTCAAACATATCAATAAGCTGGGTTCATTAACCCATGAATAAAATCTATAAAATAACAGGATTTAAATGTCCTGTTATTTTATAGAATATTCATTAAATGCAGACCAGTCAATTATCTACAGAGGCAGAGTAGTATAGGCCTCATTTTGATAATAAAAAATCAAGACATTCTTTTGTGCCTTGTACATAATTCTGAAATGTAAATTTTGTCAGATATAAAAATAATTTTTACTAATGCAATGATTGTCAATTTGGTTTTATCAGAATAAATGAAAAGTCACAAATGTTTAACCATTAGCTGTCCATAAACTGCTAACCAACAATTAAGTACTATGAACTATAAATTAATCCTTTTAGTTATTGCTATCTTCCTGTTTTCAGGTGCCCGGGTTAAAGCAGTGAACTCACCACATGGTGAAAAGTTTATTAAAGAATGTACCCTTTGTCATGTGACTGAAAATTGGATGAAAATCAAGCAAGATGGTTATAATCATAACAAAACGAAGTTTCCTCTCAAAGGGCAACATGCTGCGGTATCGTGTAAAAAATGTCATCCGACGCTTGTTTTTGATCAGGCTCCCCTGGAATGTGTGGCGTGTCATACCGATATTCACCAGGGTACTGTAGGAAAAGATTGTGGAAGGTGTCATTCCCAGAACAATTGGTTTGTAAATAATATCAATCAAATTCACCGGCAAGCAGGTTTTCCATTGATAGGCGAACATGCTGCAGCCGATTGCAACCGGTGTCATACATCGGCTTCATTGCTACGGTTCGACAATATTCGATCCGATTGTTATTCTTGTCATCAATCACAGTATGAATTAACCACCAAACCGAACCACATTGAAACAGGAATGGGTACTGATTGTCAACGTTGCCATAATATGTCGGGACAAAGCTGGCTTTCCATTGGTCACGGTTTCGATCATGGAGCTTTTCCATTGACTGGTGCCCATAATATCCAGTGCGACCTTTGTCATTTCAATAATGATTTTAAAACAAAATTATCAACTGAATGCTCAACGTGTCATGATCCGGGACCTGCAAAAACTTCCTCTCCGGCACATACAACTAAATTTTTGAACTATGCCTGTTCCAATTGCCACACTGCAACCACCTGGACCAATGTGAAGTTCCCTATTCATGAAGTTTACGGAAAAATATATTCGGGTACTCATAAAGGAAAATGGACAGCTTGTACCGATTGTCATACAAACGATACTTCTTACACTTCCTATTGCTCAAAATGCCACACATTCAACAGTGGAAAATTAAATTGAAAATTAACCAATGAGTTTTGTTAAAAAATTATTTTTTCTTACCTCCTTTATTCTCACCGGAATTAGTCTTTACGGGCAAAATATCGATGACTTTATCAAAGGAAATATAAATTATATCAGTAGTCAGAATGTGTATGTACAATTTGTAAATACCGATGGTTTAGAAATCGGCGATACTCTTTTCAGTGTCAAAAACGAAAAGTACCAACCGATTATGACAGTAAAAAATAAATCTTCGATTTCGTGTATCGGGACTGCTATCGGGAGCTATATTCCTGTTGTGAAAAATCAGGTCTATGCCCGAAAAAGGAAGGAACTAACACCCATTGAAATTCTTTCTCAACAATCGAAACAAGGGATTGCCCTGAATGACCAGGCCATTAATAGTTCCAAAAAAGTAAAACAATCAACGGGTAGCGACGCTTCGTTGAACGGGCGAATTTCGTTATCCGGTTTTCTAAACAACACGAGTGATACAACGGTAAACAGCACGTTCCGTTTTAATTTATCCCTGAATGCGCATCATATTGGCAATTCCAATCTTTCATTTGAAAGTGATTTATCACTGACAAACCGAAATACTTACAGGACTTTTGTTAATTTGAGCACAGTGGCTGATACGATGAAGCTTGTCAATTTCCGTCAGACATTCAATGACATCAAAATTTATAACCTTTCGTTGAAATACGATATTGGTAAGACGGCAAGTGTTCTGTTTGGACGGAAAATAAACCTGAACTTAGCCAATGTAGGAGCTATTGATGGCCTTCAGTTTGAAAATAACGGAAAGTTTATTTCGTTTGGAGCAGTTGTTGGTTCAAGGCCTGATACCTATACCTATGCCATTAATCCGAATTTGTTTCAGTTTGGCGCCTTTATTAACCATCACCTGATAGAAAAGACCGGTAGCATGCAAACATCACTTGCATTTTTCAATCAGACGAATAATATGCTGACCGATAGACGGTTTATATATATCCAGCATAGCAATTCCCTGTTGAAAAACGTTGATTTCTTTGGTTCGGCTGAAGTGGACTTGTTTGGGCTTCAAAACAATCAACCTGTCACCACTTTCAATCTGACAGGTGCCTATCTGTCGCTTCGCTGGAGTGCTCTTCATAATCTTTCCATGACAGTATCGTATGATGCACGCAAGAATATTTACTACTATGAAACCTATAAAAATTATGTAGATAGTTTGCTAGATAAAGAAACCCGGCAAGGTTACCGGTTCCTGTTTAATTATCAACCATTCAGCCATCTTTCATTAGGTGGCACTGCCGGTTACCGGTTAGCTACTGCTACTTCAAGCCAATCATTAAACGGATACAGTTACCTTACTTTTTCACAGATACCGTTAATTGATGCATCTATTACCATTGATGCCACGGCACTTAAAACAACCTATATGAACGGTACGATTTACGGAGCTTCGTTATCGCGCGATTTTTTTAATGGAAAATTATATGTCGATTTATCCTACCAGAAAGTAAATTATACATTTGCAACCACAACCCAATTACTGGAAGATAATGCTGATATAAATTTTTCGTGGCGGTTTACCCGCAAATTGTTTTTTACAGTCGATTTTGAAGCTATGAAGGATACAAACAGCAATTTGCAAGGTCGAATGTTTTTCAATATCACACAACGGTTTTAGATTTCTCCGGAAAATCATTATTGAGCCAATAAAACTAAGAACAAAGTGTAATGAACACGAAATCAAGAGTTGAAAAATAATTTTCCAAACAATAACAAAAGAGACCAGCCTAATTTTTATTATGCTGGTCTCTTTATATTTTTCATCAACTCCTCAACTCCTCAACCAATCAACCAATCAACTATTTCATTCTTCGAATCTTACAGGATTCAATATCAATACTAAGGCTTTATAAAATTTAAAGCAGTAACCGAACCTGAATTGTCAGTACAACTTCATACAACAGAGCCACTTTTGTCAAGGGATTGGGGTTTGAAGCGTTGGTTAGTCTAATTCAAGAAACCATCACTTTTGAAAGGGTAACGCTGAAATAAGGGTATGTTCCCTTGATTGCATTGATCAGAAGGAACAACTTTGCTGCATTAAACACGGTTTGTTTGGTAGTGGAGCGTTTGTATTATACACGGATAAGGTCAGTTATTGGTTTTAGATGTCCTATACTAAAGAAAATTTGCTACGCTGTCTTACTTGTCCCTCAATCCGGGGACTGCTTACTTAAAAAGGCTTTGCATGCAAATAGCTATGTTTTTCCAACTTCCGGCTTATAGGTTACCTGCTTGACCAGATTTCCAAACTTAGCAGATGTAAACTGAAATACGAATGAAAATCAAATATGCGCAAACAGTACTATTTAAAAAAAATCAGATGATGTGTGAATCATGTAATTTTTCTTCATAATTGTGTAATAGTTAATTGTTTTAGAACCATAACTTTGCTTTTTTAATTTTTGAATAAGCAAAGACGCATATTAAAAAATTCTTAAAAATAGAACATCGTTATCTTTATGGTATTAAATATGTGTAACTTACAATAAAAGGAACATTAATATGAAACATATTGTAAAAATTAAATCAATAGGATACATTACCCATGATGTGCTAAAAATAATTACAGGGAAGCCTCCCCATTATGATTTCACACCCGGTCAAGCCACAGAAGTTTCCATAAATAAACCAGATTGGAAAGGTAAAAAGAATCCATTCACATTCACAAACCTTCCCGAAGATGATTTCCTTGAATTTAGCATTAAAACATATCCGGAACACAAAGGTGTAACCAATGAAATACTGAAATTAAATGAAGCTGATGAGTTGATTTTACATGAGGTGTTTGGAGCAATCTCATACAAAGGAGAAGGAGTGTTTATTGCCGGAGGTGCAGGTGTTACTCCGTTTATTTCCATATTCAGGGACCTACATAAAAAAAATAAAATTGGCAATAATAAACTCATATTTGCCAATAAAACGAAAGCAGACATTCTATTGGAACAAGAATTTACCGACTTATTAGGTAGGAATTTTATCAATATCTTATCCGACGAAAAGGCAGAAGGATATGCCAACGGACAAATCACTGAAGATTTTCTGAAAGCCCATGTGAATGACACTACCCAAAACGTGTATGTGTGTGGACCACCGCCAATGATGGAAGCTGTACAAAAACAATTATCAAACTTGCATATAAGTAAAAAAACAATTATAGTAGAGGCAATTTAAAGTTCGTAATTTAGTCCGGTATTTATAAAAAATAATTCTATGCGCTATTTTGGAATCAATATCAAAACTATTGTAAATAATCTGGTGATTAGTTATACCGATAACGGACTCGATGAGGCGCCTGTAATCATTTTTATTCACGGATTTCCACTTAACAAAACTATGTGGGATAACCAAGTGGAAGCGCTGAAAGAAGACTACCGAGTAATAACAGGTAAAGTAATGCGCGAATTTAAAGAAGGAATTTTAGAATCGGGCAAAAATGCCAGTACTGACTAAGTAACAATCAGAAAAGAAATATTACAATTGGAAAAAGCGAAGCAAATGAAGCCTGATTAAAGGTCACATCTCAAAAAGCTGCAAAGTGAAAATACAATGAAAATAGAAATACCAATAACTGAAGTTCAAGAATTTTTGAGCAATACTTATAATATTAAGGTTGGTTTAAAGAATATAAGTGAAGACAAAATCAAAGCTTCTTATTTTGTTTTTTTGGTTTTTACTATTAAAGAAGTGGGAAAAGATGAAGTCGTTTTTCATTACGAAGTAAATAGTCTTATGTACTTATTAGCAAAATGCGCTCATTTCTTATTGGGAAAAAAACTTGATGATACACCTGTTGTTTGGGATTCTAAAACAAGCGAAGTAGTTGTTGATTTGAAGAAGATTCAGGCATTGAATGATTTTTTGAAGATCTATTTTATTTCAGAATTACATTTTGTACATGAAGATATTATATTCATATTAAATAGAATAACAAATATTGATTAAAGAAATCGGGATCGACATGAAAAGAAAATATAAAATACTTATAGGTGTCATGGTCCAGCTAATTTCAATTCGGCTTATTTTACCCTATGTTAATTTACATTATGCGAATAAAAAACTGGTAAATAAGAAAGGTTATTAAGGACATATTGATGACATTAATTTATTTATATTTCGGGGAACTTATATTATCAACCATATTTATTTAAATAAAGTTGATTCAGTTTCCAAAAAAAACCGGTTTTTTCAAATCGAGCAATATTGAATTAACATTGGAATGGGGGGCGCTCTTTCACGGTTGTTTTGTTGTTGAACTCATTTTTGATTCTCGCAAATTGATTTTCACAAAAGACAAAGTCGAAATTGATGATGTAAAAAAAGACTCTTCCGATTTCCGAATTCTGTTGAAAGCTTTTATGCCATTAAAAGTAAACCGATTTGAAGTTAATAATGGTGCCATATTTTATGCTGACAATATCTCCAAACCAAAGTATACTCACATTAATAATACATCAATTAAATCCTCACATATGAGTAAAAATGTTTCAGATCAACTCGTTGAAACTTTGGTTGAAGCAGGTATAAAACGAATTTATGCCGTGACCGGAGATAGTCTCAATTATGTAAACGAAGCAGTACATCGCAATGGAAAAATCAAATGGATTCATGTGCGCAACGAAGAAACAGCTGCATTCGCATCTGGTGCAGAGGCGCAGCTAAATGGCCTGGCATGTTGCGCAGGTAGTAGTGGACCGGGGCATGTTCATCTTATCAATGGTTTGTATGATGCACATCGTTCATCTGCTTCGGTATTAGCTATTGCCTCCACCATTCCTACCAAAGAATTTGGAACCGGCTATTTTCAGGAAACAAACATATTCAAATTGTTTGACGATTGCAGTTGCTATAATCAAATGGCAACAACAACCGAACAATTTCCCCGCATGTTGCAAGCTGCTCTTCAGAATGCCGTCCATAAAAAAGGAGTCGCGGTTCTTGGATTACCTGGCGATATTACCAATCTTCCTGCTGCGGTAGCTGAAACAACGACAACTATTTTCAGAAACAAGCCTGTGATAAGACCATCGAATGATGAACTTTTGCAGCTCGCAGATTTATTAAACTCAAACCAGAAAATTACTGTTTTTTGTGGCTTGGGTGCAGCTGATGCACATCAAGAAATTATTCAACTGGCTTGTGTTTTGAAATCTCCAATAGCCTATTCATACAAAGCCAAGATGGCCATACAGTATGATAACCCATACGAAGTGGGTCTTACCGGGCTGCTGGGAATTCCGTCGGCCTATCAGAGTATGCATGAATGTGATTTACTTTTATTATTAGGAACAGATTTTCCCTACACTCCTTTTATGCCGGTTCAAAATAAAATTGTACAAATAGACATTAAACCCGAAAATCTGGGACGAAGGGCTAAACTTGATTTGGGACTTTGTGGGGATATAAAAGAAACACTTGCAGTACTTCTTACCCTGCTAAATGAGAAAGAAGATACAACTTTTCTGAATCGTCAGTTAGAATTCCACAAAAAAGTCGAACAGAATTTATTGTACTATGTAAATGATCGCGGTGAATCAAATGCCATTCATCCGGAATATGTTGCCTCGGTAATTAATGAATTAGCCGACAGGGATGCCATATTTACCGTTGATACCGGAATGTGTTGTGTGTGGGCAGCACGATACATTGATGGAACCGGTGAGCGAAAAATGTTAGGTTCTTTCAATCATGGTTCTATGGCCAATGCTATGCCCCAGGCAATTGGTGCTGCTTTTGCACGTCCTGATCAACAAATAATTGCTTTCTGTGGTGATGGAGGTTTATCCATGATGCTGGGCGACCTGATGACCATTGTTCAATACAATTTACCCGTAAAGATTGTTCTTTTTAATAACCGTTCATTGGGAATGGTGAAACTGGAAATGGAAGTTTCCGGAATTCCGGACATTGAAACAGATATGTTAAACCCTGACTTTGCAAAATTAGCAGAAGCCATGGGGATGTATGGAATTACAATTAATGATCCGACAGATGTAAGATCAACACTTGAAAAGGCTTTTCATCAGGATGGACCGGCATTAATTACCATTCAGACTGATCCAAATGCCTTGGCTATGCCACCTGAAATAGAGTTTGACCAAATGAAAGGCTTTGCATTTTATATGGGGAAAATGATGTTAAGTGGTCGCGCAGATGAAGTGCTTAAAATTATTAAATCCAATTATAAGCATTTGGGTGAAGTTGTCTGATTGTAATAATATTAACTGATTATTTACTGAAAACTAAAAAAATAAAGATTATGCCAAATTTCGGATCGCCCTTTTCAGGGTTAGCAAATGAAAGAAAACTTACTGATGCGGAGCTCATAAGAGCCATCCGTTTTATGGTAGCTGCTGAGTATGAAGCAACACAGTTGTATATGCAACTGGCTGATTCAACCGACAATAAGCTGGCACAAAAAGTTCTAAAAGACATTGCAGATGAGGAACGCGTACATTCCGGTGAGTTTCTGAGATTACTCTATGAATTGGCCCCTGATGAGGAAAAGTTTTACGCCAAAGGGGCAAAAGAAGTTGAAGAAATGATTGAGAAAGAAAAGTGACTTTTGTCACACATTAAAACGTTAAATACCGATATCCTCATTTGTAATGAATAAGGATTTATGTTCATAGTAAAACCAAAGGTTATTATTCCAAATATTTGTAGGAATTTCACTACCGTTGAATTCAGGGGCGATTTGAACCACCACCATTTCTGGAAATTTGATTATATCAGGTAGGTTTGATTTTTTTTCCGATTCTCAATAAAGTTCCGGTAAAATATAGGATTGTTTGAAAAATAAGCTTTCTCACAAGCAAATGATGTGTGAATCATGTAATTTTTCATCATAATTGTGTAATAGTTAATTGTTTTAGAACCATAACTTTGCTTTTTTAATTTTGTATAAGCAAAGACTCAAAATAAAAAATTCTAAAAAATGTAACATTAGAATCTTTATAGTATTAAATATGTGCAATTTACAATAAAAGGAAAATTAATATGAAACATATTGTAAAAATTAAATCAATAGGATTTATTACCCATGATGTGCTAAAAATAATTACAGTGAAGCCTCCCCATTATAATTTCACACCCGGGCAAGCCACAGATGTATCAATAAATAAACCCGATTGGAAAGGAAAGAAGAATCCTTTTACATTCACTTGCCTTCCCGAAGATGATTTCCTTGAATTTAATATTAAGACATATCCGGCACATAAAGGTGTAACCAACGAAATGCTGAAATTAAAAGAAGATGATGAGTTGATTTTGCATGAGGTGTTTGGCGCCATCTCTTACAAAGGCGAAGGCCTGTTTATTGCCGGAGGTGCCGGTGTTACTCCGTTTATTTCCATATTCAGGGATCTACATGAAAAAAATAAAATTGGCAATAATAGACTCATATTTGCCAATAAAACGAAAGCAGACATTCTATTGGAACAAGAATTTACCGACTTATTAGGTAGGAATTTTATCAATATCTTATCCGACGAAAAGGCTGAAGGATATGCCAACGGGCAAATCACTGAAGATTTTCTGAAATCCTATGTGAATGACACTACCCAAAACGTGTATGTGTGTGGACCACCGCCAATGATGGAAGCTGTACAAAAACAATTATCAAACTTGCATATAAGTAAAAAAACAATTACAGTAGAGGCAATTTAAAGTTCGTAATTTAGTCAGGTATTAATAAAAAATAATTCTAAGCGCCATTTTGGAATCAATATCAAAACTCTTGGAAATAAACTTGTGGTTAGTTATACCGATAACGGACCCGGAGAGGCAACCAAGTGGAAGTGCTGAAAGTAAATTTCCCTGTGATTTCGTACAATATTAGCAGGCCTGGAGATTCTGAACCGGGAACTGATGATTTTGCAATTCAACTGATTCAACCTCTGAAATTGAAACATAATTAAACCAATTTACATTCAAAATCATGGAAAAATTAAAAGAAAAAACAACAAATGTAACTGCCAGAGCAGAGTATATTGAAGTTGAAAAAAATGTACATCTTCATGTTACCGATGCCGGCGAAGGTAGACCCATTGTATTAATACCCGGTTGGCCATTGAGCGATGAAATGTATGAATACCAATACCGCGATTTAATAGAACATAATTTCCGTGTAATCGGTATCACGTTACGAGGTTTTGGCAGATCGTCGAAGCCCTATGGTGATTATAATTATGAAGTGCACGCGTTGGATATCAAACGGGTATTAGATAAATTGAATATTGAAGATGCTACCTTGTGTGGTTTTTCCATGGGTGGTGGTATTGCCACTACTTATGTTTCGCTTTATGGTTCAATGCATGTTTCAAAACTTGTATTAGCAGGTGCTGCTACACCAAGTTGGACGCAACGTGATGATTTCCCTTTCAATATTCCAAAAAGCGATGTGGATGATTTAATTGCATTGAATAACACCGACCGGCCAAAGCTTTTGTCGAATTTTGCAAAGATTTTTTCTGCTACCGAGACATCATTAAATGAAGGTATAGGCAACTGGTTGACAGCAATTAATTTAAGTGCATCGTCTTATGCCACAGGTAAATGCTTAATAGCATTGCGGGATACTGATCTTAGAAATGATTTGAAAAAGATAAAAATTCCGACTTTGATCATGCATGGAAAGAAAGATAAAATATGTTCTTTCGATTTGGCAGAACAGACTCTAAAACTGATTCCAAATGCACAACTTGTTGCTTTTGAACATAGCGGTCATAGCCTGTTTTTGGAAGAAACTAATAAGTTTAATTCAGAATTGATAAAATTTGCTACAAAATGAATCGTAAAATAAAACACCATGGCAAAGTATTCAAAAAAAGCCCAAGAAAAAATAGGAGAAGTAATGCACGAATTTAAGGAAGGAACTTTAAAATCGGGCAAAAATGGCAGTGCTGGTAAAGTAACAGACAGAAAACAAGCCATTGCAATCGGAATAAGCGAAGCAAAAGATGCCGGATTAAAGGTTCCTACTCAAAAAACTGAAAAGTAAAACTATAAATAAAAAATGGAAATATCAGAAGTTCAAGAATTTTTGAGCATTTCTTATAATATTGAGATTGGTTTAAAGAATATTTTAGAAGCCAAAGTCGAAACTAATTATTTGGTTTTTTTGGTCTTTACAGTAGAATATTAAATTTTACTATTGAATTGTTGAAAAATGAATTTTCAGTAGTAGTGTATGAAAAGAACCATTCTTAAAATAAAGACTTTCTTTAAAACTTTTGGTCCGGGAGTTGTTACTGGCGCTGCTGATGATGATCCGTCAGGAATCGCAACGTATACCCAAACCGGAGCTAAATTCGGCTATGGGCAGCTATGGACAGTGATAGTTATGCTACCACTAATGATGGCTATACAGGAAGCCTGTGCACGAATTGGAGCGGTAAACGGACATGGATTAGCATCAGTAGTTAAGGTCAATTACAGCAAGAAGGTACTTTATGCTGCTGTCTTACTCGTACTTGTTGCCAATACAATTAATATCGGCGCCGATATTGGAGCTATTGCAGCGGCTGCACAACTGCTTATTCATATTAATTTTGTCATTCTTACATTAGGTTTTACGGCTTTGATTTTAATTTTGGAAATTTTTACTACTTACCGGTTTTATTCCCGTATTTTAAAGTGGTTAGCCCTGGCATTATTAGCCTATCCGATTACGGTTTTTATGGTTCATCAACCCTGGCCGACGATTATTTCAGCAACCTTTTTGCCGCATGTGGAATTAAATTTTGAGTTTTTCTTTATTATGACAGGTATTCTGGGTACAACAATATCTCCTTACATGTTTTTCTGGCAAACCTCGCAGGAAGTGGAAGAGGAAAAGGCCCATCATTTAATGAGCCGGTATGGAAAATCTGATTTTGGATTAAAGTTTATCAAAAATCTTCGGATAGATAATTTCGTGGGCATGTTTTTTTCGGAAATAGCTACCTGGTCAATCATTGTGGCGGCGGCTACCGTTTTACATCAGAATGGTATTACGAACGTTGCTTCAGCTGCTGATGCTGCCAAGGCACTAGAACCACTTGTTCAGACTTTCCCGAATGCCGGTTTCTTATCCAAACTGATTTTTGCTATTGGCATCATTGGACTTGGTTTATTAGGGATTCCCATATTGTCCGGTTCAGCGGCTTATGCCTTATCAGAAGCCTTTAATATGAAACAAGGACTTAATCTTAAATTAAAAAAAGCCCATGGTTTTTATGGAGTAATTACAATTGCCACGCTTATCGGTTTGATGATTAATTTATCCTATCAAAGCACTGTTTTTTACCGCCGTATTTAATGGCGTGGCGGCAGTGCCATTAATATTTTTGATTGCCCGAATTGCCCGAAGTAAAAAAATCATGGGCGATTACCGTAGTGGGTGGTTATCAATTACGGTTGTGTGGATTACATACGTTGTTATGCTGGCATCGGCAGTTGCAATGTTTTATACGTTAGCACGTGGATAGCGGACACTTCATTTAAACATGTTTTACTTCCACATTTAAATGACTAAGAACATGATCTGTTCAAATAAAAGCATATCAATGATTTTAAAATAGATATTTGTAATTTATTAAAATTAAATTTTGAATTTTGTCAGATATAATGGATAGAAATATAGTGAGGATCTTGCTCCTGGTAACATTCCAATTAAGAAAAAAATAATCACTAAAATATAACATAATGGAAAAGCAATTGAACATGAAAAAAGTAGCTGTACTGGCTACCGATGGTTTTGAACAATCGGAATTTAAAAAGCCTATAAAAGCTCTTAAGAAAGAAGGGATTTTAGTAGATGTAATATCATTGAAAAAAGGAAAAATAAAGGGTTGGAAAAATACGAAATGGGGTGATAAATTTAAAGTAGATGTGACTATTGATCAGGCTTTATCTACAAATTACGATATGCTGGTATTACCGGGTGGGGTAATGAATACCGACACATTACGAACAAATGAATTGGCTGTACGATTTGTAACTGAGTTTTTTAATCAGGACAAACCTGTTGCTGCTATTTGCCATGCGGGCTCGATATTAATTGAAACCGGATTGTTAAAAGGAAAACAGTTGACTTCCTATATATCAATTAAAACTGATTTGATGAATGCCGGAGCAGAATGGAGAGATGAAGAAGTTGTTGTGGATAATAAACTCATTACAAGTAGATGCCCAGGGGATCTTCCTGCCTTTTGCAAAAGAATAATCGAAGAAGTAAAAAAAGAAATCCCTGTCCTTTTAAATGAATAACAGTGAATGGCATATTTTATTTGCACTATCTATTGATTAATATTTGATGGTATAATTTAATAAAGGACTTTACGTAATTTTATTGTCTAAATTTTAATCATAGAAATAAAAAAGAGACCAACCTGATTTTCATCAAGCTGGTCTCTTTCTTTTCTTATTCCCCTTTAAGGGTTTTGGGGCTTATTTTACTTCTTCAAAGTCAACATCGGTTACATCACCTTGTTTGTTTCCTTCGTTAGAGCTTTGTTTTCCACCGAAGTCGGCATTAGGTTGTCCCTGTGGTTGACCTTCCTGTGCGCTCTGAGCATTATACATTTCCTGGCTTGCTGCCTGGAATGATGTGTTCAGTTCGTTGGTAGCTTCATCCATGGTAGGAATATCCTGAGATTTGTAAGCTTCTTTCAGTTTTGCCAGTGCAGCTTCAATAGGGCCTTTTTTGTCAGCAGGAATTTTATCTCCAATTTCAGTCAGTTGTTTTTCTGTCTGGAAAATCAAACTATCGGCATGATTCAGTTTGTCGATTTTTTCTTTTTCTTTGGCGTCACTTTCTGCATTCGCAGCTGCTTCGTCTTTCATACGTTTGATTTCAGCATCAGTCAGGCCGGACGAAGCTTCGATACGAATGCTTTGTTCTTTTCCGGTTGCTTTATCTTTGGCGGCAACGTGTAAAATACCGTTGGCATCAATATCAAAAGTTACTTCGATCTGAGGTTCTCCACGACGGGAAGGCATGATACCATCCAGGTGGAAACGACCGATTGATTTGTTTTGGTTAGCCAATGGACGTTCTCCCTGCAGGATATGAATTTCTACAGAAGGTTGATTGTCGGCAGCTGTTGTAAATGTTTCCGATTTTTTGGTTGGAATCGTTGTGTTGGCTTCAATCAGTTTGGTCATCACGCTTCCCATGGTTTCGATACCTAAAGAAAGAGGAGTAACATCAAGCAACAATACATCGGTTACTTCACCGGTTAAAACACCACCTTGAATAGCAGCACCAACTGCAACAACTTCATCCGGATTAACTCCTTTTGAAGCAGTTTTTCCAAAGAATTTTTCTACTGCACTTTGAATAGCAGGGATACGTGTTGAACCACCTACCAGAATAATTTCATCAATATCACCAATTGTCAGTCCAGCATTTTTCAAAGCAGTACGACAAGGTTCAATTGTTTTTTGAATCAAATCGTCGATCAGTTGTTCGAATTTTGCACGGGTTAAGGTACGTACCAGGTGACGAGGCACACCATCTACCGGCATGATATAAGGCAAATTGATTTCCGAAGAAGTCGTATTTGATAATTCGATTTTTGCTTTTTCAGCAGCTTCTTTCAAACGTTGCAGTGCCATTGGGTCCTTGCTCAGGTCAATATTGCTGTTTTCATTTTTGAATTCCTGTACCAACCAGTCGATAATACGGTGGTCAAAGTCATCACCACCCAGGTGAGTATCACCATCGGTCGATTTTACTTCAAATACGCCATCACCCAGTTCCAGTACAGATACATCATGTGTTCCACCACCGCAGTCAAATACTACGATTTTCATGTCTTTGTTGGTTTTATCCAACCCGTAAGCCAACGCTGCAGCTGTTGGTTCGTTTACAATACGACGTACATTCAACCCTGCAATTTCACCAGCTTCTTTGGTAGCCTGACGTTGTGCATCATTAAAGTATGCCGGAACTGTTATAACCGCATCCGTAACTTCTGTTCCCAGATAATCTTCCGCTGTCTTCTTCATTTTTTGAAGAATGATAGCTGAAATTTCCTGTGGAGAATACATACGGCCATCAATATCAACACGTGCTGTGTTATTGTCGCCTTTTACCACTTTAAAAGGAACACGTCCGATTTCTTTTGTCAAACGATCGTAGGTTTCACCCATAAACCGTTTAATAGAAAATACTGTTTTTGTAGGGTTTGTAATGGCCTGACGTTTTGCAGGATCACCCACTTTACGTTCGCCACCATCAATAAATCCTACTACCGAAGGTGTAGTACGTTTTCCTTCACTGTTGGTGATAACGATCGGCTCGTTACCCTCCATTACCGAAACACAAGAGTTTGTGGTTCCTAAGTCAATTCCAATAATCTTTCCCATAATTTTTATTTATTTTATTTTTTCAGTTCTATCTGATATGTTTTTAATACGTTTGCCTTTTTACAAACCATATGCCAACCGGAAAATATCAATACACTTTCGGTTTTTGACAGAAAACAAAGACAAAGGTTAAGAAAAACTGTTTATTTCACTGACAAAAGGGCAGAAATTGACTTGTTTGTTAATTTACCTGTGATAATTATGCCTCCGGGTCACCTGACGGTTTTAAAATTCTGTACCTTTGCAAAAACAAACAGAACTATGGCACTCGTTTATCTTGGGTTGGGAACGAATTTGGGGGATAAAGAGCTAAATCTGAACACTGCAGTACAGCGTCTGTCAATTGACGTAGGAAGTGTGGTCAGGTTATCTTCATTTATTGCTACAGATTCCTGGGGATATGAATCTGAAAATGAATTCCTGAATGCGGTTTTATTGGTGGATACCATTTTATCGCCGTTGGGCGTACTGGAAAAAACGCAATCAATTGAACGTTCTATGGGTCGCGCTGCTGCTACTACGATAAGATACCAGGACCGGCCGATAGATATTGATATTTTGTTATACGATAATTTGATATTTGACTCGCCTGAATTGAAAATACCACATCCCCTTATGACAAAAAGGAATTTCGTACTTATTCCACTCGCAGAAATAGATCCCGGATTAATTGATCCGGTAACAGGTAAAAGATTCAGTATATTGTGACAGGTGAATGCAGCGTCCGATTGGAATCTAATTTTCAAGCGTATCTTCGTACTCTTCGAGTATGGTGAGCGCTTTTTCATAGTCTTTTTCAAAAACCAGAATTCTTGGGCCTTCATTAATGTCACCGAACATAGGCAGTATTTCTACCGATTCCTCATTATTAATCGAACTGTCGATATTCTTTTCACGCAAAAGTTCCTGATCGAACAAGGCCTCAACCATTGTTTCGTAGTTTTTTAAGGTAATAAGCTTGTCTTCCATGGTTTTGTATATTAAAGGGTGGACTTTGACTATGTAAAGATACATAATATATACTATCCCTATAACAGATTTATTTTTCAATTTGTTCTGTTCTTATAATTTGTTTTTTCGTATAATGGTATATCTACCACTATTTGCTTATGTTTTTAATTGAAGGAATACATCCTGTGTATCGTGTAGTTCATATCTGATAAAGAGTCTATCATCCTACAACTTTTGGACCTGAAATAATAAGAATCATCTTAAAATAAGAAGGGATAATGAAAATGGAAAAATGAAAAAAGAAGATGGAAGTAGTTCGTGAAAATTGTAAATGAAAAAATGTTTTCATTTGTTTGTTGAAGCCTGTTGTTTTTATTTCTTTGTCATTTGATTGCCAGTACATAAATGAAAAGAAAGCATCTAAAATGGATATTTTTTCTTACTTTTGCAACAGATTTTAATTTTATCATCAGAATGGATACTGACCAATTACCAGATCATATAGTATATAGCAAAAAAGTTATTGAATTTATTACCGTTGCCGCCGAAACATGTTTGTTTTTGGAGCATGCAAGTGAATTTTCGAAAACCGATTTTGTGCAAAAATCAGTCAAATTACTACCTCTGCTGTACCTGGATGCTTCCATGCTCGATATCCCCGATCCGGTCTTCGATGATATTCCCGAACGATTTGTTGGCGAAGAAGATTACCAGTATGTGCGCCAACAGGTTGAACAGTTATTAGGTACAGATGACTCATACCTGGAAGTATTTCATCCTGATATGGCATTGAGTGATACTCCCATTGCTGCTTTTGTCTCCGAAAATGTGGCGGACATTTATCAGGAACTAAAGGACTTTGCCGCTAATTACCAGCTGGGTGATATTGATATTATGAACGATGCCCTGGTGGCCTGTCTGGAGGCTTTTGGAGAACATTGGGGCCAAAAGTTGCTCAATGCCTTGCGTGCGTTGCATGCCTTGCGTTTTAGCGAAGAATTTGGAACCGATGAAACGGAAGATGTAAATTCTGATAGAAAGTCGATTGACCGGAATTCGTTTCTTAATTTTCAACACGATGATGATGAGGAGTTGACAAAATTATTGTAACAGAGAACTATGTTTAAAACAAAAATTACAAAAGATGAGGTGAATTTATTGCCAGTTGTCATCTTCGAGGGCAAAATAACAGTGGTGGACGATGTGTCTAAAATTAATCCTGCCATTGACGAATTGAGAAGAAGTGCTGTGGTTGGTTTGGATACCGAAACAAAACCTTCATTTACCAGGGGAACCCATCATAAGGTTTCATTGGTACAAATTTCAACGCTCGACCATTGCTTTCTATTCAGATTGAACAAGACTAACTTTCCGCAGGCACTTGCTGACTTCCTTTCGGATGAAAATGTTATGAAAATAGGTCTTTCTCTTCGTGATGACTTTAGCGGTTTGAATAAGCACCACATTTTTAAACCTGCCAATTTTGTCGATATCCAGAGTATCGCTCAGAGTTATGGTATCCTGGAACTCAGCCTTCAAAAAATTTATGCCATTTTATTCAATAAAAAAATATCCAAGTCACAGAGGTTAAGTAACTGGGAAAGCCCCGAACTGACCGAACAACAACAACGGTATGCCGCTACCGATGCCTGGGCAAGCCTGCAAATCTATCTTCAACTGATAACTGAGAAGAAGCTGTCCAAAAATGAAATCGATAAAATGGTGTTTGATAACTTTATGGAACAAAAAGCCATGAATAGCCAGCACGAAACCCCTCTATTATAAACTATTAACGCTCTCTCCGAATGATCTCTATACAACTTAAGCCCAAAAAAGAACAAAGTCTGCAACGATTTCACCCCTGGGTTTTTTCAGGTGCTATTCAGCGCATGGAAGGGAACCCCGCAGAGGGTGAACTGGTGGAAGTGCTCGATAATGCCCGTAATTTTTTGGCATTGGGTCATTACCAGATTGGAAGCATAGCAGTTCGGGTGGTCTCCTTTGATAACATTCCTGTGAATGACGATTTTTGGAGCACTAAAATCAAACTGGCGTATGACATGCGCGTATCCCTTGGATTGATTGCTTCCGGAAAAAATAATACCTTTCGCCTGATCCATGGGGAAGGGGATACCCTCCCTGGCCTGATTGTCGACGTGTATAACGATACGGCAGTTATGCAGGCCCACTCGGTGGGTATGCACGAAATTCGTCAGACACTGGCAGAGGCTATCGTAAAAAATGTACCCCAGGTAAAGAATGTCTATTACAAATCGGAAACGACACTGCCCTTTAATGCTCCCATTACACCTGAGGACGGTTACCTGATCGGAATGGAGACTGAGGAACTTAGTGCCATAGAAAACGGATTGAAATTTCATGTCGACTGGATACGCGGTCAAAAGACAGGGTTTTTTATCGACCAACGTGAAAACAGGTCTTTGTTGGAAAGATATTCTGCCGGAAAATCGGTATTAAACATGTTCTGTTATACCGGAGGTTTCTCTGTCTATGCCTTAAGAGGTGGAGCTGAGCTGGTACATTCTGTCGATAGTTCGGCAAAAGCAATCGAACTCACGGATAAGAACGTGCAGGCTAATTATCCAAATGACACACGCCATACTTCTTTTGACGAGGATGCATTTAAATTTTTGAATAATTTGGCATATAATGAACAAAAATACGACCTAATTATTCTGGATCCCCCGGCTTTTGCAAAACACCGTGAAGCTATCCGGAATGCGTTAAAGGGATATAAACGATTAAATGCGAAAGCATTCGAACAAATCAAACCGGGTGGTATTTTATTTACCTTTTCCTGCTCACAGGTAATTACGAAAGATCAGTTTCGCCTGGCTGTGTTTAGCGCCGCTGCCGAAAGCAAGCGTAACGTCCGTATCCTGCATCAATTATCCCAACCTGCCGATCACCCTATCAATATTTACCATCCCGAAGGAGAATATCTGAAAGGATTGGTGCTCTGGGTAGAATGAAAATTTAACTGGTTTAACATAATTGTTATTGAATCTGTACTTTTTTTCCAAATTTATGGTAGAAAAATTTGTTCGTTTAAATAGTATCGTTATATTTGCAGTCTAAACATTCCGTTACTAACCCCTAAAATGAAAACGCCTATTGCCTAAAGTTACTTTAAAACCTCAAAATTAAAAGTAATGGTGAATCTAAATCAATTAACCGACGATGAATTGGTAAAATTGTATGAGACAGGCAATAATCCGGCGTTTGAAATGTTATTGTTGCGCTATAAATCGAAGGTATATACGTATATTTATCTGATTGTACGTAACCGGGAACTCTCCGAAGATATTTTTCAGGACACTTTTATTAAGGCTATTGCAACGATACAACAAGGCCGCTATACCGAATCAGGCAAGTTTCTGGCCTGGATTAACCGTATTGCGCACAATCTGATTATCGATCATTTCCGTCGTGAGAAAAACGAAAATACCTTCTCGGCTGACGCTGTGGATTATGACATTGTCAATAATGCAAAACTATCCGAAAAAAGCGTCGAGGATACTCTTTCAAACGAACAGGTACTGGCCGATGTGGTCCATCTGATCGACTTGTTGCCACAGTCTCAGCAACGTGTTATCCGGATGCGTTTCTTCGAAGACTTAAGCTTCAAGGAAATTGCCGAATGTACCGATGTCAGCATCAATACTGCCCTGGGACGTATGCGGTATGCATTGCTCAACATGCGCCGGATTGCAGCCGAAAAGGATGTTTCGCTTGAAATGAAATAATCATGATGATATCTTATACATAATAATAAACCCCTGAAGATTATACTGTCTTCAGGGGTTTATTATATCAAATTAAACGATCAACCTTTGAAACAAAGTCTATTTTTTGGAAACAATACATTTAATTTTCCATCAACTGATCAATATCTATCTCAAGTAATTCCTTCCCGTGTACTTCGAAAAGTTTCTTTTCGTTAAGTAATATATTTCCTGAAATATCCAGTCCTGCTATCATAATTGAAAAAAAAGAAGATAAGTAGTGGGAACAATATAATGTCTTATTTTTTTATTCTCAAAATACTTACTCTTTCTTTGCCATCTTCCTTTCCAAATTGCAAACGGGAGAGGAAAATAGTGCAAAGGGTTGCTGTTCAAACACTACTTCATTTTAGAACCGAAATTTTTAAGCCGTATTTTTTTACTGTAAATCAGAATTTTGACAATTTTACCCAATATATTTTCATTAAACATTCAGTATGCATTCACTACGCATTCAGTACGCATTCACCACGCATTTTGAGATATTACGGTGATATTACGGTGATGATACGGTGATATTACGGTGATGATACGGTGTAATATTAGAGCGCAATATCTCCGCAATAGGACCGTAAAGCAAGCATAACATGTTCTTAATATTTGAAAAGGTTAATTGAATGCGTAGTGAATGCGTAGTGAAGGTTTGTTTGAAATGAATGGAATAGAGAAACTGAATTTTATAGAAGTACATACATGTAAGAAGAATAATTCCCTGTTGAATAATAAATACGACATTATATTGTTCCAATTACTTAGTAGTTGGAAAATAGCAACAGACTGAATTTTAAAACATCAGCGTTTTGTTTTATAAAAGTATATTCTTTGTACTGTATAAAGTTAAACCAATACGAATTTAACTGATAACACATCACACTGGTTCAGTCCGGTTTTAGCTTAAGATTCTGACTGTTTTCTATCGACGAAATGCAGAATATTACCAAAGGTTAAGCTACAGTGAATAAATCCATCCCTATCAAAAAAAATCACAAATGATTCAGTTATTAGCCTTGTTCTGAGAAAAAGGATAATTTTTAGTCCGAACCAGCGTTAAATCTTTGCATTTTAACTTGAAGTGAAAAGATACTGACGGTTGAAGATGAACTTTTTTAAAAAGATCATGCCATGTTCCATTACGTCCGGAAATTAGATAAAAAATTTTTCGAAGTTTCTTTTTTGAGGAAAAGACAAAAAGTAACCCTGCAGATTATAATGCGTTTGGGAGAAAATCGTTGGAACCTAAAAAAAAATTACAAACAACATATACTATTTTGCACGCGGTTACGTTTTAGCTTTATAATGCTTAAAATTTATAAAGTGCCTATGCAAAAGCTTTCTACTTCGCCAAAAAAAACTGATTTTAATTCCGAAAAGTTACGGCTTGAAAACCGTTTGCACATGCAACCTACAGAGGTCAGCCTGCAAAAGATTCTTCAATTTGCGTCTACCTATAAGGCTGAAAGAATAAACGACAATCAGTATGTTGAATGGTATTTAAATTAAAAAAAAAGACTTCCAAATATTTGGAGGTCTTTTTTTTGTTATATTTGCAAAAAAAATGGAAATGATTTTATGGTGAAGAATTAAAAGGTTGAACTATCATTCATGCAAAAGGATTAACGTATTTTTATTCGAAAGTTAGAATCACTGTCTTGTAAGTGATTATAACTAAAATTATTTCACAATCGTGTTTTTTCGTTGTTACTTCTATTGTCTTCTATGTGATGAATGAGTTTAGTCTTTTCCTTATTCCAACGATCAAATCAATTACTCAGGTAAATTATGAAAAAAATAATATCTCCATCCTTATTATCTGCCGATTTCGGTAATTTACAGGCAGCTTGTGAAATGATTAATGCCAGTGAAGCTGAATGGTTGCATATTGATGTGATGGATGGATCGTTTGTGCCGAATATCTCTTTCGGCTTTCCGGTACTTGAAGCAGCCAGTAAGTATTGTACCAAACCTCTGGATGTCCATTTAATGATCGTACATCCCGAAAAATACATTGCCAGGTTTGCACAGGCAGGTGCATCGATTCTTACTTTTCATTATGAAACTGTTGAGAACCCAATGGAAGTAATTGAACTGATCAAAGCCCAGGGTATCAAAGCCGGTATTACTATTAACCCGGATGTGGCAGTGAGTGTATTAGAACCTTTTATAGATAAAGTAGACCTGGTATTGTTGATGACTGTTTTTGCAGGATATGGTGGACAGCAGTTTATCGAAGAGAGTTATGCGCGGATTGCAGAGCTACAGGAAATGATTCAGCGGAAAAATGCTCATTGTCTGATTGAAGTGGATGGAGGGATAAATGAGCAAAATGCCTCCAGGTTATTCGAAAGCGGGGTAAATGTCCTGGTGGCAGGAAGTGCAGTCTTTAAGTCACCTGATCCCAAAGAAACAATACACAGTATGTTAATCAGCTAGAACATGGAATTCCTGCAACGAACTCCTTTCTTTCGTTTGTTGCTCCCGTTTATCATTGGTATTACCGGATATCAATATGTGGAGTCCCTGCACGGGATTCTTTATGGTTTGTTCTGTTTATCTGTCCTGCTGGCATTCGTATCAATGACCATTCAAACTCCTGCAAGGCAATATCAATTCCGTTGGCTGTTTGGTTGCGGAATTTTTTGTTTTATGGTTGGCCTCGGATACCTGTTAAGTTGGGAACAGGAAAAAGCAAACGTGTTTGATCATTATCACCAAAAAGGAATTTACCGGATTGAGCTGATCTCGCCACCGGTTGAAAAAGCAACAACATTTTGTTGTAATGTGAAAGTCCTCCAATATGCCGATACTTTCTGGAAACATGCACGCGGACAAGCAATACTCTATGTCCAAAAAGACAAACAGGCTTCCGGATTACAGTTTGGTGACAGGCTGTTGGTGGAAGCTGACTTTGAACCGCCCGAAAAAGTATTGAATCCTGATGGTTTTGATTATGCCACATACCTGAAAAGGCAGGGGGTCGGTGCAACAGCTTATGTTCGTTCAGAAAGGTGGCAATTAAGCGGAAGAAACACTTCTTTCTCCATGCTAAGGTTAGCTGATAAATGCAGAATCTGCCTGTTGGATGTTTTCCGGAAACAGCATATCAGTGGCGACGAATTTGCAGTGCTGGCTGCTTTAACATTGGGGTATACAGGTGATTTAAATCCGGAAGTAAGGGCTGCTTACAGTGCCACCGGGGTAGTACATATCCTTTCGGTTAGTGGAATGCATGTCGGAATTATTTATGTGGTCCTGGTTTTTCTGTTGGGATTTATGAATAAGACCCGCGGACTGCGGTTATTGAAAGCATTATTAATCATTCTTTTCTTATGGACTTATTCCTTCGTAACCGGAATGTCACCCCCGGTAATCCGGTCAACCCTGATGTTTACTTTTGTGGCTGTTGCTGCCTGCCTGAATCGGAAATCGAATATCTACAACACCATTTTTATGTCTATGCTGTCCATGTTGCTGGTAAAACCCATGTATTTGTACGATGTGGGATTTCAGTTAAGCTACGCAGCTGTGTTGAGCATTCTTTTCTTTAAACCTGTTCTGGATAAACTATACAGCCCTGCCACGAAGTTTACCAGGTTTGTATGGACCCTGTTATCGGTTTCACTGGCTGCTCAGGTGGGAACAACACCCTTCACGCTGTATTATTTCCAACAGTTCCCGAATTACTTTCTTATTACTAATTTTATTGCCATCCCTTTATCCAGCCTGATTATTTACCTGGCTATGGGTTTGTTGTTTGTATCCTTTGTTCCGTGGTTATCCACGGGAATCGGATTCCTGTTGAATAAATCGGTATGGTTGTTGAACTTTGTGATTATTTCCATTCAGAATCTGCCATATTCTGTATCTCACGTTTCGTTGGACATCATACAATCATTGATACTGTTTTTAGCCATTTTCTGCCTTTCCGGTTATTATTTCAACAGAAAGTTTGTACCTCTGATAACAGGTCTGGTATCCCTGCTGATTGCCTGCATTTTTAGCATTCATGTAAGTTGCCGGACATTAACTTCGCAACGGTTGATCGTGTATGCCGGTCAGAAAAAAACGCATGTCAGTTTTATCAACCGGAATCAGAATGATGTTTTTTCGACCGATTCACTGGAAATAAAACGAATTGCCGGAGTGTACTGGCAAAACCAAAAACTGGAGAAACCACATTTTATAACTCATAACAGCTGGTTCAATGATGGTTTTGCCAGTTATAAAGGTCTCCGGATTCTGGTACTGACTAAGGATCTGTTAAAGAAAAAGACATCCGGAACACCCCTTAAGCTTGATTACCTGATTATTGGCAACCATTTAAAGCCTAGGATAGATCAGATACTGGATTGTGTACATCCATGTAATATTATTGTGGATAAGAGTATTTCGAACTGGTACACCATGAATATACAACAATGGTGCAAAATCAGGAAGATTGGTTTTTACGCTGTAGCATGGCAGGGGGCTTATATACTGGATATTAAAGATTAACTTTCTAATATGCAAATAACTCTCAAAATCGTATTTTTTTGTTACTTTTGCATTCAAATTAAAACCTGATATATGATTTCCAAAATTATAGCTGAGGACCTGATCACCAAGGTTAATAAAGCCATTGATAATGTTGATAAAATAGTGATTGTCGCCCACATAGGTCCTGATGGTGACGCCATAGGATCGTCGCTGGCATTATGGCATTACCTGATGACCATTGAAAAGGAACCGGTAGTTATTGTACCAAATCCGTTCCCTGATTTTCTGGCATGGATGCCGGGTGCAGAATTTGTACTTGACTATGACCATTCGAAGGAAAAAGCAGATGAACTGATTGCTTCGGCCGAACTGATTTTTACGTTGGATTTTAATACTGCCAGCCGAATGGGCAAAATGGCAGACGCTATTTTGAATGCTCCAGCCGATAAAATACTGGTGGATCATCACTTACACCCTGATACATTTGCTAAGATTCGGGTTTCATATCCCGAAATCTCATCAACAAGTGAACTGATATTCCGGTTAATCTGCCGGATGGGTGATTTTACGAAGATTAACCTGGCTTGTGCAGAATGCATCTATACCGGCATGATGACCGATACAGGGGGTTTTACTTATAATTCAAATAATCATGAAATATATGCCATTATTGCAGAGCTAATAAAGATCGGAATTGACAAGGATGATATTTACCGCAAAGTTTTTAATACCTATTCAGTCGACAGGTTACGTTTAATGGGTTTTTGCCTGTTTCATAAGATGAAAGTGTATCCCGAATACCGTGCCGCTTTGATTACCCTGACGGAAAAAGAATTGTCGCAGTTTCATTACATAAATGGTGACTCCGAAGGATTTGTAAATATACCACTGTCGATTGCCGGAGTTGATTTCTCAGTATTTATGCGCGAAGATACTGAGCGGATAAAAATATCATTCCGCTCGCAAGGAACTTTCCCGGCGAATAAAGTGGCAGCCGATCTCTTTAACGGTGGTGGCCATTTAAATGCAGCAGGAGGGGAGTGTGGGTTGACTCTGACGGAAGCAGTCAAGAAATTCGAAGATGCATTGCCGGATTATAAAGATTTTTTAGAATAGGTTGAATTTAGAACCTCAAACTTCAAACTCCAAACACTTCAAACTTCCAAAACAATGAAATATCTCATTATACTTGGCGATGGCATGGCGGATGAACCGATAGCCTCGTTGGGAAACAAAACACCTTTACAGGCTGCCAATACGCCCAACATTGACAGGATAGCTGCACGGGGTCGAAACGGATTACTGGATACCATTCCAAAGGGATTTCTGCCGGGCAGTGAAATAGCGAACCTGAGTGTGCTGGGATATGACCTGAACAAGGTATTTGAAGGTCGTGGTTCCCTGGAAGCAGCAAGCATGGGTGTGGCGATTGAACCGGGTGAAATGGCTATGCGATGTAACCTGATTTGTATTGAAAACGGAAAGATAAAGAATCATTCGGCCGGGCATATCAGCAATGAAGAAGCCCACGAACTGATTCTTTTTTTGCAGGATGAACTCGGATCGGATACAGCACATTTTTATCCGGGTGTATCTTACCGTCATTTGTTTAAAATGAAAGGGGGTAACAAGCATCTGGATTGTACTCCTCCTCATGATGTGCCGGGCACACCTTTTGCAGATGTGATGATCCTGGCAGATAGTCCTGAAGCAGAAGATACGGCTGATTTTCTGAATGAGCTGACATTGAAATCGCAGGCATTGCTTGAAAATCATCCGGTTAATCTGAAACGTGCTGCACTGGGAAAAGACAAAGCCAACAGCATTTGGTTGTGGTCGCCCGGCTATAAACCAGAAATGAAAACATTGATTGAAACCTATCATTTTCATACAGGAGCCGTAATTTCGGCAGTTGATTTAATTAAGGGAATCGGTGTTTACGCCGGACTGGAGGTGATTGAGGTGGAAGGAGCGACCGGTCTCTACGATACCAATTATGAAGGTAAAGCACAGGCTGCCATTGATGCTCTTCGTACCAATGATTTTGTTTACCTGCACATTGAAGCCAGTGATGAAGCGGGACATGAAGGAAACGTGGAATTAAAAATAAAAACGATAGAATACCTTGATTACCGGGTGGTGAAACCTATCTTCGAAGAAGTGTCGCGATGGGATGAACCTGTTACCATTGCCATCTTGCCTGATCACCCGACGCCTTGTGTGTATAAAACGCATACCAGAACACCTGTTCCGTTTATTATTTATAAACCGGGTGAAAAAGGTGATGAAGTCACTGTTTATGATGAATTCACTGCCGGTAAAGGAAGTTATGGCTTGCTCAAAGGTGCTGAATTTATGAAAGCATTGGTAAATAGTAAGTAGTAGGTAGTAGGTAGTAAGCTAGTTAGTGGAAAAAGTTGGTAAATTGGAGAAAATATAGGAAATGAAATATTATAGTACGAATAAAAAGGTCAGTGGCGTAAGTTTAGAAGATGCCGTGGTAAAGGGATTAGCCGAAGATAAAGGGCTATTTATGCCTGATACGATAAAAGTATTGCCACAGTCATTTTTCGATACCATTGAAAACCTGTCGTTTCAGGAGATAGCCTATGTGGTTGCTGATGCTTTCTTTGGTGAGGATGTGGAAGCAGGTGCGTTGAAAGAGATTGTGTACGAAACACTAAATTTTGACGTGCCGCTGGTGCCGGTGGAAGAAAATATCTTCAGCCTGGAATTGTATCACGGACCTACCATGGCATTTAAAGACGTGGGTGGAAGGTTTATGTCACGTCTGCTGGGATATTTCAACCAAAAGCAACAGAAAGCCAACGTGCACGTATTGGTAGCGACTTCGGGTGATACGGGCAGTGCGGTGGCAAACGGATTTCTGGGTGTGGAAGGTATCCATGTTTACGTATTGTATCCGAAAGGACTGGTTAGTCCGATTCAGGAATGCCAGTTTACCACGCTTGGGCAGAATATCACAGCGTTGGAAGTGGATGGTACTTTCGACGATTGTCAGGCACTGGTGAAGTCGGCATTTATGGATACAGAACTAAATGCTCACCTGAAACTCACCTCTGCCAATTCGATCAATGTGGCACGTTTTCTTCCACAATCATTCTATTATTTTTATGCGTATGCCCAATTAAAGAAGCTAGGTAAAGAAAGTAATCTGGTTATGTGTGTCCCAAGCGGAAACTTTGGAAACATTACTGCCGGACTGTTTGCCAAACGAATGGGATTACCTGTCAAACGATTTATTGCTGCCAATAACCGGAATGATATCTTCCTTCAATACCTGCATACGGGTGAATACAAACCACGTCCTTCAGTCTCCACTATTGCCAATGCGATGGATGTAGGCGACCCGAGTAATTTTGCACGTGTGTTTGACTTGTTTAAAGGTAAGCATGCAGCCATAAAAGCTGAAATCAGTGGTGTAAGTTATTCTGATGAACAGATTGGCGAAACGCTTAAATCGTGTTACTCTCAGACAGGATACCTGCTTGATCCCCACGGGGCATGTGGGTACAGAGCTTTGAAAGAAGGGCTGACAGTGAATGAAACCGGTGTTTTTCTGGAAACAGCTCATCCAGCTAAATTTCTTGTAACCGTTGAAAGAATTATTGGTGAGAAAGTGGAAATTCCACTCAAGTTACAGGAGTTTATGAAAGGCGAAAAGAAAAGTATACCATTATCAAAAGACTTTGAAACGTTTAAAAACTATCTGTTGAGTTTAAAAGATTAAAAGTCTCATTTATAACATATAAAATCCACATCATGATGTAAAATCAGATGTGGATTTTTTTATATTATACAAATAAATTGATTAATTTGATCTTCCCTGATTTTATTGTTTGAAGCTGAATGCTCAATTTTATTGTTTTTGTAAAGAATCTATTTTGAAGTTGATTAATGTATTCTTATCACCAATTCGTCTGAGAAAATCATTCCAGTCCATATTCCACGGGTCGGTTTTCCTGCCCGGTGCGATGTCACTGTGGCGAAGCACATATTTAATGGGGTAACGTGTTTTAATATCTTTCACCAGAGTCGTGAGAGACCTTATTTGCAGTTCAGTGGGTGCATCACCTACAGAATCCATGAGCTCAATCCCTATGGAGCAGGTATTAGCTCCCATTCGTCCGTCAGGAAGACTGCTTTGTCCGGCATGGAACGATACGTTTTTTTCTTTTACCAGTTGATAAATTGTACCTTCCCTGCCTATTACATAATGCGAGCTGACATGGTAACGTGAAAATTGTCTAATAATCAAATCGATATCATAGATGTCACCTCCTGAAGCATTGTATACCGAATGAACAATGATTACATCGATATTCCTGAGTTGGGTGGTGCGCATGCCAAAACTTACTGTCTTTTCGACGATTTTTAATTTGGTCTGGCTGCTTACAGTTGAAAAGTTTAAAACGAATAATAAACAGATCATTGTAATTCGAATGTTACTATTCAGATTCATTTTTATATTTCAAAAAGTCCTTTCACTTTTTTTAGTGAGTATCCCTTAAACTTAAATGTGGCTTCCTTTGGTCCAAAATAGAAACGGAATATAAGCTCTTTCGTGTTAAGCAGTGAATTCTTAATCTCCGGAGTCAGTCTGACAATCAGTCTGTCTTCATACCAATTGTAATTATTTGATTTGGTTGTCGATTCAGTCTTTACCCTGGCACTGTCTTTTACTGTAGTAGTCGTAGAGCTGGTTTCATGTTTTGTTTTATACTCTGTTCCTTCATTTTCAATTTCCAGTTCATAGTTTTTTCCGTCAGCCCTGACATAACATTTCGGTTCCATATTAAAGCTTGAAGTGGAACGTGAAATGACAAAGTAGACATTTGAAGTTTCGCCGGTTGTGGAAGTGATGCGCTCAAATATGATATTTGCATTCTGAACCGGAGACTGTTGCATGTATTCGTCAGGCATCAACGTTACTTCAAAGGTGCTCTTTTTGATGTTCTTAAACTCGTCCGCTGTTGTGGTGTAGGAATTAAACAACAAAGCACAGCTGCTTAAAGTAACGCATATCACACCGGCCAATAGGGTATTTGTTGTTTTCATATGGATTGTTTGATGATAGTTGAATACAAAATTAACAAAATTATCGGATTGATAATTATAGATTCTGAATTTTACAGTTTTATTCCTACATAAACAGCCCGTTAAAGTACATCCAGATGACATACCGTAAGAATTTACCAATCAACATGTAAATGGCTACTTTCCACCAGTTGCATCTGAAGAAACCGGTTGCTACTGCAATAACATCTCCTATAAAAGGTACAAAGGAAAAAAATGCCAGCCAATCGCCATGTTTTTGTACTCTGGCAGCAAAGCTTTCAAGTTTTTCTTTTTTGATGTGAAAGTACTTTTCTATCCATTCGATTTTTCCTAGTAATCCAACGTAATAGCTCGTCATTCCCCCGAGCCAGTTTCCAAGGGTAGCAACAAACACACAGGTCCAGGGATCTAAATGTTGAAGGTAAATCATTGCTGAAAAAACAACCTCTGAACTAAAAGGTACAACTGTAGCTGCTAAAAATGATGCGATAAATAGTCCAAGATATCCGAGTCCGGTGAGTCCTAACATTAGATTGTTACGTATTTAGAAATGACAAATGCAATATTAATCACACAGAAAACAAGAAACACAATGCCATAGAAATTATTTTGTTTCAATGTCAGTGGATGTGATATTAACAGTGCATAAACTAATGCTATCATTGGTAAGAATGATATAAACTGATTCCTGAAAATAATAGATAGCACGATTAGTGAGATAAGTAAAAACAACAGAAAATTTAACTTGTTGCGGGTATTAATGGCATCACTGTTTGTAATGGAATACATTCCAACAATTCCGATAATCAGGATGACGCTGATGAAAGCAGCATATATAATAACAGGCAGTGTAAGTTGGTTAATACTCAGATCGGAAATGATATTGATGTTGATTGCATGAGAAAAATTGAAATCCGGGTTTAACAGAAAGACTATGGACAGATAAAATATCCATGGTGTGAGCATCCCAAAAACTGAAGCCAGAAATGTCCGGAGCGAAAAACTTTGAAACAACAGAAAACCGATCCAACACAATGGAATCATAAAAATAAGCGGGTTAATCAACAAGCTGCTTATGCTGATCAATAAACTACCCATAAATGCTTCTTCGGATGCTTTGCGGTCACGTGCCATCCTGAAAAAATTAAATAAGGCAAATATGAAAAGGGTCAGGCTTATGTGGGAACCAATCATTGTGTGGGTTTGATTCCAGGTTCCGGTCAATATCAGGAAGATTAATATTGGCAGGAAAGTACGGGTTCGTATAATGGTGAAACGGTTATTAATCTGGGCAATCAAAAAGGCATTCATCATGGTCAGTGCTATACAAACTAAATTTGAAACCAGTGAATTTGGTGAGAATAATGATTGCACACTTTCAACCACAGGTGTAATTTGTGTAGAATCAGTTGAATATCTTGCCCCGATATAGGCGGACATCCATAAAATGAAACATGATCCGACTAAAAATACGGCCAGAGGTATGCTTGGAATAATAAGATTTTTTAAAGAAACCCGCATCTTTATAGTTGCTGTTTTAAAATTCAATATTAATAAGAAATTGCAAGTACTGATATTGAAATCAGCACTTGCAAAACTTTAGATATATTTTAAATTAATTATTAATCTACTGATATATAGTGGTAAATGGTCGTTTTAAAGTAGCTTTCTAAATAAGATATAGGTTTTTTTTTAGTCTTTTCTGCGGTCAGTCTTGCTACCTACTACCTACTACCAACTATCTACTACCAACTATCTACTACCAACTACTTAAGTCCGCGTTTTTTCAATAATGCATCGGGGTTTGGACTGGTTCCACGGAACTTGACATATGATTTCATAGGATCTTCTGTGTCCCCTTTTTCAAGTATGTTTTTACGGAAAGCAGTTGCCACTTTTTGATTGTAGATATCGCCGGTTTCCTTAAAAGCCTGGAAAGCATCTGCATCCAATACGGCTGCCCAGGTGTAACTGTAATACCCTGCACAATATTCGCCACTAAAAATATGATTGAAATACGAACTACGATAACGAACAATAATTTGAGGAATCATACCGATTTTATCCAATGATGCCTTTTCGAAAGCATTCACATCAAAGCTGGCAGTATCTTTCATGGTGTGGTAATCCATGTCCAGCAGGGATGCAGCAAGCAATTCCGTATTGATAAATCCCTGGTTAAACGTTCCAGCCAGTTGAATTTTATCCATCAATTCAATTGGCATTAATTCACCGGTTTTATAATGTTTCGCATAGGTTTTCATTACTTCAGGTTCCCAGCACCAGTTTTCCATAACCTGTGAGGGCATTTCCACAAAATCGCGTGAAACATTTGTGCCGGATAAACTTGGATAAGTACATTGGGTAAGCAGTCCGTGAAGCGCATGTCCGAACTCATGAAACATGGTTTCCACTTCATCCATATTCAGTAGTGATGGCTTGGTGGAAGTTGGTTTGGTAAAATTCCCAACATTGCAAATGACCGGACGGTGATTTATTCCATCCTTTGTGTATTGTTCTGTAATGTTATTCATCCAGGCTCCGGCACGTTTTCCGGCACGAGGGAAATAATCGGTGTATAAGATTCCGATGAGTGAACCATCTGAATTACTGACTTCAAAAACTTCCACATCCGGGTCGTAAACCGGCATATCGGTCAGCTTTTTGAACTTTAAGCCATATAGTTTGGACGCCAGACCGAATACACCCTGTCGTACATTTTCAAGTTTAAAATAAGGACGGAGTGCTTCTTCTTCCAGGTTGTATTTCGCTTTACGCAGTCTTTCGGAATAATACCACCAATCCCAGGCTTCCAGTTTTTCGCCTTTTCCCTGAACATCCATCAGCTTTTGTAATTCGGCTACCTCTTCTTTGGCTTTAGCTACAGCAGGAGTCCATACAGTATTCAATAAATTATATACAGCTTTAGGAGTTTTTGCCATGGTGTCATCCAGGATAAAGTCGGCTGAAGTGGCGAATCCAAGTAATTGGGCTTTCTGAGTACGTAATTTTATGATCTTGTTGATCACTGCTTTATTATCGCTTGCGTTATCGTGGTTGGCTCGGGTGGAATAAGCCATCAATAATTCTTTTCTCAGTTCGCGGTTTTCGCTGTACTGAAGAACGGGAATGAAGCTTGATTTTTGAGTGTTGAAAAGCCATTTGCCGGGTAATCCTGCTTCCTTAGCAGCTTCGGCTGCTGATTGACGGACACTTTCGGGCAATCCGGCAAGGTCGGATTCAGAATCAATAACTTTTTTATATGAATTCGTTTCGTCCAGTACATTTTTACCAAATGTTAGTTGGGCTAGTCCAAGTTCTTTATTGATGGAACGCAGTTTTATTTTTTGTTCCGGATTCAGTGCAGCGCCACTGCGAATGAAATTGCGATGGTATTTTTCGAGTAAACGTGTTTGTTCCTGATTCAGTCCAAGAGTGGTACGTTGGTCGTATAATGTTTTTACACGGTCAAAAAGATGATCATTCAAATAAATATTATCGTTGTGATCGGAAAGGACAGGAGTTATTTCAGTGGCGATTTTCTCCATGCCTTCATTGGTGTTACACGAATATAAATTAAAAAACACGGACGAAACCTTTTTTAGTAATTCACCACTAAAATCAAGTGCCGCGATGGTATTGTCAAAGGTAGGTGCCTGTTTGTTATCAGCAATTGCTTTTACTTCAGCGGCATGTTGTTTAATGCCTTCTGTAAATGCCGGCATATAATGTTCGTTCTTTATTTGATCGAACGGTGGAGCACCATATTTGTTTTTGTACGTTTCAAAAAACGGATTGTCAGCTTTAATACTTCCCATTAGGAGTAGTCCCATCATTAGAGTGAATAAAAATTTGTTCATGTGAATAGAGCATTTGAGTAGATACTATAGGATATAAAGGCACAAAGATAATGATTATGTAATTAACAATGTAGTTTGAGTCATAATTTATTCTTCTTTATTGATTTTAGAAATAATCAGCCAAAACTATTCATTCATCAAAGTTCAACTCCTGTACAACGTGTTTGTCGTGAATAAGTTGCAATTTCAATTCCTCTAAGCCTTTAAATTTTTGTTCATCACGAATTCTGGAAATAAAATCAATGGTGAGTGTCTGGTTGTAAATATCGCTGTCGAAATTGAGAATGTGTACTTCAATGCTGTTGTTATCCCCGTTGTCAAGGGTTGGTCGATGGCCGATATTCAACATGCCTTTGTACCGTAACTGGCCGATATACACACGAACTGCATAAACTCCGGTTGCCGGAATGATTTTATCGGGATCCCCGGGTTTTATATTAGCAGTGGGAAAGCCAAGTTGACGTCCCACTTTAAACCCTTCGACCACCTTTCCCTGTAAGGAGTATTCATAGGTCAACAGACGGTTTGACAATTCAATATCACCATTTTTTAATGCATTTCGTATTTCAGAGGAACTGATATGTTTATCCGAATCGGTGTTGTACTTACTGCATTGCACAACATTCATTCCCAACGATTCCCCGTATTTTTTGTATTCCGGAAATCCATCTGTCCGGTTATGACCGAACCGGTGATCATGACCCACCAATAAAGTCCGGACATTAAATTTCTCTTTTAATATTGTTTTCAGGAAATCATAGGCTGAGAGTCCTGCCATGTTGAGTGTGAAGTCCAGTACTATGCAAGCATCTATACCCGTTGACTCCAGTTGAATAAGTTTCTCATCCAGGGTCGTTAACAGTTCAGGTTTGAAAGTCGAATTCAATACTTTCCTTGGGTGAACAGCAAATGTAATCACAACACTTTTCAGGTTTTGATTATTTGCCATGGTTTTCAGTTCGTTTATTAAAAAACGGTGACCGGCATGCAGCCCATCAAAAAAACCAACCGTGGCAACGCATGGAAGTAGATTTTCAATATCAGGTTGATAAATTAGTTGCATATCAATTATTCCCAGGTTTCCGGATGTAATAAAAAGCTCAAATCTTCATGCTCGTGTACCAGATATGTTTGCAAACCCAGTTTTTGAGCTTCTATCGTATTCTTCAGACCATCATCCAGAAACAAACATTCACCTGGTTGAACGTTTTCAGCAACCATTATGTTTTCGAAGATAGCTTTATCCGGTTTAGCCATTTTCATTTCATACGACAAATAACAACTGTCGAAATAGTCGGACAATTTTCTTCCGCTATTGGTGAATATTATTCTTTCGGTATTTGGAAAATGAATGATGTTTGTATTACTAAGCAGCAGTAACCTGAATTTTTTACGAAGTTCTATGAGCATATCGAGTTTCTCATCGGGTATATCCAGCAAAAAGGAACACCATGCTTCATCGATTTGGGCATCAGTTAAGGTTGCTGTTGTCAGTTTTCGAATCTCTTTCCTGAATTCATCTGCCGATATCAGGCCTTTTTCAAGTTGCATAAAGAACCCCGACTGGGCAAAATTATTTAGGTATTGTTCAAAATTGTTCAAGCCTAACTTCTTGAAATTCATTATACATTGGTTGACATCCAGGTTGATCAACACTCCTCCTAAATCGAAGATCAGCGTGGTAATATTTTTAAAATGTTTCATGCGGGAATAAAAAAATGAAATTTAATTTTTGCAGTATGACAAAATTTATTACTTTTGCATTCGCTTTGCAAAGATACATAAATATTTCGCAAAAGTGGGGCCTATAGCTCAGTTGGTTAGTAGCACCTGACTCATAATCAGGGGGTCACTGGTTCAAGCCCAGTTGGGCCCACAAAGTAAAACAGACACTTACACATTCAATTGTGTAGGTGTTTTTTTTGTTTAATTGACAATGCTAAAAAGATAAACAAGTCTTGCATCCTCAAAACTATTTTCCCCATTCATTTTCCTGATCCAAAATTCTTCTCTATAAACCAAACGAAATACAGCTATTTAAGAACATTGTTTGTCGTTTTATTTAAGTTGGATCATTTGTACATATTGTATTTCATGTCTTAAAAATTCTGATTCATCTTCTCTATTCAAATGTTTCATATTGTTTTGTTTAGAAAAACAGGAAGTGAAATAGTTATTGTATAAATAACAGTAATAAAATTTTGTTATTGTATTAAGTACATAATTTAAATGATTGAATATGTGTTTTATAACATATAAAAAATAAGATATATATTCAATCAAATAAACTATTTTTGTCATCATGAATATCTGTAAAGCTGTATGATGACCGAAAATTTGTATAATCCGCACATCTCCGTTGATTGTGTTGTCTTTGGATTTGATGGTGAAAATATGAAGGTGTTACTCATTGAACGAAGCATTGACGATCAAAATGAGTTATACAATGACAAGAAGCTACCGGGAAGCATTATACTCTATGATGAAGACCTGGATGATGCTGCTTCGCGTGTTTTGAATGAACTGACAGGTTTAAAAAATATCTATCTGAGCCAGTTTAAAAGTTTTGGCAGCCCTTCCCGAACGGCTAATCCACGGGATATTGTATGGCTGGAACGAACCACTCAACTAAAAATAGGCAGGATAGTCACTGTGGCATACGTAGCCCTGATCAAGATTGATCGGAAAATTGTATTCAATGCCGGTGACACCTCTGCCAGCTGGTATGATGTCAATGAAATCGCCAACATGCAACTGGCCTTTGACCACAACACGATCATCGAAAACGGATTGCAGCATATCCGTCACCGGCTGGACCTGGAACCACATTTATTATTCGAACTCTTACCACGAAAATTCACCATTTCCCAACTCCGCACGCTTTACGATGTCATTCATCAAAAGAAATCGGATGTCAGGAATTTTCAAAAGAAAGTAGCACAAATGCCATACCTGCTTATGTTGGACGAATTGGAAGAAGGTGTTCCGCACCGGGCGGCAAGGCTGTATAAGTTTGATAAGAAGAAAACGTGAGGAGTTTGAGGAGTTTGAGGAGTTTGAAGTTTGAAGAGTTTCGTTTTCCGCGTTGAATGGATTGTTGATTGATCATTGAAAATACTTATTGAAATAGGTTGTATCGTAATTAGTTTGAAAATTAAAGTGGCATTTAACTGAAATTGAAATGAATACTGATTAACTTAATCAACCTAATCAACCTAATCAACCTAATCAACCTAATTAACTAATCAACTAATTAACAAATCAACCAATCAACCAATTGTAAATTGTAAATAATTAAATTGTAAATATATGTACTTACTTGGTTATGATTTAGGAAGTTCGTCGGTCAAGGCGAGTCTGGTGAATGCCACCACGGGTGAATGTGTTTCAAGTGCATTCTTTCCAAAAAAAGAGATGGAAATTAAGTCGGTCAAAGCCGGGTGGGCTGAACAGGATACCGAAACATGGTGGACGAACCTCAAACTGGCAACGGAAGCTGTAATGGCTGAATTCGGGAAAGATCCATCAGCCATAAAAGCCATTGGTATTTCGTATCAAATGCATGGACTGGTGTTGGTGGATGAAAACCAGCAAGCTATCCGTGACTCCATTATCTGGTGCGACAGCCGGGCAGTACCCTATGGGCAAAAGGCATTTGAAGAAATAGGCAGTGAGAAATGTTTATCCCATTTGTTGAATACTCCGGGTAATTTTACCCTGTCCAAAATGGCATGGGTTAAAGAACATGAACCTGAAAATTTTGCAAAGGCAAAATACTATATGTTGCCGGGTGATTATCTGGCCATGCGCATGACTGGGAAAGCTTCTACCACAGCTTCGGGATTGTCCGAAGGAATTGCATGGGATTTCAAACAAGACACACCTGCGAAGTTCTTATTCGATTACTTTGGTTTTGATACGAACCTGATCCCTGAAATAGTACCTACTTTTGGTATGCAGGGAACATTAAAAGCCGGTATTGCTGCTGAACTTGGACTTGCTGCCGGTACTCCGGTGACCTACCGTGCTGGCGACCAGCCGAATAATGCCTTATCATTAAACGTATTAAATCCGGGTGAAATCGCAGCAACCGGAGGTACTTCCGGTGTCGTATATGGTGTGAATGAAGATTCAAACTATGATCCACAGTCGCGTGTAAACTCATTCGCACATGTGAATCATACCAAAGAAGCAACCCGTGTGGGTGTTTTGTTATGCATTAACGGAACAGCCATCCTGAATACCTGGATTAAAAATAACGTTGCCCCCGAAGGTATCAGTTACGAAGAAATGAATGAACTGGCAGCCCAGATTCCTGTAGGAAGTGAAGGAGTAAGCATCATTCCGTTTGGTAATGGCGCAGAACGCGTACTGGGTAACCGGGAGCCGAATTGCTCCATTCATGGTATCAACTTCAACCGTCACACAAAAGCTCATTTGGCACGTGCCGCCCACGAAGGAATTGCTTTCTCCTTTAAATACGGCATCGATATTATGAATAAAATGGGTATCGAAACGAATACCATTCGTGCTGGTCATGCCAACCTGTTTTTAAGCCCTATTTTCCGTCAGACACTGGCTAATATCACCGGGGCTACGATTGAACTCTATAATACCGATGGTTCGGTTGGTGCTGCCCGTGGTGCAGGGATAGGAGCAGGGATCTATAAAAATGCAGAAGAAGCTTTCGCTACCCTGAAAAAAATTATTGTGGTGAAACCTGAACCTGAAAATGTTGCTGCAAGCCTTGAGGCATATGAAAAGTGGAGCAATTTCATTTAAAACCCCTAACCCCTAAAGGGGGATTTAATTTGTTAGGGATCTGATATTTTTTTGATATTAAATAAAACAAATAATACTAACTTCTCTTGCCCCCCTTTAGGGGCAGGGGGTAATAATTAAAATTATGAGCGCAAAAGTTTATTTTCCATCCGTGGAAAAAATCAAATTCGAAGGTAAAGAAAGTAAAAACCCTATGGCATTCCGTTATTATGATGCTGATAAAGTGGTTTATGGTAAACCAATGAAAGACTGGTTTAAATTTTGTATGGCCTGGTGGCATACATTGTGTGCTGAAGGTGGTGACCAGTTTGGTGGTGGTACGCAAATTCACCCATGGGTGGGAGCATCTGATGCATTGCAGGCAGCTAAAGATAAGATGGATGCCGGTTTTGAATTTATGAAAAAAGTAGGCATTGAATACTATTGTTTTCATGATATTGATTTAATCAACGAAGGTGGCAGCATTGAAGAATATGAAGCCAATATTAAAGCCATTGTTGCCTATGCGAAACAAAAACAAGCTGAAACAGGTATCAAACTCATGTGGGGTACTGCCAATGTATTCTCTCCTGCACGTTATATGAATGGTGCCAGCACCAATCCTGATTTTGATTCGGCTGCCCGTGCAATGATCCAGATCAAAAATGCACTGGATGCTACCATTGAACTCGGAGGTAAAGCTTATGTATTCTGGGGAGGTCGTGAAGGTTACATGAGTCTGCTCAATACCAACATGAAACGTGAGAAACAACACATGGGCATGATGTTGACAAAAGCCCGCGACTATGCACGTGGAAAAGGATTCAAAGGGGTATTCCTGATTGAACCGAAACCAATGGAACCCATGAAACATCAATATGATGTGGATACTGAAACAGTAATCGGATTCCTGAAACAATACGGACTGGAAAAAGATTTTAAAATCAATATTGAAGTAAACCATGCAACCCTGGCAGGCCACACGTTCGAACACGAACTACAATGTGCCGTTGATGCAGGTATGTTGGGTGCTATCGATGCTAACCGCGGAGATGTTCAGAATGGTTGGGATACTGACCAGTTCCCGGTTGATATTTATGAATTGACTCAGGCTATGCTCGTTGTATTGCAGGGTGGTGGAATGCAAGGTGGTGGTACCAACTTTGATGCCAAACTCCGTCGTAACTCGACTGACCTGGATGATATCTTTATCGCTCACATTTCGGGTATGGACGTTATGGCCCGTGCACTGGAAGCTGCTGCAGCAATCCTGGAAGAATCACCTTATCAGAAAATGCTGACTGACCGTTATGCATCGTATGATTCAGGTAAAGGGAAAGAATTTGAAGAAGGTAAATTATCGTTCGAAGAAGTGGTTGCTTATGCCAAAACAAAAGGTGAACCAAAACAAATCAGCGGAAAGCAGGAATTGTATGAAGCGATTGTAAATATGTATATCTAATCAGACAATAGACATTAGAACCAAGAACCAGGACAATAACTCAGTCTTGATTCCTGGTTCTTGGTTCTTGGTTCTAAAATCTAATAAACATGAACGCACAAAGCGGAAGTAAACTTTATATTTTCGGTATAACATTGGTAGCCACCCTGGGTGGATTGCTATTCGGATACGACACTGCCGTTATTTCGGGTGCTGTCGATTCAATAAAGACTGTTTTTCATTTGAATGAGGCTACTTTTGGTAGTATGGCCACATTCTATCATGGAGCAACTGTTTCGAGCGCACTGATCGGTTGTATTATCGGTAGTGCTATTTCAGGTATATTCGCTACCAGATTCGGACGAAAGAATTCGTTGCTGATTGCTGCCATTCTGTTTTTTATATCGGCTTGCGGAGCAGCTTACCCTGAATTCTTTTTCTTTACAAAGGGCGACGGATCGGTTCCGGTATTAATCGCATTCAACTTGTATCGTGTTCTGGGTGGTATTGGTGTTGGATTGGCTTCAGCTATTTGCCCGATGTACATTGCCGAGATTGCTCCTGCCGAGATTCGTGGAAAGCTGGTATCGTGGAATCAGTTTGCCATCATTTTCGGTATGTTGATTGTTTATTTTGTCAACTATTTCATTACAAAAGGTCAACCTCAGGACTGGATTGATGCCCAGGGATGGAGATATATGTTTGCTTCGAATGCAGTTCCGGCAGCAGTGTTTGGCTTCCTGTTATTCCTGGTTCCCGAAACTCCGCGTTATCTGGCATTATCAGGCCAACAGGAAAAGGCATTGCACGTACTATCTAAAATCAATGGTACCAATAAAGCCAAAGAAATTTTGCAGGATATCAAGGATTCTGCCCATGAAAAAGTAGAAAAAGTACTTGCGTATGGTTGGAAAGTATTGGTGATCGGAATCCTTCTTTCTGTTTTTCAACAGGCAGTGGGAATCAACGTGGTGCTGTATTATGCGCCAACAATATTCAAAGGCCTTGGATTCGGAAATGATGCTGCCATGTATCAAACGGTTATCATGGGCTTTATCAACATCATATTTACCCTGGTTGCCATCTTTACAGTGGATAAATTCGGTCGTAAACCATTGTTGATCATAGGATCGGTTGGTATGGCCATCGGTATGTTTGCCATTGGCCTATTGGCATACCTGCAGATTATTGGTGTCAGTACCCTGATTTTTATTGTTATCTATTCGGCTTCGTTCATGATGTCGTGGGGACCGATTTGTTGGGTGTTGATTTCTGAAATCTTTCCGAATACCATTCGTGGAAAAGCAATTGCGATTGCCGTTGCAGCACAGTGGATTTCAAACTTTATTGTTTCTTCCAGTTTTCCTGCCCTGCAATCGATTAGTATGACATTTACGTATTGCCTCTATGGCGTAATGAGCGTGTTGTCGGCTATCTTCGTCTGGAAAATGGTTCCTGAAACTAAAGGAAAGACACTTGAAAACATGACTAAACTGTGGAGAAAATAAAACCATTTACTTTTTAATCAGTTACCATTTGATCGTCACGGAATTCTGAAAATGAATTCCGTGACGTTTGTTTTTGATCCATCCTACCTGCTTTCAATCGAATGCTCATAATAAAGGAAATGAAAATCTTGCTCTAAGAAATGCGATAGCTGATACAAGTTAGATCCAGGTATTTAAGCACGTTGAAAGTTTTGTCCTTTACTTTGACTTTATTCTCCCCTTTGGCTGCATTGAAATTTGTTATTTTTGTCAATATTATTTCAATATTCTGACAGAACAATTGGCAATGGGTCCTGATGCCCTGTTTTTTGCCGGTTCTGAAAGTAAATTGCATATTCAGTTTTAAAGATCAATAAGAATATGAAATGAATATTGCCATAGCAGAGTACTTAATCCTTCTGCCGACGAATATTAACCATCAGTTCAATTCTTTTGGTTTGATATAAAACCTGACCAAAAACAACCGGAATTTAATACGTAAATCCTTAGTCAATTTAAATAGAACTATTATGAAAAAAACTATTCCTGAAATTAGAAATGGCATTTTATTTACTGTTTTGATGCTGGTATTTGCCGGTGGTATTTATGCAAATGCTATAAGACCTGCAAATAATTTACCGGCTGTCTCAAAGCTAAATGCAGCAACGGGAGTGTACGAAGGTACTGAAATTACCAAAGAAGGTGCCTGGTGTTGGTTTGCCGATCCAAGGGCACTGCATTACGAGAATGCTGGCAAAACCATCAACAGCACTTATATCGGTTATATTGATGTCCACGGGAATATAAAAGCCACCCAGCACAATTTCCTGACCGGGAAAAACAATGAAGTATTGATCCGTTCTTACTTCCAACCTGACGACCATGATGCACCTTCCTTTCTGGTATTACCCGACGAGAGAGTTATGATATTTTACTCCCGCCATACCGATGAAGCGTGTTTTTATTACCGTATCTCCAAAACAGCGGGTGATATCACCAGCCTCGGAGCTGAAATGAAGATAACGACTGTCGATAACACCACCTATCCTTCCCCGTTTATCATGTCGGACGATCCGACCCATATCTACCTTTGCTGGAGGGGAATCAACTGGCATCCAACTATCGCGAAACTCTCCATTCCGGATACGCAGGATCAGGTAAACGTAGTCTGGGGCCCGTATCAAATGGTGCAATCTACCGGAGCACGCCCATATGCCAAATACTACTCGAACGGCAAGGATAAAATTTATATGACTTATACCACCGGTCACCCGGATAATGAATATCCGAACTATGTTTATTTTAACTACGTGGATGTCAATTCACTTCAACTAAAGGATATTACCGGAACTGTGCTATCAACCATTGCAAATGGCGTCCATAATGTGAACAAAACAACCTATCCGGCTACGTATCCGAATGCCGTGGTGGACATGCCAACCGACCAGCGCGACTGGGTGTGGCAGGTATCCATGGATAAAGATGGGTTGCCGGTGATTGCCATGGTTCAAATCAGCAATGATAAAAATACCCATAATTATTACTATGCCAAGTGGACTGGCACCGTATGGAGAAAAACATTTCTGGCTAACGGGGGAGGACATTTCCATCAGACTCCGGGGCTTGAATTGTGCTATAGTGCAGGGATGGCCATTGACGACAGCCATCCGGACATTGTTTACTGTTCTGTTCCAATTGCCGGAACATCGGGTACTGTATACGAAATTATGAAATATACCATCGGTTCGGATGGCGCTGTTGCTGCTTCTGAACAGGTAACAACAAACTCTACGCTGAATAATGTCAGACCTTATGTCATTAATAACTCGACAAATTCCCCGTTAAGACTCACCTGGATGCATGGCAATTATTACGACTGGATTGTCAGTTCAACAAATCCAAAGGGATATCCAACCGGTATTCGATGTGATTTTGCATTACCGGCTGATAATATAGACCTGACTGCAGGACTACTGTTAAATGAAGATTTTACCGGTATGGTATCGGGTACTGCCCGCACTACCGGGGGCGTATTGGTTTCCACCAAAGATACCTACGCAACTCTTGCTGCACAACCTGCTCCGGCATTTTCCATCTCACTCACGCCTTATATCTATGAAGGAGCCTATTCCGGCACTATCTTGAAAACAGGGAATATAACTGTTGGTTTAAACGCTTCGACTCTCAAATCTTATGTGACTATTGGAAATACCACCTATAACAGCACGAATCTGCTTGGTAGCTCAGACTGTTGGCAAACAACCGCACGGGGTACAGGAGGCATATGGTATGATCCGACAAAACTCAAATATTTCAACCTGACACTGACCTACGATAATGGCCGGCTCATAATATACCGAAACGGACTGATCGATCAGGTAATCGATGTTCAGAATCTGGTGTTGAGTGATGTCAACCTGGGTGGATTTACTGGCTGGATAGAAGATTGCCGCCTGTATAACCGTTCCCTTTCGCAGGGTGAAGTAAAAAAGTTGACCGAAATAAGCCTGGCATATACATTTAATGCCTTATTGACACGTGAAGTTGAACTGGAGGCAATCAATATACCTTCGGCGATCTCTACCGATGTTATATTACCTGTAGCAACAGCTTCAGGCAGTGCCATTACATGGACTTCCGGTAATCCCGGACTCATCACTACTACCGGACTTGTGACACTCCCGCAAACTGACACTTCCGTGTCGATTACAGCAACTGCCAACGGGATATCCAAAACTTTTAATGTAGTTGTTTCTCCAAGGAATATTGATAAAAATAAAGTACTTGGATATTCATTTAACGCCACGGATGTGTATACCGTAAATGGTATAAGGTATTTGACCGATAATACGGGCAAAGGGAATGATGCCATCATTTTAGGTAATGCACTGGTTAATGGAACGCTCGATTTGACGGCCAATACGGCTGCCGGATTTAGTACCAACGGATATGCCATGGTACCTGCAGGCATTCTGAATAACATCCGCAGTTGCACTTTTCTGGCAAAAATAAAACCTGTCAGCTTAACGGCTGCACCACGAATTTTCGATTTTGGTTCAGCCAGTACAAACAGTCTGTTTTTGCGTGCCAGTGCCTTTACGGCAGGATATAAATACAATGGAGGAACAACGGTGCTGATTAATTCACCAACGTCTCTGGCGGCAGGACAGGAGGCAAAAGTAGCCATGACCTTTGATGCCAAGACAAAGACCACAAAAGTTTTCCTGAATGGTACAGAAATGGCAAGTGCTACAACAATTTTGTATGAACCTTATCAGTTAACAACTGCTGGTGCAAATAAAAGGAACTATATTGGCCGGACCCAGTGGTGGGATACATCCATGGCTTCTTCCAATATAGACTTCAACGGTACAATGGATGATTTTTACCTGTACGATATTGCTCTTACAGCCGCCGAAATAAACCAGGTTCAATCATCACTCACCGGTATTGGGGAAGTAAAGAATAACTCACTCACTATTTATCCGAATCCTGTTACCCGGAATGCAGGTTTTCAAATCAACTATGACTTTACTGCAAATAATAAACCGGATATTAAAATAGAAATTATGAATTCGCTGGGTGAAATATCAGGGATATTAAAGCCGACACAATCTCCGGTTAAACTGGACGGTTTGTCTAAAAGCGGACTGTATCTAATTCGGTTGATAGCAGGAAACAAAACAATCTATACCGGTAAATTGCTGGTTATTTAAGTATTATATTGCTATCAATTTCCGCAAAGTATTTTGGAATTAGAATATGTATCGTCATGAAATTTATTAGTTAGTTTAAAACCTGTTTCGTGACCAGACAGTTCTTCGGTTTGAGAGAGTATTCAGGTATTTCCAATTTCATTTTAAATTATATGATTCTAAATATGGGCTTAATCAATTCCAGATTTTAGTTTAATGTCACAGAATTCTAAAAATTAATTTTGTGACGTTCTTTTTTGTGAATATTTAAACAAAAAATGTTTCTATATTTGTAGTCGATTAAAAAGGTTATTATTTTAATTATCAATCGGGTAGTCAATGTTGGTAAAGTTTTCCCAATAAATTCCACTGCAATACCCGTTACATTTATTGATTATAATATAAAAAAGAGGAAATTCATAATGGATATACGTATCAGAAAAATAGAAGTAACTGATTATGCAGCATTAATTTTACTATTCAGGGAATTTGCCCTGTTTGAAAAAGCACCCGGTAAAATGACCAATACCTTGGAACAAATGCTTGAAGAGAAGGAACATCTTCTGGGATTTGTAGCTGTGAATTCACAGGATGAAATAACGGGCTATGTAACTTTTTTCTTTGCCTATTACACATGGACCGGGAAATCGTTATACATGGATGATCTCTATGTGCAGACTGAATTCAGGGCTATGAATATTGGCACTAAATTGATCAATCAGGTGATCCATTTTGCAAAAACTGAAAATTGCAGGAAGCTCCGCTGGCAGGTTTCTGAATGGAATCAACCCGCTATTGATTTTTATAAAAGTCTGGGTGCCAATATTGACAGTGTGGAATCTAATTGTGATCTGGTATTTTAATTAAAGAAAAGGTTTATATTTCTGAATTTTTTTCTAATACCCTTCTGAATAAAAGAATCCTCATAAGAAAAAGCTTATGAGGATTCTTTATTTATTATAAAACAGGAAGGTGTTATTTTACAGGAGTAATAACAAACCCATAGCTATATTCCTTGTCGTTCAGACGGTATTGTTCGTGAGGCAATGCACCCCAGCTGTTATCACCACCTGCACCACGTTGTGCAAAGTCAACACTCAGAACAACTTCATTCCGGGGAGTAATGTCGTTCGTATGACGGTATTTTTTTGACATTCCGGGATCAAAGTCTTCAGGCCAGTTGTTCAGTGCACTGGCGCAGATTGGTTGCAATCCGTCAATGCGAATTCCCTGTCCGGCATTGTTGGTCAGAGTGAGCCATCGCAGGTCTGTTTTATAACCGTTTTCCTGTGGACGGGTATAAGGAACATACTGATCGGCTACCTTGCTGTTATAAATTCCGATAAACGAAGCAGTGTTACGGTCTGAGTAATTTTCCCATGGGCCACGTCCATAATAGGTAAAGTTATCAAATTCTTTATTCAGGCTCATAATCATGCCAAACCGGGGCATTTCGGGTAACACATTTGTACCTGCTTTGTAAGTGACATTTACTGCCAATGCGCCGTTGGCACCTAATGTGTAGACTATTTGATAATTGGCTGCCACGTCTTTCAGGTAAATGTCGGCTGTAACGACGGCATTCCCATCAACCTCTTTTCCTGAGATGCTTTTTACACTTGTATTCTCACCCGCTACTCGCCATACATTGCTTTTGCGTTCCATCCCGTTTCCAAAATCATTATCGGTCGGTGCACGCCAGAAGTTTGGTGTTGGTTTTTGATCGAAATACCATTTGTTATCATTCTGGTAGCCATCCATAAGACCCGATCTTTTATTGATGATAACCGTAGCACTCCCTGAAGTCATGGTTAACCGGTCATTGTCTTCAGTTACTTTTCCTCCGTTACCGGTAGCAGTCGCTTTGGTAAAATATTTTCCTTCACCTGTTTTAAACTGTTCACGTGCTACTTCAAAGTTCTGTGGCAATACCTCTGTACCTATCCGTGTACGAACCAAAATGTTTAGCAAATACTCGACACCATCTTTGGCGGGCATCTGAGGAAGATCTATTTTGAACTGTTTCTGTAACTGAGGTGCCAGATTCACGTCAAATACCCCCTGTTTAATCAACTTGCCGTTTTCAAGTACTTCATAGTTGAAACTGTAATTGCTCAGGTTGGTGTATGCAAAACCATTTTCTACATTGATGATGCCTTTTGCCAGATCAACTGCTTTGAACCGGATATCCTGATACACTTTTTTCACTTCAAATGCTCCCGGATGGGGTATGCGGTCAGGCCAAACCAGCCCGTTGTGGTTGAAGTTTTCGTCATTGGTATAATTCTGGCTTCCCATGTCTCCACCGTAAGCCCAGTATTTTCGGCCTGCTTCGTCGGTCATCTGAAATCCCTGGTCAACCCAGTCCCAGATAAAACCACCCTGCATGTTTTTACTGCTGTGAATGATATCCCAGTATTCCTGGAAGTTGCCACTGCTGTTTCCCATGGCATGTGCATACTCGCACATAATAAACGGACGTTTTACATTTTCGCGTTTGGCATATTCTTTCATATACCTGATACCCGGATACATGGGACAAACGATGTCCGTATTTTCTTTTTCTCCTGCCTGTTCGAATTGAACAAGGCGTGTATTATCGCGTTCTTTTATCCATTTGTAGGTTTTTTTAAACACATCCCCATTGCTGGCTTCGTTTCCCAATGACCATATGATAACTGACGGAAAGTTTTTGTCCCGTTCCACCAGACTGTATGTCCTGTCCAAATGCGCTTCATCCCATTCTGCATGGTATGCCATATTTTCGTGTCCGTATCCCATGCCATGGCTTTCGATATTGGCTTCGTCCACCAGAAAAAGCCCATACTGATCACAAAGTTTTACCCATTTCAGGTTATTCGGATAATGACTGCAACGAACGGCATTGATATTCAATTGCTTCATCAACCGGATGTCCTTCATCATGGTTTCTTTATCCTGGTAATGACCGGTAATTGGATTGTGTTCGTGGATATTGACACCATGCACCATGATCCTTACTCCATTGACCAGCAATTGACCGTTTTTAAGCTCCACTTTGCGGAATCCTACCTGAGTAGCTACAGTTTCAACAAACCTGCCATTTTCATCTTTCAATGTCAGTAATAGGGTGTATAGGTTGGGTGATTCATTGCTCCATAATTTTGGTGCAGTTACCTTTTGATTCAGGGTGGTCGTTTGAAATGCTGTTGCACCCACATTCATTTTTACTGTTTTGGTGAAAATATCTTTTCCGGCAGCATCCACCAAACGTGCTTCTACAGTCTGATTGTTTTTACCGGTAGTATTCATGTTCTTCAGTTTGATATCCACTGCCAGGCTGCCGTTTTTATAGCTGGCATCCAGGTCGGGACGTACAAAGAAGTCATTGATCCTGACATTTTCTGTACTGTACAGGTATACATCCCTGTCTATTCCGGAAATACGCCAGAAATCCTGGTCCTCCAGGTACGAACCATCACTCCACCGGTATGCTTCAACGGCTATCAGGTTCTTGCCTGGTTTTACATAGGGGGTAATATCGAATTCGGCAGGACTTTTAGTGTTTTCGGAATATCCTACTTTTTCACCGTTTACCCAAACATACATGGCTGAAGTTCCTCCTTCAAAATGAAGATAGACGCGTCGGTTATCCCAGTTGGTTGGCAATATGAAATCACGTCTGTATGATCCTACCGGATTGTCGGAATGATCGATATACGGTGGGTTTTTAGGAAAGGGGTAGGTCATATTGGTGTAAATCGGTATCCCATACCCTTTGAGCTCCCAGTTGGAAGGAACGGATATCTCTTTCCAATTGGTGACATTGAAGTCTGTCTTGTAAAAATCTTTTGGACGTTGATCCGGGGTAGGGGACCATTGGAATTTCCAGTCGCCATCTAAAGTCATAAACCAGGGTGAACGGGTATAGTCATCCGCAATGGCTGATGAAGCATCTGCATACGGCAGAAAGGCAGCCCGTGCAGGTTCGCGATTAATCTGAAATACGGCCGGGTTTTCCCAGTCATTAACAGCAGGCTTCTCCTGTGCCATAGCAGTTGTCATCACTGCGGTCAGCATCAAGGTAAAAATCCGGTTTTTTTTCATGATAATTGGAGTAAAAAGATTATTGTTGTAGAATATGTAATTGTTTTTGATAAGTTGCTTGCTAAACTTTATGCGGAACTTCCTAAAACAGTTTGAAATGAATATTTATGAGCGAAAGTATTGTCTCCTGTTTTTTGTTCGTTGTAATATTTTATATAATTCATGTAGCTTTCCCCCGAAACCCCATTTAGGTATTCGTTGAGATCAATGAACGTTATTTAAGTGATTCCTGTTGAACTAAACTATGGAGAATACTAATTTTAGTTACTTAATTTATGCCGCAAAGATACAACGAGAAAGGCAAAAGTAAATGCGGAAATTAATTAAAATTCAAAATTAATTTGTTACTCGCTGGTTACAGGTGTTCGGTTAAATCGTACGGATTTTACATTCCCCAACTGGATTAAATTTTCCCATTTTTGATTACTCGTAAACAGGAGACAGCAAAAAAGCCTGTTTGTCGTAATTTGAATCGTATTTATCACTGTAGTCGGTTGTGAACAGTAGTTCAGGTTTTCTGTTTTTAGGCCGTTCAATGGTCAGTGCTTTCCCGGTAGCTTTGTTTACCAGCTTACTCCAACCATCTTTTTCCCGGATTTCTTTCCAAAGTTGAGTATCCGATGCTTTCTCGGCACTCAGTTTCGTTTGATTATTATCCTCAGCTTCAATGAATTTTCCGCTTTGGACATGCTTTATCCTGACCAGATTGTTGTTTACCGGATAGATTTCCCATCGCAGGTTTGGTTGTGAATAACCCAGTTTATAGGCTGCTATATGGGATGTGCTGTCCTGGTTGCGTTGCAGTGACAGGTATTCGCTCGACCATTTGCTTTTAATGCGAAACTGATTCTGTGGTTCTTCCTGGGTATAAAGTTCTCCCGTATTCACATTGGGTGTAATTTTGTTTACCCAGTCCATTTTTATCGTTGTATCGTTTTGAAAGGTTAATGGCAGGTAAATATACTTCGAGTTGGAGTATTGTGATGGATCCCACCGGTCGCCAAGATAGATATAACTGGTTGTTTTATTGCCGGAAATTGGAAGTATATACGTGGGTTGGGTATTGTATGAAGTGGGTGACCCAATATTTATGAGGTTTGACCAGGGACCCTTCAAGTTTTTTGACCAGGCGTATTTTGCCTGGTTAGGTTCCCAACCGGTACAAAAGGAAGTCAGGATAAAATAATACTCCCCCCTTTTCATAATTGCAGGTGCCTCACGTTGTGCATCGACCCAGAATGTACCTGTTTTCAATTTGATATCCAGGTAGTCTTTGGTTAATTCATACAGGTTCATATCCCTGTTTTCGCGTGTTGATGAGATAAAATAAGCTTTACCATCGTCATCTTTGTACAGGTTGCAGTCACGCGACATATTTTCGAGTGGACGAAAACTTTTCAGGTATGTAAATGGTTTTTCAATATCCGGAGAAGTTGCCACGGCTGCACGTGCCAACCCGTAATCCGAGCTTTTCTCGTAATGCATCCACATGACAAATTTTCCGGTTGCTTCATTGTATATGACTTTCGGTCGTTCAATGTTTGCATTTTTCAACTCTGGATTCGATGATCTTGTCAGTAAATCGCCCCTGAATTCCCAGTTTATTAAATCGGTTGAGCGGTAACACGAAACCAGAACATCATTTTGTCTGTTTTCACCAATCAGGTAATAAAAATTCCCCACTTTCAGAATACCGCCTCCATGAGCTTTGATGGGGTTTCCCTGCGTGTCAGTATGATCGGTTCCATTAATAATGCTGGTTTTTAATCCCGGATTCTGTGCATTCATAGGACTCCCGGTTAATAACATACTGGTTACCATGATGGCTATGAAATGCAGAAATGTTCTGCTTTTTTGCTCATTTTTCATATGTTTAAAATCTTTAATAGTAAAAAAACAGATTTCCTTATCTGAACCAATTGTTCAACACGTCAATATTGAAGTTTGGTTACAAAAAAGAATATGTATTAATTGTACTGCAAAAATAAAGGTTCTAAAATAATCAATGGGTCAGAATCCGTTCAATAAGGAAGAGAATAATATATTCTACATTGAATAAAGGAAAATCAGATCAACTGAAGCCCTCACTAAGTATTGCGGATAATCATTTTACTTATTTATGATGTTTTTTATCTACAAACCTCACCATTTCCGAAGCTGCCAGCAGAAATGCTCCAACACCAAAATTAGCCGTAGAATTGGCATCAATCACCTGTCCCGGTATTGCTTTGTCGCCAATAGGTTGGACGTAACCTATCTTCCCATCGGGTTGTAACGCATCCTTTGAAAGGTATTGCCAGCCTTTCAATGCTGTTGGCAGGTATTTTTTTTCATTCAGGTATCCGTTGTTGATTCCCCAGATCAAACCATAGGTAAAGAAAGCCGTTCCACTGGTTTCTTTACCCGGTGCCTGCAATGGATCGAGCATGCTTCGGGTCCAGTATCCATCAGCCTGTTGTGACAGCTGTATCGATTTAGCCATGTCCTGAAACCGTTTGACAAAAAAATCATGGTGAATATACTCTTTCGGCATGTCCTTTAATACTTTGGCAAGCCCTGCAAATACCCAGCCATCGCCACGTGCCCAGAAATCTTTTTTGCCATTCATTGTTTTATGTTCCGGGTACACGTACCTGGCATCCCTGTAATACAACATGGATTCCTGATCATACATCACACCGCTGGCATAGGTAAAGTAATCGTATAATTTATCCAGGTATTGTTTATTTCCGGTAACCTGATATAACTTGGTCATAACCGGCATCACCATGTATAAGCCATCCGCCCACCACCAGTAATCATTCTGTGTAGTGCTCATTTCATATTCCATGACTTCACGTGCCCTGGCTATTTTAATGCTGTCGGGTTTTAAATTGTATAAATCGATATAAGTCTGAAAGCAGATCTGCCAGTCACCGAATAAAACATAATTATCTGTTTCGCCATACGTATATTTCCATTTCGTTTTATCATCCGATTTGGTTCCTTTCCATTGGTTTTGTTCCGCCCATGCCTCAGAATATTGCCTGTATGCCTCGTTTCCGGTAACAAAATAGGCCTCCATATTTCCGGTGTGGTAAGCCGCTTTATCCCACGACGAATTCCCGTGCGTTGGATGCGTGGATTGCCAGTAATTATTTGCTTTTTCAATTATGCCGATTAATTCTGGTTTTGTCGGTTTCTTCTGAGCAGAAACGGTTAAACATACAAAAAAAGTGAGGATAAAAAGGATCTTTAGTGACTTCATGTTATTTGTTTTAAAACGGATTCTATTTTATTTGTAAATAATCCGAATGGAAATTTCAACTTGGTTGACGTAAATTTCTCAGTTAATCCCATTCCGTATTTCGATATGTAAAAATACAAATTTTAATTTTAAGAACAGTAAACAATTCATTCAAAAATGAGGATGTGACAGAAATGTGGTTTTAGAATAGTCCCGATATTCTCCTATTTATGTAAAGTGTTCAGAGGGGGTTCAGAGAGGGTTCAGAGAGGGTTCAGAGAGGGTTCAGAGAGAGTTCAATGAGGTACGCCTCTCTATACCCTCACTGAACCCTCTTTATACTATCTCTAATACCTCTCTAAATATAGAAGGAAAGAAAACAAAAAACAGGAATTAAGTAATAGGAAATAAATAATGTCCTATTATTCTAAATAAAACTTCATTAACCCTCAGCTCTATCACCCTCTCCTTGGGAGAGGGCAGGGGGAGAGGTCATATTATATGGAGAAAGAAATAAGATATTATATTGTTCCTACTACTTAGTATGGAATTAAATGAGTATAGAACGATCTTTTTATAGTATTGAGGAATTTTCCAACACAGACAACTGAAACTTTCAAAACTGATTCCATATCTTTCGTTTGAATTATTCCATAAGATATAAGGTAATATATTTGTCCAAATTTTTAGAAAAGAGAGTTGTATAAATTTGTTTTTTATGTCATATGCTTCCAAAAAATGGCTATAAAAATTTGATCGTTGAATTTTAAGACAGACGAAGTTAATCTTATTATTTAAAAAGACAGAATGACAATTCCTCGTATTGGTGAATGTGTAAGAGAATCACAGATAGAAATTTATAATTCGTGTGCATATGCATATGACAATTAGTAATTTGAGAGAAAAAAAGTGTTGATATGTAAACATACTCAAAGCTTGTCAGGTAAGCTTTTTAGTCATATGCTGCAAACTTTCAGTTTTGATAAAAAAGGAATATCCTCATATTTGATTATTTTGTCCACTATAATAAGATGTATTCCCTATATTTTTGTAGAATTATAAATTAATAACCAAAACAATTTTAAATAATCAGTTATTTAGTCAAAATACCTACAAAAATAAAATTGTTCCGATAGCAGAAATCGGAATAAAATCAGATATAAATTTAAAAAATGATTCTATGAAAAATAATTTACACAGTGTATTTCTCATTTTTGCATTGTTTTGGATAGGTGTTCAAATGAGTCAATCTCAAACTGTTTCCCTGGATATAAAGAAATGGGATGGCAGTGAAACAACCATCGATATAAACAGTTTAAAAAAGATCACTTTTGGAAATGGTAATTTAATGCTCACCTATACCACCGGAACTGTTGATAATGTCACCACTTCCACTATCCGTAAAATGCTTTTTTCCTCTATTACCGGAATCGGTCAACCCGAAGCCGATGACACCGGGATGCTGGCATACCCAAATCCGGGAAATGATTTTATTGTTTTAAAGAATATACCTGCAGGTATATACGAGGTGATGATCTATACGGTTTGCGGTACTCTCGTGCTGAAATCCGGTTATCCTGGAAATGGCAGTATTGATATCAGCGGGTTAACAAAAGGAATTTATATTATAAAAGCCGGTCATCAGGCATTCAAATTTACGAAACTATGAAAAAATACGGACTCCTGATTATCAGTGCCATTTGCATTGTTACTTTATTCTCTCAAAAAACACTCAACGTATTCAAAACCGATTTATCCGTATTGAATGTCGTTGTCAACTCGATTGACAGCCTTCAATTCAGTCATAACGATTCGGTATTGAATATACATAATACAGATCAGACTCTGACAGGCATTCAAGTGAATGCCATCGATAGTCTGACATTTACGGAAAGTATTTCTAACAGTCTGCCCCTTGTTTCAACCTCTCCGGTTACTTCCATCTCCTATACAACAGCACTGAGCGGTTTAACCATCCGTGGGATAGGTGGCACTTCGATTATTGAAAAAGGTATTTGCTGGAGTGCAACGCCCAATCCAACGGTTGCAGATACCAAAATTATTTCACCGGCCGGTACAACAGGTTCGGAAATTAACCTGACAGGATTAACCCCCGGTTCCACGTTGTATGCCAAAGCATATGCCACCAATGGTTCGGGTACTTCATACGGGGAACAACTCATTTTTACGACCCTGGCGTACAGCCTGCCAGTTGTATTAACCCAATCGGCAGTTTACAATTATTCGACCAATAAAACGACCTGTATCGGGAATGTGACCAGTGTGGGAGGATGCGGAAAATTAACCGAACGTGGTGTTTGTTGGTCAACAGCTAAAAATCCGACGATCAATGATTCAAAATACCCGAGTGGTAGTTCTGCCGGTCAGTATTATGCCATTATGTCAAATCTGAATCTGAATTCCACTTACTATGTTCGTGCCTATGCTACCAGCTGTGCCGGTACTGCCTACGGAATTCAACTGACTGTTAAGCCGATGATGGGGAACGTTACTTATACCATGGGATTCGATTCCATTACCTATCCGGAACCATACAGGCTGATTAAAATAGCAGTTGACAGTGCTTGTTATTACTTTAACCGGTATACCACATTCTCGCATAATATTTGGATAGCCTATTCTTCCGGGGTACCGACAGCCGAAGCCAGTTATCACGGTCAGGTAGCATTTGGATCGAATACAACATACATGTGGGTTGGTACAGCCATGCATGAGTTTGATCATTATTTTGGGTCGGGCACCACGCAGATCTGGCAAAGTAAAACGTCAACCGGTACCTGGACAGGTTCAACTGCTGCAGCACTTTTGATGGGAGCAACGGGTGAAGTGCTGAAGGGTGATAAACAGCATTTCTGGCCATACGGAATTAATTACAAAAGTGAAATAACGAATTTAGGCAATTCCACTGCACAACAAAACGGATTAATCCTCTCTGCCAAACTGTCCAAAGCCATGTTGGTCGATGATTGCGGTTTGCCGGTAAGCTGGTAACAGCGATAATCGCATCATTCACAGCCCGATAAAAAATGAGCTATGCGATTTCAACAATAAATAATTTTAAAAACAGGTATTAAAGATGCATTTCAAATTTATTTCCATTATGAGATTTAGAATATTAACTATATGTTGTCTCTTGTTTATCCAGGTAACTATGGCAAGAGCTTCCGTAATTACCGGGCTTCCGGCTGTCAATAATAAAGCAGTTGTCGAAAATGAGTTAAATGCCATATCATTTACTCAAAATTTAAAGCTGTTACGAAGTGATTTAAAGTTACCGGCTATTGGAAAAGATGGAAGTTTGTTAACCTGGAAATCCGACAGTCCTGTTTATTTAAATAATAAAGGACAAATCCTGAAATTTCCGGGAAAAGGAAAAGGTAGTCTGACTGCACATTTAACTGCTACGGCGAAGAATGGTACTTATTCAGCATCCAGAAAGATCGAAGTCATTATACCTGAAGATGAAGGATATTCAGCTTATTTGTTTGTCTATTTTACCGGGAATTCGGGTGACCAGGAGTCTATACGTTTTGCCCTGAGTAATGATGGGTATAACTACAGGGCATTGAATAACAACATGCCGGTTTTAGATTCAAAAGCTATCAGTGATAAAGGAGCCGTTCGAGATCCTCATATACTCAGAGGGGCTGATGGAAAGACCTTTTACATGGTTTGTACGGACATGAAATCGGACAATGGGTGGAGCAGTAACAATGGAATGGTGCTGCTGAAATCGACCGACCTGGTCAGCTGGGAATCGCATAAAGTGAATATCGGATCAACATTTCCTGAATTCAGTACAGTAAACAGGGTGTGGGCACCTCAGACAATTTATGACAGTACTACAGGCAAATACATGATATATTGGTCTATGCGTTCAGGTGACAATGCTGATGTGATCTATTATGCTTATGTAAACAAAGAATTCACAGCTTTTATCTCCAATCCGAAGATTCTTTTTAAAAATCCAAATCGAAGTGCCTGTATTGATGGGGACATTACTTTTAAAGACGGTGTATACAACCTGTTTTTTAAAACCGAATCAAACGGGAACGGCATTAAAAAAGCAATTGCCCGAAATCTGACAGGTCCGTATGAATTGCAGGATAAAAGTCTGGAACAAACAACTAAACCTGTTGAAGGGGCCTGTGTGTTTAAGCTTATTAATTCCGACACCTATATTTTGATGTATGATGTTTATAGCAACGGGGCTTATGAATTTACAAAGAGCACTGATCTGTCAAACTTTTCGGTGGTCAACAATATCTCAATGAATTTTAGTCCACGTCATGGTACGGTTATTCAGATAACACGGGAGGAAGCACAGAGACTTGCAACGAAATGGATCCAGCCCGCAGATTTGGTAGTCCATTCATCGAAGGCAGCACAGGTTTTGAAAAATAATATAATCCTGGATAAAGCTGCCAAAACAATGTATCTTCCGGTCAAAAATGGCGCGAACCTCAGATCATTTGATCCGCAGTTAACCACTATGCCGGGAGTTTCAATTACTCCTGAAGGACCTCAGAACTTTTCAAAAGGACCTGTAGTGTACACCCTTGCCCTTAATAAATTCAAGGCTACCTATGCAGTAAGTTCACAAATCAATAAAAATCCGGTGTTGGATGGATATTATGCCGATCCGGAAATTCTGTATTCCCACAAAACAGGTCGTTTTTACCTGTATCCAACTAGTGATGGATTTGCCGGTTGGTCGGGCAATTATTTTAAGGTTTTTTCATCGGATAATATGGTGGATTGGCAGGATGATGGCGTTATCATTGATTTGGCCGCAAAGGATGTGTCATGGGCAAAAGCCAATGCATGGGCACCCTGTATCATTGAAAAAAAGATCAACGGTGAATACAGGTACTTTTATTATTTTACGGCAGGTAAAAAAGTAGGTGTGGCTGTTGCCGACAATCCTACTGGCCCCTTTGTTGATTCAGGGAAACCACTGATAGATAAAAAACCGGCCGGCATAAAATGGGGACAGGAAATTGATCCGGATGTATTTGAAGATCCACAGACAGGAAAATGCTATTTGTATTGGGGCAACGGGTATATGGCTGCGGTTGAACTAAATGAAGATATGGTATCCGTTAAAACGGATTCGATGAAAGTAATCACGCCCAAATCATCATTCAGGGAAGGCACCTATGTATTTTACCGTGATGGGATCTACTATTTTTTATGGTCGGAAGAGGACACCGGAAGTCCCGATTACAAAGTGTGTTATGGAACTTCAACCAGTCCTATGGGACCAATTGTACTTCCGGCATCAAATATTGTCATATCGCGGGATGATTCCAAAGCCATATACGGGACGGGCCATAATTCGATTATACAGATTCCCGGTAAAGACGAATGGTATATTGTCTATCATCGTTTCACCCGTCCGAATGGTATTGAATTAAAAAATCCGGGTTATTTCAGGGAAGTATGCATTGATAAGATGGAGTTCAATAAGGACGGAAGTATAAAAAAGGTTCAACCCACCGTTGAAGGCATATTGCCGGTTACAGTTGGAGAATCCGGATTGAAAAATGTGGTTCAAAAGTAATTCGTTTTCCTGTGTTTTCACTTGTTGGTGAAATGGATAGACATGTTTTCAAACCGATAGATTCGATTATATTCTTTAAAAAGATCAGGCGGATACTATCAGGTTATTATTTATTTTCTATTATTCATATCATCAGGAATGCACAGGAAGTGTTCTGATGACTTGTAAAACGGATCAATATTAGTTCTTTTATTGAATTTTAATACTTTGAGGTCAAAATAGGATAATCAGTTGAAAAGGATTCTGTTAAACTTTTATCAGGAATTATCAACTGAATGCTTCATTCAAAAATCTGTACATTTATGTCTTTAAAATCACGTATTCCCGTATTTTACTTATTCCTTCTTGTGGTATGTCAGTTGCAGGCTCAAACGAAACTTACGATTGACCTCAGTAAGAAAGGGGTCAAAGTAAGTCCCACCCAGTCGGGATTGTTTTTTGAAGATATCAATCATGCTGCTGATGGCGGATTATATGCCGAATTAATCAGAAACAGGTCGTTTGAAGATGCCGCTACACTGGATACATGGTCGGTGACAAAACAAACGGGCGCCCTGGCAACGGCAACCATTGAAACACTCAATCTATTAAATACCAGCCAATCCAGGGCGTTAAAACTGAAAGTAGATAATGCCACTACACTTGCCCGGGCAGGAATATCAAATCCAGGTTTTTGGGGGATTAACGTGGTGAACGGACAAACCTATAAACTAACTTTTTTTGCTAAATGCGATACCACGTTCAAGGGTTCCATTACGGCATCCCTTGAAAGCTCTACGGGAGTGAAATATGCCCAGGCTACCATTACCGGATTGGGGCAGGGATGGCAAAAATACTCGTGTACACTTACTGCTTCTGGAAATAATACCGGTGCTGTTTTTGTTTTAGCTGCAAACACGGTAGGTACGGTATGGTTTGATGTGGTATCGTTGTTTCCGCCTACGTTCAACAACCGGGATAACGGACTGCGACCAGATCTGGCACAAATGCTGGTCGATTTAAAACCCTCGTTTCTTCGGTTTCCGGGTGGTTGTTTTATTGAAGGTGATTACCTGGCCAACCGGTTTCAATGGAAAAAGACAATTGGACCCATTGAGACTCGCCCCGGACATTTAAATCTTTGGGGCTATCGTACATCCGATGGTATGGGATTTCAGGAATTCCTTCAACTGGCAGAAGACCTGAAGGCGGCTCCCCTGTTTGTTGTCAATGTCGGGCTTGCCCACAACGATAACCAGGCTTACAATGCATTGGGCGATTATATTCAGGATGCAATGGATGCACTTGAATATGCCAACGGGGCAGTAACAACACCGTACGGGGCAATGCGTGCTGCCAACGGACATCCGGAACCTTTTAATATCAAATACATAGAAATCGGAAATGAAAATTATTCAGGAGATAATTACGGCAACCGATATCTTCAATTCTACAATGCAATAAAATCAAAATATCCCGAAGTTAAATGCATTGGAAATGTGGCGGCATGGGGAACCGATAGCCCTACCTGGACTTTCAGCAGTCCTGTTGATTTGGTGGATGAACATTATTACCGCAATCCACAATGGTTTATCGACCAGTACAAAAAATACGATACCTACAGCAGGAATGGTCCCAAAATCTATGCAGGTGAATATGCCGTTACATCGGGTTGCGGAAACGGGAATTTAATTGCCTCGTTGGGTGAAGCCGTATACATGGCCGGCATGGAGAAAAATTCGGATATGGTGCCCATGAATTCATACGCCCCCATATTTGTTAATGTGAATGACAGGAAGTGGAATCCTGACATGATCAACTATAATTCATCCACTTCTTATGGTACACCTTCCTATTACGTGCAAAAAATGTTTGCCAACAATACCGGATCCATTACCATTCCGGTAAAGGATTCACTGAACACCATTATAACTCCGGTTATTGGTTCAATCGGACTGGGAAGCTGGTCAACCCAGGTAGATTATTCATCTGTTTCAGTCAAAAATATTTCGAATACAATCCTGTACAACGACCAGTTTACCTCTACAGCAAGCTGGACTCCCTCCACTGGAACATGGGCAGCGGCAGGAGGAATCTATTCTCAAACAGCCACGTCGACTGATTGCAGGTCCATTGGACCGGTAATTTCAGACACAACGTATACCTATTCGCTGAAAGCGCGTAAAACCAGTGGGAGTGAAGGATTCCTGATTATTTTCGGATATAAGGATACCAATAACTTTTACTGGTGGAATATCGGCGGTTGGGGAAATACAAAGCATGCCATTGAGCAAAATGCAGGTGGGACGAAAACAGTTTTGACAGAAGCAACCGGAAGTGTAAATACCAATCAGTGGTATGATATCCGCATTGAAGTAACGAAAACCAGGCTATTGTTTTACATGGATAATGTATTGATCCACTCACTTAATAATAGTTCCAGGCAATTGTTGTATACCTCAGCAACACTGGATGAAAGCAATCATCAATTATTCCTGAAAGTGATCAATCCGTCAACCAGTGATGTTTCATCTAAAATAAACGTAGGAGGTATATCAGGTGACCTGATAACCGGTAAATTCACGGTGCTGACTTCTGTCAATCCGCTGAATGAAAATTCACTGGATAATAAAACCAGTATTGTTCCGGTTGAAACAAGTTTCAGTTCGATCACTCAAGCATTCAATTATACGTTTAAAGCAAATTCGTTTACCATCCTGCAATTGAATACTTCATCAGCAAACGGTATTCAGGTTATAAAAAAAAAGGAAAGTCCCATACAGGTTTTTCCAAATCCGGCACAAGGATTTATTCAGTTGAAAGGTACCGCTGAGGGGCTGATATCTGTGAAAATTAGTTCATTGACTGGACAAAGTTTGTTGAATAAAGACATTCAGGATGGTTCGAACCTCGACTTGTCGGCTTTTAAGGCCGGAGTTTATTTGCTGGAAGCCAGGCAGGGAGGATATGTTTTAACTACGAAATTATTGAAAGAATAGTGATTAACGTTTAACGATTAATGATTAACGATCAGTGTGCAATTTTATTTTAAAACACACATTCTACCTTTTTCAGAAGTAGAGTTGTGATTTCAGTAAGAATAAAATAAGACACTTAATGGTTTCATTTATGAATAACCTGTTTAACGAAAACAAGATTAAAAATATATTTTTACATTTCAACCAATTCAATTTTTAAAATGATACACTTTTTTCAACAGAATACCGGATTTCAGATCAAAAGCATTAAAAGTTCATTTAAAATACTGGTTTTATTGTGCCTTGGTATATATTCATCCAATACTTTCGCAACAGATACGACCTTAAAAATACAATATGCGTTAAACAACAGTACGGCAACAAATTTAATTACAGATGAATCGGGTAACGGATACGACGCCACATTGTTAAACGGTGCCCTGGTAAAGAAATTAGGACGTTTTAATGTCATCGACCTGGGATTGCAGAACGGTTATATTGATTTGGGTTCAAAAACGGGAGCCGTGATTCAATCATTGAGTGATTTTACCATTGCCCTGAATGTTTATGTAGATCCATCAGTTGTATTGACCAATGCCGGAAATTTTATCTGGACCTTTGCCAATTCCTCCAACATGGGATCTACGTCAAACGGAAATATGTTTTTCACTGCCCTGAATACACGGTATGCCATTTCGAAAACCAACTATAATGCCGAATCATCTGTTTCCAGGGGAAGTGTATTGGAAAAAGGGACCTGGAAAAACGTTACCTATACACAATCGGGAACTACTGGAACGGTTTATATCGATGGTGTAAATGTGAAAACCAAAACTGTAACTGTTTTACCTTCCGCATTGGGTATTACATCGAATAATTACATCGGCAGGTCGTGTTATACCGGAGATGCCTATCTGACCAATACACTCATCAATGATTTCAGGGTGTATACCAGGGCACTTACAGCCAGTGAAATTGTAACACTGGCATCCCAGAAGGCCGGACTTGATAGTGCCATGATTGTTCAACAGGTTGCCAATTCTCAAAGCCAGTTGGCATTAACAGGGTTGAATGCCGTTATATCAAACCTGACTCTTCCAACTGATGGCGGAAATTCAGTTGCCATTGCCTGGAGCTCGTCCAATACCGGATATATCACACCTGCGGGAGTTGTCACCCGTCCGGTAAATGGGGCTGATACAGCAGTTGTGGTATTAACTGCCACATTGACTAAAAATGGCATCATTGTTACCAAATCATTTACAGCTAAGGTGGTTCCGTTTCTTTCCGACAAAGTCAGTGCTCAACGTGATTCACTGAATTTAACCATACAAGGAAACCTGAATCTTTTAAGATCAAATATCGTGTTACCAACTGTTGGAATTGAAGGATCAACTATTACCTGGACTTCTGATAAGCCGGTTGTTTTATCCCCTTCGGGAGTTATCGTAAACCGTCCGGTAAACGGAACAGGAAATGCAGTGGTTACACTGACGGCAACGATAACCAAAGGAACTGTTACCACTACTAAAATATTCAAAGCAACCGTTGCCGAAGACGAAGGATTTTCAGCATACCTGTTTGCTTATTTTACGGGGAATAGCGGAGACCAGGAATCGATTCGCTTTGCATTAAGTGATGATGGCTATATCTACAATGCCATTAATGGTAATAACCCGATACTTAGTTCAGCCGCCATTAGTTCATCCGGCGGAGTTCGTGACCCGCATATTCTGAGAGGGCAAAGCAATGACTATTATATGGTGGCGACTGATATGGTATCTGCCCTTGGCTGGAGTTCAAACCGTGCTATGGTGCTCTTAAAATCAAACAACATGATTGACTGGCAATCAAGTATTGTCAATATTCCAATGACCTATCCAGAGTATAGTGCTGCTGATGAAGTATGGGCCCCTCAAACAATTTATGATCCCCAGGCAGGCAAATACATGGTTTATTTTGCCATGCGACTTGGAAGTGCTGATTTTGCGAAAATATATTATGCCTATGCCAACAGCACATTTACCGGGCTGGAAACATCCCCAAAGCTTTTGTTTAATAATAACGGAATGTCGACTATCGATGCTGATATCGTATTTAAAGATGGCGTTTATAACCTCTTCTTTAAAACAGAAGGTAACGGAAATGGCATTAAAAGAGCTTATTCACCCTTTCTGACTGGAGGATATGTATTGTATGACAAATACCTGCAATCCACAACAAATGCTGTGGAAGGTAGCTGTATCTTCAGAAGGTATAATTCGGATAACTGGATTTTAATGTACGACATGTACACCAGTGGAGCCTATCAGTTAACCACCAGTACTGATTTAATCAATTTTTCCGTTGTGACAAATCCGGTATCTTTTGATTTTACTCCACGTCATGGTACGGTGATTCCTGTAACGGCTGCCGAAAAGCAGGCACTGATAAGAAAATGGAATACAACCGCTAATGAACCTGATATTATATCACCCGCTTCCGTATCCGTTTACCCAAATCCATTGAAGGGAATGTTGCATGTTGCATACAGCGGAACTGATTTGAATATATTCGTATCGGTACTTGACTTAAACGGTAGGGTACTTATTGAACAAACACTATCAAAAAACTCAGGGCAAATTGATGTTTCGGGATTACAAGCCGGAATTTATGTACTAAAAACAACCACTTCAAACTCAAAATCCGAATATATTAAATTTATTATCAAATAAAGTTGATTGCAGATTCATAATAGCCTGTTTTTGCACGTGGAATTAACAACAATAAGAAACAGTTTTATCATTGAGTAAGAAATATTTTGCCACAAAGACACGAAGTCACTAAGCTACACTAAGTCTGTTGTACTAAAGATGATTACTTTCCCGGTAATCAGGAATTTTCGATCTGTATCTTAGAGTTTTAGAATCTTTGTGGCAGGAACAATTTATTTCAAGAGTGAAAGTAATCCAACAGGATGATTTTCACTCTTTTTTTTATGGTGAGTACTTGATACATTGTCACTACATTTAATTTTATGCGTTACGAATTTAAATCAATTCATGATAATAATCCTTTTTTATGTGCCGGATACTAAATTATATACATAAAAGAAGTTATATTTTCATTTTTAAGAAGGTAGATATGATCGTATTTTATTAAGTTAATTAATTGATTGTCAAATTATAAATTCTCAAATGCCTGCTAAATAGACCCATTAGCTCCTCAAATTTAAAGTTTATTCAAATAGGGTCATAGATAATAAAATTTCCGCATGAAAATAGTACCCTTATTGACTTTTATTTACTCCTTTCAATGGATCTAAAGGTTTACTTTTGCTTATAATACGATAAACTGATGATTCAATTTTGAAATTATCAGATGATTTGAGAATTAAATAACAATTTTAAATTTTTTGTATCATGAGAAAATTTTTTACTTTTTTTGTTCTGGCGGCATCTTTTTGTTTGATATTGCCTTTGAACGCTCAAAACCTGTTAACCGGCTGGGACGGCAACGGAGTTACGGGAGAGTTATCAAAACCGAGTGATGTTGGCTGGATAAATGCAGCAGCAACTGCCAAATTAATATGGAATAACGCAAATGTCACCGGAGGTTCCCGTTTCAGGGATTTAGGTGCTACAGGTGGATATGTTGCCAATACGATTTCATTAGAAGGTGCGCCAACCACTTTTTTGACTTCCCGGTTTTTAATGGTACGTTGGGATAATGCAGACTATTCAAAATCCTATTATGCTTACCCGGTTACGCTTGAAGCTAATTCAACCTATACGTATTCGATGAATTATTTTTATGGTGGCAGCGGAAGTGCGGGTCTGACTCTTACTGCAGGGATCAGCGCATCAGTAGATACTACCGGTCAGATCAAATCACAAATATTTACTTCAACTGCTGTGAATGTCATGCGTTCGGGTGCATTCACCTTTTCAACCACAAACGCAGGTAATTATTATTTAGTTATTAGTGGTGCGTGGGCATGGTTTGGAATTGCAAATTTGAGTATTATCAAAAATAATGATCTGCTGGATGATTTAAACGCACAATTTAAAAATCTGACTCTGGGAAATTTAACGGCTGTCTCTTCAAAAATTACATTGCCTTCAACACTGGGCACAAAAGGAGTGAAAGTTCGTTGGTCATCATCTAATCCTGCTATCATTGATACCTTAGGAAATGTGACACAGCCTGCATTGTATGATGCATTTGTTACTTTGTCGGCTACCTTGTCTCAAACAGTCAGTGGGATGCCTTTTTCGATGACTAAAGCATTTACGGCAAAAGTATTGGGTGTGATTCCAACTCCGGAAGAAGTTGCAGTCTGGGACTTCAATACCGAAAATATATCGCTGGAAAGTGATACCCTCCGGGTAACCGATTCCAAGAGCGGCTTCAAAGGCAAACTGGTTAACCAGGCCCGAATCCGTACCATGGGTACAAGTGAACATATCAATGTGTTGGACTTAGGAGCAGGAACAGGATATTTTGATATGGGAACTGATATTGGTAAAGCTATTTATTCGTTATCCAACCATACTATTATGGGGTATTACCGGGTCAACGAAGCGTATACAACAGTGGCTTCCACCGGAAATTATTACTGGAGTTTTAGCAATTCAAACAACATCGGCGCGAGTGCAACCGGATTCATGTACGGTCGTCTGAGTGGTGTGGCAGCCGGTATTTCAGCGGCAGGAGCACCAAGTACGGCAGCGAATTCCGCTGTCCCTGCTCAAACAGGAGGCTGGCATCACTTTGCTTATACCTTGCATGGCGATACCGGAACCGTTTATATTGATGGTGTACAGTCAGCACAGAACCTTAAGATGCTTTTGCCGGCTTCTGCTTTAGCAAAAGCAAACCTGACCGGAACACTTTATAACTGGTTAGGCCGTTCAAGCTGGGCGACGGATGCATACCTACAACAAACTTTATTGTATGATTTCCGTGTTTTAAGCATTCCGTTATCTGTCGGTGATATTACCAATGGATATGATGGTTTTGGTGCAATCCAAACAACCCTTGACAAGTTGAATAATGCGTATGCTGAAAATCCTGATTATACAGCTCCGGAGCTAACAACGGAATTAAACAGCCTGAATCTTGGTGATTTAAGTGCAGTGAAAACAAATATAACCTTACCTGTTAAAGGAAAACTAGACCCTTCCATCGATATTATCTGGAAATCAACCATTCCTGCATTAATAACAAACAGTGGAGTGGTAACCCGTCCGAATTATTACAATTACAAAGATACCCTGACAGCTACCCTGACTAAAAACGGTCAATCTCTTAGTAAAGCATTTCCTGCAACAGTTGTGGTTGCCGATAATTCACAATTTACCAATGACCTGTTGGTAAAATATGATTTTTCAACAGTGAGCGATTCATTGGTAACCGACGCTGCAGAAAAACATTTTACAGGTACGTTGAAAAGTGGAGCAAAAATTAAAACCATCGGTACCAGTGTAAAATATAAAGTATTAAATCTGGGTGACAGTATCGGATATTTCGATATGGGACCGGAAATAGGGAAACTTATGTATAACCTTTCTGATTATACCATGAGTGCCTATTACCGGGTTGATACGGTATATAAAACAATAGCTTCTGCCGGCAATTTTCTTTGGACTATTTCTAATGGCTCCAATCAGGGAACTAACCAGAATGGCTATATTATCGGGGCACTAAATAATCAAAGTGTGAGCATTACTCCGGGTTATTACACGACTGCATCCGGTGATCAGGCTGTCAGTTTTGCAACTCCGGCTTTAACCGGAGAATGGCATAATATGACCTATGTGCAAAGTGGTGCTACCGGGTCCCTGTATATTGACGGTATGAATCAGGTGCCATTGGTTGCTATAACAAATCTTCCTTCGACTGCACTTCCAAAAAGAGGACAGTTGGGTACGTTGTTTAACTGGATTGGACGTTCATGTTTCACCACTGATGCCTATCTAAAGAAAACACTGGTTTATGATTTCAGGTTATACCGTACTGCGTTGAGTGATGAACAGATTCAGAACACAGAGTTAAACGTCGGGAATGTTATTAGGGCACTAAATGAAGCTTATGCTGAAAATGTAACTGATGTGAAAAAAGTATCCGATTCTAAGTACAAAGTAATTTCAACAGCACAACAGATCCATATTCTTGGATTAACCGGTACTGAAAATATTACCCTGTATGATATTGCAGGTCGGCAGCTTAAAGTAACAAATGCGTCAAGCATGTCTGTGAATGCAGGTGTTTATATTGTCCGAATCAATAGTTATGTGACGAAGGTGATGGTAAAATAAACGTAGAATCATTTTTAAATAAATAAGAGGGTGTCCTAAAAGGGCATCCTTTTTTTTGTTTAAACTATGGGTTATATCCTCATGATTTTTTATTTTCGATTCGTTTTAAGTAAAATACATAGCATGTTTTATTTGAAAAGCCGGGAATTGGTTAAGCATGGATTCAGATTTAAATTCCTTCGGGGAATACGATCCAATATGTCAAATTCTAAAGTCGACATCAATCATTTTCTAATTACAAATTCATATATAGTTGAAATTGCTATTGTTTTTTTTCGATAATATCCATAAATTAACCGTGTTAGAAGTTTGCTTATGATGACAATAATTGACAAAGAATCATTTAGAATAACGTATAATAAAAATCAAATAACTTAATAATATGTATATGAAAGTTGATAAAATAAAGGTTGTGCTAAACTAATTCAATTTAATGTAAAATACTTCATTCATAAATCAATTGGATATTACTTCAAATGGCACAAAAACAATAAGATACAATTCGTAAATTATGCATTTTGTAATTAATGATTACATTTAACGCATTTGACATTAACTATTATTGAATTAATTTGTTTAATAAAAAATGAATATTATATTATGCCGGGGGTAATAATAAATTTATTTTAATCCATATTTGACCATATATTAACTCTAAAATAAAAATTCAATTGATATATTTGCTCCGTATTATTCATCTTTTTTGATTTAATTCAATTTATCCCTTTGAATTATTAAAAAACACGATAAAAAAGGTTCGATAATTTTAACAACTAATTTATAACAATAAAAATAATTACCATGAAAAGAAAAATCTACTCATTTAAGATTACCGGAATTCATAAGCTTTGCCTGGTTTTAACATTTTTAATCAATTTTACAGTTGCGTTTTCGCAAGACACTTCCAGTGGTTTAATTTTGCATTATACCTTTGATGCAGTCACAGGAACAAATGTACCCGATGTGTCGGGAACCGGAAATGTGGGGACTCTGCAGGGTGCAGCTTCCATTGTACCCGGCTATAGCGGGCAATGCGCCCAGTTTTTGGTGAAAGCCGATTACCTGACTATCCCTGCCAATATTAATGTCGGGTTGACATCATTTACCTATGCTACCTGGGTTAACTTAACTGCACTTAAAAATGCTACCCGTTTTTTTGACCTGGGAAACGGAGTCGATGCCACCCATGACTATTTAGCTTTTATACCAAGCTATAACGGGGATAATGGTTTTATGTGCCTTCGTTACCGTCCGTTTACCGGAACAGCTCAAAATGTGCTTTCTACAGTGAAAATTCCGGTAGGAGCATGGGCACATATCGCCCTGACATATTTTTGGGATGAAACAATCGGCCAGGGAACTGCCACAATTTATCTCAATGGTGCCCCTGTTGGAACAGCAAAAGGATTAACCTATAATCCGGATCTTTTAGGGGCAACAGCCGATAATTACATGGCATATTCACGTTGGGGTCAGGATACAAATGGATTTGGCGGTTTGCTGGATGATGTCCGTTTATATAACAGGGCATTAACTCCAACCGATATCCTGACATTAAACGGCCTGGCAGAATTGAATAAACAACTGGCTAATCTTTCACTGGGTGATTTGAGAACCGTGACGTCAAAACTCACCCTGCCATCTATACTGGGAACTAGTGGCGTCACTGTTCGATGGGCAACCTCTAATCCGGCAGTCATTGATACCCTGGGAAATGTGATACGACCCGCTGTTTACGATGCATCGGTTAAGTTGACCGCAACTCTGACACAGATAGTAAGTGGTAAAACATATACCATGACTAAAGTTTTTGATGCAAAAGTTCCAGGTATAACCGGAACTCCAGAAAAGATAGCAGAATGGAATTTTACAACAGATAATATTCTGGTGGAAAACGACACGTTGAAAGTAAAAGATATTCAATCCGGTTTTAAAGGAAAACTCATGAATGAATCCAGGATCAGAACCATCGGGTCGACGAATAAGTATAATGTGTTGGATTTGGGGAACGGTACAGGCTATTTCGATATGGGAACTGACATAGGGAAAGCCATATATTCGTTGAATGACTATACCATGATGGGTTATTTTCATATTGATGCAAGCTATCCAAGTATAAACAGCAATGGTAATTTCTATTGGACCTTCTCGAATACCGCTGATGCCATGACCAATCAGACAGGGTATATAATTGGTAGCCTGAAAGGTGAAAGCCAGAGTGTATCGACGAATTATTATTCAACAGGCAATCAGGCTACAGGTCCTGCCGTAGCAACAGCTGCCGCCATTGGAAGCTGGCATCATTTTGCTTATACACAAAAAGGGGATACCGGTACCATTTATATAGATGGAACAAAACTTAATTCAAATAATGCGATGACAAACCATCCTTCATCCATAGCACAGGCAGGAAAAACCGGAACGATTTATAACTGGCTGGGACGTTCGAACTACGTGAGTGATGTTTATCTTCGCCAGACATTATTGTATGATTTCCAGCTTTTAAGCGTTCCTCTTAGCGAAAGTGATTTGACCGATGGTTTCGACGGTTTCGACGGCGTATTGCCTACCCTGGACAAATTAAATGCAGCATATGCAGAAAACCCGGATTATACAGCTCCGGAACTTGCCGTAGAAATGAACAACCTTACATTGGGTGATTTAAGTGCTGTGAAATCAAATATTATATTGCCGGTTAAAGGAACCATCGATCCTGCTATCAGCATTCTCTGGAAATCAACGATTCCTGCATTAATTGCATCCAATGGTGTGGTAACCCGACCAAATTATTACAATTACAACGATACGCTGACAGCTACCCTGACTAAAAATGGCCAATCACTCAGTAAAATATTCCCAGCAACCGTGGTAGTCGCCGATAATTCACAATATACAAGCGACCTGTTGGTGAAATATGATTTTTCATCGGTTACTGATTCGATCGTAACAGATGCTGCTGAGAAACATTTAAAAGGAGTTTTGAAAAACAATGCCACTATCAAAACAATTGGTAGTACCACAAAATTCAAAGTTCTGAATTTAGGTGACAGTATTGGTTATTTCGATATGGGACCTGAAATCGGGAAACTGATGTACCATATGAACGATTTTACCATAGGTGCTTATTTCAGGATTGATCCTTCGTATATTAAATTGAGTAAAAATGGAAATTTCTTATGGAGTTTCTCCAATACAAAAGATGTTCTGACAAGTGGCCAGGGGTATGTCATTGCCAGCTTAAGAAATCAGGCAGAAACAGTTTCCTATTCCAACTGGACAACCGAACAAACGGTTCAACTGACTGATTCGGCATTCAAATCGGCATGGCATCACTTTGCCTACACGCAAAGCGGTACAACAGGAACCATCTATTTTGATGGGATGAATACAACCTCTGCCACCATAACAACATTACCATCGATGGCTCTTCCAAAATCGGGACAATTAGGAACCCTGTTTAACTGGATTGGCCGGTCGTGCTATGGTAACGATGTTTATTTGCGCAAATCGATGGTGTCTGATTTCCGTCTGTATAAGACAGCTTTAACTGATAGTCAGATCATGGATACAGAAATGAAAGTAAAAACCACGATTGATGCATTGAATGCAGCTTCCGCTGAAACCCCGAATGCCTTGGTACCAGTGATTGATTCTCCTTACCGGGTGTCAACATTACCAGGGGAAATCAAAATTCAGGGCCTGAATGGCAATGAAAAAGTATCTTTGATTGATATAAGTGGCCGACGGCTTACTATCGTTAATCCGGCAACTATCCCGGCAAAAGCAGGAGTGTATATTGTAAAAATCAATAATACTGTTTTGAAAGTGATTGTTAAGTAAATAGATACTATTCAAAAATGAGAGGATGTTTGAACAACTTCCTCTCATCTCACTTTTCATAAAGATATATAAGTAATTGGAAACAAATAATGTCGTATAATTTTAATTTAGATAAGGGAATAAGGGCTGGCATTTTTTCCTAATATTTCTACTAAGGGTTAAAATAAAAAATAAGGGTTAATATTGTAAACCTCATATATTTAAAATATTAACCCTTAGTAGAAAACCAAATACCCCAGACTTAAAACCTTATTCCCTTATTTAGGATATTTGATAAGTACTATTTTTCAATGAATAATAATATTATTATTAATATGACAATATATTCGTCCAATTAATTATTTAAAATGTTTTAGATTAAAAATTACTATACTGTTAATCATTTAAAAATTACGATTATGAAGAAAAAAAATTACTTCTCAAAAATTACAGGGATGGGAAAATCCATCCTTTTAATAGTAGCTTTGGCTACTGCTTCTCTCGTATTTGCTCAACCGGACCTGAACTTAGGTCTTAAATTACATTATACCTTTGAGCAGGCAACGGGAACAACGGTACCTGACGTAACAGGAAACGGATATGACGGAACTTTATACGGTGCTACTGTAGGGTTGTCGAACGGCAAGAATTCATTGATTTTAGGAACAAGCGGGACTGATTACCTGGATATGGGAACCAATACCGGAAACCTGATTTCTTCATTAACCGATTTTTCCATGTCATGCTATATCTGGGTGAATACTACCAATACGAATCTTAGTTCCAATGGGAATATGATTGCTACATTCAGCAATTCACTGGACAGCTACAATCAACAGGTGGGGTATATGTTCTTACAGGCTAAACGTAGCCGGTATTCCATTACCCTGGCACGTTATGAGGCTGAACAGGCAGTTCAGGTAGGTACAGATGTTGCCAAAGGGAAATGGGTACAGTTTACCTATACCCAATCAGGCTCGACGGGGAAGTTTTATCAGGATGGAGTTTTAATGAATACAAATGAGGCAGTCACGTTAACACCTTCAAGCCTGGGAGCGACACTGTATAATATTCTGGCAAAACCATCCTATAATGGTGATACCTATTTACAAGATGCTCAGATCAGTGATTTTCGAATGTACAACAGGGCGATTACTCCGGATGAAGTTATGATGCTCAACGGATATTCTTCCGATTTAATTGCTGCCTATAATGGCCTGACATTGGGTGATGTCAGCGCAGTAACTGGTAATATAACGTTGCCTGCTACCGCCGGGTTAGTTAATATTCCTGTTACCTGGACAACCTCTTTACCATTAGTAATTTCTGCTGATGGTACGGTAAATCGTCCAACACAGTATGATGCCACTGCAAAACTGACTGCCACGTTAACACAAACTGTCAATGGAGTGACTTATACCCTGGTGAAAGTATTTAACGTCACTGTAAAAGCCTATAATAATGTTTCTGATCAGTTGGCAGAATGGAATTTCGCAGGAAATTTAATCTCTGATAATAATGGAATTGTTACGGTTAAAGATGTGCAAACTGGTTTTGTTGGTACTTTAAAAAATGATGCCCGTATCCGAACCATTGGAACAACGACTCAATTTAATGTGCTTGATCTGGGAAAAGGAACAGGTTATTTCGATATGGGAACAGAAATCGGAAAAGCTGTTTATTCATTGAACGACTATTCTATGATGTCTTTTTTCAGGATTGATGATACGTATACTAACCTGAATAGTGGTGGAAACTTTATCTGGACTTTTTCAAATACAGCAGATGCTGGTACTGATAAGAACGGATATATATTTGGAAGTTTAAAAGATCAAAGTCAGGCAGTTTCGACTAATTACTGGAATCAGGGTAATCAATCGGTTGGACTCTATGCCAATGCTCCCAAGAATGCTTGGCATCACATTGCCTATACTCAAACAGGTACAACAGGTACTGTTTATGTTGACGGTGTGAAGGTTGCTTCCGGATCTATGACCAACATACCTTCGACAGCTATCACAATTTCCGGCAGAACAGGAACTCTTTATAATTGGTTGGGACGTTCGTGTTATAACGGGGATGCTTATCTGCAAAGTACATTGCTTTATGATTTCCAGTTGCTTAAATTTCCATTGACCGTTGATGATATCTATACCGGATTCACCGGTTTTGACGGAGTGTCAACCATCCTCGGGAGGCTGAATACCGCCTATACCGAAAATCCGGATGTGATTTTACCTGAGTTAACCACAGAACTGAATAATTTAAACCTGGGTGATTTAAGTGCAGTTAAATCGGATCTTCCATTACCATTAAAAGGAATACTTGATCCTTCCATAGCAATTTCATGGAAAGCAACCCTGCCATCCTTAATTGACTCTGTAGGTCATGTAACCCGTCCGAATTATTACAATTACAACGATACCCTGACGGCATCATTGACTAAGAATGGTCAGAAGTTAACAAAGGTATTCTATGCTACAGTAGTTGTAAAAGATGGAACCCAATATGCAAATGATTTGCTGGTTAAATATGATTTTTCTTCCGTAACCGATTCAACTGTGACGGATGTTGCTGAACAACATCTGAAAGGTGTTTTGAGAAACAATGCCACTGTCAAAACCATTGGTACAACTACAAAATACAAAGTGTTGAATTTAGGTGACAGCATTGGATATTTCGATATGGGACCTGAAATTGGTAAACTGATGTACCATATGAACGATTTTACCATAGGGGCTTATTTCAGGATTGATCCTTCCTATATGAAATTGAGTAAAAACGGGAATTTCTTATGGAGTTTCTCCAATACCAAAGATGTTCTTATAAGCGGTCAGGGGTATGTCATTGCCAGCTTAAGAAACCAGGCAGAAACAGTTTCGTATTCCAACTGGACTACCGAACAAACGATTCAACTGACTGATTCGGCATTCAAATCGGCATGGCATCACTTTGCCTACACGCAAAGCGGGACAACAGGAACCATCTATTTTGATGGGATGAATACAACCACTGCCACAATAACAACATTACCATCGATGGCTCTTCCAAAATCGGGACAATTAGGAACCCTGTTTAACTGGATTGGCCGGTCGTGCTATGGTAACGATGTTTATTTGCGCAAATCGATGGTGTCTGATTTCCGTCTGTATAAGACAGCTTTAACTGATAGTCAGATCATGGATACAGAAATGAAAGTAAAAACCACGATTGATGCATTGAATGCAGCTTCCGCTGAAACCCCGAATGCCTTGGTACCAGTGATTGATTCTCCTTACCGGGTGTCAACATTACCAGGGGAAATTAAAATTCTGGGGTTGAATGGTAATGAAAAAATATCCCTGTATGATGTAACGGGCCGTCAGCTTAAAATTGACAATCCGGCAAGTATTCCTGCAAAAACCGGTGTGTATATTGTAAGAATAAATGGCTACCAGACTAAAGTGGTGGTGACTGAATAAAAAAATAATATTTTTTAAAAGGGTGTCTTAAACGGACACCCTTTTTTTTTGCTGTGTTTGGAAGATGTACCAGACGAATTAAGTTACTCGAATTGTCACATAATTATTCGAAACAGGATAGGTGCATTCATTCGTCATTCATAAAAATATAAATTCACGTTGTATTTATTTCCAATTTGCAATTGATAATTACATGAAATTAAATAAACAGTCAGGATTAAAATATATTAAATAATAAAACCAAAATAGCATTTAAAGAAACATAAAAGGTCATATGTAAGTACTGTCATTTTGTTGAAAGATTGAAAATGATATTTTGCAACATGTATTCACAACTGCCTGATTAAAAAGTATAAGGATAAATATTATCACCATAAAAGACAGGATGCTATGGTGCAATTATTAAAAAAATTAAGATGATTATTTTAATAAAAACTATTATTAATCGTAAATACCATATATCTTATCATTCTTAAAAATAACACATTCCAGATCTTTATAATTGAATTGACACCCTATTTGACCTTTTCTTACATCCTTTTGGAGCCTGTTAAGTGTAAATTTACAGTGTCAGCATAAATATTTTTTTGAGTTGAAGAATAATATTCATTCAATCAAATTCTCAGGATGAATCTATCATGAATTATTATAAAACCATTTTTTAAATTTCACAACTAAAATCATCAAAATGAAAAAAATCTTTTACTTCTTCGCATTTTGCCTGGCATGGTCATCCACTATGTTCACGCAGGCTGCCAATGTAATTCCACAAGCCGGTGTTTATTATAACATCGTGCAATCGGGATCTAATTTAGTGTTGGGGGCCGTAAATACCCAACCGGTTGTTCAGACAGCTTCGAATGCATTATCTGAGGCGTTTCAGTTTATCCCGGTTGAAGGGAAAGCAGATACATATACTATACAAAGTTTTTTTGGCTTATCTCTGAATAAAATTGCATCAAGTGGTTGGAGTATGATTTACCTCGCGACACCGGATGCTTTGAATGCTGAATTTGTGATCACCGATGATGCCAGCAGTGCAACCAGCTTCCGGTTAATGTTGAATGCCAACAGCAAGTTTATGGCTTCAGACGGTGTTACGACAAATTCATACCTTTATTGTGATAAAGCTGTGAACAATGCCAATGGTTTGTTTTCAATAACTGCAGCAACAATACCAACAGATCTGGTAGCTGCATATAACGGATTAACCCTCGGTAATTTATCAAATGTTGTCAGTAATCTGACCCTGGTGAATACAATTGGTACTGCCAATATCCCGGTGACCTGGACTTCATCAAACCCCTTGATTATCACTTCAGCCGGGGTTGTAACCCGACCTGCCCAGTATGATGCTACTGTTAAATTAACAGCTACATTAACTCAAACGATCAATGGTGTTTTATTTACCCTTGATAAGGTATTCACAGCCACTGTAAAATCTGTAAGCGTTGCAGCATTACAATTGGCCGAATGGAACTTTGCCGGTAATTTAATATCTGAAAAAAAGGGTGTTGTATCGGTAACAGACGCACAAAGCGGATTCGTTGGAACCGTTAAGAATGATGCCCGTATCCGAACCATTGGAACAACAACACAGTATAATGTACTAGATTTGGGAACAGGAACAGGCTACTTTGATATGGGAACAGAAATAGGTAAAGCCATTTATTCGTTGACCGACTATACCATGATGAGTTATTTCAGGGTTGATGAAACGTATACAACTCTCGCTAACAATGGTAACTTTATCTGGACGTTCTCAAATTCAGATGATTCTTATTTAGATAAAAACGGATATATATTTGGTACTTTGAAAGAACAAGCACAGGCTATTTCAACGAATTACTACAGTTCGGGCAATCAGTCAGTGGGTCCAACACCAATTGTTCCAGCACCAATAGGAGCATGGCATCATTTAGCGTATACTCAAAAAGGAACTACTGGTACCATCTTTTTAGATGGTGTGAGCATTGCTACCGGACCCATTACAAATATTCCTTCTACGGCTATCACCATTGCCGGCAGAACAGGAACCTTGTTCAACTGGCTGGGACGCTCATGCTATGTTGGAGATGCCTATCTGCAAAAGACTCTTTTGTATGATTTTCAGTTGTTAGGTGTTTCTGTCAGCGGAGATGACCTGATTCAAGGATTTGATGGTATTGGAATCCCTACAACCATTGGTTTATTAAACGCAGCCTATGTTGAAAATCCGGATTATGTATTACCTGAATTAACAACAGAATTAAATAATCTTTCGGTAGCAGGTTTAAGTGCTGTAACCGCTAATCTTGCTTTGCCTTTAAAAGGTATCCTGGATCCGGCAATTACTATTACCTGGAAAGCTACACTTCCATCGTTAATCGACTCTGTTGGAAATGTTACACGTCCGAATTATTATAATTATAACGATACCATAACAGCATCATTAACCAAGAATGGTCAAAAGTTGACGAAAGTGTTTTATGCTACTGTAATGGCAAAAGACGGCACCCAGTTTACATCCGACATGCTTGTTAAATATGATTTCTCTACCGTGGTTGATTCTATCGTAACGGATGCAGCAGAACATCATTTTACAGGTGTTTTGAAAAACCACGCATCAATTAAAACAATTGGTGCCACCACAAAATTTAATGTATTGAATTTAGGTGACAGCATTGGATATTTCGATATGGGACAAGAAATCGGAAAACTTATGTATCATATGAATGATTTTACTATCGGTGCTTATTTCAGGATTGATGCTTCGTATAATCAAATGGTTAAAAACGGTAATTTCTTATGGAGTTTCTCCAATACCAAAGATGCGCTCGTAAGTGGTCAGGGTTATTTAATTGCAAGTTTAAGAAATCAGGCAGCAACAATTTCATATTCAAACTGGACTACAGAACAAACGGTTCAATTAACCGATTCGGCATTTAAGTCGGCATGGCATCACTTTGCTTACACACAAAGCGGAACAACAGGAACCATTTATGTTGATGGTATGAATACTACCACTGCCACAATAACAACATTACCATCGATGGCTCTTCCAAAATCGGGACAATTAGGAACCATTTTCAACTGGATTGGCAAATCGTGTTATGGTAATGATGTTTATTTACGTAAGTCGCTGGTGTATGATTTCCGTTTGTATAAAACGGCATTAACCGATGATCAGATTATGACTTCGGAATTAAAAGTCAAAAATACCATTGATGCGCTGAATGCAGCTTCAGCTGAAACACCGAACGCACTGATTCCTGTGACAGATTCTCCGTATGTTGTCTATTCAACGGTTGGTGAAATCAAAATTCAGGGATTGACAGGAACTGAAAAAGTATCGGTATACGATATGACAGGCCGTCAATTCAGGTTAAACAACCCTTCACGGATTGTTGTAAAAACAGGCGTATATGTTGTGCGAATTAATGGCTTTACCACAAAGGTTGTAGTGAAATAATAAATTTCAACCAGTAGATTTTATAAAGGGTGATCATAGGTGATCACCCTTTATTTATGAGAATAAAATTAAATAAGAATATTTTTTTTAATAGATACGGAATAATTTATGGTTGGATATTCTATTAGGTATTCTATTCCAGTCTTTTAAAATACAACCCAAAGAATTTAAAATGAAACTGATACTATAAAATGAAGATTTCATCTGTAATTCACCATGAATCGTAGAGCAGTAATGTTAACTGTTGAATAGGAGCAAATTATTAATTAACAGGTTATTGAAATCTTAACTGATTGAATAGAAAGTAAGAAATCTGTTAAACAGTCGTTTTGATCTTACATCAATGACAACAGGATAAAAAAACTCAAACATGTTTTTAAATTAACTATGATGAATAAAGATTTTAATTTGAATACAGTGAAATCACTCTCATGGAATGACCTTATTTATGTATAAATGTTGAAAAAACACCCTCAATAAATTGAAACAGGCGTCATAAATTAATCTTTTCGGTGGCTAAGTAATTAATAATTAGTAAAAATTAAACAGTCTACATTTTTGAATGGATTTTACCCCTCCAATCGATTATTGATGCCTATATTTGTATCGTAAACACAATGAATTTGATTATTGAATCGTTCAGAAAAATACAATAACCCTGGAATTCAAATACTGATTGATATGAGAAAAAAAATTACAATTCTTACTTTCTGCCTTATCAGTGCTTTTAATACATTTTCACAAAATCCGAGAACGACGATTAATATTACCGATAAAAATGTTTCAGTTTCGTCATATACCGATAATGAGGTAGTATTAAACAGTCAAACCGATTTACACATTACTTCGAAATATAAATCTCTCAATAATAGTGTTATTAAATTAAACTCCGTAGATTCATGGGTTTTCTTTGATAATATCAGGTCACAGGTGGTTATTGATTCCCTGTTGAAAAATATCTATGTCAATAACGTGCCTGCCGTTCAAAAAACTAATGTGCGAATTTCGATCTATAAGCAAGGTACAGTTGTTATTCCACAACCTGCCACTTTCCAACCTTTAAAAGTATACACTGCACAAAACTTCTCAGGTGATTCAGCATCTTATTCTCTTTTTACTTTCAATAGTGCGCTGGGTCTTAAATTCGATAATAAAATTCGTTCCTTCAAGTTAAAACGCGGTTATATGGTTACACTGGCTACCAATTCAGATGGAACCGGATATAGCCGTGTATTTATAGCAGATAACCAGGATTTGTCAATTCCAGTTATTCCGGATTTGTTGGATGGTAAAATTTCATTTATCCGGGTTCTCGCCTGGGAATGGGTAAGTAAAAAAGGATGGTGTGGTTATGACCCTACTGAAATAAACCTGGTAAAAGCAACCTGGCGTTACGATTGGAGTGCCGGTGGTGCTACTACCTCTTCCGTGGAATATGTGCCGATCCGTCAAAACGGAGGATGGCCGGGCTGGTCAGATATTAACGGAAAACAATATGTGTCACACGTACTTGGATTTAATGAACCTGATCATACTGAACAATCAAACTTAACGGTCGTACAGGCAGTTTCCCAATGGCCAGATATGCTTCGTACCGGCTTGCGAATCGGTTCACCTGCATGTACTAACTTCTCCTGGTTATACAGTTTCATGGATTCGTGTAAGGCTAAAAACTACCGGGTGGATTATGTGGCTGTCCATGCCTACTGGGGTGGAAAATCGCCCATTAACTGGTACAATGACCTGAAATACATTCATGACAAAACAGGACGTCCTATCTGGATTACTGAATGGAACAACGGTGCAAACTGGACTACCGAAGGGTGGCCTGATAATGCCCGTCCATTGCTATTGACCACAGCAAATGCAGCAAAACAACTCAGCGATTTAAAAGGTATTTTACAGGTTCTTGATACCGCTTCATTTATTGAAAGATATTCTATCTACAATTGGGTGGAGGATGCTCGTAATATGGTTTTGAAAGGTGTCCTGACTCCGGCCGGTAAATATTATTCAGACGATAATTCAGTCATGGCTTACAACAGCAAAAATGAAGTGATACCGACCTTTAATTATGTTACTCCTTCACTGGCGATTTCATTTGTAACTTCCCGGTTGACTTTAAGCGTAACAGATCCTAATTTAGAAAATTATGCCGGTTGCATTATTGAGAAAAAAATTGATAATGGTAATTATACCGAATTTTTCAATTCTGATATTTCCACATTAAAAACATGCATTGATACTTTTGATATCACTTCAGGAAGTAAAATACGATACAGGGTACGCTCTAAATGGTCTGGTGGTATCTTATCCCCTTATTCGAATGAAGTAGGTTTTGATGTGTCGAATGGCAACGATATACAGTATGGTATATTTTCTTTCTCCAATGTGGGATGGAACAATGTATTCTATAAAAAACCATTTGCTGCTGTGCCGGTCATGATTCTTGGTGCTGCAACAAATAACAACAGTACAGTCATATTAACCCCCCGGGCAAAAATGATAACCTCAACAGGGGCCACCCGAACAAGTGTTCAACTTGCTCCATGGGCATACCAGAAAGTTACGACATTAGCAAAAGAAGAAAATATCCCATATCTGATTTTAAGTGCAGGTGATTATAATTTTGGAGGACTTGCAGCAACAGCCGGTAAAAGAGATACTGTTTCCTCGGTCTGGAAACAGGTAGTTTTTAATACTCCATTTGATACCATTCCGGTTGTCTTTGCTTCTCAGTTGCAAGCCACCACATCTAATGCCACCGTTGTAAGAGTCCGGAATATAACCAAAACAGGATTTGAAGTTAAACTCCAAAAAGAATCGGCCATAAAAACAACTATCCCTTCGGAGACTGTTTCTTATTTTGCCATTAAGCCTGGTATTGGCACCATGGACAACCGGAAGATAATTGTAGGAAGAACTCCGAATAATTTTATAGGTACCGTTTACAATTCAATTTATTACAGGGATACTATTGCGAATCCGATTTTTATATCACAAATGCAGACATGTAATGATGACACGGTAACTGCCGGAATGCGTTGTTTGTATGTATCGACTTTCTATTCGAACGTGGCAAAACAACGTGAAAAATCAACCGGTAATCTTTCCACTTTACCCGAAACAGGAGGATGGATGCTGATTAATCCGGTCAGCGACATGTCGGCAGGAGTAAATGGTCCTACTGTTGAATCCTTCAAATTTTATCCGAATCCGGTAAAAGATTATATTTATCTGACCACCAATATTTCAGAATCCTATACTGTCGATATTTTTAACCTGGTTGGGGTACTCGTTAAAAGTATATATCTGAAAGACAATAAAATTGATGTCCGTGACCTGAACCCTGGATGTTATATTATCAGAACCGCGAACCACGGAACCAATAAATTTATAAAACTGTAATTTTAAAAGCCCGGTGCTAAAAAAGAAAATTTTAGTTCCTGCAAAATATGCTAATACTTAGAAATTGTTTAAATATGAATATAGAAATGAAAAATTATTTTAGAAAAACATTTTATCGACTGGATATGATGTTGATAATTTTGGTCACAGGAATAACCTTGTTAGCCTCCTGTACTGATGACTATTATTACGACAAAAAAGAACCTACCTGGCTGGGAGCCAGCATCTATGATTATTTAAAAACAGATGGTCATTTTGAAAATTATGTAAAATTAGCTGATGACCTTGGTTATGCAGATGTTTTGAAACTTACAGGTAGTAAGACATTATTTGTAGCCAACGACAGTGCTTTTGTGGAATTTTACAAAAACAATGTGTGGGGAGTAAAGAGTTACACGGAACTTTCATTGGCCCAAAAGAAAATGATTCTGAATTTTTCGATGATAAACAATGCCTATTTATTGCATACGCTTGCCAATTATTACAGTGCCGGTACCTTTTATGAAGGCATGGCAATGGGAAGGCTGACTGCACTTTCAGCGCTCGATAGTATTCCATTCGATTATGGCGATAAAGTTTCAACAGGTAAGTATTGGGACAATTACCGGATTAAAGGTATTCATGTTTTAAAAGATAATACGGCTCAACCAATGGTGTACTTTTCACCGAAATTCATTAATAAATATGGAATAACGTCCGGTGATTTTTCTGTGTTACTGGGGGGTGCAATACGTGGTGCCGATGATTTTTATGTATTTAATAATAAAGTTATCAAACCCGATATAACCTGTAAAAACGGTTATATACAGGTTTTGCAAAGTGTTTTGATTCCTCCGACCAATATGGCCCAATATATCCAGGATAATTCAAATGTAAATATACCGTCTAATTTAAGAACTTCCATATTCTCAAAATTGCTTGATCGCTTTTGTGCACCGTATTATGATGCTCCAAATAATATTTTATATAAACAATTGAATCCATTATTTACTGATTCAATTTTTGTAAAGAAATATTTTTCTGGTGCCGGAACATATACTGTGAATGGTAATTTATGGACCACCAGTATTTTACCATCAGGGTTGCCATCGTTAAATGTATTGCCATTTGATCCCGGAATTAATAGCAATCCAACCGCCCTGGCTTTTGGAAATAGAAATGCCATGTTCGTTCCTTCTGATGATGCAATGAACAGCTATTTAAATAGTGATATCGGGGCTATTATAAAAAGTCGTTTTGGTAACTGGGAAAATATTCCGGATGAAATAGTCATGCCTTTTATTAAAAGACACATGAGAGCATCGTTGCTTGAGTCTTTGCCAAGCAAGTTTGGTCAAATGGTTGATGCCGAAAATTACAGTTTGCCTGTGACAACCAGTCAGATTGCAAAAACTTATACCGGCGTCAACGGTGAAGTTTTTGTAACCAATAAGGTATATCCTCCTGTTGATTATATTTCAGTGTATAGTCCTGTATTGTTGAGTAACAATTCAAAAATAATGAATTGGGCGATCAATGTTACTCAATCAAGTGCATTTGGCTCATTTGCATTCTACCGGTTATATCTGAATTCATTAGTCAGTAAATATAGTTTATTTATACCTACGGATGAGTATTTTAATAATTACATCGATCCGATAGCTTATGGACAGGATAAACAAGGAGTACTCAAATTCAGATTTAATACCAAGACCTCATCGGTTACAGCTTTAGTTTATTCCTACAATAAAACAACCGGGATTGTTGGAACTGACCCGATCGATTCAATACCAAGTACTTCCTATCCGGCATTCATTCAAAACAGACTTTGGAATCTGCTGGACAGTCATGTTGTCATTGGAAGTGTTGAAAATGGAAACAGTTACTTTGTGACCAAAGGGAACGATTTTATCAAAGTAAACGGTTCGGGAGCTGCTATGACCGTTCAGGGTGGAGCAGATTTAGTTAATAATAGCTTCGCCCAGGTGTCAAAAGTTTTCACACAACAAAATGGGAATACTTATTTTATTGATAAACCTATCAGTCCGGCATTAAAATCGGTTTATAAGGTTTTAAGTGAAACCCCTGAATTTAGTATGTTCTATAATTTGTTAAATGGCGTCCCCGATACCTGTATTACTCAAATATTTGCCAAACAGGGTATGGATTACAGGATTAAATTCTTTAATGCTTTCAGGTATACCGTTTATGTACCTACTAATACAGCCATTCAAAATGCCATTTCTTCGAATGTCATAACTCCGTGGGAAACGATCTACGCCTTGTCGAATCCGGCCAAAGGGGCGGCCATAAGCAAAATGATTAAATTTTTGAAATATCATTTCCAGGACAATGCTGTATTTTTCGGACAGCCTGTAAATGATCAGTTTCAATCGGCAACAATTAAAACAGATGATAATTCAACTTACTGGGGAACTACCAAAAACAAATATTTTAAACTGGGAGTAGTTGGTACCGGAAGCTCATTAACCTTAACCATGGAATCAAAAATAGGAGATCCTGTGCGTACAGCCAATGTGATAACTGAAGACCCGGTAACCGGATCAAAATTATATAATATGATAGCAAAAGACTATATTTTTGATAAACTGCCTGCCGCATATAAAAATATCGATGGAACAGGTGCTGCAACAGGAACTTTATTTAATACTTCTATCATTTCAACATCATCTTCAGCAGTTATTCACGAAATTGATAACGTATTGACCTTTGAATAATATGAACATAAATATGAAATCAACAATTACAGGATTGCTTTTAATGATATCGATTATGTTACCATTTAAAAGTATAGGTCAGAATTCCGGAGACGGATTAATTATTCAGGGGATTGTTAAATCTGGCAATGAAACTTTGATCGGAGTAAATGTATCCGAACTTGATGTTAATAACAGAGTGGTGAATGGAACTGTTTCGGATGTAAACGGACACTATGTGTTGCGGGTAAAGAGTCTGAAAAACAGGCTGTCTATCAGTTATGTGGGTTACGTGAAACAAATCAGGAATATCGACGCGAGAAGGACAGTCAATATAGTGATGGAGGAAAATACCCAGAATTTGAAAGCTGTGGAAATTGTCGCTAAAAAAACCAGTACGCAGGGTGGTTACAGCATTCCACAAAGAGAAATCGGTACGGCTATTCAGACAATCAATGCCAAAGAATTTGAAGGATTACAGGTTTCATCTGTCGATGAGGCTTTACAAGGTCGTATTGCAGGGTTGGATATCGTATCCAATTCAAGCGACCCGGGAAGCGGAACCTCCATGCGTATTCGTGGTGTAACGTCCATCAACGGGAACAGCCAGCCATTAATTGTAGTAAACGGTATACCATTCGAAGTACAGATTGATCCGAATTTTGATTATGCCAATTCCAATTCAGAACAATATGCCAATATGCTGAGTCTGAATCCGGATGATATTTTAGAAATATCGGTATTAAAAGATGCTGCTTCTTCTGCTATCTGGGGATCTAAAGGTGCCAACGGGGTTATTATGATCACCACTAAAAAAGGGTTATCCGGACCTACCAGGATCGAGTATACCTATCGTTATACAAATACCGTACAACCAAAAGGATTAAATATGTTGAACGGGGGTGATTTTACCATGTTGATGAAAGAATCTCATTTAAATCCCCTTCAGGATGATAATGCCACGAACATCCCTGAATATAATTATGATCCGAATTTTCCGGAGTATCAGAATTTTAATAATAATACCGATTGGGTAAAAGCAGTAACACAGGTTGGAAATATCAATGACCATTACCTCACAGTATCAGGGGGTGGTGATCGAGCCAACTACCGTGTTTCCGGCGGCTATTTAAGTCAAAACGGAACCATTATCGGTCAAAAATACAGCAGGTTCTCTTCGCGTGCCAACCTTGAATATGCTGTTTCGGACAGGATAAAATTTATCACTGAAATTTCGTTGACTAATGCGGAAAATCAACAGAATTATTATTTTGGTGGTAGTCCTGACGCGGGTCCAAATAATAAACTATCGATTTTAGCAATGGCATATCAAAAGATGCCAAATGTAGGCATATATGCCAAGGATATTAATGGTAACAATACGGGTCTATATTACAACATTCCAGCATCGTCTAATTTAAATGCCTCTCAAAAGTTTTTAGTCAATCCGGTTGCATTGGCAAATCTGGCTACCAGGAACTTAAAATCATTCCGTATCACCCCTACATTCAGGTTACAATACGATTTAATAAACCCTGAAAAACAAATGCTTCGATTCAGTTCGTATGTATCGTTTGATATTAGTAATAATAAAACAACTTCGTTCCTGCCGCAGGGTGTATCAAATTATGCATGGACCAGTGAACTTTCGAATCGTTCAGAAAATTATGATTCCGAAGATATAACCATTTATTCGGATGAAAACCTGGCATGGCAACCAAAATTTGAGAATACCGACCATAGTTTATTATTATACGGTTCGTTTCAGATTACACTGGGTAATTCAAACGGTCAAAGTATTTTAGATTATGCTGTTCCATCAGGGTCGCAAAGTGATGCTTCAGGAGCGGGATATCTGACTGGTTCTTCAACCAGCAGCTCAGAATGGAGATCGATGGCTTTTATGATGCGTGGTCATTATTCCTACAAATCAAGGTATATTATCGACGGCACAATACGCCGGGACGGTAGTACCCAGTTTGGACCGGGTAACAAATTCGGAAATTTCCCCGGTATTTCGTTGAAATACATTATTTCGGATGAACCCTTTATGAAAAATACAAAAAAATGGTTGAGTATGTTGGCTCTCCGTCCATCCTGGGGTATTAGCGGGAATCAACCTGGAGCCGAATATCTTTATTTAAGCAGGTATGCTACCAATGGTTCGTATATGGATATCACAGCAGTAACTCCGGCTTCCCTTCAGTTGAAAAACCTGAAATGGGAAACAACCACTGCATTCAATGGCGGAATTGATTTAGGTCTTTTTGATGATAAATATGTATTTGACATAAATTTTTATAAAAAACATACTACTGATTTATTATTTCCAAAAGTGGGCATTTCCAGTACATCGGGCTTTTCGGAATTAGCATATATTAATGGTGGAATCATGAACAATGATGGCTGGGAAGTGAATTTCTATGCAAACCGATTGTTTAAAACAAAAGATTTCAGTATGGATTTCACTTTTAACCTGTCAAATTATAAAAATACGATAGTGGATTTGGATCCTTCGTTGCTGGCCAGTTATAATGGAAATTTTAATTATTTAAACGGATCGTATCTGACCCGGATTCAAACCGGCAACTCTTTTGGTTCTATATACGGATTTAAATACAAAGGGGTATATCAATATGACGAATATTCGACTGCTCACCCCAATGCTCCTATTGCCAAAGATGCAACCGGAAAAGTGATTACAGACCAGAACGGAGTTCCACGGCCCTTGTATTTTGGATACGGAACAAATTCGCAATACAAATTCAGAGGAGGTGATGCCATATATGAAGATGTCAATCACGACGGAAGTATCGATGCACTCGATATGGTTTACTTAGGAAACAGTAATCCGCTTATAAATGGTGGCTTTGGTCCTACTTTCCATTATAAAGACTTTTCGTGTAAAATGTTCTTTAACTTCCGATACGGGAATAAAATTATCAATACAGCCCGGATGAATGCTGAAAACATGTATTCGGATAACAACCAAAGTATGGCAGTAAACTGGCGTTGGAGAAAAGATGGTGATATTACAAATATGCCGCGGGCATTGTATCAGACCGGTGTTAACTGGCTGGGAAGTGACCGGTATGTGGAAGATGGTTCATTCTTACGATTTAAATACCTGACATTTAATTATTCGGTTCCCTCTAAATTAATAAAACGGTTTAATGTAAACCGGTTGAATTTATACCTGACGTTTAATAACTTATTAGTTTTAACAAAATATACCGGTGTTGATCCCGAAGTCGGTTATGGAAATTTAACTTCAAATAGTGGGTTGAGCATGGATGGTTCAGCTACTCCACGTACAAAAGATTTTACCCTGGGTGTTTCAATAGGATTATAAAATAAAACAATATGAATAAATTTAAAATATCTATAATAGGTTTATCAGCACTCATACTTTTGGGAACAACCGGATGTGACCAATGGTTAACCATAAAACCGGAGAGTCAAATTGTTCTGGAAGAGTACTGGCAATCTGAAACCGATGTACAGGCTGTGTTAGCTGCCTGTTACAAAGGATTGACTTCTGATGATAATGTTTATCGAATGATGGTATGGGGAGAGTTACGTTCTGACAATATGGTTACCGGAACCGGTTTTCCAACTTCACTTCCTCTGAGTGATATGCGAAAAATCCTGGCAGGTAATTTAACTTCCAGCAATGCTTATTGCTCCTGGGCATCTTTTTATACAGTGATCAATTATTGCAATACACTTTTGTACTATGCTCCTAAAGTCATGGAACGGGATAATAATTTTACACAGGCTCATTTGCAACGGGTTCAGGCAGAAACTTTGACTATCCGTGCACTATGTTATTTCTACCTGGTCAGAACCTTTAGAGATGTTCCTTATATAACGGATGCAAGTATTGATAACACACAAAATTATGCCAAGCCAAAAGATTCAGAACAAAGCATTCTGACTAAAATTATTGCTGATTTGTTAACTGCCCAAAAGTATGCACAAACTGATTTTGGAAGAACAGATTACAACAAAGGAAGAGTTACTCTCAATACTGTTAATTCCTTGTTGGCAGACGTATACCTGTGGAATCAACAATACGACTTATGTGCAAAAACCTGTGATCTGGTGCTAGCAGATAATAGTTTAAAGCTTGTTGAATCCACTAACATGCTTACTTCGGTATTCTATCTGGGAAATTCAACCGAAAGTATTTTTGAATTACAGTTCAAAGAAAATGTACAGGTAAATAATCCGGTTGCAATTTTATACGGATCAATTAAAATTCCTTTAGGTGATGTAAGTTTTCCGGCCACTTTAGCGTACGATCCGGTAAAACCTTTTACAGGAATTTTCAGTCCATTCAATTATAAAGTCACTAGTTCGGCAACGGAAAGTGCGAACGATATCCGTGCCACTGAATTTTGCGTGCCGACAGGAGATATGTATTTTATATTTAAATATTCCGGATTGACTGTTATTAAAAATCCAATTGTCGGAGCTCCAGCGTTAGGACATGCGTATCGTAGTAATTCGGCAAACTGGATTCTTTACCGTCTTTCGGATGTGATGTTGATGAAAGCGGAAGCACTGGTTCAAATGGATGGCACCGAAAATTTGAAAAACGCCCTTGATTTGGTAAATCAGACATATATGCGTTCCAACCCCGAACAGGATTCACTTAAAATAGGAAATTATACATCCAAAGCTGAAATGGGAAATTTAGTATTAAGAGAACGTCAGAGAGAATTGCTTTTTGAGGGTAAACGCTGGTTTGATTTAGTCAGAATAGCCCGTCGCGAAAATAATACTACTACCTTAAATTCATATGTCAATCAAAAAGCAATAGGAAATGTAGCCTCACTGGGTGCTCCGGTAATGGATGCCATGTATATGCCAATTTTAAGATCAGAATTAGAAGCTAACCCAAATTTGGTTCAAAATCCATACTATCAGGAATCTACTTCTATTACTAAATAACCAATAAATAAATTAAAGAACATGGAAAAATATAAATCAAAAATACCTTTTAAAAAGCACATACTGGCTTGTGTGATGACAATAGTAGCTGCTACTGGTATTTTTTCTTCTTGTAATTCGGATATTGTTGGAGATAATCTGTATACGTTCACGGATAAAATGATGGGCCAGTATCTGAAAGATTCCACGGATTACTCTGAATTTACTGCTTTGTTGGATACAACGAAAGTAATGGGTCTTTTGAATGCTTATGGTCAGTATACCTGCTTTGCACCATCCAACCAGGCAATGAAGAACTTTTATCTGTCAAAAGGGAAAAAATCATTGAAAGAATTTAGCCTCGATTCGATGAAAATAATTGCCTATGATCATATTATTATGGGAACTGTGGTTTTGTATTCAAACTTTGTAAACGGACGTTTACCTCAATTGTCAATGAGCGACCGATATTTTTCAGTTTCATTTTCGAATGAGGGTGTTGCTTTTATAAATAAAACCTCACAGGTAGTGCATAAAGATATTCTGGTCCATAATGGGGTTATTCAAAAAATTAATCAGGTTCTAAACCCAACACGTGATGGTATTGTGGATGCAGTTTCGAAAGACCCTTCATTCTCATTGTTTTACAATGCGTTAATTGCAACAGGGCTGGCAGATTCTCTTTTAAAAGTAAAAGATGATACCTATGATCCTTTAAAGTATGCTGATTTAATAACTCAACCAAAAGGTCGTGACCTGACTTTATGGTACTATAATGATGTTCCTCAATCGAGGAAATACGGGTATACCCTGCTTATGGAAAGTAATCTCACCATGAATGCAAACGGAATAACCGATATGGCAAGTATGAAGGAATATGCTGCGAAAGTGTATAATGAAATTTATCCTGCAGATGCCGGGATAAAGGATGTTTTTGATCGTCGCAACAGCCTAAATCGTTTTATTGCCTATCACATTATCAATAAACAGTTAAGTTATACGAAATTTATCGATGCGTATGATACGAGTCACATGTTGAAAACGCAGAATATGTTTGAATACCTGGAACCCATGTGTCCCAATACATTGATAGAGATTAAAAAAGACCGGCAAATGGAACCGAACATCTTTCTGATAAATTATCAATCAGAATCAAATACATTTATTAAAATCAATAAAGCGAATTATGATAAAGATGCTACCAACGGGGTATTTCACGAAATAGATGGTATGTTGGTGTATAGTAAAAATGAAGAAGCCGAATTATCCAGTAAACGACTTCGTTTTGATGCTGCAAGCTTTTTCCCTGAATTTGCAAATAACAATATGAGAGGAATCGGATTAACGGACCCTAATCTGCAATACCGCCTTCCAAGAGGATATATTGACAGGATAAAAAGTTCAGAACAAACAGTAGTCAGTTATCTTACTCCGTACAGACAGTATCAGGATTATGAAGGAGATGAAATATTCATTGGTTCTACAACCGGAAATCTGTATGATTTTTCTGTTGTAACTCCACCGGTACCAGCCGGAACCTACGAAGTGAGATTTGGTTACCTGACCAATGGAAGACGCGGGGTAGTCCAACTGTATGTGGACAATGTCCCTGCAGGTGTCCCTTTTGATTTAAATACGACAGCTACCAATCCGTTAATCGGGTATGAAACTCCGGGCACAATGCCGGCTGATCTATTCGGATATGAAAATGACAAGATGATGCGTAACAGAGGGTATATGAAAGGTCCTGCCTGTTTTAAAGTACCGGTTGTAACCACCTGGTCTGGTGGTATAAATGCACGGTATAGCCCTCAATTATTACGGAAAATTTTAGGAACCTATACATTCAGCACTGCCGGTAATCACGTATTGGGAGTGAAAGGATTAAGCGGAGGGGAGTTTATGATGGATTATCTTGAATTTATTCCAACCAGTGCTCTCGAAAGCGAGGATGTTAATTAAAGTGTATTAAAAATAGCATTAAAATATTTAATATTATGAGATTAAAATATTATGGAATTCCGCTCTTTGCCATCCTGACAATCACAGTATTGGTGGCTTCGTGCACAGATGACTGGGATAATCATTATGCAACGAATGCAGCGAATAAAAGTAAATTGAATTTATACCAATATATTCAGTCACAAACCGAATTAAGTACTTTTACGGGTATGCTGAAAAGCACCGGGTATGATTCTGTTCTTACAAAATCGCAGACCTATACCGTGTGGGCGCCTAATAATCAGGCACTGGCGAATGTTGATTTAACCGATACGGCATTGGTTCGTAAAATTGTAAGAAATCATATCACCCGTTTTACGCATTCATCCTCCGGGGTAACGAACAAGGTCATCCTGATGCTCGATAATAAACTGATTATCTTTGCAAAAGGCGCAACCGGATTCTCTTTCGGGGGAAAAACAATCGTACAATCGGATGTGGCATTAGCCAACGGGATTCTCTATGTCTTAAGTGATTATGCACCCTATAAAATGAATATCTGGGAGTTTTTAAGCAATACCCCGGGAATTGATTCCATCAGGTCGTATATCATTAATTCGCTAACCATAAGTCAAATCGATACAGCTGCCAGTTTTAAGGATGGTATTTTCGTAGGTACGGTTTATAAATCTACGAATAAAGCATTGTCGTATTTAGGCAAATTTAAAACGGAAGACAGTACGTATACAGCGATCATACCCGATAATGCAGCATGGATAGAAGCCTATAACAGGATTCTTCCTTATTACAATACTTTGGCGAAAGATGGTGGAGCAGCAACACAAATGCAGAATACAAAATGGACATTGATTCAGGATTTGTTTTTCAGGGGAAAACAATCACTCCCGGTTGTAAAAGATTCCTTATTTTCAACATATGGACATGGTTTTGCAAATCCAAACAGGCTCTTTACAGGAGCGCAAGTAACCGATTTGAGTAATGGATTAGGGTATGTGACCAGCCAATTGCAAAGTAATGCCACTGATTCATGGTTTAAAGAAATACGGGTTGAAGCCGAGGATTCCAGGTATGATCGATTAACTTCAAATTATTCTGCCAGTACGGTCTCAAGTATCGGTACCGGTTTTAATATCTCGCAAGGCAATTACCTGAGGCTTGATCCGACAACTTCCAGCAGTCTTTCCAAATTGTTTGTGTCTTTCCCGATACCAAATACATTGTCTGCCAAATACAATATTTATTGTGTGTTTGTTCCCTCAAGTGTTGTTGATACGGCAGATCACAGGCCTTATCAGGTACAATTCTTTTTATCCTATACCAATAGTTTAGGAGCCCCGGTTTTAAATGCCACAGTTGATGTAAATAATACCGTACAATTGCCTACAAAAACAAGTTATACTTTCACCACGACACCTTCCAATCAACCTCAAAAGATGTTGGTTGTTTCGGGATTTCAATTCCCGTTTTGTAATCTGGTTAATCGGATAGATTATATTTCAAGTTTACTTTCTACCGTGACTTTAAAAGTTCAAAATGCAGGCACTCCTGCCAATGAAACACTAAAAAAAGTAAACCGGACATTGCGAATTGATTGTATTATTCTGGAACCTGTTCAATAAATCTGAGTGAATAAATTAGTTGATATGAAAATGAAAAAATATATAAACATATTAAGCATGAACAGGTACTCTTTCTGTTTTAAACTCTTAAGTAAAGTTGCAATAGCGAGCTTATTATTGTCAACTTCTGCGGTTATGTCCCAAAACAAAGCGACTGAAAATATACACGAAATTGTATTAAAAGGTTTAGTTCGTGATGCACATACTAAAAAACCGGTTGCTGCAGCCCAGATTTCCATTCCGAACAAAAATTTATCGGCTGTTTCGGATGATAAAGGGAATTTTACGTTGAAAATATCATCGCAAAGCGATGTCCTCCATGTTTCAGCTTATGACTATGGCCAGACTGAAATAGCCATAAGAGGTAAAGATTCAGTAGTTGTTAACCTGTATTCCAATCAGTTCAGCAATTATTTTAAAAGTATTGAAGGAATTACCGGAACCAGTAATAATTCTTCTATCGTTTCTTCTGCTAAAAGTGCAGACGACTTGAATAAATCAGGTGCTATTGCAGTCGATGAAGTATTACAGTCAACACTTGGTGGGGATGTACGTGCTATTACCCGTTCAGGAGTTGTGGGCGAAGGGGCTGCATTATTTATCAGGGGAATCAATTCCATCAATGCGAACGCTCAACCTTTATTTGTGGTTGACGGGATTATCTGGAACAACTTGTATGATGTACAATCCATCAACAAGGGCTTTTTCTCAAACCCGCTTGATAATATCGATGTCAACGATATCGAAAATATAACTGTAATCAAAGATGGTACTTCTGTATATGGAAGTAAAGCTTCGAATGGAGTTATACTGATCAAAACTAAAAGAGCAAAGTCCATGGTGACAAAAATCAGTCTGAATTATTTTACCGGAATGACTGAAAAACCGGGAACGTTGCCTATGATGAATGGAGATCAATACAGGGTCTATGCCAGTGATATGTTGAATTCAAGAGGAGTAACCGGAAATGATGTTTCAAAATATGAATTTTTAGGCACCGATCCTACTCAATTACAAAGCTATAATGCCAATCACAATTCAACAGATTGGGGAAATCAGGTCTATAAAACAGGCCAGACAAGCAGTTATGCCATTAATGCTTCGGGAGGTGATGAAAAAGCATTGTATTATTTTTCCTTGGGAATGACTAATAATAAAGGTGCAGTCAAAACAACCGATTTACAACGCATTAATTTCAGATGTAATGCCGATTTTAAATTGTCTGGTTCATTTACCATGGGTTTGAATATCGGTTATACCAGGGTCGAAAGAACGTTGCTCGACGATGGGGTTGATTTTTATTCTTCTCCAACCTGGGTAAGTAAAATTAAATCACCTTTCCTGAGTCCGTATACATTAACTTCTTCCGGACAACTTACCCCTGATTATGCTCAAACCGACAGTTTCGGAATTGCGAACCCTGGTGCTATTATTGATTATTCCATCAATAAACTAAAGAAATACCGGTTTAATATGGGTATTCTGCCAACTTTTAAGTTGACTCACGATTTGACATTGAGCTCACAATTTGATTATAGCCTGGATAAAACCATTGAAAGACATTATATTCCCATGTTTTTTACTCCGAAAGAATTTCTACCCGATTTCGCCGCGTATTCCATCAACGAAATAAGCAGCCAGGTGATGCGTAATACCGAGTACTTTGATGAAACCAGGTTAACTTATGATAAGAAATTCAATGATAATAATCACTTGAAAGCCATGTTAGGATGGAGGTACATCAATAACTATTATGAATCGGATTATGCCGAAGAACATAATTCAGGATCAAATAACAATACTACTATTACAGGTAAAAATAGTTTCCTGCAGGTTGATGGAATCAACAATCAGACAAATTCAATTTCAAATTATCTGAATGTCGATTATGATTTCGATAATCGTTTTTTCATCACTGGTGCTGTTGCTATGGATGCTTCTTCCCGATTTGGAACTGAAACTACTGGAGGCTTCTCATTGTTTGGACGCAGTTGGGGTGTGTTCCCTGCTGCTAATGCCGCCTGGTTGGTGTCTTCCGAAAAGTTTATGAAGAATATTGATGCAGTAAACTTTTTCAAAATCAAAGCCGGTTATGGACTGACAGGGAATGATGGAATTAAAGATTATCAATCATTTGCATTTTTTTCGTCCACTAAATTTATGGATAAGGCCAACGGATTAGTTATTACGAATCTGTCAAATCCTAAAATTCAATGGGAATTAACAGCTAAAGCCAATGCCGGTGTGGATCTGGGACTGTTCAATAACAGGTTGTCATTAAGTTTTGATTATTTCTCAAGCAATACGACGAATTTATTGGTAATGAAAAATATGCCTTATGTCTCAGGACTTAGTGTTTATTGGGATAATGGCGGTTCAATGACCAATAAAGGATATGAAATTTCTGCCAATCTGAAAGTCATTAATTTTAAAAACCTGAAATGGGAACTTGGTGCAAGTGTAGGTCATTATGATAACCTGATCACTTCACTGCCATCAAATAATAATCTGATACCCGGTTTGCCTGACGGAAGTTATACAACTTCTGTTTATAACGGGGAAGTACTTACTTCAGTTGGTCAATCCGTCGGAGTGTTCTACGGGTATAAAACAAACGGTGTATTTGCAACAACTGCCCAGGCGCAGAGTGCCAACCTGAAAATCCTGAATTCAGATGGAACCTACAGTGCTTTTGGTGCAGGTGATATGATATTCGTGGATAAAAACAATGACGGAATCATCGATGCAAAGGATAAGCAGGTAATTGGCAACCCAAATCCGAAATTCTACGGAAGTTTTAATAGTAAAATATATTATAAACGATTCACCCTGAATACCTTATTTACCTATTCATTAGGGAATGATATTTACAATTATCAACGTAGTCAACTGGAAGCAGGAGCAGGTTTTAGCAATCAAACAAGTGCCATGATGAGACGTTGGACAGGTGAAGGACAGGTAACGGATATACCTCAGGCTACCTATGGTGATTTGATTGGTAATTCCCGTTTCTCGGACCGTTGGATCGAAGATGGATCGTATATCCGGTTAAAAACGGTTTCCTTATCCTATGACCTTCCTGTTAAAAGTAATTTTATCGAAGGTATCAGTATCTGGATATCTGCAAATAATCTGCTTACCATGACTCACTATTTAGGTCAGGATCCGGAAGTATCGGCCGGTAACTCTGTTTATTTTCAGGGAGTGGATAATGGTTTGATCCCATTAACCAAATGTTATTACCTGGGCATTAAATTAAATCTGTAAAAAATAAGAAGAAAAAATAATCATAGGACGGACCTAAGATCAATATCCCAACCAATAGTTTATTTTTTCATCTGTCAATAATCTCGTTTCAATAAAATGAATAAAAAAAATATGATATGAAAAAAATCAGCAAAATAATGTTATTCCTGTTTCTTTCGGTATTCACCTTTGAAGGTTGCAGCAACCTGTTGGATGTGGATTCGAACAGGCTGGTTTTCCCTGCCGGATATCAGATGAATGCGGCTAATGATACGCTTTATTCAACGTTCGGTATCTTTTCTCAATTGCAAAAACTGGCTGACAGCTATGTGTTGCTGGGAGAACTAAGGGGTGACTTAATGGATGTAACACCCACTTCAAATTTGTATCTGAAAGAAATAAACAATTTTGAAATATCTGCCAACAATCCTTTTACAAATAATATAAAGGATTATTATTCAGTGATCAATAATTGCAATTATGTCATCCATAACATTGATACGTCCGTGGTAAAAGGAGGTATAAAGGTCATGTACAAGGAATACGCGGCCTGTAAGGCCATACGTGCCTGGACCTATATGCAGATAGCCATGAATTACGGGTCTGCTCAATATTATGATAAACCAATCCTGACAATACAGGATGCAGAGAATGTCCAAAAATCAGCCCCCATGACGCTGACTGATTTAGCACCCATTCTGATTAATGACCTAAGTCCCTGGAAAGATATTGCAACGCCAACAACAGGATTTATCTTTACTCAAAATATCAGTCAATCTTATTTCCCCATCCGTTTTCTGCTGGGCGATTTATACCTGTGGACCGGGCAATACGAAAATGCTGCCAATGAATACCGGGATTTGATGTTTAAAAGCAAGTATATTGTAAGTTCTTTTTATAGAAATACGTTGACGGTGACAAATAATGCGTTTACAGGTGGCTTCTTTATCTATAATTTAGGAACATTTTCTGTTGAAAATATAACCAACATTGCTGCAACAAATCAATATGGTCGCAAATTTCAACTGGATAGTCTGGCGTTGAATCACATGATTGCCCCATCAAACTTGTCGGTAAATACCTGGAAAAGTCAGATGTATTATTTCTCAGCTAAATTAGATACGATGATTGACCTGAGATTGTATTCATCCGTTTCTGCTTTGTACAAATTTACATCTTCAAATCAAAGCGCAGGTACGAGTCAGCAATCAATTTATAGTTCGATGATAACTCCTACTTCAACGAATTATTTGTTTAAAATTATAGCGATGAACCCTGAGATGCCAAACATTAATACGAATAAGCAAATTATGCCTTACCGGGTTCCGCTATTGTACTTACGGTATGCAGAAGCGGTGAATCGCCTTGGTAAGCCTAACCTGGCTATGGCGGTTCTCAAAAACGGATTAAACAATGCTACTTTGAATAACAAAAAGATAGTTCCGCAAAGTGAAAAAGGAACAACAGTTCCCAATTACATGAACTTTAGTGACCTTCGGTTCGATACCAATATCGGCATCAGGATGCGGGGTTGTGGAAATGTAAATCTGGATACTACATTTTATGTGATCCCAAATCAGGTAAAACTGACCATGATGAATACCGATTCCACAAAATATGTCGAAGATCTGATTGTTCAGGAACTGGCTCTTGAAACGGCTTTTGATGGAAATCGTTTTCAGGATCTAATGCGTGTTGCCATACGAAGGAATGATAATTCATATTTGGCAAATATAGTTGCTTCAAAATATACCAGCAACAAAGAAGCTATCCGGACTAAATTGTTAGATCGTACAAAATGGTATTTGACTAAATAATTTTTTTATAATATGAAATAATTAGTTTATTTATTCATATCAATTTACATAAAGGAAGGAACCTGGAATTAATTATTCTGGGTTCCTTTTTTGATTTTAATAATTAAATAATTTATCGACTATTTTAATTATATTGTTTTTTATTTATATATTTGTAAACTACAATGAACAGTCTTGATTGTTTCCTGTAAAATTATTAAAATAAAATATATGAATAGAGTGGATTCATTTAAATTGCTACTTTTTACCCTCCTTTTTTTATCCAATCAATTAGTTGCACAAACTGATTTTCGTCAGGGTTGCATAATAACAACAAACGGAGATTCATTAAAAGGTTTTATTGATTATCAGGCAGACAACAGTTTGTGTCATAAATGTTGTTTTAAAATTAACAAAGCCGAAAAAGTAAAAGATTTCATTCCAGCTGAATTAAAAGAGTTTCAATTTGATAAAGAAGGCAGGAAATTTATTTCTTTGACTGTGCCTTATAACGATGAAACGAAAGAAGTTTTCGTTGAAATATTGGTGGCCGGAAAAATGAATTTGTATTACTGCAATGATAAATCCCTGGAAAGTTATTTCTTTATTCAAAAAAGAGGAGTGAAGCACCTGGCTAACCTGCCTTTTAAAAGGGAATACAAGAATGTAAAAACCGGCTATACCACCTACCTGAAAACAATTGATTCGTCGAATCATATCGATACCCTAAAAAAATACATGCAGGATACTCCTGATTTATTTACAAACATCGAAGATATTGATTCTCCCAAACAAAAGAATCTGATAAAACTGGTCAAACAATACAATGAATTCGGATTGAATAAAAATAAAGCTGAGATTCATGTGAAAAAAGTAAAATCACTGGCCATTTATCTTACGCCGGCTGTTGCATATACCGATTTCCAGACAAGTGGAGGGAATCAGTACAATGTTTTAAGCGGAGTTCAAATTGCACTTTCATTGAACCAAAGCAACGAACGCTTATTTTTTAATACCGGCATTTTAATCCCTGTATTCCGGAAATATTATACCGGTAATGTCAGTACCAATCAGGATTCTAAGTATTTGATCAAAGTACCGGTTCTTTTTGAATACCGCTTCCCGGATAAACCGGTACAACCTCGGTTTTCCATCGGATACAACCTGTATAAAAATGATGTCAGTTTAGCTCTGCTGTCTACTGTTTCGGCAGGTGTGAATATCAGGCTGTCAAAAGGGGTCTCTTTGTCTATTATACCGGGTATTGAGTTCGTCGGTAGTGATATGTTAATTGTAGTGCCTGTTGCTTACGATAGCTTTTCTCTGTTGACCGGTTTACAGATAAAACTATAAATGAACAATCAACCCATTTTGAATTTGTAAACGCTTTTCATTCCGTTATTTCTCTCATGAAACAAATTCCCCCTTGCCACGAAGGCACCAAGACTCAAAGATACACAAAGGTGAGAAATTCAGCATTATAATCTTAGTGAACCTTTGAGTCTTGGTGACTTTGTGGCAGAATATCTTTTTCTTATATTGCAATTTATTTAATATCGTTTTTGGTTTGGCAGGGCGGAATAAGAAGCTCTTATGCAACTAATTTGACAAGATTAACAGGATTAACTTGTAAAAATATTTAATTCCAATAAATCCTGTGAATCTTGTAAATCCTGTCTATTATGTTATTTTCTTAGAGTTTTATTTTTTTATACTGAGGGACTACTATACAACATAAAATATGAAATCCATTTTCCCATTGATTGTCATTATGATGGCAACCTCCCTGTTAACTTCCAATCAATTGTCTGCTAAACCTGATTATCGTAAAGGATGGGTTATAACTTCAACCGGTGATACATTGAAAGGTTTTATCAATTATCAATCAGTGAATCATCCGGCAGGTTTATGTTCTTTTAAAGCCGGTAAGGCAGACGGAGAAACCGATTTTCATCCCACAGAGATCAGAGAATACCAGTTTATAAATGAAGGACGTAAATTCGTTCAGGGCATTGTAGATAATCAGAATGTTTTTCTTGAAATGTTGGTACAGGGGAAAATAAGTCTGTATTGTTATAAAGATGAAACCAGGCAGGAGCTTTTTTATATTCAAAAAAAAGGATGGAAAGATAAAGCAATATTGCCTTTCAAAAGGGAATATAAAAAGAATATGAATGGTTATGTCATCAATTCAATGACTAGCAACAGTACGGCTCATATCGATACATTGAAGAAATACATGGAAGATGCACCTGAAATCTATCCCGATATCGAAATAATTGATATTCCGTCGAAAGATAATCTTTCAAAACTTGTCATACATTATAATGCGATATTTGGAGAAATATATGTATCGCTTAAACCTCAAAAAATCATTAAGCCACTGGGCATATTTGTATCCCCCGGAATTATTTTTACAACGTCAAGAGTGACCGAAATGAGTAATTACTCGCTGTTTGGAGGGTTCGGTGTATCTGTACCATTATGTAGAAAGAATGGTCAATACCTGTTAAATTCGGGCATATTTATGGCACGTTTCACCGAACGCATTGTTTTAAATGATAACGAACAGGTACTGATTCATGATAATTTTTTACGAATACCGGTAAAGTTGGAATACAGGTTACCGGTTAACGCAATACAACCCCGTTTTAGTATTGGATATAATCTTTACAACAGTCATTTAGGTACTTTTATGTTGTCTGCATTCTCTGCCGGAATAAATATGAATGTATCCCGTAATGTGGTAATCTCTGTTTTGCCCGAAATTGAATTTAAAGGCATCCATAATTTATCCATGATTCCCACTCAATACAAGAGTTTTAATCTGTTTGCAGGATTAGAAATAAAACTATAAACTTAAAAATGATAACTTTTCCATAGTGCTTTCAGTTCCATACTGTGTTTAGCGAAATAATTCATACAGTCTTTAAACAACAAATTCCACAACCATCATTTCGATGGTTTGTGGAATTTGATGTTTGAATTAAAATTGAAATTTGCAATAACAAACTGAAATCGTTGGTTTTTAGTTGAAATCAGAAATGAATACCAGCATTCTACGAGCCAGATGTTTTGATTTAATCCTGCACTTTAATGCTTACTTTTGCATCCTTCAACCATGGAGCTGTAAAGGTCAGATTTACTATGCCTTCTTTTCCTGTTGCCTGTACATAGGTCAGTAGCCGTCCATGATACACGCGTTGTATATTATCCTTGTAATTGCCCATGTCGGTGTTATTGCTTGATTCCATCCCTAGTAATGTAGCTGGTCCTTCCAGGGTACAGGTTACTTCATCTTCCGAATTCATGACCGGTACACCATTTTTATCAACTACCTGAATGATAACCTGGGCAACACCACGATCCTTTCTGAGTAAGGTCAGGTCGGATTGAACGGTTATAGCATAAGGCCTCCCTGAACTTTGAATGCTATACGTACAGGTCTGTTTATCGTTTTTGTCCAGTCCGATCACTTCGAGCTTTCCTTCCTGATACGGAATATCCCAGTAAATTACTCCCGATTTGTCATCAGAAGGTTTTATTTCGCCAATTTGTTTTCCGTTTAAAAGCAATTGCGCTTTGGCTGTATTGGTATAACTTACCACACGGATCATTTTTCCTTCTTCATAATTCCATACCGGCCAGGCATCAGTGGATAAATCTCTTCTTCTGTTGTTTTGAACATACGTACCAATGTAGATCACCGGTTTAGTACTCCACAAAGCCTGTCGGAAATGTCCCTTTGGCTTGATGAATCCACCAAAATCAAGGAACCCTGAATTGAACCCTCTGGAAGGCCATGCATTTGATTCTCCCAAATAATCAATCCCTGTCCAAAGGAATTGTCCGAATATATATTCATTATCCCTTACCGCCTTCCATGATTCCATGCTGTGGCTGTTTTCGCTGCCAAAAATGACCCTTTTAGGATATTTGGCATGATCCTGTGCATACCGCTCTTCGGTGTAATTATAGCCCGTTATATCAAGCGCAAACGGATAATCTGTTTCGTTTGACATCACTACTCCAGCCAGGGCTGCAGTAACAGGACGGGAAGTATCAAGGCTTCGTACAATGGCAGCTAATCTTTTAGCAATACTTCCTAAGCGTTCAGCTTTTGGATGATCGGGTAAATACCCACCCTGAACAGGTTGATTGATGTTGGCGTGATCCAGTACCGGATGTGAATACGGATCATTCGGATAATCCACTTCATTTCCGATACTCCACATGATAATTGACGGATGATTCCGATCGCGCAGAACCATGTCAGCCAGGTCCTTGTCGCTCCATTCAGCAAAATAAGAAGCAGCTCCATCAAATCCGGGTATACCCTGATTCCATCCGGTTATCCATTTCTTTTTAGAGAATTCCCATTCATCAAATGCCTCATCCATAACCAGTATGCCTAATTCATCACACAAATCATACACATCCGATGCCTGTGGATTATGACTCATCCTGACGGCATTGCAACCCATTTCCTTTAAAGTGGTTAATCTTCTTTTCCACACTTCCTTTGGAACTGCCGACCCCAGGCAACCCGCATCATGATGCATGCAGACTCCCTTTACTTTTATCCATTGTCCGTTGATGGCAAATCCTTTATCCGGATCAAATTTTAACGAACGAATCCCGAAAGGTTGTTCGTTTTGATCAATCACTTTCCCGTTTTGCTTTACAACCGTGCGAACAGTATACAGGTTCGGTTTCTCGATCGACCATATTCTGGGAGAAGAAACGGTTAATGTAAGGGTTGTTGCCTCTTTTTTAGCTGCCCCAACGGTTGAAACAGCTGTTGCCGTTGCGACCACTTTCCCAGTTACAGGATCGATCAATTGATTTGAAACCTCAATCTTTGCAGTTGAAGTGCTGCTGTTCACAACAGTTGTCTGAACGATTATGTCCGTTTTTTTAGTTGAAATGTTAGTGGCTTTAAAATAAACGCCCCATAAATCAAGATGTACTGCCGGAGCATATACCAGATACACATCGCGATAGATGCCCGATCCTGTATACCAGCGTGAATCTGCTTCCTTTGAATGATCAACCTTTACCGAAAGTACGTTCTCTTCTCCGTATTTTAAATAGGGCGTCAGGTCATACATAAATGAAATATATCCATTCGGACGTTTACCCACTGAGTTCCCGTTAATGAATACTTCGCTTTGGTTATACACTCCCTCAAAATAGATAAATGCATTGTTTCCCTTTTCAGATGCAGGAACCGTAAATGACTTGCGGTACCAACCGATACCACCGGGAAGATAACCGGTTGAACTGGCTTTATCCGGGCTATATACCCCTTCCACAGTCCAGTCATGAGGCAGGTTGAGTACCCTCCATTTTGAATCATCCAGACCCGGTTTAGCACCTTCTTTGACATCCGACAAATTAAACCGCCAGTTTTCATTAAATAACTGACTTTTGCCAAATTGAGGTTTTGACTGAATGACCCCCGTTGTTAGCAACAGGCTTGCCAAGCAAAATAATAATTTTTGTTTCATTTTCTATTTGAGTATGCTGTTTTATTTATAATTCCGATAATCCGGTTAATTTGGAAGAAAGAATTTCATTCCATCCATTTTTTTTAATTCATGTTTTTTTGAATAGTATGAATTCAGAGATTGAATTTTAAGTCCGTTTTGACTATTCACGTGATCAATTGTTCTTGTCGTTAGGCTAGTTGCTTACTACCTTTAACCTTCTTCCATAAACGGATTATGTTCTTTTGAAATGCCGGGTTTTTGATTTAGTTGGAACTTACTGTTGCAAATTTAATAAATAGGTTTGGTATATTTTGAAAGAAAAAGGTCAGATTTTCAAATTGACAATATAGTTGAGTACTTTGACTTGATTTTGCTATCTGACATTTTTCTGACATCGAATTTAACAGGTTTGTGTATTCTATTTAACTAAAAAGTAATTATGGATGTATTAATTGACCGGATTTTAAACAATATTCCATGCGGATCAAACTGTGTAGTTTTTACAAGAGTGACTATTTGAATGAATTGACATGCATTTCATTCATTTTTTAATTATTAAACATTCGAATGATACAACTAAACAAATATTTATTTATTTTTGTATTCGTTTTTTCTAATCTTTCCACAAGTTTTGGCTCAATTTAAGTGATGGTGGGTGTCATGTCAACTATATAAATCAACGTAAAATTGTTGTCGATAATTTGCTTTATAATAGCAATCCTACTACATATCTAATCCATTCTTAAAACTGAATAGTTTTGGATTGGTTTTAGATTTGAGGCTATTCTGATATATCAGCCATTTAACATTGTTTTATCAATCCTGTAAATGCCATTTAAGTTGTGGGAATACTATAATGTCTTATTTTATTATTCTCAAAATACTTCCTCTTTCTTTTCCCTCTTCCTTTCCAGATTGCAAACGGGAGAGGAAAATAATGCAAAGAGTTAATGACGTTTGATTTTAAAGTTGTTCAAACACTACTTCTTTTTGGAACAAGAATTTTTAAGCCCGTATTTTTTTACTGTCAATCAGATTCCTGACAATTTTACCCAATTTATTTTCATTAAACATTCATTAAACATTCACTACGCATTCACTACTCATTCACTACGCATTCTGAGATATTACGGTGATATTACGGTGATGATACGGTGATATTACGGTGATGATACGGTGTAATATTAGAGCGCAATATCTCCGCAATAGGACCGTAAAGCAAGCATAACATGTTCTTAATATTTGTAAAGATTAATTGAATGTGTAGTGAATGCGTAGTGAAGGTATATTTGAAATGAATGGAATAAAGAAACTGAATTTTATAGAAGTACATACATGTAAGAAAAATAATTTCTAGTTGATTCATAAATACGACATTATATTGTTCCAATTACTTATCTTAAAAGGTATAGGGCATTTATGTTGCTGATAGATGATAAAATTAGTTACCATAACCAATCTAAAACCAATCTAAAATCAATCAAAAACCGTTCCAAAACCAATTGAAAAATAATAGGATAGGATAAGCATTTCCAATTATAAAGCTATCAATTTGGTCAAAAAAGAAGAAACCAAATTATCTTCCTTTTTGACAATATTGTAAACCGTTAAACCGGGAAATAAAGCGTATTTTTGAATTTCTTATCCGAAAGTATCATTTTGGATCAACTTGTCTTTTCAACCCCATCAATTTATTCTTTTTATAATGAAACATTTCAAACTATCGCTGATTTTACTCCTGATTCTCACAACAGGTATTCTACAGGCACAAACAAAGAGTTCTGGTTTGGATACATTGAAAGCACATTCCGTTTTTCAGCTTAAACAACCTGATTACAAGCTTAGCCCGTTCACGGGTATGACCCGCCAGCATTGGAAAGATGCCGCACTTTACATGCTCGAAGGTGCATTTGGGTATATTCATAACCTGGACGATCCGATGAAGTTCCCGAAACAACCTGGAGTGAGTTATCCGCGTGACAACGGGCAAATACCAACGGAGAAGCTGGAAGGTTTATGCCGTACTTTGTTTGTAGCAGCGCCCTTGCTGAAAGAAAATCCGGGACTTGAGGTAAATCATATCAAAGTTGCGGATTATTACCGCCATCAAATCTGCAATTTATTCAACCCAAACAGTCCTTCATACATAAAACACCGGTCGAAAAATGGTGGACCCAATCAGATACTGGTTGAATTCGGTGCGCTGGCTATCTCGATGACCGCCATTCCGAATGTATTATGGGATCCACTTTCACGCAGTCAAAAAGATTCACTGGCTTCGGTCATGATGAGTTACGGGGATGGACCGACAGTGGATTCGAACTGGAAATTCTTTAATATTTTTGTATTGAGTTTTTTCAAGAACCAGGGATATACCGTGAATGAAAAATTGTTGGTGGAATACCTGGATAAGACACTCAATCATTATCGCGGAGAAGGGTGGTACAACGATAGTCCAGCCTACGATTATTACAGCATGTGGGCTTTTCAGATGTACGGAGTGATATGGTCGGAATATTACGGGAATCAGTATTATCCCGAACGGGCTAAAAAGTTTATGACCAATTTCAGTGATTTGAAAGATAATTACCCCTATCTGTTCAGCCGGGACGGAAAAATGATCATGTGGGGACGTAGTATATCATACCGCTATGCTGCCGTTACACCTTTCCCTTTGATGGGGTTTGAAAATGATCCCAAGACAAATTACGGATGGATGCGACGCATTGCATCGGGCACTTTGTTGCAGTTTTTCCAGCATCCTGATTTTATGAAAGACGGTGTGCCGACCCTTGGTTTTTATGGACCATTCGAGCCTGCTGTTCAGATGTACAGTTGCCGGGGTAGCGTCTATTGGGGCGGAAAAGTCTTTTTGGGCTTGTTGGTTCCTGAGAATAATCCTTTCTGGAAGGCTACGGAAAATGAAGGACCGTGGGAAACAGAGCTTAAAAATGGAACAGTATATCATAAATTCTCACCGGCAACCAATATCCTGATTACCGACTACCCATCTATCGGGGCATCCGAAATACGGGCATGGTGTCATGCCACAGCAGCGGGTGACTGGCAGAAATTCCGCAGTACGGAGAATTATAACCGCTTGTCGTACAATAGTGCTTTTCCGTGGCAGGCAGATGGCGTTCACGGAGAAGTGGCGATGAATTATGTCATCAAAAATAAAGAAAATAAATGGGAGCCTCTTCGTCTTTTTACATTTAAGAAGTTTGAAGATGGGGTCTATTACCGCGATGCCGTGCTGGAAACAAATAAGAATATACAATTGCAATTGGCCGATTTTCCCATGCCGAATGGTATCTTGCGCATTGATAAAGTCGTCAGCGCTGATTCTTTTGAGTTAAGGCTGGGGCATTATGCCATCCCACAGTTAAAAGGTAAGATCAGTGAGGAAATCAGAACAATCAGAGGACACGAAGTGAGGATTATCAGCAATGGGGAATATCAACTGGCCATGGTATCAGTAAGTGGTTGGGGTAAAATGGAAACCGTTGAATCCGAAGGACTACACCCCATGAGTTTTAAGAGCGAGGTAATCAATGTGTCGGACACCTATTTGCCCGGGAAGAATCATCAAAAAATATATTGTACCCTAATGATGTGGAAGAAAGCCGGAGTGGCATGGTCGAATGATGAACTTGTACCTGTTCAAAAGATCCATTATTCAGAAAAGGGAAATTCTGTTGAGGTAACATTTGATGACCACAAAAAGAAAGAAATAAAATTTGAAAATCAAGTAATGGAATAGTAAAATAGGAATCATCAGAAATTATTTTGGAATGACTTTTGAAAATTTCAATTCTTTGGAATTTCGGCAGACATTCATCTTATATAATCTTAAATAATTTAAATTTATTTTTTGTGAATGAATTTACTTTGTTTGTTTTTTAGATAATTCTCTTAAATTACCTGGTTAATTATCCCATTGGATATTAAATCTGTATTTATAAGTTAATATTCACAAGGATAACATTTGCTTTTGAATATTTGTATTTCTTATTTTGACATGTGAAACCATAGGTATTATAAAAATGGTAATTGTATGTTGTTGATTATATATAAATTCTCACTAGTGTCCACTTAAACTCATTAACAATTCTTTGAGGACGTTCTAATTCTTCATATAATATTCTAAAATGTTACGTGACGATTTGAATTTTTAATTTGATAAAAATATCAATAAATAAACAAAACGAGAATGATTATTAGGTGAATAAAATTTCAGTAAAATTGTAAATGCTTATTATTGTTTTGATTGGTAATATTGATATGAATTTATCTTACTCAAAAAATAAAGAAATTATTCCTTAAAACATTTTAGTGGACACAAGTGATAAATTCTCTAATTTTACAAGTTTTTCATCTGAACAAATATATCTATTAAAGGAACGCAAAGTTCAGGATGGCTTTTGCTCTCAATTCTTTTATACTATGTAAAATTAATTTTAAAATTGAAACGTTATTGAAAAAAAAGGAAATATATTTAACAAGCTATATACTAATTTTAATTTTTAATCATTCAGATATACAGATATAAACTATTAGTCTGCTTTATTGACATTTTTTTCACCCTTATTTAAGTGTTTCATCATTAGTTTTGCACATTTAATTATTGTTACGTCAACATAATAAATCAAAACAAACAAAATGACAACCATTTAATTCAATTAAGATGAAAAAAAACTTACATTTTTTAAGGCTATCCATTGCCTTGCTTACAATGTGCTGTACCATTCCAGTACACGCCAAAGTTGTTCCTTATGTTGCCCCACTTCAAAGTTTCGGCGGATCGACAGTGGACTTATCAACTTTTTTACCTGGCCAAGCTGATTATACACTTGAGGTTCAAGGTTCGGTAGGAACTTTAATTTCAGTTCCAGGAGGTGCTTACACATACACACCAACAATAAATGGAGTAGTTCGTTTCACTCAAAAAGCAGGTAAAGTATATGTATATGAAGGAAATGTATATATGACAACACTCACCCCAATACAAGCAACTACTTACCCTGCAATTACAGATGCTGATGCGGCTACAAATGCAAATAATATGCTTCAAAACGCTAGTTTCGAAACATTGGGGGCTTTAGTTACCGGTACTGCCGCAACCACAACAGCCAAACATGCTTTTGGAACGCCATGGGTTTCTAATTATGTTATAAATGCAACTACTAACTCAATACGTGTTGGGATGAGCACCTTAGCAGTAAATGGATCATATGTTTGTGTCTGGAGAGGATCAGCCAATGCGAATTATTTTGCACAACCATTAAGTACTCCGATTAAACCAAATACCTCCTATAAAATAATTGTACGCCAAGTAGCGGGTAGTAATGCCTATGCTAATTTTAATGTTGGATTAGGGTCTACTGCTGATGGTATGGAATTTGGATCTACCGCTTTAACTTTGGGTAATACAAAGGATGGTACCTGGTCTACTCAGTTGAGAACACCTTTAAATGTAACAGGAACTCCTTATTTTACATTCAAAAATACCGCAGTTAATACTTCAAGTTCTGGTACTGATCCAATAACTCAAATGGATTATATTGCATTAGTTGAAGGAGTTGATGTCCCGGGAATACTGGGAGTAACCTCTGCATCTTTTTTAACTGGTACTGCTTATGCACCTGAAAATGTAGCTGTAGATTTTTCAGCTGGTGATTACTATGATATTACAAATTATATTGTTAATCCAACTATTGAAGGCGCAAGTAATACTGTAGCTCCACTTGGTTGGACAGTCGATAAAGGAACTGGTAATACATTCACAGCGACAGGTCAGCATTATTCATTGGTAACTACTAATCGTTATCTTGACTCATGGAACGGAACTGCAGGTTCAATGCTTTTTACAGCTCAACAAACTTTAACAGGACTTCCTAATGGTACTTACAAATTATCTGTAGCTGCGCGTACTTCGGGTACGGGTTCTTATTTATTGGCTAAATCAGCAGGAAAGATCTATCGTACCGAACTAATCAACAATGGTTCAGTTGGAGGTACGTTAGGAAATGGCTTTAGTACAATCATAGTCGAAGCTGCTGTACTTGATAATACGTTGACTATAGGTTTAAGCACAAGTGCTGCTTTTACCGGTGGATCTGTTTGGGCAGGTACCTGGTTCTCGGCAGATGACTTTACTCTAAGTTTTCTAGGTGAACAAAAAGTTTTGACTGTTTCTCAGTCTAGCTTCCTGTTTGATGATAAAAATACATCAAAAACATTCAATGTGAGTGGTGCATTCCTAACTGAAGGTGTTACAATTTCTGCACCAGAAGGAATTACATTGAGCAAAACCACTATGACAGCTTCTGAAGCTCAGGATGGAATGGATATAACTGCTCAATTTACAGGTGCTGCTACCTTAAAAAATGGTTTAATTTCAATTGCTGCAGGTTCGCTTTCTAAAACAATCTCATTTAATGCTCTGTTAGGTGATGCTACTTGTTTTACTCCTATATACACTGATAGAGCTAACCTAATTACAGATCCATATTGTAATGATCGTTCAAAATTTGGAGGTTGGGGTAATGTGGCTAATAGTGAAGTTAAATCTTTTTGCGGTGAACGTAGTCTGAAAGCATTTGGAGGTTCTTTAGACGTTTCTATTTCAGCGGGAACTGCGATTGCATCAAACAAAACATATCGAGTTAAAGCTAAAATATTTGCTCCTGTTGGACATACTGCAAAATTCGGTTTGTTCGGAATTGGAAACACTTCTGATGTTGATGTGTATAGTTCAACTACGAATGATGCATGGGAAACAGCAGACTTCACTTTTAAAACTGCTACCGTGGGTACAGGAGGAGTATTCTTCCAACGTACGTCGGGTGCTGATAGCGTTTTTATTGATAATTACGAAATGTATGAAGTCGCAGAACCTACAGTTCGTGTAAAATATATTGATGTTGATAACGTAAGTACTTCTATTAAAGATGACCGTCTTTACACAGCTACTTGGGGTACTTCTTTGGCTAATTATTTGACTATCGGGAAAATATATTCAGCTCTTACAACCGATAAAGATGTTGTTACATTCGGGGGGTATAACTTTAACTATGATAACACTTCAGTTGAAAATGTCACTTTGGCAGAAGGCGAAAATGTAATAATATTAAAATTCAAAAAAGATCTCTCAACTGGGAATGCAAACTTAGGCAACAGTGTGATGACTGTATATCCGACAATAACAAATGGAAATGTTTATGTATCATTGTTTGGAAAAACCGGAACAATCAGATTGTTAGATGTTACAGGAAGAATTGTAACAACTAAAGTTGCTAGTTCATCAAGAGAAGTGTTGTCATTACCATCAACAGGAGTTTTCATTGTTGAAGTTAATAGCGGTGATGTTATCAGGACATTCAAGGTGATAAAAGTGAAATGATAATTTATTAATATGATTTAAAAAAGGGCTGTTTCATTTTGAAACAGCCCTTTACTAATCTAAATCATGAATTGTTCCTCTTTAATGCATACAATTGAAGGCTTTGCATATATATTCTCCTTCATTGACTTTTTTCATTTGCTTTTTCATTTCTTGAATTTATTTTTGTATAAAGATTTACTTTTATTAATTTATAAAATAATAATTAGAAAAAATCTAAAACCACTGCGCATTCATTAAAAAAAATCATATAGAAATTCTACAAATTTTATTTGATATCATCGCAGTTAAAATTTATAATCGATTGTGAAAGAGTAAATATGGACAGCTCCAAATCCGGTAGGTAAAACGTTTGCATTCAATATTAGTATTATGTATTTTATAAAAGTGTAAAATGTTTTATGAGTCGTGGTTATGAGTTAAGTTTTCAAGCTGCATTAGGTTCCTGTTCATTTATTAATCTTATTCAGAGTACAACATTGTGGATTTTGCAATACGAATAATAAATGGAATATCCAGTTATCTGAAGCGGTAAATAATATTTATACTTTTCAGAGCCCAACTTATTTTGTAATAAATGATGCTAACTATGTTTAACAAAGGTATGACCTTTACAACAAAAATCATCAAGTAACTAAATCGTATTTTTTAATAAGGGGTATAAAAATCATTTGATTTTTATACCCCTTTGTTATGTTTATAGTCAGGAGTAATTTTCATGTTGAATATAAATGCATTTGTATATTCTTTAATTTAGAAATATCTGTGGATTTATAACAAGTTTTTTTAATTGTATATTTAACACTATAATTGACAAATAAAATTATTATCTGCTTATTTGACTTTTTTTTTACCATTGTTTAATGACAATTTTTTATTTTTGTACGATCAATTTGGTTCTACGGTGTATGATAGGAGAAGCAAAAACTAATTTAGTTTTTATATCTCGATTGAACTTATTCATTAAAAAATGTGCTGAATTGACAATCTCCTTTATTGATATATTCTTAACCCATTTCTAAGTAAGTCAGACTTATTTTTGTGTCATCATTTTTATCTATTTAAACATTGATAAATAAAAACAATCAAAAATAAAAAACTATTTAAATTTAATTTATTATTATGAAAAAGTTCTACAAATTTTTTGCGATTATTTTGGCATTTTTTGCTTTCTCAACAATGGTGAAAGCTCAAACATGGACAGCTCCAAGTCCGGTTGGTACCACATTTACTGCAGGTACAGGTTATTATGTGTATAATGTAGGTGTAAAATCTTTTATGAGTCGTGGTGGTGAGTGGAGTTCTCAAGCTGCATTAGGTTCAGGTTCACTCATTACTCCTGTTCAAAGTACAACATTCTGGATTTTACAATACGAAAGTACTGCAAGGACACTATTTAGAGCAGATGTGACCGGCGGATGGACATACACCGATAATAGTACAAATAATACATGGAATATCCAGTTATCTGATGCGGTAAATAATATTTATACTATTCAGAGCCCAACCGATTATGTAGCGTATAATGCCAATGAATATCTTGGTGCTTCTGCAACTACATACAACAGTAATAGAGGAATTATATATGATTTACGCTATAACAGAGCAGCCAGTGATTATACAAACTGGAAATTTTGTACTGCCGAAGCTGTTGCAAAATACAACGCGCAGGTTCAACTTGATAACTATATGAAAATAGCTAAACTCATTGGAAGCAGTGTTGATTTGACTACATATATCAGTACCTATAATACAGGAGCTACTGCTGATATTATTACTGCTGCAACAAATTTAAAAACTGCTCTTAATCCGACAGACAAAACATCGTCAATTGTTAATCCAACTTTTGATTCGAGTCCTGCTACAGATTGGACAACTACTAATACAAGTTATGGATATGCTAATACTGAGGTAGAATTCTGGCAAAAGACCTTTGATTTTAAACAGACACTTACAGGATTACCTGCCGGTGTGTATGTTGTGAAAGTTCAGGGTTATGAACGTCCTAATGGTTTTTCAACTGCTGCACATTCTACTCATACAAATGGGTGGGATGCTTTAAATTCCAGATTTTATGCAACTGCTTCAACAGCAACTACATTTCAACCATTGAAGAGTTATTATGCCGAAACAACATGTGCTGTCGGTGGTGCACTTGACGGGTTATTGTTCCCATCTTCTATGACAGAAGCTCAAGCCAATTTTGCCGCAGGCTTATATGACAATGAAATGGGTTTTGTAACAGTAGATGCTACCGGATCTCTTACCCTTGGTATAAGTAATTCCTATGGAAATGGTGCCGGTGAATGGGTTATATTTGATAATTTCCGCTTGTATTATTACGGTGCTTTGGCAATTCCAAATATAACAGTTTTACCGACCTCACTGTTTCTCAGTAGTGCAATTACAAAAACAAAAACATTTGATGTTGTTGGAGCTAATTTAACAGGAGATGTAACAATTACTGCTCCAACGGGAATTACACTTACAGGTGCCAATCTGGTAAATAATGGAGCTGGTAGTTACACAATAACAAAAGCCAATGCCCAATCAGCTACAACCATCACTGCAACGTGGGACGGAATTGCTAATCTGAAAGGCAATATTAGTATTGCCAGTAACAGTGTCACAACTTTAAATATTTCTGTTACAACTCTTATAGATACAGAATGCTTTACTCCGCTTTATTCGACACTGACAAATATCATAACCGATCCATACTTTAGTGATCTGACAAATTTTGGAGGTTGGGGCGGTCTCAGCATTGAAACATCTTATGTTTATTGTGGTGCCAGAAGTGTTAAAGTAGCTGGTAAATGTGGTGGTTCTTTAGATTTTAATTTAACAGGAAAAGTTGTAGGAGGAAAAACTTACCGTGTAAAAGCAATGGTAAGCACAAACGGAACCGGTGAAGCAAAGATTGGTATCAGCGGTGCAACTGCTGTTAATATCACAAATGTATTTTCAACTGCTGCCGGCGAATGGTTACCTGTAGATTTTACATTTACAACTCAAGCAACAGTTACATCTCCAAATATGTTTTTAAATAGTTGTGAGTCTCAAACAGCTACCGAAAGTTATATAAATAGCTGGGAAATGTATGATATTACTTCTATTGTATCTGAAGTAGTTGGCTTAAAAGAAAATTTATTCAATGCATTTGTAAGCGATAATAAAATCGTAGCTGACTTTAACCTTGATCAAGCTTCAACAGTTGAATTCTCGGTTTTCAACACACAGGGTATCTTGCTTGCTTTCCAAAAAGGAATCTTTAATTCAGGTGCTAATCATACTGTAATTAATGCAAACTTACCTTCAGGTGTTTATATGGTGAAAATTGCTCAGAATGGTAATTCAGTTACCCGGAAAGTAATTAAATAAGCATTTAGATTTTGTTAATAAAGAGCGGCTGCTTCAATTTAGTTGAAGTAGCCGCTTTGCTTACAATAAAACACAACCAAATACTAAACCACAATAGGATAAAAAATTAAAAGGGATACAATATTTAATTATTTAACGTTATTTTGAGATTTTACACCTGATATTATTGATGAATATATTAAACTATTGTGAACTATTGTGACTATCGCAGATTCCGACTTGTCGGAAATGTAGTTAGATATTTATTTTGGTAAAGTAGAATTACTCCATATTACTCCATATTGTTTCATTCTGTATTATTTAAACAATTAAGCCTATTTAGCATAAAATTAATATAAAATTATAATCTGCTTAATTGACTTTATTTTCATCTATGATTTAACGTACTTACGTTATTTTTGTATAATTAATTTATTTCAATAGTTTGGTAAAAAAAATACTATGAAACGGGTTTAATGCCCATTGGAGTATTTGATTGAAATGGGATGACTTTTTAATTGCAATCTGTTTCATATCGATAGCCTTGATAAATCGGTTTAAGATAAAAACACTATGATACAACATTTTATTGCCTGATACAGAAAATTTTAATAGAACAACTATAAATAAATATCAACTGATTATGAAAACTCCGAAATTAATGATGGCTGGTATTGCCGTTTTTGTATTCTCAAATTTATTGTTTTCATGCAATCCAAATATTGAAACCGCTGATGATATTGCAAAAAATATCGTCGGGAATTTAAACAACCAAGGAGTGTAGTTTTAACTTCTGGATATAAATATATGATTCTTCTTTTTATGACGCTATATATCAGTTAACTATCAGAAAATTATAAATATAAACAGATGAAAATATACAGAATATTTACAGCTTTAATTTTATTACTTACTTTATATGGAATTAAAGCACAACATTCTGTTTATTCTACTGAACTTAAAAATAACGAATCTACCACAATCGTTTCACCACAACTCTCTGTAAAAGATAATATCACAGATAATTACCATCCGTTTCTTAATAGTTCGAAATGGTTAAGTGTTAATAATGACTTTGAAGGGTATATTAATTCATTTTATTATATGGATGGAGATACAATCATCAACAATCTACTGTATTATACAATTAAATATAAAATTATCAAATTGCCCAATATTTATAATAATCCCTGGTTCAGTGGTCAGGGAATAAATTGCTATTTAAGAGAAGATATCGAAAATAAAAAAATATATAAATTACAAACCAAAAATAAATCAGAGAGCATTTTTTATGACTTCAATCTTAGGATAAACGATAAAATGCAAAATGATACATCGTATACTCTTTTCAAAATTGATACCGTACATATAGCAGCCGGATTTAGAAAAAGATTCAATTTTAAAACTTACAACGATTACGCAACTGCCATCTGGATTGAAGGTGTAGGAAATGTTGCTGACCCAATGGTGTTTAATGATAATGTCTCACAATACATCAATACAATATGCGCCTATCAATTTAATGAGATCATTTACGATCAGGGAGAAACGAACGGAGTTAGTTGTACTGATTTTAAAGAGACCTTTTCAGGATTGGAAGATGTCGAAATAAATACCTGCAAATTATATCCCAACCCTACGAAAGACAAATTCAGTATCTCCATTAGTAACGGTAATATAAAATCAATTCGGATAATCGATGTTTATGGGCGTATTGTGACTGACCAGGGAAATAATTTAGACTTACATTATTTGAATTTGAATATTTCAAATTTACAAAATGGAATGTATTTCTGTGTAGTTTGTTCTGAAAATGAAACAGGTACATTCAAAATTATAAAAGAATAACTCAAGCCATTAAGTCATGAAGCCAAATAGAATTATTACTGTGTTGCTGTTGCTATTTTCCATTTGGAGTGTTCAAGCTGATGATTATTGTAAAATTTTAATTGATAATAAAGTTTCATCTACTATGGATCCGGTAGATGTATTAATCGATAATTCTGCTATTGTGAAATTAACATCATACAAAAAGATATTTATTCAACCCGGTACTACCATTGATCCATTTAATAACGGCAAATTTACAGCAGAAATACTGAGCTATCAAACAGCTTCTCAGTCCAATCCATTATTTGTAAAACAATATAATAAGTCAGTAAAACAAAATATCGATGATTATTATCCTCTACTCAATAATTCCAAATGGTTTGAGATAAATAAAGGAGGATTCGAAGGAGTTGTTAATGATTTTTACTATATTGGCGGGGATACTACCATCAACAATAAACATTATTATGAGATAAGATTTAAATCGTTTAAACTACCAAATGTATTTAATTACCCTTACTCAGATTATATAAACAGTCATAGTTTAATTTATTTAAGAGAAGATGTAGCAAATAAAAAGATCTATACCCCTACCAAATGGAATAATTCTGAATCTTTACTGTATGATTTCAGCTTGAATATTAATGATAAAATGCCTTATGACACTGCATTTACTTTAATTAGAATTGACACGGTTGAAATAACAGGCGGTGCAAGAAAGCGATTTAACTTTCAGAACAAAAATAACTACAAGGTGACATGGATTGAAGGAATAGGAAATATATCGTCTCCATTCCATGTTGATACACCTATATCTGATTTTGATAAACTGATATGCAGCTATCAAAACAATGAAGTTATTTATGACGAGGGAGTTGTGAATGGTATAAATTGCACGGATTATAAAGATGCTGAATCAGGATTGGATGATGTAGAGATAAATTCATGCACCCTATATCCAAATCCAACGCAAGGTAAATTCAGAATATCACTTAACAATACCGCTAAAATAAAGTCATTGAAAATCATTGATATTTACGGCAAATTAGTGTCCGATGTTGGTGACAATCTGAATTTAGACCAGATAGATTTAAATATTTCAAGTTTATTAAGAGGAGTTTATTTCTGTGTGATTTGCACAGGGAATGAAGTGGGTACATTCAAAATCATAAAAGAGTAACTTAAAACATTGAATCGTGAGGATAAATAGAATTATATGATTATACGCAAAATGTCCTAAGCCATAATTATTACATTTAACTATCGGTGATTAATATGTAAGTACAATTTCAACCCTTATTGCCTTCTGTTTTCTGTAGAATATAAAGAATTTATTCAGTTTTATCAAAAGCAAATAAATTCAATAAAATAAGGTAATAAGGGTGGGTTTTAAGGGTATCAGGTTCTCTACTAAGGGTGAGAAAGCAAAAATAAGGGCTTTTGATATCACATTTTAACCGGTTGAATTTACGATGATGACTTTATACAAGGACACATTGTTATAGTAGGTAATAATGTTTCATCTGCTATGGATCCGGGAGACATATTCATAGCCAATTCTGGTATTTAAAAATTAACACTATAAAACAGATATTTATTCAACTTGCTTCAATAATTGAGCAGAAAAGTGATGCCAAATTTGCAGTAAAAATACTTAACGATCAAACAACAATTCGATAAAATAATATTATCTACTTATTTGACTTTATTTTCATCCTTGTTTTAATATCTACTCTTTATTTTTGTATAATGGATTTTATCTATAAAGAAAATGTAAAATGTGTCTCATTAATTAAAAACACTATATTTCAATAACCATTTAATTATTTACATCATGAAAAAAATCTACTTATTATTTGTGGTGCTTTTTGCCACATGTGCAGGTATCTTAAATGTACAGGCGCAAACTGATGTCACAGCTACTTATCTGACAAATGCCGGGTTTGATAACAGTTGTAATTACCTGACCACAACTACTGCCAGTAATCTTGGGTCGGGAAGTACAAGTAATCAAATTATCAATGGCTGGACTTTAACAGGGTCCGCTGGCAATACTGCATCGTCGACTTTTGAATACGGATACGCCGGAACGCTAAATCTTTCGGGTACATTGTATGGTTTTATCCCGGCTCAGGGACCTGATGCTGCTACCGGTGCCGGTCACGGTTCGTTAGGCGTATCCGTAGCGTGGGGATCAACCATAACCTATTATCAAACGGTTACTCTGCCCGCAGGTAAGTACTCCCTGCAATATGCCGCTTATAATTCAGGGCCTAATGCGGCAGATTACAGCCGTGTAGGATGGGTGCCCACTACAGGAACTTCCGTCATCTCCGCTAAAACTTCGTTTACGATGGGCGCATGGGATACTGAGACCCTCACTTTTACCGTTCCTACGGCAACAACGGGCAATATCCAGGTAGGAATTGGTTGCCCTAATTTGGGTTCAGGAAGCGTTGGCAGGATATTTTTTGATAATGTGAAACTGACACTTCTTCCTGTTGATAAAACCACACTCTTACAACTCAAAGATTCAGCTAGCGTTATGTATAGCCATCAGCAACCTGTAGGAGCTTTTACTGTTTATGCCGATCTAAATACTGCCATTGCTAATGCCCAGGTAGTTTACGATAATTCAGGTGCAACACCAGCTGATGTCTTAGGAAATGAAGCTGCCTTGAAAACAGCCATTGCGAATGTTTATTATACTATTGTTCTTCAATCCAGAATAAGTACATGGACAACATTGCCTTACGATGCAACATCAACCATTGTAAATCCAAGTTTTGAAGACAACAGTACTACCGGTTGGACAAATGTAGGTGGCTTTGCATTACAAAACAATACTTCTTTTCCCTATAAAGCCGGTACTTATTATGTAGAAAAATGGAAAAGTTCAGGTAATTGGACTGGTTTGAAATTATCTCAAAGACTAGTTTCTCTTCCTAATGGAATTTATAAATTAACAGTTGGTGCTTTAAATGATCCAATCACTACCGGTGGAGCATTTGTGTATGCTAATGATGTAAAAGCTGAAGTTTTTAATCGAAATGATTATACAGTTTTAGTAACTGTAACAAACCATGAATTAGAAATTGGATATGAAGTTGTAAATGGAGGAAATTATGTTGCAGTCGATAATTTCAGATTATCATATATCAGCGATGGTTCACCTTATGTAATACTGACTCCTGGTTCACTGCTTTTTGATGCAAATAATTTAATTAAAACATTCACGGTCAGTGGTGGAAACCTTTCAACAAATCTTATTCTTAATGCTCCTTCAGGCTTAACACTTGATAAAACAACACTTACACCTACTGAAGTAGCTGCAGGAGCAACTGTTAGTGTCACTTTTGATAATACAACAGCCATAACAAACGGAACAATTTCGGCTACAACCGGTGCTCTTGTTCAGAATGTAACTGTTAATACTTCAGTCGATCAGAGCTGTTTTACTCCGCTTTACACGACATTAACTAATCTGATCCCAAATCCAATTATGAATGATCTTTCGGCATTTGGTGGCTGGGGACATAAATCAGTTGTTCTGGGTGAAGCTTATTGCGGTGCCGGATGTGTTAAGTTTGACGCCATTACAAATACGTATCCTGATGGATCAGCACTCGATGTCCCAACCGTGGCATGGGCTGCGAATGCTACCTATCGTTTACATGCCTGGGTAAAAACTGTCGATGGAACATTTGCCTTCCTGGCAAAAGGCACGAATCCGGATGTGCTAATTCAGGTAGCTCAATCAAATACCGATTGGGTATTGATTGACCAGACCTTTACAACCGGTGCAGCTCCAACAGCCAGTTTCTTCACGTTCAACAATGTTGATGGCACTTCGACCGGCAAGATCGCCTATATCGATAATTATGAATTGTATAATATCACTTCTCTGTTAACAAAAACGGATAATCCGACGAATCAAAACCAGAGAGTTTACATTCAAAACCAGAAGATTGTGGCCGATTTCAATCTGGCAGAATCGTCAAGCGTTGAGTTTTCTGTATTTAATGCACAAGGAATGTTGATATCAAAAGAAATAGCATCCTTTCATGCAGGACAAAACCAAAAACTGATACCTGCGAATCTGGCATCAGGAGTATATCTGGTAAAAGTGTTCAGTAAAGGGTTGTCATTTACATCGAAAGTGATTCTGTAAAAAAGAAATACTAATTCATTAAAGGGTGCCGGGATCGAAAGATTTCAGCACCCTTTTTTGTATGAATACACAGGTATATAAAACATCTCTGTAAAATCCTATTATCCATTGGCTGACGAACTAAAAACGATATGAACCAACAAAGACCCCAAGTCCCTAAAGGGGATGTGAACATCCCTTTTATAGGCTTGGGGTCTTTGTTGGTTCATTAGAGCATATAAATAACTTATTGTTGGATTTTTGGCATCAACTAAAATTCAAATTATCCGATCATTCAGATTATTTCTAACCTGAATTAAAATGTAACCAGATAAACCTAAAAATTAATCTCCATTATTGACATTTTATTCTACTATTCTTTCTTTTTATATTGATATATTTGCATCATTAAATATTCATCCTTTTATTTAAAATATGAAGAAAACTTTATTACTCATTGTTGTTGCGTTTTTTAATTTTTGTGCGATTGTCGAGGCTCAAACCATCATTGGTGGTACGGAAGATCAGGTATCTTCACCCACAGAAGGTGTCATCAATTCTACTTTTGTGAATGAGTCGACTATGAAAGGAGATTTGTTGCAGATGTTGGCAAATTTTATGACCTATGTAAAAAACGACTACCTGGATGCTACGGCAACTAACAGTGCAGGAGAAACGTGTGGCTATTTTAAAGGAGAAAATAGTGCAGGGAGTAATGAACAAGGGGTAAGACCGAATGCTGATCTCTCCATGATCTGTGCTTTTCTGTATAAATTTGGAAAGGACAAAGTAACACTTCCATCCGGCGTGACTTGGGCTGATGTGAATAAAATGGCCAGAAGGAGTCTGGTATTTGCCTATTCGACTCATAAAGCCAACAAGTTGAAGACCTGCTCAGCAGGTGATTACTGGGGTTCAACCAGCGGTACTGACAATGTCTGGGAAAGCTCTTTGTGGTCGATGTCGGTGGCATATTCAGCCTATTTCCAATACGATTCGTTGACTACGGTTCAAAAACAATATGTGGCCAATCTGGTAAAAGCAGAATGTAACTACGAGTTGAACCGTACCATTCCGACAAACTATGCAGGCGATACTAAAGCTGAAGAGAATGGATGGGAAACCAATATCTTATCCTGCGCCCTGGGATTATACCCCAATGATGCATTGGCTCCTCAATGGTTCGATCGGTTGCGGGCTTTTGCCATAAATTCGTATTCCCACATCAATGATGCTACTGATGCCACCGTTATTGACCCTGACTACAACACCAAAACAGTCAAGGATCTCTACATTGGTAAAAACCTGTATGATGATTACACCTTGCAGAATCACAACTATTTCCATACTTCTTATCAGAATGTGGTCATGCAGGAGTTGGGCGAAGGCTTCTTAGCCATGAAAATGTTCCAGACCGGAATTAACGGTACTGAGAAATGGAAAACAAATGCATTGATGCATAACGATCAGAAAGTGATGGACAATGTACTCAATGAACTTGCACTAGCAGATGGCGAACTAGCCATGCCGAATGGCAATGACTGGAGTTTGTTTCTGTACGATCAGATTACCTCTTACTCAACGATGGCTTGTTTCCTGAATGATCCGAATGCATTGATGCTGGAAAATCAGGCGTATAAATATATCAAAGCCCGACAGTCCACTACTGCCGACGGAAGCTGGTTATTACGTGCAGACGTTGGCGCACGCCGTATGGGTGTTGAAGCACACCGCATCATGATGACATGGCTCATGCACGAAATGGCTTCAACTGCAAATATGACTCCTTCCAGTTGGAGTGATTTCAGAAAAAATCATGAAACAGCCAAACTCTTTACGTCACAGAATATTGTAAAAGCATATACCAAAGATCGTTTCACCTGTTTCTCGTGGAGTGCCGGAATCTCCAGTTATACCGGCTATTTCACTCAGAACAGCCCTGATAAAAACAAAATTGTAGTTCCTTACAGAATGAATAATACCGGGAATATACTGGGCTGGTATCTGGTAAGCGGCAAAGCAACGAATGCAACACCTGTGACCAGTGGCATTTATAATTTAAAAGGAAATAGTTACACCATGAATGGGGTGATCAATACCAATGATGCTTCACTGACGAATAATTTTGCGATTTATTCTACTCCGGGAAATGCACTGATTTATCTGGATCATGTAAAAGCCAACAGTGCTGTAACAATTACCGGTTCCAGAGGAGGATTGCTTGCTATCAGCACTGATGATCTTACTAAACTGCAACGCACGATTTATCACAGTAACGGACGCAATCAGACCAATGGTGCTATCGTGGCTAATTTCGCTACTTCATGGGCTAATATTGATAACCAGATAGGTGTAGTTACTCCGGGCGTCAGCAGCATGGCTTTTGGTGACAGGGCAGCTAACAATTCAATTTATACAACCAATTTTTATCCGTTCTATAGTATTGCCAGCAGGACAGCTGCCAGTGGTGATGTGGTTGATCGTCGCCAGTTGATATACTATAGCGGAGTAAGCAGTGATCAGACAGGTAATTTAGCCGGCAAAGCCATCGTGTTGAAAGATTCTCTGCCTGCAGGTTGGAATGGCGTGATTGCAACAGATCCGGATAGCATTCGCTATATGCTGGTAAGTAACTTTGTTGGAACTACAACTGCTGATATGAAAGCGATTGGTTTTGCTCAGGGTGCTCCGGTATTCTCCGTACCAACTGATATTTCAGGAGGCAAGTCAACCGGACATTTTAAGCTGGCCGCATCACAGAGTGTCGGTAATGCCTTACGCGTGTTTATCACATCCGGAAACATTACGGCTCAACAAGGTACAGATTCTATCAGTGCTTATTTGACAAATAATACAGCTTTGGTTAAAACAGTTGGTTTGGTGATTATTACCAACGAAGGAAAAATATCCGGAAACATGGATGTTCCGGCAAATAGTCGCGTTCTAGTAAAAGTCAATAATGGGGCATTGGTCGGAGCCGATGCACCGCTGCCTAAAGAACCTACCAATGATATCACTGTCCTTGCCTTGAAGAATGGCGGATTTGATGCATCCCCTGTCACTTACAATTTAGCCGGGGCATTGAATACCAGTTCTGTAAATTTATGGGCTGGATTGGGTTATACCAGTGCGTATGCTTATAACGTTCCTAACTGGACGAATCGGAGTATCGTAGCCAGCAATTCAACTTTTACAGCAACCTTTGCCTATGGATCAACGGCTAAATTTAATAGTATTTCTATCCCGGCGGCAGATAAAAACGGGATTGTCAGCGGTGCCTGTCTGGGCGCATCAACGGGATGGGGCCTGGTGAATGAAGTTCAGTTCACACAAAAGGTTTTGTTACCTTCGGGTAATTATAAGCTGACATATGATACTTACAACGGTAATACCACAGCTACAACCCTGATCAGTAACTTAACGGGGTTTCGTAACGAAACTACAAACTGGTATGATGCAACGACTAACTTTACGGCTTCCGTATGGACTACATCAACTGCAAGTGCATTATTCACTGCTCCTTTTCGTGGGGAAGTCAGTGTAGGAGCAGGATGTTCGAATGCGGGATCAGGTGCCGGACCGAAAATATTTATAGACAATGTTCGAATACTAACTGACCAGAGCGTTGAAAGTGCTGAGAGTTTTTACTGGAATGTCGCAAAGGACAGTGCACAAGCTGCCATGAATCGCTATCCCTTAGTAACAACCGGTGTATTGTATACTGATTTGCAAACGGCTTTATTACAGACCTACACAACTATTGATAACTGTGCTACTGCCGTACAAACACTTCAGGATGCAACAGCCAGATTTTTAGCAGGAGCAGGAATTCCATCCGGTGTTGCTACGGTCACTGATTTCGGTATCCGGGTATATCCAAATCCTGCTAACCAAATCATTCACATCAATTCAAAAGAAGATGTATTGAAACTTGATATCTATGATTATAAGGGCCGTTTGGTTTACAATACAAAGAATAATGTTTCATCGATCAATGTAGGGGGTTTTTCCAACGGAATTTATGTTATGAAAATCGGTGTTCGGGCAGGTGTTCAGATAGAAAAGATTGAAGTAGTCAACTAGTAATAGTTGGCAGTACAATTTAGCGGTTTTATATTGAATAAGAGTTGGGGAAATATCTTCAACTCTTCTTTTTATTTGTAAGTATTATCAGGATACATGGCGTCAATCATATTTTTACAGGGAGGAATTAAGGTCTATATTACAGGTGTGAATTGATACGGATTTTTAAATTGTGAATTTCAGTAATTGTAAAAAAATAGTTTCATTTTACTTTCTGAAATATGCAGAATCAACCATCAGCTCTATCATTCTCTCAATGGGTGAAGGCATGGGGAGAGGTCCGATTTCAAAATAAATAAAACACGACATTTTATTGTTCCTGTTACTTATTTGTATTCTGATTTATATTCCTTTGGAGTTTTACCAATTATATGCTTGAATATCCGGTTAAAGTATGAAACATTTTCAAAAGAAAGTGAATAAGCAATGTCCTTTATAGCCATGTTTTTAATCAATAACATTAGTTGCGCCTTTTCAATTTTCTTTTTATTGATATAGGATATAGGTGTTGTCGTTAATTCTTTTTTAAAGAGCCTGATAAAATGATCATCCGACATATAACATAAAGATGAAAGTTCTTTTATTAAAATTTTTGTGTCAATATTTTTATAAATGTAATGCAGTACTTTTATGATCCGTGTGTCCTTGTTTATATCCCTATGTTGTGCAAGCAACAAAAATTTTGAAAATAATTGAAAAAGTATGCCATTTGTTTCAATTTGAGTGGAAATTGGCACATGAGTATTCTCAACAATGCTTTGCATCAGATTGACCGGATTATCATAGCTCGATGGGTCATATTTCTTCAAATTACTTAAAGGATTAATTTCATGAAGTCGCTTGAATAATAATTCATCCAGGTAGCTTGCATCAATTTGAACCGGGAAAAGCATTTGATCGAAGATGCTGATATTATTTTTCAGATCTTCATAAATATGGATATAAAAGATACTGAAATAACAATCGTTACGATCGGTATGAGTCGTATAAGGAGGTATCAGGTATAATTTACCGGGCAATAGCAGATATTCTATGTTATTAATAATAACGGTTGCCTGACCTTCTTCAATTAAATAGATTCTAAAAAAAGGACTGCTGATTTTCTCCCAGTTCCAATCAGCATGGTGTTCTGCAAATCCGACATTGAGTAATATTAACTTTAGTTCTTCCTGCTTTTCCATAAAACATTTTTTAGTCAGTTCATTATGATTTTCAGTATCAGGATAATTATTAAACTGGTATTTTTATTCAGTAATAGTATTATCAGTATGAACTCTTTTAATGATACAGTTGTATTGTTGTTACAAAGATATTTATACTTCATGAACCTGAAGTGGACTAAAAAATCAATAAAGTGGATAGATGGATCATAACCGTTTATAAAAAAACGTGTCGAAATAGTGTTACTTTATATCGATATTATTCAAATGGTATAAAATCTAAATGGGGTATATTTGTACTTTAGACAATTAACTTTAAATTAATCCGATAATGAAAAGAAACACGCACTTCGTACGATTTTTTCTCTTGGCAATTGTGCTGACGGGACTATCGAATTTTAATTTTGCTCAGGGTAAAATTGAACCCATGGCGACCGGTAAGTATGAACCTACCTGGGAATCGCTCAAACAATATTCCACTGCGCCGGAATGGTATCAGAATGCTAAATTTGGTATTTGGGCTCATTGGGGTCCACAGTGCCAACCCGAACAAGGTGACTGGTATGCCCGGTTTATGTATTTCTCCGGGACTTCACAATTCAACTGGCATGCTGCCAATTATGGTCCACAGGCTACTTTTGGATTTAAAGATATTATCAATACCTGGAAAGCAGAAAGCTGGAATCCTGATTCGCTGGTTAGCCTGTACAAAAGGGTAGGAGTACAGTATTTCTTTGCAATGGCCAACCATCATGATAACCTGGATATGTATGACAGCAAATATCAACCCTGGAATACGGTCAATGTAGGACCAAAGAAAGATATCATAGCAGGTTGGTCGGCTGCTGCTAAGAAAATGGGGTTGCCATTTGGAGTCAGTGTTCATGCCTCCCATGCATGGACCTGGTACGAACCATCGCAGGATTATGATGGTAACCTCACAACGGCTGATGGTACCGGCAAATGGTGGAATGGATTAAATCCGCAGGATTTATATGCCCAGAGACATGCCCGTAGTGTGGGCAGTACGAATTCAGGAACCATACATTCACAATGGGACTGGGGTAACGGAGTTTCTATGCCGGATACGGCATACCTGAATAAATTCTATAACAGGACGATTGATCTGGTTAATAAATATAATCCGGATTTAATGTATTTTGATGATACTGCACTTCCTTTCTTTCAAATTAGTGATGTGGGATTAAGAATTGCTGCCCATATGTATAATAAGAATCCAAATGCTGTTATTTTTGGTAAAGTCCTGACTGAAGCACAAAAAGAATGCATGGTTTGGGATGTTGAACGTGGTATTCCTGACCGCTGTCAGGTAAAGCCCTGGCAAACATGTACGTGCATTGGCGACTGGCATTATAATCGGTCGGTTTATACCAATAATGGGTATAAATCAGCTACAACTGTTGTTCGAATGTTGATAGATATTGTCAGCAAAAACGGGAACTTGTTATTAAATATACCAGTACGCGGTAATGGTACCATTGATGAGAAAGAATTAGCCGTTTTAAATGGCATTGCTCCCTGGATGGCTATAAATAAAGAAAGTATTTATTCCACACGTCCCTGGAAGACTTTTGGTGAAGGACCTACAGCTGATGCCGTAAAACCACTTTCCGCCCAGGGTTTTAATGAAGGAACTGCCTATTCACCCCTTGATATACGTTATGCTAAAAAAGATACAATACTGTACGCTACAGCCTTAGGATGGCCGGTTGACGGAAAAGTTACGTTGAAAAATTTAGCACTGAGTTCCCCGAATTACTCCGGTAAAATTAAAAGTATTAAATTGCTGGGGAGTGGCAATTTGACTTTCACTTCAACTGCAACTAAAATAACAATAAACTTACCTGCTGTAAAGACAAGTGACATTGCATTAGTATTGAAAATTAATTTTGATTCAATTTATTCAATCAGTGATTTAAAAGGGTTGATTCAACAAGTTGTTACATCCGACAGCATTGCAAAACTAAACGTCGGTACTAATTCAGGCCAATACCAGAATGGGGCTATTGCAGCATTAGAAGCTGAAATTAATGCGGCAAAGATAATAAACGAAAACAATACTACTCCTGAAATAAAAGATGCTTTTAAAACACTCCAGAAAGCTTTTGCCATTTTTTCAACAACAGGTAAAACAGAAGGTGGAATAATTGAATATCCCCGATCACAAAATATCACCTCGAAATATCTGACTGATGTACGTGGCTTTGTACGTACCGATATCGGAGTTCTGGGAACAGGACGATATGGCCTGTTGGCTGAGCCATGGGTTTATACAAACAATATTGTGAATCAGAATAACTTTACTACCGGAGGATTTGATGATTATGGTTCATCCAAGTCGATTGGTATTCAAAAATGGAATGCTACCGATCCGGCTATTACCAACGGAAAGATTTATCAGACAACCACACTCCCGGCCGGTGAATATAAACTCAAAATCAAAATCCATGAAGTGTATGGTTTAGTAACAGGTGAAGATTATTTATCTGTGACGGTTGGAAATGCTATCCCCGAAACGGTAAAAGTTCCAACTTCATCACTCACCTTTTTTGATATGAGTCAGGGAGTGACAGGTCAGCAATTAACCTGTTGTTCCTTTACATTGACTCAGCCAACAGAAGTAGCCATAGGATGGTCAGCTTCAATTGCAGCATCGGCAGTATCTAAAAGTATGCGGGTTAATGAAATCCTGTTAGTGGATAAAAATGGCATTGATCTTTCAGCTACCTATCTGAGAAATTATACGGCCATTAAAAGAAAAGATATCTCATATACGCGTTTTGGAGCACCCGGTAACTGGACTGTGGATAATTTTAATATTCCTCAAACCAATACCGATGGAACAAAAAAGGGTATTGATAAATTTCCGGGTTATAATACTTTGATGATGGGTGTCTGGAATGATGTCGGACAGTCCACAAAAGATGCCTCTAACTCAAAAATCTATCATAAAGTAAAATTGCCTGCAGGTAAATATTTCTTTGGCGCTAATTATGAGACTATTTACAACCTTGGTAAAACGTATATTTTTGCATCAAAGGTTATTCCTGATTTATCATCTGTTGAAACAACTTCTCTGGCCTTTCATAATATTGGCTCAGATCTGGCCAATGGATCCATGTTTGGTGTTGAATTCAACCTGACAGAAGAAACCGAACTCTATATCGGATGGATTGGTAATTATTTAACTCCCGCGACCCAGGAATTTAGAGTAAAGGAAATTTCCCTGCTTAATGTTTTGTCGGAAACTGACAACTATAGTGAATTAAATGCGGTATCTGCAGAACCAGGCAAAAATATCAGCTTGATGATGAACCAATATGCACGTGTCTACAATGCCGATTATGCACTAACCATTGAGAATTCAGGATATCTGCTTGGTAAAACAGGAGGTATAGTGGAACTGGGTGAAGTGAATTTTGGAATAAATAAATACAACAAGGTATTTTTAAATACGGCTACAACTGATGTTGTTTCTTCAGGAGCAACCTACGATTTCTACCTGGATGACCAGACAACAACATTTGTTTCTGTCCCTGCTGTAACTACACCCGGAAAGTTTGATTTTGTAAAATCCGAAAGCCTGATGAGTCCCGTTACGGGTGTTCATAAAGTGACACTGAAATACAACAACCAAACTTCATCCTTATTTTCAGTTGGATTCGCTGAAGCTAACTCAACTGCCGTAAAAGAAGTTAAACTGTCAGACCTTTATAAGATTTATTCCATAAAGAATTCAATAGTTATTGAAGGTTTATCTAATAATCAGGTATCTGTATTTACAGTCGACGGCTCATTGATTGAAAAACGATCATCTGTTAGCGGGAAAGCAGAATTCAATGTAAAGAAAGGGGTTTATCTGGTGGTCATTGATGATAAAGCCATGAAAATTATTGTTTGAGGATTTGATAATTAAAGAAATATCTTTTATTTAAATACAAAAAGCATCTGATTTTTTCAGATGCTTTTTGTATGCTGTAACAGAATGGAGTAATTATATTTTTACGATTTTGAATGACTCATTATTCGCTTTCAGGATATAAATTCCCGGTGATAAGGTCGAAATATCAAGTACAGTTTTTTTAGATTGAATCAAACTCCTGTTCCTTCTTTTTCCAGTGATGTCGAATAAATCAATATTCCCTTTATTTTCGGAACTACTAATGATAGTCAAATCAGTAGATGCCGGATTGGGATACACCTGAATGTCCTGACTGTTTTCAAATATCTTATCATTTCCTGAAATTAAATCCGTCAACCGGGTCAGTTCACTTGCCGCCAGTAAAAAGGCACCCACTCCGAAATTGGCGGTATTGGTGGCAGTAACGCTTTGCCCGGGTACGGCTGCAGAGCCAATAGGCTGCATGTATCCGACACTTCCGTTCGGCTGCAGGGCAATGGTAGATAAATAACTCCAGCCGAGCGCTGCGGCTGGCAAATAGGTCATTTTATCCAGATAGCCGTTGTTAATTCCCCAGAGCAAGCCATACGTAAAAAAGGCGGTACCACTTGTTTCTCTGCCATCAGCCTGTGCCGGATCCAGTAAACTGCGGGTCCAGTAACCTTCTGGTTGTTGAATCTGTATCAACGCAGCTGCCATGTCTTTAAACCTTGCTTCATACAACGGCCTGTGTGCATCGGTCAATGGTAAATCCTTCAATACTTTTGCCAGTCCGGCAAAGACCCATCCATCACCTCGCGCCCAAAAGTCCTTTTTCCCGGATAATGTGGTGTGAGCCGGATATACATAACTTCCATCACGGTAGTAAAGCCTTTCGACAGGATCGTGCATAATGCTGTCGGCATAGTTGAAGTATTCGTAGAGTTTATCCAGGTACAGTTGGTTCCCGGTTAATTTGTACATTTTAGTCATGACAGGCATGACCATATACAGCCCATCTGCCCACCACCAGTAATCCTTACGTGTTGATGCAATTTCATAACCCATTACTTCCAGGGCACGAGCAGTCTTTTGTGGATCGGGAGCCAGGTTGTTTAAATCAAGGTAAGTCTGAAAACATATCTGATTGTCTCCAAATAGTACATAATCGCCTCCTTCACCATAGGTATATTTCCATCTCGATTTATTGGTGCCCGTTGCACCGATCCAGTTGTTGTACTTTGCCCAGTTTTCGGAATACGTCCGGTAAGCTTCATTCCCGGTCACGGCATATGCTTCCATATTCCCGGTATGGTAAGCTGCACGGTCCCAAAAGGAACTTACGGCATATGAATTATTCGTTTGCCAGTAGTCATTTACTTTTTTAATGATGGAAAGAACCTGCTGTTTTGTGTCAGGAATCGTTGTTGCGGAAGATGGATTACTGATAATGAATGTTATAATCAGAACTAAAGAATAACGGATACGTAAAAATAGATGACTCATGGAAGGGGTTTCATTTATATCGTTCACTTGTAAATCAAAATACATGCAGCTTAAGGTGAACATATGCTATGTTTTGTTTACGTCGTAAAATTAGTCATATAAGTCATTCCCATGGGGTACAAAGTGTTCATTTAAGCCGAAAGTTAATTCATTCATGCCTCTCCATGTATTGTCAATTAAAAGCCGGCTGAATGATTCCATGTCAGCCGGTTTTTTCCTAAAATTCTTTATTTCTTTGATTCCTGATATTCCCTGGGAGTAAGACCGAACTCAATCTTGAAACACCGGCTAAAATACTTCGGATCATTAAAACCTACCGCAAAGGCAATCTCTGAGATATTACCCATATTATTGGTCAACATCTGGACAGCATGCTTTAAGCGGATGCTTCGGATAAATTCTCCCGGAGATAGTCCGGTCAACGACTTGAGTTTCCGGTGCAACGTCGATTTCGAAGTTGCCATATCAACAGCAAACTGATCAAAATCAAAGGTGTCATCGGATAAATTCTCTTCAACTTTAATCACAGCCTGTTTGAGAAAAAGCTCATCAATTGACCCGTATTCCATGGATGAAATATTTATTTCCTGATTTTTTTTGAAATTCTCTGTTTTTTGTTTCCTTTTTTGTATCAGATTCTTTGCCCTGGCATCCAGTACTGCCATTTCAAAAGGTTTAGCAATGTATGAATCTGCTCCTGCATTATAACAATCTATCCGGTCTTCTGTTGAATTTTTGGCCGTAAGCATCAAAATATTTATATGACTGGTTTCAACATCGTTTTTTAAGATTTTACATAATGTCAATCCATCCATTTCAGGCATCATGACATCACTTATTACCAGGTCAATTTCTGTTTCATGGATAATTTTCAATGCCTGAACACCATTTTCGGCACTCAACACCTTGTATTTTTTAGAGAAATTATCAATAATCAGATGATTTAAATCATGATTGTCTTCAACAACCAGTATCGTAAAATCTTTACTTTCTTCCAGGATGTCAATGTTTTCAGTAGTATTACCCGAAGAAATTAAATCCGGTAATTCCGGCAATTCAACTGGTTGGGTTTCTTCCGAAGATAACTCTGTTTCGCCGTATGCACTTTTCGAAACCGGAATTTCAATGGTAAAAACGGCACCTTCACCCAATTGACTTTTTACTTCAATGGTGCCTTTATGGATTTGAAGAAGATCACTTGTCAGTGCTAATCCAATGCCATGGCTCTGGCTTTGATCGGAAGTGCTGCTGATGTAAAAACGTTTGAATATATGAGGTAGATCGGCTTCTGCAATTCCATCACCCGTATCGGAAACAGATAGTCTCATGATTTTCTCCTCTTCCCGCACAACAAAACTTATTTTGACGATGATTGATCCTCCCCTGCCGGTATGTTTAAATGCATTTGAAAGCAGGTTGTAGATGATTTTATCCAACTTGTCCGGATCGAAGTATGCAGCATAACTTTCGTATTCAGAATCGATTGTGAATTGAATTTCTTTATCAACAACCAGAGGCTTGAAATTTGACTGACATATGTTGTTCACAAATCCTATGATATCATTCTTCCGGATTTTTAAGCGCATATTGCCGCTCTCGGTTTTTCGGAATACCAGGATTTGCTGTATCAGCCTTTTTAACCTGATGATATTGTCCTTCATGATTTCAAACTGGGCAGAATCGCCGTTGTTCTTCTTTTGAAGGCTCTCAATCAGCAACATGATGATCGTTAGTGGCGTCAATAATTCGTGCGAAATGTTCGTAAAATAACGCAATTTAATTTGAGCCAGTTCTTCCGATTTTTCTTTTTCAATGTGCGAAATCTTAAGTTCATTCCTTAACCTGATGCGGTTGGAAACAGTACGTAGGATAAAAAATCCACCGGCAGTGAGAAGTAGCAAATAAATCAGGTAAGCCCACCAGGTGCGATAAGCCGGTGGAAGGATGACAATTTCCAACGAAGTGATTTGATTGTTCCATATTCCATTCTCATCACTGGCTTTAACCATAAACTTATAGTTCCCTGACGGTATGTTGGCGTAATTTACAAACCTGCGGTTATTCCCTACATAATTCCAGTTGTTATCGATCCCGGATAATTTATAGGCATATTGGATTTTACTTGCCGATGAAAAATTCAATGCCGAAAACTCAATGCTTAAATTGGTTTCCGAATATTTTAAGGTGACCCTTTTTTTGTCTGAATTGAAATGCTGGCTATTTTCATCATCAAATATTGATTTGTTCTGAATCAGTATATCTGTAATGGCGACCTGATGGGTAGTCAGTTTAGGGGTGGCATTTAAATTTGCCGGATTAAAAGAACATATTCCTTTGTTACCACCAAACAGGATCTTCCCGGATTTTAATTTGATATAAGCATTTTTAAAGAAGGAACTTACCAGTAATCCATCCGCATTTGAAAAATAAGTAGCGGCATGAATATTGGGATTATACCTGATAATCCTTTTTATGGTGGAGAACCACAAGTATCCATAGTTATCTTCCAAAATATCCAGAATGCCTTCATCCGTTATGCCATATTGTCCACTGATATCGCTGGCAACATTCGTTTTTTGGTTAAAGAAATAGATACACCCTTCTTTGGTGCCAATATAGACATCTCCTTTTTTTGTACAACAAATACTCTGTATACTGTAACTCTGGTAATTTTTAATATTTAAATTCTTTTGAGTGACTGAATACGATATTCTCTTTTTGTCTTTTTGTGGTGTTAATACAAACAAACCTTCCTTATCCGTACCAATCCAGATCTTTTTCTCGTTATCCTCGCCGATCGTATTGACGTTGTAGATTTTATGAGATATGTTTTTAACGGCAGCATTCCCGGGTTTTAAATACAATCCGTTGTTGGTACCTATCCATACATTTCCTTTTGAATCTTCGAACATGGTTGTGGTCGTATTTTCACCACGATTTTTTAAATTATTCAGGGAAATAATGTTGTTTTGTTTGATCTCACCATCGGTTGTATTTTTAAATATATGGATAAAATCATCTCCTTCATTTGCCACCCATATTTCATTTTTACTCTTAATATTTGATATGGCACTGATACTGTTTATTGCCCTTGAAGCATTGTCAGCCGGTCTGCTGACTTTTTCGGTCTTCTCATTAAAATGAAACAGTCCGATCCGGTTGATGACTATAAATACATCACCCGTATTTGTCTGGCAAAAGCGGGTCACGTACGGCTGTACATTCAGGGTGGTCTTGATTTCATTTAATGGAAAATTCTCAACGGATAATTTATTGAAATCAAGTTTATACAATCCATCACCAACCGACCCGATCCATAAGTTTCCCCGGCTGTCCTTGCTTATTTCATGAAATAATTTATTGCTGGTTTCATCAAAAAAAGAATTGGTACTATGAACATTATAGGTTCCGTCGGTTTCCTTTTCAATCAAACTCAGCCCGCTGTATGTAACAACCCAAATATAACCGAATTTATCATCCTGGGTGATGCTGTAGACGATATCATCTGTTTTCTTATCCGATTTTTTAGATAAAATAATCGGAAGTATGGATATGCCGGATGTTGAATTTTCATGTATGTTGTAAATACCATCTCCCCAGGTGCAAATCCATATAATTCCTTCCTTATCCTGAAAAACACGGAATGGATTGTTGTTAATGCCAATTCTTTGTGTACTATGGATTTTCTTTAAATCTTTATCCAGGTAGCACAGCCCGTTTTTCCACATTGAAATCCAGATTCGCCCTGTCCGGTCTTCGTAAATGTGCGTAACATTATTTGCTTTCAGTTTCAGAGTGGAATTTTTATCGGTTGAATACCGGATGAATTCACCAGTTGAAGGGTTCAACCGTAAAACCCCGTTCGTAGAGGTGCCAATCCAGATATACCCTTTTGAATCAGTGAGTAGTGCATTGATCCATTCTTTTCGGACATACCGGTTATCTAATTGTTTAATCGAATAGTTCTTTTTGTCAATGATATTGATCCCTTCGTAGGTGCCAACCCACATTTTCTGGTCATTATCTTCGGTGATGCATTGAATTTCATTGTTTGAAAGTTTTACAGGGGTCGATGCACTCGATCTGAATACTTTCATGTCATACCCATCGAAACGGCATATGCCGTCTTTGGTGCCAAACCACATATATCCTTCTTTATCGTTATAGATTCGTGTGACAGAATTGGAAGGGAGTTTTTCGTTGTAAGGAAATTTTTCAAAACTTAACTGGACAGTATGTGCTGCCTGTATGGAATTGATACTTATAAAAAATAAGAAAACGAAAAGTATGTTTTTTATCATGTGAAGTCTCGTTTATGGAGATAAGGTTACTCTGCCGTAATTTTAATAAGGAGTAGATCAACCTGGAGTAGTGAGCTCTCAGCCAATATTTTTATAATTCAACTTTTAATTCCATTCAATCATGCAAAAATAAGTTGTTATTAAACATAAGATTAGATACAAAAGTAATATATTCCGTTCGGATTAATTTCGGTAAAGTATTAATAGTACTCAATTAACCTGAATTTTTAAAAGCAATCCGGTAAATCCGTAACAATTTTATACATTACATAAAAAATATCTTCACCAGGAATGATCGTATGCTCAAATATGTCATTCAGGTCATGGCCCTGTTTATTACGAATTCTTCAGGAAATAATGTAATAAAAGAGATATCCGGCCGGATATCTCTTTTAAGTGATAATCTTATTACTTTTCAGAATGCCCGTAATTATTTCTTAACCTCAAAAGCATAAATGCTTGATTGTTTATAGGTTTCTCCTGGTTTCAATACAGCAGTCGGGAAATTGGCATGATTGGGTGCATCGGGATAATTTTGAGCCTCCAGTGCAATACCGGTCCGGTAGTTGTGTTTATCTCCGCGTTTGCCTGTGTCTTTTCCATCCATGAAATTACCACTGTAAAATTGTATGGCTGGTTGGTCGGTACTGACTTTCATGACAATTCCGGTAGCTGGTTCATACACTTCTGCAGCAAGTGAGACTTCTCCGGCTTTTTTATTCAGGACATAATTGTGATCATATCCTTTGCCGTATTTCAAAGCTATAAAATCTGCCTTGATGCGTTCTCCAACGGTAGTTGGTTTCCTGAAATCAAGCGGCGTGTTTTCAACGGTTGCAATTTCACCTGTCGGAATTAACATTGAATCTGTCGGAGTGTATTTATCTGCATAGATGGTAACAATGTGCGAATTGCTCGATTGCGCGGTGGTACCGTGCAGGTTAAAATATGCATGTGATGTCGGATTAATAATCGTTGCCGAATCGGATGTGGCTGCATAATTGATGGTCAGTTCATTGTTTGCTGTGATGGCATAAATCACTTTGATAGTCAGATTGCCCGGATAACCTTCTTCTCCGGCAGGTGACAGATAGCTCATTTCAACGGCATCTTCCCCCTTGTCGTTCTTAAACGGGCGTGCATCCCATACTTTTTTGTAAAATCCGTTGATTCCACCATGCAGGTGATTGCCATTGTTATTCAGGGTAAGTTGATACGATTTGCCATCCAGTGCAAACTGACCTTTCCCGATACGATTCCCGTAACGTCCAACAATAGGACCTGCAAACATATCTGTGGCGTTCAGGTATCCCGAAATTTTTTCAAAACCCCATACAACATCTTTGAAATTACCTTCTTTATCTGCCACCCATAAATCAACCAACCTGGCTCCGTAATTGGTCACCTGAGCTGTCATGCCGTTTGCATTTTTAATGGTATAGATGGAAACTTTTTTATTGTTGACCAGTGTGTCAAAATTAGCGGCAGGGAATAGCTGTGCCGTTTTTAAACTGCTCGTGCATGATGAGAGGACAATCGCTAAAAGTGTTATTGATATGAATATTTTTTTCATGATAGTAAATATTAAATTGTTATAGTTCAATGTTTAATCATAGTTGAAAAATTGAAAAATATTGTCAGATAAAAACAGAATCAAATTGCTAAAAATCCTCCAAACCAACAATTCTCATATTTATAAGAGAAAAATAGTTTGGAGGTTTTAATTGAAAGATTTTTCTGAAATATAATAAAACGACAAATAACAAATCTGACGTTTTATACGTTTCGTTTTTTACCAGAAATACCAGTAGAATGTAGCACAAATAGCAACCACACCCAGTGAGGCAATAACATCCCACTTGTTCCAGCTCTGCATAATTAGCTTCTTGTAGTCACCGGTGAACGTGATGAAATCTATCTGTTCAGGGGTTGGCTTCTTAGTGAAAAGCGATACTACGACCATCATCAACATGATGAAGACAAGCAACCAGATCTCAAAGATGAGCCAGTTGGTATGCCAGAACCAATGGGTGGATTCCCAGTACCATCCTGTCATGACGTCTTTACCTGTATTGGTGAAGATGTTGGTCAACAGGCGTGCCATACCAATCAGAAAGCCTATTATTAAACCTGCTTCACCGGCCTTAGGCGTAATTCTCTTGGAAAATATACCCATGACAAATACTGCCACCATGGCTGGAGCAAGAAGCGATTGAATGCCTTGCAGATAGGAGTAAAGACTGCCAAGACTCATCATGACCGGTATCCAAACAATACCAAGAACCACAACAACGACTGTTGCAATACGACCTACCAAAACATATCTGGCTTCGCTCTTTCCTTTGAACATTGGTTTATAAAAGTCTTCTGTAAACAAGGTTGCACAAGAGTTGAAGAATGCGGCCAACGAAGCAACCAATGCGGAAATAAAGCCAATGGTAACAATTCCTTTCACACCGGCGGGCAATACAAATTTAACCATTGACCCAAAAGCGGTATCAGGGTTGTCCAATGTAAAGCCGCTCCCCGGACGTGCAGCTAATGCTGCAGCTATCATACCCGGAATCAGAAACATAAATACAGGTAAGATTTTGAAATAACCTGCAGCGATAGTACCTCTGCGTGCACGCTTAATCACAACGTCGATAGCCTCACCTTTTGTTTGTCCGAGTACACGTTGAACAATGTGTTGGTCGGTAGCCCAATACCAAAAGCCGATGATGGACGCTCCGATAAATACCCAGAAACCGGGATAGTCGTCATACAATGGATCGCCCGTCTCAAAGTGGAACATGTGGTTCGTTCCGTATGTTACTCCGTCTGCTCCTTTGCTCAGCGTTTTAGAATAGTCAATCATGGCAGTCCAGCCATGTGCGATACTTCCGTCACCGAGTGCTGACAATCCTAAGAAAAGCACCAGGAATGAACCAATGATAAGTATAGGCGTTTGAATGGCCGACAATGTCATAACACCTTTCATACCACCAAAAATGGTGAAGACACCTGTAATGACTATCAATCCGATAGCTCCGTACCAGAAAGGTAAGCCAATAAGACTCTGCATAAAGATACCACCGGTAAATGCTGTTACACTTACTTTGGTCAGCACGTAGGCTATCAGTGTAATGATAGACAACCACGAGCCTGTACGAGGTGTATAGCGGTTTTTAAGGAAATCGGGCATGGTGATGATTTTCCCCAACTTGACATTCATAAGTTGGTAGAAGGGTACAAAGAGCCAACCCAGGATGAGAATCATCCAGCCTTGCATCTCCCAGTGTGCCATACCGACACCTGCCTTTGCGCCGGTTCCGGCAAGTCCTACCAGGTGTTCCGAACCAATGTTTGCAGCAAAAATAGCCGCACCAATGATATACCAGGGCTCTCCTTTACCGAACAGGTAGTCTTCACTGTTGGGACCCTGTTGCAATCGTTTATCTTTTTGTACCGAACGCCATACAGCCCATGATACAGCTAAAATCCCAACTGCGAGAACCACCCAGTCAAGCCAAATAAATTCATTCGAACTCCAATTCATGTTTTTAAATTATTTTAGATTTAAGAAATTTCTTTTTCCGTAAACTGACCCAGTTTGATGTAGTTCTTATACAGCTTGCTGTACATTTCCACATTTTTACTGTTCGGATAATACTCCATGGCAAAACCCATTCCCATTGCTTTCTGGGCATCTTCCACCTTGTCGTAAACACCGGCAACTACCGCTGCAAACATAGAAGCTCCAAATGCACAGGCCTGTTCTGCTTTAGCCACCTTAATAGGCATATTCAGTACATCAGCCATGGTTTGCATCACAAAAGGCGATTTCAATGCAATACCGCCTATGCCGATTACTTCTTTGATTTCAATTCCGTTTTCAATAAAGCGGTCTACAATGGCTTTTGATCCGTAAGCAGTTGCTTCAACCAATGCACGGAAAATCAAGGGTGCCGAGCTGCCTAAGTTAAGTCCGGTGATGGATCCTTTTACCAGCTGACTGGCATCCGGAGTCCGGCGACCATTCATCCAGTCTGTTGCTAATATTGATGATTCCGAAACAGGAACTTTTTGTGCTTCAACCGATAAAGCAGGTATAATCTGATCCAACGTTTCGTCAATCAGCTTCTGTTTTGTATCCGCATCAATTAATGTGGTGTTTGCCAGAATGTTTTCGATCGGCCAGGCAACTACACGTTTAAACCAGGCATATACATCTCCAAATCCGGATTGACCTGCTTCAAGTCCAACCATACCCGGGATAACGGAACCGTCAACCTGCCCGCATATTCCGGGAATTAGTTTATGTCCCATTTCCTCGTAACTTGCCACCATGATATCACAAGTAGAAGTACCAATCACACGAACCAAAGCACCCGGAGTAATTTCAGCTCCTACTGCTCCCATGTGACAATCAAAAGCACCTACAGCTACGGCTACCCCTGTCGATAAACCTAACTTTTCTGCCCACTCAGGTGTAAGTGTTCCTACTTTTTCGTTGCTGGTGTTTGTTTCTGAATATAACCGTTCACGATAACCTGCCAGTAACGGATCAAGTGATGTTAAAAATTCTTCGGAAGGTAATCCTCCCCATTTTTCCAACCACATGGCTTTATGCCCTGAAGCGCAGCGACTGCGGCAAATGGTGGCTGGATTTGTTTTGCCGGTAATTAAACCAGGCAACCAATCGCAATGTTCTACAACAGAATAAGCTGCATTGCGCACTTTTTCGTCAGCACGAAGTACGTGTAATACTTTTGCCCAAAACCATTCGGAAGAATAAATACCACCTTCGTAAGATGTGTAATCAATATCCCATTTGGCAGAAAGATCATTAATTTCCTGAGCTTCTTTAATGGCAGTGTGATCCTTCCACAACACAAACATGGCATTGGGGTTTTCAGCAAATTCAGGTAATAATGAAAGTGGAGTTCCGTTTTTATCTGTAAAAACGGGGGTGCTTCCAGTTGTATCAAATGCCATACCTACTACTTTTTCAGCAGTTCCGGCAGGACATTTAGATAATGCGTTTTTGACGGTGTATTCCAGTCCTTCGACATAATCAAGCGGGTGCTGACGATATTGATTGGTGGTTGGATTACAGTATTTTTCTTTTGACCAACGGGAATAATTTTTTACGGATGAAGCCATTTCCTGGCCTGTGATGGCATCGATAACCACCGCACGGCATGAATCGCTTCCGTAATCTAAACCTATAACGTATTTGCTCATATGATTTTTTTTTTAAGAGGTAAGAGGTGAGAGGTAAGAAATGAGAGATGAGGAATGAGAGATGAGTATTAAGTTTTTCAACTGCCTGCTACTCATTCCTCATTCCTCGTTCCTCGTTCCTATCTGAGTGCTTTATTAAGCATATAATACACTTCATTATTCCGGATATCCTGTTTGAAATTGCGGATCGTTGTGTCTTTGTCGATAATCAGCATTTCAATGTCAGCTATTTCGGCATAGTCTTCCAGCATTTCTGTTGTGATGGAGAATGAGAAGCTTGAATGGTGGGTACCACCCGCTGTGATCCATGCTCCGGCACCAATTTCCAGGTCTGGCTGTGGAATCCACAAGGCGCAGGCAACAGGTAATTTAGGCAATGCTTTTGGCTCAATTACTTTAACTTCGTTTACAATCATACGGAAACGGTTGCCCATGTCCACTACAGTTGCAGCAATACCTTCTCCTTCGTGTGCCTGGAATACCAGACGGGCACAAACTCCTGCATCACCTATTCCCAAAAAGTGAACTTCAATACGTGGTTTCGCTTTTGCAATTTCAGGGTTGATTTCCAACATGTGCGATTGCAGGATAGCACTGTTCGCTCCGTTAAAATTCAAGACATAATCTTCCAGGAATGAACATCCTCCGGGAAGTCCTTGCGCCATAATCCACATGGTACGTGTCAGAGCGGCAGTCTTCCAGTCACCTTCTGCTCCAAATCCGAATCCTTCAGCCATCAACCGTTGGGAAGCAAATCCCATTAGCTGTTTCATGCCTTCCAGTTCGTTAAAACTGGTTGTAAATGCTGTAGCACCTTTATCTTCCAGAAAGCGGCGTAACCCGATTTCCTGGGCAGCAGCTTCACGTACCGACTGGTGCTTTTCAGCTCCTTTTTTACAATCGGCAGCAAAATCGTACAAATGTTCGTATTCTGAAACCAGGGTGTTGATTTCAGCTTCCGTTACTGCTTCCACATAAGGAACCAATGTGGCAATAGGAGCATTGTCAACATGGTATCCCAGACGGATTTCAGCTTCCACTTTATCGCCGTCAGTTACAGCCACATTATTCATGTTGTCACCAAAACGAATGATCAGCATGTTTTGTGAATCTGCCCAGGCGGCACAAACACGCATCCATGATGATATTTTTTCGTGTGTTGATTTGTCTTTCCAGTACCCTACAACTACTTTGCGTGGTTTACGCAAACGGCTGGTGATAAATCCAAATTCACGGTCACCATGGGCCGATTGATTCAGGTTCATGAAATCCATGTCAATTTTACTCCATGGAATTTCTTCGTTATATTGGGTATGCAGGTGCAATAATGGTTTTTTGTAATCCATCAAACCATGAATCCACATTTTTGCCGGTGAGAAAGTATGCATCCAGGTAATTACCCCCACGCATTTTGTATCACCATTGGCAGCACGAAAAATGGAAGAAACTTCTTCCGAAGAGTTTGCTGTGCCTTTATAAACTACCTTTACCGGTAAATTTCCTGAATCGTTTAAACCTTTAACCATTTCAGTTGAATGTGCATCTACATGCACTACGGCATCACCTCCGTACAAAAGCTGCGCTCCTGTAACGAACCATACTTCTAAATCTTTGTAATTCATAATATTGTTTGTTTTATTAGTTAGTTTAATTTGTTATATGTTAAATTTCAAGGGATATAATTGCATTTGCCGGAACATTGATTGTCAGGCCACCTTTTGAGATTTTTGCTCCTTTAAAAACGGCAGGTACTACTGATGACGGATTATCAAAAGTGTTATACGCATCTACACTCTTTGCAGTCAGGATAGTTCCGGTTACTTTTGCATTCTTAAGAGTTTCCAGGTCAATCACGATCTTTTGGTCTTTGTCCGGATCAATATTGGCAAGTGTGATATGAATCTTTCCATTCAGGTCCTTTGAAGCCGATGCACTGACCGATGCAATTTTCTGATCGTTGTAGGCTAACGAATCACACTGGATATCCATGGGTAAATACGTAGCCCCCATGTGCGGTTTGTACATTTCAAATACATAATAGGTAGGGGTTAACACCATTTTAGGACCATTAGTCAGAATCATTGCCTGCAATACGTTTACAACCTGAGCTATATTTGACATTTTTACACGTTCGGTATACTTGTTGAAGATATTTAATGTCAATGCTGCAACAAAAGCGTCACGCATCGTGTTTTGTTGATAAAGGGCAGACTTAGATCCCGGTTCCTGATCCCACCATGTGCCCCATTCATCGACCAGTAATCCGACTTTATTTTTAGGATCGTACTTATCCATGATGGCAATATGTTTTTTCAGGACATCTTCAATTTCCAGACACTTGTTCATTGTCCACAAGTATTCGGATGTATCAAATTTGGTAGCCGAACCTTTACTGCCAATCCAACCTTTACAGGTGTAATAATGCAATGAAACACCCTGCATGCGGTCACCAACATTTTTCATCAAAGTTTCTGTCCAGTTGTAGTCGATATCACTGGCACCACTGCCTATTTTATATAATTTATTACCATCGTATTCACGACAATAGGTGGAATAACGACGGTATAAATCGGAATAATAATCGGGAGTCATGTTCCCTCCACATCCCCAGCTTTCATTTCCTACGCCCAGGTATTTCAGTTTCCATGGTTTTTCACGACCGTTTTGACGACGTAATCTGGCCATGGGACTATCACCGGCTGAAGTGATATATTCCACCCATTTAGCTAATTCCTCTACTGTGCCGCTACCTACGTTTCCGCTCAGATAAGGCTCGCAATCAAGTAATTCACACAGGTTGAAAAATTCATTTGTACCAAAGCTGTTGTCTTCAATCACGCCACCCCAGTTGTTGTTTGACATTTTAGGACGTTTTTCCCGTGGACCGATACCATCCATCCAATGGTATTCGTCGGCAAAACAACCTCCCGGCCAACGTAATACGGGAATGTGTAATTCTTTCAATGCATTTAGTACATCATTCCGATACCCTTTTGTGTTGGGAATAGGTGAATTTTCGCCAACCCAGATACCACCATAAATGCAGGTGCCTAAATGCTCGGCAAACTGACCATAAATTTCTTTGTTAATCACGTTCTTGCCCTGATCGGCATGAATCGTTATTTTTGAAGTATGTGATTGTGCCGGTAAAGCCAAACTCAACAGGCAACTGAATGCAAGAAACATTTTTTTCATCTCAGAGTATAATTTGTTTTAATTTGAATAATCTTAAATACCTAAACCGCTAATAACTAATATCTAATACCTAATTACTAATCACTGATCACTAATCACTGACCATAATATGCTCCCGGTCCGTGCTTCCTGTAAAAATGTTTCTTAATCAACTGTTTGTTCATGGTCAGGTCCGGATTAACACCGTAGGCTATGTATGCCATTTTTGCTACCTGTTCCATTACCACTGCATTATGAACGGCATCGTGTGCATTTTTTCCCCAGGAAAAAGGACCGTGATTTTTTACTAATACTCCGGGAATAAAATCAGGATTAAGTTCCTTGAAACGTTCAATGATGACATTCCCTGTTTCAAGTTCATAGGCTCCCTCCACTTCCTGTTGGGTCATATCCCGGGTACATGGAATGGCGGCACTGAAATAATCGGAGTGGGTAGTACCAATATTTGGTATGTCAACTCCTGCCTGTGCCCATGAGGTCGCATAGGTGGAATGTGTATGGATTACTCCACCAATGTTCGGAAACGATTTATATAATATCAGATGTGTGGCCGTGTCGGATGATGGCTTCAGCTTTCCTTCGACTACTTTGCCGTCCATATCCAGCACAACCATATCTTCCCATTTCATATCTTCATAGGATACCCCCGAAGGCTTAATTACCACCAGTCCGGTTTCCCGGTCGATAGCGCTGGCATTTCCCCAAGTGAAAATTACCAATCCGTGCTTTACCAAATCCAGGTTTGCCTGGAATACTTCTTTTTTTAAATTTTCTAACATCGGTTTATTCGATTTATGTTGGAAATATGTGTTTTTAGTACACTTAAAACAATAAAAAAATTACAGTGAAAAATGCATCCCCTGTTCAATAAGTTGATCGTATTTTTCTTTGTTGAACTGATAATAAAATGCCCCTCTCTTTGAATTGCTTTTATCTTTTTCATCCAGTTTTTCCAGAATTTCCATGGTCAGCAATTTTTTTCTGAAATTGCGTTTATCAATGGTTTCCTGGTAGATTGATTCGTACAGGCTCTGCAGGGTTGGCAATGTGAACTGATCGCACAACAGGTTAAAACCAATCGGTTTTACCGAAGCACGGCGTTGTAACTGGGTAATGGTATCCTTTACCATCTGGTTGTGATCGAAAATAAGTTCAGGCATTTGATTGATCCGGGCCCATCGGGCATCGTATTTCTCGGCCAGGGAGGTGTCGAATTTGTTGATATCCACCAGGGCATAGTATGCGATCGAAATCACCCGCTCAACATCCCGGTTAATATCCCCATAAGCACCTACCTGCTCGAGGTAGATATCATCGATGCCTGTAAATTCTCCCACCACCCGTTTGGCTGCTTCTTTAATATTCTCGGAGGCATTTACAAAACCACCCATTAACGACCAGCCTCCCTTGAATGGTTCGAATGGCCTGCGTGCTACCAGAATATGCAAATCGTTATCCCGAAAGCCGATGATAATACAGTCGACTGCCACCAGGAATGTATCTTTATTTACGTAAAATGCTGCACTCATGAAAAGTTGAGAATTAGTTTAAATGTTAAGTTGTAATCCCATCTATCTTATAAACAGGATGTTAACTGCTTCTGTGAGGTACGAATTAATTGACCTTTAAAAACAAGTGTAAAGTAAACACTTGTTTTTGTATTTTGGTATAATTAATTCTATGTTATACAACAGAAAATTGAAAATATATTCCAGTTTCTCCAGCTGCCATTTGACCGGTTATCTTGTTCAAAAGTCTAAAAAATCACATACGTCCTGTTTCTCAGCTACATGAGCTGGTAAGAAGAAATCTGGATAATCAGCATTGGAAGTTTTAATAAAGTACGAAATTAAATCAGAAATCCCGAATGAATTACCGATGGTTGATAACCCGTTACCCGAAGACTTACCTTACACCGGTTTCTTTAATTATTTTGAAAGTTTCATCTCTCTCCTGTTTTATTCGCCTTTTATTATTTTTCTAATCCCCTCCGGAGATATTACATACATATCACATACCTGTTACATACATAAAACATACATATTCATATTTATATAGATATGTATAAGTATGTCTTATGTGTGTATTAAAAAAGTATTTTTGAATTAATTCCGCAAAACAGGATTAAAAGAGTAATAAAACAGGAGTAAAGGAATAGAAAATAAAGATTGTTATCTGAAGTAAGTATTCCGATAGCCATCAGCGAAGAAATGTTATATAATCAATAAGCGCATAAAAAACAGAAATTAAATCTGTTTATACTATTGGCCATCGGTATTTTGAAACATTCATGATCAGTCCAGATCCATCAAAATTTATAAATATGAAATGAATTTCTGAATCGGGAATAGTATAATTGATCCTAATATTGAATTTTTGCCATGTATTTGTATAAAAATGAAATTCTTTGTTCGATATTGACCTTTATTTCGATCAAAAAGTATATTTTTGCACTTTAATTTAATCACCAGGACAAAAAAGTTGAATGTTACATTCGTTTCGTTTACCTTTCTATTAGTCTTCTAAAAAAATAACTATTTTATGTCAATGAACGAACCGAAACAAAGACATCCTAAAGGACTCTACTTTGTTTTCGCTACCGGTATGTCTGAACGTTTCAGTTACTACGGTATGCGGGCACTTTTCACTCTTTACCTCATCAAGGCATTGATGATGGACAAACAGTTGGCATCCACCATTTATGGGAATTATACCGGGCTGGTATACCTCACCCCACTAATTGGGGGTTATGTGGCTGATCATTTTTGGGGTATGCGACGTTCCATTTTTTGGGGAGCTGTGATGATGGTCTTAGGACAGGTTTTTATGTTCATAAGTGCCATGAATTATCAAAGTGGGGAGTTTGCACGATGGTTGATGTATGGTGGGTTGGCTTTGCTTATTTTTGGAAATGGATTTTTCAAACCGAATATAACAGCAATTGTCGGTCAATTGTATGAGCCTGGCGATAAGAGGCTTGACTCAGCTTTCACCATTTTTTACATGGGGATCAACGTTGGAGCATTTATTGCACCTTTGCTCTGCGGTTTCGTGGGAGATACCGGAAATGCCGCCGATTTTAAATGGGGTTTCCTGGCAGCTGCTCTGAGTATGGTTTGTAGTCTGATCTTGTTTGTGGGTTGGAAAAATAAATACCTGATTAGTCCAAATGGTGAACAACTGGGGGTTGTTGCTGCTGCGAAAATAGAGGCTCATAAATCGGAAAAAGAATCAGCACCTGTGAAAAGCAAGCAACAAAATATGGTTGCCTTCATTAAATGGGCACTTGGTACCATTGTTCTCTATTCTGTATTTCATTATGGATTTGAGTTTGACTTAATAGGTGCGGTAATTTTTTCGTTGTGCATTATAATTCCTGCCTATGTCATTTCAGACAGTTCGCTTACTAAAATAGAACGCCAGCGCGTCTGGGTGATTTATATCATTGCCTTTTTCGTGATTTTCTTCTGGTCGGCATTCGAACAGGCTGGTGCGTCACTTACTTTCTTTGCCGACGAACAAACTGATCGGAATATACTGGGTTGGGTTATGCCAGCCAGTTGGTTTCAGTCGTTCAATCCGGTTTTTGTAGTATTGTTTGCGCCTTTGCTATCAATATTATGGACCAAGTTAGGTCAGAAGAACCTGGATCCTGCCTCGCCTATTAAGCAGGCTATGGGGTTATTCCTACTGGCATTAGGATATTTAGTAATTGCACTGGGTGTAAAAGATGTGGCACCCGGAGTAAAAGTAAGTATCCTTTGGTTGACAAGTTTGTACTTTATCCATTCAATGGGAGAATTAATGCTATCACCAATCGGTCTTTCGATGGTTAATAAACTGGCTCCAATGCGCTTTGCCTCATTGTTGATGGGTGTTTGGTATATGTCGAATGCTACAGCCAATAAATTCGCCGGCATGTTGAGCGGATTTTATCCCGAGGCAGGTAAAACGAAAGTACTCATGGGATATCACATTACAACCCTGTACGATTTCTTTATGTTCTTTGTGATTATGTCGGGTGTGGCCGCCATTATTCTGTTTGGATTATCCAAATGGTTGCAGAAACTGATGAATGGAGTGAAGTAGGGGTGGCATTTGAATTTATATTTCAATATCCGAAAGTGTAGATGAATTGAAACGTATCATCTGGAAACAAACGGTTTATCCCTTTTCTAAATTGGGATAAACCGTTTTTTTTTCTGTAAACACAACCAGTTGACCGGCCTGTTCAAAAATGGCAGGATTCGTAAGGTAGGGTATGGAAAAATGTAAATATTAAAAACTAACCAGGCTAATTATACAATTAACAAAGTATAGTGTACGGATGTAAAGAGTCTAAAAAAAGAAGATGAAACTTTTTTTTTAGTTTAAAATGAAAATATTCAAAATTCCATATTTTTTCCTTATCGGTTTGTCACATAAAGGCCATTACTATTCACTGAATTTCTATTCATGTCATGAGGTCTGTAATGATTCCCTGAACTATAAAGTCCTTTTGAATTTGAAGTAGCGCAGTTACAAAATAATGCAGCGAATACAATCAGTAATAACAGTTTAATTGTTTTCATTTAGCTAGTTTTTTAGGTTTGGAAATTAGAAATAAATAAGTTGATAAAGTGTACAAACAGCAGATGTGTATTTTAATATAATGTATTTATCAGACCAACAACTTAAAGTCACTGTCAATGTTTTGACTCTATTTTCAATGAAGGATTACCTTTTACCAAAATTCTGAGAAACGTTCATTTATTTTCGTCGTTTAACTCTTTAAAAGGGATTCTTTTAACCAAATCAATACTGTATCTATTTTAATAGAAATGTGACTTTTTAAACAGGAAGGTAGTTGAAATTAAATGGGATAAGGATATTCTCTAAAATTAGGATGTTCTTTTTCATAACTTATTCAATTAAATTAACTTTTTAGTATTTTACAAAAAAAATCAGTTGAATAACGACTACAAAGATATATAGAATAATTAACCAATAAGGAATATTAATCATAATAATTAAGAATAAATAATAGAATAAGTATAATGTATGTCAAATAAACTACTACAAATGCAATACTACATAATAAATTATATTGTAGTAGCGAATTGACCGGTATATTTTTTTTATAAATTAAATTTATATCATGTAAATACCTGACATCTTTAAAAGTAAGTGTTAATAAATCTCGTTTGATGAGTCACGATTTTTACTCATAGAAACAATTTTTAATCACAGTGATTCAGGTATATTTCTTTCTTATTTATGCTATTTGATTTCTGTTTCATAAGAATTGCTAATGCTGTATTTAATATTAACCTGAAATTAATCCCTTCTAACTGGATTGTTGAAAATTGAACAAATATTATCCGGCACTTTTACTTATTCCACTTTTCTAAGAGGGTAATAAAGAATGTAAAAAAATGATCCTGTACCTGTGTAAGGAAGTTCATTTCATGTAAAGAATGGGTCGTATTGATGTTCAATTCATTTGTGAACTATTATTTACAAAAAATCCCTTGTCGAATGATCGGCAAGGGACTAAATTTATTTTTCTTTTTCAACGGGTTTCGGTTGTAATTCTATTACTTCCAGGTTTTGTATTTTTTCACCATCAATTTCTACACGGATAAGGGTTTGCACTTTATGAAATCCATACTTCCCTGCCGCACCCGGATTAATATGCAATAAGTCCAGTTTTTTATCATGTTGCACCTTCAGAATATGTGAATGTCCGCATACGAAAAGTTTGGGCGGCTGCTGAAAGATAGCCGGTCGAACCAACGGATCATAATTGCCAGGATATCCTCCAATATGGGTAAGCCATACTTTTACCCCTTCACACATAAAGCGGTTATGTTGTGGAAAAAGCATCCGAATATCGTACCCATCGATATTTCCCCATACTCCTCGAAGAGGCTTAAAAGCTTGTAAGCGGTTGACTACATCGAGAGATCCCCAGTCCCCGGCATGCCATATCTCATCACAATTGGCAAAATGTTCCAGAATACGGTCGTCAAGCATCCCGTGAGTATCTGAAAGTATTCCGATTCGCTTCATAATTTGGTTATTTTTTGTACATATTGATGGCAAAAGTAATAAAAATCAACAATAAAATCCACAATAAAAAGAATCAGACACTTGGATAAGGTTTATTTCCCACGTGAATACAAAAAAGCATTTTGTTTATGTTTTGAATTTCGCTACTTTTGTACGGTTTTGGCTTGACTTAAGAAGTAGCAATGAAGAAGAAAACAAATAAAATAAAACCTTTTATAGAAAAACTCCGGTTCAAATACAGGGTTTCGATATTGAATGAAAATACACTGGAAGAATCCTGGCATGTCAGGTTGTCACGTTTTAGCGTGTTTATGTTGGTTTCTTCCTTTATAGCGCTGACATTTATTTTATTGACAATTTTAATTTTCACAACACCCATTAGTCATTATCTACCGGGATTTGGAGAGTCAGGAAACCGTTCGAGTATTATCAAGGAGTCGATGCGTACCGATTCATTGATAAAACAGGTAGATCTGCAGGAAGGATACCTGGATATTATCAAAGGTATCGTAACGGGCAAAATGGATGTTGATTCAATAGCATCCCTCGATTCGATTGCATTAAAACAACGCGCCCGGATTTTAATGGAAAAATCGAAAAACGAAAAGAAATTTGTTGAGAATTTCGAGAAAGAAGAAAAATATAATCTGGCAAGTATAGATACCAAACCAACGGAGAGTTCGTATGTGTTTTTCAGACCGACAAGTGGTGTGATTTCCTCGTCCTTTAATATTGGTGAGCAAAAGTATGGCATCTATTTAATGACATCCCCGAACGAAAGTGTGGTTAGTGTTTTAGATGGTACAGTGGTATATTCGGCTTTTACGTTCGATTATGGTTGGGTAGTGCAGGTACAACATGAAAATAATTACCTTTCCATATATAAAAATAATACCCGTGTACTAAAAAAGGTAGGTGATGAGGTGAAAGCAGGTGAAAGTATTGCCATAACAGGTGATGCAAAAGGGAAGAAGGCCGGTACACAGTTTTATTTTGAACTATGGAAACAAGGTAAGCCTGTTGATCCGGAAGAGGTAATAATATTCTAAACAGAACACATTGAACGATCAAAAAAAACAAATAGCAATTTTAGGTTCTACCGGTTCAATTGGGACACAGGCGTTGGAAGTGATTTCTGAAAACAAATCCATGTTTGAGGTTTATGCCATTACAGCAAATAATAATGTTGATCTGTTGATCGGGCAAGCGCGGAAGTTTATGCCCGAAATGGTAGCTATCGGAAACGAAGATCACTATACATTTTTAAAAGATGCATTGTCCGATTTACCTATAAAAGTTTTTGCCGGAGAAGAATCTATAGCACAAGTGGCAGAAATGCAACCGATTGATATCGTATTAACCGCCATGGTAGGATATTCAGGTCTCAAGCCGACCATGAATGCCATTCGGGCGGGGAAAAAAATAGCTTTGGCCAACAAGGAAACTCTGGTTGTTGCCGGAGAGTTGATACGCGAACTGGCATCAACATATCATGCGCCTATTATTCCGGTTGATTCAGAGCATTCGGCTATATTTCAATGTCTGGCGGGTGAAGGAAACAATCCGATTGAGAAACTGATACTGACTGCATCGGGTGGACCTTTCAGGACGAAATCGATGAATGAACTGGAACATGTTACCAGTACCCAGGCATTAAAACATCCAAATTGGGATATGGGAGCCAAGGTAACCATCGATTCAGCCAGCCTAATGAATAAAGGATTCGAAATCATCGAAGCTAAATGGCTCTTTGGAGTTTTACCCGAACAAATACAGGTGGTCGTTCATCCACAATCGATTATTCATTCGATGGTTCAATTTGCCGATGGATCAATCAAGGCTCAATTGGGAATGCCCGATATGAAACTGCCCATTCAATATGCCTTTACGTATCCCGATCGTGTAAAAACAAATTTTCCACGATTTGATTTTGATGCCTGTTCGCAGTTTACATTTGAGAAACCGGATCAGGAGCGGTTCAGGAACCTGGCATTTGCGTATTATGTCATGGAAAAAGGTGGAAATATGCCATGCATACTGAATGCAGCCAATGAAATAGTTGTTGCTGAATTTTTAAAAGATAAGATTGGGTTCCTTCAAATGAGTGATATCATTGAAGAAGCGTTGGCAAAATCAGAATTTATTGCCAAACCGACATACGAGGATTATGTGGCTACGGATGCCATGGTACGGATACTTACCAAAGAGTTGATAAAATAGAGGTGAGGAAAGTAGGTAGTAGGTAGAAGTGAGGAATGAGGAATGAGAGGTGAGGAATGAGTAGGTAATAGAAGTGAGAGGAATGAGGAGTGAGGAATGAGGAGTGAGGAATGAGGAGTGAGGAGTGAGGAATGATAGGTGAGAATCAGATTAGTAGGTTATTGAAATCGGAAAATTATTACTCCAACATGGAGATGCTGAGAATTGAAATAAATCAAATTCATGCAAAAACGGGAAGCTAAATAATATAGTTGAAATTTGGAATTGAAAAATGGTAATCCCCAAAACCGAGGGCATTAAATACGCGGGTTCAAAGCTAAAGTTGTTACCTTATATTTTTGAAATGGTAACAAGCCTGAAGGATATTCAGACAGTGCTGGATGGTTTCAGCGGTTCTACCAGGGTGTCGCAGGCATTTGCACAGCAGGGTTATTCGACTACATCGAATGATATATCCGTATGGTCGGAAGTTATTGCAACCTGTTATTTGATTTCAAACAAGCCAGCAGCATATTATCAGAAACTGATTGATTACCTGAATGAATTGCCCGGAGTGGATGGATGGTTTACCGAAAAATACGGAGGTGCTGAATCGGACATTAAAAAGCCTTTTCAATTAAAAAACGCCCGGAAACTGGATGCCATTCGTGATGAAATTGACAGACTTGAATTAAGCTGGGAAGATAAATGCGTCATGCTTACCAGTCTGATTTATGCCATGGATAAAGTAGACAGCACCCTGGGACATTATGCAGCCTATTTATCGGCATGGTCGCCACGTTCGTTCAATGAGTTGAAACTGAAATTGCCGCTCCGGATTCCGACGAATGGTTACAATCGCGTTATTCGGGATGATATTTTTAATACAGTGGCAAAGAATCAGTTTGATCTGGCGTATTTTGATCCGCCATATGGATCGAACAATGAAAAAATGCCACCCAGCCGGGTACGTTATGCTTCGTATTATCATTTGTGGACTACCATCATCCGCCATGATAAACCGACACTATTCGGTAAGGCAAACCGCCGGGAAGATACGCGGGATGATATTTCTGGTTCGGTTTTTGAGGAGTACCGGAAAAGTGAAAATGGTGACTTTTTAGCCATGAAGGCTTTAAGAAGGTTAATTGAAGAAACAAATGCCCGCTATTTACTGTTGTCGTACAGTTCGGGTGGCAGGGCAACAATGCAACAACTGCTGGATATTATTTCCGGTTCGGGTAAACTGTTGGATGTCAAATTGATTGACTATAAAAAAAATGTCATGAGCAGCATGCGAACCACTAAAGAGTGGATAAACAGTGATGAGAACCATCATGAGTACCTTTTCCTGATGGAGAAAGTATGACATGTTGACCGTTTGTACTTTACAATCTAAGAAAGTTTTATAAACCGTATTAAAATTTAAACTTAAAAACAAAATACACTATTTAATAGTTAAATAGTAAAATACCTAAAATAAACAGTTACTCAATTTTATATGGAAACATTTTTGATCAGAGCTTTGCAGCTTATTCTGAGTTTATCAATCCTGGTAGTTTTACACGAATTCGGACATTTTGCATTTGCCCGTCTTTTCAAAGTACGTGTAGAGAAATTTTACATGTTCTTTAATCCGAATTTTTCATTGATTCGTGCCAAAAAGATAAACGGACACTGGGATTTTAAGTTTCTTGCTAAAAATGTTCCTGCCAATGAACGTCCAAAAGTAGATGCGGACGGTGATGTGATGCATGATACGAAAGGAAAACCTGTATTGGAACAAATTCCACAGTCGGAATTGCCCGAAGGCGACTGGCGTAAGTATCCCGAAACAACAGAATGGGGAATTGGATGGTTACCCTTGGGTGGCTATTGCAAAATTTCCGGTATGGTGGATGAATCGATGGATGTTACCCAGATGAATGAGGAACCACAACCGTGGGAATACAGGTCAAGATCGGTTGGTCAACGTCTGCCTATCATCATAGGTGGTGTGTTGGTCAATTTTATTTTAGCCATGGTAATCTATGCTGCTGTACTGTTTACCTGGGGGAAAGACTACCTGCCACTTAACAATGCAAAATACGGTATGGAATTTTCGGATGTCATGTTGGAAAACGGATTCAAAAATGGCGATAATGTCGTAAAGATAGATGGTCAGGCTGTTGAACTACGGGCACAGGTAATTGAAAAAATACTCATTGAAGGGAAACGGAATGTTACTGTTTTGCGTGATAACCAACTTGTTGATTTAACTTTGCCGGTTGATTTTGCCCAAATGGTACTGGCGTCGCATGATAATAATCTGATTGAGGTGCGTTATCCGTTTGTTATAGGTCAGGTCGATGACGCTACACCTGCAAAAAAAGCAGGTTTAATGAATGGTGACAGTATTATAGGCATAAACGGTAAACAACTGTCAATTCACCAGGATATTGTAAAAGAATTAGATGCTTCCAGAAGTACCCTGATTGATGTAAGTTATGTCCGTAAAGGTATTGTCATGCAATCAAAAGTACAATTGGATGCAACGGCTAAATTAGGAGTTATTGCACTTAACCCATATGTTTTCATGCCATTAAAACATATTAGTTATGGTTTTCTGGAATCTGTGCCTGCAGGAATCAATCTCGGTTGGGAAACCCTGACAAGTTATGTCAAACAATTTAAACTGGTATTTACCAAGGAAGGGTCGAAACAACTCGGCGGATTTGGAAGCATTGGAAAAATGTTTCCTAAGACCTGGGATTGGCAATCTTTCTGGGCATTGACTGCTTTACTTTCGGTGATCCTGGCATTTATGAATTTCCTTCCCATTCCGGCATTGGATGGAGGGTATGTATTATTCCTGATTTATGAACTGATAACACGGAAGAAACCTAATGAGAAATTTCTGGAGTATGCCCAGACAGTCGGCATGATGTTGCTTTTCGGGTTGCTTCTTTTTGCAAACGGAAATGATCTGTTCAAGGCGATATTCAGGTAATAACTTATTTCAATATAAACTTAAAAAAGATCCGGAAGTAATTTCCGGATCTTTTTTTTGTACATACTAATTTATACTGATTACAGATTGTCATCTTCATTATTCTTACAAACCATTAGTTTTTAATTCCATAGTAACAATAGTCCCAAATCCACACGACGTTAATTTTTTACTCCTCTTTTACTATCCTTTTATATCCATTTTACTCCTTTTTTATTTTAGACGTTAAATTGTCCAATTCAGCTCCATATATAGTCCATTATAAGTCCATATCTATATAAATATGGACTTATAATGGACTATATATGGACATGTAATGGAGTATATATGGACCTATGTAAAACCGGAGTAAAATAATAATAAAACCAAAACCGAAGATAAGGTGTCATTGAAGCCCTCACTCTGGCATTTCGTCCTGAATTTCCTTCTGTTCAGGAGTAAATGATAGATGGAAAACATATATTGAATGATTGAATACCTGTTCACTGAAATCAGCCGGTACAATTCCCGCACATATCAACCAGTTTGCGGTTTTTCAGAATCATGCTTCTGAATCTGGAAGCTTTATCCCCCTGCCAACAAACCAGAAAAGAGGATTTATGGACATTGCCGAATGAATATTCCGATGACTTGTCAAAACAACAGGGCAATACTTCGCCGTTCACATTAATAACTGCTCCACTCCACAATCTCCAGCATCTGTTGGGTTGATGCCCTTTGAGCTTAAAATTTCCTTCTTTGGTTTGCTTATAACGTGCAAATCTCTTTTTAGAGGTCAATAATTCATTCCCGTTTTCGAAACCGTAAAGCTGAGCTGTTTTGAACCTCAGGCGGTCTACCTGCAGTTTTTTGGCTAATATCTGCATATCTTTCATTTGATGTTCATTGGTTTTCAATACCAGAAACTGAATCTCAATGAAAGGAGTAATTGATTTCATCCTTTTTTTACATGCCACCAAGGAAGATATACCATCCGTGATTTTCTGAAGATTTCCACCAACCCGATAGGTTTCATATACCTGTTGAGTACTTCCATCGATTGAAACGATCAGTTTATCCAATCCCGAAATTACTAATTTATGGGCTGTCTCTTCATTCAGAAATTGACCGTTTGTGGATGTTGAAGTGTAGATGTTAGCCTCGTGGGTTAGTTTTATCAACTCAAACAACCTGTTGTTGAGAAATGGTTCACCCTGAAAATAAAGGATCACATGTAACAGGAATGGTTTTAATTCACCCAACAGTTTTTTTAAAACATCAGAATCGAATGTCGATTTCACCGTGTTGGTTCTTATTCGTCTGCCAACAGGACATTCCGGACAATGCAAATTACAAAAGTCGGTTGTTTCTATTGAAATGAAAAGAGGTTGATAATCCGGGTGTTTTTGAACTCTAAAAGTTGAAAGCAGGTACGAAACGATCGATTTAAACGCGTTAAATAATTTACAGACAGATACATATCTGAACAGACGAACTGAGTGTTGAAGTTTAATAAAAAGTAGTTTCATTAAAAATAGAATAGATAAACAAAAGAACTGAAAAGTTGTTATATCAGTAATAGTGAGGTTTTTGATGTGGTATTAACAAAAAATGTCAAAATCGATTGCAAAGTAAGGTAAAATTCGTTGAAAGATTGTATATTTGCCGACAGAATAATCAAAAGTAGAAATTAAATAATTTATAATTAAAAAAACAACTTTATGAAAAAGCAATTATTTTTCGCGGTTTCGATGGTGTTTGCGTTGTTATTCAGTTCTTGTAGCAAAGACCTGACCGCATTAGATCCTAGCTTATTTAAATGTAATCCTAATCCACTCGAAGTAAAAGGTGGTAAAGTTGATGCTACCATTACCGGTACTTTTCCAGTAAAGTATTTTAATAAACGTGCTGTTTTGACAGTTACTCCGGTTTTGAAATTTGAAGGCAAAGAAGTAAAAGGTACTCCGGTAGTATTTCAGGGAGAAAAAGTGAAAGGAAATGACAAATCAATTAATTTCAAAGCAGGTGGAAACTATTCTATCAAGGCTTCATTTGATTATGTTCCTGAAATGGCAAAATCTGAATTGTATCTTGAATTTAGTGTGGTTCAAAAAAAGAAAACATATCAGATTCCAAGTGTAAAAGTTGCTGATGGAGTCATTGCAACTTCCCAGTTGGTTTCGACTAATGCTTCAGAATTGAATGCTGTGATTATTCCTGATAAATTCCAACGGGTTATCCAACAACAACAGGAAGCAGATATTCTTTTCCTGATCCAACAATCTAAACTTCGTAAATCGGAAACAAGTTCTGCCGATATGGTATCGCTGACCAAGAAGATTAAGGAAGCTAAAGAATCAAAAGACCAACAGGTAACAGGGTTTGATTTATCAGCCTATGCTTCTCCTGATGGACCATTGAAATTAAATACTAACCTGGCAGAAAGCCGCGAAAAGGTGACCGTTGATTTCATGAACAAAGAATTGAAAAAACTGAAAACCACTGTTAAGATAGATTCTAAATTTACTCCGGAAGATTGGGCAGGATTTCAGGCTTTAATGGAAAAATCAAACATCCAGGATAAAGAAGTTATCCTACGGGTATTAACAATGTATACCGATCCTGAAGAACGTAACCGTCAGATTAAAAACCTGTCAGTTGCTTTCAAACAAATTGCTGAAGAAATACTTCCACAATTACGTCGTTCAAAATTAAAACTGACTGTTGATGTAACCGGTAAAGCCGATTCTGTGATTGCAAAATTAGCAAACGAAGATGCTTCGAAATTATCAGTTGAAGAATTGCTTTATGCAGCTACTTTAACGACTGATTTAGCTCAAAAGGCTACCATTTATCAGAAAGTTACGGAACAATATCCAACCGATGTACGTGGTTTCAATAATTTAGGAGCTGTGAAATTTCAACAGGGAAATGTAGATGATGCTTCGCGTTATATTTCAAAAGCACTTGAAATCGAACCTGCAAATGTGGATGTGAACTACAATGCCGGATTAACTTCACTGGCAAAAGGAGATTTGGCCAAGGCAGAAGAATACTTTGGTAAGGCAGCAGGAACCACCGGAAACATTGGTCAAGGATTGGGTACCATTTATGTTATCAGAGGCGATTATTCAAAAGCTAAAACCTATTTCGGTTCTACTGCTTCCAACAATGCAGCTATCCTGCAAATACTGAATGCCGATTATAGCGGTGCCCGTACAACATTGTCGGCAGTAGCTAATCCAAATGCACTGACTTCTTACCTTGGCGCTATTATAGGTGCCCGTACCAATGACCGCGATGCCGTTTACAGCAATTTAAAAACTGCCGTTAAACTTGATAACACATACGCAGCCAAAGCAGTGAAAGATATCGAGTTTTCGAAATTTGCAACCGATGAAACATTTCTTTCAATTGTAAAGTAATTGATTAAATTCAAATATGAGTTGTCCAATGCATACATCCTATGCATTGGACTTCTTTTTTTAGCAGGTTCAGACAGATAACAGTTGGTCATATTCTAACATAATATTGGTCAGATAAAAAATATGAAATTTCAGTTTCACAGATTTAATGAACATTATAAGTTATTAATTACAACAACATTTTCATTTTCGGGCATTTAACTGTATCTTTGTAACCATTTTCAAAATTAAAAATAATTGAACCACAGAATGCAGGAAAACGAACAAATAGTAGATAAAATTGTTGAAGGAATACAGGAACGTAAAGGAAAAAATATAGTAGTTGTTAACCTTAAAAGATTACATGAAGCACCATGCTGCTATTTTGTGATTTGCGAAGGTGATTCGAGTGTCCATGTGAATGCCATAGCTGAGTCCATAAAAGATTGGGTTCGGGAGAAAATTCAGGTGAGACCTTATGCAACCGATGGTTTTCAAAACTGTGAATGGATAGCCATGGATTACGGCCAAATTATCGTCCATGTATTTCAACGGGCTACCAGGGCATTTTATGACATCGAACATTTATGGTCCGACGCTGATTTGAAGAAATTGGAGGATGTTCTCTGATTTTTTTTTCATTTTAAAAAGACATTCATAAACCAGTACACGAGATTTTTTGTTTTATATTAAAATAAATAACAACACAACAAAAGGAATATAATGGAAAATAAAACCCCGAATCAAAGTCCGGTCAAACCGACGGGTAAATTCCCTAAATTTAATATTTCGTGGATCTATGGTATCATCATACTGGTGTTACTTGGTTCTTACTTTTTTAATGAGAATACACCAACCAAAGAAGTACCGTTTACCACTTTCAAAGAGTACATTAAACAAGGAATGATTGTCAAAATCAATGTGTTTAATTCGAAAAATTCCATAGAAGCACAATTGGTTGACTATTCAAAGATTTCAACCGATACCTTTGCATTGCGTAAAGCATTTGGAGAAAATTATAAAATGCTGGCTTTAAGTCCCAAGATACTGAAGGATTCATTGACAAAAAAGGATACACAAACGCTTAAAAGGGTTTATGGAGAAAAATTTGACATGTATTCTAAAGACCGGCTGATAACAGTGAGTGTTCCGGCAGAAGAATTCTCCAGGTTTGTCCAGACCGCTGAGGAAAAATACGGGTTTAAAGGAAGTATAGAATACAAGGAAAGCAGAAACTATTTTGACGTATTTTTGTACAGTGTCCTTCCATTTTTACTATTAATACTTTTCTTTGTATTCATGAACCGTAGAATGTCAGGTCAAATGGGAGGCGGTTCGGGAGGCGGCATATTTAATGTCGGAAAATCGAAAGCACAGCTATTTGATAAAGGGGACACTACAAACAAAATCACGTTTAAGGATGTAGCCGGATTGGCGGAAGCAAAACAAGAAATTGAAGAAATAGTGGCTTTTCTTAAAAGCCCGAGTAAATATACTGAACTTGGTGGTAAAATACCAAAAGGTGCATTGCTGGTAGGCCCTCCGGGAACCGGAAAGACATTGCTTGCCAAAGCAGTTGCCGGTGAAGCAGACGTACCATTTTTCTCGATGTCCGGTTCGGATTTCGTGGAAATGTTTGTCGGAGTTGGTGCTTCGCGTGTTCGTGATTTATTCCGTCAGGCGAAAGAAAAAGCTCCCTGTATCATCTTTATTGATGAAATAGATGCAGTAGGTCGTGCCCGTGGGAAAAATCCAAATATGGGCAGCAATGATGAACGTGAGAATACGTTGAATCAACTGCTGACTGAAATGGATGGTTTTGGTTCGAACAGTGGGGTCATCATCCTGGCGGCCACTAACCGTGCCGATATTCTGGACAAGGCTTTACTTCGAGCCGGTCGTTTCGATCGTCAGATTCATGTGGATTTACCGGATGTGAATGAACGCAAACAAATTTTTAATGTTCACCTTCGTCCAATCAAAATTAATGAAACCGTTGACGTTAATTTCTTATCCCGTCAGACTCCTGGTTTTTCAGGAGCAGATATTGCCAATGTCTGTAACGAGGCAGCACTGATTGCAGCCCGTAAAAACAAATCATTTGTCGAAAAACAAGACTTTCTGGATGCAGTCGACAGGATAGTTGGCGGACTTGAAAAGAAGACAAAAATAACTACTATAGCTGAAAAGAAATCCATTGCTTATCATGAAGCCGGACACGCTACCATTAGCTGGATGCTGGAACATGCCAATCCACTCGTAAAAGTAACCATCGTGCCTAGGGGTGAAGCTCTGGGAGCAGCATGGTACCTGCCCGAAGAACGACAATTAACCAATAAGGAGCATATGCTGGATGAAATGTGTTCAACCCTTGGTGGACGCGCAGCAGAAGAAGTATTCTTACATCAAATGTCGACAGGAGCCATTAATGACCTGGAGCGTGTTACAAAAAGAGCTTATGCGATGGTTGCCTATTTTGGGATGAGTTCTAAATTGGCCAATATGAGTTATTATGATTCCACGGGCAATTCGGACTATGGTTTTACAAAGCCTTATAGTGAAAAGACTGCTGAATTGATTGATTCGGAAGCGAAAGAAATTGTTGCTGTTGAATATGACAGGGCTAAAAAAATATTAAGTGATAATGCTGCCAAACACAATACACTGGCTGAATTATTAATTGAAAAAGAAGTTATTTTTGCCGAGGATCTTGAAAAAATATTTGGAAAACGTCCCTGGACTTCCAGAAACGATGAATTAATGGCACAGAACGGGGAATCAGAAGAAACAGAAGCTATCGCTCCTGATAAAACTGAATTGCCTGAAACAGCAACAGCTGGTAAAAGTGATGAAAATGCCAGGTGATTTTTCACGGGAAAAGATTTTACAACTCATTTCGGAAGCCGGGAATAAGCTTCCGAAAACAGAGAAAACTTGTGAAATGCCAATTGTCGAAATTTATAAGCCAATATTGCCTGATGCAGAAACCTGTTTCAGGAATGAATTGGAATTAGTGAACGGAAAATGTTTTATTTGTGAAGATGAGACGGATTTATATACTAAGCTCAGTTCATTTGTTCAACAACGCAATTTTTCTTTTCTTTTTTGTAGGGATTCTTACATCTTAAAGCAACTGAAAGCATTCGAAATTCCATATTCAAATCAGGAAACTGATTTTGAAGAAATGCAGGCAGGAATAACGGGTTGTGAATTTTTAGTTGCCCGAACGGGAAGTGTATTAGTCTCATCTGATTCGGAATCAGGAAGACAAATGTCTGTATTTCCACCCGTTCATATTGTATTGGCACATGTGTCGCAACTGGTAGATTATCCGGAAGAAGCTTACCTGGCCATTCAAAAGAAATATGGAGACTCATTGCCTTCTTCCGTTACAACCATTACCGGTCCAAGCAGAACTGCGGACATCGAAAAAACATTGGTTCTTGGAGCACATGGTCCAAAAGAATTTTTGGTTTTTCTGTGCAAAGAATAAAGTTTTGCTATCTTTGTGTTTATAAAATTAAATTCTCTTCCGCAGTTATTGAAATCATCGAATTTGATCCTTGTACTCTTTGAATTAGCTTGACTTTTTAATCAGGTTAATCTTTTTAAATTGAGTGTTTGAGAAATCAATAATATTATTTTGTTTTATCCATTATATATCATATTTATGAAACTCACAAAAACATTCCTGTTTTCATTCCTTGTTTCAATTATTTTCTTTTCATGCACCCCGATTTATAAGTGTGGTGAACCAAAACCAGTCAATAAGCTATTCTTACCAAAAATAATACTAACCGTTATTCATGAACGGGATTCATTGTGTACCACTTTGTCGGCCAGAGAAGTTGAAATATACAACCTGAAAAAAGATACCACATCATTAAACAACGATATAAATAATCTTAAAAACCGGTATAACAATTTGACAAACGACAAGTTGTCACAATCAGAACAATTTAATGCTGAGTTACAAAAGAAAACGGATGAGTTAAAATTGAAATCGGAAGAACTGAAAGAAAAAGAAAAGCTACTGGTTGACAGAGAAATTGCCTTAAATGACTTGAAAAAAGTAGTTGCCCGTCAGGATTCTATTACGAATCGTTTAAATGATATTCTGCATAAAGCTCTTTTAGGTTTTAAATCGGATGAACTATCGGTTTATATTAAAAACGGGAAAGTGTATGTTTCACTTTCGGATAAATTACTGTTCAAATCAGGTAGCGCAGCCGTAGAATCAAAAGGGATTGAGGCTATTCAGGTATTGGCAGATGTGCTGAATAAAAATAATGACATTGATATCCTGGTTGAAGGACATACCGATAATATTCCCATTAAAACGGCACTGTATCAAGATAATTGGGATTTGAGTGCAGCCAGGGCAATTTCAATTGTACGGATTTTGACGAATGAGTACAACATAACTCCAACACGACTGACTGCATCCGGAAAAGGTGAATATTCTCCACGTTCTCCAAATATATCACCTGAAGGCAGGGCAAGCAACCGTCGAACAGAGATTATATTATCACCAAAACTTGATGAATTAATGAAATTGCTTAAAAACTAACGAAGTAAAAAAGTAATTGAATATTAGCATTGTAATACTGTTGAATACTTATGAATAATTTTGTAAAACGTACATTGAGCGGATTTTTATTTGTTGCTTTGATTATTAGTTCTATAATGCTCAGTCGCTTTACTTTTGCACCTGTTTTTGCAGCTATATGTGGTTGGTCGGTATTCGAGTTCCACAATATATCCAATAAACAACCGACTGTAAAGGTGAATCCATGGATGGGATTATTTGGAGGGGTACTGCTATTCCTTTGTTCCTTTTTATATGCATCAGGAATATGGCACTACCACATTTTTTCCATATATGGTTCATTTGTTGTTTTAACTTTCATCTATGAATTATTCAGGCATAACGCTAACCCAATAAATAATTGGGCTTATTTTATACTGGGACAACTTTTTGTTGCTTTGCCCTTTTCATTGTTGAATTTTATACTGTTTATTGATAACTGGCAGCCAATACTTTTGTTAGCTGTATTTATCACGATTTGGGTGAATGATACCGGAGCATACCTGATCGGAGTTACTTTTGGAAAACACAGGTTGTTTGAACGAATTTCACCAAAGAAATCGTGGGAAGGCTTTGTTGGTGGAGCTATTGCCGCATTGATGTCCGGTTATGTGTTTTCAATCTATATTCCTCAGGTGAGTTTAATTAACTGGCTTGTAATCTCTGAAATTATAGTTGTCTTCGGAACATTCGGTGATTTAATGGAATCGATGTTGAAACGGACATTGGAAGTAAAAGATTCGGGTAATGTTATTCCCGGTCATGGTGGATTGCTCGACAGGTTCGATAGCATGCTTTTAGCAGGACCAGTAGTTTTTATTTATTTGAGTTTTATATATGATCAGGTCATTAAATAGTTAGTTTGATTGGAAAAAGTATTAATTCCTTTAATTTAAATAGATATGGAATTTGATTTTGACGAAATACGCTGTTATAGAAACGAAGAAGTCCACCAGGTGTTGGAACGTCTTTGTAACGAGAAGCAATTTATGAAAGTGTTGAGTACTATATACCCACTTTTACCGAAAGAGATTATTAAACAACGTTTAATGAGTTATCAGTCGAATTATGCTTTTCAGAAAGCTATGGTTTATCCTTTTTTGCAATATCTGGAAGCAAATAAGACGAAAGGAATAGATTTGAACGGACTTGAAAAAATTGATATTTCCAAATCCTATTTATACATTTCCAATCACAGGGATATTATACTTGATTCAGCTTTTCTTTGTGGTAAATTCATTGAGAAAAATATGGATACCGTCGAAATAGCCATAGGCGATAACTTATTGATTTTCCCCTGGATTGAAGATTTGGTACGTGTCAATAAAAGCTTTATCGTTAAACGGGGATTAGGTGCAAGGCAAATGCTGGAAAGTTCCAGGAGGTTATCCACTTATATTGCCAAAACCATAAACGAACATCAATCAATCTGGATCGCTCAACGTGAAGGACGTGCAAAAGACTCGAATGACCGGACACAGGAAAGTTTACTCAAAATGCTAAACATGTTTGGTTCAGACAGTTTTATAGACAACCTGATACAGCTAAATATTTGCCCGTTATGTATATCCTATGAATATGATCCATGTGATTATCTGAAAGCAAAGGAAATGCAACTTCGAAGGGATAATTCCTGTTTCAAAAAGGATCCTCAGGATGACTTGCTTAATATGGAGACAGGAGTTATGGGCTATAAGGGTAAAGTTGTTTATGAAATAACGGGTCCAATCACGAAGGAATTAAAGAAAATCAGTTCGGATACAAGTAGTCGAAATGAACAAATAACACTCGTTACTGAATTAATTGACAGACGGATCCATTCGAGTTACAGTATTTTTGCAAATAATAAAATTGCCTATGATACTTTATTAAATGGAAAATTCTTTACCAATGAATATTCTGAACAAGATAAACGGGAATTTGAACGATATTTAAAATTGCAAATTGCTAAAATAAATATCGAAAATAAAGATGAAAGTTTTTTACGGATGAAATTAATTGAAATGTATGCCAATCCTCTGATAAACAAACTTAATACCGCTTCTGTTTTTTTAGAAGAGGGCGAATGATTAAAAAAAAGTGCTCTTATAATAAGAACACTTTTTTTTTGTATATAAGATGATAGTCTTCCATCAATATCCAAGAATTTTCAACATTGATTTATAGCTTTGTTCCTTTGCAAACAATTTTGTAAAATACTCCCCATCTTCATCCTGATCAATAATGACCAGTTTAGGTGCCGGTATCAGGCAATGTTGAATACCTCCAAAACCACTAAGTGATTCCTGATAGGCGCCTGTATGAAAGAATCCAATGTATTGTTCACACTCATCATGCATTTTGGGAAGGAATACAGCATTCGAATGAACCTCGGCATTGTAAAAATCTTCACTGTCACAGGTTAATCCTCCTAAATTGACACGTTCGTATTCAGAATCCCAGTTGTTTATTGCCAGAAAAACATACCGTTGGTTGATTGCCCAGGTGTCAGGTAAGGTTGTCATAAACGAACTATCAATCATATTCCAGAGTTCCCTGTCATTTTGTTTCTTTTGATTTACAATAGAATAAAGCATGGCACCACTTTCACCCACTGTATAGGATCCGAATTCTGTAAAAATGTGGGGCTCAGGAACGCCGTTTTGCGTGCAGATTGTTTTGATCTGAGATACTATTTCCTCAGCCATGTATTCATAGTCGTAAACCATGTCTAAATGCGTCTGGATTGGGAATCCGCCACCTATATTTAAACTGTCCAGCTGAGGGCATTTCTTTTTTAATTCGCAATACAGGTTAACAGCTTTGTTTAACTCGTTCCAATAATAAGCAGTGTCTTTTACGCCCGTATTAATGAAGAAATGCAACATCTTGAGTTCTACCTGCGGGTTGTTGGCAATGTGCTTGGTATAGTAAGGTATAATGTCATTATACCGGATGCCTAAACGTGATGTATAGAAGTCGAACTTAGGTTCTTCTTCGGCAGCGATACGCATGCCTACTTTGAATTTGATATCAAAGTCCTTCAGAAATAAATCAAGTTCGAACTTATTATCCAATACAGGTATTACATTTGAGAATCCCGATCGCATTAGATTCTGAATGTTTTCCACATATTGAGGACGTTTAAATCCGTTACATATTATGAAAGTATCTGATTTAAGTAATTTTTGTTCAAACAGTGACTCCATTATATTGATGTCAAATGCCGATGAAGTTTCTATGTGGACATCATGTTTCAATACTTCTTCCATAATAAATGAAAAGTGGGAGCTCTTGGTACAATAGCAATAGTTGTAATCGCCTTCATAATCGACCTTTGCCATTGCAACATTGAACATGCGACGTGCTTTTCGGATATTGTCTGCAATTTTTGGTAAATAGGCTATTCGTAAAGGAGTTCCGTATTGTTTAATGATGTCCATTAATGGAACGCCACACCATTCGAGTTCGTTTTCCACAATGTTGAATTCCTCATTCGGAAATTCAAAACTTTGTTCAATCAGATCTTTATATTTGTTCTTCATATGTCTCCTTTGTAAAACGATAGTGAATGTAACTTAGTTGGATTAGAAAAAGTAATTTAATCTAACTAAGTTAGATTGAATTTTAAATATCAAAAAAGTCTGCAAAAGTAACTATTTAATTTTATTATTGAGTTATATGAGTATGAAAAAATTCATAAAGAACAATGATTTGTATTCATTTATTAAATTTATAATCAATACTCCGGACTTATAATGAAGCACGAAGCTGTGCTGATTGTTATACGTCAAAATGGTAACTACGGTTAATAAATCCAACTCTGAATTTTTATCAAAATTCAATTAATATTATTATTTATATTTTGAATTATATCTGTCAAAGTAGTACTTTCGTATTCGTTACAAATAAAACAGTAGTATGTTTTCAACCTTGCCTATTTAAATCGTAGGAATATATATTGATTCATTAAGAATAAAATGCTGTTGCTTTTGGAACAATTATCAGGAAATAAATAAAAACGGATTTATTATATATGCTAAAAGATATACGAATCTGCAACGCTTTGAATATCATTCGAGGTATTATTCTGTTCAGAGCTAAGAATGATTTTTAACGCATCAGATAACTCCAATTGATGGTTGACTAATAAAATAAAAAAAATTCTTTATAATTTAAACAGTATTTGAAAAACACTGTTATATAAAAAATGATTGCAGTTACTTTCCGGAAAATAGAATGAATTATTTACCATGAAAATAAAAAATGAAAAGTAATATTTATAGATTTGTTTTTTTTACTGTAATACTTTTTATGGTAAGTGTAAATGGGATGGCTCAGGCAACGCTTCCATTCACCTATGATGCGGGTAAACCGGTTGTATCTGTTACCGGGTTGACTCAGTCGGGCTTAGGTACCGATTATTCTACAAGTCCCATGATGAAATTTGATACTACGGGTGATTATTTGATATTGAATTTCACAGGTGTACCCGGAACTCTTTCATTCAAAATAAAATGGAATCAAGCTACGACGGCAACCAGATTCCCGGGTGATTTTACATTGCAGGAATCTTCAAACGGGATTTCGTTTACAACAGTCCAGTTGTACAATACAACAACAGGATCCGCACTTGCAAATGGTTCAACTGTCACAGAATCATTCGCCACATTATTAACAACATCGCGTTATGTAAAATGGATATATTCTTCTAAAACAAATGGAAACATTGGAATCGGGGCAATTAATCTCACTTCAGGGATCAATCCTTCTTTGTCTGTTTCAACAAGTGCTCTCACCGGATTTTCATATCTGATTGGTCATGGTCCTTCTGTAGAGCAAAGTTTTACAATTAGTGGCAGCGCTTTAACAAACGATATCATACTAACTCCATCAGCCGGTTATGAAATTTCCACCGGTACGGGTGTGAGCTTTATAGCTATGAATCCGGTTACCTTATCACAAATAAGTGGTGCTGTGGGTAATACAACAATTTATACGCGCTTAAAACAAGGCTTGGCAGCCGGGAGTTATAGTGAAAATATTAGTATTTCCACGGTTGGAACAAATCCCGTTTCAGTAGCCTGCAGTGGTACGGTAACACCAAATCCGACTCTTACGCTGACTGATGTAACTAATCCCACATTAAGTACTGTTCAGGGTATTCCTGTTTCCCAATTTCTGAATGTAAGTGGTATGAACCTGAGTAATAATTTGGGTCTTGCTATTTCGGGTGCAGATGCCGGTTTATTCACTCTTTCTCAATACTCAGTCGTTCAATCCGGAGGGAGTGCCCCAAATACAATATTGACCATTGTATACACTCCGGTTACCTCAGGGACGAATACTGCTCTTTTGACGATAACAAGTCCCGTAGCAATGCCTGTAACCCGGACATTGTATGGCAATGCTTCCATTGCAACCGGTTTGTCTGCACCGTTAAATACGTTTTTTATTTCAGTTGAAAATGGAAATATCCTGTTTAATTCTGTTGCCGGAGAAACCGTTGCGATTTATAATTCAATTGGTCAAAAGCTTGTCCAAAAACTGACAGTAGACGGAATAAATACCATTCCGGTAGATGCCCACGGTGTTTTAGTGGTTAAGGTCGGAAACAAGGTAGCAAAAGTGATTTTGTAAACACTAATTTATTTTGCGAACTTCATCATTATTTTCAGGCTAACTTAATTGTTAGCCTTTTTTTTGTTCATGAGTTAATTTGTTTTGTATTTTAATTCATACAATTGTCACTTCTTAGTAATAATTCTGTCAGTTCAAACAGGTAATTTTGTTTGCCATTCAACAGGTGATTTTTGTAAAAATTTAAATAACACTTAAAAACATTTTAAGCATGAGAAAAATTACTTCTTTTAAAACATGTATTCTAATTATCATACTAATGACCGGATTCATAAATGCATCCGCTCAACTTTTAGTAGAAGATTTTAATTATTCAGTAGGAACTGTTTTAACAGCTACAGCTACTGCCGATCCTACAAGCGGTTGGTTATCACACAGTGGAAACGGAACTGCCAATATTGATGTAACCAGCGGACTTTCTTTTTCAGGCTATGCAGGTAGTGGAATAGGTGGTGCAGCAAATCTTGATAATAATGGTCAGGATATAAATAAACCTTTTACAGCCCAAACAAGTGGTGTTGTATATACTGCATTTATTATTCAGGCAGCAGCATTAAATAATTCATCCTATTTTTTACATTTGGGACCCGCAGTTATGGGTAGTACATTTTTTAGTAGGGTATGGATAAATGCAACCGGAACAGGAGTCGGATTTACGAATACAAGTACTGCTCCTACAACTTTTGCTGCAATTAGTGCGGGAATTCCGACATTAATTGTGTTGAAACATAACTTTACTACCCACACATCAAAATTGTTTGTTTTAAATTCTTACGCTTCGACAGAGCCAGCTACAGCTGATATAACAATCGCAGAAACAATAACAGAAATTGGAAGTATAGGACTAAGGCAGTATAACGCCGGTCAAAAAATAATAGTTGATGGAATCCGGGTAGGAACTTCATGGTCTGATGCCTGTGCAGCTCCGGGTGCACCGAAAGTATCAACTCCCACTTTTTCAGCAACTCCGGGGAATGTAATTACTTCACAATCCGTTACTCTATCCACCACTACCGCCGGAGCTTCCATTTATTATACGACCGATGGAACTACACCTGATAATTTAAGTAACGGGACATTGTATGATGGAGTAACTCCACTTATGGTAAACTCAACTGAAACAATTAAAGCTATTGCTTATTATAACGGTATGGACGCAAGTTCGGTTGCTGTCGGAGTTTATACTTTTCCTACTGAAATCCTAACAATTAGTGCTTTAAGAGCTGCTTCACAAACTGGTTTTTATAAAGTAACAGGAGAGGCAATTCTTACTTATCAATCAACTGCAGGAAAGGTGAAGTATATTCAGGATGCAACGGGTGGAATTGTAATTTATGATGGTAATTCCAAAATAACAACCGCTTTTACAATAGGAGATGGCATTAAAAATATCTATTGTACTTTATCAATGTATAATGGAATGCTTGAATTAATTCCTTTTTCAGATCCGGGAGTTGCTACTTCTTCGGCCAATTTAGTTACACCTGTGATTGTAACTTTAGCAAACTTGGCCAATTATCCGTCACAACTTGTTACAGTTAAAAATGTAACAATAACCGGAACAGGTAATTTTGTTGCTTCAACAGCCTATGTAATCAATGATGGAACTGCCGGTGTTTTACGAACAGCCTATACAGATTTGCCCTATTTTACATCTGCCGTACCTACATCTGCTCAGGATATTACAGGTGTAGTATTGAATAATAGTCTTACAGAAGTTGATCTTGTTCCCAGAACTGCATCTGACTTGGTCGCCAGTACAATAACCGGATTAAATCAGGTGATACCGGATGCAAGGATTTATGTATCCAATGGGAATGTTATTCTTACGGCTACAGTAAATCAATCAATCGAAATATACAATTCAGTTGGACAAAAACTCAATTACAGGCTGGCTGTAGAAGGAATAAATAGGATTCCTGTCAATGCAAAGGGAGTAATACTAGTAAAGATCGGAAATCGGGTATCAAAAGTGATTATGTAATCCAATCATCATTTATCGTTCATAAAAAAAGAAGTTGTCTGCCGGACAACTTCTTTTTTTATGAACGTCTCTGAAAATAGTGTCTTTTCGTTTGAAATATAAGTATTTATTTTAACATGTGATAATTACGTACAATTTCTATATTTTGCTTCAATTTTTCATACCCTGCCCTTTTTATTGCAGAGTGTTTGAAAATCAGGTTGAAACCATCTTTCGTAAGTAGTTGCCATTTCTCATAATTCCATTCCAACATAGCAACGATTGGTAACAGCTCATCGTGCGTATGTGCCCTGGCCCATTTGGAGTTCCAGGGGCATACATCTGCGCATATGTCGCAACCGTATGCATTCTGTGAAAGTAATGGCTGAAATTCAACAGGTATTTGTTTTTTACTTTCGATGGTCAGGAATGAAATGCATCGTCGTGCATCCAGTGAACCGGATGATAGTGCATTTGTCGGGCAGGCATCCATGCAACGTGAACAAGTGCCGCATTGGGGCTTTTTAGGCATGTCATAATCCAATTCGATATTCAGCATTAATACACCGATAAAAGTGTAAGATCCGAGCCCGGAATGGATTAATTGGGTATGTTTGCCTATCCAACCCAGCCCGGCACGTTCAGCCCATTGTTTTTCAAGAACCGGAGCTGAATCGACAAACGAATGCTGAACCTGGTTATTCACGCATTCCGAACCGTACACTTCAGTTATCTTTTGTTCAAATTCGCTCAATTTGTTTTTAAGTACTATATGATAATCAGTACCGGAATAGGCATATTTAGCAATCTGAGGAGCCGTTGGGTTTTGTTTCTCGGTCGGATAGTAGTTCATAAGCACAACAACCACTGACTTGCAACCAGGAACCAGTAATCGTGGATCGATTCGTTTATCGAAATTCCTTTCCAGGTAGTGCATATCTGCCTGCTTTCCTTCGTTAAGCCATTGTTTCAAAAAGTAACCATCCTCAGTCAGCTCATCAGCCCGTGCAATTCCGCAGGCATCAAAACCAATGGTAAGTGCAAGCTGTTTGATAACTGACATGATTGATTCGGGTTTCAGAGTTGAAATAATAAAATGCAAGCCGACGAATTACAAATATTTTTCGATAGCTTTTTTCAATTCATCAAAGCCCAGGCTGCGTGCCATGATATTGCCTTTTTTGTCCATTAAAAAGGTTGTCGGAATTTCTGAAATGTTATATGAAACAGCATATTTTGTGTTTGGTCCATTCAAATCCCGAACACATATCCATGGGATGTTTTGTGTTGACTCCTGCCAGAGTTGTTTGTTTTGATCCAGTGAGATCTGATAGATTTCAAACCCTCGTTTGTGATATTTGTCATATAATTCACGAAGTGCAAACGTGTAATCAACACTTTGTTTTGATTCATAGGAAGAAAAATCAATCAGTATTACTTTCCCGATAATCGATGAAAGTTTACGTTCCACATTTTTTTTATCCGGTAAAACGATATTGATATATCCTGTACCCTGAGTTGCAAATACTTCATTCCAGGCTTCTTTTTCTTTTGCCTTACGATCTGTACGAATAGCATCCAATACCAGGGCGTAAATATTCTTACTTCGTTCGTACTCCGGCATGAATGTATTGTAAGCGGTTGCAACAGCAGCACAATAGGGTTTATCAGTTTTTACATAGGGTGAAAACAAATAGGTATCATTGACTTTTTGGTAGATGGCAAAATATGCAGCAGCCGATCGTGGGTTTTGAAGGATTAGTTTACGTGCCATCTCTTTATGAATCTCGATATTCTTTTCGATTTCAGTAATTTTAATAGTCCTTTCGGTTTCATTCATCCCTGAATTCAATTCATTGGCCTGACGTTGTATATTCATCACAGAGATTCTTAACTTCTGAATCTGACTTGATGTAGCAGAACCTGTCACCGTATAACCGGTGGCAAAGTCTTTATTCGTAGCTTCAATAGTAACGTCTTCACATGAATCTATCGCGAAAGTAATCGTTTTATTATCCATTCTTAACCGGTAAAAATCAGGAAAAGCAGGCCGGTCGGATTTGAATTTAAACGATCCGTTTGGGCGCAACCTGACTGAATCAAGAATGGTAGTCTTAAGAAGCCCGCTGTGTTCAAAATAAAGCATTTCGCCTTTGGCATCTTTTACAGATCCGGTTATATGAAATTTATTATGCTGTTTACATGAAATCATTCCAATCAAAATCAGCAATACTATCAGTGTTTTTTTCATTTCTATGATACAGATACTTCATCCCCTAAAGTTTTGATTGTCTGCTTTAGGGGATGATCAGGTTTTCCTTAATTTGTTTTATACTTGTATTTTACGAGCGATAATTGCTCATTTGCCTCAACAATTTTTATTTTGAGACTTTCTTTATAAAGTTTCAGTTTTAATTGAAGTGGCTGGTCACCTACTGCCAGTATTTGCAAAGCTAATATGGCAGCATTCAGCGAAGCATTGATACCTACGGTAGCAACCGGTATTCCCGGAGGCATTTGTACAATTGCCAGCAGGGCATCCATCCCATCCAGGGTGGCATTAATAGGCACTCCAATAACAGGAATTGTTGTCATGGAGGCTATTACACCCGGTAAATGTGCTGCCATTCCTGCCGCTGCAATAATTACTTCTATTCCGTTTTCACGAGCGTTGGAAGCAAATATTTCAACTTCTTTTGGAGTACGATGGGCTGAAAGCGCATTTATTTCAAATGGAACTTCAAACTCATTCAGCAGTGCTGCAGCTTTTTCCATAACAGGCAGGTCGGAAGTGCTGCCCATGATAATACTTACTTTTGGTTTCATAAATAACTGATATTTTTCAAATTTGAACCGACAAGACGTTGTTGCAGTAGTTAAAAACTTAATTGCAGTGTCAGACTCACCGGCCATAAAATCAATGATCCATTGGTAATACCAATCGTTAAGACTATGCCCCGATTAATGCTTCGTATTCTACTGACGTAAGCAGTGTATCAAACTGATTTACATTGGCAACTCCGATTTTAATCATCCAACCCTTGCCATAAGGATCGTCGTTTACCAATTCAGGATTAGATTCCAATTCTTCATTGAATTCCAGCACTTCTCCGTCGACCGGTAAATAAAGGTCCGAAACAGTTTTGACTGCTTCCACTGTACCGAATACTTCACCTTCATTCAATGTATCACCCACCGTTTCAACTTCAACAAAAACAATTTCTCCCAACTCACTCTGAGCATAGTCAGTTATCCCGACAAAAGCAATATCGCCTTCTAAACGGATCCATTCATGTTCTTTTGTGTACTTTAAATTTGCAGGTACATTCATAATAATAAGTTTTTTAAGTTTGTAAAGTATGTTTAAATGTCGTTGATATTTAGTTTGCAAAATACCGGATAATGATCCGAATAATTAACCTTGTCGGTTTTGTATTGTATTGGAGTAAATGCCACCGAATCGTAAAATACATAATCAATGCGAAAATGGTAATACCGGTCGTTGAAAGTCCATCCCATCCCGTTACCTGTTTCAGCAAATACATCTTTTAGTTTTCCTTTAACAGTGGTGTAGGCATATGAGACCGGTACATCGTTAAAATCACCACAGACAATCACTTTATAAGGTGAAGAGGTAATAATTTTGGCAACAGCATCTGCCTGTATGGATCTCAGTTTATAGGCTACTGCCAGTTTATGCGAAAAATGCAATGTGATTCCAGTGAGGTCCTTTGTGTCGAAGTCGTGTTTTAGTTTAAGCGGCATGTCTTTGTCGTGCTCAGTCAACCTATTTGATTCCAAATGATTATTTACAAACCTGATTATTTTACCATGGATATTAATATCCGAAAATATGGATACATTGTAGTATGACGGATATTCGATGAGTTGTTTGTTTACAATCGGGAATTTTGAAAAAGTTGCAATTCCTGAAAATTTCAGATTATCATTAATTTTTTGTTTGTATTCAATGTGTTTATACGGATATTTTTTGAAAATCCGGATAATATCTTTTTCTGTCAAAAATTCCTTATTCCCGCTTACCGTAAATTCCTGCAAACAAACGATGTCCGCATCTGAATCCAAAATATATTGAATTACTTTATTTGGATTCCTTCGGGTGTGTTTTTTTAATTCTCCGCTCATTCGGGTGTTATACGTGAGCAGGCATATCGTATTATTTAACCTGCTTTCATTTGTGTTTCCGAAATGAACCGGAAATGTATTGTTTATTTCCTTAGCCGAAAAAAACAAAACGCTTAATGAGATGAGAAATAACCACTTGCGGGCTAGTAGCCACAGTATAACAAATCCAATATTAAAGAAAATTGTGATAGGGAAAATCAATGCAAAATAGGCAGGTAAGATAAATTTATCAGGACTTAAAACTGATCCGGCTAAAGTCATGAGCATAAAAAATGCTGCAACAATATTTGAAACCAATACGACCCACTTAACGATTGCTTTTCCAGGCATGACATTCTTTTAATTCATAATTCATAATTTATGATTCGAAATTATGAATTAACTTTATTTTCCTTGTTCAAATAATCTCTTTTTTTCTTCGGTGGATAAGCTTTCATAGCCCGAAGTTTTTATCTTATCCAGTATCCGGTCTATTTCAGCCATTTTACGTACTTTATTCATGTTGTACTCTGCATCGCTCATGGTTGAGTTTCTTCGGTTTGGATTTGGTTTAATTTTTAATTTACGTGGCCCAAACAGGTTGAATACCGAATCCAGTATTCTGCTCACAGCTTTCGTCAAATCCTTACCCTGACGCAAAGATACAAAAAATAAATAACCTGCCAAAGCACCTCCTAAATGCGCCAGTTCGCCACCACCATTGTCGGAAGTGATTCCAAATAAACTAGTTAGAACAAAGAATATTGCAATGTATTTTAACTTGATACTACCTAGAAAAAGTAACTGCAATTCCATATCGGGTGCACGGAAAGAGGTAGCCACAATAATGGCCATGATGGAGCCTGAAGCACCTAACAGAATACTATGATTCAATGTCAATGCATAATACGGAAAAATATTATAGGAAACTACATAGACAAGGGCAGCCATTAATCCGCCGATCAGATATAAACCTGTGAGTTGCTTTTCAGAGAAATACATTAAAAATATCCTTCCGAACCAGAATAAGGTAAACATATTAAAAAAAATATGCAGAAAGCCTTCATGCAGGAACATATACGTCAATGGGGTCCATGACCTGTAAATCAATTGCGTGAGGTTTGCCGGAATTGCCAGGTAGGACAAAATAATACTTCCTGAAATATTAAACAGGAGAAGTAGTATTAAAGTAAGTTTCAGCAAAATAAATACACTCCCGTTGATATAAATCAATTTTGTCAGTGAACTTCCTTGCTTAAAAGTCAGTTTAATATTATCAATGATGTTCATATTCCAATTAACTGTTTAAAGCATTTTTTTCTTTTTCCAAATCATTATCAATATTGCTCCAAACAACATACCTCCCAGATGAGCGAAATGAGCTACATTATCACCTGCAAATTGAGCTGTACCTAAAAATAATTCAGCTAAACCATATATTAATACAAAAATCCTGGCTTTTATGGGTATCGGGATAAAAAGCATCATCAGCCTTACTTCCGGGAAAAGCCATCCAAATGCCAGTAATAAACCAAATACCGATCCGGAAGCACCAATCGTAATAAACGACTGAGAATTCAAAAACATTTGTTTCATCTCGATAATGGCAGGTGCATTAAATGAACCCAGATTCTCTAAATGAAAATAGTGGCTTAGCACTTCCTGATAGGGTATCAATACCTGACCGGAATTTGTTTGTATCCCTTCGTTCATCGCTGATATGACAGAATGGAATTCTACGGTCCAAAACAATTCCTGTACCAGACCGGCTCCAACTCCGGTTATCAGGTAATAAAACAAAAAACGTTTCGTACCCCATAATTGTTCCAGAACTCCCCCAAACATATACAAGGCGAACATATTAAAGAAAATATGAAAAAGACCTCCATGCATAAATGCATAAGTAACCAGCTGAGCCGGATTGAATTTGGATGATTCCCAATAATGCAATCCCAGTATATCTGTCAAATCGACATTTAATCCCCATTTGATGAATATGCCCGGAACTACAAGGCTGGCTAACCACAAAATTATATTAATTGCTATCAGATTCTTGACAACAGGTGGAATCGAATTCAAAAAAGAAGGTCTGTAATTATTCATTTTAACAGGTTGATATATTTGAAATTATGAAATGGATGAAATTTATACGTTTTTTTTTAATTTTATTCGTTTGTCTATCAATTTATTTGAACAAAAAAACGAAAATAATTGGTTGAAATATACGACAAAACGCTTTACATACAGGTTTTTGTTACACAAAAGTAATGAAAAAAAAGCTGAAAACATGTTTTCTAACATAATTTTCGAAAAGATATAAAATAAAACGTTTTTTTTTAATTTAAACGCTTGTATATTAATTGCAATCTACTATATTTGCAGCATCAACAATCTATGTTTATAGTATCAAATAAAAAAATTAAAATCTTATGAACAAAGCAGAATTAATCAATGCCATCGCTGCTGAAGCAGGTCTTAGCAAAATTGATGCAAAAAAAGCTCTTGACGCAGTTGTTAAAAGTGTTTCTGACGCCCTGGTTTCAGGCGATAAAGTTAGTTTAGTTGGTTTCGGTACTTTTTCTGTAGCTGTTCGTTCAGCACGTCCGGGTATTAACCCTGCCACAAAACAACCGATTAATATTGCAGAGAAGAAAGTTGCTAAATTTAAAGCCGGTGCTGAATTTACAGCAGCCATCAATTAAAATTTAGACCCACATTTTATAAAAAAGGAATATGCTACCATATTCCTTTTTTTATGCCGTCACGTTCAAACTTTTACCGGTTTGAATATCCAACCAGCCACTTATACGCAAATTGATGCTGAAATCCGCTCGGCCGACGATTTCCCTTTAAGTTCTTCCACCAGTTTCAGAGCAAACCCAATAGCTACTCCGGCACCTTTAGCCGTGCTGAAATTGCCTGACTTTACTATTTTTTCTTTCGATAATATTGCTCCTTCAAGCTGGTCTTCAAAGCCGGGGAAGCAAATGGCTACTTTTCCTTTCAACAGGCCCAGTTTACCCAGAATTGAGGGTGCTGCACATATCGCTGCGATAGGTTTGTTTTCAAGGTTCTGTTTAAGAATTAATTTTTTTAACCCTTCATGAGCATCCAGATTCCTGGTACCTGGCATTCCGCCCGGTAGATACAGCAGATCATTATCACTAAAATCGGCTTCAGGGAACAGGCAGTCAGCAAGTACCGGAATGTTATGGGCTCCGTGAACTAATTTTTCATTCATAACAGAGATAGTGGTCACTTCTATTTCCGCTCTTCTGAAAATGTCTATGGCAGCAATGGCTTCAATTTCTTCAAATCCATCGGCTAAAAAAACATATACTTTCATATAAAATGCATTTTGTGGTATTACAGGGTTTTAATGGAACATATTTTTTGGGGATAAGTTCAACTAACCGGGCAATATTCAGGTATTTATTCCAACCTGTAGTTGTATGTGATGGATCCGGTCTCAATGTTTTTACCGGCCGTAAATCGTGTCCTGTTAGCAGCCGATATGGCATCTCTTCGCATTTCCGAATCCGATATGGTAGTTGGAGAACCAATAGAGGCACTGGTAACATTTCCGTTTTCATTCACACGAATATTCACGGTGATCTTGCCTTCCACATCCTTTGGATAATTAGGCTTAGCCGGATTGCCAAAATAATTCCTGTTTCCTAATCTAAAAGTCGACCCAACTCCCGATGGTCCTTTTCCTGCCGGATTACCCTGAATGCCATTCCCAGAACCTGAGCCGGTTCCTTTGCCGGTACCTGTGCCGCTGCCACTTCCACCTTTGCCCGTTCCAATGCCATTACCACTACCTTTCCCTCCACCTGAAGACCCGTTATTGCCAAATAATCCGTTTACTGCATTGGCTTTATTAATGGCAGCCTGTTCTTTTCTGTTTTTGTCCGCTTTTCGTTTGTCTTCTTCAATTCGTTGAACATTTATCTCATTTTGAACTTTGCTGACACGGTCTTTTTCTTTTTGTTGATCCAGTGTGACAGAATTTTCACTCTGTGTAAAAAGCGCCTGTTTAGCTGGGGAAGATACCGCTGCTGTCTTAACGGCCCTTGAGGGTGCTCCGGTCGAAACATTGTTTGATGACCCACGCACCGGTACGTAACCTGAACCGCCACCGTCGAAACTATCTCCAAAACCTACTAAAAATCCCTCGGTTTCAGTCGAACTGGGAGCCGACAAAACCACAAACCACAAAATAAGCAATATTAAAGTGCTTGATAATGTTGAGCCAATCAGACCATATAATTTTGATTTCTGCACGCTGTTTTATTTCAAAAAGGAGTGGATATTAAAAATTTCTATTACTGAATGATGTAAATCAATAAGAACAATCATTTTAATGTTGTAAACTGACTGAATTGAACTCGATAAATCATCATTTTGAACCGGCAGCAATAGTTACATTTATTCTAACTGCTTTTTATAACGTTTTATTGTGTCATCCAGTCCGAAATAGATTGCATCCGAAATTAAAGCATGTCCGATGGATACTTCCTCGAGCCAGGGAATCATAGCGTGAAAGTAGGATAGATTCACCAGACTTAAATCATGTCCTGCATTTAGTCCCAGCCCTAATTTCTTAGCAAGTTTCGCAGCCTCAACAAATGGAGCTACTGCCTTTTCCCTGTCAACAGGATAATTAGTGGCATAGGGTTCTGTATATAATTCTACCCGGTCGGTTCCGGTAAGGGCTGCATATTCTATGTTCTTTAAATTTGTATCTACAAAAATGGAAACCCGTATACCTGCATGTTGAAAATCAGTTACCACTTTTTTCAAAAATTCTAAATTTGTAACGGTGTCCCAGCCGGCACTTGATGTAACTGCTTCCGGAGGATCAGGGACTAAGGTGACCTGATGGGGTTTAACAGATGTCACTAACTCAATGAATTCTTTCGAAGGGTAACCTTCGATATTAAATTCTGTTTTGAGGATGGATTTTAATTCCCAGACATCTGTTCGTCGGATATGACGTTCGTCAGGACGGGGATGGACTGTGATTCCCTGTGCTCCGAATCGTTCACAATCCAATGCCACCTGGCATACATTGGGTGTATTCCCGCCCCGGGCATTCCGTAAGGTGGCTATCTTGTTGATGTTGACACTTAAATGAGTCATTTTGTCGTAAAATTATTTTATTTTATTAAACACATAGCTGATGTTGTTGTTTTATATAAACTGCAGACTCCGGCCGTTGAAGATCATATTGTTTTGTTGTTTGTTCAGGTAACTCGTAACTTAATTATTTGCGGGTATCATTTTCATTTAGTTTCTTTGCAAAGTTTTAGGCATTAAACTAATTTGCTACAAAAATAGCTAAAAAAAACAGAAGGTTATCAGTTGCTTTTTATCTTTCAATCTTTTTTAAACATTTCTGAAAATACTTTTACAATTTTACCGGTTTATTTTTCGACTTTCTTCGAACTTCAATTAAATTCAGTTACTCTATGAGAATAGCTATATTTGGAAATATTTACAGACAGGTAATACTTTCACACATTCACGTATTATTTAATTATTTTGATGGTAAAGATGCTACTATTTTACTGGACAAAGTGCTCTATGATTTCGTAGAGGAACATGGTAAAATTACCTTTAAAAATATAGAAATCATACAAAATGATAATTTTCAAGCCGATCTTGCCCTGAGTATCGGAGGTGATGGTACTTTTTTAAATACGGCAGCCCGGATTGGTCGTAAACAAATACCAATATTAGGAATTAATACCGGAAGGCTGGGGTTTCTGGCTGATGTTTCAAATGAAGAAATAATACCCGCGTTGGACGCCATTCTGGCAAATCATTTCAGTGTGGAAGAACGGACCTTGCTTTTTGTAGAAACCTCTGATGGTACTACTTTTGATTATCCGTATGCCCTGAATGAAGTGTCTGTACTGAAACAGGACAGTTCATCCATGATGGGTATTAATGCCAGTGTAAACGGCGAAATGGTACATACCTACCAGGCAGATGGTTTGATTGTTTCAACGCCAACTGGTTCCACAGCTTATTCCATGAGTGTGGGAGGCCCCCTGGTGGTCCCACAGGCACAAAATATTATTCTTTCTCCGGTGGCTTCTCATAGTTTAAATGTCCGGCCACTGATTATCCCCGACTCGTGGATCATTGATCTTGAAATTTACAGCCGAAGCCAAAACTACCTGGTGGCATTGGATGGTCGGTCAGTGGTATTGGAACATAAAACCAAACTACGTATCAGCAAAGCCGATTACACAGTTAAGATCATTAAACAACTGAATCACACATTTTTTGATACATTGAAAAATAAGCTTATGTGGGGGGTGGATAAGAGGAATTAATTGATGAGATGATGTGTTGATGTGTTGATGTGTTGATGTGTTGATGTGATGATGAGGTGATGATATGGAGATGTGATGATTAAATTGATAGGTTGATGAATAAATTTAGTTGAGACTTTTAAGATAAATACTAACTGGAATGAATACAGGAGATATAAAAATGAAAATAGTCTTTATGGGTACACCCGAATTCGCGGTGGAAAGCCTTAATATTTTGATTGAAAATAACTATGAGGTGGTTGGAGTGGTAACTATGCCCGACAAACCATCGGGTAGGGGACATAAGCTTCAGTTTTCTGCTGTAAAGCAATATGCCCTGGAACATAATTTACCCGTGTTACAACCTGAAAAACTAAAAGATGAGTCTTTTTTATCTGAATTAAAAAACCTGAATGCCGATCTGCAGATTGTAGTGGCATTCCGGATGCTGCCAGAAGTAGTATGGAACATGCCAACGTTCGGTACCTTTAATTTGCATGCTTCCCTGTTACCACAATACCGTGGGGCAGCTCCTATCAATTGGGCAATTATTAACGGAGAAAGAGAAACCGGCGCTACTACTTTCTTCCTGACCCACGAGATTGATACCGGTAAAATTATCATCCAGGAAAAAATAGCCATTGCCGAAACCGACAATGCCGGAATCGTACATGATAAGTTGATGGCAATGGGGGCGAAAATGGTGAAAAAGACAGTTGATTTATTGATGGAAGGGAAGATTGAAGGCATAGATCAGTCACAATTTATGACTCCGGAAATTGAATTGAAACCTGCACCCAAAATTTTCAGGGAAACCTGTGAAATTGATTTATCCGGTAGCGTTGAAAATGTTCATGATTTTGTACGCGGACTATCTCCTTATCCAACTGCCTGGATTGAAGTACAATTTCCAAATCAACCGGAAAAAATGATGCTGAAAATATTTGAAACTGAAAAAGAAACTGAAAAGCATAATTTGTCAGTAGGCACCCTGCTAACTGATGGTAAAAAATATGCTAAAATTGCTCTGAGTGATGGATTCATTCAGTTGAAATCAGTTCAGACTCCAGGCAAAAAAAGAATGGAAATTGGTGAGCTCCTTCGTGGAATGCGATAAAAAAACCTTTTGTCGTGCAAAGCACACAAAAGCGTTTTTTACCGAACTTTAATGAGCAAAATATAATCAAAAAAACTCTCAAAAATTCAACGTATTTTTGAGAGTTTTTTTGTTCTATTGTTCTTTTTATTTTGCAGCTATCGTTTCAATTTCAACCAACGAACCCATCGGAAGTGCTTTCACTGCAAAAGCTGCACGGGCAGGGCACTCGTTCAGATAGTATTTTTTATACACCTCATTCATCCCTGCAAAATCAGCAATATCCGAAAGGTATACGGTTGATTTAACCACATCTCCAAAAGAATATCCTGCTTCTTCCAAAATGGCACTGATATTTTTAAATACCTGTTCTGTCTGAGAAGTTATATCGGTTGTTTCAATTTTTCCAACTGTCGGATTTATGGGAATCTGTCCGGATACATACAATGTTCCGTTTGCTTCAATTGCCTGGCTGTAAGGTCCAATGGCGGCCGGTGCCTTTGGAGTGTTGATTACTTTTTTCATACTTTTTCTATTTTTTTTGTTCAACAAAGATAATAATATTTACCAACCTACGATTTGTAAAGATGAAATTTGATCAACCTGTCATCGTACATTCTTTTTTCCAACAAAATTGTATCCTTTAACTTTATTTTTTTACTCCTGTTCCGGTTTTTCTTTTGTCTGGAGTTTATTGGAAATTTATTAGGTGTTGATTGGGTTTTGATTAGGCGCTGACTGGGTTCTGGCCCAACCAACCCCCAACCAACCCCCAATCAACACCCAATCAACACCCAATCATTCAAAAACAATAAGCACAGCAAAACTGGACACAAACAGGACATATAAAAGTCATTTTAACACAATTAATTTGAAATGACAACCTACTGTAATTAAATTTACGGTCTTTGTTGCGGGCGTACTTCCTGAAAAATAAATGTATGACTGAAGAATTCATGTTTACCCTCCGGTGAGGCATAAAGAGGTTAAAATATCTAACAGGAATTTTGTTTATACTGAATGTCTTTTTTTTCTTACCTTTGCATTTCGTTTTAAGGAATAAGATAGAAAGTTATATATCTGAAAAACAACAGATATTTAGTTGAATCGGAGTTGGAAATGTAATTTGTAAATAGTAAATAAGAAAATAGTAAATAAAAAAATATGGAACTCGCAAGTAAATACTCTCCCAACGAAATTGAAGATAAATGGTACCAGTACTGGTTAGACAATGGTTTTTTCAATTCTAAACCCGATGATAGAGAGCCTTATACCATTGTTATTCCTCCTCCTAATGTGACAGGAGTACTGCATATGGGTCACATGCTGAACAACACCATACAGGATATTTTGGTTCGTAGGGCTCGTATGTTGGGGAAGAACGCGTGCTGGGTTCCGGGAACAGATCATGCTTCCATAGCTACGGAAGCCAAAGTAGTTGGGAAGCTGGCTGCAGAAGGTATCAAAAAAACCGATTTGACACGCGAAGAATTCCTGTCGCATGCCTGGGACTGGACAAACAAGCATGGGGGAATCATACTGGAACAGCTTAAAAAACTGGGAGCTTCATGCGACTGGGATCGTACTGCCTTTACCATGGACGAAACACGTTCAGAAAGTGTGATTCGTGTATTTTGCGATTTGAATGACAAAGGACTTATTTACCGTGGAGTTCGTATGGTAAACTGGGATCCGAAAGCATTGACCGCATTATCAGATGAAGAAGTGATTTTTAAAGAACAACAGGGAAAGTTGTTTTACCTGAAATATAAAATTGAAGGAGAGGATGGATTTGCTGTCGTGGCAACTACACGTCCTGAAACGATCATGGGCGATACTGCTATGTGCATCAATCCAAATGATGCGAAGAACGCACATTTACGTGGAAAGAAAGTCATTGTTCCTTTGATTAACCGGATAATTCCTGTAATTGAAGATGAATATGTGGATATTGAATTTGGAACAGGTTGCCTGAAAGTGACACCGGCTCATGATGTAAATGACTACATGTTGGGTGAAAAGTACAACCTGCCATCGATTGATATTTTTAACGACAACGGGACGCTGAATGAAAATGGAGCTCAATACACCGGGATGGACCGTTTTGAAGTCCGCAAACAAATTGAAAAAGACCTTGAAGCTGCCGGCTTGTTGGAAAAGACTGAACCATACACCAATAAAGTAGGTTTTTCGGAACGTACAGATGCAGTGATTGAACCAAAGCTTTCGATGCAATGGTTTATGAAAATGGAAGAACTGGCCAAACCTGCCCTCAAGGCAGTGATGGAAGATGATATCAAATTATATCCTCCTAAGTTCAAGAATACTTACCGCCATTGGATGGAAAACGTGAAAGACTGGTGTATTTCCCGTCAACTCTGGTGGGGACATCGCATACCGGCTTATTTTCTGCCACAAGGAGGATATGTCGTGGCGGCATCACTGGAAGAAGCTTATCAAAAAGCATTGCTGACTGTGACTTATCCGTTAACCATCGATGAATTGCGTCAGGATGAAGATGTGCTGGATACCTGGTTCTCTTCGTGGTTATGGCCAATCTCTGTATTTGATGGCATCAATCAGCCTGACAATGAAGATATAAAATATTATTATCCTACCAATGACCTGGTTACTGCCCCTGAGATTCTTTTCTTCTGGGTGGCACGGATGATCATTGCCGGTTATGAATACCGGAAGGATTTACCGTTCAAAAATGTATACCTGACAGGTATTGTTCGTGATAAGCAGGGTCGTAAGATGTCAAAATCTTTGGGTAACTCGCCCGATCCACTTGATTTAATTGCACAATATGGTGCTGATGCAGTTAGGTTGGGCATGTTGCTTACTTCTCCTGCCGGAAACGATTTGCCATATGATGACAGCCTTTGCGAACAGGGACGTAATTTCAACAATAAGATATGGAATGCGTTCCGCCTGGTAAAAGGGTGGGAGGTAGCAGATATCCCTCAACCCGAATCAGCCAGGCTGGCAGTGAAATGGTTTGAATCACAGCTTGGGAAAACACTGAATGAAATAGAAGATCTGTTTGAAAAATACCGCTTGTCGGAAGCATTGATGGCGGTTTATAAACTCTTCTGGGATGAATTCTCAGCGTGGTACCTGGAAATGGCGAAACCGGTATACCTTCAACCCATCGATCGCACTACTTACGAGGCTACCCTTGGGTTCTTCGATACCTTACTGAAAGTATTGCACCCGTTCATGCCTTTTATTACGGAAGAACTGTGGCAGGCCATGGAGGAACGTAAAGATGGTGAAAGTATCATGATCCAGTTGCAACCTAAAGCCGGTGAAATTAATGATGTGTTGATATCTCAGGTTGAGACTGCCAAGGAAATTATTGCCGGAGTACGTGCAGTCAGATTGCAAAAGAATATACCAAACAAAGAACATTTGATCCTTCAGGTTATTGGCGGGCATAATTCAAGTTTAAATGCCATCATTTCGAAACTCGGAAATCTGGAATCAATTCAACCCGTGACAGAAAAGGCTCCGGGATCTATATCATTCCTGATAGGGACCAGTGAATTTTCAATACCCATGGGAAGTCTGATCAATGTAAAAGAAGAAATTGAGAAAATGCAGGCCGAAATAATTTATTATCAGGGATTTTTAGAATCGGTCGCTAAAAAGTTAGGCAATGAACGTTTTGTGGCAAATGCAAAACCTGAGGTTGTAGATGCTGAGCGTAAGAAGCAAGCTGATGCTGAAAGTAAAATTTTCTCCCTAAAAGAAGCGATCATTGGATTAACGAAATAATTTTAGTCGATTATAGAAATTTTGATGTCACACGATGAATAACCGGACAAAAAGGAAGCAAAACTTCTTTTGTCCGGTTGTTTTATTTGTACTTATTAATTTGATGGAATATCAGTTGGATTTTAATAAAAAGTAATATATTTGCACCTATGTATTACATGAATCTATTCAATTAAAACATTCGAATTTAATTCTTTATTTATCGCTAAAACTTAAATGACATGGCTTTATGAAGAATAATAAAATCACGGTAAAGGGTTCGGAAATTTCAATATTACGGATTGAAACTGAAGATTATATTTCCCTGACTGATATTGCAAAGCATAAAGATGCAGAACGTACCGATTATATAATTCAGAATTGGTTACGAAATAGGAATACGGTAGAACTGCTTGGTTATTGGGAGCAATTGTATAATCCATATTTTAAACCCCTCGAATTCGAGGGGTTTAGAAAGCAAGCTGGTTTAAATAGCTTTTTACTTAGTCCTAAGCAGTGGATAGAGAAAACGAATGCTATAGGTATGGTTTCAAAATCCGGCAGATATGGAGGAACTTACGCCCACAAAGATATTGCTTTTGAATTTGCTTCATGGATTTCTATTGAATTTAAATTATATATAACAAAAGAATTCCAGCGTCTTAAAAACGAAGAAAACGACCGGTTGCAATTGAACTGGAACCTGCAAAGTACTATTTCTAAGATAAATTATAAAATTCATACTGACGCAATAAAAGAAAGCCTGATTCCTAAAGAAGTTACTAAATTTCAAACAAGTATGATTTATGCTTCGGAAGCTGATTTATTGAATGTTGCCTTGTTCGGAATAACGGCAAAACAATGGAGGGATGTATACCTTGATGAAAAAGGTAATCTGCGCGATAAGGCCTCTCTGGAACAACTTATCGTATTAAGCAACCTTGAAAGTATAAATGCTTTATTCGTTTCACAAGGTTTATCACAACACGATCGATTGGTACAACTCAATAAAGTTGCTATTGTACAAATGAAATCTTTACTGGGAAATACTTCTGTTTTAGGGTTAAATCAACCGGATAAATAGCTAATAACACACTAAAAACAATGCCTTTCGGTATATTTAATTCAGGATTGTGACCCGGATAAAATGAAGGTATAAACAGTTTTTAATAATATTATTTGAATAATACAAAATAAGGTTAAATCAGAAATTATTACTGAGAATTATCTGTTTATTTATTTTAAGAATTAATTCAACGTATTTCTGCTTTCCAGAAAATAGTTCCAATGCTGAAAATTATTAAAAGACCAGTAATAACAAATGCCCAGATATTGGTTGTGCGCGATTCTGCTTCGATCAGGTAACCGGCAGGTATCATCCGGTAGGAAGAAAGTTTCCATACCAACGTATCTCCATGATTCACGGCATTGATCGATTGAGTAATCTTACCCGGCATGACCAGCTTATAATTAAATGATTGAGGAAAAATAAAAGAAAACTTTTTATTCAAGCTATCTTCTGATCTTTTCATCGGACTGTTTTCCTTATTCCATAGTACAGAAAATGCATTCGTTTTAAAATAATCATTCAATGTTTTTTCCATACTAAAGTCAGGACTGAAATTAACATTCGATTCAAAGATTGTATCGCGTAAAGCCTGTAGATGTTCCCTGGAAACCGGTTTTAAGGATAACTTGTCGTAGTTTTTGATCAACACTTTATATTCAATATTCCACCAGTTTTGAATTAACCACTTATTGTAATTTTCTTCCATTTTAGTGGTATATTCCTTTGCTTCAATGCCATTCATACCTTCTAAGAGATTGGGTTTCCCGGTGAACCAATACAATGATTCGGAATGGGTCATGTAGTTTTCAAGAGGTAATTCAAGCCCGGTTTCAATTTTAGGGTAAAATTCCTGATAAGTATAATACGTAAAAAACCAACGGCGTTTTTTGTCCAGTGTGTGACGAACATTCATTTTGCTCCACTCACAGGCTTTTTTAAAATTAAAATTTTTATCCATTTCTGGTACCGATTTGTAATTCCGGCGTACAAAAACCAAAATATCCTCTTTTGATTTTTGATTACGAATTCTGACAGTTTTAGATGTAATCCGTTGGATAGAGTCGTAAACAGCTTTGCTTAAAGGAAAATCTTTTCTTAATCCTGAATTTTTAAAAGACCACCTGATTTCCCATGTTGAATCGATAACAGCCGGAAAAGGATTGTGTTCTGCCGATAAATTACCCATTAAAAAAGCAGAATCGGCATTCTCTGAAAATTCACGATAACATGATCCATCTGAATTGATGACCGTAAGCATGTCGGAAGGTTGAGTGCATGAAACGAAAAATAAAATTGCGAAATACGAAAGTAACTTGTTGATTGATTTCATACTGTCAGAAGGTTAATTGTATAGTGAGTGATAGTGATTTTTAGTTTAAAAGTATTCCTTTCCAATAGTTACAAAACTGAAACGGTTAAATGTTGTTTTGGGTAAATAAAGGAGGAATATTTAATCAACAACTGTCAGGTTTTCAAGGATAGCAGAAGTTCTAAATCTCTAAGCAGTAGTTTGTTTCGAATTCTAGTATGACGTGCATTATAATTCACATACCGTGTTTCACAAAACTGAAACTTTCTGTATCAGGGAAAGAACTTTCTTTTTAATACCTTTAGTATTGAACTTTATCGTTTTAAAATAATGAATCAGATTCAATTAATGTTCGTTCATGTTATCTAATATTACTTAACATAACATTAAAAGTATATTAATTGTTTACCCGTCTGTGTTTTTTAAATAAATTATTTTTGGGATCTGTTAACTATTCTAAAATAATCAATATCCTATTGCTTTATATGGTTCAAAGTCCGAATTCGAATCATTTCATAATTCTCTAATACTTCTTCATAAGCCATAAAAAAAATTTGTCGAATTGATATTGAATCATGAGTTTATGTTAAATTATCAGGGTGATAAGGATTTTTTTTCTTTTATAAAATTCAGTTTTAAATCAAAAAATAATACAGAAATGCTAATTGTCGAAATAGGTATTTATTCATTTGCCTGTTAAGCAGGAAAGTTCTAACTTTGTATTTACTTAAAAAATAAAATTTATGACCCCATCCTACCGGCAACTATGTGATTTAACCTGTGAAATAGCCCGTTCAGCCGGAAGGTTTATGGCGGGTGAACGAAAAAATTTCGATGTATCAAGGATTGAAAGTAAAGGGTTGCATGATTTGGTTAGTTATGTAGACAAAGAATCGGAAAAGCAGATTATTGGGCGGTTATCCGAATTAATCCCCGATTCGGGATTTATTGCTGAAGAAGGAACAAGTTCCAAACATGGAGAACGGTTTAACTGGGTGATTGATCCGTTGGATGGTACTACGAATTTTATTCAGGGAGTGCCGGTTTATGCTGTCAGCATTGGATTGCTGGATTATGACGAGTTGGTAGTGGGTGTGGTGTATGAAGTAGGGCGTGATGAATGTTTCTATGCCTGGAAAGATGGGGGTGCTTATCTGAACGGACAAGCGATTCATGTATCGGACCGGGAAAATATCAACGATACGCTTTTGGCAACGGGCTTTCCATATAATGATTTCAGCAAAATGGAAAGCTATATTGAATTCCTGAAATGGGCTATGAAGAATGCCCGTGGAGTTCGTCGGTTAGGATCAGCAGCAACGGATATGGCTTATGTGGCATGTGGAAGATTCGATGCTTTTTGGGAATACGATCTGAAACCCTGGGATGTAGCTGGCGGATCAGTTATCGTAAAAGAAGCTGGTGGAAAAGTGATGGATTATAAAGGCGGTGATAATTATTTGTTTGGACGTGAAATAGTGGCTTCAAACGGATTGCTGGATGATTTGATTTTAAAAAAAATCAGTGAATATATGTAAGGAAATTTGATTGATTCAAAAAATCGGATTTAATTTTAAATGGTAAAATAATAAATATTAAATAGGATTATGCTCATCAACGAACGCGATACACGTCATGAAAGGCTACTGCTGGTAGCAAATGAAATGATGACAGCAGCACGCACTGCACCAAAAGGGAAAGGGATTGATATCATCGAAGTCATGATGCTCACAGGGGATACCATTGATTACCTGTCGAAAGGTATGTTGGATTATTCCGAAAAAACAGGCATGAAGTTTATTACCCGTGATGCCAACAACATTTTGCATGCCGAAGCGATCGTGCTGATTGGTACAAAACTAAAAACTCAAAACCTGAATTGTGGGTATTGTGGATTTGCGACCTGTGCCGAAAAAATGGCTGTAAAGGAAGTCCCATGCGCCATTAATACAGTGGATGTGGGTATTGCCATCGGCTCAGCATGCTCTGTAGCTGCCGATCACCGGGTAGATAGCCGTGTAATGTTCTCGGTAGGAAGGGTAGCACAGGAAATGAATTTGATGCCCGGTTGCAGTTCCATTTACGGAATCCCTATCAGTGGTTCAACCAAGAATCCTTTTTTCGACCGCATATCTGCAACACCCACTCTGACTTCTAAATAACCGGAATTAATCTCAGGTATAACTTCAGGTATTTTGATCATCACCTTTAGCTGGATTGATATCATTCTTTAGGTTTCTATCGTCAGGTTACATGAATCCGAAGAAATCTAATCCATGTGAACCAATAAACAAATTGGATTTTTTCATGGTTGAACAGAATTATACCAATTGAAGATAAGTCTTACTAATAAAGTTTTTTTATGGACAATAAATGCAATAATCAGGTTGATAAACTCTGGACGCAATCCTTTATAAGTGCATGCACCAGTAATTTTCTGCTTTTCTTTGCATTTTATTTGTTGCTACCCATTCTCCCACTGTATATGATGGAAGAATTCCATACTTCAAAGTCGTATGTGGGGATTATATTATCGTGTTACACACTGGCTGCATTGCTTATACGACCATTTGCCGGCTTTATACTTGATATTTTTAAACGAAAACCGATCTACATAATAGCGTATTTCCTGTTTATACTTACTTTTATCGGATATCCGTTAGCAACATTGGTCAGTATGTTTTTGTTCTTACGGATCGTTCATGGATTCACCTTCGGAATGGTAACCACAGCAGGAAACAGCCTGATTGTAGATATTATGCCTGCATCCCGAAGAGGAGAGGGGTTGGGGTATTTCGGTGTCTCTAATAATCTGGCAATGGCAATAGGTCCAATGATCAGCCTTTTCATGCACGATTATTACAGTTACGATGCCATTTTTTATACAGCCATCGGAAGTGGGTTACTGGGTTTTTTGGTCGTGTTTACCATCAAATCGGATAAATCGTTTGTTCGAAGTCTGAAACAACCTATTGCATTTGACAGGTTTTTTCTGTTGAAGGGATTCTATTCCGGACTTTGTCTGTTAATGCTTGGAATTCCATATGGAATGCTGACAACCTATGTGGCAATATACGGCAAAGAACTTGGCATTCATAGTGGTATGGGCGTCTTTTTCTCCCTGATGGCGGTCGGGCTGATTGGTTCACGCTTATTTGCCGGCAAGCTGGTTGATCGTGGCAAGATGTTGTTTGTTATCGGATATGGAACACTGATTTGCTTACTGGGATTTTTTATGCTGGCTGGATTAAAAAAAGTGGAGGTTTATCATCCTCAATTGATGATGGGGCTTTTCTATTTGGTTGCAGTTGTGTTGGGTGTCGGTTATGGAATGATTTTCCCGGCCTATAATACGTTGTTTGTAAATTTAGCACAGAACAACCGTCGTGCAACAGCCAGTTCTACATATCTGACCAGTTGGGATGTGGGCGTTGGTGTGGGGTTAGTCATGGGTGGTACCCTGGCAGATACAGGTGGAGGTTTACCATTAGCCTTTTTGGTTGGAGCAATTACCTCGGGTATCTCATTCTTCTTTTTTAAGCATATTGCCGGACCTCATTTTGACAGAAATAAGCTTCGGTAAGGGTAGACTAATGATAAAAGATTCAAGACAAAAGAACCAAGAACCAAGAACCAAGATCTAAGAAGTAAGATTCAAGACAAAAGATACAAGACTGAATACTGTATAATGAATGTGAGTGGGAGTGAATTAAAATTACAAAAATGCGAAAAAGCAAAACAATAAAATATAAGGAAGATATTACCGACGCTAAAGAAAAACCGGATAGGCTTTCTTAGATTCTGTTTTTTGTTTTAGCAGTAATTATAGGTACATATTCTGCCGTGAATTCAACAAATTCAGCAATTTTTAAAGGTAACGTTTCAAAAATATTTCCAACGACTACAATATCGGCACCGGCATCAAACGCTTCCTTTAATTGATCAGTTGTCCGGATACCACCACCAACAATTAACGGGAGTGATAAACCTTTTTTTACATACTCAATCATATCGGCAGGTACCGGAATGTTAGCTCCACTTCCCGCTTCCAGATATACCAGCTTCATTCCCAGTAATTCTGCCGCAACTGATGTGGATAGTGCGATTCCTTTTTTGTCACGGGGGATAGGGCGTGTATTGCTGATATATTCTACCGAAGTCAGTTTACCACCATCAATCAGTATATAACCGGTTGGTATTACTTCAACTTCCGATTTTTTAATTGCAACTGCTGAACCTATATGCTGACCAATCAGAAATTCAGCATTCCGTCCGGATAACAATGATAAAAACAGAAGGGCATCAGCTTTCGAACTAAATTGCGTTGCATTACCTGGAAATAGAACAATATTTGTGTCGATTTCTTCTTTCAACAGGTCTATCAACGAATCAACAGAATTTAAAGTATGGGATCCGCCTACAAAAATAAAATCAGGGATGTTAGATTTCAATTCAGCAATTGTACTGGCTAACGCCCGGCCATGGCATTGATCCGGATCCAACAGGACTGCTAACATTTTATGATTTAATTCCCTGTTCAACAGGATGCTTTTGTAAATGCTTTTCATATTGAAATCGATTTTATTTCAGGCAATACACCAAAGTGTATTTTTCGTTTTGTTGATACTGTAAGTGAAAGGTTGAATGGTCAGGTATATGCTGTGCATTAATTTCTCCCGAGGGTTTAACTTCGAAAGGAAAAATCCTCAGTTGGCTTGCAAAATCTATTGCTTCTTTTCCGATAATTTTATACAGTGCTTCTTTAGCCGACCACGCCAAAAGAAGTTGATTGACATCTTTCCCATTCGATAGTTCTGTTTGTTCGGTCGGACTTAGAAAACGGGTATATAATTTCAAGATTTTATCCGTTGGACATTCAATGTCGATTCCTACCTTCCGGTTCGGGTGAGCCATGACAGCTATCCATTCTTTGCTGTGTGATACGCTTATCTGATAACTGTTGTCAGAAAGATGCGGTTTACCCTCCTGATCATATTTTATTAGTATATCCTTACCGAGCAATGACTTTAATGCAATACGAATTCCTAAAAATTCAAGTTTCCTTTTATCGGAAACAATTTTTTCAAATAAAATCTGATCAGATTCAATCAGATTAAGTTGTTCTTTCAGGGCATCAGCATTTTCGGTAGTTTCCCATACCAATATCCCGGCATCTTCCAGTTTTATCACTTCCCGATTCATCGTTTCCACTGAAAGCTTTCCATCAAGTGTATCACATCTTCACGGATATAGTTAGCCATCGGTGCAATTGAATCTTTGTTTGGAACATTGTTGAAGTACAATGCGCCCCTAAAGAAATTACGGGTACTGTCGGTCAACACAAATTGAAGTGACGATGCGGTATTTCCTTTCAAATCATAAAGTATGCCATGAACGTTGTTTCCAGGGCTATCAAATACTTTTTCACCGATCCCATCAGCACGTACGCTGTGTTTATAGACAATTTTGCGGGTATCCTCCAGTAAATTAATCAGGTTGCCCTTTACAGGCTTGTAACTGCAATATATGCTGGCATTCAGTGTCGGATAATACAAATCTATCCAATACATTTCACCAACAGTAGGTCGTAAAATTAGCCGGGCATTTGTTGGAATGTCAAACCGGTAAGGGAGATTCAGTGTGTCGATTGTCCGATAGGCATGTTGAGGTAAATCAACCCTGAAGTATCCGTACGGACGGGGTATCGATGTCTTGCTGCATGAACCGATCAGGCACGAAAAGAAAATCAATGTTAGTATAGTATATGAGTGATATAATTTCATTTTGTCAGTTACCATTTATTTTGTCATTTACCATATCCTATGTATCATAGAAGAGTGATTAATCATTTTATTCTTATGAAACAAACCCATTATATTTACAATTTACAATTTACAATTTACGATTTACACCAGATAGCTTTAGAAATTAGTATTTGTAAGATTGCACTACCTTTTGTTTCATAATGTTTTTGGTCAGTCAACCGATGCATAAGAAGCTCTTATCTCATCACCACATCATCACATCACCACATCACCACATCATCACATCATCACATCATCAAACATCCATTTTTTCGAAATCATCCTTGATGTATAACTTGACTTTTTTGATTCTTCGGTTATCGGCTGAAACAATTTCGAAGACGTATCGTCCAAAGTCGATACGTTCGTTTTTTGCTGGAAAGTCACCTTTTAATTCAAGGATCAACCCTGCCAGTGTTTCTACTTCATCGATCACTTTAACAAAATCATCTTCTTCAATTTCAGCTATTTTGAAAAAATCATTCAGCAGTATTTTAGCTTCAAAGATAAAGGTGTGATTATCTATTTTAGTAAACAGTTGTTCATCGGTATCATATTCATCGCTGATATCACCCACAATTTCTTCCAGGATATCTTCCAGCGTAATCAATCCGGAAGTACCGCCGTATTCATCTACTACCAGTGCCAGATGTACTTTATTTAACTGAAATTCATTCAGCAAATCATCAATCATCTTGGTTTCAGGAACAAAGTAAGCCTGACGAACCAGACTTTGCCAACGAAAATTTGCGGGTTTATCCAAATGGGGCAATAAATCTTTACTGTAAAGCAATCCCTTAATGTTGTCGCGAGTCCCGGCATAAACAGGGATGCGTGAATATCCTGATTTGATAATAATATCAAGCAATTGTTTGTAATTTGTCTTAATATCAACCACAATCATATCTAACCGGGAAGTCATAATATCCACCACCTGAATATTCCCGAATTTGATAATGCCTTCCAGGATCTCAGTATCTTCGTCCTTGCTGTTTGACGTGAGTTCCAGGGCATGAGACAATTCATCCAGCGAAATGTTGGAACGGGTATGCTTTGCAAGCCTGTTGTTGACTACTGACGTAGAATTAACCAGAAAACTAACCAACGGACTGAAAATTTTCCCCAACGTAGTAATTAAAGGTACAGCTTTCACGGCAGTTTTTTGGGCAAACTGGGTCGCATACACTTTGGGCATAATTTCTCCAAAAAGTAAAATGACGAATGTGATAAAGATTGCCTGAAAGATAAATCCTACCAATGGTGCGCTATCGAAATTAAGGATGGATGTCGTAAAATGGGTCAGTAACAGAATGACAGCAACATTGACAAAATTATTTCCTATCAGAATAGTTGCCAGTAGACGTTGGGGTGATTGTAACAACCGGAGTATGTTCTGATCGGCCTTCCGGTCACTGTCTTCCATTTCATTCATTGTTTGAGGATCAAGTGAGAAGAATGCAATTTCAGAAGCCGAAATGATAGCCGATAGCCCAAGCAAAACCAAGCTGACAGTCAGGGAAAGTATGGCTGAAAATAGTTCAGGATTTGTTAATGAGTGTACTGAAATGCCCCCGAAAATAGAATATAAAGCGTCCGTTTCCAATGAAATAGGTGTTTATGTAAGTTTCAGCAGGTTCTTATTCCCTGCAATTGCAAAAGTAGTTATTTTTTTTGAAATGAAATTAAGTAAATTGAATCAGAACTTAAGCCCAAAATTTAAATCATTGAATAAAATCATTCCGAAAATTTTAATGTTTCATTATCACATTCATCTATCACCCCATCACCCCATTATCACATCACCCCATTATCACATTATCACATCATCACATCATCACATCATCACATTACCACATTATCACATCACCAAATTATCACATTATCACATCACCACATCATCACATCACCCCATCATCAACGATCTTTCACTGAAACGATTTTATCGACAACAAATTTGTTGACACCTCTCCAGGGTAGTATGCCAAGATATTCCCTGTAATGTAACTCCACTTGTTTGCCACTGCAACGCATCAATGAATCGGCTACTACATTATCTTCCACTGAGAAAGGAAACTCATACGACTGAATAGCTCCGGTTGTTTGAGACCGGAAACCCGTTTGAATCATTTTACCTTCATAGGTTTTGAAAACGTACCCTTTATGAACGAAATAATTCAATTCACCTGCCTTGACACCTTCTCCAAATACAAAATAAAATTTGAAAAATATAAATAATGCGAACACAATTACAGCAATAAGTGTTGCAATAGAAAGACCTTTTTTGATTTTAAGATTCATTTTTTCAATTGTTATTAAATATTGTTACAAATGTAAGTTATTTTTTCGGGTTCATTAAAATTTAATCCAAAAATAAACGTTCTGTTAGTTAATATTGGCTATCTTTACCGCGTTCGCGGAGCTCTCAGGTGTCCAAGTTCAGAACATCAAATATTGATTTATACATCGATAAATTATAAAGCATTATGGAAGATAAATTAGTTACCCTCGCTATTCGCACTTTTAACAGGGCACAAATGATTAAAACTGTTTTGGAAGAAAATAATATTGAAACAGTAATCCATAACCTGAACCTGGAACACCCTGAAATGTCGGTTGGAGTGCGTGTCCGGATCAAGGAAAGTGATTTGCCCAGGGCATTGAAAATTGTTGAAGAAATGGAAAGTGCCTGGGAACATGAACCTGTTACCGGAAGTACTTCTACTCAAAAAGTATTAATACCCATTGATTTTACCGATCAGGTTCCAAAGGCAACTGATTTCGGATTCCATTTTGCAGATATACTTGCTTCGGAAGTGGTATTTCTGTATGTGTATTTCAGTCCGGCATTTACCATATCTTCAAACAACGATATGAGTACCTATAGCATAAGCGACAGTGAATTATTAAAGAAGATTCTGAGTTCGGCCGATACGGAAATCGAAAATATGACCAAACTGATCCATGCCCGGATTGCAAAAGGTGAGCTTCCGAACATTCCTTTCAGTTTTGAACTGAAAGAAGGAGTCCCCGAAGATCAGATCCTGGATTACTGTAAAAAGAACAAACCGGGTTTAGTGGTGATGGGAACACATGGAAGAAAACTGACAAATGAACTGATCGGTAGTGTGACTGCTGAAGTGATGGAATCATGCGTATCACCGGTATTCGCTGTTCCGATATTGATGACTATGCATTCTCCGGATGATATAAAAAGGGTCGCATTCATGACGACCTTCGATCAAAAGGATCTGATTGCCATAGACCGGGCCATATACCTTTTTGGTCCTGAGAATATAGAGTTGCATTTTATACATGCATCCGATAAGAATGTTGCCTGGAGTGAAGTTATTCTGGTTGGTATTAAATCTTATTTTGCGAACCATTATCCTCAGCTGATAACAAATTACGATTTGTTGAATGCGAATGATACACCCGAATATTTAAATAATTATATGGCAGACCATCAGATTAATGTCCTGGCATTCAATTCTCGCAGGAGGAATCTTTTTGCCCGGCTGTTTAACCCCGGATTAGCCTATAAAATGGTGTTGCATTCGGATACTCCTTTGTTCGTTACCCATGTTTAAACTTAAAGGCCCGAATTTTCGGGTCTTTTGTTTGAAATACAACTATATTAAAAAAGTAGAAGTTTTCAATTTTTAATGTCCTTAAAAACCAAACTGAAATAATTATTCCTTTACCGCAGAATGAATATGCAGGTAGCGCTGTATCATTAACTTTAAAACATAACTGAACATAAACACGGTTTAGGTCAACTCTGTTAAACTATAGACCACTTGCCAGAATGTCTGCTAAATGAATTCCTTTGAGTGGAAGTTTGTTTTTGGTACAATACGCATTGATATTCATCAAACAGGAAGCTTCCGTACTGATCAGGTATTCAACACCGGTTGCTAAAGCATTCAGTACTTTTTTCTCTGTCATTGCCGAAGATATGGCATTGTTTTTTATGGCAAAGGTTCCACCAAATCCACAGCAGGTTTCACTTTCTTCCATTTCAACCAGTTCAAGCCCCTGTACCTTTGAAAGCAGAATACGTGGCTCATCCCTGATGCCATATTCCCTTAAGGCTGAACAGGAATCATGAAAGGTAACCTTATGCGGGAATCTTGTTCCCAGATCCTGTATCTTCAGTATATTTACCAGAAAATCGGATAACTCATATATTTTTTCCTTCATTTGTGCATGCTTTTCAAGCAAGTCAGGCCTTCCGGCTAGGACTTTTTGATACTGGTGTATAATATAACCTGAACAGGAGCCTGAAGGAGAAACAACCGGTATATCCGATCGAAAATCAGTAAGGAATTTTTCTGCCAGTTGTGCCGATTCTTTCCAGTAACCACTGTTAAATGCGGGTTGCCCACAGCAGGTTTGTTTTGGATTATAAAGTACATTACACCCGGCTTTCTCCAGAATTTTGATGGTGTTGAATCCGGTTTGGGGATATAATTGATCAATATAACAAGGAATGAAAAGTTGAATATCCATATTTTTTTAATTAGTTGTATTATACCAGAAATCAATGTAAACCGGTAAATGATCCGAAAATCCATCCTGGTATTTTAATCCGTTGTAGGTTCTGAAAGGCTTTTTCCCCAGATAATTCTGATCGTTTTCGAGTAAAAAATCAGCATCGAACAAATGTACATCCTCTTGTAATGTGTAAAACGTACCGGTTGTATCAAGTAAATTGCCTGAAACAATCATTTGATCCAGTATTCCCCATTCACCCAGATGTTTATTCGTACCTTTTCCCTCTGTTTGCATTTTATACATCAGGTTATATAAATTATTCGCAGCAATTGATCCGGATAAAGGACCGGCTTTTAATACTTCCAATAAACTTGAATTCGTGGGAAAATCATTAAAATCGCCCATAATAACTATTTTAGGCTGAGGATGATTTGCATAAATAGAATCCACTTTGCTTCGAATGATTGACGCCACAAATTTACGCTTATCCTCTGATTCAATCTCACCTTCCAGCCTGGAAGGTAAATGGCAGATAAATACATTCAAAGTATCTCCGGACGGTATTTGTCCGGTAACAAATAAAATATCTCTGGTTTTAAATTCAGGTGTCAGAGGTGTTGAAACTTTAATTGCCTCGCTGTGAATAAGCTTAAATTGATTTGGCTGGTATAATAATGCAACATCAATCCCTCTGGGGTCGGATGAATCATAATGCAGATATTGATACTTTAGATTTTTTAAACCGGAATAATGCGTCAGATCATACAAACACTTTTCACTTTCAATTTCACATAAACCAACTAAAGCCGGAGCATCCCAACCGCCAATTGCCGCAATAACCTTTGCTATGTTCGCTTGCTTCTTCACGTATTTTGACGTATTCCAGCCTCTTATTCCACCTGGTAAGAATTCAGAGTCGTTTGAAAGTGAATCATGTACGCAATCAAAGAAATTCTCGACATTATAACACATGATTTTAAAATTCTGCTTTTCCGGCTTTTGCGCCAGCAGCTGAATAGTCAATAGAAGGGTTATTTGTAAAATAATTCCTTTCAACATAAACCGTGGTTATTTGGTTGGTTTCCATTCGTAAGCACCTGCATCGGGTGCACCATCACTCATGCGGTTATTTCCATTTAAATCAAGTGGAAACTGAGCTGCTACAACCGGATTTGCCAGACCTCTGATGGGTGAAACGGAGTCAGGGGTAAAGTTGAAATAGGTATTTTCTTCCAGGCTGTACGTGATACTTTTAAAGACCGTATCGTTTTTCTCTGACCAGTGTGTTTGTGTAAATTGGGGCAATGACAATGCTTCCGTTTTTTTTATGTAGCAATGATCGAAAATCCCATTGTATTGATCCGGAAATCGTGTTGCAAGACTGAATTCATTCTCATCACTTCCACTGATCACACAATTTCTAAAGACTGATTCCATCGGTGATACCCGGTTGAGATTCATGATCATTAGTGCCGGTTTGTTGTCACGCGATACGGGTTGAACAGTGCTGTTATTGAAATAGTTGGCAATGGTGCATTGAGTGAATGAGTGCTTACCGCCACTTAAATACACACTATAGCTGCTTGAATTCGATATTTCAGTATTGGTAACCTGTACATTCCCGTTTTGAACCACTAAGCCATAAAAATAGAAATTCTGAATCCTGCAATCCGATATTTCTAAAGTAGGGATCGTATTTCTGTCGTTGTTAGAAAAATAAATCCCTACATAACCACTGTTCATATTCACATGACGGAAAACATGGTTCCCTTCCTTGCCCAGTAAATAAATTCCATCCCACTGTCCGGCCACATAATTATATGGAAAAGGGGTGGCGAATTTAATATTGTCCAACCGGTCACCACGCATGATTATGGGTTCTTCAGCAGTCCCGATTGCTTTCAGATTACCGTATACAATCAGGTTGGCATTGTTGTGAAAATACAACTTGCTTCCGGGCTGTATGATCAGTGTCTTGTTTTGAGCAACCACCAGGCTGTCGTATATCAGATAGGGTAAATCTGAAGTCAGTTCAGTATCCGTTAAAATCCTTTTACCACGAAGTTTTATGATATTTTGCCCAAAGGCCTGTAATTTTATATCCTGAAAAACACTGTTTGTCTGAAAAATCAAAGAATCTTTTACCAGTAAGGGTGAGTTACCATTCGTTGGATTGATTGTCACTGAAACAAAAATGTACAGGCTGTCGTGTGCCCGAATTTCAATGTTATCAAACTGATTGATTGCATTGTTACTCCCATCTACGTTGATTTTAAAGGGTGAACCTTTACCTCCGGCAATGCCAATGTGACTGATTTTTAAAGCTGCGTTATTGTGGTTGTAAATCATGACTTTCGAAGTGGCACTGCCAAGGGTTGTAAAAACGGTATCGAAAGTCAGGGTGTCTATGGAAAGAGTTAGTTTGTCATTCGGATTTGTAGAATATATCTCATCATTGCACGCTGAAAAACACGCTGACACAAACACTAAAATCAAGGCTGAAAACAACAAATATATTTTTCCGTGAATTAAATTCATACAGTGACAATTGTGTTTAAGTGATAAGTGCGAATAAAGTTTAATGAATTGACCGCAAATTTACAGTAAAAGATGGCAATATCACAATATTGACTTACTTTTGTACTTGTAAATTTAAAAAACAGTCCAATGGCAAGTCGTAGAAAATTGAAAAAAACCATTAAATTCGTTTCCTTTGAATTGATTACTGATATTTATTTTCTGTGTTTAATATCAAAAGGTCTTGAAGATCAAAAAATTGATGCTTTAGTTGTTGATATCATGTCACTCAACCGTGAATACGTACTACGGGCAAATCGTCCTGACGGAAAAGATAACCCTAAACTGGTAAAAGCTTATTTCCGTAAATTATTTGACGATTGGCAATTGGCTATGGAAAAAATAATTAAAGAAGTCGAGAGTATTTAATACCGAAAGAAACAATTGAACTATCAGTTGTTTCTTTTTTTTTATATGATATTTACTATTCAAAATTAAATGTCAGCGTGAGCATCCTGGAAGTTAATTTTGTTATGGCATCAGAAAATCGTTTATTTGTAGGGTTTAACCCCACACGTTGCTCTCCGGGTACCAGCACATTGTTAAATCCTATGGAATACTTTAATTCGGGAGCCAGTTTAAAAAAAGAAAAATAAATGTCGCACCCTACTCCAAATTCAGTATAAAAATCCAGAGGCTTAAGTGTAACCGGATTGTCGGTGTTCGAATTGGTTGCCAGATCGTACGAAATGCCGCCTCCCAGGATTAGATATGGCCTGTAATTTCCTGTTCTTTCTGCACTGAACTTTAAATAAATTGGCAAACAAATTGGAATGGATGAAATGTTTACAGAATCATTGCCTCTTTTAAAAGGATAACTTAATTCCCTTTCACCAAAATGAAGTGTGGGAGTAAACCTTAAATTTAAATACCGGTTTATTCTTAAATCACTGATAATACCCACTGTAAATCCTGGCTCCAGGACAGATACACGGGCGCTGTCTCTATTGGTAACATGAAAGTCCATGGTATTCATCCCCAGTAAAAATCCAAAATGAATCAATTTCTGATCCACATAAGGCAAATTACCTGCTGCTTTTGCAGCTGTCCCAAGTCCGAAAATGAATATAACGAGTACTGTATATTTCTTTAATTTGTGAATCACCATATTTCCGGTAGTTAAGTAGAATACAAACGTACAATAATAATGATTATTGCGCAATTTTATTTTAATCTAATATGATTATTCAATAAGACTTCTTTTTAAATGTAAAACAATTCCGACAAAAATAGTTTGTCCTTCAAAATTTAATTCTTTTCTTTGTGGTTGCTTAGTTCAGAGAGTTTTATACTCTATGTTTTGTTACTCAAAAATAGATTATTCTAGTGACTTATGCAATTTTCGCCTGCACTTTATTCTATTTTACAAACACAGGGACTAATCAAAAAAAACTATAAAACGGTATAAAAATCATTGTTTTTAGTTTCAGACTCTACCGTTCCCGAAATCTACTATGCAGGAGTTTATCTGAAGATTCCATCCTGTTACTGTTATTGAATTGGTTTTGAAACGGTTTTTCATTGGTTTTGGTAACTATAATCCACTCATTTATTTCCAACATAAATGCCATATACCTTTTAAGATATATGGCATAAAGGTAATTGGAACAATATAATGTCGTATTTATTATTCAACAGGAAATTATTCTTCTTACATGTATGTACTTCTATAAAATTCAGTTTCTCTATTCCATTCATTTCAAACAAACCTTCACTACGCATTCACCACGCATTCACTACGCATTCACTTAACCTTTTCAAAAGATAAGAACATGTTATGCTTGCTTTACGGTCCTATTGCGGTGATATTGCGCTCTAATATTACACCGTATCATCACCGTAATATCACCGTAACATCACCGTAATATCACCGTAATATCTTAAAATGCGTAGTGAATGTGTAGTGAATGCGTGGTGAATGCGTACTGAATGTTTAATGAAAATATATTGGGTAAAATTGTCAGATTTCTGATTTACAGTAAAGAATTACGGACTTAAAAATTCCGGTTCCAACATGGAGTAGTGTTTGAATAACTTTAAAATAAGACGTCATTAACCCTTTGCACTATTTTCCTCTCCTGTTTGCAATCCGGAAAGGAAGAGGGCAAAGAAAGAGTAAGTATTTTGAGAATAAAAAAATAAGATATTATATTGTTCCCACTACTTATATGGTTGATATGTCAATGTTAAATGACTGATATATCAGAATAGCCTCGGATGTAAAACCAATGCTAAACCGTTCCAAAACCAGTATGATATTGGAATGGATTTGAATTGCAAATATATAAAAAAACAGATTCATCTGCAATTTTAATAAATTAATTCTCATAAATCAAGAACAAAAATTACAAAATTATTTTTTTGATACACCAGGATTTTTTGAAGATCATCATGTAACCTAATACGATGATCCGAAACGTTATATCATTTAAAACTTTTATTGAAGATATTAAAGTCCTTATAGTAAATAATCGAATGCATACGTTTTGCGAAAAATACCCGTTAGATTTAATACCCTCTCATCATATGACAAGAATTTTAAGTCCGAAGAATTATTTTAAAAATTACATAATGAAAAGTAATAATGTATTGTGTTTTTTAGTAGTATCTGTATTTATTGCATATAGTTCAATTGTTTCATCTCAATCTGTCCTGCAAACGGGTGGTAAAAAAATGCCAGCCGTTTGGATTGACAAAGATACCCATCATAAAGTTATTCGACTCACGCAACGGGAAGGCAATAGTGCCAGTTTCTATTTTCATAATAACCCTTTTATCAGCGGTGACAATAAATCAGGTGATCGAATGGTGTTTTATGGCAATGATAGTTATAAATCAGATGGAGTGGGCATGCAATTGTTTACCGTAAATCTGAAGGATTATAAAATCACTCAACTGACTGACAAAAGTTTCCGTAAAAGCGGTGAGATTGTCGGGAAGAAAAATCACAATGTGTATTACCAGGTGAATGATTCTGTTTTCTCAATCAATATCGACTCCCGTAAAACATCATTCATCTATGTTTTTCCACCCGACTTTAAAGGTGGAATCACTACATTAAATTCGGATGAAACCTTATTAGGTGGTGTATGGGCATCAGATAGTGAAAAAAAAATATCAAAGGCGAATCCATTAAAACGTGATTATTTCAATAAGATTTACGAGGCGAAACTCCAACGAACCTTATTTACGATCAACCTGAAAACAAAACATTTAACTAAATTGTATTCTGATAATGCCTGGTTGAACCATGTACAGTTTTCACCTGCCGATTCAAAAATCCTGATGTTTTGCCATGAAGGTCCATGGCACAAAGTGGACCGTATCTGGACGATTAACATTGAAACAAGAAAAGTGAAACTGATACACAAACGAACTGTTGATATGGAAATTGCCGGACATGAATGGTTTAGCCCTGATGGTAAAATGATCTGGTATGATCTTCAGCAACCTCGTGGTGCCACTTTTTATGTGGGTGGAACCGATGTCCATAACGGGAAAGAAGTAAAATATAAATTGGAAAGAGATCAATGGAGTGTCCATTATACCATATCACCCGATCAAAAACTTTTTGCCGGAGATGGAGGAGATTCAACTGCCGTTGCAAAAGCAAAAAACGGAAAATGGATTAACCTGTTTACTCCGGAAGAAAACCATTTTAAGTTTGAGCGTCTTGTCAATATGAAATATCACAAGTATCAACTCGAACCAAATGTACATTTCTCACCAAATGGGAAATGGATTATTTTCAGGGCTAATTTTGAAGGATTCGAAAGTGTGTATGCAGTAGAAATTGCAAGACATAAAAAAGGGTAAAATCTTTCAATTTAATCATTCAAACTATCATCTTACGGATTAAGAATGTCCGACAGGATATTTGAATCGGTTTATTAAAACACATATTGTTAGAACAGGACAGTGAACATGTAACTATCATACTGATAGCAAAAAACTGCCTGAATGAGTAATGCAAGTTGTTTTTTATCCGGTTGTATATAACTATGTGAATAAAAGGGCAATCAAATATAATAGTATTCTGATCATTTAAAATACACAACGTTCTTTGATACTTACTATATTTGGCATACTTTAAATGACATCATTGAATTAATTGAAATGAAAAGAATCCTTTTTGGTTTTAGTATCGCTTTTATATTCTCCGTTTTAACCGTTGAATCAACCCCTATTGATCGTAAAGCATTAGTAACAAGAAATAATCCCCATGTAAGTACTTTCGATTCCCTGTCATCATTATCGGTGGGTAATGGAGAATTTGCATTTACGGTCGATGCAACGGGATTGCAGACATTTCCGCAAAAATATGTCTCCGGAGTGCCTCTCGGTACTCAAAGCCAGTGGGGCTGGCATAGTTTTGCCAATCCGAACAACTATCTTCACAAGGAAACGCTCAAAAACTATAATTTCAGAGGTGTTGAAGAGCCTTATTCAACCCAGTTCAACGATTCAGGCAGACCAAAGGAAGCAGCCGAATGGTTTCGCATGAATCCACACCGGTTGCATTTGGGAATGGTCGGATTTGAGCTATCGGACAGAACCGACTTGAGTAATATAACAAACATTAATCAGCATCTCGACTTATGGAAAGGTGAAATCGTAAGCCACTTCAATTATAAAGGAAAGGCTGTTTTGGTTGAAACAAGTTGCCATCCTTCCTTAGATATGATTTGCACTCATATTAAATCGGAAGCACATATTGGTATTAAATTTCACTTCCCATATCCGACAGGAGGACACACCGATGATGCCTGTAATTGGGATAGTAACGACAAACACAGTACGATTGTAGTACATCAATCCTCAAATTCGGTATTACTAAGACGGGAAATTGATAAGTCGATTTATTTTGTCAGTATTCAATGGACAGGTAAAGCAACGCTGAAAGAAAAGGAAAAAAATTATTTTGTGTTACAACCAACATCTGATGATTTTACCTTTACCACATCCTTTACACAAACAAAGCCCATCGGGAATATTCAACCATCATTTTCAGAAATCATGCCGGCTTCAGAGAAATACTGGAATCAATTCTGGCAAAAGGGTGGAGCAATTGATTTTTCTCTCTGCAAGGACAAACGGGCACCTGAACTTGAACGCCGGGTTGTTTTATCACAATATCTTCTGGCTATTCAATGTGCAGGATCGGTTCCACCACAGGAAACAGGACTGACCTATAATTCATGGTATGGAAAATTCCATCTTGAAATGATTTGGTGGCATGAAGCACAATTTGCCCTGTGGGGCAGGACCGAATTGTTGGAACGGACATTGGACTGGTATAACAAAGCATATCCAGTTGCAAAAGAAATTGCACAAAGACAAGGCTTTAAAGGTATCAGGTGGATGAAAATGACTGATCCATCGGGAATGGAAGCACCTTCTAAAGTCGGATCTTTCCTGATATGGCAACAGCCCCATATCATTTATCTGGCCGAATTGGTGTACCGGAGTCATCCAACAAAAGAAGTGCTTGAAAAGTATGGTAAATTAATTGATGAGACGGCTCAGTTTATGTTTTCATTCGCAACATATGATAAATTAACCGGACGATATGTATTAAAAGGAGCTATCCCGGCACAGGAAACATTGCGGGCATCCGAAACAACAAATCCGCCCTTTGAACTTTCATACTGGCATTTCGCCATGAATACAGCGCAGAAATGGCGCGAAAGAATGGGTGAAAAACGAAATCCCCAATGGGATGACCTGATTAGCAAACTCTCGCCATTAGCATCGAAGGATGGTTTGTACCTGGCTGCCGAAACGGCTACCGATACGTACAAAGATATCAGGTTTACTTCCGATCATATGGCTGTTTTAGGAGCCTATGGAATATTACCCAACAGCACGTTGTTCCGAACTGATTACATGCAAAATACACTGAACTGGATCTGGACAAACTGGAACTGGGATAAAACCTGGGGCTGGGATTACCCAATGACAGCTATGAATGCTGCCAGGCTGGGTGATCCCGAAAAAGCAGTCGGAGCATTGCTTATGGATAAACGGACGAATACATATCTTCCCAATGGACATAATTATCAGGATAGCCGGCTTCGGATTTATTTGCCGGGAAACGGAGGTTTGCTGACAGCGGTTTCGATGATGTGCGCCGGATGGGATGGCAACAAAGTCATTAATCCCGGATTTCCAAAAGATGGAAACTGGGATGTCAAATGGGAAGGCTTAAAACCTTTACCTTAAAATTGGGGAAGTATTTTAAATGAACAACTCATTTTTTGGATTTTCATTTTTTATCATGAACATAAAATTCCGCAATGAACAGATTTAATTTTAGTTCCATTATAATTATAATATTCGCAAACGTTAGTTTTCAACAAGTCTTTGCGCAAGATACAAAAAGTCAGATTTTTGATCCTGAACTGAATCAATATGTCACACGAAAAGAACCTGAAACAAAAGAACGAAGTTTGCGTTATGTCCCGGATGGTCAGGATTTTGTCATTATCAACGGAAAGAATAAATTTAACCGGGCTCTTTATAGTACGCATACCGGTTTCAGGGTAGAAACAGGGGATGTCCCTGAATTTGCATTGTACATGCCACGAATGGGTGGAAACCTGAGTTTCACTCTTGGTAACAGTCAAAAAACAATTTCCTTAAATGACGCTGCCCATATCGAATCACGATACCGGGCCGGTACACGTATCTACCAAATAACCGACCCCATACTTGAAAAAGGAAACCTGAAAATAACGGTTTTACCCATAAGTGATTCCAGGGGTGTCATTCTTAAAATTGAAACGTTTAATATCCCTGATCATGTAAACCTTTCGTGGAAATTCGGGGGAGCAGCCGATATAAGATTTAGTCGTGAGGGCGATTTGGGGGTTGATCCTGTTGATTGCTTTTATTTAAAACCAGAATATTGCAAAGGAAATATTTTTACCCTTGATAAAAATTGTTTTAGTCTCGTTTTTGGTGCTAAAAAAGACAGAAAACTTATCGGCACCTTTCCGAATGAAGCTCATCTATCCATTGAACCAAGTTTACCGGTATTATTGGGAAAAATGAAACTCAATAAAACAAAAACGTATTATCTGGCCATTCAGGTTTCTGAAAATGAGAAACAACTGACATATTCTTCCCTTCCGACAATTTTTGATACCTCGGAAGCCTATCGAAATGGTTTAGCAAATCAGCTTAAAATTGACACTCCTGATCCGTATTTTAATACTTTGGGTGGTGCAATTTCAGTAGCAGCTGATGCTATCTGGAGTGGTGAAACCTGGCTTCATGGAGCTGTAGGCTGGAGAATGCCGTTGAGCGGGTGGCGTGCTTCGTATGTAGGTGATGTGCTGGGGTGGCACGATCGTTCCCGAAAACACTTCGATGCGTATGCCGCATCGCAGGTATCAGCCGTAGAGCCTGTTTATCCACATCCAAATCAGGATACAGCGTTGAACCTGGCACGGGCAGAAAAAAAATGGGGAACTCAAATGTACAGCAATGGTTATATCTGTCGAAATCCGAATGATAACAACAAGATGCATCATTACGACATGAATCTTTGTTATATCGACGAATTGCTGTGGCACCTGAACTGGACGGGCGATCTGGCTTATGCCAATACGATGTGGCCTGTACTGGTAAGTAGTCTGGCATGGGAAAAGCGAAATTTCGACCCGGATAATGATGGGTTGTATGATGCTTATTGTTGCATTTGGGCCAGCGATGCCTTGTATTATAACAGTGGTGCAGTAACCCATTCTTCTGCTTATAATTACCGGGCAAATAAAATGTGTGCTGAAATAGCCCGTAAGATTGGTAAAGATCCAACACCCTATGCTGATGAAGCTACTAAAATTCTGAATGCCCTGAATAGTCGACTTTGGATGCCTGCGAAAGGTCACTGGGCTGAATATCAGGATTACATGGGTGAAAAAAAACTGCATGAAAGTGCTGCTGTTTGGACTATTTACCACGCCATAGATTCGGATATTCAGGATCCATTTCAGGGATATCAGGCATCACGGTATGTTGATACGGAGATACCGCACATCCCTGTTGTTGCCAAAGGTCTTAAGGATGAAGGCTATGCTACTGTTTCAACCAGTAATTGGATGCCCTATTCGTGGTCAATCAATAATGTTGCATTTGCAGAAGTGTTCCATACGGCTCTATCATATTGGCAGGTCGGACGAAACGAAGAAGGATTCAACTTATTAAAAAGCTCCATATTGGATGGTATGTATCTGGGAGCCAGCCCGGGAAATGTAGGACAGATCAGTTACTATGATGCAGCACGAGGTGAGAGTTACCGTGATTTTGGAGATCCGATTGGTGTGATTTCGCGTGCAGTGGTACAGGGACTTTTTGGAATAATTCCAGACGCCATGAATGGTAAGCTGGTTGTACGACCCGGTTTTCCATTATTTTGGGATCATGCCTCTATACAAACACCGGATATTGATTTTAGTTATAAAAGGAATGAATTAAATGATACTTACATCATTAAGCAACACTTTCAAAAGAAATTATCGCTGGTACTGGAGGTGAAAGCATCTCATGACAGCATTGTTTCAATCAATATTAATGGTAAAAAGACTACCTGGAAGCAAGTACAATCTGCAAGTGGACAACCTGTTATTCAGGTAATAATTCCTGATTCTGTTTCTGGAAAAATAGAAATTAAATGGGGAGGCGATCGTATTGAACAACCGGCAAAAGAACAAAAAATTATACCGGGTGAGACCTTCACGTATACCTGTAAAGCAACGATATTAAAAATATTTGACCCACAACAGGTATTAATTCAATCCGGTATTGCAGATGGTAAAATGAAAGGGATCGTCTCCGGAAACACTGGACACCACACTTTATTCGTACAACTTTCCCGTGGTCAAATGACATGGTGGCAACCTTTAAATTATGAAGTATGTGCCCCGCAATCCAAACAGATAACAGATTTTTCCGATGTTGTATCAACAGCCTGTGAGACAGTTAATATTGATACTTATTTCAACGATTCGGTTACCGGTATTTTTAAAAACAAATATCTTTCACCCCGATCTCCCTATACTACGCTGGAGTTACCAACCCAGGGGATTGGTGAATGGTGTCATCCTACAATGACTGCCGAAATTGATGATTCCGGATTACGAAGAATGGTTCGAAACAATCTGATTCTAATCAAACCAGGTGTATCGTTTCGGACACCGGGAGTGGGAAAAAATATAGCATTTACATCCCGATGGGATAATTTTCCAAAAAATATAGAGATCCCTGTAACCGGTTATGCTTCCCATGCTTATTTGTTGATGGCAGGCACAACGAATCATATGCAAACACATTTTGTGAACGGGCTTGTAGTTGCAGAATATGTAGATGGTAAAAGAGATACGTTAGAATTAATAAATCCCGAAAATTGGTGTCCGATTGAACAGGACTATTTTGAGAATGGTCTTGCCTTTAAATTGAAAGCTCCCCGTCCTTATCGACTTCATTTCAAAACGGGCCTGGTAAGTAATAATCTGGAAAAGGAGTTAACTATAACCGGAGTATACGGTCGGAAAATAGATGGTGGGGCAGGAATACTTCTCGATATGCCGTTGGATAAAACAAAAAAACTTCGTAAATTACACATTGAAACAGTTGCCAACGATGTTATCATTGGTTTAATGTCTTTGACATTACAGCGTTAATAGTTTTGTTTTCATCATCTAATTGATTTAAAAAAAAATGCTCTTTTAAAGTTTAAGGTGGCTAATGAATAATACTAATATTCAATAACCACCTTAAACTTTTTAAGAGCCTTCTCATTTAGAAAAGAGGAAAGTAACTAATCAAATTATTCCAGCTATTTAGTTGCCTTTAAAACAGTACTCTTCTGACCAATTTTATCATACTGGGATTCCGCTTTTAATTCTTTATACTTTGGTGCATCCATCATTTCAACCAGTGCACGTAATACAGGACCTTCACCCATTGGATCATTCTCTTGTGTCGGACGGTTGTAATAATACTGAAGTGAAGGCATAATACCTGTTCCAACACAAATAGCTGTTACATCGCCTGCGGGAGTAATTTTTGACATAATTCCCTTCAGCCCTTGTTCGGCTACATAAATCAAATCAGGGTCAAGCCAGCCTTCTTTAACGCCACGGGCTATGCCAAAGACAAACATAGCAGTTCCGGTAATTTCATCGTATGAATCTTCTTTATCCAGCAACTGATGCCACAATCCGCTTTTACCCTGGTAACGTGCAATTCCCGAGGCTTGTTGCCTGAAATTCTGTATGACAGCATTTCTTAATGGATGGTTTTTAGGCATCCTGCTCAGTAAATCGGCCTGAGCCATGAACATCCATCCATTAGCCCGACTCCAGTGAGCAACACCATGCTCTTTGTTGTCAGTATGATAACAATGATAATAAATTTGCTTCTCAGAACACCACAGGTATTTGTTGTACATCAAAACCTGATGGGCAGCATCCGTAAAGTATTTCTTTTCGCCTGTCAATTGCCCCATACGGCTTAAAAAGGAAATTGCCATAAATGAATCGTCTGCCCAAATGGTATTTTCATGAGGCCAAATCCTGGCAATAGTACCATCAGATAAACGGGGTTCAAGATTTTCAATATGATTGGCCGTCTCATTGATATATTCTAAAAAAGCTTTATCTGAATGGCGTTTCTGGAGCTCAATCAGGCATGCTCCCATTGGACCGTTGTCGTCCAGCCTTTTACCCCGGAAAAGCATGCACCAGCTGATGTTTCTTATGCCTCCCCATCCTTTTTCAGATAAGGTTTTGTCATACAGTCTATGATAATAATCATAATTACCATCATTGAAAACAAAATTCATGTTTTTTAGGACATAATTCTCATATTTTTTATCATTTAGCTTATCACCAAGTTCCATTAGTGCAATATTGGTTACTCCATTGGTATAATGCCATTGGGTGTATTTTGACTGAACCTGAATATCGGGTGAAAGAGCTAAATCTTTAACCGTAGTAAATGTTTCACCTGTTTTTTTGTTTTCGAATAAATAACTGGTAGTATTAACAATCCGGGTTGCGATTTTCAGGGCTGCTTCCTGAGCTGTCATGTTGTTTTGAGCAACCGTGGTTGTTAAGCCAGCTAAAAACAGTGCGAATGTAAAGACAATTTTAAATTTCATATTTATTTGTGTTATTTTATTACAACCAGGGTATAGGTACTACTTCAACTACCACTCATGTTTTATAATTGTGGAACAGTAAAATAAAAAGGATGATATTGCTTTTTCTATCTTTCCCTGTTTACCAATGGTTGATTCAGATGAATGATTCAACCGGTCAGCATTCATCGGAATCATCATTATGATCCAATTTTGATTATTTTAAGTCACTCATTAGGTTCTTAAGAACCGGTGATTGATAGATAACTAAATTTTTCACTGATTCAAACTTTGCTGCCGGAACGCCATTTGCCACTTTTGCTTTAAATTTGTCAATTTCAAGTCCGTCAATGTCGATGCATATCATCGGGGATCTTAAATCCTCATTTAAAAAATCGACAGTGACATTATCCAGTTGAAGGTTTTTTACATGTCGTGCATACAGGCCGTATGATGGAACAACTGTTTTGAGAAATTCAATTTCCGGATATCTCTTACCCAATTCAGGATAACTGATTTGAGACTGTTGTTTTGTTCCGCCTCCTTTATAGGTAATGTGGATGTTGCTCAGTCTGATATCTTCCAGGTGTGATTTTGGTGTGCCGGTAATGTGAATGCCACTTAAAGAGTCACTCACTGATGCAACGATATTTGAGATGCTTATATTCCGACCTACTGAGACAGCTGTTGTATCGGGATCACGTTTGCGTTCACCCAACGTTATGTAGATCGGATAATGAGCTACATCAATCATGGTAATATTACTGATGGATATATTTTCCATTATTCCACCATCAACTTCTTCGAGTGCAATTCCCCTGCAAGAACGAAAGGTACAGTTTGATACGACACAATTGCGAAAACCACCGTTTGATTCTGTTCCGAATTTGATACGGCCAAACTTGTTTTTACTGGGAATCATTCGACCGTCAAGCAAGGTGCCTTCTACAAACCCCGATACTTCACAATTCGTAATTGTCAGGTTTTCAGTAGGCCATTTTTTGCCTAAGGCATATGAACTTTTAGGGCAAATACCATCGTCATCCGGAGAATTCACCCGGCAATTTGAAACCATTGTATTTGTACAACAGTCAATATCAATTCCATCCCTGTTGGTGTCAATTGTCAGGTTGTCGAGTGTTACTAAATTACAACCGGTTACAATAATGGCAAAATGGCCACCATGGAAAATTGTAATATCGCGGATCAGGACATTCGTGCAGAGTTTAAATGCTATTGATTTTGAAGCTTTACCGATTGTTCCGCGGTTAGCTTCTTTGGTCGTTTTCACCAGACCACCTCCATTTATCATACCATGCCCGGTGATTGATACATTCTTTAGATTTTCACCCCAAATAAGACTGTTATGGAAATGTGTATGGCCACCATCCTGATATTGAATGCCTTCGAAATGTTCTTCAGGATCATACGCATTGATGTCCTGTGGGGCACCCAGAATTACACAACCTGCATCTAAAAATAGATTGATATTACTTCTCATGTGAATGCTGCCACTTAAATATATTCCAGCCGGAAGAAAAACAGTACCACCTCCGGCCTTCACAGCTTCTTCAATGGCTTTATTGATGGCCGGGCTGTCAAGAGTCTTACCATCACCGGTTGCACCGTAATTTTTGACATTAAAATTAATTTTATCACTGGCTGAAACAAGACCTACTGAAATAATGAAAAGAAATACAGAACAAATTGTAACTCTCATATTCAAATTGTTTTTATTCATGGAGTAAATTCATTTATTTTAGTTCACCAAACTGTACATTTTCATCGGTGCGTGATTCATTGAGCGGAATGATGATGGTTGAAGGTCCTAAATTGGCAGGCTCTGTCCATGAACGCAATGCCCATACTATTTCTTTTCCGGGTGTTACTTCAATAGCCTGTACCGGTTGGTTATCCTGATCTACTTTACCATCACCGTTCCACTGGTTAAACCAGTTGTTGATAATGGTATTTCCATTGGCCAATCGTACAGCAATCTGAGGAGAAGATATCGTATAATCGGGTATGTTGTTTAACGGGTACTCCCAGATCGTTTCAGAGTTCCGGTTTGTTTCACGTACGAAATTACGTGAAGTGATCAGAAAATGACCGTTTTTGAGTGGTTCAGCCGACCAGAGACCCGGAACATTCATCGAAAACAGTTCTTTGCCGTTTGAATCGTATTCGCACACTTTGCCCATATCCATATGAGCTACTAAAATGGTTCCATTACCGGTAAGTCGGGCATGGCGGAAATGTCCGTGGATACTTGTCGGGTTTCCGACAGGTAAAACAAGCTCTTTGACTATCTGACCGTCTTTTTTATTCATGACGATTAGTTTGGCAGGATTCCCGTTTTCGAGAAATAGTACAAGATTCTTACCAATTGGTTGGGCTGTATGTATCTCTGTTCCCTGAGGTGCATCATAATTCCAGACTACTTCTTTTCTCTGATTAATTTCGGTCACACCAAACTGGTGTGCAAACAGAATATTGCCGTTCGAAAGCATGACTGCATCGCTTATCTCGCCTTTAGAAGCCGGATGAGTGTATGACCAGGTAATTTTTCCATTCTTTACAATGTACATATTTTCTTTTTTTGCTTCGCCGGCATAAAAGAAATTGAAACGTGAAAGTCCTTCTCCCGGCAATATTGCCGGAGCTGACGGTTTGGAAACTGCAGGCTTTATTTCTTGTGCCGTGACAGGTTGATTTATCCAAAAGGAAATGACTATGAGAATGGTTGCAAATCCTCTACCAGACAATGATTTAAATAACGAATTAACTGATTTTGTGGCCATAGATGTAGATTTAATTATTTTGATTTAGTGCTTATTGGTAAGTAAATAAACTCAATTCCTTTTCCTTTCTTAAGATCAATGTTTCGGGAATATCGCATGGTTGCATCATTATCCCAATGTTCAAATACACCGAGGCTTTTTATGGGTTTTCCATCCTGCATGTATTTTGTGCCGGAAGGTGAATTTTGTGGTGTTGCCATTTCATGCAAAAAATCGTCAGCATTTTCACGTAGCAGAATCCGTGGAACGTTATGATAGCTGGCTTCGTTATTGTTTTTACTTTGTGCATACATAATATCCAATCCCACCGACTGAATGGCAACGCAATCAAACGATGCTATAACACAGGCAGGCCATTCCTGATTTTCATAAGGCACTACTTTGTTATTGAATGGCGGATTTGGGAAATGCAACGGATAACTGCGCCATTTACGTCCGCAGTACAAACCATCTAATACGTATAGAATCGTTTTTCCACCCAGGTTAGGTGAAGCTGCCAAATCGACAAGCGGTGAATAGGCGTTCTTTTTGCCTTCTTTTTTAGTGTTGAGTATCGAGTGCAGTTCGGAAGTCCCTTTGATCGAACCGGCATGATTCTTTCCGCTCATGGTCATTGCTGTCTGGCCTTCATCGCCATCTTCCATATAATTATAGGGATAGGAATGCAATTTTAACATCGCCATGTTAATCAGGTATGTTGCTTCTTTAATCTGGCGGGGCATAAGCTTGGCATCTTTGTATTTTCCGGCAGAGTAGGTTATTCCCTCTACCCAATCGGCAGATTCCAACCCGTGATAGTCACCATACCCCGGATTAACAGGTTGGTTTTTAGAGGCTGGTTTTTCCTGCAGGAACCGTACATCTTTAAACTCTTTCCATACGCATGTAAGCATGGCCGGAAAAATAGGTCGGCGTGCATCATAAACGATGATGTTGTTTTGCGGAACGTTGGCATTGTAAACTAATTGCCGTACCATAGCCAGTACCATTTGAGGCGTGGCATCACTCTGATTATCCGTTTTTTTCTCGCTGCTGTTATTCAGGTTAATTTTTACCGCCACTACCTCGCCGGGTTGATAGGACCTTTTTGCCATTCCACGGGTGTTCTGATTATAAAATCTGAAAATTTTATCCCAGGCATCTTTATCTTTCTTTACACCGGTGAGTTTTTGGAGTATAACAGAAAGCATTCCGTTTACTTTATCCACGTCTGTATTTTTATCAAGCCACCATTGGTCTTCGTTCTTCTTCCAGTTACCTGCCCATTTGGTTGCCAGTGGGTCCCGGGACATAACCACGCGTCCGGGGTAAATACCCTGTGCTTCACCAACGGGTTTATTGGATGCTCCCGGTTTCCAGTCAAATCCAACTGCCTGTACGAACGTTGTATCTTTTGGAGCATTTGCACCAAATGATTCTATGATACCAAGGGGCATAACGGTAAACCAACCAACGAAAACAATGGTGGATACAACCGATACGATCGATACGGCAACCTTATGTTTTGATAGTTTTCTTCCCAGCGCTTTAAAGGCAAACATACTCGTAATGACTGCAGTCAACCAGATTACAAAGGCACTTGCCAATGGAAATGCTGCTTGCTGACAAGGATACGATGCCCTGGAGGGTTTTGGAATAACCCGGATAAGGAACCATATCAGGGCGGTGAATCCAATGGCTATTGACGTGATCTTTCCATAAAACGAAGCCAGTTTACTTAAATTTATTTTCATAATATTGTTGAATATAATTAGTTGCGTTTATTCTCCAAAACGGAAAAATAACTTACCTGTAAAAGTATTACCAATGAATGTGTTTTTCTGACCTTGAGGACCTTCTTCTTCTGCCTGGGAGAATTTTGTACCAATAGCACTGATTCCGCTTAATATTGATATATTGCCTGAGGGGAAAGGAGGATTAATTCCTCCCTTTGAGTAAATCGATTTTTCAGGCGTAAACAGATGTAAAAATAAATCTTTTGTGGCGGACACAATGGTTATCGGCAATTCTTTTGTCTGCAATTTAACAGCGTAGAAATTTGAATAATATCCTTTAAATTCAGGGTAAATCCAGGTTTGACCGGTGATTGTATTGTTGTATTGTTTGTCGAAAACGCCGAACTGAGTACCTTTTAACCGGTTTTTCCAAACATGGTATGGTCCGTTAGCCATCAGCGTAGCCCCTGTTACCTGACATTCAGGATACGAGAACGTAATCCCCGTAAAGTCGAAAGATCCTGTCGGACTATATTCATAATCCAGTTGCATCCAACCACCCTGAAGCATAGTCCACTTAGCATGGCAGATACTATCGTAGACTAATTCAACCGCATAGCCATTCGGAACCGGGTAATGCTTTAGTTTCTGAAAGGAAGTTTTAAATCCTGCAAACAAAGGTCCATTATTGAACGACAAGGTCTTTGAATTGTTTTTAACTTCAAAAATCAATCCACTCTTTTTGTCGAAAGTGACTGATGTATTTTCGGATTTCAATGTCAGCAAACTATCCCGGTCAGTAACAACCACTTTATTTGCATTTTCAGAAATAGCCTGTTTAGCCAAAACTGAAGGTGAGCTTATATTCCAGGACCAGGTATTTAACTGACGGTTGAATTTATCGGTCGCAGTAACATAAAGCACATCAAAATCCTTCCAGTTTGCAAGCAAATTAAGTTTAAGCATTCCACTGTCGCCCGGTGCAATGTCAGGTGTTTCGATAGCTCCCGATTTTTTTATGGATTCAGTATTTGAAATCGGTTTAACATACTTCACCAGCTCATACGTGAATTTACACGAATTTAAGTTGGAGTAAAGATATCGGTTGTTGACAATCATGCCACTACTCATGTCATCCGGCAAAATTGATTGTTTAAAATGAACAGGCGACCATATTTCTTTAATCGTATAAAAGCTTCCTTCTTTTTCAAAATTCGGGCCTAATATACCATCTGGTGCCAGATTCCCCTGTGTGTCAATGCTGTCTTTCTTGTCTCTACGCTCAATACCTTCATCGGCAAAAACCCATAGAAAACCACCGGCTGCAAGGGGCTTTGAAAGCATTAAATTCCAGTAATCATCCAGACCGGCACCAAGTCCTCCATCAAATAACCCATGTAAAAATTCTGTGGGAAAATAAATTAAATTACCCTTGGTTAATGCATTGTACACGTAATTATATTTCGGATAGTGTTTTGTATCCGTGCCATTCACTTTCGACCAGGGTTCAATGACCGTTCTGCCCTGCGGATCGTAAAGCGAATAATCCGAACGAACATCTTTGTTGAAACCGCCTTCGTTTCCATTGTCCCACAATACAATTGACGGATGGTTGACATCGCGAATTACAGTTTCTTTAACCAGCCTGCGGGCTGTTGGAGTATCGTAGTATTTTTGCCATCCGGCCAATTCATCCAACACAAACATTCCCAGGGAGTCACACACATCTAAAAAATACTGATCGGGTGGATAATGACTCATGCGTACGGCATTCATGTTCATGTCTTTCATTAAATTGACGTCGATGATAGCCAGCTGTTTGCTGCTTGTCCGTCCGGTGGCAGGTGAAAACGTATGACGACACACACCACGGAACATGATTTTTGTACCGTTTACATAGATACCGTCAGCAAGCTTAACCTCCACTGTCCTGAATCCAAATTTCGTGATCTGTTGATGAATGATTGTTTTTCCTCTTTTTAAGGATAGCACTACCTGATAACGATTCGGATCTTCCGGATTCCAAAGCTTAGGATTCGTTATGAGGCCTTTAAGAGTATATTTTGCCGAATCAGCTTTTGAGTTTGTAGATATTAATTTTCCAACATTTTTACCATCTAAAGTCTGAATTTGTGCTTCTATGGAGTTGTTTTTTGACTCATGCTGAATAAAGACATCCAGGAGAAATGAACCGTTGGCTTTAGCATCTATTGCTACACGGTCAATAAATGTTTCCGGCTGGGCTTCCAGGTATACGGGTCGAAAGATGCCCCCGAAAACCCAATAATCTGAAATGCGTTCAGCCCTGTTTACACTGGCATTGGAAGACTCTTTGCTGACATTTACTTCCAACTGATTCTCCTGGTTTAACCGGATAAGTTTTGAAATGTCATATTTAAACCGGTAGAATGCACCCTGATGGATGGGTCCGGCTAATGTCCCGTTTATTTTTACTTCCGTATCGGTCATAGAACCTTCAAAAACAATGAAAATTCTTTTGTTCTTCCACTGTTTTGGAACGCTGAATTTATATTTGTAATAACCCCGTTCATTGGCTGCCATGTTTATTTTACCATACAGATAGGAACCAAATCCTTGTTGTTCCCATTGTGATGGAACCTGTATAGTGGTCCATTTATTACTATTCATGCCGTTGGTACAATAGAATTCCCAGGTTACGGTATGATCTTTATCGATGCCCGAAAGGTATTGTACTTCCGTTTGTTGTGCATTCAGATGGCATGCAATTGCAAGAATGAAAAGTAGAGATTGTATTTTCTGTATCATAATATGGTATTAATTAGTAACTCCCACAATTTTAAATGTATAGGCAAAATCACATGGCTTCTCTTTGGGAAAAGTGATTTTTAAACCGTTCGAATCCTGTTCGAAAACAATATTCTCTTTGCAACCGAGCAAAGTGACCTGACTGACTTTTCCTGCACTTACCGGTAAATGTAGAATCACTACAGGCACATCCGACCATTTCAATGCAATGGCATACAGATTCCCGTTTTTTTGAGTAAATCTGAATTGTCCCTCACTTTCATTTTTCCAGGCCCTGGTGCAATAAATGCCATCGCCGTTTACTTGTAACCATTTGCCAACACCCAATAAAATCTGTTTCTGTTCTTCCGGAATGGTTCCGTCACTCTTCGGTGAAATATTGAGCATGTAATTCCCATTGCGGCACACATTTTCGATTAGTTTTCGGACAATAGAAGCAGTATTTGTGAGTTTCATGCCTTCCACGTAACCGAATTTATCACCAATCGGATCGTCAACCTGCCAGTAATAGTTCGTTTTTTCTTTCGGAGCGCGTCCCTGCCGTTCGAAATCACGGATACTTCCTGCCAGATAGGCGTCACTTTTAGTGCTTATGGAAACCGCTTTACCCCACGACGCAGCCCGGTTGTAATAATAAGCAGCAAATCGCAGTTTAATTGAGTCGAGATTCCGGCTGTTTACGCCATTATCGAACCAAAAAATATCCGGTTTATATTTGTCAACCAATTCCTGGCAACGAGCCAGCCATTCTTCTAAAAAAGCTTTACTCTGAGGAGCTACCGATTGGTCTTCGATGACTTCTTCACCAGGTTTTACTTGTTTACGTGCCGGTGGAACCTGTGGGGGACCATAAAAATCAGCGTATTTCGGGTCGAATAAATCTGTTTTTACTGTCAGTTGGGGATACATAAAATCCCAGTTTTCCATTCTGTGATTCGATACACCAAATTTCAATCCTTGTTTTCTGACGGCTTTTCCCAATTCTCCGATAAAATCGATATGCGGTCCCATGTTTTTGGAATTCCAGCGCGTGAGTTTGCTGTCGTACATGGCAAAACCATCATGATGCTCGGCAGTAGGAACAACATATCTGGCTCCCGATTTCTCAAATAATTCCGCCCATTCGTTTGCATTGAACTGTTCCATTTTAAGTAATGGAATCAGGTCCTTGTATCCAATGGAATCAACCCGGCCAAAATGTTCTTCGTGCCATTTTTGAACTCCGGAGTTGCTGTACATGTGTCGGGGATACCATTCGCTGGCATGAGCTGCAACCGTATAAACACCGTAATGAATGAATATGCCAAACTTGCCGTCCAGAAACCATTCGGGTGTTTTATAGTTTTGTTCGATCGATTTCCAGGTGGCTTTGTTAGGACCTTTTGGAATATCTGCCGCCTTTCCGTTTGGTAACGAAATGGTTACTCTTGGTAAATCGGGACGGTTGTTGATCTTATTTTCCTGTGCATACAAAGTTGTCTGGGATAATAAAACGGCACTTAGAAAGATCAGTTTGATTTTATTCATTTTATAGTATATGCGAAAATTAGGATTCAAACTTTATGAATATACTTACCTGTTAATTAAGATTACAAATTTACATGAAAACATTTAAAATCGTAATGTATTTATGTACATTGAACTAGAATTAAATTCCAATAAAAGAAATGTTTTTGAATTTAGTTGTGAATATGCACAACAAATCCACCTGTTACATGTAAACTCAGGGTTAAATTATTCGTGAGTGACTTTATATGTAAACCAATCTACATCTACATAGCCTTTGTCGGCTATTGTATTGAAATTGAAAATTCCAATACGGTCGCCGCGATAATTTCCCCACGAAAGTTGATATGTCCCATCAACATCAATATATGTCTTGCCATTTATACTATAGGAGTATTTGCTGATTCCATCGAAATCCCAGAAAGATTTCAACCATATTTCAGGACCAGATAGTATAATGCCTTCAGTAACGATACCATTCATATCGTAAACCAGAGTCTTAATTCCATTCAACATCTTTACACCAAATGTACTGTATGTTAATGCGTAATGTGTTAATCCTGCGTATTGTCCTTCCGCCATATTACCAATGAGTATTTTCGTGGTAACTTCGTTTTTTGTTGTTCTGAAACACCGTTGGGTCAGGGTGTTCCCGGCCCGGAATAATACTCTTTTTGTATCTTCGGGTTTGATGGGTTTAAAAGCATAAAGACGAAGAAAACCAGGTCGTTCCATCAATGACCATTTATCCTTTCGGGGTTGGTAGTTCCATTCCCAATGTACAGATAGTTTGGGTGCATTGAAATCGTCATCTGATTGAATTTTTAAACAGGTAGAACTTTTGATGGGCTTATTACCACTCCAAACCATATTCCCAATGGTATCTGTTCCAACTTCTCCAATGATTGGCCAACCATTGATCCATGTTACAGGTAACAAACTGGCTACCCGACCTTCCCAATTCCCGCCCGATCCGTGATGCGTAATGAAATGCCAATCACCTTTTTCGGTTTGCAACAATCCACCCTGATTGGGCTCTCTGTCCGTATTTTTATTTACATGGTTTAATTGTTTTATCTCCCACGGACCGTAAATATTTTTGGAACGTTCCATCATAATGACGCGACCTTCTTTTTTTACTTCGCTGAAATAATGATAGTAAATGCCTTTAATTTTATAAAGCTTATTTGCCTCACTACCACTTGACTGGTGAATGATAGAATCAGATCCAGGGATAAGACTTTTACCATCGGGAGACATTTTGAAAAGATGGATGTTGTATTTCTTATTATTCACTGGATCAAGTGCATAATTAGTAGCTACGAAATACAATTGTCCGTCATCATCGCAAAACGAACAACAATCGTCCCAACCTTTTACTTTCCAGAATGAATGTAATGGTTCCCATGGCCCAGCCGGATTAGTAGCCGAACTCATAAAAAATCCATCATCGGGCGTACCAAAATAGACCCAGAACCTACCCTTATAATAACGGATAGAGCCTGCCCAAACCCCTTTTCCATAGCGGTTCATTTTGTCCCAGTTTAATTCGGGAGTCATAATTGTAATATCATCAACTACATGACTCAAAATTTCCCAATTTACTAAATCGTTGGAATGAAGAACAACTACTCCGGGTGAATATTGAAAGGTGGAAGATATAGCATAATAATCAGCCCCGACACGAATGGCATCCAGATCGCTGTAATCGGACGGAAGTACAGGATTGCAATAGGTCCCATTACCCTGGTCTCCCCATTTTGATGATATCTCTTTTGGCTTTGAAATTTGTGCAATGGCAGATATTGTGCAAATAATCGAAAGAAATGCCAGAATATGTTTGTGTTTTTGCATATTGGTTTTTTCTTTTTAATTTTAGCATCATCTTTATAGTAAAGATAACTACAAAACTCAAAAGATTAAATTTTCTATTTTACAATTTCTCCCGGCACTCCTTGAATGTCGATCTCTTTACAGTTCTGAATTTTTAAAGCCGGTCCTTCTGATTGTTTAATAACAACGTTTTTCAACACAATGTGCTTGCTTTCTTTAATTTCTCCTCCAAGTCGCGAACTGATATACACATTTTCAACAAAGATTCCTTCAATCTGATTTTCCGGCAGTCCATTGAAATACATGGCCCGGTTTGCATTCGTGCAGGATATATTTTTGATATGGATATTCCGAAAGGTGGGTGTGGTTACATCTGCTTTTTGTAGGACCGGTTTGCCTGTAATTGAATCGAACTGTGCTTCCACAGCCGATTTCCCCATGTAGTACAGGTCGAACAATAAAGGCTCCGTCACAATATCCATCATGGCGATATTCTCGGCAAAGATATTTTCTACAATGCCTCCACGACCGCGTTTGCTTTTGAATCGCAATCCGACATCAGTTCCTATAAATTTACAATTGGCCACTTTCATATTTCTGGCTCCGCCAGACATTTCACTACCAACAACAAAACCTCCGTGACCTTTAAAAACAGTACAGTTATCCACAATCAGGTTTTCACATAGCCGGGCACGTTTTCTGCCTTCTTCGTCTTTTCCGCTTTTAATACAAATCCCATCGTCGCCAACATCAAAAGTTGAATTGATAATCAATGTGTTTCTACACGATTCAAGATCGATTCCGTCACCATTTTCTGCATATGAAGGATTCCGTACAGCAACACCATCCAATATCACGTTTTCACACATCAGGGGATGAAGATTCCATGCCGGTGAATTTTGAAATAATACACCCTGTAAATAGAGGTTCTTGCATTCAATGAAATTAACCATGACAGGACGAAGAAAGTCACGAATGGAATTCCACTCATCCGCAGTCTTTAAATTGCGGGGAACATTCATTTCGGATAGTTGCTGCCCTTTCAGGTATTGTGCAGAGGGATACCAATAATCGGCACGTTTGAAAACACCACCTTTTGAAGTGAATTTTTTCCAGTAACTTTCCGTCACACTTTGTTTTTTTAACGGTCTCCAGTATTGACCATTCCCGTCGATCGCTCCGTCACCTGTAATAGCTATATTTGTCAAATTCCGGCCCGATATGGGCGATTGGCACCGTCTGGTGGCTAATCCTTCAAAAATGGTCTCGACTAACGGATAAAGGCTCTTATCGTGCGAAAAAAGGATAATGGCTCCTTTTTCAAGATGCAGGTTTATATTGCTTTTGAACACGACCGGTCCGGTTAGCCAGATACCCACCGGAACAATGATAGTGCCGCCGCCTTTTAAAGAAACAGCATCCATCGCTTTGGCAAATGCTGCGGTACATAAGTCAGTACCGTTTCCGACTGCTCCGAAATCCACTATCGATACACTTCTGTCAGGAAAAACAGGAATGTCAATTCGAGGCATGTCAAATGGAAGATCTTTGTACAAATACGCAAACCTGTAATTTTGTTGTGCGTGAATATTGATGGACAGAGTAATGATTACTATTGCCAGTGTAGACTTTAGAATTATGTTTTTCATAAAAAATAATTTCTTTCTAAAATATATGATCCTGAGTTTTTGTTCCTTAGAATGGAACTATTATTTTTTATTAACCTTAACGGATAATTTCGGGTTGTGGTATACCTGGCTTTTGTGCTCGTTGTACTAACGGGCAGGAAGAGTCTGAGGCATCATGTTTGAAAGACCGTCAACAATGTCCACTTTCTTTGAATCAATTTTAATAGTCGCACCGGTTAATCCATCGCGCTTGGCAGTGATGGAAATAGTTCCGGGTTTCATGGTTGAACGGATTGCTACCCGGTTGATGCCACACTCCGTATCCAGAAATAGATTGTTGGTGGTATTGAGTTTTGCTGCATTGAATCCGCCACGCCAGATGACCGGTCCTGAGACTGTGAAATCTACTCTCGCTTCATCGGTCGGGCAACGTCTTCCCTGTGCATCCACCACTTCAAAATCAATCAGTGCCACATCGCTTCCATCAGCCTGTAAGCCCTGTGGTCCGGTATGTGGAGTAAGCCTGATGGAAGCAGGTTCACCGGCAGTCTCAATTTCCTGTTGTGCTACCACTTGACCGTTTTTCGTTGCAATGGCTTTCAGTTTTCCGGGTACATAGGACACATTTGGGAACTCATAAATGTATCCGGTATTTACTCCAGCTTTTGAATCTACACTTTCAGGTTTTTCATCACTCTTGTATTTATCAATAAAATCGAATGTTTTGTTTGATATGCCTATTGATTTCCCGTTAAGGAATAGCTCCACCTTGTCACAATGGGTGGCAGCAACATACATGTTCTTCACTGTTTTAGCCGGATAGTTCCAATGTCCGATAATATGAAGGTCGGGCTTTTCGTTCTGCATAACCCTTGACACATAAAACAAGGATTTAGGCAAACGTACTCCATCTACTTTTCCGCTCACACGCAATACATAGCTTCCTTGCTGACGTCCATCAGCATTTTCATCCGTCAGATAGATCGAACAATAAGCCGACCATTTCGAGTGTGCCGGATCGGTATTGTCGATTCGGTTTTGTACGTATGAGTTGTACCGTGTTGCGGCTGCCAGGCTGAAGGTCTCAGAATTCCAGTGCCATGTATCGCCTCCGGGTCCCGGCCGGTTATTTGGTCCGGGTACTACATGCGGCTTGAAACCAAAGTGAGGAGCAGAGTAATCGTCCCAGATATTTCGTCCTGCTTCATCCCTGAAATCTTCCGTCTCAATGAGTGGTGCCTTATCACGGCGTGCTATGCTGTAACCACGAAAAATATCGTCTCCTGATATTTTGTCGGTTTGAGGTGCCTGGCCGATCATGACACCATAATATTCGGACATAGGCGTCAGTGCTTTGTTTTCTTCTGAAAGGTCATTATCGCGGGTACCCATGACCCGACCGCCAAACGGATCAAGTTCTTTGCGTAATGCAACCATCTGCACCATTTGTTCAGGTGTGACTATGGTATTTCCTGCTTCCCAAAAGAAGATACTTGGATTATTCCGGTATGAAATCATGGTGGCACGCATCACTTCAACGCGCTGATCCCACTGGCGACCGGTAACCAGTCGTTCCTTATCTCCGGCAGGGCATACTTCAACGATTCCGAATTTATCACATGCTTCTACATCGACACGTTGAGGAGCAACATGCATCCAGCGCATATAATTGCCATTGCTCTCACGTAACATGGACAATGTGAAATCATGCATCCAGTCAGGATATGCTCCACCCAGCCCGGCCCAGTCATTCGCCGAACGTTGGGCATAGCCTGTAAGCCATACAAAACGGCCGTTCAACCAGACACCCCCTTTGCCAACACCTCCTTTGAATTCGGTGTGACGAAACCCGGTACGTGTTTCACAAACGTCTACAACTTTACCATTTACACTGAGCACGGAAAATACACGATACAGGTATGGATCTTTCACATCCCAAAAGCGTGCCCCGATTAATGTGCCCGAAGCCGTCAGTATCTCTGCCTGATTCGCCACCAGGTCGGAAGGATTGCCATCTAATTTGGCAACTACCAGGCCTTCTGCATTAACAACAACTGCCGAAAGCGTGATAGAGGCATAATCATCTGTCTCATTCACCACTTCGGCCTCAATTTTCAATTCAGCGCTTTTTGCCTTTAAATCTATTTTTTCAGGATAAATATAGATTCCGGAAGTTTTCAGGTTTTCATAAAGAGGAAGGGTTTGATAAATCTTGCCTGAGACGATTAATGATGCATTTCGGTTTAATCCTCCGAAGTTAGGATTAAAATCCTTTGAATTCCATTGAAATCCAACTCCCGTAGCCTCTTCCTTGTATGTTGTGCTATTGTCTGCCTTTACAGCCAGGATATTTTCCTGACCATTGTATTTGATAAACGGAGTTATATCGAAACCAAAAGCAGTGACTCCGTTTTCATATTTCCCGATTGGCTGACCGTTGAGAAAGAAACGACCTGCCTGCCTCATCCCATCAAACTGAAGAAATATCTTCTGCCCATTGGCACTTGCCGGAAGTATGAAATGTTTGCGATACCAGCCGGTACCAAACATTTTTTGTCCTCTGTCACCACCTCCGTGACTAATAAACTGACGGTAAGAGTCGATATCATTCCAGGTATGGGGCAGGCTTATATCTGACCATTTTGAATCATTAAAGCCGGGTTGTTCAGCTCCGATAGAGTCGCCAAAAATAAATTTCCAACCTGAATTGAAGTTGTAGGTGGCTCGTGGCGAAACAGGAATCTGATACTTCTCTGATTTCGAATTTAACGTTACGGCGTCTTCTGCATGGATAAATGTAAAAAACACTCCTGCTATGAATAATAAGATACTGAGATTTTTTTTCATAATAAGTGATCTGAAATGCATGTATATATTTCGTTGGTTGAAACTTCTGTCAGTGAGAGAAATGGTTTATAATATCGGGTGGTTTTTAAGTTTCACAGGCCCCAGCAATCCGCCCGGCATCACCTTCCAGTTTCCGTAACCTGAAACCTTGTAATTGATGTCTACAAAATTGATTTCTTTGAATTTGCGCCATTCCACTTTTCGACGATCTAAATCGGCTATTGCATTGGCAGGCAGATTTGTAACTTCAATTTGCAGTGTGTTTTTCCCTTTCTTCAGGTATTTGCCGATTTTACATTCAAAAGGTACCGACCAAAGAGTTGTTACTGCTTGTCCGTTTACGATTACCCGGGCACTTTCACGCACATCGCCCAAATCAAGTACCCATTCATTGGTGCCGGGATCACTCATGGTGAACGTAGTGTTATAAATTCCTGTCCCACGGTTTATTTTGGCTTCTGGAATGTTCAATTCTGTCCACGATTCCAATGCATTTAACTTGAAATTTCCTGCTATTTTCGGTTCGCTTTGTTCGAAATGCAGGTTCCAGTTGCTTTTTAAATCAATGGATTGCTTCGATGCCTTCAGGTATTTCCATGCCGGAGTTTTGATCTCGGTTTGTGTGAATGTTTTTAATATTAATGATTCTCCTGATTTTAATTGCAGATAAACTTGTGTTTTTCCGTTTTCAACCCGTAATTTTGCTTTTCCGCTTTCACCGGTCAATGGATCGAATATCATGGCCGATTTTGCAGCTACTGTCAAAGTGATCCAACTATCAACATCATTGTTTTGCAATCCGCTTATAAAATAATGATACCCTTCTTCATTGGAACGACGGATTGCATGTAGTCCGAATTTGGTTTTCATTTCTTCCGGTGCTTTGCCAATAGCCTGCAGTGTCTTTTCTATGTCTTTTCCCGTTATAATTTCTCCGGCTTTTAAAACCCTGACTGATGTTTTATCAAAGTCGGTTTTTGAATCCAGTTTGCTCATTAATGTTTTCAACTCAGCTCTGCGGGTCTGCAAACTGGCAAAACCCGGTACATCAGTTGGAAAATTGTCAATGAAAACAATTTTAGCACCATGCTCCACCAGACTTATCAGATGTTTCAGTACATCCGTTGGCATTTTCTTCACTGCCGGGAGTATCAATGCTTCATAACTGCTTCCTCCGGACGTTACTAACTTGCCGTTGACACATTTGGTTGAACGGATAAACTGATCGGATATGTAATCCACATCATATCCGCTTTGGTAAATCGATTGAACCATCCGGATAAACACTGGCATTCGTTTGTCCATTTTATGAATGTCGAATTGAAGCAGTCGTCCATCCAGATCATTCCAGGCATCGTAAACAGGCAGGTAAATCAGAAAATCATTGTCCGGTTTTCCCAGTTGCAGGAATGATTGACATCGGGTTATATACGAAAACATGGCCGGAGCATCATGCCAGATCGTATTGTTTGGCGTCATATTGACGGAAGCATAAAATTGCCATCCCGGCCATGCAGCTTCTTTGGGCGAATAGGGAGTTCCATGAAAGTAACAGTGGTTTACTCCCGAAACAAAGAATAAATCCAGTTCAGGTTTGCATTGCGATAAGGATGTACGGAAATGTTCTGTCAACCAGGTGAATGTTTCGGATGAGGTGAATGGTTTTCCTGAAATATGTGCTGCCGAAGAGGCATATTTCAACATGGATATATCCGAGTAGTTTTTTATGGTCAGCGAATCTTTGCGTAATCCTTTGATATCAAAATCAGAAATACCAAAGCTCTCACATTCGGGAACGTCTACTGTAGCATATAAATCAATCAGATTTCCGGGTGATCCGTGTGCCTGATTGCGCGTTTTGCTTCCATGCAAATGTGCCCAATCCGTCCACTGGCTGGTGAAATTATCAAGAAGTAATTCTGCCAGTGTTTCACGATAATCCGAAACCAGGCGGGCCGTTTCATCCGTACGCTCAGAAGTTAAAAAAGCTGGCAAATGTTCTTCGAGTTTGTAACCGCGACGAGTATAAAATTGCTCAAAGAAATCTTCCGTCCAATCGGCACCATACACTTCGTACGAGTCGTTGAAAAAATTATGAGGATAGGGGGTGTTTGATGACGTAAATGCATTTTCAAACCGACTAAGATAGTTTTTTACAGCACGTTTCGAAAAATGGTCCATCACATAGCCTTCTCCTCCCGGTGCGGCACGCTTTACTTTTTGGAATGTTTTTCCGCAAAAAGCAGCAATAATTGTCCAGTCACCTGTTGGTGCTTTCCAGTTCAGCTTCCCGGTTTCATCCACTTTTGATGTCAGATCCAGGCATTGGTTTTTAATGCTAAAAGCCATCACACGGTTAAGTTTTGCTTTCCCCTGCTGGCTTTTTTCCTCCGGAATAAGAATTTTGGAAAACTCTTCGCCTTCTTTTACGTTGTATTCGGTGGTGATGAGTTTAGAAGCAGCATCTTCGATGGCTACTTCAGGTCCGCCAAACGGCCATCCGGTCCCTGTGTTCATGTCAGTTTGCATCCCGACCCTTTTGGTTTCAACAATGGTATGCTGAAGCATTTCCATCCATTTCGGTGAAAGAAACTTCATTTCATTCGCTTCGTTATTCTGAACGCCATAAATGGGCGTTATTTCAACCGTACCCATTCCGGCACGGGCGTATTCTTCGAGGTTATATGTCAGATTGGCTTTATCAACCGCATTACCCAACCACCACCAACGGGCGCCGGGATGCATCTCTGTGGTGACTGTTGGCCAGGATGTTTGCGCAATACCGGTTGCACTGCATAATAATAGAGAAATAAACCCGATTACCCGAACGGGGGCTTTGAAAATTTGAAATACTGATTTTATTTTCATACTGTGTTTTTATATATCCTGAGTAGAGTCTATGAATTGTTATCGAATAAACGAATTTAATTCCCCCGAAGGAGTAAGTTGTTACCTGAAATCAAACCACAATTTCATGCTGATTCCATCATCTCCTTTTTTGATGCGTATCATTCCCGGTTGGCTTTGTGGTCCTAATTGCGGAATAGGCTTAAAATCCCGGATGGCAGGAATCTCATACAGAAACGATAAATCTCCGGCAGGGAAGTCGGGCATGGTATTGATTTCATCCTGTCTGCCTGTTGGTTCCTGGGGAGTGAATACCCGGAAGAAAACCCCGTCACTTTCGCTGTAAATACTGAAAGTGGATTGGCTGGTTTGCAGACTGGCCCAATACAAATTGGCGTGATATCCTTTGAATTCCGGATAAACCAGATGTTCAAAGTTTTCTCCGGTAATTGTGTTGTTATAGGCTTTGTCCCAAAGTCCGTAATTAGTGCCAGGAATACGGTTTTTCCATACCCTGTACGGTCCGCGTCCAAACCATTTCATTCCTTTTACATTTGCTTCGGGATAAGAAAATGTGAATCCAAAATTAGTTATGTTTTCTTCCATAAACGAATCATCGAAGCCGGTACCACCGGAGGCACGGTTGAGCATCAATGCCGACATGTGCAACATGCCCACAGGTGTCATTTCCCAACGAATGGAATCAACCCCACCCAGATAATAAACTGTCAACACTGAATTATCCCCTTCCTGACGAATCTTTGACTCTTTCAATTTTATTTTCATGCCAACGGCAATTGGTCCGTTAACAAAAGATATTTCTCCGTTCTTATTTTTGACTCCGGTAATTAATCCTGTTTTTGAATTAAATTTCACTGAAACATTATTTGCTGAAAGCGTGATTGTGCTGTCAGGTTGAGCAATGGTTGCTTTTCCTCGTTGATCAACAGCATTCATTTCCTTTTGAACGTATTTCGTGGCAAGCTTAACAGGCCATGTCCAGTTACAGATGGATTTTCCCTGAGCATCATAAGCTTCCAGCTCCAGAACATCCGACTGAAAGAATTTATCTGAAACCGGCATTTTGGCTTTAGCTGCATCGCCCGGTTCTAAATCCGGCAATGTGACAATCCCTTCTTCCATCAATATTTTTGAGGCATTAGTCAGGGGCGAACCAATGGAATACAACCGGTATTTCATGCTACATTGCTTAAAACCGGTATACAGGTAATGATTCGAAACGCTAATTACGCCTTTGAATGAAGGTGTAATCATCATCTTCTTCACCTGAACCGGTGACCAGACTTCGCGAACTGTGTAAAAGCTTGCTTCTTTTTCACGGTATGGCCCTACTATTCCATCCGGTGCATTGTAATTATCCGAATCTAATTTTCCGTTTTTATCCGATCTTTTTACCGCTTCGTCCACATATGCCCACATAAATCCACCTGCAAAAAGCGGACTCTCGGTATATTTGTTCCAAAAATCCTCCAATCCGGCTCCCAGACCCTGATCGTATAGCCCATGCATAAATTCTCCGGGCATAAACACATTGTATCCATTCGTAAACCGGGCTATGCCGGTCTGGTATGCCGGGTAATGATGTGTGTCAAGACCGTCGAAATCAGCCCAGGGATGAATAACATGGCGTTTTTGGGGGTCGTATTGTGAAAAAAGTTTATCTGTATTCGTGTTCCAACCACCTTCGTTGCCATTATCCCACAGGACAATACAAGGATGGTTAACATCACGCACGACCATTTCCCTGACCAGCTTTTCACCGGTAGGAGTGTCGTACGCATTTTGCCATCCGGCCAGTTCATCCAGGTAAAACAAACCCAGTGAATCGCAAATATCCAGAAAGTGTTTATCGGGTGGATAATGTGACCTAACTGCATTCATATTCATCTCTTTAATCAATTGAACATCCTGCAGACTGATGGCACGATTGGTGGTACGTCCTCCATCCGGATAGAATGAATGGCGGTTAATGCCTTTCATGATTATTTTGACTCCATTCACATAAATCCCATCCTGACGACGGAATTCAACGGTACGAAATCCAATCCTTTCGGTGAAAATATGTACCACTTCATTCTTTTCATTCCGGAGTTCCAGTTTCAGATTATACAGGTTTGGAAATTCAGGATTCCAGCTGGATACATTATTCCATTGCGTAGTGATTGTTTGGGATGTACTGTTGGATTTCAAACCTGACTGTTGGGATTCAAATTTCATAGCTCCTGTTAAAGGTGATATGGAAGTAGAAAGTGAATAATGATCGGGTAGGGGTGGGGTGAAAATTTCAGCAGTCAGTTTGCCATCAGCCTGTGCATTAACAGCTATGCGTGTAATATGAATTTGTGGTTTTGCTTCCATGAATACCGGGCGGTATATCCCTCCGAACAGCCACCAGTCAGCACGTCGTTCAGCTCCATTGACTGATTTATTGGTTGAATGTTTCGATACTTTTACTTCCAGTTTATTCTTAGCTCCGGCTTTTAATTTATCTGTAATATCATACGTAAACCTGTAAAAACCACCCTGATGAATTTCTCCGGCTAATTGACCGTTTATTTTCACCTCGGTATCGGTCATCACACCCTCAAAAATAATCGTAACCTGTTTGTTCTTCCAACCGGAAGGTACTGAAAATGTATATTCGTACATTCCCTGTTCCATGCTTGGATTTTTTAATCCGGCTTTATACCACCTGCCGTAGGTGTATTCGCCAAAACCCTGGATTTCCCATTGCGATGGAACTTTGATCTTACTCCATTTTTTACTGTTCATTCCTGCCGAACAATAAAATCGCCATTCTTTTTCATTGCCCAATCCGGTTCCTGACAAATAAAGTGTTTCGGTATTCTGGGCAAAAATGCTGATTGAAATAAAACTCAGGAGAATCAGGAATGTGTTTTTCATGGTTGTTATTTTAAAACTTAACAAACAAATTTACGTTCAATTTTATGATCTGCCAATTACAATCACAGATTTTGAATGATTTTACAGGTAATTGCTATTATTGTCAATTTATTTTTGGAAAATGACCATGAATCACATAGTTTTTAAGGATCAGATGAATGAGTTAAAACCGAAAAGCTGTCTTCAATTTCTGATGACAGCTTTTCATTTATACAAGCAGTTAAAATGTCATAATGTATAAATAACATTTGACTCTTCAGCCTTTTATTTTTCTGTTAATATAACTCTGTTGAATAAATGGTAAGAAACTTCTAAAGTAGAAATTGATCCGGCTTTTTAAACTACAGAAAGAATATAATTTCAGTATTCATTTATAAATTCAAATTCTTCAGATGAGCAAACCTTATTTGCCTAATTCAATGCACCCCATGATGAACGGTCCTGTAGCTTTAGCATCATTTTCCCTGATTTTCTCACCAATATAGTATTCAAAACTACCATCTCGGTAAGGTGTGCCACCTAAACCACCTACTGCACAACATCGGGTCAATGTCAGCGTACCATCCTTATTCTCAATCAGTAACTTGTCTACAATTCCGTTGAATGCCTTTTCGGCAGTAGCTTTGTATTTTTTATCGATATACCCTTTATTTACAGCTTTGGCAAGTGCATACATGCATTGTGTGGTTACCGAGGCTTCCGGATAGTTCCCTGAACGTTTTGGCTGATCGATTACTTGTGACCAGAGTCCGTTACTGTCCTGGTATTTTGGTAGTGTTTCCGCAAGTCCCTGAACAATGGAGATGAGCTCCCCCCTGCGTGGATGATCTACCGGAATGTAATCCAGAGCATCAACTACCGCCATAAAATACCAGCCAATGCTGCGTCCCCAGAAATTAGGTGAAACACCCGTTACGGGATTTGCCCAACGTTGGCTTTTGCTTTCATCCCAGGCATGATAATAGAGTCCTGTTTTTGGGTCAAACGTATGCCGGTGGCAAAGTGTAATTTGACTGATTGCTTCATCTATCCATTGCGGTTGATGGAAAGTTGCACCATAATGCGCCATAAACGGGGAAGCCATAAAAATTCCGTCTAGCCACATTTGATGTTCATAGATCTTTTTATGCCAGAATCCTCCGTCTGAAGTCCGGGGTTGTTTCTTTAACTGATCCGTCAAGTGATCCATGGCAATTTTATACTTCTGATCTCCGGACTTTTGGTATACATCAAAAAGCATATTCCCGGATTCAATAAAGTCGAGGTTGTAAGTTAACGGATTGTATAAATGGATGTCGCCACGAGTGTTGATCACACTGTCGGCAAATTGTTTTACATAGTCAAAATAACGTTCATCTCCCGTTGATTTCCAAAGCTTAAGCATGGCAGAACAGCCAACACCCTGGGAATAACTAAAATACAGGCGTTTCCCATAGTCCAGTTGCCAGGCTTTGGGGAACCGGCGTATTTCAGAATCGGCAAAACGACGCGCATAGGTCTCTTTCGCAGGAGTATCCGTACGAAAAGGTGTTTCCGGTAATCCTGTTTTAGAAGATTGAAATACAACGAATAAAAATATTATGGTCAGAACCGACAGGATTTGTTTTTTCATGAAATAATCCATTTAAGTTTATAAAAAATAATTCTCAGCAAAAATACAAAGGAATGTCTTGGTGGGCTTTGATTTTTTGATCGATTTATGGTACTTTCTGATATTTGTTTGGTCTAAATTTCAATTAAACAGTTGAAACATGATTATTTCGGATCTACAAAAAAAAATGATCTGTGTATTTGAAAATGGCATAATGAATCTATTAAACTTAAAAAAAATATTTTTAGAACATCTGTTTCTGTCATTTTCTGATTCTATTTGTCCCATTACCCTCCACTTAACCTTCACTAAGCTTTCACTAAACCTCATCAAGTATTAATAAACAGTTAAGCTGATAATACGGTTCTATTGCGGAGATATTGCGCTCTAATATTAGACCGTATCATTACCGTAATATCACCGTAATACCACCGTAATATGACCGTAATATCTCAGAAAACTAACAAAATGCTTAGCGAAGAACTACTGGAGAATTTGCATATTAAAAAAAGAACATTATATGCATTATATCTTATCCGAAAAAAATATGGGAATGAAAATTTCGGTTCCTGAATTGTTTTGGGCTTACTGACCAGATTAGAGCAGGGGAAACGGTAGTAACATAGTGATGGTTGGATGAAAGTCTGCACTAAATGCCTGTTGTACATACTAATATATTCCATATAAATCTATTGCAAGTTGTCGTGAACCTGCTATGCGTAGAATTCTATTCAAAAACCTGAATAAGAAGCAGTAAAGTATTGTCAGGGTTATTAACCCGGGCTAAGTCAAATTTTTTTGAAACGATATCTGTATAAAAAAAAGGCTGTTTCCTGAAGAAACAACCCTTTTTTTATACAGATAATACAATATTAGACCAATCCTCCAAAAATTGAAAAGATAATGGCCGCTAAAGCAGCGCTGACAGGAATGGTAAGCAACCAGGCAATCATTAAATTCTTTGTAACTCCCCAACGGACCGCTGATAATCGTTTGACTGCGCCAACGCCAATAATGGCACCGGTAATGGTGTGGGTTGTACTTACGGGGATTTTGAGTATTTCAGTCAGAAACAAGGTAAAGGCACCCGCGGTTTCAGCAGCAACACCTTCGAGAGGGGTTACCTTGGTAATCCGTGAACCCATCGTCTTGACAATTTTCCAGCCACCCGACATGGTACCTAATGAAATGACGGTAAAACAAGAAAACGCAACCCAATCGGGTAGATCTTTTATACTGGTAATTCCCATGTCAATTCCACGTGCATGTGCAGCTATCATGGCGGCTGCAATGATTCCCATCACTTTTTGGGAGTCATTCAGCCCGTGGCCTATACTGAATAATCCGGAGGAAACAAGTTGCAATCGTTTAAACCATAAATTGGCTTTGTGAGGATTTGCATTTTTGCAAATGTAAAATATCAACATGGTCAGTAGTGATGAAACGATCATGCCAATTAACGGGGCCAACACGATAAAAGAAGCGATCTTTATGATCACAGCACCCCGGATCGATTGAAAACCGCTGTGCATAATAGCAGCCCCTGCAAATCCACCGATTAAGGTGTGCGAGGATGAAGAAGGGATACCCAGCCACCAGGTTGCCAGATTCCATATGATGGCTGCCACAATTCCGGAAAAAATCACAGGCAATGTAATGTAATTTTCAAATACCGTTTTAGAAACGGTATTGGCAATTCCAAATTCACCTATGATATACTTGGCTATGAAAAAAGCTGCAAAATTGAAAAATGCAGCCCATATTACGGCTTGAAAAGGTGAAAGTACCTTCGTGGACACGATGGTTGCAATAGAATTTGCAGCATCATGAAAGCCATTTATAAAATCGAACAGCAAAGCCAGTACGATAATGGTTATTAAAAGTGTCATTTTTTAGAGTTAGAGTTATTATGCGTACTTAACAATGATTGTCTTGATAATTTTACCGACATATTCGGCTGCATCGGTAGCTTTCTCAAGTTCATACATAATCTCTTTCAGTTTGATCAGTTCAATGCCATCCTTTTCTTTTTCAAACAATTCGATAATGAAGTTTTCGTATACATCGTCAGCCCTGTTTTCAATGTCATGTAATTCAGAACAAAATTCTTTAATTTTGTTTGAATTTTTTTTCAATACATCCAATTCATCAACTGCTTTGCCGATGCAGATGGCTCCTTCGCGGATTAATAATGCCAGATCAATGGCTTCTTTTGGCAATTGTTTAGGGTTGTACAGTACAATTCGTTTCGCACAACTGTTGATATAGTCGGTCACATCATCCAACCGGTTGGCTAAATGGTGGATGTCTTCCCGGTCGAATGGAGTAATAAAAGTTGTATTCAGTTCATCAAAAACACGGTTATTTAAAACATCACCTTTTTTTTCTTGTTCTTTGATCTTCTTGTAATACTCAATAGCAGATTCATGGTCATTATGTTGTACGCATTCGATGATTAAATCGGAAGCTACCAATAAGACATCTGCCATTTCTTTCAATATCGGGAAAAATTTGGGTTCTTTCGGAATGAAATTGTTGAGAAAGGAATTGTTCATAACAAAATTGATTTTGTGTTATTTGTGAAATATTTACTTGTTTTTTAGCTGATTATACTACTTTAGAACGATGAATGTTGGTTTCTTAATTCACCTTAAATTGTGTTGCAAATTTACGAAAACCGATTTATATAATCGTATATTCATGAAAATTTAATACAAATGTAACATACTATCAATAGACTGACATCATGCTGTTTAAGTAATTTATAAAAGTTAATTCTTAGAAGGTTTAAATTTTTAAGAATTTTCCAGACTTTTAAACCTGATTAATTTATTAAAATTAACCTGTGTGTAAAAACCATTTGGTGGAATACTCAAAAAAAAGATAAAATTCCCGTTTTGTCAAAGAATATTGAGTTAATGGTCGAAAAAAACAAAGGAAAAATTTTTTTTCGACTGGAAAATGTTATACTTTTGCAAAACTAATTAGTACTAACAAAAAACTCTAAGAAAATGGCTTACGTTATTTCAGAAGATTGTATTGCTTGCGGTTCATGTATCAGCGAATGCCCTGTTGAAGCAATTTCAGAAGGTGATATTTATGTTATTGATGCTGATGTATGCACAGATTGTGGCACTTGCGCCGATGTTTGTCCTTCCGAAGCAATCAGTCCCGCAAATTGAACACCTCAATAAATTTTTAAAACCTGTCCGATACCGGACAGGTTTTTTTTATGCATTATTTCTCGGGATTTGATATTCTTTGGAATTTATATAGATTCTAATGCATTGTAAATAAATTCCATTATTCTTTATATCTTCATTCTTTCTTCAGTTCTACCAAAAAACGATTCCATGCAGATGCTTTTTTAGCTTTGTTCTGTATTCGAATGGCGGTTATTCCCGGATTGTCCAACCAATCAGGATACCTGTCCTTAAAATAAAAACCACCATCTTTCATATCCGAATTTAGTACCAGATCATTAACAACAGATGAACTGACAGGTATTGTTACTGTAGCTGTAAAAAGTGAAACAGGGCCCGGAAAACATTTTATCCAAGGGGACTGATTGATTTTCTGAATGAATGCAGAATCAACAAAACGGATCTCAACGGTTGTTCCTTTGATCCATTTGATGTCATTCCAAGTAAAAAGAAGCATGTCGTCATTTTTTTTATATACTGACCCGGATCCATTTTCAATAGTTTACAGATCAATTTATGTTTATCCGTTTTTTATGGCCATTGATACTTCTAATACATTTATTCTGTTTACTTTTGTAAGTAAAAAATATTTATAAAAAGATACATTCATACCATTTCAACCTAACTACATATTCTGTCATGAAAAGAAACAATCTGATTTTTTCACTCCTGTTACTTTCGTTTATGGTAACAGCCAGGAACCCTGTGGACGATTTTGTAAACAATCCGCTTCTGGTAAATGCCAATATCAGCTTGTTGGTGAAAGACATGAAAACCAATAAAACGATTTGTCAGTATCGTCCAAATAACAGTACCATTCCGGCTTCTACCATGAAGCTTGTAACAACCGCCACTGCTCTGGAATTGCTGGGTCCTTCATTTTGTTTTGAAACTAAACTTGAGATTGACGGAACATTAAGCTCAAACGGGGTGTTGAACGGAAATTTATACATTCGTGGTGGTGGAGATCCGACCCTGGGTTCGGAACATTTGGGTGATAAGGATTTTTTGACTAAATGGGTAGCGAAAATTCAACAAATCGGTATCAAACGCATAAACGGTCAGATTATAGCCGATGGCTCTTTGTATGATAACCTGGGAGTTAACCCTAAGTGGACATGGGAAGATATAGGCAATTATTATGCGGCCGGTGCCTATGGAATTTCGTATATGGATAACACCTACCAACTGGTATTGCGATCGGGAGCAGAAGGAACGACGCCTGAGATTTTACGCGTCATACCCGAAATACCTGCTTTGACCTTTGAAAATCATCTGAAGAGTACAACCATAGAATTTGACAGTGCTTATTTTTATGGTGCTCCCCATTCCTATTTGCGTAGTATTCATGGTGAAATTCCCGCCAACAGGCTGGAGTATATTATAAAAGGAGATATTCCAAACCCGGGATTGTTGCTGGCTGAACATTTTCAGGATCGATTAGTGGCAAGCGGCATTTCAATGAACCGCTTACCTTCGGATGTTGCGTACAATCAAAATAATCGAAGGGTAATACTGGTTCAGAATTCACCTCCGTTAAGTGACATTATCAGGGAAACGAATGTCAAAAGCAATAACGGTTATGCCGAGCAAATTTTCAGGTATCTGGCACTCCAAAAATATAAAATAGCAACTTCCAATGGTGCTGTTGAAGTTGTCAGAGCGTTTTGGAAATCAAAAGGGTTACCCGTGGAACAGCTTTTTATGTACGATGGCTGTGGCCTTTCTCCGGTAGATGCTGTGTCATCTGGTTTCTATGTTGATTTACTTGTCTATATGCAGACAATAAGTTCCAACAAAGATGCTTTTTTTAATTCTCTTCCTGTTTCAGGCAAAAGTGGTACATTGACAGGATTCCTCCAAAAAACGCCCTTGCAGGGAAAAGTACATGCCAAAAGCGGTACTATTTCGAGGGTAAAATGCTATGCCGGATATATAGATTCGAAAGGACTAAACTATGTTTTCGCCATTATGGTCAATAATCCGAATGGAACTTCAAAAGCCGTAACCCGAAAAATGGAAGAGTTTTTACTGTCCATTGTTGAGAGATAAATTTTGTTCACTAAATTTCAATGACCTGTGAAGAATAGTTTTTATATAAAGAAAACACCGTCGACCAATGCGCTTAGTTGGGGAATGAACCGTGAAAAACCATTGACAGAAGGATTCGTGGTATATACTGATTTTCAAACGGAAGGTAAAGGACAACCCGGTAATTCATGGGAATCTGCAAAAGCCAAAAATCTTCTTTTCAGTATGGTGCTTCACCCACTTCAGGTGCCTGTGGCAGAAGTATTTCTTCTTTCGCAACTGGTAAGTATCGCATTAAAAACAACGTTGGACGAATACACCGGGGATATCACTGTCAAATGGCCGAATGATATTTACTGGAAAGACCTGAAACTGGGAGGAATTCTGATTGAAAACTCACTTCAGGGAAACAAAATCAGGACAGTAGTTATTGGCATTGGTTTGAATGTAAATCAAAAATCCTTTGAAAGTAATGCTCCTAATCCGGTATCATTGTTGCAGATAACGGGCAAAAGCACCAACCGTAAACAGCTACTCCAGAAAATTCAAATGAATATCATGAGCTTATATAGCAGTCTTGATACCAAAAAAATCCGTACAAAATATGCTGAATCCATGTATCGCAAGGATGGGTGTCATTTATACAGGGCAGAGAATGAAACTTTTTCAGGTAAAATAACCGGAGTAATGCCTGACGGGCAACTGGAACTGGAAACGGTAATCGGGGAACAAAAAAAATACTATTTTAAAGAGGTACAATTTATTCTTTAGTCGGTTACAACAGCAACAAATTAAATCCTCTTATTCCTGAAAAAGGATGAATCGTTGTTATTTATCTTCTTTTATCTCTTCAAAATCAACATATTCACCTTCGCTTTTATCAAAGATTTTTGATTTGTCATTGGGTTGATCCATCACTTGTGAGTTTGTATTCCCGGAAGTACGGTTCTTTTTACCAAATGAGAAGAGCGAGCGTATGAATCCCAGGACCGACATGATGATAAACAGGCCGACGAAAAGAATGAAAATTAAAATGGCAAATATAAAACTCATAACTCAATTATAATAATTTAAAATACTTCTTTTGCTACTCTTTTTACGCTTTGAGTTGCCATCATGCTGTAAAAATGGAGGCTTTGTACCCCATACGCTTTCAGTTCTTTAGCCTGTTTTGTACACCATTCAACGCCTACTTCCATGGCATCTTCATCTGTCTTGCATTTGCGAAGCTCTATGGCAAATTCTTCAGGTATATCCGTATGAAATATCTTTGGTAATACCGTTAGCTGGTTTGCCAGTGTAATCGGTTTAATTCCCGGGATAATCGGTACATTGATACCTGCTTCTTTGCATTTATCCACAAAATCAAAATACTTCCGGTTATCAAAAAACATTTGAGTGACCAGGTATTCTGCTCCGGCATCCACTTTTTGACGGGCATAGTATATATCCGATTCCAGGTTGGGTGCTTCATCATGTTTTTCCGGATAACAAGCCATTCCATAGGTGAAAGGGACAATCGGTGACTTCATTCTTGAACCATCCAAAAACAAGCCCTGATTAAAATTGTTCACTTGTTCCTGCAGTCCTGTAGCATTTTTATATCCGGTAGGAGAAAATTCCCGTTCATGTTTTGCTTTATCCCCCCGTAGCAGAAGCAGATCGGTGATTCCCAAAAATTGCAGGTCGATCAGTGCATATTCGGTTTCTTCGGGTGTGAAGCCGCTGCATATAATGTGAGGTACTACTTCTATGTGGTATTTGTTCTGAATAGCAGCAGCAATGGCTACCGTTCCCGGACGATGACGTTCGGCAACCTGCTCGAACAGGCCATGCCCGTTTTCTTTAAATACCAACTCACTGCGATGTGTGGTGATATTGATATATTTGGGGTCAAATTCGCGCAGGGTATCAATGGTTTTGTACACTGTTTCAATGCCATTTCCTTTAATCGGAGGCAATAATTCAAATGAAAATACCGTCGATTTGGCAGATCTGATTTTTTCTACAACACTCATCAATAATAATTATTTACAATTTACAATTCAACAAAGCTATTAACTATGAAATTTGAGTGCAAAAGTACTCATTTTTTTTAAATTGAATAACAATCGCGAGTAATTGTTAACAAGCTATATAAAAATGAAACTTTTTTTTCTGAACTGACACTTTGCATTCCACGTTTTTTTATTATTCAACCCTACAGGTTAAAATTTTAAATGCATAATGAATAAGTTCAAAACCGATAGGGAAGAAAGATAATAAAAAAGTTTATTATTGTGCCGATGAAGGAGTACCGGCTTCGCTTCCGATAATCACATTGCCCAAAACAATGTGTTCGGTATTTGTAAAACTCATGGGAGTAATAGCAGCATTGATCCTTACATTTGAAAAATAGATATCTTTTATTTTTTTAGCCGGAAACCCTTGAATTACCAGTCCTGCACTGGTTGCTTTAAGGCAGAACAGGCTATCCACAAAAACATTCCTGATTTCAGTATTATGTCCGTTCCCTTCACCGTGATAATTTGATGTGATGTAAAAGCAATCCTCCACGTCATTAAATGTTACATTGTTCACGTAGATATCGGTAATATATCCACCCCTGTCAGGATTTGATTTCAGAAAGATTCCTCTCTTGCAATATCCGGCCGATACGCAGTTCTCAATAAATACATTGCGCACTCCACCCGACATTTCACTTCCGATAACTATACCGTGCAGACCTTTGAACCGACAATTCCGGATAATGATATTCTCGGATGGAATGCCAGTTGATCTTCCTTCATCATCCCGGCCTGACTTGATAGCCACATTGTCATCGCCATTGTCAAAATTAATATTTTCGATCAATACATTTTTGCAGTATTCAGGATCAATACCATCATTGTTGATATTGTGGGCATTATAACTTACCCTGCGCACGGTAATATTCTCCGACTTTAAAAGGTGAATACACCAAAATGGTGAATTGGTAATGTTTATGTCTTCGATCAGAATGTTTTTGCAATCATAAAGTTGAATCAGTTGCGGACGCAAATAGTGATTGGCTCCAAATATACGTTTGTTCAACGGGACGTTGTTGTGATTCATATCGCGGCTGGCTTGCTGGTCGGTTTTTTGCAAATCACGCCAGGTGCTGAACGTTTCACTGGAATTACCATCTATCGTTCCTTCGCCTGTAATAGCTACGTTTTGAAGTTTATAACCGTATATAAACGGACTGTAATTTAAAATAAAAGTTCCTTCCCAACTTGTTGGAACCACCGGTAGGTATTTGGATGGATCGGAACTAAACTTAATTCTGGCACCTTTTTGAATTTCGAGACATACATTGCTCACTAAATGAATCGGACCTCCAACAAAGTAAATCCCTGCAGGCACCACTATTTTAGCACCTTTCAACCGGGTGCATTCAGTCAGGGCACGATCAAATGCTCCTTTACAATCGGTTATTGAATCGCCTACCGCACCAAATGCAAGTATAGAAAGTGTGCTGGCAGGAACCGGTGGTACCTGGATATTCTTTAAAACAGCATTTCTTTTCTCGATACGCGTTGTAGCTTCATTTTGGCTTTTGCACGATGTAAAAAATACTATTATTATAAGAAAGGAGACTGAATAAATTGAAATTGTATTTTTCATGATCGTAGATGAATGGTAGTAGTTTCAAAAATGAAATGCATCTGAAGATTGAAAATGGTTGTTTTATTGTCAGATATTAAAATTTATGCCGGATTGTGTTTGGCGAACAACACGGTATGAATCTTTAAAAATTATCCTTTTTTGCATTCCTGAATAATGGAATGGTAAGTCCTTTAATTTTGCCGGCGACTTCAAGACCAGCATTCCTACCTGTATCAAGTAAAATAATATTCTGGTTTATTTTGTCATATAGCTGAACATCAATCAACGAAGTCATGCTTTCATCAATCCGTCCATCCATAAAACCTAAAACAGGTGAGGCAAGTTGTGTCGTTTTTTCCCGGTGAGCAAGTATTTCAAGGCGGTATTTCTTATTCTCCAGGATCAGTTTCACTTCATTCCTGTCGGCGAATGATTTAATAAGTTTAGAGCCGTTATAGGTGGTGAATTGAATCAGATGGTCGTGAATCCAAAGCCCCGCAATAAATCCAATAAATGAACCGCCCATCCAGGGTATCCTGGCAACAGAAGCTTTCAATGATATCCCGGGTTGACTGAAATGATTGGTTTGTAACCAAAAATAAGCATCCGGAAAAGATTGTCCCCAGTCTTTCTCCATATATCCCCGGCCATTGGTAAAGTCTATTGTTTCACCATCAATTATAAGATTCCCATCAATCTTGTGATCCATACTCAGAATACCATGATAACACTCCATAAATGGTACGAATGAATAAGGCCCCATAATACCGGGTGAATACCATGTGTTCGGCCATGGGGTTGTATTTGAAAATCGCAAATGGCCCTTGACTCCGGGCAAATCAAGTTGCATACAATCCTTCGAGAAGAAATTATTTTTAATTCCAATTTCAAATTTACATTCGCGGGGATGAAACTCTGAAGCTTCGAATTTATGGTATCCGGCAGTTCTTTTCTTACCATCCATAACCTGCACAAATGCCTGACGCACTCCATTTTTGTCCATGGCAATGCCCGGAATAAAGGCAAATGCATGGGATTCATCTGCAGTCACTACTTTATAGTACCATCCTTCGAAATATCGACTGGTCTTACCCCAACCTTGAAATTCATCCGGATGAAAGAGTGCATGCAGCTTTTTGAACATATTTTGATGTTATGATGTGGTGATGTGTTGATGTGATGATATGATGATGTGGTGATGTGATGATGTGTTGATGTGTTGATGTGATGATATGATGATGTGTTGATGTGATGATGTGATGATAAGTTGATTCAATGATAAGATAATAAAATAATAAGTTGATAAATTGATCAGGTAAAATATTAATTGAAAGTATTTATTTATCAATCAAAAATCAAAAATCAAAAATCTCCACATCATCACATAAACACATTATCACATCATCACATCAATACATCATCACATTATCTAATTTCAAGGAAACTTTTCAAAACTCTACAAAATAAGCAAGCAAACCTAACAGTATCAGTACTACACCCGTAATTGATTTTTCATGATGATCCAGAAAATGAGAATTAAATTTATTGACACCTTTTAATCCCAGATACACCAGGCAAACCATAATTGACAAAGTCATGATTAAATAAATAACTGATACTAATAAAATACCAATCCAACCCTGAGTAGCTGCCTGAAAATAATATGCCTCAATTTCAATGCACGGTGAAAAAAACATCCCAATGCATAAACTTAAAATGATCGCAGTTTTGGATTTTCTGTTTTTCAGGGACTCATTATCTATCTCAAAATGATGGTGGTGGTGAGTTGACCTGAATTCCAACAGCAGATAGATGACTCCAATGACCACTAAAATCAGTGGTGCAGCGATTTTTGTAATATAACTATAGTTCTCAGTCAATTTAATCCCTACAAACCCTACAATGATGCCGATAATGATGGTACTGAGTGTATGCGAAAACCCGGTAATCAATGTGGCAATAATTGTTTCTTTATTTGTCCATTTTTCAGTTTTTGAAATGGCTATTAATGGAATCCAATGATTTGGAAATAATGGATGAATCAACCCTAAAAGCAGACTTCCTAAAAATAATTGCCACATCGTTTGTTAACTTGTTTTTAATGGATACTTTGTAAATAACTAATAACACTGTTAATACAGTTTTGTTTTGCCTGTCGTAGTGAACCGGCTTAATTCACGGATTTTTGTAGTTTCCGTTAACTTTTTATGAACCAGATCTGTGTTTTCCCAAAGTATTAACCCTGTCTTGAAACCTTCGCTCAAACAGGCTGTATAACCTGATATAACAGAAGGATTATAGGAACATGCCGCAATGATATCAAAAATGGATAAGCCGGATAATAGCCTGTAAAGATCGGGTAGTAGACTATTGAATTTGTCCGGTGAGTTTGTTCCGAAATCCAGTATCAATGGTTTGCCATTCAGTCTGATATTGAATAAAGGAATGTTTTCTGATACATCAAGATATTGGTACTCATTGAAAACCGTTGGGTTAATTTCTTCCGGTATGGTTTGTTTTAAAGAAACCAAACCAGATGAAACTATTCCATCAAAAAACAATGTATTTGCCGGTTCTACCGGTTCATTGTCCAGACTGAAAAACCCGGTAATGATATAGTTTTCATCTTGTTCAACGGCAGTTCTGTGAAGAATTTTATCCGGGGAACAAAATGTAAGCTGGCTTCCTATACGCATTATTGCAACGAATGATAAAATCTTCTGTTTATTGATTTTTTCACAGCACGTTGTGAATTAATGAATGTTTTGTTTTGAAGATTCCGGAATCCGGGACTGGCCGATTCTACTACTTTACGCAGGCTGTCCTGAATTTTTGAATTGTATTCGCGCATCAATGATATACTGTCGGTAACAGAATTCTGTTTCCCTTTGTAGGTCTTACTAGCCAGTAATTCGCCGGATACTGATTTGATCTTCAACTTGCGAAATGCTTTAAATCGAATAGTGTACCTGCGTAATAGGCTGTCGTTATATGCCTTGCTATAAATGCTGTCTGTTTTTCCGTTTTCATAATTTATCCTGAAAACCACCCTGGGTTTCTTACATGAATCTTCCGGTGCAATCCGTTGTAAAAATTTCATAACATATACATCCCCGAACATAAAATTGGAATCGATAATTTCAAAATTCAAATGTGTTCTGGAAGAATCCTTTGTTAACAAATATTTGGGACGTTTATTCCAGATAAAGGTGCTCATTTTCCGGAGATCAAGTGTATCAACCGCATGATACTTGCCGTTTTTTACGTCTTTTTGAAGGGTGGTTAAATTAATCAATACCTTATCATACATGTTGCCAAATATCCTTGGATTCTTAGAATACCAAACTAACGAAGAATCAAATTGTGCTTTTGATATTCCGTATTTTTTGAAAATAAATTTATAATAGGGTGCTTTGTCGGTATAATGACCATAGGCGAGTCCGCGCTCGTTCAGAGATGCATCCGTCTTATGCATTTCAGTCAGCACATCGGTCATGTCATTCAGACTCAATACACCTTTGGGCCTGCCATCGCAAGATGACAGAAGCAACATGATTCCTGCAACTAAGATCAGGTTTTTCAATATTTTATAAGGAAGGTTCAACATGACTGTCTTTTTTAGATTCCAGGCTGTCGTTCAGTTCTTTTCTGTAAAAAATCAGGATGATAACTACGGCAACACTGATAGCCGAGTCGGCAATATTAAATACCGGACTGAAGAAAACCGTTTCTCCTACACCGTTACGTATGATTGGAAAGTAAAGCATATCCACCACTTTTCCATGGAATAAAGAGGCATATCCTCCACTTTCCGGTAAAAATGTTGCAATCTGACCATTGCTTTCATTGAAAAACAGGCCATAGAATACCGAATCAATGATATTTCCGGCAGCGCCGGCCAATACTAACGATATGGTTAAAATGTAGCCTGAGCGAAATTGTTTTTTGATGAGTATATGAATATAATATCCCAAAGCGACAACTGCAATTATACGGAACAGTGTAAGAAATAATTTCCCGATCAGTTCCATCCCAAAGGCCATTCCGTTATTCTCAATGAAGTAGATCTGAAACCAATTTAATACATTCACATGATCCCCCAGTGCGAAGTGTAGTTTTATGTAGATTTTGATTGCCTGATCAACAAATAAGATGAGAAATATCAGTAAGAAGGATTTTTTAGTTATCGACATTTGAAAATATTTACAATTTTACAATTTACAATTTACGATTTCCATGATACGGAATCAGTACATTGGTTTAAATACAAATTCGGCAACAGACAAGTGTCCCGTTGCCGAATTTAGTTATAATATTCGATTATTTTTTTTCGTTTTTGGCTTCAATACTCAATGTAGCATGAGGCACTGCCCGTAAACGTTCTTTGGGAATCAGTTTGCCTGTTTCACGGCAAATTCCGTAAGTCTTGTTTTCTATACGTATTAAGGCTGATTGCAAATGCTGTATAAATTTCATTTGGCGTTGTGCCATACGTCCCGATTCTTCTTTTGAAAGTGTTGCTGCACCTTCTTCCAACACTTTGAAAGTAGGGGAAGTATCCATTACATCATTCCCATCTAAATTGGTTATGCCATTTCGTAATGCTTCGTATTCTTTTTGAGCTTTTTCAAGTTTTTCAGTAATTAAACTCCGAAATTCTTCCAGTTCAGCATCTGTGTATCTTGTTTTCTCGGCCATAATCATAAATTTTAAATGGTTTGTAAGGTAATTTGTCTAAAAATACAATTTTTAGATTCAATTTTTAATAGCCTGCGAAAATAGCTATTTAGTTTCAGTTTGACAATTATTTTAGACTTTATTTTAAACAAGTTTTATTGAGCTTTTTTTACAGAAACTTTTACAATATAACCGTCAAATTCCAGTTCTGTAAATTCGGATAATCCGGAAGATAACAACACTGAAACTGCTAATGTTTGTGATGCAATGTAATTTGAATATTCCTTTACAGCCTCATTGATTTCATTCAGGCTCTCAATTTCAACGACAATTTTGTCAATGATCTCATATCCATTCGATTTACGGATGTTTTGAATCCGGTTAACCAGTTCACGAGCTATTCCTTCGCGCAATAATTCGTCTGTAACTGTAATATCCAGGGCTACCGTGAGTTTGCCTTCATTGGCAACCAACCATCCCGGCATATCTTCTGTGGTGATTTCGACATCCTCCGGTTCAAGGTGAACATCTCCTGAAGGTAAATTCAAGAGATATTTTCCGTTGTTTTCCATTTCACTGATTTCAGCTTTTCCAAATGTGGTCATTGCCTGTGCAATTTCTTTCATTTGTTTGCCATATTTCTTTCCCAGCGTTTTAAAATTGGGCCTGATTTTTCTGACCAGATTCTGCATATCCGTATCGGCAGGAATGATTTCAAGTTCTTTGATGTTCACCTCTGCTTTAACCAGATCGGCAATGTACTTCAACTGTCTGAATGTTGCCTCATCATGTGCAGGAACAACAGCTTTCGAGAGTGGCTGGCGAACTTTTTTGTCTGCTTTACGTCGTAATGCCAGTATCATGGAAGAAGTCTGTTGTGCCAGTTTCATACATGCTTCCAGATCTACATCGATCAACTCTTCATTATAAGTAGGAAAATCAGTTAAATGAACCGATTCGTTGTTGTCTTTCCCGGTCACTGCGTTTAAATCCAAAAATAATTTATCGGCAAAGAAAGGCGCTATTGGAGACATCAGTTTCGTGACAGTCTCCAGACAGGTATATAACGTTTGATAAGCCGATATCTTGTCTGTATCATATTCACCACCCCAGTAACGTTTACGGTTTAACCTGACGTACCAGTTACTCAGGTTTTCACCTACAAAATCTGATATGGCCCTGCCTGCACGGGTAGGTTCATAGGTTTCATAATTTTCAGTGACATCTTTCACCAGTGTATTCAACAATGAAATAATCCAACGATCGATTTCCGGACGGTTTTCCATTGGGATTTCCGCTTCTGCGTAGGTGAATTTATCAACATTGGCATACAGGGTGAAAAAAGAATACGTGTTATAAAGTGTTCCGAAGAACTTGCGACGTACCTCTTCTATACCATCTATGTCAAATTTCAGGTTATCCCAAGGTGAAGAATTGGTCATCATGTACCAGCGCAACGGATCGGAACCGTACTTCTCGATGGTCGAAAACGGATCAACTCCATTGCCAAGTCGTTTCGACATTTTATTGCCGTTCTTGTCGAGCACCAGCCCGTTTGATACGACATTTTTGAAGGCAACCGAACCACGGACCATGGTACTGATGGCATGCAGGGTAAAGAACCATCCACGTGTCTGATCCACCCCTTCCGAAATGAAGTCGGCAGGGAAAAATCCACCTTTATCCACTAAATCAGCATTCTCGAACGGATAATGCAATTGGGCATATGGCATGGCACCCGAATCGAACCAGACATCAATCAGGTCAAGCTCACGGGACATTGGTTTTCCGCTTGCAGAGACAAGGATAATTCCATCCACATACGGACGGTGTAAATCGATATTCTTCACTCCATAGTTGTCGGCAGTATATTCTCCGACTTTGAAGTCTTTAAATGGATTCTCAGTCATAAAGCCAGCCTGGATCGATTTCTCTATTTCAGATATCAATTCTTCCACCGAACCGATACAGATTTCCTCCAGGCCATCTTCACTGCGCCAGATAGGAAGGGGAGTTCCCCAATACCTGCTACGCGACAGATTCCAGTCCTGTAAATTCTCAAGCCATTTGCCAAATCGTCCTGTACCGGTCGATTGTGGTTTCCAGTTTATGGTATCATTCAGTTCCATCATTTTATCTTTGCAGGCAGTAGTTTTGATAAACCAGCTGTCGAGTGGATAATACAACACGGGTTTGTCCGTGCGCCAGCAATGTGGGTAACTGTGTACGTGTTTTTCTATCTTGAAAGCAAGCCCCTGTTGTTTGAGCATTACGCAAAGATCGACATCCAGGGTGGCATCATTTTCTGTCAGGCTTTCATCGTATTCGTTTTTTACATACCGTCCGGCATATTCGCTGTATAATGCAGCGTTCATATTTGATGAAACATATGCAGGACTTAAATCATCTATTTTGAAGAACTTACCTGTCCTGTCCACCATAGGTTGGCTGTTGCCGTCTTTGTCGGTGAGAAGTAGCGGTGGTAAATTGTTTTGTTTGGCTACCCGGTCATCATCAGCCCCAAAGGTGGGAGCAATATGAACAATACCGGTACCATCCTCGGTGGTGACAAAGTCGCCTGTGATCACCCTGAATGCCCCTTCTCCGGGATTAACCCAGGGAATCAGTTGATCGTATTGAATTCCTGCCAGGTCCGAACCTTTGCATTCACCCAATATGTTGAACGGTATATTTTTATCTCCAGGTTTATAATCTTCAAAAGCTAATTCCGCATTTTTAGGATTAAAATGAATGTTTATCAACTCTTTGGCTAAAATCAACGACACAGGATCACCTGTGTACGGATTAAAAGTCTTTACCAGGACATACGTGATAGAAGGGCCTACGCAAAGTGCCGTATTCGAAGGTAATGTCCAGGGAGTTGTTGTCCAGGCAATAAAATAGCACTTACCTTCAACTGTTTTATTAAAAGGTAATTTGTTGTTGTCAGTAACTTTAAACTGAGCGACACAGGTTGTGTCTTTTACATCACGATAACAACCGGGTTGGTTCAGTTCGTGTGTGCTTAGTCCTGTGCCTGCAGCCGGAGAGTAAGGCTGGATAGTATAGCCTTTATAGAGTAAGTTTTTGTTGTAAAGTTGTTTGAGTAACCACCATAATGTTTCAATATACCGGTTGTCATAGGTGATATATGGGTCGTTCATGTCAACCCAGTATCCCATTTTAGTAGTCAGGTCTTCCCACTCTTTTGTGTATTTTAGTACATCATGACGGCAGGCAGCATTGTAATCGTCCACACTGATTTTCTTGCCAATATCTTCTTTGGTAATTCCAAGCGCTTTTTCAACTGCCAGTTCCACAGGTAGGCCATGTGTATCCCAGCCGGCTTTTCGTTTCACCTGGAAGCCCTGCATCGTTTTATAGCGGCAAAAAACATCCTTGATGGTTCTACCCATCACATGATGAATGCCCGGCAGTCCATTGGCAGATGGCGGTCCTTCATAGAATACAAAAGACGGTTTGCCCTCGCGGGTTTCGATACTTTTATTAAAAATGTCCTTTTCACTCCAGCGAGTCAACATTTCTTTGTTTATGTCCGATAAATTCAGATTGGTATATTCAGCAAACTTTTTCATTTGAAAAAATAATTTTCACAGATTTATAACAGATTACCCGGTTTTGGATCTCCCAAATTCCTGTTATCAATTAAATTAATTCAGTCAATTAGCAAATAACTAATTCAGGGGTGCAAAATTACAAAAAAAAATCGTAATCCGGAACTACTTACTGATTGTGTTTTAGATGTATTAAAAGAAGGGAGTTTTATCATGAAAGTGCAAAGAAATCCAATAAAACAGGCATATTTGTTTAACAATGGGTCGGATATATTTTGAGATTATCCATAAATGACTATATTTGCAGCAAATATCATGACTGTATTATGACAGCCAATTAAAAAACTAAAAAAATAATTTAAAATGGAAGAATTAGTAAACAAGATTAAAGCTGAATTCGAAGCTTTTGCTACCGATGCAAATTTGCAAATTGAGAAAGCCAATAAAGCTGCTGGTACCCGTGCACGCAAAAGCTCCCTGGACCTGGAAAAACTTTTAAAAGAGTTCAGAAAAGTATCTGTAGAAGAATCTAAGAAATAACAGTTATTTTTTAAAAAATCAAAAGCTTTCCCTTTTCTGGGAAAGCTTTTTTTTTAAAGCATTTTTCAAACAAAATTTAATTTAATGCAGAATATTTGCTGTTTTATCTTTTCAGCCAACGTAGGTTGATTTAATGCCTCAGGTGTTGTAACTATAATTCACTACAGATTAAAAAATGTAATATAGTTCAGTAATTGCATGTTAATCATTTCCTTTTTTTAATCTGTAATGATCATTTTGTATAATTATCAGTAATATTTTTTTTTGTTTTTAACCGGTAAACAGTGAACGAATAAGCCGGCATTTCTACCTTTAATGTATCCGATGCTATACCGCTTGTTTCCTGAGATGAAGCGTTCCTGTCATTGGGTTTGCCTTGCAATACCGTTTTTATTGCATCAATGTCGGTAGCAATGCCCAACCCTGTAAGATCGATGGTAGAATGTAATGCAACCGGCAACAGATTTACTAATTTGACAATCACATCCCTGCTTTTTGAATCACGCACAACCGAAACAGCAACACGTTTCTTTATTTCAATTTTATTTTCTGAAAGAGTAATACTAGATGGAATATATTCATTTCCGGCATTTTGTCCAAAAGCTTTTTGAACATAATAACTGGGTGTCAGTTTGATTCTTTCATTGTTGAAAAAAATCAGGTCCGTATTCCATTGTGTGTGATTTTCTTTGGCCAGCAATGGAGCATATGATGCCAGGCTAACCACATCGCCGTTTCGTTCCAACGAAGTCATATAAGCCGCTTCCGCCAGTGCATTGTATAAAGCATTTCCTCTTGAGGCATACTCACCCAGATATACTTTTGATTTGGAGCGGTCATAGCTGTCATAAAACTCCTGGTTGTTTATAAACCAGGATGGTGATTCATAATAATGTTCATCCACCATTGGCACACCCAGTTTCGTAGCAATATCCCATCCTTCTTTATAGTCGGTTCCCTGATAGGAAGGACCTACTGTTCCGATGACTGTAATCTCAGGATGTTTAGACCGGATGGCTTTAAAGATCCTGGTAAAACGTTCTTCGAAAACATCAGTGATCAGGTCTTCATTGCCAATGCCCAGGTATTTCAGATTAAACGGTTTCGGATGACCGGCTTCAGCACGTTTTTTTCCCCATTCGGAAGTTACCGGACCATTGGCATATTCTATTAAATCAAGCATATCCTGAATGTAGTTATCCATGTCACACAATGGGATTCCACCTTGCTGTCCTGCACCACCTGTGGCTGAATTCTGGCAAGGAACGCCTGCAGCACAAACCGGAAGGGGCTCTGCACTTATATCTTCACAATACTGAAAAAACTCAAAATATCCCAGTCCGGCCGATTGATGGTATCCCCAAAGATTCCGTTGAGTTTTACGTGCTTCTAACGGACCAATTGTATTTTTCCAACGATAGATATTTCCCAAACCATCACCATGAGCCACACAACCTCCTGGAAAACGCATAAAACGGGGATGTATCTCGGCTATCGTTTGAGCAAGGTCTGCCCTCAAACCATTTTTACGGTTCATGAATGTTTTTTGTGGAAAAAGCGATATCATATCCAAAGCCACTTTTCCCCTTACTTGTGGAATGATTTCAAGCCGTGCATCGGTGACTTTTTTATTGGCTGTTAATGTAGCATAATATTTCTTCCAATCCCCAGAAATTACTTTTATCGCAGATTCTCCATAATTTTCTCCATTCTTCCCTGTCAGGCGAATGAGTAATTTCTCATTTTTAGCATCAATAGAGCGTGCAAATATTGAAAAATCGTATTTCTCACCTGCTTTTAGGGCTATACCATCAAACCCTTCGTTTATTAATCCGGTACCTACCTCTTCTATGTTGAGAATTGCATAATGTTTGTTATTCAAATGAACAGGCGTTACCGTGTCAATGGTAAACGACGCCTTGTCTCCATTCAAGGTCCAGGCTTTCATACTATTCCAGGTTTTATCCCTGCCTTCTTTATCGCTTACAGAATATTCAAACCCACGGTTTTGAATCAATTCAGCATATAATCCGCCATCTGCCGCATAGTTTATGTCTTCAAAGAAAATGCCCAATAATACATCACTTATTTTCTTAGTAGCCGGTGGATTTAATGTAATTGTTGCTTTCACCGGTTTCAGGGTTCCAAAACGTGCAGAATCTGTGTCAAAACTTTCGGAATAAAGTTTCTGTTTAAAAGCCTGCATTTGTTGTTCTTTTATTAAACCTTCAATAATACTCCATGGTACTTTAGCAACCACTCCGGTCTCTGAAGTTCCGTTTATAAGAACCTGAGATCGCTGACTTTTCATCGTTGCCAAAGGAGTGTCTTTTGCATCCGAATAAGTTTTAAACTCTTTTGTTGTGACGGAATATGCTTTTAAGCCTGTTTCATTCGAACTTTCCCATGTAACTGAATAATCCTGAGTTTCGTTATGATAGGTTATTTCAGGTTTTAGGCAGTTTTTAGCATCCACCACAACAGGGTATGACTGTCTTCCCCATTGAACTAGGTCACTGGATGAAGCATGCGCAAATACCCCGTCCGTTTTATTTACACTCCAGATACAATGCCACAATCCGTTGATATCCTGGAATAAAAATGGAGAAAACATTTTTTTCTCTGCGCCCCATCTTCCATAATCGCACATCAGGTAAGTATATTCCGGGCCTAAGGCGTGCCACTCAGACTTATCCATACTCCAGGCAAAATGTAACCCGTTCGGTCTGCTCTCATTTGCATAAGAGAACACATAAGCTGAATCCGGTTGATTTCCAAAAGCATCAAAGGAAAACATGACTGCAAATAACAAACTGAAAAATACGCTCTTCTTCATAGACTAAATTTCTTTTTCTGTATTTAAATTATGTGATTATTTATCTTTATACTGCCTGACTACATAATATTTCGGTTCTGCGGCAATTTGGCTGTAAAAATACCAATAACTTTTCCTTGCCACAAATTTTAATGTAACACAAAGGATTTTACTTTTTTCAGGACGAAGGTTTGTACCATCCTAATTTTTTAAAAAAAATAAGTGATTGTGAAACAGGCTAATGTCATTGGTTGTTTAAGATAAAAGTGACTGTCAGAATGTCGAATGTTTTAACCGTTCAAAAGGGAATTCTGATAAAGCTAAGCTCCTTTTGTGTATCCATACTTCATTCAAAGTATGGGTCCGTTGTTCATTAATCATTGAAGTCTATCATAGGCTCCATAAATCAAAATACACACAATTTCAACAAGTTGGCTATATTATCAGTCACAATATTTCATAAACTGACACAGTTTATTCATTAATTTTGAGGTGACCAAACCCTTTCGTTAATGGAGACTTTACGATAGAATGATAACCTGGCAAAATGAGATTTATTTTCAAAGTAAAATTGATTTTTTCCTGAATGATGATCCCATTAATGAATCATATATCACTACAATATTCATATTTTTTTAACATGTACAATACGCTCATGTAATATCAACAACCTTATTTTGTTTTTTTAAATTTAAAATAAAAACATATGAAAAAAAATGTTCTGACTATTATGTTCTGCCTTTTGTGTATGGTGTTTACAAACAGTTGTAAAAGCAATGATGATACCAAAACCATTCCCGAGACAGTGAAATTTATGGTTATTTCCGACATCCATTATTTCGACCCATCGCTTTTTACACTGCCTGCTAACGCCTATTTTCAGGGTTATCTGGCTGCTGATCGCAAACTGATTATTGAAAGCAGTGCTATTTTGAAAAATGTATTGGCAACTGTCATGACAGAAAAGCCTGATTTTTTATTAGTAACAGGTGATTTGACTAAAGACGGTGAGAAAGTAGACCACCAGGCAGTAGCAGCATTGTTCAAAACATTGTCCGATAACGGTATTAAAGTATTGGTCATACCGGGTAACCACGATGTTAACAATCCGGCAGCAGTCAGTTATACAGGTACCGGTACAACAAAAATAGCCAATGTTTCGGCTGCCGATTTTGCATCCATTTATGGTAACTCCGGTTATGGCAATGCAGTGGAGCGTGATCCAAATTCATTGAGTTATGTATCCGAACCGGTATCCGGAGTTTGGGTGATGGGCATTGATGCTTGTCATTATTCTCCAAGCGAAACTGCCGGAAGTATGTCGGTTACAACACTTGCCTTTGTTAAATCAATTATAACCAAATCGAAAGCTCAAAATAAGATTCTGTTATCGATGATGCACCATGGTATCGTTGAACATTTTGTTGGTCAAAGCACCATGTTCTCTGAATACCTGATTTCCGATTGGAAGAACGTTTCAGCCATGTTAGCCGATTCGGGCCTGAATGTAGTATTTACCGGACATTTTCATGCCCAGGATATCGTAAAAGGAAGTGGAAATAAGGGTTACATGTATGATATTGAAACCGGAAGTACAGTAACAGCACCTTGTCCTTACCGTATAGTTACGCTGAATACTATCAATAAAACATTAAAAATTGTTTCAGGTAAAATTGATGGAGTAACATATAGCACGATTCCTGCAGGTACCAGTTTTCAGGCCTATGCTAAAAACTATCTGAGCAGTGGTATGAGAATCATTTCGTATTATATGCTGAGCGGAGCACCCTATAATGTGCCAACCTCAGCAATAACCGGTTATAAATTAGACAGCATATTCTCAAATGCATTTATAGCACACTATGCCGGAGATGAAACACCAGGTGCAACCGACAACGCCAACATACAAACAGTAAAAGCAGTCAGCGCAACCTTGGGAGGTGCAATTCAAAGTGTGTGGACCGATCCTGCTCCAAAAGATAACAACATTACGATCGATCTGAAGACCGGGATAGCTACAGATAATTAATTTCTTTTTGCATTAAATGAAAGAGTTTCCAACAGAATAGCTGTTGGAAACTCTATTTTTTTAATTCTGATGACTTGAATGAGTACTATTTGCTTCAATAATAATACTAATGGTAGTCAATATATGAATAAGATTAAGTGACCTGTTTTTGATTTTCAAAAAAGGTCACGATTTAGTCCTAAAAGTCTGTCTATTTATGGCTAAATTTTGTCTTATTTAACAACAAAATTACAAGGTAGGTAGATGAAAAAACCCTACAAAATATTGATTTTGTAGGGTTTGTCTTTAGGAAGTCTTTTTTTGATTTATCCTTTTTGCGGAGAGGAAGGGATTCGAACCCCCGGAACCCTTTAGGAGTTCATACGCTTTCCAAGCGTACCTCTTCAGCCACTCGAGCACCTCTCCGTTTGCTCTGCAAAGTTAAACAATTTTTTTAATTTTGCAGCAATTTTCTTTACAGGTTATTTATTGCCTGATTCACATGATCATAGAATGAATATTCGCCTTCAATCACCCTTGTTGGCTACTTTTCAGCAGCATATTCATCCCGTCTTTTGTCTTTGATCTTTTGTCTTTTGTCTTTTGTCTTTTGTCTTGGCTCTTGGTTCTTGATTCTAACTTAACCAAGCTTCGTAAATAAATCAAATGCATTTTGGGTGGTGGTGTCATCCACTTCCTGAACGGATAGTTGATATATCACTGCCAGTTTCTCGCATACCAGGCTTACATAACTGCTCTCATTTCGTTTTCCCCGGTGAGGGGCAGGAGTAAGGTAGGGAGAGTCAGTCTCCAGCAACAAATGTTTTAAGTCGATGTTTTCAATAACCGATGCTAAGCCTGAATTTTTAAAAGTGACAATACCATTAATTCCTAATTTGAATCCGCCGAAATCAATTATTTCATTTGCTTCCGCCAGTGTACCCGTGAAGCTGTGAAAAACACCTGTCAACCCGCTGTTTTTGAATGAAGCCAGTACATTCATGGATTCCCTGAATGAATCGCGTACATGAATGATAACCGGTAAGTGATACTCCAATGCCCATTCGATTTGTTGTTTGAATACAATAGTTTGTTCGGCCAGCAATGTTTTATCCCAATACAAGTCGATGCCTATTTCCCCGACTGCCAGGTAATCACGTCGCTCAAGTTCTGATTTTATCAGTGCCAGCTCTTCTTTGTAATTCTCTTTTACGCTGGTGGGGTGCAACCCAATGGTAGCATGGCAATAATCAGGATAGGCAGCTTCCAGTGCCAGCATTTGAGGCAGAGTGGTACTATCGCAGTTTGGTAAAATGATACGTTGTATGCCGGCATCCTTCGCCCGCTGAATGACTTCGGCACGGTCAACATCAAACTCTTCTGAGTATATATGTGAATGAGAATCTATCAAATCATTTACAATTTATTCATTTACAATTTACAATTGGTTCATTGCAAAACCTTTTGGCATACGAAGTATCCAAAAGCGTTTTCTTAGAACCAAGAACCAAGAACCAAGAACCAAGAACCAAGAACCAAGAATCAAGAATCAAGAATCCTTTTACTTCAAACTCTTTAAACTTTCAAACTTCAAACTCTTCAAACGCGGAACACGGAACGCGGAACGCATAACGTCCTCCTTATTCCCACTCAATCGTTGCCGGTGGCTTGGAACTGATATCATAAACCACCCGGTTCACACCTTTGACTTTATTGATGATTTCATTCGACATCTTGGCCAGGAAATCATAGGGAAGTTGTGCCCAGTCCGCTGTCATGGCATCGGTGGATGTAACTGCCCGTAAAGCCACTGCGTTTTCGTAGGTTCGTTCATCTCCCATAACACCTACTGATTGTACAGGTAGCAGTATAACGCCCGCCTGCCATACTTTATCGTACAGATTCCATTCACGAAGCCCGGTTATAAAAATATCATCAGCATCCTGGAGCATTTGTACCTTTTCGGGAGTGATATCTCCCAGGATGCGTACTGCCAGTCCCGGTCCCGGGAAGGGTTGACGTTTGATCAAATGATGCATCATGCCTAACTGGGTTCCTACCCGGCGCACTTCGTCCTTGAACAACAACCGAAGTGGTTCACATAACTTAAGATGCATCTTTTCGGGTAGTCCGCCCACGTTGTGATGCGATTTAATCACTGTTCCTGTTATAGATAGTGATTCAATAATATCGGGATAAATGGTGCCCTGTGCAAGCCATTTTACATTTTTTATTTTACGAGCCTGTTCATCAAATACATCGATAAAGCCGCTTCCAATGATTTTACGTTTTTGTTCTGGATCGGAAATGCCTTTCAACGCTTCATAAAACCGGTTTTTTACATTTACACCGATCACATTCAACCCCAGATGTTCGTAATCCTTCATCACATTCTCAAACTCGTTTTTACGAAGCAGGCCGTGATCAACAAATATACAGGTCAGGTTTTTGCCAATTGCTTTGTTCAGAAGAACAGCAGCTACTGATGAATCCACTCCTCCTGAAAGACCAAGAATGACTTTGTCCTTTCCCAGTTTCTTTTTCAGGTCTGCTACGGTCGATTCGACAAATGAAGCCGGTGACCAGTCACGGGCACATCCGCATATATTCAGGAAGTTTTCCAGAATCAGTGTTCCGTCGAGTGTATGGTACACTTCCGGATGAAACTGGACACCCCATGTTTTTTCTCCTTCTACTTTATAGGCTGCCAGTTCAACGCTATCGGTGCTGGCTATTTTCCTGAAATTATCGGGTATTTTGGTGATGCTGTCGCCATGTGACATCCAGATTTGTGAACCTGAAATCACCTCCTTTAATAAATCATCTTCCGGATCAATAAAGGAAAGGTTGGCACGGCCATATTCACGTGACCCTGCCGATTCGACTGTACCGTTTGAGGTATATGCCATCAATTGGGCACCATAGCAAATCCCCAAAACGGGAAACTTACCACGTATGGCACTCAGGTCGGTTTTGAATGCTGTTGGGTCGTATACGGAATACGGACTGCCCGAAAGGATTACTCCTTTTATGTTGTCGGTTTGTTCGGGAAACTTATTGTAAGGAACTATTTCGCAGTATTCGTTCAATTCACGTACGCGGCGACCAATTAACTGGGTCGTTTGAGAACCAAAATCGAGGATAATTATTTTTTCGAGCATAACTTAAATTTACTTGTGACAGATTTACAATTTTCTATTGCCTTAAAAAGATGCGCAAAAGTACGAAAAATGTGTGGTTTATAAAACAGCTACATCAGGTTTTTGTGTTAACACATGCATTACAAATCCTATTAATTATCAATATATTAAAGGTGTAGAGCTAAATTAAGATGTTGAAGTCATTTTGTCAATCAATCAATTACTATTTATTTCTCTACTAATTCATCCTTTTTGTTTCATTTATTTTTCCCGTTATTAAACCGATGAAATGAAATGATGCAAGACCAGAACAATACAAAACGAACTGTAAAATGCGGTTATTAACAGTTAGGTTTAAACAAAACAGGTCAAACTATAAATAATTAACTCATATTATTTTAGTATGTTTTATTAAATGTATATAAGTAATTGGAACAATATAATGTCGTATTTATTATTCAACAGGAAATTATTCTTCTTACATGTATGTACTTCTATAAAATTCAGTTTCTCTATTCCATTCATTTCAAACAAACCTTCACTACGCATTCACTACGCATTCACTACGCATTCACTACGCATTCAATTAACCGTTTCAAATATAAAGAACATGTTATGCTTGCTTTACGGTCCTATTGCGGAGATATTGCGCTCTAATATTACACCGTATCATCACCGTAATATCACCGTATCATCACCGTAATATCACCGTAATATCTTAAAATGCGTAGTGAATGCGTGGTGAATGCGTACTGAATGTTTAATGAAAATATATTGGGTAAAATTGTCAGAATTCTGATTTACAGTAAAAAATTACGGGCTTAAAAATTCCGGTTCCAAAATGAAGTAGTGTTTGAATAGCTTTAAAATAAAACGTCATTAACCCTTTGCACTATTTTCCTCTTCTGTTTGCAATCTGGAAAGGAAGAGGGTAAAGAAAGAGGAAGTATTTTGAGAATAATAAAATAAGACATTATATTGTTCTCACTACTTATCTATAAGTATATATGGCATTTATATTGAAAACTAATGAATGGTATATTAAAACCAAAACCGATCCAAAACCAATGCAAAACCGTTTAAAAACTAATAGGTGAATAATATGTACAGCAGGTTCAGATTGTTTTAAAATCAATTCACTGGTACACAGAAAGGATTAAATTAAATTATTATGAATCACTTCGTTTCTTAGCCGGTAGATTCATGGTCAATAATTTGTTACTGTAATTGTAACATATACTCAATGAATCAATATTTACGAAAGGATAATTTTGTTTCACCCGTCAGGAAACAAGAGGAAGGAATAATTGATAAATCAGGAAGCAAATTGAAAAATAAGGTGTTGAAAAAAACTTTTCAATCTTTTGCAAAAATAAAACTTTATTTCATAATAACAAAAAAGTAAGCAGATTTTTTCAGAATGGTACTAACTTCCCATGTTTTCACCCTTGTCTTTGATTGAATTGGCTTATTATCAGGAATATGAAACAATAGATTCATACTGCATTTCAAAAACAGCATTGAATAATCAATTCATCTGACATCGTAGAAATAGCACTATTTTAAATATTCCGATATACGATGTTGCTCAGTTTACCGCAATAACAACGAACTGTCGCCGTAACTCAGAAAGCGGAAATCGTTGTCCATGGCATAGTCGTAAATTTCCGTCCAGTGTCCGTCCACAAAGGCTGATACGAGTAGGAGCAGGGTGCTTTTTGGTTGATGAAAGTTGGTAATAATGCCATTCACCAGATGAAAACTGTAACCGGGTTTGATCATGATCTGAGTGTCGGCATGCAAGGTGGTCAGTTTGTTATTGTCTAAATAATCCAGGATATTTTGCAATGCTTCAACGGTTGAGATCTCATGATGAGTTTCATAAGGTTCCCATTGCGAAACGTGCAAAGATGGAACATTGCCGCTTTTTCCCTCTCCCTTTGTAGAGGGGTCAGGGGTGAGGTTCTTTCCAATATAGTACAGGCTTTCAAGTGTCCGGACAGAGGTAGTTCCCACAGCAATAATATTTCCGGCTTTTTGAATTAAATGTTCGATGGTTGATCTGTGTACCGAAATTACTTCGGTATGCATGTGATGCTTGTCGATGGTAGCTGTTTTAACGGGTTGGAAGGTGCCTGCTCCTACGTGCAGGGTCAGTTCTTCCGTTTCAATGTCCTTTGCTTTCAGGCTTTCAAATACTTCGGGAGTGAAGTGCAAACCGGCAGTAGGGGCAGCCACAGAACCTTTTATTTTAGAATAAACGGTTTGGTAGGTGGTCAGGTCGCTTTCTTCCGTTTTACGGTGCAGGTAAGGTGGAATGGGCAACTCGCCTGTTTTTTCCAGGATGCCGGCAAAGTGAATGTCCGTGCAATCCCACGTGAAACGAATGGTGTGTGTATTGTCTTCGGTCTCCAGCAATTCGGCGTTCAGCGTGTAGGTATTTCCATCGGTTTCAAAGGTCTTGCTTAATATTCCTTCTTTCCATTTTTTGACATTCCCTACCATACATCTCCAGGTACACCCGGTGGTTGCACCCAGTGACTGTGCATAATCGCAAGGGACAAGCGGTTCCAGGCAAAATACTTCAATGCGGGCACCTGTTTCCTTATGAAAGATCACCCGGGCCTGGATGACGCGTGTGTTATTATACACCAACAGGCTGCCCTGAGGGATAAAATCTGCCAGGCTTGAGAAAACACTTTGGGTAATGATGGTGTTTTTATATACCAGCAATTTGGATGCATCACGACGTGATAATGGAAATTTGGCAATACGTTCGTCGGGCAATGGATAATCGAAACTATCGATGTAGATGGGTTGGTTTTCTTTCGGTTGGTTCACAGGAGATTCGGAAAAATTGTTGTAATTTTGCACAAAAGTAAAGAAAAAATTGTCGTCTGCGATATTTGATGCACGATATTAATAGATATTTGACTTAGTCAATATGAATTAATACGGGATTAAATTTTTACAGGCAACCATATATAAAAGATTATGATACAAAAAGGAGATAACGTGCGTTTTCTAAACGCTGTGGGCGGAGGAATAGTTACCCGGGTGGATGAAACTAAGAAAATGGTGTATGTGGAAGATGAAGATGGCTTTGAAGTGCCGGTATTCGAACGTGAATGTTTAGTGATAGTGGCCATCAACAAGGAAACTAATTTCCCTATAAAAGACTTTAAAACTAAAACAGCCTCACCGGTTGTTCAGTCACCTGCCATTGAACTTCAAACTTCAAACCTCAAACCTCAAACTGTAGCCGTAGAACCTGTTATTGAAACTCCGGAAGGAGACAATCTGATAGCCCTGCTGGCATTTTTCCCGCTGGATATCAAACAGATGCAAACCACGGCTTACGAATGCTATCTGGTGAATGATAGCAACTATTACCTGTATTACAACGTGGTGAATGGTGAAAATGATGCGTGGAAAAGTGTGGCTAACGGTATTATCGAACCAAACACGCAGGAACTGCTGGCTGAAATCACCAAGGAACAATTAAGTGCCTGGGAACGGTTACGGGTGCAGCTGTTGCCATTCAAACAAGGGAAAAACTATACGCCGCAGGCAGTAATTGATGCTAACCTTAAGATCAATGCCGTGAAGTTTTATAAGCTTCACAGTTTTACAGCGAATGATTACTTCGATGAACCGGCCATGTTGATTGATATTACTTCTGAAAAGGAAAAAGAAGATGAAAATAAGAAATTATTGGATGTTTCTCCTGAAGAAATCAAACAAGCTATGTTTCAGAAAGAAGAAACCGGCCGTCCAAGGATTGTAAAACGCAAAGACGCACCGGAAGTGATTGAAGTAGATCTGCATATCAACGAATTGCTGGACTCTACAACAGGCTTGTCAAACGGGGATATGCTGCAATGCCAGTTGGATAAATTCCATGCCGTGCTGGAGCAAAATAAAAATAAAAAAGGGCAAAAGATTGTCTTTATCCATGGCAAAGGGGAAGGCGTATTGCGGAATGAAATCGAAAAACTACTCAAGACACAATACAAAGCCTACTACTTTCAGGATGCTTCTTTCCGGGAATACGGATTTGGGGCGACTATGGTGACTATTAAATAAACGTTCCGTGTTCCGCGTTCCGCGTTCCGCGTTCCGCGTTATGCGTTATGCGTTCCACGTTCCGCGTTATGCGTTCCGCGTTCCGCGTTTGGTCATTGATTATATCAAATAATCAACTATTGGAACAAGTGATATCACTTTTACGGAATGAATTTATTGAATATTAAACCAACAAAATTTCTAATACCCATTAACGCGGAACGCTGAACACGGAACGCGGAACGCGTAACGTTCTACTCCGTCAAAAACAATATCATTCTCTCCACTGCCTGCCGGCATACAGGACAGAATGCAGGAGCTTTGTTGGTGCGCATCCGGCAATCGAACATGGGCCTGTACATTCCTTTCGAGAGGTAACCTCCACCTTCAAAAGCTCCTATTTTGCTTTTATTCTCATTGGTCACAGGTGTTGGAATGGGAGTATCAGGTGATATCATGGCTTTCCACTTCCGATCAAATTGGACCAGGGAAGTGATATTTGGTTCCCAGGGTTCAATTTTAGTATCATACATTCCATCCAGCGCATCCTGTCTGTCATAAAAGTATTCATCGGCAAGTCCGGCAAATGAATGACCAAATTCATGGACCGTTACCTGTGTAGAAAGGTTATTCCTGGCAGCAGTCAGGGCATAGAAGTTGTAAATACCTCCGCCTCCATAGGTGGAAGTATTAGCCAGTACATAAATAGCGTCGTAAGGCACTAATGCGGCCAGATCACGAACTTTAAAGTCGTTGGGGGTAGTGAGGTAGCGTGATTCGTAAAAAGTATAAAAATGAGATCCAACTGCAGTGTTCTTCCAGGTCGTATCGTCTGAAAGTGAAATTCCTGATTCTTCGGATGGTGCTGCAATGGCATAGATGTTGATCCGGCTTTTATACGTCGTAAAAGGTTCGTGGGTAAGCAGGTTTTCAGCCAATAGCTGTGCGTCCCGGTAAAATTTATTTTGTTCGTCCATTGTATACCCTTCGGCAATAACAGCAATATCGATGGCTTTACCGGGTGAAGCGGTTTTAGTGATGATTTTAACCGGTACTTTTTTTGGATTTGTCAGCTGGATTAATTTATCGGTTGGCGAAAGTGCATACCGGAACAATTCTGTCCAGTGATCCAGATCGATTCGTTTTTCAATAATCAGGGTGATGGCTTCTTTTGGAAAAGGAAACTGAATGGATTGTTCAAAGCTTTTACTGGTTTTCGTTGCCTCAGGTGTGGTTAGCCATTCACGGTAAAGTGCACTAAATCCATCCATGTAGATTTGTTGATTACTCAGGCTGTCCAATACGCGAAAACGAAAATCTCCCAGATTTAAATCATTCGCCAGATGTAAATGCCGTCCACCCCAGAAAGGTTCCTGACGTACATGGTCCAGATAGATACTTGTCTGATGTGTGTTTCCACAAAAATGAAAATCTACCCGGCAAGCATTGTCCGTAAAAAATTCATTGAATTGTTGTGCGAATGTCGATAAACTAAAGATCGAACATAAAATGAGAATGAAGGCTGACTTTTTCATACAACTACTACCGTTTAAATAGATCTGCAAATTAAATTAAAAAAACACAAAGAGGCTTCATGATTCAACGTATATTTTTGATTTAATTGACTTGATTCGAATACAGGCATGATTTATTTAAATCATGAATCGTTTTTAAGCAAAAAAAAACAGGATGACTAAATGCCATCCTGTTTGATTGTTGAGTATCATGTTTATCTTGAAGCTGTTTGAAGATTGTTTCCATTCGTTGTTTTTTTGGCAACCACTACAATGCTCTTTTGAGGGTTTTCGTTCATAACAACATCCTTTTTAACCACACGGTGTGCATTTTTATCCACTACTATTTTGTGTGTTTCAGCTTTTTCGTAACCTATCATTTTTGTGGAAAGTACGTATTCGCCAGGATCTACATCTTCAATAACATATTCACCTTTGTAATTACATACTGCACCGGTAACAAATTTATTTGTTTTTGAATTCTTTAATACAGTAGTTGCATATTCTACCGGTTGATTGTTTTCATCAACCACCCTGCCTTTAATAACTCCGGAATCTCCTGCATAAACTGCAAATGATAAGAATGCCAACCCTGTAATAACCAACACTCTTTTAAACTGATAATTTTTTATTGCTTTCATAATTTTTTTTATTTAGTTGTTTTAGATTTCTGTTTTTTTTAATTTGTATGATCCATTTATTCTAAAGACTTATTTTTTGAAATTTTCTTACATCAAATTGTTGCTTTTATGTATTAGACGAATCAACCGGTTCATTTGGATTTGGAGGAATAAAAAAAAATGAAAAAAAGTTGGTAGTAGGTAGTAGGTAGTAAGTAAGAGGTAAGAGGTAAGAGGTGAGAGGTGAGGAGTGAATGGATAGTAAATGGTAGGTTAGAACAAAGAATAAAGAACAAAGAATAAAGAACAAAGAATAAAGAACAAAGAATAAAGAACAAAGAACAAAGAACAAAGAACAAAGAATGCCCCTTAACGCTTAACGCTTAACGCATAACACGGAACGCGGAACACGGAACGCGGAACACGAAACGCAGAACACGGAACTCGGAACGCTGAACACAGAACAATCAACTAATTACTCAATCTCAATCCTGTATTTATCCAGTAACCCCACCACTCCCAATCTTGAAAAGCGTGCTTTGGTGATACGGTTCTGATCCGGGTCAATGGAGTAGTTGAATGCAGTACGGAAATCTGCTTTCTCGAGAACTGTTTTTTGAAAGATTGCCCGTTGCATATCACAATTATCAAAGGTAGAAGATGTCAGGTCGGATTCAGTAAAATCGGTTTCCTGAAGGTTACAGTTTTTAAAACGTGTCTTTTTTAATTTTAGCTTGTAAAATACGGCCAGTTTAAGCACGCAGTTCACAAAATCCAGTGAAAGTAAAAATTGATTGCATTCCTCGAATTGCACTCCCAATAACTTGCAATCCACGAAATGAATATCGCTCAGGGCGGTGTTCTTCATTTTGGCAAGACTGAAATCACAACTATCAAAAGTACATTCACGAAAGGTCATGTGCGAAATATCGCCACCGTAGAAGTTACAATTTACAAATTTACAGTTTTCATATTCTCCTCTTGGAAGATGAATGGCGGTATAATCGCCACGTTCAAAAAGTATATTTTCGGTCAAAATGATGGTTGTTTATTTCGGTGCAAAAATAGTCAAATGAATTCATAAATGAATGTCCCTAAATGAAAAAAGAGAGTTACATGGTGTAATCCTCTTCGGTAAATCATTTTCCAGGTAGTTTTATTCATACAGCCATACAGCTTTCCGGATATACCTGGTATCGGTGAGTTGCTGAATCATAAACATGGCCACATTTGCCCTCGAAATACCCGAATTCCCTTTCAACGTTTTAGGTTCACTTCCATGTTTTAAATCGCCGGTTAACTGTCCGTCAGTCAGGCTGCCAGGTCGTACCAGTGTCCAGTCCAGTTTGCTTTTTACGATATTGCTTTCATTATAATTATGATCGGCAAGAGGAACCTTTAAAAAAAACCTGGTTAAAAAAAACCTCAGTGGTTGCGGTATCAGAAAACGGCTTTCACCCGCACCGAGGCTTGACAGGTAAATGAATCGATGCACTTTTGTGATCTCCATGATTGAAATGATATTCTTAATTCCATTCATTATTTCGATGGAATGTTTCGTTAACGATCCACCTCCTAATGCCGATATACAGGCATCCGCTCCTGTAATGGTATCCTTCATTTTCAACGGCTCATTCAGATTGCCAATGACAATTTTTAATTTTGGGTTATCAATTAATAATGATTCGGGCCTGCGAACATAGGCAATCACATGGTGCCCCTGTGCCAGTGCCTGTTCTACCAGGAGTATGCCTGTTTTGCCGTTTGCTCCAAAAATAACAACTTTCATACGTGTAAGATTTAGAATATAGCATGACCCGGTAACAAGTTGCCTGAATCATATATACATTCAACACATTAAATATCTAAATGTTTCAAAGTTTTTAAAAGATTTAAATACAAAACAGGGAATTAAACGAATAATTCCCTGTTTTGATAGATGTAAGCAAAAAATTAAATCTTTTGCTTACATATGATTATTCATCCGCTACTAATAAGTTAAACTTATTTTTAATGAAGCCTGAATATACGGAACTGATTTATTGCTTTTAATTGCAGTGATGGCTTCAACACATTTAAAGAATATTGATTCTTAGCTGCTCTTTCTATTTAGTTCCTTTCCAAATGGCATTCAGAAAACCTTCTACGCCATTTTCACCAACATACCCAACGAGTTTAAGTATGACCGGAAATAAAATAAAAAGTAAAGCAACTGCAATAATAATCAAAACGATTGAACCTGTTATTACTAACTTCCTGAATGATGGATTGTTTCTTAGTTTTTCCATCATCATACTTTTCAAATCAATTTGTTTATCGTATGAATGGGATGAATTATGTCCATTTTCATGCCCATAGTCATCTTCATGTCTGTAATTATGGTCGTAATGTTGATTACGGCTTTTGTGTTTCTGTTCAAATATATCGTCAAAATCCATATTGATTTTTTTAAAAGATGAAAAATAAATTTTTAATTTTCACTCAAATCAGCTTCTAAATGATTTAATACCTGTGGTTCAGGATGTAAATAAATTTCACTTCGAGGAATCAGGGTATGAACATTCGTTTCTATCCTGTCGCATAATTCATGCACTTCCAGAAGGCTTAAAGAAGGATCTAAGTGGATATTTACTTTTATGAAGGTATCGGCACCAGCTGTCCGGATTTTTAAGTTGTGATAGGTTTTAACCTCTGAAAAAGTGGTTAAAGCTTCTTTTACTATCGCAATTGCGTCTTGTGGTGCGCGATCGAGTAACACGTCAATGGCTTTTTTACCAAGCTTATACGATACAAGCAGCACAATCAATGCAACAACCAATGCTGCAATCGAATCGGCAGCAAAGAAACCGAAATTGGCACATATTAATCCGAATAGAACAACTGATGAACTCCAGATATCAGTAGAGAAATGGAGTGCATCGGCTTCCAGTGCCTGGCTGTTATGCTTTTTGGCAACCCTGAACAACATTCGTGAGCGGTTGATATCGATAAGAATGGAAGTAATGACAACGATATAACTCCAGACTGATATTTTTATATCTGTCTCATGCAATACTAACCGGTTTACTGCTTCATAAATAATCCAGGTACAGGTAATCAGCAATAATATGGTTTCCATAAAAGCCGAGAAATTCTCAATTTTACCATGCCCGTAATTATGCTTTTCATCAGCCGGTTTATCGGATACCCTGACCGAAAAGTAAGTAATTACTGCAGCTACCAGGTCGAGCCCTGAATGCAGGGCTTCCGATAATATACCTAAACTATTTGTCAAAAGGCCAACAACTAACTTAAATCCAGTCAATACGATGGCAGCAAATACAGAAATTAAGGCAGCTTGTTTTTTTTCAACCAATGCTGTTTCTTTTTTTTCTTTTAGCATAAAAATATTTTTTATTTATATAAAAGGCTAAAGTTGCAGGCAATGTGCAACTTAAAATATCAAAAAAGATCAGGCTTGTTTTGGCGGTTGCCAAATGGAGTTGGGAAAATTAATTTGGGGATTCTTGTTGGTGTGTGAAAGAAACAGCATACTGCTCCTTATTCCGGTTGGTTTTAATTTGAAGGTTGAAATGAAGAAGTCATCTTCTAAACTGATGGTATGAGTATCGATCAGTTCGTTTGCATTTTCGCTACATGAAGCATCACACTCAACCGGATGTTGTGAATGTTTCAGATGCGTAAATTCATACCCTGACAATACAGATATCAGACCAACAATGAAGAATATTAAAAATGAAAGTCTGAATGCATTTTTCATGAATGCCGGAATAGTCAGGTATGGATGAACTGAAATGATTGTATCTGTCGTTTAAAAAGTATCCGGTTTGATAAAAAATAATTATTTTCTGTTCAACATTTCAGTCGCCGATTTGACTCTTAAACCCGGATTCTCTTTCACCATTTGACGTAAAAATGCTTCAGGATACCCTGCACGGATAATGGTAGGTGGTATTTTATATTCATTCTGGACAAATTTACCGTTCTTCTCAGCTTTGATATTTCCATCCATGTATTTTACCAACAAATATTCCCCTAATTTTTTCCAGGCAGCAGTAGAGTTCTCTGCTTGTGCCACACTAAAATCAGAAAGGAAAACACGTGCATCAGTTTCAGTCATACCAATCGCTACTTTATCAATGGCCGGAACAAGAGCATTAAAGTCATCTTCCCATTTCGACTGAACCTTTTTAATGTCAGGAAACATGAACGAATATTTACTGTACGCATAATTGGCTACCGAGTTGTAAGTCCAGAATGCGGACGTTGATGAAAATTCCAACAGGCTCCCGTTATCCGGACGATAACATTCGGGTATTCGGTTGATCCCACAATACATAGGAACATATAGACTTGTTGCTGCATCGTCCACTCCGAACCACAGGATTCCACCTATATAATCGGGCATCCAACCACGCATTTGAGCCACAAAGGTAAAACCGGTTTGTTGTGTTGCTGTAGGACGTTCATGAACATATTCCACACTGTCGGCTTTAAAAGTCAGGGGGCTGCATCGCAGTTTGCTACCAAATGGTCCGGCAGCCAGCCCTTTTGTCATATCAAACTCAGTACCTTCATACTGATCGCGCATATATTCTTTCAGTTTTTGAGCGGTAAGCTTCACCGCCGGTTTGATCCATAGTGGCATTCTTTCGGATGTCTCGCCTTTAATGTAGGTGATATACTTTTCCATGGCAGGATCCACTTTACGAAAAAATGACCATACCCTGGCTTCACACGCACGAAGTGCCACATAATCGAGTGGTGCATAGGTATCAGAGAAACTGAAATCTTTATTCTTCCCTTTAAAATATCCTTTCTCCCGGGCAAACGCAATAACATCTTCTGCATACAGGCAATTATTTTTGTCATCATACGGGAAGGTGGTGATACGTGCCTGATTGGCATGAGCAGAAACGCAATCATCAGGAATCCGTTGAGCTACCCATACGGCTCCTTTATTATTTGGACCCTTACCAACCATTTCCATGATCCATACTTCATTCGGGTCGGCAATTGAAAATGATTCTCCTTCGCTGTAATATCCGTATTCTGCCACTAAATCGGTCATGACCTTAATGGCTTCGCGGGCAGTTTTGGCACGTTGAAGTGCAATATAAATTAAACTTCCATAATCCATGATGGCTGTTGAATCCACTAATTCAGTCCTGCCTCCGAATGTTGTTTCACCAATACTAACCTGATGTTCGTTCATATTACCTACCACTGAATAGGTTTTATCGATTTGTTTAATTTTTCCAAGGTATTTCCCCGAGTCCCAGTCATGAACATCGAGCAAGGATCCCGCAGGATAGGTAGCTGCCGGATACTGGTACAATGCCCCGAACAGAAAATAAGAATCGGCATTATAACTGATCAATGTAGAACCATCGAGGGTTGCAGCTTTTCCAACTAAAAAATTTGTACAGGCATGCCCTAAGTTCAGAACAAGTATGAATGCGGTAGTAAAAAATATTTTCTTAATCATTATGTATTTAAATTGAAACAGTGGATTGCTACAAAGGTAGAGTAATCATTTTAAAATTCAAAAATCAACCTTGATTTTCAATGTTGTTTGGTTTTATTACAATAAATTTAATTTCATTCGGATATACTTTCAGTTTCCGTATTGGTTTTGGTAAATGATTTTTTAATCCAGTTTGGAATCACCAGTAATCCAAGCAAAAGATACAAGTAATAGCTGATCATTCTCCATATCAGGGTGACAAAAATGATGGCACTATCCGAATATTTAGAGGTGAAAACATCTTTGTAATATTCCTTGAAGGCATATTCACTAACACCGCTACCACCGGGAGTAGGGCTTACAATCATAAATAACCATAGTATCAGTTGACGGGCAAAAACAACTAAATGATTTATATGCTCAGGTTTAAAAGCCATAAATACGGCATTTACAACCAGAAAACGGGAAGTCCATGAAAGAAGTGTCATACCAAATGCTTTTAACCAAAACACAATGGAATGTTTTCCGATATCATTTGATGCCTGTACCAGGTTATTGGTCAATAGTTCAACATTCGAGTACCATCTGCGAAGTACAGGTAGTTTGAAAAGTGTCAGCAAGATATGTTTAATCCAGTCGGGACGTTTGAAAATGCCGATAAACATGATGCTTGTCCAGATAAACCGGGTTACATAAAGTCCGGTGAATATGTAAGCAAAGGAAGATACTATGACTGATGAAGAATTGAACAGTTGACTGATTGGTATAAACAGGAATACGATCGGACACACAATCAGAAAAAACAATTCATCCAAAAATAAATTGACAAACATGATGGTAGTGCTCCGTCCGGCATTGATTCCCTCTTTTATCAGAAAGATAACAACCAGGCTCGAACCACCCACAGCAGCCGGTGTGACTGCAGAGGTGAATTCACTCAGTACATTGATGTGAAATGCCTGTTTCCAGGATAATTCTTTGTCAGTAAGTAACCTGAAACGCCACATCATGCCAAAATCCCGCATCAACATTAATAAAAATGCTAAGATCAGAAACATGACACTGAAGATGGTAAAATTAAACGAAAAGAATACTTCAGGATTAAATTCATCCAGGAATAACCATCCGATGACAAATAATCCCAGTAAAACAGGTATCAGAACCTGATATGTCTTAAATGGTTTGACAGCTTTTTTGGAAAGCAAGACAGGTTCGACTATTTTCTCCATTTTCGCTGCATTAATTTTTTATATCTGTCGAGAACTTCATCGGTCACACTTTCCCACGAACGTGCAATACTTTGGGACGCATTTAATCCGGCTAACTCAATTCTTTCAGGAGAACCTGATAATTCCCGTAATTTCGCAGCAAATGAATCCACCGAATTGTTTACCAGAAAACCATTAAAATTGTCGGTAACGTTTTCGGCTGATGATGAACCTTTAACCAATATGGAAGGTGTATGCATGGCTGCGGCTTCCCGTATGACCAATGGGGCATTATCGTAAATGGAAGGAAATAAAAATAAATCAGCTGCAGCATAGTATTGTTTAATACGTTCCCGATCGGATATCATTCCTACGAATTCAACCTTATCACTGATTCCCAGCTCATCCACCAACTCTTTCAAATCGGAAGCGGCATACCCGATTCCAACAAAAAACATCTTAAAGGGCAGGTCTTTTATCAGGGCCAGCGATTCCACAATTAACCGGGTGTTTTTTTCCCAGATATGTTGACCGACAAACAAAAATACAACTTTATTTTCTTCGATACCCAATTCTTTCCTGGCAGCTTCTTTTATCGGCCCAATGGGGCTTTTTGTAGCAAAATCATTCCCATTGTCAACTATCTCCACCTTCCCTTTAAATCCGTATTCCCGTATGGTTTCTTCGACAGAAGCCTGAGGAATCCATACTTCATCCGCTTTTTCAAAGAACCTGATGATTTCGTTGGTCATCTGTTTGGCAATGTATTTATTGTAAACAGAATGTTCAAAATCATCCCGGTACTTGGAATGAAAAGTAGCTACAAAAGGTATTTGTTGTTTGTTAGCAATGCTTAATGCCAACCTGCCGGAACTGAACGGGCAATGGGCATGAACTAATCCGAATGAAATCTGTTCAATTTCAGTTTTAAAATTGAAATCAATATCCGGGAGCCCAATCCGGTATGGTTTTCGTCCGATAATAGGAATGGAGGTATAACGGTATATCGGATATGGCTCGTTATCGGAATAATTAGGGGACTTGGGAGTAATAACACAAACCGGTTGATTCTTTTGATGTAACCAATATGCATAATTTTGAGTAGCCAGTGAAACTCCATCCATAATTGGGGGAAAGCTATCATTGAAAATTCCGATAGTTTTCAAATTATCGACAACTGAATCCGTCATGTATTTTAGTTTTGCTGTTCGTTAAGTGAGATTGTAAAAAACAAAAATAAATTCCTTTCAAAAGAATGCAAATTTAGGAAATTCTTTTCATATTTCCATATAAGGGATTTTATATTCCGATTACATTGTTTTGCTCCCTATGTATTGATTCATTCAAATCATTTTCAATTAATTCATAAAAAGTAATGCCTGACTTTCTCTGTGTTTTATTAAATAGAAAAAAAATAAGTTTGTCATAAATGTGTAACAAGAGGTAAAATCAATATCTGATAAGTTTCCTGTTTGTTTTAAAAATTGTATCTTTGTTTTTTTTTTAAGACATTGTGTAAGTTTATATTCCTGAATTGTGTCAAAAATAGGTTAACATGCCTATATATAATAATATAGAATCAGGGATAGTGAATTCGTATGAATTCTGACCGGGTTTTTATACTGAAGAAAAACTAAAAAATACAAATTACTTATTAATAATCGCTTCAACCAAAACGAATGATTCAATACCGATCCATGCGATTTTTCGCCGTTGAGAAATTAACTTTTATTTACGTTGTCTTAACAACGTTGATAATTGTAATTCTTCAACCCGACCTGCCGGTCATGAATGTATTATTGAGGGCCAGGCTGCTGGTAATACTGGTCATTGTGATGCTGACATTTTTCAACTCCATCAGAAACTGGTGGCTCATTCGATTTTCACGATACGCCTTTATCGGGCTTTTGTTGGTTTACTGGTATCCCGAAACCTTTGATATAAATAGGTTAATGCCCAATTACGATCATTTGTTAGCAACGTTGGAACAAACCATATTTTCTTTTCAACCGGCCCAGGTTTTTAGTCAACTCTATCCTCAACGCTGGTTTAGTGAAATCCTCAATATGGGTTATTTATCGTATTATCCATTGATAATTTGTACGTGTATCTATTTCTTTTTTTTAAGCAGAAGGATCTTTGAAAAATTCTTTTTTATTGTGTTGTTTTCATTCTTCTGTTATTACCTGATATATATACTTTTCCCTACAGCCGGACCACAATATTATTATCAGGCAATAGGTGTTGATTCCGTTAGTTCGGGAATATTTCCCAATATCGGCTATTATTTTGATAAACATCAGGCACTCTTAATATCAGGTAAAAACTCAGGAATCTTTTCTCAATTGGTTCAGGGGTCTCAACAGATAGGGGAAAGGCCAACAGCTGCATTCCCAAGTTCGCATGTTGGTATTTCGACGTTGATTATTTTTTTGATCATTAAATATCGCCAGTATATTTTGTTGACAATATTATTCCCCCTCTATCTGGCTCTGGTTACTTCGACCGTTTATATTCAGGCTCACTATGTCATTGATGTCATTATGGGATTTACGACTGCCTTTCTGTTTTATTTTCTGGCAAGTTATGTTTTCAAACTATTTACACGTAGGTATGTTGGAATGCCCGAATTATCAGCTATTTTTATAAAAAAACAGGTGAAAATACCAAACCCGTAAAATCCATCAGAAAAAAAAGATAGTGTTGTTTTTTTTTACTTCAGTGTTGTTTTTTTTTTAATTATCTTCTCCAATAAATCATTCGCTTTATTATTTTTATATTCAAACTGATTGATAAAAGGAAAACAACCTGACTGTCCGGAAATATGTTTTAATGTAAACAAATCCACAGATAGTGAAAACGAAATATCCTGACGACTTAATTAGATAATTTCTTATCTTTGCATACGTGTTAAAATGGTTGCATTACAATTTAATTGAATCAACATGCCGACAATACAGAATGTGGAAGAGCTTAATAATCTGTGTAAAAATTCGATGATAGAGCTTCTGGGGATTGAATTTACAGAACTGTCAGAAGGACGTGTGGTGGCAAAAATGCCAATTGACGAAAGAACGATACAACCCATGAAACGATTGCATGGTGGAGCCATTATGGCGTTGGCCGAATCGGTAGGAAGTGCCGGTTCCCTGTCAATAGTTGACAAAGACCGGTATGCTGTATTGGGTGTTGAAATTAGTGGAAGCCATGTAGGCACAACCTCCGAAAATTATGTACTGGCCGAAGGTATTCTTGTTCACCGGGGTGTCAGTTCTCATGTGTGGGAAATTCATGTGAAAGATAAAAACGATACACTTATATCCGTTTGTCGTCTTACTAATCGTATTATTCCCCTAAAGACGAAAGATGAATAAATGAGTTCAGAAAAAACATCATACCCTTCACTGGTAAAACTTCAACAGGTTTGTTTAAACCAGCATATTCCATTTGCGTCCTACCGGCTTCCTGACAAACCGGAAATTATTACCCTGGTTCAGCATCAATCTTATCCTGAGAAAATAGATGTATTGAACCAGCCGGATCAAAAGAGTGGGTTTATCATGGCTCCTTTTTTTGAAACAACAACTCATGCAACCTATTTGCTGGAACCTGATGATGTCTTTCTTTCCGATCATATCGGTGAGGACTATATCCGTGAGTTATCCCTGCATGCCGGACTTCTGTTTTCAGATGAGCCAACCGCTAAGAGTATAGTGACAACAACCCGTGAAGATTTTATTCAACAGGTAAACGATGCCCGGAAAGCAATTGCCGGTGGAAAATTTCATAAGGTAGTCCTGTCGAAGGTTAGAAATGAAACGATACCATCTGATTTTGATGCCAGTGCATTTTTTATTCATTTGTGTGATACATATCCCCATGCTTTTGTGTCTTTGGTTCAACTTCCACAAGTTGGTTGTTGGATAGGTGCTACCCCTGAACCTCTGTTGGTGGTGGAAGAAGGTCTCATAAAGACCGTATCGCTTGCAGGTACCCAACTTGCTACCGGAAATAAAATTGAATCCTATAAATGGAGTAATAAGGAATTGGAAGAACAGGGCATTGTGACCGGATTTGTTGAAGAAACCCTGCATACATTAGGAATTAATCAGTTAAAGGTGCAAGGTCCTGAAAATTACCAGGCAGCCAACCTGATACATCTGAAAACCAGTTTTGAATTTAATGAAGATGAATTGGAAAATAAGTTTGGCGCTTGTTTACAGGCATTGCATCCTACCCCTTCGGTGGGTGGATTGCCAAAAGAAGCTGCCCGTCAGTTTATTCTAACGAAAGAAAAACACGACAGGGCTTATTATACCGGTTTCCTGGGTCCTTTAAACATTCAAAACAAAAGCCATCTGTTCGTAAACTTACGATGCCTGCAATTGTTTAACAAGCAGTTTGTCCTGTATAGTGGTGCCGGCATCACGGCGGCTTCCATTGCCGAGAACGAATGGGAGGAAACAGAGAATAAAATGATGACTATGATGAATGCAATGAAGAACCCCTAACCCCTAAAGGGGGATAAATAGTAAATAGTAAATAGTAAATAGTAAATTGAATAATGAATCATTTTAGACAGGGTGTTAAAAATATACCGGAAATCTGTTTTCTGCATGGAGTACGCAAGGTAATCATTGCCCCTGGTTCACGCAATGCTCCTTTAATTCTGGCATTTACTGCACATGCCGGGCTTGAATGTTTAAGCATTACGGATGAAAGGTCTGCAGCATACTTTGCCGTAGGCATTGCCCAGCATAGCGGAGAAGCTGTTGCATTGGTCTGTACTTCAGGGACTGCCGTTCTCAATTTCGCACCAGCCATTGCCGAAGCTTATTATCAGAATCTGCCCCTGATTGTCATTACAGCCGACCGTGCTGTTGAAACCATTGATCAGGCAGATGGACAAACAATCCGTCAGTCGGATGTTTATTCCAACTATATTAAATCCTGTGTTGAATTGCCTGTTGAAACTGTTCTTCCAGTCGATCTTGAATTCTCCGACAGGCATGTATCGCAGGCGATTGATATTGCTCTGACCATGCCATGTGGTCCGGTACAGATCAATGTGCCATTGCGGGAACCTATTTATGAGGCCTTGCCGGAACTGCACAGCTATCCGAAGGTTATTAAAAGTATTGCTGCGAATGTATCCGTATCCACTGAGAGCCTGACAAAACTATCCGCTTCCTGGGTTTCTTATACGAAAAAACTAATTATCGTTGGTGTCCAACCCGAAAATGCCGCACTGAATGATTTGGTCAATAAACTGGCTAATGAACCCGATGTGGTAGTGATCGGTGAGAACCTGTCCAATATAAGCGGAAGGAATATTATCTGCCGTCCTGAAGTGCTTTTTGCTTCCCTGTCACCGGAGGAAAAAGTGCTTTTCCAACCGGAGTTACTGATTACCATCGGTCATTCGGCTATCTCCAAACAAATGAAATTGTTTTTAAAAGAGTTTCAATCCGTAGAGCACTGGCAATTCGAATCGTCACTGCCCTATGCCGATACCTATAAATGCCTGACCGCTATTCTCCCGGGTCTGTCAATTACTACCCTGGAAGCAATGCCGTTGGGAAAGACTGCCAGTGGATTTGCTGCGGTATACGCACAAAAAATGCAGACTATTTCCAAACGCCACGATGCTTTTGTAGCGAATGCACCTTTATCGGATATGTGTGCCGTGACAGGTCTGTTAAAACTGGTACCATCCGGTACAGTCATGCAGCTTGCAAACAGTACTTCCGTCCGCTGGACACAGTTATTCCCAACCCGGAGTGATTTAACCTATTTCTGTAACCGTGGTACTTCCGGTATTGACGGAAGCCTTTCTACGGCTGCCGGGTTTGCATATTCGTCTAAACAAAACACCTTGTTCCTTACCGGTGATTTATCGTTTATTTACGATTCCAACGGTATGTGGAATAATTACCTGGGTGGAAATTTTAAAATCATTGTCATGAACAACAATGGTGGAAACATATTTAAATTTATTGGTGATCCTCAGTTAATGAAATCCTGTGAGCAATTCTTTACCACCCCCCATCATGTGAATATTAAATTCCTGGTGGAAGCTTATGGATTGGAATATATGGTTTGCGATAAAACTCAGGAGTTGGAAGGTAAACTGACGACTCTTTTTAATGCAACAAAAGCTACCGTACTCGAAATATTCACAGATGCTGAATTAAATACGGCAAATTACAAGGGGTATTTTAAAAATATAAAAAAGAACCCCTAACCCCTAAAGGGGGATAAGAAAAGAAGTTCTCATTAGGGGTTCTTAGGGTTAAACATCAATACTAACTGCTCTTAATCCCCTTTAGGGGTTAGGGGTTTAATTTATAACAATAATGAGAACCTGGAATGAAATTAAAAAGTTTGAAGAAATAAAGTTTGAATATTTCGAAGGTATCGCTAAGATTACCATCAATCGTCCGCGTTACCGCAATGCCTTCACTCCCGATACCATCAAGGAAATGATCGAGTGTATGTCATTTTGCCGGGATAGCCAGGATATTGCAACCGTAATCCTGACCGGTGAAGGGGATAAGGCCTTTTGTAGCGGAGGTGATATCAATGTCAAACAGATTGGTGGATATATCGGGAAAGATGGTATTCCCCGATTGAATGTACTCGACCTGCAAAAAATGATACGCAGCATGCCTAAACCAGTTGTAGCCATGGTAAATGGGTTTGCCATCGGTGGGGGTCATGTGTTGCATGTAGTATGCGACCTTTCCATTGCTTCCGAGAATGCCATCTTCGGGCAAACAGGACCTAAGGTGGGAAGCTTTGATGCCGGTTTTGGATCTTCTTACCTGGCACGCGTTGTAGGACAGAAGAAAGCCCGGGAGATATGGTTCCTGTGTAAACAATACTCAGCTGCCGAAGCATACGATATGGGACTTGTGAATAAAGTAGTGCCTTTTGACCAACTGGAAGACGAAACAGTGGACTGGTGCAAACAAATGATGCAACATAGCCCGTTGGCCTTGCGCATGATAAAAGCCGGCTTAAATGCCGAGCTCGATGGTCAGGCTGGTATTCAGGAACTGGCAGGTAATGCTACCATGCTCTACTACATGACCGAAGAAGCCCACGAAGGAAAGAATGCTTTCCTGGAAAAAAGGAAACCTGACTTCTCTAAATTTCCTAAAATGCCGTAAGGTACCGGTTCTATGAATTTATTCAAATTTCATTATTCATTGAATCAAATTCGACCTTTAATTATCTTGAAAAAAGATTGGTTTTAATTCCTTTAGTCTTTGGATTATGAAAAGAATCAATATTACTCTTATTCTTTCAATTTTGCTTACAGGTTGTTCCTCTTATTATAAAGAAGTAATTAGTTCTCTTGAAAGTAAATATAAAAAAGGAGATATAATTATTGTAAACGATTGGGCTCTTTTGCGATCCAATAATTTTTTTGATTTTCATAGTAATAAGTTGAAGATTATTGTGATAGAAAAGATACAACGGGATTCATCAATTTCATGGTTTGGACATTGGGGGAGTGAACATGATATTTACTTGATTTCAGCTACAAGATTTCAGCCTTCAGATAGAGATGTATTTATTGATGGTAAAGTTTTAAAGATATTAAATCCAAAGGATAGTAGCTTTTATTTCATTGATGGTGTTCCCTGCTATACTTACAGAGATGCAATTCATATGATTCAAAATAAAAGAATATCAGAAATGTCTATTATACCGGTTGATTCTGCAATAAAGATATGGGGTACTAAAACAGGTAAAAATGGTGCCATAATGATGAATACAAAAAAATAAAATCTATTCAGATAATGAAAAAATGGATTCACGCTTTCAGGCTTCGTACATTGCCGCTGGCATTGTCGAATACGATTATCGGTTCATGCCTGGCGGCGGCTGATGACAGGTTTCGTTGGTCCATATTCGGATTAGCGGCTCTCACTACTGTCTTGCTGCAAATCATGTCGAATATGGCCAATGATTATGGCGATTTTGTAAATGGAAAAGATACTGTCGAACGGATTGGCCCCAAACGAATGGTGCAGTCGGGTGAAATAACTCCGAAAACTATGCTGCGGGGAATTATAACCATTGGTCTGTTATGTGCCGTATCGGGAGTCGCGCTGATTCTTATTGGCACGGAAGGAATACCTGTAACCAACATGCTGCTGTTTGGTCTTTTGGGCCTGGCGGCTATTGCAGCTGCCATCAAATATACGGTGGGTAAGAACCCGTATGGCTACCGTGGGTTGGGCGATCTATTCGTTTTTATTTTCTTTGGTCTGGTGGGGGTGATCGGGACCTATTTCCTGCATACACAATCTTTTCGCTGGGATATATTCCTTCCTGCTTCGGCTATCGGTATGCTGAGTACCGGAGTGTTGAACATGAACAATATGCGCGATTATGAAGCCGACAAGAATGCCGGAAAGAAAACCATTGTGGTGGCAATGGGGGTGAAAAATGCCGCATATTATCACTTGTTTTTAGTTGGTGGTGCTGCTTTGCTGACTGTTATATATACATTGTTGAATTACCATTCCGTTTGGCAATGGTTTTTTGTCCTTTCATTCCCGGTTTTGTTCCTGAACCTGAAAAAAGTGTTTACATACAACAATGCGTTGGAACTGTATCCCGAATTGCCACGCTTATCCATGGCAAGCCTGGTGTTTGCACTGACTTTTGGTATCGGGCTATTACTATAGAATGTGGCATCGCCGCAACTACTGCCTGAATATTTCATTCTGTGACTCCGTTCAGTGTTTCAATAGTTATTTCAGGTATCATCTATACTTTTGCGAATCGCCTATCTGTTCCAGTTTTTTAAACTACTATCGCTGAAAGCTAAAGTCCATTACCTATGCTCACTGCCCGTTATACAACAATTTCTCTCAGATTCAAATTCCCTGCCGGTACATCCCGCGGAGTATTATTGAATAAACCATCTTCTTTTCTGATACTGGAAAAAGAGGGTTATACAGGTGTTGGTGAATGTTCTGTAATCCCCGGTCTGAGTATTGATCCAATGGACTCATACGACCTGAAATTAAAAGATCTGTGCCGGTTGTTGAATGAAGGGCATGATCCCGATTCCATTGACCTGGATGGGTATCCTTCCATTGCTTTCGGATTGGAAACTGCCTTGCTCGACCTGGCTGCAAAAGGCTCTAAATGTCTTTTTCCATCTGCCTTTACAGATGGAAATGCCGGTATCCCCATCAACGGGTTGGTATGGATGGGTGACAAGGCATTTATGCAAAAACAAATCCGTGAGAAGATTGAAGCAGGTTATCATTGCATTAAACTGAAGATCGGTGCCAATGACTTTGATACCGAACTTGAAATTCTGGCTGCTATCCGTCAGCAATTTTCATCCAACGATATAGAAATACGCCTGGATGCCAACGGGGCTTTTAGTCCGCAGGAGGCTTTGGGAAAATTAAACAGGCTTTCCGTGTTCAGCATTCATTCCATAGAACAACCTATCCGTCAACACCAGTATGATGCCATGGCTGATATTTGCGCCCGTTCTCCTATTCCCATTGTGTTGGATGAGGAATTAATTGGTGTGAAATCAGTGGATATAGATGCTCTTCTGCAGAAGATAAAGCCGGCTTATATCATTTTAAAGCCGAGCCTGCTGGGTGGCTTTAAACCGTCGGAAGAATGGATAAGGCTTGCTAAAAAATACCATATTGGCTGGTGGATTACATCAGCACTGGAAGCCAATATCGGGTTGAATGCCATCGCGCAATGGACGGCAACACTGGGTTCGGTTTTACCCCAGGGGCTGGGAACCGGACAATTGTATCACAATAACATTCCCTCACCTCTTGAAATTGAAAATGCAAAACTGTATTACAGGAACGAAAATAACTGGGATTTAAACCCCATCCTCTCATAAGGCATGGAAAAAATTATATTAAACGGAATTGTTTATACTGAATCAAATCTCGACCGGTTAAAAATAGCCTCAGAACCTGACAGTTCATGGCTGAATGCCATCTATTCGTTTCTGAAAAACTGGTACGATGAAACAGGCTTTATTACCGCTCAGACATCCGGCTCAACCGGAAAGCCCAAGACCATACATTTGTCAAAACAAAGTATGATAAACTCAGCCCGGATGACCAATGATTTTTTTAATCTGTCGGCCGAAAGTGTTTGTTTGCTTTGCCTGCCCGCCACCTATATTGCCGGAAAAATGATGCTGGTACGTGCCATTGTCTGCGGTTTTAACCTGTTGACTGTCGAACCATCAGCCAATCCGTTTGAAAACCTTCAGACACCAGTTGATTTTGCGGCTGTTACTCCCTATCAACTGTTTCATGCAGTCGAAAGCCTTCAACATAAATCCGTTAAAAAAATTATCGTAGGGGGTGGACCTGTAACGTCTACACTGGAACAACTTGCCGAAAACGTTCCATCCGAGCTGTACGAAACCTATGGAATGACTGAAACCTGTTCGCATATCGCCCTGCGCCGGTTCAATGGAATCGATAGGTCAGCTTATTTTACCGTCCTTCAGGGTGTGACAAACCGGTTGGATGATCGGGAATGCCTGGCCATCAAAGCTCCGCATCTGTTGAAAGAAGAAATCCAAACCAATGATATGGTTGAATTGAAGGGAAAGGATTCTTTTCGATGGTTAGGCCGTGCCGATTCAACCATTAATTCGGGTGGGATAAAGATACACCCTGAACAAGTCGAAAAAAAACTGGAAGGAATAATCCCTGCCAGCTATTTTATTTCCTCCATCCCGGATGATCTGTTGGAAAATAAAGTGGTGCTTATCATCGAATCGGATTTATATAACCAGGAACAGCTCCTGGATTTAAATGTCCGACTGGTGAACTTACTCTCTAAATATGAAATCCCCAAACAAATTTTATTCCTGCCTGAATTTGTGTATTCCGAAAGCAATAAAATATTACGGATTCCTACCCTTGATAAGGCTATTATGCAACTTTAATACTGTACTAAAATGATTTAAATCAAACGAAAAGAGTTTATTCTTTCCCGGTGGATAATTTAAATTCAATACTGAAACTTTTTCTTTCCATAGCGAAATTACGTCCCTGTGATCCTCCCTGCATTTCGTCCTGCATATCCGAACCGGGCATTTCTCCGATCTCACTTCCACCTATTCCGCCACCTTCCCTGCCGTTTCCACCCATTTCTCCACCCATTCCTCTTCCACCACCACGCATGCCACCCGATCTGCCCTGCCGGCCTCTCATTTTCTTCATTTCATTCTGCGACAGGTCATTGATATTTACCTGAAGCTGAATTGGGGTGATGGTTACATTCTCGAGGGTAAAGTCATTCCCGAATATCTCACGAAGCGGAATGCGGATTTCATAGGTTGCCAGTTCGCGGGAAGTTTTGCTTCTTGCAAAACTAATGCTTTTATCGTCAGCGCTTTCCGAAACGATCTTTCCATTCTCAAACAGAAAACCTTCGAGTATGGCGGTATCTTTGGGTATGACGGTCGAATTATCGGTTGTTTTGTAGGATAGTTTATCTGTTTTCCCATCCTGGCTTATAATCATGGGAGGCATTTCCCCTTTTTTTAATGCAGGAAAGGCCATCCCTACTTTGATCGGGGGTGATGTTTTTACTTTTAATTTCACATTGAATCCTGCCGTTAATAATTGCATTTGTACCGAACGGTCGGCAGCTTTCAGGATAATGTATAAATTCTGCGCGTCGTTTCTGAACTCATACTTTATATTTGATTCAGCATTGAAAAAACGTGGTAGTGTTACCCAGTCGGAACCATCACCATCAATCACAATGGGCTGTTTTTGCCATTTGGAACTGCTTACCTGGGCCGATACACCTGTGAATAGACTCAATACTGTTAAAATGGTTAATTGAAGCCATCTTTTCATGTCCGGTTTATACATAAATGGGTGATTTTTTGGGATTAAGATAATTATTATACATAGAAGTGAACGCTGAATCAACTATATTCGTTAACTTTGCCACAAATGTACTTGACTTTTTCGTAGCATCTTGCAACTGATAATTATTTTATAAAAAATTATCTAATTTCTGCCCCCTTTTATTTTTTGATACAAAATACATAAACTATGAGACAATTACCTCCCCAATCAAATCCTTCTTATGGTTTTTCAAACACCCCCTTTGGAGAATGTTGCATCGCTTTTTCGAACGATGGCATTTGTGCACTCACCTTTCCTGAAAGTCGTGAAAGTGCCTTTTCCGACCTGGATTACCGCTTTCCCGATGTTGATTTTAAATTAAATGATGACAAAGCTGAAAGATTGGTTCGTCAGATTTTTGATAAAGGTTCAAGGCCTGTCCTGAATCCAATAGGCACTGAATTTCAACTTTCTATCTGGGAAGCATTAAAACAAATCCCGGCCGGTAAAACAACCACCTATGCCGAAATCGCCGAAAATATTGGTCGCCCTAAAGCTGTTCGTGCCGTTGGAACTGCCATTGGTGCCAACCCGATCGCTTACCTGATCCCCTGCCACCGCGTCATCCGTACCGATGGTACATTGGGCGGCTTCCGCTGGGGACTGGAATGCAAAAGGAAAATGCTTGCCTACGAAAAGAAATAATTCAATGTTCCCGCACACGTGGAAACTAAATCTCTCTAATTTTATACTAAATTTAAAAGCCCATAAAAGCAGAAAAAAAATTCTGCATGTATGGGCTTTTTTGATTTTACAAGATGTACATTACAAAGATTTACGATGCCATTGTGAAAACTGAATTTTAAAGTTCGAATCACATTCAGGAATTAATTGCTGAGTAGGAAAAGAAACCATTTAACTATTTGCTAATAGTTCTGCTTTATTGAATCAAAAGAAAAAAATCATTTTAACCCGGATGTGTTTCTTTTTTCAATTAAATCAGATCTCTTAACGGACCAATGCAAATGCAAACCCACAACCCGCAACCCACAACGCGGAACACGGAACATATAACACGGAACGCGGAGTGGAGCGCGTTTTACTACCCTTCACTTGACCTTTTTGTGCCTTTCTGAAGAATTAAGAAAACTTTACGCTTGTGATGCGGTGGAAATACGGTTGTATTACGGTCTAATATTTCACCGCATGAATACCGTAATACCACCGTAATACCACCGTAATATCACCGCAATACCTGCACACATTTTGTAAAAGGTAAGTGAATAGCTAGTGGAGGATATGGAAATTTACCGGACATAAAAAAACAAATTCAGGCGTTCAGGTAAAGTAGAAATAAGTTAACTATATTTTGATAAAACAGTTAAATGTAACATAAAAATCTGTATTTTTGCGGATTCAAATGATATGAAATAATAAAATATTGGTTTATGGAAAATAATCAGTCATCAGTAAAAGGGTATTTTAAAATTCTATCAGTCATTCATCTGGCTATGATACTGGGTGTTGTCTTATTTGGATTAGTTGTATTTTTCTTTGTAGCCGATTTTCAACAACCTGATACGCGTTCTGAAATAGCCGGTATACTGGTTTACCTGGTACCCGCATTGGTGCTTGCCGGAATTCTGGCAAGCAATATCATTTTCAGGGTGAAACTGAATGGTGTGATAGAAAGCGATGATTTAAAACTTAAAATGACCGTGTACCGTGAGTCATTGATTATCCGGTATGCATTGCTTGAGGGCCCGGCCTTGTTTGCTCTGGCAGCCATTTTTATCACAAACAACATTAATTTTCTGGTATATGCCGGTTTGATAGTTGTCCTGCTGGCTTTTAAAAGACCGACTAAGAAATCGTCCATTGCAGATCTGGCATTGAGTCAACAGGAGATGGCATCCCTCGACGATCCGGCAACCGTTGTGTGACAGATATGCTTTCAAAGAAGAATGTTTCAGTTGGATTTTATATTTCGAATCATAAACAAAGTAATCATTAAAAACAAGTTACATGGAATCAATTCCTTTTATTGTTATCGGAGTCTTTGCTCTGGTTATTATTGCCTCCGGTTTCGTAACCGTGAACCAGGGGAATGTGGCGGTTATCACCGTTTTTGGGAAGTACAGGCGGATTATGGCACCGGGTCTGAACTTTAAAATCCCGTTGATTGAAATGGTGTACAAACGTATCAGTATTCAGAACCGGTCGGCGGAACTGGAGTTTCAGGCAGTATCACAGGATCAGGCGAATGTGTATTTCAAGGCTATGTTGCTGTATGCGGTTTTTAATCAAACTGACGAAACGATTAAAAATGTAGCCTTTAAATTTGTGGATGAACGAAGCTTTATGCAGGCGTTGATCCGTACGATCGAAGGTACCATCCGTAGTTTTGTGGCTACCAAGAAACAAGCCGAGATACTTGGACTCCGCACCGAAATTATCCAGGAAGTGAAAAAACATTTGGACGACACGCTGGAACAATGGGGTTTTCACATGATTGATATTCAGTTGAATGATATTACGTTTGATGATGAAATCATCAAATCCATGTCAAGGGTAGTTGCTTCGAATAACCTGAAAGCCGCTGCTGAAAATGAAGGACAGGCCTTGTTGATCACTCGTACCAAAGCTGCCGAAGCGGAAGGGAATGCCATTAAGATCTCGGCACTGGCTGAAAAAGAAGCTGCTCAGCAACGAGGACAAGGAATTGCTTTGTTCCGGGAAGAAGTGGCCAAGGGAATGGCACAGGCTGCCAAGGAAATGACCGATGCCGATTTGGATGCCTCCTTCCTGCTGTTCAGTATGTGGACAGAGACCATTAAACACTTTGGTGAAACAGGAAAAGGAAATGTTATCTTTCTCGATGCTTCTACCGACGGCATGCAAAAAACCGTCAACCAAATGATGGGCATGATGAAAATGAACGAAAAAGTATAATTTTCACTTTTACAGTATAATAACCGCTTTGGGATGATTCTCCTGAAGCGGTTTTTTTTAAGAAGAATATCTTAATCCAAGTCTTATTAAATTAACCTGACAATGCTTTAATATTTTCTTCTTTCATTAAATTCGAACGTATAATTTTTAAGACCTTAACAGACCTGGATGTTTTCTTTTTTTTATTGAACAATTTAAATAATGTTAAATAAATGGTTATAATTAATATTAATATCTTAACTTTGAATTTTTTTAGTGATTAGAAACCAGATAAGGGTATTGACTGATAACAGGTTGCTCAAAACACAGGGATAACACGAATAAATCACCATAAACCGGGTATTTCTGTCGGATATAAACAACTGCGAATTGCGGGTTGTTACTTCTTCAATTATTTTATAAAGCCCTTCAACATTATAATATTGTTATTTTTTTTCAAATTATAAACTTATAAAACGATTTACAAAATGAGAACATTTATTTCAACTGTTTTTTTAGCTCTGTTGTGTATTTCAATGCAGGCACAAGCACCTGTAGGACTTAAATTAAACCTTGAAAAGGGAAAGATGTATACGGTAAAAAGTACCAGTAAACAAGCCATTCAACAAACAGCCAACGGCCAACAGTTTGCCATTGATGTGATTTCAAACATGGTGGTAAGCTATCAGGTACTTAGTAAGGAAAATGATGTAATGAATATTGAATTTAAATTTGATACCATTGCCTCGAAAATAAGTTCACCGATGTTTAACAGGGAAACCAATTCGGCAAAGGTTGGAAGTACTGATCCTCTTGAAATGATTATGCACAAGCTGAGTACGAATAAAATCACTGCAAAAATCTCAACAGCCGGAAAATTCATTGATTTTGTGAATTACGGTAAGTTTAAAGACAATGTGTTGTTTATACTCGATTCAATACCTGCCACCAAAAGGGATCAGGCAAAAACGCAGGCAGATGGTGTCCTGAAAGAATCGGCCGTCAGAAGCCTGGTAGAACCATTGTTCTCTTATCTTCCTGAAACAACGGTGAAAATAGGAGATAACTGGGAAACATCATTTTTTATGGTATCAAGTGCCGTGTCATTAATGGCTCAAAATTCGTATACTCTGAAAGGTGTTGAGAATAACACTGCCACAATATCCGGCAAAACAGAAATTGAATCCATGCCGTCGACCGATGCGAATGCTCAAATGACTCAGGAATTAAAAGGGACAATGACTTCGGAAGGTACCCTGGATATTCCAACAGGGTTAATCCTGAAGAATACCTCAACAGGTCACATTACAGGGACAACCACTATGAAAAATAACGGCAACGAGATGAAAATGCCAGTTGTGGTGGATTCCCAGTCGGAAACAATCATGTTGAAATAACAGATCAAGTACTATCGTTCATAAATAACAGGAAAATGAATAAATTTCTCATGGTATTGTTATGCCTTGTTGCTGTGAATACCCATGCCCGGCAAGTGATTACCGGAAGCCTCACAGACAAAGAAACTACCAAAACGGTGGATGGTGCCAGTGTGGAGTTGCTCCAGTTGCCCGACAGCAATACCGTTGAATTGTCGAAGTCGAATTCGGAAGGCCAATTTGCTTTTTATAAAGCAGACACCGTTAAAACGTATTGCGTCCGGGTGAAACATCTGGTGTATAAAACCCGGTTGATTACAGTTCCCAGGAAGAAAGGAATGATTAACAACCTGGGTGCAATCGTTCTGGATCCGAGTACGTATAATTTTAAAGAGGTCGTTGTGAACGGTTCCAAGGTGAAAGTAACCGAACTGGGTGACCGGACCATATATGGAATTCCTGATGGCATCAAAAAGACTTCTACCGATGGGCTCGATGTCCTTCGGAAAGTTCCCTCGGTACAGGTTGATTATCTGAATGAGAACATCACAGTCAATGGGAAATCGAATATTAAAATTGAGGTGGACGGGGTAACGCGTGATAAGGAATACCTTAAAAGGCTTCATCCAACCCAGATCGATAAGATGGAAGTGATTACCAGTCCTTCTGGGAAGTATGATGCTGATGTAGACGCTGTTATTAATATTGTAACCAATCCGGCAATGAAGTATGGCCTGAAAGGTACGGCAAGTGCCATGGCATTGCCCGTTGGCGGTGGTGCTTATATTGGCAGGCTGAATGCCAGCCTTGATTACGGGTTGGAAAAAGTGTCCTATTATGTAGCAGCCAATGGGATGATTCAAAAATTCAATATTAACTCTGATATGGACAGGATTGCCGGGGGAAACGAATTAAACCGAAGGAATATTATGGGTTACAACGGGAATAATAAAAATGTCAATGTCGGTTTGATTTATGATCCCAATGAATTAAACAACATCAACCTGAATATTTCGTATAACGGCAACCTGACCAACATCAACGGGGATGCCTGGAACTACAATCATTCAAATAATACAATAAACAGTATTTTCAAAACGTATACAAATACTGACAACAACAGTGATGGCATAACCTCATCCCTGTTTTACAAGCATAAGTTCAATAAGAATACCCAGCACGGATTTGAAGTGGAGTTGAATTATTACAAAAGCCTTGATAATACTTCGTCAACCAATTTTCATAATGAATATTATAATCCTGTTGATACCACTTTATTACGTGCTGACCCGTTGCAAAATGAAAAAAGTAAAACCAATACTCAGACCTTCACAGGGCAGGCTAATTATACCTTGCCTTTTGATAGTGTTTATTCATTAAATGCCGGTATCAGTGGAAATTTCAACAAATACAACATTGACAATACCAGCATTCCTCTGATACAACTTCCAAATCTGGATTACACCGATTTGAGGCTTGCAGGGTATGCCGAATTGTCAAGAAACTTCAAAAAGGGAAGTGTAAAGATTGGATCGAGGTTTGAAACCTCACATGTAGTTATCAATTCCGTGACAGGGGGCAATTACTTTTCTCCATTACCTTATGCAAACGGTTCATTTAAGTTTGATGACAATAATAGTATTAAACTGGCTTACTCGCGAAGGGTGATCAGGCCTACTGTGGGACAGTTGAATCCGTTGGTCAGCCATATCGACAGTCTGACGAACAGCCAGGGGAATATCGACCTGGTGCCGGCATACAGGGATAATTTTCAGTTAACCTACAATGTAAAGGTCACCCTTGGGAAAGTGACTGTCAACCTGGCTCCTCAGTTGTTTTATGAGTATAAGACCGGGCTTATCCAGACAATTACCAGTCAGGTGGGTTCTTCCAATATTTTTGAAAGTAAGCCGTTCAATATCTCCAACGGGTATGAAGCAGGAAGTGCTCTGTCTGTAAATTCGCAGATTGGCAAGGTGATGTTTAATTCTAATTTCAGGTATTCAACCAATCACATCGACAAATACCTGAATCAGATAGATGCGACCAACCAACAAACCTGGAGCTGGAATTCGTTTATGATGTTTCCGTTGCCCTGGGACCTAAAGTTCATTGGAATGTTCAATTTAAGCGGGCCGGTACTTGACGGACAAACAGAAACCCAACAATCCCCTTTTTACTTAGCGGGCTTAGTGAAACAGTTTAAAAATAACAGTACGCTCACTGTTATCTCGTTTAACCCCTTTGCTACTAAATTTTTTGACAGCAAGGCAACGCTCCGGAATAATTCAATTTATCAACAGACTGACACGTATATGAAAACTACTGCGGCCTTTGTGTTGGTGTACAGTTATAATTTTAAAATTGGTAAGACTGTGGATAAACAAAAGCATAATGTGGATCAACCTGTTGAGGAAAATGCTTTTAAATTGCCATTCTAAATCAGCCTGTTTGTTGGTTTTAGGAATGCATGATTTACAGGTGCTGAAACTTCAAAAATTAACATTCAGGTAAAAAGATTTTTTCAAAATAAAATATCCTGAAGAGGTTGTCTACTAGCAGACAACCCCTTTTTTTAATAAGGCATTTCCAGTTAATAATTATAATATTTCAGCATTCTTTAAACTTTATTCAATATTGCTTTGTTATTACAATAATTAACCATTAAATCAAAGGAATATGAACTCATTAGTTTGGATTATTCAGGGCTTATCAGCCACAATATTTGGTATCTCAGGGTTGTTGAAATTAGTAACTCCGAAGGATATCCTGGAAGAGAAAATCGGGTGGGTGAAAGATTATTCAGGTTCAACAATCAGGTTTATCGGTTCCTGTGAATTCCTGGGAGGAATCGGATTAGTAGCACCTATGGCTTTTGGTATTCTTCCGATTTTAACACCCATAGCAGCTACATGCCTGGCAGTTGTTATGATTCTGGCAACCAGGGCACATATACAAAGAAAAGAATTCAAAAAAACACTGTTTGATCTGATCATGTGTTTTTTGGCAATTTTCATAGCAGTAGAACGATTTTAAAACCAAAAAATCATAATGAATTTATGTGTTCAATATGCATTACCTGAATATATAAAAAAGTCATTCATGTTTTATTTTTGAAAATACACCGATAAGACAAGATTGCAACTAAAATAAAAAAGTCGTTTTCTGCTATAGAAAACGACTTTTTATACTTCTGCTAATATAAACCGCATCACCACATCATCACATCACCACATCATCACATCACCCCATCACCACATTATCACATCACCACATCACCACATCATCACATCAATCTTCCCTCCACCTCTTTGTTAAATCTCCGAATGCATCCACCCTTCTGTCACGAAAGAAGGGCCACATACGACGTACCGTTTCCGAGCGCTTCATGTCTATATCTACAATGATGTTTTCTTCCTGGTCATTTGATGCCTGTGCCAGTATTTCGCCTTGCGGACCAGCCACAAAGCTGTTTCCCCAGAACTGAATGCCATTAGTTACGTCCGATGGATCGGATTCGTATCCGGTACGGTTACAGGCCACTACATGAATGCCGTTCGCAACAGCATGTGCCTGTTGAGTTATTTGCCATGCATTCAGTTGGCGTTGTTTTTCATTCTTATTGTCGGTGCTTTCCCACCCGATGGCGGTAGGGTAAATAAGCATGTCAGCACCGGTCATCGACATTAACCGGGCTGCTTCGGGATACCATTGATCCCAGCATACCATGACACCCAGTTTCCCGACTGATGTTTGAATAGCTTCAAAGCCCAGATCACCCGGAGTGAAATAAAATTTTTCATAATAGGCCGGATCATCCGGGATATGCATTTTGCGGTATTTACCGACAATGGTTCCATCCTTTTCGATCACAACAGCTGTATTGTGGTATAATCCGGCAGTCCGTTTTTCGAACAGGGACAGTACCAGTACAACACCGAGTTCCTTTGCCAGTTTGCCAAACGATTCGGTGGAAGGGCCTGGAATGGTTTCTGCCAGATCAAATACTTCGGGGTCTTCAGTCTGGCAGAAATACAGCCCGTTGTGAAGTTCCTGCATAATAATCAGTTCAGCACCCTGAGCAGCACAAAAACGGATGTTCTGTTCCAGTTTAGCGATATTGGCAGTACGGTTCTCCGTATTGGATTGTTGGATAATTCCTGTTTTCATTTTGTCGTATTTTTAAGTGAAACCCTCACGCAGTGAAACCCTCACTGTTTACAATCAACAGTGAGGGCTTCACTCACTCCTTGCCTCCGGGATATTGCATTGTCACACAATGCAGCGACCCGTGTTGTTTTAGTAGAGCCAGGCAATTAATACCCACTATTTCACGATCGGGGAATGCTTTTTGCAATTGTTGTTTTGCTATGTCATCTTTTGGTGAATTGTAGGTGGGCAAAAGTACTGCTCCGTTTATGATCAAAAAATTAGCATAGGTTGCCGGTAGGCGTTCGTCGTCAACATATACTTCATCAGCCATTGGTAGGGGAATCAGCCTGTAATATCTTCCTTCGGGAGTTTTAAACATCCGAAGTTCTTTTTTCATTTTCCTCAATTCATCAAAATGTTCATCCGCTGCATCCTCGCACTTCACATAGGCAATGGTACTTCTGTCGCAAAGCCGGGCCAGGGTATCCACATGACTGTCGGTATCATCGCCGGCCAGATACCCGTGATTCAACCAAAGAACCTGCTTCAGTCCAAAAAACTCTTTGAGCTTTGCCTCTATATCCTCTTCGGATAAATTGTTGCGGTTATCGGATAGCAAGCATTCGGAAGTAGTCAGCAACGTTCCTTCACCATCTGATTCTATGCTTCCTCCTTCGAGCACAAAATCAAAACAGTTTTTGTGTCCGGCATCACCAAAAATACCTGCTGAGTATAGTTTCCGGGTAATCAGATTGTCGTGATTGGCAGCAAACTTAAGTCCCCAACCATTGAATGTGAAATCGTACACAACCGGTTTGTTTTCTTCCAGTACGGTTATTCCACCATGATCGCGGGCCCAGGTATCGTTGGTTGGCATTTCAGCGAAGGTTATCCTTGACAAATCAATATCTCCCAGGAGTTGTTCCACTTCGTCGGTATCGGTGCAAACAATCAGTAAGTCCTCGTGTTTAATTATCTCGCGGGCAATGTTGACAAAGCATTCATTTACTTCGTCGAGCATATACGCCCAATCGGTATCTTTATGAGGCCAGGTAAGCTGAACGAACTGCTGATTGTCCCATTCGGCAGGTAATATTTTTGTTGAAGATAAGTCCATATTTAACATACAATGTATTTCCAGTGAATTCCTTTGCAAAAATACAAAAAAACATCTATTTGTCACTGTAAAAACAAAAAGTCACAAAAGCTGCAAAGAATTGATGTGTTTTTGAGTACTTTTGTGCCGCAAAAAATTAAAATAATGAAAGATATCGTTATACTTTATTCGGGAGGAATGGACAGTTCGGTGGCCATTTATAAACATGCCGAGCGCATACGCCTGGCAGTGACATTCAATTACGGGTCGAAACATAATCTGCGTGAGATAGAATATGCCGCCAGAATTTGTAAGAAACTTGGAATTGAAAATCATGTTATTGAACTGGATTTAAATAAAATGGGTTTTGTGTCTGATTTATTGAAATCGGGTGGGGCTATTCCTGATGGTCATTATGAAGACCAGAATATGATCAAAACCGTAGTGCCTTTTCGCAACGGAATTATGTTAAGCATAGCAGCCGGTATTGCCGAAAGTATCGGGTGTGACAAACTGATGATATCGAATCATGCAGGCGACCATGCTATCTATCCGGATTGCCGGGAGGAATTTATTGAAACAATGAGCAAGGCGATCAGCCTGGGAACGTATAATCATTGCCAGATCCTGGCACCATTTACCAATCTGTCCAAACGTGAAATAGCTTTGATAGGAAAAGAAATAGGCGTACCATTCGAGGATACCTATTCGTGCTATAACGGACAGGAAATTCATTGCGGTACCTGCGGAACGTGTACCGAACGCAAAGAAGGACTAGCGGGGTTTGATCCGACGGTTTATCAGAAGTGAGGAAGAAGTAGGTAGTAGGTAGTAGGTAGTAGGTAGTTATGGAAGATTAAGCAAGATAGGAAGAATAATATCTTTCAGATTCATAAAAAACAACTATTTTTGTATCAACGTATAATTATTCAAAAATTCATCTTTATCATTTAACGAAAATGGGAAAAGTATTGATTATCGGCGCCGGAGGCGTGGGGACAGTAGTCGTAAACAAGGTTGCTCAAAATCCGGAAGTATTTACTGAAATCATGTTGGCCAGTCGTACTGTGTCTAAATGTGACAAGATAGCAGTTGATATTAAAAAACGGTTTGGGGTGGAAGTAAAAACTGCTCAGGTTGATGCTGACAATGTACCTGAACTGGTGAAACTGCTCAATGAGTATAAACCGGAATTGCTTATTAACGTGGCGCTTCCGTATCAGGATTTGAACATTATGGACGCGTGCCTTGAAAGTGGGGTGAATTATCTCGATACGGCCAACTATGAACCCAGGGATGAAGCACATTTCGAATACAGCTGGCAATGGGCTTACAGGGATAAATTTGAAAAAGCCGGTCTGACAGCAATTTTAGGCTGTGGTTTTGACCCGGGTGTAACCAGTATTTATACGGCATATGCTGCAAAACATCATTTTGACGAAATACAATACCTGGATATTGTGGATTGTAATGCCGGTGACCACCATAAGGCATTTGCCACCAACTTTAATCCTGAAATCAATATCCGCGAGGTAACTCAACGTGGCAAATACTGGGATAACGGGAAGTGGGTGGAAACTGAACCGCATGAAATACATAAAGCACTGAATTATCCGGAAGTAGGACCTAAGGAATCGTATGTGATTTACCACGAAGAACTTGAATCGCTGGTGAAAAATTATCCGACTATCAAACGTGCCCGTTTCTGGATGACTTTCGGTCAGGAATACCTCACTCATTTACGGGTGATTCAGAATATCGGCATGGCACGCATTGATGAAGTGGAATACAACGGTCAAAAAATTGTACCTATTCAGTTCCTGAAAGCCGTATTGCCTGATCCGGGTGAACTGGGTGAAAACTATACCGGCCAGACTTCCATTGGTTGCCGCATTAAAGGATTAAAAGACGGTAAAGAAGCAACCTACTACGTGTATAACAATTGTAGCCATGAAGCCGCATATAAAGAAACCGGCGCACAGGGTGTCAGTTATACAACCGGTGTACCTGCAATGATCGGTGCCATGATGTTCTTCAAAGGATTGTGGCGTAAACCTGGGGTTTATAATGTGGAAGAATTTAATCCCGATCCGTTTATGGAACAACTTAATCTTCAGGGATTACCCTGGCACGAATTGCATAATATTGATCTGGAATTGTAATAATTGTTTCATATTGAGACGTATTAATAGTGCTGGCGTGATTCAAACTCACGCCTTTACTATATCTACTTTGTTATAAAAGTGTTATCTTTGCAATCAAAATTAAATTGAATGGATTATTCAAAAATGCCTTCCCCATGTTATGTTCTGGATGAGGCAGCACTTCGTAAAAACCTGGAACTGATTAAATCGGTTAAAGACAGGGCAGGCGTAGAAATTATACTGGCCTTTAAAGCTTTTGCCATGTGGAATGTTTTCCCAATTATCCGGGAATATATTCCCTGTTCCACCGCCAGTTCACTGGCTGAAGCACGCCTGGCTTTTGAAGAAATGGGAAGTCCGGCCCATACCTATAGCCCTGCCTATACCGATAAGGAATTTCCGGCCATAATGAATTGCAGCAGCCACATAACTTTTAATTCACTCTCACAATTCGAACGCTTTTATCCTCAGACACAATTCAATAATATATCCTGCGGTTTACGCATAAATCCTGAATTCTCGGATGTAGAAACGGATTTATACAATCCATGTGCACCGGGTTCACGCCTGGGTATTGTGGCTGACCTGCTCGGGGATAAGCTTCCTAATGGAGTGGAGGGGTTGCATTTTCACACCTTATGTGAATCTTCTTCCTATGACCTTGAAAAGACGTTGACTGTAGTCGAAAAAAAGTTCGGCAGGTACTTTCCCTTTATCAAATGGATAAATATGGGTGGCGGTCATTTAATGACCCGGGAAGGGTATAATATTGACCATCTAATCTCCCTGCTGACATCCTTCAGGGCAAAGTATCCCCATCTGCAGATCATTCTTGAACCCGGAAGTGCTTTTGCATGGAAAACCGGTGTACTGGTTTCGTCGGTTGTGGATATTGTAGAGAATAAAGGCATCACGACAGCCATGCTCGATGTGTCATTTGCATGCCACATGCCCGATTGCCTGGAAATGCCTTATAAACCGTCCATTACCGGTGCGATTGATGCTCATGAAGGCAAACCGGCTTATCGCATGGGAGGGAACAGTTGCCTCTCGGGTGACTATATGGGCGAATGGTCATTTGATCAGGAGCTAAAAATCGGGGATCGTGTTGTTTTTGAAGATATGATACACTATACGATGGTAAAAACCACCATGTTCAATGGAGTAACCCATCCGGGAATCGGGATTTGGACTATGAACAACGAATTCAGGCTTATCAGGGAATTTGGGTATGAGGATTATAAAAACAGAATGTCCTGATTTTTCAGTACGAATAAATATTGGATGCTTCTAATTTAAATCATTCCCAGTTTTTTAAACTAAAAGATAAATATTGTGTTTTATCAGTAGTTAAAGTCTTGTTTTAATTTGTGAAAGATGGATTTTTGAATGATGTTAATAATAGCTCTCTGTAACCACAATAAAAATAGATACTCATTTAAAATCAACGCGTCATGGAAAGATTACAACAATTTATGGCTGCATTTGCATGGATGTTGCCTTTAATTATTTTCTGTGCTTTATGGGATTCAGTGTGGAAACTGATCGGGATGTGGAAAGCCGGCCGTAATAATGATCTTGCCTGGTTTATCTGCATTGCAGTTTTTAATACCCTGGGCATTTTGCCGATCATTTATATCCTGTTGGATAAAAAGAAAGCTGAACAGACAACAAATACATAAATTAATTCAGCGTGACAGGTACTAAAATATTTATTGCATAACCGATTTTTCGATTCATTTAACGTATCCATATGAATTACAAGCTTATTTTTCAACTTTCACTCATAGGATTGGCCATGGCTGTTGCAACAGTCTTTTGGATTCCGTCGAACATTGAACCGATCTATTGGTTGCTGATTTTTAGTATCTGTGCTTATTTTATTGCTTTAAAAAGCTCGGGAAAGTATTTCCGGACAGGTTTTATACTCAGTTTGTTCAATTGTGTGTGGATTATAGCGGTACATATCCTGTTCTTCCAGACCTATCTGGCCAATCACCCCCAGGAAGCAGACATGATGCATAAAATGCCATTGCCTGAATCTCCCCGGCTAATGATGTTGCTGACCGGTCCGGTTATCGGGATTGTTTCGGGACTTATTCAGGGATTATTTGCCTTTATCGCGTCTAAAATATTGCAAAAGAAATAATATAAAAGAGGTTAAACATGAAATTTATCGGTAACGTTATCTGGCTTGTTTTTGGCGGAATACTTATATCTGTCGAGTACCTGATTTCAAGTATGCTTCTGATGGTTACCATCATCGGTATACCATTCGGGTTGCAGACGTTGAAGCTGGCTGTCCTGGCATTATGGCCTTTTGGCTCTCAAATCCGGTTAAAGAAAGGAAATCCGGGTTGCTTGTCAACCATCATGAATGTTATCTGGATTTTCATTGGTGGTTTCTGGATCAGCCTTACCCATATTTTCTTTGGGATATTATTTGCACTGACTATCATCGGAATTCCATTTGCCAAACAACATTTTAAACTGGCAGGGCTGGCACTGACACCTTTTGGAAAGGAAATAATATAAATACCATCCATTTAAAGTTCACCATTCCTGATAAACCTGCTACGGATGAAAGGTAGATGATTCCTGTCTGAGTAGTTGCTTTACTGAAAAGGAAAACAGTGATACTATGTTTCCGTAAAAAATTGCCGTATCTTTGACTGCAAAACAATCAACAAAACTTCAAACCCCCGTACTATGCCATTTTCATCATTAGGTTTATCTCCCTCCTTATTAAAAAAAATAGCCGAACAAAACTATACAGAGCCTTATCCCATTCAACTTGAAGCCATACCCGCCATATTAAAGAGAAAAGATATACTGGGAATTGCCAGGACCGGTTCGGGTAAGACCATCAGTTATGTGCTGCCTATCCTAATGCATATGATGGGAAATACAATTACCAAAAACAGGCATGTCAATGTGTTGGTGCTGGTTCCTACGCGTGAGCTGGCTATTCAGGTGAGTGAAGTATTCCTGTTGTTTAGTTCAGGACTTCCTGAACGGATTAAAACGATGGCTGTTTTTGGGGGCGTTTCAATCAATCCTCAAATGATGGGTCTGCAGGGAGTCAATATCCTGGTGGCTACACCCGGCAGGTTGTTGGAACTGGTGGAATCGAAAGCGGTGCATTTATCCGAGATTGAAACGCTGGTATTGGATGAAGCTGATAAAATGCTGAATCTTGGTTTTCAGGAGGAAATGAACCGTATCTTTAAACTGCTGCCCCGTAAACGTCAAAACCTGTTGTTTTCGGCTACTTTAAATGACGATATAACCAACATTCACCAGATTATTCTGCGTGACCCGTTGATCATTAAAACGGAAAAAGAAGAAGATAATTTCGATAAAATTCAACAACTGGGTTATTTCGTGTCTGAAGAAAAGAAAGGACCCCTGTTGCGTTACCTGATAAAAACCAATGATATGAAACAGGTGTTGATTTTCACCTCTTCCGTATACAAAGCCGATAATGTAGCTGACAAACTCCGTAAAAACGGTATTCATGCTTCTGCTATCCACAGTAAAAAGAGTCAGGGGGCACGTAATGAGGCTTTGAGTAAATTTAAATCCGGGGAATTGCGGGTGCTGGTAGCAACCGATTTAATTTCAAGGGGTATTGACATTCAGTTTTTACCCTTTGTGATCAATTACGAATTGCCCCGTTCACCCAAAGATTATATTCACCGCATTGGTCGTACCGGCAGGGCAGAGGCATCTGGTGAAGCCATATCATTTGTATCCCCCGAAGATCAACATCACTTTAAAATCATTCAGAAAAAAATGGGTAAGCCTGTTACCATGATCAATAGTGATAATTTGGAATTGAAGGGATTTTGATATTAGTGATTAGTGATCAGTGATTAGTGATTAGTGGATAGTTGGAAATTAATGAGAAATTAATTGTTGAATAGAAGAAAATTCAGGAAGATTATTGAAATTAGATTCATTTATCATAAAGTAATCAGATTCCATGATTCGAAATTATCTCCGGCAGCCGTACCCTCTTTTTGAAAACAGGTGGAAAATCATTATTTCAGTATCCTTGTTTATTGCCGCATTTATGCTGGTCTTTCAACCTTTTGGCATATCCGGCTATACTGGGTCGTTGAAACCTTATTTTGAAGCAGGATATGGACTTGTAACCTGTACCGTATTAATCATTGATCTGTTTATTTTCCCTCTTTTTCTGAATGACTGGTTTATCCCACAGAAATGGACGGTTTCAAGTCAGATTGTCTGGCAGATATGGATACTTTTCTCCATAGGATTTGGAAATTTTGTTTATTCTTCTCTGTTCCTTCATTTCTCAGATGGCTTTCATGCATTTGTGCTGTTCCAGTTTTATACATTGGTTGTTGGTGTCATCCCCATTACAGTAATGACTATCCTGCTTCAAAATAAATTGCTCAATCAAAACCTGAAGTTAGCCAACGATATAAATGCTGACCTGAATTCTTCCAACCCGGATATATCAGCCAGCGAAAAGATTCAAATCGTAGCAGAGAATGGCAAAGATAAACTTGAAATGCCTTTGTCTGATTTCATTTACATCGGATCAACAGGCAATTATATCCAGGTGTTCTATTTGATGAATCAGGAGCTCCGCAATATTCTGATCAGAAATACATTGAAACAAGTCGAAGAACAGGTCAGTGAATGTCCATCCATCATAAAATGCCACCGTGCTTTTCTGGTCAATAAAAATAAAATTATCCGGATAAAGGGCAATTCACAGGGATTAAGGCTGATATTAAAAGATACTTCGGAAGAAATACCTGTTTCGAGAAACTATTTGAAGAATTTAAAAGCCATAATCAACTAACTAATTGACTGTTTTCATCCCCAAAAACAGCATTTCATCACCACACATTGTATTTCGTCACAAAACAATTCAGTCTGTCCCTGAAGTTTCATTGTTTCATTTGTTGCTTGTATGTTTGCAGTGTCAATGACATGACATATAAAAAATAATACAAACTCTAAAAACTTTAAAAAATGAAAAACCATTGGATTTTTGTGTTTGCCGTTACTCTGCTCGTTGTGGGAGTACTTTTAAATGCCATATATGGCGGTCTTTTTAGTTCCGGAACATACAGTTTTAATTATTTTGCTTCCGGTCAATATGCGATGGGTGTTTTTGCATCTGGCGAGTTTGCTGTCGGAATCTTTTCAGCAGGGATATTCTCTGTTGGAATCTTTTCGATCGGGATATTTAATGTGGGCTTGTATGCGCTGGGTATCTTTGTATTGGCGTGGAAGAAAAAAGACCTGTCCTTATATTCGGAAAAACAATAACGAATGGTAAACAAAAAAAATGAAGTTGAATCCTTCATATATCAACTTCGCTTTTTTTGTTTGAAATGTTCAGTTTACTTCTTTTTCCTTCTGACTCCTTCGTCAATCAGGACTTCTTTCGGAGGATTTAATAAATCAGCCGGATCAGACAATATCTTTTCGAGCATCCGCATGGACCTGGCATAATAAAAGCCATCACAGATCCGCTCATCGAGTACAAATTTAAGCAGGATGCTTTTATTTGATGTAATATCCCCGTTATTCTCCACTTCATTTTCTTTGGTTTTTCTTCCCATGGCAACAAACATGCTGCAGGTGCCAAATTCGTATAAATGGTGGTAAATGGATTCAATACCGATTGATCCCAGATTGGTTAAGAAGAAACTGGCATGAAACGGACTGGCATGATTGAATACCCCGGGCATTAACCCTATTTTATCTAAACAGGTTAACAGAAAAACCACACTCCGTAATAAAAAATCGGGTAAAAATCCAAATATCTTTGAAAGGTTATCCGTTGGATTATCCTGAACGTCTTTCAGGGTGTTTTGCAATTCGTTATTCGTTTTCCTGACGATATCCTGAATGGTGTCAGTGGGCAAAAAGTATGGTTTTATAATGGTTTCTTCACCTGTATCCGACATCGAACGTTTTATGGCAATTGAAAAGTTCACATGATTCCGTGCGAAAATTTTATGCCACATAACAAACCTGTTCAGGTTGGGACGTTGTGACATCAGTCTGACCAACGAAGCCATCACTACATGCATGATGGATAAATCAGGAATATCTTCTTTGTGGCTACGAATAAATATTTCGATTTTATCAATGGGGACTTTAATCTCAAAAAGCACCTGGGAATCAACCCGTGATTTAAGAATAAACGGAGCTATCGAAAACATGGGATCCACATTTCGCAATCTCCAACCATCGTATCGATCACCTAACTTCCAGTGGAAATAGTTCAATTTATTTTCTTTGTACATTCAATCAATTCTAATTTTTATTTTCGGCTTCAAAGATACGTTTTCTTTTTAAAAATAGTTGATTCAATTTGATTGAAATACAAGATTATTTGCCTTGTAATTTTTATTTCACGGAGTTTTAATTAAAAATACACTGCTATTTAGAAACTATCATTGATTAAAGGTATAAAACTCTCTTTTGAAGTGCATAGAGTTTTATTTCAATCTTAGGAGCATGAGATCGTTCACTTCAATTTTTCCGTTATCCATCATGAATCGTATCACCTGGAGAGCTTTTGGCTCAAGAGTATTCAGCTTTTTGACCAAAGAATTGATGGTTAGAGATTCCATTGATAAAGAATGTTCTATTGCCAGTTGGATGGATTGAAAATCGTCGTTTGTAACCATTGTCTCTTTTTTCTTCAGGCAGGTATCGCAACAACCGCACCGTTTGACATCGTTTTCACCAAAATAGGCCAGTAACTGTTGACAGCGGCATGTATTTTCTTCCTGTGCGTAATCCAGTACGTTTTTTACGCGTGAAATATACCGGTCACGCCGGTCATCGTATGCTTCTTTTCCCAGTACAACTCTTTCGGTGGCTTCACGTTCACGGGTAAAAGTGAGGAATGGTGTTTTTTTTCGGGGAATGTACTGTATGATCCGTTCTTTTGCCAGCACAACCAATTGGTCATATACCTTCTGGCGGTTCCATGCAAGCCTTTTAGCAATGGTTTCTTCATCAATGGATGCCAGGTCGGTAAACAGTCCGGTGTACGAACGGAGCAGGATATGGATCAGATTCTCCTGTTCCTGATTATTCTTTAATTTGTATAATTCATCTTTTCCGACGGTGAAAAATACCCGGGAAGAGCTGTCCTGTTCATCCGTGAGTTCAATATATCCGGCTTGTTGGAGAATCTTCAGGCAATTGTATGAAATAAGAATCGGCAGCCTGAATTTAGTGCAGAAATCGCCAATGTCGAATGCAAAGACTTTATCCAATCCGGAACCGACACCCACTTGAAAATAGTTGCCCAATGCTTCGTATACTTTCAAAACCATTTCCTTTCCCGGAAAACTATCTGAAACACGTTTACGCATTTTGGCAGCATCCCCGTTGTTGTACAGTAAGACGGCATATGCCTTTTGTTCGTCCCTGCCGGCACGTCCCGCTTCCTGAAAATACGCTTCGAGTGAATCGGGCAGGTCCATATGAACAACAGTTCGTACCTCTGCCTTATCAATGCCCATCCCGAATGCATTGGTTGAAACGATCACCCGCGTTTCACCCGACATCCAACGGGATTGTTTGGCATCCTTAGTGTCGTTTTTTAATCCGGCATGGAAATTCTCGGCTGCAATACCGTTCTGATTCAGAAAATCGGCAATCTCTTTGGTTCTTTTCCGGTTGCGGACATATACCACCGACGTACCCGGGACGTTGTGCAGTATTTTTAGCAGATTTTCATCCTTGTTTTCAACGGTACGTACCACATAAGCCAGGTTGGAACGGCTAAAGCTTTTTTGAAATACATTTGGTTTTTTAAAAAGCAGTTGTTTCTGGATATCTTCCACTACTTCAGGTGTGGCAGTAGCCGTCAGTGCCAGTACCGGAACATCGGGCAGCAGTTCCCTGATTTCAGCAATGCGGAGGTAAGAAGGTCGAAAATCATACCCCCATTGTGAAATACAATGCGATTCATCCACAGCGATCATACAAACCATAGCTTGTTTCATCTTCTCAATAAAAACCGGTGTGGCAAGTCGTTCGGGGGAGATATACAGGAATTTATACGCTCCAAAGACTGAGTTGTCGAGCGTCATTAGAATCTTATCATACGACATGCCCGAATAAATGGCGGCAGCCGGTATCCCCCGTTTTTTGAGATTCTCTACCTGGTCCTTCATAAGGGCAATCAGTGGAGTCACTACCAGGCAGAGTCCTTCCATGGCCATGGTTGGTACCTGAAAAGTCAGTGATTTTCCACCACCGGTAGGCATTAACCCCAGGGTGTCTTTCCCGGAAGCTATGCTGCGGATAATGTCTCCCTGCAACGACCTGAAATGATCGTAACCCCAGTATTGTTTGAGTATGTCGAGGTATTTTTGCATAACGTTGAGAGAAACCACTGTAGACACAATGGATCACAGAGTGTTTACAATTTACAGATGAATTTCAGTTTCTTTTTCTTTGATATCTATTCGAAAACAAAAATACGAATAACTTTTCAAACAATGGTCGGAGTATGCCTTTTAAGTAGATAGAACAATTAAAGTCCTATTTTTTATTTTGACTTCTCACCCTGACTCAAAAAAATTGTGTAAAAGAAATCAAATACTAACACTCTCAATTTGAGATTTTAAATTAAAATGAGGTAATGAGGTTTAGGTATTGCCATATTCTTTTCTACTGAGGTTAAAAAACAAAAATATGGTTTTATCTTAAAAACCTTATTTTCAAATATTAAACCTCAGTAGAAAACCTGAAAGTACCAGGATCAACCTCATTTTTCAATCAATAATCAGTTAACTTTCGATTCGTTAGTAATTTATTCAACTCTATTCATTTTATACAATTTCGAACTTCGAGATGGTAATTTAGCTAAGGGTTGAAGAAGTTTATTGTAAAATAATATGACACTAGTTATTTCATAGTACTTAGTATACCCCAAATAAAAATAAAAAAAGAGGAAAACATGTGTCTTCCTCTTTCCCTGTTATTATTTACTGTTAACTTCTGTCAGTATTTCGCGGACATCATCTAAGCATTCTCCGCAGGCTTTCCCCATATAGAATTCATTATTGATCTGTTCGGCGGTCTTCAAGCCTTTTTCCTTAATTGCGTTTTCGATGGTCGATCTGTGTACATCGTGGCATCCGCAAATGATAGGATCTTCTGTCATGATTATTTGTATTAAGTTAAACATATCCCAAACCCAATTCTGTCTGGTCAATGAATAACAATCCGCAAGCAAAATGGTTTTCGTTTTGTTGCTTCTTAAATATTTAAACAGATAAATTAATCAATCTATTTTAAAAATTTGGTTCAGATATGGAAATCTTCTTCAAGTGAAGCTTACAACATGATTCTAATACTAATAAAAGCTGCTAAACAAATTATTTTATTATTTCCTGCTTCCAATTAAAATTACCCCATTGGCAGCATCTCCACCATACTGGGATTTTAATTTTTTAATGACTTCTTTGGAGGTTGGAGGAAGTACCTGATACGATGACAGGTTTTCATACCGAAGCCAATCCAGTTGAAAGGATGAAGGCAAACGAACGCCATCCAACAGTACCAGGGTTTTATCATTTCGGGTCCATTCTTTCTTTGCATTAGCTGGCAATTCCAATGTAAAGTTAACCGGCACTGTGACATAGAAATTTAATTTGTCATTGCATCGTGTTCCCGGTGTCCAGTCAGGCAGGGAATTAATAACCCTGATAGCTTCTTTGTTCAGGAAATAATCAACCGACCTGACAACTTTCGCATTGCTCACTTTCCCCTTATTATCCACCAGGAACTGCACGAGTACTTTCCCCTGGGTTTTTGTACGCTTGGCAACAAATGGATATTGAATGCTGTCGGCTATGTATTTCAAAAGGGTAACATCACCACCCGGATACACCGGAAGAACTGCATTTTCAGTACAAGGAGCATTTCCTTTCTTTTGTTGATTGAGTATGGAGTCGGGTAAGGCGTATTGTATTTCTTTTTTATTGGTTGAAAGCAAAATAACACCGTTCTCAGCCATCTTGCCATATTTGGAAATTAATTTTGATTTTTCTTTTTCAGGAAAAGGTTTCAACAGGCTCACTGTAGCAAATTTGTCAAAGTTCAGTATTGTTGGATTAAAACTAGCCGGCATTTTGACATTATCAATCACTACCACTGTTTTTTCATTCGCCTCCCACGAGTTTTCGAGTGATTCGCTTTGGAAAAGAATCGGAATAATGCGGGTTACGGATACTTTCTGACCGTTTTGTTCTCCCGGAATCCAGTCGGGTAATAATCCGATCACCCGAATGGCTTCATTATCCAGGTCGGTTGATACCCCTTTAAGCACTTTGGCATTTTCCACCTTGCCGGTTTTAGTAATCACAAACTGTACGATGACTTTGCCATGTTCGTTTTTCTTTTGAGCTGCCTCCGGATAACGCATAGTCTGGTTTAGGAATTTGACTACTTCTTTTTCTCCACCCGGAAATTCAGGCATCTTTTCAACAAAACTATAGACCGAATCTTTAGAAACCGATGTAGTCGTTTGATTTGTCAGGGAGTCAGAATTCTGTTGAATGTTTTTCAGGTTGGAAGCTTGTACATCGATAATGAATGATAATGCAAGCGCAGGTATCAGCATGACAGCCGGATTGAAAAAACGGCATTTCGAAAAAAGAAGGTTTCTCATCAGGAATATTTTACGTTTTACAAATTAAATTTATGGAAACAATATGTATTATTCGGATTTGTTTCATTGAGTTAGCAAATGTACAATTATATTTTATTTTAGTGAAATAAATGGGACAGGAATAATGTACTTTTCTTTTCTACTTTTATTATTTAATATGATTATGCCGTTAATTTCCTGATCATTTAATGTTCTTAATTCATCTCTGAGGTAAATTTTGCAAACCATACATAGTTTGATTAAAATTTTAATCATTTTCGGTTATGATTTCTCAATTGTAGCAATCCGGATTCCATTGTCTGGTTTCCGATCAGTTGATTTTATACGGAAGTTGGCTGAACTCAATTTTAAGCTATTTATTTGAAACCGGGAGGTCGAATTTTGTTTCTAATCTGCACTAACTATTTTTTTAAAGTTCACACCGCGTGATGAGACAAACCATACATAAACCATACATAAAGCATTTTAAAACCATACTTACCCATATTTATATAAAGACGGTTTATGTATGCTTTTAAAGTGCATTTAGGAAGTTTTAAGGGAACTATCTCCCATCATGCGATGAGAATATTAAGAAAACAGTAAGAATATGTCTGGTATATAGCCTGGATTTGCCTTTTCAATATTCAGGAAGTTTTCAACTAATTCATTTACAGTCTGTAATATAGTATGTTCCGGTAATGCTTTTAGTATTGTTTTACTCCCCTTTTACATTACCCTATTGAAACCCTCACTATGTAATTATTTATTTGTGTATTGAGGGCTTCATGAATGCGTTTTAGGACGTTATGCGGATAATCATATAAACTAAATTCAGAATGGATAAAAAAAGAGAATATTTTAAACATTGGATTCGATTTTTAATCCATTGGTTTGGGATATTAATAGAGATGAATCAATCGTAAGATAGTAGATCTCTTTAAATTGAGAATTTATTTTTAAATACTGACCAGCACTATGCAGATAATCATTTTCTGTATAATCTCTTATTTCTTCTTATTCTTTGATTCCTGCTCTGCCATTAATTCCTGTATTCTGTTGTCTGCCACATTGTAATAAGATGCTGATTCCGGATCTTTTGGAACATTTGTTTTTGTTTTCGGACGTGTAGCCATAAACTGGTGGTAATAATTCAGTGCCTGGACGTGGTCGTTCAGCGAATTGTCGTATATTTCAGCTATGTTGTACAAGGCCATTTTATAGTCCGGATTGCAGTTGTAACACAATTTCCGGTATTTGACTTCCTGTGTTTTATTGAATATTTTATCCTGATCATTGAATATCGAACTGTAACCATGGGCTATATTCAGGTAATAATTAAACAATTCAGAATCTTTTGGAATGAGTTTATTCACCCCGTCAATCAATATTTGTATTCCTTTTTGTTTATATCCGCTGTAAATAGCCGATTTGCCCAGAAAATAATAGAGATTCTGGTTCGTGGAGTCCATTCGAAAAGCACTGCTCAACCGTTCGTAGGCAGTAAAAAAATCACCCGTTGAGAAACATGAAGCACCCAGGTAATAATTTGTCAGGAATGAACTGTCGCCTTGTTGTACCAGTTTGTTGAGACGGTATATGGCACGATTGTAATTTTTATTCATGCTGTATCCGATTCCATTGTACTGGTTAATCACCTGATTGGATGAATCGTTTAGGATAAACCGATTGGTTGACTCTGTTAAATCGTCATAATTCCCGACATTCAAATAGATTTTGCAAAGTTTGCTGAGTGTATTATAATCGTCAGGGTTACTTTTCATACCCATGTTGTAATAAATCTCGGCAGAATCCATTCTCAGCAGCTGAACGAAACAATCGCCCATGACCGGGTACAATGCCGGCAATGAGTCGGTTTGCAGCATGGAATGTGCCTGCTGTAAGGTCTGATTCCATTCTTTCAGTTTAAAAGTGATGTTCAGGTAATTTAATTGAGCATACCGACTGGCTGGTGCCGATTGCAGGGCCATGAAATAACAGAGTTTTGCTTTTCGGTAATTCCCCTTCAACTGGTAGCATTCCGCCAGTTCATTGACCGCCAGCATGTTTGATACGTCCTGTCTGACCAGATCTTCCAGCAAAGGGATTGCATCGTTGTATCGGGCAATATTTTTGAAGCACGTTGCTTTGAGAAAATTCAGTTCGGACGATGCCTTTTCTGTTGAAATGAGTTTAATGGCCGTTTCGTAGTCGAAGTTTTTCAATGCATGCTGGATGGCATTGTTTTGAGCGTGGATAAAAGCAGAACAACAAAGCAGCAGTCCAATGAAATATTGTTTCATAGATTCAGTTTTAAAACCAATACCAGTTATTATTATTATTATTATTATTATTATTGCACAGTTGCTTATCAGGTTATTTCTTTTTAGTAATGATAATAACCCCATTAGCAGCTTGATTGCCGTATTTTAAAATTAATTCAGCTTTTTTTGCTTCAGTATCCGCTTTAAGAATATTGACTGATTGAATACTGTCTTTATTCATCGTTGATATGTCGTAACCAATTGGTAGTACCTTTCCATCCATTATTAAGACAGGTGCTATTTTAGGATCTGTTAGTGAAGACTTAGAAGAACCGGTTAATTTAAATGTAATAGGTATTGTATACCATACAGGCACTTTCTCCCCTTTCTGTTCACCGGGAATCCAATCAGGCAAAGAATTTATAACTCTTAATCCTTCTTTATCAATAGCTGGATAAAGTCCACGTATGACTTCTGCATTATCAATTTTTCCTGATTTAGTTACAACAAACCGCACTATAATTTTGCCTTGAATTCTTTTCTCTTGTGCATCCACAGGATATTTTACATGATGGCTGATATACAACAATAATTCATTTATGCCGCCAGGATACTCAGGCATTTTATCTACCACCATAAAAATACCGTTTTTGTCAGCTTGATCCATTGCAGGTCTTGTTTTTCTGATAGTGTTGTCTTCGGAAGTTTTAACTGCATTCTTTTCAGTTGTAACAGAATCTTTAACAGCGACAGTAACGATTTTAGTTGATGTAACCATTGCTTGTACATTAATTGGTAGAAAAAATGCAAGAGCAAGTGGGATAGTAAGTAATAATTTCAAGGGACTTACCTTTGATGCTTTTTGTGAATTTTTCATAGTGAATTTAATGAATTAATAGAATTAGATGTACTGGATTATCAGGAAGTAAAAATACAATTAAAATGTGATTTAACAAAAAAAACAAAGATAATACAGAACTATCTTTGTTTTTTGTATAATTTTCCGAATTTGAAAACGATTATTTAATCCAGATAAAATATAACTATTTTCTTTATTCTAATTTGAATTTGATTGGCAGGGTATAATATACTGCTACTTTCTTTCCTTTTACTTCTGCGGGTATAAAATGAGGTATTGTATTTATTACCCGAAGGGCTTCTTTATCACATTCAGGATTAAGTCTCCTCACAATTTCTGCTTTTTCAACTTTTCCAAATTTAGTCACAACAAATCGAACGATTACCATACCCTGAATTCCATTCTCCTGAGCTTTAACCGGATACTTTAAGGTCTGTCCGATATATTTCAATAACTTGTTTTCTCCACCCGGAAACTGTGGCATTTTATCAACTTTTTCATACACTTTTTCTACTTGAGGTTGGTCCTTCTTAATAACCGGTGCTGTAAATTTAACTGAAGATTTGACTGGCTTTTGAGATACTTGTTGATTTGTATTCTCAGCTTTAGTTGCCTGACCGGAAGATACAACTTTTGTGGTGGAATTGACAAGCGTTTCTGCATTGCTCGATAGTACTAAAACCAGAGCCAGTGGGACGATCAGCGAGTATTTCAGCATACCGGCTTTTTTTGTTTTTTGTTGATTCATCATGGTGATTCTTTTTTTAAGGGGTGAAACATTAAATTTATTGATCAGTTGATTTTCAGGAACCTGATAAGACAGTTGTAAAAGATGATACTGATAGTTTTTTGAATCGATGCCGGTTTTTAATACCGAATTATCGGCAAGAAATTCAAGGTTGAGCCTGATTTCGCGTTTTAGTAACCACGCTGCAGGATTGATCCAGAAAATGACTGTCATCAATTCACTCAGCAGTACATCCAGGCTGTGCAGTTGACGGGCATGGGTGCATTCATGCGTCAGTATCTGGGTGGTCTCCTGCTCGTTGTGCAATAAGGGATTTATGAATATCGTATTGAAAAAAGAGAAAGGGGTAATGGTGGCATCGATTGCTATGATTTCAATGTCGTTCAGGATTTGTCTTTTCCCCTTAAGTCTCCACTGTAAGATGGATGCCAGTTGAACAATCATTCGTACAAACAAGATGATAGAAATCAACCCGTAAATTTCTAAAAGAATATTTTCTGTATTCAAGTAATTTACAGATGCATTTGTTACTGTGATTTCATTCAACTGATAATAATTTGCCATGATTGCCTGCATGGGTTCCTGTTTCTCCAACCATCCCGATAAGGATATAAACGGATAGATAACAGATAACAGAATTGTAGCCATCAGATAAAACCTCCTGGTTGCCCAGAATGTGTCGTTGTAGAATACCAACCTGTAAAATAGGTAAAACAGGGCTATCGCGATATTTACTTTGAGAAAATACATGAGTGCGTCGTTCATTTCTTTTCGATGAGTTTAATGCTAAAAATAAATTTTATTTTCAATCACAAATTGAGTGTAATTTATTGTTTAATACAATAAAAGCACTCCTGAATTTTTAATTATTGCATTTTGAAAGTGATAGGCAGGGTAAAGTATACTGCAACTTTCTTACCATTCATTTCTCCGGGAGTAAAATCAGGAATTGAATTTACAAGACGAATTGCTTCCTTTTCCAATGGTTTCATATCTGTACCGGATTGAATTTGTTTTAGCATAATTCCTTTTTCGTCTGTGTCCTTTTTTACACCATATCCCACAGCAACCACCTCGTCAAGCATTTTCATATTTTCCATGATGCTATTGATAACCATTGCATTTACAACTTTACCTGTTGAATTTACTACGAAACGAATGATTACCTTGCCCTGAATGCGATTTTCCTGAGCGATGACCGGATATTTTAAATTCTGTCCAATATATTTTAACAATTCGCCTTCTCCTCCAGGAAACAGCGGCATTTTATCTATTTTTTCATATACTTTTTCTTCCTTTGATTCATCTTTACTAATAACAGGTGCTGTAAATTTGACAGTAGACTTAGTCTGTTTCTGTGATACCTGTTTAACGGTTTTCTCTGAATTATTCTTACCTCCTGAAGTTGCAATTTTAGTTGCCGCACTTACCAGAGTTTCTGCATTGCTCGATAGTACTAAAACCAGAGCCAGTGGGACGATCAGCGAGTATTTCAGGATACCTGCTTTCTTGGTTTTTTGTTGATTCATCATGGTGATTCTTTTTTTAAGGGGTGAAACATTAAATTTATTGATCAGTTGATTTTCAGGAACCTGAAAGGATAATTGTAAGAGATGATACTGATAGTTTTTTGTGTCAATGCCCGACTTCAATACACTGTTGTCTGCCAGGAATTCAAGGTTGTGCCTTATTTCCCGTTTCAATAACCAGATGGCTGGATTGATCCAGAAAATGACAGTCATCAATTCACTTAGCAGCACATCCAGGCTGTGAAGTTGCCGGGCATGGGTGCATTCATGCGTCAGTATCTGGGTGGTCTCCTGCTCGTTGTGCAATGCGGGATTAATGAATATCGTATTGAAAAAAGAGAAAGGAGTGATGGTGGAATCAATTGCTATGATTTCAATGTCGTTCAGGATTTGTCTTTTACCCTTTATTCTCCATCGCAAGATGGATGCAAGTTGAACAACTATTCGTACCAAAAGGATGATAGAAATCAATCCGTAAATTGCCAAAAGAATATTCTCTGTATTGAAGTAGTTTACTGATGCATTTGTAACCGTGATTTCATTCAACTGTAAATAATTCGCCATGATTGCCTGCATGGGTTCCTGTTTCTCCAACCAACCTGATAAGGATATAAACGGATAAATGACAGATAACAGAATTGTGGCCATCAGATAAAACCTCCTGGTTGCCCAGAATGTGTCGTTGTAGAACACCAACCGGTAAAAGAAGTAAAACAGGGCTATCGCGATGTTTACTTTCAGAAAATACATGAGTGCCTCGTTCATTTCTTTTCGATGAGTTTAATGATTTCTTTTAATTCTTCTGCAGATATTTTCTTTTTTTCAGCAAAGAAACTGACCATGTCTTTATACGAATTTTCGAAATAGTTTAGTACTACTCCTGACATAAACTTCGACTTGTATTCGCTTTCTTCCATGACCGGACAATATTCATAAGTGTTGCCATAACGGGTACTTTTTACAAATCCCTTACGTTCAAGATTTTTCACAATGGATGCCACTGTGGTATAAGGTGGTTGAGGTTCATCCATACGTTGTATGAAATCTTTGATAAAACCTTTGCCCTGCTGAAAAATGATTAGCATGATTTCTTCTTCCTGATTGGTTAGCTTTTCCATATTCTTTATTCTTTAAACGATTAATGGCATGTGTTATTACGAAGACTTCGCAAAACTACGAACATTTCGTAATACTTATTCATCTTCCGTAATCTTTTAATGTTTTTTAATTATTCGATTATAAAACAACTGTCCCATAAATTGTTGTATTTTTGTAGATCTATACTTAGAGCCTTATGAACAACTTTACGATTAAAACCAGTCTTACCTGCTTATTTGTTTTGTTTCTGTCATTCAATGCGGTTTTAGTTCGTGCACAGGTAACGAGTTATTATTTTTACGTTCAGTTTGCAGATAAAAACAATTCGCCTTTTTCACTGTCACGGCCTTCGGATTTTCTGTCTGAAAGGGCAATTGCCCGACGTGCTTCTTTTAACCTGACCTGTGATTCAACCGACCTACCGGTCAATCCGACGTATATACAACAGATTAAAAGTCTGGGAGTGCCGGTGCATTGCTGGAGTAAGTGGATGAACGGGGCAACCGTATTGCTCACCGATTCATCGTTGATGAGTCAGGTTCGCAGTTTGCCGTATGTAAAATTTGTCGAGTATACAGGTAAACTGGTTGGTCCGGTACTTGCACCGAGAGGAAAAAATAAGGTAAAAACAACTTTTGACTACGGAATTGCAGCCGGTCAGATCAATCAGTTGAACGGAACAACTTTACATAACGAAGGCTACCGGGGAAAAGGGATTCAAATTGCGGTTATTGACGCCGGTTTTATGAATGTAAATGTCAATCCGGCATTTGACAGCCTGCGCATACAAAGCCGGTTATTGGGAACAAAAGATTTTATTAATCCCACTTCGGATATTTATTCTGAAGATGCCCATGGAGCCATGGTATTATCCACCATGACAGGTAATCTTCCTGGACAGTTCCTGGGTACTGCACCGGATGCTTCATTCTGGTTAATACGGACTGAATATGCTCCAACGGAATACAAGGTTGAAACGGATTTCTGGTGTTCGGGGATAGAGTTTGCCGATAGTGCAGGTGTTGATGTAGCCACTTCCTCACTCGGATATTCAACCTTTGACGATCCACGTATGAATTTCACCTATGCCGATATGAATGGAAAAGTATCCAGGGCGAGCCGTGCAGCCAATATGGCCGGCAAAAAAGGAATCATTGTGACAGTAGCTGCCGGGAATGAAGGCAGTGCAGCCTGGCATTACATCAGTTCCCCTTCGGATGCGGATGGCATAATAACTGTTGGTGCGATAACTGCAGCCGGATTATCCAGTAGCTTTTCATCATTTGGCCCCAGTTCGGATGGGCGGGTTAAACCTGAAATATGTGCTATGGGTACCGCTTCAGCAGTGGTCAGTACTGCCGGAACACCGGGCTACGGAAACGGCACATCCTTTGCAACACCAATTATGGCAGGCATGATGGCCTGTTTATTGCAACGATACAAATCCCTGGATAGTGCGATTGATGTAGCTACCCTATTAAATTCCATATTTAAATCCGGTAGTCTGTATGCAAGTCCGACAGCTCAAATGGGGTATGGAATTCCTGATTTTATGAAGGCGGAACACAATCTGAAAGTCTTTGATTCAATCCATCAGGTTCAAAAGAGTCAGTTTGTCATTGCACCGAATCCTGTTTTTCATACGCTTAGTATCCGATTTGTTGACGGCAGAAATCCGATGGATACTACCCTCAGGATTTATTCCATGACCGGGAGTATGATTGTAAATCAGCGATTGGTTGAATCCTCCACCGTTTTGAATACCGGTGAATTCCAGGCTGGTATTTATGCTGTCAGTATTTCAGTAAACGGGAATACAGATACTCAAAAAGTGATGATAAGATGATGTGATGATGTGATGATTTGATAATGTGATGATGTGGTAATGTGGTGATGGGGTGATGTGATGATGTGATAATGTGATGATGTGAAAATTCGATAATTGAAAGAACAGAATATGTAAAATAGATAATAACTGAACACAGAACACGAAACGCGGAACGCTGAACACGAAACGCGGAACGCAAAACTTTTCAAACTCTTCAAACTTCAAACTCTTCAAACTCTTTAACTCGCATGACTTCAATCACTCTTTCCGAACTAACCGAACAGATTCAACATACCATAAAGCACAGTTTTGATGTGCCTGTCTGGATTCGTGCTGAGATAAGCGAGTTGCGTGAAAATCCGGGTGGTCATTGTTACCTGGAGCTGATTGAAAAGGACATTGATTCGGATACCCTGTTGGCCAAAACGAAGGCGACCATATGGGCTTCGACCTACCGGATGTTGAAACCGTATTTCGAAACCACTACGGGTCAAACGCTCCGTGCCGGGTTAAAAGTGTTGGTATCAGTGAGTGTTGAATTCCACAGTGTATATGGATTCAGCCTGAATCTCCGGGATATCGATCCTGCTTTTACCATTGGTGAAATGGCGGCACGAAGGTTGCAAATTATTAAACAACTTGAAGCGGATGGGGTGGTGGATATGAACAAGCAATTGCACATGCCTGCCCTGGTTCAACGGCTTGCTGTTATTTCATCACCTACAGCGGCGGGATATGGTGATTTCTGCGATCAGCTGAAAAACGATACCTCCCATTTTGCATTCAATATACGTTTGTTTCCGGCTATCATGCAGGGTGATCAGGCGGAAGGATCGATAATTGCAGCATTGGAAAAGATCTATTTAAATATTGAACTGTTTGATGCAGTCGTTATTATTCGTGGGGGAGGAGCGACCACCGACCTGGCTTGCTTTGATTCGTACGATCTGGCATTGAATTGCGCCCAGTTCCCATTACCGGTTATTGCCGGGATAGGTCATCAGCGGGATTATACCATTCTGGATATGGTGGCACATACCAGTCTGAAAACACCGACTGCCGTGGCAGAATTCCTGATTGCAAATTTACAGGAAGCGGAGAATGCAGCTATGGATTTGTTTTCGGATATCCGGAGTTTCATTAAGAACCGGATTGAACAGGAACTGCGGAAAGCCGATCAGGCAAAAATGCGTATTAAACAAACCTTGAGAAGCTGGGTGGTACAACGTACCCACGTGCTTGATCGTCAGAAGAGCCGGCTGCAATCGACTGTCAGAATGCATCTGTTGAAACAACATACTAAACTGCTCTTGCTTGAAAAGAACATAGAAAAGCATTCACCCGTTTTTTTATTAAAATACGGGTATACCATCACAACCCTGAACGGAAAAAGGATTACTTCTGCCGGTCAGGTAAAAGCAGGGGATAAAATCCGTACTTTTGTACACGATGGGGAGTTTGGGAGCAAAGTAGAATAAGAGGAATGAGTAGGTAGTTGGTAGTTGGTAGTCGGTGAGGAGTAAGATCAAGAACCAAGAACCAAGAACCAAGATCAAAGATTAAAGATCAAAGATCAAAGAACATATCGACTTAATCACCCTCCCGATAGCTATCGGGATAACCAAATAACTAATCACCCATTTAACCAATCCACCATTTAACCAATCACTCATGGCCAAAATTACACTTGAGAATATGGAGTTTCATGCCTTTCACGGCTGTCTGGAACACGAACAAAAGCTTGGCAATACTTTTATTGTTACTGTCGGTATGGAACTGGATACTTCGCTGGCAGGGGCGACGGATGAATTGGTGCATACCCTGAATTACCAACTGGTGTATGATGAGGTGAAAACCCAGATGGAAATTCCTTCCAGATTAATAGAACATGTTGGTCAACGGATACTGGAAGCATTATTCAATGAATTTCCTCAATTAACGAGAATAGAACTCAAACTATCAAAAATGAATCCGCCGCTTGGCGGGAAGGTAGACCGGGTGACAATAGAATTGTCTAAAAAGAGATAATTTCATAAGCTATCTAATAAAAATAATGCTTTTCTCTATTGGAGGAAAGCATTTTTTTAAAAGTTATGCGGGACTAAGCACCCAATGCCCGTAACGCTTCGTATACCAGAATAGCCGGCCATACCAGTGCTTTCAGAAAGGCCAGCACACCAAACCAGAAACTGGTGGCATGAGGCAGAAAATAAACAGCAGCTCCAATTAATCCCAATCCGTAAACTGCACCACCTGAGGCAGTCTGTTGATGGTAATGCCTGTTTCTGCCATCATGGTTTTTTTCTTCGTCCATACATGTTTTTTTTAAAATTGTGAATAATTCTATCCGGTTCATAAGAATTGTTGGCAAAGATAGCAGTATTATTTAAATGATAAAAGTCTGATTCGCTTTTTCGGTTTTAAATATAAGCCCCAATTTTATTATTTGATTTTAGCTGAACGGATACTTGTAGTTTCGGGATGATCAGTAAAACTTATAGACTGATAGTATAGAATACAAAGTTTAAATGTGACCTATCCGGATTTATAATGACTGTACTCAAATTGGATGTGACAGAAGCTGACTGCAATTCTTTAGATTCAAAAGAACCATTCTTAAACAGAAGACCAGATACGCATGAGTGTGTCTGGTCTTCTGTTTAAGGCTATTTCTATGCTTATTTGTACATTCTGTCGCGAACCTCTTTTATTTCGTCAGAAGTCACGTATTCATCGTAATCCATTTGCTTGTCAATAATACCACGCGGTGTGAGTTCAATAATCCGGTTACACACGGTTTGAATAAATTCACGGTCATGGGAAGACATCAATACATTTCCTTTGAAATTGACTAATGTGTTATTGAATGCCTGAATTGATTCAAGGTCCAGATGATTAGCCGGTGAGTCGAGGATCATTACGTTGGCATTACGAAGCATCATGCGTGAGATCATGCATCGCATTTTCTCACCTCCCGATATAACGCTTGCCTTTTTATAAATTTCTTCGCCTGAGAATAACATTTTTCCCAGATAACCACGGATAAAAGCTTCGGTGGTGTCAGTAGAGAACTGTCCAAGCCAATCTACCAGGTTTAAATCGGTATTGAAAAATTCAGAATTGTCGAGTGGGAGGTACGCATTGGTAATGGTAATTCCCCAGTTGAAAGTACCGGCATGTGCTTTGTCGTGCTCATTTATAATTTCAAAAAATGCAGTCATGGCACGTGGATCACGTGACAGAAAAATAATTTTGTCGTTTTTCTCCACATTGAAATTGACATCCTTGAAAAGCACCGTTCCATCGTCCAGTGTTTTACCAAGACCTGCAATTTCCAATACCATATTACCCGGATCACGATCAGGAGTAAAGATAATGCCCGGGTACTTGCGGGTAGAAGGTTGTATTTCTTCTACGTTTAGTTTTTCAAGCATTTTTTTACGGCTGGTTGCCTGTTTTGATTTAGCTACATTGGCACTGAACCGGCGAATAAATTCTTCCAGTTCCTTTCGCTTTTCATCCGCCTTTTTATTTTGATTTTGTTGTTGACGGAGTGCCAACTGGCTTGATTCGTACCAGAAAGAGTAATTGCCGGCAAACATTTGCACTTTACCAAAATCAATATCCACGGTGTGAGTACTGACAGCATCCAGGAAGTGACGGTCATGGGATACAACCAGTACGGTGTTGTCGTAATTGGCCAGGTAATTTTCGAGCCACATCACTGTATCGACATCCAGGTCATTGGTTGGTTCATCGAGTAATAAGTTGTCTGGTTTTCCGAAAAGTGCCCGTGCCAGCAATACACGTACTTTTTCCATTCCACTGAGTTCCTTCATCAGCAGGTAATGTAAATCTTCTTTGATTCCCAATCCGCTTAATAGGGAAGCTGCATCGCTTTCGGCATTCCAGCCATTCATTTCAGCGAATTTCTCTTCCAGCTCGGAAGCACGGATACCATCGGCATCTGAGAAATTTTCTTTTAAGTAAATGCTGTCTTTTTCATCTTTCACTTTCCATAGCACATCATGACCCATCATAACGGTATCAATGACCGAATATTCATCGAATTCAAAGTGATCCTGTTTTAATACCGATAGACGTTCGCCTGCTCCGAAAAGTATGGTTCCACGGGTTTGGTCCAGGTCACCGCTGAGCATGCGTATGAGAGTGGATTTCCCTGCACCGTTGGCACCAATGATGCCATAGCAGTTACCTGCAGTAAATTTGAGATTTACATCGGAAAATAAAACACGTTTGCCAAATTGAATGGCAAGATTTGATACTGTAATCATTTGAAATTCGTTTGAGAGTTTGAGAGTCTGAGAGTCTGAGAGTTTGAAAAGTTTGAAAGGTTTAAAGTTTGAAAAGTTTTGCGTTCCGCGTTATGGTTACAAAGGGTTACTTGTATTTTAAATTTTGATCTATCTAATAACTAAAACAAAGAATAGAACCAGGGTGTTTTGAATGCCCGGTCTATTCTTTGTGTTTTTTCTAATATGTTGATATGTCTATTTATATTATTCTATGATTCCCAACTGACGGGCGCATTTTGATATTTTCTCAATCGATTCATCTATCTGATCAAAGGTATGAGTAGCCATCAGGGAATAGCGAATCAGAGAATCCTCTGACCTTACAGCCGGCGAAACAACGGGATTAACAAAAACACCATCATCCATTAATAAACGGGTTAATTTGAAAGTAAGTGTGTTGTCACGAACGTACAATGGAATAATTGGAGTTTCAGTAGGTCCGATTTCAAAGCCAGCCTTCAGGAACCCGGCTTTCGCACGATTCGTATTTGCCCACAAGGCATCTTTACGCCAGGTTTCTTCAGCCATTACATCCAATGCTGCCAGTACACAACCTGTTGAAGCAGGAGTAATGGAAGCGCTGAAGATTAATGTCCGTGAATTATGTTTTAAATAATTGATGATATTTTCATCCGAAGCAATAAATCCGCCAATGGTTCCAAGCGATTTGCTAAAGGTACCCATGATCAGATCCACATCTTTCGAAACCCCGAAATGTTCGCAGATACCGGCTCCTGTTTTTCCAAATACTCCTAACGAATGTGCTTCGTCCACATAAATAGAGGCATTGTATTTCTTTGAAAGTTCAACTATTTCAGGTAATCTGGCAACATCGCCTTCCATACTGAAAACGCCATCAGTAACAATTAGTTTGAGTTTGTCCGGTTCACATCGTTTAAGCAGTTTTTCCAGGGCATCCATATCGTTGTGACGGTATTTCAGTTGTTTTGAAAAGGATAAACGTTTGCCTTCAACTATGGAAGCATGATCAAATTCATCAAAGATCAGGTAATCTTCACGACCTGTAATACAGGGAACAACTCCTGAATTGACGGTGAATCCGGTTGCATAAACCAGGGCAGCTTCTTTATGAACCAGTTTGGCCAGTCTGTCTTCCAGTTCAAGATGGATATCCAGTGTGCCATTTAAAAAACGTGATCCGGCACAACCAGTACCATATTTTTCAATGGCTTTGATGGAAGCTTCCTTTAAACGGGGATGATTTGTAAGTCCCAGATAACTATTTGAACCAAACATCAGTACCCGTTTGCCATCAATTGTAACAACAGTATCCTGATCCGATTCGATAGGACGAAAATAAGGATAAACGCCCATTGCTTTTGCCTGCTGGGGCGCATCATATTGTCCCAACACATTACTAAGTTGACTCATAAATTTTTATGTGTGTGTAAATAAAAACGGCTACAAAGATACGAATTATTTCTTTAAAAAAGTCAGTTTTTTGATATCTACGCTAAATTTGAATACTTTTGTACCGCAGATTCGCTCATAAAACTTCGCATGAACAAACAACCGGATTACATATTTTTGCCTACTTTAGCTGCCAAATCGGAAGCAGAGTGGAAACGGTATTTTAAGAAAAACAAGAAAAAACTGGAAGGAATGGACTTAAAGGTACATGCTCTCCATGAATTAATTTCTTCAAGGACTGACTGTCTGAAATGTGCCAATTGTTGCCGGTCATTAGGTCCCCGGATAACCGATAAGGACCTGGAAAGAATCTCCAAAATCCTTAGAATGAAAACTACTGATCTGATGGAAAAATACTTCCGGGTAGATGAAGATGGGGATATTGTTTTTAAAACCATGCCATGTCCGTTTTTGGGTGATGATAATTATTGTGCCATTTATGAATCGCGTCCAAAAGCATGCAGGGAATATCCTCATACCGACCGGAAACGATTCTTTCAGATTTATAATCTTTCGATTAAAAATGCATATACCTGTCCGATTGTCTACGAAGTTCTGGAGGAAATAATAAAACTTCCCTGACCTCTGATAGGGTTAAAGTCATTCAGCTGATTTAGTTGAAACTATTGTGAATAGATTCTATTTTAAGGCAGGGTTTATCTTTTATATGGCCGGATTAATTTTTTCTATGTCTTTCCAGAAATTAGGATATGATTTACTCACTACTTCCGGATGTTCAATGGTGATTGGCTGAAAAATGGCAGCCGGAGTAAAAGCCATTGCCATGCGATGGTCTTCATACGTTTCGATGATGATCTTTTCGGTAGGTTCACAGAGTTCGCCTTCCCAGGTTAAAATTCCTTCGCCAGTTTCAGTAACGATAAATCCTAGTTTTTGCAATTCATTTATCAATGCTGCAATTCTGTCTGTTTCTTTAATCTTAAGGCTATTCAATCCCCGGAATATAAAAGGTACTCCTTTCAGACAGCATGTTACTGCCAATGTCTGTGCCAGGTCGGGCTGGTCTGTAAAATCATATTCAAGTGAGAGCGTATTGATTTTTGTTGAAGTCAGTAAAACGCCTTCCGACATATAGGTTGTATGAATGCCCAGTTGCTCAAAAATATCTGCCACACAGCTATCACCCTGGTAGCTGTTTTGAAACAGACCGTTTAAAAATATATTTCCCTGGCCTACCAACGAAAGAATTTCATACCAGTACGACGCAGCTGTCCAGTCCGATTCCACCAGGTATTCAATGGGTGTATAATCCTGGGGTTCAATTAGGATCGTGTTATCAGTCAAATTAATTTCTGCCCCAAATTCCTGCATCATTTGGATGGTCATTTCAATATAAGGCCTGGAAATGATTTTCCCATCGAGAATGATTTTCAATCCGCTTTGCATAAACGGGGCTATCATCATTAAAGCTGAGATATACTGGCTGCTGACACTACCATTCAGATGAATCTCTCCACCGGTTAATGCACAACCAAATATCTTCAACGGAGGATATCCTTCTTTTTCGATGTATTCAATTTTTGCTCCCAATGAATTCAGGGCATCTACCAGAATTTTAATTGGACGTTGTTTCATTCGTTCACTACCGGTGATGATCCATTCACCAACCGTTTTTGACAAAAATGCAGTCAGAAAACGCATGGCAGTTCCGGCAGCTCCAATATCAAAAGTTGTATCGTTCGAATCCAGGGCATTCAAAGTTACAAGGGTATCATCGCAATCCGAAAGGTTTAGAATGTCGTACGGACTATATGAAAGTGCGTTCAGAATTAATGCTCTGTTGCTAATACTTTTAGAAGCAGGTAAATCAATCCTGGCAGTCACACTGTCGATTTTTAAATGGAGTTCTTTGTTTTTTGATGTCATAATGAATGGGTCTGAAAGAATTCTTGATCATTGGTTATGGGGTTGCAAATTTAACCCTATATATTAACTCTTGAAAATTAATAAGTAAATATTAAAGTAATAACTTTTTATTTTGGAAGGTAATTGTCTGTTTTTTATTAAACAAATGATAGCCTGCAATAAACCGTTTATTGCAAGCTATCATTGTTGATTATTTTTTAAATCTACCGTTCCTCTATTTACTGTTTAACAAGCCGGATATGTTTTTTAATGACCGGAAGCATGGTGTCAATATTAGGTGAAGTTACTTAAAACGGCTGTTTTATAAATTTCAGTCACATCCTTTTCAGTTAGTTTTACAAAACCACCCAAGGTCCTGTTCCCAAGATTCAGGGTCTTTACCAGTGTTGGTATATCTTCTGCTTTGGCATCAAGTCCTGCAAAACGAACCGGCATACCTATTGAGATTAAAAAATGTTCTAATCGAGCAATCCCTTCGAGAGCTGTATTTTCAGGTTGTTGGTAATCCATTTCACAACCCCATACCCGAACTGCAAATTGAGCAAATCTCATGACATTGTGATGCATGACAAATTTCATCCACGCCGGAAATATAACTGCCAGTCCGGCTCCATGGGCCACATCATAAAATGCGGATAGTTCGTGTTCGATCTGGTGTGATGACCAGTCCTGGTCACGTCCGACACCACAAATGTCATTATGAGCCACCATGCCGGCCCACATAAGGTTTGCGCGTGATTCATAATCCGTCGGATTAGCCAGTGCTTTTGGGGCTTCTTTGATGATAGTCAGTAGAATGCCTTCACACAGGCGGTCCGTAATTTCCACTTCCGTAGTATTCGTAAAATAGCGTTCCATGACATGAGCCATCATATCGGTTGCACCGCAAGCTGTCTGATATTTTGGCAGGGTAATGGTCAATGCCGGATTCAGTATAGAAAAAACAGGTCGTATCGCATCCCCGTTGGCAGCACGTTTCAGCATTCCGTTTTCATGGGTAATTACCGAACCGTTGGAACCTTCACTGCCTGCAGCCGAAATGGTCAGGATAGTAGCAACCGGCAATGCTTTTTCAACTTGTTTCCCTGTATAAAAATCCCAGAAATCACCTTTGTACAAAGCACCCAATGCAATCGCTTTGGATGAATCGATCGAACTTCCACCTCCGACAGCCAGTATAAAATCAATATTTTCCTGTTTGCATATCTCAATACCTTTATAAACCAGTCCGCTGCGTGGGTTTGGCATTACTCCGCCTAATTCTGTAAAATAAAGCCCCGAGTCGGTAAGCGATGCTTTTACCCTGTCCAACAAACCGCTTTTTACGACAGATCCTCCACCATAATGAATTAAAACCCGAGTGCCCCCGAAACGTTTAACATAGTTGCCTGCTTCATTTTCACGCTCTTTTCCGAATACAAAAAATGTAGGACTATAGAAATTGAAATTATTCATATTGCATATTGATTAATTCTTAATAATTTGTGATTCAGAGCATCGGCTGATGTTGTTTTCACGGTAAGTTGATTAGCTATCTCTTTTATAAATGCATTGTTTTCAAAATTACCTCTGACCATTTCAAAATCAAGATCCGTTTGTGCTGCATTGCCATCTGCACCATAAGCCGTTTTTGATATCTGATTGAACTCTTTTTTTGCATCCGCATAAATCTGTTGGTTCTGTTTGATTACCGAAGTTTTCCAGAGTTCAATGAAACTGATCAGATCATTCAGTTCAATGTCATTGTTGGTTTTGCCAAGGTATCCATTCAGTTTGTGATTGGCCCATGACCAGGTTGACTGGTCATATCCTGCATGAATTTTACCGAGTTGTAGTTGTATGCCGGTAAGGTCAATTTCTTTGTTCTCAACAGATTTTATTAATTCCTCAATTTTATGAGAAGGTGCAAGCAATCCTGATAAATCAATCCACTGATCTGATTTATAGTCAGATTCAGGTTTTAAATGTTGACGTAATTCGCTGATAGTGTTATATTCAGCATCTTTCAACCGTTGAATCAATGAATCGCCTAAAAAGATATTGATGGCAGTAGTGTATAATTCAATTCCTTTTAATAGAAATGTCTTTTTAATTTTACAATTTTTATACAGATACACTTCGGTATTTTCTTTCGAACTGCTGTACAGATTTTTGAGGATTTCTACACCTTTCATCATTTGTTGAACGGTGTAAGGACTGAGTAAATTAAAATTCACCGGATCAAGTAATACCGGATCTTTCCTTGAATCACGTAATGGCCATTTTTGGGCATCCCTTATGGTTCCTGCACTTTGTAAATTAATGCCGGGAATTAAAAAACTATCGGTATTATTTTCAATCAGATAGGAAAAGGGTAAATCCGACGTGTCCGAATGTTTGGTATGTCGACCCATTACCAATGTAAAGGCACCAATCCTGGCAGGCCACGAGAGGTAAGAATCACTTGACGTTTTAACTCCACGTTCGGTTATACCTTGATGAACCGGCCCGAGTTTATACATGTGATTGCTCTGATTTGTCCCGCTGCCGGCGTTGAAAAAGGAATACATACCTGCCAATAACATGCTTGATTTATGATGTGTGACAGTATAAGGCCCTGCAAAAACTGATGCTGCTTCACCCAGATACCCCTGGCAATTCGCAAAGAATACCGAATCAAGAGCCGAAAAGTTTTTACCTAACATGCAACCCTGTCCGATAAAACACCCTGAAACCGTTGTCGAATCTGTAATTGAAGAACCTGAATTGATAATGAAATCATTGCATTTTACTCCAAACCCTATTTTAACCGGTGCCATTTCATGGCTGATGATGGTGCCGTTTTCCAGACATGTTACTCCATCGAGAATGGCATAATCGCCTATTCTGACATTTTTAATGCTACCGCAGTTTAAAATCCGGACATTTTTACCTACGGTCCCTTTATCCGATTTCTGATTCAGTGAGTAATCATTAATCAGATTCTGAAGATTTTGTATAAATACAGGACGATACCTGTATAAGGCCATCATGTAGGCTAACGGGGCGGATAAATGATCGTAAACAGGAATCTCCCTTCCTCCACCTTCATTTATGACCGGCACTCTGATGCCGTTGCCAAAAGCAGATTCTCCATCAAGTACCAGAACATCGATATTTTCAATATATGAACCTTCCTGAATGGAATAGTTTGCAATGTAATTGTGTATTTCATCAATAAATACATCATTTTCAACAATGCAATTATGCAATACGCAATTGTAAATGCCGGCATGTTTCTTAACACCACCCGGTAGCTCAAATACTTTTTGGTAAGTTCCTAAAAATGCGGTTCCTGAAAAATGAACATTTGAGATAAATGCGGGAGAAAAGTCTTCCGTTACCTGAACGTTTTTCCAGCTTTCGGAGGAACACCCATAAACGGTTAAAGTGGCAATCTCTTTTTCACTGAGTGGACGATAATTTGTCATAGGTGGATCAATAAGTTTTTATCGCTGGGTTAATTCCTCTGATTCTGTTTCAATGTCGATATAGTTCTGGAATAAAAAGTCATTATATGGATACCGTTCAATATGAATGGCTTTAATCTTTTCGTACATCAATTCTTTCAGGCTGTCGATATTTATTTTCTCTCTGGCTGAAATAAAAATGCAGTTATCGTTCATCTTGGCCATCCATGTTTTTTTAAGTTCATCCAGGCTTATGTTTTCACGTTTTACCGGTGCCAGATCATCTTCTTCTTTGGGAGTATAATCAAATGCATCAATTTTATTAAATATCAAAATCATTGGTTTCTCTATAGGATCAATTTCCTTGAGTGTCTGGTTTACTACTTCCAGTTGTTCTTCAAAATTAGAATGGGAGACATCAACAACATGAAGTAGCAAGTCGGCTTCCCGCACTTCATCAAGTGTTGATTTAAATGATTGAACCAAATGATGTGGTAATTTACGTATAAAACCAACAGTATCGGAAAGCAAAAATGGCAGATTATCTATAATTACCTTCCGGACAGTCGTATCAAGGGTGGCAAATAATTTATTTTCTGCAAAGATATCCGATTTGCTGATCAGATTCATTAAGGTGGATTTTCCGACATTGGTATACCCCACTAATGCTACCCGTACCATCTTGCCGCGATTTTTGCGTTGTGTTGCCATTTGCTGATCAATATCTTTCAGATTCTGTTTCAGCAAGGTAATTTTTGTAAGAATAATTCGCCGGTCGGTTTCGATTTGTGTTTCTCCTGGACCTCTCATTCCGATACCACCTTTCTGACGTTCCAAATGGGTCCAGAGTCTGGTTAAACGCGGTAGCATATACTGACACTGAGCCAGTTCTACCTGTGTTTTAGCATTCGCAGTCTGAGCTCTTTTGGCAAAGATGTCCAGAATAAGACTGGTTCTGTCAAGAATTAACACCTGTAGTTCCGCTTCAATGTTCCGGAGCTGTTTGGGAGATAATTCATCATCGAAAATGACTACTCCGATTTCATTCTCTATCACATAGTTCTTTATTTCAATCAACTTTCCTGGTCCAACAAATGTTTTGGGATTCGGATATTCAAGCCGTTGGAAAAATAATTTCTCCGGTGATGCGCCAGCTGTCTCAGCCAGAAAGGCCAGTTCGTCAAGGTATTCCCGTGCTTTATCTTCTTGTTGGTTTTGAGTAATTACTCCAACCAGGACTGCTTTCTCTTCGTATATTTCAGTTTTCATTTTCGGTTTTTTATTAAGTTTGTAATTCCAACAGGATTTATCCTCTTTGTAAAGTTACAATAATATAAGAATATGCTGGCTTGTTTAAAGTGCTATAGCCAACCTGAATCAATTGTCACTGACGAAATTCATACATAGCGATTCAGTCAATGTGTTTCGGTTGATTTAATTTGAATATTTGATTTTTTTAAATTTCTTCATATTGTGTTATGAGCACTGATATTCAAACAAACAAATGTACTGTTTTTTTTTAAAAGTCCATTTTATCAGTGATAAATTAGTGAATATTTATTAGCATGTATTTTAAAATTATGATTTCCAATTTTTTTTTTCATTGTAAGATATTATTTTTCACTTTTTTACCGTTTATTGGTATACAAATTTAAATTGAACACTTTTTGAACCTAAAAATAGAGTATCTTTGAGTGTTTTTTTAGAAAATTGATTGTGATATAAAATTAAAATTCAACATTCAAGGCTCACAACAAAAAATGTAATTAATGACAAAAAAATTTCTAATACTATTTTTAACAGTAACTGTCTATTTTCAAGCCTTTTCACAGGCAGGTACCGGAGTTTATCAATTCTTAGATTTACCTGTCTCATCCCGGTTAGCCGCATTAGGTAGCATCAATGTTTCATTACATGACAATGATATTAACTTTGCATTTCAAAATCCTTCCTTGTTAACTTCCGAAACGAATAATGTGATTGGACTTAATATGGCTAATTATTTAGCCGATATTAAATTTGGCTCTGCGGTTTATGGTAAAAATTTCGGGGATAAAAATTACTTTGCCATTGGAATTCAATATATTGATTATGGCAAGTTTAAATATACAAATGAGGCAAACGATCAGCTTGGAGAAACTTATTTTACAGCCAAAGATATGGCATTATCTATCATGTATGCCCGTCCGTTGACCAATAATATAACCGTAGGTGCTTCGTTGAAGCCTGTATATTCGGTTTATGAAACCTACACCAGTTATGGCCTGGCTGCCGATGCCGGGGTTAGTTATAATGATTCTGTCAACCTTTTTTCAGCAGGATTGGTATTCAAGAATATGGGGTCACAAATCAAAGGATACTATTCAGAAGAGGGAGTTCAACATTTGGAACCTTTGCCATTCAATATACAGGCAGGTATTTCTAAAAAATTTAAATATGCCCCGTTGCGTTTGTCATTTACATTAGACAATCTGCAACACTGGGATTTAAGCTATGAATCAACCAATCAACCGACTGATAATCTGACCGGAACTGCTACCATCAAAAAAATCGGATTTGTCGATATGGCTTTCCGTCATGTAATACTGGCAGCTGAATTTGTACCTTCCAAAAACTTTTACCTGACTGTAGCCTATAACGATCGGCGTCAACAGGAAATGAGTATGTCGGGTTTCAAAAGCGGAGCAGGTTTTTCATTCGGTGGTGGCATTAAACTGTATAAATTCCAGGTAGGTTTTGGGATGACCCAATTCCAGGTTGGTAACTATGCTTATCAGTTCTCCATCAGTACTGCCTTGAAAGATTTCAGATTATAAATGACATTTATCCGGTAAATTAGTGAACAATGAAGAATATAATAGTTGCCATTGATGGCTTTTCATCATGCGGTAAAAGTACAATGGCAAAAGAGTTGGCCCGTGAAGCCGGATACATTTATGTCGATTCAGGTGCAATGTATCGTGCCGTATCGCTTTTTTGCATTCAACACGGCTGGATATCGGATACTGACATCAATGCCGGTGAACTTGAAAAAAATATTGAATCTTTACACATTGAATTCAGGACAAATACCAACGGAATCTCCGAAACGTATTTAAACGGTCAAAATGTCGAAAAAGAAATACGGTCACTGGAAGTTGCCAATGGTGCCAGCAGGGTGAGTACATTGGGATTTGTGCGTCGTGAGTTAGTACGGCAACAACAACTCATGGGTGAGAAAAAAGGGATTGTTATGGATGGAAGGGATATCGGGACAGTTGTTTTTCCGAAGGCTGAATTAAAGCTATTCGTGACTGCAAGTCCCGAAATAAGGGCTCAAAGACGCCTGGACGAAATGAAGGCTAAAGGTGAAGACGCAATTTATGAGGAAGTTCTTGCCAATGTAATTGAACGTGATGAACGCGATCAAAATCGTACTGAAAGCCCGTTACGAAAAGCAGATGATGCTGTGGTGATTGACAATTCATACCTGACCCGCGAAGAACAAAATATATTGCTCAGAACATTATTTGAAGAAAGAACGTTTTCATCATTGACAATTTAAACGGTTACAATTTACAATAATACCTTTTTAAGTAATAAATTGTAAATGAATAAACAGGAATAATTTCATGTTGAACATAGAGATTGATAAAAAATCAGGTTTTTGTTTTGGTGTAGTAAAAGCCATTTCGAAAGCGGAAGAAGAACTATCCAAAGGGGAACCTTTGTATTGTCTGGGTGATATCGTTCATAACGGGCAGGAAGTGGAACGTCTGACCCGGCTTGGTCTGATTACTATAGATCACGCTCAGTTTGAACTGCTTCATAATGCGAAAGTATTGTTACGTGCCCACGGGGAACCTCCCCGTACTTATCAGATTGCAAAAAAAAATAATCTGACCCTGATTGACGCCTCCTGTCCGGTAGTGCTTAAATTGCAGTCACGTATCAAAAAAGCCTATATGAACGCCCCTACCGAGGATACACAGATTGTGATTTATGGTAAAAATGGACATGCAGAAGTGAATGGTCTGGTGGGCCAGACAGATGAAAAGGCTATAGTCATTGAGAGTGAAGCCGATTTAAGTAAGCTTGACTTTTCCAAAAATATTTGTCTCTTTTCGCAAACCACTAAGTCTCTGGATGGATTTAATCATTTAGTAAAGACATTGTCCGAAAAGATAACAGATGAGGCTGATTTTGAATATTATGATACAATTTGCAGGCAGGTCGCTAATAGAATTCCAAATATTACTACCTTTGCAAAGAAAAATGATATAATTATTTTTGTAAGTGGTAAAAAAAGCTCAAATGGAAAAGTACTCTACGAACACAGTAAAAAGATTAACCCGAACACTTATTTTGTGACTGAAGCCGATGAAATAACCACATTGGAGTTGGATTTGACGAAGAAAATAGGTATTTGTGGTGCCACTTCCACACCAAGATGGTTAATGGAAGATATTGCTGATAAGTTGAACGAAATGGCAGTGACATTGGAATTGAAAAATAAAGGATAATAGGTAAAATGAATTATATAAGGTAAAAAAATGAAATACGAAATTAAATGTATTGGATTACTTACTTCGGGTGGTGATGCCCCGGGCATGAATGCTGCAATTCGTTCGGTAACACGTGCCGCCATTTTTAATGGTATTCGTGTAAAAGCAATTTACAGAGGGTATAAAGGGTTAATAACCGGTGAAATTAAAGAATTTCAGACACAAAATGTCAGTAATATTATCCAACAGGGTGGTACTATTCTCAAAACTGCCCGTTGCATGGAATTTCATACCATTGAAGGCCGGAAACTTGCTTTCGAAACCATGAAAAAGGAAGAAATTGATGCTCTGGTAGTGATTGGTGGCGACGGTACTTTTACCGGTGCACGTATCTTTGCTCAGGAATTCAATGTACCAATTGTGGGACTTCCCGGAACCATTGATAATGACTTGTACGGAACCGATTCAACTATTGGTTATGATACGGCATTAAATACTATCATTGAAGCGGTAGATAAGATTCGGGATACAGCCTCTTCTCATGAAAGATTGTTCTTTATAGAAGTGATGGGTCGTGATGCAGGTTTCTTAGCTTTAAACAGCGCCCTGGCCTCAGGAGCCGAGGCTGCCATTATCCCCGAACGTGAAACCAAGGTGGATCAACTGGAAGAACTCATCAAAAACGGTTTCCGTAAATCCAAAAACAGCAGCATCGTCATTGTAGCCGAAAGCGACATTACGGGTGGTGCTGCCGGACTTGCCGAACGCATGCGCATTGAACATCCTGAATATGATGTACGGGTTACTATCCTGGGTCATATTCAACGTGGCGGTTCACCTTCAGCTTATGACCGTATCCTGGCCAGCAGGATGGGTGTAGCTGCCATTGATGCATTAATGGATGAACAACGCAGTATCATGATTGGAATTGTAAACGATGTGATTGTACATATTCCGTTCACCAAAGCTATTAAAGACGACAAACCGGTTAATGAAAAACTGCTTGGCGTTTTGCAGATACTTTCTATTTAGTAGGTAGTTGGTAGTAGGTAGTGATTAGTTGGTAGCAGGAAGTATCCATTCGGTTAATGCTTACTGTTTTAAAATACAGTAAACAACGAATCACATAACTCTGAATACAAAACATTGAACTTTAAACTTCCTACTACCTACTACCCATTATCCTTACCTTAGATCAAAAATTAAAGACCCTGAAACACGGAACACGGAACACAGAACACGGAACACCGAGCGTTTCATTCCCCTTTTTCGAGTGCAGCGATCTTCCCAAGACGGCGAATAAAACGTTCTTCCCTTTTGAAATCTGCATTCAGGAAGTTCAATACCAGTTCCAGTGCCAGGTTATATCCTGTGATGCGGCCACCCAGGCACATTACGTTCATATTATCATCTTCCACCCCCTGATGGGCAGAAAAGGTTTCCGTAATCAATGCCGCCCGTATTCCCGGTACTTTATTTGCTACAATGCACGCTCCAACACCACTTCCACAGATGGCCAACCCTCTGAAAACTTCCTTAGTAGCTACTGCTTTGACCAAGGGGATGATAAAATCCGGAAAATCATCGGAGGCATCCAATTCATAGGAGCCATAGTCTGTTAAAATATAACCCAGGTCTTCTAGTGCAGTAGTCAGTTGCATTTTCAATTCAAATCCACCGTGATCACCTGCTATACCAATGTGCATCATTTCAGCCTTTTCCAGCGGGCTTTCTTTTTCCATAATCATTGTTGATTCCATTTCCAGTTGAGTATTTCAGGCATATCTACCCCGTTTTTTTCAATGTATTTTCTGTGTTCGAGAAGCTTTTCTTCCATCAGTTTTTTCAGGTCAACTCCATTTGCTCCCGGTTGTTTTAACCTGTTTATCACATCCTGTACCAGATGAAACCTGTCAAGGTCATTTAAAACCGTCATATCAAAATAAGTTGTTATGGTACCTTCTTCTTTATATCCCCTGACATGGATATTATCGTGGTTATTCCTCCTGTAAGTCAACCTGTGTATTAACCATGGGTAACCGTGGAAAGCAAAGACCACCGGTTTATCTGTTGTAAACAAGGCATCAAATTCAGAATCAGTTAGCCCGTGGGGGTGTTCTGTGGATGGTTCAAGTTTCATCAGATCAACTACATTTACGACTCGTATTTTTAGCTCAGGCATATGTTCACGGAGTATGGACACAGCTGCCAGGGTCTCAAGTGTTGGTACGTCCCCACAACAGGCCATCACTACATCCGGTTCGGAGTCCTGATGGCTGCCCGCCCATTTCCAAATGCCAATTCCCTGCGTGCAATGTTCAATGGCATCTTCCATACTGAGCCATTGTGGTGCCTGGTATTTGCCGGCAATGACTACATTTACATACTGACGGCTCCTCAGGCAATGATCCCAGACCGATAGAAGGCAGTTGGCATCCGGTGGAAGGTAAACACGTACAATCGATGATTTTTTATTTACCACATTATCGATAAAACCTGGGTCCTGATGAGTAAAACCATTGTGTGCCTGTTGCCACACATGGGAGGCAAGCAGGTAATTCAACGAAGCTATATTTTTACGCCATGGAAGGCCTGCGCTGACTTTCAACCATTTGGCATGTTGATTGAACATCGAGTCGATGATGTGGATAAATGCTTCATAACAATTAAACAATCCATGTCTTCCGGTAAGCAGATATCCTTCCAGCCACCCTTCACACTGATGTTCACTCAGCATCTCCATGACTCTTCCGTCGGGTGAAAGAAATTCATCATTCTCTCTGGTTTCAGCATCCCATTGCCTGTTCGTAACTTCAAAAACGGCATTCAAACGATTTGAAAGTGTTTCGTCAGGTCCAAAGATCCTGAAATTCCGTTGTTTTTGATTGAGTTTGATCACATCCCGTAAAAATACACCGAGTTCATGAGTGTCAGCTGCCTGAACTGATCCGGGAAACGGAATGTGAACCTGATAGTCCCTGAAATCGGGCATAATCAGATCATGAAGCAATAACCCGCCATTGGCATGTGGATTTGCACCCATTCTCCTATTCCCCTTTGGAGCCAGTTCAGCTAATTCGGGTATCAGTCGTCCTTTATCATCGAAAAGTTCAACAGGCTTATAGCTTTTCATCCAGTTTTCAAGCAGTTGCAAATGATGGGGATGTTCTGAATCTACCAGAAGCGGAATCTGATGAGCCCGGAATGTTCCTTCGTTTGGAATGCCATCCACTTCTTTGGGACCCGTCCACCCTTTTGGTGAATTCAATACAATCATCGGCCATCGCGGACGAGTAGCATCGTTGTTTTTACGGGCATGATCCTGAATTTGTTTTATTTGATCAATAACAGTTTCTAACGTACCTGCCATGAGTTGGTGCATAGTTTCCGGATCATTTCCTTCGACGAAATAGGGCGTCCAACCGTAACCTTGCAATAGTTGTTCCAGTTCTTCATGTGTCATTCGGGCAAATACCGTTGGGTTTGCTATTTTGTATCCGTTCAAATGTAGGATTGGTAATACAGCTCCATCGGTTATTGCATTGAGAAATTTATTCGAATGCCAGGCTGTGGCCAACGGTCCTGTCTCTGCTTCACCATCACCAATCACACAAGCCACAATAAGGTCCGGGTTGTCGAATGCGGCTCCAAAAGCATGGCTCAGGGAATATCCCAGTTCGCCTCCCTCATGTATGGATCCCGGGCATTCGGGTGAAACATGACTTGGTATTCCTCCCGGAAACGAAAATTGGGTAAATAACTTTTTCAACCCTGCTTCATCCTGACTGATATCCGGATAGATCTCGCTGTAAGTACCCTCTAAATACGTGTTTCCAACCAAAGCCGGACCTCCGTGACCGGGGCCTGATATATAAAACATATCCAGGTCATATTTTTTTATGATCCGGTTCAAATGCACGTAGATGAAATTCTGTCCGGGTGTTGTCCCCCAGTGTCCCAACAGCATTGGTTTCACATGACTCTGTTTGAGTGGCTCCCGAAGCAGCGGATTATCATACAGGTAAAGTTGTCCTACCGATATGTAATTGGCAGCACGCCAATAGGCATCCATCTTTTGTAGTAGATCACGGGATAACGGTTTGTTGGTTGTTTCCATTTTTCTGAATTTATTGTATAAATTAAAAATATAGTTGTAGAATAATCAGAGTGATATATTATTTATTTTGAATAGACAGACACTTAAACGATACTTCATAAAATCCTCTGCTCTGAATCATGTTGAACATCTGTTTTCTTTCAATCAATTAAAATACACGAAATCTGTTGTGTTTTTTTTATTCAATTATTAATCCCTTGCTTGCTAATTGTTGACATGTTGAGGTGTAATTTACATGTTTGATGCTTCTGATCCCTAAATCTTCGGCGATTTCAACAAACATTTGGGTATTTTCAATGTAAACTACATTTTCAGAGGATACCTGGGCTATATCCAGAGCAATTTTGAATATATCAATATCGGGCTTTCTGAAGTGGACGAAACACGAAGAAATAAAGAAATCAACAAACCGGTTTAATTTAAATTTATTAATCCGGTATTCATTTAATTCCCGCGCTTCGTTGTTAATAACTACAATCTTAAGATGGTATTTTTCTTTCATGTGGATCATTAAATCAATCATTCCTTTGTCTGCGGTAGTTTGAGCAAACATAAATTCTTTGAACCTTCCGGGTGTAAATGACCTTTCTCTATAAAAAACAACCCTGTTGAGATATTCATCCAGGGAGAGCTTACCTTCCTCGTATGTTGCAACAAAAACCTCGTGCCTACTTTGCATTTCTTCATAATCCAATTGAAATGCAACGGCTGACGCCTGCCGTGATTCGTGTCCCCAACCATTGCTCAACAGCACTCCTCCAATGTCTAAAAACAAGGTGTTTACCGGAATATCTTTTTCCATTTTCAATATTTTTTAATTATGATATTTTTGTAACGAAATCTGATAAAAACCCTTTAAGAAGTGAAAATCAATTGTAAGTGTTTTATAATAAACCAATGATGGACATTCAATGATTTTTTTTTGTGAATTTAATTCCCGGGATAATATCCAATCCATGATTTTATTTTCTGTTTTATCCTGACTTATTTTTTATTTTATTTTTCTGTCATTTCTGTTGGCTGTGGCCAATGATGTCCAGGATTCAACAACCTGTCGGCTTGTTCAGGTCCCCAGGTACCACAGGCATAATTTGGAAAATCAACAGGTTGCTCTTCCGACCATACATGAAGGACTGGCATAATGATATTCCAGGCTGCTATAACCTGATCAGCACGCATAAAGAGCGTGGCATCATTGTTCATAACATCCCATAACAAAGTCTCGTAGGCATCCGGTAATGGAATTGAAAAACTCTGCTGGTAATTAAATCTCATGACTACAGGCTTTAATATTAATTTTGTGCCGGGCTGCTTCGCCTGAAACCGTAAAACGATTCCTTCATCAGGTTGAATAGACATGACCAGGCTGGCCGATTGCCAGTCAATGGTTGCCTCTGATGGAAACGATTTATGGGGTACTGCCCGAAATTGTATGGTCACTTCCGAGACCTGATTTGGAAGTCGTTTTCCTGTGCGCAGATAAAAAGGAACATCCTGCCACCGCCAGTTATCTACCATTAATTTCAAAGCAACAAAAGTTTCGGTATTTGAATCCGGTTCTACATCCTTTTCATTCCGGTAACTGCATAATTCCCCGGCAGCACTGTTTCCTTTGCCATATTGTCCTCGGACTGCAAATTCAGCAACTTTATCTTCCGGAATTATCCGTATGGCATGGAGTACATCGACTTTCTTGTTGCGGATCTCATCAGCGTTGAATGATACCATTGGTTCCATTGCTATCAGGCAAAGTAATTGCATCAAGTGATTCTGTACCATATCCCTTAATGCGCCGGCACCTTCATAATACACACCTCTGTGTTCTATTCCCAGATTTTCAGCTACTGTAATGGTCACATAATCCACATATCGACGGTTCCAGATAGGCTCAAACAATGGGTTAGCGAACCGGAAAGCAAGAATGTTCTGTACCGTTTCTTTCCCCAGATAATGATCGATCCTGAATATCTGATTTTCATTGAAACACTCAGTCAGTATCCGATTCAGTTTCAATGCCGAATTAAGATCATATCCGATAGGTTTTTCAATAACAATTCGCGACCTCTCCTTGTCATTTGACATGCCGGCAGTTTTTAATTGTTTTGGTATGATACCAAACATGGCCGGTTGAGTGGCCATATAAAAAATAAGTTGAGGGGCCACGTTCCATTCTGTTTCCAGTTCGTCACATTGTAGCTTCAAAGAAGAATAAGTATCCGGTTGGTTAAAATCACCTTTTTCGTAATAAATATGTTTTGCAAAAAGTGACCAGTCTGTTTCATTCACTTCCATGTTTCGGGAGAATTTTTTTATCCCGTCGAGATAACGCATGCGTAACGTGTCAGTATCATAATCTTTGATATCAATGGCAATAATCGAAAATTGATCAGGCATATTCGAATCCCTAAAAAGATCGTAAAGTGAGGGCACCAGTTTTCTCCAGGTTAAGTCACCTGATCCACCAAATATTGCAAATACAGCAGGTTGAAGTTTATCATTCGTTTTCATCAGCACAGATTTTATATCAATTGGTTGCATGTAGCAAACTTGTTTCTATTTATTTTTTTGCTTCGCTGTTATGAATTTGATTATACTTTACATCCCATTTGTTTTTTTTTGCCAATCGGTATGAAAAGTGCCTTTTGCATCAATCCGTTCATAGGTATGTGCCCCGAAATAATCGCGTTGAGCCTGTATCAGGTTGGCCGGTAACCAGGGGCTGCTAAATCCATCAAGGTAACTAAGCGAAGCCATAAGCCCGGAAACAGGAATGCCTGCTTCACAGGCAACTGATACTGTCTGGCGAAGATATTGCCGGTTCTCCAAAATCAGATGTGACAAGTTTTCATCAAACATCAGGTTAGATAAGTCTTTATTAATCTGTAATGCACGCATGATATCTTCCAGGACAGTTGCCCTGATAATACAACCACCCCGCCAAATGCGGGCAATTGTTGCTAAATCAAGTTGGTATTCATAATTGTCGGATGCTGCTTTTAATACAGCAAAACCCTGCGCATAGGTCAGTAACATGGATACATAGAATGCTTTTCTAACCTGCAGTAACCTTTCAAGGCGATTACCACCGATGTGATGTATTTCCGGTTGAAAAATGCTGGCAGCCATATCCCGTTGTTCCTGAAAGGCTGATAAGTCACGCATAATCACGGCCATATCGATGGTTGGTATGGGAACCTGCAATTCCATAGCACTTTGTGAGGTCCACATCCCGGTTCCCTTTTGCCTTGCCACATCCAGAATTTCATCAATCAGACTTTTTCCGGTACTCTCATCCAACCGGCCAAAAATATCTCCTGTAATTTCCAACAGAAAACCGGCTACTTCAGTTCCATTCCAACTGGTATATACCTCATGCAATTCTTTATCTGATAACCCCAACCCTTGTCTCAGGATAGCATAAGTCTCGGAGATAAGTTGCATGATGCCATATTCAATGCCATTATGTACCATTTTTACAAAATGACCGGATGATGTTTTTCCTAACCAGGCAACGCATGGTTCACCGTTCACCCGGGCTGCCACTGCTTCCAGGACAGGTTTAATCCGTTCATACGATTCTTTTGATCCTCCGGGCATAATACTGGCACCCAGTCGTGCACCTTCCTCCCCGCCCGAGATGCCCATGCCCATAAACTGAATTCCGGTTTTCTCTAACCTGATCGTACGTACATTGGTGTCTTTAAAATAAGAATTACCTGAATCAATTATCAGGTCATCTTTTTCCACAAAGGGTAATAATTCATCTAAAACACTATCAACAGGTCCTCCTGCAGGCACAAGCAATATAATTGAACGTGGTTTTCGTATACTGCGGATAAATTCATGCAGGTCGCCTGTACAGTAAATGTCCCTGTTGCCGGCATCATGACGCAATGCTTCAACCTTTACAGGATCAGTGTCATATCCAGCTACTGAAAATCCATGATCGGACATGTTTAATAATAAGTTGCGTCCCATTACCCCAAGGCCAATCATTCCAGTATCATACTGTTTTGAAATCTTGTTTTCCATTCAATAAATTGATGAATTTAATTATTGATTTTAATAACATGGTATTTTATTCCTTTTACTTCAACGTTTTTGATACTTTTGTATCTGAAAAATCCTGCAAATTAATTTTGTTTTTTTGTCGGAACAACAAAAAGCGGTAGGGTTGTCTTTTTTAAAACAGTTTCCGCTGAGCTTCCCAAAATTATATTTTCCAGCCATTTACGGCTATGTGATCCCATTACAATGATGTCAGCATTCAGTTTTTTTGCTGTTTCCAGAATCGTATCTGCAATAATTCCTTCTTTCACTACCGTTTTAATCGTTTCATTCCCTAACTGTTTTTTTGTTTTATCCAGAAATTCACGGGTTGAACTTTTTAAATCACTCATGATGTCCATGTTCCATTCAAGCATATACATATTTGAGGAATAATATGCCGGATTTTCAGAAATGACATGCAGCAAAATTGTTTCTGCATTCATGGTTTGTGCCAGTGAGAATCCTGTTTCTGCTACTTTTTGTGATGTTTCATCATAATCCAAGGCAATTAATACTTTTTTAATATGGCCTGTCTTCATAATTGTAAAGTATTACATCCTAATTTACTTTAAATCGTCAGAATTTTAAAAATGGAATTCCTAATTGTTTTAAATACCTGTCGTAATTTCTTTTGACTTGAATTTCATGCATAAACGATGTTAGTTCATACTTTCTGTCGTATTAACATAGAACAAATTTGAATGGAAATTGCTTTCTATTTTCTGAAATTAAACGTATTATAACAAATTAAAATATCAATGGGCAGGTTTTTGGAAGCAAGACTATCATTCAACAACTGACTGACCAAAAATGATAAGAAACAAACGGGAGTAAACGTGCAAATTGCAATCCCGATAGCTATCGGGGGTAAATCGTAAATCGTAAATAAATAAATTGTAAATGTTTTCGATTTGTTTTATTAGAGTTTGAAGACCATGTAAATCTACTGATGTGCCTGAACAGGATAGGTTTGGAAATCCCAATCGGAAGGTTGTTCGAAATAATCGTATGATAACCTGTTGGCCGACCATTCTGTCCAGGTGATCATGTGGATGTGTTTTTTTGAAATCGTAGTTCTGAGAGCACTCATCAAACTGCATGGAGCTATTCTGAACCAAAAAAACATGAATCCTTTTTCTTTTTTTTGCAGGACATGCCCGAATTCATGCCTTAATAAATCTCTATTGTTGGTTTGTTTTAATCCCAAAAAAATCCCAATGCCCGGAATTGTAATGGCTGAACCTAGGTTAAATCGATGGGTATTTAGCGTGAAAACCCTGATTCCTTCGAATGTACGGATCATTAATTGTTGATTTTATGACTATAACTGTTTTGTCCTGAAGAATACGCACGATTTTTTTTTACTTTCTTATAAATAAATGATTGCATGTAAACATTCAAAATCGTATAAAGTGCTTCCATGCTTTATAACGATCGGCCTTCGTAAACCCGTGATGTTGAATAAGGTTCTGCATCTCCTTCAAAGGTTAGTTGTCCGGCGCTTAATCCGGTCAGTCTGGCTGTCGAATTTCCCCGGGAATCTATCGAAATGAACAGGTCGTAAATACCAATGGATGTCATGATATTGATGGTCAGGTTGAATGATTTAGCCTTTTTGTTTTCAGTTACTTGCCAGCTGGTAATTTCCCCTTTCGCCGTAACTCCTCCCACACCATTGGGACCATTCCGAAAATCGGCACCCACCTGTATAATGGCTGTAGTCGAATCGATGGCCACAAAATTAATGTTCGAATTTACAATGTGACGATTTCCACGCCTGTCCTGTAAATAATTAGCCTCGATAACCAGATCCCTGTTTTCGAGCATGTATTTATTCAACTGGTATTGTCTTTCTGCGATAGAATCTCGTTTCTCCTTTGCTGTCAACACAACACGTTGACCGGCTCCCTGTGCAGGTAACCCGCCGGAAATAATCGCCAATAACAGTATTATGAATGCTTTTTTCATTTCAATACCCTTTCATTTTTACGATTATTATGTACCACAAGATTTGTTCCATTCGTAGAATGATTACAGATACTTTATTAGTACAGGGCAAAAAATAATTGTATTTAAATTTGTTGGATATTTTCTTGTATTTATTTAAGTGATATTTTAAAATGAATCGGTTAAAGGATAAGTAAACCTCTGTTAGCAACCTGTTATTTTATCGCAAAATTAGTCCGGATGGTTATGGATGCTTTCTTGTTTTTCGAAGATGTATTGAAGGCGCCTCCGTAACTAAAGTCTTCATTGCTGTTGGGTGCTGTTATTTGGAAAACGCCCATGTCAGCCTTCAGAAGCTTACCCAATGTGCTCCCTGAATTTCCTGCAATGGTTTCTGCCCGTTTTTTTGCATCGGCACTTGCTTTTGCCAGTAAATCAATTTTAAGTTCCGATAGCTTGGTGTAGAAATACGAGGGTTCCAGCGAACTGATTTCGATGCCGCTCTCTATCAGCTTGGTTACTTCCCTGGAAACCACTTCCACCCGGTCTATATTTTTGGATTCTACCGTAACCGTTTGAGTGAGTTTGTATCCGGCAAAAATAGAACTGATCTGTTTTCCTTCATCATTTCGTTTGATATCGAACTCTTTTTCAATGCTGATGGATGAAAACACGATTTCACTTCCTGCAATTTCATTCGATTTCAAATACTGCCTGACATTCGCTTCATCATTCTTGATCAGGGCATAGGCTGCTTTCAAATCGAGCGATTTACGCTGATATTCACCTCGCCATACGATTAAATCACTGGCAAAACTCTTCTCGGCTAGTCCGGTAACCGAAATAGTCACCTGTTTGTTAAACTTCGATTTGTACGCTCCGGCAAATATAACCGCCATAACGATCAGGGCAACAGAAATAATAAGAGTAGGTAAATAACCTTTTGAAAACTGAGTATTCATTTTTGGTTCCATTGTATCGATTTGATTTTAAAGTTTACTTGCTCTTTTTGTTGATTGAATGATTCCCGGTGTTGCTGTCTCCCTGACTTCTACACTGGTGCCTTCTCCCATGAGGATCGGACATTTTCGTGCCATGCTCACAGCGTCGTTCACGTTTTTTGGCAGAATAATGATATAACCTGAAACAGATTCATTATCCGATGTATAAGGTGCTTTGTTTAACCTATTGTTTGATCTTAACACAGTGCCTGTATTGGAAAGATGGTTGCCTCCATCAGCCAGTCTGCCCCGGGCTGAAATGTCGTTTATCCATGCCATCCAATCCTTTATGTATGCTTCCATTTGTTCGGAAGTTGGCTGAGCTTCAGGGGTTGTAATGTCCATGCTGAACATCAATACAAATTCATTCACAGGGTAGTATTTAAATTGTCTTAAAATTGAAGCGCATATTAACTATTCTTTATTTTGCTTCTTTGTCCAGTTTCTTTAAAACGTCTGCAACAAATACATTTCGGGGATCATAAAATAGTGTCCGGTTTGCCAGATAACGTGCCAGTATATCCTCTTTCAACATGTAGGCACATTCCGTGAGATATTCCAAAGCCTGACAATAAATCGGTTCTCCCTTCATATCCTGCATGCAAATCATACTCCGGCTTATTTCATTATATGCCTGATCAAACAATGAATTGTCCATATACAGAGTTCCCAGTTTCCAATAAGCTTCACGAAACCATAAATCAACCGGAATATTATTCTCGGATATCTCGTAGACAGAATCCAACATATTGACAAGTATATTGTAAACCCTGTAACTCTCTTCTTTGTTCTCCCAATAACAAGCCCGTGCATAATTATTCAGTACAAAAAAATTGCCTGGTTCTTCCGCCATGGCCTTTTCCAATATTTCAATCGCTTTAGGATACTCCTTCAAATGGTAATACTCTTTTGATTGTTTTATCTCCGGGTCAAAACGATCAGAATACAATTCAGGTTCTGCCTGAATTTCGCCAATCTGTTCACCCTGAAATACTGAATCTCCTACCGTTTTTTTGAATTTTGTATAGTCTACATGTATTAATTTCACATTCTTCCACTCATTGATAACCGGTATGTCAGGCACTAAGTATCCGGTCTCTTTCACCTGACCATTACCAGAAAACCAGCATAATGTCATCAATAAAAGTATCAGGTTTTTAGTTAGTTGCATATTCGTATTTTTGAAGTTCTATTTTGAAATACTGTCTATACTGAATTTGATTTATTTAAATCATTCCCCGGCAAACCAATTTAAATCGAATGAATGCTTTGTTTTAAAAAATCAACAATACCACATATTTCTTTGCAAATATAGATAATATATGAATAAAAGATATTAAAATACAATTTATATTTATAATCATTTACAGAAACCCGAAAGTTCCGTACATTCAATCCATTTTTAACTGTTACAGGAGTTTAGCATAAATTGAATATTGTTTTGTAAAAGAAGTTGATTTTCAGTCATTTATTGCTGATAAATAAGTATTCCTGATTGCGAAGAATTTATTAAACAGAAGTTCACGTTTAATTCTTCGAAATATAAATATCAGATGCTTCGGTAATTCTTTTAATATTGTTTTACTCCGGTTTTACATAGGTCCATATATAGTCCATTACATGTCCATATATAGTCCATTATAAGTCCATATCTATATAGATATGGACTTATAATGGACTATATACGGACCAGAATTGGACCATTTACCGGCACAAATAAAATGGGAGTAAAAGGGATATAAAAGGATAATAAAAGAGGAGTAAAAAAATTAATGTAGTGTGGATTGGGGACGATTGTTAATACAGGATTTAAGAACTATTGGTTTGTAAGAATAATAAAGATGCTACTGTGTAATTCCAAACGGATTTTTTTCTGATTATGATTTAACTATTTAATTATGATTAGGACCCTTTAAAGATAATCATAATAAATAAAATTAGTCAATTGAAAATCAGTGACATTCATGTTTGAATAAATGAAATAATTTAAAAAAAAATGTTTGTTGCGATATATAAAACGTGAAACCCCTAAAATAAGTTTGATGTAAAAATTGTTTATCACTAATTTGCAATTTCTACTTTTTAAAGTGGCATTTGGTCTTCTATTCCTCCCTTTTAGAGGTCGGGGGTTCTTAATTCGTTAGTCATTATTCCAAATTTCCCAGGCAGCAATCGCCTGACCAACCAACATGTTTTCACCGTTTAACCCAATGGCGCCCATTTCCTTTCCTCTGTTCAGAAATAATGTTTCGTACGGATTGTATACCACGTCAAATAAAAGATGATTCGGTGTCAGAAACTGATAGGGTATAGCGGGGCATTCTGAAATGTGAGGATACATCCCTACCGGTGATGCATTGATAATTAATAAGTTGTCGGATAATACTTCTTTATTGAGTTGTGAATAGGTGAGTATCCCTGGTTTTGCAGTACGTGAAACGAAAGTAGTCTCAATTCCATGAGTGCGAAGTACATAATCGATGGCTTTGGATGCCCCTCCAGTTCCAAGGATAAGCGCTTTTTTGTGAATGGGTTTTAAAAAGGGTGTAATTGATTTTTCAAAGCCTATGGCATCCGAATTAAATCCTTTGAACCGTAAAGTCCCATCACGTCGTATAAATTGAATCACGTTTACGGCGCCGATTTCAGCTGCCGTTTGATCCAGTTCATCCAGGAAAGGAATGATTTTTTCCTTATATGGGATTGTAACGTTTAATCCGCAAAGATCAGCTTTGTTTTTCAGCACCAGAAATTCAGAAATATCCTGCAAAGCGTATAATCCGTATGAAGCATCAATTCCTTCTTTCTCAAACTTATCCGTAAAAAATATTTTAGAAAATGAATGAATGAGCGGGAAACCGATTAATCCAAATTTTCTCATGCTTTCAATTTCTTTTTTGAGGTTGTTTTATAAATCAACCAACCCAACAGGATAATACCAATACCAATAAATACATACGATAATTCGTGGCTGTATTTGTTAATCAGGTCCTGTTGTCCATGTGCCAGGTAACCCATCAATGCCAGAACGCAGTTCCACAGGCCGGCACCAAGTGCGGTGTACAATACAAAACTGAAATAATTCATTTTTGCCAGTCCGGCAGGTATAGAGATCAGGTGGCGAATCACCGGGATAAGCCTTCCGATAAAGGTAGATGTCTTGCCATGTTCATTGAAAAAAGTCTCGGCTTTCTGAATTTTTGCACTGCTTAACATCAATATCTTCCCCATTTTACTGTCTGCGAATTTATAAATAACATATCTCCCCAGCCACATGGACATAAAATAATTGAATGAAGCACCGATAATGGCCCCAAGTGTCCCGAAAAGTATGATCAGAAAAATATTCAATTGGCTTCCGGGTTCCATGGCAATATAAACAGCAGGTGGTATAACTACTTCGGATGGAAGAGGCAGGATAGAACTTTCGCAGGCCATTAGGGCTGTTATGCTGACGTAATTGGTATTATCCTTATACCACACTTCAATGTGCTGAATCATGGACAGTGTGTCGGTGGAAGCAGTGACGGGAAGTTCAACAGGGGTTGCTTTTAAGGCAGTGATTGAAAAGACAAGAAGTAAAGAGAATAGAATTTTCTTGAACATGAGCTGGGTTGTAGTTTATAGTTTGAAGTTTATAGTTTGTAGTTTAGCTTGACTGGCTTCATACATGTTTAATTAAAAATAAAAAAAAGAGTGCACATCATGATCCCCAAAATTTAAGTCATTCAATTGTATTTTACGTTGTTTTTATGGTTTTGTTTTTCAACAGACTATTCTGACAAGTAAATATTTTCCAATAACAATTGGAAAAAGTTGAAGGATACTCTTGCGAATCCAACGCTTTTATATATCCAGTAAATTTAAATTAATTGCTTCAGGACATAGCTCCAGGAACAGTGTTGCTGCCGTTTCGTTTTCATCAACGGCTTTACGCAGGAATACTATAGCTTTTTCCAGATCCCCGGTTTTATAATAGGACACAGCAATGAAGAGCTTGATAAACTCCAGGCTGTCATCCAATTCAAGGGCAGCCAGGTAATATTTAACCGACATTTCAAAATCATTGCGCTCCAGGCAAATATTAGCGATTGCCATCAATGTATCGGCCTGGTCGGGATCAATGGAGATGGCTTTGATATAAGAAGTCAATGCATTATCAATATCATCAAGTCCCACATAGGCTTCAGCCAGGTATACCCATGAATCGGCGGCATTTTCATTGATTGCCAGTGCCTGACGGATATAGGTCATGCTTTCGATATACTTTTCCTGTTCGAGCAGGCAAATTCCAATTCCGGTAAGGGCATCGTAGTTGTCGGTATGAGCATCGAGGGAGAGCCTGTAATAGGATATAGATTCATCATACCGTTCAAGTTTTTCGAAACACTCGGCAATGAAAATATCGGTTTGCCATCCGAAGGATGTCATTTTTTTATAATCCAGATACACTTCTATGGCCTTTTCAAATTGATCGAGCTGGAAAAGGACATGTCCTTTCTGGATGCATGAGAGCGAATCGTTTTCATCAATGGCCAGTGCAAACTCATATGCTTCGAGTGCTTTTGGAAATTCCTGCAGGGCAAAATACAGTTGACCCAGGTTGAACCATGCTTCATTGGCAAACGGATCAATCTCCAGGATGCGGTTATTTACGACAATCGCTTTGGCAAAATCATCATTCTGTTCGTAACAAAAAGCCAGTTCGTAGAGTAAGTCAACATTCTGGTCATTATGCCGGTCACCCTTTTCGAGCAATCTTAATGCCGTGATATAATCTCCCTGTCCCAGGTAGATAAAAGCAACGTCCAGGCAGACATTATCCAGGTCGTCCGACTCATCGTTTATGAGTTTATCAGCCAGGATGCGTGCTTCCTTTGTCCGTTCGAGTTTGATAAGTACTTCAATTTTGAGTAATACAACCTCATAGTCGGTTGTCTCGGCGAGTTTGTCCAGGATCCGGATGGCTTTTAAATCATCGCCTGTAGCCATGTATATCTTAGCACGCTTTGTTTTTAGCGCGGTATTGTTTGGATGCAATTTAAGACCAAGCTCCAGAGCTTTGGTACAATCTTTGGTCCGGCCTTTCCGCAGGTAGTATTCTACTATGCTTTCCAGTTCTTCCACGTCAAAGTAGCCCGGAGCAGTTCCTGAAAGGAATTGTTCGTATCTTTTGACAATGTCACTGGATTCATCATCCACCGGAAATAATAATTTACGGTTCATATTCTTCAATTTTGTTACAAAAATAGTTCTTTAAGCGCAATTAAATAAACTGTTTACATAAAAGTTATTAACAAAACAATCCGACAGATTGTAATTTTAATATACGAAGCTTCATTTTTTTACGTTTTAAGAATTATACTTAAACGATTTGCGCAGTGAAAAGTTTGAAATAATTGCTTGCAGCCCTTGTTTAAGTGCCATAAATTTATTGCCCCGGAAAATAATTTGACCATTCTGGAATAAATTGTATCTTTGCCTAAACGGATTACTAAACTGATTTCTTATGCATTTTTCAGAATTGTTCACACATTGTCCGGCTTGCGGATCGGATAAATTTAGTCAACATAACGTCAAATCAAAACATTGTGGGAGTTGTGGTTTTATTTATTACATCAATCCTTCGGCAGCAGTGGCATCGTTTATCCTCAACACATCCGGTGAATTATTGGTATGCGTCCGTGGGAAAGAACCTGTTAAGGGTACGTGGGATTTACCCGGGGGGTTTGTGGATGCACATGAATCGGCAGAACAAGCTGTCAGGCGGGAGATTGCAGAAGAATTACAAACGAAAGTAGTAGAAGCTAAATATTTATTTTCTTTACCCAATGAATACGAATATAGCCTGTTGACCGTTCCTACATTGGATATGTTTTACGAATGCACCCTGGAAAATACGTCGCATTTAATCCCTTCAGACGATGTAGCTGATTGCTTTTTCGTTTCCCTGAATGAAATTAAACCTGAAAAGTTCGGGCTGAATTCTATACGGAAAGCGGTGGAGATGTTTATAGTAGGTAGTAGGTAGTAGGTAGAGGTGAGGAGTGAGGAATGAGGAATGAGAGGTGAGGAGTGAGGAATGAGAGGTGAGGAGTGAGTTTTGACAAATAAAATGGATGAAGGTTTTGTGCAAAACCGGTTAGCTGACTGGCTTGTACTTTTTATCTTTGTTTTATACAAGTAAATAAAAGCTGAATAAATTGAACATAAATTAATTTTTTTGAGAATATGATGAAAAAATTTATCGTTATACCTGTATTGTTAATCCTGTTTTCGGTTGGTTTAAAAGCTCAGCATACCCTGATCTTTACAAATCAGGACATACTTTTTCAACAAGGGAAAGAATTCTTTTCGGAGCACAAATATGCTGCATCCTCCAGAAGTTTTGAAGAGTACCTGAAAAAAGCAGGGTCCACACAGGCCGGACAAATCCAGGAGTCAAAATATTACCTGGCTGCCAATGCCTTTGAATTAAGGCAGGATGATGCCCTGTCGCAACTGCAAAACCTGTTGGACCTGTATCCATCGATTCCTTTCAGGGATGAGACAAATGCCATGATCGGTACACTGTCATTCGAAAAGAAAGACTATGTGAAGGCATTGACCTATTTTAACCAGGTGAAAGATGAACGGTTGGGTAAACGTGAACGGATAAACTTTATGTTCAACAAAGGATATGCCTGTCTGGAATCAAAAAACTACAAAGATGCATTGCCTGTTTTCAAGGAATTAAAAGAAATGGATTCCCGGTATAAACTTTCTGCAACATATTATTATGCCTACACCCAATACTGCCTGGGTAACTATGCAGAAGCATTGCCCGATTTCCTGAAACTGGAAGATAACCCCGCATATATAAACATTGTCCCTTATTACATTGTCCAGATTTATTACTCTCAAAAAGAGTATGATAAATTGAGCGACCGGACCGAGAAGTTGCTTAAAAATAATCCTGACAATAAAAATAACGCAGAGATTTATCGGATTGCCGGCGAAATGGCTTACCGGAAGGGTGATTATGCAAAAGCAATTACTCATCTGAGAAATTACGAAAAACTGTTTCCACAGGTATTGCGCAATGATATGTACCTGCTGGGGATGTCGTATTTCGAGACAAAGGATTACCTCAATGCTGTATTGTATTTGTCCAAATCGACTACCGAAAAGGATGAAATGACCGAAAATGCTTACCTGCATATCGGGAATGCATACGTCAAACTTTATGACCTGACCAATGCCCGATTGGCTTTTGAGGCTTCACTACGAACCAATTTCAATAAAACCGTCCGTGAAGAGGCTTTATTCAATTATGCCCTCACCTCGTATGAAACCACTTCTGCTTTTGGAGAATCTGTTTCGGCATTCGAACAGTACCTGAAAGAATTCCCGGATTCGAAATATACCGACAAAGCTTATGATTACCTGGCATCGGTGTACATGACATCCAAAAACTATGACGCAGCATACCAATCGATTCTGAAAATAAAATCGCCCAATGCCAAACTCCTCGAGACAAAACAATACCTGCTCTACCAAATAGGTACCGAAGCTTTTGCGGTAAATAATATGGATAAGGCTATTGAGTATTTCTCGCTTTCCCTGCAAAGTTCGTCAACGGGCAGGTATTCGGCCGAATGTCTCTATTGGAGGGCCGAAAGCTATTACCGTTCCAACCGGTCGAGTCTGGCGATAATTGATTTGAAAGCTTTTATCAATAATCCGTATGTACACCAGAACACGAACAGGATCACTGCAAATTATACCCTGGCATATTCTTATTTCTCATTGAAAAATTATGCCCAAGCACTTGTGTGGTTCCTGAAATATGTGGATGCCGAATCAAACGAAGGGGCAACGACCTATTCGGATGCATTGAATAGGATTGGAGATTGCTATTTCAATGCCCGTAGTTTTGCCAAGGCACAGGCCTATTACAGCAAGGCAGTTGCCGTGAGTCCCAATACAGCCGACTATGCGATGTTTCAGGCAGGATATGTATCCGGTTTGCAAAAGAACTATTCTGGTAAAATTGCCAAACTCGAGAGTCTGATATCACAGTATCCTAAATCCGAATATACCGATGATGCCCTGTACGAAGAGGGACGTGCGTATCTGATGATGGAAAATAATGCGAAAGCCATTGAAACGTATCAACGGCTGCTCGATAGCCAGCCAACAAGCGACCTGGCGCGAAAAGCGGCACTTGAAATTGGTATGATCTATTTTAATGATAAAGATTATCCGCGTGCCATTTCTTCGTATAAAACCGTTATTGCGAAATATCCGGGCACGGAAGAATCGTTCACAGCCCTCGAAAGCCTTGAAACAGCCTATGTGGATAGCAATGATGTTCCTGCATACCTGGCATATACCAAAACACTCGGAATTAAAGTCAGCAATTCCACTGTAGTCCGTGAAGATTCTATTTCGTACATTGCTTCCGAAAAACAATATATGAATGGAAGTTACCCACAGGCCATAACAGGGATGCAGAATTATCTCTCTAAATTTTGTCCGGGTGGAAGATATTGCACCACGGCTCAATACTATCTGGCTGACAGTTATTACCGCACTGCGGACAAAATCAATGCCCTGAAAGCCTATCAGGCTCTGCTGGATATCAAAGGAAATCAGTATTCGGAGGAAGCTGCCATCCGCTGTGCAGAAATTACATATGATCAGAAAGAATATGCATTGGCGCTGACTTATTTCAAACTCTTACAGACCAGTGGTCAAACGACTGAAAATAAGAATATCGGACGTTTGGGAGTGTTGCGGTGCAGCAATTTCCTGAATGATTATCAAACCACCATTACCATTGTCAATGAGATTATGGGCGAACCTCATTCAACCACTGATTTAAAACAGGAAGCATTGTATAACCGTGCCAAAGCATACCTGGCTTTGAACAAATACGATGAGGCTGCTGCCGACCTGAAAGTGCTGGCAGCTGAAACACGTACGGCTAATGGTGCCGAAGCAAAATACCTGCTGGCAAATTTGTATTTCGTTCAGGGGAAATATGCAGAAGCTGAGGCCGAAGTGATGAACTTTGCAAAAAAGAATACGCCACACCAGTTCTGGCTGGCACGAAGTTTTGTATTGCTCTCGGATGTTTACATGAAACAAAATAACGATTTTCAGGCTAAACAATACCTGATCAGCTTGCAGAAAAACTATACCGTTGCCGATGAAATCCAGACAATGATATCCGATCGCCTGACTGCCATCAGCCTGCGTGAAAAGGAAACCATTATTAATTGATCCCCTGGCCCGAAAAGGGTTTATAAAATAGAACCAGGTTGTTTGTTGAAATCAGAATATATTATTAATTGAAAATTAAATGAAGACTTTAAAATACGTATCAACTATCTTTTTGTTTTTGATTGGTTCGGCACTCTCGCTACAAGCCCAGGATACCGTTATTAACCGGAGTATCTCGGTGGAACGTGAATTCAGACCGGTAATCCACGATGCCGGGAAAATTAATTCCATGCCTCAGGTGCTGGAACCCAATGTGGTTAAATCGCCTGCCAGTTACAGTAATTTCAATTTGCCACTCAATGCGGAATACAACATACATATCCTGCCTGCTGCCGATCTGGTAATTGATAAACCACTCGATGCGAACAACGGGTATGCCCGGATAGGGCTGGGAAATTACCTGAATACTCTGGCAGATTTTGCCTATCCGTTTATTAATACGCCAGATGTCAGGCTTGACTTTTCGTTGAATCATCTGGCAACCTTCGAAGCTAAAAGGATGCATACCACCACCAGGGCTGATTTGTCATTCGATAAAATCTTTAAAACCTTTGATCTCTATGCCGGAATCGGAGGCGGACACGAATATTTTAAATATTACGGACGTGATTTTAACGATGTTGACTCCATGATTAATTTAAAGACCCTGGATTCAAATCACCCTTATGCTGTTTATCTCGAAAATAACCGCCAGGGGGTCAGTAATGTTGATCGGTTTTTTAACTTAAGCAATTTAGCCAACGACTCTACGGGTGATACTTTCTGGCGTTTTCATGCACTGGCAGGAGTCAGGTCACTACCTGCAGCAACCGACATACGGTATCAGGCCGAAATACGCTACCAGTCGTTCAAATCAATCTACGGACTCACTGAAAATCTCGTTCATTCATCAGCCGGGTTAAGTACGCCCAATGATAAGAACCGCCTGGGACTGGACCTTGACATGTACAACATGATGTATAGCTCTGCCCATATACCGTTGTTCAATTTCTGGGATAAGTATACGGTGTTGACCCTGAATCCCTATTACAGCATTGAACGTCCGAAGTACAATGTACGGTTGGGCATAAAAACCAGCCTGTCCTTTGTCCATGGAAAATTTATCAGCCCTTCGGCTGATGTACGTGGCGAGTGGCGTATTATTCCAAAATTCCTGTCCCTTTACGGGGGTATGACAGGCGATTATGAAATCAATACACTGGATAAAATCTTTACAGAAAACCCGTATATGTATTCTGATCTCAGACCTCTGGATACGTATACACCCGTTGATTTCTTTGCAGGCATTAAATTAAAACCGATTTATAACCTGTTACTGGATGGATACATTGATTATAAAAAAATAGACAACCAGTATTTCTTTGTAAACAAAGCTTACTCATATGTTTCTTCACCGATCTATATGTTTCCATCAGATTATATTTTATACACGAATCGTTTTAATGTATTTTACAGCGGGGCGTCGCAATTGAAAATGGGTTTCAGGGCAGCCTATAATTATAAAAAACTTGTGGATGTTGAACTGAAATGGGCTTATAACAGCTGGAAAGTCGACAATCAACAATATGCCTGGAATAAACCAAAATACGAAGGACAACTGAATACCAATGTTCATATAAACGATAATTTCACGGTGTCGGCTAATATGTATTATGAAGGTGTCCGGTTCGCTAAACTTGGAAACCTGGCTGTACCTATGAACGATAAAGTGGATATCAACCTGGGAGCTTCCTATTCGTATACCAACTGGCTGACGGTATTCGGTAAAATCAATAATGTGATCAACAATCATTATCAGGATTATTTTGGCTATGATGTCCAGGGAACCAATATGATGGTTGGAGCTACATTTTCGTTTTGAGTCAGAAATATATTCAACTAAAAAAAGGCGAATTTAGATTCGCCTTTTTTATTCTCAATTTGTTATTAACCTTCCTGTATAAAAAATCCGCTACCAGTATTAAATTACCTCTTACGACGGAAAAATACATATTGAGAAAGATTCGATAGAAAAGATGAATTCCATTATATATCCTGATTCATATCCGGAACGTAAGCATGAATAAGCTTTATGTGTCAAAAGGAAACAAAACGTGCATGAGAAATTAATTTTGATAACTTCCTGTGAGGGCAATTTTACAAAATGAACCGTGTGTGCCGATTACCAAAAATAATTTCTTACATTTGTCATGCATTTATATACAAAATATAGCGTAGTGATCGGGTATTTTCCTCCTGTTCTCTTCAACATTCATTAAAAACACAAAAATCATTTATGAAAAAACTTTTCGTTCTTTTGCTTTCAATCAGCATGTTTGCCGGATTAAAAGCAGATGAAGGCATGTGGATGCTGCCATTAATTCAAAAACTGAACATCCAAAAAATGAGCGGCATGGGCCTTACCCTGACAGCCGAAGAAATTTACAGCGATAAGAATGTGAGTCTTAAAGATGCCGTGGTTATTTTCGGAAGCGGATGTACCGGTGTAATGGTTTCCAGTCAGGGATTGGTTTTCACAAATCATCATTGTGGTTTCGAAGCTATTCAAAAGCACAGCACCGTTGGTCATAACTACCTGAAAGATGGATTTACTGCCGAAAAGATGAGTGATGAAATTCCTTCTCCCGGATTGTCGGTCAAGTTCCTGGTTAAGATTCAGGATGTAACCGATCGCATTATATCTCAATTGCCTGATAATTTACTGGGTCAAAAACGAATTGATAAACAGGATTCGCTGGTCACTGCCATACAGAATGAAACTGAAAAAGGAAGCCAGTATTCAGCAAAGGTAAAACCCTTCTATTCGGGCAATGAGTTTTATTTATTCGTTTATGAAGAATTTACCGATGTCCGTTTTGCCTTTGCACCTCCAACCTCCATTGGCAAATTTGGTGGTGATACCGATAACTGGATGTGGCCACGTCATACGGGCGATTTTTCTGTTTTCCGTGTATACAGCGATAAGAATGGCAAGCCCGCAAAATACTCCCCGGAGAATGTTCCTTATTCCCCAAAACGTTTTGCCACCATATCCAACCAGGGTTACATACCGGGAGATTATACCATGATATTGGGTAATCCGGGAACCACAACCCGCTATTTATCCTCCTGGGGTGTAAACAACCGTATGAAAGCTGCTAATCAGGCCCGGATTGATGTCCGTGGTGCGAAACAGGATGTATGGCATTCGTTTATGCGTTTGGATGAAGCAATCAACATAGCTTATGCCAGTAAATTTGCCCGTAGTTCCAATTACTGGAAAAACAGCATTGGGATGAATAAAGCCATTATTAAACTGGGTACGATCCGTGAAAAACAATCCCAGGAAAAGATTTTTGCCGAATGGGCGAATGCAACTCCCGATCGTCAGTTGAAATACAAAAACGTACTAAAAACACTCGAAGATGGATATACAAAGATTTATCCGTATACCCGTGCAATGAATTACCTGCTGGAATCGCTTATGAGTGGTGCTGAAATGCCACGTATTGCCACTCAGGTGGATCGTCTGATCAGAAAGAATCTTCCACAGGATACATTGTTGGTTCAAACGGCTGAAATATACAAGGATTATTATCCGGCAGTCGATCAGGCAACATTCGTTGCTATGCTGGATATCTACAAAAAATCGGTCGATGCCGATGCCCTGCCCGAAGTATATACACTTATCGAACGCAAATTCAAGGGCGATTATGCAAAATACGCAAAATATGTTTTTGAAAAATCCGACTTTACAACCCTTGAAAAAATAACAAAAGCCATTAAAAATAAAAAAGTTGACTTTTCAAATGACCCTGCTATTGTATTCGCAAGAGGTGTCCGCAAAACCATGGATAATATGCAGAATGATGAATATGTTAAAAATAAGGAGCAAATTAAAGATGCAGAACGCTTGTTCGAAAATGGTATTAAAGCTATGGCAGCGGAAAGTGGAAAACCCATGTATCCGGATGCCAATTCAACCATGCGTCTGACATACGGTAAAGTGGGTGGATACATTCCTGCCGATGCAGTGGATTACAGGTATTACACCACCACCAAAGGTATCCTCGAAAAAGAAGTTCCGGGTGATGAAGAATTTGATGTGTCCCCTAAACTTAAAAAGACAATACAGGATCAGAATTACGGTGCTTATCTGGATAAAAAGACCGGCGAAATGCATGTTGCTTTCTTAAGCGATAACGACATAACGGGTGGTAACTCCGGAAGTCCGATCTTCAATGCCAAGGGCGAATTGATTGGACTGGCCTTTGATGGCAACTGGGAAGCTATGAGTGGCGATATTGTCTTTGAACCAAATTTGCAACGTACCATAAATGTCGATGTCCGCTATATCCTGTTTGTTATGGATAAAATCGGTGGTGCCAAACGACTGGTGGAAGAATTGAATATCAAATAGAATATTATTCCTTTAATAAAAATGCCCCTTGTGATGATTTCAGAAGGGGCATTTTAGTATGTATAGTTAAATGTACGATATAGAAATTCTGACTTCTAAATGCAATTATGACTAAATCCTGCACATTTATTTTTAAAATTGGAATACAAATTAAAGAAAGGTAAGTCCGACTTTTCTGTTTAATCCTTGTTCGAAAATCCGAATGATTGTAGATAATTGAATATTCCCTTTTGCATTCTCAATTTTCGAAATGTAACTTTTTTTTGTTCCGGATTTAATTGCCAGTTCTTCCTGTGTAAGTTTAGCTTCTTTTCTTGCTTCTTTAAGCATTTCACTTAGAATGAACATTTGAGCATTCTGCTCAAATTCATTTCGTTTGTCGGATCCTATTTGACCATGTTCCAACTCGATTAATTCATCAAAATTTGTAACGTTCTTGTATTTATCCATGATGTTTGCTTTTTAATTCAAAATATTCCTGTTTAAGTCGAATTGCTTTTTCGATTTCATTCTTAGGTGTCTTCTGTGATTTCTTCTGAAATCCATTAAATAAAACAATTAATTTACCTTCATCGAAACAACAAAATATACGATAAATATTTGATTGGAATTCAACCTTTATTTCAAATAATCCTTCATAACCTGACATGGGAGACAAAAACTTATCAGGAACTGTATCAACCTGTCTTATTAATTCAAATACATATTGAATTTTTATCCTTTAATTTGGAATCCAGATTTTTATAGAATTCTAAAAAGTTTTCTTTATGAAAAACAATTTGTCTGTTCATGTTACAAAGCTATCTTAATAAGTAACACAATCAAAGTAAATAAGTTTTTTTTTATTTTGTTACTTATTATTTATTTCAAACAAGAATTTCGGTTAAATCTAACCATTTAGGGTTGTGACAAATAAGAAGTAATTAAATTAGTTTGAATGTAACCTATTCATTGTCTCACCAATGATTTTTATGTTTCATTCAACTACTTTTCGTGTTTTTTTGGAAGGACACATAGTAGTTTCTTTCTATTGACAAGAAATCTTAAATTGTCATGTTGAATTAAGCCAAATTCATCAAAAAGCTCTATTCTGAGGAATGATAAAATTCGATTTATTAAATTCGATATAATCAAGTTAAAGAAATTAATATTCTTCAATTAAACAGGTTCCATAAAAAATACGCCTCCCGGATATCTCAGAAGGCGTATTTGTAAATTGTAAATGATTAAATTGTCAATTCTTCTTCAGCCATTCATCCATGGCCTTGGCAGCCCTACGACCATCACCCATGGCTAAGATGACGGTAGCACCACCGCGTACAATATCACCTCCGGCAAAGATAATCGGAACTGCCGATTGCATGGTGTCATTATCCACCACCACAGTGCCCCATTTGGTTACTTCCAGCCCTTTTACCGACTGTGGAATAAGTGGGTTAGGTGAAACACCTACACTGACGATCACTTCGTCTACTTCAATTAATTCGGTTTTGCCGGGTATTTCTACCGGTGAGCGACGACCCGAAGCATCCGGAGCACCCAGTTCCATGACCTGAAGCACCATGTGTGTTACACGGCCCTGTTCGTTTCCTTTGTACTCAATCGGATTGTGCAGCGTTAAAAACTGAATTCCTTCTTCCTTGGCATGTTTCACCTCTTCCAGACGGGCCGGCATTTCTTCTTCAGATCGGCGGTATACCAGGATGGCTTTCTCAGCACCCAGGCGACGGGCAGTACGTACTGAATCCATGGCTGTGTTGCCACCACCAATGACAGCTACCTTTTTACCTTTGAATACAGGGGTGTCCGATGCTGGATTGGCAGCATCCATCAGGTTTACACGGGTCAGGTATTCGTTCGAAGACATGACACCCACCAGGTTTTCACCCTTGATATTCATAAAACGGGGCAGTCCGGCTCCACTGGCAACAAAGATTCCTTTAAAACCATCGAGCTCTAGGTCCTCTATGGAAATTGTCTTGCCAACCACACAATTGGTGATAAAATGAACACCCATTGCCTGCAGGTTCTGAATTTCGACATCCACAATGTCATTGGGTAAACGGAATTCAGGAATGCCGTATTTAAGCACTCCACCGATTTCATGCAATGCTTCAAAGACGACCACTTCATATCCCAGTTTTGCCATATCACCTGCAAAGGCCAGTCCGGCAGGTCCTGAACCAACCCCGGCAATCTTTATATTGTTAGCAGGAGCAACCTTAGGAACAGAGATATTCCCGCTCGTACGTTCGTAATCAGCTGTGAATCGTTCGAGGTGACCGATGGCAACTGCTTCTTTTTTCATTTTTAAATGGATACATACACCTTCGCATTGTTTTTCCTGTGGACAGACACGTCCGCAAACTGCAGGAAGGGCAGAGGTTTCTTTTATGACACGGGCAGCTTCAAGGAAATCACCCCGTTCGATGTTTTTAATAAAGGTGGGAATGTCAATTCCAACCGGACACCCTGTCATACACGACGGATTTGCACAGTCTAGGCAGCGCTTGGCTTCCTGCATAGCCTGTTCGGCAGTAATCCCAAGGTTCACTTCTTCCACCCTGTTGTGACTGCGGTATTCGGCATTGAGCTCAGGCATGTGAACTCTTTCAATATTGGTACGGTCTTTGGCTTTGATGGCGTTGCGCAATTCAGCTCTCCATGCTTCGGCTCTATTATCAGTTGTTTCCATTTTATATCAGTTGTCGGTGAACGTTGATCAGTAAACTGTTGTAAAGTTCATACTGATGAAAGCTCATTATTTTTATCTTAATTTATTTTTTGGTTATTTATTCCGGTAGTTGAAAGATTGTGAACTAATCACTAATCGCTAATCGCTAATCACTGATTACTTGTTTTTCAACGATGATTGGTAAATGAGATTTTCTTCCCGTTCGATATCCCTGTATCCGCCCAGACGCATCAACATTTCATCAAAATCAACCTGGTGGGCATCAAATTCAGGACCATCCACACAAACGAATTTTGTTTTTCCACCGACACTTACACGGCAGGCGCCGCACATGCCTGTTCCATCCACCATCACTGTATTTAATGATGCCAGGGTAGGTACTTCATATTTCTTTGTCAGCATGCTCACGAATTTCATCATGATAGCCGGCCCGATAGTCACGCATAAATCAACCTTTTCGCGGTTAATAACCGATTCTATACCGTTTGTAACCAATCCTTGCGTACCATAAGAACCATCGTCAGTCATCACAATGACTTCATCTGAATTCTCGCGCATTTGTTCTTCTAGAATAATCAAATCTTTAGTACGGGCGGCAATAACGGTAATGATCCGGTTACCGGCAGCTTTCAATGCTGCAACTATCGGCATCATAGGTGCTGTACCTACTCCACCACAGGCACATATCACTGTGCCGAATTTCTCAATGTGGGTAGCTTTTCCCAATGGGCCTACCATATCGGTAATATAATCACCTTCTTCCAGGGCGCATAATTTCGATGACGAAACGCCCATTTTTTGCACTACTAACGTAATAGTTCCTTTTTGTAAGTCAGCATCTGCTATTGTTAGCGGAATACGTTCACCTTTGGCACCTATTTTTACCATAACAAAGTGACCGGCTTTTCTCGATTTAGCAATCAATGGAGCTTCCACTTCAAACTTAATAACATTAGCAGAGAAATACTCCTTGCTGACAATTTTATTCATTTGGACCAGTTTTTTTAAAATGAAGGTGCAAATTTACAAAAAATATGCCTAATGGCTATGTAATTTGTTATAAAAAATAAGCAATTTATGTCAAATTAGCATATTAGTGAAGCCCTCACTTACCAGTGAGGGTTTCACTTGGTGAGGGTTTCACTCGGTGATAATTCGCATTTGTTTTAAATAATTTAATCGCAATTTGATTATTAAATAGATTAAATGTATTATTTTTGCATCTTCAAAATACGCATATTATTCAACCTTATTTCATTAACAGAATTTCTTATTCTTTTTTTCACAGTATTTTCATACAATTGAAGAGTTTAATCGTGATTTTATATTTAATTTTGATTTAATTTTTTTTAAATTAAACAGGATATTATGAAAAAGAAGGAGTTGCTTATCGAAGCTCAGAAGACGGGCAACATAGTGAAAGTGAAATATACAATCGGCAGCCAGCCGAATAAAGCCCGTGAGATTATTCCACTTAAGATAAATGGCAACAAAGTGTTTGCTAAATGTTTGAACTCTAACTCTGAAAAATCTTTTTTGATCGCTAAGCTTATTCTGTTGACAGATCAACAGTATATCGAACATCCTAAATGGGATCCAAATTCAGGTTTCCTGACGGATTATGAGGAATATGTGTTGATGAAGGAAAAGCGTAATCGTTTTTTTCGTTATTTTTCAATTGTTTTTGTTATTGTGGCCCTGTTATTTATATATTTGTTAATTAAATCAAAAGCATAATACAGGATTCCATTTCACCTGGATATTATTAACCTAAACAGACTGCATGATAATTGATCTGCAAATTGATATTAAGTTCTTAATATCTGAATTTTCAACCAATCTTGATAATATGAAATTATTTTGAACATTTTTATGTTAGATTGGTTGTAATAATTAAAAATTATATTACTTTTGCATCGTCTAATCAATACGACAACCTATATGAACAATCGATTTTTTACATTCTTTAGTTTTTACTTTTACTTTAGCAGGTGAGAGCAGGATACTATTTATGTAAAAAACAAACTATAATCAATAGATAATACATGAAAATCCTGCTCAACTATGAGCAGGATTTTTTTTTAGTACAACAAACAGCATATGAAAAAAGTAGCCATTCAGGGCGTAAGTGGTGCATTCCACGAGATTGCAGCCAGGCAATATTTTGACGGAGAAGAAATCGAAATTCTTCCGTGCATTACGTTTAAAGATTTGTTTAAAGCATTGGCAGCAGATGAATCGCTGTTAGGAATCATTGCTATCGAAAATACCATAGCGGGTAGCCTGTTGCAAAATCATAACCTGCTGCGTGAAAGTGGTTGCATGATTGTAGGGGAACACAAACTGCGGATAGAACACAACCTGGCTGCATTACCCGGTCAAAGCCTGCAAGACCTGGATGAAGTGTATTCACACCCGATTGCCTTGATGCAATGCGAGGACTTTTTGGATAGTCACCGTCATATGAAAGCCATCGAAAGCGAAGATACTGCTCTCTCGGCAAAGGAAATTGCTGATCATACTATCTTACGTCGCGCTGCTATCTGCAGTTCACTTGCTGCTGAAAAATACGGACTGGAAATAATTGCGAAAGGCATTGAAACCAACAAACGCAATTTTACACGATTCCTGCTCATTGCCGAACCTTCTCTGGCCGGTATAATGGTAAACGGAACATTGCTCAATAAATCATCCCTGGTATTTACCTTGCCTCATGAAGAAGGTAGCCTGGCCAAGGTGCTTTCCATATTGTCTTTCTATCATGTGAACCTGACCAAAATTCAGTCGTTGCCAATCATAGGAAGGGAATGGGAATATCAGTTTTACATCAACCTGACTTTTGACGATTACACCCGGTACAGGCAATCGCTTGATGCCATCAGGCCCCTGACCAAAGACTTCCAACTGCTGGGTGAGTATAAAGCAGCAGTTACTCCGGTAGATTAGTTTGTAGAAGGTAGTAGGTAGTTTATAGTAAGTAGTAGGTAGTTTATAGTAGTTAGTAAAGAAATAAATCCTGTTATGAATAGTAATTTCGTAAGGGCGAATATCAATAATAATAGTAAAATGAATATAAAACCATCCAACCGGTTAAACAGCGTTACAGAATACTACTTTTCCGCCAAATTAAGGGAAGTAGGCGAAATGAATGCTGCAAGTAAGAATGTAATCAACCTGGGAATAGGGAATCCCGACCTGCCACCATCCGAAGCTACCATTGAAGCGCTTTGCCTGGAAGCCCAAAAACCCAATGTTCATGGTTACCAAAGTTATGTCGGAATTCCTGAACTGAGAAAAGGTTTTGCCGACTGGTATCAGAAATGGTATAACGTTGAATTGAATCCTGCCAGTGAAATTCAACCGTTGATTGGTTCAAAGGAAGGGATACTGCATATTACTCTGGCTTTTGTTAATCCAGGTGACAGCGTGCTGGTTCCAAATCCGGGTTATCCGACTTATATGTCCGCCAGCCGGATATGTGAAGCGAATGTAGTTTCTTACGACCTGGATGAAAACAACGGCTGGCAACCGGATTTTGAGGCCCTGGAGCAGATGGACTTATCTCATGTAAAGCTGATGTGGGTAAATTATCCCAATATGCCCACTGGTGCAAAAGCAACACTTAAATTATTCGAAAAGCTGGTTGCTTTTGGAAAAAAACATAACATTGTGATTTGCAACGATAATCCTTACAGTTTTATCCTCAACGATGAAAAATTAAGCATTTTATCGGTCAAAGGTGCCAAAGAGTGCTGCATTGAAATGAACTCAATGAGTAAAGCGCACAACATGGCCGGTTGGCGTATGGCTATGCTGGCTACCAATGCGGAATTTGTTCAATGGATACTGAAAGTGAAATCGAATGTCGATTCGGGTATGTTTCGTCCCATGATGGTCGCTGCGGTGGCTGCCTTGCAGAATTCGGAAGAATGGCATGCCAGCATGAATCAGGTGTATGCAGGCCGTCGTGTTATTGCTCATCAAATCATGGATGCTCTCCACTGTACCTATGACCGTGATCAGGTGGGTATGTTTATCTGGGCACGCATTCCGGATACGTATCAGGATTCGGGTGAACTGGCAGATGAAATACTCTACGGGAAAAATGTATTTATTACCCCGGGATTTATTTTTGGTGACAAAGGAAAACAGTATGTCCGGATTTCACTTTGTTGCCCGGAACCAATACTCAGGGAGGCATTAAAGCGGATAACTGATTGAAAATATAAACATAGCTGAGTAACTTCAAACTTTTCAAACTTCTAACATTAAACTTTTTAAATATATGGAATTCGAATCAATATTATTACCTGGAGTCGATACCAGGCGTCCACTGATTATTGCAGGTCCTTGCAGTGCAGAGACCGAAGAACAGGTTATGAACACTGCCCGTGGGCTGGCTACTCATGGTATCAAGATTTTCAGGGCAGGTATCTGGAAACCACGTACCAAACCGGGTGGCTTTGAAGGAGTAGGAGCTGAAGGTCTGCCCTGGCTTAACAGGGTTCAGAAAGAACTGGGCATGTATACCGCCGTGGAAGTAGCTACAGCGAAACATGTACGCGAAGCGCTCGCTCATGATGTGGATATTTTATGGATTGGTGCCCGGACTTCAGCGAATCCTTTTGCCGTTCAGGAAATTGCCGATGCACTCGAAGGAATTGATATCCCGGTGTTTATTAAAAACCCGGTGAATCCCGATCTGGATTTGTGGATTGGAGCCATTGAACGTGTTTACAATGCCGGAATCCGTCGGATCGCAGCCATTCATCGTGGTTTCAGCACATTCGATAAAAAAATATACCGGAACCTGCCTCAGTGGCATATACCCATTGAGCTTCACCGCCAAATGCCCAATCTGCCTATCATTTGTGACCCGAGTCATATCGGAGGTAAACGTGAACTGATTGCTCCGCTTTGCCAACAAGCCATGGACTTGAATTTCGACGGCCTGATCATTGAATCACACTGCCATCCGGATAAAGCATGGAGTGATGCAGCTCAGCAGGTAACGCCGGATGTGTTGGATTTTATCCTGAATAATATTGTTATCCGCGATATGACCCAGTCAACCGAAAGCCTGACTGCATTGCGTAACCAGATTGATGAACTGGATACCAGCTTGCTCGAGTTATTAGCCCGGCGGATGCGCATTTCGGATGAAATCGGTGTCTATAAAAAAGAACATAACATGCCTATTTTGCAGGTTCAGCGATATGATGAGATCTTAAAGAACCGTATTGCCCAGGCCATTGATATGGATATGGATGGTGAATTTATGAAAACGGTGCTTGTTGCCATACACGAAGAATCGGTACGTCATCAACAGGAAATCATGAAACAATAGTTAGTATGAAATACTAAAAAAGACTCCCGTCGATTTTAAATCTGCGGGAGTCTTTTTATTTTTTAAACGAAACAAATAATTCAATTGGATTCGTTGTGGTTCTTTTGCATGTGTGGTTTATGCTGATCCCTTTTGTTCTTCATGTTGTCTGTACGTTCAGTACGCATGGATTGAAACTTTTGAAATTTCTCAGGTCCCAGTATTTTGGCCAATGCTTCATCGGATGTTTTGCGTTGTGCTTCAAACTGCGATTTCATTTCTTCGCGTTGCTTTTCAACTTTTTGCATCTGTTGTTCACGAATCACCGTTTGTTTTTCGAAGAGTGACTGCAAATCGGCTTTTTGCGAATCGTTCAATCCCAATAGCCTGGTCATTTTTTCAGCCTTTTTTTCAGGAGAAACCTGAGCTAAATCATTCTTTTTATTCCGGTTGTTCTGCCAGTCACGACCATGTTGTTCAGATTGATTTCCCATACGTCTTTCTTTCATATTCTCTTTGACTACGGATCGTTTATTTTCCAGTTTTTGAAACTTTTCCGTTCCAACTATCTTTTCAAGGTCTGCATTCATCGATGTGCGTTCAGCTGCGAACTGTGCCTTTTGCTCTTCTTTCACTTTCTTGACTACTGCCAGATGCTGTTCCAGCTTTGCCCGTTGTTTTTCAAATAAATCCTGAACCTTTGCTTTTTCAGCATCTGTCAGTCCAAGTGCTTTTGACATCTTTTCTGCTCTGTTTTGTGATGAGAACTGAGTTGATTCAATGCGGTTATACTCTTTCCGATGAATTCTATTCGCTACTCGGCGATCTTGATTTCCTTCACGGCGTTCCGTCATTTTTGCTTTCCGCTCTGAACGTTCGTTTTCGAGTTTCTGGAATTTTTCATTCCCTATGATCTTTTCCAGTTCAGCATCCTGGGCTTTGCGTTCATTTTCAAACCTTGCCATACGTTCATCCCTGACTTTTTTAATTTCAGCCTCATGTTGATCCCTTTTGGCATCCTGTTTTACAAATAATGCCTCTACTTTGTTTTTTTCAGCATCCGTTAATCCTAATTTTTTTGCCATTTTCTCTGCCCTCATTTGGGGAGATACCTGAAGTCTTTCATCCTGATCCGATTTTTTCCATTCTCCTTTTTTTTGTTGAGATGGCGCTTTTTCCTGGCCGGTAGTTGCTACGTTAAACAAAAACATAGAAGCTAATACTAACATTGCATACTTTTTCATACTCTGTTTATTTTAATGTAAATACTTTCACTGTTGTTTGTATCCTTTGACCATCGTAATGTCAAATGGTTTAATAGGTCGATACTTAGTTTTGTTTAATTAACAGGAATACAGTTGCTTGTTGATTTAGAAGAAGAGAAGGTGAATATCTTATAGTAGAATGATGAATAAATCAGGATTTCTTAGAATAAAAAAACTCCCCTGATACAAACTGAACAGGGGAGTTGATTGAATGGTTGAATAACCGGATTTTTTAGTACCGGTCAGGATTCAATGGAAAATAATTCAATGAATTTAATTATTAGCATTCATTTTCTGACGACGTTCTGCCTGCAATTTTTGCCATGTTTCGAATTTATCTTTTCCAATGATGGCAGTTAAATCGGTATTTTGAGCATCACGCAATGCTTTGAATTTTTCCCTGAAATCGGGACTGTCCCTGCTTACTTCTTTTCTGAATTTTGCAAAGATCACATCGTTTTTTTCAAAAACTTCTTGTACTTTTGCCTTATCAGCATCGGTTAAACTTAAATCTTTAGCCATGTTTTCTGCCCGAACCTGAGCGGAAACCTGTTGCCTTGGACCTTGTCTCATTTCATTCTGTCCACCTGCTTTAACGGGTGGGGTTTGATCCTGTGCCATTGCTGTCATGCTGAAAAGAAACAGGGAAGCCAATACTAATTTTGCATACTTTTTCATAATACTTTTTTTAATTGTTGTAATTCACTCTATTAAACTCCACTGTTTGACTGTGACAGAGCAGTAAGGTTTAATCCGGTTAGTATTTGCAAAGTATTATTAACTATTTCGGTTTATTTTTCGCTGTGTATGCATACTAAGTAATTGGAAAAATTAAATGTCCCATTTTAAATATCTAAGAATAGAACGCGGATACACGCTGATTTGGCGGATTAAATCCCGATGGCTATCGGGAGGATTTTAATTCCAACAAGTTGGAATTGATTTGTCTTACTTGATCAACTTCAACTTGTTGAAGTTGAAATCCGAATAAAATCGATCGAATAAAAGAATCCGTAAATATCTGCTTTATCAACGAAAATCCGCGTTCTATTCTTTAAAATATAGGACAATATTTTCTGTTTAGTACTTACATGATCCGGACAAACTTTTTCCAATTTTAATTTCCTGCCACAGTTGCACCATTTCCATCCCGAAATTTTAAAAAGATCGTAAAAAACCACCAATCAGTTCTCTTTTATCTGTGAAAAATGTCTGGTAAATGTCATAGGTTCAGAGGGGGTTCAGAGAGGGTTCAGAGAGGGTTCAGAGAGGGTTCAATGAGGGTCAGCCCTTTGAACTCTCTCTGAACCCTCAACCAACCCCCAATTTACTCCCTTTCATTCCCTGACGTAACATGAAAATTAGCATGAAATTAACCCCATCCATACCAAAATTTGAAAATTGTCAAAAATCTGTAGTTTGATGGCTGAAATGATTTATTAGCTGTCTGAAGCAACTATAGGGTTTGTTTTGCCAGAACAGATTGAACCTCCTTGCGGGTTTAAAAGGAAAAAATACCAGCATCGGGATAGAAAATTCAAATGACATAAGAGGTTTTATATAAAGAGTTGAAAACACCCGGAAATTCGTGGGTATTGAAACATTGTGATTATTTCATAGTGAGGGTTTCAATTATAGCTCCTGTATATTGATTTATTTTAACAAATAAACGGACAAAAGAGAAAATGATGAAAAAATCAGGTAGTTTCCACTGGATTTGAATGCTAATTTTAAAGATTAAAGTATCTTTGTAAGCTAATTTACAAATAATGAGTCATTCGACAACAATAATATGTGAGGATTTTATATCCGAATTAGACAAAGCGATCGGAGATGTCAGGGCCGAAAGTATTTTTATTCTCACAGATGAAAATACCCGTAAGTTTTGTTTGCCTGTGGCCATGCAATCCTCGAAATTACAGGGGAGCCATAATATTTGCTTACCGGCAGGTGATGAACACAAGAATGTTGATTCTGCCGTTGAGATATGGAAGTACCTGAGTGAAAACGGAGCAACACGCAAATCGCTGATGATCAATCTGGGAGGTGGAATGATTACCGATATTGGCGGATTTACGGCTTCTACATTTAAACGCGGATTGCGGTACATCAATGTTTCCACGACCTTGTTGGGAGCCGTTGATGCAGCTACGGGTGGAAAGACAGGTATTAATTTTTCAGGTCTTAAGAACGAAATAGGGGTTTTTTCACCGGCCGATACTGTTTTAATCAATATTGACTTTTTCAAGACATTAGACGACAGGAATATCCGTTCGGGGTATGCCGAAATGGTGAAACATGCGTTGATCGATACACGGGAGGAATGGGAAAGTGTCTTGAAGTTCGACCTGGAAAATATAGATTTTGGAATCTTAAAATCCTTGCTTGTAAGGACTATACGCATTAAAGAGCGTATTGTGGAAAAAGATCCGCACGAAGCCCATATACGAAAAGCGTTGAATCTGGGACATACCTTCGGCCATGCCTTTGAAAGCTGGTCGTACACAACGGACAAGCCGGCCCTGCACGGATATTCCATTATGTGGGGAATGCTGTGTGAATTGTATATGTCGCATATCAAACTGAATTTTCCAAAAGAAGATTTGTTGCGGCTAAAATATTTAATGAAAGAATATTACGGTACTTTCAACTTTAACTGTCAGGATTATGATTCACTGTTAGAAATCATGACGCATGACAAAAAGAACGAAACGAAAGAAATAAATTTTACGCTGCTGGCAGATATCGGTGATATCCGGATTAATCAGACAGCAACGAACGAAGAGATTTTTGAATGCCTTGATTTTCTCAGGGAAGGATGAAAGAATTTACAATTTACAATTTACGATTTGCGATTTACAATTGTGAGTATGAAAAAAACGTTGATATTAGGTGCGAGCAGCAATCCCGAACGATATTCCTATCTGGCTGCTGAAAGGTTGATAGCTCACGGTCATGATATTGAGCTCATAGGGAAACGACCGGATGTGGTGTTTGGCAAAACGATAGATACGGAGAAAAAAGCTTTTGATGATATTGATACAGTTACGTTGTATCTCTCTGAAAAGTTTCAACCGGAATACTACGACTATATTATTTCATTGAAACCAGCCCGGGTTATTTTTAACCCGGGGACTGAAAATTCTGAATTTGAAGAATTACTGAAAGCAAACAATATTGATGTGGTCGAAAATTGCACATTAATCATGCTTCGTACCGGAAGATTCTAAAACGATGTTATTGATTTTGAAAGAATAACAGAATAAACTTTATGGCTGAATGAATCAGCACCTGAACATAAAAAATATGAAAATAGCATTGATAGGTTATGGCAAAATGGGTAAGATTATTGAGAAAATTGCCATTGGACGCGGACATGAAATAGTATCCATTATAGATGTGGACAACACGGATGATTTCGATTCTCCGGCATTTAAAAGTGCGGATGTAGCTATCGAATTTACGCAGCCACACGTTGCTTTAAGCAATTACCGGCGTGCTTTTGCTTCGGGCGTTGCAGTGGTATCGGGTACAACCGGTTGGACCGACGAATTGCCGACATTGAAAAAGGAAATTCAGGATGGCAACAAAACATTGTTCTGGTCATCCAATTTCAGTTTAGGAGTAAATGTCTTTATGGCAGTAAACAAATACCTGGCCGGGATTATGAATCAGTTTCCAAATTACAACGTCGAAATGACAGAAGTACATCACACCCAGAAGCTGGATGCCCCGAGCGGAACAGCTATTACCCTGGCGGAAGAAATACTGGAGAGACTGGACCGAAAAAACGTGTGGGTAAAAGAAACCCAGGCAGACCCATCTGAAATGGCTATTAAATCCATCCGGGAAGGGCAGGTTCCGGGAATTCATACCATTCGGTACGAATCGGAAGTTGATTCGATTACCATCACCCATGATACTAAAAACAGGGAAGGACTGGCTCTTGGGGCAGTGGTTGCAGCTGAATTTACTTTTGGGAAAAAAGGATTTTTGGGAATGAAAGATATGCTGAAGTTTTAATTTACAATTTATAATTCACAATTTACAATTCACAATATATAATTCATAATTAAAATATGAGTGCAGAAAAACAAACATCACGTTTCCAACAACCGCTGAAACAATGGATAAAATGCAGCGTCTGGTGCTTAATTTACATTTTATTTATTGCCTGGGTCGGTAATTACTGGTGGTTGGTAGGATTGCCAATTGTATTCGATTTGTTTATAACGAATTATATTCCCTGGACATGGTGGAAAAGTACTAAAAATAAGTCTCTGTTGAGTGTGATGGGTTGGGTGGATGCCATTGTATTTGCATTAGTTGCTGTGTATTTTATCAATACATTTTTGTTCCAGAATTATCAGATACCATCCTCTTCACTTGAAAAGACCTTGTTGGTAGGTGATTTCCTGTTTGTAAGCAAGGCAAGCTACGGGCCCCGCGTACCCAATACCCCGCTTTCATTTCCATTGGTGCAACATACATTTCCGCTTTTAAATTGCAAATCATTTATTTTACATCCTCAGTGGGATTATCACCGGTTGAAAGGATTTGACAGTGTTAAGAGAAATGACATTGTGGTATTCAATTTTCCGGCCGGCGACACGGTGGCTGTGAAACAACAGAATCCGGATTATTATTCCATTTGCTACAGTGAAGGGTATGCATTTTTGAAACAACAAAACTCCACGGTTGAGCCTTCTTCAGCACAGTGCTACAGTACCGGCAGGGAGATAGTCAAATCAAAAAGCAACGAATACGGAGATATCATTTATCGTCCGGTTGACCGACGCGAAAATTATGTAAAACGTTGTGTGGCCATTGCGGGCGACTGGATGCAGGTGAAAAACAACCAGGTATATGTAAACGGACAAAAACAGGAAAAAATTCCAGGAATTCAGTTTAATTATTTTGTACAGACTGATGGTACCATGTTGAATCCCGACTTGCTCGATAAATTGGGAATCAGCAAGGATGATATCAAATTGTATAATCAGGGAGAATTTGTTCAGGAATTTGCGTCCATCGGTTTGAATTCAAAAATGCCGATCTATCATTTTCCACTGAATCAGGAGGCATATGATAAATTAGTAAAAACAGCCGGAGTGACCAGCATTAAAATTGAAGTGCAGGATCGTCCGGGTGAAGTATACCCATTGGGTGGTGGAAAAACCTGGACACGTGATAATTACGGTCCGGTATGGGTGCCTAAAAAAGGAAACAAATTGGTACTTAATTCATATAATCTTCCTATTTATGAGCGGATTATCAGGAATTATGAAAATAATAAACTGGAAGTAAAAGATGGTGTGATTTATATTAACGACCTTCCTTCCAAAACCTATCAGTTTAAAATGGATTATTACTGGATGATGGGGGATAACCGTCATAACTCAGCTGATTCACGTTATTGGGGATTTGTACCTGAAGATCATGTGGTAGGGCGTCCGGTCATGGTCTGGTTATCGCTTGAAAAAGATAAGGGATGGTTTGACGGAAAGATCAGATGGAACAGGTTCTTTAAGAATGCTGAAAGATAAAACTGTTGATAATATGAAAATGATTGTTGATAATCAAAAACTAATTTTCCATCATCCACTCAAACAATGGGTAAAATGTATCCTTTGGTGTTTGATCTACATTTTATTTATCGTATGGGTGGGTAACTATTGGTGGCTTTTAGGGTTGCCGGTGGTGTTCGATTTATATATCACAAATTTCATACCCTGGACATTCTGGAAAAGCTCAAAAAATAAGACTGTTTTGAGTGTCATGGGTTGGGTAGATGCCATCGTATTTGCTTTAGTGGCAGTTTACTTTATCAATACTTTTATCTTTCAGAATTATCAGATACCATCTTCGTCATTAGAAAAGAGCTTGTTGGTAGGAGATTTCCTTTACGTAAGCAAGGCCAGTTACGGTCCGAGGATACCGAATACACCGCTTTCTTTTCCGTTAGTGCAAAATACATTTCCGGTTTTGAATGTGAAATCATTCATTAAACATCCGCAATGGGATTATCGCAGGTTAAAAGGATTTGACAGCATAAAAAAAGGGGATATAGTGGTCTTTAATTTTCCGGCAGGTGATACAGTTGCTTTGAAAATGACTAATCCGGATTATTATACTCTGTGTTATAATTATGGCAGGGCAGTAGTAAACAACAGAAAAGATATTTTTGGCGATATTGTTTACTATCCGGTTGACCGACGTGAAAATTTTGTGAAACGTTGTGTTGCTATTGCCGGTGACCGGGTTCAGATAAAAAATAATCAGGTATTTGTAAATGGACAGAAGCAGGAAAAAATTCCAGGCATACAATATAATTATTACGTTCAAACTGATGGAACACATTTCACCGGTGAGTTAATGGAAAAACTTGGAATAAGTGTAGAAGACAGGAATCTTTTAACAGGTGTACAACCAAGTGAACAAGCCACAGAACAGGCTCGTCAGCTCATTGCTGAATCTGGACTTGATCCAAAATTACCAATATATCAATTCCCGCTTACAGAGAATTCATACCGTTTGCTCCAAAAAGTGGCAGGTGTTACAAAAATTATTATCGAGCAATCCAACCGGTTGGATATATTTCCTCTTGGTGGTCATACCGGTTGGACTCGCGATAATTACGGTCCTGTTTGGGTGCCAAAAAAAGGAAACAGGTTAGTCCTGAATTTATATAATCTTCCGATATATGAACGGATTATCAGGAATTATGAAAAGAATAAACTCGAAGTAAAAGAGGGAGTGATTTATATTAACGACCTTCCTTCGAAGACTTATCAGTTTAAAATGGATTATTATTGGATGATGGGAGACAACCGTCACAAATCAGCCGATTCGCGATTTTGGGGTTTTGTCCCTGAAGATCATGTAGTAGGTCGTCCTGTCATGGTGTGGTTGTCATTGGAAAAAGATAAAGGCTGGTTTGACGGAAAGATCAGATGGAACAGGTTCTTTAAGAATGCTGAAAGATAAAAATACCGGTTTGAATTTAAAGGAGGAAATGACTAAAATAGTATTGTCGTCGGCATACCTGGCACCTGTTGAATACTATTCAGCCATGGCGAAGGCTGATGCTGTTTACCTGGAGTGCTGCGATTATTACCTGAAGCAAACGTACCGTAACCGATGCAACATTGCTACGGCAAACGGGTCGCTGACGCTGAGTATCCCGGTTGAAAAAGGAGTTTCGGACAAAGTCCTGATTCGTGATGTCCGGATTTCGCAGCATAACGACTGGCAAATACACCATTGGCGATCGATTGAGTCGGCTTACAATTCGACACCTTTTTTTGAGTATTACAAAGATGACCTGGTGCCTTTTTATGAAAAGAAGTGGGATTTTTTGTGGGACTTTAACCGTGAAATACAAGCTAAAATTCTGGAGATGTTGAATTTGCAGCCCGTTATTCAACCGACCATTGAATATGAATTAAAAATGGATGAAAAAATTCTTGATCTGAGGGAGGTAATTCATCCGAAAAAAGAAAATAAATTTGTAAATTGCAGTCCGTATTACCAGGTATTTGAACAACGGTTTGGTTTTCAGCCCAATTTAAGTATCATCGACCTGCTTTTTAATATGGGAAACGAATCGATATTCAGTTTTCTGAACGATTCCTCAATGAAAATAAATTATACGCATCAATATGGAAAAAATAGATTGGAGTAGTCTTGCTTTCGGTTATATGAAAACCGATTACAATATCCGTTGTACGTTCAGCAACGGAGCCTGGGGTGAATTGGAAACAAGCACAAGCGAACATTTGTCGCTTCATATGGCAGCTACCAGTTTGCATTACGGGCAGGAGGCTTTTGAAGGTTTAAAGGCTTTCCGTGGAAAAGATGGCAAGATTCGTATTTTCAGAATGGAAGAAAATGCAAAGCGGTTGCAGTCATCGTGCGATGGCATTATGATGGCCAAATTACCCATCGATACATTTGAAGCAGCAGTCCTGAAAGCCGTAAAAATGAACGAACGGTTTGTTCCTCCTTACGAATCGGGGGCATCGTTGTATATCCGTCCTTTTTTGTTTGGAACGAGTGCGCAGGTAGGAGTAAAGCCAGCAACAGAATATTTGTTTATCATTTTTGTTACACCTGTAGGCCCTTATTTTAAAGGCGGTTTCCAAACAACCCCGTTTGCCATTATGCGCCAGTTTGACCGTTCAGCTCCATTGGGTACAGGTATTTACAAAGTAGGCGGAAATTATGCTGCCAGCCTGGTAGCCGGACAGAAAGCCCATGAGCTGGGTTATTCGGCTGTATTTTACCTGGATGCCAAAGAGAAGAAATACATCGATGAGTGTGGTGCCGCCAACTTTTTTGGCATTAAAGACAATACCTATGTGACTCCAAAATCAACATCCATATTGCCCTCCATCACCAATAAAAGTTTGATGATGTTGGCTGAAGATTTTGGTATGAAAGTGGAACAACGGGCAATTCCGGTAGAAGAACTCAGTACATTTGAAGAAGCCGGTGCTTGTGGTACAGCAGCTGTCATTAGCCCGATACAACGCATCGACGATATCGATGAGAATAAATCGTATGTGTTTTCACCAGATGGAAAACCGGGCGTTATTTGCGAGAAACTCTACAAGAAATTACGTGCCATTCAATATGGTGATGACCCTGATACCCATGGTTGGGTAACTGTTGTGGATTAATTTTCGGTTTGCCGGCTATTCATCAAATGATAGTAGACTTCACTTTCGTAAAATCAACTTAAACATGGCATCGAGTATTCGGGAGCGAAATAATTTCTTTTTAAAAATGCATCCGTTAACCCGGTTAAGCATTAGTTTAGCATTGGCTGTTTTACCGTTTGCTTTCCTGTACAATGAGAAAATAAGCCTGTTATTACTTGCCATGACATCCTGGATTGTATTTACACTGACATTTTTAATCTGTAGCTGGATCGTTATCAATCAGCGATCGGTTCAACAAATCAGGAAAAAAGCCAAAGAGGATGACGGGAGTGTTGCTTTTGTTTTTTTTATGGTCATAATTTCATCTTTTGCAGGAATCCTGACTGTATTACTGATTATCATATCAAAGGATACGGCTATACGGCATAGCCTATTGTTTTTGCCTTCCTGTATTTTAGGACTGATTTTATCGTGGGTGATGGTACATACCATTTATATTTTTCATTATGCGCACAAGTATTACGATACGGAATTGGAAGAGGATCCTAAGATCAGGGGTGGATTAAATTTTCCGGGAGAAGAAGAACCGGACTATTTCGATTTTGCCTATTATTCTTTTGGATTGGGATGTACATTCCAGGTTTCGGATGTCTCGGTTACTTCCAAACGAATCAGGCGCATTACGTTATTTCACGGCTTACTCTCTTTTGTGATCAATACTTTCGTAGTGGCATTAACTATCAATTTGATTGCAGGACTCAGCTAATGAGAAAACGATTTTTCAGTTATCCATTATTTACCATTTTATTATTCAAGAATTTAAATTAAACCGATGATATCCAAATCAGAAGTGTTTCCTATCGGACAAATCAATAAGCCGCACGGCGTTAGTGGGGAAATGTCATTTACTTTTACTTCCGATATTTTCGACCGGGAGGAAATACCATATTTTGTGTTTGAAATGCAGGGTTTACTGGTACCTTTTTTTCTGGATGAATACCGTTTCAAGGGAAGTACAACCGGATTATTAAAATTGGATGGGATCAAAACGGAAGAACAGGCAAGGTCATTTTACGGATTGACCATTTATTTGCCCAAAAAGTTTTTGGAAAAAGTAGAGAATACCGAAATTGAAGCGGATTACTTTGCCGGATTCAGCCTGGTAGATGCAGAAAAAGGATTGCTGGGAGTGATTTCGGAAGTCGATCAGACAACTGAAAATATCCTTTTTGTTATTCCGACAAAAGATGATGAATTACTGATTCCTGCCGGAGAAGAATACATAGAGAATATCGATCACGATAAGAAAATTATTTACGTACGTTTGCCAGAAGGATTGCTCGATCTTTAATTCCTGCGATTCTTTGTCTGCTGACAAAGAAATCTGTTTCGGAATGTATTAGTTGCAACCGGGAAACTGAATTTAAATTAGCAACCATTTAAATTGCTATACTATGTTTCATGATGAAGAGGATAGTTTCGAAAGGATTAAAAAACTCCCCTTATTTATTAAAGGGAATGAGATCCTTGAAGTAATAAATGAAATTCTGGCATTAATCGGGGAGGAAGAACAACATTTAGTGTATATTAAGCAACTGATACTTGAAGATGCTTATATGCTTACTTCCAAAATTGTTAATGCCGAGAGTGGTGACTTGTATGATTTACGCATGGAAAATGCTGCCATTATTCGTAAAGCGGCCATCGATTTACTGGTCCAGCATCATTCGCTGGAAATGTTCGGATTTGAACATGTAGGATACTATTCCATCGTCCGGAAGCTTGTTGAAGAATACAGGCTGTTGTTTATTGAGTGGGTTGGCGGGTTTGATAAAACAAACTACCTGATCGACCGGTGGGGTCTGTTTAATCCACCCGGGGTAGGACCATTTGATTATGATCCGGATGATTATATCCGGGATGATATTTCGGATGATGATTTCTGATGATGATTTCTGATAGGATACATAGATTCAAACACTTTTTTACAATATCACAAAAAGTGGAATGATGTTGAATCGGATAAACGGCAAGGATCATCCGATTTATCCGTGTTTCTCTCAATTTCTACCTGTACGTTTCTTTTTCAAGGGAATAAACAATTTCTTTTACCCATTGCGCCCATTCCGTCATGCTTTTCGATTTGTCGAATGTTTGCCATGGAATGGGTTTTCCAATTCGTATGGTAAAATGATTCCCTTTTTTCTTGAACATTTCATTCACCAGATACATCATTTCTATATTAAATTTAATCCTGAAAAACTTTCGCAGATTAGCCAGGTTATAAAAAAAATTGGAATTTCTTCCTTCGAAGAAAATCGGCACAACATCCCGTTTGTATTCAACCGACTTTGAAATGAAATTCTTTTTCCATTCCAGGTCTGTTATTTTTCCATGAACCTTACGGGAACACATTCCCGCCGGATAGGTTAACAGGTTATTGTCCGATTCATATAAATTCTGCATCATGGTAGCATGATTTTTATTCTGATTGCCCACTTTATTGACCGGGATAAACATTTCGCGCAAGGGCTCCAGGTTCATCAGTATATCATTCGAAAAGAACCGGATTTTACCATCGTATTCTTTTCCCAGTAAATAGCCGGTTGTAATTCCATCCAGCCCACCCAGCGGGTGATTGCCTGCAAATATATAAGAACCTCCTTTGGGCAGGTTTTCTTTCCCCAGAATGCTTGTAGTGACATGCAGGTATTCAAATGCAGCTTCAATGAATTCCAGATTTTTAATACCCGGATATTGTTGAAAAAAATCATTTAATTCTTTTTCATGGACTATTTTTCGAAGATATTGAACGATACAAGTTGGAACCCGTGTGTTGGGAGCTTTGTTTTTCAGTACTTTTTCAATGTCTATGGTAATGGCTTTTGGTTTGTTCATGAAATGCAGTTATTATTACTTCAGAGTACAAATGTACAAAAATTGATTAAGTTATAGAATTAAATGTTTTCTCTCCATAATTGGTAGTGTATTTGCCAACTGATGTTTTCGTCACTCAATTGATCTCAACCAGCTAATAAGGTATTAAAAAAATATGATTATCAGCAATGTGTCCAAATATAAAGTCATCATCATAAATCCAACCGGTTTAAATATGATATTAAAAGCCCTTATTTTTGTTTTCTTACCCTTCGTAGAAAATCTGATACCCTTAAAACCCACCCTTATTCCTTTGTTTTATTGTATTTAATGGCTTTTGATATAATTATATAAATTCTTCATAATCGTCAGAAAATAAGGGAATAAGGGATTGAATTGTGTTAGTTTAGTTTTCTACGAAGGGTAAAAAATTAAGAATAATAAGGTTTTAAATTTTCCAATTGAACTTCACATATTCGATTTTTCCGGAATTATCTTTTGGAGTTTTCCGGATACTCATATCAATTTTAATAATTATCCGGGTTATATTCTTCGGGCACATTTCAACTTACTATAATATTGCATATGGATTTTTTAAAAATAATGCTACTTTTTTGTAGGTTGAAGTTATCGAAAAATGAGTATATTTTTTATGTCGTTGTAAATTAATACATTATATGTTTTTTGCATATGAAAATATAAAGCGAATTTATTAATTATGTTAAGTACTTCCCCACTTTTATGAAATATCAGGCAATCTGAAAATTATAAGATTTTAAATAGCATATAATCAGACGTGTAGTATGGATTTTCCCTTTATGAAAGTTGTTCAAATACTGTTGATAAGTTGTTTAAATCTATATATTTAATAGTGAAAAATTGTTCATAAATATATTGTGGGGAATAGTGGGGGAATTGAAATTAATTTTATACTTTTACCGTTGAAATAATGAACTCCATTTAGTATGTCTACATTTATTGGTAAATACGAAGCAAAAGCCGATGTAAAGGGAAGAATATTCATTCCCTCTGCCTATCGCAAATTATTGCCCGACCGTGAAAAGGAACGGGTGGTCATGCGTAAGGATGCTGAAAACGATTGTTTGATTATATTTCCGGAGAGTGTATGGAATGAAAAAGTGGAAGATTTTAAATCGAAGTTGGATGAATGGAATTCAGTCGATCAGCTTTTATTGATGCAGTTTGTTTCGGATGCCGAATGGCTGGACATTGACTCACAGGGCCGGATATTAATTTCAAAAAAGAATCTGCATGCCATCGGAGTAGAAAATTCAGATGTTTTGTTTGTGGGCATGCTCGACCGTTTTGCCGTGTGGAGCAAATCGAAATATGAACAGGCCAGAATGACTCCGGATGATTTTGCGCGGATGCTCAAAGAAAGAATGTTGAAGAAATAATACAGGATTTGTAGTGAATAACCGTTTTAAATGATTATATTCGTAGTAATAAGCGAATCAAAATAAAAAAATAATGGAACCTGTATACCATACTCCTGCATTACTGAACGAAACAATTGAAGGGCTGAATATCAACCCGGATGGAATATATGTGGATGTTACCTTTGGAGGTGGGGGTCATTCCAGGGAAATATTATCACGGTTAAGCAAAAAAGGCAAATTGTTAGGGTTTGACCAGGATGAAGATGCTGTAAAGAATAAATTAAACGATCCCAGGTTTATATTTGTAAAGAGTAACTTTCTTTATTTAAAAAACTTTTTAAGGTATCACCACATTGAAAAAGTGGATGGTATTCTCGCCGATTTAGGCGTTTCTTCCCATCATTTTGATGAAGCTGAACGAGGTTTCTCATTTCGTTTTGACGGATTGCTGGATATGCGGATGAACACAAAATCACCATTGACGGCTGCTGTATTGTTGAATACGTATTCGGAAGAACAATTGGCGGATGTGTTTTATTTATACGGCGAATTACGCAATTCCCGAAAGATTGCCAAAGCAATTGTCACCGAACGTACTGCAAAACCATTTAACAGGATCTTCCCTTTTGTAGAGGTGTTGAAACCATTTTTAAGCCGCGTCAATGAAAAGAAAGATCTGGCAAGGGTATTTCAGGCATTGCGGATTGAAGTGAATAAAGAAATGGAAGTGCTGAAATCACTGCTGGAACAAAGCCGGGAAGTACTAAATCCGGAAGGACGATTGGTGGTATTGACTTACCATTCGCTGGAGGACCGGTTGGTAAAAAATTTCATCCGTAGTGGTAATTTCGAAGGTAAAATTGAAAAGGATTTTTTTGGGAATATATTGTCACCCATGAAAGCAATCAATAATAAAGTCATTATAGCCGACGAAGCTGAAGTGGAACGGAATCCACGTGCCAGAAGTGCCAAGCTGAGAATTGCAACGATTCTTTAGAAACAAGGAATGAGGAATGAGGAATGAGTAGGTAGTAGGTAGTAGGTAGTAGGTAGTAGGTAGTAAATTGCAGTTGGTAAGCAAGTTAGTAAATAGTAAATAGTAAATAGTAAATAGTAAATAGGCTGGATAGGTAGTTTTCAACTATGATTTTTAAGTATCTTCAGAAGAATTTAAACGCAGTTTACAAATTAGAAAATGACTTTCTTTAAAAAAATAACAGAAGCAATTCGTGGTAGTGAGGATTTTTCGGATATTAAATCCAGCACACTACGGGATATTCTGAATGGGAACATCCTGACGAATAAGTTTTTGCAGAAACAATATCTTTTGCTAATAATGATTGCTGTGTTGACTTTCTTATATGTGGATAACAGGTTTTACTGTGAGACTCAACTGGCAAAAGAGATTGAACTCAAGAAAAAGATTCAAGATGTGAAATATGAATCCCTGACTATATCGGCAGAATTGATGGAAATAAGCCGGCAATCGAATGTAATGAATAAAGTAAATGAGAGTGGGATAACGTTAATTCAGTCAACAACCCCACCGATAGTAATTGAAGATAGTATACCCGAGAAATAAATGTCAGACAAACGAAAAAATATAGTCCTCCGGTTTGGCATAGTTTATACGATTATATGCCTTTCATTTTTTGCAGTTCTGTACAGGATTGTGATTATTCAGTTTGTGGAACATGACAAATGGCTGGCATTAGCGGCCCGTAATATTAAGACAAACATAGTAGTAAAGCCTATCAGGGGAAATATTTACGCCTGTGATGGCAGGTTAATGGCCAGTTCCATTCCTACCTATTATGTTTATATGGATTTAAGGGTGCCTGCATTACACGAAAAAGGTGGCAAGCTGTTTAAAGATAACATTGACTCGGTATCCATTTATCTGTCCAGCTTTTTTCACAACAAGACACCTTACGAATACAAGACAATTCTCACAAAAGCATATCATTCGGGAGAAGGTGAATTTGAACTTTACCCGCAAAAGATATCCTATTCCCAGCTCAAGCAATTAAAGACCCTTCCGCTTTTTAGATTAGGACGAAACAAAAGCGGTCTGATATCCAAAGTTCTTTTTAAACGCCAGAGGCCATTTGGTTCGCTTGCCAAACGAACCATCGGTGACATTTATGCCGATGAATCGAGGGGTGGGAAAAACGGTATTGAACTAGCTTTTAATTCAAGTTTACTGGGTACTCCGGGGATATCAATCCGTGAGAAAGTTGCCAACAGTTATATGGAGAATGTCCAGGTTGAGCCGGTTGATGGCATGGATATTACCACTACCATTGATGTCGATTTGCAGGATATTTCAGAAAAAGCCTTAATGGATGGTGTGAAAGAATTTGATGCAGCTGTCGGTTATGTCATTCTGATGGAGGTACATACCGGTGAAGTGAAGGCCATCGTCAATATGCAGCGGAATAAAGATGGATCGTATACTGAAAATCAGAATGGCGCCGTAGCGGATATGGCTGAGCCCGGCTCTACGTTTAAAGTTGCATCCCTTATGGCCGCTATCGATGATGGCAGAGTAAAGATAACCGATACGATCAATACCTACAATGGGCTGTTTAAATACGGTACCCGTACCATGACCGACCACAATGCCAATCACGGTGGGTATCATAAAATAACAGTCGCCCAGGCTATATATGGATCATCGAATATTGGCATTTCCAGGGCTATAGTGAAGGCATACGGCCAACACCCTTCGGAATTTGTGAATAAGCTTTATTCCATGAAGCTGAATGAACGGATGAATATTGAAATTCCCGGTGCAGCTGCACCGTTTATCAAACATCCGGGTGATAAATCGCATGAATGGTCAAACACAACTTTGCCCTGGATGTCTGTCGGATATGAAACCCAGATACCACCCATTTATACCCTGGCATTTTATAATTCCATCGCTAATGATGGAGTATTGATCCGTCCGTTTTTTGTAAAATCGGTTAGTAAAAACGGTCAGATCGTCAAGGAATTTAAGACTGAAATAATCAACCCTGCCATTTGCAAACCTTCCACGTTGAAGGATATACGTTTTACCTTGCTGGGAGTGGTGGAAGATAAGCTTGGAACTGCACAAAATGTCCGCTCTAAATATGTTCGCATAGCCGGTAAATCGGGGACTGCACAAATATCCCAGGGAAAAGGAGGATACAAGACCGGAGGTACCAAACATCAGGTGGCATTTTGCGGTTACTTCCCGTACGAAAATCCTTTGTATACGTGTATCGTTGTTATGCGGGAGCCCGGCAAAGGCTATCCTTCGGGTGGTGGAATGACCGGAAAAGTGTTTAAAAATATTGCGGAGCGGGTTATGGCTTTAAATTCAAACCGAAAGCCAAACCAGATAAACCTGGATTCTATTGATGAAGAAAACTTGATTCCAAATGCAAAACCGGGATACTATAAAGCCATGCAAACCGTTATGACTCAATTGCAAATTCCGTTGGCTGCGAATCGCACCGATTGGGTAAAAACATTTGTTGTTGAGAAGCGTACCCGGATTGAACCGGTAGTTGTGACGAAAAATGTTTTACCCGACTTAACCGGAATGGGAGCTAAAGATGCTGTTTTTATTCTTGAAAATATGGGACTTAGGGTTCAGGTGTTTGGCAGGGGAAAGGTGTTTTCTCAAACTATCAAGCCGGGTACATTCGTAAAAAGAGGAAATCCGGTTATAATAAATCTTCAATAAATTTTAAAGGTGACAACTATGATATTAACGGATATATTGCAACACGTAATTTTGCTAAAGACAGTTGGAAAAATGGAATTAAACATCCAGAATATCCAATTTGATTCACGCACAGTAACAACAGGAAGTGTCTTTGTCGCTACACGTGGCACAGCTTCCGATGGACACGAATATATTTCAACTGCAATTGAAAAAGGTGCCCTGGCGATAGTTTGTGAAGAAATTCCGGCAGAAACAAGTCCGGATATTACGTATGTTAAAGTCGAAAACAGTTCGGATGCCCTGGGAAAAATGGCGTCTGCATGGTATGGCTATCCTTCGTCGAAACTGATTTTGGTAGGAGTAACAGGTACCAATGGAAAAACGACCATAGTCACTTTGTTGTATCAGCTTTTTCGTGAGTTAGGCCATAAATCGGGTTTGTTGTCAACCGTCTGCAATTATGTAAACGATTTGCCGGTAGAGGCAACCCATACGACCCCGGACGCATTGGCACTGAATGAACTGCTGGCTCAAATGGTTGCGGCGGGTTGCGAATATGCTTTTATGGAAGTCAGTTCCCATTCCATTGATCAACGCCGCATAGCAGGATTAGAATTTAATGGTGGCATATTTACCAATTTAACCCGTGATCATATTGATTACCACCTGACATTCGAAAATTATTTAAAAGCCAAGAAAAGGTTTTTTGATGAGTTGGCAGTGGATACATTTGCATTGACAAATGCTGATGATAAAAATGGGTTAGTCATGCTACAAAATTCGAAAGCAAAAAAATACACCTATTCACTCCGGACACTGGCAGATTTCAAAACCCGTATCCTGGAACATGGATTCGAAGGTATGTTGCTTGATATGAACAACCGTGAAGTCAATGTTTCATTTATCGGAAAATTTAATGCCAGTAATCTGACAGCGGTTTTTGGAGCAGCAGTATTGCTCGGACAGGATGAAACGGAAGTGTTGAGAATTATCAGTTCGTTGCATTCGGTTGCCGGCCGGATTGAAACATTCCATTCACCTTCGGGCTATACGGCAATAGTTGATTATGCCCACACTCCGGATGCATTGACAAATGTGATCGGAACCATTAACCAGATTCTACAGGGTAATGGCAGGCTAATAACCGTCGTGGGATGTGGTGGAAACCGTGATAAAGGAAAACGTCCAATGATGGCTCGTGAAGCAGTTTCCGGAAGCTGGAAAGCCATTCTGACTTCGGATAATCCACGTTTTGAAGAACCTCAGGATATTTTAAATGATATGTTGGCCGGACTGGATGTGATTGAAAAATCTAAAAGCCTGACCATCGTCGATCGTCGTGAAGCAATCCGTACGGCATGCGCCCTGGCTCAGGCTGGTGATGTGGTTCTGATTGCCGGCAAAGGGCATGAAGATTATCAGATTATTCAGGGAGTAAAACATCATTTTGATGACAGGGAAGAGGTGAAGAATTGTTTTTGATGTGATGATGTGATGATGTGGTGATGTGATAATGTGATGATGGGGTGATGTGATAATGTGATGATATGATAATGTGATGATGAGGTGATGTGATAATGTGATGATGGGGTGATGTGATGATATTTTGATGTGAAGATATACAGACAACTAAATATTTTAAAGTTTTATAATTTAATTGTAAATTCTAAAACTATCCGGCATTTGACGGATCAACAAATTGTAAATTGTAAATAATTAAATTGTAAATTCTTATGTTGTACCATTTATTCCAGTATTTAGAAAAGATATTCGTTTTCCCGGGTGCTCACCTGTTTAATTATATTTCATTCAGGACCGGACTGGCGTTTATTCTGGCACTTTTACTTTCAACCATTTTTGGTCGTCAGATCATTGATTACCTACAAAAGAAGCAAATAGGTGAAACCATTCGTGACCTGGGGCTGGAAGGACAAATGAGTAAAAAAGGGACTCCAACCATGGGTGGGATAATCATTATCATAGCCATTCTGGTGCCTACCCTGTTACTAGCAAATCTGACAAATACCTATGTCCTGTTGATGATTATAACAACCGTCTGGCTTGGATTAATCGGTTTTCTGGATGACTATATTAAAGTGTCGAGGAAGAATAAAGAAGGGTTGAATGGCCGTTTTAAAATTGTCGGACAAATCGGATTGGGGCTGATTGTAGGACTGACCATGTATATCAGTTCGGATGTCGTTATCCGTGAAAATATTGAGGTTAAGGGGCTTACTCACCGGGTAGAAAATGTGTTGTATGCCAAACATGATATAAAATCAACATTGACAACGATTCCGTTTGTCAAAAACAACAACCTGAATTATGCAGGTGCATTTCAGTGGGCCGGTGATAAAGCACAACGATACGGTTGGATTTTATTTGTCTTAGTATCCATTTTTATTGTTACTGCTGTTTCAAACGGAGCCAACCTGACCGATGGACTGGATGGGCTTGCAACGGGTTCATCCGCGATAATGGGGGTCATTTTGGGGATACTGGCATATGTCTCGGGTAATGTCAACTATGCGGGTTACCTGAACATTATGTATTTGCCCGGAACAGGTGAATTGTTGATTTTTGCCGGTGCATTTATCGGTGCAACGATTGGTTTTTTATGGTACAATGCTTATCCTGCGCAGGTATTTATGGGCGATACCGGTAGCCTGACATTAGGTGGTATCATTGCAGTATTTGCCATAGCCATTCGAAAAGAACTACTGATACCGATATTATGCGGGGTATTTTTTGTTGAAAGTTTATCGGTAATGATTCAGGTTGCCTATTTTAAATATACCAGGAAGAGGACGGGTGAAGGAAAACGGGTGTTTAAAATGACCCCCTTGCATCATCATTATCAGAAAGCAGGTAATTCAGGTATTCAGGCTATTTTTCAGCGTCCGATCAATGCCATGCCCGAATCGAGGATTGTGATTCGTTTCTGGATAGTGGGAATCATCCTGGCTGCCATTACCATCATAACATTGAAGATCAGATAATATCATATGCAGTTTCGGGATAGATCCGGACAGAAAGAATAAAATATACAGTCGGATAAGATAATTAATATACTACTTCTCAAAAGAAGTCAGGTGTCATATATGAAACGGATAGTAATTTTAGGTGGTGGTGAAAGTGGAGTTGGATCCGCTGTATTGGCCAAAAAACAAGGTTTTGATGTGTTTCTTTCAGATTTTTCTGAAATAAAACCACAGTACAAAACTATGTTGAATGAGTACCAAATATCATGGGAAGAAAAGCAACACACGGAGAGTCTTATCTTAAATGCTCAGGAAGTCATAAAAAGCCCGGGTATTCCGGATAAAGCACCTGTTATCAAACAATTGCACAGCCTTGGAATACCGGTTATTTCAGAAATAGAGTTTGCCGGCCGTTATACACAGGCAAAAATGATTTGCATTACCGGTAGCAATGGCAAAACAACCACCACCATGCTGGTTTATCACATTTTGAAAAATGCCGGATTGAAAGTAGGACTGGCCGGTAATGTCGGTCAAAGCCTGGCATTGCAGGTGGCCACTACTACCAGTGATTACTATGTGGTGGAGCTCAGCAGTTTCCAATTGGATGGAATGACAGAATTTAAAGCTGACATTGCCATACTGCTAAACATTACTCCGGATCATTTGGACCGGTATGACTATAATTTCCAGAATTATGTTGATTCTAAATTTAGAATTACCCAGAATCAAACAGAAGAGGATGCATTTATTTTTTGGGAGAATGATCCGGTTATTCTGGCAGAATTGAAAAAAAGAAACATACATTCAGCCATGTACCCCTTTGCCATTGAACGGAGTGAGAAAACAAAGGCCTTTATTGAGCAGGATGAAATGATTATAAAAACTCTTAAAACTCTATTTACCATGCCCACTTCAGAATTAGCATTACAAGGCATTCATAATACTTACAATTCGATGGCAGCCGGATTGGCAGCATCGATTGTACATGTCAGGAAAGAGAGTATCAGGCAATCGTTGCAGGATTTTCAAGGTGTTGAACACCGGTTGGAATATGTTGCCACGGTGAAAAACATACGTTTTGTGAATGATTCCAAGGCAACAAATGTCAACTCATGCTGGTATGCATTGCAAAGCATGAAAACTCCGGTAGTCCTTATTTTAGGTGGAACTGATAAAGGAAATGATTACGCAGAGATTGAGGAGCTGGTTCACCAAAAAGTAAAAGGGTTGGTGTTTTTGGGATTGGATAATGCCGCATTGCATAATTTTTTTGATGGAAAAGTAAGTCTGATAGTAGATGTAGTGTCCATGGAAGAAGCTGTAAAAAAAGCATTCGAAATGGGAGCAGATGGTGATACTGTGCTGCTTTCACCTTGCTGTGCCAGCTTTGATTTGTTTGACAGTTACGAAGATCGTGGGAAACAGTTTAAAAGCCGGGTTCGGAATCTGTAATGTTGTTCACAATTTAATAGTTCAATAACCCTGGATATATGGAAACAATTCTAAAAAGATATTTAAAAGGCGACGCAACATTGTGGATTGTGTTCTTTTTTCTGTGTGTACTATCCGTTATTGAAATGTATAGTGCATCCAGCACACTTGCCTATAAAGCTTCCAGTCATACGGGTCCCATGCTTCGCCATGCCGGATTCCTGACCGGTGGCGTGTTGATTGCTTTTTTTGTACATTTAATTCCTTACCGGTTTATCCGTATCTTTTCATACCTGGGGTTGTTGATATCATCTTTCTTACTTGTCTTTGTCCTGTTCAAGGGTCATAGTGAGAATGATGCATCCCGTTGGCTGGTGATAGGAGGCATACAGTTTCAACCTTCCGAATTGGCCAAACTTTCAGTGATTATCGTTGCAGCCGATTTGATCTCACGGATCAGGGATAATGCTAAGGATGAATGGATTTATTTTCGCAATACCATTATCATGTTGATTTCGGTATGTGCCTTGATTTTGCTTGAAAACTTTTCAACGGCCTTTATATTATTTACCGTAGTTTTTATCATGATGTTTATTGGAAGGATTTCAATGAAATACCTGGCTTCGTTGGCAGGTATCATGATTGTTTCCCTGGTGATCGGATATGGTGCCGTTAAAACGATTCCTGAAAAGTCCATGCCACACATGTTCAAGCGGGCATATACCTGGGTAGCACGTATCGAAAGACACTCAGATAAAGAAGGTAAAGGCAATAAATATGTGATTAATGACAAGAACCGTCAGGAAAAATACGGACAGATAGCCATTGCACGAGGTGGTATTTTTGGGGTAATGCCCGGCAATAGTATTGAACGCGATTATTTGCCCCAGGCATATTCCGATTTTATTTATTCCATTATTGTGGAGGAAATGGGATTAATCGGCGGCATTTTTGTAATTTTGCTCTATCTTATCCTGCTTTTCAGGGCCGGGAAGATTGCAACAAACTGTACATCGGTATTCCCGGCTGTACTGGTGATCGGACTTTCATTAATGATTGTTATTCAGACTTTTATTAATATGTCGGTAGCAACAAGTTTAATTCCCGTCACAGGACAGCCACTACCCCTGATAAGCAGGGGTGGAACTTCTATTTTAATCACGTGCATCTATTTCGGAATTATATTGGGTATCACACGCCAGATTAAAACCGAACAAATGCCTGTGGAAGATAATTTTACAGCTCAGGAAGATACGCTGCCGGTTGTTGAACTGGAAAGTTTATAAATAGTATATGCACAAGTATCCCATTGATTTTTACCTTCAATAAGTATATTAATAAAGAAGACCATGAAACATAAATTTATTATTAGTGGAGGTGGAACCGGTGGTCATATATTTCCGGCAATCAGTATTGCCAATGCATTGAAAAAACAAATGCCGGATGCAGACATTCTCTTCGTGGGGGCATTAGGGCGCATGGAGATGGAACGGGTACCAGCTGCCGGTTACCACATCGAGGGATTGCCCGTTAGTGGATTCGACCGGAAAAATCTGCTTCGTAATGTGAAGGTGGTATGGAATGTACTGCACAGTATGATATTAGCCCGTCGGATTATACGACGTTTCAAACCGGAGGTCGTAATTGGTGTTGGGGGTTATGCCAGCGCACCGACACTTCGTGCTGCATCAGCATTGGGTATACCGACAGTCATTCAGGAACAGAATTCATATGCAGGAGTTACCAATAAATTGCTGGCAAAGAAAGCTAAACGGATATGCGTAGCTTATGAAGGTATGGAACGTTTTTTTCAGAAAGATAAAATTGTCCTTACCGGCAATCCTGTCCGTCAGGATTTGTTTTCGGTAGTTCCGAAATCTATAGAGGCGTATCAATTCTTTGGGATGGATCCAAAAAAGAAAACCCTGTTAATTGTTGGTGGAAGCCTGGGCGCCAGAACTATCAATCAAAGCATAATTGCCGGATTACGGAAAATATCGGAATCTGACATTCAGATTATCTGGCAAACCGGGAAATTCTATATTGAAAATGCCCGGAAGGCTGCTGAACCATTTGCTTCTCCTGAATTATTGGTTACTGATTTCGTTTCACGCATGGATCTGGCATATTCGATTGCCGATCTGGTAATTTCAAGGGCAGGTGCCAGTTCAATATCCGAATTATGTTTATTGGCCAAACCGGTTATTTTAGTACCTTCCCCCAACGTGGCTGAAGATCATCAAACACAAAATGCTTTGGCATTGGTACGGAAAAATGCAGCTGTCATGATGAAAGATTCGGATGCTGTTGAGCAACTGGTCACAAAAGCACTTGCATTGATTCAGAATGAGTCGGAGTTAAAATCACTGAGTGAAAATATACTTACCCTGGCAGAAAAAGATTCGGCTGACAGAATAGCAGTTGAAGTAATGAAGTTGTCCCGATAGCATTCGGGAGAGTATATTAAGTAGATTAAGTTGATTGAGTAATAAGGAAAGTATGATTATAGTTTTTGATCATTTTATAAGATAACGATACCTGGCATTAAACAAGGAAAAATGAATAAGTTTACAAAGTATTACTTTTTAGGAATCGGTGGCATTGGAATGAGTGCGTTGGCTCGTTACTACCACACAAAAGGGTTCCAGGTTTCCGGTTATGACCGTACTGAAACTAAATTGACTACCGATTTACAGTCTGAAGGAATCCGTGTGAGTTTCCAGGAAAGTGTGGAAGAAATTCCTTTTGTATATACAAAATCTGAAAATACATTGGTAGTTATCACACCGGCTTTACCACTAAATCATCCACAACTGAACTACTTTCAGGAAAATAATTTTACCATTCAGAAACGTGCCCAAGTATTGGGTGACATTACACGTCAAAGCAAAGGAATTTGCATTGCGGGAACGCATGGTAAAACAACTACTTCTACCATTACCGCACATTTATTATATCAGTCGCAGGTTTCATGCAATGCATTTTTGGGAGGGATAGCCAACAACTACAATACCAACCTGCTATTGTCGTCAGAGAGTAATCTGGTCGTGATAGAAGCCGACGAATATGATCGCTCATTTCATCAGCTTTCACCTTATATGGCGGTTATAACATCGGTCGACCCGGATCATTTGGATATCTACAAAACGGCAAAAGCATTTCATGAAAGTTTCGAGTATTTTACGTCACTGATTCGTCCGGGTGGTGCTTTAATCATGCGCAAGGGCATCGATATTGTCCCACAATTGCAAAAAGGGGTCAAACTTTATACTTATTCGATGAATGAAGGCGGTGATTTTTATGCGGAGAACATTTGTACCGTAAAAGGTGAAATTCATTTTGATTTTGTCACACCCAATGACCGCATTTGTGATGTCCGGTTGGGAGTCCCGGTACTTATCAATGTTGAGAACAGCATTGCAGCAATGGCATTGGCCTGGTTGAACGGAGTTTCAACTGAAGAATTACGGACAGGGATTTCATCATATTCCGGGATCTACCGTCGATTTAATGTGGTTTATAAAAATGATAAAATAGTGTTTATGGATGACTACGCACATCATCCAAGCGAGTTAAATGCCAGTATATCTTCCATTCGTAATTTATATCCCGGACGTAAAATTACGGGGATTTTTCAACCCCATCTGTATTCAAGAACACGTGATTTTGCACCTGAGTTTGCAGAAGCATTGTCACAACTGGATGAGTTAATCCTGCTGGATATCTATCCTGCACGGGAAACTCCTATCAAAGGCGTTGACTCAGAGTTGATTCTGCGTGATGTTAAACTTAAAAACAAAACATTGTGCTCAAAGGAAAATCTATTACCTTTGTTGAAAGAAAAACAGTTGGATGTATTGGTTACTTTTGGAGCAGGTGATATTGATAAATTGGTTCCATTGATAAAAGATCAATTGAAGAAAAATAACAATTGACAGTTAAGAATATACTTATGAAACCCTTCTGGAAATATATCCTGTTATGTTTTTTTACCCTGTTTGTGTCAGGTTACTTTGCGCTTTCGTGGTACCATTTTTCGGGGAAAGACAAGTCAAGGGTTTGTCATGATTTGAATATTGTGCTGGTTGACAGTTCGAATATTCGACTGGTTACAGAAAAAGACATTGCACTTATTCTGGAAGAAAATGATTTAAATCCAATTGGCAAAACATTCAAACATATTCATACTGAATCAATCGAGAAGATACTTTACAAGAATCCGATGATAAAAGTTGCCGAATGTTATAAAACACCTTCAGGAACTGTTACTATCAAAATTCAACAGCGTTGTCCGAAGTTCAGGGTAGTAGGGTTTGAAAGTTATTACATCGATGTAGATCGTAAACCAATGCCTGTTTCGCCCAACTATGCAGCCTACGTTCCGGTTGTTTCAGGAAGGGTTACTGTTTCAATGGCAACCGGTAAAATGTTTGATTTTGTAACGTACATTGTTGATAATCCATTCTGGAATGCGCAGATAGAACAGATATATATACGTGATGACCTGAAAATAGAAATCGTACCACGGGTAGGGGATGCTATCATTTTATTGGGTTCGTTGGATAATTATCAATCAAAGCTTGAAAAATTAAAGAAATTATATCACAACGGATTTAATGTGATCGGTTGGAATAAATATAAAATTATAGACTTACAATATAAAGACCAGGTCGTTTGTAGCAGAACAGGTCAGGAAGCAGCACAACCTAAAATAGTGGCTATAGATAAAAAGGATAGTATTATTGCCAGTAAATTATGATATCAACTAAAATTGTAGCAATAGATTTCGGGAGTACCCGGATATCGGTCATGGCAGCTGAGGTGCTCGAAGATGGCGCATTAAAGATCTTCTCTGAAGAATCAAAACCATCGGATGATGTGAGATGGGGAATCGTTGAAAAACCTTCAGGTGCCTCGTTTAAAGTAAGCGAATTGCTTAAGTTGCTGAAAAATAGCGCAAAGATATCTGATATCACTCATGTCTCAGTGAGTGTGGGTGCTAAAAGCATGAAACAGATTTCAATATCTGTCAGCCGGTTTGTCAGTAAACCGAATATAGTCACGGAAGAGTTGTTGTCAGAAATGCTGGAAGAGTGCGAACATAAATCTCAACAACCGGATACTTCGGTTTATGAGGTGATTCCTGTTTCGTACCTGCTTGATGGGAAGCGAATGGATGAACCTGTTGGTCATAAAGCCAATCAGATAATTGCCAACTATCATGTAGTATCCGGAAATTCAATCATTAAATCGGAATTGGAACGATGTTTCGACCGTACAGGAATTGTGCTCGAATACAGTCCGCTGACAGCCGATGCCATTTCAACGGTGGTATTTGAAGAAATGGAGCGTGAAATAGGTTGTGCATTGATTAATTTTGGTGCTACAACCACGACATGTGCTGTTTATCACGAAGGTGCACTTCAACGCTTGCTGGTCATTCCATTGGGGGCTAAAAATATAACAAAAGACATACAGGAACTGGGAATTACAGAATCAAACGCAGAAAGGTTGAAATGTTTGAAAGGAACTGCCCTGGAATCAATGGTAGACGATCCGATGTATATTCAAATCGCATCTGTTGACGAGGGAAACCCACCCGTAAAAATATCCACTAAATTTCTTGCAAACATCATAGAAGCCAGGTTGGAGGAAATATTACAACCTGTTTTTGATGTCCTTACCAATTTGCCCTTTAACCTGGAAGCAGGAATAGTCATTACAGGTGGAGGAGCAAAACTGAATAATGTCATCGATTTTATTGCCGAGAAAACTGGAATATATGCCCGCATTGGCGATCATTCCGAATGGCTGTCAGACGATACTCATGAGAAATTCCGTGATCCTTCTTATTCACAGTTGGTTGGAACGATCTTGCTGACACATGAATTCCGCAGAGAACATCCGATGGAAGAAACAATTAAAGAACCGGAAAAGAAACCAAAGATTCAGAAACGTCGATTTGGTGAAAAAATAACGGAAGGCTTCTTTAATTTTTTTAATGACGATAACAAACTGAGCTAAGAACCCCCGGCCCCTAAAGGGGAGGAAGAAATGAGGTAAGAGGTGAGGAGTGAGTAGTGAGTAGTAGGTAGTAGGTAGTGGGTAGTAAGATGTTGATGCCTGAATAACGTTGACCGTTTTATTACTTAGTTTTTCATTTAAATTTTAAAAATTATGATAATGATAATGCAACCATTGTTGATTACGGGAAATAACTTTTAGCGAAGCGTTAAGAAAG